>Ga0209276_100003_pt1 | contig 1076681 bp, 817 predicted proteins | sample DewCreD2012metaG_3_FD_185473 | JGI IMG/M metagenome (GOLD analysis project Ga0209276, IMG submission 185473) | Hot spring sediment bacterial and archeal communities from British Columbia, Canada, to study Microbial Dark Matter (Phase II) - Dewar... ...
CCCGGCGCAAATCCGCCAACACCGACTCAATCGTGTCAAAACCACCCTGCATACCCACCCCCAAAGTACCCCACCCCTCCCGCTTGACCAGCGACAAAAAATCCTACCCTCAGCCCCCCGCCCCCCGGGTGTTGGACCGCCATGAGCCATCGACCCGCGATGTCCGATAGTGTGAAACCATTTCAAAGGAGAACGAGCGGGTGATCGAGCACAACCTCTGCCCGCAAAACGCCGATTCGCAGTTGCAGCCGGGACGCACCGGCCCGCCTCTGGAATCGGTGGTGCCCGCCGGGCGAATCCACAGGGTCGGCCGGGGCGCACCTCATCAGCCGGGGCTCGATCGCTGTCCCCACACTGCCGGACCGCCGAAGCGAGCCTCCCCTGGTCGTCTGGTGCCATCAGGCCGCGCCCGCGTGTTTCATCCGGCAGTCCCCACTTCCGATTACCGAACGGAAGGCCCTTCTGCAACAGGGCCGGTGCCACGGTGCAGCACGACCCCGAACGAGTCGCCGGCCCCCCAGGGATTGGTCCGCACTGCGCCCTCCTCCGGAGCGAACCATGACCAGCCGGCCCCGGCTCGCGATAACGAAAGACACCGGGACGCCCAAGAAATGTGCGGGTGGCTTGCGTCACCTCCGGACCGATACATCGAGAACGCAAGCACCCGATGCTCGAAACCTGAAAGGCGCCGGGTCGAAGACCCTGGACGGACCGGCTGCGCGGCGCGGCGCGCGACGAGGTACCAGAGCCCGGCTCACCCTCGGTCGGGAGGGCAGCCGCGAATTTGGCACGGCCCGAAAAGCCACCGCATCACAGGAGGGTCGACAGAGCTCGTGCGGGGCCCGGAGGAATCATAGCCAGGATCCAGCCCGAAGCTTCGGATTCCCGGTTCTTTGGCAGCTCCCGAGCGCACTCGAACGTGGGAGCAAAGCTTTCACCCCCGGTGGTGCCAAGTCACGACCTCGACGACTTGCAGCCTTTGGGCGACAGCAGAAAGGCCCACCAAGGGCTGCCCAAGTGCGCTTGTGGAGGCGGGGATGAGAGGGTCGCCCTCGCGCCGTTTTTTGGAAAAAAGCGGGAATTCTTTGGCGAGCCTGCCCTGCGGTTGCGCTGCGCCGGCGATGCGGCGGATGAATGAACGGGATCGGTACGTCTTCGAAGTGTTCGTGAATCGAGGCTTGCCCGGCCGACCCGTCCGTGCTTTCTCCGGTGCATGCAACGGATGTTGTTCTGCCTGGGCCTGGCCTGCCTGACGCAATTCCCTTCCCCTTCCGCGGCGCAAGACTGGTGGGTGTATTTCGGAACGTACACGGGCTCGGGCAGCCGGGGCATTTATGTTTCCCGCTTCGATCCCATTCGAGGCCGCCTGACGCCGCCCCAACTGGCTGCAGAGGTTCCCCATCCCAGTTTCCTGGCCGTCCACCCGAAGGAGAGGTTTCTTTACTCCGTCAGCGAGCTGGGGGATGGCAAAGGTCGGGCCGGACGCGTGGTGGCTTACGCGACGGACCGACGGACGGGCAAGCTGCGGCAACTGAACGAGCAGTCCTCCGGCGGGGACGGTCCCTGTCATCTGGCGCTGGAACCGCGCGGACGGTCGGTCTTTGTGGCCAACTACAGCAGCGGCAGTGTTGCGGTGCTCCCGCTGGACCGGGAAGGGCACGTGGGCGTGGCGAAAACGGTGATCGCGCACACTGGCTCTGGGGCGCATCCGCAGCGGCAACGGGGGCCGCATGCGCATCAAGCCATCCCCAGCCCGGACGGGGCCCATGTGCTGGTTTGTGACCTGGGGATCGATCAGGTCCGGGTGTACCGGTGGCAGGCGCGGACCGGCGAACTGGCGCCCCACGATCCACCTTTCATGGCCCTGCCCGCCGGGTCCGGTCCGCGGCATTTGGCGTTTCATCCCAACGGCCGATGGGCGTACGTGCTCAATGAACTCAACAGCACCCTCACCGTGTGCCGTTGGAACCGCCGTGGCGGGACCCTGGAGGCGTTGGCCACGGTCTCCACACTGCCCGAGGGTTTCGATGCCGCCAACAACACAACGGCAGAAGTGGCCGTGCATCCGTCGGGGCGGTTTGTGTATGCGTCAAACCGCGGGCACGATTCCCTGGCCATGTTTGCCGTGGACGAGCAAAGCGAAGGCGTGCGACTGCTGGGGCACGTGCCCACGGAGGGTCGGACGCCGCGGCATTTCGCCATCGATCCGTCAGGTCGCTGGTGTTTGGTGGAGAACCAGGACAGTGACCAGGTGGCGGTTTTCCGGGTGGAAGCTGGCTCGGGACGGCTCGTGTTCACGGGTCATGTGATCCGGGTGCCGCGCCCGGTATGTGCGGTGTTTGTACCCATGGAGGGGCGCTAGGACGGCAGGCATCGCACCGGGCCGATGGAGGCGGGCTCAACCCGGGCTGAACCAAATTGCCCAAACTGAGCAAGAATTGCCGGGCGGGTCAGTGGCGAGAAAGAACCGGCGGCCGGCTTGCGCCGGCCGCCAGAACCAAACCCAAGTTCAGAAGCGCGCGGGAGGGCAAAACCCTCACGCAGAGGGATTTGAAGGCGGGACGTTGTGTTTCGGACATGGAAGGTCCGAAACGGCGTGCGACATCGCAATGGGTTCGCTGCACTGCAATGTCGTTTTCATGCTTGCACTCAGAGCATCCTCCGTGCCGAGTCGAGGGATCTGCACTTCAAAGCCGAATCCAGGCCAGAGACTCGACGAAATCGGGCGTCGCGTGGCTGAAGTTCGACGGATGCTGTCCTGAAACGAGACGATGGAAGCTGGGGCGAGCCCGTTGCAGGCAAACCGCCATGGCTTTCGAAAGGCCGACGGCCCACCCGGAGTCGGTGGGCCGTCGTGGGCAGGCTGAAGCAACTATCGCCGGGTGTCCTAGACCGTGGGCACCGAAGGCGGATTCTTGAAGATGTCGTGGATGCCGGGCATGGGCGGTTTGAGCGTGCGGAACGGTCCCCACGTCATCTTGGAGCAGTCGGTGTAAACCAGCTCCGGCCCGTACTTGAAGTTGGAATTCAAGATGTCGTCCCACTGGACGGCTGCCCCGCTGTAGGCGGCTTCGCGGCCCATGATGGCGGTCAAGGTGCTGTCGGTGACGTTCTTGGTTTCGTTGAGCTCGGTGCCCTTGACGATGGCCTCGATGAGGTCCACGTGCTCCTGAACGTAGGGGTTGCGGCCTTCGGGCCGAACGCGGATGGGTTTGTCGCCGGCGGGTCGGATCAGGCCCGCGGGGTCTGCAGTGCCCCGCGTGCCGACGACGGCTTCACTCACGGAGGCCCAGGAACGCTTGATCTGGCCGCAATAACTGTGCATGCGCACGCCGTTGCGGTACTCGAATTCCACCGCGAAGTTGTCCCAAATCTCGCCGGATTTGTCCCCCAACTGCTGGCGCGCGCCCATGCCCCAGGCGCGGATGGGGTGATCTTTCATGATCCAGTTGCAGACGTCGATGTTGTGGACGTGCTGTTCGACGATGTGATCCCCGCAAAGCCAGATGTAGTGATACCAGTTGTGGATCTGTTTTTCGAGGTCGGTATTGCCGCGATCCCCGCGATGCCAGATGGGTCCGCCGTTCACCCAGTAAGCGCGCAGGGCGGTGATGTCGCCGATGGCGCCGTCCCAGATTCGCTTGATGGTTTCGATGTAGCTGGCCTGGTGACGGCGTTGGGTGCCGGCGGCGACTTTGAGGCCCTTGCGTTGAGCCTCTTCGCCGGCGGCGTACATGATGCGGCAGCCCGGACCGTCCACCGCCACCGGTTTTTCCATGAACACATGCACGCCGCGTTCCACGCAGGCCTTGAAGTGAGCCGGACGGAATCCGGGGGGCGCGGCCAGGATGGCATAGTTCACGCCGGGCTGCTCGAGCGCCTTGAGATAGGCGTCGAATCCGCTGAAACATTTGTCCTCGGGCAGCCCGAAATGTTGGTGACCGCGGCGCGCTTGGTCCGGAAAAATGTCGGCCACGGCAACGATCCTGGCTTCGACTCCCACAATCTTGGCCGCTTCGAGGAAGTCATTTCCGGCGCCGCCGCCGCGGCCGCCGATGCCGATGATCACCGCGTTCAACGTGGGTCTGGCCTGGGCACGAACCACGGCGGGAAAACTCACCGCGGCGGCCGCCGTGGCGGCGGCAAGGGAGGAGGTTTTGAGGAACTGCCGGCGGCTGACCGCCGGGGTGGTGGTTGTGGCTTGCTGGTCCTTCATAGTGCTTGGTTTGGTTCCTGTTTTCTTCCGAATCGGTTTTACAGCTTCGGACGTTGGACGGAAGGGAAAACTTCACGCGAAGTTCCGGTTCAATCCCGCTCGGTGCCGCTGATCCAGTATTTCTTCATTTCCTCAGGCGGTGGGACTTCGAGGGGCCGAACGATGCGGAAGCCCACGAAAGGCGCATCGGTCAACCACCAGATGCTCTTGGGCAACTGGGGATCGCGCATTTTCCAGGAGCGGTCGGACGGCCGGCGGGCCGCGCTGCGCAATCGCCAGGGAGGATCGTCGTACGAACCGCCGCGGGTGACGTGGGGATAGGGCCGGGTGGCGCGATTCCACGGGTTGACCAGCACTTCCGTGCCCGGGGCCAGGAGTTTCTCGTAGGGTTCGTACTGGTCGAGGCACCATTCGGCGACATTGCCGTGCATGTCGTACAAGCCCCACGGGTTGGGCTTTTTGCGGCCGACCTTTTGATACTTGAAGTCGCTGTTGTCCTCGTACCACGCGTACTGATCGAGCAGGGTTACATCGTCGCCAAACGAATAGGCCGTCGTGGTGCCGGCGCGGCAGGCGTATTCCCACTCGGCCTCGGTGGGCAGCCGGTAAAAATGCCCCGTTTTGGCGCTGAGCCACTGGCAATACTTGTTGGCCGCGTGGTGGGTCATGCTGATCGCCGGGTAGCCGTCCTTCCCCATGCCGAAGCTCATCTCCGTGTAGGGCTTGGAGGGACGGGCGACGGCATCGGCCAGTGGGTCGGTGGGGTTTTCGACCCCCAGTTCCTGTCGGATGCGCTTTTCGTCGTCCGGGTACATGAACAGCTCAAACTCGTTCCAGGTCACCTCGCACATCCCGATCCAGAAGGGCGCGATTCGGACCCTGTGCGCGGGTCGTTCGTCCGGGCGGCCTTCCGGGTCGTCGTCGCGACTGCCCATGATGAACTCGCCGCCGGGCACAGGGATCATGACATAACGGACCTGGGTGCCGGGGATGGTGTTGGTGTAGGGCTTCATCTCGGCTTCGGTGCGGACGTCCAACTTGGCCATGATGGCCTGATAGATGGCCGGGATGGTGTTGACGTCGCTATCCGCCAGGGAGGGAAGGAGTCCGGCCGGCTGGCCCTCGGTCTCGCCGGTGGCGGTGCAGAACTGGTAGCGCCAGCTCGGGCGGTGGTTGGTGGGGGCAAACAACAAGAACACCCCTTCAGGCACGGGCAGTGCACCGGTAAATCGTTCGAGGCCCGAGCCGAGTTCTTTGAGCGTGCGAAGCCGGTCCGGCGCCTCGAACTGTACGAGGGCGGCCTGCTGACCTTCCTCGGAAAGGATCAAGAGTCTCTGCGGAGGGGGTCCGGGAAGGACAAAAACGTTGTCCACGGGCCTGGACCACTCGAGGCGGGTTTCCGCCCCAAAAGCGACACTGTAACGGTCGGCGTGCGTGACCGGACGAAGTCGCAGCCCCGGTTGCCCCGGCTGGTAAAAGATGAAGTCAGGCAGCCCGGTCGCGCGCAGGTGGGCGATGGCATAGGCGGTGCCCGGGGGCAGATCAGGCACATTGCCAAGCACCTCCGGTTGTCCGGTGTCAAACCGGCTCAACACCAGTTCGGAAGGCGGATCGCCCACGAGGCCGAGGGCAACTTCGGCCAGATTGGTCCCCAGGCTGAGGCGATTGGGTCGGGCCACCGGGTGTTCGATGGGGAACTGGGACAGGCTGCGGAGCTGCGTGCCCGTGTTGCGCAGCAACGTGATCAAATTGGGATCCGGGCTGTTGTAAATGCTGCCGAGGATCAGGTCAGCCAGCGGGGTGTTTCCCTCTCCACCGATCTCGCAAGCCAGCACCACGTTGGGCCCCATGACCTCCAGGGGAACCTCGCGCGGCTGGGAGGCCATGGTTGGCGAGGGCGCTTCGAGCAAAACCAGGAGGTTGGCATCCGCGGAGGTGATGGCCAGGGCATCGCGCTGCGGGTGGAGAAGTCGGCCCACGCTGATGCCGGTGACGCCGCGCACGCCACTGGCCCGGTTGTCCTCGGCCCACGTGTATTGGCCGGGCTGGAGCTGGTAGGCGAAACGACATTTACCGCTCGACTTGTCCACGATGACGAGGTCCATCCGGCCGTCCCCGTCGAAATCGCCCGAGGCAAAGAACTCCAGCGGGCTCTCGTAAACGAACGGGACTTGTGCGGTCGAAAGCAGGGTTCCCAGGGCCAGGAGCAGGAGCGCCCGGGGGACGAACAACAAACGCCGGCCCCGGCCAATTCGGGCACCTGGGGAGGGACATCGGCTGCCGCTGGCGACTTCAGTCGGACCCCCAATCAAGTGTCTCATATGCGATCGCAGCCTAATGACGGCAGCCCGAATGTCAGCAAAAAACCACAGGTAGAACCCGGCAGCGGGCGACGACTCCGGGGCAGCCGCGAAGCACCTCTGCATTTCAGCGCGCACTGATCCGCGCGTGCGCCTTACAGCCCGGGACAGAAGAGTCTGCGCTTTATGGCTTGTTTCCCTGCCGGAAGCCCAGGGCGTGGATTCGCCGCGGCATTGCGGCCGGGGACGACCATGCCTTCGCGTGTGGCCGTCTCCAAACTGTTTCAGGAGCGTTGGGAACAAGCCGCGTCGGTCCAATCGGGCCCCTCTCTGCAAAGCAGGAGACCCGAATGTGATCCGTGGGCTGCGCCGCTAACAACCCGCTGGGCCAATGCCGGCCCAAGCCATGATAGCGGGTGGCCGGGCAAAGCCACGCGGCCACTTTTTCGGCGCCCGGGCTTACGAAGCTTTTGACGACGAGGAAGCGCCCGGCCCGGGTATCGCAAACGGAGAATCCGGGGGGGACGGCGCAGGCAAGGGTCCCGGAGCTGATTTCCGAGGTTGAAACCACCGAAAGCGCCGAGGGACGGATCGCCACGGCAGGCGGACAAGATCGCGGCGCCGGGCAAACTCGTCGAGAAACACGGCCAGCATGCTCTGGAGTCGCCGGCACTGTCGATGCAGCAAAACGGCCGCGACTCCGGGGAGGCCCACCAGCCACACCCAGGACAGTGGTCGTGCCGGTCCCGAGGCGTTTGCCAGCGTAAGCCCGCCCAGCAGGGCCAGCATGAACGCGGCCCGCGCGCCCAACGACCACACCGGGCGCAGTCGGAAGCAAAGTCGGCGTCTGCCCCCCGGATAGAGTTCGATGGCACTGACGACGCGCACCGCGGCCCACGGACCTGCAGCGGCTTCGAAATCGTAGGGACTCCAGCCCGTGTCGGGTCGCACCGACCATCCGGCCTGTTCCAACTCACCCATGATGGCATGCAGCACGGCCACGCGGTCCACCTCTCGTTCACTCCAGAGGTCCACGCGGTCCAACCGGAACCGCCCCCGGCGCAGGGCCACGGCTTCGAGAGAATCGACGGGCCGGTGGGCACGCAGGCGCCAGGGCATCCGTTCGCGATATCGCGCCCATCCCCGGACCACCGGTTGGAGCGCAAACAACAGGGCCACCAGCGGGCGGGACCACCAGCGTCTCTTTGCCGGGGACAGCGGGGCCTGTGCGGCCGCCAGCACGCAGACCGCCACCGACAGCGTCAGGCTCGTCAAGGCCAACCAACCCAGCAGCGGCACAGTAAAACCAAGAAGGCCCAGTGGCAGAGTGACCAGAAGGTGAAACTCCAGAGTCGTCAGGAGCATTAACCAGCCGGCCGGCTCGGCGGCGTAAAGGGTTTGAAACCAGCCGGTGCCAAAGATGCCATGATAGATCACAGGTCGGCCAAGCCACACGCCCACGGCGCCGGCCCCGTAGATGCGTCCGCGCCACCGGCCCCCACCCCACGGGTTGAAGTACTCGGGATGCTTACGCATGAGCAGCGCCTCGGCCTCTCCGTAGCCGGCCTGCTGGCGCAGGTAGGCGCGCACGGTGGACCGTCGATAATGCCAGACGAGTGCCGAGGGCGAGTACGCCAGGGAATAACCGGCCTGTAACAGTCGCCAGCAAACGTCCACGTCGTCGCCTGCTTTTCGGAAAACGGGGTCGAATCCCCCCACGGCTTCGAGGGCCCACTTGTAAAAGGCCATGTTGCAGCCGGGCAGGTGCTCCGCCTGCCGGTCGGTCAGCAGCACGGGCGCAGGGCCGCCGGGCGAAACCATCACAGCCGCGGCCACGGGCGAATCGTCCGGGGGCAACAAATTCGGCCCACCGATGCCCACGGCGCGGCTCTGCACGAGATCCTGCACCAGGAAGTGAAGCCACAATTCGTCGGCGCGACAATCCGCATCCGTAAAGGCGATGATCTCGCCGGTGGCAGCAGCGATTCCGGTGTTTCGAGCGGCGGAAAGTCCGAGATTCTGTTCGTGCCGGATCACGCGCACGCCGGGAAACCGGGCGGCCACGGCCGGGGTTTCGTCCGTCGACCCGTCGTCCACCAGGATGACCTCGTAATCCGGGTACTGCAGGCACTGCAGCGACGCCAGACATTGCGGCAGGGTCCGGGCGCCGTTGTAGCTGGCCACCACGACTGATACGCGGGGCGCGCGCGGCAAGGGGAACAGAGGCGCGCGATGAAACTGGCGTTGGACCGTGGCAAACGCGGGTTTCGGCTGCCGATCCCGCGTGGTCAATCCCATGGCCCAGTCCAGAATCGGATGACCGCCCCGGTGCCATTCATCCGTGAGGCTGAACACAACGATGCCGGCCAGGCCGCAGCGGAAAGCCTCCTCGATCTGCCACTCCAACAACTCGGCCTGCCGGTCCAATCCTTCGCGCAGGGCGTCCACGCCGCATTCACTGATCACCACGGGTCGGTCTCCGGCCAGCATTTGCAGGCGCGCCAAATAATTCCGGTAGGCCGGCCGGTGATGAAGGTAAACGTTGAAGGCGACAAAATCGGCGCCGGTCACCTGCAGGTATTCCGTCGGGGGATAATTCGCGTAAGTACACAAAACCTCCGGATCGAGGGCCCTGACGATGGCCACCAGCCCGTCGAGAAACCGACTCACCCGCTCCGGGCCGGACCATCGCACGATGTCAGGAGGGATCTCGTTGCCGACGCAGTAGGCGAAGACGGCCGGATGACCGGCACACTGTTCGACGGCACGCCGGACCTCGTCCCGGGCCCGTTGTTGCAGCTCGGGAGTGTCCAAGAAGCAGAGATGATGCGGCCACAGAAGATCGATCCATACGTACACCCCTCGCTCGGCGGCCAGGTCGAGGAACCACCGGGGCGGCGGGGTGTACACGCGGACCACGTTGGCGCCCAGGGCCCGGACCAGGTCCAGATCCCGGGCTGCCGTGGAGGACGGAGGAAAAGGCCGGCCCTCGGCGTCCGGAGCCATGGGAGCGTACGCCACGCCTTTGACGAAAAACTTGTCGGAGCCCAGTCGGAAGAACTTTCCATCCAGGCGCACCCGACCCGTCCGAGTTTCTGCGCTTGTCATCGACACTGGTTGGACGCACCCGAGCCGTCCCGTTGTCAAAACTCCTGCCGGGAATAGCAGAGCCGGAAAAGGGCAGCAAGGAAGCGCTGCCGCGGATCAATCCCACTGCGAAGACCGCAAGTCCGATCCGGATTTCTCCGGCCATAACGCGGACGACCGCGAGTCCCTCGACCCGGCGGCGACCCTCTCGGGAGCTTCGTCCCCCGGGCTCGCCAGGCCCGGAAAGGGCGCCACCCGAGCAGGCCCATCGCGGGGGGCCGGGCCTGTCCACCCGGAATTCTCCTCCTGCAAGGTGGGACGAATTGCGGAAACGCGGTCACCTGGGACGCTGCTCTGGGCAGGTGAATCCCCGCCCCAATGGGGCAGGCACAAGCTGCGCTGCCGTCGCGTGGCCTTTCCAACCCTCGAGGGGCAGGGTTGGAATGAATCGGCATGGGGCCGCCCTGGAGGATCGTCGCCTGCAGCGTTGGCGCAGGCGGGAGCCCCGGCGCCGCAAATGCGATCGCCATCGCGCCTGAAGTTTTCGCCCGCGATGGCTCGGGGCCTTTCGGGCCCGCCCCTCACGGCGAAGCCGACAGACAAGGGCACCTCCTCGAATCCGTCAAATCCGGGCCTCAAATATGAAAATGCGCCGCTGGAGATCGGAGGTGCGATTTTACGGTTGACCCGGCGGCCCGGCTTCGGGCCAGTTGAGGTGGCATGGGAATGCCCTATCGGATTTCAACGCTGCTCTACTGCTTTAACGAGCAGGACGAGCTGTTGCTGATGGAGCGACGACGCGAACCGAACCGCGGACTGTGGAGTCCCTGTGGCGGGAAGTTGCGGACCGACCAGGGGGAATCGCCCTACGCCTGCGCTTGTCGCGAGGCACTCGAGGAACTGGGGCTGCGTCTGTCGCCGTCGGATCTGCACCTGACGGGCCTGGTCAGCGAGCACGGATACCAGGGACAAGCCCACTGGCTGATGTTCCTCTTCGAGGTGAAACCGCGGCTGCGGACACTGCCGCCCCCGCACGAAGAGGGCCGGTTTGCTTTCTTCCGCTGGGAAGAGCTGATGCAACTGCCGCTGCCCGAAACGGACCGCCAAAGCATCTGGCCCTGGTTCCGGCAACACCGCGGCGGGTTTTTCGCGGCTCATTGCCATTGCCACCCGGATGGGCGGCACGAGTGGATTCTGGAAGAATCGCGCCCCGCCTGCGGGATCGGTGCAGCCATCGCCGTTTCTTCCCGGGGATGAACGAGCCCGTCCTGGATCTGCAGAGCGACGCCTTTTTCATGGGCGAGGCGTTGCGCATGGCGCGACGAGCCCTGGCGGCCGACGAGGTGCCGGTGGGGGCGGTCGTGGTGCGTGCCGGCCGGATCATCGCGCGCGCCTACAACCAGGTGGAACTGCTGCGAGATGCCACCGCGCATGCGGAGATGCTGGCCCTGACGCAGGCGGCAGCCGCGGTGGGCGACTGGCGTCTGACCGACTGCACCCTCTACGTGACCAAGGAGCCCTGTCCGATGTGTGCCGGAGCCATTGTGCATGCCCGCCTGGCGCGGGTGGTGTTTGGTGCGGCGGACGTAAAGGCCGGCGCCGCCGGCACGGTGCTGAATCTGCTGCAGTTTCCCACGTTCAACCACCGCTGCGAAGTCACCGGCGGCGTGCGCGCGGAAGAATGCCGGGCGCTGTTGCAGGAATTCTTTCGCCAAAAACGGCGGGAAAGCCGCGCATCGGCGCCGCCTCAAGAACCGCCCTTGAACGGGGCCGACCCGGAGCCTCCCGAGCCCCCGGGCTCCAACGGCAGTTAGGATCTCGACCCGTCCGAGGGAGCCGGGCACTCACCCGGCGGCCTCCGCCCGATGCGCAGCCAGTTGCAGCGCCAACCGGAGCGCCGCCTCCATGCTGGTGGGATCGGCCTTGCCTTGCCCTGCAATGTCGTAGGCCGTGCCATGATCCGGAGAGGTGCGGATGAAGGGCAGGCCCAGCGACCAATTCACACCGGTCTCGAACGCCACGGCCTTCAGGGGGGCCAGCCCCTGGTCATGGTACATGGCCACGACGGCGTCAAAGCGACCTTGTAAGGCGTGGTAGAACACAGTGTCCCCGCTCAAAGGTCCGACGACGTCCCAGCCCCGGGCGTGCGCCCGCGCGACGGCCGGCGCGATGATCCGCTGTTCCTCGTCGCCGAAGGCGCCGCCCTCGCCGCAGTGCGGGTTGAGCCCGCAGACGGCCACCCGGGCGCGCGGCAACCGGAGCATCCGACAGGCCTCGACCGCGCAGGCGATGGTGCGCAGGACCCGGGCCCCGGTCAGTCGTTGGGGAACCTCCTTCAATGCGATGTGCACGGTGGCCAGGGCCACCCGCAGCCAGCGCCCCCGGGCGTCCGGGCCCAACAACATCATCACCGGCTCCGGTTCCTGCGCCAGCGCGGCCAGAAATTCTGTCTGTCCCACGAACGGAATGCCGGCGCGTTGGATGGCCTCTTTGTTGACCGGGGCCGTGACGATCGCATCGAGTTCTCCGCGCAGACACGCCAAGCCGGCGGCTTCGAGCCAAGCCACGGCAGCCCGGGCAGCCTGCGCGTCTCCGGACGACAACCGGTCGGGCAACGGTTCCGACAGCGGGTTCAGCACACGAATCGCCGGCTCGGCGGGACTCCCGGCTCTGGCATGGACTCGATCCGTGGTGAGCCCGACATGCCGCGCCCAGGGAACCCAATGCCCCGGATCGCCGAAGACCACAAACTCCACCGGAGCGGGCAATTCGGAAGGATGCTGAAGGAGACGGGCCAACGCCTTGGCCGTGACCTCCGGCCCAATGCCGGTAACGTCGCCGAGAGTGATACCAATCCGCAAGGGCATGGGAGAAACCGGCGACTCCCGCCGGTCCCGCGCGAATCAGAAGTAACGCACGAAGGTCTTGGCGCGGAGCTTGTCCACGTACCGCTTTTGCAGCCGGGCCCGCTCCTCGACCACCAGCGTGCGCTCGATTTCCTCGCGCAATTCGCTCAGCGGCCGGATGCGTTCCGGCCGGGCCTCGTCCACCCAAAGCAGATAACAGGCCTCGGGCAGGTCTACCACCTCACTGCAGGTGCGCGGCGGCAGGGCGAACGCGACGTCGGCCAGCTCCTTCCGCAGAACGGAGCGCTCGACCCAGCCCCAGTCGCCGCCCTGGGCGCGTTGCGCCCCCTCGGAGTACACGGTCGCCATTTCCGCAAAATCGGCCCCCTCCAGAATGCGGGAGCGAATTTCCGCGGCCAGTTGGCGAACCCGGGCCGCATCCTCCGGGCTGCGCTTGTTGAGCACAATCATGCGCAGTTTCACCTCCGGCTCGGCACGAAACTTGTCCTGATTGGCCCGGTAATACTGCTCGATCTTGTGCGGCGAGATGATGACCTCGCGGGAAATGTTCCGGTTGCGCAGGATCTCGACGATGATTTGCTCGCGGACCTGCCGCCGGAACCGTTCGAGGGTCAACCCCTCGGCCTGAAGGGTTTTGACCATGCGGACGCGGTCGCCCCCGAATTGCTCGCGCAACCGTTCATTGACGGCCTCTTCCACGATGGCCTCGGGGAGCTGGTATCCGGACTGCTGCCAGTCCTGCAGAATGAGCTGGCGTTGCACCAGTTGCTCGACGTTCTCCTCGACCACCTGATTGAGCTTCTGGCGAAAGGTTTCCGGGTCGTTCCGGTACTGGCGCTGCAACAGGCCCAGCGCAGGAATGACGGATCGGTTCACCTCCTCCAGCGTGATGACCGAGTCGTGCACCACGGCACGAATGCCGTTGACCAGCTCTGCCCCGCCCGCGCTGATGGCCACCAGGCAGGCCGCCAACCACCCTCCCACCATTGCTCTGCTCTTCATCGCGCTGCGCCGGATGGTACGGTCAGGCCCCACCGGGTCAAGCACCGTGGGCTGCTTGCGACACGGGCGGCAGACTGGCAGATTGGCGGTCCATGCGACAGCGGTTGCGGATCTGGGCCGAGGCTTTGGAAACGTTCGTGCTCGAAGTCATCTTCGAGCAGCGCCACGACTGGCGCGCCCGGCTCACCCGCGGGTTCCTGCTGGCGTGCTCGAAATTGTTCGGTCTGGCCGTCAAACTGCGGCGCTTTCTTTACAATGTGCGCATTTTGCGGGACACGACCGTCGGAGTGCAGGTCATTGCCATCGGCAACCTGACCGTGGGGGGCACGGGCAAGACGCCGGTGGTGGAAAAGTTTGCCCGGGAACTGCGGGATGCCGGTCGGAACGTGGCCATCCTGTCGCGGGGGTACCGCGCCAAGCCGCGCCCGTTCCATGAATGGCTCCTGGACAAACTGCTGTTCCGCGAGGACACCACCCCGCCCCGGGTCGTGTCCGATGGCAGGTCGCTGTTGCTGGACAGCGAAATGGCCGGAGACGAGCCCTACATGCTGGCGTCCAATCTCCGCGACGTGGTGGTGTTGGTGGACAAGAACCGCGTCAAGGCCGGCCGGTACGCGGTGGAACGGTTCGGATGCGACACCCTCCTGTTGGATGACGGATTTCAGTACTGGGACCTGCAGGGTCGGCGCCACGACGTGGTGTTGGTGGACGGACAACAGCCCTTTGGCAACGGACATTTGTTGCCGCGCGGCACGCTGCGGGAGCCGCCCTCGCACCTCGCCCGGGCCAGCACCGTCTTCATCACCAAGAGCAACGGCAAAACCCAGGAACTGCGCCAGCTGATCCGGAAACTGAATCCGCGCGCCCCGATCATCGAATGCGTGCATCGTCCCCTCTACCTGGAGGACGTCTTCACCGGGCAACGGCTGGAACTCCCGTACCTGAAAGATCGTCCGATTGCCGCGCTGAGCGGCATTGCCCAACCGGAGAGTTTCGAGCAGAGCCTGGTAACGCTGGGTGCGCGCCTGGTGTACTCGAAGCGGTTTGCGGATCACCACCGATTCACCCTCCAGGAGGTGCTCAACGTGATCAACCGCGGCAAACGCCGCGGCGCCGAGGCCATTATCACCACGCAAAAAGATGCCGTCCGCTTTCCCAAGCTGGACCGCCGCGATCTGCCCATCTACTTCATGCGGGTGGAAATCGAGATCATCGACGGGGCGGAAAGCTTCCGCGACTGCGTCCGACGGATCTGCTTTCAATAATGGGCGAGGCGCTTTTGTACCTGGTGGCGCGCGCTCTGGTGGCAGGGCTGCAGGCGTTGCCCCTGGGACTGGTCGCCCGGTTGGGGCGGTGGGGTGGCGGCCTGGCCTGGTGGCTGGACGGGCGCCACCGCCGCGTGGCACTGCGGAATCTCCAACGGGTGTTCGGAGGGGAACTCTCGCCGCGGGCCATCCGTGCCCTGGCGCGCGAACATTTTCGCCGACTCGGCGAGAACTACTGCTGCGCCATCAAAACCGCGGCCATGTCCCCGGAGGCGCTGCGCCCGCACCTGCAATTCGTCGGGACCGAGATCCTTCGCGAGGGGCGCAGCGACCAACCGCCCCGCAGCCGCGTCATTGCCCTGGGCCACTTCGGAAATTTCGAACTCTACGCCCGGTTCGGCCAGTTCGCGCCCGAGTTCCAGTGTCTGACCACGTACCGGGCGTTGCGACAACCTTCGCTGAACCGGTTGCTGTTGCAGCTCCGGGAACGATCCGGCTGCCGCTTTTTCGAGCGGCGCAGCGATGCAGCCGCGTTGCGCGCCGCCATCCGGCCCACGGGGGTGCTGGTGGGCCTGCTGGCGGACCAGCGCACGGGTGGACGCGGCCTGGCCGTGCCCTTTTTCGGACATCCGTGTTCCACCTCGCCCGCCGTGGCGCTGTTTGCCCTGCGCTATCGTCTGCCGCTGCACGTGGCAATCTGCTACCGCACCGGACTCGCCCGGTGGAGCATCGAGCTGGGTCCGGAGATCCCGACCCGGCTCCATGGGCGACCCCGGCCCGTTCCAGACATCCTGCGCGATGTTCATGCCCAGTTCGAAGCGGCCATCCGTCGGGACCCGGCCAACTGGTTCTGGGTGCACGATCGGTGGAAACACCCCGGTCGTCCGAGCCCTGCCCGCGCCGTCGCGCCGGCGGGCGGGGTCTGAAGAAGGTCCTGGCCTGCTTCAGCTTTCCGGGGAGCCCTCCGGCCAGGGAAGCTGCGGGGGCGGCGGCATCGGACTTTGCGGGTCAGCGGCTTGTTCGGCAAACGCCCGCCACTGCTCCATGAGGCGCAGCACCGCGGGCAGGTGCAGTCCGCGCATGTCGTTGGGATAGGTCCGGAGGTATCCGGCCGCCAACCGCAGGAGGGCCGCCGCAGGGCCCGACCGCCCTTTCTGCAGATGAACAAACGCCCCTGCCAGTTGGATCAGGGCCTTGTAGAAATTGGCCTCGGTTGACCCGCGCCTCTCCAACCAAAGGTCCTCCAACACGTCATGGGCTTCGTAATACTGCTGCCGATTGAAGCAGTCGAAATACGCGAGGTACCGCGCGTCCCACGAGCGGCCGGCCCATGCCGAGGTCAGTTCCTTTATCGCGGGTTTTTTGGAGCTCACGAGAGAGCGGGCGTGCAGGGAAGGAACGGCCGCTGGTCAACCCCCGGGCCACAAGCTCCGGTCGGCCGTACGCGGGGGACCGTCTCGGGCACCGATCGCATGCACCTCAGGGCTCGCTGGTGATGCGGGACCAGTCCACGTTCTGCGCCAGGGCATAGAGCTGAAAGGCCTTCTCGTTTTGGATGAGGACCGCCCGGACCACCGCCGAATCGTCGGCCCGACCCAGGTTCAGAAAGCTGTCCGGGATGATCCCAACCCGTTTGTGGGCGTAGATCAGGGCAAAGGTCGCCTGTGCCAATGCATAATAGGGCAGGTCCTTGTAGGCGCCCTCGGCCACGTCTTCCACCACGTCGGCCAGAAACTCCAACTGGTCCACCAGATGAGGAAACTGCGGCTCCTGGATCTGGGTGAACTCCAGTTTCCATTGAGGCAGGTGCCGCAGCACCTTTTCGACCACCGCAGGGGTGATGGTGCTGGCTCCTCGATTGACGAAGGCAGCGATCTCGCCCATGCGCGCAGTCTAGGTCATTGCCGGCGGCTCTCAAGGCGAAAGGCTTCCCGCTGCCCTCTCGGCCGGGAGGTCTGCCGGGATTCGAGAGCACGCCGCCCCGCAGGCGGGTCCCGGAGGTCCAATTCGTGGTGGTCGGCGGCCGGGGCTGCCGAGGGCGCCATCCCGACGCCCCCGGCATCACATTTCTTTGCTGAGCCGCCACGGCGGTTCGACTACCCTGCCGGGCCATGGACGAGGGCATGCCCCTGGAGCGGATCGATCCCACCCACCTCCGATGTCGGCACCGTCGCTGGTTGGATTTTGGCGGCTGCGATTACCTTCGTCTGGCTCACTCCCCGGCGATCGAACGCGCCCTGTTGGCAGCGGTGAAGCGGCATGGCTGGAACGTGGCCGCCTCCCGTCTGACCACCGGCAATCATCCGATCTACGCCCGGGTGGAACGCAAGTTGGCCCGGTTCTTCGGCGCAGAAGCCGCGTTGCTGTTGCCCACCGGCTACGTCGCACCTCTGGCTGTGGCCCAGGCGCTGGCCGGTCGCTTTACCCATGCGCTGGTGGACGAGGAGGCACACGTGTGTTTGCAGGATGCGGCCCTCTTTTTGGGTTGCCCGGTCTGGCCGTTCCGCCACCGCGACCCCCATTCCCTGGCCCGTCTGGTGCGGCGCGCCGGGCCACAAGCCCGGGTGATCGTGCTCACGGACGGGCTGTTCGGCTGGAACGGCGCCGTGGCCCCCCTGGGCGAGTACAGGCGGGTCCTGCCGCCCACCGCCTGGATGCTGGTGGATGATGCCCACGCCGTGGGCGTCCTGGGCCGACGGGGCCGCGGCAGTCTGGAACATGCCGGACTTTCCCGGACGCGGGTGGTGCAAACGTTCACCCTGAGCAAGGCGTTTGGGTTGTACGGGGGCGTGGTGTTGTGCTCCCGACAAATCCGACGGTGGATCGTGACCCGGGCCAACTGTTTTGGCGGCGGCACGCCGCTGCCCCCGCCCTTTGCCGCTGCGCTGGAAACCGCCCTGCGGGAACTCAAGCGAGTGCTGTCGGCTCGACGCCGCGTGCTGGAGGAAACCGTGCGGTTACGAGACGTGCTCCGCCGGGCCGGCTGGGAGGTGCTGGAAACGCCCGCGCCGGTAATTGCCCTCTTCCCCCGCACCGCCCGGGAAGGGCGCCGCCTCCGCGAATCGCTGGAACAGGCGGGCATTCACCCCACTTGGACGCAGTACCCTGGTCGGCCGGCTGGCGGCTACCTCCGGCTGGTGGTGGCTCCGTCGCACACGCCCGCAGATCTGGACCGGTTGCGATCGGCGCTGCTCCGGGTTCGACCGTCGCCTTCGCGGGCGTCGCACCGGGAAGGCACGCAAAAGGCAGGCCGCTGAAGACGCCGAGCGAAGCCCGACGCGCTTCGGACACCTAGGGCCGGTGGACGGGGATAGTTCAATGTGTCGGATCGGCCGCGCGCCCGTCCAGACAGTCTCGAACCGCCCGGGCCAACGTCATCGGACCGAACGGCTTGGGCAGGATGCGGTCCCCGGGGCGCAAATGCTTCTCGTAGGTGGCCACTTCGCCGGGGTATCCACTCATCAGCAGTGCCTTCAGACCGGGACGCTCCCGACGCAGCCGCTCCACCAGTTCGGCCCCGGTGAGGCCGCCGGGCATGATCATGTCCGAGAGAACCAGATCCACCTTGTTCCCGAGACTCTCCCACAAGACCAGGGCTGCCCGGGCATCCGTGGCCTCCAAGACCGTGTAACCACGCGCCTGCAGGACGGTCCGGGCCATCGCGCGTACCTTGTCTTCGTCCTCGACCAGCAGAATGGTCTCGTGCCCTCCCGGCACCGGGGCCGAAGAAACAGCTCCGGCGTTCGGGTTTGCAGTCGCGTGCGCGCGGGGAAGGTAGATGAGAAAGGCAGTGCCCATCCCCTCTTGGGATTCCACCTCGATCCAACCCTCATGCTGTTGCACGATGCCGTGAACCGTGGCCAGGCCCAGGCCCGTCCCTTTGCCCACTTCCTTGGTCGTGAAGAACGGCTCGAAGATCTTGGGCAACAGATGAGCGGGGATGCCACAGCCGGTATCGCGCACGGTAAGACGCACAAACTCTCCCTCCCGCCGGTCGGGATTGCCGGTCAGGTCCGAGGTCCCGAGCGCAACGGTCTGGACCACGATCTCCAGCAGCCCGCCCTTGGGCATGGCATCGCGGGCGTTGACCGCCAGATTCATCAGCACCTGTTCCAGCATGCCCGGATCCGCCCGCAGCGGCGCGCCGCCGGGTTGCAGGCGCAACTGCAGGGTGATGTCCTCCCCAATGATGCGCTGCAGCATCTTCCCGAGGCCGCTCACGACGTCGTTCAGGTCCAGGAAACGAAGTTGCGGTTTTTGCCGGCGGCTAAAGGCCAGCAACTGCCGGGTCAAATTGGAGGCGCGTTCGGCCGCTTGGGCGATCTGATGCACGGCTTCTTGGACCTCGGCTGGAAGGCCGTCCTCCTCCTGCAGCAATGCGACATTCATCATGATCACGGTGAGAATGTTGTTGAAATCATGGGCAACGCCACCGGCCAACCGCCCCAGGGCCTCCAGCTTTTGCGCCTGACGCAATTGATCTTCCAGTTCGATCTGTTGGGTGACTTCTCCCACGTAGCAATGCACCAGCTCGTGGGAAGCAATGGGATAAAAAGACCAGGACAAGATGCGGCGGCCGTGCCGGGTCTCCAACCGCAAGCGAGGTTTGTTTTCGGCCAGGCATTCGGCGACGATTTGCGGCAGGTCGGCCGGGAACAGGTTCTCGATGCCGGGCACCCCAAGACTCTGAGCCAGGCGGGAAGCCGCGGGATTCGCGTAGGTGAGCCGGGCGGAGCGGTCGAAGGCGAGCACCGGATTGGGATTGAGTTCGGGAAAACTCGCCAGCCATTCGGCGCGAGCCTCGGCCTTCTTCAAAGGGGTGATGTCCACCGCGGAACCGTCGTAGTAGAGCGTGCGGCCTTCGGCGTCTCGTACGGCCACGGCGCTTTCGAGGACGTGCACGGGCGAGCCATCCCGACGCCGCCACGCCGTCTCGAAGGCATACACTCGGCCGTCTCGCTCGATGCATTCCAGGAAGGCCCGGCGTGAATAGCCCGGTGCATACCCTTGCTCGTTGAGGTCCACGGCCGCCAGCTCTTCGGGGCGTTCGTAGCCCAGGAGCCGCAACAGCGCCGGATTGGCCAGGACGATGCGGCCTTCGGGCGTGGATCGGTACAGCGCCACGGCGGCATTGTCGAAAATCCCCCGAAACCGCGCCTCGCTTTCCTCCAACGCGTCGGCGAGCAGCTCACGTTCGGCCTCTTGCTCCAGCAACACCATGCCCCGGGCCAGGTCGGAAGCCAGCTCGAGAAAGATCGCTTGCACCTCCGCATCGAGTTCCACCTGGCCCGTCGGCAGGGCAACCATCAGGACCCCCCGGACCGCCTGGCGCCATTCCAGTCGCACATGCCACGTATCAAACCGCGGACAAATGTCCCGCAAAGAGCAGGTCTCGCAGAGCTCGCCCGCTTTGGTCACGTGAACTTCGGGTGACACCAGCGCCCGTTGAAAACAAGCAGGCCACGGTCCCTCTTCGAGATGTTTCCGGTGGGACTCCCGCAAACCCAGTCCTGCGGCATACACCTTGCCCGCCGGCTCGCCACCGGGTCGTGTCATCGCCGCCACCGCCCAGGCAAAACCACCCGCTTCCCGCACTCCCTTGATGGCTTGCTCCAGCCACGCCTCTGCGTTCCTGGTTTCGACCAGGGCCTGATTGATGGCGGTGGTAAATCGGAGCATCCGCTCCAGTATCTCCTTGCGCCGCTGATTGCGGCGCTCCACGGTCAGGTCGCGCACTTCCACCCAGGCAGCCGGTCGCCCCTGGAACCGGAGCAGTTGCGACCGAATCTCCACTTCGTGAATCTCCCCGTTCTTGAGGCGGTGCCGCCAGCCGCCAGAGAACTGAAATCGGGGTCGGGGTTTGCGCAGATCCTCCGCCAGCCCGGGCCAATCTTCCTCGGGCCGAATGTCGAAAAGGGACATCTGCAGGAATTCGTCGCGGCTGTACCCGTAGTGCCGCACGGCGGCCGGATTGACCTCGAGAAATCGACAGGTCTGGACATCGTAAACCCACATCGGATCCGGATGCTCGGCCATGTAGGTGACCAGCTCCTGATCCTCCGAAGACAGCAAGACATTCCCCGTGTTCATCCCATTGCTCCTCCGGTCGAGGACCGCCCTCGTGGCGCCGCGTGTCTGAAGCAGGCCAATCCTCGCGAGGCTACGGGAGCCGACGCCAGCCGGTCAAGCCTGCCAACCCAACCCATGGACAAGACGGTTCGGTGCGGAAATCATTGGCGGTCTGACTCCCGCGGATCGCCCGGCGGAGCAGGCCGCTCGCATCGCAAAAAGGCAGGGCGTCTGTGGGCCCACTGGCAGGTCATACAAAGCGCTTTTCCTGGAAAAAGCATCCCGCCCGAATCGACCCCTTGCGCAGGCGCGGTTCGCCCGCCGGGCACTGTTTGAACCTCCCGCCGGGCCCGGGAGCCTGTTTCCGCACGGGGCCGATGCTTCCGACCTCGCGCTTCAAGGGGGCAACCGGCAGGACAAGCAAGTGGCCTTGCCATTCAGCCTCCACGCCGGGCAGGCAGGGCGGAACCCCACCTGCAACCGCACAACGGGCGTGTGTTCTCCCGTGGAAGCCGTGTCGCAGGTTTCTCCACCATGCAGGAGTCCGAGTGCACATCGGTGAACGGGCCTCCCATAAGGCCCGGGGCCGGCCCTCTTGACTGGAGCCCCGGGGTTCTCTGCCACGGCGGGTTCCCCTTGCCTTGTCAATCCCCGGCCCGGCCCGCTACCGTCGCGGCCACGTGAAACCGGACGGTCAAGCGCCCGGCGTCCGCGAGCCGGATCCCGTGCCGCTGTGTGTGGATCTGGATGGCACGGTCATCCGGTCGGACCTGTTGTGGGAGGGCTTGGTGCGCTTCTGGCGCCAGCATCCCTTCCATCTCCTGCGCACCGCCCTCTGGTGGAGTCGCGGACGCGCGCGTCTCAAGGCGGAAGTGGCGCGGCGAGTGAAAGTTCCGGTGGCCGCCCTGCCCCTGGTGACGGAGTTTGTGGAGCACTTGCGCCGCGAGCACGCAAACGGCCGGACTCTCTATCTGGTGACCGCTTCAGATCGACAGGCGGCGCAGCCGGTGGCCGAACGCCTGGGACTCTTTGCCGGCGTGCTGGCCAGCGACGGTCACGTCAACCTGCGCAGCAGGGCCAAGGGCGCCTACCTCGTGCAACGCTTCGGCGAACGCGGATTCGATTATGCCGGGAACTCGCTGGCCGACGTGGCCGTGTGGCGGCACGCCCGGCGTGCGCTGGTGGTGAACGCCCCTGGGTGGTTGATCCGCCGCGCGTTTTCCGTGGCGGAGCCCGGCGGCACGTTCGCCTGCCCGCCGCGGCGGGGGGCGGCCCTGGTGCGCGCGATTCGGCCCCGGGCCTGGTGGAAGAGTCTTCTGGTGTTCGCACCGCTACTGGTCGGCTCGGACCACGCTGTCACGGCCGGCTGGGGAAACGCGCTGATGACGGCACTCGGATTCAACATGTGCGCAGCGGCCGGCTATTTGTGGGACGATCTGATGGACCTGGATGCGGATCGAGCCGATCCCGTCCACAAATCCCAAGCGGTGGCCTCCGGGCGCTTGCCATTGTCGTGGGCGGCTGCACTGGTGCCGACCCTGGCCGCCGTCGGACTTCTGGGGGCCGCCATGGGAGGTCTCGGGGTCGTCGCCCTGGCGGGCCTGTATCTTGGCCTTGCGTGGGCGTGGGCGTGGCGCCCCCGACCGGGGGCAGGGTGGCGGCCCTGGGTCCGGGCGGTGTTTTTATGGCTGCGGCTGGGGGCGGGGCACGCTGCAACAGGAACCCCGATCACGGGGACAGTGGCGGCAGGGGAACTGGTTCTCTGCCTGGCCCTGGGTTGGGCCCTTGAAGCTCCCTGGCGTCGGAAAAGCACACCCACGCGCGGGGCTGGCGAATGATCCGGCTCGCAGCAGAAGGCGGGGACCTCTTGGAACCGACCGGCCGGGGCGAGCACTTTGGCCACAGGGCCCCTGCGCAGCGGCGGGTTTGAAAACCGCGCACCCGAGCATGGCCCGTGGCAAGTGAGGCAACGTGCCTCACATCGCCGGCTGCGAATTCTCAGGCCCAGTAACCGGGATCCACATGCGGGAACAGGTTGTCGCGCTGTTCCAGTTGGGTCAGCCACAACTCGTCCACGCGCGCGTGCGTGAGCTGGTCGTACAGGGCGTGAAACCGCAGGAGATGATCCCTGATGCGCTGGCGCGCGTAGCCGGGGCTGGTCCCGGTGCGCAGGATGAACGGCCAGTCGCTGGCCTGCGCCAGTAACAGTTCGCGCGCGGCCTGCTGGAGAGCGCGGCGGGTCAGGCCGCGGCTCCGGCCGTGCCGACGCACCAGTTGGGACATTCGTTCCTGGGCCACGCGCAGGTGCGGTAGAATCCATGCATTGGTCTCGTTCACCCAGACCTGCCAGTACCCGGCTTCGCCCCAACTCGAAGGCATGGGGGTGGCCACCTGGTGGGTGGTGTACCGGCTGAGGTAATCCCAGGGCGTGATCATGCTCAGCGTGCGTTGCTGTGCCAGCTGTCGCACCAGCGCATCGAGGAATTCCGGTCCCTCGTACCACCAGTGTCCGAAGAGCTCCGCATCGTACGGGGCCACCAGAACGGGCGGGTGCTGAGTCAGGCCTTCGAGGCGGCGCACCTGTTCGAGGCGGGCCTGCAGGAAATGAGCGGCATGCTCGCCGGCCCGACGCACGGCCAGGGCGCGGTCGTACCGGCGTTTGTCCGAGCCGGCCCCGGTGATGCTGTAATACTTGATGCCGGTAAAGCCGCGCTGATCGGGCGATGGCAGGTAGGGTCGGACGTAGTCCAGGTCCAGATCGAACCCGATGTCGCGATAGAAGTCCCGGTACACCGGATCTCCGGGATAGCCCTCCTCCTTGCTCCAGACCTGTCGGGACGCGTCGGGATCGCGGCCGAACACGGCAATGCCGTCCGGTGTGTAGATCGGGGCGAACACCCCGTATCGCGGGGCAGGCTGGGCCCCCAGCAGCCCGTGCGTGTCCACGATGAACCACCGGAAGTCACCCTCCAACAGGGCGGCGTCCACGCCCTCGCCGTAAGCGCACTCCGGCAGCCAAAACCCCCGGGCACTGCGCCCGAAGACGCGCTGGTGATGGTCGCGGGCGATCAGCACCTGCGCCCGAACGGACGGCGGGTGCTGGAGCAACGGCAATACCGCGTGCGTGGCCGCGCAGGTGATGATTTCCAGCTGGCCGGTCTCCTGGTACTGGGCGAAAGCCCGCACCAGATCCCGTTGGACCCCCTGGTAGAGCTCCCGCAGCCCCAGGAAGCGCTGGTGATAAAAGCGCGCCAGTTCATGCAGCTCGCGGTCCCACCACGTCCGCTGAAGTTCCTTTTCCGCCAGTTCGATCAACCCCTCCAGATGCCGGCTGTAACGCGTCTGCAACAGGGAATCCTGCCACATGCTCACCAGGGTGGGCGACAGGGAAAGGGTCAGCCGGACCGGCAGGTTCTCCTGACGCCAATTCTCGAGCAGCTGCAACAGCGGCAGGTAGCATTCCGTGGTGGCTTCGAACAGCCAGGTCTCCTCCAGGAACTTTTCGTGTTCCGGGTGCCGCACAAACGGCAGGTGTGCGTGCAGTACGATGGCCAGATACCCTTGCATGGAACCTCAAAAAGGGCGTGCACCGGTCCCGGACCGGTTTCCTTCCGCGACGCCCCGGGGCGCCGCGCGCTGCAGATGTTGCTTACTCATCCCAGTGTCGGGTCCAACGACGGGCCCAGCGGCCGCTGCCAAACAGCAGGACGAGCCCGAGCAGGATTCCCCCTGCGGCCAGCAGCCAGCCCTTGAAACCTCCCTCCCCGTGGCCCATTCGTTGGCGGGCATATTCCAACAAAAGTCGCAGCCCGGCCAGCGCGATGATTCCGAGCGCCACAAGACGCAACACCAGGGCCAGGGCTCGTGCGTACGGATTCACGGACCGCAAGAAGGCGCAAGGCCCGCGGACACGGCCCGATCACGAGCCGGCCCGCGGCGGGGGGGTGAGGTTCGGATCCGCCGGGGCCTGGGTGACGCTCCCTTGATAAGTCGTGTGCCGGTGAAATCGCAGGACCGCCCGGCGCGACTCGGACCCCTCCGCATTCACAGCGACGGCCTCCAATTCGAAGTGCCCGTCCGGCAACACAAACCGACAACTAAACGAGCCGTCCGGCCGCAAAGTCACCGGCTGGCCGTGCAAGGTCACTTTGGCGTCCGGTTCCGTGGCCCCATAGATGATCAGCTCGGCATGGATGTTGAACCAAAAGCCCCGCGGCGCGACCGCACCCCCCGGCCCGCCCAACGGACTGGACACGGCTCGTGGTTGCTGTTCCGGGCCGAAGGCGCCCGGCCCGGGCGAGGTGGGCCAGCTTTCCAGGGCCCGTCGAACCAGCTCTGTCACCTCCAGGGACCCCACCCAAACGCGGCGCAAGGCATCCAGCCGCACCCACGGACGAATGGCCTCCTCCTGCTGCGCCGACCAGGCCGGGGCCGGCGCACCCAGAGCAACCGGCAATTCGGGTTGGCCTTCCCGCCGGGCCTCCGCCAGCGCGGCAGCCACCGCCGGCTCCCGGGCCGCCAACGTCTCCACCACGCGCTGCAACTGCGACAACGGCACCTCCGGCGGAACGCTCATGAACTGTACGGGCCCGGTCGCCTCGAAGACCTCCGGAGGCGTCAACGTGGGCTGGCTGCATCCCAGGGTCATCCACGCGCGATCCTGTTTGCGGTAGTAGCCCAGTTCGGCAATGTACCGCGCGCCGCCCCGCTCCACGCGGGCAAACCAATGCCGAGATTCCGGGTGGACGGGGATTTCGATGTGCGGCGCGGTTCCCATGGTTCCGAGATGAATCCGCAAGGTCAAATGGCCCTCCCGGGCCCGTTGGTTGTAGTAGCGCAACTGGGCCCGCGTGAAGTCCCAGTACACGTACAGCCAGTGCGGGTCACAAGCGGTCAGGAAGATCTGCTTGGTGCCATACGCCTCCGGCAGCTCGGCCTCCTCCGGGCCCGCGGCTTCGGCCGGTGGTTGCGGCCCCAGCGCGTAGCGCTGACCCGGCCCGCTGGGCACGGGAACCGAAGGACGATCGCCCTCCAGCAGGATCGGCGGAATGACCGGCGCCCCGGTCGCAGCCGTCGCCTCGGACGGCGGAGCCTGTTCCAATCCGGCGGCCTTTCGGGCAACCCGCTTGCGCGCCGCTTTCACCGCCGCTCGTACCCGCTTCGGTTTGGCCGTGGCCTCCGGGGGAGTCGCCTCCGCAGAAGCAACTCCACGAGACGCTTTCGCCTTCTTGGCGGGAACGGCTTCCTGCTTCCGCTCGGCCGCAGAAGCCGACGCTTTCCCGGCCACCCGTTTGGTTGCTTTCTTTTTCGGTTTCATGCCCCGTCTTCAACGCGCGGATCCGCCTCCGGTGCTGTCGATGCGACTCTAAGCCAGAAAAGAGGCTCTCCGCAACGGCATTCCCGGAGCGACATGGCCGCGCGGTGCTTTTCTGGGTTTTGGCCTCTCCCGGGACGCCCGGGGGAGTTTCAGGCCTCCTCGGCCGGGGAAAGCCGAAAGAAAACCGCGTTTCTCAGGCCCCTTGCAGTCCGGGCTCCAATACGGAAATGCGCTCCTTGCCGCGTCCGTGGGCGGGTTTCGCGGCGGTGCCGAGCTTAAAATCCCCCTCAGGCAGGATCGCGCCCCAGTTGTTCCAAAATGGCCGCGATGGTGCCGGGGGCATTGCCCTCGAATCGGTTGTTCACGTAAAGCCACAACGGCCGCGGACGCCCGGTCTGCCGCGCCTGTTGAATCAACCGCACCACGGCCGTGCGGGTCTCCGGTTGCGGATCCTGTAAACGGTCATAGGGAGCAAAACGTTTCACCGCGTCTTCGTACCGCCGGCCCGGCCGCAACAACAATCGCACGCCCACCGCACCGGCAAGCGCGGCCGGTCCGGCCCGGGCGATTTGCTCGCTCACCGGAGGCATCGCTTCCCAACTGTTGAACACGGGCGCGACGCCGTGACGGGTGAGAACCTCGAAATACTCCGGCTCCAGGAAACTGCGATTGCGGATCTCCACACCGAACGGCCAGTCCCGCGGCAGCGCGGAGAAAAACCGGTCCAACGCCTCCACAAAATCGCGCCCCCGCGCAAAATCGGCCGACGAGAACCGGGAGAACTCGAAAATCACCAGACCCACCTGGTCACGAATCGCCGCCAACGGCCCCAGAAACGCCTCCTGAAACAGCGTCGCATTCAGAAAGTCCGGGTTCGACTGCCCGGCCCGCATACCAAACCGGTCCAGGTTGGGAAAACGTTTGACCGTGATGGTGTCGGTCACCTTGAAGGCGAACCGGAATCGTGGTGGCACCTGCGCGGCCATGGCCCGGAGCGACGCTGCGCTGGGAAAGGTGTAATAGGCCGCGTCCACGCACACCGTCGGAAACACCTCGGCATATTCCGCCAGGCAGTAGCGCTGAAACCGGCTCTCGGCAAACCGCCCCCGCCAGATGTAGCGGTCCCGGCAATAGACCTGGTCCAGCCACCCGGGATATTTCCAGGAGGAAGTGCCGATGTAGATCCCCGCGCCGGCCAGAGACCCCAGCTGCTCACGCACGCGATCCCGGTCAAAGGTCATGTGCTCGTGGTGGGGCCTTCGGCCGCTGCACCGGGCTCCACCGGCCGCGCGGGCAACTGCAGCTTCTGCCGCAGCCGCGCCGCGATCCAGCGCAAGTCCGCTTCATTGAACCCGACCAAGACGCCCCGCCGGGTGCCGGTGCGCAAGTGGAACTGCAGCTCCGGCAGCTTGCGGTTGTTGACCTCAACCTGACTGTCGCCCACCCCCACCGCCAGCAGTTCGTCCCGACGCCACTGCCGGGGTCGCGCCCGCCACAGGCCGGTGCTCTCTATACGCAAGCCGAGGTTGTCCACTTCGAAGATCACCTGACGAAGGGCCATGTGGATACTGGCCACAATGAACCCGGCGCCGACACCCGCAAAACCGAGCAATACCGCCACCGCTCCGTAATCCGACCGATTCCAGCCTTTGCGCCCGCGATCCAACAGAAACATGGTGGCGATAAAGGCGACGAAGAGGAGCCAGATGAGGCCGAAGGCCAAAAACACCGCCGGACCTCCACGCAAGCCCAGGGGCCCCGCCCTCAGACGCAATAACCCGCCTTCCTCCTGCACGTGCACCCATTGAGAAGGCGGGCCTCCAGCCAGAAGCAGGGCATCTGCGGTCTCGGTTGCCGACACGTCCCCCTCGATCCAAATGGGCGCCGGACCCGCGGGCAGGCCCAGCCACGGGCCCAGCTCCCGCGCCAGGGTTGCCATCCACTCTTTCGGATAGCCCGCCGCGACGGCCCTGGCCGGCCCCCGGGCGTACAGCGCATGCAGAGAGAACACCGTCCTCGCCGGATCGGCCCCTCCGCGAGTCCACCCCGAAGGCAGGGCGCGCACCTCCAAACCCATGACCGAAGAAGACGGCAGACCCCGGGACCACCGGAAACCACCCCAAACGTCCCACGCACGAAGTCGGCCCTCCCGACATTCCACCTCCACATGCCCCCACCGCCATACCCCGCCCAGGACCACGAGGGCACATTCCGGCAGCAAGCTGACCAACAACCCGAGTTTCGCCGCCGGCGAGAACGCCCGCGAGCCCGACGGAGCCAGCAGGCCGCCCAAAACCGCCAACGTCACGAAGGCAAAGGCGACACCCGCAAGGATGAAGACGGCTCCCGCCGTGCGGTAAGGTCCACCCGGCCGCGGCGGCAGAATGAACCGCATCCCGCCTTCGACCGGTTCGCTCCGCAACTGGAACCACGGCTCCCCGTTCATCGTTACCCCATTTGCAATCCCCGAACCGTCCCGTTTGTCAACAAACTCGGTCGCACAACGGCCGCGTCGAGTCCGGGCAACCGCGCTCCCCTTCCCTCACAGCAGGAGAACTTCATGCGGTCCGGAGCGCATGACCCTACAACCGCTGTTTGGGCGCCATCTGGCGCAGCAAACGATCGTTCATTTCCTTGGCCGGGTTGTGCCCCGCCTGAATCAACTTGATATGGAACGCGGCCACCTCGATAAGCCGCGCCAAATCACGCCCGGGCCGCACCGGCAAGGTGATGTGGGGAATCCGCTGCCCCAGTATCTCCACAAACTCCTGTTCCATCCCCAGTCGATCCACGTTCGAAACCTCCTCCCACGGCTTGAGAGTCACCACCAGGTCGAGCTCCTTGCTGTGCCGGACACTGCGCACGCCGAACATGGCCGCCACATCGATGATCCCGATCCCGCGCACCTCCATGTACCCGCGCGTGAGCTCCGGACTGGTCCCAACGACGTGATGTCCGTCCACCAGCGTAAAGCGGGTGGCGTCATCGGAGACCAAACTGTAACCGCGCTCGATCAGGGCCAGCACGCTTTCGCTCTTGCCGATGCCGCTTTCGCCGCGAATGAGCACCCCGACCCCCAGAATGTCCACCATGCTGCCCATTTCCGTGCAGCGGGGCGCAAACAGACCCTCCAGCGCCAGCGTGGCGCGGTTGATGAACTGCATGGTGATCAACGGACACTGGAACACCGGCACGTCCCGCTCCTCCGCCATCGCCAGGAACCGTGCATCCGGCCGCAAATTGCGACTGTAGACCACGCACGGAATGGGCTTGCTCAACAGCAGCTCGTATCGCCGCGCCCGTTCGGCCGGGTCCAACGACCGCAAATAAAACGATTCGGCATTCCCGATGACCTGCACCCGTTTCCACGCGAAGTACCGCGTGAACCCGGTCAGGACCAGCCCGGGTCGGTTGATGGTGGGCTCCAGGATGGCTCGTTTCAGTCCGGCCGCGCCGGCCACCAGGCGCAGCCCCAGCTCCCCGGAAAACTCGGTGTAAAACCGTTCCACCGTGACAGGTTCGGTTTTTGCAGCAGCCATACAGCGGCACCCTGGATGACCAGAGGCGGCCCGACCCTCCACCGGGTCAAGCCCCGCCTTGTCTCACAGGTTAAACTCCGGGCCGAGGTAAATCTCACGAGCCCGCGGATCCTCCAGCATCTGGACCCCCACGCCCTCGTAAACCACCTCTCCACGGTGGATCAGATAGGCCCGATCCACCAGCTTCAAGGTCTCCCGCACGTTGTGGTCGGTGATCAGAATCCCCAAACCCTGCTCCCGGAGGCGACGCAGGATTTTTTGGACCTCATAGACGGCAATGGGATCGATGCCGCTGAAGGGCTCGTCCAACAACAACAACCTGGGACTGGTCACCAGCGCGCGGGTGATTTCGAGGCGCCGTTTCTCGCCGCCGCTGAGCTGGTAGGCCCGCTGTTTCGCCAGGCGCGTCAGATCCAGCTCCTCCAACAAATATTGAAGGCGCAGCCGGCGTTCGGCCCGACTCAGACCGCAGATTTCCAAGATCGCCAGAATGTTCTGTTCCACCGTCAGCTTGCGGAACACGGACGGCTCCTGGGTCAGATAACCGATGCCCGCCCGCGCCCGCCGATGCATCGGCAGCCGCGTAATGTCCCGTCCGCAAAAAAACACCCGACCGCGGTCGGGTCGTATCAACCCCACCACCATGTTGAAGGTGGTGGTTTTGCCCGCCCCGTTGGGGCCGAGCAGGCCGACGATTTCGCCGGCGGCCACCCGGAGGGACACGCCGGCCACCACCTGACGCCGACGATACACCTTCACCAATCGATCGGTCGCCAACAGCTCCGGTGCGCTTCCCAGCGCCGCGGGGGTGGACTCCGCCTTCTGCAATTGGGGCAGGCTCTGCGTTTGGCTCACGGCAGCGCCACACTAGCAGGCCGGGCTCCGCGACGCCAGTGCACTCACCGCGGCCAGGGAACCCCCGGCAACGCGTTGGTCAAGGGGCCGTCGGCCGACTCGACCCGCGCCCGCACGGTGCCGACAGTGGAGATGACTCCCGTCAAACGGTGGTACTCGATCGCCTCGGCGGTAAACCGGCTGCCGTCCTCCCGTTCGATCACCGGCTGGCCCGTCAGCCGCAACTGTTCCGTCTGCGCCAAGTAAACGGCCTGCTCACAAGTGGCCGTCACGCGCGGTTGGCCCGGGCTGTGCAGGGTGATGACCACCTGTTCCTCGGCAGTAAGGTCCGGGCCGCTCCCCTCTTCTTGGAGCCGTTCCACCGTCAAACGCCCACACGTGAGCGTCACCTGGGGGTCTTCCACCAGAACCCCGCCAGTGAATTGCAGCCGCTCCGGCGACCATGCGTAAGCGGCACATTGCACGTGCACCACGGAGGCCTCATCCGTGGATTCGGATCGGAGCGGAACCGCACCGTCTTCCCCGGCCCGGCCCGGCGGAGGTCCCGCCAGACCCAACAATGCCCCGGTGGCCGGTCGGGGCCAGAGCACCCGGGCTCGACCCTCGACGCCAAAGGTCTGGCGGGTCGCATCCATCCACAAGCGGTCCCCCGAGCCTGAGCGCGGGCCATCCTGCCAGGTGGCCGGCCCGGTCACTTCCACCCAACCTCGCGCAGCCTCGTACGTGACACGCCGTCCGGTCAAACGCAGCGGGCCGTCTTGGAAGTTCACCGCACCCCGAGCATCCATGGCGGCCAACTGACCTTCCGCCGACGCGGTCACCTCCAGTTCCGCGCATTCAAGCCGGGCCGGCGCCCCCTGCGGCCGCATCTCCTGAACCACCACGGCCCCTTCAAAATGCGCGCCCTCGGGCGTCAATCGATAGCGCGCACACTGAACCTCCAGCCGGGTCGGACTGGTAGCCGCGCCCGTGCTGAGAAGCGCGGGTCGGGGAAGAACGCCCCCGGCCGCACGCGCGAGCGTCAGCCGGGCATTGCCCCGCGCTTCCAGAACATTCGCGCCGAGCGTCACCTCCATTTCATCGGCCGCACCCGTGCCGTCCTCTCGCTCCCATTGCGCGCCGCCTTCCAGATGGACCTGCTGCTGAACCGGGTGCAGCGTGGCGCTTGCCGCGCGCGCTTTCCACCCCTCCGCCTCCAACTCTACAGACCCTTGGGCCCGCACCTGGCGAATCTGGCCCTCCGGCCCACCGGCCACGTCGAAATACAATCGCTCGCATCGCAACACCAGATTGGATCCGGCGACCCGCACCCGCCCCCGGAACTCCGCCTGGCCGCGCTGACCGTCATAAAAAAACTGGTCCGCTCCGATTTGAACCTGTTCCAGTGCCGCCGTCTCGCCCCCGCCCGTCGCAGCGGCCGCCGTGCCCGGTCGCGGCAGCCAGCCGCCCCGCAACCCCGTCTTGACCCGGTTGGACACCACCAACCACGTGTTGCTCTGCCGCCACAGGAAACCCACCCCCTCGAGTCGCAAACGACCCGATTGCAGTTCCAGTTCCAACGGACCCGCCGATTGCGCTTCCTGGGTGCCGGTATGGAACCGGCAGCCCTCGGCCCGGACCCTCAGCTCGCTTTGTCCCTGCGGACTGAAACGCTCCAGGGTCACCTGGCGCACCTGGACCCAGGCACCCTCCCCCGGCGTGGCTTCGGCAGCCTGCAAACGAAATCGAAGCTGTTTCTCCCGGGGTGGCGGGTAGTAGTCCGGCCAAACGAAATCCTTCAGCACCACGCCGGGAAGCACCAGCGGTTCGGCAGCCGGGGCGAGCCCGCACGCCCACAGGCTCAACAACCCCGCACAGGCCGCCCGGGTCAGCCTTCTCCCGTGGGCTGGATGCCAAAGCTTCATGGAATCCAAAAGATGACTGGCAGCCCCTTTCCAGGCCCCTGCGCACGGAACAGCGCCTCGGCGGTGTCGGCCCCACGGCGCGGCTGCCGTGGCGGACTTGCGACGCGATGAGCCACCCGCCGGTGCCACCGGCATATCATCCGCCCCGGCCACGGCCCGACGTTCGCACCTCGGCACGTTCAAATCGAACCTCTCCATGCCTGCATGGCCGGGCTGCCTCCGGCCCGACGCCGCCCGGCGCAGGGTCACCTCCCCAGCTTCCAACTTGGATGCCCGGGCTTCCAGCAAGATCTACCGGAGGGTTGCATGACGGATCTCTCAACCCGTCCCTGGCGAAAGCCGGGCCCGGAGATCAGGAGCGGACCGCCTCGAACAGGGCCGTCCACTGCCGCAACAGCCGGGGCATCTCCGCCAGTGGAATCATGTTGGGCCCGTCGCTCAGGGCGCGATCGGGATCCGGATGCGTTTCCACGAACAACCCGTCCGCACCGGCCGCGACCGCCGCGCGCGCCAGTACCGGAGCAAACTCCCGCTGGCCGCCAGAGGCCACACCACCGGCCCCGGGCAGTTGCACCGAGTGCGTGGCATCGAACACCACGGGCAACCCCAGCCGCTGCAGGATTGGAATGCTGCGCATGTCCGCCACCAGGTTTTGATAACCGAAACAACTGCCGCGTTCTGTCAACAAGAGCCGTTCCCCGCCGGCTTTGCGGGCCTTGGCCACCACCTGTTCCATCTCCATCGGGGACAAAAACTGCCCCTTTTTCAGGTTCACAATGCGCCCGCTGGCCGCCGCGGTTTGGACCAGGTCGGTCTGCCGACATAGAAATGCCGGAATCTGGAGGATGTCCACCACCTCGGCCGCCGCACCCACTTGCAGTTCGTTGTGAACATCCGTCAGCACGGGCACGTCCACGTGCCGGCGCACCCGATCCAGGATGGCCAGCCCGGCTTTGAGACCGGGCCCCCGAAACGAATCCGCGCTCGTCCGGTTGGCCTTGTCGAAACTCGCCTTGAACACGTAGGGGATGCCGAGCTGCCGGCAGGTCCGCCGCAACGTGCGGGCGACCTCCAGACAAAGCTCTTCACTCTCGATCACACACGGACCGGCGATGAGGAACAATCGGCGCCGGTTCGACAAACTCTTCCACAATTGCGTCTGCGTCATGATGGCTTGGCGTTGTAGCAGGCCCGACGCCCCCTGTAAACACAAGCCGAACGCCCCACCGGGGTGGGACACATTTCAGTCTTTGAGCCCCGGATTCGAAAATCCCGAGAAGAGGTTCTTTCCCCTCGGCCCTCGCGTGCCCAAGACGCTCGAAATTTCGCCGGGCTTCCGGGAATGTCCGAGAAACTGAAGTGCGCCGGACACCGCATCTGGCACATCGGAACCCCGGCGTGCGTCAAGACTGCAGGGACGACGATCCTCGAGCAGCCCATCCAGCAATTCTGGTTCCGGGACCGCGAATTCAGCGAAAGGAGTTTCGACCCCAGCGTCTTTGCCAAGAACGACGACCGAGTGCTCTCGGCCGAGGTGGCCAACCAGGTCTTTGCTCGGGTCTGTCGCGTCAGGAGGGCTGGACCGCGACGAACCCTCCCCTGCCGACGGGGTGCTCCTCCCATTCCCGGCCCGCCTTGAGAGCTTCGTGTGCAAAGACGGCGCGGACCGCGCGGAGTTGCAAGCTGCCGGGGACGAAGACCCGGGCGATTCGACGATCCATTTTCGCGGGGAACCGCGCCGCAACGGCACGCATCCGAGCCGGACCGATCCAGAGACCGTGCTTTCTCGGAACGCCAAAAGCCAAGAGGCCACACTGTGCTTCGGCGCTCCCATGCGGATGGAGAGCCGCAACAGCCCGTGCGCCGACTTCGTGATCCATGACCTCATTAACCGAACCGGAGCCGGGGGGGCCCTACGGCAGCGGCAGACCCGTGCAGCCTTGCGTGCCGCCGTGGGGTCAAGACAGTGGCGCCGGACAACGCCCCGCCCCGGACGGATTCTGTGCTTGAAAGTCCGCCGCGGCGCATTGCGGTGCACGCGGCCTGGAAGCAGAGCTTGCAGGTGCCGGGGTTGGACGGGCGCACGACGAACCGGCCGGGCGACCGGCTCCGTCAGGGCATTCGGAAGCGCGTAGAGGACTTTGGAGGAATTCAGACGGTCAATGGCTTGCGCCGGATTCGCCACCCGGGTTGGGACCGGACGCTGGCGCGGATTGCTTAGGGCTGGCAGCCTGCCATCTGCTGCAGATGGTATGCTTGAGTTTGAGGAGCGCATAGCAGCATGCCCCGAGGCCGCGGGGCGCAGCCGCGGCGGCGGCAAAGCCCTGCCAGCCGCCAGCCGTCAGGGCCGTGCACAGGGCCAGAATCCGTCGAAGGCCACGGGCCTCCAGAGCGCTAAGCACCCGACTTTATTGTCCGCAGACACCGCCCGTGCCACAAATGGCGCTGCTCCCGAAAGCCTGCCACCTCTCCCGGCTGGAGTCTCTTACCCAAGGAGCGGGCAGAGCCGGCGGTTGCCAGGGCAGGATGCGGCCCAAGCTCTGGCCCTGGACGTCCCGCACTCCGCGGCGAAGACGGAGCATCCCGGGCCGTACGGCAAGCGCCAGTGGCCAACCCGCATCGCCCGGCCTGAGCGGCGCAACGTTCCTTCACACTTCATGGCGCGGCAGCCGCTTCGGATTGAGGTCACATGGGCGGAATAGGGATGCAGAACTCCCCACACAGTCCCACCAATGTGCCAAAGGCCAGCAACGACACCAGCCTGGCCCGCCCCAGCCCGCCACAACTTCGGAAGATACAGAACGGTAGTAGCCGCCTCCAACGTCTGGATTCTGAGCCGTTCCCTACGAATACCCACGCCGCCGGCAGGAAACAGGTAAGCACGGCGACGATCGAGAGGACCGCCACCTTGGCGGTCCCGGTTTCCCAAAGCCGGCGTGTGGAGTCCTCTCTCATCCTTGGCACACGGAAAGCACGGTTAGGGTCGTACCACAAAGGAGAATCAACAAGATATCAGTCATCACAAACACGTCACGACGTCGATTCAACTGCGCGCGTTCGCATGTCATAAGCCACCTGAGGACACCTGGCTACGGCATGGAGAGCGCAGGTTGCGGATTCCAGTAGCCAACAGGCGTCCCAATCGAAGCGTCATGCCCGTGCCCAGGCCGCTCACATTCTGGCAGGTGTGAGGCGTATGCGCCCAGACTGTTCCGAGAGTCCCCCAGATACCGATGCCTGCGGAGGTTATGCGACCGAATCCGGTATGCGCCTTTCACGGGACACACTGCGTTGCAAACCAAACCCCACCACCGCTAACCGTGAATGCGGATTTTCACCCCACCCCAATTCGAACACGAACAAACATATGGTTGCTGGCGTAGTCGTCCCTGCAACATCTTTCGCGTAAAGCCTCCAAGTCTTCGTTGGCACCGAGTGCCGCTCACGGGGCCCCAACTGATGTGACTGTCAGTAACGTCAGCTTCCGATCGTCACAGGTGTCAGGTCGGCAAGCCAAATCATCTTTGTCAATTGCACCGTTGGGGGGCATTGCGGAGGATTCCGTATTCCGTCCACAATCTTTGCTGGCTGAGGATCAACACCTCCTGCAGGGGCTTCCGCGCGACGTCATGCGTGAAGAAGGCTTTATCCCCCATCGGATCTCTGGCTGGCCATCTCCCCAATCGTGGGCTGTAGGGACGATATGCCTACAGAACCAACCCAGTGGCCGTGTCGTTCCGTTTGGTGCCAAGACGGCAGGGGTTGAAGGGAGCGGCAGGGCCGGTGGTGCGGAGAGGTTCGCCGAAGGGACCGTATGTGCAGGGCGCCGTCTCCGTGCCGGTGAAAGCAGAGAGCAACCGGCATACGTTCCCATAGCCGTCGTACGCCACAAAATGCGTGCCCGGGGCCGGACCACTGTTCAGCCCCACCCAGAGCAGACCACCCACCCCGCCGGCGCCAGCTTCCGTGCCGGTGAGATCGACGCCCTGAACACAGCTGCGCACCAGTGCGTTGTTCGTCGCGTTCAACACTGCGACGCGCCGGCCGAACCACCCCGGATCGCTGGCGAATTTTAGGTCCTCCGTCAATACCCAGATCCCGTTGCTCATCACATTGCCGGTCTGCCGGATGCCCCGGCCCAGTGCATCGTATGCCCCGTCCACCCGACGCCAACTGGCCGATCGCCCGCCCTGTAGCTCATCCCCGGCACCCGACGGTTTGCCGCGTCCCGACAGTACATCCACCGCCCGTTCCGCACAACGTTGCCATCCCCCGCCAGAGATCAAATCAGCGTGTCCGGACTCTGCGCCACAAAGTCCTCCCGCACCTCCGACTGCACACGCTCCGCACCCTCCCGCACGACCCCGGCGTTCGCCACCCCACCCATGCCCTGCCAGGTCCGGCGGCCACGCGAATCGCCTACTTGTGGTCCCCCAACTCAGGAGCGCGGCCGAGCTTCAACTGGAGGCGTCCCGCTTGTTACCAACCCTGCTGGGTCCCGTGCTTCCTCACCGCCTTTCGGTTCATTGGATCGCGCAGCGCTCCGGCCTGCGGTCACCATATTCCTCCCACAAAGGGCACACTACTACTCAGGATCGCACGGCACTCCGGCCCCCCTCCGCGCTGACGCCGGCACCCAGCCAGCGGCTGGTCGCCGGAGCCCTCTGGCCTTCGCGAGCAGCACACGCGAATCCGACGGACATGACGTTCACCTCAACGATTTCTTTTCCTTGTAAAACCTCTCCACCGGCTCACAGGTTATGTCATGTGCCCTGCAAATAGTTTGGAGCTCGGATGCGCTCAACGGCCCGAATACTTTAGCCCTTGGGACCTGCAGCACGTACCAGCCATCGGGATCCCCACGGTAAAGGCGCCTCACATATGCGACCACCACGCATTCATTTGCCCCAATCTGCAGTACATGGCCATCAAATACTCCGCCTACTGAGTCATCACCGCGCTTCCGCAGGTAAAACAGGCCGTTTTCAGGGAATTTCTCAAGATAGTACGAACCTGCAATCGGAATCCTGTTGGATCCGCAACCAGGCACCCAAAGCATCAGCGCAACGCATGCGACGACAACACATCTCATGGTCCAAAGCAGAAAATGCACTCGTGCATTTCGCACCAGAACTCCTCATTCATATGGTTCGAGCACTGGAGGCCGGGCGCCGTTGGATCGCAAGATTCGCGAATGGACTGGTATAATGGAGCTTCTGGGGATGTGGGGTTCCGGTTGCGATACTCCAGCCCAATGTTTCCGACCGCACCCGAGCATCCGTAGCCCATGATGTAGACATCACCATCGGCCCCGCCAACAAAGCGGGCGCTTCCGTTGCCACGCTCACAGAAAAACTCCTTCAGGCGACCAACAGGACCCGCGCCCGTAAGAGGCCGCCGGTCAGGACATGGCTTGCCTCTGTTCTTGCCCAAGAACGTTCTTCTCAGCCTGGCGGCGACTTCGGATTCGGCGACATTTTGGGTATGCGGCGACGCGGGCCCGAATACTTCCTTTGACGCTAACCTGCCAGGGTACCTGTCTTTCAATCGCTTCAAAGCGCCACACCATCCACCTTCATGCGGGATAGACGCCGTGGCGCCGCAGCAACAATGAATCGCGCAACTGGTTAATCCTAATGGGTCGTAGTCACTGAGCGTTGCAATCCGGAGGAAGCCGTGCGAGTTCCAAGCAACGCCCTCTTCCTCTGGATCCCGGCTCAACCACCTCCTTGAGCCCGTGCTGTAAGTCCGGTATTCACACAGCGCCAGCCCCGTTGCAGTGTCGGTTTGCTTTATGCTGAAGTGGAAGGGGTTGAAGGGCGCGGCAGGGCCGGTGGTGCGGAGAGGTTCGCCGAAGGGACCGTATTTGTAGGGCGCCGTCTCCGTGCCGGTGAAAGCAGAGAGCAACTGGCATACGTTCCCATAGCCGTCGTACGCCACAAAATGCGTGCCCGAGGCCGGACCACTGTTCACCCCCACCCAGAGCAGACCACCCACCCCGCCAGCGCCAGCTTCCGTGCCGGTGAGATCGACGCCCCGAACACAGCTGCGCACCAGTGCGTTGTTCGTCGCGTTCAACACTGCGACGGGCCGGCCGAACCACCCCGGATCGCTCGCGAATTTCAGGTCCTCCGTCAACACCCAGATCCCGTTGCTCATCACGTTGCCGGTCTGCCGGATGCGCCGGTCCAGCGCATCGTATGCCCCGTCGACCCGACGCCAACTGGCCGATCGCCCGCCCTGTAGCTCATCCCCGGCACCCGACGGTTCTCCACGTCCCGACGCTACCTCCACCGCCGGTCCCGCACAAGGTTGAGTCAGCCTGGCGGTCGAGGTGGCGCAGTTCGGGTTTTCAACGACTCCGGAAGCCGTGAACGATGCTGGACCGTCCCCGACAAGGGAAAACGAAACGAAACCGCCATTTTGCTCGGATTCTGGAATCCGGGGCACAAACGGTGGAATGCCCCCCAAACCAAAAGCCTTGGGCTTTGCGCCACAAAGTCGGAGGGCAGCTCCGACTGCTTCCGCTCCGGACTGCCCCGCACCAGCCCGAGGTTCGTCGCCACCACGGACCCCTCGCCGCTCGGGCCTGCCCTCCACCGGGTACTCGGTTTGTACTCCGGCAAAGCCGCAGCACGAGCCGCTCTCCAGCTGAAAGAGGCCAATCCGGGCACCGCCGAGTTCGGGCTGAGGCCCCGTTGGAAAGCGCGGAGGGCGCTGAATTCTTCAAGCCCACAGACCACGCACAAGCCACAAAAACGGTCGCGCCCCCGGGTTACACGATAGCCACCCAATCCGCCATTCTTCCCGAAAAGCATCCCGGCACCGGCACGCGCCGGGTCCGACTCCTCATCCATTTTCTGCGCAATCCGTGTCCTCTGTGGGCTTTAAAAGAGGTCGAAAGAGGCAACATTTCCTCAAAGCCCCCGCGTAACCTGTGGATTCGGAATGCTGATTCCTCGGTGAAAAGGACTGTTTCATCAAGGTGTTCATGAGCACGTTAAAGCCCGGAAGGGTTTTACCGCCTTCGGGCGTCCGATCGTGTGTCGCAACATCGCTTCGATTCACCAGGCCGGGACAACGCCGCGGGTGGGCAGGCAACGAGGATTCACCTGACCCCGAAGGAGCGACACTGGGTGTAGCTTCCCCGGCCAACGCGCTGGGCGTTATCGGGTCGCGCTGCTCCGGGACGCGTTCAGTACCGGGGGACAGGACTCCCGGGGCGTGGCCCGGGCGGGCGGACAGGGTGCGCCTTCGACGCGTGGGTCAGCCGGTGCGATCCGTGGACATTGGAGGTCGTGTTTCTGCGTCCAAGCCCCGGGCTCAAGAATGCCGATCAAGGGTCTTTTCCGTGGGCAGTTTCGTGCCGAGAAGGCCCGAGAAGCTCTGCCGAGTTTTCGGGGTGTCCTGAAATCGGAAGTGCGTCCCCGGACGGGGTGTTGTGCAGGCCCCTGCCGTTTACGATCCAATCAAGCTGAGTCCTTGCCGTTCCTGGAGCATGCGCTCACGTCGCACCCCGTTGACCTGAAAGGCTCCAGCCAAGGATCCGCTCCTTTCGGAACCAGCACGGACCCATCGCGCCAGCGGCCTGCGGAGCCGGTCGATTGCCCCTGGCGCTCCCACGGGCGGTCCCGTCCTTGCGTTTTGCCGCTTTCGCGCCGGCGCGCTACCCATCCGGAGCCCGCATTCCGGGCCCGCTTGCGAGGCCTATCCGTGGCGGTTTCAGAAGTTGTGGCTTTCGCCGGGCAGCAGCAGGTAGAGGTTCTTGTGGGCGGCTTTGAACCGGCGCACGGCGTCGGCTGTGTCGATGCGGATCGGCGGGAAAGTGTTGTAATGGACGCCCAGGATTTCGTCGCAGCGGAGGAACTCGGCGGCTTTGATGGCGTCGTCCACGCCCATGGTGAAGGTGTCGCCAATGGGCAGAGCGGCAAAGCGCAGGCGTGTGCTCTCGCCGATGAGTTTCAGGTCGTAGGTAAGGGCGGTGTCCCCGGCGTAGTAGAAGGCGCCGTGCGGCGTTTCGACAAGAAAGCCGCCGGGGTTCCCTCCGTAACTGCCATCGGGCAGGCTGCTGGAGTGAACAGCCGGGGTGTACTTGACGCGGCCAAAATCGAAGCGGGCCGAGCCCCCGTGGTTCAGCGGGTGGGTCCGCTGGACGCCCTGGCGACCCAGCCAGACGGTGATTTCATAGTTCGATATCACCGTGGCTCCGGTTCGGGTGGCCAGCGCCACCGCATCCGCAATGTGATCGAAGTGGCCGTGTGAAATCAAAATGTAATCGGCCGGCACACGGTTGAGGTCGATGCTCCTGGCCAACTCGTTGGGCGTGATGAAGGGATCGAACAACAGCGTGCGCCCGCCGGTTTCCACGGCGAAACAGGAGTGACCGTAATACGTGACTTTCATGGCCGTCGTCTCCCTGGTTGGGCGCGGTCGGCCCGGGCGAAGCGGTGCTCCGGCCGGTCTGCAGCCGGCACGGGCGCGGGTTCAGGCAGCCGCCTCTTCCTCGGCTCCTTCGAGGAAGCCCTGCAAATGCCGCAGGCGCGTCGGATGCCGCAGCTTGCGCAGGGCCTTGGCTTCGATCTGGCGGATCCGCTCGCGCGTCACGTTGTACATCTTGCCGATTTCTTCCAACGTCCGCTCGTACCCGTCCACCAGGCCGAACCGCATTTCCAAAATCTTCCGCTCGCGTTCGGTCAGTGTGGCCAGCACTTCCGACAGTTTCTCCCGCAAGAGGCTGTAACTGGTGACCTCCAGCGGATTCTCGGCCGTTTTGTCCTCGATGAAATCGCCCACGCTCACGTCGCCGTCGTCGCCGACCGGCGCGTGCAGCGAGATGGGTTGCTGGGCCATCTTGAGGAGCGAGTTCACCCGGCTGACCGGCAGGTGCATTTCGTCGGCGATCTCCTCCGGAGTGGGTTCCCGGCCCAGTTCCTGGGTCAGTTGTTTTTGCACCCGCCACAGTTTGTTCATGGTCTCGATCATGTGGACCGGGATGCGAATGGTGCGGGCCTGATCCGCGATGCTGCGGGTGATGGCCTGCCGGATCCACCAAATGGCGTAGGTGGAGAACTTGTAGCCCCGCCGGTACTCGAACTTTTCCACGCCCTTCATGAGGCCGATGTTGCCCTCCTGGATGAGGTCCAGGAACGACTGGCCGCGGTTGGTGTACTTCTTGGCCACGGAGACCACCAGGCGGAGGTTGGCCTCGGCCATGTGGGTCTTGGCCTGATGCGCGCGGTCGGCGGCCGCCTTGAGGGCGTCGAAGGCCTTGTAGAACTCCTCGCGGGGCATGCGCACGAACAGTTCCAGCGCGGCAATCTTGTCCCGCTCGGCCTGCAGGGCCGCATCGCGTTCGGGCGAGGGGGGCTGCTTTTCCAATTGCTCGATGGCCCGGACGCTTTGCTGGAACTTTTCGTGGATGTTGCCGGCCACCACGACCATCTCCTCCAGCACCTTTTGCTTGTAGTAGAACTTCGGGAAGTAGGACTGGAGCTTTTTGTCGAGTTTTTCAAAGGCCGCTTGCGCGGCGGCGCGTTCGGCGGGGGTGGCGGCCTTTTGGACCAGGGCGTATTGCGCGTCCACCTGCTGGTCCAGGGCCTGCACGGTTTTCACCAGTTTGCGCAGATCCCGCAGGTGGCCTTCGCGGTTGGCGACCTTCTTGTCCACCACCACGCGGTCGAAGCGTTCCTTGGGCGGCTCGCTGAGGAGCTTTTCGGCGATGGCGATGTGTTCCTTGGCGGCAAAGCCGAAGCTGTAGATGATCCGTTTCATCTCCAGTTCGGCCTCCTCGATGCGCTTGCAGATCTCGATTTCCTGTTCCCGGGTCAGCAGGGGCACCTTGCCCATCTGGTTCATGTACATGCGCACGGGATCGTCGAGCGCATCGAGCCGATCCTCCTCGTCTTCCTCGCCGTCCACCGGCCGCCCCAGATCCACCTCCGGATTTTCCACGATCTCGATGTCCATCGCCCGGAGCTTGGTGTAGAGCTCGTCCAATTCGTCCGGGGTCAGGCCGTCCGGCAGGATGTCGTTGATGTCATCGTAGGTGATGTGCCCGTTCTCGTGGGCGAGATGGACAAGGATCTTGATGGCCTCGTTCAGGTCGGCCGCCTGCCGACGGACCACCTCTCCGGCCGGAGGGTTGGAGCCGGCCGCGGCTCCCGTGGCCGGTGCGGTGCCGGATGCAGGGGCGGGGGTACCGGAACCGGAGGGCGGCGTGACGCCGGAATCGCCCGCCGGGCGAGGGGCCCTCGATGCGGGAGCGGTGGAGGTTTCGGTCCTTTCCCTGCGCTTCAGACTGCCCAAAACAAAGCGGCGACGCACCTTGGTGGGGGCTGCCGGAGCGTTGCTCTCGGCAGCCTTCTTGGACGGCTCGGCCTTTTTGGACCTGGCCGTCTTTCCGCGCCGCACGGTTTCAGTTTTCTTTTTCGCTACCGCTTTTTTACTCGCCATATCTGATCAGACGTTCCCACTTGACGGCTCTTCAGCCGCCCGGGGTTGGTGGTCCGGCCCGGTTCCCCTGCCCAGCCCGGAGCGCAGGCAAAAATACAAAAGCTCTCGGTCTGTCCGTCGCATCGAACCTCGTTCCGCGCCGGAAAGTGCAGAACTCCGAGAACCGCGCCGATCACCCATCCGGGCGCTCCTCTGCAATCGTGGGCTGGGATTTTCCCCCTCGGGGACCCTTTCTCGCCCCCGCGGGCGGCACACAATATAGCAGACGCCGGGGCGTTCTTGCAATGTGAAATTTGCCAAACGGCGCGCAGACCCGCCGCGCGCGAGCCGTCCCGGCCGGGATTCTGGACGCCCGTGCAGGCCCGAGGTTGTGACCCGATCCCGGTGCTGTTTCAATCCAACGCCCTGCGGCTCAATGGGAACGAAATTCCCGGACCTCGATGCGGTCTTCCCACTGCACCAGAAACCGGTGGGCATGGAAGGCCAGCCGACGGGGCCAGCGCTCGGTATATTCATGCCACAGCGGGACGCCGGTCCGCGGGTCCAACCGATACAAGTTGAAGAATGTCCCCTCCCCGCTCATCCCCCGTGAAAACCACCATGCGTACAGGTACGAGCCGGTGGGAAAACACCGATCCGCCAATCGCGCTTGTCGCCACAGCACCCGTCCGGTGTCAGCCTCCACCTTGAGCAGCAGCGGCTGCGGTTTGTCCAACAGCTTGACCTGCAACGGGTGGGCCAGGTCGTCCACTGTGGCGGTCGTGGTGCAAACGTACAGCACCCGACCCTCATGCTCGTGCACCCGAGCGATGCCCACGCTGGGCAGGCGCCAGCGCACACGACCCGTGGTCAGCTCGAAGCAGGTCAGCATGCCCTGATCGAACACGCAAAGATGCGGTCCCACCTCGAGGCAGGGCCACCCGTGACCCGCCGTCTCCGCCTGCTGGAGAATCTCCGGCGAAACCGGAAACGCGAGGGCGGCCGTCCAGCGGAGCCGACCGCTTTTTTCGAACACCAGGAGTTGGGTGGCCCCGAGCAACACATCCACACTCCGCAACGGCACCCACCACGGCGGCCCCACGATTTCTCCGGTCCACTCCGTGGGCCCGGTTCCCATCCAGCGCCGCAGCCGCACCCCATAACGGCTTCGGTCTTCTTTCACGACGCTCCCGGTGCGCGCCCGCCGGAGGTCATCCAGGGCTTCTCGCACGGCTTCCCAGCTCCGGCCGGCCGTGAGCCGGTCGCTTTCGAGCACCGAGGGGGCTTCCTTTGGCTTGAGCCCCTCCCGAATCGAGATGTTGCGCTGGATCAACCAGGTCTGGAACTCCACGACCTCCGCGCCGGCGGGATAGAACTCGTGGCGGGGCGGGGCGGTGTCTGTCTCCTGTGGGTCCTCTTCGAGGAAGGCGGCGGCATCCGCCGCGGTGGGCACCCGGGCTGGGCGGGTCTCCGAACCCAGAGCAACTCCCAACGGCCGCGGCACCGGTGTCGGAATCACCACCTCGCGTTTCGCGGCTCCGGTCGCCAGCTCCACACGCGTGACCGTGCGAGGACCGCGGCCCTGCCCACTGACCGCCACCGCCGCCTGATCGTCCCACCGCACCCCGAGCACGGGTGAAGGCAGTTCCACCTGCCACCGGCGTTGTCCCGTCCGCGAATCGATGGCAAACAACCGCGCCCCTCGCAACCAGCACAAATACGGGTGATCCGCCAGCAATCGGGGCAACTCGTCGCGCTCCCCGTCCTCCCAAGGGACCCGCCACAGAACCCGCCCTTCCGGCAAGACGCGCAGCACTGCCTCACGGGCGTTCCAGGACAACAGAACCTCCGGGCGCAACAGCTCCCAAGAGCTCAATTCATCCGCTTGGACAGACGCGACAAAGACCGTGCGGGGTCGGCTTCCCCACCATTTGGACCAAACCCACCCGCCGACGGTCCCCAGCCCCAACACTGCCACTGCCACGGCCGCCGTCCTAACCCAGCGCTGACGGCGCCGGATCACCCGGTCCCTCCGGCCGGCGTACTCGGGCACTTCGATCCCCTCGCGCTCGGCCCGACCCGCGCAGAGCACCGAGCACACGTAGCCATGCAGCTCCATGCACCGCCGGCAGATCGGTCGCCCGCAAACTCGGCAACGTTCCACCGCCGGCTCATCCGGGTGCTGTGGACAGCGTGCCGGTCCTTGGGGAGATTCTCCCGGCCGGGGCGACGCCGCTGCGATGTCCACCGAACGCTCCGAGCGCAAGCGTACGCGGGGGCGGCCGCTCTCGGACGCGGTCACGCCTTCGCCGGCTGTCCATCCCGCCAGCGCCGCGTTGGCCAGCCCGGTGGCATCCGCCCCGCACTCCGGGCAGTGTACAGGCACCGGCAAGCGCCCTTCGACCGGCTCGACCTCAAAAGCGAACCGCGCTCCACACGGACACTGAACTTTGACCGTAACGCTCATTCGGTCATCGCCTGGGATTCAACAACGCGACCCCGGGTCCCAAGGGAAGCGGAAACGCCGCGACCGGTGGAGTGAAGCGAACGGAGCCATCCCCGAACAACACGTTGCCCCCCAGCCGACCGTGATTGTTCCCCGGCGGCCGGCCGTCCGGGGAAAAAACCGGGTCTCCCGGGGTTTTCGCCGTGGAATTGATTTGCTCATCGCTCACGAGCGGATCCCGCGCCGCTTCTGTCGCACGCCGCCCCTGGTAATACGCATAGCTGATCCGCCCGGCCGCAAAAGGCACGGCCTCTGGCGGTGGATGATCCCCACTGGCCGGGCAGACGAAGGTGGCGGTGGCCACCGTATACCGAGGCACCAACAGGCTCAGGACCGGTTCCGCAGTGCGCACCGAAGGCAGGGCCGGATAGCCGCCGCCATGGTCCCGCGCGTAAAGCTCCAACGCCACGTGCATCTGTCTCAGTTGCAGGGCGCAGTGCTCTCGTGCGCGCCGGGCGGCCGCCCGCTGCGCGGGCGCCCAGCTCAGCCCGATCAACACGCAGAGGATCACGAGGACCACCAACAGCTCCACCAGACTGAACGCCCGTGCGGTCGAGCCCCCCTCGCCATGGCGTACCGGTTTGAGTGCCGACTTCCCTCCATCGCCCGGGCCGGACGCCCGACGCAGCCGCAGCCCCGCCGCTCCAGCCGGGTTTGCCGGAGCCGGGCCGGTCCCGTGGCGGTCTTTCGGGCTCATCTTCGCGTCTCCCCTCAGCTTCCCTGGGGCTGTGCCCCGCGTCCCGGGCGCGGAACGGCCGCGTCGGGTCCCGAAACCGCCGCCGCCAGGCCGGCGCCCAGTTCGCCTTCGGTCAGTTGCAGGGCAAATCGCAGCAGTTCGGGCGAGGACGGAATCCGCAGCTTGCGCATGATGTTGACGCGGTGGGTCTCGACCGTTTTGGGGCTGAGATGCAGCAGAGTGGCGATTTCCCGCACCGTACGCGCCTGTCCCAACCAGCGCAGCACCTCCAGCTCCCGATCCGTCAGCCGCCCCAGCCCGCCCACGCCGGCGTCGTTCACTCCCGTGAACTCTTCCAGCAGGCGCAGCGCCAGATCCGCGGCAAGCGCAATCCGGCCCGCCATCACCTGCCGCAGCGCCGCCAGCAACTCCTCGCCCCGCGCCCGCTTGGAAAGAAAACCGCGCGCCCCCGCGCGCAGGGCCCGTCCGGCATAGAGACGCTCGTCACATCGCGTAAACACAAGGACGCGCACCTCCGGGTGATGGGCGCGCAGATCCTTGATCAGTTCCAAACCACTCCGGCCGGGCAGCGCCAGTTCCGTGACGACAAGGGCGGGCCGACGCCGTTCCACGCATTCGAGGGCCTGGGCCGCTTCTTCCGCCTCCCCGCACAACGTGAAGTCCCCCGATTGTTTCAACCAGTGCCCCACCGCCTCCCGCAACAACGGTTCGCCATCCACCACCAGGACCGCGTGCGGCGGTGGTTGCCCCGACGAAGCGACCCCTCTCATGTCGCTCATCGCTTAAACCCGGATTCGCCACCTGTCAACGGCGCCCACCCGCTGCCCGGCTCTGTTCCTCCGGGCTGTGTCGCCGTTTCGGCGCGCGGTCGCGTCGATCTTTGGGAAGGGTTGCCGCCCGCTTCCGTACCCGCGGCGCGCGCGGTGCGGGGCTGCCCGCCCCGGCGCCGGCTTGCCCGTGGGAATCTTCCGCCGTTACCCTGCCCGCCATGGTGCACGCGGATTTCGTCCACCTGCATGTTCACACGGAATACTCGCTGCTCGACGGCGCCTGCCGGTTGGACCGGCTGGTGGAGCGTGCCCATGCCCTGAAATTCCCCGCGCTGGCCATCACCGACCACGGGGTGATGTACGGGGTCATCGACTTCTATCAGGCCGCCCGGGCCAGGGGCATCAAACCCATTCTTGGCTGCGAAATGTATGTGGCGCCGGGCAGCCGGTTCGAGAAACGCACCACCACCGGCGGACGCGACGTGTACCATCACCTGACGGTGCTGGCGTGCGACGAGACCGGCTACAAAAACCTGATTCGCCTCAGCACGGCCGCGCACCTGGAGGGCTATTACTACAAGCCGCGCATCGACAAGGAACTGCTGGCCGCTCACCGGCAGGGACTGATCGTCCTGTCCGGCTGCCTGGCCGCGGAAATCCCCGAGTTGATCGTGCGCGACCAGCTCGACCGCGCCCGGGAGGTCCTGGACTGGTACCGACAGGTCTTTGGGCCCGAGCATTTCTATCTCGAACTGCAGGATCATGGCCTGCCCGAGCAGGCCCGGGTCAACCGACAGCTCCTGGCCTGGGCACGGGAATTTGGATTGTCCGTCGTGGCCACCAACGACGTGCACTACCTCGAGAAACATCACTGGCGCGCGCACGACTGTCTCATTTGCATCGGTACCCAGACCACCCTCAACGATCCCAAACGGCTTCGCTATGCACCCGAGCAATTCCACCTCCGGTCGGCCGAGGAAATGAAGGCCCGGTTTGCCGAGGTGCCCGAGGCCATCCGCAACACGCTCGAGATCGCCGAGAGGTGCAATGTCGAGATCGAGTTCGGCCGTCTCCACTACCCTGTGTTTCATCCCCCGCCCCCCTATACACGGGAGCAGTTCCTTCGGGTGTGGATCTGCGAAGGGCTGCGCCGGCGTTACGGGATGCGGGTGCGCCTGGAGGGGGAACGGTTTCACGTGGAGGGGATCGAGGATCCCCGTGCCCTGCCGGCTCTGGCGCAATTGCCCGCGGAGGCGGTCCCGCCCCCGGACGCGCCGGAGGTCCGCGCCGCCATTCAACAGGTGCTGGACCGCATCGAGACGGAACTGGCGGTCATTCAAAAGACGGGGTTTGTGAGTTACTTCCTCATTGTGGGGGACTTTGTCCGGCACAGTCGCGAACGGGGCATCGCGTGCGCGGCGCGCGGGTCGGCGGCAGGTTCGCTGGTCACTTATCTGCTGGGCATCTCGAACGTGGACCCGCTGCGTTACGGGTTGTTGTTCGAGCGCTTCCTGAATCCCGAACGGGTCAGCCCGCCCGACATTGACATCGACTTTGCGGATGATCGCCGGGCCGAGGTCATCGAGTACGTGCGTCAAAAGTACGGCCGCGACTGCGTCGCCCAGATCATCACCTTTGGCACGCTCGGCGCCAAAAGTGTGGTGCGCGACGTGGGCCGCGTGATGGGGCTGAGCTACTCGGAATGCGATCGACTGGCCAAGCTCATCCCCAACGACCCCAAAATCACCCTGGCCCGTGCCCTGGAGTTGTCCCCGGAGCTGCGCCAGGCCTACGAAACCGAGGAGGTCACCCGCGAACTCATCGACACCGCCCAGATCCTCGAAGACCTTGCCCGCAACGCCTCCGTCCATGCCGCCGGCGTGGTCATCGGACCCGAGCCCCTGGTGAATCTGTTGCCGCTCAAACAGGATGAAAACGGAGCCCTCGTCACCCAGTACGCCATGGGACCGGTGGGCGACCTCGGCCTGTTGAAAATGGACTTCCTGGGGCTCAAGACCCTCAGCGTCATCCGCAACACCTGCGAACTGGTTCGCCAAACCCGCGGCATTGAAATCCCGATCGATCAACTGCCCCTCGACGATCCCAAGACCTACGAACTGCTCAACAAGGCCCAGACCCTCGGCGTGTTCCAGTTGGAATCGGCCGGCATGCGCGAGCTGTGCCGCAAGTTCCAGCTCAGCTCCATCGAGCATATCACCGCGTTGATTGCCCTGTACCGGCCCGGCCCGATGGATCTGATCCCGGAATTCCTCCGCCGCCGGCACGGTGAGGTGCGCATCGAGTACGAGCATCCCCTGCTGGAACCCATCGCCCGCGAGACCTACGGCATCCTGATCTACCAGGAACAAGTCATGCAGGCCGCCCAGGTGCTGGCCGGCTATTCCCTGGGCGCCGCCGATTTGTTGCGCCGGGCCATGGGCAAGAAGAAGCCCGAGGAGATGGCGAAGCAGCGCGACACGTTCGTGCGCGGCTGCATGGAAAAGAACAACATCCCGGCCGCCAAGGCCCACCAGATCTTCGACCTGCTCGAGAAGTTCGCCGGGTACGGGTTCAACAAGTCTCACGCGGCCGCCTACGCCATCACCGCCTACCAAACGGCCTATCTCAAGGCCAATTACACGGTCGAGTTCCTCTGCGCCATGATGACCAACGACATGGCCGACACGGAGAAACTGGCCGAATACATCGCCGAAGCCCGGTCCCTGGGGATCGAGGTCCTGCCCCCGCACGTCAACGAAAGCGACGTGCACTTCACGCCGGTGCGCTCCGGGCCGGCTTCGGAGCCGCCCCGGGCCATCCGCTTCGGCCTGGCCGCCATCAAGGGCGTCGGCGAGGCGGCCGTGCAAAGTCTGTTGCAAGCCCGCCGGGCCGGGGGACCTTTCCGCACGCTCTTCGATCTTTGTGAACGGGCCGACACCCGCACCGTGAACCGCCGCATCCTGGAGGCGCTCATCAAGGCCGGAGCCTGCGACGGTCTGGGCCCCAACCGCGCCACCCTCATGGCGCAAATCGATGCCGCTCTTACCCGGGCTTCCCATGTCCACGCGGACCGCCAGCGGGGTCAAAGTTCCCTGTTCAGTCTGCTGGGGGAGGAAGCCACTGCACCCCCGGAAGCCGCCCTGCAACTGCCGGAGTGGCCCCTGCACCAGTTACTGGCGTACGAGAAGGAACTGCTGGGCCTTTACCTCACCGGCCACCCTCTGGCGCCCTATGCGCCCCTCCTCGAGCAGTACAGCCTCACCACGGCCGCCGATCTTCCGCAGTTGCCCCCGCGCACCGCAACGCGTCTCGGCGGCCTGGTCGTCTCCGTGCAAGAGGGGTTCAGTCGCAAAACGAATCGGCCCTATCTGATCGCCACGCTCGAGGACCTGACCGGCACGGTCCAGGTGCTGGCCTTCGACGAGGCCGGCGAGCGCTGTCGGGCCGTTCTCCAGCCCAACGCGGCCGTGCTGGTCCTCGGCGAAACCAGCAACGAAGAGGGCAGTGCCAAGCTCTTCATCTGGGACGCCATCCCCCTGGACGAGGCCCCGGCCCGGTTCACCAAACAGGTCCATTTGCGCATTTATCCGGCCACCAGCCGGCCCGAGCTGCTCGACGAAATCCGCCAACTGGTGGAAGCCCACCCGGGCCGCTGCCCGCTCTATCTTTGCTTCATCCGACCCGGGGGCGAAACCGTCGTGCTCGAAGCCCACGAGCGCTTCCGTGTCAAACCCTCCCTGGCCTTCCAGCGCGCCGTCGAGCAGCTCCTGGGCAACAATGGATACTACGTGAAAGTGGACCTCACCCCGCCCGAGCGCCCTGCCCGGTTCCCGCGCCGCGAAGCCAACGGCCGCGCCCCCCTGCCGCGCAACGGCACGTCCGGCTGAGAAACGCCCGATGCGTCTATGGCCCGGGCGATCCCCCCGCCGCAGCCTGCGCGCGCAGTTTCCTCTGCAGGTCGCGCAAGGGCCGGTACCCGATCAGAACGATGCCCTCCTGCCGGATCAGCTCCTTCAGATCGGGATCGTTCGTGAACAGTTCGTATTCTGCAGCGCGCATGGCCCAGCTGCCCGTAACGGCCTTGAGCTCCTCGGTCGGCAACGCAGCATGAATGTAGAGTTCTGTGACGCCCGGCTTGAGCCGACGCAACCGGTCCATCCAAAACCGCTTCGCCTCGGCAGGTTCCCGGGGCAGGTCCTCATACACAAAATCGTCCGGGAAAAGAATGCCCCGCTCGGCAAAGCGCTGTCGCCACTGTGCCTGACCGAACCTGGCCAGAGTCTCCGCCGAAGCCATGCGCACGGGCAGATCGAATTCTGCCGCCAGGGTCAGGTAAACCTCCATGTACGCCGGATTCAGCTGCAGCGTTCCCATGTGCGAGTCCAAATGCGTCACATCCAGGCCGGCCTCCAACGCTCGGCGAATCTGCGCCCGGGCCTCCAACAACGCCTGTTCCGGCGTGGCATGCGCATACACCTCGGCCACGCTCCGCCAGAAATAACCCGTCGGGTCCACCAACCCGGGGACCTGATCCCGGGGCAAAACGGGTCCCCAACGGTACACCGACCACTCGGAGGTGTGCGTCAGATGCACGCCCACATCGGTTCCCGGGCGATTCCGGGCCCACGCCACCACTTCGGGAAACCACGGGCACGGAACCATCACGGAAGCCGATCGCATCAGGCCCCGTTCCAAACACGCAAATGTGCCGGCGTTGGCCGCGTGACACATCCCCAGATCGTCCCCGTTCACAATCAAGAGCCGGTCCGTGGCCTTGTATCCCAGCCGCTCGGCCAGACTGGACTGCCCGTCCACGGAGAAGCCGACCACCACGACCACGGCAAACGCCAACCACCCGGGGAGACTCAGCGAAGGCACCGTCGGTTCCATGCGCGGCAAGCTACCACCGAGCTCTCCTGAAGGTCAAAGGTCGACTCCGTTGGGGTGACCGGAGGGCGCATTCGGGGACTGACCCCGGATTCACGCATCCAATGCCCGTGGCCCCAAGCTTGGCGCGTCGGGGACGTCCTACATTCCGCCGAGCTGCCCGCGGTGTCCAAATCCTGAAATGCTCCGGACAGCGGATCTCCGGCGCCGACGGCTTTGCCGGTGGCACGCCTGCAAGCAACAAGGTTCCAACACCGGCCCCTCAGATTCATTCCCACCAAACCCACCAAGTGTCATAAAGGTCTCGCGCCTTCAACGCGCAATGGGGTTCGCCGGAGACCGTCGGAGGGCCCATTTCAGCCATGGAACCTGTGTTTCAAGAATTCCAGGGCAATGCCGTCTCCCCATCGGCATTGCCGCATCGAGGACGCTCGAATCCGGCCGCGCTTGGGGGGCCTATCCAAACCTGCAATGCGCCAGGGACTCAGCACCTGATCAAGTCCCGCACCCGCACTGACGCCCGCACGATGGTTCTCCGCCGGCACTACCCCGGGGAAAACACCACTTTCTCGGGAACGGTTGGCCCGCCGAGAGAGCCGGGCCATTGCGCAGGCAACACGGTGCTGTTTCGATGCGGAATAACGTCAGAACGCAGAGCCCCAACGTTCCGATCCGGGCCAGCGTTGCTCGTGCCTTCCCCTTCCCCACGCGGTCGCAATCCCGGAGCGCGACCGCCCGTGCCCGCGGTCTGACGGACGAGCCCTGCGTTCCGGGATCAACTCACAAACCGAACGTTGTTCTGCGAGCCGTAAGGATTCGGCACGCGCAACGTACATTCCGGATCATCGCGCCATTCGCCATCCACCAGGAAACGGTAATGGTAGATGCCCGGGGCCAGGGGCACCGTCACCTCCCAGACACCCCCCGGACCCTTGTGCATGGGAATGGGCGACTTTTGCCAATGGGTGAAATCGCCCACCAGCAAAACACTCAGGGCATCCGGGGCGGTGAACCGAAAGGTTTGTGGAATCCCGGCCCCGGTTTGGGCCGCCGGTGCCGAAGTTCCCGGTTCCGCCTTCTCTCGTTTTCCACCTGTCTCAGGACGTTTACGAGCCATCTTAAGTGAAACTCTACAACCAGTTCAGTCTCCGGCAAACGCGAAGGGCCCGGACCGGGTCGGGCACGCCATTCACCCGGGCCCGGTCCGGGCGCGGCACTGCCACTCATTGCTCAGAACTGATAAATGACGTTCAACGCCAGCGACACGGCATTGTTGGCGAGACCGTTCAGGAATTCCCCCCGGCTGTTCAGGTCGTGGTCCCACCGCAGTTCCAATCGACTCAGCGTGTTCGGCCACAGGGCGTACGCCAAGGTGCCGGTCAGGCCGAACAACTGGACCGGGTTCGATCCCGCATATCCGTACGCACCGGCCGAACCGGTGGCGTACTCGGCCCGTGTGCTCAGCTTGAGTTTCTCGCTGGCCTGCCACATCACATACAGGCCGGTGGCATTCTCGTACGAACCGTCGAAGAGACCGTGCGCCCGGTAATCGTACGCCGCCCCCACCGACCAACCCTCCCAGGGCAGGGGCACCGTGAGTCCGGCGAACCAGTTGATCATGTCCTTGGCCCCCTGCCGTCCGGAATCCATCGCCCCCAAATACAGCGTCGTCCCGGACAACGCCCCCCAACTTTCCGGTGCCGACAGCGCGATGGACCCGACGTAGCTCATCACCGAGTCGATGCCCGAGCGGGCGTTGATCGAATTGCTACCTCCTCCGTCCGCAACCCCTGCCGACAACGTCACACCGTCCATCAACTCGTACGACGCCAGCACGCCCGTGTGAATGATCGGCTCGATAAAATAGCCGTAGGACCGGCTGTAATTGGGGTTGTTGCCGGATTCGAAGACTTCGTGGCCCATGATGGTATCCCACACGCCCATTTTGAGGGTCAGGCCGCGGCCCACGGGGGCTCGCAAACTCACGTAGGCGTTTTTGATCGCAAAGTCTCCGGAGGCCGTGCCGAGGGTCGACAATGATCTCAGGGTATTGGCGTCGGGGCCGAACAGCAGTTGAACACGATACCCCGCGGCCCAATCGCTTTCATCCAGAGGCTTCTCCAACACCAGCGACACAACGTTCAAGTTGAATCCGTTCTGCTTGTCCGCGCCGTCGAAGGAGCGCCCCGGCAGCGCATTGGTCGAGCCGGGTCCCGGCAACCAGACGGCCGAGGTGTCCACATACCCACTGAGGGTGGTGGCCGGTAGCGCCGTCAACAACGGAGTGGCCTGCTCCTCGGCCCGTGGTGCGGCCGCAGCACTCACCACGCACAGGGCCACCAACGTTCGCGTGTACGTCTTCAGCTTCATGTTGTTCGTTCTCCGATGCTCGAGTTTGGTTTCCATGGGCCGGGCGCGCGGGTCCGGCAGGTCGGAGGAACAACGCAGACCTCCGGTCCAGCACCGGCGGCATCTTGCTTCCCTGCCGAACCACCGCGCGCCAGGCACTGCACGAGCCTCAGGAGCAGGAGGCGTGCCGCGGGTGGGCTCCACGGTGGAAGTGCCTCTGCCGCAACATGTCATGTCGGCTTCCGGCTGCAGCGGCGTTCCGGTCGGTGGCGCATTCTGCGCGGTTTGTGCAAAAGAAAACAGGGCGAATCACACAAAAGCGCCACGCCCCCGCTGGCATCCTTGGAATCCGGGCAAACTTGAAGGCGCGCGTCCACCGGGACTCCGAGGGTATCGACGCCGCCGGGCGAAACGTTGCCGGCGTCGCGTGGAAAAAGCCGCTTGCCCTTTGCGGCGGGCGTTTCCGGCGCAGGGCAAACCCTCGTTCGCGGATTTTAACCGCTTTTCTTTTTCGGGCGGTCTCATAGGCTGAACCTCGCAGAGATCGTCAGCGGTTTGCATGAATCTGGCGCTCCTTGTCGACCACAGACCCGTCGCCGCCCGCTTCACCGGCCGATTGCTGGAAAGCTGCGGATATCGAGTGGTGCTGGTACCGTCCCTCGATCGCGCCGTGGAGGAGGCGCGTCGCCATGTGCCGGGGGTGGTCCTCTGTTACGCAGACCTGGCCCGCGCCGAGAAGTTCCCGGTCCTTCGACGATTGCGACAATTGCTCGGTTCCCATGGGCGGGTGTTGCTGCTGCTGCCGGCGCCTTCCCGGGCTGCCGCGGCAGCGGCCCCGCCTGCCGGTGCCGACGATGTCCTGCGGGAACCGCTGACGCGGGAGAAGCTGCTCGCAGCGCTGCCGCCGGTGACGGCTGGCGAATCCGGATTGCCCGCGCGATTGCGTTTCTGGGGCGTGCGCGGGTCTATCCCCACGCCGGGTCGGAGCACGGTGCGGTACGGCGGCAACACCAGTTGCGTCGAGGTCCGCGCCGGCCCGGAGATTCTCATTCTGGACGCCGGCACGGGCTTGCGCATGCTGGGGCGGCACCTGCGGGAAGAGTTCGGCGACCGGCCCTTGTCGCTGACGATCCTTCTGACGCACACGCATTGGGATCACATTCAGGGATTGCCCTTTTTTGCCCCCCTGTATGAGCCGCGGCATCGCGTGCGGATTCTGGGCTGCAAGGGGGCCCGCCGCGGACTGCGCACCGTCCTCAACCACCAAATGGAAAGCCCGTTCTTCCCCGTGGGACTCCCCGACCTGCCGGCCAATGTGACCATCGAAGAGTTTCCGGGTTCGACCTTCACGCTCGGGCCGGTCCGTGTCACCGTCACTCGCGCCAATCACCCCGGCCTTTGCGTGGGTTACCGGTTGACCGTCGGGAATCGTTCGCTGGTGTATTTGCCGGACAACGAACCGCACGGGCGCAAGCACCGGTTGCAGCGGCATTCCGGCGCGCCCCCTTCTCATGACACTGCTTTCGTGGAACAAGCCGACGCCCAGCTCACCGAGTTTTGTCGAGGAGCCGAAGTGCTGATCCTGGACGCCCAGTACGACTGTCAGGAATACCAGCAGCGCGTCGGCTGGGGGCACGGCTGCGTCGACGACGCCGTCGGTCTCGCCCTGGCCGCCGGGGTTCGACGCCTCTTTCTGTTCCATCACGACCCGGACCACGACGATGCGCAGATCGACGCACTGACCGCCCATGCACGGGCCCTGGTGAAGGCTCAGGGCGGGCGACTGCACGTGGCGGCCGCGCGCGAAGGCCGGGAACTCGTGTGGGCGCCGGCGGCCGGCTTGCGTTGAGCAGCCGGGTTTCCGCTTCCCCCGGCAATTCCGGGCCCGAGCAGGCGACCGGCCGGGGCCTGTCACAAACCGGGGTTCTCCCATGGAGTCGGAGTGGCCCACCCCATTCGGGCGGCGCGAAGCGTGCCGCTGAAATTGCGGCCGGGATCGACTCGGCGAGGACGACTCCGGGGTGAATGGCACGATCGGCGGGCCTTTTTGCGTGCCCCGAGCAGCGCCGCCCATGCCATCCGGGACACGGACAGCCGTGCCAGGCCCGGGACCGTCGCACAGTCAAGGTGAGGAATTGCGCGTGAACCGCGGGAGCCGGGGTCGTGGGCCCTACCGAGAGTGTTCACGCTCCCGCGTGGTTCTGCCGGGTCTGCGAGGCATCCCCTGCCGGGCGTTGGCGTCGGCCGATGGAACGGGGAGACATTGCCGGCTCGGGCCTGGGCCGCGCTGGCCAGCCGGTTTGAAAGTGACTTTGGTGACCGGCTGCGGCATGGTGCCGGCAATTGCGAGCATGAAGAAACGGTTGGTATCACCCATATCCCGGAGCGGCCGGTTTCAAACCGGGCCCAGTGAGGAAGTGGCCCGGTTTACCCAGTCCATCAGTTTCGACCAGCGGCTCTGGGCGCAGGACATCGCCGGTTCCCTGGCCCATGCAGCCATGCTGCACAAGGTCGGCCTGCTGAGTACCCGGGAGTACCGGGCGATCCGGCGCGGGCTTCAAAGCATCGCGCAGGAAATCGCCGCCGGTCGCTTTGTTTGGAGGCCCGAGCTGGAAGACGTGCACATGAACATCGAGGCCGAGCTGACCCGTCGCGTACCGGCGGGGGCCAGACTGCACACGGGCCGATCGCGGAACGATCAGATCGCGCTCGATCTGCGCCTCTGGTTGCGCGAAGAAATTGCCGGGCTGCTCGACGATCTCCGGGCCCTCATGGGCGCCCTGGTGCGACTGGCAGAGCGAAATGCCGCAGTGCTCATCCCCGGCTACACCCATTTGCAGCGCGCCCAACCTGTCTCGGTGGCCCATCATTTGCTGGCGTACGTGGAAATGCTGGACCGCGACCGGGAGCGACTGGCCCAGTGCGCCGAGCGGCTGAACGTCTGTCCCCTGGGCGCGGGCGCGCTGGCCGGTTCCACCCTGCCTTTGGATCGCGCCTTCGTGGCGCGGGAGCTGGGTTTTGTGGATCGACGCGGCCGGCCGCGGCTGACGACCAATTCGATGGACGCCGTCAGCGATCGTGATTTCGTGGTCGAGTTCTGTGCGCATGCGGCCCTGTTGGCGGTGCATCTCTCGCGGCTGGCCGAGGACCTGATCCTCTGGAACAGCGCCGAGTTCGGGTTCATCCGCATCGGGGATGCCTACACCACCGGATCCTCGCTGATGCCGCAGAAGAAGAACCCGGACGTGGCCGAACTGATCCGGGGCAAGTCCGGTCGAGTCATCGGCAACCTCACGGCATTGCTGGTCGTGCTCAAGGGCCTTCCGCTCACGTACAATCGGGACCTGCAGGAAGACAAGGAACGGTTGTTCGACACGGCGGACACGGTCCGGGCCTGCGCGCGGCTCATGGCGGGGATGCTCGAGCAGGTCGAGTTCCAACCGGAGCGCTGTGCGGCAGCGGTGGCCGACCCGATGCTGTTGGCGACCGACCTGGCCGAGGCGCTGGTGCGGCGGGGCGTCCCGTTTCGTCAGGCGCATCACCTGGTGGGTGCGGCCGTGGCACGCGCCGAGCAGCTGGGCTGTCCCCTGGATCAAATGCCGCTGTCGGAATGGCAGGCACTCTCGCCCCTGTTCGATCCCTCGATGCTCAGGGTCTTCGAGGTCAAAGCCGCCCTGCAACGCCGCGAGCTCCCGGGCGGGCCCGGGCCCCGGGAAGTGGCCCGACAACTGAAACGATGGAAGCAACGGCTGCAATGACATCCGGTCGCACGCGCGGCTGGGCGGGCCGCGGGCAACGGCCCATTCCGTCAGCCCCGCGGGCTCTTGCTGCCCGGGGTTCCGATTTCGCCGGACCTCAACGTCCGTTTCACGCCCGTTCTCGGTCATCGTCCGTCAGTCGGGGAACTCCGGAGTCATGACGCCGCAGGCCTGGCGTTTGCTGCGTGACACGTCGCGCTCGTTCTGGCTCAGCCTCCGCGCCCTGCCGCGCCGGGTGCGCCGCTCCATTGGGCTGGCCTACCTGCTGGCGCGCAGCACCGACACCGTGGCGGATGCGACCGCCCTGCCGGTGGAGGAGCGCCTGGCGGTGCTCGATCGCATGCGGGCGCAGATCCTCGACCCGGATCAACCGCCAGCGCCGGTTCTGGAGACATGGCTGGCGGGTCAACCCCGCTCGCCGGAATGCGAGCTCCTGCGTCACTGGCCCCGGACTGTCGCCCTGCTGGGAACGCTCCCTCCCGAGGACCGCGCCGATGTCCGGAAGGTGCTCGACTGGATCCTCGCAGGCCAACGTTCGGATCTGGTGCGATTCGGCCGCATCCCGGCCGAGGGGACCGTGACGGCCCTGGAAACCGCAGCCGAGCTCGAGCACTACACGTTTTGCGTGGCCGGCTGCGTGGGAGAGTTCTGGACCCGCGTGTGTCGTCGGCACCTGTTTCCGGAGATGCCGTGGGACGAATCGGCGGTCCTGGAGCAGGCGGTGGAGTTCGGCAAGGGCCTGCAACTGGTGAACATCCTCCGCGACCTCGCGGGCGACCTGCGCCAGGGCCGCTGTTACCTGCCATTGGAGGAACTGCATCGCCTCGGTCTGCAACCGACCGATCTGAGGCAACCGGCTGTGTGGCCAAGGTTGCAGCCGCGCTACGAACAGTGGCGGCAACGGGCGTTGCGTGCGCTCACCCTGGGCTGGGACTACACCCTTCATCTGCCGCGACGGCAGGTGCGACTGCGCCTGGCCTGTGCCTGGCCGCTTCTGATTGGCGCGCGGACCCTGGTCGGACTGCAGCAGGTCAATCCCCTGGATCCCGCCCAGCGGGTGAAAGTGCCGCGGAGGGAGGTCCGGGCGTGGATTGCTCGTACGCTGCTGCTCTATCCATGGCCGGAGCGTTGGGCCCGGCTGTTCCCCCGGGCCTGTGGTTGAGGGCGAGCCGGGCGGAGGGACCGCTCGAGCCCTGAGTCGCATGGCTGCGGCCTTCTCAGGGCTGTCGCGCTCTTCAAAACAAGTCCCACTGGTCAAAAAATGCACGCTTTTTGCCAAAGCCGGTGTAGGAGCGCACTAACAGTGCCAATAAGTTGGCCGTGTCAAACGTGCGAACCGACACGGAAAAATCCACAGGCGCACCGGAACCCGCACCCGCGGCGGCTCCCTCGGCTTCGCGGGGCACGACCCTGTCGCCCGAGACGGCCTTTGGCGCGCCCCGGGATTTTTTGGACAACCGGTTCGTGTACGTTGTGATTTCCCCGCGGGCCCGGGGATTGTCGGTCGGGATCAACATGAATCCCGACAAACGGTGCAACTTCGACTGCCTGTATTGCGAGGTGCAGCGGAACGTTCCGCCGCGGGAGACGCATCTGGACGTGCGCGTGATGGCGGCGGAGCTGCAGCGTACGCTGGACCGGGTCCGCAGCGGCCAGTTGCGCGATCGGCCCCTGTACCGGGGCTTGCCCCCCGAACTGCTGGAGCTCAAGCACGTGGCCCTCAGCGGGGATGGCGAACCCACCCTTTGTCCCAACTTCGCCGAGGCGGTCGAGGAGGTCGTTCACATCCGGGCCCTGCGCGAGTTCTTCAAATTGGTGCTGATCACCAACGCCACCGAGCTGGACCGACCCGAGGTCCAGGCCGGGCTGCGCCACTTCACCCGCAGTGACGAAATCTGGGCCAAGCTGGACGGGGGCACGCAGGCCTATCTGGACAAGGTCAGCAACGTGCATGTCCCCCTGGAGAAGATCCTGCACAACATCCTGACCCTCGGACGACAACGGCCCATCATCATCCAGAGCCTGTTCCCCTCCATTCGCGGAGAGGAGCCGCCCGAGGAGGAAATCCTGGCCTTTGCCCACCGCCTGCGGGAACTGAAACAGGCGGGCGCTCAAATCGAGTTGGTGCAGATTTATTCGGCAACGCGACCTTCGCCCAAATCGGATTACGGACACCTGCCGCTGCGCTCGCTGTCCCGGATCGCCCAGACCGTTCGCGTCGTGGCCGGTTTGAAGGCAGAGGTTTTCTAAACATCCTCCGGCCGCATTGGCCGACATCAGCCGCCGGGCTGGGCGCGCCGGACCTTCGCCACGAACCTTTCGTTCAGCCGATGCCGGCACGTTCCCGGACCCCGCGGAGCCGGGCGCGGCCACCGCGCTCTCCACGGACCCCGTCGGAGACCTCACCGGCACAGCCGCGAAGATGCTTTTCGGCTGTTGAGCGCGTGGGGTCGCGCTAGATTGGCGCCGCATGGACGCGTTGGTGGCACTGGATACGGCGCTGTTCCGGCTGGTGTATGAACATCTGCGGAACCCGTTCTTCGACTGGCTCATGCCGATCCTGAGCGGGCACCCGCTGTTTTATCCGGCCGTCATCCTCCTGGCGGCGTGCATGCTTTGGAGAGGCGGTCGCCGGGCGCGTCTTTGTCTTCTGATGCTGTTGCTGTTGCTGCCCGCCGGAGACGGTTTGGTCTGCAACACGATCAAAAAGGCCGTCGGCCGCCCTCGTCCGTTCGCAGCGCTCGAAGGCGTTGAATCCCGCGTGGGCAGTGGACAAAACCGCGGCAAGAGCATGCCGTCCGGCCACGCGTTCAACTGGTTCGCGGCAGCAACGATCCTGGCACTGTACTATCGCCGCAGTTGGCGGTTCATGGTGCCCCTGGCGTCGGCGGTGGCGTTTTCCCGGGTGTACAACGGCGTGCATTATCCCTCCGACGTGTTGGCCGGCGCGATCCTGGGCAGCGGGTATGCGCTGGCCGGCCTGTGGGCGGCCGGTGAAGTATGGGACCGCATCGGTCGGCGCTGGTTTCCGCTCTGGTACGCGCGATGTCCGCGTCTGATTCCGCCCTGGCCCGAGACCGGTCCACCGGATTCCGCGGCGACGGCGGAGACGGACGCGACCCGTGCGACGACCGAAGAACTCCAGTGGCGGCGCGCCGGCTACCTGTTGATCGCCGCACTCCTGCTGGGGCGCTGGGCGTATGTCGCCAGCGACCTGATCCAGCTTTCCGAAGACGAGGCGTATCAGTGGCTCTGGTCGAAACGACCCGCGCTGGGGTACTACAGCAAACCGCCCTGGATCGCCTGGAGCCACTGGGCCAGCACGGCCCTCTGGGGAGACACGCAGTTCGGGGTTCGGTTTTTCGCCCCCCTGATTGGAGCGGTGCTGGGGTGGACGTTGCTCCGGTTTTTGTCGGGCTGGATCGGGGCCCGCGGCGCGGTTCTGTTCCTGCTCATGGTGGCCACCACGCCCCTGTTGGCCGTGGGAAGCACCCTGATGACCGTGGATCCGTGGAACGTGCTGTTTTGGACCCTGGCCATGGTGGCCGGCTGGCGCGCGACCGGGCCGGAGGGCCGCACCCGCGACTGGCTCTGGGTCGGGTTCTGGATGGGCCTGGGGAGCCTGAGCAAGTACACCGCCCTGTTGCAGTGGCTGTGCTGGGCAGTGTGGTTCGCGTTGTGGCCCGCGGCCCGGCAGCATCTGCGCCGGCCCGGACCGTATCTTGCGCTGCTGATCAATCTGATCTGTCTGCTGCCGCCCCTGCTCTGGAACTGGCAGCACGGCTGGGTCACGGCCCAACACGTGGCCCAGGACGCCAACCTGGGACAGCCCTGGCGCCCGACCCTGCGTTACCTCGGGGAGTTTCTGGCCGGAGAAGCGGCCTTGTGGAACCCGGTTTGGTTTGGCGCCATGGTGACGGCCGTGATCGGTACACTGCGCCACCTGCGCACGGATTCGCGGCTCCTGTACACCCTCAGCATGGGCCTGCCGGTGTTTCTGGTGTACCTGCTGTGGACGCTGCATTCGCGCGTCATGCTGAACTGGATTGCCCCGTCCATCCTCCCGCTGCTGTGTCTGACGGCGGTGTACTGGCAGGAACGGCGGAACCAATGGCGGCCCTGGCATCGGCGCGCTTACGCGGTGGGATTGGCCCTCGGCCTTCTGATGCTGGTGCCCATGCACGACAGCCGCCTGCTCCAGCGCGCCACGGGGGTGGTCCTGCCCCAAAACCTCGACCCGCTGCATCGCGTGCGCGGTTGGAAGGAAACCGCCGCGCTGGCTGCGGAGGCCCGACGCAAGTTGTTGGCCGAGGGTCGGCCGGTCCTGATCATCGGCGACCACTACGGCATCACCAGCCTGATGACGTTTTACCTGCCCGAGGCCCGCGCCGGGTTGCCGGAGGATCCCCTGGTGTTCTGCCTGCCGTCGCCCCGGCCGAAAAACCAGTTTTATTTCTGGCCCGGCTACAGCAATCGGAAAGGGGTCCACGCCGTCTTTGTGCGGCGCCTGAAGTCTCCGGTGCGATTCAAGGAGTGGATTCGCCGGCCGTTCGATCCGTCCCTGCGCTGGGAAGCCCCGCAGCCGCAACCTCCTCCGGACACCCTGCTCGCCCAATTCGAGGAGGTTGAGAGTCTGGGCGTGTTCCCGGCGGTGTGGCGCGGCCAACCCCAGCAATGGGTCCAGTTGTATGCGTGTCGGTCCCTGCGTTGATACTGCGCCGGCCGACGCCGGGGTGGCCGAGCGCTTTTGGGCCGTGGCCGATTACGACCTGGACAGCACGCTCGGCTGTGGCCAGGCCTTCCGCTGGCGCCGTCGCGGTTCGAGCTGGGAAGGCGTGGTCGCGGGCCGATGGGTCGAATTACGACAGGTTCCCGGAGGGGTGCACGCGCGCGTCGCGGCGCCTGTGGCCGACTGGGACTGGCTGGTCGACTATCTCCGACTGAAGGTGCCGCTGGAATCGGTGTTGGCGACCTTTCCCACGGAGCCCGAGTTGCAAGCGGCGATCCGCCGTTGGCGCGGACTGCGTGTGCTCCGACAACCCGCCTGGGAATGTCTGGCCTCGTTTCTCCTCTCCACCAGCAAACGCATTGCGCAGATCCAACAGGTGATCGAGCGGCTGTGTCAGAGGTGGGGAGACCCGGTGTCGGTGCCGCCGGATCACCCGCCGGCCTGGAGCTTTCCGGGACCGGACCGACTGGCTGGCGCGGGTGAAAACGAGCTGCGCCGGTGTGGCATGGGTTTCCGCGCGCCCTACCTGATCGCCGCGGCCCGGGCGGTGGTCGAAGGACGATTGGATTTGGACGCGCTGAGGCGGGGTTCCTACGCCGGGGCTCGCGCGGCCCTGATGGCGCTGCCGGGCGTGGGCCCCAAGGTGGCCGACTGCGTTTGTTTGTTCGGCTTGGGCTTCCTGGAGGCCTTTCCCGTGGACACATGGGTGGCGCGTGCGCTCCGGGAGCGCTACTTCCGCGGCCGACGCGTTTCGCCGGAACGACTGGCCGAGTTCGGTCGGCGCCACTTCGGCCCGTACGCGGGCTATGCGCAGCAGTATCTGTTTCACGATCGCCGACTGCGCGCGCAGCGGCGGCCCGCGGAAGACATTGGGACGCCCGCGGCCCGGTCCGGCCGCCCATCCCTGCCACCGGGGATCGCAGCCTGAGGCCGGCCCGGCGGCCTCCTCAAATCTCCAAAAACTTGCCCGGGTTCAGAATCCCTTTCGGGTCCAACGCCCGTTTGATTCGCCGGTGCAGTTCGACCACCTCGGGGGGGGCGGCCAGCGGCCACCATCGTTGCTTGGCCAGGCCGATGCCGTGTTCGCCGGTGATGGCACCACCCCAGGCCAGCACCTGGCGGAACAATTCGTCCAGCGCCGCATCGGCGCGTTCCCGCGCCCCGGGTTGGTTGAAGTCCACCATGAGATTGGTGTGGATGTTGCCGTCCCCGGCGTGTCCGAAGCAGGCCACCGGGATGCAGTATTTCTTTTGCAGCCGGGCGGCGAAGTCGAACAAATCCTCCAACCGACTGCGCGGCACCACGATATCTTCGTTGAGCTTGGTCAGGCCGGTATCCCGCAGGGCATAGGAGAACTCGCGTCGGATCTGCCAGACCTCTTCACAGGCCTCGGCCCCCAGGCCAACCTGAATGAACCGCGGCCGGTGCGCGCGCACGATCTGTCGGACCTGCCGCACCTCGCCGCGGACGGACCGTTCCTGGCCGTCCAGCTCCACGATGAGATGGGCGCGACAGCCCCGGAGTCGTTCACTGCGGGTCCGGCGCCAGGCCGCTTCCAACGTAAAGGCATCGGCCAGCTCGAGGGCCGAGGGCAGGAACCCCGCCTCCAAGATGGCATGCAGGGCGCGGACTGCATCCCGCATCTCCGAAAACCCGACCGCCAGATTGGCCCGGAACGGCGGCAGCGGGAGGAGCTTCAACGTGGCCTCGGTCACGATGCCCAACAAGCCCTCGGACCCGACAAAGAGCCGATGCAGATCGAACCCGGTCTTGTTCTTGTGCGTCCGGCCGCCCAGTCGCACCACGGTGCCGTCGGCCAGAACCACTTCCAACCCCAGGACGTAATCCCGGGTGACGCCGTATTTGAGGCAGCGCGGTCCGCCGGCGTTGGTGATGATGTTGCCGCCGATGGTGTTGTCGGCACGGCTGGCCGGGTCCGGGGGATAAAACAGACCCCGTTTCTCCACCTCGGCCTGCAGATGCGCGGTGATCACTCCGGCCTGAACCACGGCCACGAAATCCCGGGGATGGATCTCCCGGATGCGATTCATGCGCACCAGCGACAACACAATGCCGCCGCGGACCGGCACGCACCCGCCCACGTAGCCGTGACCCGCGCCCCGGGCGGTCACCGGGATCCCGTGCTCGCTGGCAAAGCGAAGCGTGCGCGCCACCGTGGCCGTGCTGCGGGCCAGCACCACCGCGTCCGGTCGGTGCGCCGCAAACCATTTGTCGCCGGCATGAGCCTCGAGTGTGGCCGGATCCACCCGCACCTCGCCGCGCGGGAGTAATTGGACCAGCTGCGACACCCACTCAGGCGGACCCGGGTTCGTCCGGGCCCGGCGTGGCGGTTCGAAGGAATTGGCGGACTTCATGGGCTTCGGATTCGGGAACTTGCACCAGGATGCCTCCGGCGGCCAACGCGTATCCACCCAGGCTCAGCGCCGCGTCCTCGTGCACGACCTGCGGGTGAAACCCCGCAGTCTCCAGCCGCGACCGCAGCAGGTGGGCCTCGGCCGGGTTCAACAGGGTGGCGATGGTGACCAGTCTCATGCGCGGGAATTCCCCGGCGCGGGGGATTCGGAGAACACCTCGGCAAAAATCAGCACGCCGGCCCCGGTCTGGAGGGAGCTTTGCACCTGCACCATGACCTCCTGGCCCACCAGGTGTTGCGCGTGGTTGACCACGACCATGGTGCCGTCGGGCAGGTAACCGATGCCCTGATGTTTTTCCTTGCCCTCCCGCACGATGCGCAACCGGATGGTTTCGCCGGGCAGGAGCACCGTGCGCAGACACCGGGCCAGCTCGTGGAGGTTCACGCAGGGCACGTTTTGCAGTTCGGCGACGCGAACCAGGTTGGCGTCGTTGGTGAACAGACGGGCGTTGAGGTTGCGCGCCAGCCGGATGAGTTTGTTGTCCACGCCCGTCTCGTCGGGAAAATCCGCGTCATGGATGCGGACCTCGGCCCGTTTGGAGCGTTGGATGCGATTGAGAATCTCCAGGCCGCGGCGGCCGCGCGCCCGTTTGACGGGGTCGGCCGAGTCGGCCAACTGATGCAGTTCGCGCAGCACGAACCGGGGGACCACCACGGTGCCCTGGAGAAAGTTGGCCTCCAGCAACTCGGCAATCCGGCCGTCGATGATCACACTGGTGTCGAGCAGGATCAAACTGTCGGGCGCCTGGCGGGGCGTGAACCGCACGTAGGGAATGATCAGCGAGAAATCCTCCTTGTTGCTGCGCATGGCCAGCACCATGCCGATGTATCCAAAGGCCAGGAACAACCCCAACCGCACCTGCCAGCGGGTGGTGGGATCGGCGTTGTCGAACAGTCCCGAATGATCGATGAGCTGGGCCACCACCATGCCCAGGATCAGCCCGAAGGTCACCGCGGAAAACGCCCGCAACGAAAAGCCCTTCAGCATCTCGTCCACCGCAATCAACAGCCCGCCGAATCCGAAGCCCAGCAACAGGCCCAGCCACGGATGTCCCGCGTACTCGGGTCGCAACTGACTGATGGCGTAACCGGCCGTGGTACAGAGCCCCAGGAAGAAAATGCGGATGATCCAGAGGGTCATGACGAGGTTCAGGGATGGGGATGATGCGGTGCCCGCAAGGGCTTCGTCGAGGCGGGCCGGGGCTCCGGCGGCGGTCGCGGCTTCCACAGCAGCCGCCAGAGACCGAGTCGGTTCAAGTTGCTGGTGGTCACCGAAAGATTCTGCGCAATGCTTTGCAGTTGTGCGGCCAGCTCCTCGTCCGTCAACAACCGGCCCGCCACACCCCGGCCGGCGCGCAGGTCCTGCAGAATCTGCTCCAGGTTGGCCGTAATGGAGTCCAGACGCTCCAGGCTCTGTGCGAGCTCGTTCGTGTGGCTTTCCAACACCCGGTTGAGCTGATGGGTGAACCGGCTGAACTCGGCCGTGGCGAAGTTCAGATTGCTGACCGCCAGCTCGACATTGGGCGCCTGCGCATCCAGCAGATGCTCGACGCGTTCCATGGCCCGTGCGGCGCGCCCGGAGAACTGACCCAACTGATCGAGCGTGTTCGACACCTGCACCAGATTGGGTTCGTTGAGCACCACCCGACGAATGTCCGCGATCGTGGCATCCAGCCGCCGCGCCGTCTGGTCAATGCGACGGATGAACCCGCTGGCGTCGCGTGCGGTCTGTTGCAGGTTGAACGGGGGCGGGCATTCCGCCTCCTCGCCCGGTTCGAAATACCGGGCCGCGCCGTTGGTGCCCGGGTAGATGGCCACGTACTGGTCGCCCAAAAACCCGCTTTGCTCGATCACAAAGAGGGCGTTGGTGCGGATGCGGTACTCCTGCAGGATCCGGAGCGTCAGCCGGGCAATCCCGGCCTCCGGATCCAGCTGCAGGTCCGTGACGTTGCCGATGGGATAGCCGGCCATCAGAACCGCGGCGCCGCGTTTGATCCCGCCGATGTCGGTTGTGCGCAGATGCAGCGTGTAGGTGCGGGCGAAGCGCGTGACGCCCTTGCTGAAGCTGACCAGCAGGCCGGCCAGCAACACCAGCCCCACCGCTACAAACAGGCCCACCTTCCATTCGAGCGAGCGGTTCTCCATGGCTCAAAAGTCCGGATGCTTCGGGTCCGACACGCCATCAATGAAACGCCGCAGGACCGGGTCGGTCGAGGCAAAGATCTCCTCGGTCGGCCCGGCGGCATAGATGCGTTTGTCGTGGAGCATGGCCACGCGATGCCCCACCCGACGGGCACTGCGCATGTCGTGCGTGACCACCACGCTGGTCACCCGCAACTGATCGCGGATGCGGATGATGAGCTGGTCGATCGAATCGGCCACGATGGGATCGAGGCCGCTGGTCGGCTCGTCATACAGCAGGATTTCGGGACGGTACACAATGGCGCGGGCCAGGCCCACCCGCTTGCGCATGCCGCCGGAGAGCTCGGCCGGGCGTTTGTGCTCGATGCCGGGCAGGTCCACCAGCTCCAACGCCTCCGCCACGCGCCGCGCGATTTCGGCGCGGGTGAGGTTGCGCTGATTCCGGAAGGCAAACGCCACATTCTCGGCCACGCTGAGGGAATCAAACAGGGCGGCGTTCTGGAACAACATGCCGAACTTGCGGCGCACCTGCAGCAGGCTGCGCTCGTCCATGCGCGTGATGTCCTGCCCGTCCACGTACACCGATCCCGCATCCGGCTGCAACAAGCCGATCAGGTGTTTGAGCAGCACACTCTTGCCGCAGCCGCTGCGTCCGATGATGACCACCGACTCCCCCCGCTCGATCCGAAGGTCCACCCCCTCCAGTACGGTCTGCGGACCAAAGCGCTTGGTCAACTGACGCACCTCGATCATAACCCCAGGGCGGTCAGCAGCGGCGTCAAGCCGAGTGTCAGGAAGAAATTCGCCACCAGAATCGAAATCGACGCCACGACCACCGCTTCCGTGGTGGCCCGCCCCACTCCTTCGGCCCCCAGCCCGCAGTTCAAACCCTTGTAGCAGCCCACCAATGCCACAATGCCGCCATAGATCACCGCCTTGATCAGCCCGATCACCACGTCCACCGCACCGGTGTACCGCAGCCTGTTGTGCCAGGCATACGCCGGGTCGATCCCCAACAGACCCACCCCCACCAGGTAGCCCGCCCCGATGCCCACCGCAATCGCTTCCGCAGTCAGCAACGGCAGCGCCACGTGCGCCGCCAGTAACCGCGGCACGACCAGGTAATCCACCGGATGCGTGGCCAGGGTCCGCAGGGCATCGATCTGTTCCGTCACCCGCATCGTGCCCAACTCGGCGGCAATGGCCGCCCCCACCCGGCCCGCCACCATCAGCCCGGTGAGCACGGGCCCCAGCTCGCTGCACATGGACACACTCACCACCGCCAGGGTCGCCGTGTCCATCTTGACCTTGTGAAACTGAAAGAATGTCTGCGCCGCCAGCACCATGCCGGTGAACGCGCCGGTGATGAGGATCACCGACTGCGATTTGACGCCCATGAAATGAACTTGATACAACACGTCCCGCCAACTGGCCCGGCCGCGGAACAGGGAGCCGAACGCCTCGCGCGCCAGCAAAGCCACCCGGCCCAGCCCGCAAAGCCAGTCCGACCACCAAGCACAGCCCACGCGCATGGGCGCACTTCTAGCAAACCGCCCGCATCCCCGAAAGCAAAAGACGCCGCCTGCCTCCCGGCCACCCTCGCCGGTCGCACGGGAGCCGGGGAACCCGCGCCGATCGGGCCTGAGGCGCCTGCCGAAACAGTTGCGGACCCGCCAGGGGCACCTGCGCGGGCAGGGAATCCCAAAAGCAGCCCTGTTGCCATGGGGGAAATCCTTTGCGGGGCTCCTCCCGCAGAGTCCACGCGGCCCTTGCGGAGAGATTTCGAGCCCCACAAGGATTGCACCACGAGCCCGTGGTTCGAGGCGCAAGGGTTGTCCGACCCACAGTTCGCATCCGCCCACGACAGCTCACCGGGCCCGTCGTGGCAAAGGCCGGTTCCCGGGCCCTAGAGCTCGTCCATGGCTGTACTCCTCTCGCTGCCGGTGTTCAGAAAACGCCCACGGCTGCGCCCGCGCCCTGGTTGCCCCCTCCTTTGTGGGGCAATTCACTCGGGAGCCGGTTCTGAAGCGCAGGAAGCCGAGCCGGGTGCCGGACTGAACGCGAGCACGCAGCCTGCAATCGCGGAATTCTCGGCGGCCGAGTCACGCCACGGGGACGGGCTCCCCGAACTTCCTCGCTTGGAACGCGCCGATGGGAAAAGCCGGCCGCTACGCCCGGAGCTCGTCCCCCGGCCGCGCACCCTGCCGATCGACCCGGCAGGCCGGCCCGACCCATTTGCCCACGAAGGCCGCGGTCTGCTCCGCTCAAACAACCGTGAGTGGGTCGAACCGTGAGTGGATCGTCCGGGCCCGGCGGCCACGCCGCTACCTCCGGGCGACACGGGTTTGATTCACCGGCCCTGGGGCCGGCACGGGCTGCCGGACGCGCGCAGCGAGGAGGCCTCACGCACGCGCCCAAGGGGTTGCAGGGCGACATTGCAGCGGGCCGGTCCTCTGCGGAGTCCGCAGGAGACCGCCAGTTCGCGAGCAGAGGGCGCGCCCCTAGCTCGAAAGTGCACCCGCCGCCGGCGCGTTCTGCTTGAAGACCAGCTTGTCGCCCTCGACGGTCACCTGCACGGGCTCGCCCTCGTGGATCGTGCCGCGGAGGATCTCCTCGGCCAGCGGATCCTCCAGGTACCGCTCCACGGCCCGCCGCATCGGCCGGGCGCCGTACTGCGGATCGTACCCTTTCTGCACGAGGAACTCCTTGGCAGCCGCGTCCAGCTCCAGGCGGATGTTCCGTTGCTGCAGTCGGCTGAGCACCTTGCCGATCTCCAGATCCAGGATGGCGATGAGGTCGGCCTTGTTCAGCGGCCGGAACACGATCACGTCGTCAAGCCGGTTCAGGAACTCCGGCCGGAAGACGCGCTTGGCCTCGTCGAGGATCTTTTCCCGGATTCGCTCGTAGGTCAGTTCCTCGCTCGTAGGCCCGAAGCCGATGGTCCCCTGCCGCCGGATGATCTCCGAACCGACGTTCGAGGTCATCAGGATGATCGTGTTGCGGAAGTTGACCACCCGGCCGACGTTGTCGGTGAGTTTGCCCTCTTCGAGGATCTGGAGCAGCATGTTCCAGACGTCCGGGTGGGCCTTCTCGATCTCGTCGAACAGCACCACCGAATAGGGCTTGCGGCGGACCTGTTCGGTCAGCTGGCCCCCTTCCTCGTAGCCCACATACCCGGGCGGCGACCCGATGAGGCGCGAGACGTTGAACTTCTCCATGTACTCGCTCATGTCGAGCTGGATCAGCGACTTGCTGTCGCCGAACAACTGCTCGGCCAGCGTCTTGGCCAGCAGGGTTTTGCCCACCCCGGTGGGGCCCAGGAGCAGGAAGGATCCGATGGGCCGACGCGGATCCTTCAGATCGGCCCGCGAGCGCCGCAGCGCCTTGCAAATGGCCGTCACCGCCTCGTGCTGGCCCACGATGACCTTCTCCATTTCGGCCTCGGTGGCCAGGAGCCGCTGCATCTCGCCCTGCTCCATGCGCTGCAGGGGAATCCCGGTCCATTTCGACACCACCTGCAGGATGTCTTCCTCGTCCACCTTGACCCGCTTCTCCTCCCGGGTGGTCCGCCACTCGCGCAGCAGGGCCTCCAGTTTTTCCTTGGCCTGCTTCTCCTTGTCGCGCATGGCGGCGGCGCCTTCGAAATCCTGATTCTTGATGGCCTGTTCCTTGGCGGCCTTGATCTCTTCGATCTTGGCCTCCAGGGCCTTGATTTCGGGCGGACGAATCATGGTGCTGATGCGTGCCCGCGAACCGGCCTCGTCCATCAGGTCGATGGCCTTGTCCGGCAGGTACCGGTCGGTGATGTACCGGACCGAGTAGCGCACCGCCGCCTCCAGGGCCTTGTCGGTGTACTCGACCTTGTGATGCTCCTCGTACTTGGGGCGAAGCCCCTTGAGGATGAGGATGGTCTCCTCGGGCGACGGCTCATCCACGCGCACCGCCTGGAACCGGCGCTCCAGGGCGGCGTCCTTCTCGATATACTTCCGGTACTCGTTGAGCGTGGTGGCGCCGATGCACTGCAGCTCGCCCCGACTGAGCGCCGGCTTGATGATGTTCGAGGCGTCCATGGTGCCCTCGGCAGAGCCGGCGCCCACGATGGTGTGCAATTCGTCAATGAACAGGATGACGTTGCGCGAGCGCCGAATCTCGTCCATCACGGCCTTGATCCGCTCCTCGAACTGGCCGCGGTACTTGGTGCCGGCCACCATGAGCGCCAGGTCCAGCGTGATGAGCCGCTTGTCCCGCAGGATTTCGGGCACGTTGCCGGCCGCAATCTCCTGGGCCAGGCCCTCGACAATGGCCGTCTTGCCCACGCCGGCCTCGCCCAGCAAAACGGGATTGTTCTTGGTGCGCCGGCAGAGGATCTGAATGACCCGCTCGATTTCGTTGCGTCGGCCGATGACCGGATCGAGCTCCCCGCGCCGGGCGATCTCGGTCAGATCGCGCCCGAACGCCTTCAACGCAGGTGTCTTGACCTCGCCGGCCTTGCGCCCCGGCGTCGGCTTCTCCTGCGGTTCGCCGGGCGAAGGTTCCTCCTGGGCGGCAAAGTTGGGGTCCAGTTCGCGCAGGATCTCCTGCCGGGTCTGCTCCAAATCCACGTCAAAGCTCTTCAACACGCGGGCGGCCACGCCGTCGCCCTCGCGGAGCAGGCCCAACAGAATGTGTTCCGTGCCCACGTAGGTGTGATTGAGCGCTTTGGCTTCTTTCTGCGCCAGGGCCAGGACCTTTTTGACGCGGGGCGTGAACGGGATGGTGCCCATGATCTTCTGGTCCGGGCCGGTGCCCACGAGTTTCTCCACCTCAAGCCGGACGGATTCCAGGTCGAGGCCCATGCGCTGGAGGACGTTGACGGCCACGCCCTGGCCCAGCTTGAGCAGACCGAGGAGCAAATGCTCCGTGCCCACAAAATTGTGGTTGAATCGGTCGGCTTCCTTCCGCGCCAGCGCCAGCACCTGCTGCGCTCGCGGAGTGAAATTGCTCATGGACTCTTCGCTCATAGCCACCCTCAAATTGCGCCATGCGGCCCGCTTTGTCCAGTGCCGCCGCCGTCGGCCCGACCCGACGCAGGGGACGGTCTGCACCGCACCGCTTCCTTTTTCGGCCGATTCGCGCCAACCCTGAAGCTGCAGCTGTGGCCGCCCCTGCCACGGCCGAGCCAGATCACGGTGCGTCCAAACCCTGGCGCACGGTCGGAAGAGCGCTCACCCCGCATCCCCCTGCTCTCCCAACAACAGCCACTTCGGATCCCCGGCCGCACCATGGATCGCTGTCGGCGCGTGCCACCGCGTGCGGGACCCAGGGCCTGATCCGACGATCGCGTCCAACATGCCGCGCATGCATCCATTCTTCAAGTCCGGATCCCCGGGGCCGAGAGTCCGAAAAGGTCCCTCTCCCTGTCTGGCGAAGGGACGCGCCCGGGCAAAACCAGCCGCCGCGGCAAGAGTTCGGCCCCGGGCAAACCCGCCGACACCCAAACATCGAATCGCACGGTCGTCGGGCTCGGACCCCCGGCTTCTGAACCAGCCCAAGGGGTCGAACACAGCGCAAGAGCAATCCCGGCGCGGCGCAATGAACGATCGGATCCTGCATTCGCCCCCGGGACACAGCAAAGGAAAACCATCCCGGCAGCGACACAGACGGAGACTGACCAGAATTGGGCATTGGCCGGGGACGGGCGGAGGGGCAATCTGGAGCTCGCGCTGGCGCGAAGGGCCACGCGGCAGTTGCGCCGTTCTTAGGGAGACCGCAACGCAAGCAAACGGACGTCCAACATGAAACCGAGAAAGATCGCCCCACGCACATGTCCCCCCGCCGGGAGCTGGCGCCCGCTCCTGTGGCTCTCTCTTCTGCTGCTGCCGTGGGCCCATGCGCAAACCAATGTCTGGCCTCCGATCACCCGGCAGGCCCGCCCCTGGACGTACTGGTGGTGGATGGGCAGCGCGGTGGACCGCACCAACCTGGTGCGTGAACTCACCCGCTACCGCGAGGCAGGCCTGGGCGGCGTTCATATCATCCCCATCTACGGCGCGAAGGGGTGGGAGGACCGCTACGTCCCGTACTTGAGCCCCGCCTGGCTTGACTTGCTCGACACCACGGTTCGCGAAGCCGAGCGGCTGGACCTGGGCGTGGACATGACCACGGGCACCGGATGGTGCTTCGGCGGCCCCCGCGTGACCGATCGGGAGGCAAACGCGCTGGTGGAGGCGCGCGAGTTCACAGTGGCGGCCGGCGAGACCTGGTCTGCAACCTTCGAAGTGGGCTCTCTGCAGGCCCTGATGGCCTTCGGCCCCGCAGACCAACGAATGGATCTGCTTCCCCACCTGCGCGAGGACGGTTCGGTCACATGGCAGCCCCGGGACGGTCCGTGGCGCGTGATCGGCGTTTCTCAGCGCCCCTCCGGGCAGCGCGTCAAACGGGCCGCGCCCGGTGGCGAAGGGCACATGCTGAACTTGTTCGAGCCCCTGGCCATGACCAACTACCTGCGCTGGTTCGACGAAGCCTTCTCCGGATATTCCGGGGCGCGTCCCCGGGCCCAGTACCATGACTCGTACGAGTATCGCTGCGACTGGTCGCCCAGTCTGTTCGTCGAATTCGAGCGCCGGCGGGGTTACCGGTTACAAGATCATCTCGACGCCTTCTTCGGCCGCGAACCCACCGACCGCGCCGCACGCATCAAATGCGACTACCGCGAAACCCTCTCGGACTTGATGGCCGAGGTCACGCTGCCCCTCTGGACGGCCTGGGCCCATCGTCACGGATGGCTGACGCGCAACGAGGCTCATGGCTCTCCCGGCAACTGGCTGGATCTGTACGCGGCCGCCGACATTCCGGAAACCGAGATGTTCCATCGCGATCGCAATCGTCTCCTTTGCAAGTTTGCCTCCTCCGCCGCGCACCTGACCGGCCGGCCCCTGGTCAGCAGCGAAACCGGCACCTGGCTGGCCGAGCATTTCACCGAAACGCTGGCCGATCTCAAAGGCCTGCTGGATGACTTCTTCCTCAGCGGCGTCAACCACGTGTTCTATCACGGCACCTGCTATTCTCCGGACGAAGTGCCCTGGCCCGGCTGGCTCTTTTACGCCAGTTTCCAGATGAACCCTCGAAACCCCGTTTGGCGCGACGCGCCCATCCTCAACCGCTACGTGGCGCGGTGCCAGGCGGTGTTGCAATCAGGACGTCCCGACAACGATCTGCTCCTGTACTGGCCCATCCACGATCTCTGGCACAATCCCACCGGCACCGCCCGCAATCTCACCATTCACGCCCGCGACTGGTTCGAATCCCAGCCGGTCGGCGAAGTGGCCGCGGAGCTGTGGGCGTGGGGCTACGCATTCGACTACGTCTCCGATCGCTTCCTGGCCCGGGCCCACGCGGAACAGGGCCGGGTTCATCTGCCCGGAGGCGCCTACCGCGGGGTGGTGGTGCCGGCCTGTCAGCGGATGCCAGTCCCCACGTTGCGCAAGTTGCTCGAGCTGGCCGAAGCCGGCGCACCGGTGTTTTTCGCGCGCGGGCTGCCGGAAGATGTCCCCGGCTGGCACCAACTGGAGGCGCGGCGCAAGGAACTGGCCGCGTTGCTCGAGCGCGCGCAGGCCCTGCGGACCCGGGCCGGCGTCCGACTCTACGTCGGCGACTTGTTGCGTGCCCTCTCGATCGCAGGCATCGAACGGGAACCGATGTTTGATTTCGACGGGCTGATGTGCATCCGCCGCGCCCTGCCCAATGGCGGGTATTACTACTTCGTGGCCAACCGTGCCGCCACGGAGGCGTTCGAGGGCTGGGTGACCCTGGCCCGGCCGGCCCGGGCAGTGCGCATTCTGGACCCCATGACCGGCCGGTACGGCCGACCGCCCACGCGCGTGACCGCGGAGGGCGGTGCGGCGGTGTACCTTCAGCTTTGGCCCGGCGCTTCACTGATTCTCCAAACCGGCAACCAGCCCTTCGAAGATCCGCCGTGGACATGGTGGACCGCGGCCGGCCCGTCCTTTCCCTTGGAGGGCCCGTGGGAAGTGGAGTTCATCGCCGGCGGTCCCACCCTGCCCGCTCGTTACACGGCCGAGCGCGCGGGTTCATGGACCGAGGGCGGCGATCCCGAACGGGAACGGTTTGCCGGCACTGCGCGGTACACCCTTCGCTTCGATGCACCCCCGGCTGTCGCCACGGTTTGGAGGCTCGACCTGGGCCGCGTGGCCCAGAGCGCCCGCGTGCGTCTGAATGGCCGGGACGTGGGCACCTGCCTCATGCCGCCCTGGCGTCTGGAGGTCCGCGACTTGCAACCCCGCAACAACATCCTTGAAATCGAAGTCACCAGCACCGCGGCCAATCGCATCCGCGACCTGGATCGGCGTGGCGTGGCCTGGAAGACTTTTCACGACATCAACTTTGTGAACATCAACTACCGGCCGTTCAACGCCGCGGATTGGCCCGTGCGGGAGTGCGGCCTGCTCGGACCGGTCACGCTGACGCCGTTGGAACCGATCGCCCTCAGAGAATAGCCTTCCATGAGCCTGATGCTGCGCATTCCCTGTGCCCGTGGGCTGCTGGCCCTGGCCGTCTTCACCCTCGCGGGGTCGGCGTTCGCTGTCGCAGCCGGGCCGGAGCCCGATCCGGTGGACCCGGCCGTCCTGCAGCGCATCTACGAGGAGGTCAAAACACCCTACAAGTACGGCATCGTCTTGCGCGCCCCGCCGGGGCGAAAAGTCGATTGCCCCAACGTGTTCCGCTTCGGCGGCCGCTGGTACATGGTGTATGTCCAGTTCGAGAACGACCCCGAGGGGTACACGACCCAGTTGGCCGTCAGCGACGATCTTCTCCACTGGGAGCCGCTGGGGACGATTCTGGAGCGGGGCGGGGCCGGTGCCTGGGACGCCGCCAATGCCGCCGGCGGCCTGGCGTTGTTCGATCCCGAATGGGGCGGCAGCCATGCCCTGCTGTCCTACGAGGGACGCTACTGGATGTCTTATCTGGGCGGCCCCAATCCCGGCTATGAGAAGCCGCCCCTGATGATCGGTTTGGCCTGGACCGATCACCCCGCCCGACCGCGGCCCTGGAACAAGTTACCGCAACCGGTCCTGCGTCCGGACGATCCCGACCGACGTGACTTTGAAAGCGAGGTGCTGTTCAAAAGCCACATCCTGCGCGACGAGACGCTGAGCCTGGGCGCCCCGTTTGTGATGTTCTACAACGCGCGCCCGCCCCGGGGCGACGAACGCATCGGCATCGCCGTCTCTTCGGATTTGCAACACTGGCGCCGACACGGATCCGAACCGGTCATCGCCGCCGTGCGACCCGAGGGACTCAAACACGGGGTCATCTGTGGCGACCCCCAGGTCGTCCGCATCCACGGACACTGGGTCATGTTCTACTTCGGTGCCTTCTGGAAACCCGGCGCGTTCGACACCTTCGCCGTGTCACGGGATCTGCAGCATTGGACCCCCTGGACCGGACCGGACCTGGTCGCGCCCTCCGAGCCCTGGGACCGCGAGTTTGCCCACAAGCCGTGGGTGCTCAAGCATCAGGACGTGGTTTACCATTTCTACTGTGCCGTGGGAGACCAGGGCCGCGTCATCGCCCTGGCCACCTCGCGCGATTTGCGCGCCCGACCGCCCGCGGCCCGGACCGATCCTCGCCCCACGCTCTGGCTCATCGGCGACTCCACCGTCCAAACCACCACGGCCGGTCAGATGGGGTGGGGCACGCCCCTGCCACGCTTCTTCGACACCAACGCCGTGCGCATCGTCAACCGCGCCCGCGGCGGCCGCAGCAGTCGCACCTTTCTCACCGAAGGTCTCTGGGACAAGGTGCGTGCCGAGCTGCGCCCGGGCGACTTTGTCCTCATGCAATTCGGGCACAACGACGGAGGCCCGCTCGACGAGGGTCGGGCCCGCGCCAGCCTCAAGGGCATCGGGCCGGAAACCGTGGTCATCACGAACCGAACCACGGGCATGCAGGAAACCGTGCACACGTATGGCGCGTATCTGCGTCGCTACATTCGGGACACCCGTGCCCACGGCGCCACCCCCGTGGTGTTGTCCCCGGTGCCCCGCAACCGATGGGAGGCCGGTCGCGTTCTCCGCAACCGGGAGGATTACGGCGGCTGGGCCGCCGCCGTGGCCCGCGAAGAGAACGCGCTGTTCATCGATTTGAACGAGCTGGTCGCCCGTCACTACGAGGAGCTCGGGCCGGACACTGTCCGGGCACGGTACTTCCGTGCGGAGGATCACACGCACACCACGCCCGAAGGGGCCGAGGCCACGGCACGCCTCCTGGCCGAAGCCCTGTCCCGGCAATCCGATCTGCCGCTGGCCCGCTGGGTCCGGCTGCCGACCGGGTCCAGCGAACCATGAGCGTACCCCGCTGAACAGCCGATCATTGTGTTTGCCATGAAAAAGCCGTTGCCACTGTGGAGGAACATGCGTCGCCGCGCAGGTGTCATGGTGCTGAGTCTGCTCACCTCTGCGGCGTTCGCCGCACTGCGTTTGGAGCCGGGGCCACCGCCGGGTCCGCCGCCCACCCCGCCGCCCGAAGGGCCCACAGCCGTGCTCCGGTTGCATGCCCCGGCACTGCAGCCGCTGCGCGATCAACGCACCCTGCAGTTGGACCGGATCTTTTTCGTGACGTCCCGGGGCCGTTTCTACCTGCCGCCTCCGGCTTCGCTCGAGGTCCACGCCGGCCCGACCAACGCTGTCGAGCAAACCTGGTCCGCGCCGGATGGCCGGAACGTCCGCATTCAGGTACGCATCGACGGCCCGCACTTTCGCGTTCGTCTGCAGGCCGAGCCGGCCGAGGACATTCTGGGCTGGGGCTTCAGCACGGAGGCGGAGGCGAACGAGTATTTCACCGGGCTGATGGAGCGGGTCGTGGACGGTCCGCAACAGGCGTCCTGGGCGCCCGGCATTCAGGCTGCCATGAACCTGCGCGGCCAGGCGGTCGAGATGATCCTCAAGCCCACCACCTCGGTCTATGCGCCCTTCCATCTTTCTTCGCGAGGCTACGCGATGCTGATCCAGTCCGAATGGCCCGGCCGTTACGATTTCTGCGCCACGGACCCGGATCGGGTGCACATCGGGTTCGAGGGCCCGGACCTGACCGTGCGCATTTACACAGCCGACCACCCCGCCGAGCTGGTCCGCGCCCACGCCCTGGAGGTCGGCCCGCCGGTCCTGCCGCCGCGCTGGATGTTTCGACCCTGGCGCTGGCGCGACGAGCACCGGCACCGTGCCAGCTACTATGACGGAACCCCGGTCACGGGCCCGTTCAATTCGGAAATGATGGAGGATGTCCTGATGATGCGCGCCTTCGGCATTCCCTGCGGTGTCTATTGGATCGACCGGCCCTGGGGCCCGGGCCGACTCGGCTACGATGACTTCGAAATCGATCCCAAGCGCCTGCCGCACTTTGCCGAGTCCGTGCAGTGGCTGGCCGAGCAGGACATTCGCATGGTGCTCTGGATCGGTCCCTTCTACCAGGGCCACATGGCCACCAACGCCCTGGAGCGCGGCTGGAACCTCCCCGGACAACCCCCCTGGCCCAACAACTGGCCGCTGGTGGATTTTACCCATCCGGCGGCCCGCGCCTACTGGCAGGAGGGCGTGGCGAAGCTCCTCCGACTCGGTGTGGCCGGATTCAAGCTCGACCGCGCCGAAGAGGACATCCCGGAACACGGTCCCTGGCGCGTGCACGACGGCCGCTCCCTCCGGCAAAACCGAAACATCTATCCCGTGCTCTACCTGCAGGCCGCGTATGAAGTCGCCCGCAAATATCGCGGCGATGACTTCGTCCTCATGCCCCGCGCCGCCTACACCGGCAGCAGCCGGTATGGTGTGTTCTGGGGCGGCGACATCGGCGGAACCCAGGAGGGCCTGCGCGCCTCCATCATCGCGGCGCAGCGCTCCGCCGTCATGGGCTATCCCTTCTGGGGGTCCGACACCTGCGGGTACAACCAACAATTGCTCGAACAAGAGGTCTGCGCCCGATGGTTGGCCTTCAGTTGTTTCACTCCGATCTTCGAAGTGGGCCCCACGCGCAACGTCGGGTTCTGGAACCTCCCGCGGCCGCCGGAATATGACGAACTGCTGATCGCGGCCTGGCGCCTCTACGCCCGGCTGCACGACCGCCTGGCAGACTACGGATGGGCCCTGGCGCTGGAAGCCCACCGCACCGGAATGCCGCTGGTCCGTCCGCTGTTCCTGTTGGATCCAAAAGCGCCCGAGGCCTGGGCCAACTGGTGGACCTTTGCCTACGGACCCGACCTGATTGTTTCGCCGGTCTGGCAAAAAGGCCAACGCGAACAGCAGGTTTACCTGCCCGCCGGCCAACGGTGGCGCGAGGCCTGGCGGCCCGACCGCGTCCACGAGGGCGGGCAAACGGTCACCGTGCCGGCCGAAGTTCATCAAATCCCCATCTTTGTGCGAGAGGGTTCCGGCCTGGAACTCGGGGATCTGAATCGCGAATGGGAAGATGCGCGCCGGATCGCTGCGCGTCGGCCCGATCTGAAAGTACTCGACGCCGAGGTCCGGCACTGGTTTGAATCGCGGCGGCGTTCAACCACCGCTCGGACACCATGAGGCCGCCACGTCTCCTGCTTTGGGCCCTCCTTGCCCTGTGGGCAGCGTCGGAGGGAACCGCGCACGCAGCGGAAACACCGGACTCGTTGCCGGCGTTGGCCGCTGCGCGGTCCCCCGCTCCCAAGCCCCTGTACCGGGATCCGGTCCACGATGGCGCCGCCGATCCCGTCGTCCTCTGGAATCCCCATCGCCAGCGGTGGTGGATGTTCTATACGAACCGCCGCGCCAATGCGACCAACGCACCCGGCGTGGCCTGGGTCCACGGCACCCGCATCGGCATTGCCGAGTCTCCGGACCGCGGCGTTTCCTGGCACTACCTCGGCACTGCCGATATTTCATTGCCCCCGGAATATGGCGGTGACCAGGCCACGCACTGGGCCCCCGAAGTCATCACCGACCCGGACGGGCTCCATCACATGTTCCTGACGGTCGTGCCCGGCATCTTCACCGACTGGAATCACCCGCGCGACATCGTCCATCTGACCAGTACGAACCTCCGTTCCTGGCAGTTCGTACAGCGTCTGGCCCTCGCCTCCGACCGGGTCATCGACGCCTGCGTCCTGCGGCTGCCCGATGGCACCTGGCGGCTCTGGTACAACAACGAACGCGACCGTAAATCGATCTACTACGCCGATAGCCCGGATCTCCGGCACTGGACGGATCGCGGCAAAGCCGTGGGCGATCAGCCGGGCGAGGGTCCGAAGGTCTTTGCCTGGCATGGCTGGTACTGGATGATCACCGACGTCTGGCAGGGGCTGGCCGTGTACCGTTCTTCCAATGCCCTGCACTGGATCCGGCAGCCCGAAAACCTCCTCAGCCGACCCGGCCAGGGTCCGGACGACGGTGTGAACGGCCAGCACGCGGACGTGGTCGTGTCAGGCCACCGCGCGTTCCTCTTCTACTTCACTCACCCCGGCCGCCGGGGACCCGACGCCCGGAAGGACGGATTCGAACAACGCCGCAGTTCCATTCAGGTCGTCGAACTCCAGTTCACCAACGGCTGGCTCACCTGCGACCGCGACGCCCCGACCTACATCGAGTTGCTGCCTCCGGCCACCCCGGCCGGCCAGTTCTTCCCGGTCACCATCCAGGTGGACACCGTCCGAACCCTCGGTCCCTGGCCGCCCGTGTGGCGTTTCTTCGGTTGCGACGAGCCCAACTACGCCTACATGCCGCACGGCCGCAAACTCATGCAGCAACTCGGCCAGTTGCGGCCCGACCAGGTGTACTTCCGCACCCACAATCTCCTGAACAGTGGCGACGGCACCCCGGCACTCAAATGGGGTTCCACCGGCGTGTACCGGGAAGACGCCCAGGGCCGGCCCATCTACGACTGGACCATCCTGGACCGCATCTTCGATACCTACCGCGACTGCCGCGTGCGGCCGTATGTCGAGATCGGATTCATGCCCCGGGATCTTTCCGTCCGACCCGACCCCTACCAGCATTCTTGGAAGCCGGGGGCTCCCTACGAGGCCATTTATACGGGATGGGCCTGGCCGCCCAAGGATTACCAAAAATGGGCCGAACTGGTGTATCAGTGGGCCCGCCATTGCGTGGAACGATACGGCCCGGCCGAGGTCGAACAGTGGTACTGGCAGGTTTGGAACGAGCCGAACATCGGTTACTGGCAGGGTAGTCGCGAGGAATTCTTCAAACTCCACGACTTCGCCATTGCCGCCGTGCGACGGGCCCTTCCCACGGCCCGCGTCGGCGGACCCGATGTGGCTGGCAGCGGCGGCCGGTTCATGGAAGCGTTCCTGGAACATTGCCTGCGCGGCACCAACTACGCCACCGGCCAGCGCGGCACCCCCCTCGACTTTGTTTCCTTCCATGCCAAGGGTGCACCGATCTACACCAACGGGCATGTTCGCATGGGGCTCCACGTGCACCTGCGCACCATCCGCGACGGGTTCCGCCTCCTGAACCGGTTTCCCGAACTGCAAAACACCCCGGTGATCCTCGGGGAATCCGATCCCGAGGGCTGCGCCGCCTGCCAGGGACCTCAGCTCGGCTACCGCAACGGCACGCTTTACGCCAGTTACACCGCGGCCAGCTTCCCCCGCATCCTGGACCTGGCGCGGATCCATCGAATCCGGCTTGAGGGCGTGTTGACCTGGGCCTTTACCTTCGAAGACCAACCTCCCTTCGCCGGGTTTCGTCAACTCGCCAGCGATGGCATCGACCTGCCGGTGCTCAACGTCTTCCGCATGTTCAGTCGGATGGACGGCGACGAACTCCGCACGACCAGCTCCGGCCAGCTCCCGCTGGACACCGTCCTGGACCGCGGCGTGCGCGAAACGCCGGACGTGGGCGCCGTGGCCACCCGCGCCGAATCCCACATCCATGTGCTCGTGTGGCATTACCACGACGACGACCGGCCGGGCCCAACCGCACAGGTGGAGGTCGTCCTGCAAGATCTGCCGGGCGATTGGCATCAGCTCGAGTTTCGGCATTTCCGCATCGACGACAGCCACAGCAACGCCTATGCGGAATGGCTGCGCCTGGGCAGGCCTGTTCCGCTCAGCGCCGCGGACCGAGCCCGGTTGGAAGCCGCCGCGGCCCTGGCCGAATACGAGCCGGCCCGTGCCCTGCCCGTTCACCAGGGCCGCGCTTCCGTGCATTTTGCACTCCCGCGCCAGGGCGTCTCCTTGCTGGTCTTCACCGGTCGTACATCCTCGGGAGTGTCTTCCCGCTAGGCTTCTTCGATCCCAGTCCGAGGCGACCAGGCGGAACCGTGGAATCCGGTTTTGAACCATTGGTTCCTCAGCAGCCTTCCCGGTTGGCGTCGGGCCGGCTTCCCCGGACTTCTGGTGGCCGGCCTCTGCTTCGTCGTGCCGGCGGCTTCCTTGGTCACCCTCCCGGCCCGGGCCCATCTTTGCTCTGGTAAGTCGCCCTGCGTGGAAGCCCTGCTGCGAGGAGTGCGACCGGGCATGGTGGCCGTCGTGGCTCGTGCCCTGGGAGGGCTGGCGCGGCATGCCTCGAAGTCGCCCCCGCTGAGCGCGGGTGGCTGCCCTGCCTGCGGCGCTGGCCCCGGCCGGCGTGCACAAGCTCATCGTCCTCTTCAGCACGGGCGCGCTGCTGCCGTTGCTTTCGCGAACGGGACGTTCCGACGGCCGACGGCGGTGAAGATTCCTGCCTTTTCGGGCCGTGGCCGCACCCGCAGTTCCCGGGCCGTCCACGCCCGCGCTGGGTACCAATGTTCCTTTCTTTCTTCAAGGTGGACGCAATGCTGTTTGGTCGTGATTACGTGTTGCTCGCGTTCCTCCGGCCAGACCTGGCGGGGCGATGGCACTGGCCCATGGAAGCGCCGCTGGTAGCACGGCTGCGAAGCTGGCCGCTGTTGGGCAAGTTCCCGGACGGTTTGAACACAGCCGCGCTCGCACTGCTGGGCGTGGTGACCTGGCAATTGGGTCACGCCGCCCTGCTGGACCCGCTCTCTGCCGCCATCGCCGGCAGTCGGGACTGTCTTGTTGATCAATCCCGCTCTATGATCGGCGGGGCGCTGGTCGGAGCGTGCAGTCCATTTTTGATCTCGGTCCCATGAATGCGGAGGACATCGAGTTTTGGAACGGGCGATATCGGCAGGGTCGCATCCCCTGGGACGCCGGGCGGACGCCGCAACAACTCGTGCAATGGCTCCAACGGAATCCGCAACCCGCCCGAGTCCTTATCCCCGGCTGCGGTTCCGGCTATGAGGTTCGCACATTCCATGAGTACGGTTGGGATGTCCTGGCGGTGGACTTCGCACCAGCCTCCGTGGAACGGGCCCGCGCCGTCCTGGGTGATCTGGGTTCGCGCGTGGTGCTGGCCGATTTTTTCACCTGCCCGTTCGAGAGAGCGTTCGACGTGATCTATGAGCGGGCGTTCTTGTGCTCACTGCCGCCGCATCGGTGGCCCGAGTGCATCCGGCGCGTCTGGGAATGTCTGAGGCCCGGCGGACTGTGGCTTGGGTTCTTTCTGTACGGCCACGAGGACGAGCCCCCGCCCTGGCCGATGACGGAGGCCGATGCCCGACAGCTGGTGGAACCTCGCTTCGAGCGGATCGAAGAGGAACCGGCACTCGATTCCGTGCCGGTCTTTGCCGGGCGCGAACGCTGGCAGGTGTGGCGCAAACGAGCCGTTCCCTTGGGCCCCTCCGAGGAACCCTCCTGAGCTCCGGTTGCACGGCGATCCGTTTGTGCGGTCCATTTGCGAGAACCGCCACCTCGGGAATCTGCAAGGTGCAGAACCAGCGCGGTGCCATGGGCGCCCGCGAGCCCTCCTTCGCAACTCGGTCACACCAAGGTGCACCCCACCCGCGGGCTGTTCCCGGCGTCTCAACGCCACACGTGCCCGTCCGAGGCGGCAGAGCCATCGGGCAGGTCCAAACGGGACATTGCCCCCGCTTTCGCCGCCGGCAGCCCGGCCACCCCTGCGTTCGCGGGCAGCTGCAAGCGCCGCCGAAACTCGCTGGGGGTCATGCCCGTGTGCTTGCGAAAGAAGTGGCTGAAGTAAAACTCACTGGAGAAATTCAGTTGAGCCGCCACGTCCTTGATCGACAGCCGCGGATCGGCCAGCAACAATCGCGCCTGATCCAGGCGCACCCGCTGAATATTTTGATGGATGGTCCCCTGGCCGCTCTTGCGAAACAGGGCCCGCAACCCGGAATAACTCACCCGCGCCACCGCGGCCAGTTCGCGGGCCTTCCAGTCCTTGAGGGGGTTCGCGGCCAGGGCATTGAGCACCCGGGTCACCGGCGCCGGCAGCTCGCTCTGCGGCGAGACCAGGAGCCCGCGCGACATCAGCAACTGGCCCATCAGGTCGTTAATGCAGACATGGACCTGCCACTCCCAACCCACCGGACGGCGCCGCGCCAACCGCCACAGATTCTGATAGATGGTGCGGGCCCGCTGCGGCTCCTTCAGCTCGAACTCCGGTTGGGCCGAGGAGTCCAGGGTTTCGTGCCAGAACTCCAGGCCCGGTCCCCCGAACCGCACGCCGGTGATTGTCAGGTGGCTCCCCTCCTGGGGGCCGTAGGTCCGGGGCCGACTCATGTCCAAAAGCCACACCTTCGACCCCCGCTCCAACGTCCAGCGCCGCCCCGCGTACTCCACCCAACCCGCTCCCGACTGCACCCAAAACAAATGAGCCCCCGGCTTCTCGTAGGGCTCGTGATGATCCGGCTGCTCGATCCGCCGCGATCCGATGGAATACATGTGCCACAACAAACGGCGCGCCACCCGGGACGGCTCCGCAAAGGTCAGATTGCTGGCTTGATCACGCCGCAGCGGCATGTCCGACTCTTAACAAAGCCGCCGCAGCCTTGTCCATCCCGCGCGCAGTTCCCGACAACGGAACCCTCCGACGGAATTCGACGTGGTTCATCGGGCACCAATAACCCCGCCTCGAATCCGCACGGCGCGACCGCCAACCCCGCCGGTCAAACACAAAAGCCCGCGCGGTGCCCCTGGCGCGAGAATCCAAGTGGCGCATCGGACCGGGAGCCGCGGGCTTTGCCGATCCGTCCAAGGCGCCCTGAGGCATGTCGTGGTTTTCCGTGAACCGCGGCCACATCCGGAAGAGATCCACACACCGGGCCAAAAGCTTCGGCGCAGACACAATGGGCGCATGGCAGTTCTGTGGTGCCAGCCCCCGGCTGCCGGTCCTTTCTTCGGGAGCCCGCAGTGCACGCGCCCTTCTGCAAACCCTCGGGCACCACGACCCTCCGGTCCGGGCCACGGAATCCCACTTTTGCTGTTGCCCGGTCGCGCGAGTGCATGGCAGGGTTTCGACCCGTCGAACCATGCGCACCAACCCATCTTTGCCCGTGCCACGCGCGGCCCTTTGGGCAGGGCTGGCATGGAGTTTGTATCTCTCGTGCCGGCTCGCCGGATCCGCCTCCGTGGTCTCTTTGGAAACGCTGCTCGACGAAATGGTGGATCGCGCTGCCCTGGCCCGTTGGCCCGATCCGCCCTACACCTGCCGGCAGGCCAGCAGCTATGACCGCGCCACGGTGGCCCCCGACCGGCCGGGATGGTTCGCCAACATGGACCGCAGCTTCTTTATCCGGCAGGAGCCGCGGGACGGACAAACCGAGTACGTTCTGATGGACGTCGAGGGCCCGGGAGCCGTCGTCCGGTTCTGGGCAACGTGGCACGGCCCCGGCGGCAAGAACTTTTCCAATGGCAAACTCCGATTCTATCTCGACGGCGCCCCATCCCCGGCCATCGAAGGCGCGATTTCGGAGATCCTGGACGGCGGAGGGCTGGTGGAAGGTCCCCTGTCCCAGGGCGTCTCACCCCGGACCCCGTACGAGCAGCGCGGCCACAATCTCTACCTGCCCATCCCCTACGCCAAGCGATGCAAAATCACGTACACCACCGACGCACCCATCGATCCCGGCGCCCACAAAGGGGAGGCCCTCTATTATCAGATCAATTACCGCAGCTACCCGCCGGGCACGCCCGTGCGAACCTTCGATCGCGGCCAGCTGGAAGCGCTCCGCGCCAAACTCGACAGCGTGCAGCGCCGTCTGTTGGCCTCTGGCGTGCAACCTCAGCCGGACTGGCAGGTTCACCAGGCCAGCGGACCGCTGTTGCCCGGGGAAACGCGGGTTCTGGAACTCAAACAGCCGGGGGCCATCCGCCAGCTCACCCTTCAACTGGAAGCCGAGGACCCGGAGCAGGCACTGCGTTCCACCATTCTCGAAATCGAGTTCGACGGCCGACGGACCGTGTGGTGTCCCGTGGGCGAGTTCTTCGGCCGCGGCTATCGTTCCGCCCCACACCGGACGTGGTACACCGAGGTCACGCCCGCCGGCGAGATGAGCTGTTTCTGGGTCATGCCCTGCCAACAAAGCGCCGTCCTCCGCCTCCGCAACCTCCGGCGCCAGAACATCCAGGTCCGTCAGTTCCGCGTCGTCACCAGTCCCTGGTCCTGGGACGATCGCTCGATGTACTTCCATGCCACCTGGCATCAGTTGACGAAGGCCCCGTCCTTCCGCGCCGGTGCCACCCAGCCCGGAGAAGGGGCTTACGACGTCAATTTCGTCACCATCCAGGGTCGGGGCGTATACGCGGGAGACACGCTCACCGTGTTCAACGGCACTGACGCCTGGTGGGGTGAAGGCGACGAAAAGATCTACGTGGACGGCGAGACGTTTCCTTCGCACATCGGAACCGGCACCGAAGACTACTACGGGTACGCCTGGTGCCGCCCGGAGTTCTTTGAGGCGCCGTTCCACGCCCAGCCGATCGGCGAGGGGAACTTTCATCCCGGCCTGACCGTCAACAGCCGATACCGCAGCCTCGACGCCATCCCGTTCCAGCGCTCGTTGCGATTCGACATGGAGCTGTGGCACTGGCGCAAAACCCGGCTCAACTATGCCCCCACCACCTTTTGGTATGCCCGTCCCGGTGCCCGTTGGAACATCGAGCCGGACCCGACCACGGCGGCCCTGCCGGTGGCCCGCCAACGAACCGACGTGGTGGAGATCGTGCGTGTCCCCGGAGCGCTCGAGGGCGAAGAACTGCGCCTGTTGGGAAAAACCGGCGGAGAAACGGAGGTCCAGATCATCGACGGCATCGGCTGGAGCAACGATGCCCAATTGTGGTGGAAGTTCGGCAAACCCGGCGACCAACTGGTGCTGGAGTTTCCCGTGGCCTCGGCGGGTCGTCACGAAGTCCTCGCCGGCCTCACCAAAGCTCCGGATTACGCCCGGGTGCGACTCGAGATCGCCGGCAAGCCGGCCGGAGAGTTTGATCGCTACCATCCCGGCGTGGCGCACGACCTCCTGTCGCTCGGCATCCACGAGCTGGCCGCCGGATCCCAGACACTGACGATCACCCTCGTGGGCCACCACCCGAAAGCCGAGCCCAAGGGAATGTTCGGCCTCGACTACCTGAAACTGGTGCCGCAACAACCTTGAGCCGATCCGCAGCGCTTTTCGGAAATCCAACCGCCTGTCTGCGTCGGCAGCGGCCCGCCGAGGAAAAGTGGGGCCGATCCTCCGCCTGTGCTGCGCCGCAGCCGCGCACCCGCGCATTCCCGAGCCGGTGGCGATCTCGAATCCGCGTCCCCTCGAAGGGAGCAGAAGCCGGAACGTTGCCCCTTCGCAGCCCCCAAAGGCAGCCGGCAACGGACGACCCCCTCCGGCAGAGCCTCAACCGGAGCTTGTGCGCGGTGGATTCCCGGCCCATGCTAAAAGCGTGAAGGGTTTTCTCCTCAGGGTGGTCACCGTGCTCCCGCTCCTGCTCTGGACCGGATGTTCGCGTCCCACCTCCTCGTCTGTCGACCGCACCGGCGGACCGTCCCGGGAATACGAGGTGCGGGGCGTGGTGCTGGAACTGAACCCGGCCCGCAGCAACCTGCTCGTCCGCCACGAAGAGATCCCCGGTTACATGCGGGCCATGACCATGCCATTTGCAGTTCGCGACACGAACCTGCTGACGGGCTTGTCCGTCGGCGACACCATCCGGTTTCGGCTCCGCGTCACCGACGACGACGGCTGGATCACGTCGCTGGAGAAGGTTGCTCCCGCCACGACCAACCGACTGCCCCTGACCGGGCCGTTTCGCGTCGTACGCGACGTGGACCCCCTGCAGCCCGGAGACCTTTTGCCTCCCTATCCGCTCACCAATCAATGGGGACAGGCCATCTCCACCACCAATTTCCAAGGCCGGGTCCTGGTCCTCTCTTTCTTGTACACGCGTTGTCCCTTTCCCACGTTCTGCCCGCGCACCATGCAGTTGCTGGTGCAGGCCCAACGCCGCCTGCGGAGCCTGGCGGATCCCTCGTTACGCTGGCACTTCCTGGTGGTGAGCTTTGACCCGGAGTTCGACACTCCCGAGGTGCTGCGGGCCTACGGCCAGACCCATGGGGCGGACACCAACCACTGCACGTTGGCCACCGGCGCGCTGATCGAGGTGACCGCTCTGGCGGAGCAGTTCGGGCTGACCTTCTGGCGCGAAGACGGTGGCTGGGCACACAACCTGCGGACCGCCGTGGTGGATCCAGAAGGCCGCATTCGACGCATTTTTCCAGGAAACGAATGGACGGCGGAGGAACTGGTCCAGGCCGTCCTCGAAGCCCACGATCCCCTCCGGCCAGCGGCGGATCCGGCGGCGCCCGGGCCCCCGACCCGCTGAACCCGCCGTCCCCAACGCCGTCGCCCGTGAAAGCGGCGAGGTTCCGGCAAAGTTTGTATTGGCAAGGCATGGAGCCTTGCCGCATTTTGACACTATCGAGACCGAGCTGGTGGGACGCTGATCGGCCCGCGCGCCCGGGACGTTTCCAGGTCGCGGTGCGAGCGAGTGTTGGATGTTGTCCCCCGCCCGGAAGCACCAAAGGTGTGCAAGAGGAAGGTCATGAAAGAACCGAACAGTGCATCGCCCGTCACACCGGATTCCCCGCCCCGAACTCTCTCGCGCCGCAGCTTCTTACGGCGCAGCGTGGCGTTGGCCGCCGCCTGTGCAGCACCGCAGATCCTGCCGCGCAGCGTCCTGGGCGCACCCGGCCGGCCGGGTGCCAATGAACGCATCGGCGTCGCCTTCATCGGCATGGGCCGCCAGGCGGGCAACCTGCTCCAGGGTCTGCTCCGGCTGCCGGAAGCGCAGCTGGTGGCCGTGGCCGACGTGAACCTGCCGCGTGCCCAGGCCGTCACCCAGAAGCACGGCGGCGAGGCCTATCAGGACTTTCGCCGGGTCCTGGACCGGTCCGACGTGGATGCGATCATCACCGCCACGCCGGAGCACTGGCGCGCCTACATCTGCATCAGTGCCTGTCAGGCCGGCAAGGACGTATACGCCGAAAAGCCGGTGTCGTTGACCATTCGGGACGGCCGCCTCATCGTCCAGGCCGCGCGCAAATACAATCGCGTCTTCCAAGTGGGCAGTCAGCAACGCTCCATGTGGGTGGACATCGAGGCCTGTCTGGCCCTGCGCCGCGGCGACTGGGGCAAAATCCAGAAGGTCTTGTACATGAACTACCCGACTCCCTGGGAATGCGCGTTGCCGGCCCAAAAAATCCCGGACGGACTCGACTGGGACATGTGGTGCGGCCCCACGCCGGTGGTACCCTACCACCAGGATCTCTACCTGCCCCGGGCCAATCCGGGTTGGTTGTCGTTCCGCCCCTACTCGGGCGGCGAGATGACCGGCTGGGGTTCGCATGGCTTCGACATGATCCAAATGGCGCTGGGGATGGACGAAAGCGGGCCGGTGGAGGTGTGGATCGAGGGCGAAAAACTGCAGCCGCCCGTGTACACCCAGCCGGAACCAAAGGACCGGGGCGACCGCATCTGCAGTGCGGCGCGCGTGTTCTTCAAGTACGCCAACGGCGTGGTGCTGGAACCCAGCGACAACCCCAAGCCGCCCGGCTTCGGCGCCATTTTCATCACCGACCGCGGTCAGTTCCGCGTGGATCGCGGCCGGGTCGAATCCGAACCGGAAGAGCTGGCCATCGAGCTGATGCGTCGTCGGCCGCGGGGCTTCAATGACGATCACCTGAAGAACTGGCTCGACTGCATCAAGACCCGGCAGCGTCCCAACGCGGACGTCGAGATCGGACATCGCTCCGCCACCGTCTGTCACCTGGGCAACATCGCCCGCTGGGTCGGTCGCCGCCTGCGCTGGGACCCGGTCCGGGAAATCTTCCCCGACGATCCGGAAGCCAACCAGTATCTCGAGCGCGAGCGCCGCAAGCCGTGGGTCCATCCGGAAAAGGTTTGAACCCCATGGAGAAGCCCCCGCCGGATCGCTTCGGGTCGCGCACTCGAAGCGTGTGGATCTCCGCCTGGACGGGCGCGGCGGCTCTCGGCGCATTTCTGCTCCTGGCGGCCTGCCGGCAAACCGCCCCCACCGACGCGGCGCCACCGGAGGTCCGTTTCCACGAAGAGCCGGCGCGCGGCCTTTTGCACGTGTGGATCGCCGGCCAACCCGCCCTCACCTACGTTTACGGACCGGAATGGGATCTGCCGCATTTCTACCCCATCTACAGCCCGGCCGGTCATTCCATGACCGTTCAGAAAACCGAGCCCTACCCGCATCATCGCTCCTTCTGGTTCGCGGACACGGTTCAACTGGCCGGCCACCGGAGCGCCTCTTTTTACAACGCCCTCTACTCCGGCCAGGGCGACCCCAAAAATCCGCAACCACCGTTCCGGGATCGCATCCGCCACAAATCCATCCAACTCCAGCAGCCGGGCCGCGGCCAGGGCCGATTGCACTGGGAGCTGGTCTGGGAAATGGACCATGGCCAAACCCCTGTGCTGGACGAATCGCGCCAGATGCGTGTGGTTGCCCTGGGAGCCGGAGAATACTTCCTCGACCTTGCCTTCGCCGTCACGGCGCGCTACGGAGCGGTGACCTTTCTCAGCGACGCCGCTCACTACGCCTGGCCCTATGTGCGCATGAACGACCGGTTCAACACCAACGGCATGGGCCGGCTGGTCAATTCCGAGGGAGGCATCGGACAGGCCGGGACCCACGAGCGCCCGGCCCGGTGGGTGGACTTCTCCCGCACCGGCGTGCCGGACGCAGAGGGCCTGGCGCTCTTCAGTCATCCCTCGAATCCGCAGCCCCACACCTGGCTGACGCGCGACTACGGCACCTTTGGTCCCCGCCGCGAAGCCGCTCGACACGGCAAACGCTTTACCCTGCCCCAGGGGGCCACGTTGCAGACGCGCGTCGGCGTGCTCGTTCACCGCGGCGATGTGACCCGCGGGCGCGTCGCAGAACGGTATCAGGCCTGGTGCGAAGGCCGGCTTTGAGCCTCCGCCAGCTCGCTCCTGGATCCTTCTGCGGCAACCGTCACCACGGATCCCCCAGACCGACGTGTTCCACCCGACAGCCCTCCGGGCCCACCGTCAGCAAGGCCACCGTGCGCGGCTGCCCGGCCCGAGGCCGGCCACAATAGCCCGGATTCAGAAACAACGCCCCGTGATGCCAGTTCCAATACGGCCGGTGCGTGTGCCCAAAGACCACGCCTTGAATCTCTCCCCGCGCGATCTCCTCCAGGAGCGCATCCCCGGGCCGTTGCGGATCCACGATGTGCCGCAGCAAAAACTTCATCTCCCCCGCCGCCACTCGTTCGGTCTCCCGCAACGGCATCCCCCAATCGTTGTTACCCAACACGGCCGTAACCGGCGCCAGCCGCTCCAGTTCTGCCAAAACACTCAACCGGCCCACATCGCCCGCATGCCAGATCGCATCCACTCCCGCGAACCACTCCAACACGCGCGGATCCAAAAACCCGTGGGTGTCTGACAGGATCCCGATGCGCATGAAACACACCCCGGAGGCGACCCGGCGCTTCGGTACCGGTGCGCCGCACTTCAACGGAGTTACCTCAGGCAGACTCTTTGGGCTCCAGCTCGGCCGGGGACTCCGACTCGGCCGGCGACGGCACCGGTTCCTTTTCCGCAGGCGATTCCGCCGGTGCCGTCAGCCTGGCCGCCACCGCAAACAACGCCGTGAACAATCCGCTGCTCAGGAGCGTGTTCCGGAAAAACTCCCACGTCGGCGGATAGCCATTGACGCCCAGGGTCAGTGCGCGCAGCCAGCCCTCGAGCGTCCGCGTATACTCCGGATTCCCGAAGGGATTGAACCACCACGAGGCCGTGTTGGTGATGAGGTAAAACAACACGGCCCCCAGGAGCCCGCCCCCCAGAAGCCACACCAGCGAACCCTGCGGCTGGAAGCAGCGCCCCAACAAAATCAGGGCGGCATAGGCAAGGTAATTCAACCCCAGCGCCGCGAAGGACGGGCCCGACAGCACCTCGTAACCCAATCCGAAATGGTAGTATGCCGTCAGGGCCAGGTCCGTCACCGCCAATGTGCCCAACGGGAGCCACCACGCCATGGCACCGGGGAAAAAGACGCCGGCACAAAACACAAAGGCGTACACCGCGCTGAAATTCGGCGGGAGCAGTCCCGGAACCCGCGTCAGCGCCAGGACCGCCGCAAACACCAAAGGCCAACCCAACTTGCGCATCCCGGCCGTCATCATATCCCCCGCCGCCGCCTTGACAAGCGGGCCGGCCCCGCGCGGGGTCCCCTCCCTCGAGGCCCCGCACCGGGCCCGCCGCTTCAACGCTTCTCCGCCGGCAGGACCTTCAGACGAATGTCCCGGAACTGTACCGTCATCGGCTCGCCCACGTGCAACTGGAATCCGAGCAACCCTTCGCGCGCCCCCCGCGGCGACTCATCGGTCACGTCCACGGTGAGATGCCCGTTGATGTAATGGCGAAGCCGGTTGCCCTCGGCAATGATCACGTACTCGTTCCAGTCGTTGCTGCGAATGGCCGCCTGAATCGCCGCCGCGTCTCCGATGCGCCCGGTGACCTCCTTGCGGTTCTCCGGAGTGAACCGTACCTGCTCGCCCCGCAGGGCCATGATGCCGCGCCCGCGTTCCTCGTACAGAATGCCGGAGTAGTTCGGGCCCGCGTCAATGTCGGCCTGATATCCCGCCAGCGCCACGTTCGTGCGGTCCACCAGCCGGCTTCGATACTGAATGCCCGAGTTGGCGAAGCCCTGGGGGTTGTTCGGCACGATGCGATAACGCAGGCGCAACTCGAAATCACGCACTCTTCCGCCGGTCCACATCAGAAACGTGTTGCCCGGGGCCGGTCGCTCCCGCGTGGTCCGACCCGTGATGGCCCCCTCTTCCACGCTCCAAAAACCCGGCAGGCCGTGCCAGCCGCTCAGGTCCCGCCCGTTGAACAGGGAGCGGAAGCCCGACTCGGGTTCCGCTCCGCTGACCGCGGCCCACCCAACGCCGATCATCCACAATCCCAGGCATCTCCACCAACAACGTGCCATCGCAAGTTCCAGGACTCTCATGACGCTCCGCACCGAGCCGAATCAAAAAAGCCGCATCTTCTCACGCCGAAGCCTTCCCGTTCCCCAGCACACGCCGCAAAAAGGCCAGGCCCTCCACCGCAATCTCGTCGCGGGTGGGCTCGATCTGACGCCAGATCGCCGCCGCCCGCGCCACCACTTCCACCTGTTGCGTGAAGGATTCGATCACCACGTCGCCGTCGTAACCGATGTCGCGCAGGGCCTGCGCAATCCCCACCCAGTCAATGTGGTCCTTGCCCGGCGTGCCGCGGTCACATCCGCAGGCGTGCAGATGGCCCAGCAAAGACCCCGCCTTCCGAATGGCCGCCGCCTGATTCTTCTCTTCGATGTTCATGTGAAACGTGTCGAGCATCACCTTCAGCGCGGGGCTGCCGACGTCGCGGACCATGGCCAGCGCCTGATCGCACGTGTTGATGAAGTCCGTCTCGAATCGGTTCAACGGCTCCAGACAGATCTGCACGCCCGCCTGCTCGGCGTGGCGGCACAACGTGCGCAGGTGCTTCACCACCGTGCGCCACTGCTGTCGGTACACCGACCGGGGCGTGGCCTCGGCCCGCCCCACCGCCGAATAGACCGGACCGATCACCGAACGCGCCCCCAACGTGACGGCCTGATCCACCAGCTTCATCAGGTACGTCAGGGCCGTCTTCTGCGCCTTCGGACTGCCCCGCAGGTCCCGATCCAACCCCAGACAAACACAAACGGACCCGCAGACCAACCCCTCCTCGTCCAAATGACGTCGGACATACGCCGGATCGATATGGGCCGGATCTTCCACGGGGATTTCAACCGTGTCGAAGCCCCACTTCTTGACCGTACGAAAGTGTCGTACGCTGCGGTTGGTGAACGGGGAGGTCAGAAGGAACGTGTTAATGCCGTATCGCATGGCGCCGGTCGGTTGCACTGGTTCGATTGGATCTTGCAAGGCCGGAGCCTACGGGGCAGGCCCCGGGCTGTCAAAGCCAATCCCCTCCCCCGAAATGCCGCCCGAATCTTTCGCGAGGAGTCCGCACGGTTTCTGAAGTGGGATTGGGAAGGCGGCCCAACGGAGTGCATCCCTCAAACGGCCGAAAGCGCCCGGTTCGGCGACGGGTCAGGCCAGCAATCATGGCTGGGCTATGCGCACGCTACTCATGACGATCCTGTCGAAGGACCGTGTCGATGCCCTTCTTGGCAGTGAAGCGGACGGGCTTGAAGGGGACGGCGGGGGCAGTGGCGCGCAGGGGTTCGCCGAAGGGGCCGCACTCGTAGCCAGCGGTCTCCGTGCCGGTGGACGCAGAGATCGGCCGCCCAATCTTCCCGTTGCGGTCGCAGGTCACAAAATGCGTTCCTGAAGCCGGAGCGCTCGCCAGCCGCACCCAGAGCAGACCATCCACGCCACCCGCACCATCCAGTGTTTTGCTCAAGTCCAATCCTCAAACGCAGGGGCGACGAAGCGCATTATTCGTTCCATTCAGATCCGCGATGGTCCGGCCAAACAGCATCGGGTTGCTCACCAACTTCCGGTCCTCCATAGCCCGCCAGACGTCGCTTTTCCAAAGGCGGGTGGTCTGCCGAATCCGACGACCCGGGCCGTCATACTGCCAGTCCACCCGCCGCCAGGATGCTGCCGGTGTGTCCCATCGGCTCTCGGCCTTCGCCAACCGACTCTCAGCGCCCCAAGTGGAGTTCCACCGCCCGTCGCTCGAGACGTTGCCAATCCGCAGCGTGGGTGAACGTTTCAGGCGTCCTGGACGCAAACACCTGGCCCCTGAGGTTGCTGAGCACGGATTGACCCGAACCGACCGGCGGCACCACCACGTCCGTGACGCCCGGCCAGACCGGATTGGCCGAATTGTTCACCGCCACTTCCGCCCGGAAGCAGCGCCCCTGGCGATGGCCCCGGATCGCATTAAGCGACACGCTGGCCGGGTTCGCCGCCTCGCCCGCCAGGATTACGAAGGCCGGTACAATACGATTGCAAGGTCGTCTGACAAAACACCTCGAGGCAGGCGACCTGTTCCGCTCACATCCAAGCCGGTTCCTTCCACTGCCTCCGCCACTCGGAGCGCTCGCCCCGCGCCAGCCCCTGGCGATAATCGGCTGCGCCTGCTGGCCATTGGAGGCCGGCAGCTGCTCTCCGGCACACCGTTTGCGTCGTTTACCCCTCACGACCAACGATGCGCCGCGCGGCAGTACACTCGCACCGGAAGACATCATCCGTCCCGGCCCCGTCAGGGAACGAACGACACCAGGGCCCGACTGCTTTTTTTCGGTAAGACCCGGGCCTGCGATGCCAAGAGCTCCGGGGCTTCCGTGTTTCCAACACCCCACCGACGCAGGGCTGCCGACCATGCCAGCGCTTTGCGTCGCCCGGGACTCCTTCCCACCCTTGCAACGGCACCGCCACAACAACTCACCCCCGGCCATCCCACAGCCCTCCTTCCAACTCGTTTACGTACTGGCGCACCTGGGTGGGCGTCCCCGTCCGCAACAGTGCCCGAAACTGCGAAATCCACTCCCGTGCTTCCGTCTCGCTCACATCGGCGAGTTCCAAAGCCCGCGCGAAGTGGTTCGCATCTGAAGCCACCCCGCCGTACCTGTAACAGAGGTAGCGAGTAGACAATCGACAAATCCCCAATTGCTTCTCAGCCGCCTTCTTCCCCTCCGCCGGTAACTCCTCCACACCGTACTTCTTGAGCAGTCGCGAGTAGTCTGTCTCCTCAATGGTCGTTTTGTACGTCCAACCGAAACTTTTCCACTCACGCTTGATGCAGGCGTTGGAGCTCTAAGAATACGTCAACTCGGGGGTCACCACCGGAAGGAACGCAACCGCGCTTACGATGAGTGCCGGGCACACGATACCCGGAGCAATCGCGACCATCCTCCATACGAGCCTGCTCGTGAGTCGGTTCGACTGCGTAGCTTGTCAGCCATTCTCTTGTCGCGTTTGAAAGGGCTCCAGTTCTCCGTGTCGAGGTGCATCAACGGTTCAAGGTCCCACGCGTTGTTATATCGACTCGGTACATTCTTGTCCTCTGCCCCCTGCCGATTCGTGAGTTCATGCAACATCGTGGAGTCTTGTTCATCGGCGCTCTGGTGGAACCACCTATTGCCCAAAGTGAGTGTATCGTCGTACCCCGGGACCGGCGAGTTCCAGGACTTTGCGCACTTCTCTCCCAAATCCCCGCGGTCGACTTCCAGATTCCAGCCCGGGTCTTCGGTCTCCCGGACCATGTCCTCCAGGATGCGCTCGACGTGTTCGAGATTCTTGATGCCCCGCCCGTACGCGGAGCTGGAACGCAGCGCTGACGGCTTGCGAATGTTGTCGTCCGTCTGCTTGATCCACGCCCAAGCCCTCTGCTTGACGCGCACGACGGAGTGCAAGATGGCCCGCTTCTCTGCGTGAGTGAAACTGCCTTCCCACTCGGATTCGTACTGCCCGAGCGGATCCAGGGCGCTCAGGGGATGGTTGCGCACGTCCCGGCAGCGATTCTTGCCCGCGCTCTGCACACCACCAGATCGCCGCCCCATAATTGCAAAGCCCTCCGCCTCGAGGGGATCGCGGCTGAGCCAGCGCCCCGGGTGGGCAAGTAAACGCGGTATTCGTACCGGACCAGACCCGTCGCGTGGTCCAACCGCTTGGTCGAGAACCGGAAGAGGTTTTCTTTGGCCACTGCACCCGTTACACGCATCGGTTCGCCAAACGGACCGTATTCGTAACGGGCAGTCTCACCGCCCTCAGGAGCCGATATCAGCGCTACGACGTTGCCATTGCCATCCTCACCGCGGAAATGCGCGCCAAGAGCATCGCCCGTGTGCTGCTTCACCCACAACAAGCTGCCCACGCCACCGGCGCCGTCCATCATCCCGCTCAAGTTCCGCCCCCAGACGCAGCTCCGCCACAGCGCGTGGTTCGTCGCGTTCAGCTCCGCCGTGTGCCGGCCGAACCACGCCGGATCGCTACCGAATCTCAGGTCCTCCGTCACCACCCAGACCCTGTTGCTCAACGCACAGCTCCTCTGCCGGATGCGCCCGCGGAGCGCATCGTACGCTCCGTCCACCCGACGCCAACTGGCCCGGTCCGCCGCTCGGGAGCTCATCACCCGCGCCCGCCGGTTGTCCTCGTCCCAACGCTGGATCCACCGCCCCTCGCCTTCAAGGTTGCCACCCCCGTCGCGAACGACAGAGGCGAATTTCCGTTTTTGAGCCCTGGATGCAGGCAGCCGCAACTACGGCTTCGCTGAGCCTTCGAAACCGGGGAGGTCCGAGGTCTCACCGAGCTTTCGGGGATGTCCGAAGCCTGTAATGCGCCCTTCGTTTTGAGGCGGGACGTCTGCCGGCTTGCCGGGTGGCCCCGCTGGCCTAGACTGGTCCGATGAAGGCAGAAAGAGGTGCCTTCGTCCGACCAAGAGATGCAGACCGGTTCAACAAGCCGATTGCCCTGGGTGCTCAGCGGCATCCTGGCCGTGGCGTTGTGCGCCCTCGGGGCATGGCACCTGCACCAGGTCGCTTTGGCCCGCAGCTGGAGGGCTCAACTCCGGGAGCAACACCAGCTGCTCGTCGAGCTGGAAACACTGCGACTCGAAAACGAGAGGCTTCGTGCGGCCACCGCGGCCGCCACGAATGAGTCATCCGCGGAAACGACCCGTGAATTGCTGCGTCTCCGGAGCGAGGTCACCCAGATGCGAAAGCAACTGGCCGAGCTCGAAACCTTGCGCGCCGCCAATGCGCGGCTGCTGCAGGCCCTCCAGAGCACGCCGCAGCTGTCGCCCACCCAGATGGCTCACGTGGTCGCGGCCCGCAAACAGGGGGCGATCCTCGGCGTGCTGATTCAACCCGCGCCGGCCGGACAAAATGGCGTGCTCGTGGCCGGCTTCGATCCGCAGTCGCCCGCCGCCACCTCCGGCCTGCAGCCGGGGGACCTGATTTACGCGCTGGACGGCCGGCCCATTCCCAACGCCGGGGTGTTGCAAGCCGAAATGCTGACCCGCACTCCGGGCGAGACCGTGGTGGTGGATGTGCTCCGGAGCAACACCCCCATGCGATTCCACGTCCGCACCCGCGCCTTCCCCGCCACTCCGTGAGTGGCCGGGTTGGCCTGCGCGAGGTGGCGAGGCCCCCGGCGCAGGGAGCCGACCCCGCCTCGGTCAATCCGTCACGGGGATCCTGCGCGGCTGCAACTCCTGGGCCTTGGGCAAAGTGAGTCGGAGCAGACCCTGCTCGATCCGGGCGGTCACCCGACTGGTGTCCAGCATGGGATCCAGCTCGAACACCCGGCGGTATTCCAGCCCGGCATCCCGCTCTCGCAGGACAAACCGGCCGTCCACCGTCTCCGGCACGCGCCGACCATGAATGGTCAGTTCGTGCCCTTCCAGGGTGACTTCGAGCCCATCGCGATTCACCCCGGGCATTTCGGCCTCGATGACAAACTCCGTGGGTGTTTCGTAAATGTTGACGGCCGGCATTGCCCATTTCCGACGCGCGCCGGTCCGACTCACACGCCCCTCCGAAATCACCGTCCCTTTCATGGCATCCCCTCCGCTCTGAGCCGTTGGATTCAGTTCCATAGAGCCTCCCATGCCTCAGTCCGTTTGCACCTGGATCTGCTTTGGCCGGGCCTCTTCGGCCTTCGGCAACACAACCTCCAGCACCCCGTCTCGATAGCGAGCCGTGATCTGGTCGGCAGCCACCGGGACGGGCAGCGCGACCGTTCGCTGAAAGCGCCCGAACACTCGCTCGGCCCGATGCATTTGCGCCTGATTCAGCTTCTCGTCGGGTCGGACCTCCCCGGAGACCGTCAGGCATCCGTCGTGGAGGGTGACGTTGATGTCCTCTTTGCGCATTCCGGGCAGGTCCACCCGGACCAGGAGCCGGTCCGTCTCCTCTATGACATCCACGGGCGGTGCAAAGTCGCCCAACAGACTGGAGGTGTTCCCCACAGCGGCAAAGGCCGCGTCCAAGAGTCGGTCCATTTCCTCTTGCAGACTTTGCAGTTGCTCCCACAACGGCATCGTCCGCCGTTCCATTCGCTTCATCTGCAGGTTCATAGGCTGGTCAATGCAATGGTTCGTCACACGCCATTTCGCTCCATAGCCGGTTCGATGCCACAGGACACGCCACCGACCAACATCTTGATAATCAACATGATACGAGTTATTTCACAACGAAACCCGTGCGACGTCCTGTGCTATTTCGTCGCTTCATCCTATCCCTGAAGAGAACGCGAAGCGCCATTATGGCACAGTGGGTGCGGTTGGCCCTTCAGATTCGAAGGGCCAACGAAGGGAGGATTCGTCGTGCTGGCTGCTGAGCTTGCCCGACCAACAGCTAGAGTCGCAGCTCCCTGGATCATGCCCAAGGAGCCGGGGGTTCCTTGCGGGAAAAAGAGCCACGGGCTCTCAAAGCACCGGCACAAGTCGTTGATTGGGAAGGACGGTCCTTCCAAGCAAAAACCCACCTCCATCCGCGTGGGATGTGACCGCGGCAGGTCTTGCCTGGATGGTCATGGCTCGAGACCCGACTGTCTCGTCGTGCTTTCGGTCTCCACGAGGATGGGCCAGGGGTGCCCCCGGCGCGATTCCTTGAAATCGGCCCGCCGGCAGATCCTGTCGGTGCAGGACCGTTTCCCGGGGAAATGCCGCCAGCCCTGCGACGCATTGCGCGGCCGGCGACGAGTTCTCAGTGCCCGGTCAAGCACCGCCCACTGTCCGCACCGGCGCGATTCGGAAGATCGCACCCTGCGGCTGGTTGGGTACGTATTCAATGTCCCATCCATGGGCCAGGACAATCTGCCGAACCACCGCCAGGCCCAGGCCGGTCCCCTTGGGATGGGTGGTGAAGTAAGGTTTGAAAATCTCGGTGCGATGCTCGGGCGGCACGCCGGGGCCGTTGTCGCGAACCTCCAGGGCAATTTGCGAAGGGCCGATTCGCACCGCGGCGACTTCGATGCGTCCGCCGACCGGCACGGCCTGGATGGCGTTCAACAACAGATTGAACAACGCCTGACGGAGGAGCTGTTCGTCCGCTTCCACGGCCGGAAGACTGTCGTAATGCAGTTGCACCTGTTTGTCTTCCAAATCGTGACCGAGCGTGCGCCGCAGTTCTTCCAACACGCGTGACAGCGCCACGGTGGATCGCCGCACCTCCCGCGGCCGGGAGTAATTGATGAATTCGTTGAGTTGTGCGGTCACGCGGTCGGCCTCTTCGATGATTTGTCGTGCTTTTGCGCGGAAGGATTCCGGCAGGTCATGTTCCTGGGAGAGCAGTTGAGCGGTCGTGCGGATGATGTTGAGGGGGTTTTTGGTTTCGTGGGCCAGGCCGGCGGCCACGAGGTTCATTTCCTGTAACTGTCGGTTGATGGCGGCTGCACGGGCCAGACGCACTTCCAGATCGGCCGTTCGCAGCAGGTTTCGCCAGGCCAACCCGAAGGCCAGGCATGCCAGGGTGGCAAAGAAGGCGATGACACTTCGCTGCCAGAGGTCCTGGCGACAATGCTGCACCATGTTGGCGGTGGACAACATTAACACAAAGCTGTGCAGCCCCTGGCGACGGATGGCCTCCTGGTACTCCTCCTCGCTCATCCAGAAGGGGCGGCCGAAGGGCGGCCGGCGATCCCCCCGGGACCGGCGGTTGCGGGAGCGATCCTCATCGCGGTCGGCGGGGCCGGTTCCGTCGCGCGGCGGCGGGGGAGTCGGGACCACCGACGGCGGGGGCGGGCCCGGACGCGGCTGGGGTCTGCCCTCGGCCTCGGACGACGGGGGGCCCGGGCGATCCCGGCCGAAGGGAGGCAGTTCATCCCGGGGCAGCACCAGGGTGGGGTGAGGCGGCTCGGGCTCGGCCGTGAGATTGGTCCCCAGGTCCACCAGGTTCATGAGGGCCACGAAGTTTGGACCCCAGTGCTGGCCGGTGGGGACCAGTCCGCGGAGCTCGAAATCGATGGGAGTGCCGGCAGAGGCGACGACCTCGCCCGCGGCGTTCAGCATCGCCACTCCCATCAACTCATCCGGTTTGACCAGCTCCTGGAGAGTCGACTCGAGCCGATCCTTGGGGATGATTCCGAACCGGCGCTGGGACCGGAGCACCACGCCCAGCGTGGTGGAAATGTCCTGAGCCCGCCGAATGAGCGCCTGCCGCGCGTTGTGCCGGACCCGTTGATGCTCGGCCGCCTGCCAGGCCAGCAGGCCCAGCCAGGCCAGCAGGAGCAATCCGTACACCCATCGGCTTTGCCGGGTGGGATCCATGCGCAGGCCGCGACTTCAACGAACGCCGGATCCGGAAGACTTCACCGGCAGACTGTCCAGGAACCGGTTCAACTCCGGTTCGTTGAAGGCCCTGGGGAGGGTCTCGGAGCCGGTGCGCTCCCGATCGGAGACCATGATCAGCTCGGTCGGATCCTTGATGATGTAAGGGGTCAGGAAGATCAGAAGCTCGGTCTTGGCGTCGTTCTGCACCTTGCGTTTGAAGGCATGGCCCAACAGCGGAATGTCGCCCAGGATGGGCACCTTGCTTTCCGTGGCCATCTTGCTTTTCTGCATGAGCCCGCCAATGACCACCGTCTGGCCGTTGGGCGTGACGACCACCGTGTCCGCGGAGCGGATGTTGATGACCGGTGCCGCTGCGGCGGCGTTGGTGCCGGAGGCAATGGCCACGCTTTGCTCGGACAGGGCCGAGATCTCCGGGGAGATGATCATCTCCACCAGATCCTCCGAAGTGATGAAGGGCGTGACGCGCAGGATGATGCCCACGTTCTCATAAGTGATGGAGTTGATCTGGTTGCCGAAGTTGTCGTAGCGCGTCGCGGTGATGAGGGGCACTTGTTGGCCCACGACGATCACCGCTTGCTGATTGTTCCGCGCCAGGATGGTCGGGCGTGACAACACTTCCAGTTTCCCGCCCTCGGCGATGGCGCGCAGGGTGACTTCCCAATCGGCCCCGAGGAAGCCGAAGTTCAGGGCGCCACTGGTGGGCCCACCGGTCAACGCCCGGAATGCCTGGTCGACGGTCATGGTGGTGTTGCCTCCGATGTTCTTGGTGCGGCTGCCCTGAATGCCGAAATCGAAGCCATCCCGGTAGGTCGCCTCCAGGAAGGTCACCTTGATGAGGACCTGCGGTTTGGGTCGATCGAGATTGGAGATGACCTGGCTGACGGCCTCGGCGGTTTCCTCATCCGTGATGACGATCAGCCGTCGTGTCTCCGGGTCGCTGGTGACGATCGCCTCCCCCACGGCGGTGGGACTGGGGTATCCGCCCGTGCCCAGTCGGGCACCCCCGGTGGCGGCCCGAGCCGCAGTGGTCCGGGTTGTGGTCGTCGCGCGCTGCTGGGCTTGGCCCCAGAGGTCCGCCGCGCAGGCCAAAAGGAGGAAACCGCTGCACAAACGAAGAAGCGTGGAGGTGCGCATGGCCAATCGTCCCTTTCCCATCCCAACTGTGCGGTTCGAGTCCGGCCCGTGTCATCGGAGCCCCTGGCCCCGCACGCCGCCGCCGGTGGTGGTGCCGAATCCCTGGTTGAACGTCTGCTGATTCAGCATCTGCTCTTCACGGGCCTCCAGGGCACTGCGATTCTGCGTGGTGGAGGTCCGGCGGGTGTTCTGACCTTCGAAGAGTCCGCGCACAATTTCCTCCGCGCGGCCCGGCTCGGCGTTGCGGAGGTCGTACACGAAGACCTTCTGCTTGCGGGCCGGGTTGCTGTCGAGTTGCTCGATCATGTTGGCGATCTGCGGCATCAGCTGTCGCGAGGCCGTGACCACCACGGAGCTGGTGCGCAGGTCGGCCACGGCGATCACGCGGCTTTGTTTGCGGACCCGTTCGCTGGGCGTGTTCGCATTGGCCGCCTGATTGCCGGGGAAGCCGGGCGGGCCAAAGAAGCCGAACCGGCGCCCGCCGCCCGCGGTGTTCTGGGTGGTCTCGTCCGGGAACAGACTGGTAATCAAATCGGCCATTTCCTGAGGGTCCGAGTGTCGCAGCGTGAAGACCCGGATCTCGGTGAGGTCCTCGACGTCCACGTCCACGGCGGCCACCAGCTCCTCGATGGTCGGCATCAGATCCTCGGGTGCACTGACCACCAGGGAGTTGCTGCGCTCATCGGCCGTGGCCACCACGCGACTGGCCCCGGGTCGCCCTTCGGTGGCAGCCTGTCCCTCCCCGCCGCCTCCACCGCCCGGACCGCCGCCCCGCATGAAGGCGAAAAACCGCGCCCGCGGATCCAGACCGCGCATTGTGGAGGTGTCATTGGCAAACACCTCCCGCAACACGTTGGCCACGGTTTTGGCGTCCGCATAACGCAGGGCAAACACTCGCACCGCCGAGAGAGCCGATACGCTGGTGTCGAGGGCCTTGATGATCTCGGCCAGCCGCCGAACATTGGCCTGGGTATCAGTGATGATCAGGGCGTTGCCCCCTTCATTGGCAGCCAGGGTCGCCGTGCTGGGGATCAACGGGGCAAGGTCGCGGCTCAGTTGCACCGCATTGATGAACCGGACCGGAATGATCTGGGTCACGATCTGGTCGTTCTTCGGGATGGATTCTGGATCGGCGCCCCGGCGCACGGGAATGTCCCGTTTGCGCGCCTCCTCCCGGCTGACCACGGTCAGGGTGCGTCCCTCCCGCAACACGGCATACCCGTTGCGTGCCAGCGCCTGGTTGAGCACCTCGATGGCCTCATCCTTGGTCAGGGGCTGATTGCTCCAAACGTCCACCCGACCGCGGACGTCCACTTCCGGCACGATGATGAACCCGGCGGCTTCGCTGAGGTAATTCAGCACCAGCTCCAGTGGCGCATTGCGGAAGTTCAAGCGCAGGCCGCGCTCGCCATCCGCCACCACATGGGTCGGCGGTGGGGAGACCTCCATCGGCGGCGGCTGGCTTTCCCGGGCCGTCGGCGGGGCAGGCTGAGTTTCCGGTGCCGGAGCAGCTTGCGGCTCCGGCGGAGCCGGCGCCGCCGTCGGGGGTGCGGCGGAGGAGTTTCCGCCCGTAGCGGTGTTGGTCGCCTCTTGGGCCCGCAGCGCCCCTGCGAGGAGCGCGACGACCGTCACAAGGATGGGGATGAGCGTTTTCATTGTTCCTCTCGGGCTCGACGTTCCATCAATCTGCGCAAAACTTCCGCGGCTTCCGCGCTGACCGCCGGTGCGCTGGCGGCGGCGGACTCGCGTCCGCTGCCCGGCTCGACCGGGCCGGATGGCTCGGCGGCCGGCAAGCCCACCGCCTCGGCCAGGCGCCATTCGCCCTCGTCTTCCCGGCGCAGGGCCCGGCCCACGGGCAGTTCCCAGCGCTGTGTGTCCTGCACAACATACACCTTGTCGAAACGGATTTCCTCCACCGTCAGCCCCGCCACGCGGCCCCCCGGCCGCACCGCCTGCCGGAACTGCCGGTCCGATCCGTCGAAGAAGGCGATGCGATTGGTCCCCGCCTCCAGGGTGCCCACCAGGGCAAGCGTCTCGACCCGCGCCGGCCGGCGGGTTGCGCGGGCGGGATTGACCCGGCCCCCGGAACGCGAGGCATTGAAAATGTTTCGCTCCGCGATGATGCGAAAGGCGCTCAGATCCGGCACACCGCCGCTTCGGCTTCCCCCGCCCTCCCTCTCCGCGGGGTGCCCTTCGCCGGTCGACCCGTCGGCGGAGCGGGCCGTCGATCCCGCCTCGCCACCGAACCCGGGAGCAACCAGTAACAGGCCGAGGCTCACACCCAGCGAAGCCACCCAGTGCGGGATGCTCCGCTGGCGCCGCCGCGCCGAACCGCGCATGTCGGGCCCCGCACCCGGCAAGACTGGCAACCGGAAACTCATCGTCGGTTTGTGCGTGTCACTGCGTTGGAAACCAACCCGCTTACCTGCAGTCCCAGCGAAAGCTGGCTGCCCGTGTCGTCCCGCGTGCTCAACTCCAGGGCATCCACTTTGACCGCCAGCGGGTCACGCTCCAACTCGTAAAGAAAGCGCGCAAGCGCGGCGAGACTGCCCGCTGCCTCGACCCGGCATTCCAGGGTCTGCACGTTGCCCGCTCCCGGCCGCCATTGCGGGCGAACCGACGTAATGGTCACCTGAGCGGCCCCAGCCCATCGTTCGAACGCGCGCAGCACCTGGCTCTCCGCGGTCGAGGGCTCGGCCGCCAGCAGATTGGTCACCATCGATTGCCAGCGCGACCGCAGGGCCGCTTCCCGCTGCAGCAACAAGCGTCCCTGCTGCACGTCGCTTCGCAACCGGGCGATGCGCTCCGATCGGACCTTCCACGCGCGCGTCAGCGGCGTCACCACAAACCAGTCCAGCACCAGCAACCCCACCGCGGCCGCCGCCCCAAGCGCAAGCCATTGCTGTCGTCGGAGTCCGTTCATGATCCGGCCCGCTCCCTCCACTGCAGATTGAACGTAAACTGAATCGGCGCGTTCCCCCGCATCTGCTCCACCTGCACCTGCCCCACCTCGGGAAATGCCCGCAGCCGATCCAGCGTCCGCAGCAGCGCGGCCTGATCCCGCGCCGTGCCCGTGCACAGAACGCGTCCGTTGTCTCGCAATTCCACCGTCCTGGCCGAGACGGTTCCGTCCTCCGGAAACGCCTCGGTGAGCCGTTTCAAAACCGTCAGGCTCCGAAACGAGTCATCGAACCACGGGCGATACTCGCGGATCCTTGCCTGGACCCATTCCAACTCGGCCACCGGCTGTTGAATCCGCCGCCATTGATGCTCCCAATACCACAACTGGATCTGCTGCACTAAAAACGCACCTGCCACCAGGCCGTTCACACATCCGGCCACCAGTCCCGCCGTGGCGAGCCGACGCGAGGCATATCGGGAGCGCAACTGTTGCCAGACACTCACTCGAGGCGGCAGGAACTCGGCCAGCGGCGCCCGACCGGCCAGCGCCCGACCGGCCAGCGCCACCACCACCGAGGGCGCCAGACCCGCAGGAATCCGGCATCCCCACAACTCCTCGGGCAGCGAACGCGTTTGTTCCACCCGCAACCCCATCCCCGCCAGCGGCTCGACCAGCGCTTCCGCCACTTCCTGGGCCGCCTCCGACCGCCCCCAAACCCGCACCTTTTGCAGCTGCTCCTGAATCTCCGTCGGCAACTGCCCGATCGTGATCCGGAGTTCCCGCATGACGTCCTCCTGGGCGAACTGCCGAGCGGCTCCTTCCTGCACAAAGGCACCCTCGATGGTGCGAAGGGCGACCAGGGCGTTCCCCACGCTCACCTGGACATGCAACCGCTCCCCCGCCGGCCAAAGAGCAATCACCCCCGGCGCGTCGCCCGGCTCCAGCGCCGCCAACGCGCAGAGACCCGGGGACAAACTCAGCGGCCGCAGCTGTGCCGCCTGCAACGTCGCCTCCCAACGCGCCACATATTCGCGGCTCACCGCCAAAACCATCCCGAAGACGCCGCCGCTCGGCAGGGATCCCCGTGTCGTCGCCACCTGCAATTCCTCCAGCGGCAAGGGCAACGTGCGCTCCGCTTCCAACAGCAGAAAGCTGTCCTGATCCTCCGGGGGCACCTCCGGCAGCGGCATACCCATGGTCAGGACGTGCTCCAACGGCAGGTCCACCACACAGATGCGCGTTCGCACTCCGGCTGCCTCCAGGTGCTGGCGAAGCTCCCGCCCCACCAACTCGGGCTCCGCCGTCAACGGATCCAGCGCCAGAGACGCCTGGACCGTCTGCCGGATTTCCAGGCGATCGTGGACGCGTTCGACCACGGCCCCCTCCAACTGTCCGGCCTCCAGCGACAACCCCAACAGCCGGCGGGGCGTGCCCCGACGCGTTTCCCACCAGCCCTGCCATTCGGCAGGCCACTGCCGCACACGATTCAGCCACTCAGGGCGAGGAGCATTCATTGGTGTCTCCAGGGCAAATTCCCACTCTCCACCCGCGCACGGGCCTCGCGCATCGATTCCAAATCCCGCCAGATCCGGGCGCCCAGGGCCCAGCCCAGGTGCGTGAGATCCCGCCGATACCGCAGGACCGGCAGGCCTTCCGTGGCGTCGAATACCATGCGGACCCGCCGATACCCCCGATCCCGCCGGCCCAGCGCGACCACGTCAGCGCTGTACACCGAACTGCGCGCCGTCAGCCATGGGCCCGCCTGCAGGGCGCGCTCCCGACCCAACACGTCCACCACCCAGGCGAACGAGGCCCGTGGATTTGGATTGGCCATGCGATACGCCACCAGCGCCGCGGCTCCATCCGCTTCGATCCCCGGCACGCAGGCCAGCACCACCTCGCTGGCCGTGTTTACATTGATCAACCCCTCCACCACCCCGTTGGTCGTCGTCAGCCACGGATACACCAGATCGAACTCCTCCGGGGTCATCCCGCTGCGGACATAAAACTCCATCAAATTCGTAAAGACCGGCGCTCCCGCGCCGCCGCCCGGGCCGCCGGGTCCTCCTCCGCTCCCCGGCCCGCCTCCCACGCTGATGCGCAACAGAATCTGATTGGCCCGCTCGACACCGAATTGGGACTGCAACAGTGCCGCCAGCGACTCCCGCTCGTTGACGTTCGTGCGGCCCACGCCGGATTCGCGACTCCAGACCGTCACGTACTCCAAAAGCCCGGGCTGGAGCCGACCGTCCCGATTGTCCCACGGCAGGCTTGCGTCGCCGTCGTTCTCGTTCGGGTCCAGGATCCCGTTGAGATTCGCGTCCTCCCCATACAGCAGTGCCGGCGTCATTCCATGAACCAGCCGCAGCTCCTCCACGGACTCGAACGGCGCGTTCTTACAACGATAGGGCGGGTTCAAACGCAGGTAGATCTCGTCCTCGGCCCCGTTGGGTTCCGGCTCGCGATCGGCGTCCCGCCAATCTACGATGGCCGCCGCCAGCTCCGGGGTCATGTTGGTCAGGCGCTCCAGCATCTCGCGCGTGGCGGTGTTCAGATTCAGCCGGGAGGCTTCATCCACCAGCCCGAAGGCCGGCAAATCCCCGAGAAACACGCTGTCACTGCGGCCGAGCAGCCAGAATTTGGCCTCTCCCACGGGCACATCCTCGCACTGTTGCGGCAACAGGTCCGGGGCCAGACCCGGTTCTTCCACCGTGGCCAACAGGTTGCTCACATGCAGGAGGGCCCCCTGGATGGCCAGTTCGGCCTGCAGGCCGGCCACGCGATGTTCCGACGCCCGCAGCTCCAGCCCCATGGATGCCGCGAAATACAACGCCAGGGCCACCAACCCAAAGGCAATCCACAGCACGATGATCAGCACCGAGCCGCGCCGGCGCGGCCAGCCGCGGCAGCCTGACCGCTTCGTCATCATACGGCCCCTCCCGTCAGTACGTCGGCCCGGTTCGTCTGCGGCCGCACCCACACGGGGATGACCAGTTCGATCGGTGCGGGGGCCACGGACCGATCGCGTTCCGGCACCCGTGCAATCCGCACCCGAATGGCCAGGGGCAATCCCAACGGCTGCACCGTCGAGTCCCACACGGTCAGCCACTGGGCCCCGTCAAAAAACTCGAACTGGACGTCCTCCACACCGCTCAGCAGGTATTGCAGTTCCGGCGGCTCGGGATAGGGGGCCAGGAGGTTCCGCGTCACCGCACGCACCAGTTCCAACCCCTCGCTCTGATTGGTGGGCGGCACCAGCCCGTACGCCACCTTTTGCACCTCGGCCCACGGACGAAACTCATCCACGACGGCGCTGGCGGAATAGAAATCCGGACTCACCCGCCGCACTCCCAGGGCCACCAGGGGATCCGTGGCCGCGTTGGTCGTCTGCGGCACGCTTTGGAGAGGGCCGAAGAATGTCCCGCCGGGCGGCACCAGGTTCTGCAGGTCGCGCCGCAGCAGCGCCACCGTCTGCTCCAGGGGCACGGCTTCGTCCACGGCCCGGCTCGTGCGATTCCGCAATTGCACCGCCCCAAAGAACACGCTGTGCATGGCCAGCAGGACCACCGCAAAGATCGCCACGGCAATCAACAATTCCATCAGCGTGAATGCCGCCGACCCGACCCGTTCCCCGCCCTCGTCAGGACGCGGCCCCCCGGCCCCCCGGGCGCGCAGTTGGATGGTCCAGCGGTTCATTGGCTCACGTCCACCAGCGTGCTCAGCACCACGTCCGACTCCTGCTCCTGCACCGGGAAACGCACGCGGACGGTCAGGACGCGCAGGTTGCCCTCCCACCAGGAATCCAGGCGGCTTTCCCACTCGAACACCTGCCAGCCCTCCACCGCCTGGCCGCTTTGCACACCCCGGCGCCATTCGCCCGTCACCATCAATTCATTCAGCACGCGCTCGGCCACGCGCGCCGCGGCCGCGCGACGCATCCCCCACTGCCCGGCCAGACTGGCAATGCGCACCCCTTCCACCGCCACCGGAATCACGATCGCCATGAACACCAGGGCGGCCAAAACCTCGGCCAGGGTGAACCCGGCGCAACTTCTACCGTGCGGATGCCGGCACTTCATACGTCTCCATCTCATAGGCCAGCCGGTTGCGTGTGAGCCGCACCACCGCCACCGTTTCATCCGTGTCGGTCTCCTGCACGAACCGAATGCGCTCCGGACTTTCCAGCCCCGGGAAGCCCTCCGGTGTGAATCGGATCACCAGACGCCGGTCCGGGCGCCGAGCGGTGAGGATGCCGTCCAGCCCGAGACCCGTGGTCTGCGGCAGGTCCACTTCCAACCGAAGGCTTTGGTCCATCTCGTAAACGCGCGCCTGCGGGTCCGGCTCACCGAAGGTCACCTCCGCCTCCAGGCCATATCGTCGATTCTCCGGATCCATCCACAGGATCATCGGCATGCCCTCCGCCACCGCCCGGCTCTGTCCGTAACGGGTCAACGCCAGAAACCGACGGGCCTCTTCCTCCACTTTGCGACCGTGGAAGAACCGCGCCAGCGACGGGGCCGCCACCCCGAGCACAATCGCCAGCACCGCCAGCACGAGGATCAACTCGATCAACGTGAACCCCGCTGCGGGCCGGGCCCCGAGTCCCCGGAGGGGGAACGCCTTGAGGGGCCTTCGCGAACCCCGGGACGTTCCCAAGCAGGACCGCGCCTCAGCGACCGCCGCTGCTGGTTTGCCAGTTGGTGATGTCATCATCCGTATTCGGGCGCCCGTCCGGTCCCATCGACATCAGATCGTATCCATTGGGGTTGTTCCGGCCGGGGCATTCGTAAACGTACGGGTTCCCCCACGGGTCCAGCGGGATCTCCGTCGCCCGCAGATAGGGGCCTTTCCAATTGGGCGCGTCGCGGGGCTGGATGATGAGGTCTTTGAGTCCCTCGCTGCCCCTGGGGTAGTACCCGTTGTCCACCTCGAATGCGTCCAGCGCCGTGGCAAACGTCGCCAGCTGCGTCCGCGCGGCCGTGATGCGCGCCTGCTGGGTGCGCCCGGCGAATTTGGGCACGACGATCGCCGCCAGAACGCCCAGAATCACCAGTACCAGCAGCAGTTCCACCAGGGTGAAGCCGGCGCGTCCGCGGCGCCGCCGATCTGCGCTTGTGCTGTTCCATTCCATAGGGGTCTTCGTTGTCCGACGTTACCGGATGTAGTCTTGCAGGCTGAAAATCGGGATCACCATGCCGATGAAAATCGTGCCGATGAAGGCGGCGATGAAAAACAACATCAACGGTTCGGCCAGGGCCACCGCCGTCTTCAGTCGCCGGTCCAAATCCGCTTCGGTGGTGTCGGCAATCCGGATCAGCTCCTGATCCAGTTTCCCGCTTTCCTCCGCCACCGAGATCATTTCCAGCACCGAACCGGGAAACAACCGGGGGCAGTCCCGCAGGCTGGCTCCGAGCCCCTGACCCTCTTTGACCTTGTCAATCGTGCCCGCAACGGCATCCACGAGGATCTGATTGCCCAACGAGCGGCGCGCGACCTGCAGGCCCTGAATCAGGGGTACTCCGGCCGCCAGCAGCGTCCCGAGCATGCGACAGAACCGGGCCATTCCGTACTGCGCAATCAAACCGCCCAACACCGGCACCTGCAGGATGAATCCCTCCCAGGTGCGCCGGCCGGCCGGTGACACCAGCCACTGCCGAAACATCACCCCCAACGTCAGCCCGACCACCAACACCAACAGTCCATACGACCGGATGACTTCGCTGGTCGAGACGATCATCTGCGTCAACCACGGCAACCGCGCGCCAAACCCGGCAAACAACGCCTCGAACCTCGGGATGAAAAACACCAACAGGAACGCCAGCACGCCCAGCGCCAACGTCATCAAAATGCCCGGATACAACAGCGCCGCCAGCAATTTCGCCCGCATCTCTTTCTCCCGGGCCTGAAAATCCGCAATCTGCGCCAGCACCAGGTCCAGGAACCCGCCCGTTTCGCCCGCCTCCACCATGGCCACGTACACGCGCGGGAACACTTCCGGGGAACGGGCCATCGCATCGGCCAGCGACATGCCGTCCACGACCAGATCGTGGATTTCCTTCCATTTCTCCCGGGCCGCGGGATGGGCCGTCTCCTTCTGCAGAATGACCAGGGCCCGACTCAGGGGAACGCCCGCCGACAGCAAGCTGGCCAACAGGCGCGTGAAGTTTTCCAGCGCCCGCCCGGGGACCTTGCGGGACCGCCCCCGGGGCCACCACCCGGACCCCGGGGCCGATGGCGCCCCCGCGACCGCGGGCGCTCCCGAACCGTGTCCGTTGCCCTGCACCCGCGCCCGCGCCCGCCCGTTGACCGGGTGCGACCGTTCCACCAGCCGGATCGGACGCAGCCCGCGGCTCTCCATCTGCCGGAACGCCTCCTGCCGACCGCCGGCTTCCAGCTCTCCCTCGACCACCCGGCCGTCCGGTTGCAGCGCCTTGTACTGAAACGTCGCCATCCGATCTCAACCCTCACAAGGGGGCGGCGGCCAGGCTGTCGGCCACGGTCTCTTCCAGGCCGCTCAGGGACTGGTCCTTGGTCACCCGCAGTACCTCTTCCGGAGTTGTGATGCCCAGGCGAACCAGCCGCCAGCCGTCCTCGGCCAGCGTCCGCATGCCGGCCTTGCGCGCCGCCCCCCGAATCTCGTCAGCCGAGCACCGTTTCAGCACCATCGAGCGGATTTCCGGGGTCACGTCCATCCACTCGAAGATGGCGTGCCGACCGAAATACCCGGTCTGGCGGCACTCGCGGCAACCCACGGCACGGTAAATGGGCTGGTCCTCCGGCCATCCGAGCTGCGCCTTGAAGGCCCGCGCCGGGGCCGAGTCGTCCACCTGCTTGCAGTGTCGGCAAAGCACGCGCACCAGCCGCTGCGCCAGCACCGCTTCCAACGAGGAAGCCACAAGGTAGGGTTCCACCCCCATGTCCACCAGCCGGGTCACGGCCCCCGGAGCGTCGTTGGTATGAAGCGTCGAAAAAACCAGGTGTCCGGTCAGCGACGCCTGCACGGCAATCTGGGCCGTCTCCGTGTCCCGGATCTCCCCCACCAGAATCACATCGGGGTCGTGCCGCAGAATGGAGCGGAGCCCGCGGGCGAAGGTCAGACCGGCCTTCTCCGAAACCTGGATCTGGTTGACGCCCTTGAGCTGATACTCCACCGGATCCTCGATGGTGATGATCTTGCGCGAGGTATCGTTGATCTCCTGCAGCGCGGTGTACAACGTGGTCGTCTTGCCACTGCCCGTCGGGCCCGTCACCAGGATGATCCCGTGCGGCAATCCCAGCACCCGACGGAAACAACGCAGTTCGCGCTCGGCCATCCCGAGCTCTTCCATGCCGCGCAACGTGGCGTTCTGCCGCAACAAGCGCATCACCACGGCCTCCCCGTGCAACATGGGGATCACCGACACGCGGATGTCCACCTCGCCATTGTCCACGCGGATCTTGATGCGGCCATCCTGCGGCAGACGTTTCTCCGCAATGTTCAAATGACTGAGGATCTTGACCCGCGACACAATCGCGGGCTGGAACCGCTTCACCTGCGCCGGAACCGGGATTTCCTGCAGGACCCCGTCAATCCGATACCGGATGCGCAGCTCGTCCTCGAACGGCTCCAGATGCACATCCGAGGCCCGCAGTTCGATCGCGTCACGCAACACCTGATTGACGAACCGAATGATGGAGGCATCTTCGGCCGCCACATCCAGGTTGGTTTCCTCCTCCCCCTCTTCATCCACCACTTGGAAGGGCGTTTCCTCCTCGAGCGTGTCGATGGTGTCCGCGCCCACGCCCAGCCGCTTTTTCATCTCCCGCTGGATCGCCTCCGTGGGCGCCAGCACCGGGCGCAGCCGCAATCCCGTCATCACCCGCAACGTGTCGAAGGCCTGGGTGGCAAAAAGCCGGCTGGTGGCCACCTCCACCCACCCGTCCACGCGGCGCAGGGGCAACAGCTCCTCTCGTAACAACACCCGGGCCGGGAACAGCGACAGCACCTGCTTGTCCGGCTCCACCTCCTCCAGTGTGGTGTAGGTCAGCCCGTATTCCCGCGCCAACCACTGCAACACCTCCTCCTCAGACCGAATCGGCGGAACCTGTCCGGAGGCGATTTGCCGGGCCAGTTTCCGGGCCTCCGCCGGCGCAAGCTGGCGTCGCGCCACCATCCGGTCCAGCAATTCGTGGCCGGTCACCGTCGGAGCCGGAGTTTCTCCCGTCAGCTTCTCCATGGTTCCTGCCGATTCGGTCCGAAGTGTCCTTTCCTGCCGACTCGAACGATCAGTCCAGCCAGCCGTTGGCCACGGCAATGGCCTCCTGCCGCGCCGTCAAGACTTTGCGCAGATCCTCCTGCGCCTTCTGCAGGGCCTGTTCGCGGGCCTTGCGGGCCTCCCGATACTTGGCCAGCGCGGCCTTCAGCTCGGAGGCCGGGGCTTTCGATTCGATCGCCTTGTTCAACGCCTCCAGTTCCGGCATGGGCTGCCCAAAAGCCGGACCGCCGGGACCGCCGCCCGGGCCACCGGGACCGCCCCGGCCCCGACCAAAGAAGCCACGGCCCATCATCGCGTCCCGACGCGCCTCCATCACCCTGGTCAACAGCGGCTCGATCGCCTTCCATTCGCTGTCATCGGTGATCTCAAGCTGTTCCCGGGCCCTTTCCAACATCCGTTGCCGCATCTGCTCCGGATCGAAGTTGCGTGGGCCGCGGTCCTGCGCCACCGCCCCGCACGCACCCGCCAACAACCCGGCCACCAGGCCGGTCACTGCCATCAGTCGCGTCACTCTCTTCATGGTCCTCTCACCTTTCTCGCTGTGGTTCACTGCCGTTGCGTCTGGTTCTTGACCGGCAGGCGCACGCCGCCATGCCCGCCCGGGCCGCGGCCTGACCCGCCAGATCGTTGCAAATAGCCGATTCCATGCCAGCCATGCATGTGCCTGCAGATCAGCATGTTTCAACCAGTTCACGCGCAAAGCTTGCGCAGTCTCCCCCGCCGAACTGCGCAGTTCTTGCGCACGCTCGCCAAGGGATCGCCCTTGCGCACAGGCAGGTAAACCCCCGCTTCCGCCCGGCTGTCGCCGGCCAGGAAGTGTTCTGAGCGAATCCGCAGCTTGGACGAGATGCACCTGGAGTATGGCCAACCTTTGTTGACCGGCCCCGGCAAGTAACCCAACCCCGGAGCCCGAATTCAACAGCCGAAGAGCTTTTGCGCTCTCGTACATGACGCACCGCCGCGCCGGTCATTTCGGCCAGCAGCCCGCGCCAGACCCACGCCGGTCCAAACGCTTGCGGTTTGGGCCCATCACCACCTCCCCCGGGTCACGACGCCTGGCGCTGGAGCTGCGTTCGCGCGCGGTCAAGACTGGCGCGGCATCGACCGTGACCTCGACCCCTGACCCTGAACATGTTGCGCAGGAATCGGTTAGGGGGGCCCGACCACGGCCGGGCCGGGGGTTCAGCGGCCGGAAAGGCAAAACCACGCCGCCCAACCCGGGGCCTGTTTTTTATTCCCAAACCGCGCGCTTCTGACATATGCTGGGCCGGAATTCGGTCCCGGAGTGGCTTTTTCAGGGCCGGGCCCGAGATGAGAAGAGAAGGGAAATTATGCCACTGACAACAACACGAGAACTGTTTGCCAAGGCTTTGAAGGGCAAGTACGCCATTGGCGCTTTCAACGTCAACAACATGGAGCTGGTGCAGGCCATCGTGGAGGCCTGCGAGGAGGAAAAGGCGCCGTTGATCCTCCAGATCTCCAAGGGCGCCCGTCAGTACGCCAACCCGGTGTACCTGAAGAAGCTGATCGAGGCCGCGGTCAGCCTTTCCAACATCCCCATCGCCGTTCACCTCGATCACGGCGACTCCTTCGAGCTGTGCAAGCAATGCATCGACGAAGGATTCACCAGCGTGATGATCGACGCCTCCTACGAGCCGTTCGACAAAAACGTGGAGATCACGCGTCGCGTGGTCGAATACGCGCACAAACACAATTGTGTCGTCGAGGCCGAGCTGGGCCACCTGGTGGGGGTGCAGTTCGATGAGGGCGAGGAAGGCGGCGGCTTCTCCAAGAGCGGGCACTACACCGACCCGGACGAGGCCGTCAAATTTGTCAAGCTGACCGGTTGCGATTCGCTGGCGGTGGCCATCGGCAACAGTCACGGGGCCTACAAGTTCAAGGGCGATCAGCGCCTGGACCTCGAACGGCTCAAGGCCATCAAGAAGGCCCTCATGGACGCCGGCCTGGGCGATTACCCGCTCGTCCTCCACGGCGCCTCCAGCGTCCCGCAATACCTCGTGGACGAAATCAACAAGTACGGCGGCAAAATCGTGGACGCCCGCGGCGTACCCGAGGCCGACATCGAGGTGGCCCGTCGCCTCGGCTGCACCAAGGTCAACATCGACACCGACCTGCGTCTGGCACTGACCGCGGGCATCCGCAAGGTGTTGTGGGAAAAACCCTCGGAAATCGATCCGCGCAAGTACCTGGGCCCGGCCCGCGCCATGGTCAAGGAGCTCGTCCGACACAAGGTCCGGAACGTGCTCTGCTGCGCCGGGCACGCGTTCGATTGATCGGAATCCTGCGGGCTGGCCCCCGCGTCCATCTACCCACGCCCGGGCGAGGAACACCTCGCCCGGGCTTTTTGTCCGTGAAGCCCGAGAAGCCGGCCCTCGGGCAGTCCGCCCACGAGCCCGGAGGCAGCCGACCCGACTTCCCGAGTCTGCAGCCTGTCCGCCAGGGCCGCGCCCCACGGCGGGGGGAGACCGTGGAAGCACGGCACAGCGTCACGCCTCGGCCCGTTCGGCGGCGTCTTCGACCCCGGGGATCGTGGCCCGCCTCTGTTGCGACAGACAGACGGTGCGGGCGGGTTCCCGCCCCGCCGATCCTCAACCCAGGATCCGCCGACCTTCGTCCAAGAAAATGCCCTTGAAATTCATCTCCAGGGCCTGCGGGTTGCTGGCTTTGGACAGCGCCTCCTTTTCGGTAATGATGCCGTTGCGCACCAGCTGGAACAGCGACTGATTGAAGTTCAGCATCCCGTCGTCGGTGCCGGTTTCGATGGCCGCCGGCAGCTTGTCCAGCCGGTTTTCCTCGATCAGCTTCCGCACCGTGGGTGTATTGATCAGGATTTCGAAGGCCGGTACCAACCCGCCCTGGATCGTGTTGCACATCCGCTGGCAGATCACGGCCTGAAGCGTTCCCGCCAGTTGCCGCCGGATCTGCTCCCGCTCGTCAGCCTTGAAAAAGTCCAGAATCCGGTTGATCGACTGCGCCGCATTGGTGGTGTGCAGTGTGGACAACACCAGGTGCCCCGTATCGGCCGCGCTCATGGCCGCCGTGAAACTGACCGCATCCCGCATCTCCCCGATCATGATGATGTCGGGGTCCTGTCGCAGCACGTGCTTGAGGGCATGATGGAACGACAGCGTGTCGAGGCCCACCTCCCGCTGTTCGATCACGCACTGATTGTCCTCGAAGACGTACTCGATCGGGTCCTCCAGCGTGATGATGTGCTTGCGAAAGTTGGCGTTGATATGTTCGATCATCGCCGCCAGCGTCGTGGACTTGCCGCATCCGGTCGATCCGGCCACCAGCACAATGCCGCGCGGGGACTCCGCGATGCGCTTGATCTGCGGCAGCAGCCCGAGCTCCTCGAAGCTCGGCACCTGCGTTTTCACATACCGCATCGCCAGACACCACTGGCCCCGCTGCTGGAACAGATTCGTCCGAAACCGGCCGATGCCCGGGACGAAGTACGAAAAATCGATCTCCCGCTCGTGTTCCAGGCGCTGCTTCAGATGCGGCGGCGTGATGTTGCGCACCACCTCTTCCATCCACGCCTGATCCGGCACCGGCGCATCCACCGTGATCAATTGACGGTTGATGCGAAACACCACGGGCGCATCGATCTTGATGTGCACATCCGAGGCGCCCGCCTCCACCGCGGCTTTCAGGATCTTGTGAAACAGTTCCATGCATTCACCATACTGCAGCCCCCGGGAGCCTGACCAGTGGGGAAACCAGGAGGCCGCCACCGTCCCAAAGCGGCCCCTTTCGATCGACCTCCACGGAAGCGGGCCAACAGCGACGGCCGGTATCCGCCCAGCAGCCGGTCCCCCGCCGCCGAGTGGTCTCACGCAGACTGCACAGCATCGGAGCACCATGAGGCGCGAGTGACGGGATGAATGCCGCCCCCCGGGCCCCGAAGGTGATGGGGTCCCGGACGCCACGGTCGCTGGTCGTCTCCACGCCCCCAAAACCGCCCGACGAAGTGGAGTGCCCGTGGCGCCGGAGCGGCCCACCCGGGGCCCGGGACGCCGGCCCGGAAGCCCGGACCCACCGCCTCCCCGGGTGCGCTCCAAGGGCCGATGCAACCGTCATCCCGGGCTTTGCCGCCGTTCGTCCTGCCGCTAGGCTGGACGCGTGCGAGTTCTGTTCATCGGAGATGTTGTGGGCCGGCCGGGTCGCCAGGTCGTGCAGGCCGTGCTTCCCCGCCTGCGGGCTGAACTGGCGCTGGCCTACGTGGTCGCCAACGGGGAAAACAGTGCCGGCGGCGCCGGGATCACCGCCAAAACCGCAGCCGAACTCTTCGAGGCCGGTGTGGACGTCATCACCACCGGGGACCACGTCTGGGATCAAAAGGAAACCGACAAACTGCTCGAGGAGAACCCGCGAGTGCTGCGTCCCCTCAACTATCCCCCCGGCGTGCCGGGCCGGGGCAGCTGCCTCGTCCACAAAGAGGGTTGCGCCCCGTTGGCCGTGGTCAATGCCCAGGGTCGCACCTTCATGCCCGCCCTGGAAAACCCCTTCCTCGTGGTGCCCCCGGAGGTGGACCGGCTTCGTCGGGAAACCCCCGTGATCCTCGTGGACTTCCACGCAGAGGCCACCTCGGAGAAAATCGCCTTCGCCCGAATGCTGGACGGCCGCGTCAGCGCCGTCATCGGGACCCACACCCACGTGCCCACCGCCGACGAGCAGATCTTCCCCGGGGGCACCGCCTATTTGACCGATGCCGGATTCACCGGACCGCAGGCCAGCGTGCTGGGCCGCGAGATCGCCCCGGTCATCCGCCGTTTCTTGACCCAGTGCCCGCAGCGCTTCGAAGTGGCCCGTGATCGCATCATGCTCCTGGGCGTCTGGATCGACATCGATCCGGCCTCGGGCCGGGCCCTGGCCATCCAGCGCGTCGCCGTGCCCATGCCCGAGACACCGGCGGCCCCCGCTTCGCCGCCCGACTCGCTTCCAACCGCCGGCGAATAAAAGGCGCGGCGCTCAGCCCAGGGCCGCGGCATATTCCTCGTCGGTGACCAGCCGGACGCCCAACAGCACATAGTCATGCGGCCGGAACCGCATGTCGCGCAGATAGCCCGGTATGCGCGCCAGTTGCTCGAAGCCCAGCTGCATCAACGCCCGAATGGCCACCGTCCGCTCCCCGTTCAGCTCCGCTTCCAGTCGCTCCAGACCGCAGTGCGGAGCGATCTCCAGCAGCTCCTTGACCAGCAATTTGGCCACGTCCAGCCCGCGATACTGCGGATGGGTGAGAACGGTCACCTTTCCGATGTGCCGTTTCCACCCGCCCGGCCGCTGGTGCAGCGTGGCCTCCCCGATGATGCGGTCCTCATGCACCATGACCAGGGTGAGATTCTCCTCCGGTCTGGACTGCCGACACCACTGTCGGACAAGCCGACTGGTGACCCGCGGTTTGATGAACAGCCGTTCCTCTTCCGGCACCGCCAGGAGGAACTCGTGAAGACGCGCGGCATCCCCGGGCTCCAACAAACGAACCGTGCATTCCTTGCCGTCGCGGAGACGCAGCGTCACGGGATACTTGGCCACAGCGAATTCCAGGCACATATCTATCATTCGACTAGCTCAACATTGTATATATGTCAAACAGGTTTGTTCATCAATGATCCGGGTGCCTTTTGCCAGGTTTCCTGCGCTCGCGCCCGGTCGAGGCCCAGCGCGGAGGCAGCCCGGCCGGCGGATGCGTCGCCCCGATCGACATCGCCGCTTCGCCACCCCTGACCGCAGAAACGCGGCCCATCCATGCAGCACCCCGAAAGCGTCTCCGCCGAAGAACGAAACCGCGGGATCCAAAAAATAGGGCCGCGCCTCGGGCGTTCGACGCCGCGCAGGGGACCACGCGGTCACCCCGGTGCCCCGGAATTGCCGGCTTGCCCGCCCGGGTCACCAGCCCCGGCGCCGACCGGCACGCCGACCCGGTTTCAGACCCGGCCCCGCTGACGGCAGGCCTCGTAGAGGAACACGGCCGTGGCGCTGCCCACGTTGAGGGAATCGACATCGCCGGCCATCGGGATCGCCACCGCCTCGTCGCACACCGCCACGACCGCCTCGGACAATCCGCTGCCCTCGCTCCCGAAGACCAGACAACAGTCGCCGCGCAAGTCCGCCTGCGAAAGTCGCCTGGCTTCCGGGCGCGGATGCGCCGCCACGCAGCGGATCCCGTGGGCCTGCAGTTCCCGGAGGGTGTGCGTCAGGCGTACCGACTCCACCACGGGCATGCGAAAGATCGTGCCCATGGAGGTTCGCACCGCGCGTCGCAACCAAGGGCTGCTGCAGGTTTCGCCCACCACGATTGCCTGCACGCCGAACGCCGCACTGTTGCGGACCGCCACCCCCACATTCTCCGCATTGGACAATCCCTCCAGGGCCACCCACAAGCGCGGCCGGGCGCTGGCCGCCACCAGTTCCTCCAGCGGTTTGGGGGGCGGGATGCGTGCCACCGCCAGCAATCCCTGATACATGGTGAATCCGGTGAGGGTCTCCAGGAGCGGCTTTTCCGCGACAAACACGCGAATCGTTTCCGGGCGGGCTTCAAGTTTGGGTGCAAGCACCTTGAGCCATTTCGGCGGCATGAGCATGGAAAGGATCTCGAAGTCGGTCTCCAGGAGACGGCGTACGACCTTCTCTCCCTCGGCCACGAAAAGGTTGAGTGCCCGGTGCGTGGCGTCCCAGCGCAGCGTCCGATACGGTCGCAGCTCGGGCCGTTCGAAGTCCGTGATGGGTTCCACGGTGTACATGGGTTTGCTTCAACCAGAGGGTCCGGGCGCGCGCGCCTCCGGCCCCGGCGGTACCCGCTCCATTCGGGGATGCCGGAATTGTTCGTCGCAGGTGAGGACGAAGCGGCCGCGGATGCCCTCCGGGGTCAGGAAGCGCTGCAACAGGGCGGCGGGGAACTCCACCACCAATCCGTTGGTGGCCCGCGCCCGAACCGTTCGGACATGACCCCGGTAATATTCCAGGAACTGTTCCGGCGTCAGCTCCAGATCGAACTCGAATCGCGGCATGTCGGCCCGGAAACTGCAGGGGTCCCTCAGCCGGTTCACAACCTCAAGGGAGGCGAGGGTTCATCCTGCGAGGTGACCACCACCTGCACATGCCTTGCCCCCACGCGGTCAATGCGTTCCTGCAGCGCGGCCAGCGCCAGTTCGGGTCGGTTGCAGTCCCGGCTCAGGTGCGCCAGATACAAATGCTGCAAGTCCTCGGTCACCACCTGTTCGAAACCCTCCGCCGCCGCTTCATTCGACAGATGTCCGTGCCGACTCAGGATCCGTTGTTTCAAGCTCCAGGGCCGGTGCGGGCATTCCTGCAACAGTCGCACGTCGTGATTGGTCTCCAGCACCAGCACCCGCGACCGCCGCACCCGCTCCGCCACCAGACGCGTGAAATGGCCCAGGTCCGTCGCAAACGCAATCCGCCCGGCGGGCGTGTGCAGCACGAACCCCACCGGATCCTGCGCGTCGTGGGGAAGACTGAACGTCTCCACCACCACGTCTCCGATCTCGAAGGTTGCCCCTGTGGTGAACAATCGGCAGTCGAACGCCATCTGGTGATACCGCTGCACCTCCTCCGCCGTGGCCCGGTTGCAGTAGACCGGCAGACCCAACTTTCCGGCCAGTCCGGCCAAACCGGCGATATGATCGGTGTGTTCGTGGGTCAGCAGGATCCCATGCACGTTTTCCGGCACGCGCCCAATCCGCGCCAGTCGCAGCCGGATCTGGCGCGGGCTGAATCCCGCATCGATCAACAGCCGCGTTTGGTCTGTCTCCACGTAGGCGCAGTTGCCACCCGAACCACTCCCCAGAATCGTCAGCTGTACAGCCACGCCTTCGACGGTAGGGGCCGGGTTCGTCCGAGGGCAACCCGTTTTTGTGTAGGCAGGATCGGCCGAGCCTGGCTTGCTCCGCCTCGGGAGCTTCACGCCAGGAATAACGGCCCACCCGGTATCGCGGAAACCAGAATCCCCGGGTGGGAACGCGATGGTTACCGGACTTGGCCGGGTCAACGCGGCCCCCCCGGGGCCGCTCGGCGAACCGGCAGATCGCCTCCGAAGCCATTCGAGATTCGTCCCTCGGGCTCCCCACCAGCGCCGGGTTGGCTGCGTTGGATCCTTTCCCTCTGACCCCAGGGGCGAGGCTGTATCAGGACCGTCGCGCTGGGAGCAGGCCCACGTGCGCGGGCGGATCCCCGCAAGGGCCCGGTACGTTTCCAGCCTTTACGCGGAGCCGCAGGGGTCGTAACCATGGACCTCGACCGGTATGCCCCGGCGGAGAGACGACGCTCCGCAAGTGTCGGGTGCGGGGGCTTGCGCGAATCGGAAACCCGGGCGAAACGTTGCCGACACCAGCCGTGCAAAAAAGGCAAACCAGCGATGATCGCACTGCACACACCGTTGACCGAGGCACAAATTCGGAGCCTGCACGTGGGCGACGAAGTGAGCCTCAGTGGCATCGTGTTTACCGGACGCGACGCCGTCCACAAATACCTCCATGAAGGGGGCGCCCTGCCGCCGGGCGTCCAACTGCGGGATGGCGTTCTTTACCATTGCGGCCCGGTGATGCTGCGGGAACCGGACGGGTCCTGGCGGTGTGCCGCGGCCGGACCCACCACCTCGGCCCGGGAAGAGCCCTACCAGGCGGAGATCATCCGCAAGTACGGAATCCGTGCCGTCATCGGCAAGGGCGGCATGGGCGCCCGCACGCTGGCCGCCTGCAAGGAATGCGGCGCGGTGTATCTCCATGCGGTGGGCGGGGCCGCGCAAGTGCTGGCGGAACGCGTCAAACGGGTGCGCAACGTCTATTTCCTCGAAGAGTTCGGTGCCCCGGAAGCCATCTGGGAGCTGGAGGTCGAAGATTTCCCTGCGGTGGTGACCATGGACGCCCATGGCAAGTCACTGCACGAGGAGATCTTCGAGCGGAGCCGGGCCGAGCTGCTCAAACGGCTGTAAGCGCCGAACCGGGGCAGCGATCGGCCCCACCGGGACCAGCACCGACTTCGGTCGGCGCCTTCGAGGGTCGGCAGCCCCGGGGCCGGCATGCCGCAGCCGGAGCGTCCTTCGAGGAAGCATGATGGCCGGGGCTCACCAGCCCACCGGCTGCCCCTCGTTTTCCCGCCGCAAGTACTCGAACAGCGGGGCGTAATATTCGAGCATGGGCCGCGCGCTCAGATCCTCGCCCGTGGCGTCGCGGATTAATGACCGCCAGTCCCGTGTCGCCCCCGCCTGCATGATGCGCATCAGAAAGGCGCCGACCTCGCGTCTGCCGTAAAAGTCGCTCTGTCGAGGGTCCTGTCCCAGCTGCCGGGCCAGGTACAGGTGAAACTGGTACTTCGTCAAAAAGGCCAGGGCGTATTTGTAATACTCGGCCGGGTCATCGTTGATGTGCGTCTTGGTGGCCGGGTCGCAGAATTCCTCCCCGCGGGGTTCCGGCGGGGCGATGCCCTGATAACGCTCCACGTACATCCACCAGCGCCGATTCAGTTCGTCGGCGGGAAGATTCTCCTCGTAAAAATCGTGTTCCCACGAGGCCATAACCCCTGCAGCCCACGGAATGAACACCACTTGGTCCAGCGCCGCGTTCAGCAACCAGCGCAGGTCGTCGGCCGCGACCCCGTCCGGCCAGAGGCCCAAACGCTTCAGGTAGGGCGGCTGCACCGTGGGCGTGGCCAGCGTCTCGGCCATGGCCTCGTGCATGGCGGGACTGGCGCCCCGTCGCAGCACATACGGCACCTCCGGTCGGTGATAAGCCAGGAAATAGAACACATGCCCCATCTCATGATGGGCCGTGGCAAACCACCCGAAACTCGGTTTCACGTTCATGAGCGACCGGACGTCGCCGTTCAAATCCATGTCCCATGCGGACGCGTGGGTGTTCTTCTTGCGCGGGCTTTCCGGGGGCAGATCGTACAGATCCGATCGCGTCCAAAACGTGTCCGGCACCCGTGGGAGGCCCAGGGATTCTCCGTAGGCCACCGCCTGCCGCACGATCCACTCGGCGGATCGATCCCGAAACATCGGGTCCAGATCGAGACCTTCCACCAATCCGGGCCATTCCTGACCCCACCGGTTGGGCAGCCAGTGCGCGGGGATCAACCGGGGGACCGGCTGGCCGTAGCGCTGCGCCAGTCGACGCCGCGCCCAGGCGTGCAACTGCTCGTACAGGGGCCGGGTCTCCGCCACCAACCGTTCGAGGAGGGCGCGTAATTCCGGAACTGTCAGTCCAAAATGGGCCGCCCGCAGGGCATAGTACGAACTGTATCCCATCTCGCGGGCCAGCCGGTTGCGCAGGTCCCGCAACTGCAACAGGCCCTCTTTCAAAGCCACGCCGGACTGCTTGGACGCTTCCCAGACCGCCCGGCGCTCGGCCAGGTTGGTACTCGTCAACAGAAGGTCGTCGATCTGATTGGCTGTCAATCGTTGCGGGGACGTGCTCCCGGGCGGAGTCCAGCGAAACTCGAACCCGTCCAGGATGGCGCTCTGGCGGGCTTCGGCCGCCACGCGTTCCCGCACAAGGTCGGGCTGCGTGCCGGGAACTTCGGCCGCCATCAAGGCGATCACCCGGAGTTGCCGCCGGGTCAGTTCATCCTGCGCACCCGATGCCGACTCGAGCGCGCGGCATTGCTCGATCACCCAGGGACTGCCTACAAAGGCCGCCAGGGCTGCATCGGCTCCGATGCGCCGCCCCGTATGCTCGGGCCGCACATCGGTGGCGGCCAGCCATTGCGCCTCTTGAGCCACCTGGTACAAACGCTGATAGGTCGCGTTGTAGAACGCCAGGAACGACTGCGCTCGTGCCGCCGGGCTCTCTTCCGCCATCCCGTGTCCGACCATTGCGATACCCCACACCCAAACTCCGGTCCACCAGACCGTCGCTTTCATGGGCCCTCAGCCTAGGCCCAACTGCGGCCCGGGACAAATTTGAAATGGCTTCCCGCGCCGCCCGGGCGCCTTTCAGGGTTTGGACACTTCGAGAGCCCGGCGCCATTTCGGGTGTCCTCGCCCCCGGGGAAGCCGAGGGAACGCAGCTTTGCCCTGGGACTCTTGAATCCGGGGGCCTCAAAACGGAAATGCACCCCGCCACGGCAAGCGACCCGGGGCCTACGGACACCGACGCCCCCGGCGCCGCAGGCTGCCCGATTTATTGCCTCCCAGTTGAACCTCGCGATTCGGCCCTGCGCACTGCGCGTTGGACCGCACCAACCCATTGCACCGCCAGCCCCCGCCTCCCGCCACAGCGTCCCGCCGCCCCAGCCCATGCCCAGTGCCGATGGCTTTGAGATTTGCCCAAGCACGACGTGATCCAGAAACCCGGTGTGCGTCTTCCCAATGGCCGCGCCCCGGCCTACCAAATTAAGCGACAACCGAATTCCATCTCCTCCGTTCCAACCCGGCAGCGTGTGAAACGCCATCCGGAACGATCGCCATGCAAGGGCCAACGGTTGGAACACCTGGTCGGCAAAGAACGCAAGTGATCCATCGCTGTTCTCCGCGTCAAAGCCAAGGCTCACCCCTTCAAAGCCCGGAGACCCGTTTCTTGCATCGAACGTTACAATGCACGTCAGCCCGTTGGCAGGCGCTGCGGGAATGTCCGGAAACATGTCCGACCGGAGAACCGGGCCGGTGCCTGCCATGCTGCCAGGTGCGACAAACCATCCCTCGTGGCCAGGAAGACCCGTCCTGAAAGGCTCATGGTGGTCAGCCTCGCTCGCCCAGGGTGATAGGCTTCCATCTTCGAAGCTTCCATTCCGAGTCCGGGGCCCCAGCAGAGAGAGCGACCCTTGGGCCGAAGGCGGCGGATGCCGAACGCCCCAACACCGCCAGCGCAGCCGCGTACCCGCGCACGAACGGCCGCAAAGGGTGATCGATGGGTGTTTTCATGCGCGAGTTATTGCGGTTCAGGTTCGAGGCGGAATGCAAACTCGTAGCACGCGCCGTCGTCACTCGAAGCGTTGGCGAGCGAGCCGGCACGGTTCCTGATGGCGGTTTGGAAAGGCGGCCCAACGAAGTGCCTCTCGTAAAAGGGCCCCCAAGGCCGCGGTTCGAGAGCGGATCAGGCTCAAAAACCGAGCGCGGAAAACTCTCCGGCCAGACTTTCGCCATACACAACCACGCCATCCCGAGACTCGGACACCAGGCCCGAGCTTCCAGACCGTTCCGCAGCCGGTCAGCCCCCGCCCGATCCGCAGCTACTCGACCTTCCCAGCACCGGCCGCAACCGGGACTTGAGCTGCCAGCCCGGACCGTCCTCGGGCAGGAGGTATACCCTCGGCACAACCAACACACAGGACGCCGCCGCCGCGACTGCATCGAACCCCCGGGCACGCGGGCCGGCGGAAAGAGGGATGATGCAGGTCCGATCGCGCGACCCTTTGCCCACCGGGATCGGACCGCCGAACGCGGACACGCGCGCGCGCCGGTTTCCCGGCCCGCGGCTCTTCATGGAGCCGTGGGGCATCAGGCGGCGAAGCGCCGCCCGAACTGAAACTCCGACAGGGTGTTGAGAAAGCAGTGTTCCAGGAGAATGGCCCTCCATTGTTCGCGGAACTTCGCGTGGTTTTTTGTGGGCAAACGGAATTCTGCCGCACCCTGGGAAAGCCGTTGCGCCATCGGCAACGCGGCGGTGCGGCATCATGCGTCGGCATGGAGCCAGCCCGGGAATCTGCCGATCGTTCTCTCCCACAACCCAAACGGCTGACACAGCGTCTCCACTACGGGCTCACAGCGATGGGTGCCGTGAGAGCCGTTGGCGACAAGCTCCGGCCTCGGTGAGCTGTTTTAGATTTTGGAAGAGGCTGGAGGAGGGGTGAAGATGTTGAACATCAAGGACTGAAGGGTGTTCAGAGAATCAAAAACAACTAAACACTTGTCGTTGATTCTCTGATCACCTGCGGCTGATTCAGGCCGGCTAATAGCCTTTGGCCTGGTAGAATGCGGGATGGGCGGTTGGGGTTTGGTGCCCTGGATGAAGGCGTGTGTGGCATGTGACATGATGTCTGCTAGCCACTCGGTGTAAGTGGGCTGGATGTGCAAAGGCCGCCGACACTTTGGCGGGTTCGGTTTGATGGTGGAGCGGTGTGGGGGTGTTGTGGTGGAGCAGCGGCGGTGCAGTGGCGGCGCATTGGCGGCGGGGCGGCGGTTCGGTCGAACCCGAGTCCGGGGGCGGGGTTGGGCTTCACTCAAGTGCCCAGCAGTGTGCGGAGGGCGGTTTCGATGTGTTGGAGGACGATGGGGCGGGCGACCGGGGTCAGGGTCCATCCGGTGCCGGAGGGCTGGATGGGGAGGAATGGGCGCGCGGGGATGGTTGCGCCGGGGTGGTGGTAGGAGCGGCGGTGGACGGTGGTGCCGCGGCGGGTGAGGTAGGTGGTAGCGGGAACGGTGTGGGGTGGGACGGTGCCTCCGGTTTGGTGGATGGCGGCGTAGGGGGCATCGGTGGTGATGGCTGCGCCGCCCATCCAGGCATCGACGCGGTAGCTATGAGCCATGCGGCCGGTGCGGATGAGGAGAGAGGGGGAGCCGTCGCGTTTGGGGGGCCAGGGTCTAGGGCGGAACCGTGCGCCGATGGAGGGGTTGTGGGTGGCCTGGGTGAGGCTGAGAATGGCGTTGGCGGCGGCGTGGGCTGCGGCGTTGGCGGCCAGCGTGAGGTTCTGGCCGGACAAGGTGCGGAGGAGGGCGTGGCTGACGGCGAGTTGCAGTTCCATGTCAGGGGATCACGCCTTCCCAATCGTAGAAGTCGTCGCCGAGCGTTTTTTGGACCATTTGGCGGATTTGCTCGGGAGTAGGTTTGGCGCCGGCATCGAGGAGGCGGTCGAGCTCCTGCCAGAACGGCAGGAGTTTCTCGTTTGTCAGGTTAGGAGGGTTGACGGCGACGTCCAGGTCGATGCCTGCATTCCAGGCTTTTTGGTCGATTTTTAGGATGTAGTCCCAGGTTTCCTGGTTCATGGCGTGAGGCCGGTGCGTTGATAAAACCATTCTGCCACAGCGCTGCTGATCTGCAACCACCAGGTGTCGCCTGACACATAGGCTTCAGTGGCGTGGGCGATCGCTTCGTGCTCGGGGAAAGTCGGGTTGGCCCAATAGGATTTGGGATGACCCGCGCCATAGCGGCCGCGGGTTATGGCGGCGATGTAGTCGAGGATGCGGCTGACGCGTTTTCTGGCGGGCATGGGGAGCGCGTGGAAGCTGGTTTGGTAGATGTGCTGTGCGAAGGCCTCATGGAGATTGGATCGCCCAATATTGCGCCATCCCGGGATGAGGCGATCGAGCCACGATTGCCAGCGGGCCCAGTCCTGCTTCATCGCTTCACGAATTTCGCGCCAGGCATCGGGGTTTGGGGAGGCGTATTGGTCGAGCCAGGCATGGCCGAGTTCGTGGGCGATGGTTTGTCGGGCCCCGTACCAGTCGTTCGGATTCTTCGCGATGTGGACGGACTTCGTGGCTGATTGGTAGAAGGCCCGGTTTTTGGATGTGCGGACCATGGGGGCGACGCCGAGGGTGGCGGCAGTTTCGGCGTAATTGGTGATGCGTTTGTCAGCGAAGCCGAGGCGGCGCATGGAGGCGGCGACTGTGTCGATGGCGGCGCCAGCGCGGCGGGTGTGCCAGGGGAGAACAGGCTCTTCGAGCCATTTCTCGAGGGTTTTGGCTCCAACCGCGATGGAGCGGGTGAAGTTGCGCCAGGCGGGCAGGTCTTCCGGCGGGATGCGGGCTTCGATGTCCTGGGCGGTGATGCGCAGGTCTGCCGGGGACCAGGCGAAGTCATCGATGGGGCGGCCGGGGGCTTTGGCGATGGTCCAAGTGCGTCCATCGCGTTCGAGGTGACCGGTGCGGAGGCGCTGGAGGCGTGGGCCTTCGATGGTGCTTTGGTTCTCGGGGGGCAGGTTGGCTTCGCGGACGCGGATGATTTCGGCTTCGGTGTCGGTAACGGGGCGGACGCGGCAGCGGCAGCCCCATTCCCAAGGGGGGTAATGGTCGCGCCAGAAGGGGTCGGTTTTGGGGAGGATGAGGCCGTTGAGGGCGCGGTGGGTGTCACGGACGCGGTCGTCCCTCGATTCGGGGGGCGCTTGCTGGTCACCGGCCTGCCCCGCCCTGCCCCTGGTCCCGCAAAAGAACCCGCGCCAAAAACTTCACCCATCTGTCCGCCGTTTCCCCGGCTCGCGACGGATTCGGGGGGGTCTGGAGTCCGAGGGGAAGCAGCTTGCGATTCGGAGCTGTCGGGTTTAAAGATGAGCAGCATGACCTTGTGGCGTTGCGGTTAAGACCTCGAGAGCCGTGTCGTTTCGGAACGCCTTCGTCGCCGACGATGCAACCTCGCTGGAAACAATGCAGCAAAGATCGGTGGCCCGGGGTGCGACGGCGTCTCGGCGCTCCATTCTGGCGTTTGGTTCTTTGTTGCGGATGCGGACGGGTGGCCGGTGCGGTGAAGCGCCGTACAGTCAGATCCTGGACGGTTCCCTGGAGCAGGCGGTTGAAAAAGTCATTTCTTCAAGGAACAAGCCCCGCCACGTTGGGCTAAGTTGGCACCCCATGGCAGACATCGTTCTGGCCACGCTCAATGCCAAGTACATCCATAGCGCGTTCGGTTTGCGCTATCTGATGGCCAACCTGGGCGACCTGCAGCCGCACGCCCGGCTCATGGAGTTCGACCTGAACCGTCGCCCCGTGGACGTGGTGGAGGCCATTTTGCAAGCCGGCCCGCGCGTGGTGGGCCTGGGTGTGTATATTTGGAACGCGGGTCCCACGGCCGAAGTGGTACGGCTGTTGAAGTGCCTGCGCCCGGAGATCAAAGTGGTGCTGGGCGGGCCCGAGGTCAGTTACGAAACCGAGCAACAGCCGATCGCCCACCTGGCCGACTGCGTCATTTGCGGCGAAGCCGACCTGGCGTTTCCCCAGATTGCGCGTCAACTGCTCCAGGGGCGCATGCCGGTCCACCGCATCGTCCAAGCGCCGCTGCCGGACCTCCGTCAAGTGGACCTCCCTTACGACTGGTACACGGATGAGGACATCGCCCACCGGGTGCTGTATGTGGAGGCCTCCCGCGGCTGTCCGTTCTCGTGCGAGTTCTGCCTTTCGTCGCTCGACATCCCGGTCCGCACTTTCCCCCTCGAACCGTTTCTGGCCGCTCTGCAACGCCTGCTGGATCGCGGCGCGCGCCATTTCAAATTCGTGGACCGGACGTTCAATCTCCACATCGCCACCGCCCGGGCCATTCTCGAATTCCTTTTGCGCCGCCATCGCGAGGGCCAGTTTTATCATTTTGAGATGGTCCCCGACCGGCTGCCGCGGGAACTGCGCGAGGTCATCCAGCAGTTTCCCCCCGGCAGCCTCCAATTCGAAGTCGGGATCCAGACCTTCAACCCCGAAGTGGCGGCCCGCATCTCGCGCCGGCAGAATTACGCGCGGTTGGAAGAGAACCTCGCCTGGCTGCGCCAGCAGACCGGCGTGCACATCCACGCCGATCTCATTGCCGGTCTACCCGGCGAATCCCTCGAAAGTTTTGCGGCCGGGTTCGATCGTCTGGTGGCCCTGCAGCCCCATGAAATCCAGTTCGGCATCCTCAAGCGCCTACGCGGCACGCCCATCAGCCGGCACGACGCCGAGTGGGGCATGGTGTACAATCCCCATCCGCCCTACGAAATCCTGGAGAACCGCCTCATCGACTTCGCCACGATGCAACGGCTGCGCCGTTTTGCGCGCTACTGGGATCTGGTGGCCAACAGCGGTCATTTCACCGAAACCGCGCCCCGTCTCTGGCACCCGGGCAGATCCCCGTTCTACAGTTTCCTGGCCTGGAGCGACTGGCTCTATCAAAGGGCCGGCCGTACCGACGCCATCGCTCTGCCCCGGCTGACCAGTTGGTTGTTCGAATACCTCACGACCGTGCTCGGCCAGCCGCCCGAAGAGGTCGCCGCCTGCCTGGCGCGGGACTATGCACGCGCCGGACACCGGGACCTGCCCGGACACATTCGACGCCTGCTTCCCTCCACGCACCCGACCCACCCCGGCGCTGCTTCCGCCTCGGCGCTCCTGCGTCGCCAGGCTCGACACCGCGCCCAAGCTGCCCCCGCCGAACAGAGACCCGCCGGGCCGGACCCGCTCCCGGACCCCGCCCCCGCAGCTGAGGCAGGAAACTGAACGCATCGGCGGTGCAACCGGCCGGATTGCTCTGCCCGGCGTCCGCCCCGTTTCATCTCGGGCAAGGTGTATCCCCCACCCCGCGCGTTTGCCCCGTTGGCCGATCCCGCCCTGGTCTCCATGCCGGATTGCTTCCGGCAAAGTCATGCGCTGTCTGACCCCGTGCACTTCACGGAGCGCCGGCTGCCCGAAACGCGCGAGGCAGGTTCGCCCCACGCGTGACAACCCGATCGAATCCCCGTAGCTTGGACCGCACAGGTTGCGTTTCGAAAAGCACAGACGGAAGCGCCGCAATCCACCGGACCATGCGATCGGACATCATCAAACGCGGACTGGAACGGGCCCCGCACCGCGCGCTGTTGCGCGCCACCGGGACCATCGAATCGGAGGAGGACTTCGACAAGCCCTTCATCGCGATCTGCAATTCCTACACCGACTGCATCCCCGGGCACGCCCATCTGAACGAGATCGGTCAACTCATGAAACGACTGGTCCGGGCTGCCGGGGGCGTCCCCTTCGTTTTCAACACCATCGGCGTGGATGACGGAATCGCCATGGGGCACGGCGGGATGAAATACTCCCTGCCCTCTCGCGAACTGATCGCCGATTGCGTGGAGTCCATGGTCCGGGCCCATTGCTTTGACGGGATGATCTGCATTCCGAACTGCGACAAGATCGTGCCCGGCATGCTCATGGCGGCCATGCGCCTCAACATCCCCACGATTTTCGTCAGTGGAGGTCCCATGGCCGCGGGCATTGCACAGCCCGTTTCCGACAGCGAATTGCCCGCCCACCTCCGCCCGGCCGCTGCCAAGGCCGATCTGATCTCGGTCTTCAAGGGGGTCGGGCAGTTTCAAACCGGCCAACTCTCGGAAGAGCAACTGCGACAACTGGAACAGAGCGCCTGCCCCACCTGCGGATCCTGCTCCGGGATGTTCACCGCCAACTCGATGAACTGCCTGTGCGAGGCCCTGGGCATGGCTCTTCCCGGCAACGGGACCATTCTCGCCGTCTCCAAGGAACGCGAGGCCCTCTACGAACGCGCCGCCCGCCAGATCCTCAAACTCATCGAGTGGGACCTCAAACCGCGGGACATTGCGACCCTCGAAGCCTTCGACAACGCCATCACGCTCGACGTGGCCATGGGCGGCTCCACCAACACCATCCTCCACACCCTGGCCATCGCCCGCGAAGCCGGCATCGCTTACGACCTGCGGCGCATCGACGACATCTCGCGGCGCGTGCCCTGCCTGTGCAAGGTCTCGCCCTCCTCCGATTACCACATCCAGGATGTCCACCGGGCCGGGGGCATCCACACCATTCTCGGGGAACTCAAACGGGCCGGCCTGCTGCACCTCCACTGCAAGACCGTCACCGGCAAGACCCTGGGCGAAAACATCGACGAATGGGACGTGCGCGCGCCCACGTGCAGCCCATGGGCCAGGGCCGCCCGGGTCTCCGGTGCCGCCGTCCCGGTGGTGGATCCCCGCGACAAACTCGGCCACGCGGCGCGCACTCCTTCCGGAAACCTCGCTCCCAAACCCTTGCTGTCGTTTCCAGCCGACCCGCGGGCCATCACGTTGTGGCGGTGGGCCGCCGCCTGGAACGCGGGCGACGTGGAAACGCTGCTGCTCCTGTTCGACGCGAAGGCCACGGTGCTGTGGCCCGATGGCCAGACCCTCCACGGCTCCGCCGAACTCCGGCCCCGACTGGAACAACAACTCCGCGAGGCCCGCGGCTGGGTGCGCGCGGAACTGGCCAGTCTGCGCCATCAACCCGTTCTCCTCTTTTGGCGCTACGAGAAAAACGGCGAACGGGTCCGATCCACGCTCCTGCGCCTCCGCCGCTTCCGCAACTGGACCGTGGTGCGCGCCGAGTTCAGCACGGATGCCGCGATCCTCGCCAGGGTGCGGCCCACCGGTTTGATGCCCCACGACCCGGTCCTCCGCTTCGACCCTGCCGACTGCATTCGTACCCCGGCCACCGCCTATTCGCCCGACGGCGGCCTGGCCATCCTCTACGGCCAATTGGCCCCGGAAGGCAGTGTCGTCAAAACCGCGGGCATCAGCGATGCCTTCAAAGCCCGATGCGGCCCGGACTTCGTCTTCGAAGGCCCTTGCGTCATCTTCGAAAGCCAGGAAGAGGCTTGCGAGGGCATCCTCGGCGGCAAAGTCCGGCCCGGGGACGTGGTCATCATTCGCAACGAGGGGCCCCGCGGCGGTCCGGGTATGCAGGAGATGCTCGCCCCCACCAGTTACATCATGGGGATGGGCCTGGGCGATTCCGTGGCCCTCATCACCGACGGCCGCTTCAGTGGCGGCACGTCCGGCGCCTGCATCGGTCACGTTTCCCCCGAGGCCGCCGAAGGCGGTCCCATTGCCCTCTTGCGCAACGGCGATCGGGTCCGCATCGATTTCCGCAACCGGCGGATGGACATCCTCGTGCCCGAAACGGAACTGGCCGAGCGACGCAAGGTCTGGACCCCGCTGCAACGCCCGCTGACCGGCTGGCTGGCCCGTTACCAGCGATTCGTCACCAACGCCAGTCAGGGAGCCGTTCTGCAGCTTTGACTCCGTCCCGCCTCTCCCGCGGGCATCGGATCGAAGCCGGTTAAAGCGCTCGCCCATGAGCTCCGAGGGCTCGCCCCGGCTGGGGGCACCGTTTCGCCTGTACGCCGGCGCACCTTGGGGCCGAGACCGCGGGGCCCTTCATCCCTCATGAAACGGGACGAGTGAGGGTGGGCACAGCCTCCGCAGGGGCGGGCAACTGCGATTGGGCCCACCGCTCGGGTCCCGTCCTTCAAGCATCCCCGTGGAGGGATCCACTGCGGCAGCTGGTGCTGCGGGAGGATCCTGCTCGAAGGGCCGAGCCGACGGATTCTGACGGCCCGGTTCCGGCTCGGGGCGGGTCAGCGTCCCGGGGACGTCCCGCGGCATTTCCGGTTTTGAGAACAACCCCGCGGACCAGGACCGGCCGCTTCCACCATTTGGCGGGTCATGCGTTGAAGGCTGCGCGCTGCTCCCCCAAACGAACCGGCCTCCCCGATCCGCAGCCAGCCGGCTGCGGGATTGCTCGCATGCGGCCGCGCCCGGAACGATTCGGTTGACTTTCCATCGAGACCGAACGAAAAAGACGATGTGATGAACGAGGATGTCGCGTCGCGAAGGGTTGTTCCGCCCTCGGTGCGACGGCTCGATCCCTGAAGTCGCAATCTCTGGCCAAATCATGAACGCCCAAAACTCCTCCCTTGGTGGCTGTCCCTGCTGCGTTTCGGTCCCCAAAGTTCGGGAAACGGCTCGCCCGGGCGGGTCTGTTGAGGATGCGGGGGATTCTCTGGCGCCGGCTTCCTGGCCGCTGACGCGGAGGCAGTTCGTGCGCGGTCTGGGGTTGGCCGCAGCCTCCGGCCTCGTGCTCCGCGGACTGCCCTCCGCCGCGGCACCACCCGCCCCGCTCTCCGGCTCCCGTGTGCCTCTCCAACGCAAACCTCTCCGCGTCCAACCTGTGCTGACGTACGAGACTCCCCAGCGGCGGGAAGCCACCAGTTGGCGCAACTGGGGAGGCATTCACACAGACGAGGCTGCGCAACAGGAACAGGCCCGAATCAGCCGCGAATTGCAACGCATGGCCGCCCGGGCGGAGTTTCCTCTGCACCTCCTGCCCGTTCAGGCCGTGAAAACCGCCGAGGCCGCTGCCCAAGTGGCCCGGGCCGATTCCGACGTCATGCTGATCTACGGGGCCGGAGGCTGGCTGAATATTTTGGAAGCCCTCGTGCGACCGGACCGGTTCAATCTCATGTTCCTGCGGCACGACCCCGGCCCTGCCTATCTGTGGTACGAGATTGTCCACTCCCGATTCCTTCGAAAGACCGTGGACGAGTTCGGTCAGCCGGGCATGGACGTTCACGATTTGGTCGTGGACCGCTATGACGAGCTCCTGTGGCGACTGCGCGCGCTGTACGGCCTGCGCAACACGTATCGCAAGAAGGTGGTCTGCATCGGGGGGCCCGGGGGCTGGGGCGAGGGCGGGCGCCAGGCCCCCCGCCTGGCTCGCGAAGTGTGGAAGCTGGAGCTCATCGACTGTTCCTATCCGGACCTGGAAGCCCGCTTGAAGTCCTCGTTCCGTGACGCGGCGCGAATGAGCGCCTGCGAGCGGGCCGCGCGCACCTATCTGAGCGGCGCCGGCGTGAAACTGGAAACCGACCCCGCGTTTGTTTCCCGGGCGTTCGTCCTGAAGGAGGTGTTTCTCGACCTGATGGCCGAGCATGAGACCGATGCCCTCACCGTCCATCACTGCATGGGACCCATCATGGGTATCGCCCAAACCACGGCCTGCCTGACGCTCACGCTGCTCAACGATGAGGGCTACCTGCTCTTTTGCGAGTCCGACTTCGTCGTCATTCCCGCCGGGATTTTGCTGCATTACCTCTCGGGCAAACCCGTCTTTCTTCACAACCCCACCACGCCCCACGACGGCCTCCTTACGTTGGCGCACTGCACCGCGCCACGTCGCATGGACGGCAAACGCCTCGAGCCCGCTCGGATCCTGACGCATTTCGAGTCCGATTACGGCGCGGCCCCCAAGGTGGAGATGAAACGGGGCCAGACCACCACCCATCTCGGCCCGGACTTCAATGCCCGACGCTGGCTGGGCTTCCGCGGTACGATCCTGGCCAATCCCTTCTTCGAGATCTGTCGCACCCAGATCGACGTCCGCATCCAGGGCGACTGGCGGAAGTTGCTGGAAGAGATGCGGGGATTTCACTGGATGCTTTGCTATGGCGATTTCCTGCGGGAATCCGGGTACGCGCTGCGCAAAGCGGGACTGCAGTTTCTCGATTTGAGCGCCTCGTCCGCCTGAATTTCCCGGGAAGTCCTGGCACAACTCGCGGGGACCAAGAGATGTCCACCCACCAGCCGCCGCGGGGAGGCCGGTCGCCCTGGCCGGGGGGCCCGCGAAGGTCGTGGCCGTTCGCGAACGCGGGGCGGTCGCCGCTCCCTCCGAAGGGGTATCCCAAGTGAGGCCATGCTGCCAACCAACCCGGCCCGCGCCTCTGGAGCATCCGAAGACCGCCCGCCGCGTGCGGATGTTTTGTGCACCGGCGGACGTCAGTTTCTGAGCCCCGGATTCCCGAAGCCCGGGGAATTGTCGCTCTCCCACTGTTCTCGTGCCGGGGATGCCCGGAACTGCGCCGAGCGTTCGGGGCTGTCAGGGACCTGAAATGCGCGGCTCTTGGGGCATCCGACGAGTTTCCACTTTGGCCCCCGGGGTTTGCCTGCCTAGACTGCTCGGCCAATGTCGCAACTGCTGAAATCCTCCGGGGCCATGGCATTGGCCACGCTGACCAGCCGGATCCTCGGCATGGTTCGCGAGATGGTCTATGCCCGGTTCATGGGCGACGGATGGGTGGCGGGCGCCTTTCAAGTGGCCTTCACCATGCCGAACCTGTTCCGAAGGCTCCTCGGCGAGGGCGCCCTGACAGCGGCGTTCATCCCCATTTTCAAGCAGAAGGAACGACGGGGGGACACGGCGGGCATGTGGCGGGCCGCCAACGCCGTGATTTCCGGCCTGATCGTGGCCGCCGCGGTGATCATCGGCCTGGTGGTACTGGGTGTGACCGCCGTGCTCGAATGGGGCCCCTGGGAGGGCCGCGTTCGCCTCATGCTGTCGCTGCTGCGAATCATGTTTCCCTACATGCTGCCGGTCTGCCTGACGGCGGTGTTCATGGGCATGCTCAATGCACGCGGCTATTTCTTCATTCCGGCCATGGGTGCCGCCATGTTGAACGTGGTGATGATCGTCTCGGTGCTGGCCGTGGCCCCGTTCTGGGGGCGCGAGTTGCACGAGCAGATCTACGCACTGGCTTACGGGGTCCTGGCGGCCGGACTGGCCCAGGCCGCGTTCCAATGGCCCTCCCTGCGCCGGGAGGGTTTTCGGTATGAATGGGTGGCGCCGTGGCGGGATGAAACCGTGCGCGAAGTGGTGCGGCGGATGATCCCGGGGACCATCGGCGTGGCGGCCTTTCACCTGAACGTGGTGATGGTGCAGTTGCTGGGTTTGTGGGTGGACAGCCCGCAGGCGCCCGTGATTGCACCCTATAACTACGCAGTGCGGCTGATGGAACTGCCGCAGGGCGTGTTTGGAATCTCGGTAGCCACCTATCTGTTGCCCACGTTGTCCGGATTGGCCGCCTCCAGGGACTACGGCGAGTTTCGCCAAACGCTGCGGCACGGCGTGGGACACCTGTTGACCGTGAATTTGTGGGCGGCCGTGATGCTGGTGGTGCTGGCCGAGCCGATTGTGCGTTTGTTGTTCGAGGGACGGCGGTTCGGTCCGGACGCCACCCTGCGCACGGCCTGGGCGCTGCAGTTTCTGGCGCCCAGTTTGGTGGCCTATTCGCTGGTGAACGTCCTGGCGCGCGCGTTCTACGCGCTGGACGACACACGCACGCCCATGTGGATCAGCGTGGTCTGTCTGGGGATCAACCTGGCGTTGTCGGCCTGGCTGGTGCATCCGCTGCGCCAGGCGGGGTTCGGCCTGGCCAACACCATCACCTCCGCCCTGAACTGTGCCCTGCTGGCGTATGCGTTGCGAAGGAAACTGCGTCGGCTCGAGTGGGCATCGTTGCGCCCGCTGGGTGGGCGGCTGTTGCTGATGGCGGCGATCACCATCGTCGTGACGGCGGCTGCGGGGCATGCATGGCGGGTGAAATGGGGCCACGACACCGTGGGGTTGCGAATGGCGGCGGTGTTTGTACCGGGCGCGGCCGGGACGTTGGTGTACGCTCTGCTGGCGTGGCTGCTGCGGATTCCGGTGGCCACGGAGTTGTGGGAGCTGGTTCGGTCGAGGTGGCCGGGACGGAAGCGCCGGGTCACCTGACCCGCTGCAGAGCATGCAGCAGAGAGGGCCATGGAGCCCTGCGAATCCGGAGGGAACAACCCGCGGACCATGCAGAATCGGATGTCCGGAAGTTCGAGACGCTCTGCCGGGGTGGCTTTTTGCGCGAAGCGTCAGGGATTGGGGGCCACACCAGTCTGACGCAGGAGCCATTCCAGGAAGGGGAGATCTTCCGGTCGGGTCAGTTTGGGGTTGGGAGCGGGGTGGACGACGAGTTCCACGGGTTGACCGATGAGCTCGCAGGCGGCGGTGTCGTCGGTGATTTCCAGTCCACGGCGCTGCGCCTCGTGCAGGGCGCGGCGGAGGATGGAGGTTTGGAAGGCCTGCGGGGTTTGGACGGCCCAGAGTCGGGCGCGGTCGAGGGTGCGGGTGACGAAGCGTCCGTCGAGGGATTCTTTGATGGTATCGGTGACGGGCTGGGCGGCGACGGCGGCGCCGGTGCGGCGGGCGGCTTCGTAGCAGGCGCGGATGAGATCGGGAGGGGTGCACGGGCGGGCGGCGTCCTGGACGGCCACAAGGTCCGCCTCGGGGGCCACGGCTTGGAGCCCGTTCCACACGGAGTCCTGTCGGCGCGGGCCCCCCGGGGCGAATCGGAAAGGCTTGGTGGTGCGGATTTCTTGAGCCAGTTGGAGGAATCGGGGTTGGGTTTCCGGGCGTGTGACCAGGACGATTTCGTCCACGAGGGGACAGCGGTCGAAGCGTTCCCAGACGTGGGCGATGACCGGGCGCCCGGCCAGGGACAGCCAGAGCTTGTCCCCCTGCCCCCCCATGCGGGTGCTCCGTCCGGCGGCCACCAAAATGACGCTGTTCATGGGGGCAGTGTAAGAGGTGGTCCGGGTTGGCCAAGGGGCAAAGCGCCCGGGATGGCGCTCCCAAGGTGTGGGCCGGTGTATGCGCACCTTGGCGCGGCGGGCATGGATTGGCCGTGCGTCGGAGACGCGGGAACGGGCAGAATGGCGGCGTGACGGGTGTGGAATTGATTCGCGACCTGGCGGTGGTGTGGCTGGTAGCCGGGGCGGCGGCCTGGGTGTGCGTGCGGCTGCGGCTCTCGGCGGTGGTGGGATATTTGGTGGCGGGCATGGTGATCGGGCCGCACACGCCGCCGTTTGCGCTGGTGCGGGATCAGGCACGGGTGGAGCTGCTGGCCGAGTTGGGGCTGGTGTTCCTGGTGTTTTCCATCGGACTGAACCTGAGTTTGCGTCGCTTCCAAGCGTTGGGCCTTTCGGTGGCGGTGGCCGCGGCAGGGGCGGCACTGCTGGTGTTGCAGGTGTGCCGGCTGTTGGGCTGGGCGTTGGGATGGTCGCCGGTGCAGTCGTTGTTTCTGGCGGGGACGTTGATGGTCTCGAGCTCGGCGATCATCAGCCGAGTACTGGAGGAGACGCAACAGACGCACGAGCGGCCCGGACAGCTGGCATTGGGGATGACGTTGCTGGAGGACCTGATCGCCGTGGTGATGCTGACGGTGCTGACTTCGATGGTGCATCTGGGCGGGCCGGCGCCGGTGGTGGGAGAGATTGTGGGCGGGTTGGTGGCGTTTGTGGTGTTGGTGGTGTTGTTGACGTTGCTGGTGGTGCCGCGGCTGCTGGGGTGGTTGACGCGGGAGACGTTGCCGGAAGTGCGGACGCTGGTGGTGGGCGGGTTGTTGCTGGGCCTGGCCTGGGCGGCGGTACGGGCGGGCTACTCGCTGGCCCTGGGGGCGTTTGTGTTCGGGATGATTGTGGGTGGAACAAGGTATCGGGGGGATTTGGAGCGGGTGTTTGCGGGCTTGCAGCAGATTTTCGGGGCGGTGTTTTTCGTGGCGATCGGGATGCAGGTGAACGTGCGCGAAGCGGGGGCGGTGTGGCCATGGACGTTGGGGCTGGCGTGCCTGGCGTGGGTGTTGCGACCGGCGGCGTGTGCCGTGGCGTTGATGGTCACGGGGGTTCGGGTGCGCGAAGCACTGCAGGCGGGACTGACTTTGACACCCCTGGGCGAGTTCTCGTTTGTGTTGGCGCAGGTGGGGGTGACGGCCGGGATCATGCCGTCGGAGTTCTACGCAGCGGTGGTGGGGGCGGCGTTGTTGACGAGCCTGGCGGCGCCGTGGTTGGGACGGAGGGCGGAGCGGTGGAGTCGACTCGGGGCGGAGCGGTCACCGGAGCCGGCACGGGAGTGGTTGTTGTTTTATGCGGGCTGGCTGGACCGATTGCGGAGTTCCCCACAGGGGCGGTTGCTGTGGGGCCTGGTGCGGCGTCCGTTGGGACAAGTGGGATTGTGGACGGTGGTGTTGTCGGCCCTGGTGGTGACAGCGCCGCGCGTGTGGCGCTGGTTGCGAGCGGAGGGGATTGCCGGTGGAGAAGGGGGCGTGTGGTTGTGGGGATTCGGTCTGGGGGTGGGCCTCCTGGCCCTGCCGCTGGCGCTGGCGTGGTGGCGGAGTTTGGGGGTGGTGGTGATGGTATTGGCGGAAGCGGCCACGCGAGGCTCACCGCGACAGAAGCGATTGCAACCGTTGCTGGAGGGTGCGCTGCGAGTGGTGGCCACGGCGGCGGGTCTGGAGTGGCTGGCGTTGTTGTTGCCGCCCGGAGTCTCGCTGGCGGGTAGTGCGGGCGTGCTGGTGACGGGCCTGTTGGTGGCGGCGGTGGTGCTTCGGAAGCGCCTGATTCGATGGCAATCGCGTCTGGAATGGGAACTGCGGCAGCAATGGCCCGGCGGGCGCACCGGCACCACGGCGGGCTCGGCGCTCGGGTTGTCAGGCACGGACGAATGGGATTTGGATGTGGTGGAGGTGGAACTGCCGGGTGACAGTGCGCACGCGGGTCGGAGTTTGGCCGAGCTGAAGCTGCGGGAACGTTTCGGATGTACCATCGTGGGCATCGAGAGGCAGGGATGGCCCATCACGAATCCGGGGGGAGAGGCCTGCCTGTATCCACACGACAAACTGCTGGTCCTGGGGGCGCCGCAAGCGCTGGAGGGGGCCATCAATTATTTGCGGCTGGCTGGTGCGGGTGCGGGTCCGGCCGCGTTCCCCGACCTCGCATTGGAAACAGTGGTGGTCCCGGAGGGAAGTCCGGCGGCGGGACGGACGTTGCGGGAGCTGGATTGGATTCGGCGGTTTGGGATTCAGGTGGCGGCGATTGGGAGGGCCGGGATGCAAAAAGTGGCACCGACGGGTTGGGACCGCATCGAGTCGGGGGACGAACTGTTGGTGCTGGGGACGCATGAACAGATCAAGCGGTTTACCGCCTCCTTGAGCCGTTCGGAAGAAGCCGACACGGCTGGACGGGCTGGCGGAGAAGATCGAGGCGTCCCCGGGTGAATGCGAAACGGGTCCGACGGTATGTGGTTTGGGGCACCTCAGGCGGCGGGGCGCCAGTCCAACAGGCGGAGTTGCACGGTACGCTGGCCGTCGCGGCTGCGCCATTGGGGGACAAAGGCCAGGTCGAACCGGCCCACGGGCAGGGGTTGATCGCCGCCGTTCCACCAGACCGTCTCGAGGACGGCGGTGCCGTCGGTGACCCAGAGGCGGACGTGCTGACGGTCCGGCCCGAACCGTTGCAGGGGCCGGTGATGCGTGAGCGCGCGGGCGGCCAGTTGGACGGTGGGATTGCCCAGACCGAAGGGTCGAAGCCGGTCCAACTCGCACAAGAGGGATGTGGTGAGCTGGTGGAGGGCGACTTCCGCGTCGATGCGCAGGACCGGTTGCAGTGCCTCGGGGGCGAGGGCCTGCCGGGCCAGCTCGTTCAGCCGGACGCGTAACGCATCGAGATGCCGGGGGAGGACGCTGACGCCGGCGGCCATGGCGTGGCCGCCGTGGCGGAGGAGGAGATCGCTGCATCGGCGCAGGGCTGCGGCCAGGTCGAACCCCGGAATGCTGCGGCCGGATCCCCGCCAGGTCTCCCCGTCTCCGCCCAGGATGAGGGTGGGACGATAGAATTCCTGGACGATGCGAGCGGCGACGATGCCGACGACGCCCAGGTGCCAGTCGGGGTGTCCTTCCACGATCACGTAATCGGTCTCGGGGTTGAAGCGGTCCCGCAGTCGTTGGAGGACCTGCTCGAGGATGCGGCGTTCGAGGGCCTGGCGGTCGCGGTTCCAACGGTTCAGTTGGTCGGCCAGAGGCCCGGCTTCCATCGGGGAACGAGCTCGAAGGAGATGAAAGGCGGCCTCGGCCGTTTCGAGGCGTCCGGCGGCGTTGAGGCGCGGGGCGAGTTGAAAGCCCACCTCGTAGGTGTCGAGGGGTTCCGGGCAACGGGCAACCTGGCAAAGGGCTTGAAGGCCGGGGCGTCGGGTGGCATTGAGTCGTGCCAGCCCGGCTTTGACGAGGATGCGGTTTTCCCCGCTGAGGGGAACGACGTCGGCAATGGTTCCGAGGGCGACGAGATCGAGCAGGGGACGGAGGTCGAAGGCGGCGGCCTCGGGGCGACCTTGTTGTCGGCCGCGTTTGACGAGGGCGTGAGCGAGTTTGAAGGCGAGGCCCACGGAGCAAAGTTCGCCAAACGGCACTGGTTGGGCGTCAGGGCCGGTTCGCACGCGCGGGTTGACCAGAGCGCAAGCGGGCGGGGCGGGTTGGCTGACCTGATGATGGTCCACGACGAGGACATCCACGCCGCGGTCCTGGAGTTGCCGTATCACCTCAAAGGAGGTGGAACCGCAATCGACGGCCAGAAGGAGTCGGGTGGGGAAGCGGGCAAGGCAGTTGGCCACGGCTTCCGGACTCAGTCCGTACCCTTCCTCGAGGCGGTGGGGCAGATACACCGCGGTGGACCAGCCCAGGCCTTCCAGCACTTCCTGCAGAAGGGCCGTGGCGGTCACGCCGTCCACGTCGTAATCGCCGAAGAGGACGACCCGCTCGCCACGAAGGCGTGCCTGTTCGAGGCGGTCCACGGCCTCGACCATGCCCGGCAGGGCGAAGGGATCCTGGAGTCGGGCCAGTTTCGGCTCCAGGTACGCGCGGCAGCAGCCGGTTTCGGTCAGCCCGCGGTTAATCAGGCATTGGGCCAGCAACGGCGAGATGCGCAGGGCCCGGGCGAGGCTGTCGGCCAGCAGGGGTTGGGGCGGGGTCAGTTGCCAGCGGAAGTTCATCCGGCCCATTGCAAGAGCCGCAACAACTGTTGGGTCCACTCGGCCAGGTGCCACAAGACCAGGCCGCCCAAAACGAGGAAATAACCCACGGCAATCAGGCTCATGAGGTAACCGGCCCAAATCATCACACCGTCCTCCTCCATGATGCTGAAGGCCAGCAGGATGATGGCGTAACTGGGCAGGGTGTTGGACCCGAAGAAGGGGGGCGACGGCAGCGGCAGTGCCATCAACACCGCCAAAAGGACGATCAACGCCGCGTGAAAGCGACGGACCAGCGGCCACCGCAACCAGCGGGTGCGTCGCGGCCGCACCACCTTTTCAATCCACCGACAAACCTTAAGCCCTCCGGTGAGAATCGCCTGTCTCGTTTTTGCCGTGAGAGGGCGGTCGCCCCACCGGGCCGGCAGGCGCGGCACGCGGCCCTGGCCCATGCGCCAGGCCAGAAAGGCGATCATCGGCCCGGCCAGCGTGCTCAATCCGGGCACGGAAACCCAGGCCACAAACGGCAGAGCCAACAACACCATGACCAAACATGCGCTGCGTCCGCCGGTGGCGGCCAGCAGCTGGTTGACCGTGAACGGAGCGGCGGCCCCACCCTGGTTCAGCAGCCGTTCCAACTGCTTGGACAACGGCTCGTGCGGCAGTTGGGAAGGGGGCGCAGTCATGGCCGGTGAGCAGCTTGAGGAGGGCCGGCGCGGAGTCCCGCCGGCCGGCGCGCTAACCCGACGGGAAAGCGGGGGGCTCCGAGGCGGACCCGGCAGGCTCGGGCATCTTGCCCCCGCGGCGGCGTTCCCACCAGGTGTGGAGCAGGGACGCGGTAATCGACAGGGTGATAATCCCGGCGACCACACACAGCGCCACGGTGGTGGGCATTTCGAACTGCCACCAGTGGCGCGGATGACCATGAGGATCCAGCAACATCTTCACCCCGATGAACACCAGCACGACCGACAATCCCGTTTTCAGGTACCGGAAACATGCAATCAGGTTGGCCAACACGAAGTAGAGCGATCGCAACCCGAGGATGGCAAACACGTTCGACGTGAACACGATGAACGGTTTGGTGGTGATGCCGAAGATGGCGGGGATGGAATCCACCGCGAAGATGAGGTCGGTGGTCTCGACCATGAGCAGGACCAGCATCAGCGGCGTGATGGCGCGACGTCCCTGGTGGTGCGTGAAGAAGCGCTGGCCATCAAAATAGGGCGCCACGGGAAAGAGGCGTTGCGCCGCCCGAATCACGGGATTGCGTTCCGGATGCACGCCTTCCTCGCGGGAAAACAGCATCTTGATCCCGGTGACCACGAGGAACGCCCCAAAGACGTAGAGCGTCCAGAGAAACCGCTGCACCAGTGCAGTGCCGGCGGCGATCATGAGGCCGCGCATGATCAGCGCCCCCAGAATCCCCCAGAACAACACCCGGTGCTGGTACTGGGGCGGCACCCGGAAATAGGCGAAGATCATGGCGATGACGAAGACGTTGTCCATGGAGAGGGACAACTCCACCAGATAACCGGTCAGATACTCGATGGTTTCCTTGTGCGTCCATCCCTCCACCATGCGCGGGGCGATGAAGAAACCGAACGCCAGCGACAGCGTGACCCACACGCTGGTCCAGGCCAGGGCTTCCCGGAACCCCACGACGTGCGCGCGGCGATGGAACACGCCCAGGTCCAGGGCCAGAAAGAACAGGATGCAGCCGATGAAGACGGCCCACTGCCAGGGCGGAACTCCGACCCACGCGAACATGGCGGCTGTCCTCCTAGGCCCTGGCAGGCCCCACGGCGGTGGCGGCAGGTTGGCTGGGCAGCGGCTCGCCAATGGCCGGCCGTTGTCCCTTGTGCCACCACAGGACCAGGGCACCGGCGATGTAGATGCTGGAGTAGGTGCCGGTCAGAATCCCGATGAGGAAGGCGAAGGCGAAGTCGTTGATCACCGGGCCGCCCAGGAGGTAGAGGGCCAGGGTGGCCAGGAACGTGGTGCCGGAGGTGATGATGGTGCGGCTCAAGGTCTGGTTCAGCGCGTGGTTCATGATCTCGCGGAAGGTCCCTCGAATGCCCAGCTTCAGGTCCTCGCGCACGCGATCGAAAATCACCACGGTGTCATTGATGGAGAAGCCGATGATGGTCAGCAGGGCGGCGACCGTGGTGGCGTTGAGCTGATGTTGGGCCAGGAAATACCAGCCGAGGGTCATGAGGAGGTCGTGCACGACGGCCACGACCGCGCCCACGGCAAAGGAGAATTCGTAACGGAAGGCCAGGTAGATCAGGATCCCGAACATGGCCAGGACCGCCGCCACGACGGCGCTGCGCTGGATTTCCCGCCCGATGACGGGCCCGATGGTGTCCACGCCCAGGACCCTGAACTTGGCCTCCGGGAAGCGTTGGCGCAGTTCCTCCACCACGCGGTTGGCCAGTCCCTGGGCGGCGTCTTCAGGCGCGTTCCGCGGCACGCGCACGGTGATGCGCAGGTTGTCCGTTCCGGTGGCCACGTCCCGCTGGTAGCCGATGAGTACATCGCTCCCGCTGGCCCGGGTGGCCGCGGCACGGAGTTGATCCACCTCCACGCGGTGGGCCGGATCGAACGCGAGCGTGAGGTCGGCACCCCCGGTGAACTCGACTCCCAGCACGTCCTGGCCGCGCACGAAGATCCCGTAGCCGTTGCCCACCAGAATGAGCAGCCAGGAGGCAATGAACGCGGGTTTCGCCCACCGGAGAAAGTCGACGTTGGGGCTGCGAATCAAATGCAGCATCTTGAGCGATCGCAGCCAACCGCGGTCGAGAAGCCAGTCGAAGATCAACCGGGTTACGAACAGCGCGGTGAACATGCTGACGCACAGACCGATGGTGAGGGTCACGCCGAATCCCTTCACGGGGCCGGTGCCCATGTAGATCAGGATCACGGAGGCGATCAGCGTCGTGAGATTGGCGTCCAGGATGGTGCCGAAGGCTTTCTCGTAGCCGGCGGCGACGGCGCCCCGGAGGGATTTGCCCGCGGCCAGTTCCTCCCGGATGCGCTCAAAGATGAGCACGTTGGCGTCCACGGCCATGCCGATGGTCAGGACAATGCCCGCAATGCCGGGGAGGGTCAACGTGGTGCCGATCGAGCACATCACGCCCAGGAGCATGAGGACATTGAGCAGCAGGGCCACGTTGGCGACCGCGCCCGCGAACAGGTAGTAAACCAGCATGAACACACAGACGGCCGCGGCACCGGCCACGGCGGCCCGCATGCCGCTGCGGATGGAGTCGGCGCCGAGCGTGGGGTCGACGTCGCGCGACTCGATCACCCGCAACGGGGCGCGCAACGGGTTCTCCAGCACATTGGCCAGTTCGATGGCCTCGCGGAGGTCGAAATTCCCGGTGATCTCGCCGCTGCCCGTGAGGATCGGTTCCTTGATGCGGGGCGCCGAATACAGGACGCCGTCCAACACGATGGCGAGTTGGCGCCCGATGTTTTCGCGCGTGATTTGACCGAAGAGTTCCGCCCCTTCCGGAGTCAGTTGGAAAACAATGCGGGGTTCTCCGAGGTTGCCGCGAACGACCATGGCGCTTCTGACATAGGCGCCGGTCATGCCGCGCTCGGGCCGCTTTTTGACCAGGTACCGTTGGAGCGTCTTGGTGCCGTCGGGGTTGCGGCGTTCCTCGGTGAGCACTTCGTAGCCGGGCTCGATGAGGCCCTCGCGCAGGAGCTCCTCGCTGCGTTCGTGCACGAGGCGAAACTCCAGGAACGCTGCGCGCTGCAACTGGCGCTGGGCGCTTTCGCGGTCCGCTTCGGACAGTCCCGGCAGTTGGACCAGGATGCGGTTCCGGCCGGCCGGCGCAATGATGGGCTCGGCCACGCCGAACTTGTCCACGCGCCGGCGCAACACCTCGACGGCCTGAGACAGGGCGCTTTCCAATTCCTCCGGGTCCACAGAGTTGGTGCGGGTGATGATTTGGCCGGCCTGGTTGGTGATTACCTCCACGCTGGCCAACCGGTTGGTGTCCATCTCCAGGAGGAAGGACGTGCCGCCGCGCAGGTCCAGGCCGAGCCGGATTTTGCCCGCCGCCTCCCGCTGCAGGCGGTTCAGGATGGCGAGGGTGGGATTGGGCTCGTTTTCCAGGCCCTTGTAGAAGGGGAAATAGCGGCGGATGTCGTTGGTGCCGATGGCGTCGAGCAAATTGCCGTAAGCCCGGTCGGGCCGCTGCTGCTGCAACTGCACCACCTGGTACCAGATGTTGGAAAACGTGGTGTCCTTGTTGACGGCCCGTTCCCGGAACACCTGCACCAGGTCGCGGCCGGTGGGCGGATACAGGTTGTAAAGGGACCAGGCAATGGCCAGGACGACCACCCCCCATTTCCAAGTGTTCCGACGCATGGCTGGCTGGACGCGAACGTTTGCGGGTTCAGGATCGCCGAAAGCTCAGGAGGAACCGGATGACTGCCGGATTTGCACGACGGCGGACTTGAGCATCTCCAGCTTGGCATCTTCGGAGCGGAGGATGACCCGGTCCTCCTTGACGGAAGTGACCCTGCCGATGATGCCGCTGCTGGTGACGACCTCGTCGCCGGGTTTGAGCCGCTTGAGCAATTCGGCATGTTCCTTCTCCCGGCGGCGTTGCGGGCGGATGAGAAGGACGTAGAAAATCACCGCAAACAGCAGGATGGGCACCAGGGTCGTCCACAGCGGCGGTGTTGGACCTTGCTGCGCCTGGGCGAACAAGGCGACGAGCCCGAGAGTGTTCTGGATCATGATCGCTTCCACAAGTGCCGGCCAAGGTAACCCCGCTGCGCCTTTTGGCAAGCGTTATGCGCGGGAAGGGATGGATGGACGGCGCGTTTCCGCCTTTGAACATCCCGAAGGCCCGGGGGCATTCCGGGCCTGCCCGGTGGGGGAAAGACGACGAACAGCAAACCTTTGGTCGGGATTGTCGCATCTGGAGTTCAACAACAGAAACGCGCCCTCCGCCGTCCATGGCTCGCACAAGCCCATCCTCGCGACGCAAGTGCAATTCAACGAGCCCGGGGCCGTGGCCCGGGAAGTCGATCCCCCGAGCCCGTCGCGCCCCGAAAGGGCGCAACTTGGGCCCCCGATGCGAGGGCCGGTCAGGTCCATACCGAATCCACGGGGCGGCACGCAGCGCCCCGAAAACGGGGTTCGCAAGGCAATAGTCGAGTGGATCCGGAACGAATGCCGCCCCTTCAGGGCGCGATCGATTTGGGGCGTTCCGCTACCCAGGGCGTTGCCCCGGGGCTGGTGACCTGCCGCCCCGGTCGGGGCGGACACGCCACGCGCCGGAGGCGTAACCGTTCATCCGTTCTCGGAGCAATCCCGTTGGTCCGGGTGGGCCTTCGAGTGGCGGATTTCGAGCTTTCGTGGAGTGCACGTACGTGCGCGCCGAAAGCGCATTCGATCCAACAGCCCGGGACAACGCCCCGGGAGCCCGGTCCCCCCACCCGCGCGCGCCCTGAAAGGGCGCAACCCGTTGATCCCATCGCGAGGGCCGGGCGAGCCCCACTGGATCCCGCTCCTTTAGATCGGGGTGAATCTCGGTTGGCTGCCCGCCCCGCACGCCGCGCCGGGCTGTTGCCTCCGTGCCCCGGTGGGGCAAACACACGGCAGGCCGACGGCGCGAAACTTTCCCAATCCTGGTGGGTGCGGCGGAAATGAATTCGCAGCCCGCGACAGGGAAACTCCACCTCGACGGCGGTTGGTCAACGTCACGCAAGAGGCGCCACCGGCCTTTTGTCCGACCTTCGACGGTTGACGCCATGGGGTTGCCCATCCAAGCTGCGGCCATGTCCACAAGCACCGTCTCCTTCCGTGTGCGACGTGCGGTTTTCAGCGCGGTTTCCGTGCGCGCGCCCGGGAGCCGGTCCGTTCCGAGCCGACCATGAAAGAAATCACCGTCCTGCTCCATGGCTGGAGCGACTGCTCCGTCTCGTTCCGCAAAATGAAACAGTTTCTCGTCGCCTCCGGCGTGGGAACCGTCAAAACGATTTACTACGCCGATTACGAGTCGCGCGAAGACAACCTCACGTTCGCCGACGTGGCGGACGGGTTGAACGACCGGTTTCGCGAGGAGGGCTTTGTGGATGCCCACGGACGGAAGCAGTGTCTGCTGAACCTGATCGTGCATTCCACCGGCGGGCTGGTGATCCGGCACTGGATCTGGCGTTATTACTTGAAGGACCGTCGGCCGTTGAGCGACTGCCCCGTCCGGCGCCTCATCATGCTCGCACCGGCACATTTCGGCTCGCCGCTGGCGCACCGGGGCAAATCCTTTCTGGGCGCCCTGTTCAAGGGCCGATGGAAGATCGGGGACTTCCTCGAGGTGGGCCGGCAATTGCTGGAGGGACTCGAGCTGGCCAGCCCCTACCAATGGGAACTGGCGCATCGGGACCTGCTGCGACCGGATCCGCCCTATCGCGCCGACGCCATCCAGACCACCGTGCTGGTGGGAATTCAGGACTACACCGGCCTTCGGGGCTGGGTCAACAAGCCCGGCACGGACGGCACCGTGGTCATCGCCGGCACCAACCTCAACTGCGCCAAGTTGGAGCTGGATTGTTCCGCACCCGCCGCTCCGTCGGAGGCACCCGAAGCCCCCGTCCGTTGGGCCCGTACGGATCCGCCCGATGACTTTGCCTGGGGCGTGCTGGAGGGCGTGGACCACGGCACCCTCGTGGATGCGGTCGCGCCCGGCCGGGACAACGTCGTGACGCGTCTGCTCCTCAGGGCCCTGGGCATCCGGGATGCGCAGGAGTTCCGAGACTTTCAACAAGAAGTGGCAGAGCGCACCCAACAGACCTATCGAACCACCGGGAAGCCCCGCCATCAGCAGTTCCTGTTGCACGCGGTGGACGACCAGGACACACCCGTCCGCGATTTTACCGTGGAATTCTTCGTCTTCCGGCGGCCCCGCGGCGCGGCGCCCCGGGTGATCCGGCGGGAGACGCTGCGCCCGGCCGAACTGGACGCGAGCCTCCGCCTGAGCCGACTCCTCACCGCCGAGTTCCACACGCACAGCGTCGATCCGAGTTATCGGCGCATGCTGGTGGACGTTGACGCGGTGCTGAGGGAACTGGATCAAATCGCCCGGGACTGGGGCGAGCCACCCGTGCTCAGTGCGCGCGTGCACGTGCCCCGCGTGGACCGCGGCATCGCCTATCGCCTGGACTCGCTCCAAAACCTGGTCCTGTACGATCCTCTGGACCCGCGACCGGATGGCTTGACGTTCTTCTATCCCAACACCACCACCCTCGTGGAACTGCGCGTGGATCGCGAAACTCGATACGTGCGGCTGGGGACCGAGCCGTTACGACACTGAACGTTCGCTCGGGCGGCGCGCCGGGGGCTTCCTGAACCGCTGCAGGTGCACCTCAGCAGGCCGGGCTCGAGGGGCATCCCACCCGACCCTCAAAAGCGGTCCCCACATACCGGAAGCAAAAGATGGGAGGGACACTCCCGGTTGAGCAAAACTGCGTTGCGCGCCTTCCGGGCCGGGATGGCGGATCGGAACGGACCGCCGTGATTGGGATTCGGATCGTAGCCGGGTCCACTGCTGGACGTCACGTGTACCCGCAACCGATGGCCGCGGTTGATCACCACGCTGATCGGGCCCAGCTCGACCGACACGGGTTCCACCTGGTTGGGGACCAAAAAGACTTCGCGATCGAACCCGTGGCGGAACCGCGCACGCAGCGCCCCTTCCACCAGGTTGAACGACCGGCCGTCGGGATAAACATCACACAAGCGCACAAAAACGTCCGTATCGGGCGCGTCGCTGCGGATCCAGAGACGGGCCCGGACATCTCCCGTCAGCTCCAACGGCCGCGCCAGCGGGGCACTGGTGAAGACCAACACATCCGAGCGCTCTTCGACAGGGCGCTGCTCGACCGGTCCCGCTGGCAGGGTCAATTGCGGACCGCCCCGCGTGGGCACCGGCGCGTCCGGATCATAGATGTACTCCCGTTCGCCGTGAGCCGACATGGGCCGATCCGGAGCAAAGGTGGCATTCGCATGCAGGTACCACGGCATCAGACGGCTTTCGGGCGGGGGCCATTCCCGGGTCGTCCGCCACTCCAGCCCGGGAGCACCCGGCTCAGCCACGTCACCCAGCACGTAGTAAGTGACCGGGGGCAAACGCGTAAGGCGCGGTTCTCGTCCCTGAAGCTGTTCGTCGAACCATGCCCACGGGTCCAGCAGGTCCGAGGGCGGCCGCCGGGCCCCATCCGGCAGGGTCCAGTCCCCGACCCGGGTCTGTCCCACCGCATGCGCCCACGGGCCCATGACGAGTTTTTGTCGTCCCCGCGCCCCGGGTCCACCCTCGTTCTGATAACCCAGGAAGGCGCGCACCGTGCCGCGGGCGAAGATGTCGTACCAGCCTCCCACATGGACCGCCGCGGCTGTGACGCGCGCGAAACGCCGCGTGGCATCCCGTGCCGCCCAGTAGGCATCGTAGCGCGGCCGCGTTACCCAATGGGCCAGGGCCGTGTCCGCGAACCTCGACATGCGCAACCAGTCCTCCACCATGGCCTTCTTGAACACTCCGCCCGGATAGATGCCGGCGTAAAGATTCGGCTCGCCCACGACCAGGTACTGGGCGCGCGGTTGCGGTGCGTCGTGCCCGGCGAGCTGAAACTGGGTGATGGCCAGTGCGGAGCCACCCCAGGTTCCGACCCGACCGTTGCACCACGGCTGACGCAGCAACCACTCCAGGGTGTCGGGACCGTCCACCGCGTCGTGTTCAAACGGCAGGTTGTCGCCCTCGGAGGCAAATCGGCCGCGGCAATCCTGGATGACCATCGCGTAACCGCGCTGCATTCCTTCGGTGCCCACATTGGCCAGGGTCGCCTTGTTGTACGGAGTCCGAACGAGGATCGCCGGCCAGGGCCCGGTGCCGTCCGGCAAATAAACATCGGTCGCCAGCCGCGTCCCATCCCGCATGGGCAGCAGCATGGTTTGGACCTCGCCACCCTGCGCGGGCCACCCAATCAGGAGAAGCAGGCAAAGTCGGAGCACGCGCGTCATCCCCGGGGCCAGGGAGCGAATTGCGTGCGAAGCCCTTGGAGCAGCTCCGGGTCTCGAGCCCGGCTGAACGTGAGCCGCCACACGGACGCGCCGGGACGCGCTTGTTGAATCCGCCTGGAAAATCCCCCGGGCCGTCATGGAAACCAAATCTTCCAACCTTTGTCAGGTCTCCGGTTTTGGCGTTCCCTCTGGCAAAAGGGTCTGCTTCCCGGGCAGCAGGGGCACGGCGGGAGAGACCGTCGGGCCTTGGCCGGGCCAGCAGGGGCGTACGAGTCGGACTCCCGCATCTCGACGGGTCTCACTCGACCTCCCACTCGTAGAGACCGGCGCTGAAGCCCTTGGGCAACCGGACTTCCAGCCGCAGGGCGGCGGTGCGCACGGGGTCGAATCGGACCCGCACCGGCTCCCCCTTGCGCACGGCGTACTCGTCCCGGGCCCGCACAGGCTGCCACTCTCCCCGCTCATCCCGGTACAGCAGCCGCCACGATTCCGGCAGACGGCACTCGCCCGTGCCCGTGTCGTCAAACCAACAGACGATGACGCTTTGGAACTGCGCGGGCTCCGGAAACTCGTACTGCACCCATTCCTGCGTGCCCTTGTGCGGCCAGAAATCGAATTGAGGCGCCCGACCATCGGGATAATCGGCCGGATACAGTTGGTCCCGGATCGGTTCGAGGGACATGCCCGACCGCGCAAACGAGGCGGTCAACCGCGCCTGCCGGGCCGGCGTGGGCCGGGGCGCCGGACGGGCCAGGCTGACTTCCCGCGCCACCCAAACGGTCATGGGACTGAGCTCGCGATTGGCCCAGGTCGCGTACGGAATCGCCGTCAATCGCGCCGGCACCGAGGTCCGTTGGCCCGACGCACTCCGCACTGCCCGTTGGGCATCCCGGATCTCCAGTACGGTCACACCGCCCAACAAATCCGGACGAAACCGGGCCTCGATGCGGGCCGTCTGCGGCAGCACGATGTCGAAGACCCGGCCCTCGTTGTCCAAACCTTCGAACGCGTAGACGATGGGCCCGCGTTCCAGGGCCACCTGGCCCCGCGTGGCGGCGATGTTCGGGTGCCCCGCCAATCGCCGCACCACCATGGGGAGCTCCAGAACCACCTCATCACCGGGTCGCCATGTCCGGCGCAACCGAACATACCCCTGTTCCAAGGGCGCCGATTGAACCCCTCCGTTGACGCGGACCCGCCAGGGCGCCGGCGTGGGATCGTCGTAGCGGTAAAGGTCCGAAGGGAGTGGCTGTCCGCGCACCCAGCCGGGAATGCGCAGGCACAACGTGAAGGTCGTCTCGCGCTCCGGCTGCAAGCGAATCCGCACCGTGCCCTCCCACGGATAGTCCGTGCTCTGCTCGAGCTTGAGCGGGGTGCCGGCCAGTGTCGTCTGCATGCGACCGGCCCCGTAGAGGTTCACGAAAAGTTCGTCCCCGCGCACCGCATAGAAATACCCGCCCAGCGAGGCCAGAAGCCGAAAGATGTTGGGCGGACAACACGCGCAACCAAACCATGGCGACCGGCCGTAGGTCCCGTCGGATTCCAACGGGTTGGGATAGAAGAAACGGTTGCCGGACAGGGAGACGCCGCTGAGCGCGCCATTGTAGAGCGTGCGCTCGAAGGCATCCATGTAACGGCCTTCGCCGGTCATCAGGAACATCCGGTGACTCCAGAACAGGAACGCCACGGCAGCGCAGGTCTCGTTGTAACACCGATGCGGCAGTTCGTAGGGGTCCCCGTAGGCCTCGCCGGAGGCCCGGGCTCCGCACCCGCCGGTCACGTGCAACTTGGTCCCCACCACATCGTCCCAAATGCGCGTGACGGCCTGCCAGTAGGCAGGTTCCGAGCCCAGGGCCGCCACGTCGGCCATGCCGCTGTACAGGTAATTGGCACGCACGGCATGGCCCACGGCGCGGGTCTGTCGGATCACCGGTTCGTGGTCCTGACTGTAAGTGCTTCCTCCCCGGCCCCGGCAGTCGAGGAAGAACCGCGCCAGCGTCAGCCACCGGCGATCGCCGGTGACACGGTAGAGCTTGGCCAGCCCCATTTCGATCACTTGGTGCCCCGGCGCAATCCGGGGCTCGCCATCGCCAAAGTCCCGCCACAAGAGCTCGGCACTCTTGAGACACACGTCGAGCAGCGAGCGCGATCCGGTGGCCTGGTAATGCGCCACGCCCGCCTCGAACAGATGTCCCAGATTGTAAAGTTCGTGGCTCAACTCCGGGTCCTTGACCCAGCGCTCCCGGCCGATCCACTGGTGCGCCGGTTGATCCGGGTGCATCGTCCGCCACGTGTAGAGATACCCGTCAGGTTCCTGAGCGGCCGCGATGCGTCGAATCATCCCCTCCAATCGTTCCGCCAGAGCCGGGTCCGGATGCAGCGTCAAACAGTACGACGCCCCTTCGATCGCCTTGTACACGTCCGAGTCGTCAAACGGAAACTCGGTGGGCGGCCGGATCTGGAAGTTGGTTTCCCCGGCCGCTCGTCGTCGCATCACTTCCGCCGCCAAATCGAAGTTCTTCAGTCGTCCGGAGGTCTCCAACTGCTCCAGGGCAAAGGGCAACGTGACCAGCCGGTTGGTGGCCTGTCGGGCCGCCAACAATCCACCCGTCAGTTCGACCTGGGGAAAGGCCACCGGCTGGACCGGATAATCCGCCCGGCTGCAGATCGGGATCAGGCAGGCACCGATGAGAATCGCATGACACCCTCGCATCGATCGGCAAACTGGGCCCGGCCCCCGGACCTGTCAACGCGGAAACCCCGGCAGGCGCCCTGGGCCGTTGCATTTCGGGTTTTTCGACCCCCGGGGAAAGTCGGGAGCATTTCGGGCTTCCCCCGGCACGGGAAAGCCGAAGGAAAGCAAACATTTCGTCGGGCCTCATGAATCTGGAGCTCAAGAAGGGAAACGCGCCCTCCGCTGTCCCCGGCTCGCATGGGCCCATTCTCGCGCCGCAGGTGCACTTCGATGAGCCCGGGGCACCGCCCTGCGAACTCGATTGCCCCATGCCCATCGTGCCCCGAAAGGACGCAACCCGAAGCCCCCACTGCGAGGGCCGGGCAGGCCCAAACCGAATCCGCGCGGCGGCACGCACGGCCCCGGGAAATGGGGTTCGCATGGTAATGGTCGAGTGGATCCGGATCGATTGCCGCCCCTTCAGGGCGCGATCGATTTGAAGCGTTTCGCTGCCCGGCGCGTTGCCCGGGGCTGGTGACTTGCCGCCCCGATCGGGGCAAACACCCGACGCGCCGAGGGCGCAACCGTTCATCCGTTTTCGGGGCAATTCGGTTGCTCCGGGCAGGCCCTCAGTGGGGCATGCTCAACCTCCTTGGGGTTCACTTACGTCCGCGCCGTAGGCGCATACAATTCCATAGCCCCGGGGCAACACCTTGGAAACTCGGCCTAAACACCCGTCTGAACATGGCCCCTTTTTGCGTCGTGGGGCCAACCGCACCGGCCCGGGTTAAGCTTGTCTCGCTTGAGGCCGGGAATGTTCGATTGCCCGAGGTTGCGCGATCTGCGCGGGCAGATGAATGAGGAGGAGGGGTTGAGCGTCGAAGCGGGCATGGATCACGAACGGTCACGGGGCGGAGTTTCGCGGCGGAGGTTTCTGGGCTGGGCGGTCGCGGCGGCCAGCTTGATGAGCCTGCGTTCTTCGGCCCAGACCGGGGACAAGGGCGTGCCGCCGCGTCGGCTGGAACGCCTGGCGCCCGGGGCCAATGTCTGTCGGTGGTTTCGGTTTCCCCGGCAAACGACCGCAGAGCACTTTGCCGATTACATCCGTGAATCCGAGGCGGAGTGCATGGCCCGGGTGGGACTGCGCCATGTTCGCCTGTGTGTGGCGCCGGCGGTGATTCTGGACGTGCGCGAGGGTCGGCCACGGCCTGAAATCCTGCCTCACTTGGAACAGGCGATTCGCCGGTTTCATCGAGTCGGTCTGGCGGTGGTGGTGGATCTGCACAACGAGGATCGACAGGCCGAACTGGATCCGGCCTGGCAGGACGCCTTCGTGCGCTTTTGGGGGGAACTGGCCCGGCGCCTGAACGCATTCGATCCGGACCTGACGTTCCTCGAATTCATCAACGAACCGGTCTTCCAGGGCCGAGAGGAGGAGTGGAATCAGCTCAATGCGCGCCTGGCCACTGCCATTCGCCGGAATGCCCCGGGGCATACGTTCATCACTTCCGGCCCCAACTGGGGCGGCATCCGCGGTCTGCGCCGCCTCAAGCTGCTGGAGGACCGGAACGTGGTGTACTCGTTCCACTTTTACGAACCGTTTCCGTTCACGCATCAAGGGGCGACGTGGTCGAGCGAAGAGGTCAAACCGTTGCGGCAGGTGCCCTACCCATCGAGTCCGGAGGCAGTGGCGCCCCTGCTGGAGGGGCTGAAGGATCATCCCGGGGCACGAGCCATGCTCGAGCGGTACGGGGAGCAACGATGGAACGCCGAGCGCCTCGCCGCGGAGTTTCAGCAGGCCGTGAGCTGGGGACAATCGCATGGAGTGCCCCTGTATTGCGGAGAGTTTGGGGTGTTCCCGCGGCATGCCCGGCCGGAACACCGGGCCCAGTGGTTCCGGGATGTCGGCCAGATCCTGGCCCGGCACAAGGTGGGTTGGGCGGTGTGGGGGTGGGACGAGGGCTTTGGACTGGCGCGACAATGGGTCAACGGGCGGCCGGTGGTGGACGAGACCGTGGCCCGGGCGCTGGGGCTGCAACCGTGTTAAGGATCAGGGCACCAGAGTCCCCTGTCGGCGCGCCTTCGGGCCAAGGGTTCACCGCCGCCGCTGCAGCCGTTCGATGGCGCGTGCCACCGCGCCGCGGTGTTGCAGCAGCAAACGGGGATCCGTGGTGAAGCGGGTTTGGTCGCGCGAAATGCTTTCCGGGATTTCCAGCAGCCGGCGCGCGGTGCGTGCTGCCGCACGAGCACGGGCATCCCCCAGTTGTTCCACCCGCTGGATTTCCTGCTGCAGCAGCCAGAAATAATCATAATCCTCGATGCCATCCCGCAGGTTCTCCCATCGCAGGGAAGGGATGGGGCCCTGGATGACCGGTGGGCCGGGTTGATTGGGGTCGCGCCGCGGCGGGTAAAGGAACCGCCCATCCCCGTTGCCCCAAGGGATGCGCGTTCCGGGAGGATGCCCGTACCCGCTGAGGTAGCTCATGGGGTCATCCCAAGGGTTCTGAAGGCGGTCCGGGAACGCCGTGGGGCTGGTCCAGTAGGTGGTCTCCCAGACGAGGATGCCCTGCACGCCGAATTGCCAGCTTTGCCAGGCCCACAGTCGAAGAGCCGTGCCGGGATGATCGATGAACAACCCCAAGTAGGGCGCGCGGGGTGCCGTGCAGAGATACCACCACACCTCCTCCCCGGCGGCGCGCCGCTCGGCCACTCTGGCGGGCGTCCACTCGGGTGTCAGGGCGCACCAGATGTCCACGTGACCGAGCAGTTCGGGCTCCGGCGGTTCGGTCAGCATGCGCCGCAGGCCCGGGGCGGCCGCCCGGATGCGTCGCATGCCCTGCACGACAAACTCATAGTCCTTGGGCTCCGGTTCGTCGAACCAGTAGGTGTAGGCACGATCCAGCCAGCCGCGCTCGCGCAGGTGCCGCTCGACCTGTGCCACGTAATCCCGGAACAGCCGTTCATGCTCGGGGGTGCCTTCGAGGTGCCCGTCCAGTCGACCCGGATGACGGCTGTGGAAGGTCCCGCCGCCCATGCCCTCCAGCGGCAGCAAAAAGGAGTTGAATGCGCCCGAATCCAGCCAGCGCTGCGCCGCTCGATCGAAGGCCTGGAAGTCGAGCACGGGCCGCCGGTCTGCCGGTGGCCCCTCGAATCGCAGGGCGATTTCCGAGCCGTGAAAGAAGGAATAGGGACTGACGCGGTGTTCGGCAAAGTCCTGCAGGTACAGCTCGTACACCTGCGCCCGGTCGGCTGCGTTGGTCAAACCGTGGTACCGTGCAATGCGGTGCGGGTTGAGTCCAAAAGCGCTGCGCAACCTGGCGGGCCGCGGCAGGGCGAAGTCGTACACACGAACCTCCAAGGGCACCTCCACGGCGCCATGGTCGAAGACCAGGGAAAGCGCACCGCGCCACAAGCCGGCCGGGGTGCCTGCCGGGGCGTAAAACGTGAGCCAGAGCGGCTGGTTCCGACCCGCCTCCAGAGCCAGCGGCAGGCTCAGGGGCGGCAACGGATCCGGATACTCGCCCGCCTGACTGGCGGCGTCGGTGGGCCGGTGAACCTTCACATACGCGACCTCGTGAATCCGGTGAAGCAATTGCTCCAGCGCACCGCTTTCAGATGAGCGCATGGGTGCAACGAGGACGCGTTGCAACACCATGGACTGCCGGGGCCGCAGCACCAGTTGCACCGGCTCATACTCCCCGCGCGCCAGAGCAACCTGCACGGGTCGCACCGGCCCCGTGGGCGGGAGCCGGTCCCGACCGATCTTCCAGCCGCTTTCGCACCACCAGAGATCCAAGGGCCCTGTGGCGGCCAGAGGGACACCCGGCCGGGGATCCTCCAGCCACCCCAACGTCCATTCCACATCCGCCCGAGCCTGCAACTCCCCCTGCGGATCTTCCACCTGCAACGGCAGCAAATGTTGACCCGGTTCCATGACCACTGTCGCAACCGTGCAAGTCACGGTGTGGCCCGGAGGGATCGTCATCCAATCCGTCCCGGTGACGGCCGAGCCGGACCCGAATCGCGCGCGGACGGACCCCGCGGCCGGCCCGGGATTCTGCACGGCGACACTTGCGCGGATTTCCCCGGCCGAGGTCCCCGCACCCAACGAAACCAGGGACACATGGACGGGCCAGGCCGCCTCGTCCAGCAGGATCCAATGCGTCCGGCCTGTGCGGGGCTTCCCCACGGGCGGATCCAACGCCGCTTGGTACCCGAATCGGTGGACCTGGAGAAAGGCATCCGAAGCCAGCGTGCGCAACCGAATGCGCACAGTGGTAGCGGGAAACATCGCAGTGGGCAGGGCGAACGTGTCGCTGCGCCGGTCACGATCCAGATGGCCAACGGGGGTCCACGTCTGGACTTCTGTCGCCGCCTCGATCACCAGCCGGCCCTCCTGATGATAGTTGATTTCGACCGAAACCCGACCTGCCGTCTGGCGCTGACCCGGCGGTGCGTCGAACCGATAGACCACTTCGCCGGGGCCCGAAAACACCCAGCGATCGGTGTTGAATGCGGCACTGCAGAATTCCAGGGGCCGGTGGTAATTGGCCCCCACCTGGTCATAGGCCGGTTCGAAATGGTAGCCGGTCGCGTCCACCCATTCCCCCTGTCCCAACCAGGTCGGCTCGTGGAGCACTTGCAATCGGCGCAGCTGCGGCTGCTCGAAAAACACGCGGCCCGTGGTTTCCCACACGCCCAGGCGAAGCGGTCCGGCCGCGGGCCCATCCGGAACCCGGAAACGGAACCGGTACGATTCCCATTCCGGAGAAACCTGGAAATCGCGGTTTACGCTCCGGGGACCGGCTACCACGCACCCTCCATGAGTGCCGGCATCGCGACGCGCGCGGAATTGAAACTGGTAGAGGCCACCGGGCTGAAGCCCCTCGAGCGCACGCGTCCATATCACGAACCCGCCCCCCTCTCCTTTTCCTTCCACCATGAGGACCGGTCGGCCAACCACGGGATCCTCGACGTGTGCGCCCGACCCGCCTTCCAAACGCCAGCTCGAGAGATCCGCCAACGGCCGCGGGCCAAAAGACGAGCGAACATCGCCGGCCTGCGCGTACGCGTTGATCCATGCAGCCGGGATCATCAGCACCACAGCGGGCAGCGCGAACAGGGATGAAATCGCGCGCAGGTTCATGGGCAGGGAGCAAAATGCCGGGCAGGCGGCACGCAGGCAACCGACAAGACAGCGAACCTCCGCTGTCAGAACGGTCCCAGGGACCGCGCGGACCCTGCAAATGGGCCGCGCAGGTTCTTCGAGCAAAGCTTCAAGACAACGCGCTTTGCCGCAGCAGGAACATCGCCGGCGATGTCGCACTGGGTACGCAGAACAACCAGCGGATTTCGCCAAACGGGAACCTCGAGGCGAAACGTCTTCCCGCGGACCCCCACGCGCGCGCGGGCTCGAATCGCACACGCAGCAGCTCGTATCGGACAGGGCGATCCCGGCCGCTCAACTTTGCAGACGGTGCCAGGGGCACGGCGCCTTCGGGAAGGGAAAGAACGTCCCCCGCCATTCCCCCGCAGGGTTTGGTTGCGGCTCCGGCACCGGAGCGGTTTCGTCTCGCATGCTCCTGGCTTCTCCCATGAAGCAACTGTCCGGGGCGAGGCTTCCCGTTGGTTGCTGTGCCTCACGCGCACAAGATCTTTGACCCGCCCGGGCTCTGCTCGCGTCGATTCCCAAAGTCCTGCGCGGGTCGGCTTCATTTCGACACGGGCGACCTCGGCACGGTCGGGAGCCGGAGGAACCCCGGGCATGCCGATGTTTCCGGGAGAAGCGCTTGCCCGAACGGATCGCCCCCCTATACTGCCGCCCCGGGAACTGATGCCTATGATGAAATCGCCCTTGCGTGTTGCCGTCACCGGCGCGGCCGGCCAAATCGGGTATGCCCTGGTCTTCCGCATCGCCGCTGGAGAAATGTTCGGGCCGGACCAACCGGTCATTTTGCATCTCATCGAGATCGAGCCGGCGTTGCCCGCCCTTCAGGGTGTGGTCATGGAGTTGGAGGACTGCGCCTTCCCACTCTTGAAAGGGGTGGTGCCCACGGCCAGCCTGGACGAGGGTTTCCGCGATGTGAACTGGGCCCTCCTGGTGGGCAGTGTGCCCCGCAAGGCCGGCATGGAACGCAAGGATTTGCTGGGCATCAACGGCAAGATCTTCGTGGGCCAGGGCCAGGCCATCGCACGTCGAGCGGCGGCCGACGTCCGCGTGCTGGTGGTCGGCAACCCCTGCAACACCAACTGCCTGATCTGCATGCATCATGCCGCAGGGGTGCCGCGGGACCGTTTCTTTGCGATGACACGCCTGGATGAAAACCGCGCCAAGGCCCAACTGGCGCGCAAGGCGGGTGAGGAGGTCAGCGCCGTGACGCACATGGCCGTCTGGGGCAACCACAGCCCCACCATGTTCCCGGACTTTTTCAATGCCCGGATTCACGGGCGGCCCGTGCCCGAGGTCATCAGTCATCGGGAATGGTTGGAAAAGGACTTTCTGACCACGGTCCAGCAACGCGGGGCTGCCGTCATCAAGGCCCGCGGGGCCTCCAGCGCTGCCAGCGCCGCCAACGCGGTGCTGGACACGGTGCGATCCCTCATCCGTCCCACCCCGGGCGATGACTGGCACAGCGTGGCCGTTTGCAGCGATGGCAGCTACGGAATCGAGCCCGGTCTGATCTGTTCCTTCCCCGTCCGTTCGGATGGCCGGTCCTGGCACATCGTGCCCGACCTCAAGCTCAACGATTTCAGCCGCGCCAAGATCGAGGCCAGCGTGAATGAACTGAAGGAAGAGCGGGCCATGGTCAGCGAGCTGCTGACCCGGTCCGCGTGAATGCGGGGCCGTTCGAAGGCTCCGCTGCGAAACAGAAGCTTTGATCTCGGGGCCTCATCGGAGCTGCGAGATCTCGAAGTCTCCGGCTCTCTCGATGGTACCGGAGCACCGGTCGCGCGAGAGTCCCGGGATCGATCATCAAACCCTGCAGGCCACCGCGGGGGCAGGAGCGGGCTCCGAACGTCTTCTGCTGTCCACGAATCGCACGGGACCGTCCACGCCGACGGCGCGTCCCGTCCGTCAGCCCGGAGCAACGCCGCGGGAACTTGGTCCCCCAGACCCCACCGCGCCCTGAGAAGGCGCAACCCAAGGCCCCTCATCCGGGGGCCGGACGTCCTCCCACCGAGTTCCGCCCCTCCGGGCGGGATGGATCGGGGTTTTCCGCTGCTTGGGACGTTGTCCTGGGCTGGCGAGGTCTCGCCCCGACGTGGCAACATGGGGCGCGCCGGAAACGCCACCATTCATCCAGCAGCGAGACCGTCCGGTTGCCCGAGACGCTGCCCCGCTGGTACCTTCCGCGCCCCGTGGAGGCAAAACCCACGGCAGGGCAAAAGGCGCGCACCGCCCGGACCATTGGGCCAGCGGTCCAAACTGCCAGGGTCGGGAAGGCATCTTGCCGCAGCCGATCCCAACCCCGGGCGCCGTCGCTCGACACAACCTGAAACCCTGCGACAAGGCGCCGCTGCACCAACCGTCGGAACCGCCGAGCCGACAGTTTCCAGGGGCGCGGTGGAAACCAGCAGCTGTTTGTTCCGCAGGCGAACGCTGCGCGGGCCCCGCGCTGCCGGGGGCTAAACCGTCGCGGCCGTGGCCTCGGCCCGGACCGGTTGGCGGCCGGCGACCCGCTTCAACACGTTGACGAGAGCAAGCATCTTCTCCCGCGTGCACTCGCCCATCAGAGCGATCTGGATCCAGTTTCGTTTGCGCAGGTACTCGCTGTTGTAGCTGAGGAGGAATCCGTTTTCCTCCATGCGCTGCCCCAGTTCCACGGAGGACTGTTCGGGCGGCAGCACCACCGTCACCACCGCGGGCGCGGCGACGTTTTCCGCAGCCAGGACGCGGAACCCGGCTTCGCGCAACCGCTGGCGCAATTCGGCGCCCAACTCGGCCACAGTGGCAAACCGTCGATCCCAATCCACGTGCCGGATGGCCGCGTGCAGGGCATGCAACAGGTTGGAAGAGAAGGTAAACGGCACGCCGTGCTGACTCGCGTAGTAGCCGAGGTCGAGGTAGCGCGGCAATCGGTCCGGGGCCGGCGCCAGTTCGTGATGATGGAACACCATGCAGAGGCCCGGATAACCGCGCAGTCCCTTGCCGCTGGCGCCCGTGGCCAGGTAAACCCCCTGAAGGTTCACCGGCACGGTGCCCAACGAGCTGATGCAGTCCAGGCACAGCTTGAGACCGAACTCCGCCGCCAGGGCTTTCAGCGCTTCCAGATCGTTCAGCACGCCCGTGGAGGTCTCGCAATGCACCGCCCAGAGCCACTGGAAGCCCGGCGCCCGTTCGAGTCGCCGACGAACCTCCGCCAGATCCAGGGCCGCACCCCATTCAAACTCGCAGGATTCAAAGGCCAGCCCCCAACGACGCGCGTGATCCACGAGACGCGTCCCGAATTCGCCATTGCTGAGCACCAGCCCCCGGCCGCCCTCCAGGCTCAATTGCGCGGCAACTGCGTCATTGGCCAGGGTCCCCGACCCGACCATCAACTGGCAGTGGGCCGCCCCGGTCAGCTCGCACAGACACCGGCGCGCTGCCTGAAAATCCATCATGAACACCGGACTGCGATGCGATTCCGGTGCCTGTTCAAACGCCCGCCGGACCTCGCGTCGGACCGCCACCGGGCCGGGCAGGAAGTTGGCGGCCGAGGGATGGAACGACCGCGCAGGTGCGTTCCGCAAAAACTCCCGGGCGCGCACTTCGAAGGTCTCCAGCGTGATGTACATGGGCTGGAACTGGGCCTCGCCAGAGCCCACCAGGGGTCCGAAGGGCACAAAGCCCAGGTGTTGATAGAGTTTCCGCTGCCGGGTGGTGCCGGAAATGATGGCCAGGTCGTAACCCTTTTCGATCCCGTGCTGCCAGAGCAACGCCAGCATACCCGCCAGGATCTGACCGCCCCGAGTGCCCCGGAACTTTTTGTCGATGGCCAGCAAACGCACCTCGCAGATCCGGCGGCCGGGCGGCAGGTAGCTGTCCAAGTTGGGCAGCTTCTGATCCAGGGAGAACGGGCGGTTCCCCCGCACAGCCAGCATCCCGGCCAACTGCCGTCCGCACAAGCAAATCAGATAGGTGTTTTCGTGATGGAACTTGTCCACCAGCCGCTGGGATGGGGAGCGTTCGTGCTGCGGGATCTCCTCCACGAACGTCTGATAGTTCAGCCGGTGGATGGCCTCAAATTCCCAATCCTCGGAAGCGAATTTAAAGACCAGGGGTTGATGCTCGGTCATAGGTACGCCTCACGATTTGTCGGGTTCCGGAGCCGGACGGGGTCGCCACCCCAGCGCGGTCCATTCCTCGACCAGGTTCCGGCGATGGGCAAACAAGACCAGGGCCGACACCACCGCGACCACGGCCACCTTGACGGGACCGTGATCCAAAAACCAACCGGCCCCCGGCAGCAACGCGTACGCAATCATGCCGGGCAGAATCGTCCGCCGCAACAGGGCCCAAGGGGGCAAAAAGAGCAACCCCAACGCCAACAACAATTGCGCATCGTAAAACAACAGTCCGCCCAGCGATGTGGCCACGCCCTTGCCGCCGCGGAAGCCGAGCTGTGCGGGCCACAGGTGTCCGGCCACCACGGCCACCCAGGCCAGCGCCTCCATTCTGGAATCGCCGGTCAGCCGCCCGGCCGCCCACACCGCCAGGGCGCCCTTCGCCACGTCCCACACCAAGGTGGCCACGAACCCCTTGGCGCCCAACACAGTACTGACATTGCGGGCGCCCACGCTGCCGCTCCCCACCCGGCGCATGTCCAGACCGGTCGTCCACCGAACCAAGTAATACCCGCCGGCCACACAGCCGAGGGCATAGGCGCCCAGGGCAACACAGAGCCCCCACCACCATGGACCGGCCAGTTCCAGTGCCGACTCCAGCCAATTCATAGACACGCAGCCGCAGCGGCGGCGAACCCACCGCGTCCCGCGACGGCACCGTCACTGTAGCCGGCCGACCGGCCCACTGTGAATCGAAAAATGGACACCCGCCCCGGCAGGAACGGTCCGGAGAGCCTTCCGTTCGTTGGACTTGCCGGGCCTTCCATACACGCTGAACAGTACAGACGGCACGTCGTCCTGCGGCTTGGTTCAGAAAGACTCGTCGCGGCGTGGAACGTTCGCGCCTGGCGTGGAGGTCCAGTGCCCGGAAAAGCAGGGAGCCGGTTGCGCGTTTCTTGGATCCCGGGTTTCGTGCGCTTTCGTTGCCGCGCAGGTCTCTGCTCTGCCGGTGCGCGACACCTCCCGGTCTGGGAGCGCCCGGGAAAGCATGTGGAACCACCACGGTGCAGAGGTTACGGACGCCGCGGGGACCCTGAATCTGGCCGCCGTTCGAGATCGAGGATCCGACCAGGGACCCGTGATGGCCGCAGGCTGGAAGCCCGCGCCATGGCGGTTTGGGAAAGCTGCGCCCCGGCACGTTTGGCAGCCGCCGCCGACAGACGGCGAACCGGAGATTCCGAACCCGCACCTGCGTCCCCGAATCCGGGAACCGCAGCCCGGCGGCGATTTGTGGGCTGGTGCCCTCGACTTTCGTCGGTAAATACCAACTCGGGTTTCGCCCATCTCTGTCGGCGGCTACTGGACAGGTTCTGAGTGTTTTGTGTGATCTGCGGGCTTTTTCCCTGCAGCTACTTCGGGCTGGAAGCCCGCAAAGGGGCAGCCGGGGAGATTTGTGCCACGCCTCAGCCCGCGGTCCGGGCGTGCTCTCCAGATCGCCGGGAAGGCCCCAGCGTGCCACAAAGCAGCCCGAACCACGCGCAGCAGCAAGCCGCGGCGGCCCGGTAAAGCCACCGGTCGAGGATGTCTGGAGAGCAGGCCCCCCGAAAACCAGGTGCCGGGCGCGCTCGCAGGCTCAGGTGCGGGCCGCCGGGCGGTCCTTGGTCATGTCCAGGATCTTCTCCAAGATGCTGCTCGGAACCGGTTCGAACCGGAGCGGCTCCATGGAGTAGGAAGCCCGGCCCTTCGACAGCGAACGGATCGCCGTGGCGTAGCCAAACATCTCGGCCAGCGGAACCTCCGCGGAGATCACCATGGCGGTGTCCTTGGCTTCGATGCCCGTAATGCGACCACGACGGCGGTTGAGGTCGCCCATGATGTCGCCCTGATACTCGTCGGGGGTGGTGACCTCCACCTTCATGACAGGTTCGAGGATGATGACATTGGCCTTTTTGCAGGCGTCTTTCAGGGCAAAGATGCCGGCCATCTTGAAGGCCAGCTCGCTGGAGTCCACTTCGTGGAAGGAGCCATCCACGATGGCAATCTTCAGGTCCACCAGCGGATAGCCGGCCAGCACACCGCCCTGGATGCCTTCATGCAAACCGTCAATGACCGCGGGGATGTACTCCTTGGGAATGACACCGCCCACGATTTTGTTCTCGATTTCGATGCCCTTGCCGCGCTCGTTGGGCGCGATTTCGATGATGACGTGACCGTACTGGCCGCGGCCGCCGGTTTGCCGGATGAATTTGCCCTCGCCACTGGCCGGCGTGGTAATGGTCTCCCGGTAGGCAATCTGGGGCGCACCTGCCGTGGCCTCGACCTTGAACTCGCGGAACAACCGGTCGCGAATGATCTCCAGGTGCAACTCGCCCATGCCGGCGATGATGAGCTGGCCGGTTTCCTCGTTGGTGAAGACGCGGAAGGTGGGGTCTTCTTCGGCCAGACGTTGCAGACCTTCGCTGAGGCGGTCGCGATCGCCCTTGGTTTTGGGCTCGATGGCCATGCTGATGACGGGTTCAGGGAAGGTGGGCGGCTCCAGGATCACCTCGAACTTCTCATCGCAAAGGGTATCGCCGGTGGTGATGTTGCGCAGGCCCACCAGGGCGGCAATGTCCCCGGCAAACACGCGCTCAACGTCGATGCGTTTGTCCGCCTGGACCATCATGACGCGGCTGACGCGCTCGCGCTTGCCGGTGCGCGGGTTGTAGATGATGTCGCCCTTCTTGAGCTGGCCGCTGTAGACGCGGAAGAACACCAGTTTGCCCACATAGGGGTCGCTCCAGAGCTTGAAGGCCAGGGAACAGAACGGGCCGAAATCGGACGCCGGCACTTCGACGCGTTCTTCCGTGCCGGGTTTCCAGCCCACCGCAGGCGGAATGTCCAGAGGCGACGGCAGGTAATCCACCACCGCTTCGATCAGTGGCTGAACGCCGCGTTTGCGGAAGGCCGAACCGGCCAGCACCGGGACCATCTCCAGTGCGCAGGTCAGGCGACGGATGGCCGCCTTCAGCACGTCGGGAGGGACCGGTTTGTCTTCGATGACCAGCTCGGCGATCCGGTCGTCCTTGTTGGCCACGGCGTCGATCAGTTCCGCCAGCGCCTGCCGGGCACGATCCCGTTCCTCCGGGGGAATGTCAGTGATCTCGAAACGCAGGCCGTTCTCGTCTTCCGGGTCGTAGATCAGGGCCTTTTGATTGATGACGTCGATGACGCCGCGCAACTGATCTTCGCGGCCCAGGGGCAGCACCACCGGCCAGGCGTAGGCCCCCAGTTTGCGGCGCATTTCATCCACGGCCTTTTCGAAGTTGGCCCCCACCCGGTCCATTTTGTTGACGAAGGCGATGCGCGGCACACGGTACTTGGTGGCCTGGCGCCAGACGGTTTCGGACTGGGGCTGGACTCCGGCCACCCCGCAGAAGACGGCGATGGCGCCGTCAAGCACGCGCATGGACCGCTCCACCTCGGCGGTGAAGTCCACGTGACCGGGAGTGTCGATGATGTTGATGCGGTGGGGGATGCCGGTAAAGAGCTTGACCAGTCCGTCCTGCTTGGGCGTCCAGTAACAGGTGGTGGCGGCGGAGGTGATGGTGATGCCGCGCTCGCGTTCCTGCTCCATCCAGTCGGTGACGGTGTTGCCGTCGTCCACGTCACCCATCCGGTGGATGAGCCCGGTGTAAAACAGGATCCGTTCGGTGGTGGTGGTTTTGCCGGCGTCAATGTGCGCGGCAATGCCGATGTTGCGCGTCCGTTCCATGGGATACGGACGGTCCGGCGAATTGACGGGCAGTCTGGATTGATCAGGCTTCTCCATGGCGACAGTCGGTTGCATGGGCACAAAGGGACAATAAAAACGCCCCGGTCAGCCGGGCAGCCGTCGGGGCGTGGAATTCCGGTTTCTTACCAGCGGAAGTGTGCGAAGGCCCGGTTGGCCTGAGCCATCTTGTGGACCTCGTCACGTTTGCGGATGGCGCTGCCCTGGCCCTGGTAGGCGTCCAGGATTTCGGCCGCCAGGGCGTCCTTCATGGGGATGCCCTTTCGGGCATCGGCGAAGCCCACGATCCAGCGCAGCGCCAGGGAAAGCTGACGGTCCGGCGGCACTTCCATGGGCACCTGATAGGTGGCGCCGCCCACCCGACGGGCCTTGGTTTCAATGCGAGGTTTGGCGTTTTCCACCGCCCGCTGCAGCACGTCCAGGGGATTGGTGTTGCCGGTTTTCTCGGCGATTTTTTCCAGCGCGCTGTACACGATGCGCATGGCGAGGCTCTTCTTGCCCCGGCGCATCACCGTGTTGACCAGGCGCATGACCAGCGTGCTGTTGTACCGGGGATCCGGAGGGATCGGACGTTTGATGGCTCGTCGACGTCGGGACATGAGTGAAACGACAGGTTAAACGTGCGACACGGCCGCAGGATCAAGAGGCTGCCGCGGCGGGTTTGGCGCCCGCTTTCGGGCGTTTGACCCCGTATTTGGAGCGGCTGACACGACGTTTCTCCACACCGGCGGCGTCCAAGACGCCCCGAACGATGTGATAACGCACGCCGGGCAGGTCCTTGACGCGGCCCCCGCGCACCAAAACGATCGAGTGTTCCTGCAGATTGTGGCCCTCGTCCGGAATGTAGGCGATGACCTCGTACCCGTTGGTCAGCCGCACCTTGGCCACCTTGCGCATGGCCGAATTGGGCTTCTTGGGGGTGCGGGTCATGACCTGAATGCAGACGCCGCGACGAAAGGGCGCTCCCTGCAAGGCCGGGGCCTTGCTCTTGGCCTTCAGTTTTCTGCGGCCCTTGCGGACCAGTTGATTGATCGTCGGCATGTTTGCGTTCCCAATCGGATGGACCCGACCGGCGAAGCCGGCGGCCCGAAGGAGCGCGCAAGATAGGGCAGCGCGCCCCGGTTTGACAACTCCTAAGTGCTGCTGCTGCCGGCCGGGGCCGAGGCGGTCTCGCCCGCCGTCTCGGGCGTGGCCGTCGAATTGGCATTCTCGTCGGACAGCAGCGCCTCCTCCAGTGCGTTGGGCGCCGCGGGCGCCGGCTCCTCGGCCACCTCCACCAGCGGCTTGACCCGGACCTTGCGGTAGCGCTCGAAGCCGGTGCCGGCCGGGATGATGTGGCCCATGATGACGTTTTCCTTGAACCCGCGCAGGTAATCGACCTTGGAGCGGGTGGCGGCATCGGTCAGGACCCGGGTGGTGTCCTGGAACGAGGCCGCACTGAGGAAGCTCTCCGTCTCCAGCGACGCCTTGGTGATGCCCAGCAGCACCGGTTGCGCCTCCGCCGGTTTGCCGCCCATCTTCTCGACCCGGGCGTTCTCCTCTTCGAACTCGATCTTGTCCACCTGTTCGCCCCAGAGGAACTGGGTGTCGCCCGGTTCGGTGATGCGCACCTTGCGGAGCATCTGCCGCACGATGATCTCGATGTGCTTGTCGTTGATGGTCACGCCCTGGAGCCGGTAGACCTCCTGGACCTCGTTGACGAGGTGCTCCTGCAGCTCCTGGGGCCCGCACACCTCGAGAATCTCGTGCGGGTCCAGCGGACCCTCGGTCAGCTGCTGGCCCTTCTTCACCATGTCGCCCTTGAAAACGATGATGTGCTTGCCAATGGGAATCAGGTGTTCCTCGGTCAACCCGGTCTTGGGATCCCGGATGATGATGGAACGTTTGCCCCGGACGCTGGGACCGAACTCCACGATCCCGTCAATCTTGGAGATCTCGGCGGCGTCCTTGGGCCGACGAGCCTCGAACAGCTCGGCCACCCGCGGCAGACCGCCGGTGATGTCCTTGGTCTTGGCCTGTTTCCGGGGCGTCTTGGCCAGCAGCGACCCGGCCACGATTTCGTCGCCCTCCTCCACCACGATGTGGGCGTCGGCGGGAATCCCGTAACTGGCCACCGGTTCCCCGCGCTCGTCGAGCACGAGGATCTGGGGATGCAGGTCCTCCTTGTGCTCGATGATGACCATGGCCTCCTGACCGGTGGTTTCGTCCACCTCGTACTTCATGGTCACGCCCTCGATGATGTCGTGGAACTTCACGCGCCCGGCCTTCTCCGAGAGGATGGGCACGTTGTGCGGGTCCCACTGGGCGAGGGTCTGGCCCTTGCGGACGCGTCCGCCGGGCGGGACCATGATGACGGCGCCAATGACGATGGAATGGGTCTCGAGTTCCCGACCCGTCTCGTCCACCACCACCAGGGAGCCGTTCTTGTTCAGGACGATGTTGTTGCCGTCCTGCAGCGTCACGTACCGGATGTCCTGGTACTGCACGATGCCGTCGGACTTGGCCTTGATGATCGGCTGTTTGAAGGTGCCGGCGGCCACACCCCCGATGTGGAAGGTGCGCATGGTCAGCTGCGTACCCGGCTCGCCGATGGACTGGGCGGCGATGATGCCGACGGCCTCGCCCAGGCCCACCATTTTGCCCGTGGCCAGATTCCGGCCGTAGCAGAGCTGGCAAAGCCCGCGCTTGGTCTCGCAGGTCAGGGGCGAGCGAATCTTCACCCGTTCAATGCCGGCCTGTTCGATGGCCAGGGCCTTGTCCTCGTCGATCTCCTCGTTGGCCCGGACCAGGAACTCCTTGGGATTCGACGGGTTGGGGATGTCCTCGCAGGCCACCCGGCCCACGATGCGCTCCGTCAACCGCACGACCTCGTCCTCGCCCTCGTAAATGGCCTGCACCCAGATGCCGTTGGTGGTGCCGCAGTCGTGTTCGCGGATGATCACGTCCTGGGCCACATCCACCAGCTTGCGGGTCAGATAGCCGGAGTCGGCGGTCTTGAGCGCGGTGTCGGCCAACCCCTTGCGGGCCCCGTGGGTGGAGATGAAGTACTCCAGCACGGTGAGACCCTCGCGGAAGTTGGAGAGAATGGGCTTTTCGATGATGTCGCCGCTCGGCTTGGCCATGAGGCCGCGGAGGCCGGCCAGCTGACGGACCTGCTGACGGTTGCCACGGGCCCCGGAGTCCATCATCAGCCAGATCGGGTTGTACTCGCGCTTGCCCTGGTTGGCCTCGAGCGTCTTCATCAGGGCCGCGGAAATCTGGTCCGTGGCATGGGTCCAGATGTCCACGATCTTGTTGTAACGCTCGCCCGAGGTGATGATGCCGCGACGGTGTTGTTTTTCCACCTCGCGGATCTGGCGCAGCGCCTCCTCGATCTGCTGGTGCTTCTCCTTCGGCACGATCATGTCGTCGATGCCGATGGAGACGCCGGCCTTGGTGGCCTCGCGGAAGCCCAGCTCCTTGAGCTTGTCGAGGGCAAGGATCGTCTTCTCGTGGCCGCAGACCTTGTAGCAGTTCCAGATGAGGTCCCCGAGTTCGTTCTTGCCGGCGACCTTGTTGAAGAAGCCGAGCTCCTCCGGCCAGACCTCGCTGAAAATGACGCGGCCCACGGTGGTCTCGATGATCTTCTTGTCGGGCACGCCGTACACCGTCTGGCGGCCGTAGTCCGGGTTGGCCAGGCGGATGCGGTCGTGCGTGCGCACGTCGCCCTCGGCATGGGCGAACAGGACCTCTTCCTTGGACCCGAACAGCAGCAGCCGTTCGTTGGGCTTGCGCGGCGTGCGCGGTTCGGCCGTCAGGTAGTAGCAGCCCAGGGTGATGTCCTGGGTGGGGGTGATGATCGGTTTGCCGCTGGAGGGCCCGAAGATGTTCAGCGGCGACATCATCAGGAGCCGGGCCTCCAGCTGGGCCTCAATGGACAGCGGCACGTGCACCGCCATCTGGTCCCCGTCGAAGTCGGCGTTGTAGGCGGTGCAGACCAGCGGATGGATGCGGATGGCCTCGCCCTCGATGAGAACCGGTTCGAACGCCTGGATCGAAAGGCGGTGCAGGGTGGGCGCCCGGTTCAACAGGACCGGATGCCCCTTGGTGACCTCCTCCAGGATGTCCCAGACCTCCTTGGTCTGGCGCTCGATGAGCTTCTTGGCGGAGCGAACCGTGTGCACATAGCCCAGTTCCTTGAGCCGGCGGATGATGAACGGCTCGAAGAGGACCAGGGCCATCTTCTTGGGCAGACCGCACTGGTGCAGTTTCAACTCGGGCCCGATGACGATGACCGAGCGGCCCGAATAGTCCACGCGCTTGCCCAGGAGGTTCTGACGGAACCGGCCGCTCTTGCCCTTGAGCATGTCGGAGAGGGATTTGAGGGGCCGGTTGCCGGCGCCCGTGACCGGACGGCCGTGTCGGCCGTTGTCGAACAGGGCGTCCACCGCCTCCTGCAGCATCCGCTTTTCGTTGCGAATGATGACCTCGGGCGTCTTGAGCTGCAGCAGGTTCTTGAGGCGGTTGTTGCGGTTGATGACCCGCCGATACAGATCGTTGAGGTCGGAGGTGGCGAACCGGCCACCCTCCAGGGGCACCAACGGCCGCAGATCCGGCGGCAACACCGGCAGCACGGTCAGGACCATCCACTCCGGCTTGACCTTGGCCTGAACGAAGGCCTGCAGGAGCTTGATCCGTTTGGCGAGTTTCTTGCGGATCTGCTTGCTGCGGGTTTCGTTCATGTTCTGCTGCAGCTCCTCGATGAGCTTGGGCAGGTCCACCCGGGCCAGCGCATCGCGAATGGCCTCGGCACCCATCTTGGCCACGAAGGCGTCGGCCCCGTAGGTCTCGCGCGCTTCGCGCAGTTCCTGTTCGGTAAGCAACTGGTTGGGTTTGAGGGGCGTCTGGCCGGGGTCCACCACCAGGTAGTCCTCGTAGTAGATGACCCGTTCCAGGTCCCGGGCGGTCATGTCGAGGACCAGCCCGATGCGCGAGGGCATGCACTTGAAGAACCAGATGTGGCAGACGGGCACGGCCAGTTCGATGTGCCCCATGCGTTCGCGCCGGACGCGCGCCAGCGTCACCTCCACCCCGCAGCGGTCGCAAACGACGCCGCGGTGTTTGATGCGCTTGTACTTGCCGCACGAGCATTCCCAGTCCTTGACCGGACCGAAAATGCGTTCGCAGAACAGGCCGCCCTTTTCGGGTTTGAAGGTGCGGTAGTTGATGGTCTCCGGGTTTTTCACCTCGCCCTTGGACCACGAACGAATGGTCTCGGGCGAAGCGATGGAGATGGCCACGTATTCGACCTGGTTGACCTTGTCCAGGCCGAGGAGTTCACGGGCGCTTTCTTTGGAGCTGATCATAGGTTGCAGCGTCGAATCGCAGGCATGCGGCAAAAGGGTTCGCGAAACCGGACTTCTACAGGGTGCTCAGAAGCCGGGCCGGTTCGGGCGGGGCCTCGATCGGTCGGGCGATGCCCACCCGGACGTCGAGACCCAGGGCCTGCATCTCCTTCACCAGCACGTTGAAGGATTCGGGGATGCCGGCCTCCAGTACGTTGTCGCCCTTGACAATGCTTTCGTAAACGCGGGTACGCCCCTGCACGTCGTCAGACTTGACGGTGAGCAGTTCCTGCAGCGAGTAGGCCGCCCCGTAGGCTTCCATGGCCCAGACTTCCATTTCGCCGAACCGCTGGCCGCCGTACTGGGCCTTGCCCCCCAGCGGTTGCTGGGTGACCAGGGAGTACGGCCCCACGGCCCGGGCATGGATCTTGTCCGCCACCAAGTGGCCGAGCTTCATCATGTAGATGTAGCCGACGACGACCTCCTGGTCGAACGGCTCGCCCGTGCGGCCGTCGTACAGGATGGCCTTGCCGGCCTCGTTGACCAGAACCGGTTCGCCCGCGGCCTTTTGTTTTTCGCCGGCCTGGCGGAGGTATTCGCGGATTTCCTTTTCCTTGATGCCGTCGAAGACCGGGGTGGCGAATTTGAGGCCGAGTACCTTTGCGGCCCAGCCGAGGTGGGTCTCCAGGAGCTGCCCCACGTTCATGCGCGACGGGACGCCCAGGGGATTCAGCACGATGTCCACCGGGGTGCCGTCGGCCAGGAAGGGCATGTCTTCCTCGGGAACGATCTTGGCCACCACGCCCTTGTTGCCGTGACGGCCGGCCATTTTGTCGCCCACGGAGAGCTTCCGCTTGGAGGCGATGTACACTTTGACGGACTTGATGATGCCGGTGTCGAGGCCCTCGCCGGACTCGAGCCGCTCGAGTTCCTCGTCGTACTGCATCTGCAGGTCGTCGAACTTCTTTTTGTAGGCGCCGATGATCTCGTTGATCTTGTTGCGGATGGGCGAGGGATCGATCTCGATGCGATCATACACCTGCGCCAGTTTCCGCAACAGGGTCTTGGTGATCTTGCGGTTGGCCGGGATGATGATTTCGCCGGTCTCGCTGTTGACGACATCCAAGGGGATTTTCTCGCCCAGGAGGATGTTGCTCAGCGCCTCGGTAAGCTGCTCTTTCAGCTCCTCGTGCTTTTGCTTGTACTCCTCCTCGATCTGCTTGGCCTGTTTGCGGCTGTCCTCCACGGGGGTCTCCTTCTCCGGATCCTTCTTGGAGGAGACCTTCACGTCCATCACAATCCCGTAGGTCCCGGAGGGAACCCGCAGCGAGGTGTCTTTGACGTCGGCCGCCTTTTCCCCAAAGATGGCCCGGAGCAGACGCTCCTCCGGCGCCAGTTCCGTCTCGGATTTGGGCGTGATCTTGCCCACCAGGATGTCACCCGGCCGCACTTCGGCGCCGATGCGGATCACGCCATCCGGCCCCAGGTTCTTGAGGGCGTCCTCGCCGACGTTGGGAATGTCGCGCGTGATCTCTTCCGGACCCAGCTTGGTGTCGCGGGCGCTCACCTCGAATTCCTCGATGTGAATGGAGGTGAAGATGTCCTCCTTCACAATCCGGGAGCTGATGAGGATGGCGTCCTCAAAGTTGTAGCCGTTCCAGGGCATGAAGGCAACCAGCACGTTGCGCCCCAGCGCCAGTTCGCCGTTGCACGTGCACGGACCGTCGGCCAGCACCTGCCCCTTCTTCACCGGGTCGCCCACCCGAACCAGGATCTTCTGGTTGATGCAGGTGGCGGCATTGGACCGCATGAACTTGCGGATGGGATAGATCCAGATGCCCTTCTCGGGATCGTGACGGAGTTTGCGCTTGCCCTCCGGCAGGGTGCCGTCCCGGGTGACGATGATCTGATTGCCGGAAACGGCGGCAACCCGGCCGGATTCCTGGGCGACGACCACGGCATGGGAGTCGCGGGCAACGCGCTCCTCCATGCCGGTGGCCACCAGCGGGGCCTCGGTCACGATCAGCGGCACCGCCTGGCGCTGCATGTTCGAGCCCATCAGGGCGCGGTTGGCGTCGTCGTGCTCCAGGAACGGAATCAGACTGGCCGCCACCGAGACCAGCTGCTTGGGCGACACGTCCATGTAATCGACCCGCTCGGGCTCCACGTCCACGAACTCGCCGCGGGCGCGGCACAGGACGCGTTCCTGCAGGAAGCGGCCCTTCTCGTCGATCGGCGTGTTGGCCTGCGCAATGAGGAACTGCTCCTCACGATCGGCCGTGAGATACTCGATCTTGTCGGTGACGCGGCCCTTCTCGACCTTCCGATAGGGGGTTTCGAGGAAGCCGAACTCGTTGACGCGGGCAAAGGTGGCCAGCGAGGCGATGAGCCCGATGTTGGGGCCTTCCGGCGTTTCGATGGGGCAAATCCGGCCGTAGTGCGACGGGTGCACGTCCCGCACCTCGAAGCCGGCGCGATCCCGGGACAGTCCGCCCGGGCCCAGCGCCGAAAGACGCCGCTTGTGCGTCAGCTCGGCCAGCGGATTGATCTGGTCCATGAACTGACTGAGCTGGCTGCGGCCGAAGAAATCGCGGATCACCGCCGAGAGCGCCTTGGGGTTGATCAGCTTCTGGGGCGTCATGGGTTCGACCGTCTGGTCGAACAAGGTCATGCGCTCCTTGACCAGCCGCTCGGTCCGCGAGAGCCCCACCCGGCACTGGTTGGCCAGCAACTCGCCCACCGTGCGCACCCGGCGACTCCCCAGGTGATCAATGTCGTCCAGGGTGCCGTCGCCCTTGCGCAGCCGGAGCAGGTACTTGGTGGCAGCCACCAGGTCTTCCTTGGTGAGGATGCGCACGTCGCCGGTCTTGAGGCCGAGCTTCTGGTTGATCTTGTAGCGACCCACGCGGCCCAGATCGTAGCGCTTGGGATCGAAGAACAGGCGCTTGATCAGGGCGCGGGCGTTCGCCGGAGTGGGCGGGTCCCCGGGCCGCAGCCGCCGGTAGATATCCTTGAGCGCCTCCTCCTCGTTTCGTGCCGGGTCCTTCTTGAGGCATTTGATGATAATGGCGTCGTCCACGGAGGTGTCGACCACCCGGATGCGCTGGACTCCCAGCTCGGCAATTTGCTTCAGGACGGCCTTGGACAGCGGTTCGAAGGCGCGGGCCACGATGAGATTGTTGGCCGGATCGACCACGTCGTTGACCAGGACCAGGTTGGCCAGGTCGTCGCGTTTCTCGGCCTCTTTGACGCTCAGTTCCTGGATGGTGTAAAACAGGCGCAGGATCTCCTCGTCGGTGCCCCGCGTTTTCTCGGCCCCGTCCCTGCCCTTGGCGGGCTCGGCATCCAGAAAGCTGATGGCACGGAAGAAGGTGGTGATGAGGAACTTGCGACGCCGCTTCTTGCGGTCGAGGTACACGTAGAGCAGATCGTTGGTGTCGAACTGGGCCTCGTACCAGGAGCCGCGGTCCGGAATGATGCGGTAGGAGTGCAGGGTCTTGCCGTTGGGATGTTGCGTGGCCTCGAAAGCCAGCCCCGGGGACCGGTGCAACTGGCTGACCACGACCCGTTCGGCGCCATTGATGACAAAGGAGCCCTGGGGCGTCATGAGCGGGATTTCGCCCATGAAGACCTTTTCTTCCTTGACGCTCTTGTTCTCCTCGCGCAGGCGGAAGGTCACGTAGAGCGGAGCCCCGTAGGTGAGGCCCTCCCGCAGGGCCTCCAGCCAGTCCATCTTGGGTTCGCCGATCTCGTACGATTCAAAGTCCAGGACGAACTTGCCGTCGTAGCTTTCGATGGGGAAGATCTCCTTGAACACGGCCTGCAATCCCACCGGCTTGCGCTTGTGGGGCGGCACGTCCTTCTGCAGGAACTCCTCGTAGGAGGTGATCTGCAGTTCAATGAGATTGGGCGGCGCGATCACTTCCCGGATCTTGCCGCAGTAAATACGTTCAGTCGCTCGTGATGGCATGATCGATCTTCCGCATGCTCCCGGTCCGGCACCCTGGAGACCGGGGTCCCACACCCGCACTACAAGTCGATTCCGACCGCGGGACCCTGACCGCCCGCGGCAAAACCGCTCCTCCCGCGCCCCTGCTCGAGGGCAGGGGACGGGGCGTCGGGCCCGGCAACCGTTGCCGGGCCAGGGCGGCGGCCCCGCGGGCCACCGCCCGCCCTTGGAATGCCGAAAGGTTACTTGAGTTCGACCTTGGCACCCGCTTCTTCCAGTTTCTTTTTGGCCGCCTCGGCCTCTTCCTTGGAGACGCCCTCCAGCACGGGCTTCGGGGCACCTTCCACCAGGGCCTTGGCGTCGGCCAGGCCCAGTCCGGCCTTGATCTCCCGGACGGCCTTGATGACCGGGATTTTCTTGTCCGCCGGCAGGGAGACCAGGACCACGTCGAAGGTGGTTTTGGCTTCCGCCGCCGGGGCCGCTGCAGCACCCGCGGCCGCCGCGGCCGGCGCTGCGGCCACCGCCACCGGCGCCGCTGCGCTCACCCCCCACTTCTCCTCCAGTTTTTTGACCAGCTCGGCGGCCTCAAGGACCGTCAGTTTGCTCAGTTCTTCAACCAGGTTTGCGATGTCAGCCATGGTTCCTCTCTCCTCGTCGCCACCCGTGGCCACAGGTGATTTCAGTTCACGGCCTGTGAACCGACGAGCGATGATGGTTCATACTTGCGTTTTGTTTCGAGCCCGGGCGGTTGTTCCCGCCCGGGAAATCCGCTCATCCTCATGAAGCGGAGGCGCCGCCTTCCTTGTCGATGCGGGCTTGCAGGACCCGCGCCAGCTGGGCGGCCGGCGTCTGGAGCAGGCGCGCCAAACGGGCCGCGGGAGCCTGTAACACGCCCAGCAATTGGGCCCGCAGGACCTCCAGCGGAGGCAACTCGGCCAGCTGCTCGATTTGAGCGGCCTCCAGCGCTTGATTGCCCAGATATCCGAAGCGAAGCTTCGGTTTGTCGAACTCGGCGGCGAAGGTCTTCAGCACCTTGGCCGCGGCGCAAATGTCCTGGCGACCGGTCACCACCGCCAATTGCCCCGTGAGTCGCGGCCCCAAATCGCCCAAACCGGCCTCGCGGGCGGCAATGCGGAAGATGGTGTTTTTGACGACGTGCAGCTCGGCCTGGGCCTTCGCCAGCCTCCGGCGCAATTCGGTCATCGCCGCCACATTCAGGCCGGTGTAATTGACCACGATGAAGTACGGGGAACCCTGCAACCGCTGCAGGTATTCCTGGGTGAGAGCTTGTTTTTCCGGGCGCATAGGGATGAGGTGCGTTGGGAGTTTTGGGCCTGGCGTTTCCTCCTAGACAGCGATGCCCAGTTCCTTGAGATCCAGCCGCACGGAGGGGCTCATGGTCGTGCTCAGCGCGCAACTGTGGAGGTACCGGCCGCGCAGACTGGCCGGCCGCGCCTTGACCACCGCGTCGATGACGGCCCTGGCGTTCTCCTCGATCTGTTCCGGCGTGAAACTGATTTTGCCGATGGCCACATGCAGGTTGCCCGTCTTGTCCACCTTGAACTCCACGCGGCCGGCTTTGACCTCGCGCACCGCCCGGGCGGTGTCATCGGTGACGGTGCCGGTTTTGGGATTGGGCATCAAACCGCGCGGGCCCAGCACCTTGCCCAGTTTGCGGACCTCGGTCATCGCCTCCGGAGTGGCAATGGCAACGTCGAACTCCGTCCAGCCCTCCTGACACTTCTTGATCAGGTCCTCGAACCCCACGTAGTCGGCGCCGGCCGCCCGGGCGGCATCGGCCGCCGGACCCGGCTTGGCAAAGACCAGCACGCGGATCTTCTTGCCCGTGCCGTGCGGCAGTGGGACGGTACCGCGCACCATCTGGTCCGATTGCTTGGGATCCACGCCCAGGCGGAAAGCCATCTCCACGGTCTCATCGAACCGTGCCCGCGGAAAGCGTTTCAACAGGTCAATGGCCGCCTTCAGCGGGTAGGTCTTCTTCGGATCCACCAGTTCCAGCGCCTTCAGATAACGTTTGCTCGGTTTCCGTGCCATGGTCATGGGATGCGGTCATGACGGACGCAGAGCGTCCTGCCGCACAGTTCAGGGTTCAGCCGACAATTTCGATGCCCATGCTGCGGGCCGTGCCGGCAATCATCCGGAACGCCGCCTCTTCCGAGTTGGCGTTCAAATCCTTGGCCTTGAGTTTGACGATTTCCATGATCTGTTGCCGGGTCACCTTGCCCACGTTTTCCTTGTTCGGGGCCTTGGAGCCGACGGCAATGCCGGCCGCCTTCTTCAACAGGGCCGAGGCCGGGGGCGATTTGGTGATGAACTTGAACGATTTGTCCTGGAAGACCGTGATGATGACCGGGATGATCATGCCGGCCTGGTCCTTGGTGGCGGCGTTGAACTCCTTGCAAAAGGCCATGATGTTCACGCCGTGCTGACCCAGGGCCGGTCCGACCGGCGGGGCGGGATTGGCCTGCCCGGCCGGAATCTGCAATTTGATGACTGCGGTGACCTTCTTTGCCATGCGTGTGCTCCCAATCTTGCGCCGACCTCTGTCCGGATGGACCTGCTCGGGCGCATCCGCCCCGGGGTCGGCCCGATTCTCAGGCCTTCTCGACCTGCCAGTACTCCAGTTCCACCGGCGTATTGCGGCCGAAGATGTTGACCACCACCTTCAGCTTGCCGCGCTCCGGCTCGATCTCCTGGATGACGCCGCTAAAGTTCAGGAACGGACCGTTGTTGATCTTGACGGTTTCGCCCACCTCGAAGTTGACCTTGGGACGCTCGGTTTCTTCCGAGGCGGAAATCTGGGCCTTGATCTGCTCGACCTCTTCGTCCGGGGTGGCCTCGGGCCGGTCCCCGCTTTCGCTGGCGAATCCCAGGACTCCCTGGGTCTCTTTGATGAAGTAGTAGGGCCGCGGCAACAGCTGGTCCTGATCATCGAACAGGACCATCCGGACGAAGACGTAGCCGGGCCAGAGTTTGCGCATCGAAACGGTTTTCTTCTGGTTGCGGACCTCGACCACCCGTTCCATGGGGACCAGCACCTCATGGATGTAGTCGGTCAATTCCTCGGTCTTGGCCCGCTTTTCGATGCTTTCCTTGACCTTCTGTTCCTGGCCGGCCAGCGTGTGCAGGATGTACCACCGGGGTCGCATGGAGTCCTCGGGCTCAGCCCATGATGTGACGGGCGAACAACGCAAACACAAAATCCACGGCCGCGGTAAACAGCCCCAGCAACAACGTGGCCACGGCCACCACCAAGGTCGAGCCCTTCAGCTCGTCCCACGTGGGCCAGGTGCACTTGCGCAGCTCTTCCCGCGTCTCGCGAATGTACGTGGCCAGTCGGGCGATGTAGCCGAGGTACCACAGCACCCCGAACACCGCCCCCAGGACGGCCAACCAGATCAAGGTTTTGGTCAATTCACTCACGTCTCAGCCCTGGCGGAGAGGGAGGGATTCGAACCCCCGTCGGGCTTGCGGCCCGAAGCGGTTTTCAAGACCGCCGCATTCAACCACTCTGCCACCTCTCCGGGAAATCGGTTGGCAGGGCGGGAGGGACTCGAACCCCCAACCAACGGTTTTGGAGACCGCTACTCTACCAATTGAGCTACCGCCCTGCACTCCGGCGCGGTGACGGCCCACCGGAAGCGTTCCCCACCGGGAACCGGCCGGGGGACGCCCGTGACCCGACCGCTTCATTCGATGATCTCGGTCACGCGGCCGGCGCCGATGGTGCGGCCCCCTTCCCGAATGGCAAAGCGCTGGCCGCGCTCCATGGCAATCGGCGCAATGACCTTGACCTCCAAATTCACATTATCGCCGGGCATCACCATTTCAACCTTCTCGCCCGTCAGCGAACGGATGTCCCGCACGTCGCCGGTCACGTCGGTCGTCCGGAAGTAAAACTGCGGCCGATAGTTCACGAAGAACGGCGTGTGCCGACCGCCCTCCTCCTTCGACAAGACGTAGACCTCGGCCCGGAAGTGCGTGTGGGGCGTGATGGAACCGGGCTTGGCCAGGACCATGCCGCGCTCGACCTCGTCCTTCTTGATGCCCCGCAGCAGCACGCCGACGTTGTCGCCGGCCTGGGCGCGGTCCAGAATCTTCCGGAACATCTCGATGTCGGTGGCCACCGTCTTGCGGGTCTCGCGCAAGCCGACGATCTCCACCTCGTTCATGCGCTCCAACACCCCGCGCTCCACACGGCCGGTCACCACGGTCCCGCGACCTTCGATGTTGAACACGTCCTCAATGCTCATCAGGAACGGCTTGTCCACCTCGCGGGTCGGCAGCGGGATGAACTCGTCAATGGCGTTGAGCAGTTCCTGAATGGACTTCTCGCCCTCCGGATCCCCGGCCAGGGCCTTCTTCGCACTGCCGCGGATGATCGGGGTCTTGTCGCCCGGGAAGCCGTACTTGGTCAGCAGATCCCGCAGCTCCATCTCCACCAGATCGAGCAGCTCGGGGTCGTCCACCAAATCCACCTTGTTCAGGTACACCACGATGGACGGCACACCGACCTGACGGGCCAGCAGAATGTGCTCCCGGGTCTGCGGCATCGGACCCTCGGCCGCGTCCACCACCAGAATCGCCCCGTCCATCTGCGCCGCACCGGTGATCATGTTCTTGATGTAGTCGGCATGCCCCGGGCAGTCCACGTGCGCGTAGTGCCGCTTGTCGCTCTCGTATTCCACGTGCGAAACCGCGATCGTCACCGTCTTGGTCTCGTCACGCACGGTGCCGCCCTTGGTGATTTCCGCATAGGTCTTCACCTGGGCCAGGCCCTTGCGCGCCTGCACGGCCACGATCGCAGCCGTCAGAGTGGACTTGCCATGGTCAATGTGACCGATCGTGCCGACGTTCACGTGCGGCTTGGTTCGCTGAAATTGCTCTTTAGCCATTGCGCTTGTTCCGTTGATTTGAGTCGTTGCCGTTGTTTCGACGAAAGCTGGAGCCCATGACCAGGATTGAACTGGTGACCTCGTCCTTACCAAGGACGCGCTCTACCGACTGAGCTACATGGGCTTCCGACCCAAGGTCTTCGCCGATGCCGGTCCGGGCTGCAAAAAACGACAATAACCCGCCGCCCCCGACCCGTCCCTGCACGGGCCCAAAGGGGCTGGCAAGCAGCTTCAGTCTTTTGCGGCCCTTTGACCAAGGCGGGAAACTACAAAGACCCCGCCCCCATGTCAACTGGCTTTTTGCAGGGCTTTCCCGCTGAAGCACCGCAGCGGGAACAACCCAAAATGCACCTTGAGTATTGCGCTTCGAGTATATTGGCGGCCGTCGAGAATGCAAGCCCCCTCCGGTCAAGCCGCGCGCCTCCCACAAGGCGGCCGAACACGCCCCGCCGCCCGCTCCCAAGATCGAGGTCTCGTTTCGAACTTCCAGCGGGCGGTCCAAGCCACAAGCAATCCCGTCTCCAGCGTCCCCGTACCGTGGTCCGTGGTGCCTTGCCCGGATCCACCGCTTCCCAAGATCTGGCGAACCCTCGCGGCGCCTGCGCGGCCTCGCATCCCTTTTTACGGCGCCTTTCTGGCAACCAACGCCTTTATGCGCCCGCACTCCAAGACAACCTTTTCCCGGCAAAGCGAGCCCGGCTTCGTGCCTACCTGCAACCTCTGGGCAATTGACCACACTGATGCAATCAGTTGACCGGTACGGCAATTTTTCCGACGGCTTGCACGCCATTCCCCCACCCCCGCAGCGCCGGCCCCGCTTCATTCCCCTGCAAAGGGCGGTCGATTCAGCCGCGCCTCAAGGGAGTGCGTCCATGCTCCCGCCCCGGGCAAGTCGCTTGGCACGGCGCCCCACACTCCCGGGCAGGTCGTCCAAAGGAGAGAAAGAATTCAGGTGGCCGGCGGGAGGGCACCTCCGCGATTCCCAGGGCCAGGCTGAAGCCGCCGCCACAGCTGCGAGACACCTCGCCGAGTCACCATCTCGTAGCGGTTCGTCAACCAGCTCACGAACACCGGTTCCACCAGCTCCACATTCTCTTCCAGGATCAGCCATTCGACCTCGTAAGCGTCCAGGTACTCTGTGATTTGCGACCAGGTGATCTGTCCGCTCCAGAACCGCTTGCGTGGCACGATCAAAAGCTCCGGCGGCGGCAGCATCCGGCAGTGCGCCAGCTCCGGATAATGATGGGGCGCAGCATAACACCAACGGCCTTTCTGCGGAGCCTCCTGCAAGTGCCGCAAAAGCACTGGATCCAGGCGACTTTCCGGCAAGCCCCTCGAGCCCCACAGGGTGTACGGCACCGCGGCGCCGAAACCAACCCAAAGGGCCCCCAATGACGAAAGGACCAGGATCGACCAACCGACCCCGAAGCTGCGCAGTCGACCCAAACCCATGCCCGGCGACGCGCTTCCGGCGGGTTGGGGCGGTTCAGTCCACCAATCCCGCAGAACGCGGGCGGCCTGGGCGGCCGCCAATGCCCCCAGCACGGTCAAGGGGACCGCGAAGTGGTGTTCGTAATACGGCCACCAGGGATACGCCACCGCCTTGAACACGAACGCGCCAAGCCACGCGCCCACTGCAAACATGCCCACCGGCGGCCAGCCCAGGCGCATTACCGTCCACAATCCAAAAACCCCCGAGGCCAACATGACCGGATGCGAAGTTCCCAAGAGCGGGACCGGATACCTTTCGAAGGTTGGATCGGTCATGGCACCGGCCCGCGCCGCCCAGTGCGATCCCAGCAACCACTCCCAACGAAAGGACGGCGAAATCCACGCCAGCGCCGCGAAGGCTGCGCCCCAGCCGAGGAGCCAGGGCCCCAACAACTGCAGCGACTTCCGCCACCCGTAAAGCCGCAGAACCAGCAGGGCCAAACCCGGCGCCACCACCGCCGCGGTGAATTTGATGTGCAGGGCTGCTGCCATGACGGCGCCCGAGATCACCGCCCGGCCCCAACCCGGGGGACCGTTCGCACGGGCCAGCAATCCTGCGGAGACCACCGCCCACGCCAATGCGGGCGGCTCCAACACGGCGCTCACGCTCATGGGCAAGGTCCAATAACTGCCTGCCCAGAGCAGCGCCCCGAACGCCAAACCCGCAAAGCCCAGGTGACTTCTCCCCATCCAGGCCACCGCCGCCCACATGGCCCCTACTGACAACACCGTAAACAACCGAGGGATCCACGGTCCTTCCCCGAACCACCGACACAACGCCGCGTTGAGGAGAGTGTGCAACCAGGGTTGATCGTTCCAAACGCGATGGAGCAAATCCGGGTGCTGCAGGGCGTAGTGGATCTTCCCCAGCTCCCACCCGTCGTCAACCACAACCCTCCAAGAGTTCCAGCAGGCCGCGTACGCGGCCCCGAGGACCGCAAGGATTACCAAGGGCCCCCCTCTTACGGCGCCCTGTCCGTTCCCGCTCATTCACCCGTCCGAGCCGAACGCCAGCTCAACACCCCCACCAGGAAAAACCACGTCGCCAAAGCCGTCCGCCACTCCTCCTCCTGCTCCCGCAACCAACTGATCCACGAGCGCAGGCCGGCCAGGCACGGACAGGGAACGCCGCCGGGTGTTTCCAGGAACTGCCAGGCCAGAAAGCCTGCGCCCACGGCGCTCAGCACCAGGCTTCCGGCCGGGTTCGGCAGGACCAGCACCAGAGCGCCCGCGACGAGTTCCCCCGCCCCCTGCCACCGCGCCCAGCGCTCCCACTGGGCCACGGAATCCGACGACAGCTGCAATTGCTCCCCCTCACCCCGTCCCACCCCCACCAGTTTGGCGGCGCCCAACAACAGCAAAACCAGCGCAGCCAGTACGAGCACCGGTCGCACCGCCCTGCCACCCGATTGCGCAACTTTTGCCGCTTCGTCCATGAAACCAACTTGTCGTCAGGCTTGCGCCGAAGGGGCCGCCCTCTTTTGCCTGCGCGGTCCCCTGGCGATTCCCGCCGCCTCAGGTGCCGTGCTTCCGGGCCCACCAACGTTTTCCGGTGCCCCAGAACACCATGGCCACCCCCACTCCCAAGACTCCCACCAGGATCCAACGCCGCCAATTCTGCCATGGCATCAGGTCCGGCAGGGGCTCCTCGGGCCCGAAGTCCCCGCCCGGCCCAAAGCCGCGAGCGATGATTTGATGCGTGACTCCGTTGGAAGTAATCGAGAACCGATCCAAGGGCTCGGTCCGTTTTCGAAACATCTCCGGGAAATACCCATCCGGCGCCGACGGATCCAACCCGAATTCAATCTTGTCCAGATAGTTCGTATGTCGCAGGAGCCCTTCTCGGAAGTCCACCTCTTCCACCACGTACTGCCATGGGAGAAACGATCGCTCCGAAAGATACGTATACGTGACGCGAAACACGTTCGAGGATCCCTCCCGCCATCGCACGGCCTCGCAGACCAGTTCCAGTGGCCGCCCTCGCTCATCCCAGCGAGTGATTCGTCCCTTGCCCCCGGGATGCGCGAGAACCCCCTCCACGGGTTCCACCTCGAATTCGACTTCGTTCCGCCATCGCAGCGGTCCCCAGCCCAGCGGATCCAACCCCAACCGCAAGTCACCCAGCAACTTGGCGTCCATGAAAGCTCTCATTACGTGATATTCTCCCTGCCCCCCAGCCGTGTTCGTGCGGAATGACACGTGCAGGGCTTTGTGATCCTCGAACAAGGCCCAGTAATAGTCACGATTGCGGCCTTCGATCAGTTCCAGTCCGGGGAGCACGGGCTTGAACCCCACCTTGCCACCCCGGAGGAGCACGATGTGCCCCTTCTCGGTCCCGAACCACCGGCAGTACCAACCCTCCGGTTGCCAGGCGGCCTCGAAGCGTTCCAACAAGAAAATTCGGGGCAGGTAGATGGCCGGCTTGTCCAGCGTGTCAGAAACCGCGTGCCGAATCCACGACCGGGATCGCCGGTAGCTCACGTACTTCACCCATGGGGTCTGGGCCAAATAGTTCCGGAAGGCGGTCCCGGGATCCGTTTCCGAAAAAGGGTGCCCGTCCGTCTCTGCAGCAAACAGCCAGCACGCCTCGAGTCCGGTCACCGCGACCAACATCCAGCAAACTCCCTGCGTCCGTTTCATGGCCGCCATGCCTCCGTTTTGGTCCGACGTCCTGTCACCCGCCCCTAAAAAGCATAGAGCGGCTCGGCGCTGCGGGTCGAGCCAGACCACCCCGCCATCCGCTGCCGCTCGCGCAACCCTCGGGCGGTCATTTGGTGAGGCCGGCTCCGCGCGACCCCACCGGCCAGGCCCCGGAGCTCTTTAGCTCCACTCCCGGCAACCCTCTCTGCCCGAATACCTGCTTGACCGCGTGGACCCCTGGCGTCCCTCCCCCAGCTCGCACTCTCTGGACCGGTACAGCAAACGCCCGCCACCCTGCCCGTCGGGGCGGCAATACCCAACCCCTGGCCGACCCGCCCTCATCAGCCCTTGGGCGGCTGCCATTCCGCCCGCCGCCCTGCCGGCCGGGCGTTCCCGACCTGGGCAGTGCTGCAAGGCGCCGCTCCGCCAGCGAATCGTTGTCAAGTGGCTCCTGTTATGGATTCTGGCATCTGTCACCGGTCACGTATGCCACTGTGTACGCACCGCGATAGTCCTGCACGCTCGGGCACCAGTACGCGCAGCCCAGCGCCCCCGTGGTGAAAAAGGATGTCCACCCCCAACTTCCTGGTGGCGCGGTGCGGACGAACGGGTAGTTAGGCGTGTGTTCGGCCAGGGTGCATGTCTCACCTCCGAAAATGGCCGTGGGTGGGCAGTCTCTCAAGTACGGCATGTAGCAAGCGACCGCTGTAGCTGCGCCGAACACCCAGGCGGCAAGTACAGCCGCCGGGGTGTGAATGAATCGAGCCAGGCTCCATGGGCTTGTGCGAACTCTCATGGGCGTTTTCATGCCCCTACTAAAGCCAAAAAAAAAAAAAGTTGTCAAGAGCCCATGAAGGTGCCGGCGCCCCTTCGGCCTGCGGCAGGGCAGAACGGAACGAGGTCGACCCGAGTTGCAGGGCGCTCGAAGAACCGTCCCCAACGGGCCGCAGGCAAACGTTTCGCGTTGTTATGCCGAGACCGATCCCTCCCTGTGAAGCAGGCACATCGAGGACGACACCAAGAACCTCCCAACGCCACCACCAAACGACGCCCTTCTCCCGAGAAACAGCGAAAGCCCCGTCCAAACCAATGGATCTCCTGTCAGGGTCTTCAGGGTCGGCGGCTCCCACCGCGGGAGAAACCCCGGGCAATGGCACGGAAATACTTGCGTACCGTGGCAAGGGCCCCATGTTAGCGCCGCGCTCCGGCCAAACCGCGGGCAACCCTTGCTGCGGTTCGGAGAAACGGCCGATGCAGACAGTTTCGCAGCAGGGCAGGCATGACCGGGCAAAAGCCCCGGAACGCGGAGGAAAACCGGAGGGGAAAGGTGGTGAAGACATGAGCGACCTGGATTTGCAACGACTCGAGCGGCGTCCCGGCGTGGCGCCCTGGCGCCTTGCGCTGGCGCAGAAAGTGGAATCGGCTCCGGCCCAGTGGACGATCACGGCGCTGATCGTGATCAATGCCGTGGTGCTGGGTTTGGAAACCAGCGCCCGCGTGCGTGAACTTTGGGGACCGTGGCTGGTCGCGGTGGACCGCGCCTGCCTGACGGCGTTTGTGATCGAGTTGACGCTCAAATTGGCGGTGTATCGCGGGCTTTTCTGGCGCAATCCGTGGAACTGGTTCGACGCACTCGTTGTGGGCATTGCTCTGGTTCCCCAGGCCGGGGCCTGGTCGGTGCTCCGGTCGCTCCGTGTCCTGCGGGTGCTGCGGCTGTTGACCGTGGTACCGCAGTTGCGAAAGGTGGTGGCGGCCTTCCTGCATGCCATTCCGGGGCTGTTGGGGGTGATCGCCGTCATGGCGATTTTCTTCTATACCGCCGGCGTGCTGGCCACCACGCTCTTCGGCGGCACGCATCCCCAATGGTTCGGCACGCTGGGCAAGAGCCTCTACACGTTGTTCCAGATCATGACGCTGGAGAGCTGGTCCATGGGGATCGTGCGGCCCGTCATGGAGAGCCACCCCTGGGCCTGGGCGTTTTTTGTGCCGTTCATCGTGGTGGCCACCTTTACCATCCTGAACCTGTTCATCGGGATCATCGTCTCGACCATGCAGGAGCTGGCCACGCTGCCGGATCCGTCCCAGCCCACGGAGGAGATCAAGGCGATTCTGGCGCGGGTGGAAGCGGATCTGAAAACCGTGCGACGGGAAGTGGAGCGCTGGCAACTGACACCGGAGTGACCCGACCGCCGCGGCACGGGAGCCCTGCGGAACGGGCGGAGGGAAGGGGTTTCCGAGGGGGATCCGCAACTGCCGGCGCCGGCTGCCGACGGTACCTGATTCGGGCCTGCGGTGGCGATCCGGAAGCACCGGGCGGTCGCGTTCTACACACGCGTTCCGACTTTTTGACCTTGAGTCCCTTGTTTGGCTTCGGAAAGAACCGATGTTCGCATTCCGATGACCCGGGTCGGTCGGTCCCCTGCGCCGCGGCACGGGACCGGCCATAGCAGGCGACCGGTGGCGGCGGCACGGGGCCAGGGCTCACGGAGTTTTGAGAAAAGGAATCGCGCTCGGGCGGGCCGGGAGGCACAGTAAGGCAGCCGTCCATCGGGACAGTCCGGGAGAAGGTCGACCGTTGTGGAGCGGGTGTCCGTGATCATGCCGGTGCGGAACGAGGCCGCCTCGATCGAGTCGGCCGTGACATCGGTTTTACAGCAGGACTGGCCGCCCGAGGCGCTGGAGATTTGCGTGGTGGATGGAAGGTCCACGGACGGCACGCGGGAAAAAATCATGGCCCTGGCGCGCCGCGACGCCCGGGTCCGACTGCTGGACAATCCCCGCTGCATCATTCCCGCGGCGTTGAATCTGGGCCTGCGCGCGGCCCGGGGGCCCTGGATCGCACGGCTGGACGGACACGGTTCGTGGCCCCCGAATTATTTGCGCGAATGCACGGGCTGGTTGGAGCGAACATCCGGCCTGGCGGTGGCGGGCGGGGCCTGGGATTGCGTCGGCCATGGCTGGCTGGGCTCGGCGATTGCGCGTGTCGTCAGTTCACCGCTGGGCATCGGCAATGCCCGGTACCGCACCGTGCCCTCCCAGGAACCGGCCCGGGCCGTGGACAGTGTCCCGTTTTGGGTGGCGCGCCGCGAGGTCTTCGAGCACGTCGGTCTGTTCCGCGAAGATTTCCCGTGCCACGAGGACTACGAATTCAACTACCGACTGCGACGGGCCGGGGGACAGGTATGGCTTTTGCCCTGGGTGCGTGCCCGTTACCGGGTCCGGCCCACGCTGGGCCGGCTGGCGCGGCAATACCTCCGCTACGGCCATTGGAAGGGGCGGTTTCTGGCCACGGCACCGGGGTCGGTGCAGCCGCGCCATGTCATCCCGCCACTATGGGTGGCGATTAGCCTGGTTCTGGCCGGGGCCGCCGCGGCCGGGCCTGGTGGCCGTCCGATGGCGGCGGGGTGGGCGGCGCTCTACGGCGCCTACGTGGCAGCCGCCTCGGTTCGGCTGACGTGCGGCCGAAAGCCGGCGGACTGGGACCTTCGCAGTGTGGCGGTGTTGCCGGTGGTGCTGTTGCTGGTTCATGCCTGTTGGGGGCTGGGCGTCTGGAGCGGTTTGTTGCGGGGCCCGGTGCGGGGGGCGCCCCCGGGATGGCCGGGCTCGAGCACGGAGCCGGCCCGACTGGAAACGGGCTCCGGGGCGACCGCCGACTCCAGCAGCGGTGACCGGGCGACTTGCCACTGACAGCGGCCCGGCGCAGTCTTTTTCGATGGTCGCGACCATGATGTCCGCATTGTCCCCGGTCATGAAAGCCGCAGGGTCCGGGCGACACCCCGGGCGGCGTCCGCCGTGGCTGCCCGAGTTGCTGGCGCCGGCGGGCGATTGGGATTGCGTGCGCGCCGCGGTGGAGAACGGCGCGGACGCCGTCTATTTCGGCCTGCAACGTTTCAACGCGCGGATGCGGGCGCGAAACTTCCGGGTCGAGGAACTGCCGGCACTGATGGAGTGGTTGCACCTGCGCGGGGTTCGGGGCTACGTCACCTTCAACACCCTCGTGTTCGAGGAGGAACTGCCCGAAGCGGAGGTGCAGCTGCGGGCGATGATGGCCGCCGGGGTGGACGCGGTAATTGTGCAGGACGTGGGCGTGGCCCGGCTGGTGCGCATGCTTTCAACGGATTTTCCGATGCACGCGTCCACGCAAATGACGGTGACGAGTGCGGCCGGGGTGCGACTGGCTCGCGAGCTGGGCTGTCAACTGGTGGTGCTGGCGCGGGAGTGTTCGGTGGCGGACATCGAGCGGATCCAGGCGGAGTTACGGGCCCACGGAGGCGCCGGCGGGGTGCCGCTGGAGGTGTTTGTGCACGGGGCGTTGTGTGTGGCCTATTCGGGGCAATGTTTGACCAGCGAGTCGCTCGGCCAACGCTCGGCCAACCGGGGCGAGTGCGCCCAGGCCTGTCGGTTGCCCTACCAACTGCTGGCCGACGGTCAGCCGGTGGACCTGGGGGATCGGCAGTATCTCTTGAGCCCGCAGGATCTCATGGGGCTGGAGCTGCTCCCCCAACTGGTGCGGGCCGGCGTGGCGTCATTGAAAATCGAAGGGCGCCTGAAGTCGGCAGAATACGTGGCCAATGTCACGGGCGCCTATCGCGAGGCTCTGGATCGACTGGCCGAACTGGCGGAGCAGCCGGAGGCGTTGCCCGACACGTGGCCCGTTTCGCCCGAGACACGCTATCAGCTCGAGATGGCCTTCTCGCGAGGGCTCTACACGGGCTGGCTGCGCGGCATCGACAACCAGGCGCTCGTCCATGGGCGGTTCGGAAAAAAACGCGGGGTGTACCTGGGTGAGGTCGTGCGTGTGGAACGGGAGGCGGTCATCCTCCGCCAATCGGGCCCGATTCGACCGGGCGACGGCGTGGTCTTCGACGCCGGGCAACCCGAGCTGCGCGAAGAGGGGGGCCGCGTGTATGCCATCGAGCCGGTCAAGGCAGCAGACCCGCAGCTCGGTCTGATCCGGCTTCGGTTCGGGCCGGGAACCATTCGCTGGCAACGGGTGCGCGCGGGGCAAAAGGTTTGGAAGACCGACGATCCGGCCCTGGACCGGTTCTGGCGCGAGACCTACGCAGGGCCCGCGCCCCGATACCTCCGACCCTTGCGCATGCAGGTGGCGGGCCGGGCAGGCGAGCCGCTGCGCCTGCGCGTCGAAGACGAACTCGGACATCGCGTTGAATTGGCGTCGGCGATCCCGCTCGTGCTGGCCCGGCAGCATCCCCTGACCGTGGAGCGGCTTCAGGAACAATTGGGTCGCCTGGGCGGTACGCCGTTTTACCTGGCAGAGTTGGAAAGCACGCTGGAGGGGGATCTTTTGCTGCCCTGGAGCGAGCTGAACCGGTTGCGGCGGCAGGCCGTCGAGGAGCTGGAACGGCGCCGTCGTCAGCCGCCCCGGTGGACCGTGCGAGCCGAACCCGTGGTGGCCCCGGCCAGTCAACGGCCGGCTCCGGAGGTTGATCGTGCCCGATCGGTCAACCGGCCGCCGGAGGACGCGGCGACGTTGCTCGTTTTGGTGCGGTCGCTGGCCCAGCTCGAGGCCGCCCTGGCCCGGGGCGTTGGCACGATCTACTGCGAGCTGGAGAACCCCAAACAGTATCGGATCGCCGTCGAAGCAGTGCGAAACCACAACGCCTCGCACGCTTGTTCCGCAACCCTCTGGGTGGCCGGGCCACGAATCACGAAGCCGGGAGAGGAATGGATTCTGCGTCAGGTGGCCTCCTGCGGGGCCGACGGTTTTCTGGTGCGCAACCCGGATCAATTGGCGTGGTTCGCCGGACAATGCTGCGTGGGAGATTACACGCTCAACGTGGCCAACCACCTGGCCGCGGAATATTTCCTTGAAAAATTCGGATTGGAACGGCTGACGGCCAGCTACGACCTGGACGCCCGCCAGTTGGCGGCCCTGGCCCGCGTGTTGCCCCCCGGACGCCTGGAAGTCACGATTCACCAACACATGCCCATGTTTCACATGGAGCACTGCGTGTTCTGCGCGTTCCTCTCCACCGGCCGGGATTACCGGGATTGCGGACGGCCGTGCGAGCGTCATGAGGTCCGATTGCGGGACCGAGTGGGCATGGCGCATCCGGTGAAGGCCGATGCGGGATGTCGCAACACGGTGTTCAACGCGCGCGCCCAAACCGGTGCCGAATTCGTCGATCTGTTGAAGGAGGTCGGCGTGCGCCATTTCCGGGTGGAGTTCCTCGATGAGGGACCGGAGGAGGTGCACCGCACCCTCACGCGATACCAGCAACTATTGCGCGGGGAGATTCGCGGAGAAGAGCTCTGGCGGGAACTGCGGCTGGTCCATCAGCTCGGTGTGACTCGCGGAACCTTGCTGCGGCACTGACCTCAAAAAGCCCTTCTGCGCTCCGTGCCTTCACCTCAGGCGGTCGGGTACTCCATCGCCGCGTGCAGCGGGAGGCTTGGAACGTGCCGGCCACGCCCCCCTCAGCATGCTCGTCCGCCGGGCTGTCCGGCTCCCGACGCACCGGAACGGCGAGTCTGCCGGGCGGCCGTGTTCAAGCGGAGGCTGACCCGGTCACGGCCGGCGGGACCGAAGCCGACGAGGGCGGGGATGCTCCCGGAGGCGGTGCAGGCACAGTTGGAGGCGGACTTCCGGCTGGCGGGACAGCTTTGGCCTTGGGCCGGCCCAGGAAGAAATACAGCAGCGCTCCCAGGGCGTGGGTGAGACAAACCACCACCACCCAGGCGATGCGTTCGCCATCGGTCAGTCCCTTGTTTCGCAGGGCGTGGATCAACATCCACAGCCAAAAGGCGAACAACAACACTCCCAGCAGCAGGAAGAAACCCCACGCCAGGAACAGGACAAGCTCGGCTGCTCCGAGCGCGATTTGGGCGAGGAACATGGGATTCATAGGTTACGAGCCAGGTTGTGCAGGGGTGGCCTGCGGTTGATTGGTTGACGTCGATCCGGTGGTCGGCCCGGCCGGGGACGGCGCGGAGGCTTCCCGCAGGACCGGGACCTGTTGGAGCAGTTTCTCCAGCTTGATGCCGGTGAGGCTTTCGACGACGGGCGGCAGCTGGCTGAGGATCTGGGTGACGTCGCTGGTCAGCTTGCTGGCGCCGCCGCCGGGGCCGGGCCCGGCATTGATGATCACGATTTTCTCGGTCTTGCTGAGCGGCTCGCTGATCTTCGCCGCCAGCTCGGGCAGGCCTTTCATGATCAGGTCGATCACGGCGGCCTGGTTGTATTGGCGGAAGGCTTCGGCCTTCAGACGCATGGCCTCGGCCTGGGCGCGGCCCTGGGCCTCGATGACCTCGGCTTCGGCCAGACCGCGGGCCTTGTTGGCCTCGGCCTCCGCTCGACCAGTGGCCTGAATGACCTCGGCCTGGGCCAGACCCGTGGCCTTGGTGGCGGCGGCCTGACCCGCAGCCTCGGTTTCCAACTGATACTTGCGCGCATTGGCCAGGGTTTCGACACGGTACCGTTCCGCGTCGGCCGGCCGCTGCACCGTGGCTTCCAGTTCGCGTTGTTTGCGTTTGATCTCCTGTTCTTGCAGCTCGATCTGCTTTTGTTTCTCGACGATCTGGACCTGAACCTCCTCGGCCTTGACCAACTGACCGGTTTTGAACTTCTGCAGGTCGTAGGCCAGGTCCGCCTCCGCCCGCTTGCGGTTGACGTCCGCCTGGAACTCGGCCACGCGCATCTGATAATCGCGCTGGGCCTCGGCGATTTTGGTTTCGGCGGCGAACTTGGCCTCCTGGCCGGCCTGCTGGGCCTGCGCACTGCGGATCATGGCGTCGCGATCCGCCTCGGCCTGGGCAATGACGGCGTCGCGTTTGACCTGGGCAATGCGCGGTTTGCCCAGAGCGTCCAGATAGCCCTGGTTGTCGCGAATGTCGCGGATGGTGAAGCTGACGATGCCCAGGCCCATGTTGGCCATGTCGCCGGCGGCCACTTCCTGCACCTTGGCCGCAAAGGCGTCGCGGTTCTGGTAGATGTCTTCCACCGTCATCGTGCCCAGGATGGCACGCAGATGTCCTTCGAGCGTTTGGGTGGCGATGTTCTTGATCTCGTCGACGCCCTTGCTGAGGAACTGTTCGGCAGCCGTGGCGATGGAGATGTCGTCGCCCTTGACCTTGATTTGGGCCACGCCGTCCACTTTGACGGGGACGCCCTTGACCGTGTAAACCTCCGGCGTGACCACGTCGATGGTCATGAGTTCGAGCTTCAGAACATCGACTTTTTCCAGCACGGGCCACACGAAGACGCCGCCGCCCTTGACGATGCGATAGCCCACTTCGCGCACCGTGCCGTCCGGATCCACCACCTTGCGTTTGCGGCCGGATATGATCAGCACTTCGTTGGGTCCCACCTTGGTGTAACGGCGGGCCCAAATGGCCAGGAACAGGAAGAAGACCACCAGGACGGCGCCCACGCCGATGATCACGGTGGACCATCGAGCGTCCACAGCCATCCACAGTCCGGGCAGGGGCAACGATTCCATGCGAGGATTCCTCAGGAGATGGGCTCGACGTAAAACAGGGTACCGACCATGCGGGTGATCCGCACCGGCCGACCGGCGGGGATGGGCACACCGCCCTCGGATCGAGCCGGGGCAGAATAGCGCGTGTTGGCGATGACATAGGCAATCTCGCCCACGCCATCCGCCGGAATGGGGGTGATCACCGAAGCGGTCGAACCGATGACCTGCGCGACGCGCGCCTCGCTGGAGGCCTGCGTCCTGCGGAACATCGCATTGAAAAACCAGAAGGTTAACCCGGCAATCACCCCGCCCGAGGCGGCCGCCAGCGGCGCGCTCACCCACACGCTGCTGGTGGCGTCAATCCGCGAAAAGATCAGTCCCGCCGCGCCAAAGGCCGTCACAAAACTCGCCAGCACGGTCGGGCTGAAAAAGGACACCCCGGGCAGGCCACTGTCGGAAAACCCCGCCTCGGCATGCCCGCCCGTGCCCACTTCCCCGTCCCCGCCGAAGATGTGACCGAAGATCGCGCTGAGGATCGAGAACATCAGCCCCAGGACCAGGCAGGCGCCGTAGATCCATGTGTCCATACGATCGGCTGTGCTCCGCAGTTCAAGGGGCAGTTAACGCCGACCCCTTCACTCTGGCAAGTGCGAAAGGGCCTGGCCATGAAGAATGGGGCATTCCCTTTCGACAGCTCCGGATTCAGGGATCCCAATGAAAATGTCCCTCTTCTCCCGGCTTTCCCGTCTCGGGGACGCCCGACATTTCGCCCGGCATTCAGGCTGCCCAGAACCAAAGCGCGCCTGGGCGGAACCTCTTGCGGCCTTCGCAGCGAGCCCCCAAGGGCGTGGCTCAGTCGGGTTGACCAGCCCGGCGCACCGGCCGCAACGAACGGAACTCGATCGGCCCGTGCGGCGCAGGTCCCACTGGCCGCGCCCATCGGCGCCGGCCCGTCTGGGCCCGACTTCGCCGTTTCCTCCAAACCCGCCTCATGGACCTGGCGTCCGCGTCGTCCGGGGGCTGCTCCCCGCGTTTTGCCCTCCGCGCGTTCGCCGCGGCTGATCCCGGCCGGGCGGTGCATCACCACACAGTCCGGCATTGGACCTTGCCCCGGAGGAGCACCCGGGCCCAACCTGCCTCGCAAAACGTAACCGCTTGCCGCGTCGCGGCTCAGCGTAGCTGTCAGAAAACAGGGACTCGTATGAAAGCACTTTGCAGGTTGTTGGGTGCGGTCGGGTGGCTTGTGACGGTTGCCGGATACACCGCGCCGGGAGATCCGGGGCAATGGCCCACACAACCGTTGACCCTGGCGGATGCGTTGAATCTTGCCTTGGAGCAAAATGCCGAGGTGCGCAAGGCGCGCCAGGACCTGGAAGCGGCCACCGGGGTGGCCATCCAAACACGGGCCGTGGTCATCCCCAAGCTTCAGGCCACGGCCCAATACACGGCACGCGACGCCGGGGGTGTGGAACAGTTTCCCGTGGTCGGCCTGCCCATTCAAATCCCCAACGAGGCCTGGTCGGCCGGTGTGCGCCTGGTGCAGAGCGTTTATGAGGGCGGTCGACTCCGCTCGGCGTGGCGCTCTGCCCGGCTCACCGAGCAACAAGCCCGGGCCGCCTATGATACCGCAGTGGCCGACACGGTACTGGCGGTGCGCACCGCGTACGCTGATGTGTTGCTGGCAGCGGAGATGGTCCGGGTCCATCAAGCCTCCGTGGAGTTGCTGGAGGAGGAACTGCGACAGACCCGGCAACGATTCGAGGCCGGCACCGTGCCGCGGTTCAATGTGCTGCGGGCGGAAGTGGAACTCGCGAATGCCCGGCCCCGACTGAGCCGGGCCCGAAACAGCCTGCGCATTGCCAAACAAAACCTGGCGCACCTGCTGGGCTTCGACGTCCCCGCCGGATTCTCCGAAGATCTGCCGTTGGAACTGGCGGATCGCCTGGAGCCTCCCCCCGGCCTGCCGGAGCTGAACGCAGCCCTCCGACAGGCCCTGGAACATCGCAGCGAGCTGGCCGTGTTGCGTCATGCCGAGGCACTGCAGGCCGAATCGGTCCGCCAGGCCCGGGCCGCCTTCAAGCCCGCGCTGGAACTGTTCGCCGGCTATGATGCCCACAGCCCCAACTTCCGGGACGAGCTCGATCGGGTCATCGATGGATGGGTCGTGGGGGCGCAAATGCGATGGAACCTGTTCGACGGGGGGCTTTCCCGCGGCAAACTTGTCGAGGCCCGCGCCCGCCAGGCGCGCGCGCAAGTCGAGATCGAAGACGCGCAGCGTCGCATCGAACTGGAGGTTCGCACCGCCTATTCGCGGCTGGTGGAGGCTCGCGAAGTCCTGCAGTCCACCCTCAAGGTCCAGGAACAAGCCGAGGAAGCCCTGCGCCTGGCCCAAGCACGGGCCTCTGCGGGAACGGGCACCCAACTCGATGTGCTGAGTGCACAGACCGCCCTGACCGAAGCCCGATCCATTCACGCCCAGGCCCTTCGCGACTTCGTGGTGGCCCAGGCCCGGTTCGAACGCGCCATCGGACAGCCCCGTGACGTGGAAACAAACCCATGAAACCGCGGCTCGCCGCAGGGCCGAGATCCCTGCCCGCGGCCTCCACGCACGCGGGACATGGCGTTCGAGTTCGCCCCCTTCGAGATCTCGAGACCCGGCAAGCTCGCGTGGGCTCGACCTCCGGGCTCGATGGCGCCGAACCTGTGGGCAACGGTTCGCGCCCCCGAGTCTGTCTCATGCTGTGCCGGATCTTTGCCCGTCGGTGGGAGGCGAAGGTCCTGGTGCGGTTGTTTTTCAAGGTCCGAAGCGCACTCTCAGTCGGTAGTACCGCTGCGACGCCTCGCCGGCCTCGTCTTCAATGCGCAAAGTCTGCCGGTCCGGTTGCGGCCCCAGTACGCGGAGAACCTGCCAGGGACCTTCGATCCGATCCGCCCCCCACAACTCATACACACGGCCGGGCTGGGCTTCGAACTCAAGCAGGATGAAGTCACCCGATCGTCCCAGGCCTTCCAGACGCAGGAGCGATGTCGAATCCCGCGGATGCGTCCCCGCCACATACTCTTGCGCGTTGGTCATGCCATCGCCATCCGGGTCTCCCGCGGCTCCATCCTCGCCAACGGCCCGGCCCGGATCGAGCCCATGCGCCGTTTCCCAGGCATCAGGCAACCCGTCTTCGTCTGCGTCGTTCTGCGCCGCGGAGTAATTCGGAGCCCCGGGCGTCGGAGGAGCCGTTTCCCAATGAGCCGGATCATTCCCGAACGCGTGCCCGACCCGGCGTTGCAATGACAGGCCCGTCCCGGCGGCGCCCGACGGCCAGGGCGGGCCCGGCAGATACTCCACCTCGTCCACCAACACGTAGGGCACGTAACCGATGAACGGGTTGGGCAGGGTCTGGGGTGGATCCGGACGGAGTAGCTGGAGGCGCTCGCCCTCATTGGCGAGTTTGCCGGGCATGGGGCCGACCAGCATCACGGAATCGGCCAGGTTGTAGCGTTGACGAAACATAGCCCGTGCGCCCGGATCGCGCTGGGGATCGAAGCTCACCACCAACAAATAGCCCTGGGGCGCCAGGACCACACCGGTCGGGAACACGTATCCCACCCCCTCCAACCGCCAGGTGTTGGTCGGGTACACGGGATCGTACAAGGGGATCGGCTGATCCGTCAGATTGCGCAGCTCCACATACTCATGCAGCGTGTCGGCGTAACCGAGAGACGGCGGTGGTTCGAACATGATCTCGTGGATTACCACCGGCCCCACCCGGGGTCCCGCGTTGGGCGCTCCCAGGCTGTTGGCCGCCTGAGCCACGAAATGCTCGCGGCCCAGACTGTCCAGGTGCCGACCGAAGCTGATCCCATTGGCCGCGGCGCCAAATCGGAAGCCGTGGGCATGGCCGGTCAGGTGGGTGCCGTCCCCGGAGAAAAGCCAAACCTCGTCGCCCAACGAGCTGAGTTCGAACCCGCTGGCGCCCGCGCCAAACTGCGAGGCATCCACCACCAGGAAGCCGAAGGGCGGGAGGAGACTGCGTGGCGGGAACACGTACTTTCGCGGAACCGACCGGTCATCCGTCAAAAACCAGCCGCCGACGTCCACCGTGGCCGCCGTGGGATTGTAGAGCTCGATGGCATCCACCAGGGGAGGATCGGTGTGGGTCAACACCTCGTGGATTCGCACCGGCGGAATGTCCGGCGGATCGGGATCCGGTCGGCCCGGCGAGCCGCCCGGCGACGCGCTCGGCCGCCAGGCTGCAGCGCTGCTGATCACCGTCCCCTCCGCCCGGGGCACCAGCGAGAACCCTGCACCGTCGCTCGTCCGGTGCCACGCGTCGGAGTAAGTGAACTCCCAAACGGCTTCCCCCAGGGGGCCCTCCAGCCGAATCCGCTCGCCCTCATTCGCCAAGGCCCCGGTGTAAGGGCCTGCCAGGTTGGTGATGCCCGGATACCGCGCCTGAAATGCAGCGCGATTCCGCACCAGCACGAGATACTCACCGGGCGCCAGGACCGGCGGACTGTTGGTGGGATCGAAGACAAAGCCGATACCCGCCGTAAACTGAAAGCCCGCCAAACTCAGGGGACGGGTTCCCTGATTCTTCAGCTCCAGGAACTCGTACTCTTCAGCATCGTAGCTGCCTCCCTCGGCGGGATGATACATGAGCTCGGTTAACAGCAACGGCGGCGTTTCCACGACATACGTGGCGGTCACGGGGCCGGACCAGGGGCTGGAGATCGGAGGGTTGCGCAGCCCGGTGAGGTTGCGATGCTGGGGGTTGTAATTCCGGGCCACCACGCGAACATTCGACGTGATCGTCAGGGAGATCTCCCCCGCTCCGCTCCGGGCGCCAGATGCAATGGCCCCGCCCGGCGCCCGCGGGTCGGAGCCGTCCAGGGTGTAATACGTAACCGTGCCAGGTGGCACGGGGCCCGAGTACAGCCGCACCACAGTTCCCGTGGCCACCGCGCCGGCCGGCCAATCCAGCTGCGGAGGAGCCAGGAAGTTGGTGTCGATGAAATGCACGCGGTCGGCCAGCCAGCGTTTCAAAAACGCGATCTCGCCCGCATAAGTGCCGGGGAACCAGTGCGAGTACCCCGCGGAACTGACGGTGCCGGAGCGCGGAGCGGACCCGGACCATCGCTGGGTCTGCCGGGTGTGCACGGCCGCGATCTGATTGGTCATCTCATCGACCAGCGCAAACAGCGCATTGGTGTGGAGCGGGCCCGGCCGCAGTTCCTGCCACCGATCGATCCATGCCTGCCAGAAATCGGGATCGCGGAACAGGCGCCGATACCAGCCGTTGGGAAAGACATTCGCCGCATTGAAAAAGTCCGTGCCGTAATCACTGCCGCCGCCCAGGCCCACCGAGCCCATCCAGGAGCGCGGATTGAACGCCCGCAGGTCGCCGCCCCCCGAGGTCCCCATGGCCCGGTCGAAATCCCACAACGGTCCCATCTCGAGTTTGCGTTCTCGCTCCTTGAAAAAGTAGGCACTCAACCGCAGGGCATCGACGTTCAGCGCCAACACATTCAGCAGGTGGTGATCGATCCAGGAAGGCACGTCGATCCACGCATGGTAGCCGGTGACGGGATTGGTCCACTCCGCGCTGGTGAGGGCGGCCCCAAAGTTCAGGAGATAGTTCTGGATGTACTGGGCCTGGGCGGAGCGCGCCGGCGTCATCATGTCCGGCCCGGGGGGATCCACATACACGATGCTGGTTTCCAGGTAAGGATCGTAAAACGTGCGTTCATCGGCATCGGCGCGATCGACCTTGAGCAGGTAACCCCCGGTCAATGCCGGAAGGTTCGTCACCCCCGCCTCCAGCCGGGCGATGTTGACCCGCTGATCGTTGCGCTTGATCTTTTCCAGCACGGTGTAGAGGCCGTGGTAGTCGCCTCCGGCGGGGGCATTGAACTGCACCTGACCGCCCGTGGTGTTCACGAACACCTCGGCAAAGCGCGTCCGCGGCGAGTATCGGCCGATGGCCCGACTCCACGCGTGAGCCAGCGGATTGTGCAGAAAGGAGGGGTCGAAGAGGTTTTGGCCGTACAACACCCAGTCCGATTCCGCCGGCATCTCCAGAAGCTCCACATCGCGGTCGTCGTTGAACTCGTCCCAGGTTTCCACTGCGTAACTTTTCTGAGGCAGGCCTGCAGTGCTGCTGCCGCGGACATTGACCCCGGCCCGCGTCACCAAGGCGGGCGGGTTGGTCAGGGAGGCAATCCCGCCGATGGGATGGAACACCATGAGAATGCTTTCCCGGTCCAGTCGGGGCTGGGTGCTGGGGAAGGCCCCGCCGCCCAGGTTATGAATGAGCAGAATGGGCAGGGGGGAGGTAAACGCTGCCGCCGCCGCACCGAGCCGCACATACAGGAAACTCGCGGGCGGTCCGGGAAAGAATCCGGGCTGTTTGGGAAAGGCGCGGGCGCGCACGATCACCGTGTTGGTGATGCTGATGGGCCCGGTGTAGAGGGGGGACGTGGTGGTGGGCACGTTGGTGGGCGCCGGGCTGGAGGCGGGCACGTTGGTGGTGATCAGCAGATAGCGGATTTCCCACGCATTGGGGTCGGGCACGGTCAGGCTCAGGGTGAAGGGATCGAGAAAGGTCCCCGAAACGCGCGAGGCCCGGACCTCGGGGCCGAATCCGGCACCTCGAGTGGCGTTGGGCGCGCCGGGCGTGGGCTGGGTGAAATAGCCCAACAACTGGGGCTCCAGTCGGTCGCGACCGTAGGAAACGTCGGTGTATTGCTGGGGGTAACTTGGACTGAACACGGAGACCGGCTCGCCATTGGGCGTGAACAGCCCCAAATAACCCGGGCTGGCTGAGAGACGAAAATTGGTGTGCAGACGGCCCTGCACATTGGTGTCGCGTCCCGAGGCCAGGACGAGCATGTAGCTGCGCGGCCCGACCAGCGTGCCGGCGGGGAAGCGCCACTTGGCCGGCTGCGCGGCGTTGTCGGTCAGGGACCATCCGCCCAGATCCAACCACGAGTCGCCGGCGTTGAAGAGTTCGATCCAGTCCGGGCTGTTGCCGAGTTCGTCGCGCACCGCATCGGGCAACCGGCCGCTGTTGGAGGCGAGGAACTCGTTGATCCAGACGCTGCGGACCGCGGCGGAAGGATCGATCGTGTAGGACCACCCGCGAGCGTCCAGCGGCCAACCCACCGGATCGGTGATCCCATGGCCCGTGGACCATTCCACTGCCACGGGCCCGGGAGGCGGCGGCGGAAACTCGAACACGTACTGGTCCGGGCCGACGAGCACGAGGTTCGTGGCCGGAACGCCGTTGACCCGCAGGTCCGCCGCATCCACTCCGGTCACCGGTTCGGAAAACCCCACTTCGATGCGACGGAGCTCTTGCAGTCGGCTGTCGGGGGGCGGCCAGATCAGGGTGAGCAACGGCGGGCTATCGTCGAATTCGGCCTCCAAATCCACGTGGATGACAAAGTCCGAGGAGTTCCCGAGGCTGGAATTGAACGCTTGCACGGCCAGGACGTTCGTCCCGGGGCGCAACAGCACGTTCGGAGGTCCCAGTTCGTAACTCTCACCGATCAACGGCTCCGGCAACGCCGGCAACGAGGTGCCGTTGTAGGGCACAAAGCCGTCGGGCATGTTGAACCGGGCCACCTCGACCCCGTTGAGCCAGGCGATGAACCCGTCGTCGCTCAATGCGTACAGGCGGAGCCCCACCACCGCCGAGGGATTTGCCACAACGAAACTTCGTCGGAGGAAGATGCAGGTGTAGTTGTACCGCATGGTGGTTAACTCCGTGCCCGGGTCCGGTTGGCGGTCCCCATACCAAAAGGGCATGGGCGCTTCGGGCCATGCGGAGTCGTTGAACTCGGGCAGACGCCAGGCGGCGGGATCGGGTCGTGACGCTTCGTTGGTGCCGGGAAGCCAGCGCCAGACGCTGGCCGGGGGGATGAGCGGAACGGTTTGGGCCGTGAGCGTGATCAGGCTCAGGGCCCACAACAGGTACACCATCCGGGTCACGGCACGCCGGACCGATCCGGCAAGGCAGCCGCGCAAGGTGGGGGTTTTCGAACCCATGCCATCGACCCACGAGCCGGGCTCGATCCACCGCGAACCGAATATGCGCTTCCCCGGCATCCCTGCTTCCGCACGCCAGCCTTTGGAGATCGGGTTGGGACTGCCCATGGCAAACTCAATCTCCAAGACCTCGCGGTCGATGGCAAGGACACCCCACGGCATCCGGACCAGCAAGCGGCCGGTCCCGCACCTCGATTCGCAGGACAGGCAGCCCACGCGCGCGGACTAGCGCACCACCCAGGCCAGGATGGCCTTTTGCACGTGGAGACGGTTCTCCGCTTGATCGAAAATGGTCTGCGCGTGGGCCTCGAAGGTGCCGGCGTCGATTTCCTTGCCCCGGTAAGCCGGCAGGCAGTGCATCACGAGGGCACCGGGTTTGGCCCTGGCCACCAGGGCGTCGTTGATCTGGTAACCGGCCAACTGTCGCAATCGCTCGGCGGCCTCGGCCTCTTTGCCCATGGAAACCCACACGTCGGTGTACAACACGTCCGCGCCGGTGGCCGCTGCCCGGGGGTCCTCGACGCATCGGACCCGCCCGCCGGCCCGTTGCAGCAGTGCCGGGGTGGGTTGAAACGCGGGCGGCGCGGCCACTCGCAGTTCAAAACCCAATCGGCCCGCGGCGAAAATCCACGAGTTGGCCACGTTGCACTGCCCGTCGCCCACGAAGGTGATCACTTTCTGCGACCATGGGCCGGGCTGTTTCTCCTGAATCGTAAAGAGGTCCGCCAGAATCTGGCAGGGATGTTCCTCGTCGGTCAGCGCGTTGATGGTGGGGATGCCGGCGTAGCGGGCGAATTCCTCGACATCCGCCTGGGCAAAGGTCCGAAACACGGTCCCGTGCACCATGCGGCCCAGGACGCGCGCCGTGTCGCAAATCGGCTCGCCCCGCCCCAACTGAATGTCGCTGGCATTGAGGAAAATGACCTGCCCGCCCAGTTCCCGAATGCCCACCTCGAACGACACGCGCGTGCGCGTGGAGGATTTGGAGAAGATCATCGCCCACGTCTGGCCCCGCAGTGGTTCTGCAGCGTGGCGGCCCCGCTCGCGCTTCATGACCTTCGCCTCGGCCAGCAACTGCTCAATGTCCGAAGCGTTCAGCGATTCAATGCTCAACAGGTGTTTCACGGTTTTGTTCGGATCCGATGCTATCCATCGGACGTTTCCTCCACAACTCAAGCGCGGGGCCGCGTTGATTTCCCAATCGCGTGTCTTCCGCCCCCGGACGCCGCCACGTCTTCACTGCGCCGGCTCAGGCGGATTCGGGCGGCCATGCCACCCCGGGACGCAACGCCACCCGCAAGCCCCATGGCTCCGGGGCATGGGCAAAGGTGAGGTGCCCCTGTTCGTTGCCCACCCCGAGAAACGGGTCGTTGCCGATCAAGACATTGCCGTCCAGATCCAAAAAGTCGCACAGAGCCGCCAGATGCGCGGCGGCGCTGATGCCCACGCTGCTCTCGATCATGCAGCCGAGCATGGTCCGCAACCCGCACGAACGCGCCCGCTCCAGCGCGGCCCGCGCGCCCGTCAGACCGCCCGTTTTGACCAGCTTCACATTCACCCCGTGAAACCCTTCGGCACAGCGCGGCACATCCGCCTCTGTGCGACAGGACTCATCCGCGATCAGGGGCAACGGAGACCGCTCTTTCAACCAGATCCAGTCCTCGAGCGGCCGATCGGCCGGCATCGGCTGTTCCACGAACTCGATCGCAGGATCCTGCGCCAACCATTCCAACCGACGCAGCGCCTCCTCCCGGGTCGGCCAGCCCTCGTTGGCGTCCACCCGCAATCGCACGGCCGGAGCCGCTGCGCGCACCGCACGCAGGATCTCCGCGTCGCGCGGCGTACCCAGTTTGATCTTCAGGACGGGGTATCCGGTGGCTGCCCGCACCTTTGCCTGCACCATTTCCGGCGTGTCCAGACCGATGGTAAAGGAACTCACGTGCCGACCCTCCTCGAAGCCCAGGCCCAGAAAGTCATGCAAAGGCTGGCAGGCCCTGCGGGCCGCTCCGTCCCACAACGCAACGTCGAGGGCACAGCGCGCGGCAGCCGGCCCGGGTTCCAAACTCTCCAGATACCGTCGGCTGCCCACCAAATCCTCGAAACGGAGCCGCTGCGGGTCGACGCGGGCGAGGAACCGCTCCACGGCGGCCACATCCTCGCCGTACCGCAGCGAGGGGGCCGCCTCGCCCCAGCCCACGAGCCCGGTCGCATCGCGCAGTTGCACGATCACCACCGGTTGATGGCGGGTGGGCGGTGCACTGGCGATCTGCCAGGCATGCACCAGCTTGAGATTCACGCGATGCCAGCTCAGTTGCACCCGGCCAAAAGAGCGAAGCGCGCATCCGAACGCAATGCTGTTGTGCGCGCCGGACTTTTGTGCGGCCCACCCGATGCGGCGCAGGAGAAGGCCCGGACAACCGTGCCCCCGCCTCAGGGCCCGACCAGCTCGCTGCTGCGCAAAAGGCGCACACCCGCTCGGGCCATCTCTTCCAGGGCACGGTCCACGTCGCCCGGCTTCAGATTCACGCCGCGACAGGCATCGGTGATCAGATAGGTGGGAAACCCCAGCTGCACCGCGTCCAGCGCCGTGGCCCGCACGCAGTAGTCGGTGGCCAGGCCCGCCACGTAAAGTTCCCGGACCTGTTGCTGGCGCAGGAAATCCGCCAGGCCCGTGGAACGGCGATGGCCATTGTCGAAAAAGCCGCTGTAACTGTCGATTCGCGGATCCGTCCCTTTGCGCACCACGTGGACGATGCGCCGCGTGTCCAGACCGGGCGCCAGTTCGGCCCCGGGGGTGAATTGCACACAGTGCACCGGCCAGAGCACCTGGGGCAGTCCGTCCAGCTCGATCACCTCACCGACGCGCCGACCGGGATGATTGGCTGCAAAACTCAGGTGATCGGGCGGATGCCAATCCTGCGTGGCGACGATCAAATCGAATTGAGGCTGTATCCGGTTGATCACCGGCAAAACCGCATCGCCCTCCGGAACCGGCAGGGCGCCCCCGGGCAGGAAGTCGTTTTGCAGATCCACCAACAACAGGCAGCGCATACGCGCTCAACTTGAGCCCGTTTGCGGCCGGCCGCAACCCGGACTGCGCCCCGCCGTGAAAAAAGGCCCGGGTGGGACACACAAGTCGGGGCATGCCCGCCACGGCGGCGGAACGACCACCTGGGGGTCGGCTTGACCCCGGCCAATCATTCCAAGGCCCGAAGCGGGCCCTCGGGGGTGCAACCCCTCGGTCCCCGGCCTCGAAAAACCGGGCTGACCAATGGATCTGCCTTCGATGTGTGGATTCGCCTCGCGCGATCGACGCGAGGCGCATCACAATCTTGGCCACCTTTGGAAACGCACCGGAGGGCGGGGCGATGCCTGCTTCCTCCCCAGCAAGTGGCAATCCTCGAAACCAACGCCATCCAAATCTGATTCCCGCTGACCGCGCCAGATCCGGATATGTTTTGCACCTTCCGCGTGTCGCATGTCCGCCCCAACGGGGCGGGGATTCTTCAGCCCAAAGCAACGCCCTAGGCCGCCGGAACGTCCAGTGCAATCGGGCCCTGAAGGAGCGGAACTCGGTCTGAACACCTGCCCGCCCCTCGTGAGGGGAACATGAAGTTGCGCCCTTTCACGGCACGGCGGATTTCGCGGGCCGAGTCCCCGGGGCGTTACGCCGGGCTGACGAATAGAGGCGCCTTCGGCCCGCACCGCATCGAGCCGCCCCACGTGACGCGGATTCAGCAAGCCATGGAACGCACCATGGGCAACTTTCACACCGACAAAACCATCAAACACGAGCCAGTCCCACCCCGAACCAACTCTACCGCGCCGGGCATGGTCTCCCTCACCCGGTCAGGCCGCGGGCGGCCAGAATCAACTGAAGCTTTCGCTCGTGCAGGCCCAGCTCCAGTCCCGCAGGATAGGAGTACGGCTCGGTCAGCCGGAGCACACCGCGATCCAGCCGCCGCAACTGGTCCTGCGCCCGCAGCCGGATGGCCTCCAACTCCGGCAGCTCCATGACGCGCCGCCCGCGGCGGAACACCGGCACCAGGAGATCCGTCCCCGGCAACCCGTCAGGGATGCGCTTCCGCCGCGTCGCATCCGCTGGATCCACGATCGTCCAATGCTCGGGCTCCGGCTGATCCAGGTCGTAGATGGCGTCGGCCACGAACTGTTCGCCCTGCTGGAACCGGCGGACCTGCAACCGGCCGGGGGTCGTGGTTTTGGCGGCGGACTCGGACACCTTGATGCGCGGCTGCCATGAACCATCGGCCTTGCGCACCGCCGCCAGTTTGTACACCCCGCCCAGGGCCGGCTGTTCCCAGCCGGTGACCAGTCGGGTGCCCACTCCCCAGGCATCGATGCACGCCCCCTCGTGCCGGAGTCGGGCAATTTGGTATTCGTCCAGGTCATTGCTCGCGATGATGCGGGTCTGCGAGAATCCCGCTTCATCCAGCAGCCGGCGCGCCTGACGGCTCAGCCAGGTCAAATCGCCGGAGTCCAAACGAATGCCCAACAACTCGAAACCGCGTTCCCGCAGTCGTCGCCCCACCTCGATGGCATGCTGAACGCCGGTCAGCGTGTCGTAGGTGTCCACGAGGAGAACGCAGTTATGCGGCATGGCCTCGGCGTAGGCGAGGAACGCGTCCAACTCCGACTCGAAGGCCATGACCCAGCTGTGCGCATGCGTGCCGCGCACGGGCAACCCCCAGTGCCGACCGGCGTACACGTTGGAAGTCCCAGCACAGCCGCCCACATACGCGGCCCGCGCCGCCGCCAGCGCCCCCTCTCCGCCCTGCGCCCGACGCAAACCAAACTCGAACACCGGTGTCCCCTCGGCCGCCAGGCATACTCGAGCGGCCTTGGTGGCAATCAAGGTTTGGAAATTGATCCAGTAAAGCAGGGCGGTTTCGATCAACTGCGCCTGCAGAATCGGTCCCTGCACCCGCACCAACGGCTCGTGGGGAAACACCACCGTGCCCTCGGGGATGGCATCCACGTCGCATTCAAATCGCAGATTGCGGAGGAACTCGAGAAAGGCCGGATCGAACAGCGCCCGACCATCCGGGCCGGCCAGACTTGCAAGCCAGGCCAGGTCCTCCTCCTGAAACCGCCAGGCTTCCAGGTATCGCACCGCGTCCTCCAGCCCACAGGCCAGCGCAAATCCACCTCCGAACGGGTTCTCGCGGAAAAAGAGGTGGAACACCGCCTCGAGCGAGGCCCGGCCCGACTTCCAAAACCCCTGGGCCATCGTCAACTGATACAAGTCCGTCAGCAAGGGACAGCCCGTCGCCGCCACACCGGTCGATTTCATGGCCATCAAACTCCCCTCGGCCGGGCACCTCTGACAAGCCCGGTTCGCGGTCCGCCGATGCCTGTGGGACGTGCGGTGCTTTGCGACCGCGACCCACGGCCCGTGATTCGTGCGTCGGTGGCGAGGATTCGTGCCCGGCGCAAAAAACGAAGCCCGTCTGTTGGCCCGCAAAGTCCCGGAAGCACGAAAGGGCTCGACGGGCGAGCTCGTTGCTTGCCGCACCCGCTCGGGCAGGAATCACGCGTCGGGAACCCTGGGGGCCCGAACTGCGCAACGCCGGGCGCCGGTGGAACCCACGGCGGGACCCGCAACCTGCCGGAGCGCCACGGCGGGCTTTCAACTCCGAGGCCGAGCGTGTGCGTTCTCTCCGGCCCTCTCGTAAAGCACCACGCGGGCCGGCGGGATATTGCGCCAGACGACCACGGACTGTCGGAGATGAAAGCCTTCCCAATGCAACGCGGGCTCGTGGCGAAGCCGGTATCGAAACTGGATCCAGCGCCCGCCCGGCGGGAGCAGCGCGCGGATGCCCTGCACCACCCGGGCCCGATCTTCCGGCGTAAACGCGCGGAGGGGGAGACTGGACACGACGGCCGCCACGGGAGCGTTGGGCCCGAGGGCTCCATGGATCAGCTCGGTCAACTTTCGCGCGTCGCCCTGCAACAGCCGTACTTCCGGAAACCTCCGACGCAACACTTCCACCAGCCGGGGCACCGTCTCGATCGCCACCAGCTGCTGCGGCGGGACGCCGCGGGCCAGCAACGCTTCGGTGACCGCGCCCGTGCCGGCACCCAACTCGATCACCCAGCCTTTCGGGGGAATCTCCACCCAGCGCGCCATGGCCCGGGCCAGCCACCCGGAACTGGGGGCCACCGCGCCGATGCGGCGGGGATTCGACACGTAATGCCACAGGATCAACGGGGTGTCCGAAATTTTGCGCAGCAGCCCCCGCAACACCCGCCCGGGACGCTCGCCCTCGTCAGGAGCCGGTGCCGGACCGGCCGGGCGCAGGACCGGGGTCGGCCGGCCCTGCCAGGAATTGCCGGAAGATTCCGGGGGAATCGATCGGGACCGGTTCATGCAGCCGCGACTTCCTGGGGCCCACGACCGCCGTTGACCAGAAAAAGCACGGCCATGCGCACCGCCAGGCCGTTGGTCACCTGCTCCAGGATCACCGAACGCTCGCCATCGGCGGTTTCACTGTCAATCTCCACGCCCCGGTTGATCGGCCCGGGGTGCATGATCAACACATCCGGTTTGGTGTGGGCCATCCGGGCCGGAGTCAGCCCGAACAACTGGGTGTACTCGTGGATCCCGGGAAACATGGTCCGCCGTTGCCGTTCGTGCTGGATGCGCAACAGATTGATCACATCGGCGTCTCGAATCGCCTCCTCGAGGTTGTGGGTGATCCGGCAGCCGAGTTGCTCGAACTCCCGCGGCACTAGCGTGGTGGGTCCGCACAACGTCACCCGCGCCCCCAGTTTGGTCAGGCCCCAGATGTCCGAGCGGGCCACGCGACTGTACAGGATGTCCCCGATGATGGTGACGTTCAGCCCTTCGATGCGCCCCTTTTTTTCGCGAATGGTGAAAAGGTCCAGCAACGCCTGGGTCGGATGCTCATGCGCACCGTCGCCGGCGTTGATGACATGCGCCTGCAACACCCGCGCCAGAAAATGGGGCGCGCCCGCCGCCGTGTGCCGAATCACGATGAAATCGACGTTGAGGGCCTCCAGATTGCGGGCGGTGTCCTTGAGGGTCTCGCCCTTGCGCAACGAGGAAGCCTCCGCGGTGAAGTTGATGATGTCGGCCGAAAGACGCTGTTCTGAAATCTCGAAGCTCGTCCGGGTGCGGGTAGAAGGTTCCACGAACAGATTGATCACCGTCTTGCCGCGCAGGGCGGGCACTTTCTTGATCGTGCGTTCGCCCACGGCCTTGAAGGCGCGCGCCGTGTCCAGCACGGTGAGGATTTCCTCGGCCGTCAGCGATTCGATGTCCAGCAGGTGGCGGCGCGTCCAACTCATGGCCGTTCCAAATAGACGGCGTCCTCGTTTCCCGTCTCGGACAGAACCACCTCGATCCGCTCGTTCAAGGCCGTGGGCACGTTTTTGCCCACGAAGTCCGCCTTGATGGGCAACTCCCGGTGGCCGCGGTCGATCAGGGTGGCCAGTTGAATGCGGCGGGGTCGGCCGAAATCGTTGAGGGCATCCATGGCCGCTCGAATCGTGCGCCCGCTGAACAACACATCGTCCACCAGCACCACCGTCCGGTCCGTCACATCGAAGGGAATCAGGGTGGGTTGCATGTCCGGCGCCATGCGCTGGTCCAGATCGTCGCGGTGCATGGTCACATCCAGGGCGCCCACGGGGACCGGATGTTTCCAAAGCTGTTCCAACAAGCGGGCCAGTCGGTGGGCCAGTTGCACCCCTCCGCGCTGAATGCCCACCAATGCGACCCGACCGGAGTCCTCATTCGCCTCGGCGATTTCGTGGGCCATCCGCGCCAGCGTCCGCTGCAACACCGGCCCGCTCAGGATCAAGATCCGCTCCGCCATCGCCGTTCCCTCCACGCAGTTCAAGAACCCCGCACCGCCGGGCCGGGACCACCAGTCCCCCACCCCTCACGGTCCGGCGGCTTGCCCGCCGCCGCTGGCCGCACCGGTTGCAGGCCGGTCTGACGGGTGGTCATGGCCGCCACTTACGGAGACGGCTGCGCCTCGGACTCCGACGCCCCCGGGCCTGGAGATCCCTGGGAGCCGGGCGCCCCGGCCGGGGACTCGGCGCCCGCCCCCTGCCCCTGGGCCGCACGGGCCAACGATTGGCGATACGCCCGCCACTTTGACCGGTGCTTCAGGATCCAATCGGTCAGGGCCCGTTCGAACCCGATGTCGTAGCCGGCCTTCTCCGATTCGATCCACTTGTGCTTGAGAATCTCCTCCCGCTCAGCCTGGAATTCGCGGTAAAGCGACGAATTCCTGAGCAAATGCTCCCCGTCCAACTGTTTGACGTCGTCGGCCATAAAGCGAAGCGAACCACGCGACACAGCACACTAAGCCCTCGCCGCCCCGATGACAAATCAAAAGCCAAAGCGCCCCCGACTCTTGGGGCCATGCAGCCTGGAGGCCGTAGAAGCGACGGGTGGGGCTGAGGCCGAGCACCGAAATCCCCGGCCATCGTGTTGCCACCCAAGGGGTTGTTGGCGCACCGCCCCGGTCCCGGCGCAGATCCACCGTCCAAGGATGGCAACAAATCAGCAGGCGAGGCTGGCGCGGGCGCCACGGCCCGGGCGAAGGCGCTTCAATGCGTCAGCCCGGGCAACACCTCGGGCATTCGACCCCTGAGGTCCACCGCAGCGCCAGAAGGTAAAACCCGTTGACCCACCATCGCGACCGCGCCTGCTGCCCAACCGAATCCAGCCTCTTCGCCGCGGGATCAAGTGGCAGGGATGACGCCGGCAAGTGGCACCGTGGTGCCCCGGCTCCGACCAGCTTCAGCGAGGGCGATGATGGGCAAAAGCTCCCAGAGTTCTCAAGGTCTCCATGGACGTCCTGCTTCGGTTCGCTGGCCGGCAAAATCCAAGCATGGCGCGGCCGACTGTGCTCGATGACCGGTGGGACTCCGGGGAACGGTGGCCCTGGCGGAACGGTTTTTGCAGCAACAGAAATGCGGCCTCTGAGTGCTCGCCCGCGGTATGGCCGGCCTGCGGATGTGGCTTTTCTTCTCGGCCTCCGACGCCTCTCACAGGCCGCGGCTGCGACCGATCCCTTCAGCACCGGGTATTGCGGCCACTCAGCCATCATCGGCAAGCGAGCAGACCTTGGAACGCAACCAACCCCGATCGGCGCACGGATGACTGGCCGGATGCCGCGACGGAAACGCCAGGCTTCCATTTCGTGGGTGCACGCATTCACGGGGGCCAAGGCGAAGGTGGCGGACTTGATCACTGCACCAATCAGGAGCAGCGACATGATGTGCTACCGACGCGACCGTCCCAATGCCCACCTGTCGAGTATTGGCACCCAATCGGGCCGATCTCCTCTTGCAGCTCAAACAACTGCTGGCCCAACCGCTGTAGTGCAGCCGCTGGTGGCAATCCCCACCCCAATTCACCCCCAAATCCAAACCGCCTTAAATCCCCCCAACTGACAATTGACGAACACTACCTCATCCAGCCAGTCCACCAAAAAAAAGTACTTGACAAAGCAGAGAGAGAGAGTCGGGCTTGAGAAAAAATGAATCCCTGTATTGCATTGCCTGATGCGCGCCACAGTCCCGGCGAGGGGTGGGCATTTGCGTTTTCTTCGACTCGACTGCGTGGCGACGCCGGGCGCCAGCCACTTCATCGATTGGCGCCGAACGGAGCCCGCGTTCCCCACTACGCTCCAGGTCCGGGAACGACATCGCCCGGCCGCCCGAGCTCACTTCGCGTTGCCGACGGTACACATGACCCGAGGTGTGGGACTCGCTTCTGGATTCCCCGCCCACGCGTCTCGAGGTTCGCCCCCGAGGCACCATGCCCGGACCGGTGCCTGCAAACTCAGCGGGCAGTTGCGGTAGATCCAAGGTTTCTAATGACACCGGCTTTGTCTCCTCCGAAGGCGTCCTCGGGCCGCTGACGGGGAGAGCAACCCTGAACCAAACACGAAACCATGATGCACCCATGAAAACTCGAACCCAAACCCAGAGCTCAGGAAGGCGCGCGGCTGCCCTGGCCGTGCTTGTCCTGTACGGCGTGGCCGTGGCCAGTTATGTGGCGTGGGCCGAATGCAATGGAAAGGTTTGCGGCCACAGTCCCACTGTTTGGGAGAATAGGCAAACCTGCACGCGCTACGTCCGGCACGATCAGGACTGCCGGCACCCCCGCACGTCCCGGATCCCAACGCGCATTGCGATCGAATCGTACGTTACGGCGTGAGGACAGACGTTTACGAAGGCGAGCGAGTCACTGTCCGGTTTGACATTAACTTGGGAATCTGCAGCTTTCAAATCGACCTTGGCTGCCTTTTTTGCACTTATCCGGAGAAACATTCCTCCTATTTCAGCGGTTATGGATACGGCTGCTCAACCCGTTGCTGATCTTCGAGAGTGAAATCTGAAGGCGCAAGGAGGGCACTGGAGCAAGGACTGCCGCCGGTTCCTGCAGGTTTTGGGTCTCGGTGAGGCGGGTCCCCAGTGTTCGCGCGACTGGTCACCAGCAAAGGATTACACTGCAGCCTGCAGCTCAATGATGACAAAGATACTAGGGCTTACGTGGGCGGCACGGGCCCGTGGATTCGAAGCAGCCACTTGTACACCCCAACACCCACGCCAAGTCGCGAGCTTTTTGACCGCTCCAGGAGAGCAGCAGTGGCGTCGTTTCCCGCGACTTGACGCCGCGGACCGAGCCAGTGTTCCCAGCCACGGTGTGTTGTAAATGGACAGGGATGGTGCGCCGTGATGACCCGAGCGGGCTGCGAAGCGCCGGGCCGAGGCTGTCCGCGTTCCATCCCCTGAATCAAGGGAGGTGACCCCATGCTGTACCGATGCCCATGGAACTGCACGCCTGCTGAGTCAAAACGGGGCGGTCCGACCCCGGATGTCGAGCTCCCGCCTTGGAGTGCCGCCAGGGCGAGAGCAGGGCGGCCCGATTCCGCTGGCCGCAAAGCTTCCTTTTTCTTAACAGCCCGGAGACGGGGCTCCAGCTTCCCGGGCGTGATCAGGGCATTGTGGATGATCCTCCTCCTGGGGAGCCCGTGTTGCTTCGCCGCTTCTTCCGGCCCCTTTCTGGTCGTCCGAGGTACCGGGGTGGAATACGGCCCGCGGGCGCCGGTTGTCCCCAACGAAAAGGGCGAGCTGTCGATGGAACCGGAGTTTCATCTGGCATGTGAGGGAGTGTTTCAGGGAGACCGTTACGTGCTTTGGGCACGGACACAAACCGACCCCTCCGTCCCCCGACTAGCTCATCTACCCCCTGGGATCAAACTCGGAACCGTCTCCGTGCAAGACATTTACGGCGATCCAACCAACACCTTTGTGGTCGAGGAGGGGTTGACCATGACCGGAGAGCCCGTCCATACCCAGGTCCTGGCATATGCGGGGCCGTATCCCTCGCGCGTTGCGGACTGGGTCGGACTGGTCTGGCTGATCTGCACCCATCAGACCCGTCCGCTTTCCGAGCTGCCGAAGCTTCTGAGCGTCCATCGGGCCCTCTCCACTCACATCGAACCGGACTTTTCCACCAACACATGGTTCGAATGGGCGCCTGCGCCCAACGCCACGCAGGCCGCCAACATTCGGTGGTATCGCCCCGGGTATCTGATCGACGCCCGGGGCCGGCGCCACGATCAGGGACCCACGTACGCCAAGGGCGTCCTCACCGCGGGCCTGTTCCTGCGAGACCAACAGGGATCCCCCGATGGGGTCATTACGCAGAGATGGGACTTCGAAACCTATATTGAAACGCGGAAAATTGCCCACCGCGACGACGTGGCCGCGCTCACCCGAACCACGTTGCAACTGGTTCTGGAACGCAAGGCGGATCCGTCACTCGAGGCGCGGATCGTCCCGCCCGGGCTCCCCGGAGTCGTTCAGGTCTTGGACTACCGGTACGAGGATATCACCAAGGAGGCCTTCATTTACCAGGTCACCAACCAGTGGCTTCCGCGCGATCATCCCAAGGTGCAATCCCTAGCGCGGGCAATGGCCAGTGCGCAGGGCCAACTGCCGCCGCAGCAATCGCGCACCGCGCTATTGGGCCGGCTCCTGTTGGTGGCCGTGGCGCTGTCTCTGCCGGCGGTCCTGTTGTACCGCCGCATCACCCGACGCACATGAGCAGCGGGGTCTCCCGCATCCAGAACGATTTCGAAGGAGGCGTGCCCACCTTCGCGGACCGGATGCCTTCAGGGTCAGCCGGGCGAACACTTTGCGCCGGAGCTTCGATGGCAGCGGCGCCCGTGTGCGCACCCGAACCCATGATACTTCGGGCCACCAGGGCAACCTCCACCGGGGCATGGAAGCTTAAGGACAACGCGCAGGTCATGAAGAGGCCCCATTGGGGAGATGTCCCGCGGGGAATGAGAGCTCGGCCGACCTGGCCTGCGCCCCGCTGCAGGAAAATGCTGCAAGTCCGGGAGACTCGACACAGAGGCGACCCCTTGTGAAAGGTCGGAGGGCGGGCCGGGCCCGTCCGAGTTTCGAGACAGGTACAAGGCATGAAAGTTCGAGCAGAGCAAAACAGCACTGGACCGGGCGAAACGGAAGCCACAGCCTCCACAGCCGGTCCGAAGTGGGCCCGGGTACACCTGACGCTGGTACGGCTCCTTCTGATCCTCACCAGCACGGCGAAGCTGGTCAGTGTGGCAGGGGAGCAACGGTTCCTGGCCGTGCAAGATCCTGTGTTGTATCTAACCAACCGGGCCGTGTTGCTCATTGCCGCACTGATGGAGCTGGGGGTGGCCGCGTATCTGACCTGGGGGCGGGATATGCGCTTGAAACATGGCTGCGTGGTATGGCTGGCCTCGACGTTCCTGGTCTATCGCCTGGCGTTGTGGGTAACCTCGCCCGGCAGCCGTTGCCTTTGCCTGGGCTGGGTCGGCGACCTCCTGTTGATACCGCCGCACCTGCTGGACTACGCTCTGGTCACGGCGCTGGTGCTCATGCTGGTGGGCAGTGCATGGCGGTTACGGGCCATGCGTTCGGCAGCCGAAGTCCCTTCCGCACCCTCCGGCTCTGTTTCTCACACCGACTCCGGGCAAGGATGACGAAAAACAGGTCCGACGCGCGAAAGCCAGTGCAGGGCTACCCGTGTCAGGGCGCGGGCCCCGGGACGGCTCACCTCCACACGAGCGAAAGGAAACGTCGCACTCAAGAATGATGGCGCATGTCTGGCCTGGTGGGGCGGAGATGAACCCGGGTAGCCATGCCTGCCTGGCCGTAATTGTGCCGTGTTACAACGAGGCGGGCACCATCGAGGAGATTTTGCGACGCATCCTGGCACGACCCGAGGTGGCCGAGGTCGTCGTGGTGGATGACGGCTCCACCGACGATTCCTGGCAGCGCCTCCAGACCTGGTCCGGACGCGATCCCCGCCTGCGCCTGCTGCGGCACCCGCACAACCGCGGCAAGGGCGCCGCCATCCAAACCGCCCTGCCCCACCTCCGGGCCCCCTTCGTCCTCATCCAGGATGCCGACCTGGAGTACGACCCGGCCGACTACCCCCGGCTGTTGCAGCCCCTGCTGGAGGGCCGCGCCGAGGCCGTCTACGGCACCCGCTTCGGCCCCGGCGCCCGGGCCCGTACCCCGCTCTGGCATCGCGGGGGCAACTGGCTGCTGACGCGCATTGCCCGCGGGTTGACCGGCCTTCCTTTGACCGACGAAGCCACCGGTTACAAGGTGTTCCGACGCGAGCTGCTCCAGAGCCTGACTCTGCAGGAGCGCGGTTTCGGTTTCTGCCCCGAGGTGACGGCCAAGCTGGCCCGCCTGGGGGCCCGGGTGGTGGAGGTGCCCATCCACTACCAGGGCCGCAGCCGGGCGGAGGGCAAAAAGATCCGCTGGCGCGACGGGCTGGAGGCGGTGCGCTGTTTGTGGCGGTACAGTCGTCCGCCCCGGTTGCCAGGATCGTCGCAGACGCCACCATCGCTGCCGCATGCCCCGGCCGAGGAAACCGTCTCTGCGGCAGAACCGAGGCGGCTGCCCGGTTGGGTGTGGGTGTTGCCGGCCCTGGCATATGGGTGGGGATTGGTCTGGGCGACGGGGCTGGTGCCGGAGTGGGGCCGGTGGTATTCGGCGAGTCCTTACTATCGACAGCAGGTGGCGGCGATGTTGCGCGGGGACCTTGCGTTGAGTCGGGATCCGGCGGATCTGCGGGGGGATCTCTGCTGGTCAGAGGGCGGGGTGCATCAGGTTTGGGGCTTGGGAGTGCCGTTGTGGCGGTTGCCGTTCGAACTGCTGGCCCGGGCGTTGGGGTTTACGCCCTTCCCCGACATGCTGGCGCTGGCCGCAGCCTTTGTCGTGGCCGGTTGGCTGTTGCTCAGCGCGCTCGGCGAATTGCTGTTGCCATCAGGGCCGGGGAGCTCACAGAAACAAGCCGCCCGCGCCTCGTTGCGCTGGTGGGCGCTCGGCGGTCTGGGCGCATGCCTGCTGGCGTTTCCGCCCTTGCTCCGGCAGCTTCGGACGAACTTCGAGGTGTACGAGGAAGCCGTTGTCTATGAGTACCTGCTCGGGCTGTGCCTGATCGCCGCGCTGCTCCGACTGGCCTGCTGCCCCACCCCGGCGCGTTTCTGGGTCCTCTGCGGGCTGGCCGGCTATGGCATGTGGATTCGACCCACCCTGGTGTTTCATGGCGCAGCGGCCGTGCTGGCGGGGATGGTCGGCCTTTGGTGGGGAAATGCGGTTGCAGGGGGTGCCGCCGCTCCGATGGTCTCCGGGAATTGCCCGGGCCCGGCAGCTTCAGGGCGCCGGCGCTGGTGGGGCCCGGTGTTGATCGGCGCAACCCTGTACGGACTGGCGGGTGGAGGCCTTTACCTTGCCAACCTCCTCCGCTTCGGAGGCGGATTCGAATTCGGTCACAGGCTGAACATTCAACCGGGTATCTATGGCAACATGTACTCGACCCGGTTCGATTATCCTTTCCAGGACGAGCCCTTTTACCGGGCCGCCGCCGAACTGTTCGGCTTTCTGTTCCTTCCCAAAAAACCTACATACGCTTTTTGGTTGCATTCGGACGCGATCCCCACGCTCTCGCCCACCCCGCGATGGAGAGAAGTCAGCAATGAGACTTACGACTTTGGATATCTCGCCTGGGTCCTCGCCGGTTGGGGCGCAGCCGGTTTGTGCCTCTGGCGTCTGAGCCGGTCCCGATGGCGAGGTTGCCCTGCAGCAGCTGTCGCCCCGACCGCCGCGGAGCGAAGCGGCCAAACCCCGCTGGGGCCCCATGATTCGACCGCATCGCGGCCGCCGGGCATCCGAGCGGAGGCCAGCGCACCCGGGCCAGGGGTTCCTCATGTGGAGCTCGGGAATGCGGCCCCGAAATCCAATCTGCCATCGTCCCCGTCCGAGACCCATAATCGATCGGAAAAGCCGGCTACTTCTAGAGTCATTAGCCGCGCCATGGGAATGCTGGGGATCTTTTCTTTCCTGGCAACCGCCGCTCTGGCCGCCTTTTACCTCCGGGTTTGTGTCATCTCCACCCGATATATGATGGATTTCATGCCGGCGTTTGCCGGCGGGATGCTTGCCGCGGCCCTGGCCGGGATGCAGCAATTGGAGCGCACGCGGCGGCCCGGGTTATGGGCCGGCGTTTCCGTCGCCCTTTTGGCCGCGTGGTGGACCTGGGACACCACGCAAGGCATGAAAGCCGGGCAGAGACCGCGCATTCGGACGTGGGATCAGGTTCAGGCGGAGGCTGCCCGGGAACGCCGCCGACCGGTGCGGATCCCTCCGGAAGGGGCCTACCACAGCCCGGCGGAAGCGGCTGCTGCCGGGATGTTACAACACGGCTGCGGTTGGCATCCGGCAACGGGCGAACTCATGCCGTGTGTGTATATCTTCGTAAAGGATCCGGTATTTCTCGAGCTGGATCTGGAGCCCAATCCACAGAGCCCGATCCCTGCCGATCCGCACGGATTGCGGGCCAAGGTGGGGCTGGAGTTCCTGCGGCTGGAAAGCGTGGAACCTACTCCCGAAGGTTGGCGGGTGCGTTTCGCCGGACCGCGAAAGGCACGCTACCAACGCGGCATTCAACCGGTGTTTCTGGCCACCGTGCCTCGCGCGTTCGTCCACCAGTCCGCCAACCTGCCCTGGCGTCTGGTACGCGTGCGCTGGCGCGAACCGGCGCCTTCCCCGTAAGGCTGAGGATTCCATCCACGCGCTATGCGCGTTCTCCGAATTCCTCGAAAGCAAGGGTGGGTTCCGACGCCATGGGAATCGGTCGCGTGGTTTTCCGACCGCGCCCACACCCGCCAAGAGAACACAAACCCGGAGTCCCCAGGCAACGCGCATGCGTCTCCGCGTCCCCTTGCCCCATAAGCGGACCCCGTAAAACTCGAACCTGCCCGTTCGGGGACTGTGGCCGGGATGTCGACTCACCGACATGCAAACTGCCGGTCCCCGGGATCCCTGCCGCGGAGTCGGACCAACGTGATCGCGCGCAATCTCGTGGACGAAGCCGAAACAAGCGCCTTCAGCTTCGAGGCCGCGAAGAAGGGCACGCGCGACCGGCTGATCGCACACACCTTTCCGCTGGAAGCAGGGTCGCCACAGTGTCACAATGGGGTGCGAGAAAAGCGGGACTCGTTCGTGGCACGTTTGCATGGATCCATTCCGCCACCGTCGGGTCGCTCTTGCCGGGAAGAAGCGCCAACATCCCGGAACTGTTAGATGTTGCGAACACTGTGCGGGCCGTCGAAGGGGCCTGACCGATGGAAGAGACGATGATCGCCCGATTGAAAATCGAACGTTTCAAGTCGATCCGAACGCTGGACTTGGAATGCCGTCGCGTCAACCTGTTCATCGGCGAGCCGAACACGGGCAAATCCAACATCCTGGAGGCGCTGGGCCTGCTCTCCTGGTTGGCCTGGCCCCGCGTCGGCCTGAAGAGCTTCGTCCGCTTTTCACGCACGCAGAACCTCTTCTACGACAATCTCACCGACGAGCCCGTTCTCGTCGAGTGCAGCGGGGAGCCTCCGGGCCGCGCGGTCCTGAAGTACGAGTCAGATCGCTTTCAACTATGGCTCAATGACAAGCACATGACAGACCTTGATCACGAGGGCGCGAGCGGCCATTACCTGGCCTGGACAGATGGCCGGCCGATTCGCCTGTACCGCTATCGTCCCCTAGAACACTACCAATCCGTGGACCCGGGCACACTGATTCCGCCAGACGGTCCCAACCTTTTCTCCGTCATTTATGCTTCGAGGCAGCTGCGAGAGTGGTTGACGGCGCTATTTCGACCCTTCCGCCTCGACGTGCTTCTCGAGCCGATGGAACGGAGCATCAAACTGGTCAAGCAGCAAAGCGGTCTCTTTATCGCCCTACCTCTCCACATGAGCTCGGAGACGCTGCAGCGAATCCTGTTTTTCCATGTAGCCATCGCCTCCAGCACGAACTCTGTGCTGCTGTTCGAGGAGCCCGAAGCGCATGCCTTTCCGTACTACACCAGGCAGCTCGGCGAGCAAATCGCGGCGGATCCCTCCAACCAGTATTTCATCGCGACTCACAATCCCTACCTGCTGGAGGCGGTGTTGGAAACGGGCAACGCACAGCAGGTGGCCGTGTTCGTTACGCGATACGAGGACCACGAGACCAAGGTCGTCCAGCTAACGGACAAACAAATCAGCAGATTGCTTGAACAGGATCCATTCCTCGGATTGGAAACGGTGCTGGAGGCTGAGTAATGCTCTACGTGGAGTGTTACCCGGACGAGCTCCTGGCACGCCTGTTGGGCGTGCCGCGCAGGGAGATCAGGCACGCCCGAGGAAAAGGCAACATTCTGAACCGGCTTCGCAACCTGCAGGCCGGCCAGGGGATGATCGACGAAGATCCGTGGGCCCCCCAGCCAGAGGAGCTTGGCCAGTACATTGAGCAGGAGAGGAGCGGTGACCTCACGTTGAGGGTGCACAAGAAGAATCCCCGGAAGCGGCTCATTGTCGTATCGCCAAGGTTGGAGGAATGGTTGTACGTGCGGGCCGCGGTCTGCGGTGTCAGACCCGCGGATTACGGCCTTCCGGATACCGGCCCCGAACTCCGCAAGATTCCCCGCTTCGATAAAGACCAACGTTTCGAGCAGTTTGTAAAGAAGCTGGCCGCTGATTCTGCGATGCAGTGGTTAAGAAGGTGCCTTGTGGAGTTTCGGTGAGGCGGAGGATTGTGGCGCCGCAGGCCACAAAGCAAATCCACCGCGCCAGGTTCAACGCGCGGCACCGTACCGTCGGTGGGGCGGCGGGAAACAACGGGTGCCGAACTTGCTATCCGATCCAGCCTCCGGGGCACACACCAGCCTTTTCCCGGGACGCCGAGGTTCGAAAGCTCTCCCGTTCTCCACCCGGGACCTGTTCCCGTGCGATCTCACTCGCGGGACTGTCCCCGGGGACGTCTCCTCGGCCGCCAAACCGGGAACGCATGCCCACGTGGTCTTATGTCGTCGGTTTGTTCCAATCGTGCGCGGGAGCAATCGCCCCCGGGCTGATCACGCCTCCGGCCCAGGAGCCCTCGGCCCGCGACCAGTCCAGTGCCCGCTGGACAGGCGTAGCGTACTCCGGGGCCACACGCAGGATTGGCCTACGGCGTACACGTTGCCAGGTTTCGGGCTAGGACGGGCCTTTAAGTAGCCAAACAAACCGCCGTCGGGGTCCACCAGGCTGGTTCTTCCGGCAACCTTCTAACGGCAAGTCTCAAGGTTCCTGCCCCTCGCTCTCAATGGCTCCTGCATCGCGTCGTTTGCCCACGGGCTTGCGACCGCAAAAGTCCCTCAGAAAAGGTCCGTCGAACTGCCAGGCGTACAGTTCTTCGATCGACGTGTCGGCGTCCGCCAGCGTGCCCAGTGCAATGCGCAGAAAGTCGATGGTCCCATCGAAGAAACGTCCCTGCGGCGTCCCGCCCACGTACAGGTCCCCTTCGTTGGCCAGCGACTCGTCAGGCCCGGGTCCGGTGGCAGCAGCCACGGCCCGCCCGTCCACATAAAGCGTCAGGCGCGCTTTACTCCGGTCCGCCTCGGCGATGACGTGATGCCATCGACCGTCGTTCAATGGCGCAGGGGTCCGAACCGCTGCGGTCTGGCGGGGTCCCTGCACCCGGAACGCCACGTGTCCCTCCGCATCCAAAGTGAGGCCGTACCCGCTCCCGCGCAGTTTCTCGACCAACACGCCTCCGGTGTGTCCGGCCCGGGCCTGGAAATAGATTTCGATCAGAAAGTTCGATCGGTGGATCTGCGGGTTTTTCAAAGCCTCGCCCTCGACCGTGTGCGGCTCGGGCCGCGGGTTCTCGTGTCGGCTCCTTTTGAAGTCCACGAAGGTAAAGGGCTTCATCAACTGGGCATTGGACACCACGGCATACTGATGGCGGGTCGGATCGAATCGAAGAGCGCCGTGGATCCAATCCTCGAGCTCGCCCTGCACATAGTCGGCGGCCTCGACACCGACCGCATGCAGGGGATACGTGGGCCGCAGATGGTACATATCCCGCGATACATGATAGTCGGTCATGTACCAGTGTTCGTCCAGAATCAGAGTGGGATCATTCCCCGCGGGATAAAAGTGCCATTCGGCCACCACGCCCGAGAGGGCCCATGGGACGAACACCTTCGCGCCTCCATCGATCACCGGGGACCCCGGAACCGGGCGAAAGTCGCCCCGGGCCGGGTCCCGCAGCGGCGGCCGCGGGCTGATCACCCCGAGGTTGGTGGCCAGGCAGCGGTTGCTGTGAAGAGCGCCCTGGAAATCCTCGAAACGGGGGAGCCAGCGGCCCGACGGTTCCAGGACACCCATTTCCGCGCAGTCGAAGAAGACATTGTGACTGTACGCGTTCGATTCGAGGGCGTACCGGACCTTGGGCGGCCGTGCATGGGCCGCTTCCCCCTCGCTCCGGGATCGGGCCGGATCGGCATGGCGAAAGACATGTTTCCCAATACCGTACCAGACGTTGGCGAGATACTTGTTGCGGCCCGCCTGCGGTTCCTGTCGGCGCGAGCCGGTGTGGAAGTTGTAAATGGTATTGTGGAAAAAGGTGTTCTGGTAGCTGATGATCTCCTGAAAGGCCGCGCAGTTGACGACCGGGTCGGACGGATGCCGGCCCCGGCCCCAGGCGATGTTGTTGAAATGGTAATTCTTGAAGGCTCCGTCGAGATAGTAGGCGTGACCGAAGCCCGCGTCCGTGCCCGTGTACCGGTTCCAGTGGCGGTATCCCAGTGGATTGTAAGAAATGTTGTTGAAGACATAGGCTGGGCCCCCCTGCCAGGTTTCGATGCCGCCGAAGTCATTGCAGTTGAGCAGGGATTCCCACACCTTGTTGTGATGGATGAGGATGCGCGTGAACGGCACGTCGCCCCAGACGCCGTTGCGTTTGGCGCCGTGAACATCGATGCCCTGGGCGTACGTGCGTTCAATGATATTTCCGGCGATTTCGACCGTGCGGGCGCCGGCCACTTCGATGCCGATGCCGTTGCTGTAGCGGGAGGGGCGGCGGCCGGTCTCGTACGAACGGTTGCGGTAGATCCGCACGTCTCCGAGCCGACCCCGCAGGTCTGCGTAGCCCCAGGCACCCCCGTCGCAGACGGACAGAATCCCCTCGTCGGTGAATCGGATCTCGTTGTCCTCGATGCAAACGTCATCGACCCGCTGGCCGGGTGCCAGGGCGCGGATGCGGATCGGCATCACCACGTGTTCGAAGCGACAATGAGCGATGCGGATGTCGCGGCCCTCGCCCCAGACCCGGATACAGCCGGGATGTTGGTCGGGCCGCAGACTCCACGGCCGGGTGCGAAAGTCCCACGGCGGCGCGGTCAGTTCCCACGCCGGTGTGGTGAAGCGGAAGGTCAATCCGGTGATGTGGAGATGTTCGACCCGCGTACCTTCGACAAGGTTGCTCCAGCGGCCGGCTTCAATCTGTGCCTGATTCGGGTCGGCGTCGCCGGGCAGCCGCAGGTACAGCCGGCCTCCCTGACCGCGTTTCTCGAACCAGTACTCGCCCTGCGGATCGTCCAGGTAATGCGGCTTGTCCTCGAGGTAATACCGCATGCCGCGCATGATGACCCCGTTGGTGCCGCCGCCCGTCCAGCCTGCGAATCCGAGGCCATGGCGTTGGAGATCCACGACCTCCACTTCGGTCGGGTACGGCGCGCTCATGACCCAGCCGAACTCGGTCCAGACCAGGGCACCCTGAAAGTAGTCGGCCGGTTTGTCGCGGATATGCCGGGTGTCGATGCCGAAATGCAGAATCTGGCCGCGGGCGTTGGTGACGGTGTTGCCGAACGGCCGACCCGGATTGTCCCAGGTCCACCATTCGCTTTTGACATCGTCGGGATTGGACACCCTCCAGTTCGGCGTGCGGGCCAGAGGGATTCGGACGATTTCGCCCGCCGGCGTGACCAGCCACACGCTGCGGGGAGAAAAGTCGAGGTCGGCCCACCAGACCTTTTCCGGTTCCGGGATGTCCTTGTGGGTGGCGCCCCGGGTCCAGCGTGTGACGCGTTCGGCTCCACACAGCACGGCTTCGCCCGTGCCCCAGTTCGGATCGCTGGTCAACCGGATCGGTTCGTCCGGTCTTCCGGACTCGCGCACGAGCAATCGGCCCCGATACACCACGCCCCGTTTGAACACGTAGGTGTGCACCCCGGTGGCGACAGCGGCCCGGCCGGTGGCCTGCGGGTCCCAGGGGTGATGTTTCCAAGGACGGTCGGGTCGGTCGCCCGGCGCATGGTCGTCGCCCGCTTCGAAGTCGATGTAGCGGACGGAACGGCCCGTTGCAAAGACGAACGGCCGCGGTTTCCACCGAAGGTCCCCTTTGGGATCCACCTCCGCGTGGGGTTCTTCCCAGGACCAACGTGCAGCAGAAACGGTGGCGTTGGTCTCGGGATCCGCCAGGGTCAGCGCCGTGACCATGGCAGCTAGGGTGAGGCGAGGACGGAAGCTCACGTTCCGCATCGCACAAATCGTAAGCCGCCGGCATGGTGCTGGCAACAAACGAGACCGTGGATCGTTCATGACACCAATCGCCGCTGTGCTACTCTCCCGCGCGAGGGTTTCCACCTGGATCTGAGGCCCGCCGCCTTGGGGCGGCAGATTCCACTCCCTAAATCCGTAGCCGCCCATGGAAATCGGCTAAACTTTATGGAGCGGTCACTGACGGAGGTCGGCGGAAAGTCCACCTCCAGGCTGACCGCTGCGTTCCCGCGGCGGCAAGGAAGGACCTCCGAGGACCGACGCCGGTCACCGAAGACGCAAGACCCCTGCGGTGGCAGGCAAACATGCCATTGCAGCAGGCCGCCGATTGAGTTAACAGAGCGTTCGCACGCGCAGTTCCGGAAAAAAGACAGCAAAACCTCACCAGTCGCAAAAACGGCACTTTTTCATCATTCTTCAAAGCCAGACCAGACTCGCAGACCGACGAGCCGCCTTGGGAACCCCGAAGGGATGGGTGCGCTCCGCGAGAGGGGGCAGCAAAGCGAGTCTACTCCGCGGCGTGGTCCATGGGTTCGCCGGCTCGCCCACTTGCTTGCGAGGGCTGAAAGAAAAGGTGCGCACGCAATCGAGAAGCTCGGGCAACCGCTGCAGAGCCTCACGCGCTTCTTGTGGAGAATCGAGGCGCTTCGGCAAACAGGCACAAATGACCGGCTCCGAGTTGTCTTTGACCTCGAGGCACCGACGCCGTTTTGGAGAAGCCCTTTCGCGGCGGATCGGTTCTCCCCCAATGGCCGGGGAATCAAACGGGAGGAGCAATGCCATTGGATTCTTCATGGTTTCTCTTGGTAGGAGCCGGCCGGGTGCTATTGCCTTCCCGTTTTTACCATCGGAAAAACCGGTAGGGATCGTCCCATTCCTCCGGGGGGTCGAGGTAGTAACTCTGCAGCCAGCGGCCGGGCTGGCCCAGTTGGGGCGGGGTGGCCCAGTAGGACAGGAGCGCTGTGGAACACGGAACACCCAGCCCGGTCAGCAGTCGATTCAGCAAATAGGCCGTCCGTCGGAATGTTCTTTTGAGCCCGTAATTGGAAGTGTAGTCGAAGTGCCACGGGACCAATTGGCAGAACACCACCGGAGCGTCAGAGGCAATCGCAAGCACGCCGTTGCCCAAGGGGATGACTCCCCCGGCGGGCAGGGGCAAGACGCGCGGATCACGACAATGGACATCCGCCGGGCCGATCCCGGCGAAGGGGGAAGTCCGGGCCGGGGGTGGAAAGACCGTACTGATATGTTCGGCGTGGGTAAACGTGAGGCGGAAAGGCAGAAGAGGATCGGTGTCCGCAGCCGAGCAATGCAAAGCCAGCACGGCGCCCCCTTCGCGGAGCCATTGAGGCAGAGCCGTGCGGTGGGGCTGGAGAACTTCGGCGGCACCCGGGCTCAGGATCAGGAGATCCTGTGGCTGCAGGGGCCCCTCGCCCGCGGACGCCAGTTCGAAGCCGGCCTGCTGGAGATAGTGGCGACCCGCCGGATCGCGGGCGTACACGGCCCGACGACGCTGCCGGTCAGGCTTCCACGCGGCCACGTATTCCAAGAGCCGGGCGACCAGGGTCTCAGCGACGGGATCCCGCTCAGTACGGCCGGTGACATCCAACTGGCAGAAGACGATCAGACCGTCGCCCTCCCGGTATTCCATCAGGGGGCTGTATTGCAGACTGAAGCCACCGTCCACCAAGGGCAGGAAATCGCCGCGGGCGGGTTTCTCAATCAACACGGAGGCCACAGTCCCCTGGTTGCCACACCGCCAGGCGCGGGTGACGGGAATCCCGCACCAGTCCACGGTAGGTGCGCCATAGAACCGGGGGTCGGAGCGGTACTGCAACCGGGGAGGCAGCAGTGTCGTGGAACCCCGCCAGTCGCGAAGATGATCCGCAGTCAACCCCTGGAGCACCGGGTGATCCGGCAGGCGGGGAAAGACCTGGCGCAGCCCGTATTCAGTGACCCGGAATCCCAACCGACGCTCCAGCACCTCACGACTTTGTTCGAAGGCCAACACTTTTAGCCCCTGGCGAACACGGTCCAATCGGGGGGCCGGGCCGTTTTCCGTAAGTGCGCGCCGCCCGACCACCAGCATGTCGAAGTTTGTCAGATCGGCCCCCGGCTCGACCGGGACAAACGGGATGCCCCATCCTTCGAGCAGGGATCGGGTTTCCCCGCCGGGATCGAACAATGCCACAGGGCAGCGGACGCTGGGAGCAACGGGTGCGGAAACGACATGCAGCACCAACTCGTCCGTTTGCTCTTCGCCGGTGGAGAACGTCACCCGCGCCGACAAAAGATACGGACCGGGAGAGAGGTTTGGAGGAAGGGAAAATCGTACAGGAATTCGTGTCTGCTCACCGGTCGGAACGGACAGACGGGCCCGGCCGCGCAGCGATTCGACTCCCTGAAGAATCCATTCGGCCTCCGCCTCCACCGTAGTGCGAGAATTGTTGATCAGGATCAGTTGTTTCTCGACGGTTTCGCCGGCAACGAAGAGGTGGTCCTGGCTGGTAAAGCGTGCCGGTTTGCCTGCCAGATACGCAAGCAGGGGTCGGTTGTTGCGAAGAATGGCCCGGCCGGCTCCGGTGGGTTCCCAGTCTTGCCGGCCGTAGGCCAGATCGAACCGTTCGAATCGTTCCGCCAGAAAATCCGGGCTGTATCCGGGTCGCTGCAGTTGGGCCCAATCCGCGGGCAGATTCTCCCGGCGGTGACGCGGGACCTCCGGACGGAGGCGGAAAAGGATGTGATGTTCCCAGGGGGAGATGGCAGAGACCCCCCAGGTACGGAAGGCACGCCAATTCCGCGTAAGATACAAGGCGAACACCGGATCCCGTTCCACAAAGTCGGCAGAGCTGAGGGGATGCGGATAGTCCCAGCGGTGCCAGAGGCGGCCCTCGCGGAACTGGCGGGCTTCCCAACGGAGGTTGCGCTTCTCCATTTCAGACACAAGGAAGGCGGCGTCGCCGAGGAACTGGGCATTCCATTCGGCCAGGCAGAATTCCCACGGCACGACGGCACTTCCGAACTCGCGTCGGGCCCGGTACCAGCCGCGATACATGGCCCAGTCCCAGGTGAAAGGGGCGCCGTACTCGCAGAGGAACAGCGGCTTGATGCCGCGGGTGGCCCATGCTTCGAACCAGTCGGACAATTCCTGGACCGGGACAAAGTTGGGATAGAAGTTGCTCGTGTGCAGAGAGCCCAGGTTGCCCGAGGCATGGTGGTACACGAGCCGGTCGGGATCCAGGGCCCGCACGATGGCCTCGGCTCGCCGTGCACGTTCGACATTGCGCTCGGCCCAAGCATCCCGGAAAGCCGATCGACCGTCCATGAAATCAGGGTTCATGTCCTCGTTGTAACCAGCGGCGTTGTGGCTGGTGGCATAGGCCACCACGCTGGGATGGTTGCCGGCGACGCGGACATAGAACGCGGCATGGCGGGCGTAGCCGTTGGTGCGGTCGGCGTCGGCTCCGGCCCAATCGTAGTGGCTGAAGTGCGGTTGGGTCAGAGCCACCAACATCCCCGCGTCATCGGCCGCACGCAGGATGTCCGCCCAGCTCAGATGCGACCCGGGCAGGCAGTCATAGTGATGCGCATACACGAAGTTGATGCCCAGCCAGCGGAGGCGTTCCAGACTCTCCCGCGCGGCCTCGTAAGTGGCGGTGTAGGCGCTGACCTGAGCGTTGTCCAGGGGCACGACGGAAAGATACAGGCGGGTCCCGTTGAGGTAGAAATCCCGGCCGTCGATCCAGAACTCCCGAAATCCAAAGCGCTGCGGCGGCAGGATGTCCAGCGCCCGGCCCTCGGCATCGAGCAAACTGAGTTGGAGCTCGTACTGGTGCTGCGGCGTGTGCAAATCCCACAGCTTCTCCGGCCGCCAGGGTTCGCGGCACAGGTAACGGCCGTCGTGGACATCCGTGCCCTGAAACGGGGGGCTCCGGAATTCCCTGACCACGTGATCCTCCTCTGTGATGCGGACGGCCAACCGATACGTATGCCCCGGCTGGAGGTTCTCCAGGGCGGCGTCCACTGTAAGGTCCCAGCGTCGAACCGAAGGGACGATGCGCACCGCACCGAGGCGCGGGCCGGAAGGTGTGGCGGCCAGGAACACGTCGCCACAGAGGCCCCGTCGGGGTACGAAACCCGGGACATCTCGAGGGGCGGCGGTGTCCGTGTACGACTGCAGGAGGGCCTGGAGGGGCCATGCCTGCACCAACAGGGTGAGGCGGTGGGTTCGCCCAGGTTGACAGAAGGAGGTGACGTCCAGCTCGTCGGCCGGAAAGTGCATCGTGCCCACCGGCCGCCCGTCCCAAAAGGCGACGGCCCGCGAGTTCAAGTACTCTACCTGGAGCGTAATGCGGCGGCCTCTCCAGTGGGCGGGTATCGTGATCTCGCGCTCGTGCCAGGCGGCTCGCACGTCGCGCAAGCGAACGTGCTGCCAGGCGGGGTGGGCGTGGAGCGTTTGCGACTCTTTCTGCATGTAATCCGTAATCCCCGGCCAGGGACCGGGGACTTTAAAAAAGCCCCAGTGAGAAATCGGGGGCGTTTCGGATTCCCCGGAGCTCGGTTGCCAGCGCCAGAGGCCGTTGAGACAAATGCGCTCTCGAGTGGGCGTGGTCTCGGACCATGCACGGTCTGTTCGCCACTCGGTGTACACGCCCGGAGGCAGGGGGACCTCAAATTCCCCGACCCGGGTCGGGCCCGGTGGGGTCGGGTTCCCCATTGCCCCGACCAGGGTTGAACCGAGGACCATCATGGCAAGGGCTCCCCGGGCGCGTGGCATACACGGCAAGAAGGGGCACCGGCCGGCTGTCAGGCACTTGAAGCCGGAGCTCCTTGTACCAAGGCCCGCCGCTCCGGCTTCCGACCCGATCTCTGGTTCCGAAAGCCAGCCCGCGTCGGCGTCCATGCACTCGCGAGGCACAATGGCCACTTCCGAAGCAGCATCGAGTCGGAAGCCGTGAGAAAGCCGGGATGTGGACACGGAGCTGGCGGCGGCGGCCGCCCCGCACCGGGCGCTGCGGACGGCGTGGTTCAAACCCATCGCGATGAAGATCCGACGATGCATTCCCGTTTGGCAACGGCAAAGGAACATCTCGGCTTGCAGACCGCGGGAAGGCTTCGGACCTGACGGCTCCCTTGGCGCATGGTGGTCGGGCCCTCGGCACCGGCTGAAGGTCTCATCCACGGGCAGCAGGCGTTCATTTGACACACTGCCGGGCGCCGCGTACGCTGGCGGAGGTCAGTGCCCGGCAAAGCAAGGGGCTTGCGCACGGAGGCAACCGCACCCGATGCGGATTCCGCGGATCTCTCCGGGGCAAGCGGGACTGTCGGGCCCGGCCATCACGAGACATCGCCATGAAAACCACTCCTCGACTCCTCTCTCTGATGTTGGCGGGCGCCGCGGCGCTGGCGCCCGTGGGAAATGCCCTCGCACAGATCACCGTCAAGGTGGACTCCACCAAGACGTGGCTGGGTTGGATGAACGTGTTCAACATGGATAACTCATGGGCGTTCGGGCAGGCCTGGGGAATTGGTGATTTGCGAGCCACCTTCGAACCGAGCCGGACCAACGCCACGCGCGTCGTGTTGCGTGTCAACACGAACACGTTCAACACCAACGGGTTCTGGAATCTTCCGGATGGCACCCCCAACAAGCTGCTGGAGGCCAACCTGTATGTGGATGTGGGTACGCTGTACGCCGGCAACGATGTGACCTTCATCGGCCGCGTCGAGTCCAACAGCCTGCCCGCCGGCTGGACATGCGTGGCCGTGATCAAGGAATTCGCCCCCGGTTACGCCTATCTGGGCGACACGCGCGCGGAGTTGGTGACGGGCTCGGACTTCGCCGTGACGCGTTACATTCGGCCCGGCAACATTACGCAGTACGGTTTTCTGCTGTACGGTCCGAACGCAAGGCCGGACGCGCCGGAGGCGTTCGAGGGGGTCAGCATCCTGGTGGACAATGAAGATCCATCCATTACAGCGGAACCCCTGCCCCAGCGGGTCATGGTGGGCGGCACGGCCCGTTTCACGGTGGCAGCCACCAGTTCGGCCCCGTTGAGTTACCAGTGGAAGCGGGATGGCGTGCCGCTGACGGAGGGCGGGCGTTTCAGCGGGGTTCGGACCGCAACGTTGACAATCACCGGTGCGCAGTTGGAGGACGCCGGCTTGTACACGGTCACGGTGAGCTCCACCGCCGGAACGCGGGAGTCCCAGCCGGCGCGGCTCCGGGTGCTGACGCCGGCCGAGTACGCCAACTGGCTGGACAATCCGAGCTTCGAGACGGATGTGGAGCAGCCGTGGCTGGTGCCTCCGCCGTGGTTCAATTTCTCGGGCGCCGCCCTGGCCAGCACCAACGACTTTTACGGGAACCAAATCGACTACCCGGTGCAAGCGAAGGACGGGACAAATGTGGTGCGGATTTACAACGCCGGGGAGTGGAACGGGGTCTTCCAGGATCAGCCGGCGGCGCCGGGCGACATCTTCACCGCCGATGGCTGGTTCTGGCTCTCCAGCCAGGACGCCCTGGCGGGGAATACGAGTCTGCAAATCGAAGTGCAGTTCCGGGCCGGGCCGGTGCCGCTGGCCATGTGGGTCTCCGCCCCGGTCAACCAGGATTCGCCCAGGGATCAATGGTTGTATCTCGAGGTGACCAACGGTGTGCCCGCGGGCTGGACGCAGATCAGCACGGAAAACGCGCGGTACCTGGTGGCGCCGCCGGGCACCGAAACGGTGCGATTCCAACTGACGTTGCACAATCAGGGCGGCGGCACGGGCAACGTCTACGCGGACGCCCTGCGCCTGATGAAGAAGGAGCGGGTCCGGATCACCGCGCGCCGGGTGGGCAATGAAGTGGAGTTGTCGTGGCCCACGCAGGGAGCGACGCAATACCAGGTCATCGCCACGGAAGATCTCGCCCAGCCGGTGTGGGCGCCGGTCGGATCGCCGGTCGAGGGAGACGGTTCGGTGAAGGCCGTGCGGATTCCGTTGGGACCGCAATCGCGGTTCTTCCAGGTGTTGACATTGTGAGCGGGACGGTCCGGGGATGAACCGGCCCTGGGTCCTTCATGCGCCCACGCGGTGGGCTGCCTGGCTGAGCCGCGTGGGCGCGCTGTTGTTCTGGTTGGGGACTTGCGGGGCAGACGCGCAGGTGCGACCGGGTTGGACGCTGGTGTGGGCCGACGAGTTTGACGGTCCGAACGGGAGCCGTCCGAACCCGGAGTGGTGGGTGTACGATCGGGGCGGCGGCGGCTGGGGGAACAACGAGCTGCAGACGTACACCGACCGCACGAACAATTGCCGGATCGAGAACGGTTGCCTCGTGATCGAGGCGCATCGGGAGACGTTTACCGGGTCGGACGGCATCACCCGGGCCTACACCTCTGCGCGCATCAAGACGCAGGGCCGCCTGGAGTGGCTGTTTGGCCGGATCGAAGCCCGGATCCGCGTGCCCCGGGGTCAGGGGTTGTGGCCGGCCTTCTGGATGTTGGGCACGAATTTCCCCTCGGTCGGCTGGCCGAACTGCGGGGAGATCGACATCATGGAAAACATCGGTCGGGAGCCCTCGACCGTGCACGGCACGATTCACGGCCCGGGGTACTCCGGTGGGAACGCTGTGGGCGGGCGGTACACGTTGCCCGGCGGCGCGGCACTGGCGGACGATTTTCATGTGTTCGCGGTGGAATGGGAAACCAACCGGATCCGGTGGTTCATCGACGATACGGTGTACTTCACCGCCACGCCGGCCTCCCTGCCCACCGGCCGGCCCTGGGTGTTCCATCAATGGCCCTTTTTCCTGATTCTCAACGTGGCGGTGGGCGGCAACTGGCCGGGTGCCCCGGATGCCACCACCGAGTTCCCGCAGCGCATGTGGGTGGACTACGTGCGCGTATATCAACGCACACCGGCGCTCCCGGTCGGTTGCGGCGGGAATCTCCTGGCGAATCCGGGATTCGAAACGGGGGATTGGTCGGGATGGACACGGTTCGGAGGCAACACGTATTTGCACAGCCGCACGGAGCGGCCGGTGCACACGGGGATGTACGTGTTCAAGGTGTTCGGCCAGTTCACCGGGGCTTCCAACGATTCCGGCGTGTCTCAAGAGTTGCCGGTGTTGCCGGGGCAGCGGTTCCGCGCCGCCGGGTGGGTCATGAATCCCGCGGACGACCGTCTGGCGGGAGAGAACCACGCGTGGCTGGAAGTGTCGTTTCGGGATGCCGCGGGCAACGCGCTGGCGGTGTACCGGTCGGCCCCGGTGACGGCCGCTACGCCGGCCGGCACCTGGTGGCGGCTCGGGGTGACGAATCGAGTGGATCCCACGACAGGGGTTGTGTGGGAGCCGGGTCCGGAGTTGGTGGCCCCGTTCGGCAGTGTGCGGATGCGGTTTCAGGCCGTCTTTCGGCAGCCGGCCCTGGCGGCCGGCTCGGTGTTGTTCGACGATTTGGAGTGTGTCCTGCAGCCGGCGCCGCCAGTGGCCCTCGAGGTCCACCGCCAGGGCCAACAGCTCGTGCTGCGCTTCCCCACCTGTCCCGGGGCGCAGTACGCGCTGTTGGGGTCGGACCAGTTGCCGCCGGTGCAATGGCAGTTGGAGCGGCTGTGGACGGGCGACGGCGACCAAGCATCCGTTTCGGTGGCGTTGGATGCGGGTGCTGCGCGGTTCTTCACGGTTCAGCGCTGGTGAGGCGGTTCGAGCACGCGTTGCAATGCAGGAAAACCGCGGTTTTTCGGATATTTTCCGCTTGCAGGACGTGCCCGGCGCGTTTTAATAGCCCCGCAACGTCGGACAGTTTCAACGCAACGAACAACACGGAAAGGTCATATGGGCAAAGCACTCTCGAAATCGCAGATCGCGTCCACCCTGGCCGAGAAGGTTGGCATCACCAAGAAGCAGGCAACGCTGTTCCTGGATGAGCTGGCGCAACTGGCGTACAAGCAGGCCAAAAACACGTTCACGCTGCCCGGCTTGGGCAAGCTGGTGCTGGTGAACCGGAAGGCCCGCAAGGGTCGGAATCCGGCGACGGGCGAAGTGATTCAAATCCCGGCCAAGCGCGTGGTGAAGTTCCGCGTCTCCAAAGCGGCGAAGGAGGCGATCCTGGGCTCGAAGTGAATTGGCTCGGAAGACGTTCGAGGGCACCTTGAGTCGTTCAGGGTGCCCTTTTTCATTCCGGGCGGGCCGGGGGACGAATGGGTGTGAGGGCCACGGGCGGTGAGACTCGATCCCGGTTTCGGGTGGCAGTCGTCGGCTGCGGCGCCGTCGGCAGCTACTACGGTGCGCGGCTCTGGCAAACCGGCGCGGACGTGCATTTCCTCCTGCGATCGGACTACGAGGCGGTGTCCCACCACGGAGTGCGGATTCTCAGTCCCCTGGGCGATTTTGTGGCCCGACCCCGTTGTGCGCGGGAGCCGTCGCAGATCGGAGTTGTGGATCTGGTCGTGATCGGGTTGAAGACAACGGCCAACGACCAATTCGCGCACCTGCTGCCGCCATTGGTCGGTCCCCAGACGATGGTGCTGACCCTGCAGAACGGACTGGGCAACGAGGAAGCGTTGGCGCGGTTGTTCGCGCCGGAACAAATCCTGGGCGGACTGTGCTTTGTCTGTCTCAATCGAATCGCGCCGGGAGTCATCCGGCATCTGGATCACGGGCTGGTGGTCCTGGGCGAATTTGTCGGTCGACCCCGCTCCCGCACGCAGGCGCTGGCGCACCGGTTTCAACTGGCGGGCGTCCCCTGCCAGGTGAGTGAGGATCTTGCCCGCGCCCACTGGGAAAAACTGGTGTGGAACATCCCGTTCAACGGGTTGGGCGTGGCAGGCGTGGCAGGTCGGGAGCGTCTGAAGCACCCCGAGGATGGGCCCATCGAACCGTGTCGGTCGGAATGCCTCACGACGGCGGAGTTGCTGGCCGATCCGGAATGGACGCGTTGGGTGCGCGAGTTGATGGCAGAGGTGATCCGGGTTGCGCGCGCACTCGGGCATGAGGTGGCCCCGACCCTGGCCGACGAAATGATCGCGCGCACGCGAACCATGGGCGCCTACAAGGCCTCGACCCTGCTGGATTTCGAGCACGGACGCCCGCTGGAGCTGGAGAGCCTGTTTTTGGAACCCCGACGTCACGCGCGCAAGGCCGGGGTGGCCACGCCGCGGCTGGACGCGCTGTGCGAGGTGTTGAGAAGATTGGATGCCTGGCGAAAGGCCCGCTTTGGTAACGGACGGGCGGGCTGAGCAAGCGGCGACCGAACCGGCGCGCGGCACGGCTCATTCGCGCACCAGGAGCGCCACCGCCGTGGCGTGCTGCTGCGTGTGGCTGAGACTGAGCAACACCGTGGTGGCGCCGCGGCGGGCCAGAAGGTCCAGCGCCTTGCCGTGCAGGATCACAAACGGCTCGCCCGTCTCGCGGCGCCCCACCTCCATGTCCAACCAGCCGAGCTGCGAGCCAATGCCCGTGCCGAACGCTTTCGAGATGGCCTCCTTGGCGGCAAAGCGCGCCGCCAAAAAAGGGGCCGGATCGCGATGGGACTGGCAGTAGGCAACTTCCCGCTCGTGCAGGATGCGACGCAGGAAACGCTCCCCGAACCGGGCCTGGCTGGCCCGGATGCGTTCCACTTCGATCAAATCAATACCCACCCCGAGGATCATGCGGACACCGGAAACCGGGCGCCTCATTCGGGTCGGAGCGCCACCCTCTTGCAGCACAAAACCTGACCCGGATTGGTCATGTCAACCGGGATAGCCCGCCATGACGGCCAGCATGTCGCGCACCGCCTGCGCCAGGCCCGTGAAGACGGCCCGGCTGACGATGCTGTGGCCGATGTTGAGCTCCACCAAATGCGGCACGCGGTACAGCCACCGGACGTTCTCGTAGTTGAGCCCGTGCCCGGCATTGACGCGCAGGCCGAGTTGATGCGCCATTTCGGCGCCCGCAATCAGGCGCTGAAGCTCCTGTTCCCGCGCCTCCGGGTGGGCGAAGGACTCGGCAAACCGGCCGGTGTGCAGTTCGACGAATTGGGCGCCGACGCGGGCCGCGGCCTCGATCTGCGGTGGATCGGGTGCGATGAACAGGCTGACCTGAATGCCGGCGTCGTTCATGCGGCGCCGCGTCTCTGCCAGGGCTGCCTCCTGGGCCACCACGTCCAGGCCGCCCTCGGTGGTGACTTCCTCGCGTCGCTCGGGCACAAGGCAGACGATGTCCGGTTTGACCTGAAGCGCGATGCCCACGATCTCCGGCGTGTTGGCCATTTCGAGGTTGAGCCGGGTCCGCACGCTGCGGCGCAGGGCCCAGACGTCCCGGTCCACGATGTGGCGCCGGTCCTCGCGCAAGTGACACGTAATGCCATGGGCTCCGGCTTCTTCGCAAATGCGCGCTGCCTCCACCGGATCGGGTTCCCCGTGTTCACGGCCCCGGTAGCGCGCCTGCCGGAGCGTTGCCACGTGATCGATGTTCACACCGAGTTTCAGCATGGCGCAATCAGGAGCCCGATGAGCGGGCCGTACGGGGCCGGGCCCGGCGTTCCGGAGGCCAGTCGAAGCTCCACGGAAACCCGGGAGCCTCCAGCCAGTGCGCCAGGAGCACGCTTTCCCAACCGGTCAATCCGAGCGGCGCCGTCCGCGTAAAAACCATGCGGTCCGGTCCGGCAGCCACAATGGAGGTGCCCACGTTGCCCACGTTCGTGGTCAGGACCTCCAGCCAGCGGGCGCCCGGCGTGGTCTCGGCCAGTTGCTGGCGTTCGGCCAACAGCAGGGCCACTTGACTGATGATGCGCCAGCTCCGCACCCGTTCGCCGCCCAGCTCCCAATCATAATACACCAGATTGGTCCGACCGAGGATTTGCGCAAACAGGTCGGGTGGAGGCGACTGCAGGCGGGCACTGTTCGGAAACAATCCCGCGAACAAAAAGCCCTGACTGCTTTCCTCGTGTGCCGGCCGACAAAAGGCCCCGAAAAACGGCATCCCATCCCAAAGGATGGCGGGGCGGTTGGTGGGCACGATCCACCAGCCCAATGCGCGCCCCTGACTGTTGGTGTTGAACCACGGCGGCAGCACACGACAGAGCTCGCGCATCGCGTTGGTGGCGTCCGGCACCGGCACGGCCACAAAGACCTGGAAAGGGGCACTGCCCAACGACCAAGCGCAGAATTGGCCGGGCGTCGGAGAGAGATGCAGTCCGGCCCGATTCAGCCACGGTTCCACCCGGGATCGAATCCCGCGCGCGGCACAGAAGCCGACCAGGGGCTCGCGAATCAGGTTCGAGGGAAACAACCACGGTTCAGGGGTCCAACCGTGCGGGCGGGGAAACTTGAGCTCGGCACGAAGTTGCAATTGATCGCCCGAACCGGTCACCAGCAGATCGGTCATCGGCGGGTCCAGCTCTCGCAGCCAGGCGGGGAGTCGATCCTTCAACGCCGGCCAGTCCACGCGCAGCCGCGCCCAATAGCTGGTGGCCACCGGCACCGGCCGATGCCGGGCTTGAATGGCGCGAATCCATTCCCCCGAAAGAACCGGATCTCCCGCCCCGCCGCTGATGAGACACCAGTCTTGGACCTGGGCCAAAAGGATCACACCGCCGCCGGCTGACTTCGGCACGGCCCAGCGCAGCGAGCCGGTCGCAGGATCCACCGTGGCCGGCTGCCCCGTCCATCGCTGGAACAGGGCCTGAAGATTCGTCCGCCACAGGCCCTGCGCACGGCTGTCCAAGTGAACCGCCAGCACCCATTCCGAGGCCTGGCCCGCTCGCGGCTGCCACTGAAAGACATGCTCGGCTTGAATGAGCTGGGACAACAACGGTCGCAGATGGGCCGCCGCCAGTTCCGGGTCCATTCCCCAACGACGCGGCGCCCGGGCCAGTTTGTCCAGGGTCTGCTGCAGCAGGGCCTGGCTTTCGGGCATGGCCAGGAGGCGCTTGGTCTGCGCACCCTGCTCGGACGCCCGCACCGGTGCACTTCCGGCATAATGCCAGTGCACCCAGATCTGCGGCGCCGGCGAAGGACCTCCGCCGCCACAGCCTGCCAACAAGAGAACCACGGGCCCGAAGGCGAACCATCCACGCATAATCGCGCCTTGATGTGCCAGAGAACCATCCCCATGGCAAACTCGAAACCTGTGCGCGAAGCGCAGACGCCCCGCATGCCCAGGGCAGGGGCCCGGCCTTTCAGGCAAACAACAAGTGGCGAGTCGCTCCCTGGAGGACACAATCCGGGGCCACGGATCCCGCGCCCGTGTCCTCACGAAAAAGAAGACGGGAAACCAGAGGCGTTGCACCCGTGGTTTCCCGTCGTTGCGCGGGGATTGCAGCAGGCGTGTCAGCGCGCAAAGCGCAAGCAGCAACCATACGGAAGGAACCCTGCCGCTTCGTGGCACCGGGGCACCCCGCGCCCGGCCCCGTGGCTCCCCACCTGCAAACCCAGTTGTGCGGGGTTACGGGCCGGCGGGCTGCCTGAGGGTGCAATCCCTTCAAGCGGCCACCGCCGGCCCTGTGGCGGGCGATCGGTGGAAACCCGACACGAAACCACCGAACCCGCCTTCGCTCTGAACCCCCACCATCCTCCGTGGCAGCACTCAAAGAGCGAATGCTCAGTCAACCCTGGGTTCGCCTCCCGCGCCGGGCGATCGCCGGCGCTCCGACGAACCAAGCCAATAGAAAGCAAGCTTCGGGCCAACCTCGGTCCCGATCCGGAACCTGCGAATTTGCCCACAAAAACGGCCCGTCCTACGCTGACCCCACAGCACTTCGTCTTTTCGGTTCGGGCAAATTCACGCATGCGGCGTCAATTTCACGCGCCCGGAAAAATCTCCGCCACCGGAGCGGCTTTTGACTTCCCCGGGGGCATTGCCTAGCCTGCAGCCCATGCAAACTGTCCGGTATCGCGACAGCGACTTCGAAGCCCGCCTGGCAGAGGCCTGCGCCGCCTCCAGCCTCTGGGACCCCGAAGTGGAACAACGCACGCGGGCCATCGTGGACGCCGTGAGGGATCGGGGCGACGCGGCCATCATCGAGTTCACCGAGCGATTCGATGGAGCCCGACTGCGCCCCGACCAACTGGCGGTGACCCGCGCCGAGCGAATGACGGCCGCCCTCCAGGCAGACCCGGCCCTCCGAAACGCCGTGGCCGAGGTGCAGCGCAACGTCGCACGATTCGCCCGCCGTTCCCGCCGACGCAACTGGCAAATGCGCAATGCCCACGGGGCCATCGTCGGCGAGAAATTCGACCCTTTCCGTCGGGTGGGCATCTACATTCCCGGGGGCAAGGCCCCGCTGATTTCCACCGCCTTGATGACCATCCCCCTGGCCAAGGTGGCCGGATGCGAAGAAATCGTTGTCTGCACGCCCTGTGACCGGGAAGGCGCGGTGCACCCGGCCTTGTTGTACGCCGCCAGCGCCGCCGGAGCCACCGAGATCTACCGCATCGGCGGTGCCCAGGCCATCGCCGCCATGGCCTACGGCACCGCCACCATCCGTCCGGTGCAAAAGATCTTCGGGCCGGGCAACGCTTACGTGGTCATGGCCAAGCGCTTGGTGGTCGGCCAAGTGGCCATCGATTTGTTGCCGGGGCCGAGCGAAGTGTTGGTCGTGGCCGATGACACGGCCGATCCCCGGTTGGCCGCCGCCGACATGCTTGCGCAAGCCGAGCACGGTTCCGGTCAGGAACGGATCTGGTTGGTCACCACTTCGGCCCGGGTGTTGCGTGCCGTGGAGCGAGAGTTGCAACGACAGGTCAGGCAACTGGAGCGCCGGACGCTCATCGAAACCGTCCTCCAACGGAACACGTGGCTGATTTTGGTGCGCGACCTGACGCAGGCAATCGAAGTGGTCAATCGCCTGGCCCCGGAACACTGCGAGATTCTCACTCGCCAACCGGGCCGCGTCGCCGAGGGCATTCGCACCGCCGGCGCACTGTTCCTCGGCCCCTGGTCGCCCACGGTCGTCGGTGATTACGTGGCCGGACCCAGTCATACGCTGCCCACCGGTGGAGCCGGAGCTTCGTTCGCCGGCCTGACCGTGGACCAGTTTCAACGGCGCACCAGTGTGGTCGCCTACGACCGCGCCTCTCTCCGCCGGGCACTGCCCGTGATTCAGGAGATGGCCCGCCGCGAAGGTCTCACCGCACACGCGCGGAGTGCCGAGCTGCGGCTGAAATGAGGCAAAACCGCGCCACGGAGGGCACCTCGGAGCCAACCCCCGGCCGCACGGATGCCAGCGGCATTCGCTGGGGCTGGGTTGTGGCAGCCCTCCTGGTCTCGGCAGTCCTCGCGGTGGCGCTGTATCGTTGGTGGTTCCCCGAACCGCGCCGTCGCCTGGCTGGTGCCATGGTGCAATGGGTCGGCTTTCTCGAATCCGGCCGGGGCACGAATGGCCTGATGCTGTCCGGCCGACTGCGCGTCACCGACGCGGCCGGGCGCTGGCAGCCATGGCGCGGTGCCGTGCTTGCGTTTCACCTCCAGCCCCCCGACCACGCGCGCCTCGAGTGGCAACGGCCCGAGGGCACCTGCATCTGGATCCGACGCGGCCGGACCTTGGAAGTTCACGCCCCCCAAAAGAGATTCGGGCTGCGGGGCCGGCCCGACCTTTCCTTCGACTACGAAACCGATCCGGAGACGGAAATCCACGCGCTCCCCGAAATCCGATCCCCCGTTCCTCCCGGCAAGGTCTGGATGGCTGCCCTCACGCTTCAAGTGCGGCCCCTGCCCGACCCCATCCCGTCCGACCAAAGAATCTGGGCCGTGGCGGTGCGACCGCAGCCGCGCGTCGTGAGGGCCGGAACTCTGCCGGAGGGCGAAGTTCGTTTCTGGCTGCGGGAGGAGGATGGTCTGCCGGTCCGAGTGGAGTTCTGGAACCGTGCCGGTACTCGCGTGTTGGCGTTGGAATGCGATCAATGGCACCTGGACCGCGCCCCGACAGCCGAGCTCTGGCAACCCGAATGGTCCAAGGGACACCGCATCGAAGAAGTGCCCCTGGCCCTCCTGTCCCGCTACTGGACACGCTGGTGGCAACCCGCGCCCTCTACGCTCCAAACCTCCTCGGGTGCGGCGGCGCGACCGGGCGGGCCCGCGGCCATCGATGGCAGTCAATCGGGAGCGCCCCGGCTCGTGCCGGTGTTGCAGGTCTCCGGCACAGCCGCCGAACGAGCCCGACAACTGGCCCAGCAACAGGTCTGGGGGGTTCACGAGACGGTCTCGGCGCTTGCGTACGGCTGGGCCGTCGAAAAGTCGCTGGAGCAGGGACATTGGCTGGGCCCGAGGCCGCTTCCGGGCCGCAAAGGCTCCGCGACCGCACCCACTGCAGCGATGCACCAAATCGCCATCGCCATGGCCGAATCCAGCGGTTTGCAACCTGAAGAGGTGATCTGGACACATCAACTCGCCGCGCGCCTGAGCGGTTCGGTCTGGGCAGTGGAAGCGGCAGCACCCTCGAGCCACCAAACCATTCTGTTGGGCTACGCAGCTTGGGAAGAGGCACGGTTCGCTGAAGGCTCTCCGCCAATGCTGGTCGTGCACAAACCCGACCGCGGCTCCCCTTGGGCCGGAATCACCCGCGCCGGATTGTTTGGCTGCGTCGCCGGCCTGAATCGCCGCCAATTGGCCGTCGTCGCGCTCGACCAGCCCGAACCCGACGAAATCCCTGACCCGCCGGCGTTCGTACGAGCCGCAGAGGTCCTGGAAACCACGGATAGCCTGGAAACAGCCACGGACCTTCTCCGCCGGGTCGCTTGGACCCATCGAGCGACATGGCTGTTGGCCGAAGGGCTCACCGGCCGGGCGGTCCGCGTGCAGGTCGGACCGGGCGAGTTCGCCGTCGAACCTTTCGCATCCCCTGGCGCACAACACCAAACCTGGGCCTTCCTCGCGGGGCCACCACCGGTGGGAGCCAAACGCTGGAGCCCGAAGGCTGCGTCCCTTCCGAACTCCTCCTCATTCGCAGTGACGGCAATTGAAGAAATCCTTGCGGCCCTGCCGCGCCCCGCACGCGCATGGACCGTTTGTCTGGATCCATCCGAGGGAACTTGTTGGGTGCAACCGGCGGACCTCCTCCAAGAAAGACCCGGCTTCAGGCCGCCCTCATGGAACCTGCTTGCCTGGTTGGTCGAAAACGAGAGGCCCTGATTCCCGCCCGCAAGACCCGAATCGATGGCCCCTGGGACGCGCATGAAACTTGATCGTTGGTTCCGGATCGCGCTGCAGGTCCTTCTCTTTCTTCTGGCCTGCGCCGTCAGCCTCACCGGCTTGGTGGTCCTGTACTTCCACCCGCCCACGCGCTGCTTGCGCGGTTTGGTTTATGGAGAACGCCACGGCCGGCCGTTGACCATGGACGTCGCCTTCCCGGCCTCGCCGAACGGCCGGGGCGTGTTGCTCATGATGAGCGGCAGCTGGAAATCGCGCCCGGGCAGTTTCCGCCCTTGGCTGGTGGCTCCGCTGCTGCGACGCGGCTACACGGTGTTCGCCATCTATCACGTGTCCCAGCCCGAAGCCACCGTCATGGAAATCGTCGAGGACGTGTGCCGTGCGGCACGGCACGTCCACCAACATGCGTCCGAATACGGAGTGGATCCCCAGAGCCTGGGCGTCACTGGCGGCAGCTCCGGAGGGCATTTGGCCCTGATGCTCGCCACCGGCGCATGTCCGGGCGAAACTCAGGGAACCCCCGGAGGAGACGCGCCTGCCGGCTTGGTGCGGGCCGCAGCAGTATTCTTTCCCGTAACGGATCTCTTGAATCTGGGCGCCTCCACGGAGAACGCCGGCGATGGCGGGCCGCCCCGCAGTTTCGTCCGCGCCTTCGGACCTCAGGCCACCAACCTGGCTCAATGGCGGGCCATCGGTCGAAGCGTCTCGCCCATCTACCATGTGCATCCTCACCTGCCGCCCATCCTGATCCTCCACGGGGATGCCGACACTTTGGTCCCGCTGGAACAGTCGCTGCGGTTTCAGGAGGCCGCCCGCCGGCTCGGAGGCCACGTGGAAGTTCGCGTCAAACCCGGGGGACGTCACGGATGGTGGACCCTGCCGTGGGACATTCGCGCCTTCGCGGATTGGTTTGACCGCCACATGGGCCCTCCCGCGTTCGAGGCCCGACGAAGAAAGTCTTTGCCGCGTGCCGCGACGAGCGACGTCATCGACCACGCATCGCTCCGGACCACCCAGTGGCTCGGGCCGGCAACGGCCGTGAACTTCACGGCGCCGTTCTCACCAACTCTTTCAAAACCGCTTGATACGTCTGCAACGCCTCCGGACTGAACAACACCACGCGCACTTTTTCCAGCGACGGTTCGCGAAGTAGAAAGCCAAGAATCTCGGTCAGCGCAATCCGCGCGGCACGGTCCATGGGAAATCGGTACGCCCCCGTGCTGATGGCGGGAAACGCCACCGTCCGACAACCATGCTTCACCGCCAACTCCAGTGCATGCCGATAACAACTTGCCAGTAACTCGTCCTCCCCGTGTTGGCCGCCGCGCCACACCGGTCCGACCGCGTGAATCACATAACGGGCTGGCAACCGGTAGCCGCGCGTGATTTTGGCCTGTCCCGTGGGACAACCGCCCAACTTCCGACATTCCTCGAGCAACTCCGGACCTGCTGCCCGATGAATCGCCCCATCGACACCGCCGCCACCCAGCAGCGACTCGTTGGCCGCGTTGACGATGGCATCCACGGCCTGCTGTGTAATGTCCCCCACAACCAGTTCCAACCGTGGCAAAACCGCTTCGAACGTCATAAGCCTCCTCCCCAAGATGCCGCTCCTCTGCCTCCGCGCAAGGCGCTGATGAGTCCACCGAAAGGGGGCCGGCTTGTTTGGATTGTGAGTGGTGAGCGAAATGATCAAAGACCGACCCGGTTGCTCATGGAGGAACCTCTTTCACGGACACGTTCGTTCCTCTCCGTTTGTGCCTTGGGAACCGGCGCCTCCCCGGATCCTGTATGACCCGAAAGGGGCCATTGCCTGGACGACCCGGGCAGAGTGCAGTTTTCGAGCACCGGCCTCAAGCATCCCAAGGGAAATGCTGTTTCCCTCCGTTCTCCCCCCGCTGACACCCGAAACTCCAGAAAGCTTACCGCGGCTTTCAAACCCGAAACGCGTCACAGGGCGGATCCGCGGCGAGGAAGACCCTGACTGAGCCAGGGCCGCAAGCATCGATCCCTCCCATCCAGCCGCAGAATCATTTCCGTGCAACGCATCAAGGATCGGGAACGTCTCCCATCTTCGGCGCGCCGTGGACTTGCCCCAACGGGGGGCGCAGTCACCAGCCCGTGCCACTGCCCCGGACAAAACTGAATCGCCCAACATGGGATGATTGGTCGCGCCTTCCGTGCGTCGTGGGTCCGCCCCACCGGGGCGGAAATCCACCAGCGCAGCGCAACGCCTTGGGCAGGCAGCCAACCCGACATCGACCACACCCTTGGAGGGGCCGAATCCGGTGCGGGCACGCCCGGCCCGTCCGAAGGACGTTCTCGGGTTGTGCCCTCTCAGGGCGGGGCGGGTTTCAGGGGCCGAGTTGCCAGGGCGTTGCCCCGGGGCCGGTGGATGGAAGCGCCCTCGGCGCGCCCCGTTGCCGCTGGGTTGCCCCAGGTCTGATACGGTTCGCTGTACTCTTCGGCTGGTCGCGCTTCTCTGCAGTCCGGTTCGGGACTTGTCAACCGAGGGCCGGGCCGTGAGGAACCGGATTGCCCCGATACCGGATGAGCGGTTTGCGCCTTTGGCGCGTTGTGGGCTCCCCAGCGGGGCGAGAATTCAAAAGCCCGGAGCGACGCCTTGAGTGACCGGATCCAACCCCGCCCTGAAAGGGTGCAATTCGCCGTGACACGCCCGGTCCTGGCGACCGGGTGACCTCGCGCGACGCCTTTTCAGGGCGCGCTGAGTCTCGGGCGGATCCATTTCCTCGGGAGTTCTACCCGGGGCCGATGGATTGGATGGACCTTTTGCGCGCCATGTGTCCATCCCAACGGGGCGGCAATCCGCCAGCCCAGGGCAACGCCCTGGGTGACCGGACCCGTCCGGTCAACCCGCCCTGAAGGAGCGGAACTCGATACGGCACTCCGGCCTTGATGATGGCACGTCACCAGCTACCGCCCTTTCAGGCGCGGTCCATCTTGGGAAAACGAGTTCCCTGGGCGCCGCCAGGGACAACCGATGGGACACCCCACTAGCGTGTTGCCCCAGCGAACAACAGCCTGACGAATGACAGCGACGGGGGTCTCGAAAGGCTGCGGCAGAATTCTTTCGCTCATGGACCCTGGATGCTGAAGCGTTGGGCCATGGCCCGGACATCACGCGCCTTCAGCAACACCCACCTTGAGGCATTCCTTCAGCCAATGCGGCCGATGTAGGACACCGGAAGCCAGGTCGGCCTGCCAAGCCCTGCACATCTGCCCCCTGCGCCGGCTGCGGCCCAGCGAGTTTCAGGCCCTGTTTGGCTGCCGGTTTGTGCAGTCCCCAAAGCACTAACGCCGGAGGCCAAATCCCGGCCCGGCCGCGCACTGCCCCAAGTCGCCGAGCGCCGGTCATCAAGCCCGGCTCGAGGACTGTGCAAAAGAGCCTTGAGCTGGAAATCCACTGCCGCTGCCAAAGCCAAGGCCCGGATGGGCACCCGATGTGGGGTCCGACGGCTCCAGCCACTCAACCAACTGCTGATCCAATGTACGCGCTAACCAGATGGGTGGAATTCCATCCCCCATTAGATATCGAACTCCACCGACCTTGGCCCCGGCCCCAGTGGCAATTGACGAACACCGACGCGCCGAGGCGGCTGCGAAGCGTCCGGTTGACTTGCAGGACGATTCCCAGTGTTGGTTCACCAGCCTGATTGGCTGCCAGGCAGGGCTCCGGACCTCGCACGATCCCGCGAAAACTCCATGATGTCCACAGAGTCAGAACCACGCAGCCCGTTGATCAAGGGTCGGCCTGCCATATGGATGTCCTTTCTCACTGCGGCTCTGTCTGCCACTGCTCTGGCATCCGGTGGCTCGCGTTCGGGAGACTTGACCGGGTATATCACCTCGCAGGTTGCGAAGGATGAACAGCCCATGCCGACGAACGCCGTTTTTCCCGAGGCGCCGGCTCGTTGGGCTATCAAGCGCGACAGCAGTCGCGCTCACGCCCACATAACAGGTGCACCCTTCGAGCGCGTCGGCGCAGTCATGACGGGGGGCTTCGGTACACCGGGAATCGCCGATGCCAGCACCATGCAGGGCCTGCCACGGCGAGTCTGAGCAACCACCGACACGGGTGTGGCCGTCCAGCTCATGGGCCGACCAAACGGCGCGGACATGATCGGGATCCTGGGTATGCGGGACACGAGCGACATTCTCGCAGGCATGCAGGAGAAACGATGATGGCCCCTGGGAACCGCGCGTCGCAGCAGACCGCACGGAGGACAATGCGCCTGCAGACGTCCCCTCCCCTGCGCGGACCTGCCGGGCTCGGGACGCGATTGCTCCCAATCCGCGTCACGAGCAAAATTCCGTCATGTCTGGTCGCCTGCGCGATCTACGCCGCTCTGGGAGCGGTGGACACATCGCCAGTGGCGGCTCTCCTCCGGAGGCGCGTTCCCTGGCGCTCTTGGGACCTGTTCAACGTGGTCGTCCCATTCTGCGCTTGGACGGGGTTGATGTCCTCCGGTCTGTCCACGGGCTCGAAGAGGCTCTCGAATCTTTCGCTCGAGCCGGCCAATGCTCGCCACGGCTCCGACCCTCGGAGCATCAGCCCGAGTCGCCATGAGCACCAGCAACACGGCAAAGGCAGCATTCGCTCCGACATTGGTCGGCCCGTGCTTCGTTGCCGCCACCACTTTTTGGATTGTCGCGGCACTACCAGAATGAAAGCCTCAAGTAGACCAAACAGGACCGCGTACCGGCCTCGCGCCCCGCTTGCGAACCGGAGGTCCTTGTTGGGGCGCCGGGGAGCCGGATGACAAGGCCGCTTCGCACGCGTGGAAGCCATCGCACCTAGATCCGATTTGAAAGCGTTCGTTCGCCATGCCATCTGAGGCGCCGCGATTGCGGCGGAATTATTTGGCTTTTGGGGAACCGTTATCAGATCGAGCCAGTGGGTCCCCCAGCAGTTAGGGGGGCGGTGGGACAACTGGACCAGCCAATCATGGAAAGGGCAGTACGGGCGCGACGGAATACGCTGTTGGCAATCCGTTAAGGAGAGATGACGTCCATTGGGTCCATCATGCCGCCTAACGGAGGGGCGAGATCGAATTCGCCAGCAGCTTTGTGGTGATCCTGCAGGCGGCCCGCGCGCCGGGTGGTCGAGCGTGGATGATGGGTTGATGAACATCGCCGGGAAAATTGCTGAGGGAGTGCTTGTGGCCCTTCTGCTCTACATTGGCCTTGGCATTTGTGCCATGGGGTGGAGCGAGCGACGGCTACGGCCTGTTCGAGGGGGAATGTCCCAAATGGAAGTTCGCCGTTTGCTCGGAGAACCCGTTCGCGTAATCGAGCGGACGAACGGCACAAGGGTGTGGGACTATGGCAAGTGGCCGCCCCTGACCGAGGCCCGCGTTTACTTCGATACCAACGGGTTGGTTCTCGCGATCGAAACGGATTGAACCGTCGACGCCGGCCGATGCAACCGGTGCAAACAAGAGCGGCTCAGGCTTGTAGTGTCGCGACTTTGCGCATCTCCTGCATCGGATCACAGGTGGCTTCGCGTTCACGGCCCTGTGCCTGACCTCCCCGTCCGACTGGATCATACGCCGTGCGACGTTCCAGGCTCATCCTCGGTTGGTTGGTCATCGCAGCAGCAGCTGCATGGGCTCTGTATGACTGGGTTTTCATCTCGGAAGGCCCGGCTTACTTTTCCGCCGATTGGCGTCGGATCGCCGGGGTTGCCGTACTCAGTATCGTCAGCGGCCTGGTCGTCTTCGGTTTCATGCAGTGTCCAGAGCCCGTTCGTCGGAGGCTGGCCGCCATGATCTTTGGCTCCGGAGCCCTGCTGGCGATCGCTGGCTGCGGTTATAGTCTTTGGCAGTTGGTACGCCTGCGCGAGTTCCTGCCGGAGGTGCGCCTATTGTGGCTAGTGCTGGGAGGCCAGGCTGCCCTCTGCTTACTGTTCGGTGTGTTGTGCGTTCGGCTTTGGCTTCATTATCGTAAGAGATGAGGCGAACGATGGCTGGCCAGATCAGTGGAGCGAACCGCCGTCCCGCTTCTCCGCTCCAGATCGAGCGGCGGTTGGGCCGTGCCCGTGCAATGCATCGCCTCTGTCAGCAGCTGTGCCGGCTCGCGCAGTGAGGAGGCCGCCGGACCTTTTTCCAACAGTGTCCGCAAGCTGTTGCGCAGCCGCGCACCGGCGCCAGGCCGGACCGGCCCGGCACTGGTTTGTCGGGAACGTCGGCGCGCGTCGCGGCATGCACTTTCAGCTCGGACGGCGCCGGCGGCAGAGTGGGCACGCTCCCCTTCCGGACGGACTTGCGTGCGCGCGGCATTCCGTCCCTCGACGACTTGAGCGAACCCGAGGGCCGTTGTGGCCCGGTATGAAGGATTTTCCCCGGACCGGCATCCGCACAGAACTCCAAACGCCCCACACCACGACCCTGGGCCGACGATCTGCCACCCGATAGTCAGGGGTGGCAACCGCCACGCCCCGGCCGCGTTCGTGGCAGCGCATGCTCAGGCGCCGCGGTTTGCTTCGGCTGCTCGAATGGCTGCCTGGCGTCTGTTCCAATGGCGCACGGCTAGCAACAGGGCGACGACATAACCGCCGATCAGTGCAGACTTGTAGGGCATCGGCAAAAACCACATGCCGAGCGCAAAGAGACAGACGCCCATCCAACACACAATACTGGCGCGCACCACGAGAGCCCGTTCGCGCGGGCCCTGTGTTCTCTTGAGGGCATAATACGTGCCAATCACTCCACCCAGAATGCCGATGACCCCGCCAAGGATGCCCCCAACCCACCCGCCAACCTGTCCGAGAGTTTCCTGGTCCATAGGTTTCCTTTCGATTCCGGGGTATGCTGACGCCAAGCAGGCTGTGGAACAACCTGTTTGTTCGGAAAACGGCCGCGCCACAGCCACAACTTGCACCGGCGCTTATGGGGAAGGTTCTCCTCTTCAGGAATTCGGGGATTCGATTTCGGCGGCTCGCGGCCGGGCGGCAACCGGGTGCCCTGTTGACAGCAGAGCCGTGGCAAAAGCCGCGCTCCACCTTGGGCAATTCCCGTTGGGTCGTGAGGGCCGCAACCCGTGAAGGCCACGAACCGATCATACGGGTCTCCCAACGCCTTCAAAGGTAGGAGCGCAGTCTCAACAAGCTGGCCGCCAACGGGAACCGGCCGACCTCAACAAAGACTCTCCCTCGGGGGCCGGCGGATCGCCCCCAGGCTCAACGCCTCACCGCGGTGGTTACGATCCGCGGCCCTGGGTCCATGTTTGGTTCCCCGGCCCGCCGCCAAATGGTGGCGGCCCCCCTGAAAACCCGAACCACCGACGGAAGTCGGCGGGAAGTCTTCCACGGACGATCCGCCCCGTTCCCGCGGCGGCTGCTGAACAGGTGCCGGATCGTCCGCTGAGTGCAGCCGGCAACGTCGGTCATCTGCCTGAGGCTCAACAAGGTTGGGACCTCGCCCGCAGCCACCGCGGCTCATAACAAATGAGAGCTCGTGCACATGGAACGGATTGCCGGATCGACCTGCAATCGTCCTCGGTATCCGGACGGTCTGAGCGGCGCTTTCAAAGATTGCTCGGAACGGTCAAACGTTCTGTTGACGCCGAATCCTCATGGGCGTATATGCTTGCCTGGTTATATGCAACTGGCGCAGATCTATCGGTGCCTGTGCGATCCGACCCGGCTGCGGATCGTGCATTTGCTGACCCACGGGCCGCTCTGTGTCTCTCACATCCAGGACATCCTCGGCCTGCCCCAGGTCGTTGTCAGCAAACACCTGGCCTATCTGCGTCAGAAGGGCATGGTGGAAGCGCGGCGGCACCGCCAGTGGATGATTTATGCGTTGCCTTCGCATGCGCCGCCCGAGCTGGCCGCCCATCTGCGCTGCCTGGAGGAATGTGCCGAAACCCAACCGGTTTTGCGCAAGGATTTGCGCCGTCTGCAGGAGCGACACCGCTTCTGCAAGTGGATCGGGCAGGTGTTTGCCACTGCGGCACCCCGCCCGGCTTTCAAAACCACTCGGTCGGCCTGAACCTGTTTGAAGGGGAAAAGAGCGCATGCAAACGTACGAGTACCCGTGTCAGGCTTGCGGTCAACACTTCGAAGCGCAGGCTATGCGGACCGACCAGAACGAAGGTTTCAGACCTTGTGAGCCGCGTTCCGGGGCGCGGCGGACGATCCGCGCTTCCGCCTTCATGTGCTTGGTGGCGGGCCAGCGGGACACGAGCCCCAGCGGGCACCGCCGCCGGGCCGGATGAACCTGTTGAGGATCACGTTCCAGCCCTGTCCCCGGGATCTCCGGGCCGTGCACGTGCGATTTGGCTCAAAGAGCATCGCGCCGAGGTCGTTGAAATGCGATTTTTCAAATCCTCCGCACCACCCGCTGGTCTCCGGGTCATGGGGGTGAATCGCCCGCAGAACCGTGCATCGCCGCCGGCCCCGGTGCGTGGGCCTGCCGGGCAACGCGGCCGGCCAGACCTGGATGGCACCAAACTCCCGTGCCGTGAGGACTCCCTTGCGGCTGAATGCTCGCACCCGACGCAACGGATCGCCGGCCGCTCCGGAGCGACAGGGGCCGGACGTACCACTCTCCGGGGAAGACGAGCAGCAGACCCGCGAGCACTCGCCGTTCCGTCGAGGTCATCGCATCGCAACCGCTCATGAAAGACAACGCATCGCAAACCGCACCACGGCTTCAGAATCAGTCAACCACAACCCTGCATTCTCGACCCGGCGTTCCTGAAGAACCACGGGCCGCGCTGCCCGCGCGACTGAACTTTTTCGAGCGCTACCTTTCGCTCTGGGTGCTGCTTTGCATGGGAGTGGGCGTGGCGCTGGGCAAGTTTCTGCCCGACACCGTCGCCGCCCTGAGCCAACTCGAATTCGGTCAGGGTTCGCAGGTAAATATCCCCATCGCGATCCTCATCTGGCTGATGATCTACCCGATGATGCTGAAGGTTGACTTCCGCGCATTGGCCGGAGTGACCAAACGCCCCAAGGGCCTGCTGATCACCCTGTTCGTCAACTGGCTGGTCAAACCCTTCAGCATGGCCTTTTTCGCCTGGCTCTTCTTGCAGCATGTCTTTGCCCCGTGGATCGAGCCCGAGGTCGCCCGCGATTATACCGCCGGTCTGATCATCCTGGCCGCCGCGCCCTGCACCGCCATGGTCTTTGTGTGGAGCTACCTCACCGACGGCGACCCGGCCTACACGCTGGTGCAGGTGGCTCTCAACGACCTGATCATGCTGTTTGCCTTCGCGCCCATCGTCATGTTCCTCTGCGGCGTGGCCAACGTGATCGTACCCTCGAAGGTGCTGATCACGTCGGTCGTCGTGTTCATCGTCATCCCCCTGGTGGCCGGATATTTGACGCGCACCAGCCTGCTTCGAGCGCGCGGCCAGGAGTGGTTCGAGACCCGTTTCCTGCCCAGATTCCATCCGGTAACTGTGCTGGCCCTGCTGGCGACGCTGGTTCTGATTTTTGCCTTTCAGGCCGGGAACCTGACCACGAGATGGTTTGCCGTGCTGCTGCTGGCCGTGCCGATTCTGGTTCAGGTGTATTTCAACTCCGGTCTGGCGTACGGGCTGATGTGGCTGTTCCGCGTGCCGCACAATGTGGCCTCGCCGGGAGCGCTGATCGGGGCCAGCAACTTCTTCGAGCTGGCCGTCGCGGTGGCGATCACGCTCTTCGGCCCGGACTCGCCGGCGGCGCTGGCGTGCGTCGTGGGCGTACTGGTGGAAGTGCCGGTGATGCTCTCGGTTTGCCATCTCTGCAACCGCACCCGCGCCCTTTATGAGAGCCGTTTGACACCCGGGTCTGCTTGAGACGGTCCCGCCATTCTCGATCTCTCACAAACAGCGCTGACGTCGTCCCGGCCCCTGGATCGGTGACGCGCCGCTGGAGCAGTTCGGCATGATCAGCGGATCTGGTTGGCGAATGATCCGCAGTTTTCAACAGTTACCAAGGGCGGACCTGCATTGGTGCTACTTTTTCTCCGGGGCGCCCCGCGTCGCCACCAGTGGGACGCTACCCCGAGCCCACATCCTTCAACAAACGGCAGTCCCTGGACCTACCATCGGCGGCACCTCAGCGTGGGTGTATGATCGCACCGACTTTGCGATCCTTCGGGTCTGATTTGGGTTGGCGGCGGATGAGGCCCGAACGATACCTAAAGGTGAGCCAGCTCGCCGCGGAGGCCGGCGTCGGCGTGCGAACGCTGCATTCCTACGAACGGTTCGGTCTGCTGCCCAAGCCGGAACGGTCGGCTGCCAACTACCGGCTTTATCCGCCGGGGCTGCTCGATCAGGTGCGGTTCATCAAAAAGGCCCAAGCACTGGGGTTCGCCCTAGAGGACATTGAAGAAATTCTGACGTTGGGCCGACAAGGGCGTGCCCCGTGCAGGTCAGTAGTCGAGATCGCTAGGTGGCATTTGGCGGGGTTGGAAATGCAGCTTGCGGCCCTGGAGGAATTTCGGGGCGGGCTCCAAGCCTTTGTGTCCCAATGGGAAGAGGAGACCTCCCGTCCCCGGAAACGCGCCAGGGCCTTCTGTGATCTGATCGAGCGGCTGCCCCTGCCACCCCGGACGGGCAGGCCGAAACATTTTTCCAAAAGCCCTTGACCCTCCAGCCGACCAGAGGCCGTAGGCTCGGGCAAGACATCGAAGATGGAGAACGCATATGGACAAATGGAACGCTCTGCAAAAGGTCACTCTCGCCGGCAGCCTGCTGGCCGCCATTACCGCATCGCTTTGTTGCATCGGCCCGCTGGTGGCCGTGCTGCTGGGCGCGGGCGGCTTTGCCGCATCCGCGGCGTTCGAGAAATGGCGCCCGGTGTTTCTGGTCGTGGCGTTCGTCCTGCTGGCCGCGGCCTGGTATCTGACGTATCGCAAGCCGAAAGCCGCTTGCGAGGAAGGCTCCGCCTGCGCGGCCCGACCCGTCGCCAGATGGAACAGAACTCTTCTATGGTTGGCCACCGCGCTGGTGGTGGCCGCGGCGGCGTTTCCGGGTCTGTCGTCGGTGCTGTTGCGAGGCGAGCTGCCGGGTTCGGGCGCCTGTTGCGCGCCTGCCGGCGTCGCCGACGAAAACGGCGCGCCGTTCTGACGGCGAGGCTACGGAGCACGGATTGGGCGGCGGGCGCGCTCAACCTTCGGGCGAAACTGCAGGCACAACCGGGCATTTGAAGCACTCGGCTTCGTTTCGACACCACGAAAGCGGTCTCCCGCCCCAAGCGGGCAGGGATTCCTCCGGAGAGCATCCCTGCAGTGACTAACACCACGAGGTTCAAACCCGACCGTCCCGGTGGAAGGGGAAGCTTCGGGAACCGAAAAGAGGCCGGTGAGGAATGAACGCTCGACGGCGTGGGTTCGTTGCGATGCGAACGCACGGTTCGCAGTCGGTCGGATTGCCAACGAACGGTCGATGTGACGCCGGTCCGTTCCATGCCGGCCCTTTTCTCGAAACCTGCGGATGAGGAGTCCGCGATCCGGTGGAGCGGATGATTCCGCCCAGGTTGGGCAGCTGAGGTTTGACGGGTCGTGGAGTCGGGCTTCAGCTCACCGGACGCCGGGAAAGGTTCAGCCTTGGGGTCGGTTTGGATTTGTTCTGGTGCAAGTTGGGACGACTCTTGGTAGAGTTCGAAGGGAGTTCTCCGATGGGAAGCTGTTGCTCAACCCCACCGCGGGCGAAAGAGGCTCTGGCGGAGCCGGGCCAGGGGGCCGCGACGGCCTGCCCGGTTTGTGGTCAACCCGGGCAACGCGTCGAAACACGAACGCTGAAGCACATGGTGCAGCCGTGGCACCTGGATCGCGTCAACAAACCGGGCTTTTTGTTCTGCAGCTCGTCGCACTGCGAGGTGGTGTATTTCCATCCGGAGGGTGACTGTTTGCGCAAACAAGACGTGCGGGTGCGGGTGGGCCTGAAGGAAACCGAGGATCCCGTGCCCCTGTGTTACTGCTTTGGCTTCACGGAAGCGATGGTGAGAGAGGAAATCCGGGCCACGGGGAAATGCACCATCCCGGAACGCATCGCCGCCGAAATCAAGGCCGGCCACTGCGCCTGCGAGATCCGCAACCCTCAGGGCTCATGCTGCCTCGGCAACGTCCGGGCCGCCGTCAAGCGGGCGATGTCGGCCGTCGCAACCTCTGGCAGTGTCGCTGGGCTTTCCGCATGCGCGGGCTGACCTCCCGGTTTTACCGCGGAAACCAAGAGGGGAAATGTTTCCGCCGTGCGGCGTTGTTCTCCTTTGCCCCACCCAAAAGGCTGCGGAAAAAGTCATTTTGCGCAGCAAGAAACCTCTGGATGACCTCGAAAATCGAAGCCGGTTTTTTGGAAGCACGCCTTTTTCAACGAGCTGCGAACTTGGGCGACTCACCCTGCTTTTGTCCAGAGCCGCCGGGGTCTTTAAAGATGCGAGCTACGGCGCCTGCCGCGTCGCCCGTGCGTCGATCGCCAGGAGCACCACAGGGCTGCGGCTGCTCACGTCCAGGTTTTCGGCTCTTCTGAAACCGCGGGACCGGACGGGTGAGCCAGCGCTGCCCGCATGGGTGCGTGCAACGCTTCGCGACGTTGATGGTCCCCTGATTCCGCTCCCGTGGCGGCCGCGCCCGAGAAGGTGGACTTGTCCGGCAGCCGCGTGCAGCTTCTCGGGCCGCCCGCATTGCGGTTCCACGCCCCCACCGTGGGCGTCTCCCGATTTCCGAGGGCCTGGGGGGCGTGGCCAGTCATTCATGACGGCCCGGGTGCGAACGGGTCGCTACAGCACGCACCGGCCCAGCGCCTCAACCAAGGGAGGGCCGGGCCCTGTGGGTCTCGGATCCGCAGCGGGGATCCGCTTGTGGGCGCCTGTCCGCCCGGGATGGGCTGATTCTCGGACCGATTTTCAAAAAGCCGCCGGGCCGCGGCCCCCGACGTGTTTCCTGAACCCTGCGGCGCGGCTGGGCTTTCTATTTCTGGGCGTGGGCTTCCAAAAACCAGAGGGCCTTGTCGAGCGCGCGGGAAATCTCCGTGAGAAGGTCGGCCGTGCCGGCGTCGCCGGCGCGGGTGGCTTCCTCGATGGCTGCGCGTGTGGAGGCAGCCAGGGCGGCAAACCGCTCGGCCAGCGCCTCCACTGTGGGCAGGCTGTCGACGGTTGCCGCCGGGTACTCGGGGAGTCGCGAGGCACTGGCGGCGGCTCGGACCGTGCCCAGCGCCAGGCCGCCCAGGGCGGTGATGCGCTCGGCCAACAGGTCGATCTGGCCCAGCAGTTCACCGGCCAAATCGTCGAAGAGCTCGTGCAGGCTGTAAAACTGGGCGCCCTTGACGTTCCAATGGGCCTGCTTGGTCTGGCTGTAGAGGTCGAAAGTATCGGCGACCTGCTGTTGCAAAAGGGCGCGCATCCGTTCCCGCACGTGGACCGGAAGGTCGATTCGAGTTGTGAATGATTTGTTGGCAGTCATATCAGTTTCCGTTGGCCCTCAACGTAGGGCGCTTGTAGCCGAAGCGCAACAGCCGCGTTGCGCGGGAAGTTGTTCGTGCCCGCCGGACCGGGCAAGTGGAAAACGTGGAAGCTTTGTTTGCGCGGGCATTTCGGATCGTTTCTTTGTGCGTGGACCGGCAGTCCGGGAACGCCGCCTCCGCCGCAGCCGCGCCGGGCGGGGTGCGGAGTTGAGTGGCACAAGGCGCAGGTGGATGTGCCTCCGGATCCCGCCGTCAGGCGTAGTGCGCCGCCCATCTGTCCCTTCCACAGGTTCCTCAGATCCGCCGGGGTGAAAGGCCGACCCCGGGCGTTGGACGGGAGTCAACGCAACGCCGGGAGCCTTTTGAGCCAAACAGTCGAGAGGCCCGAGCGGCCTCAGGTCGAGACGCCCAGGGCGTGGAGGTCTTCCTCCAGCATGCGACGCAGTTTGTGCAGGGCCAGGTTTTGGAGCTGGCGGACGCGCTCCCGGGTGACCCCGAATTTGCGCCCGACCTCTTCCAAGGTTTTTTCGGGTCCGCCATGGAGGCCGAATCGGAAGCGCAGGATGCTGGCTTCGCGCTCCGGCAGGCGATTGACCAGTTCAAGAACCTTGGCGGCCGTGGTCCGTCGCTCGAGGATCTCGGCCGGATTCGGAGAAGACTCGTCCGGGACCACCTCGCCGAGGCGACTGCTGTCCTCGTCCCCCAGGGGGGCGTCCAACGAGGCGGGTCGGATGGCAGCCGATCGGAGAGCGGCGACCTTTTTGGGCGTGGTGTTCAGTTCTTGGGCCAGCTCCTCCTCGGTGGGTTCCCGACCGAGGGTTTCCTGGAGCCGCAATTCGGCCAGCCGCAGGTGATAGATCTTGTCGGCCACGTGCACGGGCAGACGGATGGTCTTGCCCTGGTTGGCCAGGGCGCGGCGGATGGATTGTTTGATCCACCACGAGCTGTAGGTGGAGAGCTTGCCGCCCTTGGAGGGATCGAAGCGTTCGACCGCCTTCATGAGGCCGATGTTGCCCTCGTTGATCAGGTCCAGCAGCGGCAGGCCAAGTCCTTCGTATTCACGGGCGATTTTGACGACGAGGCGGAGGTTGGCGCGGATCATGTGTTCGCGCGCGGCTTCGTCGCCCTGCTTGATGCGTGCGGCCAGCTCGACTTCTTGCTCCGGGGTCAGCAGGGGTACCTGGCCGGCCTCGCGCATGTAGAGGGTAATGGCGCTGGCGGCCTCGCCTCCCAAACGGCGGAGCTCTTCCAAGGGGTCCGCGCCGGGGGCGGGGTCGGCGGGGTTGGTCGTTTCCGCCTGGATCGTGGCTCGCAGGGTTTTGCGATGGATGGGGTTGAGCCAATCTTTTTCGGAGGAGCTGCCGGCCTTAGGGGCTTTGGCGGCGCGGAGCGGCTTGGCCTCGCCGGACGGAGCGTGATTCGCTTGTCGGGCGCGCGGCTTCGCGGCTGAGCGCTTGGCACGGGGCGGCCGCGTCGTGCGGCGGACCTGGGTTTCAGTTTTTGGGGCACGCATAGTTGCTTTTGGGCGTTCGTGGTGTACGGTTTCGCCACGAAAACCTGACTCACGGTTACAAGATTCGATGCGTTTGGTCAATGTTTTGTTCAATTTTTTTGCCGCGCACCAGACAAAAAAGGTGTTGCAAGCTCCCAACACTTTCGTCACCAAGTCGTTACGCATCCAGGCGCAACGCGGTCCCATCGCCTGTCCCGGCCGCCGGGCGGTGCCGTTGCATTTGATGTCCAAGTTGCGCGCTCGCCCCTGGCAAGGGATCTGGGGCTGGGCCGCCCCGGCGGTTGGCGGGCGGAGGGGTTGCCGTGGGCCAAAGGGGGCGCGCCACGAGTCCGGCCGGGAGCGGCGGGAGGGCGGCGTGTTGATGGAGACAGTAGTGCATGCGGTCCGGTCCTGAGGGCACCTTGGATACGCCTTTTTATTCGATTCGTGTGGTGGCGGAACGCACGGGGTTGAGCCCGGATCTGATTCGGGTGTGGGAGAAGCGGTACGGGGCGGTTCAACCGGTGCGCACGCCGTCGAACCGCCGTCGCTACTCGGAGCGGGAGGTCCAGCGACTGGTATTGTTGAGCAAGGCGGTGGCGGCGGGGCATCCCATCGGGACGATTGCCCACCTGCCGGAGGACCGATTGCGCGCCCTGGTCCTAGCCAATGGGCATGGATCCACCCACGGGCCGGGGAGCGGCTGTGCGCCGCACTGTGCTTTTGTGGAGGAGGCTCTGGACCGGGTGGCCCGGTTCGATGAGCCGGGGTTGCGGCAGGTGTTGAATCGGGCGCTCGTTACGGTGGGGGTGCAGGGGTTTCTGTGTCGCATTGTGGCGCCGCTGATCGAGCAGGTGGGGGAGCAGTGGCGATCCGGAGCTTTCCTGGCGGCGCATGAGCATTTCCTGAGTGGAGTGTTGCGGGTGATGTTGGGGAGGCTGGAAGGGCAGTTGTCGTTGCGGGCGCCTCGATTGGTGGTGGCGACGCCCGCGGGACAGATGCACGAGTTGGGGGCGTTGCTGGCCGCGGCGGCGGCGGCGCAGGTGGGGTGGCGTCCGGTGCAGTTGGGGACCAACCTGCCGGCCGCAGAGATTGCGGGGGCGGCGATCCGGTGCGGTGCGCGTGCGGTGGCGTTGAGCATTGTGTATCCGGCCGACGACCCGGACTTGCCGGAGGAACTGCGCAAGTTGCGGGAGTTCCTGCCGGGGACGCTGGCGATTCTGGTGGGCGGGCGGGCCGCTCCGTCGTATCAGACGGTGCTCGACCAAATCGGGGCGTCCGTGCATGCGGACCTGCGGTCGTTCTGCGACGTGCTGGATGGGTTGCGCCGGTACCGTTGAGCGGGCGGTTGGTGGCCTCGAGCGCTTCCCGTGTGCCGGCCGCAGCGGAGCCCCGAGCTTCCCCCTGCGGGTGATCAGCCTTATGTTGCCGGTGTGGAGTGCGTGCTTTCGAGCAGCCCGGAATGTACGGAGGGGTTGGGGATGCGGTGGGCGGAAACCGTCGCACCGGGCTGGGTCATTGCTCTGACGGGTGATCTGGGGGCGGGCAAAACGCAGCTGGTCCGTGGGGTGGCACGCGGGCTGGGATTTGGGGGCCGCGTGCATTCGCCGACGTTCAATCTGATCAACATCTATCGAGGCGGACGACTGCCGGTGTACCACCTGGATTTGTATCGTCTGGAGACCGGGGAGGGCCTGTGGGAGGCCGGTTTGGATCAGTTCCTGGTGACAGATGGATTGACCATCATCGAGTGGGCGGATCGGCTCGGGCCACAGGGTTGGCCGGACTGGGCACCGCAGCCGGTGCGGCTGCGTCGGGTGAAGATGGAAGTGACCGGGCCGCAGGAGCGGCGCATTTTTTATGAAGATATTGGCCCTGGATTTCTCGGGTGAACCTCGCGGGGTGGCCTTGCTGGAGGGGACGCCTCCGGACATGTGGGAGGTGCGGGCCGAGATGGAACAGCGAGGTGGCCGGTCGGTGCCGGCTTTGGCGATGGTGGGGCGCGTGCTGGAGGAGACGGGGTGGGACCGGTCGGAAGTGGAGGCGATTGCCGTGGGCCTGGGGCCGGGCTCGTACACGGGCATTCGGGCGGCCCTGGCCCTGGCGCAAGGTTGGTTTTTGGCCCGGGGCGTGGCGGTGTACGGGGCCAACAGCATGGACAGTGTGGCAGCGCGGGCCTGGGGAGCAGGGTTGCGAGGTCGGGTCCGGGTGGTGGTGGACGCTCAACGACGCGAGCTTTATGTGGCGGGCTACGAGTTGCGGCAGGAAGGATGGTGCAGAGTGGAACCGCTGCGCCTGGAGGCGGTGGAGCGTTTGCAACAGGCCAACGACCGGGCGGACTGGATCTGGGTCGGTCCGGAAGTGGACCGATGGTTTTCGGAGGGGCGCTTGATGGGCCCCTCGGCTGTGGAAGTGGGCCGGCTGGCGGCTCGGGAGGCACCGCGTCGGCCGGAGGCGTGGGAACCGATTTATTTGCGGCCGGTGCAATTTGTGAAGGCGCAGCCCGTCGTCGGGGGAACGGTCGTGACTTCGGAGGGAGTCCCGTGAAACCGTTGGCGGAATGTCGGCTGTACGCGTTCGTGGACACGGCCTATCTGGCGGGCCGGGATCCGGTTCAGGTCGCCGAGCAGCTTTGTGCCGGGGGTGCGGATTTGATTCAGTTGAGGGCGAAGGACCGATCCGTGGCGGAGATTCGCGAGCTGGCCCGGAGGATTCTGCCGGTGACACGCGCGGCGGGGGTGGGCCTGGTGATCAATGATCATCCCGAGGTGGCGTTGGAAGTGGGAGCAGAGCTTTGTCATCTGGGGCAGGAGGACTTCTTCGACGGGGGCCATCTCCATGTGCAGGAATTGCGGCCGGAGGGCCGGGCGCTGCTTGTGGGATTGAGCACCCATGCGCCGGAGCAGGCGCTGCGGGCTGTGGCCGCGGGCGCGGATTATGTGGCAGTGGGACCGGTGTATGCGACCGGGACCAAACCCGGGGCCAGGCCCGTCACGTTGGAGTATGTGCGCTGGGCGGCGTCGCATTTGCAGGTGCCGTGGTTTGCGATTGGCGGGATTACGCTGGAGAATGTGGACGAAGTGTTGGCGGCCGGCGCCACGCGGATTTGTGTGGTTTCGGCCATCTTGCGTGCGCCGGATGTGGCCGCGGCCTGCCGGGCGTTTCGGAGCCGGTTGCCATAAAGGTGCGGGTCGGTTCCTTGACAGGCGGGGGCGCCATCCTATAGTTCGGTCACCATGGAGCCGTCAGCTTCATCTACGGAAGGCAGCGAGGGCGGGGGAGGTCGCGCCGCCTTGAAGGCATTCGTGAGCGCGGGGCGGGGGTATTGGCGGGACGTGCCCGCCGAGCAATGGGAGGACTGGCGCTGGCAACTGAAGAACCGGATCACCACCCTGGCCCAACTGGAACGGTTGCTGCCCACCCTTACGCCCGAGGAGCGCGCCGGCACGCAACTGGCCAATCAGAAGCTGGCCCTGGGCATCACCCCGTACTTTTTCAACCTGATTGACCCGGCCGATGAGTTTTGCCCCATCCGGCGGCAGGTCATCCCGAGGATCGAGGAAACCGTGACCGCCCCGTGGGAGATGAGCGATCCCTGCGGGGAGGAGGCGCATTCGCCCGTGCCCGGGCTGGTCCACCGCTATCCGGACCGCGTGCTGTTTCTCGTGACCGACCGGTGCGCCTCCTACTGTCGGTACTGCACGCGCTCGCGCATGGTGAGCAACGCCACCGGGTACGACTTTCACCCCGATTTCGAGCAGCAGATCGCATACATCCGCAGCCATCCGGAGGTGCGGGATGTGCTGCTGAGCGGGGGTGATCCGCTGTTGTTGAGCGACGAAAAGCTGGAGGCCTTGCTGGGAGCGTTGCGCGCCATCCCGCATGTGGAGTTCCTGCGGATCGGCACGCGCATTCCGATTTTCCTGCCCCAACGCATCACTTCCGGGCTGTGCAATGTGTTGCGGCGGTACCATCCGTTGTTCATCAGCATCCATTCCAACCATCCGCGGGAGCTGACGTTGGAGGCACGGGCGGCGCTGGAGCGGCTGGCCGACGCGGGAATTCCGCTCGGCAACCAGTCGGTGTTGCTGCGGCATGTGAACGACGATCCGGAGATCATGCGGATCCATGTGCAAAAGCTCCTGATGTGTCGGGTGCGCCCGTATTATTTGTACCAGTGCGATCTGATTGCCGGTTCGTCCCATTTGCGCACCAGCGTGCGACGCGGCCTGGAGATCATGCGCCAGTTGCGGGGGTACACCACCGGTTACGCCGTGCCGACCTATGTGATCGACGCTCCGGGCGGCGGCGGCAAGGTGCCGCTGACGCCGGAGTATGTCGTGAGCCATACGGCCGACCGCGTGTTGTTGCGCAACTACAAGGGCGACCTCTATGAATATCCCGAGGCGCCGGACGAGGTGCCGCGGGCAGCATCCCGGCGCCCTCAATGCGAGCCCCAGTGCGTGTAAGCGGGGCTGCGGGGTTCTCTTCGTGGGCGGCAGGGGCCGGATTCGGAGCCGGTGGAGGCGCTGCAAGGGGGCCAGATTTTGATTTTGTGTTTTCGGAAGGCGGCCGTCTGGGTCATGTTCACAGTGCTATGGGCAAGGGGAAACGACGTGAGGCGCGCGAACGCGCCGTGCAGTTTTTGTTCCAGTACGATCTGAATCCTCCCGAGGATCTCGAGGAGGCACTGCGGGAGTTTTGGGAAACGCAACGGCTGGCGGCCCTGGCAGAGAAGGGGGGGCCGACGTGGGGCCAACCCGTCGAACTGCCGCCGCCGACGGCCGAGGAGATCGAGATTCGCGAGTTTGCCGAGCCGCTCATCCGCGGCACGCTGGCACACCGCGACGAAATCGACGCCAAGATCCGCCAGTACGCCCTCAACTGGGACCTGCATCGCATGGCGGTGGTGGACCGGAATGTCATGCGACTGGCCATTTACGAAATGCTCTACCGGGAGGACATCCCCCCCGTGGTGAGCATCAACGAGGCGGTGGACATCGCCAAGAAGTACTCCACCCCGGAAAGCGGCAAGTTTGTCAACGGGATCCTCGACCGCATCAAGAACGATCTCATGCGGCCGGCCCGAACAGTGACCTGAGCGCCGCAGGCAGGGGTTCCCTTGGTGAACGGGGGTGGGATTTGTGTTTGCCGATCTGCATTTGCACACGCGTTTCTCGGACGGGACCTACACACCCGAGGAACTGGTGGCGGAGGCGCACCGGCAGGGCTTCGTGACGTTGTCGATCACCGACCATGACACCGTGGAGGGCTGCCCGGCCATGGCGCGCGCCTGCGCCGAGCACGGTCTGCAGTTCATTCCGGGCGTGGAATTGACGGCGGAGTACGAGGGACTGGAGGTCCACATCCTGGGGTATGGATTTGACCCCGGCCATCCGGAGCTGCTCGAACAGATGGATCGATTCCAGGCCGTTCGGCAGCAGCGGATCCACGAAATGGTGGCGCGTCTCAACGAAATGAACATCCCCCTGCCGGTGGAGCGGGTGTTTGCCCTGGCGAACTGTCGCTCGCCCGGGCGTCCGCACGTCGCCCGGGCCCTGGTGGAGGCGGGGGTGTGCCGTGACCTGGACGAGGCCTTCGAGCGGTTTCTCAAAAAGCACCGGCCCGCCTGGGTACCGAAGTGGAAAGTGTCGGTGCCGGAGGCCATTCGTTTGTTGCACCGGGCCGGAGGCGTGGCGGTGCTGGCACATCCCGGGTTGTACTATGCCGATCCGGTTTTGCCGGACCTGGTGCGTGCCGGCCTGGATGGCATCGAATGTTTTCACACCAAACACACTCCGACCGTGACGGAGCGGTATCTTGCGCTGGCCGGCCGCTACGGGCTGGTGGTCACCGGAGGATCCGACTGCCACGGTTACAACAAAGGCCAGCCGTTGCTGGGGTCGATCCGCCTGGCCCCGGAGTTTGTGGAGCGGTTGCAACATCGGATTGCCGCGCGCCGTGCCGAATGCTCGATGAAAGGGTCATGAGGGGATTGTTTGCCAAGTTCAAGGAGGGCCTGCAAAAGACGCACAGCAAACTGGTCCATGAAATCAAGCGCGTCCTGACGCGGTCGCCCCGCATGGACGCCGCCACCCTGGAAGAGCTGGAGCAGATCCTGCTCGGAGCGGATCTGGGTGTGGCGATGACGCAGCAAATCCTCGAGGCGGTGCGGAAGGCCTACGAAACGCAAGGGTCGGCGGGTCTGGACGTGTTCTCCGTGGCGGCCCGCGAGGTTGCCCGCAGTCTGGCCACGCCCCGGTCCGAACTGCGCAAAGCAGCCCATCAAACGACGGTGGTCTCCATTGTGGGCGTCAATGGCACCGGCAAGACCACCACCGCGGCCAAGCTGGCATACGCCGTGCGGCAACAGGGCCACACCGCCCTTCTGGCCGCTTGCGACACCTTCCGCGCTGCGGCCATCGAACAACTCAAGTTGTGGGGTCAGCGCCTCAACGTGGAGGTCATCGCCGGAGCCTACGGAGCCGATCCGGCGGCGGTGGCGCATGACGCAGTCGCTGCGGCCAGGGCGCGCGGGGTGGATTACGTTTTTCTGGATACCGCCGGCCGGCTTCATACCAAGCACAATCTGATGCAGGAACTGCAGAAAGTGCACCGCGTGGTGGGTCGCCAGATCCCGGGGGCACCGCACGAGGTTTTGCTGGTGGTGGACGCCCACACGGGCATGAACGCGCTGCAGCAAGCCCGGGAGTTTCACAAGGCGGTGTGCCTGACCGGCCTGGTGGTGACCAAACTGGATGGCACCAGCAAGGGCGGCATCGTGGTGGCCATCCAGAAGGAACTGGGCGTGCCGGTCAAGTTCGTGGGGCTGGGCGAACAGCCGGATGACCTGCAACCGTTCGACGCCGAGCAATTCGCGCGTGCCCTGTTTGAGGAGTGAATCGGGGAGGAAGGGCCGGCGGCGGCCCTGCTCGAACGAGGGGACCGTCCCTGCGCCGAGCACGGCTCCGAGCCAGAGCGAATCGCGGTACCCGGATCGCCATCCATTCGCCGTTGGAAGAATCGCGTCGTGAATGGGGGCGCGTGACCCGCAGTGGGCGACGGCTGCTGCGGCTGTTCCCGCCGGGTCCGTGTCCTGTGCCATGGTCGCCGTCGGAGCGCAACGCGGAGGCAAACCGACTTCTACGACGTGCAAGTCGCCGGCCACCTTGCCGGAAGTGCCAGGGCTGTGGTAGGTAATGACGAACAGGTCGAGCGCGGGAGCAACGAAACGTTGGCCCATGAACCAGGCGTGGCACTCCGGATCGCTAATCCAAGACGGGGTCATTCCCGCGAGGGCCATTGCACCGGCCGGTATGTCATCGTCGCACCCACAAGAGCCGGCGGGAAGCGCGCCACAGAACGAAGGGGCGGGACCAGGCCCGGAGGCATCGTATCCGTGTGGCGGGGAGGCCGCGGCTCACACGCCAGCTTCTGCCGAACAGGCAACGCGGGGCGAACCGTTTGCAGAAGCGGTTTGTGGCCGTGCGGATGCCGCCCGGGAGGAAGCCTGGAGGCGGCTGCGCGCCCTGGTGGTTTGCTCGAGCCGACATGGTGGGGCCCGGCCGATTCTCCAAGAGTTATGGAAGCTGGCAGGGATGGCCCGGCCGCGTTCCCTGCTGATTCTCGCGGGGAACCCTGCCCTGGGCCGCCGAAAGGTGGTGGTGTCTGGTCCGCTTCGCGAGCAAGCGGAGGACACGCCAGCCTGGAAGACCCTGACCCGCCAGTTGCTCCAACAGGGCGCATTTGAGGTGGCTCAACCTCAGCAGGTCCCGTCCGTCTCCCAGAAGGGGGCGGAAGATGCGGGGGCGCAGGAAGGGCCGTGGGGGCCTTATGCGCATTTGCCGGGCGTGCACGAGGCGGCGTGGCTGGCGGCGCATGGCGGACCCCGGAACCTCACATGGGTTCTGGTCGGCTCCCCGGACGCCGGGGCGCTGGCCAGGACGTTGGCCGAAAGTCTCACGCCGGAGACGCTCCTGCTTGGCCTGCTGGAGCCCGGGACGTGCCGTGTGTCGCTTTTGCCTGACGGCAACGTAGCCGGGGAAATGCAATCCCGGGCCGGAGCGCTGGTCCGAGCGGTGACCGCTCTGTCCGAGTCGTCAGGACTTCCTGCGGATCCGATCGCCCGCACGCTTGTGCATTTGGCCCGCGGCCTGCACTGGGAGGGCCTCTTGTGGACCCCTCGACAGGCGGGAGGAGTCGAGCAGTCTCACGTACACTCAGCCGCGGAAGAAGAGGCGGCGGTGTTCCTGGACCCGCCCGTGGGCAGCTTGCTGACGCCTGCGGAGCGCAGGCTTGTGCTGCACCTGGCACGGCGTGCGGTGGAGTCGGTTGTGCGCACGGGTCGGCTGCCGGACGTCAACCCGACAGCCCTGCCGTTGGCGCTGCTGGCGGTGCGAGCGTGTTTTGTCACTCTCACGAAAGACGGTCAGCTCCGAGGCTGCATCGGGCATCTGAAGGCTCAGATGCCCCTGTACCAGGCCGTGTTGGAGAACGCTCGCGCGGCCGCGGTGCAGGACTACCGGTTCGAACCGGTCCGGCCCTCGGAATTGGAGGATCTCCGAATCGAAGTCAGCGTACTGACGCCCGCTCGGCCGTTGCAGTACCGGACGCCGGAGGAATTGCTGCAGCGTCTGCGCCCCGGCGTGGACGGGGTGATCCTGGAGATCGGTTCATTCACCGCCACCTTTCTCCCGCAGGTGTGGGAGAAGTTGCCGGACAAGGAACAGTTTCTCGACCAGTTGTGTTTGAAAGCGGGGGCGTGGCCGGGGGATTGGCGCAGACTGTCCCCCGCCGTGTCCACCTACCAGGTCGAAGCCTTCGCAGAAGATGGCGACCTTGCTGCGGACTCCGGATCGTGATCCGCAGAGTCCCGGGGTTGGCCGGGGGTCAAGTCGGAGGCAGGCGCGACGAAGCGCTTCGGCTGGAGCGGACAGAGGCACGGCACGGCATCGCTTCTCGCCCTCGTCCACGCTCTTGGGCGCCGAAGGAGTCAGGCCGCAGGCGTCGCCAGCGGACCGGGAAGGGACCTTTACAGCAACGGGTGCCCCGGCTAACGCGGCCGACCTTCCCGTTTGTGTGGCCGTCTACTGAAGAAAAGCCCCGCCGCTCCTTCGCAAACCGAAGGGCAACGGGGCGGAAAGGTTCGACGCTGGCGCGTCGCAGAATCGACGGATCAACGCAAGCCGCTCACTGCTTCTTGAAGGTGCGCATGTAGGCGACCAACGCCTTGATGTCCTCGTCGCTCACGCCTTCCAGGGGCTTCATGAGCGTCTTGCCGTCCTTGTCTTTGAGTCCTTCCTTGATGGCTTTGAAGGCGGCGTCATCTTTCAACTCCGCCTGGACCTTGGGATCCGTGTAGTCCTTGGCCCCCAGCTTCTTGCCCATCTTGGTGTCGCCCTTGCCGTCGGCGCCGTGGCATTTGGCGCATTCCTTGTCATACAGGGCCTTGATCTTGGCCTCCGCCGCCAGGCCGCTCACGGCCAGGCTCGCGACCAGCGCGCATACCAACCACCATGCTCGTTTCATAGTTCCTGTTCCTTGTCTCTGCGAGGCCCGGGCCCGATGCCCCCTTGCTTTTGCAGCCGGCGGTGCATTTGCCGGACCTGATGGGCCGCACGAAACCGCAGCGTGCAGTCCGAGCCGGGATCGGTCAATCCCAGGCCTCTCTTATCCTTGGACACATTGCGTTGTGTTCGCATTCATGACTTCGCATTCTTTGTTCAAAATGCAGCTTTGCTTGACCCGCTCCGGGGGCGGTCTCGGTGGCACAGGCTTCTGACCGCAGCAGGAGGACCGGGATGGCGCCTTGTCCCTCGGAGAACTGCGCCGTTTCGATTTCCTCCCGGGAAGAAGTTTGCGGCCAAGGTAGCGGCGAGGGTTCTCACTCTGACATGCGGCCCGCCGGGTTCAGTCTCGGGGCCTTGATCGGGACGGACCGGCCTTCCGGAGGTAACTGCGTGCCGAGGGGTTCGGGAACCAAGTGCCGTGAAGGGGTCACGGGGTGCGCTTTTCGAGGAGCCGGAAAAGAGGGGTTTTTGACAAATGGCGTCTGGGGGGTCACCCTAGGGGCGCAGGCCCATGAGCATTGTCACCAAAAACGGCGATGGCGGACAGACGTGTTTGATGTACGGCATGCGCGTGCCGAAGCATCATCCCCGCATCGAGGCGTGCGGTGCGGTGGACGAGCTGAACGCGGCGCTGGGCCTGGCGCGCGCGCAAACTCCGCCCCGGTGGTTGGCGGAAGCGTTACGACAGGTTCAGCAGGATCTCATTGTTCTCATGGGCGAGCTGGCCACCGACCCTTCTTGCCACGAGCGGCTGCGTCGCGACGGTTTTCCCACGCTGGGACCGGGGCATTTGGAACGCCTGGAAGCCGAGGTCAGGCGGTTGGAAGCGGAACTGGCGCCCCCTCGGGGCTGGGCTTTGCCGGGGGCAAATCCGTTGGCTGCCGCACTGGATTTTGCGCGGACGGTATGTCGTCGGGCCGAACGGCGCGTGTGCGCACTGACGGGTCCGGATTCGGAGCCGCATCGCCAGGCGGTGATGTACTTGAATCGCCTCTCCGACCTTCTTTGGTTGTGGGCCCGGCGGATGGAGCAACCGGACGAAGCCCGCGGCAAGGGTCCCTCTTGACTTGAACGGTCTCGCTGGGGCCGGTTCGAGGGTCGGCAGGCACAGGTGGAGAGTCCCTGCCGGAATCGTGAGGGTTCGGCGCTGACGGAAAGCGAGCAAGGGAGAATCGGCTGCATGACGACCCCGGCGGTGCAGTGAGAACGGAGCGGTACCGGAGCTGCTTTTGCGTAAGGAGCTCATCACCTTGAGGTTCCCGACCGGGTCGCACGATGCACCCGAGCTTTCCCAGGGCTGCATTTCCGTTGGAACTGGACGGTGGAGCTCCGGCGCCGCGGAGGCCCGGCTGCGCCGAGGCTGCAAGCGACGTTTCCCAGAGCAGCCGCATGGCGATCCCTTCCCTCCGAGCCGATCCAGAGTCGGAAAGGTTGGGGGCGGCGGCGCGTGGCGGGTCTGCTCCAACGGAGCGCGGATCCTCCAGCCCAGGGCGATGCTCTGTGCAACTATGTGTCCCCAATTCACCTCCGCCCTGGAGGGGCGCAATTCGAGGTGGCAGGCCCGGCCCTCGCGATGGGGCGCCTCGGGCTGGGCCCTTTCTGGGTGCAGCGGGTTTGGGGACCGGGTTCCGAGGGCGTTGGCCCGGGCGGGTGGACGGGATGCGCCTTCGCGGCGTGGATTGGCCTGTGCGGCCAAGTGGACCGCGGAGGGCGCTTTTCAGTTACTGAGCCCAATTGGACGGGCTGAAGGAATGCCGGTTCCCCTCGGCTTTCGCGGACCGGGGACGCCCGAAATCCTTCCGGAGTTTGGGGCGAGTCCGAAAGCTCAAACACGCGCTTCCCAAGTTCCCGGCGAGGGCCCGCTTGACATTTCCCGGGAGCAGGCGCATAGGTAGAGCGGTTCGGGTGGAAACCGAGTGCACTCGATCGTCGAACGAGAAACTGCGACAAAGAAAGCTTCCCTATGAAAACCCGGTTCGTTCCCTGGACGTTTCTGTGTGTTGTGAGTTGGTTGGCGTGGACGGCTGCCTGTTGGAGCGCCGACAAGCCGGCAGTGGTGGGCAAGTGGAAATGGTCAATCGAGCGTGGTGGTCAGACGATCGAAACCACGCTGACCATCAAACAGGAGGGTGACAAACTCACCGGCACGGTCACCGGTCGCAACAACACGGAGACCCCGGTGCAGGATCTCAAGTTCGAGAAGGGCGAGTTGAGTTTCAAGGTCACGCGCGAATGGAACGGGCAGAAGATGGTGCTGTCGTACAAGGGCAAGCTGGAAGGCGATACCATCAAGGGCACCGTGGAGCGTGACCGGGACGGGGAGAAAACCACCCGGGATTGGGAAGCCAAACGGGTCAAGGAATAGACGGCTGGTCTTCGGTGCGGTTCCGGTGCCAGGGGGCCCCGGGTCCACTGACCCGGTTGCGGCGCCGGAGCAGCACCGAGGAAAGCCCGCCTCGGCTTCCCAATTTCAGCGGCCGCAGAATGTCTGCGGCCGTTTTGCTTTTCAGTGTGGACGGCGGCGCATCCATCCGCGCCGGGGACCCTCCGGTTTCATCAACCCGCCGGGAGTTCCGGGGCGGCGACCACATGCCGCCAATAGATCGGCAGCTGCGTCGTGGAGGACCAGAACTGCGTCTGACTCGCCACGGGTCCCAGGGCTCCGGCGCGAAATCGGGCCCAGAACCGCTCCAGAATCTGCGCCACGCCCTGAACGTCGTTCGGATGGCAACAACTGTCTCCGTACCCGGCCCGGGCCAGCACATCTGCCATTTCACTGCCGGGTGGCACCAACGCAAGAATGGGCCGGCGCGCGCCGAAGTAATCCACTATTTTGCTGGGCATGAAAAGGTCGTGTGCCGGCGCGACCACCAAGAGCAGGATCGGACTGCGCCGCACCTCTTCGAGGTAACCCTCGTAGTCCAGCAACCGGCCCTGCTCGAAGACCTCTCGGAGCTTCAGGGACTCGAGGAGGGCGTCGTGCTGCGGCAGCCATGGTCCGTGAACCCGAAACCGGGTGCAGCCACGGGCCTCCGGATGGAGTTGCAGGAACCGGGCCAGGCCGCGGAGAAAGGTTTCCGGACTCCGGGCCCCGCGCCAGTCGAAGGTTCCGAAATAGACGATACCGAACTCCGGGTGTACCGCGGGCGGGGGCAGCGCATCGAAGACCTCCGCGTCATAGAAGTAGGGCACATGAGCCGTGCGCGCCCGCGGCACCAGGCCCATTTGGACGTATGCTTCCAGGTTGGAGCACGCGGTGAAGACGACTCGTCCGACCATGTGCAGGGTTGTGCGCTCGAGATTCTCCAAGCGTCTGCGCCAGGCCCGCTGCAGGGGGGAGCGGCGTTTCACGCGCCACTGTTGGGGCGAAACGGGTTCCTGGTAATCGAACACCCAACGCCGGTCCACGGCCGGCGGATGCCGACCGGCCAGCAACATCGAGGCCGGCAGGACCATGGCCAGCGTGCGGTCCGCGGGGCCATGTTGCTCCAGCCTCCGCAGAACGCGTCGCACCCACCCGGCGCAGGCATCGGGAAACATCACGGCCGAGCAGGCGAGGACAACCGCGCGGAACAGGGCCGGATGCTTGCGTGCCCGCTGTTGCCAGCGCAGCACGGGGTCGTCCACCCGGTGGATTCGGAGCCGGGGATGGTGCAGGGTCTCCGCAGCGTTGTCGGGCAGGGCCAGGGAGCTGGTGAACACCTCCACTTCCCATCCCTGGGCCAGGGCGTGCCGGACCACGTAAAAGGGCCGCTTGGCGTTGGCGTGGGTGCTGGGCGGAAACGTGTGAGTCAGGACGTGGAGGCGCATGCAGGGGCCGGTCCGGCCGGCCATGGTGCGGAGCCCGCGGGCTCAATGTTTGTACCAGACGCGGCGGTTTACGTAGTCGGTGTAACTGAGGATGATCTTGGCCACCTTCCACGAGACATGATCGACCTGGTAATCCGGGGGGAGTCGGCAGGGCCCGAACTGTTCGAACAGGCGCACGGTGACTGCGACGCTTTCCACGATGTGGCGCGGATCCAGGCCGGTCATGATGACGGCGCCCTCGTCCATGCCTTCCGGGCGTTCGTGGGCTTCGCGGACGGTCACGGCGGGAAAGCCGAGGATGGAGGATTCTTCGGTGATGGTGCCGCTGTCGGAAAGGGTGCAGTAGGCTGATTTTTGGAGAGCCACGTAGTCGAAGAAGCCCAGCGGCGGCATCAGGCGCACCTCCGGCTGCAGTTTCAGTTTGCTTTGTTGCAAGCGTTGGCGGGTGCGCGGGTGACAGGAGAAGATGAGGGGGAACCGGTATTGACGGGCCAGGGCGTTGAGGGCACGGACCAACTGGCGCAGGTGCTGCGGGTCGTCGACGTTTTCCTCGCGGTGGAGGCTGACGACGAAGTATTGGCGGGGCGTGAGTCGGAGGCGTGCCAGCACGTCGCTGGTCTCGATGGCGGCCCGGTGATAGTCGAGCACTTCTTTCATGGGCGAACCGGTTTTGATCACCCGGTCCGGCGGCAGGCCCTCGGCCAGGAGATACCGACGCCCGTGTTCGGTGTAACAAAGGTTGATGTCGCTGACATGGTCCACGATGCGGCGGTTGATCTCCTCCGGCACCCGCAGGTCGAAACAGCGGTTGCCCGCCTCCATGTGGAACACGGGGATCTTGCGGCGTTTGGCGGGGATCACTGCCAGGCAACTGTTGGTGTCGCCCAGCACCAGCACCGCGTCCGGCTCCTCGCGGGCCAGGACGGCGTCGGCCCGGGCGATGGTGTTGCCGATGGTCTCGGCCGCCGTACGGCCGGCGGCGTTGAGATAATGTTTGGGGCGCGGCAGTCCCAGGTCGCGGAAAAAGATCTCGTTGAGCTCGTAATCGTAATTTTGGCCGGTGTGGACCAGGACATGCCGGGTGACTTCCTCCAGCACGGCGATGACCCGCGAGAGCCGGATCAGTTCCGGTCGCGTGCCCACGATGGTCATGACCTTGAGCGAACTGCGCATGGCAGGAGGCATGCCTCAGGCTTGCGAGGAGGGTTGGGGCGAGCGGTCGGTCGGGCCGGGGCCGGTGGCGAGGACCGGGTCCGGATGGGTATCGGGTCGGGCGGGGTCGAAGATTTCACTGGCCCAGAAAAGGGTGATCATGTCGGTGGTTCCCGTGTTTTCGATGGAGTGGGTGTACCCCGGCGGGATGTCCACCACGCGAATGTCCCGGTCGCTCACCTCGTACTCGAGGATTTCCGTGCCGTGCACGGGTCGGAGGCGAATGCGGCCCTGTCCCTGGATGACGCAGAATTTCTCGACCTTGGTATCGTGGTAGTGGTTGCCGCGGGTGACGCCGGGTCGGGTGAGCGAAACAAACACCTGACCGGCATGGGGAGATTTGATCAGCTCGAAGAGCCAGCCGCGGGGGTCGGTCTTCAACTCGACGGGACGGGCGAGGGTTGCCGGGTCGCAAAATGACAGATAGGTGGCGTGCAGGGCGCGGGTGAAGGGATCGGAAAGATCCGGCAGCCGTCCCTGGGCGGCCATGTCTCGAAACGCCACGATCCGGTCATGCAACTCGCCGAGCGTGACGGTGAACTCCGGCAGCACCTCGGGGCGGTGACAGACCGGCGGATGATCGGGTCGCAGAATCACGGTCTCGAAGCTGCGCACCACGTCGTCCACGTAAACCAGCCGCAGTCGATGGGCGCGGTCGCTGATTTGCACCGGGAGTCCGCGGCTGATCTGGTGGCAGAAGGTGGCCACGACCGTGTTATAGTGGGGCCGGCTCCACTTCCCGAAGACGTTGGGCAACCGATATACATACACGGCGGTCCCCACGCGGCGCTGGTATTCTTCGACGACCTGCTCGGCGGCGCGTTTGCTGCGGCCGTACGGGTTGTCCAGGGCCGCCTGGATGGAAGAGCTGAGCAACAGGACCGCACGCCGGCCGGCGCGTTCCAGGGCCCGACAAAGGCGCCGGGTCAACTCCACGTTCCCGGTCACAAACTCGCTCTCCTCCCGTGGCCGGTTGATCCCCGCCAGGTGCACCACCACGTCCGCCCGGGCAGCCAGTTCTTCCATGCGTTCGGGCGGTGCCGGAAGGTCGAACTCCAGGATTTCGAGAGCCGGCCGCCGCCGCAGGGCCGTCACCAGGTTGCGACCGATGAAACCCGCCGAGCCGGTGACCAGGACGGTTTTCATGGCGGAAAACCCAACCGCGGAGTCGGAGTTCAGACGCCGGCCAGCACCTCGCCGCGAAGCGCCGCCTGGATGTACGGCAGTTGCAACAGCATCTCCTTCAGCTCCGCGTCGGTCAGCCGGCGCGTGTTGGCCGAGGTGTAGTCCTCCATTTGGGCCACCTTGCGTTCCCCTTTCTCGAAGTACAGGGCGTAGTTCAGATCCCGTGTATCCGCCCGAATCCGGTAGTAGCGACCCAGGTCTTCGGCCCGGACCATTTCCTCGCGGTTCAGCAGGGTTTCGTGCTTCTTTTCGCCGTGGCGGGTCCCGATGATGCGGATTTCGTTGTCCGCTTCGAAAATCTCCAGGAGCACCCGGGCCAGCTGTCCGATCGTGGCTGCCGGGGCCTTTTGCACAAAGGTGTCTCCGGGCTGGCCGTGTTGAAAGGCGAACAGCACCAGGTCCACGGCATCGTCCAGGGACATCATGAAGCGCGTCATTTCAGGGTCGGTGATCGTGAGGGGCTTGCCGCTGCGAATCTGACTGACGAACAGGGGGATGACCGAACCGCGCGAGGCCATCACGTTGCCGTAGCGGGTCACACAGATCGTGGGCTTGCGATCCCCCAGCAGCCGCGCCTTGGCCACGGCCACTTTTTCCATCAGGGCCTTGGACATGCCCATGGCGTTGATGGGATAGACCGCCTTGTCCGTGCTGAGCACGATGACGTTTTTGACCCCCTCGGCGATGGCGGCATTCAGGGTGTTTTCCGTGCCGATGACGTTGGTGTAGACCGCCTCCATGGGGTAGAACTCACACGACGGTACCTGTTTGAGCGCCGCCGCATTGAACACGAAATCCACGCCGCGCATCGCGTTGTGGATGCTTTCATAGCTGCGCACATCGCCGATGTAGAACTTCAGTTTCGAGCTGCGCAGCTCATGGCGCATGTCGTCCTGCTTTTTTTCGTCCCGACTGAAGATGCGGATTTCTCCGATGTCGGTGTGCAGAAACCGGCGGACCACCGCGTTGCCAAAGGAACCGGTGCCACCCGTGATCAACAACGTCTTGCCTTTGAACATCTCCACTCAACTTGCGCCCGGGGAACGCCCGCGCCACGGTCCCGTCCCCTGGCCCACGCCGTGTTCGATCCCTGCGACCGCGGGGGACGACCCGGGGCTCGGTTCGCAGCGGCGCCCGAGAAGATTTCGGGGCCCATCGTGCCTCGCATGGTCAGGCGCGGGCCACGCAGTGGCAAGCGCAAAACCGGGGCGGGAACCAGCGGCTGCAGGACCGAGGGATTTTCGCAGCGTGCCGTCCTGTGCCGGCCCGGTCCCGGAACCGGATTCCACGGCCGGAGAGCTCGCGGGCGGGCGCGGCCGCGAGGCCGCGCTTGTTTTGCCCGGCAGGCCGGCGCAGACTGCGGCGCATGAAACGAAGGGGAACCCTGTGGCGCTGCGCGCTGGTCCTCGGCGCAGCCACCGCCGTGGTCGGGGCGGCGGAATGGATTGACCTGTTCGACGGCCGCACGCTGGACGGTTGGCGCGCCAGCGAGAATCCCGCCACCTTCCGCGTTACCGGCGGCGCCATCGTCGCCCACGGTCCCCGGGCACATCTCTTTTACGTCGGTCGCCGGCCGGAGGACGCGGATTTCAAGAACTTTGAATTCGAGGCCGAAGTACGTGCCGCCCCCGGGGCCAATTCCGGGATCTACTTCCACACCGCCTGGCAGGAAACCGGATGGCCCGCTCGGGGTTTCGAGGTCCAAATCAACAACTCGGCCCGCCTACACAACAATTACCTGGAGTTGAAAAAGACCGGCAGCCTGTACGGGCTGCGCAACATCTACAAACAGTTGGTGGCCGACGACACCTGGTTCCGCCTGCGGATCACCGTGCAGGTGCCCCGCGTGCAGGTCCATCTCAACGACCAGTTGCTGGTCGATTACGTCGAGCCGGATCCCCCTGCGGCCCCCGGAAGCCGGCCCGGCCGACGGCTGGGGCGCGGCACCTTCGCCCTGCAGGGACACGATCCGGAGAGCCGGGTTGAGTTTCGGCGCATCCGTGTTCGCCGTCTCCCGGACGAGCCGCCTGCAGCCGTGGAACGTCCCCGGGTGGATGACACCTGGCGGCAGATGATCGAGCTGGGCATGGCCAACTTTCCGCTGGTGGATTTCCACGCCCATCTGAAAGGCGGGGTGACCCTGGAGGAGGTCCTGGTTCACATGCGACGAACCGGGATGAACTATGGTCTGGCGGCCAATTGCGGCGTGGGCTTTGACATCACCAACGATGCGGGGGCCGAGGCCTACCTGACTTCGCTGCGCGGTGCACCAGTCTTCGTCGGCATGCAAGCCGAGGGGCGCGAATGGGTCCGCCTGTTTTCCCCCGGTACCGTGGCCAGGTTTGACTACGTGTTCACCGACGCGATGACCCTGACCGATCCCCAGGGCCGGCGTGTCCGGTTCTGGATTCCCGAAGAGGTGCACATCGGCGACAAACAGGCGTTCATGGACCACCTGGTGAACACCATCGTGCGCATCCTGGAGACCGAGCCGATCGACTTCTACGCCAATCCCACCTACCTGCCGGACGTGCTGGCGGCGGAATACGACACCCTGTGGACACCCGAGCGCAAGCGCCGTGTGATCGAGGCGGCGGCGCGCAATGGGGTCGCCATTGAGATCAACAGCCGACTCGAGCTTCCCAAACCGGATTTCATCCGCCAGGCCAAAGCGGCCGGAGTGAAGTTCACCCTCGGCACCAACAACCCGGATCGGCAGATCCTCCCCAACACCTACGGGCTGCGCATGGTGCGGGAATGCGGTTTGGGCTGGCAGGATATGTGGATGCCCAAACCCGACGGAGAAAAGCCCGTGCAACGCCGCGGGTTCCCCCGATAGGCGCTGAGCCTGCGAAACGTTGTGCGCTCCCGGTCGAAGCGCACCCATGGGGCGCTGTCGATCGCATGAGGCGGGCTCGCCGCTCGCGGCGGCTTCAGGGCCGCGGATGAAACACGGTGGCAAGATTTCCAGTCGGCACCGGCCGAGCCGGGGCGCCCTGCCAGCCACGCTGCCGGAGTTGCATGGGTTGGCGCCTGCGACTGCGGAGCAAAGGCGTGAACGCTTTTGAAGCAGAGCCCCGCCGACCGGAACGCCTCGAGATCGCAGGCAAGTGGCGCATGCAGCGCCAGCAAGCGTTTTCCAACGGGCTCAGGGGCGTGGTGGGCCCGAGGGATCCGGGCGCCGTGCCACCAAGACGGCTGATCGAAGGCATGCAGTCGCAGCCAGAATCACAACCCTCGCGGCGCCCGGACTCCGCAGGGTCCGGCGAAAAGCGGGACGGGTGTGGTCGGGAAAGTGGCCGGCATCGCGGCGATCTGGTGGGCACAGGCAACGACCCGGCGCAGAGCCCCGCACGAGTTGGACCGTCGACCAACTCTGCGCCCAGATTCCTGCGAAGGTGCAACGATCAGCTCCAGGTAACCAGCGCAGCGGCAGCGGGATTTCCGGGCGCGGAACCGGAGGTCTCCGCCATGGGGTCGGACGGTCAACGGGTGGAAACACCCCCGGTTCACATCTGCTCCAGCACTTCCACCCCCAGGGCATCCAGTCCCAGGCGCAGCACGCGGGCGGTTACCTCGCACAAGTAGAGTCGATGGGTCCGTTCCGGCTCGGGGGCCTTGAGCACCGGACAGGTCTCATAGAAGCGAGTGAATCGCCCCGCCAACTCGAACAGGTAGTTGCACAGGTAATTGGGCCGGTAATCCTCGGCCACGGCCTCCAGCACCAGACCGAAATCGAGCAGGTGCCGGCCCAGGGCCAGTTCCTCGGGGGTTTGGAGGCGGAAACCTTGAGCCACGGCGGCGCGGGCGGTTTCGGGGCTCAGGCCGCCCTTGCGGAAGATGCTGGCGATGCGGGCATACGCGTATTGGAGGTAGGGAGCGGTATTGCCGGTCAACGAGAGCATCCTCTCCCAACTGAAGACGTAGTCGCTCTGTCGGTTGGAAAGGAGGTCGGCGTATTTGACCGCGCCCAGACCAACGACGCGAGCGATGCGCCGGCGCAGGTCTTCCGGAAGGTCGGGCTGTTTGGCGCTGACCACTTGGAGCGCACGTTCCTCGGCTTCATCCAGCAGGTCCGCCAGCTTCACGGTCTCTCCGGAACGCGTTTTGAAGGGCCTGCCATCTTCGCCCAGGATTGAGCCGAACCAGACGTGGACCAGTTTCACGCCGGCGGCCTCGGGGCGCCACTTGCGGAACGCGGCGAACACCTGACGGAAGTGCAATTGCTGGCGCCCGTCGGTCACGTAGAGGATTTCGTCCGGGTGCCAGGTTTCGATGCGGTAGGCCAGGGTGGCGAGGTCGGTGGTGGCGTAATTGAAGGCACCGTCGCTTTTCTGGATGATCAGCGGGGTGTCCTTGAGATCCGGGAGGTCGTCAAAAAAGATCACCTTGGCGCCCTCGCTTTCGCGGGCCAGACCGAGCCGGACCAGCTCGTCCACCATGGCTTGGAGGCGGGGGTGATAAAAGCTTTCGCCCAGGGTGTAGTCGAAACGAACGCCCAACCGCTCGTAGATGCGATCGAATTCGGCCCGGGAACGGGCGGTCATTTCCTGCCAGATCGCCCGGTTTTCGGGATCGCCGGCTTGCAACCGCACCAGCTCTCGTCGGGCGGCTTCCATCATGGCGGGGTCCTCCTGGCAGGCGGCATGCACCGTTTTGTAAAGCCGCTCCATTTCGGAGATCGGGTCCCGCGCCAGGTTGTCCGGATCGAGGAACCGTTTCCATCCCAGCAGGAGCATGCCGAACTGGGTGCCCCAGTCCCCCAGGTGATTGTCCGTGATGACGCGATGGCCCAGCTGCCGGAACACGCGCGCAAGGCAGTCGCCCAGGATGGTGGACCGGATATGGCCCACGTGCATGGGCTTGGCGACGTTGGGCGAGCTGAAGTCGATGACGATGGTGCGCGGCTGCGCGGCCCGGTTCACGAAGGGCAGCTCCTCTTCCGCCGCGGCCGCCACGGCATCGGCCACGGCTTGGGGCCGCAACCGGAAGTTGACGAATCCGGGGCCGGCCACCTCCACGGTTTCACACAAGTCCTGTGCTTCCAACCGGGCCAGGACCTCGGAAGCCAGTTGACGCGGGTTGGTTCGGCGCGCCTTGGCCAGCGCCATCAAGGCCGTGGCCTGGTAATCGCCGAATTTGGGATCGGGACACGGCCGCACCTGCACCGATTGCAGATCCGCCTCCGGACAAACGGCCGCCACGGCGGCGCGGAGACGGTCTTGCAGGATGGAAGAAGGCAACTGCATGGAGCCAGAAAGAGGTTCGGTCACCAGGGCAGACAGTCCCGGCGGGATGCGCGGACCGACCGGTCCTTTCCCAGCGCCCCGGCCGAGGTTCGTATCGAATCACTTCTTGCCGCAGTGCTGTCGGATCAACGCCATCATGGTTTCGGCATCCGGCGCCTCCTCGAGGGCCTTGCGGAAGTCGGCCTTGTGCAGGAGCTTGGCGATGTTGGCCAGGGTGTGGAGATGTTTCTGGAACTGTCCCTGCGGCACCAGGAAGAGCATGACCAACTTGACCGGTTGGTTGTCCAACGCCTCGAAATCCACGCCGTGGCGGGATCGGCCAAGGGCGCCCACCACTTCATGAATCAGCTCAGTGGAGGCGTGAGGGATGCCGATGCCGAAGCCAATCCCGGTGCTCATGGACTGTTCGCGGCGGCGCACGACCTGGGCGATGGCTTCGCGGTCTTCGCTGCGAATCTTGCCCGCCGCCACCAACACGCCGAGCAACTCGTCAATGGCCTGCCAGCGATCCCGCGCTTGCAAGTCCGTGACGATCTGCTCCTTGCTCAAGATGTCAGCCAGATCCATAACCGTGGCAATCAGTCGGTGCATTTGGCCCGAAGATCGGGGCCTTGGCAAGGGTGAATTCGTCTCCGGCCGGGCTGCTCGGAGCCCGATGCGGAAAGGTGGCGGGGTCGACGTCGGGTCCGGACCCGTTTCGTCGATGTCATGAGGGGTCCTGCCCAGAAGACCGCACGGAGACCCCGTGCCCGGGCGCCCGCCAAGGGGTGGCCACTGGAGACGCGGATCGCCCGGCAAGGTTCGCGCCATTACCGGCGGCTCAGCCGCAACCGATAGAAACCCGCCTCGGCCGGAGCCAGTGCATCCTGCCATCGCACCCGCGTGGCCTGGGGAAGGATCTCGTCGCGCACCACCGTCCAATCGCGCCAGTCCGTGGTGCGTTCCAGAACGTGTCGCCACCCCGGCACCGAAACGAACTCGAACCACTGTCCCCCGGGGGTTTGGGTGATTTGCAGCACCGGCCGCGAAATGCGAACCACGACCAGCGTCACCGGCGAGGTAAGCCCCGAAACCACAACCGCCGGCGGCGCGGTTTCGAAAAGGAAATCAAGGCGCGTCCAAACCCCTCCCGGGGTCTCCTGGCCCCAGACGTCCAAATCGCGTCCGTCCTCCGAGCATCCTGCCGGCAACCGCACGCGCGCTTCGGCCTCCGAAACGAGCGGGGTGTCGGGAGAGAAGGGCTGCAAGGCAAGGTGCACTCGAGCCACCTCACAACCGGAATCCGGTGCAGGACCCGGTTCTGGTGGAGCCGGCGCGGTGCTCACCCACACCGGCTGATTCAATGCGAGCAGCCGAATCTGCACGGCCCACCGTGCCGGGTCGTGGGGGGATTGAAACCACAGATCGGCCCGACCTTCAGCCACGTTCCGGGGAAGCATCCACAAGCCCTCCCCGACCGTGAGGGGACGCACCCGCGTGATGGCGTCCACTTCGCCCCCGGCGCGGTCCGGCGCACGGCCCTCGATCCTGACGTAGCGAACCGCGGGAAATCCCGAGGGAGTCAGATCGAATCCGGTGCCGCCGGCCGATCGGCCGTAAAGTTTCATGACGTCAGTGGCCAACCAACCCCCGTTGGTCCAGAGCTCCGAAAGGGCAGGGTTCACCGGCAGGGTGCAATCCGTTGGCTCCGGGCTCCACCGCCCGGCGTCGCGGTCCCACAGGTAAGCCTGAGTGGGAAATGCCGTGTCGGCAAAAGGCCCGGACTCATACGTGTACCACGACCAGGTGTCCGGATCGTCCTCGCGTTCGTTCGGGGCCCCCGTATAACCGGGGCTGACCGACACCAGGAGTGGCTCGGCAAACAAGGTACCCGTCAACCGGAGCGCCGCGAGGCTGTTTTCGTCGGACACCGCGCGGTCGGCCACGTAAAACGCGTTCCCGAAAACGAGGAAGTCCAGGCCAAACGGATGCGCCGGATCATTGGTCAATGGCGGGTCGAACTCTGCGATCAGATGGCAGCCATCGGGAAACGTCAGCAGCAAGGGGGAACCCTCTGGTGCGTCCCGATGAAAAGGTGCTTCGACCACGCTCGCGCGCCGCATGGACTCACGGCCCGAGAAAACGGCCCATAGATCGTGAAACCAACGGGTCGGCGGGCCCAGGACGGCCGTCGGATCGTCATAGGGCGATGCGCCGAAAGGACCATGGGCCTGCAGCAAACGGGTTGTGTAAGGACGGACCGGCCCGGGCGCGGCCGCGGCGGGAAACGACGGGTCTGTCGATTGAGTCGCGTCCCAGACCAGTGCCACCCAGGTACCATCGCGCAGTTCGCACTCCTCCAGCGCGGGTCCTACGGGGATCCAGTCGCCGGAGACAGGCATGTGCCCAAAGCCTCCCTGGCCGCCGGCTTCGCGCCAGACGTGCCACGTATGGAGAGCATCTGCAGGTGCGTACCAATCGCCCGGTTCCAGCGGTTGGAGGTTCTGCAGCTCCGTCGTCGTAACCGACACAGGCCCGGCAACAAAGGCCTCGGGCAACAGCCATCGCTGCGGCCCGCGCAGGCCGAACCGCTCGTTCCGGTTTGCGTCCAGCCCTACGGCGCGCACCACCGTCGCACCTGCAACTTCGGCCGCGGTCAGTATGAACAACCGACGGTCCGTTTGCAGAACGGCGTGAACGAGGTCCGCGGCGGTTGCCGTGCCGTTCCAGCGAAAGCCCCATGCCCATGCGACAGCGACCGGCCGCGACAAGTTTGTGCCGGACGAAACCGGGGCAGGCACGGGCCACGCAACGACCAAGGCCGCCCGGTTCGTGCCCGTGCCTGCCCACACTGCCAGTTCGTCCAGGCTCAAAGCCAGCGCAACCGGCGCCCATGCGAGCACCGGCACGGAGAGGAACACTCGAACCAGGTTTTGCACTGCATCAGGCAGGCTGACGCCGCGCCCAGGCCAGCAAGCCTCCGCCCAAGAGGAACAGGACCCACCCTGTGGGCTCCGGCACTGGCGCCGGCGCGGGCGTGCCGGGAGGTTGACCGGCGAAGCCCGGGGCGAACCGCCACCCGTCCCACACGCCGTCGCTCAAGACCCGGTCGGCCGCGCCCACCATGGACGAGGCCCACGGGTCGTCGGCCGTGCTCTTCGTGTAGTAAGCCCAGAAGCCGTTGTTCCAGCCCTCCCGCCAGTGGTCGGCCGGATCGTCCGCCGTGCGGGCGTCGTTGGGGCTCAGACTCCATGCAACGCCGTCGGCGTCAAAGCCCGGGGCTGGCGTCACCGAGAAGATACCGTTGTCGTTTCGGTCGTAACCAAGGCCGAACACGGCGGTGCCCCAGGCGTATTGGCCCAGGTGCGCAAACAACCGTGCGTCCGCGCGGACCACGGCCACCAGCATGTCGAGGCCGGAGGCCTGGCCGTTCCATTGATAACCCCACAACAGCGACTCCGGTCCCAAGCCATCGGCCCAATCGATGACCAGGGCCGCGCGATTGGTCCCGGTGCCCACCCAAAACTGCACCTCGTCAAACGTGGCGCCTGCACTGTTCACCCCCAGCAGCCCCGCACAGGCGGCGCTGCCCCATCGTAGAAGCAACATTCGTTTCTGCATGTTCCGGTCCCTGGTTATGGCCGTGCGGGAGGCGTGGCCCCCGCACTGCCGGGTTTGCCAAGACGAGACCAGAACCGGGCAAGGCGCTTGCCGCGGGCACGGTTTCCCAACAACAAACGCCTTCCTCCGGCAAACGACGAAGGAAGGCGTTCTTGAGAAAACGGTGCTGCTCGGAGCCGCGGACGTGCCGTCGGCCCCGACATCGGACTGGCCTCATCCTTCTCTTTTGCGGAGAAGTGGATCCCGCTCCGGGCGGAATCCCGACGAGCACAGGCCAATCGGTCTCCTGACTCCGGGCTGCAAACCGTACTCCCGCCTTCCCACGCCGATACGCGCAGTGGCCTTTGGGAGCTTGTCACCCGTTACAGTGGCGCAACCGTCCCCGACTTACACGGGGTTCCCATCACATTGGCCTGTGGAATTCGCGACCGCGGCCGGCAAAGGGGCGCGCGGCTTCTCTCAAAGAGCGCCGCCCTTGTAGGCGCATTTGTCATGGCTGTCAAGCGCGGCCGCAAGGCCCGCGCCCGGCCCGGCGCAGCTCAGGTTTTCGACATGCCCAAGAAGTTACCGGAGTTTGGAACGTCCCCGGCACGGGAAGGCCGGGGAAAAAGGACGCTGCCCGGAGGTCCTTGAATCCGGGACTCGCAACAGAAAACGTGTCTGCCACTGACTCCAGATCGCAGGGGCCATTTCACGTGCTGAAGGCGCATCCCATCCAGATTCTGGCCCGACGGGCAGCCATGACGCGTGCCCGGGGGCGCAACCATTGACCCGACATCGAGGCAAAGCGGTTACCGAGCGTGCTGCTCTGAGCTGTCGCATCTCCGCCCCGTCGACGCGGGTTCGCGGCACGCCGAAGGGGCGAAACCTGCCCGACGTCTTTTGAGTTGGGTGGCCATTGGGTCTGCCAGGGATTCCCGAGAAACGGTCGTGAGTCGGCACGGTCGGTTCACACCGGGAATCCGGAACGGGCCTGCCGGGCGCAGCGGTGCTGTTCAACCTTCGGCTCCTTCGGTGAAGGACCCCGGGCCTGTCCACGTTGTGTGCAGTTTGCCAGGTGATTCCCCACACAGGCTTCGTCGGGTGCCCCGGCAAAACTGCCGGAGCCCCATCGTGGGACGGGAAGGCCGATCTCGTCCGGCGGTTTTACGTGGGTTCTCGGGATCAGAGCTCAGCAGCTCGCCGCTGCGCCGACCCAGTAAGAAGACAGGGGACGAGGCCGTGGAGCCCGTCCCCTGTCCCGGGGTTCAGAGCCAGGACGCAGTTGCGCCTATGGATAAACCAGGCGGTAGAAGACGTTCGTCCTGGAGGCGTCCGGTACGATCAGCACACGATTGGTGTTCTGCGAGCCCGGCACCGGGTACCACTGATCCGAGGCGGTGATGCTGACGGCATTGCTTTGCAGCGTCCACCCGGTGCGATCGGCGGGCCAGGAGAGTTCGAGCTGCCCGGCAGTGAGCACCGCCGTGATGTTGGTGGGCGTGGTGTTCACACTGGGCTCTGCTCCGCTGAGCAGGCGGATGGTGCCGTCCACCGCCAACATGTTCGTCCAGACATATTGAATCGAACCGTCCACGTTCTGGAACGGCAGGTTGATGGCGCCGAAGTTCTCCGCCGGGACCGGCTTGCTGAACAGCTGGAACACGTCGCCGGTCTGCAGGTTGTTGGTGTCCAGTTGGCTCACGTTCAGAGTGACGCCGGGCTGGATGGTGATGTTGTTGAAAGCCAGCCGGTCGCTCTGGGGCCCGGCCGAGCGGCTGATCCTGAAGTTGAGCGTGCCACCCACGGTCAGATCGCCATCCACCGTGAGGGTCCCGTGGGCGTTGGGGAATCCCGGCTGGATCGAGCCGGCCCAACTGATCTGCACGTTGCCCCGGATGGTGCCATTGCCCTGCAGCGACTGTTCGGCCGCCGAGCCCACGTCCAACAAACGGTCGCTCCGTCCGGTGACATCCAACACGCCCGGCGCCACCACCGTGATCACCGGCGAATACCCGATGGAGCCGTCGCCGCTTTCGGGTGCTGCGGCGAGGGCCAGGACACCATTGCTGATGGTGGTGTTGCCCGTGTAACTGCTGGCGCCCGTCAGCGTCCACTTGCCGCTCCCCACTTTGACCACGTGCACCACGTCCAGAATGGTGCCGGCAAAGGTGGCATCGGTGTTGAGCCCGCCCACCACCATGGTCATGGTCTGACCGGGGGAGCCGCCGCCGCCGGAGGCAGCTCGAATTGTGGCCATGGGACCGCCCGAGATTTCGCCGAAGGGAATGATCGAGTTGGCCGCGGCACGGGAGTACATGCTTACGTTATCCGCCAGGTACACCCTCGCGTTCGGGAACCCGCCGGCCGTGGCCACGCGGAAGTCGAACCCGGACGGTGCCGGATTGACGGCGTTGGTGATCACATTCAGGCGGCCGTGGAAGTTGGTCCAGTTGCCGGCAATGTCTCCGCGCACGTAGTTGACGCCGAGGTTGACCGTGCCTTCACCAGAAACGGTGCTGCTCCACGTAAACCGGCCGGGCAACCAGAACGTGATCTCCTGCCCCGCCGGCACATGGACCGGCACGCCGAAGTTTCCGGAGGCCACGGCTCCGGACAGATCGTTCACAGTGGCCGCAGCCAACTCGACCACATTGGTACCCACGGCGGTCAAGGTGCCGGTCCCGAACGCGTTCCCGTTGACGCTCACGAAACCATCGACCGCCGGACTGGTGGGGGGCGGGACCAACGTGACGTAGGTATTGCTCAGGAGCGTGCCGCCGCTGTAGGTGTTCGGACCGCCCACGGTGCTGATTCGGTTGCTCGGGCCGGCAAAGACGAGACTGCCGGTCCCTTCAACGAGGTTGGTCAGCGTATAGACCGGCGGCCGATGGACCGCGAGTCGGCCGGGGGCCTCCACGGTGATCCTGCCCGTTCCAAGTTGACCGGAATCGTTGACCCCGTCACCCAACTGCAGAGTACCCCCCGTAATCCAGGTGCGGCCGTAGGCATTGGCCTCACTGGTCAGGACCAGAGTACCAGGGCCGAGCTGGGCCAGGGTGCCATCGGCGCCGACCACGGCCACGGCGTTGGTGATGGTGTCACTCCGGCTGAAGGCCAAGGTGCCGCCGTTGGTCAGGGTCACCGTGCCGGCAGTCCCCAGGGTGCCCGTCAGGCCACCCGCGCCCACTTGCAACGTACCGCCGTTGACCAAAGTGCTGCCGGACCAGTTGTTGTTGGCTGCCAAGACCACCCGGCCCGGGCCGAGCACCGTCACGTTGCCGGAGCCGGTGATGCTGCCGGCGTTGGTCACCACGCCATCGCGATGGAAGACGAGGCTCCCCTGGAGATTGACAGGCCCGGTGCCGAGCGAACCCGTGCTGCCGCCGTCACCCACTTCCACTTGCGCACCCGGGGCGACGGTGGTTGTGCCGGCATAGCTGTTGTCGCCCGTCAAGACCACGGTGCCGGATTCCACAACGACAGAGCCGGCGCCGCGGATGGGGGAGGCCACCGTGCGGCGGTCCGGCAGATTGTAAACCAGGCTGGCGTTGTTGGAGATCGCGCCGGTCCCCAGACTGCCGCCCGCCGTGCCGTTGCCGACACGCAAGGTGCCGGCCTCGATGCGCGTGGATCCGGTATAGTCGTTCTCCGTCAGGACGGTGAGCGTGCCCGAGCCGCGCTTGGTCAGCGAGGCCAGGCCGGTCAGCCTGCCCGACCCTTGGAAGGTGTAGTCCGTGGCGGCGTCCACGATCGCCTCGGCGGGCGAGAGGCTGCCCACGAGGTTGACGCTGCTGTTCGCTGCGCCGGTCGCGTTGAAGAGCACGCTGTCCCCGTTCAGGAACACGTCCGCGTTACCGTTGTTCAACCAGTTGGCCGTGGTATTGACGTCCCAGGCGTTGTTGTTCAGCCCGCCCCGCCAGACCAGTTGCAGGGCCTGACCCGTGATGGTGAGGTCGATGGCCTTGGCCCCCGGATCGTGCACGAGCGACGGCACCAGACGAGAAGGCGGGTAGCCCGCGAGGGTCAGATTGGCGGTGGTGCCGCTCAGGGTGCCGCCGTAGGTGATGAGGCGGTAGGAGCCCACGGGCAGGGCTTCCAGTAATCGCACGGCGACCGTGTTTTGGCCGCTGAGATTCAGGTTGCCGCCCACAGTGAGGCGGTCCGAGGCAGTCGTGGAGAGGTCCATCTCCAGCGTGGCGCCACCGGCAAGAGCCAGGTCGCCGGCAAAGGTGAGCGTCCCGACACTGTCGCCGGGGCTGATTGTGCTCCCGTTGCCGGCAGTGACATGGCCGCGGATCTCGCCGCTGCCGGTGAGGGTCTGACCGGCGTTGAGGGTGTAGCCGGTGGTGCCCACGTCGAACGCGGCTCCATTGGCCACCGTGATCAGGGGCGTTGTGGCCAGGGCGCCGCCGGGAGCCACTTCCAGCGTACCGGCCTCGATGCGGGTCGGCCCGGTCCGGTTATCAATCGCCGCCAGGCGAACGGTCCCCGCGCCACTCTTCACCAATGCTCCGGGGCCGGTCACAGGCGTGCCCAGGGTCAAGGTCGTCCCTGCCTCGGGTGCAATCGTGCCGCCCCCGGCGGCGAACGTGAGGCCCCGGTTCGCATCATCGAGAGCGAAACTGCCGGTGGGGCGCAGGATGCCGCCATCGAAGGTCAATTGATCCGGCGTGAAGCTGGCCGGGGCGGAACCCAGGAACGACTCCCCTCCGAGAAGAAGGACGCCGCTCTCGAGAATGGTTCGTCCGGTGAAGGTGTTGGCCCCGGTAAGTCCCACGTTACCCTGGCCGCTGATGCGCAGCGGTCCGGGGCCGGAGATTACATTGGCCACCGTAAGCGTGGCACCGGCATCGGCACTCAAAACGCCACCGGCCGGGTCCAGCCAAATGCCGCGGTTGGCATGGCTCAACGTCTGATCTTGCAGGGCGCGCAGGCCGCCACCGGCCAGGGTCAATTGATTGGCGGCAAACGAGGCGGGATTGGGTCCGAGCGCGGCCTCGTTGGTCACGCTGAGGAAGCCCTGACGGACAATCGTTCGGCCCGTGTAGGGATTGGCACCGCCCAGCGGAGCGAGCACCAGTGTGCCCGAGCCGCGTTGCTCGACGTTGCCCGGACCGTCGATGAGGTTGGTGACGACCAGCAGATCGCTGCGTCCAAAAGCCAGCGTGGCATAGTTGGTGATCACCGGCGTCCGGCCGGGCTTGCCGCTGGTGCCGCTGCCGAACTGCAATACGCCGTTGCTGACCACGGTGATGCCGTTGTACTCGATGGTGGGACCGTTCAGGATCCACGTGCCGGTGCCCTCCTTGATAATGCCGATGCCATTGGCCACGCCGGGGGCGGCAAAGTTGCCACTGAAGGAGGCGTCGGTGTTCAGACCGCCCACGCGCAGGATCATGGGCAGCGAGCTGCCGGCGCCGGCGCCGGTGCTGTTGGCAAAGATGTTGGCAATGCCGGGTACGTCGGCCGCCAGCTCGCCGAAGGCGACCACATTCCCGCTGGCGCCGTTGTTGTAGATGTTGACGATGTTCGCATTGATCCCGTTGGTGGTGATGTACACGCGCGCGCCGGCCCAGCCTCCGTTGACCACAAAGTCATCAGTGAACCGCAGGTCGCCGGCCTGCCGCGGCGTGGCGGCCACGACCACGCGGCCGGTAAACCCGCCCCAGTTGCCGCCCAAGTTGTCGCGGACAAAGTCCACGAAGAGGTTCAACGTTCCGCCGCCGTGCACGTTGCCGCTGAAGGCGGGGAAGGCCCGCGGCGACAGGTAAAGAGTGCCGGTCTGGCCGGGCTCGATGACCAGGTCGTTGGGCAGGCCCGACACGGTGGGCGTGGTGCTCGGGTTGCTGCCGGGGACGGCGGCCAGGTAGCTGCGCAATGCGCCGCCGCGGAAAATGACCGGTCCGCCCGCTGCGCCGCCCAGGGCCACGCTGTTCACCGGGTTATAACTGTCGTTCCGGGCCGTGGGCCCCAGTTGCAACATGCCGTTGCTGATGATGGTCCCACCGCTGATCTGGTTCACCCCTGCCAGAGGACCGTCCGGCACGGGGCTCAACACCAGGGTCCCCGGTCCGTCCTTCACCAGCGTGTTCGTGGCGATCACGTTGGCGTTGATCGTGGCGATACCCCAACCCGTGATGAGGTTGGCCCGGTCGCCCGTGGCCAGGTGGACACTTACAAGGCTGTACGGCGACGCGTTGTTGCTGAGCACCAGGGGATACCCGACGTTGTCGATCTGCCAGTGCCCCACCGTGCTCGGATCCGTGTCCTGAAAAATCAGGTGCCCGATCACCACCGGCTGGTCCCCTTGCCCGGCCGCGGCACTGACCGAAATGGCGGCATTGTTGGCGGGGTCGGCCTGGAAGGTCGCGGTTTGATCCGGACCGAATGCCACCAGGCCATTCAACCAGTTGCCCGGGTCGTTCCAGAACCCCCCGGCGCCGCTGATCCAAGTGCCGCTTTGCGCCTGGGCCATCAGATGCGCCGTCGTCGTCCACAGCAACCCCGTCAGGGCCGCATATCGCCACCAGTGCTTCGATACCGCTCGACCGTGGAAGAGGGAGGCTGAAGAAGTCCTGCGTCCGCGCTCGTTCATAGGACCTTTCCTGGGTTGACAGCAGTCCGTGTCCGAATCGCCGCGAGCGTAACAGATCCGGGCCTGACGGCGGAAGCCATCGGTGCGGCGGCCAACCGGACGCGGACAGCTCTCGGGTTCATTTCCAAGCGACTTCACTATAGTGGCAAACAAGCCCTCGGCACATGGCCAATTCTGGCGATGAGGTCGGAGAAACCGGGAAACCCGGCACGGCTGCACGAAGCGGGTGAACCCGAGCCGAGCCCGAACCGCATGCGTCCACCCGGCCCCTGGTCAGCCGGGGTGTCGATCCACCGACCGCGTGTTTGGCGAAGGGTCAACCGGTCCCTCGAGGCGCGCACAGGGCTCCATGCGTCAGGGGCGCCTGAACGACGCAGCCGGTCCCCCAAGTTGGCCGCCGGGCCCGGGCGTCTCTCCGTGGCAACCGACAACTCGTCCCTGCGGTCCCCCGGCAGAATCCCCGCTTGGGTGGTGGTTGCCTCAAAAGCCGGGCCGACTCTTCCGACAAGCCGGGGCGGTCTATCTACGGAATTGCCTCCGGGCAAACCGTGGCCTATGCCGTCTCCATGCGCAGAGCAGAGACCGACCACGGACAGGCGCCTCTCCGGGCCGCGACGCGAGCAAGGCACGAAATCCTGAGGGCGATTGGGAGGGCAATCGTTCTGCTCGGGTGCCTGGGGCTGGGAATCGTCCGGGCTCAATCTCCCTCCGCCCCGCCCGAAATCGAACTCTTCAATGGCCGGGATTTGACCGGTTGGCGCACCCCGTTGGGGGACTGGCAGGTCGTGGGCGGGGTGGAACTGGATCCGGAACAACCGACCCGCCTGCGGCCCCTGCCGGGAAGCGGCGCGGTTTGGAACGGTCCGAAAGGCCGGACGGTCCACCTGGTCTCGGAGCGGGAATTCGGAGACGCTGAAATCCACGTCGAGTTCTGCTTGGCGCGTCGGTCCAACTCGGGTGTGTACGTCATGGGTCGATACGAAGTGCAGATCTACGACAGTTACGGCGTGGAGCGGGACAAGTACCCCGGGATTGAGTGCGGAGGGATCTATCCGCGGTGGGTGGGGGAGCGGGAGGTGGAAGGGCACTCGCCCCGCGTCAATGCCAGCGGGCCGGCCGGGGAATGGCAATCGTTTGACATCGTGTTTCGCGCGCCGCGGTTCGACTCCACGGGCCGCAAGGTGGAGAATGCGCGGTTTTTGCGCGTGATACACAACGGACAGGTCATTCACGAGAATGTCGAAGTGACGGGTCCGACGCGCTCGGCCCTGTTCGAGGACGAGCAGGCCGTGGGGCCGCTGATGTTGCAGGGCGATCACGGGCCGGTCGCGTTCCGCAACGTGCGGGTAAGGCCGCTTCAACTCCCCTGAACCGGATTGCCCGGCTTCTTAACGAGCCTTTGCCAGACCGGGAGCCAAGCCCGGTGGCGCGGCGCTTCATTCGGCCGGGTCCACGCGAAAGCTGCGCCCGGGCACGATCTCCCCATCCGGTCCCTGCCACGCGGCCTGGGCAAAATTCACCGTGATCGTGACGCCGTTGGCAAAGCGGGTCTGCTGCACCGACCGGTCCGGCGTCAAAAACCGGTGATCCGTCATTTCCTGGTAGCCCAGCCGGCGGACGATCGGACACACATTGCGGTAGCTTTGTACGAAGCGGTCCTTTTGTTCCTGCCAGAGTTTGCGGTCGAACATGAACATGGGCGGGGTGGCGTAAAGAATGTTGAACAGATCACGCAGATCCCACAGCGCGGGCAGTTTGTTGTTGTAATCGCCCCAGTACCATTGGGCCACCACGCAATCGTGGTACACCAACTCCCACAGGGGCAGTCGGTAACGCCATCCCACCTGGTACTTCGCGACGGGTTCGGGCACGTCGGTCCAGATCCGGCTCATGTTACGGCCGGCATCCGGCACGCGATAGGGGCCCAGGCTCAGCATCCCCTCGAAGTAATGGACAAACGGCACCGCGGCGTCGTGTCCGGTTTCCGAACCGGTGACCAGGTTCATCTCCTCGGAGACCAGCCGCAGGAGTTCCATCTTCCAGCGCCGGCTCTCCGTGCGGGTCATGGGATGGGCGGGATCGTAACATTCGCGCCAGGGACTTGCCGTGGTGGTGTCGATGAAGCGTGCCCGGTAAGGATGCGTGGCCAGCTCGGCAGCGATCCGGCGGCGCGCATACTCGGGCGCACGAAGGTCACAGAGCACCCCGCAGGGGATGCGATCCCCGTCCCGGGTCTCCACCTCCCAGCCGGGAATCCACCGGCCGCGGGCGTCCCGGATGAGATCGTGCGGCCAGGCCTCCGTGGGCCAGTCCGGATGGATTCCGCGCAGCCGCGGGAACCGGGCTGGGTCCATGACGTCCTGATAAATGTCGTAACGGCCGGTGAGCACGCCCAGTTCATTCAAAGCGCGGACCACCCCGGCAGGTTGTTGATGACTCCAAAGGATGCGCTCGATGCCGGTCTGCTGCATTTCCCGAACGATTCCGAGCGCATCCCGGTCCCAGCACCACACGTTCACGGCGCCGATCAGCAGGTCCACGTTCGGGTTGGCCCGCCGTTTTTGCTCGAGGGTTCGCACCAGGCCGAGGGATTGGGCGTGCCGACGGTACCGCTTCGCCATGGCGACGTGGCCGCCCTGGTCGAAAAACACGTATCGCAGTCGGCGGGGATATCCCCATTGACGCTTCTGCGGATCCCATTCCGGCGCCAGGAGCAGGCGCCCGTCCACGCGGTGCATGCGGACGGCGGCATCATCCGGCGTTTCCCAAATGGCGCTGTATCCGGCCCGGCCGTCGGTCACGCCCCAGAACGCCATGCACAAGCCGTGTCCGCCGTAGGCAATCAGCCGGAACAGCTCGACCTCCGGATCGTCCACGGGAAAGGAGATGCCCTCGTTCATGGGGAGGACCAGGGACTCGCCCGGGCGCGTTTCAAAGGGGTGCGGGTAGCGCACCGGACTGGTCGGCATGGGTCCGGGTGAATCCAGTTGCACGGTCCACTCGGGGGCATCCGGCTCGAGCCGAACGAGCATCTCCAGAGGCCGGCCCAGTCCGTAATGCAGCAGGCGCACCTGCCATTGGCGCTCGCCCGCGCGCACGGAAAGCACACGCAGTTCCCGATGCAGGGGGATCTGCCGCCACTGCCGCCCCGTGCGCCGATCTTCCACATGGAACGTGGCGTGGATCGTGTCGAACGCCAGCCGGAGCCGAGGATTTTCCAGAGAAAGCTCCCGCGGCAGCGACGGGTCGGGCTGGAAGTTCACGTCGTCCAGCCGGGTGAGGGTTACGTCATCCACATCGAGGCGGACCGGGCCGTGACCTATGAACCGCGGTTGCAGGGCAGCAACGTCTTCCGGCACGATCCAGCGTGTCCGAACCATTTGCCAGCCGTCGTCCGTCTCGATCTCCACGCTTCCGTAGGACCACTCCGCCACGGAGCCCGCGGCCGTCCAGGTCGAGGCACACAGAGACGCGGACCCATCGCCGGTTTTGCGCACCCACGCCGTCATTTCGTACACCTCGCCGGTCTTCGACGGAATGCGCAGCACGGGCTCAAAGGACCAATCTCTGGGTCCGTCGTGTTCGATGCGGGCATGGGCATTCCCCGAGTGGGCAGCGTTGGTGAGGAGGATCACCCGGCCCGCGCCGCGGTCCCGGGTCCAAAGGTCGCGCCAACCGACCAAGCCCTCCTCGAATCCGCCGTTGGTCAGCGTCAGGGCTTGGCAAACCGCAATCCCGGCCGCGAACCATATCAGGGACCACGGGCGCAGCATGGTGCCCTTTAGACGCCCGGATCGAAGGCGCGATTCATGGAAAGCAGGGGAAATGAAGGGAAACCCCGGGCCGGAGGGGATGCTCCGACGAAGGCGATCGCAGCCGCGGCTCCTGAACCGGCCCACGCTCACTGGCGCACGTCGAAGCGGTGAATCCCGGCGCGTTCGGCCTCGGCCCGGGCACGGCGCCACTCGGCAGCCGTAATGGGACGACCGAGTTCGGGAAAGCGCCGGTGTCCCTCGGGCCCGGTCACCTGCCCGGCCGGGCGGTACTGGTCCATCAGATTGAGGTACGTGTGCGGCGACAATTCCCGGGCCAACCAGGCCGTGACCTCCGCGGTGCCTGCCAGGTTGTGGGGCATCACCAGGTGCCGCACCAACAAGCCGCGGCGGGCCAGGCCATGCTCGTCAAGGATCAGGTCGCCGACCTGGCGATGCATTTCGCGCAGGGCGGCGCGGGCCATCTCCGGGTAATCTTCGGCATGAGCAAGGCGCCGGGCCACGGCCGGCGACCAGAACTTGAAATCGGGCATGTAAATATCCACCACCCCGTCGAGCCAACGCAGGGTTTCCACGGCATCGTACGCGCTGGTGTTGTACACGATGGGCAGTTGCAGACCGGCTTCGGCGGCGAGGGCCAGCGCTTCCAGGAGCTGCGGGACCACGTGAGAAGGCGTCACCCAGTTGATGTTGTGGCAGCCCGCCTTCTGCAGGGCCAGCATGACGTCGGCCAGTTGCTCCGCGGTCATGGGCTGCCCACGGACGGTGTGGCTGATGTCATGGTTTTGGCAGAACACGCAGCGGAGGTTGCATCCGGACAGAAAGATGGTGCCCGAACCACCCCAACCCCGGAGGCAATCTTCCTCTCCGAAGTGAGGGAACGCAGAGGCCACCACGGCGAGCCGGCCAACGCCGCAGACGCCGGTCTTGTTTTCGAGGCGATTCACCCCGCACTGGCGGGGGCAGACCCGACAGGCGGCAAGGGCCTCTCGGGCAAGGGCGGCTCGCTGCCGCAAGGTACCGTCCTGCAGAAGGCCCAGATAGGCGGGCCAGGTCCGCGGCGGGGCAGGCGGCGCGGCCGAGGCGTCGTGGTTTGCGCGCTGATGCGAATCCGCGCTCGGGCGCCCCGGCAGCGGAGAGTCCGCCTCCCTGCACACGGTCACGGCACCGGCGGCGGGGCCGGACGGGTGGAGTTCTCGTTCCGGGCTTCGGGCATCCATAGGGCCACGTCAATATACTGGCCGCCGCGCGTTTGGCGGCAATGGACGGCCAACACATTGCGTCCGGTTCGGAGGGCGCTGAGGGCCTCCGGCCGAATGGGGAGAGGAACGTAATCGACGGTGTAGCCCGAGGTTTGCGCAGCCAGCACGCCGTTGAGCCAGATCTCGGCGTCCTCGTCGTGGTGAAGCAGCAATTGCAGCCGGCTGAAATCCATCGCTGGCAATTCAAACGTTCGCCGCAACCAGATCCGGTCCGTTTTCCAAACGGTTTGGACGATGGCTCCCGGAGTGCCGTGGGTGCCGAAACCGGCCTCGCCCTCGGCCCAGTCGGCGTCGTCGTAGTCGGGCTGGGTCCAGTCGCCGGAGGGCGGTTGGAGGCGGTAGCGCCAAAGGACGGGCTGGACGAACGCAGGCGGAGAGAAGAACTGCCCGGGCCAGGGGGTTTGGGGATCGGTGTTGGCGAGGCGGAGCCAGTCGGGATCCAGTTTGCTGACGGCACGGTCGTAGGTGAGCAGGCCGTTGCATTCCGTTTCCACATCGGTGGTCTGGGTATAGACGGCAGCGCTGAGTCCGGTGACGCGGTGGAGGTGCCAGACCTGTTGCAAGAGCCGTCGATATCGTTGAGCCAGGGCGTCGGCGTCGGGCAACATCACATAGCCCCAGAACTGGGTGGACCAGGTATGGCCCGGAATGCCAAGCCCCAGTCCGCCGAATTCTCCCAGCACGGACGCACGGTTGGGCTCCGGCGGAGGCGAGACCGGGCTGGGGTAACTGTGGACGTCCACGACGTCGCCCACGTGGCGGTCGGTCCAGCCGCTGGCGTTGCAAACCAATCGGTCGGGGTCAAGTTCCTTGATCCAGGCGGTGAGTCGTTCGGTGTCGTACTGGCCCCATCCCTCGTTGAAGAGGACCCACAGAATGATGGACGGATGATTGCGGCGCGCCTCGATGAGTCGTTGCAACTCCACTTCGAACTGCAGTCGCATTTCGGGCGTGTGATTCTCACCGCTGGGCATGTCCTGCCAAACCAACAGTCCCAGCCGATCGCACCAATAATACCACCGCTCCGGTTCCACCTTGACGTGTTTGCGAGCCAGATTGAATCCGGCCCGTTTGAGGAATTCCAGATCGTGGCGCAGCGCCTCGTCGCTGGGCGGCGTGTAAATGCCGTCCGGCCAGTATCCCTGATCCAGTGTGCCCAGTTGGAACAGGATCCGACCGTTGAGGGCGATGCGGGCGCGTCCGTCTTCCCCGGTGCGCAGGGTCACCGTGCGGAGGCCGAAATAGCTCTGGACGCGGTCCACCACCGCGGTGCCCCGCCGCAGCGTCACGCGCAGGTCGTAGAGAAACGGGTCCTCGGGTGACCAGTGCCGGGGCGAGGGAATGCGCATCCAGAGTTCCTCCGCCACCGGGCCCGTCACGCGAGCCACTTCCTGACCCTCGGCCAGCGCCACTGTTTCCACCAACAGCTCGTCGCGCCACACGGAGGGTTCGATCCGCACGCGCAGTCCGTTCAATTCCGGCCGCACCACCAGCCGGTTGATGCATGGATCCGGCACGGGTTCGAGCCAGACCGTCTGCCAGATGCCGGAAGCGGGCGTGTAAAAGATCCCCTCGTTTTTGTGGGCCTGTTTGCCCCGGGGCTGGCCACCCTCGGTGGGATCGGTGACGGCGACCAGAAGCTCCTGCTCCCCCTCGGAGCGGAGTGCGCCGGTGATGTCGAAGCTGAACGGATCGTAGCCCCCGCGGTGTTCCCCCACGAAGCGGCCATTGACCCAAACCTGGCAGGCCCAATCCACCGCTCCGAAGTGCAACCGCACCCGGCGCCCGGACCACGCAGCCGGCACTGCGAAGGTGCGCCGGTACCAGAGCCGCTCGTCCGGACGCAGCCTTCGGCCCACCCCACTCAGAGCGGACTCGATCGGGAACGGGACCAGGATCCGACCTTCCCAGGCCGAGGGCGCCTGAGTGCGGACCATCGGGGTTACGGTGAACTCCCACAGGCCGTTCAGGTTCAGCCAGTCGGTCCGGACCAGTTGCGGGCGGGGGTATTCGGGCCAGACCTTGTCCGGCCGCACCGTGGCGGCCCAGCGGGTCATCAATGTTCCCGGCACGGGTCGCCAATCCTGTGCCGGAGCAGGGGCCAGCGAGGTGGCCCCACACAAACCCAGACCGAGCCAGGGCCCGAGGCGGCGGACCCACGACACCTTTCGAATCGACGGGCCCGCGGACGCCGCAGAGGCCCGGGCGGCTCGACGTGCCCGATCCGCCCGGATCTCAGCCGCGGAGGAATTTGGCCACCGCCTCGGTACGGGAACGGACGTGGAGTTTCTCATAGATCCGTCGGATGTAGTTGCGAACGGTGTGGATGCTCACGCCGAGTTTGTCGGCGATTTCCTTGTAGGCGCGGCCCTCGGCCAGGCCCTCCAGCACTTCGCGTTCCCGGGGCGAAAGCTCCGCGGCCGGGTCGGGGCGGGGCGGCGGGTGTTGGAAGGAGGTGACGATTTTGCGGGCGATGGGGGCGGACATGGGGGAGCCCCCGGCGTGCACTTCGCGGATGGCATCCAACAACCGCGGCGGCGCCAGTCGTTTCAACAGGTAGCCCGTGGCCCCCGCGGCCAGCGCTCGAAAAATCCGTTCCGTATCCTCGAACACCGTCAACATCACGATCTGCGTTTCCGGCAACTGCGGCTTCAGCCGTTGCACGCATTCGATCCCGTCCATGGCACCGAGGTTGATGTCCATCAACACCACGTCGGGCCGATCCTGCGGCAACCACCGCAGCGCCTCTTCCGCGCTGGCGCACGCGCGCACGCAGCGGAACCCCGGCGCGTGGTCCACATAGGCGGCGATCTGTTCGCGCAGCTCGGCTTCGTCGTCCACAATGGCCACTCGAATCGGTTCGGTTCGACCCTTCATGCCTTCTCCTTCGGCAACGGAAAGCAAAACTCCACAACCGTGCCCTGTCCCGGGTGACTCCGTACGCGACAGGTGCCGCCAATTTCGGCCAGTCGCTGGTGCATGTTCGCCAGGCCATCCTGGCCGGGTCCCACAGGGCGCCGTTCATCGAAGCCCTGCCCGTCGTCCTGGATGCGGATCGAAAAAAGCCCGTCGCGCGCCTGCATTTCCACCAGCACCCTTCGGGCCCCGGCATGTTTGAGGACGTTGTGCAGCGCCTCCTCACAAGCCAGGAAAACCTGATGCCGCACCTCCGCGGTCAGGGGAACGGCCGGCACCTGTCGGGGCAGGCGCAGCTGGCACTCCGTCTGGGTGCCCTGGAAGTATTCCGCCGCATACTGGGCCAGGTACGAAATCAGGTGCTCCAAGCTGTCGTTGCTGGGATTGACCGCCCACACGATTTCATCGAGGGTCTGGAGCATCGCGCGGGCGGTGCTGGCGATGGCTTCCAGTTTCTGCGCCGCGCCGTGCCGGCCATCCATCTCCAGAAGCGCGCGCTCGCTGAGAAAAGAAATGCGCGTCAGTTTCGAGCCCAGTTCATCGTGCATGTTGCGCGCGATGCGCATCCGCTCCCGGTACATCGCCTCTTGCTGGGCCAGGTGCTCCAGTTGCCGACGCAACCGTTGATGGGACACCCAACGGACCACGCCGGCCACGATCCCGGCCAGCATCACGGCCCACAAGGTGATTCCCCAGGCGCTGCGCCAGAAGGGCGTCGGCACCACCAGCGCCAGTTCGGTCAAGGGGCTCTCCCAACTGCCGTCGGCACTGAAGGCCTTGACTTGGAAGCGATAAAAGCCCCCGGGCAACCGACCATAACGCGCACGCCGATCGGGTCCACTGTCCACCCAGTCCGGATCGAAATTCTCCAGCCGATGCCGAAACCGAACCCGATCGCCTTCTGCAGGCACGGGCGCTGTGAACTGGATCTCCAGGGAGGCCAGACCGGCCCCCAGCCGCACCGGCTCGGCGGCGGCGCCGCGCTGACCGCCCCGCCCCATCTTCGATCCGGGCAGCGGATGTCCGTTGACCAACAATGACTCGATCCAAACCGGCGGGGCAGGTGGGGCCTCGCCGCTGGCGTCCCCGCGCACACTCACCAGGCCAGATTCCGTGGCGAACCACAAACGGCCATCGCCGGTTCGAGCGACCCGGGGCCAGCCCCAGCGCAGCGGAGTTTCCGCACTCCCCGAACCGGCATACCAGAGCCGCGGGCGCACCGGCTCACCTCCCTTCAGGAGTTGACGCACCCGCGCCGCCGGCCAGTTCCACACGGCCGTGCCCGATGTCCACCATACCGCCCCCCGGTCATCCGTCGTCAGCCCGCGTACAGGTGCCGCGCCGGCCTCCTCCCATCGCCACACCCACCACCGGGCGCCGACGCCACAGGCCAAACCGCGGTCCCCGCCCACCCACAACCGACCCTGAGCATCGGGATGCAGTGCGCGCACGGCTCCCACCGAGCGCAGTTCTGCAGAACCGACCTCGCGCCAGCGGTCCGAGTCGCGTTTCCACACCCGGCCCTGGGCCGTGCCGGCCCACACCACATTCGAGGTGGCGACCAGCACGGTCACCGTTTCCCCCGCCAGCGCCTCCCACTCCCCGACATCCGCAGTTTGCCCCGGTCGCCACCGCTGCAGTCCTCCCGACCGCGGCGCCACCCACAGCCAACCTTCCCCATCCACCGCCAGCGCACCCACGTCCTCCGTCCGCAACCCCTCCGCGCTGCCGTGGCGCACGGCCCGGTTCCCCCGCACTTCGTACAAGCCGGCTCCCGCCGTGGCCACCCAGAGCCGATCCGCACCGTCGAAAGCCAGTGCACTGATGACACCTTTGACGCTGGCCCGCCACGCGCCGCCCGGCGCCTGAAACAGATCGCCGCTGCGCACCCACAACCCCTGCCCTTCCACCCCCACCCACAACCGTCCCGCAGGATCCGTGGCCACAAGGGTCGCAGGGCCCGGCGGCAGACCCGCCTCCACGCCTTGCAACGAGGCCTGCGTCGGCCGCAAACAAACCAGCCCGCTGTTGCCCGTGCCCAACCAGAGGTTCCCCGCCTGATCCTCGCACAACGCACGCACGTCGTTGGGAAGGCTGCCGGAGCGGAGCGTCAGCGGCAAAAAGCGCTCCCCGGAAAAATAGAACAGGCCCTGACCGCTGGTCCCGATCCACAGCCGACCGTCCCGGCCCTCCCACAACGTCCAAATCCGCACGGCGGCCACATCCCCGCTGCGGAAATAATTCACCCGCTTTCCCTCGGTGAGATTGACGAGGTACGTGTCCCCGAAGGCCCACAGATTCCCCCGCCGGTCCTCGTAAACGCCGAGGAATTCCGGACTGCGTCCCACACTTTCCGCCTCGAACCGAAAGGGCTGAATCTGACCTTCACTCCACCGACAGATGCCCCCGGCGGTGGTGATCCACAACTCGCCGTTCCGAGCGGCGGAGACCTGAATGATGGTTTCGTGCGGCAGGCCGTCGGACCGCGTGAACCATCGGCTCCGCCCCTCTCGCCACTGCACCAGGCCCGCGCTGGTGCCCACCCATAACGTTCCGTCCGGAGCCGCCGTCACCGTGTGGATCGTCACGCCGGGACCATCCGGCGGCAGGGACACCCGGCGCCACTGCTGCGCTTCCTGGCACCACAACCCTTCGCCCTGCGTGCCCACCCAAAGCCGCCCCAGCCCATCTTCGCACAACACCGTGACCGGCACCGCACGCGGCGCGGAACCCTCTGCGCCCGCAAGGTCCACCGGCACAAAACGCACTCCATCGAACCGAACCAGGCCCTTGGGAGTGCCCACCCACAAGTAGCCGTCGCGCGTCTGGAGCACCGCAGTCACCGTGCGATCGGGCAGGCCATCTTCGGGCCGCCAGGTCCGCACGGTCATCTCCACCGGACCCCGCGGCACCTCCGCACGCAAGGGCACGGTCAGCCCCGTCATCAGGATCAGCCCCGCCCCGGCCATGCCCAGCCACGGCTTCATATCGCTACTCGGTCGGTCTCCGTGCTCGGGGCGTTCTGCCCCTGGCACGCCCTGTCCAGCCTAAGATCGTGGGCGGGACGTCGGCAACTCCACACACACGCCGGTGCGGTCGGACCCGGTCGGCACGGGATGGAACCTGCAAATCCCGGCCGAATTTGACATCATTCCCGCCCTCCCCTATTGGTTCATGCATTGACCGGAAGCCAATTCATCGCTGCATGAATCATTCAACGCGCGTTTACAACAGCATCTTCGAACTGCTGCCGGACGTGGACAACCCCACGCCCTTGGTCCGCATCAACCGACTCAATCCGTCGCCGCAGTTCGAGCTGTTCGCCAAGCTGGAGTGGTACAACCCGTTTGGCTCGGTCAAGGATCGCGCCGCTTGGGCCATGCTGCGCGATCTGGAGGCCCGCGGCGAAGTGAATGCCCAGCGCGGCATCGTGGAACCGACCAGCGGCAACACCGGGTTGAGCCTGGCCGCGATGGCAGGGGCGCGAGGATACCGCATGCGCGCGGTGGTCCCCAATCGGGTCCCCATGGAGAAGAAGCTCCTGCTGAAAATCGTCGGGGCCGAGCTGGACGTGGTCAGCGACGAACTCTGTCCGGCCCCGGGCCTCGGCGACGGCTCGATCAACCTGGCCAAGACTCATGCCCGGGCCCAGTCGGATCGCTACGCCATGCCGAACCAATACGAAAACCCCGCCAATGTCGAAGCCCACTTCCGGACCACCGGACCGGAGATCTGGCGCCAAACCGAGGGACGGATCACGCATCTGTTCGTCTCGCTGGGCACCTGCGGCACCGTCACCGGCACCGGCCGGTTCCTCCGCAGCCAGAACCCCCGCATCCGCATCATCGCCGTCCAACCCAGCCCCGGCCATGACGTGCCCGGACTCCGCAACGTGGAACAACTGGCCGTTTCGAAACTGTTCGATCCCACGTTGATCGACGAAATCTTGGAAATCGAGTACGAGCTGGCCTACACACGCGCCCTGGAGCTCTGCCGCCAAGAGGGACTGTTGGCCGGCCCGAGTTCCGGGCTGATCCTCGAAGGTGCACGGCGCATCATCGAACGCGAACCCGTGGGGCTGGGGGTCATGATCTTTCCCGACAACGTCTTCAAGTACACCACCAACCTGCGCAAACACGTGCGGGAACTGCAGGAGGGGTTGGAGCCTCCGCAGTCGCCCGCCTGAACCCCATGACAGAAACCCCACAACCCCTGCAACCAAGCCTATGAGCTCAACCAGCAACTACGCACACCCCGAAGTCCTGGTCAGCACCGATTGGGTCAAGGAACACCTCGGCCAGCCCAACATCAAAATCGTCGAGGTGGACGTGGATACCCAGGCCTACGACGCCGGCCACATCCCCGGCGCGATCGGGTTCAACTGGCAAACTCAGCTCCAGGATCCCGTTCGGCGCGACATCATCAGCGCCGAGGCCTTCGAACGTCTCATGAGCCAGTCCGGCATCCGCAACGAGGACACCGTGATCCTCTACGGCGACCACAACAACTGGTTCGCCGCCTACGGCTTTTGGCTCTTCAAAATCTACGGCCACGAAGACGTCCGACTCATGAACGGCGGCCGCGTCAAGTGGCTCAACGAACCCGACAAGCCCCTGACGACCGAGAAACCCAACATTACGCCCACCCAGTACAAGGTCCGATCCGTTCACACCGAACTGCGCGCCCTGCTCCCGCAGGTCTTCGAAGCTTCCCAAACCGGCAAGTACAACCTTGTGGACGTGCGCAGTCCGGACGAATTCACCGGAAAGGTCATCGCCCCGCCCGGCATGACCGAAACAGCTCAGCGCGGCGGCCACATTCCGGGGGCCAAGAACATCCCCTGGAGTCAGGCCGTCAACCCCGACGGGACCTTCAAATCCGTCGAAGAACTGCGTGCACTGTACCTGGAGCAAAAAGGCGTGGACCCCAACAAGCCCACCATCGCGTATTGCCGCATCGGCGAGCGTTCCAGCCACACCTGGTTCGTGTTGAAATACCTGCTCGGTCTCAACGACGTCCGCAACTACGACGGCAGCTGGACCGAGTACGGGAACTTGGTCGGGGCCCCGATCGAGAAGCCCTAACCTCTCGGCACTGCCGCCGGCACGGCCGCACGGGTGGAGACCCACGGGGAGGCCCTTCGCGCCAGCAAGCCCCCTGACAAAGCACAAAAAGGGGGCTGCTGCGCTCCGTCCCCGGCGCTCGCGCGAGGGCCAAGCCCGGAGCGGCCACCTCCGGCGAGGTTCCGAGTTCGCCCGCAGCCCGGCATGCGGCCCGGCCCCCTTTCGCATCCCCGCCGGCAGCCAGCGGCCATGTCCGGTTCACAAGCCGCCTTCGGAACGGGCCGGTCGACCCTTCCCAGCAGAAGCGCCGAGCCCGGCGGCCTTGGCTCACAACAAATCCCCAGGACCAAACACCCCTGGCGTGTCCAGGGCCGGATTCCTTTGCGTCCTGCGGGGCTTCGCTCGGCTGCCAAGCCCGGCCTCGGAAAAAGGTCGTGGACCGGGCCTTGGAAGGCCTTCGCCAAGGGTTGGGTCCGACGTTGTCCGGAAGGGCTCCGGTTGCCCCTCGACCCCCACAACCCCGGCCGAGCCGCGCGAGCTGCTCTGCCGCCAGAACCCAACCGCCCCTTTCCGGCCCTGACGACCGCCAAGGGCGTACTTGATGCACCAACCGATCCTCGGGCAGATTGCCCCTCGCGATGGCACGACAATCCCGTCAGGCGGATGCAAGCCGCATCAAGTCGATTTTGACCGCACTGCAGCGCACCTATCCCCGGGCGCACTGCGAACTGCGCTATTCCAACCCTCTCGAGCTCCTCATCGCCACCATCCTGTCGGCCCAGTGTACCGACGCCCGGGTCAACGAAGTGACGCGCACGCTCTTTCAACGCTATCGCACCGCCGCCGATTACGCAGAGGCTCCGCTGTCCGAACTGGAAGAAGCCATTCGACCCACCGGCTTTTACCGCAACAAGGCTCGGAACATTCAGGCCTGCTGCCGCGCGCTGGTCGAAAAACACGGCGGCCAGGTCCCGCGCACCATGGAAGAATTGACCGCCTTGGACGGCGTGGGACGCAAGACCGCCAATGTCGTGCTGGGCAACGCCTTCGGAATCAACGAGGGCATCGTCGTCGATACCCACGTCCGCCGCGTCGCCCAACGGCTCGGGCTCACTCGGCAAACCAACCCCGACAAGATCGAGCAGGAGCTGATGCAACAGGTCCCCCGCGATTTATGGACGCAGTTCAGTCACTGGCTGATCTGGCACGGCCGACGCCGCTGCTACGCGCGCAAGCCGGACTGTCCCCACTGCGAACTGCGACAATGGTGCCCTTCGGCGGGCAAGGTCTGACCTTGTCGATTCTGCCCCAGGTCGACTTCATGCAGCCTTTCCACGGATGACTCCTTCCGAATCCCAACCTCGCCCTGCGCTCCCGGGTGTCTCTCAGGAGCCCCGGGGCGCCCGGGATCCAGGGCCGGAGCCGTTCGAGATTTGGAATGTCTGGGAATCCGGCGCGGGGAACGCCGCTGCGAACATGGCCTGGGACGAAGCGTTGCTGCTCCACGCGGGGGAAACGAGCCGTCCCGTCCTGCGCTTCTACGGCTGGACGGAGCCGGCCGCCTCTTTCGGCTATTTTCAACGATTCGCCGACGTGGCCCGGCAGACCCCCTTGCGACCGATCGTGCGCCGACCCACCGGCGGCGGGTTGGTCCCGCACGACGCCGATTGGACCTACGCGGTGGTCCTTCCGGCCGGGCACCCGTGGTATGCCCTCCGTGCCGAGGCGAGCTATTTGCGATTGCACCGGTGGCTCCAGGCAGCCTTCGCCCGCCTGGGCATCGAGACCCGACTGGCCGCTGAACCGCGGCAGGTCCAGCCCGGCTGCTGCTTCGAAGGATACGAACGCAACGATCTGCTCTGGCAGGGACGCAAACTGGCCGGTGCGGCCCAGCGCCGCACCCGCGCCGGCCTGCTCATCCAGGGCTCCGTGCAGCCTCCCCCCGCATTCGGCATCACGCGCACGCAATGGCATCAAGCGATGCTCGAAGCCGCGCGCGAAGTCTGGTCGGTCAAATGGGAATCCTGGACCCCGCCCCTTTCGATGGAAGGCACCATGCGAAGCCTGCTGGAGACAAAGTATGGTCGGCCCGAGTATCATCAGCGCCGGTGAACCAACGCGCTCCGGCAGCACGGCTGGACCGTGTGACGATTCGATTGTCGGCCCCGGGGCCGCGCTCCTTGCGAGACCGCTGTGACGGTTTTGGAGGCCATTCAAAAAAGCACGGAGTTCCTCAGCCGGAAAGGCGTCGACTCACCCCGGCTGCAGGCGGAGCTGTTGCTGGCCCATGTGCTCCAACGGCCGCGATTGCAACTGTACCTGGAATTTGAACGCCCCCTGAGCCCGGCCGAGGTCGATGCCCTGCGCGAGTTGGTTCGTCGCCGCGGACAACGGGAACCGTTGCAGTACATCCTGGGGCGCGCAGCCTTTTGCGGCCGGGAGCTGGAAGTGAATCGTCATGTGCTCATCCCGCGCCCCGAGACCGAACAGTTGGCCGAGCGGGGTTGGACCTGGTTGCGCCAGCGGCCGGCTCCGCGCCGCGTGCTGGATGTCGGCACGGGCAGCGGTTGCTTGGCCATCGCGCTGGTGGAGCACTGTCCGGACACCCGGTGCGTGGCCGTGGATGCCTCACCGGAAGCACTGGCGGTGGCGCGCAGGAACGTGGCTGCCGCGGGGCTCTCGGACCGCATCGAACTGGTGCAGAGCCACGGGCTGTCCGCCGTGCCTGCCGAGCCGCGGTTCGATTTGGTCATCAGCAATCCGCCCTACATTCCCACCGGTGCGCTGACGACCTTGCAACCCGAGGTCCGCGACTACGAGCCCCGTCTGGCCCTCGACGGGGGCCCGGACGGCCTGGAGGCGTTTCGCTGGCTGGCCAGCGAAGCGCGTTCCCGAATCCTGCCGGACGGCCTGCTCCTGGTGGAATGCGGGGATGGACAAGCCGAAGCGGTGTCGGCATTGTTCCAAGAGTACGGCTGGAAGGTCACGGGCAAGCATTCGGATTACGCGGGAAAACCTCGATTCGTGGAGGCCCGGCCCGGACCCCCGGGTTGAATGCCGCGGTCGAGGTTCCCTAGACACAAGACGCGGTCATGGACAGTTTGCTGATCAAAGGTGGTGTCCCGTTGCACGGCGAGGTCACCATCAGCGGATCGAAAAACGCCACGCTGCCCATCATGGCCGCGGCGTTGTTGACGTCCGAACCGTGCATCATTCGACGCGTCCCGCAACTGACCGATGTGCGCTTCATGGCGCAGATTCTCACCTGGTTGGGGGCCAAGGTGACATTCCAGGGCGACGAGCTGCGCATCGAAGCCCGCAAAATCAAGGGCATCGGGGACTACGATCTGGTGCGCAAAATGCGCGGTTCCATCTGCATCATGGGCCCACTGCTGGCCCGGTTGAAAAGTGCCACGGTCTCCCTGCCGGGTGGGTGCGTCATCGGAGCGCGGCCCATTAATTTGCACCTGAAGGGATTCGAGGCCCTGGGCGCCAAAATCCAGATCTCCGGTGGCTATGTGCATGCCCGCGCCCGCAAGCTGGTGGGCACGGAGATTTTTCTCGGCGGTCGGGCGGGTTCGACCGTCTTGGGCACGGCCAACGTGATGATGGCGGCCACGCTGGCCGAGGGCATCACCGTCATCCAAAGTGCGGCGTGCGAGCCCGAAATTGTCGATTTGGCCAACTTCCTGAATGCCATGGGGGCCCGCATCACGGGCGCCGGCAGCCCCACCATCACCATCCAGGGAGTCAAAGAGCTGCACGGCGCCGAGCACGAGGTCATTCCCGACCGCATCGAGACGGCCACCTATGCCATCGCCGCCGCGGCCACCAACGGCGAGATCACCATCCACGGCTCCAACCCGGGCCATCTGACCGCGGTGCTGGACAAACTCCAGGAAGCCGGCGTGAAGATCGAACGGCGGGGACCCGATCTGATCGTCCGCCGCGGCGGTCGGCTCAAACCGGTGGATGTCACCACGCTGCCCTATGCGGGCTTTCCCACCGACGCGCAGGCCCAAATGATGGCCCTGCTCACCCTGGCCCCGGGGATCAGCATCATCACCGAGCGCATCTTCGAATCGCGTTTCATGCACGTCAGTGAGCTGGCCCGACTCGGAGCGGACATCGAGCTGGAAGGTCCCAGCGCCATCGTCAAGGGAGGCCGACCCCTCAGCGGTGCCCCCGTCATGGCCAGCGACCTCCGTGCCTCCGCGGCCCTGGTCATCGCCGGGCTGGCCGCCAAAGGGACCACGCGCGTGTTGCGTGTGTACCACATCGACCGCGGCTACGAGAACATCGACGGCAAACTGCGCGCCCTGGGGGCGCGCATCGAACGCGTGCCGGAGTCATGAATCGGCTCTGGGGCATCCTTCTCATGATAGGGCTCGTCTGGGTCGGGTATCGATTGACAGTGGTTTGGGAGGAACGCCAACAGCGGCGGGCCGCCACGGCCGCCAAGCCCGCACACGTGGATCCGCGCTCCCTCAGCGGCCTGCCGCCGCAGTGGGAGGACTCCCTGGCCGCCGCCCAAAAAGCCGGCATCAACAGCTTCCGACAATGGCTGGACATCTACGGCCCGTATGTTCAGGACCCCCGCAAGGCCTGGATTGAATTGGACTACTGCGTCCTGGTGGCGCGGTCCGATCCCAAAGAGGCCCGGCGCGTGTTCGAACGGGTGCGCCAGCGGGTGGGAACCAACTCACCGGTCTACCCTTACCTGAAAGCCCTGGAGCCCACCTACGGCCAGTAACGGCCGCCTTCCTCCCGAAGCGCCGTCCCACGGCATCCCACCTTCCTGCACCGGGGCTGCAAATCCCACGGGCAAACTGCGACTGGCACAATTGCAAACACCGGCCCATTTGATTCCGCGAGACTCACTGCTCGGAAGCTGCCCGCCGAGTCCATGCGCGATCCCGTCCGCATACTCGGCCGAGGGCGGTCCAACCGTCTCCCCACGGCACATCGTGGAAGACCTCCCCAGGGGCCCCAATCTCAGAGCCGGTTCCACGCGGGCCGCCGCCGGGCAACTCTCTCGGGCGTCCATGCTGGTTTGCTCCGGGTGAAACCTGCCCGCGTGTCCCCGGACGGCCGGCAGGCCAGGCGCAAGGTTTACGCGGGGGCAGCTCCGCGATACACTACAGAGGCGCAGTTCAACGGACTGCCCCCATAGCTCAAATGGATAGAGCAGCGGTTTCCTAAACCGCGGATCCCTGTTCGATTCAGGGTGGGGGTACCAGATTTCGCCGACCCCGGGTTGCTCGCGCTTTGAAGGGACGAAAGAGACCCGTAGCCCGGCGCACTTCGAACGAGGGCCCCGCTATTCCTCCGGCAGGGGCCGGCCCTTGGTCTCCGGCGCCCAGATGAGCGCCACCATCCCGATCAAATAGACGGAGCACATGATAACCGCGGCCATCCGGAAGGGTTCGGCCACCGCCTGTTGGCTGAGCAGCACGCTCAATTGGCCCAACAACATCGGCGCCGGCGCGGCCAAATACCGCACCGTGTTGTAACAAAAGCCCACGCCCGTGCCCCGCAGACGCGTGGGAAAGATCTCCGGGAAATAAATCGAATAACCGGCAAACACCGCCAGTTGGGCAAACCCCATCATGGGCAGCATCCAGTACGCGTCCGTGGCCGTGCGCAGGTTCAAAAACACGTAGGCCGTGGTGACCAGACAGAGCAGAAATGCGAGCAAGAACGCCAGACGCCGGCTCAACCAGGCCGCCACCACGGTGAAGGCCGTCATCCCCACAAAGGCCCCCAGATCCTGGAAGAACGTGCCCCAGCCCCGCACGGTGTCCACCGCATGCTGCGGCGCCCCCTTCAGGGCCGTGGAGATCAGCTCCGGCGAGAAAAAACCAATCCCCCACAAACCCACCATGCCGGAGACCCCCAACAACAGCCCGATGATCGCATGTCGTCGCCACCGCGGATGTCCGAACAGGTCCTTGAGCGATCCGACCTGCCGCTGGGCCTGGCCGCTGCGGGCCAGTTCCTTGGCGCGTTTCCAGGCTTCCGGTTCGCGGAGCACAAGGAGGATCGGCGCGGCCAGAAGCGAAGGCAGAATCCCCACGAAAAAGAGGATGCGCCATCCGCTCCAGTTCCCCCAGAAGTTCTCGGCTCCCGGTTGAATCCAAAGACTGATGAGCGACCCCATCATGTTGCCCACCGCCGAAAGGGCCTGCAACGCACCCAGAGCCACCGCACGGACCCGGCCCGGCACGCTTTCCGCCACCAGCGTGGTGGCTGCACCGAACATGCCTCCCACGCCCAGGCCCACCAAAAAGCGGTAGATCGTAAAGTCCACCCAGCTCTGCGCCAGCCCACACAGCCCCGTGAACCCCGAGTAGACCAGCAGGGTGGTGACCATGGTTTTGACGCGACCCCACTTGTCGCTGAGCATGCCGAAAAAGATGCCGCCCGTGGCCCAGCCCAGAATCATCGAAGTGGTGGCGTAACCGATGTATTGTTTGATGACTTCGGACGCGGTTTCCGGTCCCAGCAACTCCCGCAGAGCCGATTCCCGGGCCAGCACAAACAGGCGCTGATCCATGCAATCGAACAACCAGCCTGCCGAGGCGATGATGACCACCAGCCAGTGGTAAAGAGTGATCCGCTCTTGCTGGGAGGAAGACGCCGTTTGGGCAAGCTGGCTCGCGCCTTGCATGGCGCGCATCGTCGGCAACGATCCCGGCGAATGTCAAGCAAGAGCGGCCCGTTCGAGCATTCAGTGCCCCCTTGCCGGCGCATGCGGGAAGCACCGGTTCGCGCCGCAGACATCAGCCCTGCGACGGGTTCGCTGGGCTCGTCTCCCCACGCGCACTCCGGTCCCCGGGGACTGGCGCCGAAACGAACCGGGCCGGGCCGACTGCGAGAGGAGGCCGGAACACTGAAACTGCGTGAGGACCGGTGGCTCGGCAGAGGGGCTGCTGGGTGTGCAAGAACAACACGCTGCCCGCCCGGCCGACGAATCGGGCGCAGCAGGCAGGGCTTGGGCGCGGATCCGCCCGGACCCTTGGCCCTGAACCATCCCAAACGTACGTGGACCGTGGAATTGCCGAAAACCGGATGCGGAATTGCGGCATCAGATCGCCCGGCGGGCAGTGCTGACGGCCCAGACTACCCGTCCGACCAAGGTCAGATCGGCTTCCCTTCGCGCCCTGCGAGAGCACCCGCATGCGATCTTGAAGGGTTCTTTCCGTGGCGGGCAGGGCCGGGCGTTCTGGCATTGCGACGAGAGCCTTCCGAACCCCCGCCGAGATGCCGTCGGAGGATCAAAGCAACTGCAGGAGCAACCCTTGGAGGATCAAGGTGCCCAGGATCAGGAACCACGAGAAAGCCGAGGCGACCCACAACCGCCGGGGTTGGACGGGGGAAAGCGCAAACCGGAACCGTATGCCTCCGACCGCGAGCACATCGCCGTTGCGCAGCCGCACCTCGGAGGCGGGCTGGTCGTTGACGAGGAGGCCCGCCCGGCCGACCGCGGTCACACAAATTCCATGGGCGCGGTCCCAGTGAAACCGCAGGTGTTCATCCCACACGCCCGGGGCGTCCACTTGGATGTCACAAGCGGGGCTTCGCCCCAACGTGGCCGGCAAGCGCCGGATCCGGAGGTGCCGGCCCGCGACCGGACCGACCAGTCCCTGCAGCTCGACCATTACCAGAATCGACGCGGCACGTGGATTCGATCGCCCGGCATCACCTTGGGATCCAGCTCGGGACGCTCGATGGCCTTGCGGCAGTCCACCACCACTGTCGACCCGTCCGCGCGCACCAACAGGACGCGCGTCTTGCGCGCAAAGTCAGTGAAATCGCCGGCTGACTGGATCGCCTGCGTGACGGTGAGTTCCCCCAGCCAGGGAAACCGGCCGGGGCTCCGCACCTCCCCGCCCACGTAATAAAACCGCTCCAGCGATTTCACGGTGGCGGTGAGGCGCGTGTAGTAGCGCGAATAGCGCTCCTGAATCTCCTTCTGCAACTCCCCGGCGGTTTTGCCCGCGGCCAGCACCGAGCCAATCATCGGCAACGTGATCGTGCCGTCTTCTTTGATTCGCTCCTCATGAGGCGGAGGTGGCGGTTCCACCCCGGAGAATGTGACGGTCACGGTGTCCCCCACCCGGAACCGCTCCACGGCCGCGGCGGGAGAGGAACCGCTGGTTCCATTGGTGGGGCCGGTGGAGAGGGGCCCCGTCCAAGTCGGGGAATCAGGGAACGCGGCCGTCTCCGGGCCGGCCGTGCCGCAACCGACCAGTGAAAGAACCAAACCCAAGCCGCATGCCAATGCGGTCCATCTTCCCAAACGCGTGTGTGCGCTGTTCATGCCTGAAGAAGATCAGGTGCCGCTCGGCGGCGCCGGTCAGTATTTGGACTTGATCTCCACGCGGGCCGTGTCCGCCGAGGCCGTCTTGCCGGCCTTCTCCTTGTCCTTGTCGGAGCCGATCTTTTCCGAATCCTCGCTGCGATAGTAGTAATCGTGGTAGTACCCGCTGTAGTAGTAGTAGCTCTCGTCCTGCGAAAGGTTGATGTTGTTGAGAACGATGCCAATGAGGTTGCCCCCCACCTTCTCAATCAGCTGCTTGGCCCGAATGTTCATGGGCTGCGGATAACGCCGATACTGGATGACCTGCAGCGTCAGGTCCACTTCGCTGGCCAGGATGGACGCGTCGCTCACCCCCATGATGGGCGGGGAATCAAAGAAGACGAAGTCGTAGCGCTGTTTCAGCTCGTTGATGAGATCGCGCATGGCCGCGGAGCTCAAGATCCCGAGCGAGCTGCTGGGCAGTTTGCCGCTGGGCATGAAGTCGAGGGTCGGCAACTGCGTGGTCTGAATGACCTCTTCCAGTTTGTTCTGGCGCAGGAGGTAATTGGTCAGGCCGATGGCATTGCTGACCTTCAGGCGCTTGTGAATGGCGGGCCGACGCAGGTCGGAGTCCACGATCAGCACACGCTGGTTGCTCTGGGCAAACACGGTGGCCAGGTTCAGCACGGTCGTGGTCTTGCCCTCGCCGGCGCCGGCACTGACCACCACCAGAGTGTTCAGCCGCTCATCCTTGCGCGAGAACAACAGATTCGTGCGCAACACCCGGTAGGCCTCCGCGTGGGGACTTTCGGCCCCCTCTTCCAGCAGGAGCCCGACATTCTGCGGGATCACGCCCAGCACCGGTGCACCCAGGGCGCGCTCCACGTCGTCGATGGTCTTCACACTGGTGTCCAAATACTCGATGAAGAAGGCCAGGCCCACGCCCACCACCAGGCCGATGATCACGCCGAGCATGATGTTGAGTGTTTTGTTGGGCTGGACGGGCCGCAGGCCGGGTTCGGCCCGTTCGACGATCGTGACCATGGCGGTCTTGGGCAGGTCCACATCGATTTTTTCCGCCTTCAGCTTGTTCTCCAGAAGCCGCTGGAATGCGATGAGGTTTTCCAGTTCGCGCTTTTTCTCGAAGTAGGGGCGGCTTTTCTCGACCTTCTCGATGTCCTTGCGCCGGGCGTCCTCGAACTCGGCGACGATGGAATCGAGCCGCTCTTTCAGGGACGCCACGCGCACCTCGAGGCCCCGAATCAGGCCGTCGACCCGGTTGTTGATCTTCCGCTTGAGATCTTCGATCTGGCGTTTGACGGTCACGACCGTGGGATGTTCGTCCGCATAATCGCGCCGCAATTGGATGAGGGTCTGCTCCGCCAGGTTGAGACTTTGGGCCAACTCCGTCAGTTGCGGATCGTCCCGCATGGCCGCGGAAAGCACCTGGGGCAGTTCCTCGCGGGGCACCGACTTCAGCTGCTCCAGCAGTTTCGCCTCCGCCTCGTACTGGGACTTGGCTTCGATGCGGAGGGCCTCCAGCCGGCGCACCGTCTCGGCCTCCAGCAGCAGGCTGGGGCCCGTGCCCGCCGCATCCACGTCCGAAATCTCCAGTTCCCGCCGCAGGCGATCGAGTTCCTTCTGCGTTTCGTCGATTCGTCTCTGATGTTCTTCCAGCCGCTCGACCAACACGGCGATGCCGCCCATGCTGAGCTGTTTTCGCTGCTCGATCCGGTGTTGCTGATAGCTGAGGGCAATGGCGTTGGCGATGTCCGCGGCCTCCTGAGCGTCCTCGCTGACGACGCGGATTTCGATGATGCTGGTATTGCGCCGGGGCCGCAGATCCATGCGACTACGCAGGAGCATGAGGGCTTCCTGCATCTTGAGGGGCTCGCCCCCGGCATATTTGGCCCCCCATTTGACCATGAGGTTCAGGTCATGAATGACGTTGGTAAGAATCAGTTCGGAATTGATGACTTCGAACTCTGTCTCGATGAAGTACGGGTCGTACCCCGGCGAGTAAAGGGGATCGGTAAGCCCTCGAATATCGGTGATGTCGCGTTCGACCTTGATCCGCGCGGTGCTGGCATACCGCTGCGGCAACATGTAGGTGACCAGCGTGGCGGTCAGCACCACAAGGAAAAAGACCGCCAAGATCACCGTCTTGCGGATTCGGATGATCCGCCAGTAGTCGAGGAAGTGCAGCTTGGTCTCGGGAGGAGGAGTGGCAACTTTCGTGGCGTCCATACAAAAAAGCAGGGGGCTAGCGTGCGCTTCGACCCAGCCCCCTGCAACTCACACTCGGTTCAGTAGGTGGCAGTGACTCCGATGTACACCCGGTTGCGGTCATAGGACCGACCCGGAATGTCCGAGTTCAGCCGGTCGAAATTGTAGCCGGCTTCGCAGGAGAGGAAACGGCTGATCTGATAGGTCAGGTTGATGCCTGCCGAGAAGAATTGATCGCTCTGGTCCCCGTAGAGGCCGCCGTCGAACGTGGAATCCTGGTAGCGAATGTTCCCGATGGCGACCAGTTTCGGAGTGAGCTGATGGCTGATCAGTCCATACACCGTGCTGCTCTCCTGGGAGCCGGTAATGCGGCCGCCGAAGGGAGCAACCACGTCGGTGGGGTAGAAGGAGTGAACAAAACCGATTTGGACGTTGCCGCCCCGGGCGTACCCGTAGCTGGCGCTGACATCCACGTACGGGATCCAGCTGTCCTGGTTGACCCGATCGTTATCGTAATCAATGTGGGTGGCACCCATCTTCAGCGAGGCGCTGGCATTCCGCAGGAATGCGTGATTTACGCCCGCGTAGATGTAGTGCGAAATATTGTCGCGATCCTCGGAGTATACCGGGCCCGTTTGGAGGATGGGGTTCAACCAGGCAATCTGTTGGTCCCCCAGGTAATGCGTGATCCCCAGGTTGTAACCGATGAGGGCCGTGGTCTCGGGCAGCGCCTGCCAACGCAGGTTGGCCACGATGAGGTGTTCATCCCGATCCAACAGGCCGGACAGGCTGGCCCGCTGGAATACTCCGCCCACCGTGGTCACACGGTCGTGATCATAATCCCAGTAAACGTTGTTGTAACCGAGCTGCAACCCGAGCTGCCGGGTCAATTGCGCGTTGGCGAGGAACCGCGCACGGTTGCGAAGATTGTCCCCCTCGGTCCGATAGGGCACCCCGTTGTCCAACAATTCCGGCTCCTGGGCCACAACGAACGAGTTGTCCAGGTCAATGCTGTAGCGCTCGGTAAAGGCGTGATTGAAGCGCAGGTCCACTTGATGACTGTGATCCCAGGCATCGCTGCTGCGATCCTCGAAGTACTTGCCGGAGTACAGGTACCGAAGTCCGAGGTACGTTTGTTCCAAAGGCAGGTTGAACTGAACCGACGGGCTGATGTTGAACCCGAAGCTGTCCCGCTCGTTCTGGTTGCTGTAACCGTAGGCGTAGTTGTCGTCGTAAAAACCACGCAACGTCGCCGAGACGCTCCACGTCTTGGTTGCGTCCACCCCCGCGAGCCCCGGAGAGTACGCGGATGCACCGGAAATCCCCACCGCTACCAAGCCCACAGATGCGACGATTCTTTTCATAGGCACTGCTCTCTGGTTGTTGGATGCACGCCCCGGCGTCACGTTGCCACGGCACCGAAGCCGCCTCACTGTGTACTGTCTCCTGCTGGGTCTGTCAACAAATCCGCCTCACTTTTAACGGGTTCGGTGGACCCGCGCAAGGGGAAAAGTGGCCCCCGACAAAAAACGCAGCCCCGGGCCGTGGGACCCCCGAGGGAAGGGCCGCAACGCTGCCAGGCCAACACCTCTGGTCCGAGGCTTGGCCCCGGGTTTACCCATGTCGCAATCGCGCAGCACTCCGAGCGGAAAAGCCGCGGGTCCCGACCATTCTGCAGCCGCCACGACGGCAAAAGATGCAAATGCCGGGTACGCGTGCCCGCCTCCCCAATTCTACACCTTCGGTCTTTCGGTTGTTCTCCGCCCGCAAAACCGAACAAAGACCGACGGCCGGCCGGGCGCAAAACGTGGCGCTACCATGCGCCCTCGCCCGATCGCAACGCCCAAGCGGAGTGCCGATAGCCGTGAAGGTGACGCAGTCGGCTTCCAGCGCAACCGGGTCGCGGTTCCCGCGTTCGAGCCAGAAGGTCGATCCCCTGCGCAGCCGGCCCTGCGCCGAACATCCCGCCCCTCTTTTTCCAGGCAGTGGATCGTGCTCTCCATGGGAACGCATTGGGCCGTCCCGGACCTCCGTGAGCTCGTGAGAGTTGTTTCGCTCTCATGGCGGTGGAAAGCCCGCAACGCGAGGCCCGGTTCCGATCCTCGTCAAGCCAGCGAGCGCTTCGGCACCTCGCGGTCCGAGTGTGCGCAGGCCACCGAAGAACCTTGCCGGGCCGCAGGTTCGTCCATGCAGCGGCGGGGCGTCGAGCGGGCTGTGCAGCGGGACACTGGCTTGCGCTTCCACTTGGGGCCCAAACTGCAAAAACCGGTCCTCCCTGTGGTCCGGAACCCGGCAGACCGTGAACCCAAGGTCTGACTCGCGCAGGGCCGGTCCTCCCGAGGCGGGCCATTCAATGCCACGAGCTCAACGCGCCGGTATGGTGATTCGCTGGCCGACTCGCATGCGACGGGGCTCCAACCCCGGATTGGCTTCGAGCAACGCCTGGAGGCTGACGCCGTAACGGCGGGCGATGCCGGTGGGGGTCTCGCCCGGCTGTACCACGTGGACGCGCGAACTGGAGAAGGCGGTACTGCCCGGAGCGGGCGTGGCTTCGGATGCGGTCGGACCCGGGCGAACCTGCGTTTCCGGTGCAATCGCTACAGCCCGAGGAGCACCTGGCAGAGGGCCGACGGAATCCGCGCGCGGGGCCTCCGCGCGCGGGGCCTGGGCAGCCGCGACCGCGTTGGACAGGGCTCGCGTCAGGTCCGAGGCATAGGCCTGCCACCGGCTCAGTTCAGTTTTGAGCCGCCGGTTTTCCTCGGCCAGCTGCTCGAATTCTCGCTGCAGTCCCGGCGTGATCGGCAGCGGGAGGACCGCGCGCGCCAGCTCCTGTTTACAGGCCAGGATCCGCTGCCGGACGATGTCGGCATTCTCGGCCCTGGGGCGGAGCTGCAAGTACCGTTCGTAATGGTAAATGGCCGCGGCCGGGTCGGGCACTTTGACATCGTAAAGCCAGCCAAGCTCGAAATGGGCCGAGGCCGAACGCGGGTTAACCTCCAGCGCCCGTTGAAAGGCCTCCACGGCGCCCGCGTAATCCATGCTGTTGACGCGGGCCTTGCCCGCCCGGTAATGGGGCTCTTTTTGCTCCTCCAGCAGCCCGGGCGATCCCGGCGTGCAACCGGTCGCCATCAGCCAGAGGCCCGCCATCAGCAGCGTCAGCCATGCCTTGAAGCCGCACTCCATTCGATCGGAAACTAACGACCGCCTGCCGGAGGCGCAACGCCCGCGTGGTTAGGTGCCGGGTGCAGTCTCTTGGAGGAATCCTCCGCCCCCCACCGGGAACTGCGGCGATTGCGAACCTGAGCTGACGGAAACGAGTGGAGGAAACCACCGCCAGGCCTGGCGGCGGTGGCCCTCGGCCCAGGGGCGTTGCCGTCTCTTTCAAGCATCCTGCACCCTGCGGGGCACAGCAGGGCAGACGGTTTGCTTCGAGGTGTGGAGAAAACCGGGCCGTTCTCCAGGGATCGTCCAAACAGAAGCGCTTTGGCCAATCGGAAGGCCCGGGGTTGAATTGGGCCTCGACCCGTGGAGGAGGCACAGGCGCACCCACGAGGTGCCGCGTTGCGACCCGTGGCGCCCGACAAGCAGGTGGGTCAGGGCAGCCAAATCCGATGCGGGCGAAAGAGGGCTCGCGCTGCTGACCCGATGACCAATCCTGGCCATTGACGCGTGGTAAAGGGTCGGAAAACTTTTGCCTGTGCTTGAAACAGCTCTCAACAGGGGGTGGAAGCCAGGTTTGCTCCCCGGCTACGAATCGGGGCTGTTTTCTCGGGCACGAATGTTTCCCGTCTTCCTGTTGGCCCTGTTCATCTGCGGATTCGAGGAGCCGGCGCACGCCCAGAGGCAAATGGAATCGCTGGGCCGTGGCCTGGTGGCACTGCGAAGAAGCTCCACCGAGGTTTACGTCTCCTGGCGGCACTTGGGCAACGACCCGCAAGATCTGGCTTTCAACTTGTACCGCGTCACCGGCACCACGACCAATCGTCTCAATGCCGCGCCGCTCGCCCAGACCACCGATTACGTGGATCGCCCGCCGGGATTCGCCCTGGCCCATACCTACTTTGTTCGCACCGTGCGGGGCGGGGTGGAAGTGGATGATGTCTGGGCGCATCCGCAGGGGCGCTCGGCATTCACCGTGCCGCCGAACGCGCCGGTGCCCACGGACGCTCAGGGACGCGTGGCGCCGTACCTGAGCATCCCGCTGCAGGTGCCGCCGGGTGGGACCACGCCCGACGGGGTGAGTTACACGTACTCCCCGAACGACGTGAGCCCGGGAGACCTGACAGGCGACGGTGAATACGAACTGGTGGTGAAGTGGGACCCGTCCAACAGCAAGGACAACTCGCAATCGGGCTACACCGGCAACGTGTATTTGGACGCCTACCGTCTGGACGGAACGCTGCTGTGGCGCATCGACCTGGGGCGGAACATCCGGGCGGGGGCGCATTACACGCAATTCATGGTTTACGACCTGGACGGCGACGGCCGGGCCGAAGTGGCGTGCAAAACGGCACCGGGCACGCGGGACGGTCAGGGCAACTGGGTGTTGATGCCCGGAGACAATCCCAACGCCGATTATCGAAACAGTTCCGGCTACATTCTGAGCGGGCCGGAGTATTTGACCATTTTTGACGGGCGAACCGGGGCGGCCCTGTGGACCACCAACTATCTGCCCCCGCGCGGCTCGGTCAGTTCCTGGGGCGACAGTTACGGCAACCGTGTCGACCGGTTTCTGGCGTGCGTGGCGTATCTGGACGGGGTGCGTCCCAGCCTGGTCATGTGCCGCGGCTACTACACCCGCACGGTGCTGGTGGCCTGGGACTGGCGGAACGGCCGGCTGACGCATCGCTGGACCTTCGACAGCAATGCCAGCGGCTGGAGCGCGTACGCCGGCCAGGGGAATCACAATTTGTCGGTGGCCGACGTGGACGGGGACGGGCGCGACGAGATCGTGTATGGAGCCTGTGTGATCGATGACAACGGCCGCGGCCTTTACTCCACCCGGTGGGGCCATGGCGATGCGATGCACGTTTCCGACATGGACCCCGATCGGCCCGGCTTGGAAGTCTGGCAGGTTCACGAAAGCCCCTCCGCCGTGGGCGGCGGCTCCTTTCGAGACGCCGGAACCGGAGAGTTGATCTGGGGCCTGGAAAGCACGGGCGACACGGGGCGGGGCCTGGCCGCACCCATCGACGGACGTTACCCCGGCTACCAGTTTTGGTCGTCGGTCTCGCCCGGCGTACTCAACCGTTCCGGCCAGCCGATTTCCTCGAGTCGGCCTTCCATCAATTTTGCCGTCTGGTGGGACGCGGATGTGTTGCGCGAGCTGCACGACAGCGCCGGCAGCGGCGGTCGGGATGCCAAATTGGACAAGTGGACGGGCAATGGCGTGCAGCGCCTCCTGAGCTTCTACACGGTCGACGGAGGGGCGTACAACATCAACGGCACCAAGGCCAATCCCTGCCTCAGCGGGGACATCCTCGGGGACTGGCGCGAGGAGATCCTTCTGCGCAGTGCCGACAACTCGCGACTGATGTTGTTCGTCCCGGTCAGCCCCGCCACCAATCGGTTCCGCACGTTTCTGCACGACCCCACGTATCGGCTGGCACTGGCCTGGCAAAACGTGGCCTATAATCAGCCGCCACATCCCGGTTTCTACGTGGGGCCCGGCATGGACGAACCGCCGGTCCTTCCCGTGTCCGATGCAACCGTGGCCTGGATCGGTGGCGGGGACAATCGCTGGGACGCCACAGCGGCGCGCTGGGTGGTCCACAACCTCTGGACCCAAACCGTGGTCACCAACTTTCAAAACGGCCAGTCCGTGCTTTTCGATCAGCGGGGCGCCGGCGCATCCCGGGTTACCCTGTCCGGGGTATGGCAACCTGTCCAGGTGACCGTTCATGCCCCCACCGATTACGAGTTGGCGGGCGGCGGGTTGGCGGGTTCGATGTCCCTGACCAAGGCCGGGACGGGCACGCTCACGTTGGCCAACACGAACGCATTCACCGGTCCCACGGAGGTGGCCGAGGGCGGGCTGGTGGTCAACGGGGCCCTGGTGGCCAGCCCGGTGCGGGTCCGGCCCGGGGTGTGGTTGAACAGCCGCCTGGCGGGGGCGGGGGTCCTGGGCGCAGGTGCCGTGCTGGGACGCAACTGCATTCTCGATCCGGGGCCGTCCCGCGGCGCGGCCGGAGTCCTGACCATTTCGAATCACCTGGTCCTGCAGAATGCGCGGCTGTGGTTCGATCTGTCCTCGGACCCGTCCGGAACCCTCAGCCCCGGGGATCGCGTGCGAGTGTTCGGTTCGCTCACTCTTGCCGGAACCAATCGCATCGAGCTGAACCTCCTGGCCGGGCAACTGGCTCCGGGGGTTTACCCGCTGTTGGAGTACACCGGTCCGATCACCGGGGGCCTGCCGCAATTGGAGCTGGTTCAACCGCCGGTGCCGGGTCTGGTGCTCACACAGGGGGCCGGTTTCATCGGGCTGTGGATGCCCCACCCGCTTCCGCCGGGAGGCCGCCTTCTGGTCTGGAGGGGTTCCGGGTCGCAGTGGGACCTGGGGCTGACGCCGAACTGGTTGGACGCCGGACAGCCGACCGGCTTCCGCAACGGCGATCAGGTGCGGTTTGACGACACGGGCGCGGCAGCCGCCCAGGTTGTGTTGACGGGGACGCTGGAACCGGCGCAGGTGGTCGTGGACGCCGCGACGGATTACGCGTTCACAGGGCCCGGGAGGCTTGCAGGCGCGACCCGCCTGGTCAAAGCCGGAGCCGGCACCTTGACCCTGGCCACGACCAACACCTTCCGTGGCGGCGTTGTTTTGAGCAACGGAGTCCTGGCGCTCTCCGGACCGGAGCCGGGGGGTCTGACCGCCAACGAGTTCGCGCCGGGAACCGGCCCGATCCTGTTCCACGGCGGCACGCTCCAACTGTACGGTTACGGTCTCCGCGACAATACCAGTACCTACGGACGATTGACCAACCAGTTGGTGGTGCCGCCCGGACAGCGCGGGATCGTTCGCGCCGGACCGCGTCAGACGCTGGCCAGCCCCGTGACCGGCAGCGGCACACTGGAGCTCCACGTCGATTATGTTCGGGGCGAGGTCACCGGCGACTGGACAACCTTTTCCGGTCGACTGCTGGTCCGGGCCTCCACCGGCACACCGGCCTCCTCGACCTACGACGATTTCCGGGTGGGCACCGCGGCCGGTTTCCCACGGGCCCGGGTTCATCTGGGCACCGGTGTGGCCATGTACAGTCGCGCGCCCGCCAACAGCGTGATCCCCATCGGCGAACTCGCCGCCGAGGAAGGGGCCCTGATGCTGGCCGGCGGCGGATCCGGTTTGGGCGCGCAAAACGCGGTGACCTGGCAGGTCGGCGGCCTCGACACCTCTGCAACGAACGCCGCCCTCCTCAGTGGCGCCATCGCACTTGTCAAAGAGGGCACCGGCACATGGGCGTTGAGCGGTTCCAACAGCTACACGGGCTCGACCTTCGTGCGGCGCGGGACCCTGGTCGTGTCCGGTGACCAACGGGCCGCCACGGGCATGGTGCAGGTGCTGCCCGGAGCTGTCCTGGCGGGCACGGGAGTGATCGGTGGCGTGACCACGGTGGAAGGATCCCTGCGTCCAGGTGGTCCGGAGCCGGGTACACTCACCTTCGCGCGCGACCTGGTGCTGACGTCGGGGGCAGAGACTTCGATGAAGCTCGCCGGGGCCCCGCCCTTGCACGACCGCCTGGTCGTGGAAGGCACCTGTCGGTTGGGAGGCCGGCTCCGCGTCGTGGCCCTGAGCCCCGATCCCTTCCAGGCCGGACAGCGGTTCCGCCTCATTCAGGCCGCAACCTTGTGGGGCAGCTTCGCCGAATACGAGCTTCCCGAAATCGAGCCGGGCCTGAGATGGCGCACCGACCGGCTCGGCGTGGATGGAACCCTCTGGGTGGTGCGGACCGACCCGCCCCGGCTCAGGCATGTGGCACGGGCAGGGGAGCAGCTCGTGCTTCGCGCAGACCAGGGCACACCGGGCTGGCCGGTGCGGCTCCTGCGCAGCGCGGACCTGACACGACCCCTGCCAGAATGGGAGGTCGTGGCGGAAGCGGCGTTCGACGAGTCGGGCGCCATCGAGATGGCAGTCCCCGTTGACGGTGTCCAACCGGCCGCATTCTTCTGCCTCCAGGTGCCGTGAACGAAAACTGCCAGGTCGGGGAACGGGCGACCCGCCCGCCGGTGCAGGGCCACCGGACGACCGCTGCAAACGCCGTGGCGGCGTGTGCAGTCGGCGTCGGGATTTGCACTGGCCTTCGGTCCCCGTGCGCGAGCAAGCTGTCGAGGGGCGCGCCGGAGAAGATCGGGCACGCCCACCGAGGCCAACCACCATGAAGAACCTCGCTCCAGTCTGGAATCGGATCCCCGGCCTCCTCGTGGGGGCACACCTCCTGGCCGCGGCCATCGAAAACGGTGCGCACGCATCCGAGGGAACGCCCCCGTTCTGGGCCCACGCACAGCGCCCGCCCATGGGCTGGAACAGCTGGGATTGCTTCGGCACCACCGTGACCGAGGCCCAGACGCGTGCGCAGGCGGACGTCATGGCCGCCCTGTTGCGCCCCCATGGCTGGGAATACATCGTCGTGGACATCCAATGGTACGAGCCGCAGGCACGGGGCTACGGTTACCGCGAAGGCGCCGAACTCACCATGGATGAATGGGGCCGGCTCTGGCCCGCGACCAATCGGTTTCCCTCCTCCGCCCACGGAGCCGGTTTCAAGCCCCTGGCCGACTACATTCACCACAAGGGCCTCAAGTTTGGTGTCCACCTCATGCGCGGCATCCCGCGTCAGGCAGTGCATCGAAACACCCCTGTCAAGGGTACATCGTACCGCGCCCGCGACATCGCCAACACCAACAGCGTGTGCCCGTGGAACCCGGACATGTACGGCGTGCAAGCCACCCATCCCGGCGCACAGGCCTGGTACGATTCCGTGTTCGAGCTGCTGGCCGCGTGGGGCGTGGATTATGTCAAGGTGGACGACATCAGCCGGCCCTATCACGATCACGAAGGCGAAATTGAATTGATTCGCCGGGCCATCGATCGCTGTGGTCGGCCCATGGTCCTGAGTCTGTCGCCGGGCGAAACCCCGCTGAGCGCCGGCGACCACGTCGTCCGCCATGCCAACCTTTGGCGAATCAGCGATGATTTCTGGGACAACTGGCCGGCCCTGTGGGAGCAGTTCGAGCGTTTGCATCAGTGGACTCCCTTTCGCGGGCCGGGGCACTGGCCGGATGCGGACATGCTCCCGCTGGGGGTTTTGGAGTTTGGCCGGCGCACCACCCGGTTCACCCGGGACGAACAGGTCACGTTGATGACGCTCTGGTGCATGGCCCGTTCGCCCCTCATGTTCGGGGGTGATCTCACCCGGTTGGATGCCTGGACGCTTTCGTTGCTGACCAATCGCGAGGTGTTGGCGGTCCATCAAAGCAGTCGCGGCAACCGGCAATGGTTTCGGCAGGAACATCGCATTGCATGGATCGCGGAAGACCCGGCCACGGGAGACCGGTTCCTGGCCCTGTTCCATGCCCCGCCGCCAGCGTCCCTGGATCCCGACCGCGCCGTCTGGCAAAGCCCCTTGGTGAACGGCCAAACGCCGGGGCAGGGCGTGGAAGTGGATGTGGCGCTCCACGGGGCACGAGAATTGTTCCTGGTGGTCACCGATGGCGGCGATGACAATTTCGGCGACCACGCCAACTGGGTCGAGCCGCGCCTTGTGATGGAGGGGGGTGAACTGGCCCTGGTCGATTTGCGGTGGCGCTCGGCACAGACCGGCTGGGGCCAGATCGGCATCGGCCGCGACGCCGGGGGCGGCCCCATGCGGGTGGCGGGCCGCGTCATCACCAACGGCATCGGCACGCACGCATTCTCGGTGCTGGCCTATGACCTGCCGACCGGCGTCCGCCGCTTCCGCGCCTTTGCCGCGCTGGACGACGAGGCAGTGCGCCTGCCGCGCGGGGCCACCGTCCGATTCCTGCTCTTCACCAACGATCCTCTCCCCACCTCGCCGCCCTGCACGGTCTCCGTGGACCTCACAGAACTGGGCTTTTCCGGGCCGGTGCGCGTGCGGGATTTGTGGGCCCAACAGGACCTGGGCCGGTTCGAAGGTCGCTTCGGCGTGGAACTGCGACCGCACGCGGCGGGTTTGTACCGGTTGACGCCGGTGCGTCGTGCGTCCTCCACAGGTCAGCCCGGCGCCACCCGCTTGTGGCGATCTGCGGCGCCGGGCTCGGCTCCCCGCTCCCTGCCCCCGTCCATGATCGGGGAAAAGCTCGACCGCGGCCTGATCGCCTTTCTCCAGACCAACGGGCAGACATTTGTGAGCTGGCGGCTCCTGCTCCGGGACCCGCCCGCCGTGCGTTTCTGGGTGGATCGCAGCCCGGACGGCCAAACGAACTGGCAGCCGTGCACACCCGAGCCGCTGGCCGACCGCTGCAACTTTGTGGATCCGCACAGCGCTGGCCGGCGGTGGTTTTATCGCGTGCGCGCGCTGGGGCCGAACGGGCGCGTCGAAACCTCGGCGCCGGTCCGGGCCGAACCGGTCGAGGGCCCCACCGCCTTCCGCCGCATCCGTCTCCAGGGCAACTACCGATTCGACAAGGTCGGCCTCGGGGATTTGGACGGTGACGCAGCCCTCGACTTCGTGATCAAACAACCCCACCAGGTCAGCGACCCCGGGGTGTGGCGGCCCAGCGAGGACACCTTCAAGCTCGAAGCCTATCGCAGTGACGGCACGTTCCTGTGGCGACGCGATCTCGGCTGGAACATCGAGCAGGGCGTCTGGTGGTCGCCCCTGCTGGTCTACGACCTGGACGGGGACGGGTGCGCCGAGGTCGCGGTCAAAACGGCTCCCACGGACGTGGATTATCGCGACGCGACCGGCCGGGTCACGCGCGGCCCCGAATGGTGCTCCATTCTCGACGGCCGCACCGGGCGGGAGCTGGCCCGGGTGGACTGGCCCGAACGCGGCAATGTGGCGGACTGGGGGGATCCCAACAACAACCGTGCCTCGCGCCACCTCATGGGCGTGGCCTACCTGGACGGGCGCCGGCCCGCCCTGCTGCTCCTTCGCGGCACCTACACCAAGATGGTGGTCCACGCGTATCATTTCCAGGAAGGCCGACTGGTGCCCGTCTGGCAGTGGTGTGGCGATGACGAACGACCCCCTGTCCGCGGCCAGGGCATGCACGGGGTGCATACCGTGGACCTGGACGGCGACGGCCGCGATGAAATTGTGCTCGGCGCGGCCGTGCTGCGTCCCGGCGGCCGCCTCTTCTGGAACCTGGGCATGGGCCACCCGGACGCGGTGTACGTGTCCGATGTGTTGCCCCATCGGCACGGTTTGGAAATCATGTACGGCTTCGAAACCCGCCAGCCGCGTCACGGAATCTGTCTGGTCGAGGCCCGCACCGGCCGCCTGATCTGGGGTTGCGATCATCCCACCGATCATGTCCACAGTCAGGGGATGTTCGGCGATTTTGATCCGGACCATCCCGGGCCGGAGTTCTATGCCGGGGAAAAATTCAAGCCGGACCGCTGGGTTTACGGTGCCCGGGACGGCCGGCTGTTGTCGCAGGAAGACCTGGGCAGTTTGTCGCCCTGCGCCCTTTGGTGGGCCGACGGCTGGATCCGCTGGGTTGCGGTGCGCGGGCGGATCGGTCCGTACCGCGGTCCCGGCATGGACGTTTATGAAGGCCGGGTCGTTGCCGTGGGGGATGTTTTGGGCGACTGGCGCGAAGAACTCATTACGTGCGTGCCGGGCGAGCTGCGCATTTACACCACCACGCGGCCCTCGGGCAGCCGGCGGTTGTGCTGGCTCCATGATCGCGCCTACCGCACGGGCCTGGCCCATGCCGCAATGGGTTACCTCTTTCCGCCCCAGCCAACCGGTTCGCTGATCCTCACGGTGCCCTGAGCCGTGCGGTGGTTTCTTCAGCCGCGAGGCTTTTCATTGCGGGCAAACCACGATCGCAGCAACTGCTGACGCTCCGTGGGACTCGCCGCCGGACGTGTGTCCCGCCGGTCCTCGCCGTGTTCCACGCTCCAGCCATGCCATTCGCGGAACGCGTGATAACTCCAGTCCCAGCCCCACGCCTCGAAGATGTCGATCAGGTCGCGGAGATAACGGGCAGCGCTCCCGTCCGGGGCCCAGCGAATGGCGCTGAATTCGCCCACGTAGATGTGCATTCCGTAACGAAGCTGGAACGCACGCACGGGTTCCAGCACCGCCTCGAGTCGACGCTTGTCCCAAAACTCGCCGCGGATCGGCCCGGGATACCGGAGCGGCTCCCCCGAATCGTAAACGCCCTGATGCGTAAAGGCATGAGGCTCGTACATGTGCACGCTGTACACCACGTTCGAGACCGCCAGCGGCACAAAATCCACAAACCCCGCTGGTCCGCCCCAGCCGGCCGGTTCCACAATCAGCGTTCGCGTGGGATCGACGCCCCGGATTGCCCGCGCCACCCGCTCCGCCAGCGCCGGCCAGTCGTCGCAACCCTCCTCCACGAAATTCTCCACCGGCTCATTGACCAGGTCGTAGCCCCAGAGGATCCGATGACCGCGGAACCGTCGCGCGATGCGTTCCCACACCTCGACAAGTTTGGCCTGCGCCCGCGGATTCGTGAACAACTCGTCGTTGGCGGCCACGTAACCGCCCGCGATGGCACGCCCGCCGGGCGGCGAATGCAGATCCACCACCACATACAATCCATACCGCTCACACCAGGGCAGCGCCGCCTCGAGCTTCTGCAGTTCCCCCTCCAGCCAGGCATCGTAGGTGTCCAGCGAAGGCCGTTCCCCGGGTGCCGCCTGCCGGACCAACTGCCACCGCACCAGATTCGCATTCCATTCCCGGCCCAACACTCGGAGCCCTTCCGGATCGATGTGCGGACTCACCATGGCACCGCGCAGACGCGGCAACGGATGTCCCTTGTACGGTTCCGACGGCCTCGAAGCCGGCGCGGGCCGGGGTGGGGCGGCAATGGTCAGGCGCACGTCATCGAACCATACTTGCCCGGCCACTTCTTCCAACCCGAGCACCAGCCGCACCGCGGTCGCATCCGACGGAATTCGCGCCGTGAAGGCCACCCGCTGCCAGTCGAAACTGCCGGACTCGATTTCCGCCTGCGGCCACAACCGGCGCTGGGGAGTTTCCACCGCCAACATGAACTTGATGCCATTCCAGGGTCGGGGCTTGGGTGTGATCCCCTCCGCTCGGACCCGGGCCGTGCCACGGATCAGGCAGCCGCGCGCCGACTCCACCGGCAGGCTCCGCCGCACCACCGTCGAACCGCCCGCCGCGCCGGCTGCGCGTTGCAATGTCAGCGCCCGACCTCCCTGGTAACCGGGTCCCCAAGCCAGGGGTCCCTCCCAGCCCGCGGCAGGTTCGGCCTCCTCGAAACCCGTCTCGTACCACGCCGCAGAAGCGGGCGCCGCGGCCAGGCGCACTTCGCTTCCGCCACAAACGAGAAGCACGAGCACCTGGCAAAGTCCGGAGACGGCCCGGTACCGGGCGCCGTCAGGGGTCGAAATGAATCGGGCTGGCCGGCGGAACGCTTTCATTTCCTCGATTTCACGTTGGTTCGTCATGGGGGCAATCGTCGCCCCGGGCGGTGCGGCAGCAAAACCGACTCCCTTCTAACGCAACGCCCGCCGTGGGCAATGCGATTCTGCCGGCGCGCCCCTCGAATGGAGATCGGAACGCCCGGCACGGTCCGAGCGAATGCGGTTGCCCCTCGCGTGTTTCGAGTCCAAAGTTAAGCGGTTGCGGGCGGGTGACGATGCATTGCAAATCTTACAAGCGATTGGCCATGACCGGGGGCTGCGCCAAAAGCAGGCCCGCGCCTTCGGGGCCCTGGCCAACGGGCTTGGCCCGAGAGGATCAGACGGAAACCGATGCGGCGAGGGCGCGGCGTGCCCCGGCGAGGGCACGGTTCTCAGGCACCTCGTCCGCCTCCATGGCAGTGCGGCGCCTGCCCCCGACTCGTTGGCGAGCGCGTTTCACACCGGCCCATCGATCCCTGTGGCCCCGACGCCTCCACGGGGACGGACCCTGGATCTCGGTGCGATGTCTCTCGAAGAACTCAGACGCACGGTCATCGTAAGCACCCTGCGAACCACCCGGCTGTTCGGAGGGCTGCCCTCCGAGGACCTGTCGGAAGTGGCCGCGATCACCACGGTCAAACCCCTGGCCAAGGGTGAGTATTTGTTCCGCCAGGGACAGCCCGCCCGCGGGTTTTACATCGTCCAGAAAGGGGCGGTGAGCGTGCATCGCGTGACCCCCACGGGCAAAGAACAGGTAATCTGCGTTTTTCGCGCCGGCGAAAGTTTCGCCGAGGCCGCCCTGGTTTCGCCGGGAGGCTATCCGGCCGATGCTCGCGCGGTCGAAGCCTCCCAGGTCCTGCTGGTGGAAAAGGAGGGATTCCTGGCACTGTTGCGGCGACATCCCGAGCTGGGCCTGCGCATGCTGGCCTCCATGAGCCTGCATTTGCGCACCCTGGTGGGGCAATTGGAGGATCTGGCACTCAAGGACGTCGAGACCCGGCTTGCCAACTGGCTGTTGAAACGCTGCCCGGCCGCCTCCGATCAACCGGTGACCATCCAGTTGGATGTCACCAAGCGGGTGTTGGCGTCGGAGCTCGGCACCGTGAGCGAAACCCTCTCCCGCACCTTTGCCCGGTTCCGGCGGGACCGACTCGCCCTCGTGAAGGGGCGGACCATCACCATCCCCAACCCGGCGCGGCTGCGCCAACTGCTCCTGCAACGACTGGGCGAACCTGCCCCCGCCGGAGATTTGGAAACGGAGCCGCGCGGCCGGCGCATGCACGCAGTGGCCCTCGATACCCCCTGTGCGCAGCCCTGACGGCTAGACGACCGCGGGCCACCAGCGTCGCAGCCGCAGCGCGTTGCCGATCACCAGGAAATCCGACAGCCCCATCGCCAGCGCGCACAGAACCGGGCTCAAAAACCCCAGCGCCGCCAGCGGCACACCCAGCGCGTTGTAAAAAAACGCCCAGAACAGGTTCTGATGAATCGTCCGTAAACTCGCCCGGGCCAGAGCGAGTGCCTCCGGCACCGCCCGCAAATCCGCCCGAAGCAACACCAGGTCCGCGGCCTCGCGGGCCACATCCGTGGCACGGGCCACGGCAATCCCCAGGTCGGCTTGCTCCAGGGCCGGCGCGTCGTTGATCCCATCCCCCACGAAGGCCACCCGTTCCCCTTGCGCCTGCAGCCGCTGGATCTCCCGTGCCTTGGCCTCGGGCCGAACCTCGGCCAGCACTTGCGTCGCGTCCAGGCCCAGATCCCGGGCCAGCACCTGCGCCACCGCTGCGCTGTCCCCGGTCACCATCCCGACGCGCAGCCCCATTCGATGCAATGCCCGGACGACTTCAACCGCGCCGGGCTTCACCGCGTCCCGAACCGCGAACAGAGCCACCAGGCGGTCGTTCCGGGCAAAACCCAGCACCGTGGCCGCCTGCTCCTGCCACTGGCGAACCAACTCGGCTCCGGCATCGACGGCCACACCCTCCTCTGCCAACCACCGCAACGCACCCAGGCGCAACTCGACCGGATCGCCTTCCGGTCCTGCGCCCGCCGGGGCCAGCCGCGCCCTTACACCCGCACCGCGCACTTCGCGCCATTGTTGCAGACCGGGCGCCCCGGCCTCTGCACCCTCGCGGCGGAGTCTCTCTCGACTGTACGCGGCCACCGCCCGGCTCATCGGATGAGCCGAGGGTTCCGCCAACGCAAGCACCAAGGGCCACAGCCCGGGCTCGACCTCTGCCAGCACTTCCGCCGCGACCACTTCCGGCCGGCCCTGCGTCAGCGTGCCCGTCTTGTCGAACAAAACGGTAGTCAATCGCCCCGCCTTCTCCAGCGCCACACCGTCCCGGATCAAAATGCCGCGGCGCGCAGCCACGTTGGCCGCGGCCATGATGGCCGCCGGCGTCGCCAGTCCCATCGCGCACGGGCAGGCCACGATCAAAACCGCCGCCGCAATTACGAAAGCCGCTGCAGCCCCCTCCGGAGGCGCCGCCGGCCACAACCAGGGCGCCAGGGCGTCGTGGACCCGGCGCGCCGACTCCGGCCAGACTCCCCACCACAGCCCTGCCGCCGCCGCCAGAGCGATGACCGCCGGCACGAACACCGCGCTCACCCGATCACCGAGTCGCTGAATCTCGGCCCGACTCTGCTGCGCCCGTTGCACGGCGCCAATGATGTGTGCCAGCACCGTGGCCGCGCCCGTGGCCGTCACCCGCATCACCAGCCGCCCGTTCAACACGGTCGTGCCCGCGAACAAGCGCGCCCCGGGCCCTTTCTCCACAGGTACGGACTCGCCCGTCAGCATCGATTCGTCCACGGCCGATTCCCCCTCCAGCACCTCACCGTCCACCGGCACACGATCGCCCGGTCCCACCATTACCCGGTCTCCCACGCGCAGGGCGCTGACCGGAACCACCTCCTCGGCTTTTGCAGGACCCCCTGTCACGCCGGGCCCGGCGCCGCTGAGGCGCCGCGCCCGGGGCGGCCGCAGATCCATCAACGCCCGGAGCGCATCCGAGGCCCGGGCGGTCATGCGAGCTTCCAACCAATGACCGAGACTGATCAGGGTGATGATCGCCGCGGCTTCCATGAAATACACGTGATGGCCGCGGCCCGTTGCCAACACCCACGCGCTGTACAGGTATGCGGTCGACGAGCCCAGCGCCACCAGCGTGTCCATGTTGGCCCCGCCGACGCGCAACTGTTGCCAGGCCCCCCGATAAAAGGGCGCCCCGCAAAAGACCTGGACCACGCTGGCCAGACCGAACCCCATCCAGTGAAACCACCGCTGCATGCCCCACCCGAACACCCACTCGCCCAGCATCAGCGGGACCGTGCCAGCGATGCCCACCCACAGATTCCACTGCCACCGGCGTACCCGTTGACCGACCCCTTCCAACACTTCTTCACTCAGGGGCTCGGCCCGATACCCTGCGCGTCGCAATGACTCCACCAACACGCCGGGCTGGGGCGATGCGCCGGACCGCCACCGCACCGTGGCGCGTCCGTTGCCCAGCTCCACGAGCACCTGATCCACCGCCGGGACCGCCTGCAGCGCCTCGGTCACTTTGCGCACACACCCCTGACAGTTCATGCCCTGCACCGCCAGCACGGTCACGGCCGCCTCCGGGCTCTCCGGGTTCGCCTCAGTGAGATGCTCGCTCGCCGTCGAATCCATACGCCTTCAGTCTAGCACTCTGGGGAAAAAGTGCCGGTTTTTTAGGCGGCCGGCGCGGGAACGCGGCGGGCGATATGCGGGGGGTTGGCTTCCGCCGACTCCCGTCGGCGGCTACAGGGAAACTGGTAGCCGCCGCCGTCAGGCGGCGGACCAGGAGACCTGAAGACAGCCCGCTGCCTGGCCGGCTGTCGAACAAAGCCCGGTTTCGAAGGAGTGAGCGTCGGTTTTCGGGGAAAACCCGCGTGTTTTTTCCAAGCATAATGACATGTCGAACAGCCTCGCACGATGGCAACCTCCGCGGCCACGGATCGGTCCGCGAATTGACCCGCCAACCTCCATCGCAGCTTTCCTGAGATCCGCCGACTCCCGTCGGCAGCTACGTCGTCGGCACCCCATAAGGCCCGAGTCCCGTGAACCCCGGGATTTCGACCCAACGTCGTGTCCACGAGATGGACGAGCGTCGGCTTTGCGGCGAAATCCGTCGGCCCCGTGTCTTCGAGGAGAGACTCCGTCGAAAGCGAATCTCGAAGGAGTGCGGGGCCAGCGGGAAAAATAAAATTTGGTGCCCGCGACAGGATTTGAACCTGTACGGTGTTACCCACTAGAACCTGAATCTAGCGCGTCTGCCAATTCCGCCACGCGGGCACTCCGAATGGCACGGCAATATATACCTCACTCCACGTCATGTGGCAAGAGGGGGGCTGAACCGGCAACCTTTGGCTGGCTCGAGTGACTCGCACCCCTGGACACACGCCGCCCAACACCCGGGGAGTTTCAATCCCCCTGCGGGCCTTGCCAGCCATCACCGGCCGGGGCATTGCCTTCCGGGGCCGTCCCCGTGTAGCTTCAAGCCTGTTTATGACGAAACCGACAGCCGGGGACGTGGGCGGCCCGGAGACGCCGCCGAGTGATTTCATCCGCGACATCGTCCGCCAGCATCTCGCGGAGGGACGGTACGAGCGGATTCACACCCGCTTTCCGCCCGAGCCGAACGGTTACCTCCACATCGGCCACGCCAAAAGCATCTGCCTCAACTTCGGCATCGCCCGCGAGTTCGGTGGCATCTGCAACCTCCGGATGGACGATACCAACCCCACCAAGGAGGACATCGAATACGTCGAGGCCATCTGCGAGGACGTGCGCTGGTTGATCGCCGGTTGGGCTGACCACTGTCTCGGCCTCAAACCCCGGGGCCGAAAACCGGACACCGTGAGTCGCAACGGTGCCACGGATTATTATCTGCCCGCGGTTGTGGGACCCGCCACCTCCGATGCGTTGGAACCCTTCTTCGCCTCCGACTACTTCGAGCAGCTCTACGAATTTGCGCTGCAGCTCATCCGCAAGGGCAAAGCCTACGTTTGTGACCTGTCGCCCGAGGAGACCGACCGTTACCGGGGCGCCCCCGACCGGCCCGGTCGCGAAAGCCCCTGGCGCAACCGCAGCATCGAGGAAAACCTCGACCTCTTCCAACGCATGCGCGCCGGCGAATTCCCGGACGGTGCCCGCACCCTCCGCGCCAAGATCGACATGGCCTCGCCCAACGTCTGGCTGCGGGATCCGGTCCTGTACCGCATCCGCCATGCCGAACACCACCACACCGGTCGCGCCTGGTGCATCTACCCGACCTACGACTTCGCCCACTGTCTCAGCGATTACATCGAAGGCATCACCCACAGCATCTGCACCCTCGAGTTCGAGGTGCACCGCCCCCTGTACGACTGGATCCTCGAAAACCTCGACCTGCCGCGGCCGCTGCCCCGACAATACGAGTTTGCCCGTCTGAACCTCTCCTACACCGTCATGAGCAAGCGCAAGCTGCTGCAGTTGGTGCGCGAGGGAGCCGTCCGCGGCTGGGACGACCCCCGGCTGCCCACCCTGCGCGGCCTGCGCCGGCGCGGCGTCACACCCGAAGCCATCCGCAACTTCGCCTACCGCATCGGGATCACCAAGTACGATGGCTTGACGGAAATGGCCGTCCTGGAGCATGCGATCCGCGAGGACCTGAACCGGCGTGCGCTGCGACGCCTCGCCGTGCTCCGGCCCCTGCGTCTCATCATCACCAACTACCCCGAAGAGCGGGTCGAGGAGGTCGAGGCCGTCAACAACCCCGAAGATCCCTCCGCCGGGACCCGCCGTGTGCCGTTCAGTCGCGAGTGTTACATCGAACAGGAGGATTTCCTGGAAAACCCGCCCCCGCAGTTCTTCCGGCTCCGGCCGGGCGGTGAGGTCCGGCTGAAATACGCGTACATCATCCGGTGCGACGAGGTGATCAAGGATGCCTCCGGCCGGCCCGTGGAGCTGCGGTGCACGGCCGATCTGGAAAGCAAGGCCGGCGGGCGCAACGCCCAGCGCAAGGTCAAAAGCGCCATCCACTGGGTCAGCGCCCGTCACGCGGTGCCGGCCGAATGCCGGTTGTACGACCGACTCTTCACGGTGCCGGAGCCGGATCTGCTGCCCGACTGGCGTTCCGCCCTGAACCCGAACTCGCTCGAGGTGGTCACCGCCTGGTGCGAACCGGCGCTGGCCGCGGCCCGGCCCGAAGAACGGTATCAGTTCGAGCGCCTCGGCTACTTCGCACTCGACCCGGACAGTGCGCCCGGCCGGCTCGTCTTCAACCGCACCATCTCCCTCAAAGACGCCTGGGCCAGGGAGCGCCAAAAAGCCGGCCTCTAACGCCCCTCCGCCCCTTCCCGGGGCCGAATCCCAAAGCGCGCCAGCTCCAGCTCCACCCGTTCCAACGGCAACCCGACCACGTTGGTGAAGGAGCCGCTGATCTCTTCCACGATCCATTCCCCGTGATCCTGAACGGCATAGGCCCCCGCCTTGTCCAGGGGGTCGATGGCCCTCAAGTAACGCGTGATCTGGGCTTCCGTCAGCGCACGAAACCGCACCTCCGTGCGCACCGCGAACAACGCCTCCCGATGTGTCCGCAGATGCAGCACACTCACTCCCGTCACCACCTGATGCGTGCGCCCCGACAACGCCCGCAACATCCGGCGCGCATCCTCCCACGTGGCGGGCTTGGCCAGAATCTGCCGTTCCAAAAACACCAACGTGTCCGCCGCCAGCACCACCCCATCCGGATGCTGCTTGGCCACCGCCCGCGCCTTCCGGTGAGCGTTCAACTGACACAACTCCACCGGCGACAACTGATCCCACTCGAGTTCCGGCACCCGCGGCGGGATCACCTCGAATTCAAACCCCGCCTGGCGCAGCAACTCGGCCCGCCGCGGAGATGCCGAGGCCAGAATCAGCAGCGAAACAGGTTCGGTCTCCATGTCTGCCTCTGCCCTTCTGTTCGTTCGCCGCCCGCCCTATTCCACGAGATCGCTCCGGTGATTCACCCGGCTCTGGAGTTGATGCAGGATCGGTTGGGCCCGGGCCAGCGCGGTCTGGCCCGTTTGACCGCGAAACGACTCCAGACTGATCCGCACGACCGCGATGGGGTCGCCATTGCGATCCCGTAGCGGTGCGACCACCGTGGCGACCTCTTTGCCCGGCACGTAATACGGGCGGCCCTCCGACAACACCCGTTCCTCCGTGGGCCCGCCCGGCTGGCCCACGGCCCCCCGGTCCCGCGCCGCCACCAGTTCCAGCCGTGCAGATTCCCCCCGCGGCACGTACACCCGCAGATCGCGGACCCGCGGATACCGCTGCAGCAGCTCCTCCACCAGCTTTTGCGCCGGCGGCTCCAGCGGCGTGTACACCACGCGGGCCTCGGCGAAGTAGCTCACCGCATCGGACTTGGTCCAAAACCCCAGACGGCCGCGAGTGAACGAGGTGTCGGTCAGGGGCGGGATCAGTTCCCGACCGTTGAGGCGGCAGACAATCTGGTGGCCCCGGCATTCCACGCCCAGCTCGTGCCAGACGCCCGCCGGCACCTCCACTTGGGGCCCGATGGGCTGGCTCCGCAGCCCGTCGACGACCTTGTAAAACCGGAAGGTGTTGCCCAGGCCACTGGCACGGACCACGTAGAAGTTCCGCTCGTCCTGCCACCGAAACACCAACCCGGCCATCTGCTCGCGCCGGCCGCGCACCAGTTTGAAGCGCGTGGTGAACACGAAATCGCCGAACACCACCGGCTCGTACACCAGCATCGGAAAACGCTCGTCCGTATCGTCCTCGGACAGCTGCGCCAGCACCGGCCGCCGACTCACCACCGGGGCCTTGTCCGACAAGGGCGGCAGTTGGGAAGGGACTTCGTCCCAGACAATCTGCCAATTCCCGGGTGCACCCTGACCCGCCAGGACACTGCGAAATCCCTCGGGCGTCCGGCCGACCCAACCGGGGCCGAAGTCAAAGGCCAGTTCCGCCCCCGCAGCCTGCCAGGCCAACCAGCATCCAACCACCAGACATCCCAGCCGTTGCATCCGTGGCCAAGGTGGCAGAAGCCGCCCGTCCTCACAAGAAAGCGGTTCCGGCATGTTCCCTGCACCGCTTTTTCCCCCCGCGGCGAGTGGAAGCCCGCGCGCCCACCGTGTGCGGGCCACACCCCGGCTGCGGGGGCAATCCTCGGCGCCACACTCAAGGCGATGCCCCTCCGGTGGGCCAGGGACTTTCGAACCGATATCGTCCGCCCCCCACTTCGAACCGTGCCCGATTCCCCACCACCGGCAGGCTGCGCACCCCAGGCGCGCGGGTCGCCGGTTGCCCGGATTCCGCGACCGTTTCCGCAGAGCTCGCCGGCACCCACACCTCCGCCACAGTGTTGGGCGGAACCTCCACCTGCAACCGGAACCGGTTCTGCCGGCGTTCCCATTGCACCCGCACCGGACCCCGGATCGAAGCATGCTCCGCCCGCGCCCACGTGAGACCGCCCACCAGTTGCGGGGCCACAATCCAGCGCGCACCGCCGGGCACCTCCGGATCGGCCCGAATGCCCGCCACATGCTCCATGAACCACTGTTGGATGTGCCCCAGCATGCAATGATTCATCGAAGCGCCCGTTTCGGCGTCCCACGCCTCCGGCAGCGTCGTCCAACCGTTCTGCACGATGAAGCCGTAGCTGCCGCGATTCGTCCGCACCGTCATGGCATGGATGACCTCGTGCCTCCCAAACCGGGCCAACGCCTCGAGCAGATACGGGTGCCCGACATCCCCGGCCGTCTGCTGGTAACCGCGCTGACGAATGTCCGCCAACAGTCGCTCCAATACGGCCGCTTCGCAACCCTCCGGTACCAATCCCAACACCAGTGCCATGGCATGCGCACACTGGGGACTGCCCAGGTGCCGGTATTCCGACCGGCCATCGAACCATTCGCGGTTGAACGCTGCGCGGATGCGTTCGGCCAGGGCGGCATACCGCTCCCGGTCCCCGGCCCGGCCCAATACTCCGGCAGCGTCGGCCACCACGCGGGCGCACCGGTAGAACGTCGCCATGGCCGTGAGCTCCGGCGGTGTGAACTGCGACGGTCCGCGGGTTTCCTCGCCGTAATCGTACCAGTCGCCCAGGCCGGCCCGCGGCACCAGGTTCGTGGAGGTCTGTTCCATGAAATCCACGAACCGCCGCATGGTCTCGAACTGCTCCGCCAAGATGGAGCGATCGTCATACCACCGGTACAACAACCACGGCACCAACACGGCCGCCGCTCCCCACTCCGGCGTGTAATCAAAGGCCCCACCGAAGCGCGGATACCAGGGGGCCACCGTGGGCACCGAACCGTCCGGCTGCTGCGCATCCGCGCAATCGCGGGCAATCTTGCGATAAAAGGACGCCACGTCGTAGCGACCGGCGATGGCCGGACCCATGAGATAGGGCACTTCCAACCAGCCGAGCTTTTCGCGATGCGGGCAGTCGGTCAACACGTGCGACAGATTGGCCTGCACGGCCCGTTCGATGATGCGATCGATCGCGTTCCACAGGGGTTCGGAACACTCGAACCGGCCCACACGCCGCGCGTCGTTGCGCACGTGCACCGATACGAGTTCCTCGACCACGGGCAGTCCCCGAGGGTTGGGGTGCCCCCGCGGCACCGCGCCGATGACCTCCAGGTATTGAAACCCCGAGTAACTGAACCGTGGCTGCCAGGTCTCCACCCAGTCCCCGCGCAGCGTGTACTGCCAGTAGTTGGGACGGCCCACCCCGGCCGGGTTCACTCGACCCCGCCCGTCGTTGCGTCGCGGCGACATGCCGTGGCGCTGCTCTGCCGGGGTCAGCCGCACCAGCTGCCCCGCAGCCCCTCGAATGCGCAGCCGCGGCACAGCCGAGGCGTTTTGCCCGAAATCATACACGAACACCCCCGGCTCCGGCTCGTCGATGCGCACCGGCCGAAACACTTCCTGCTCCTTCAACGGGGGCGCGAAGGCCGCGCGCAGGCGGCCACCCGGCCCGTTCGTCGGCAGCGCCGGACTCCAGCCCCGGTCGTCGAACCCGGCACGCGTCCAGCCCGCCGGCTCCAGCCGCGCATCGTGATCTTCGCCCCCCAGAATGGTGCAGTGGGTGATCGGGCCCGGCGCCGTGCGCCAGCGGGGATCGGACACCACAACCTCCTCCCTCCCGTCCCGGTACCACACGTGCAACTGCAACCCCAGCCGCAACGGCTCGCGCCGGTGCACCCCGTGCACGCGGCGGTCCGCCGCGGTGTTGAAGAATCCCTTCCCCAACATCACGCCCAACGCGTGCCGGCCCGGCCGCAGCCGGTCCGTGACGTCGTGCGTTACGTAATGCACCGTCTTCGCGTAGTCCGTCCAGGGAGGATCCAGGAAGTGATCGCCCACCTTGCGGCCGTCCAGGTACACCTCGTGATGGCCCAGGCCGCACACATGCAACAGCGCCCGTCGCACCGGTTGGCTCACCACGAACTCGCGCCGGAACAGAGGCATGGGCTCCTGTCCGATCAGATGCCGGCCCCACGGATCGATTCCCAACGGGCCCAGCTCCCGCGCCGGCACCCAGTGCGCATCGGAAAATCCGGGATCGTTCCAGCCGGCCGGAGTTTCGCGAGCGCATCGCCACGAGCTGTTCACGGGCACAAACCACGTCGTCCCGCGATCCAGCACGATGGTCAGCCGACCGATCCAACCCGCCGGGCCGCCGTGGTTCTCCACCGCCACGGCCAGCGTGTTGGTCCCCGGACGCAACCGGTCCGCCAGATCGACGAAATGCACCGTGTCGGCCCCGCGAATCCGCCCGGCGAGTTTGCCGTTGGCATAGACGGCGGCCTGATCATCCGCCGCCAACAGAAATGCTGCCTGCACCACCACCGCATCCTCCGGCAGGATGAACACCTTGCGGAACGCCACCGTGCCGGCGGGTTCTTCGCCTCCCGGAGTGCCCTCCGGATGCCAAATCCAGACGCAACCTTCCAGGGGGGCCGGACCGGCCGGCCGGGCCGTGATCCATTGCGCCTTCCAATCCTCCGGCCGCAACAGGCCCATGATCCACCGGGCCGGCCGACTCCAGCCGGAAACGCGATCGTTCTCGTCCCACACGCGGACCCGCCAGTAACACTCCGCGTGGGTAACCAACGGCCGGCCCTGGTAGGCAATCTGGTTCTGCGCGCTCGAAACAACCTTGCCGGAGTCCCACCAATCGGCCTCCCCCCTGCGCAAGCGGGCCGGCGAAGAGGCCACTTGAATTTGGTAGGCGGTCTGACGCGCCCCGCGTCGGGACGCGACCAACTCCCAGCTCAAGCGCGGCGCCGGCGCGTCCACCGCCAGGGGATCCACCTGATCTTCACAACGCAACCGGGTCGGTTCCAGCGCGACCGCCTTCGGCGCCGATAATCCCCCGCCGAACGCGAGTGCGAGCAGGCCAACAACAAGCCACCCCCTCCGATTCGGAATCGCGCGGCTGTGCATGTGCGACAGTCTACGTTCACTGTAGATTCCCGTCCAGTCGGCCCGCGGGCAGGCTTGCGGGCAACCTTGCACGGCTCCAAACGAATGCGCCTGCGCGAGCTCGACCGCGTACGCCTCTCGGCCGTCGAGAACGGCAGACCCGAGGGATCGAAGCAGATCCCGGCCGCCCGGCCACGGCGTTCTCGATCGACCGCCCGGCTGACGGAACGGCGCGCAGGCCCCCGCGGCCCACCCGCCGAGAGCGCCGAGTTGCCAGGGTGGGGCTCGAGCGTCGCCAGTGACACCGCTGGCACAGCCGAGACTTGTTCCGCTTCCAGCGGTGCCGCCAAGCTGGATTCGTTGAGAACGGATACGGTCATTCGCGGAGCCCGCTACGGCGTTGCCCTGCTGGCCGGGCTGGCTCGGGCCCTGGCCGTCCCCACCGTTTCCTGGGCAGGCCTGGCCTGGGTGGCGCCGGCGCTCCTGGTCGCAGCCGGGCACGGAGCCGCACCCGGCCAACGTTGGCGGCTGGGCTATGTCGCCGGCCTGGTCCAGTATTTGGTGTCGTTGCACTGGCTGTTGGAGATCCCGGTGCGTGGTTATCCCGTGCTCGGCTGGCTGGCGCTGAGTGCCTACCTGGCACTCTATCCGGCGGCGTGGCTCTGGTGGGTCGGCGGCTTCGCGAGTGAACCGGGCCCGTGGACCTCGCGGACCCTGCGCGCGCTCACGGCCGCGGCGGCCTGGGTGACCCTCGAGATGGTGCAAGCGCGGCTGCTGGGAGGTTTCCCTTGGAACCTCTTGGGCGCCTCTCAACACGCGATGATCCCGCTCATCCAACTGGCTGCGCTCACCGGTGTGTACGGGCTGTCCTTTCTGATCGTGTGGGTTTCGCTGGGGTTGTACCACGCAACGCGCGCCATTTGGACGGAGCCGACTCGCCGGCACGCATGGTTGCCGGAGCTGGCGTTGCCCGGACTGGCGCTGGCCCTGGTCTTCGCCTGGGGTTGGCTCCGGGTCCGCCATTACGCGGAGGATCCTCATCCACTGCGCGTCACCGTGGTCCAACCCAGCATCCCCCAAACGCTGATCTGGGATCCGGGCGAAAACAGCAACCGATTCGCCGGGCTGCTGCAGCTTACTGCAGAGGCCCTGCGCGAACCCGCCGACCTGCTCCTGTGGCCGGAAGCGGCCATTCCCATGCCCATCCGGTATGACCGGGCCACCTACGAGGCCGTCACCGAGCTGGCCCGCAACCACCGCCTCTGGATGATCGTGGGCAGCGACGATGCCGAACCGGTCCGGGACGATCCGACCGGCCGGGCGACCGACTACTTCAATGCCACGTTCCTCGTCAGCCCCGAAGGCAACCTGCGGGCCACGTACCGCAAAATGCGGCTCGTCATGTTCGGGGAATTCATTCCCTTGTCGCGCTGGCTGCCGTTCCTGCGTTGGTTCACCCCGATTACCGGCCAGTACACGCCCGGACGCGACCCGGTGGTATTCGAGCTCGAACAGAGTGTTTCTGGCCCCGCCCGCTTCGCAGCTCAACCGGGCGCCAACCTGCGCACCGCCACGCTGATCTGCTTCGAAGATGTTTTTCCGCATTTGACACGACGGTTTGCCCGTCAGGGTCTGGACTTCCTGGTGAACCTGACCAACGACGGCTGGTTCGGCCAAAGCGCAGCCCAATGGCAACACGCGGCCAATGCTGTCTTTCGCGCCGTCGAAACCGGCCGGCCCTTGATTCGCTGTACGAACAACGGGGTGAGCTGTTGGATCGACCCCTTGGGCCGTGTGCGCGCCGTGCTCCGGGACCGTAGCGGCAGCGTCCATGGGGCCGGCTGGGCGCAATGGTTGGTGTTCCTGCCCGATCCGGCCGCGCGCCAGACGCCCACGTTTTACACACGGTACGGGGACGTCTGGGGCTGGCTGTGCGCGGCTTGGACGGTGGCGGCGGTCGGAGTGTCCATGATTGGCACACGGAGAGCCGGGCCGCAGAACCGGCGCTCGCCCAGGCTGCCCGCCTCCGCAACCGCGTGAAGGGTCGGACCGAAATCGGGCCTGCCCCGCCGCGACAAGGGACCGCGACGCGGGCGCAAGACAACAGCGCCAGCGAACTTCGGGGTCCCTCCGATGGGCGACGCTGCCGGCCAGAACCCGATGCTGTCGCGGCCTCCTTCGGCGGCGATTGCGGGAACTGGGGAACGTCCGCGGCACACGACGCGCGCCGCCGCGCGTGGTGTCAGGGCTGGCGCGGCCGGGCTCCGGATCGCCGGGTCAGCCCGCCGGAGGTGCGCGTCGCAGCACTGACTCCACCATGCGTTTTTCCTCGGGAAGCATCGGATGGTCGGCCGCCCGCGTGGCGTAGGCGCGCGCCTCTTCCCAGCGCCCCTGCGCAGCCAGCATCGTGGCCATGTACACCGCCACCTCCGGCCGTTGCCGCACCGATTCCGGCAGGCTTTCCAGCAACTCCAGCGCCCGCTTCGTATCGCCCTGTTGATGCAGCGAAAAGGCGTAGGTGGACACAAAGACAGGGTTGTTCGTATCGGCCAGATACACCTCGCGGGCCAGGCGGCGGGCGCGGTCCAGATCGCGTCCCAGCAGCAGGCCCAGGGCCGCCACGTTGTTCTTGATCTCCGGTACGTTCGGCTTCGCTTCCAACATGGCGGCGTACACCTGGTAGAGCCCGGCAGTGTCACCGGCGGCGTACCGGTTTTGCACCAACGACTGCCAGGCCCATTCGTGCCAGGGCGCCCGTTTCACCAGGACCCACAACACCTCGTCGGCCTCGGATTTCCAGCCCCACGTGGTGAGCACCTGGGCCACCGCCGCCAGGGACTCGCCGCGTCCGCCCGGCGCATTGAGCACCCTGCGCCAGTAGGCTTCCGCCAGGTCGCGCCGGCCGCGCTCCCGCGCCGCGCGCGTGAGCAGCGCCAGACGCATGGCATCCTGTTCCTCCCAATGCTGGGGCGCCAGCCAGGCTTCCAGGCCCGACCAGTCCTGGAGAGCCACCAGGACATCGGCCACAGCCAGGGTCACCGGGGGGTTCGTGCGCAACGCCAGGGGCAGAGTCTCCAACCAATCCCGCGCCTCCTGCGCCCGCTGGCGGTCGGTCAGCCAACTGGCCAACTGGGTGACGCGCGCTGCATTGGTGCCGGCCTCTTGCTGCAACTGCCGCAGCCAGGCATTCGTCTCCGGTCGCCCGGCCGCCACCAGGACCGTCAGGTGCTGCACCTTGTCGCCAAAGCCGGCACCCGGCAGTTGCAAAAGTCGTGCGGAAAACCGCTCGGCCGCGAGGGGATCGCCCTGCGTCAGGCTGACCGTGACGAGGGACCGCAGGGCCAGCAGGGCCAGATGCGGGTCTTCTGGGGAGTCGGCCAGTTCCAACAATTCCTGACGCGCGCGTTCGGCCACCGCCGAGTTCGTGCTCTGCACCTGAAGTGTGGCCAAATTGAGTCGGTGCAGCCGATTGGTCGGTTCCAGGGCGACCGCCTGCGTGAGATGCGCCACGGCGGCGTCGATGCGCCGTGTTTGCAGGGCCAGTTGCGAGGCCAGCACGTGGAAGCGCGCCAGGTTCGTCTCGCCGAGCCGGACCATCTCTTCCAGCGTTTGCGTGGCGATGGGGTAGGGGGGATTCTCCAGCAGCAGGGCGGCGCTGACCAAACGCAACCGATGCTCCGCCGTGGGTTCCAGTTCCACCACCCGCCGCCACCAGCCCAGCGCCAGGGGCGAGCGCAGTTCCGTCAGCAACGCGGCCAGTCGGCGCGCCGTCTCCGCGTTACGGGGGTTGGCCGCCAGGGCCTGACGCAGACTCAGCATCCCGTTGCGCAGGTCGCCCCCCTCGAGGTAGCGATCCGCCAGCTGCAGATACCGTCGCTCCTTGTACTGGCGATAGGCGGGGCGGCCCCACCAAACGCCGGCGCCGATCAACGCCAGCCCCACCGCCACCGCGCCCAGCCAGAGCCACAAGCGCCGTCGCGATTCGTCCATGGGTTCCACGTCCTCGCTCACAGTCCTTTCAAATTGTCAAAGGGGAGCCCGGAGTTGCACGCGGAAATCTCCAACCCCCCACCGGACGGTTCCCGATCCGGGCCGCAGCAACCGCGACGCCGCCCGTCCCCGGCGCCGGGCTCGGGACCCTTCCCGTCACGCGCTCGACCGGTCCCCCGCAGGTGCGGGCCCTCTCCCTGCTCTGGTCAGAGCCGCCAGACGTTCCTCCAACGAGGGATGCGACTCGTGCACCCAACGGTACCACGGGTGCGACGGCAGATTCATCAGGTTTTCCCGATGCAACCGTTCCAGCGCGCGGCACAAGGGTTCCGCCGTCCCCAACACCCGGGCCGCGAATGCATCGGCCGCAAATTCCCACCTTCGCGAGCAGGCATGGATCAAGGGCGCCAGCCACGCGCTCACCGGGCCGGCCCACAAGCCCAGCCCCACCAACAGGATCGCCGGTTCCGGCCCGGGAAACCCGAACGCCCGAAACAGGGACGGCACCTGCGCCGCGTACGCCGCCACGGCAAACGCGGCGAGCAAGCCCAGCGCGCTGCCGACCATCATCTTTTGCCAGTGCCGCAGTCGGTCGTGCCCCATCTCATGGGCCACCACCGCCTCCAGTTCCTCGGAGGCCAACTGGGCCAGCAACGTGTCGTAGAGAATCACCCGACGAAATCGGCCCCAGCCGGTAAAGAACGCGTTGGAGTGTCGCGTCCGCCGACTTCCATCCATCACCTGGATGTCCGCAAGTCGAAACCCGATGCGCCGGGCCAATGTCAAAAGCCGCTCGCGCAACGGGCCTTCCGGCAACGGGCTGAACCGATGAAACCAGGGCAGGATGATCACCGGCGCCAGCCAGGAGACCGCCCATTGCACAGCCACGACAAACGCCCAACCCCACATCCACCAACCCGCAGGGTCCCATCGCATCAGGCCCAACAAACCCACCAACACGGGCAGGCCCAGTACCGTGCCCAACAGCAACCCCTTCGCACGGTCCGCCCACCACGTCCGGGGGCGGGTCGTGTTGAAACCGAAGCGCTCTTCCAGATGAAACCGCTCGTACCACCGCAGGGGCCAGCTCGCCACGGACGCGCCGGTGAACACGGCCCAGACAAAACCCGCGTCGGCCCACACGCCGGTCCCGACCACCTGCTGCCACGCTTCCCACCCCCGCGCCAGCCACCCCGTCAACCACAACCCGGCCAGCAGCGCGGTCTCCCACAACAATTCGATTTCCCGAAACCGACTGCGCGCTTCGGCATAAGCCAGCGCCCGCGCCCGGCCGGATCCCTCGGAGCCTCCGGCCTCGGCGCAGCCCGCGACCTGCCGCAAATGCCGCCGATTGAGCGCCTCCAGCGCCCACTCTGCGCCCAAGCGCCCCGCCAGCACCGCCCCGGCCACCCACACCCACAGGTTCGTGCTCTCCATGCCCACAGATCTTCCGCGCCGGGGCGGGCCTCCGGCCAACCGGCTCCGGCTCCTGCCGCGGCCCCGGCGGCGGACTCAAAACTCGAAGCGCACCTCGGAGAGACGATCGGCCAGCTCCTGCATGATTTCCACCTCCGCCTCCGGCGTGGGCGCCTGAAACGTCACACTGAACCGCAGGTACGGGCCGGCGTCGTCCCACGGCACCGTCGAGATGAGCTTGTCCATGATGAGCCATTGCGCGGCCTCCTCCGCGTTGGCAAAGCGAATGTGCTTGGCCGAGCGCGTGATGGCCGCGCGCGGGGCCGGCACGTACAGGAAAAACGAGCCGGCCGGCTTGCGCGCATCGAACCCGGCCTCCCGCAGCACGCGCACGAGCAGATCCATGCGGCGCGAATACTTGGCCGCGATCCGCTCCGTCAGTTCCGGGTGATCGAAGCAGTACGCGGCGGCATGTTGGATGGCCAGAAACTGGCCCGAGTCCGTGTTGTCCTTCACGTCTCCGTAGGCGCGCACCAGCAGTTCGTTGCCGGCGACGAAACCGCACCGCCACCCGGTCATGTTGAACGCCTTGCTCACCGAGTGCAGTTCCACGCCGACTTCCTTGGCCCCCGGGGTCGCCAGGAAACTGAGCGGGCGGCCCTCGTACACCAGCGCCGCGTAGGCCGCATCGGAAATCACGACCAGTCGGTGCCGCAGGGCAAACTCCACCACGTGTGCGTAGAACTCCGGCGTGGCGCTGGCCCCGGTCGGGTTGTTCGGATAGTTCAGCACCAGAACCTTGGCCCGGGCCAGGATCTCCGGCGGCACCGAGTCCAGGTCGGGCAAAAACCCGTTCTCCGGCCGCAACAGCAGGTTGTACACCTCGCCGCCGTAGTAGCGCGCGTGCGTCCCGAAGACCGGATAGCCCGGCGCCGTCATCAGCACCACGTCGCCGGGGTCGATCAGCGCCGCCGGAAGAATCGACAAGGCCGCTTTGCTGCCGATGGAGTGAATCACCTCCTTTTGCGGATCGATGCCCGGCACCCCGAAAACCCGCTCCAGGTACCGCGCCGCCGCCTCTTTCAACACGTCATCGCCGTTGTCGGCGTACCCGCGGTTCTCCGGCTTGGCGGCCTCCTCACACAACTTGGCCACCACCTCGGGAAAGGCCATCTCGTCCGGCTCGCCCACGCCCAGGTCGATGAGCCGTCGGCCCGGCTGGGCGGCCATCGCCGCCCGTTTGGCCCGCTTGATCCGTTCGAATTTGTAAATGGCGGTGGACTGGCCGTAGTTCCGACCGCCAATCCGTTGCGCAAAGCGTTCCTGAATGAATGAAGCTGCCATAGGTTCGTTTCCCGGCCCCGCGCTCCCGGAGCCGAAAAACCGGCGCACACTAGCCAAAGCGGTCCCGAACGGCAAGAGTCTGACCCGCTGCTGCACGGCGGCGCGTGCGTCCGGTCCTTCTCCATACCTCGGGCGTGTCCGGCTTGACAAACCGCGGGGCGAGGCGCAGTTAAGAGGTATAATGAACTCCATTCCAGCTTCTTCTCGTCCCCGCGTGGGACTGTCTTGCACACCCCTGCCCTGCCGTGCTCGACCGGGATCGGGCCCTGCTTGTTGCTCCTGGTTGTTCCACCTCGTCTGGCTTGCGGTCGCAGCCGCGCATGCGGACGAACCGTTGCGATTGGTTCCCGGCGGCGTCCTCGGCGGACAGTTCCGGGTGCACGTCACCGGCCAGGGAGCACGGGTGGTGGTTGAAGTCTCAACCAATCTGACCGACTGGTCCGCCGTGCTGACGAACGAACTGGTCGAAGGCGCCACCGCCTTCTCCGATCCGGCAGTCATTCAGGGCGGGCAGCGGTTCTATCGGGGACGCATGGTGTTGCTGCACGAAATCACCCCCTCCGAAGTCACCATGTTCGCAGGCGACAGCATCCTGTTCCGGGTCAACGAGGCATCGCGCGGGACCGCCTGGATCTTCAAGGTGAATGGGGTCACGAACGGCAACGCGGCCCTCGGCACTTTGGAACCCCATCCGGCGGATCCCGCCACGGCGGCCTATCGGGCCCCGTCCGGCATCAGCCGCCCGGTCCATTTCCGCGTGTGCGCGGAAGACCCGAGCGATCCGGCCCGGACCTTCTGCGGCACGGTCACGGTTTATCCGCTGCCGGCCACCCTGGTCGTAACGCCCGCGGCCGTGACCTTGCGCCTGGGCGGCACTCAGCAGTTTGCGGTCGGAGCTCAAGTCGAAGGCGCCGGTTTTGTGCCTTGGAACCAGGGCGTTTGGAAGATCAACGGCCACGTGGGCGCCGACCCGAGCCTGCAGCTTGGGATGATCGATCTGGACGGTCGGTTCACGGCCCCCCCGAAAATGCCACCGAATCTGCCCCGGACGATCGAGGTGGGCTTCTCGCCCACGCTCGAGGGCCCGGTCTTGGCGGCCGCCTCTGTCACGCTGGCCGAGCTCCGGGTCTCGCCACCCCACTTGGTGTCGCTTCAAGCAGGACCCGTCGGGACCGTGACGGCCGAATTGCGGTTGTCCGACAACACCACCTCGATCCTCGGGCCGGGGCAGGTCGCCTTCCAAAGCAGCTTCGACGCGGCCGCGACCGTGGACGGCTCCGGCAACATCACCGTCGGGGACGCCATGGGAGTGGCGTCCATCTCCGCCACCCACCTGGCCACGGGGGCCACGGACAGCATGCTGGTCGAATCGCGTCCCGACGTGCATCTGAGGCTGTTGAGCGTGCGGCAACGGAGTCCCCACGTCATTAACGTCAACCCCACCGCCAGCGGGGTGGTGTTCCAGGCGCCCGACACGCCGATTCATGAAATCGAAGTGACCCAGCCGGGGGTCCTGTTGAACCTGGCGCCGGACATCTTCTTCTTTCGCGGCGCAACCAACTTCAACACCAGCTCGTTTGCCGGCGCGGGCCATCGTGCCGTCTCGTTCCTCGGAGACGGCAACCTCGTACGGGATTTCGAGCTGGACGGCCGGGTGGTCCACACCGCGGGCCTGGTGGCACGCGTCGAGCGCCATACGGGCTTCGTCGAGTTTGGGGACACGCCCGGCGCCGGGGTGGTGACGATGATCTACGATGACGGCGTGGTCACCCGCACCACCACCACAACCCTGCGGTACACCCGGTTGAATCTCGCAGCCGAGTTGCGCGGAGCGGTCACGGGCCAGACCAACGAGGCGTTTCTGAGCGAGTGGCTGGCGCTCCGGATCCGGGTGACCAATCCGCGGACCCAAAACAGCCGTTTCATGGGCGATACGATCCTGCGGGTGCGCCAGCAGGGCGAACCGTTCCTGGTCGCACACATCCCGGAAACTGTCGGCTTCATTCGGTTGCCCGCGCCGAAGCACTTCGTGGAGACCACGGAATACGTGCATCTCCTGCCCAGCGGACCGAGTGACCGCAACCCGGGTCAGTTCTCGCCGGGACTCGGCGAAGTTCAGCTCTGGGTCATGGCCCGGCGCACCGGGGAACACCGGTTCGTGGTGGACATGCCCTCGGATCCCGGGGTCCCCCCGGTGGAACTGGCGATTCACCTGAAACCGCCGCCGCTGGACATCCGGCCGGCCGCCGGACTGAGCGCCGGATCCGCAATCGTCCAAAACAGTTATTTCGACCTGCAACTGCCGGCCGGGCCGCCTTCTTTCCTGTCCACCCCGATGCATCCGGAGGTCACGTTCGGCGCCGGCTCGTACCACGAGCGAGAAACGCTGGCCTGGTTCGTCAAGCGTCCCAATGGGCAGACCAACGTCCTGATCGCCGAGGTCTGGAACGGCCAGCTCGGTTCGTTTCCCACCACGCTGCGCGAGACCGGCCCCCACGAGATTTGGCTCGGTTATCGCAACCACCCCGGCATGCGCACGGCGGGCGTGGCGGTGAACGTCGTGGCCCCGGCAGCCGGTCAGTTTGACGAACTGCCGCCGCTGGCACGAAAGGAAGTGATGGACGACGGGATCCTCGTGCCGCCCTCGCAGCAATATGCCGGCGTGCAATTCGAGTCCCCGGTGGTGGGTGGGTTTACCGACGGGGTCCCCCTGACCGTGGTGGCCCGGCTGTATGCGGCCGACGGCGTGGCCAAGCGGTTGGGCAAGCGGATCGTCCGCCGCTTCCGCCGCTCGAATCAGCCGGACCAAGCATCGTTTACCACCAACTACGTCCTGGGCGGAGCCTTCGTGGCCAGCAGCGCGGGCAGCCGGTTTTTCCGCCTGGATCAGTCGGCCGCGATCGGGGGTCTGTTTCCCGCGGATCCGGACGGCTTTGTCCATTTCAACCTCACAGTGCCACCAGATCGCGACCCCACCCAGATCCGACGCCCCGTGCGCCTGACGCTCCGACCCGGGTTCGTCAGTGTGGATCCTGCGCAGCTCCCCCAGGCTCCCGAGGGGCTGCCGACGGAGTTCCTCGATTACCTGGATGGCGTGCTGGTCGCCGCCACCCGCGTCCCGTTGGGCGTGGCAGAATATGTCAATCCGGCGGACACCGCCTATCTGTTCCAAACGTTGGCCTTTCCCGGCCGCGGCGTCAGCGCCCTGCCCTCAGCCATCCCGGTCGCCTCACGCCGCGTGCGTGACGCCGTCACCGCAGGCAGGCTCCCGCCCGGATCCGACCGGGCCACGTTCGCGCTGCACGGGCCGGCAGAATTCGCCGCCGCTCTGGCGGGAGCCGAACCGCACGTGGCCGTGCTGGTGTTCGACTCCACGTGGGCTACCTACGAGCCCGACCCCGGGATCCGGGTCATCAGCCAACGCACCGAAGGCGCCCGGTTGATCGTGGAGGTAAGTACGGACCTCGACTACTACGAGGCCGATGAATCCGGCGCACGCTATGGAAACCGCACGGTTCGCCTGGCATTCCCCGACGGCTCCGTGTGGGTGAGCGAAATCCTGCTCTTCGGCGGCCGGATTGAACTGCACCCATCCATGTCAGACCGCAACATCCCCCTCAACGCAGCCTACGGCTATTGGGAAATCGGCCCGAACGGCCGGCCGATCCCCTTCCGCGAGGAAGAGGGCTCGGTACTCTTCGAGCTCCAGGGCCGCCCGGTCTTCCGGGGCATCCTCCGAACGGTGGAGCTCCACTTGCTTCCCTCCCTCCATGCCACCTGGGACGCGAACCGAAATGGAGAGGAAGACCCGGGCGAGGACCTTGACGGGGACGGCTTCCTGACCGAGCAGGACATCGCGCTGCCGGTGAGCTTTCGCTCAGCAAGACCGGAAAACCCGCTGGTCGGTTTCCGCCGCGAGGTCGATCCCCGGACCGGCGCGTTCCGCGTCCGGCAACTGGTCCGCGAAATCGCTCCGTCCTTTGGAGGACAATTTCGTGTCTTCGGCGACCCGACCGATCACCGGCGGCTCGACCCGGAAACCCGCCGACTCAGCGAGAAGTTCGATCCGGATCTGATCCCGGATTTCGTAAGCCCTGTCGCAGACGCAGAAGGTCTTCTGGCCCGACACGGCGGGAACCTTCTCGATGTCCGTTTCTTTTCCGTGTACAACTTCATGACCGAGATGCGCGAGGATCTGGCGGACCCGGGCTTCGCCCTGGACCGGCTGGTGCTGGCGCCCAACCCGCGCGACGCCACCTACGGAGCCTACCGCAGTGTGGATGATTCTCTGATCTTCGGCTCTCCGGCTGCCGAAACCCGGGCTTCCCGCACCCTGGCTGCGTTCGTGGATCACGACGCCACGCCCTTTGATTTCCATCCGGACGAGCCGGTTCTCTACGGTTTCTTCCCCTTTCAGTTCTACGGCGGCGTGCTCGACCAGGCCTGGCAGCGCCGGGTGATCAACGTCCGCAGCAGCGGCCTGCCGGGGGCCGTGCCCATGTTCACCGACGACCGTTTTCGACCCTACAGCTCGCGCTACGTCGGTCCCACCCCCACCGGAGCCCAGCGGGTCACCTTTGGCGTGGATCTGGACGGCGTGTTGTATGATCCGACTTCGATCAACTTCCCCAAGCCCCGCTTTCACGACTTTTTCGGCGACCGGAAGCCGGTCGCAGAATTCCTCGCCTCCCAGCGCGTGGATGCGGATCCCAACAGCGCCGAGCTGCTCGGACTTCCCGTGGTCGCGGCCGCGTTGGGAGACCTCACCCTCACAGACGCGAATCTTCTTCGCCGCATTGGCGGCACCTCGGGCGGGTTTGCGGATCGGACCCGCCATGCCCCCGGGCGGCTGGGGGCCGAGGCCAAGACCCCGGGCGCGGACCTCCCCGGACTTCATGCGGGATTCCTCACCTTCGGCCGCCCCGACCAATTGATCGACCCCCGGAATTCGCTCCTCGAGGACGACATCCGCGACGTGCTCATCAAGCGCGATGACACCGGCCGGTTGATCCGCGAAGACCGCTTCCTGGGTACCCCGGCACCACGTTTCGTGCACGGCTTCGCCAACAACGAGGACCGCAAGCGTTCCATCCGCACGGCCGTGCAGGCTCGCCTGCACTTCGCCGTCCTCACCGATCCACCGAACGTCACCCCCGAGGACCCCGCCACCTGGAAGCTCCGGCCCAACATCCTCGTCCGGGAACAACTGGCGGCGGACAACCGCCCGGACCTCGTCGTGACCAGCCAGAGCGAAGGCCACGAACCGATCCTCAAATTGGTGGCCGACACGGCGGTGGATTTCGTAGTGGACATGACGGCCGGAGCCGTGCTCGCGACAGTGACCGGCGGCGGTTTCGAGGGTTTTTTCCTGGGTGCCTGTGAACATCCCGAGCTCGGACGGCAGGCCCTCGGCGCGATCCGCAATCTGGTTTTCGGAATTGTGGATGCAGAGTTCATGGAGCCGTATTTCGAAAAGAGCAACCGGGATGCCATCCATTTCATTCACCGGAATTTCACCTCCCTCACGGTCACCAACCTGCCCATTCCCGGCGTCAATTGGGGCGCGTCCACCCGTTTGCTCGGGGACCCGCTGCTTTACCCGAACATCTTACGCGTACTGACCAACGCCCCTGATAATCCGTCCACCAACGGAGTCGGGATCATCAGCCGGGCTCTGCTTCACATTTCCTCGCACCTACGTATCCCGGATTTCCTGAACCGTCCCACCTCCTTCTGCGATCTGCTGAATCATCCGCTCGAAAAGCTGAAGGACGAGATCAAAGCGACCTTTTCGGCGGAGACGTTCGGAGGTCTGGGCAGCGCCGAAGCCGTGGGCGTGAAGATCTTGTCCATCGCCATTCCCCTGGAGGCACAGCTCAGCCCGGGGGTGTTCAGTCAGACCTACTCCATCATCCGCAAGATCGATGTGCAACCCAGGGAACCCACGGAGGTCACGCTGGAATCGCTGCCTTGGCAACGTGTCTTTGCCACCTACCCGTACGCCGATGTCGTGCCGGACGAAACGTTTCTGCGCACCCTGTTGGGCCGGCGATTCGACCCGGATCCGGCCGTGGCCGCAGCGGCCACCGAGATCTGGCGCGCGGTCCAGCGCAAGTCCGTGCGCCGCTCGGTCGAGAACATCCGATACCAGAGTTACAAACTGCGCGCCTGGCAGATGCCCGGGATCAGCGCCACCCTCGCACCGTTCCAAAACACCGGCACCGGCCGGCGCGTGGGAGATTTCGTCCTGATCCCCAACCAGACGATCCTTCCCGTAACGGTCGCCGCCGGTGCCATGGTCTCCCGCGCCAACGAAAATGCCACCGCACGCGCCCTGGTCACCACGCCCGGCTACGAGGTGATCCTCCGCCAGGGCACCCTGATGAAGCCCCTCAACAACCCATGACCCTTCGGCACGGCCACGGCAATGCGTTGGTCCTTCAAGCCCCCCCGCGACACGCGGCGTTTTCGAAAAACCCCGTGTACGCATCGCCCCGGCCGGGCTGAGCCCGCGCCGTTCCCGGAGGCGGAAGCAGCGCGGCCTTGCCGGAAGCGGAGCCAGAGCCCATGTTGAGCACGAACAAAACAACGCAACGAATCCTGGAGCAGTCACCATGGGCGACACAGTCATTCCCGAGGCGGTCCGCAAGGAGTTGAACCGACAATTCAATCATGAGTTGATGGCGGCGCATCACTACGAGGCCATGGCCTGGTGGTGCGCCCACCAAACCCTGCCGGGGTTTGCCCGTTTCTTCCGCAAACAAGCCACCGAGGAGCGCGAACACGCGGCGCGCATCGGGCGGCACCTGATCGATCGCGGGATCTGCCCCGCAGTCGAAGCCATCCCTGCGCCCCGCTGTGACTTCGCCTCGTTGCTGGAGGTGGCCCGCCACGCCCGGACCATGGAGCAAAACAACAGTCGCGGCATCCACGCCGCCTACGAAGCGGCGGTGACGGCGAAGGATTATCCGGCGCAGGTGATGTTGCACTGGTTCATCCACGAACAGGTGGAAGAGGAAGCCTGGACCGCGGAGATGGTGGCCCGGGTGGAAGCGGCCACTTGTGCCGGCGCGTTGCTCGATTTGGACCGGCACATCGAGCGGCTGTTGGAGGCCAAAGAAACCGGCGGAAGTTGATGGCCGGGGTGCCCCACCGAGGCGCACGTGCGTCGGGCCTGAATCACCGGTGCACCCCCGGCAGAGCCGGCCCGCGCCTCCATCCGAGTCCCCGTCTCAGAGTTGTGGCGAGAACCATTGCCCAAGCCCCGACCAGCAGGCCTCCTCGGGAAAGCCCGCTCAACCCGGCCCGGGTGAAGGGCAACCGGCTTCCTGGGGTGCAGCCGTGGAGGGCTCGCTGGGAAACCGGGCATCGAGAAACCGGCGCAGTTCCGCAGCCAGCCGCGGGCCGAAGCCGGGCACCTGCGCGATCTCCTCGGCCGTGGCCCGGCGAAGTCGTTGGACGGATCCGAAATGTTTGAGCAGGGCTGCCTTGCGCACCTCTCCGATCCCGGGAAACTCGTCCAACACGCTTTCGGAGATTTTCCGGAGCCGCAACTGGGCGTTGTAGGCGTTGGCGACGCGGTGGGACTCGTCGCGGATGCGCTGCAGCAGCTTCAGCGCGGGGTGGTCTAGGTCGAGGCGCAAGGGTTCCGACTGCCCGGGCCGATAAATCTCTTCGAACTCCTTGGCCAGGCCGATGATGGGGATGTGGCCGAGGCCGAGTTGATCCAGTTCCGCCTTGGCTGCGTTGAGCTGGCCCTTCCCGCCATCGATGAGGATCAAGTCGGGCAGACCGGCCGGCGCCGGGCGTCGCGCAGGGCGACCTTCGCGCACCGCCTGTTCGGTCTCCCGGACCAACTGCTGCAACTCGGCCGGCACGGGTTCGACCCCCTCGTGGCGCTCGGCCCGGGGATCCACGGTTCCTTCCCGCGCAGCGGCCTCAGCGGAAGGGGCCTCGACGGTCGTTGCGCCGGCCTCGGGCTGCAGCTCGCGCAGGAGGCGTCGATAGCGCCGCCGCACCGCCTCGGCCATGCAGGCAAAGTCGTCCTGGCCTTCGACCGTCTTGATTTGCAGGCGGCGATAGTGGGCGCGGTCGGGGCGTCCGTTCCGGAAGCGGACGACACTGGCGACCTTGAGGGAGCTGCTGATGTTGGAGATGTCGAAGCCGTCGATGCGTTCCGGGGGCGCCGGCAGTCCGAGCACTTCGGCCAGCGCGGCCAGGTCGCGTTCCGGCTGGATGGCTACAGGCAGGGTGTAGGGGAGGCGCTCGAAGCGCTCTTGTTTGCGGGTGGTCTCGCGCAGGGCAAAAAGCAGGTCGCGCAGCCGGGCGGCGCGTTCGTATTCCTGGCGCGCCGCCGCCTCGCGCATGGCGGCTTCCAGTTGGGCCTCTGTATCGCGGCACTGGCCCTCGAGGAATTCACAGGCTGCCAAAACCTGCTGCAGATACTGCTCGCGCGTAACGTTGCCAATGCAGGGGGCCGTGCAATGCTTGAGATGAGCGTAAAGGCAGTGACGGTAATCGGCCTCGGTGGGAGTGAGGGCCCGGCAACCGCGCAAATGAAACTGCCGGCGGGCCAAATCCATGACACGACGGAGGGCCGAGGAACTGGGGAACGGACCAAAATAACGCGAGCCGTCCTCGTTGCGAATCCGAGTGAAGGTGAACCGCGGAATCGGATCGTTCAGGTTCACCTTCACCATCAGAAACCGCTTGTCGTCACGGAAGCTGACGTTGTACCGGGGGCGGAATTCTTTGATCAGTTTGCCCTCCAGCAGCAGGGCCTCGGCCTCGCTGCGGACCACATGGACATCGAAGTCATGGATGCTGTCGACCAGGGCACTGAACTTGGGATCCCACGCCATCTGGCGCGAGGGATGAAAGTACTGGCTGATCCGTTTGCGCAGGTCGCGGGCCTTCCCCACGTAAATCACCGTGCCCAGTCGGTCTTTCATCAAATAGATCCCCGGCCGGTGCGGCACCGACCGGAGTTTCTCGCGCAAATGTTCAGGAACCGGCATGGTGAAGCTCAACGACAGTCGCGACGAGGGTGGGCGCCCGCTCGCGTTCGGGCCGTTCGAACGCCACCGCCCGGGCCGGCCGCCCCTCCATGGCCGGGTTCACATTCGGCCTCCGAATCCACCGCAGTGACATGACCCGCGCTTCGAAAACGTATGGGGCGTCCCGGGCCCCGTCCCGCTCGATCCCCTCGATCGCCCTGCATTCTAGCACCAGGCGGCTCTCCCCGGCAAATCCACGCCGGCTGCGCGGGGCCGGCCCCGGCGCTCTTGGACGCGAGGTGGCTGCCCGCGCCGCCTGGGGGCTGACCCTGCGGCGACGGACGACATTTGTTGCCGCGGCGAAGATTGCGCCGGCCCACCGGGGGCCGATCGTGGTAGGTTGCCTCCCGTGAGACGGATTCAGAAAGCCTGCCTGCAGCGCTTCGAGCAGTTGGCGCAGCGCTTCGGCGCCCGACGCCCCGAACAAGCCGTGGCGCTGTGGATGCAAAAAGCGCGGGAAATCAGCGAGAACCACGGCGTGCCGTTGGCAGAGGCACTGGTCTGGGTCGATGCCCGGCTGCAGGGCAAGTGGCGGCGATTCCGGTGGCGCCGGCAGGGGCGGCCGCCCTCGGCAGCGTCGGGCCGCGCATTGTTCTGCGATGCCGGTCTGGGTGGACTGGCACGCTGGCTGTGGGCCGCAGGGCAACCGGCGGTTTGGTGCCGGGATGCCGACGACAGCCAGTTGGTGCGGCGTGCACTGCAGGCAGGGGCGGTGCTGCTGACCACGGACAGCCTGTTGCTCGAGCGGCGCGTGGTTCGGTCCGGGCGACTGCCCACGGTATGGGTACCTCCCACCTTGCGCGTCACGGAACAACTGGCCCTGGTGTTCGATCAGCTTGGGTTGCAGCTACTGCCTCCCCGTTGCATGCGCTGCGGCGGACGATTGTGCCCGGTGGAAAAAGCCGCCGTGGCGGATCGCATCCCACCCCGCACCGCCCGGTGGCTGGAAGAGTTTTTCCTCTGTCAGAGCTGCGGAGGGCTGTTCTGGAAGGGCACGCACTGGCAACGCATCCTGAGTCGGCTTCGCGCCCTGGGGTTGCCGGGAGCCCCCGGATGAAAGTCGCAGAAGTGGCTAGGAACCACCCTGCGTCCTGCTTGTTCAGGTGTCTCTGTCCGCGGCAGGTGCTACCGGCCGGGGAAAACACCCCGTGAGAGTCGCCACCGGCGACACCGCTCGCCTCTCATTGGGCCGCCTTGGCCGGGTCAGCCTCCTTCGCGGACAATCCGCCCCGCGCGATTCCACGGGATCATCCGAGGATTCCTCCTGCCCGAGGCGAGCCGATGCGCCCAAGTTCGCCGAATTGGAAACCGGTGGGGTCATCGGCGTCCGGCTCCCCGGCGGCGCGTTGGATCTCCGACAGCCGGTTGGAAAAGTCATCGGGCGAACATAAAACCCGCGGGTGTCCTCGAAAGATCGAAGGGCGCTCGTGCAAACCACCGCTGGTGCGAGAGCCTGCTGCCAAGATGGCCGAACCGGCGAACCCCGGTTTCACACCCGCGCCCGGGAGACCGGAGGCGCAACCAACACCCACAGGCCCACCCGACGGAGGCGCGTCCGTGTGAGCGGCTGCGGAAACCGCCTGCGGCCAGATCGCTTGCCCCGAGGCGCCGGCAGGTCCTCACAAAGCTTCCCGAGCCCGGGGCCTAAAACGTATACCGCATCGTGACGCCCAGTCGGTTTCGATTGAATTCGCGGCCCTCGGCGTAGGGTGCCAGACGCGTGGATACCCGGTTCACCGCCGTGTCGTGCGTGTAACTACACTCCAGCTCCAGGTGGGAATTCACCCGGTAGGAAGCCGTCAACCCTGGCGTGTAAATCCAGTCCTCGCGCTGGACCGGCGCCTGCCAATCGCCGATGTACAAGGTGAGCCCCGCAGTCAGGGAGAAGCCAGCCGTCCACTGATGCCGCCAACTGAACTCGTACCGAATGTCCTCATACACGCTATGGCTGGTGAAGGCGGGCTGCTCGAACCGCGTGGCCCGGAAAACGAGGGTGTCCCTGCGCGTGGGCAGAACCGTGACCGTTGCGTCCATCCAGTAAAGAATCTCGCTTTGATGGAAGGCCGGCGGGGTTTGGTCCCAATCGCGCACGTCCGGCCCCGCCAGTACGGCCAGTTTGAGCCAGGAAACCGGCGATCCCTCGAGGCCCACAAGGAATCGGTGATAATCGTTGGCGTAGGGACTCGGCGCGCCGCGGAGTCGGCCCTGGTGTTGGTGACCGTGGCGATACCCCAGGATGCCGTGCAGGTGCGCCCCGATGGGGATGCCCAGGTCCAGGCCGCCCCAGGCGTCCCAACGGTCGATGTAGTTCTCGTACAGATAACGGTTCGGTTCGGGGTTGGGCAGTTGTTCCGTGCGGAAATCGTGGATGTAAACGCCGGCCACGGGTCGAACGAACCCGCGCGACAACGAGAGGGTGGCCTGCCACTGGCTGCGGTACAGCACGGCGTCCCGGCGGTCCCGCAGAGGAATCCCCCCAATGGCACGGCAATCGCCGGGCCGAAGAGTCACCGGCCCCCAGTGGCTGCCGTCGACCCCCATCCACTGATGGCGCCACTCCCATTTGGCTCCCTCCCAGACACCCGAAAGGTTCAAGCTGGCCCGATGAGCCACAAAGTCCTCCGAAGAGGCCCGATGGAACCAAGTGAACTCGGGCGCGTAGGAAGCCGCCAGATTCAGCCCCGGACCGGGCCGCCATTGGAGGGTGAGACCCGGCGTGACCGCTGTCACCCACGATTCCCGTTTGGGAAGGCTGACGGTGGGTCCGGGAGGGCCGGTCATTCCCGGAGCCGGCCTTGTGTCCAGAATGAACACGTTGTCATCGTACAGTTCCTGCACCGCCAGGCTGGCGTTCAGGGTGAGATTGGAATGCACCAGCCAGGTCGCCTCGACGTGCGTCAGTGTCATCACGAGCACTGCCAGGCCGGACGCGAAAAAGCGCCCCCGGCTTGCCACCGGGAGCCCTTCGCCTCTCTGGCCGGGCACCGGGAGGTCACCCTTCCAAAATTCCGTGATGCGTCTCATGTCTTCATCCTCGGCGCGCGACGACGTTGGTCACGTCGGGGAAACCACTCAGGAACCCGCCCGGCTGGAGGGCAGCCGCCAGGTGAGGGCCGCTCCCAACAGCAGGAGAAGGCCGGCGGTGACAAACGAGGAGGTGTAACTGCCACCACTTTGCGCGGTGAGCGTCTGCTGCAGCCGGGGCAACAACAGGCCGCCCACGCCCCACGCGGTGAACAACAATCCGTAGTTCATCCCGAAATGTTTCAGGCCCCACAGGTCCTTGGTGAAGGAAGGGAAAAGGGCGAGGTTGGCTCCGTAGTTGGCCCCGATGAGGGCGGCCAGCAGAACCACCAGCAGTCCGGGCACCCCCGGTGAACCGGTAATCGGGATGGCGGTGAACATCAGTAACGCTTGCAGCCCCAGGACCAGGAGCAGGGTTTGCTTCCGTCCCAGCCGGTCGGACAGTGCCCCTGCCAGGATCCGGCCTCCGGCGTTGCCGATGGCCAGCACCGCCACCGCGAGGAACGCCCAGTCGCCCATGCTCTTCCGGGCCATGCCGCTGACGCTCCCGATCACCATGAGCCCCGCACCGGCACCGATGCAGTAAATGATCCACAGCCACCAGAAGCGGCCTTGTCGCAGCATTTCCCGCGGCGGCGTACCCTGCTGCGCAGCGGCGGTGGGGTTGGGAGCGGCACCTGCAGTCGGTGCGACAGCCGCCGGCGGGTTCTTCAGAAGCTGCGCCAATCCACAGACCATCACCACGAATCCCAGGCCCAGAATGAGCATGGATTGCTGCAGGCCGAACCTTCCCAACAGATACTGGGACAACGGCGCCAAATACACCGGGGCGAGACCGAATCCGGACACCACCAAACCCGCGACCAGACCGGTGCGTTGGGGCGGGAACCATTTCAGCGCCGGCGGTGTGGCCGAGGCATACCCGAATCCGATCCCCGCTCCCACCAGAAGACCAAACCCCAGCAGCCAGAGCGGATAACTCTGCGTGGTGGAGATCAACACCATTCCCGCCCCCACCAATAAGCCACCCAGCGTGGCCGTGACGCGAGGGCCCCACCGGTCCTGGCATCGACCCGCCAGGATCATGGTGAAGGCAAAGACCAAACAGCAGAGGGCATAGGGATCGTTGAGTTGTTCCCCCTTCCAACCGAACTGCTGTTCGATCGCGCCCTTGAACAGGCTCCAGGTGTAGAGGACCCCCAATGCCAGGTTGATGCCCGTGCCGGCGAAGGTGACAACCCAGCCGCGCAGAGACGAGGCCGCAGTGGGTTCACTGGAAGCATTCATGGCTCGTGCAGGGAAGAACCACCGACTCCCGCGCCGGGGCGGCCGTGACGCACCGCGGGACACCGTTTGGAGGCCGGCGTGACAAGCAGCGTGCCGTTCCGGCCCGCGGAAACAATGCGTCGGAATGCACGCCTGATCATCAGAGCACCGCATATCGGCATCGCACCGAACAAGCACACCTTTTCTTGGCAAAGATCCACCCTGCCTTGCCGCCCGCGGACATGAGCCCCGCCCTGGGGCAGGTTTCACCGGTTGCGTTCGACCCGACAGGGTGGATCCCGGCGGCCGAGGTTCGCCGCGAAAAGGGCGGGGATCGGTCGGAAATCGAGGCCGGGGACGCAACCGGAGCACGACACCGCGAGCCGGGCAACGAACCGCTGTTTATGCCAAACCGACTTTTCTCGTGGTCGGTCCGGAACCGATGCGCAACGAGTTGTAAATCTCGACCGGCTCTTTCGCCCCGCGCAGGGAGGTGAACCCCGTTGCTCCCGAAGACGGCCCGCGCGTTTTTCCCGGCCAGGGGGTTGTCCTTGAGGCGTCGGGCTCCTTTCCCCGCCGCGCGGGAAAGCCCGAGTCACCGGCAGCAGGACCACCACGGCACGCACCGGATGCACCACCCCAGAGGTTCAAGAAGCCGGAACGCCCATCAAAAAAAGCCCGGCCGCAGAGGCGACCGGGCTCGCTGCAAGGACGAAGTCGCAGGGGCCGAAGCTTCAGAGTCGGCCCTTGACCAGGATCTCCACCACGGATGGATCGGCCAGGGTGGTGGTGTCCCCGATCTGGTCGGGTTGGCCCTCGGCGATCTTGCGCAGGATGCGACGCATGATCTTGCCCGAGCGGGTCTTGGGCAGGGCCGGGGCGAACTGGAGCTTGTCCGGCGTGGCGATGGGCCCGATTTCCTTGCGCACATGCGCAATGAGTTCCTTGCGCAACTCCTCGGAGGGCTCCACGCCGTCCTTGAGGGTCACGAACGCGTACAGGGCCTGCCCCTTGATTTCATGCGGCATGGGCGCCACGGCGGCCTCGGCGACCTTGGGATGGCTGACCAGGGCGCTCTCCACCTCCGCGGTGCCGATGCGGTGACCGGACACATTGACCACGTCGTCGATGCGCCCCAGGAGCCAGTAGTCGCCGTCTTCGTCCACGCGCGCGCCATCCCCGGTGAAGTAAATGTCCGGGTACATGGTGAAGTACGTATCGATGAAGCGATCGTGGTCGCCCCAGGTGGTCCGCATCATGCCCGGCCAGGGCTTCTTGATGCAAAGTTTGCCGCCCTCGTTCGGGGCGCATTCGGTCCCGTCGTCGCGCAGGACCACCGGTTCAACCCCGAAGAAGGGGCGGCCGGCGCTGCCCGGCTTGAGGGTGTGCGCCCCGGGAAGCGGCGTGATCAGATGGCCCCCGGTTTCGGTCTGCCACCATGTATCCACAATGGGACAGCGGCCCTTGCCGATGACCCGGTGATACCAGATCCACGCCTCCGGGTTGATGGGCTCGCCCACCGAGCCGAGGACCTTCAGCGAGCTCAGGTCGTACTTGTTGGGCCATTCCTCGCCCAACCGGATGAGGGAACGGATGGCCGTGGGCGCCGTGTAAAACTGGGTCACGCGGAACTTCTCCACGATCTGCCAGAACCGGCCGGGATCCGGATAGGTCGGCACCCCTTCGAACATGAGGCTGGTGAACCCGTTGCAGAGCGGGCCGTACACAATGTAACTGTGGCCGGTCACCCAGCCGATGTCGGCCGTGCACCAGAAGCGATCGTCCTCCTTGATGTCGAAGACGTACTTGGTGGTCAGGGCCACGTGCAGGAGGTATCCGGCGGTGGAATGCACCACCCCTTTGGGTTTGCCGGTGGAGCCCGAGGTGTAGAGCATGAACAGAAAGTCCTCGGCGTTCATCGGCTCGGGCTCGCACCGCGGCACCGCCTTGGCCATGAGCTCGTGCCACCAGAGGTCGCGTCCCTCCACCCACGGGATGGAAGCGCCGGTGCGTCGCACGACGATGACTTTCTCGATGCTCGGGCAGTTGCGACAGGCCTCGTCGGCAATGGTCTTTAAGGGGATCTGTTTGCCGCCGCGCAGGCCCTGGTCGGCGGTGATGAGGATCTTGCAGGTGGAATCATTGATCCGGCCGGCGAGGGCCTCGGCACTGAACCCGCCAAAGACGACCGAGTGGATGGCGCCGATGCGGGCGCACGCGAGCATGGCAATCGGCAGCTCGGGAATCATCGGCAGGTAGATGCTCACGCGATCGCCTTTGCGCACGCCGAGGCTCTTGAGGACATTGGCAAAGCGGCAAACCTCTTCCAGCAATTCCAGGTAGGTCAACTTCCGAACGTCCGATTCCGGCTCGCCCTGCCAGATGAGCGCCACTTTGTTGGCGCGTCCGTTGCGGACGTGCCGGTCCAGGCAGTTGACCGACACGTTCAGCACGCCGTCCTCGAACCAGGTGTGATGGATCCTGCGTTCCCGGGTGTTCCAAACGTATTTGCGGGCCACCGTGGGCTTCTTGTACCACTCGAGCATTTCACATTGCTCGAGCCAGAAGGCATCCGGTTCACGAATGGAGCGTTCGTACATCTGCCGGTATTGCTCGGCGTTGATGTACGCCTGCTGGACGAACTCCGGGGGCGGTGGGAACGTGCGATGTTCTTGTAACAGGGAGACGGTCGAGGTGGTAGTGCTCGCGTTGCTCATAAGTCGCGTTTAGCTTTTCGCTTCCTGTGCAAAAGATCAAAGCACGCAGGGGAGGGCCTGTCAACCCGCTTCGCCCCACGGGCCGTTTGTCCGGTCGCACGGGCGGCTCGGCTCCCGCATGCGCCGCCCTGCGCGTGGCCGGTTCCGGGGATCCGCGCAACGAGGAGCCGGCGCCTTTCGCGCGCCGCGGCTACCGTGCACTCCGGGCCTGCAGCAGGGGATGAATGCGCCGCAGGGTCTCCAGAGTGCGCGCCAGTTCCGGCTCCACGCGGTTGCGAAGCTCGTCCGGCACGGGACGTTCGGGATCGCGCCAGCCGCCGACCCAGTCGAGGGTGCTCATCATCGCACCACCGAGGCCGAAGGCCCAGGCGTCGTCTCCCTCCTCGCCGGCCAGCGTTCGCCAGGCCAGCGCCCAACCGCGCACCGTGGGTTCGAACTGGTAGCCGCCCCCTCCGCACACCAGGAGGGGCAGCCCTGTTTGTCGGAGGTGCCGCGCGATTTCCAGCACGACGTTGTTGGTCATCTGAAGGTGGGTGAGCGGGTCGCCGGCGAGAATGTCCATGCCCAGTTCGACGACCAGAACCTCCGGTCGAAAGGCTTCGAGCAAAGACGGAACGATGGTCTGGTAGGCTTTGAGGAAAGCGGCATCGTAGGTGCCGGCGGGCAGGGGGACGTTGACGTTGTAGCCGAAACCGGGGCCCTCTCCGAGCTCCTGCTCGAATCCGGTCCCGGGGTAAAGGGTGCTTCCGGACTCGTGCAGCGAGACGGTCAGCACGTCGCTGCGCTGGTAGAAGATGGCCTGCACGCCGTCCCCGTGATGGGCATCGAGGTCCAGGGCCATGACCCGTCGGCCCGCGGCGGCCAGGAAATCGCAGGCGAGGGCGACGTCATTGAGGTAACAGAAACCGCCGGCGTGTTCCGGGTGGGCGTGATGGAACCCGCCGTGGAGGTTGAAGGCGATGTGGGCCCGACCTTGCAAAATGATTTCGGCAGCCGTCAGGCCGGCCCCGCAGGCCCAGCACGCGTAATCCCAGAGGTCGCGGAAGACGGGGGTATCGGGCCCACCGAGGCCGGCGTGAAGCCCCTCGGCGGTCAGCTCGCCGCGGGCGGCGCGCTGGAGAAGATCAAGGTACCGCGGCGTGTGGATGCGTTCGAGTTGCGCGCGGGAGGCGGGCTGGGGACGGACCTCGCACAGGTGAGGGGCGCCCAGCAGACCGGCGTTGAGCAACTGCCGACGGGTGGCGGAAGCGCGCTGGGTTTTGAAGGGACAGTCCGGCGGATAGCTGAGCGCCTCGGTTTCCGGCGCGTACACCAGGGCCAGGATGCGATCGCTCATGCTCGAGGCGGGCCGCCTTCAGCCGGCCCGCAGGGCGAAGTTCCCCGGTTCAGGTGAACTCCAGCTCATAGTGGTACACATTGCCCACCAGGCGGCTGCTGACCTTGCACTCGGCCTTGTTGAACACGGCCTGCATGGCCTTGTTCTCCACCAGGACCTCGGCGGTGAAGCCGCTGATGCCGTTGCGGCGCGCAATCCGCATGAGGTGTTTGAGCAGAAAGGTGCCGATGCCCCGGCGTTGCCAGGCGTCGTGAACGGTGAAGGCCACCTCCGCACGGTTGGTCCTGGGGTTGAGGTAGTAACTGCCGATGGCGATGATCTGTTCGCCCGCCGGATCCGGCAGCACGCCCACGATGCAGACGTCGTTGCGATGATCGATGTAGACGAAGTCCTCGATCTGCCGGCGGGGAATGACGCCGTCTTTGACCGCCTGCATGAAGCGGAAATAGATGGATTGCTGGGAGAGGCTGTAGAAATGCTCCCGCATGCGGGGCACGTCGGTGGGGTGGATGGGCCGGAAATTGATCAGCGTGCCGTCGTTGAGCAGGAAGGTGGTGCGCAGTTCCTTGGGGCCGACGATGATCTTGCCCTCCTTGTCCGCCATTTCCGCGGAGAGATACTTGGCTTCGATGGCCTCCCGCAGGAGCTGGGCACGGAACTTGGGGTGGGCGATGCTGATGAGAGCCAGGGCCCGCTCGGAAACGCTTTTCCCGTGGAGATAGGCCACGCCGTATTCGGTGACGACGTAGTTGACCCCCGCGCGGGTGGTGACGACGCCGGCACCGGGACTGAGCCGGGTGACGATACGGGAGACGGTCCCGTTTTGCGCGGTGGACGGGAGCGCGATGATGGCCTTGCCGCCCGGCGCCTTGGCGGCACCCCGGTTGAAGTCCACCTGGCCCCCCACGCCGCTGAAGAACTTGGATCCCAGGGAATCGGCGCAAACCTGACCGGTAAGATCCACCTCCAGCGCGACGTTCACGGCCACCATTTTGTGCTGCTGACTGATGATGTGCGGGTCGTTGACGTACTCGGTCGGCTGAAAGGAGAAGACGGGGTTCCGATCGATGTAATCGTAGAGCCTGCGGGTGCCGAGGCAGAAGCTGGTGACGATCTTGCCGCGGTCGAGGGTTTTGCGTTTGCCCGTGATCACGCCCGCCTCGATGAGGGGGATGATGTCGTCGGTGATCATCTCGGTGTGGATCCCGAGGTCCCGCTTGTCGGTGAGGAACCCGAGGAGGGCGTGCGGGATGCGGCCGATGCCGAGTTCGAGCGTGGAGCCGTCGTCGATGAGCGCGGCAATGTACTCGGCGATCTGGCGGGTGACGTCGGTGACCTCGGCGGGCGGCACTTCCAGCAGCGGATCTTCGCAGGGAACGAGGATGTCCAGTTTCAGAATGTCGATGAGCGAGTCGCCGTGCGTCCAGGGCATGTTGGGATTCACCTGGGCGATGACCAGGGAGGCGTTTTCGGCGGCGCTTTTGACGATGTCCACCGAGATTCCCAGGCTGCACATGCCGTTTTCGTCGGGCGGACTCACCTGGATAAGGGCGACGTCCAGGGGAAGCTGACCGGAGTGGAAAAGTCGCGGGATGTCGGACAGGTGGATCGGGGTGTAGTCGCCGAGTCCCTCCTGAATGATGTTGCGGACGTTTTCCGCGATGAAAAAGGAGTTGACGCGGAAGTACTGGGTCAGCTCGCGGTGCGCATACGGGGCCTCGCCGAACGTAAGCAGGTGGACGATCTCCGTGTCGGGCAGTTCCTGCGCTCGCCGGGTGAGGGCCCGAACCAGGGCCAAGGGCTCGGCGCAGCCGGTGCCCACGAAGACGCGTTGACCGGGCCGGACGCGGCGCACGGCCTCTTCGGCCGTCTGGATTTGAGCGGCGTACTTCTGTTTCCAGTTCGGATCGAATTTAATGGGCGACTTGCTCATGGGCGGAAGCATCGAGACCGGTCAGGGTCATGCGGGCGTCGGCCACGTACGGGCGCATGCCGACCGGGCCGACCACAAAGGGATTGATGTCGAGTTCCTGGATTTGGGGATAGTCGGTGGCCAGCTGGCTGATGCGTTGCAGGGCGCTGGCGATGGCCTCCAGATCCACGGGCTCCTGGCCCCGCGCCCCCTCCAACAGCGCGTACGAGCGGGTGCTCTTGAGCATTTGCATGGCCTCGTCCTGGGTGATGGGCGCCAGGTAAAAGGTCACGTCCTTCATCACTTCCACAAAAATGCCACCCAGGCCGAACATCAACAGGGGACCGAAATTCGGGTCGCGGGTCATCCCGAGAATCACCTCCCGGCCCCGGGGTCCCATCTTTTCGACGTATGCGCCCCGCACCCGGGCCCGGGGGGCCCGCCTCTGGATGCGCACCATCATCAGGTCAAAGGCATCCCGGACCTGTTCGGCCGTGGCCAGGTTGATGCGGACCCCGCCAAAGTCGGATTTGTGAATGATGTCCGGAGAGGAAATCTTGAGCACGACCGGGTATCCGATGCGTTCCGCCACTTCGACGGCCTCATCGGCCGTGCGCGCCAGTTGGCCCGGCAACACGTTGAAGTCGTAGGCACGCAGGATCTCTTTGGCTTCGACCTCGCCCACCTGACGGGTGCCGCTGCGGACGTGCCACTGCAGGACGCGGTTGACGCGGCGGCGATTGACGGCGATGCGGGCGACCACCCGGGGCGGCCGGTTGCGCCAGGCGGAATAATCGCACATGGCCTTCAGAGCGGCCACGGCCCGTTCCGGGGAGGGGTAATTGGGGATGCCGGCGCCCACGAGCAACTCCTGGGCCGCCGCCACCTCGCGCCCGCCCATGAAGGCCGCCAGCACGGGTTTGACCCCGCGGTGGGCTTCAATGATCCGACGGGCCAATTCCGTGGGCCGGGTCATGTTCTGCGGCGTGACCAGCACGATGATGGCGTCCACGGTTTCATCCTCCTGCACCAGTTCGAAGGCCGCCATGTACCGGTCGGGGTCGGCATCCCCGATGACGTCCACGGGGTTGCCGACCGAGGCCGCCGCGGGCAGAGCCTGGCGCAGGCGCTGCCGAATGGGTTCGGAGGGCGCCACCATGCGCAAGCCCCGCAGCTCGGCCGCATCCGCGGCCATGATGCCGGGTCCGCCCGCATTGGTGATGACGACCACACGGTTCCCGCGCGGCAGCGGTTGAAAGGCGAAGGCGCGGGCGTAGTCGAAAAGCTCCTCGAAATGCTCGGCGCGGATGACTCCGGCCCGTTTGAACGCGGCCCCGTAGGCCATGTCCGCGCCCGCCAGGCTGCCCGTGTGCGAGGAAGCGGCTTTCGCGCCGGCCTGGGTGATGCCCACCTTCAACACGATGACGGGTTTCACGGACGCGGCCGCCTCCGCCACCTGCAGGAATTTGTTGCCGTCGGTGATGTTCTCGAGATAGCTGACAATGACACGGGTTTCCCGGTCTTCGGTGAGGGCTTCGAGAAAATCGGCTTCGTTCAGGTCGGCCTTGTTGCCAATGCTGAGGACCTTGCTGAGGCCCACCCGTTCCTTGACGGCCCAGTCCAGAATGGCCACGCAGAGAGCGCCCGACTGGGAGATCACCGAGATGGGGCCGGGCGGGGGCAGGGCAGCGGCAAAGGTGGCGTTCATCCGGTGATGAAGGTTCATGACCCCCAGACAGTTGGGGCCCATGAGCCGGACGCCCGCCGCCGCACAACGCTCCACCAGCTCCCGTTCCAGCGCCGCGCCCTCCGGGCCGACCTCCTTGAAACCCGCAGTGATGACCACCACGGCCCTGGCACCGGCCCGAATGGCGCTCTCCAAAGCCTCCCGGACCGCAGGGGGAGGTACGACGATCACGGCCATGTCCACGGGCTTGCCGTAGGCGTCCAGGCTGGGATAGCAGGGCAGGCCGAGCACTTCACTGGCTTGCGGGTTGACGGGGACAATGGTGCCCTGAAAGCCGCTGGCCAGCAGGTTGGCCACCACCGCGTGGCCCACCTTGCCGGGGCTGCGCGAGGCGCCAATCACGGCCACCGTGTTCGGAGAAAGCAACGATTCCAACATAGCAATGTGTTCTCAGCCGTCGCGGTTCCCGGCCGCAACGGTCCTGTCGATCCGGGCGGCGCCGGCGCGGTTGGAGCCGACCGGCCGCGCTCCCAAGATGCACCACCCCATGGTGGCGGCTTGGCCCGACTTGTCAAAAGATCACCGTTTTTTGTGGCCGACCCGCCAAATCCGAACCATTGAAGCAGCTCTGCCACCTCCCCGGAGGCAACGGCCGGACCCGCAGCAGATCTCGAGCGGCGTTCAGCCCTGCTTGCCCAGGAGCTGCGCCCGGTACTGGGTCGGGGACTGGCCGAGAATCTTTTTGAACACGCGGTTGAAATGCGTCAGCGACTGGAACCCCACCTCGAAGGCAATTTCACTGACGCGCAGGTTCGGGTTGAGCAACAGGTTCTTGGCTCTCTCGATGCGCACCCGCGACAGGTAATCCGTGAAATTAATGCCGGTGGCCTTTTTGAACATCTTGCAGAAGTAGAACGTGCTGGTGTTGACCGCCTTGGCCACGCGGCCGAGCGACAAATCCTCGGCCATGTGTTCCAAAATGTATTCCTTGGCCCGGGTGATCACCGGCGGTTCGGCGTTCTTCTGCTGGAGCAGCACCTGGTTGCTGATCATCGCCAGATGCTGCGCAAAGATGGTCAGAAGTTTGACCACCGACTCATGCTGTCGCGGCGAAACCACCCGCGTTTTGAAGAAGGCCTCTTCGAGCCGACGCCGGTCGTACTCCAGACCCCACTGCTCCAGCGTCTCGCACACTTTGGCAAACTGGCTGCGCGTGGGTCGTTTCCGGAAGACCTGCCCGGTCTGGAGAAACCCGACCACCTGGTTGCCGAGCCGGATGGGCACGGCCGTGTCACTCATGCCGGCAAAACACGTGATCGTGCGGGCGCCCTCCACGGCCATGGCCACCAGCCGCTCCTGCACCTGCAGGCAGGCGGCACAGGACCGGCTTTTTTCCGACATCAAACTGCAGAACGGGCTTTCGTTGCGTTTGCCGTGGTGGGTCAGACGCCAGCTTTCCACCGGACGCAACGAGACCACCAGACCCGTGGCCTCGGAAAAGGCCCGCTCGTACTCCTGGTAAATCTCCGAGCGCAACAGCGCCTCGATGAGGCTCCGGCTTTCCGCCGGGTTCATCAGGGTGACCTTCTCGGTGGCGACCTCTCGCCCCGAGGGCTGAGCCGGAGAGTTTTTCTCCACGGGCGATTTGCCGGCACCGCCGGACCGGGCGGCGGCAGGGGTGGCTTGCTCAGGCGAGGACTGAGCAGCGGTTGTTTGCATGGCACCAATTTAGGCCAAACGCCCCTGCGCCACAACTGCCAATCATGTGGCCTGGTCGAACATGGCCCGCCCGATGCCAAAGCAGTCGCGACCCGCCCGCCCATCCACGGCCGGATCGGCCCAACGGCTTCGAGCTCCGACTCACGGACTCCGGTCCGGCTGACCACCGAAGCATACCATGGCCGGATGCCCTTGGAACCCTCAAGGGGATGAATGGCCGGCCCGACGGTCGGGACGCCGCAGCGGAACCGGACCGGGACCCTCGCCACCAAGATCCACGGAATCCGCAACCGTGGGACGGATTCCGATCGGAATGCTGACCCGGGCGGGCCAGGACGAACGTCTCCGGGTTCTGTTGCCCCTGCGGCATTTCGTTCGTACCTCCTGCGCAGGCCCCGGTGTCCCTTTGCCGCACCAGATCGAGCCCCCGGGAAACCCGGAGCCCCTTCGCGCAGCCCGGGTACACTCCGGGAATCGCCCCAAGGCGGATCTCGGAATACGCGGGACCGGCTGGTTCAACGCCGCTGCAACCGAGCAGGGTGTTTTGCCCGGAGCCCGCCCGTTCCCTGGGCAGCATTTCGCCCGGCGCGGTTTGATGGTTGTCGCGGGTGGCACCTCTCCTTATGTTGAGCGCCTGAGCTATGAAGGATTTTTTTGCAACGGTGGAGGCCCGGCAATCGGTCCGGGCCTATCAGCCGCGGCCTCTGGCGCCCGAGCAACTGGAGAAGATCCTGCAAGCGGCCCAGCGGGCGCCGTCCGCCGGAAATCTTCAGGCCTATGAGATCGTGGTGGTGAAAGATCCGCCGACGATACGTGCGCTGGCCGCCCTGTGCTACAACCAGATGTTCATTGCCCAGGCGCCGGTGGTGCTGGTGTTCTGTGCCGATCCGGCCCGCTCGGCGGCGAAATACGGGGCCAAGGGTGAAACGCTGTACAGCATTCAGGACGCCACGATCGCCGCGGCGTATGCGGAGCTGGCCGTGGCGGCGCTGGGATTGGCCACCTGCTGGGTCGGTGCCTTCGACGAGGCGGAGCTGGCGCGTCGCCTGAAGTTGCGCCCCGGGCTCCGGCCGGTGGCGCTCTTCCCGATTGGCTGGCCGGCCGAACAACCGGCGCGGACCCCGCGGCGGCCCCGGGCCGAGGTGGTGCACGAGTTCGAGCCTTGAAGCCCGTTGAAATCCCGATCTGTCCGCGAGAACCTCGCCCTCACACCACAACCGCAAGGCGACCCTCTCCCTGCAGAGGCATTCTCCCCGTCGCTGGTGCAACAACGACCGCTTCCGGCCCGGTCACCCGCCATGGCGGCCCACAGGGACTCTGATCAGGCGAGGAGACCTCCGGCTCGAGCCGGGCCGCGAACAAGTTGCGACGGGTCGGCGCGTACGGTCCGGATGAACTGTTCGCCCAGGGCGGTCATCCGGGCGCAGGAGGCCGTCGGCAGAGCAGGTGTTTCCATCGCGGCCGCACGCCCTGACGTGGAGACCGAGCCGAAAAGCCTCACGCCCCTCGGCAGAAAACCGGTCCTCGAACGGCTCACAGGCCTTCGAGGAGCCTCTTCCAGCGCGCCCACGCAGCCTCTCGAGCGCGGCGATTCTCCGGAGAGGCATCCGGTGCCTCGCCGGCGCGCATGAACCCGTGCCCGGCGCCCTCGTAGATCACCGGCTCGAACCGCTTGCCCAACCGATTCATGGCATTGGAAGTGGCTCCAAGGGTGGCATTGACGCGTGCATCGTTGCCCGCGTAGAAGCCGTAGACGGGCGCCTGGATGCGCGCCAGGTCCTCCTCGCGATCCGGGCCGGCGCCGTAGAACACGAAGTAAGCGCGAGGTTCCTGCGCCAGCGTGGCCAGTCGAAAAGCCTGGCTCCCGCCCCAACAAAAGCCGGCCACGGCCACCCGGCCGTTGCAGGCAGGCAGTCGGGACACGTATCGGATCACCGCGCGAAGGTCGGCCACGATCTGGTCCTGCGGCAGTCCCGCGATCGCCTTGCGCACGGCCTCGGGCGATCCAAGCTCGGAGGTGCCTCCGCCGCCCGGAGCGGCTCCCGACAACAGATCGGGCGCGGTCGCCACGTACCCCGCCTCGGCCAGTTGATCGGTCACGCTGCGAATCCAGTCGCTCAATCCAAAAATCTCGTGAATCACCACCACCGCCGGCACGGGCTGCGGCCGCTCGGGATGGGCCACGTAGCATTGAAGTTCCCGGTTGTCGTACCGCACCCGGACCCACTCCAGGTGTCGGGGAGACCGGTCCAGGCGGGCCCGGGCCCAGTCTTGAGAACAAGCAGGCCGGGCGATACCCAGCAGGCCAATCAGGAGCAGTGAACTGCAGGCGGTCGTTTTCATGATCGGATCACGGTTCCGAAACGTTTCTGGCACCATCCGCCCGAGCCGTTCTTGCCCAGGGCGGATCTGCCGGCTGTTTCGTCGGCGCAAAGTTAGCCCAAACCGGGGCTGATGCATGTCCGTGGCGGGGAAAACCCCCGGCGTGTTTCCCAAAACCGGGAAGAGACACCAGAGCAGATTCTCACTTCGCGCAAAGTGACCGACTTCTCGCAAGTCCCTCGGCAAGCGGTCAGGGCAAGGGTCCTGAGACACTGCCGCAGTGTTGTCCACACCTCGGATTCGCTGTTCCTTTTACGGCTTGCCGGGGACAACCCCCGGCCTCAGGGAACGCTGGCAATTCCCCGACACGCCGGTGCCGGCGCCACAGGCCGTGCCGTACCAAGACCGAGGCAGGCGCCATGGCGCGGCCCGTTCTGGTGCCCGGTGGCCAAACGGCCGCTCCCGAAAGACCGACAAGCCACGCGGGCGTGTCCCTCAACCGGCCGGTCAGTCGAGAGGTGGACCAACGGACAAAAAGGCTCGGCTCCCCTGAACAGCGCCGGGCCCTGCGGAACCGGGACGCAAATTGGAGGGAAAAATGCGCAATCTGGTGTCGCGCCCCGTGCCTGGCACAGGCAGAATCCTGTTCCGTCGGGCCAAGGCGCAGTTCTCCAAAACTGCGCCGGCGCAACGGAACCAAGGCCAGAGCCAAACCCGGGATGCCAACCCAGCAATCCAGAGTTATGAAATGGCTGCACAAAATCCGGCGGCTGAACCGTGGAAGGAAGGCCGTGGCGGTTTGCCAGCGGCACACAAAGCTCGCGGCACCGTGGGATGCTCAACCGACGCCTGCCCGGGCTCGTCGGGGCGGTCGAGCGCTGGAGCATCCGGGCAGGGCAGGGCAGGGGGCTGTTCATCGGACGCAGGGGCGACGCCGCGGATCGGCTGTCCACCGGGGCCGGATTTCGTTCCTGCTGACGGTTTGCGTTTGTGTTGCGGGTTGCGCCACAGCACGTGCCGCGGAGTGGTTCCCGGCGCCCGCACAGTCGGTCCCGTGGGAGGCCCGGCCCTTTGCGCCGTCGCAAGTGCGACTTTTGCCCGGGCCGTTTCGAACGGCGCAGGAAATGGACGCACGATGGCTGTTGCGGTTGGAGCCGGATCGCTTGCTGGCGCCATACCGCACCGAGGCGGGTTTGCAGCCCAAAGCGCCACGGTACGAAGGTTGGGAGTCCATGAGCATCTCCGGGCACAGCCTTGGGCATTACCTGTCTGCCTGCGCCCGACTGTACCAGGCCCTGGGCGATCCCCAATTCCGGCGTCGGGTGGAGTACATCGTGGAGGAACTGGCCGTTTGTCAGGAGGCGCGCGGCGACGGGTTCGTGGGCGGGATGCCCGAGAGCCGGCGCGTTTTCGCGGAGATTGCCCGGGGCGAAATCCGGTCCGGCGGCTTCGATCTGAACGGCTCCTGGGTGCCGTGGTACAACCTGCACAAATTGTTCGCCGGGTTGCTGGACGCGCATGCCTACTGCACCAACGCGCGCGCCCTGGAAATCGCGGCGCGCCTGGGAGATTGGGTCCACAACGTCACCCGGAATCTCACCGAGGACCAGTGGCAACGGATGCTCGCATGCGAATACGGCGGAATGAACGAGGTGTTGGCCGAGTTGGCGGCCCGGACCGGTCGCCCGGTCTATCTGGACCTGGCCCGCAAATTCTACGACCGCGCCGTGCTGGATCCGCTGGCCGAGGGTCGTGACGAGCTTCGGGGCAAACACGCCAACACGCAGATCCCCAAAACCATCGGTGCCGCCCGGATCTTCGAATTGACGGCGGAGCCGCGGTATGCCGCCATCGCCAGCAACTTCTTTCACATCGTGTTGCGCAGCCACACCTATGCCACGGGGGGCAACAGCGAGGGCGAACACTTCGGACCGCCCGGTCGGCTCAGCAACCGGCTCGGCGCCAACACCACCGAGACCTGCAACACCTACAACATGCTCAAACTCGCACGGGCCCTGTACCGGTGGCGGCCGGATGCCGCCCTCGGCGACTACTACGAACGGGCCCTTTGGAATCACATCCTGGCCTCCCAACACCCGGAAACCGGGCAGGTTCTGTACTTTCTGCCCCTGCGGCCGGGCGGCCAGAAAAGCTTCATGGATGACCACGCCTTCACCTGCTGCAGTGGCACGGGCATGGAAAACCATGCCCGCTACAACGAGAACATCTTTTTCCACGGCGATCAGACGCTGTGGGTGGACCAGTTCCTCGCGGCCGAATTGCATTGGCCCGAGCATGGACTCCGGTTGCGCCAGCACACTCGATTCCCCGAGGAACCGGTCGTGCGCCTCCACTTCCGGCTGGAACGACCGGTGCGGCTGAGCCTGCGGGTGCGCCACCCGTTCTGGGCCACCAACGGCTTTGACGTCCTGTTGAACGGTCAGCGCCTCAACGTCGTCAGTCGGCCCGGTTCGTATGCGGTCATCGAGCGGGAATGGCATCCGGACGACGTCGTGCAGGTCGAGATGCCCTTTGCCCTCCGCACGGAACCGATGCCCGACAACGACCGGCGCGTGGCCATCTTCTACGGGCCGATCCTGCTGGCCGGCGAAGTGGGACCGCCGCGTTCCCAGGATCTGGTCCCCGTGCTGATCCCGGAGAACCGACCCGTGCGCGACTGGCTGCAGCCTCTCTGGGGCCGTCCGCTGGAGTTTCGCACCGCGGGCGTGGGTCGGCCACGGGACGTCGTGCTGCGCCCCTTGTACGCCACCTACGACTGTCGCCACACCGTCTACTGGGATCTCTACACCGAGGCCGAGTGGGAAAAGCGCCGGGCCGCCTACGAGGCCGAACAGGCGCGACTGCGCGAACTGGAAGCGCGAACCGTGGACCGGTTCGACATCGGCGAAATGCAGCCCGAACGGGATCACAACCTGCGCGGAGAAAAGACGGCACCGGGCGAATTCAACGGCCGAAAATTCCGGCATGCCTGGGACGGTGGCTGGTTCGCCTTCGAGGTGGCCGTGCCCCCGGATGCGCCGGCCGATCTCGTCATCACCTACTGGGGCAGTGAAACGGGCAATCGCACCTTTGACGTGATCGTGGAAGGCGAAACGATCGCCACCACCCGGCTCCATCAAGACCGGCCCGACGAGTTCTGGGACAAGGTCTATCCGCTGCCGGAACGGCTCACCCGCGGCAAGGAACGCGTCACCGTTCGTTTCCAGGCGCATCCCGGCAACTACGCCGGGGGTGTCTTCGGCGTGCGAGTCGTGCGCCGACCATAACCGCGCCGCGGGTTGTCCCGGGTTGCGAGGTTTCGTCTGCGGAGCGCCCGCAGACATGGTGCGGGGCGCCGCCCGGGGCGCCCCCGACGGCGTTTCCCGAGGAATGGACCGCGACGCCCGATCGCCACAACCGCTGCCTCAATGGGCCTGCAGCAGCTCCAACATCGCGCGGTCCAGCTGATGGCCCCGAAAGGATTCGTAGGCAACATCCTTGCGGCCGCTGTCCAGGACCCCAAACGAGCCGCGGAAATTCCACAGCGCCCAGCCCCAGCCCGCCTCCTGCCACAGCTCCAGACAATCCCGCATCCAGGCCAGCACCACCTTGTGCGGGGTGTGCTGGAATGCGCCCCACTCGCCGACATGCACCCCCACGCCCTGTTGTTGCAGCCGGCGCCACGGCTCGATGCGCTCCCGGCGCAGGGTTTCCTTGTCCACCACCTGGTCGCCGCGGCGCAAGGGCCACGTGGGTTCGGGCCAGCGATCGGAGCCCCGAATCCAACCGGCCCGGTAATGACTGATCTCCATGGGTTGGTAACCCCGGGTGCTTTGGGCAATGCCCAGGTCGGCCAGGCTCGGGACGGGATCGAGCCCCCACCGGAGTCCGTCGGCGATGATCAGGCGGTCCGGATCCTCGCTGCGGATCGCCTGCACCAAGTGCCGGACGACGCGCGCGTAGGTCGCCTCCGGAATGTCGGGCGGCTCGTTCAACAAATCGAAACTCAGGTGGCGGTTGGAGATGCCCTTGTAGCGGCGGGCAAAATGCGCCCAGTGAAACGCACAAGCCTCCAGGGCCCGTGGATCGGACCACAGATCCATCGGCTCCTTGGGCGGGTTGACGCAGTAACCCGGCGCCCGATGCAGATTGAGATTGACATGAATCCCGTAGCGCCGTCCCCAAGCCACGGCCTGGTCCACGTGCGTCAACGGCTCCTCCTGCAACCGGGTGGGTTCCTCCGCCGTGGCCCAGCAGCGGTAGGACATCGGCAGGCGCACGAAATTGAAGCCCAGCTCGGCGATCCACTCAAAATCCGATTCGCGGAACGGCGGGTTTCCCTCCGGACGCGCCGTGAACTTCTCCAACAAATTGAATCCGCGCCAGCGCGGCAGCCGCTTCGGACTGGGGTCGGGAAGCTCGGGGCGGGGGGCAGCCGTGGCGGCCCGGCCTTTCCATGCCGACACCGCCAGGGCGGCGCCACTGAGTCGAAGGAACTGGCGACGTGTCATGCGACCTGCGGGATGTGAGGGATGAGGATCCTGGTTGGGAAAAGGAACACTAGCGACCCGTCAACTGACGCACCATGGCCACCAGTTGCGCAGTTTGAAACGGCTTGGCCAGAAATGCGTCCGGCTTCACCGGGGAGTGCGCGTACACCTGTTCGTTCACCGTGCCGCTGGCCAGGATGATTTTCAGATCGGGCGCCACCACGCGGCATTGTTCGATGAACTCCATGCCATTCATCGTGTGCATGGCGTAGTCCGTGATCACCAGCGACACCCGGGCCGGGTCCGCCTTGACCGCCTCCAGCGCCCGTACCGGGTCGTCGAACGTCTCCACTTGAAATCCATGGGGCGACAAGACCATGGCGATCAGTTCCAGGATCATCACCTCGTCGTCCACCGCGAAGACGACGGGCCGGCCCGGCGGGACACTCGGATGGCTGCTGGTGGCTGGTGCGGTCATGCGTGACGATCGCCACGCCCAGTTAAAGGGCGGGCCCCCGGGACAGGCAAGAACGAACTGGACTGCATCCCTGCCCGCCCATGATACACGAAACCGGTCCCGGCCCGTCGCCGACCGGCAAAAGCCATCCCTCCGGAGCCCAGGCACAAAGCCACTGGCCACCGCGACCCGGCCCGCTCGCAGCGGAACGACCGCGCCCTTGGAACGCCATTTTGCGCAGGGTCTCGGTCCCGGAGCCGTCCGCCCGGTCCCCGCACCCGAACCCCCTACCAGCCCCGTCCTCCGAAGGGCATGCCACGTCCGGGCGGACTCGCGCGAACCGAAAAAGCTTGGCCCTCGGGTCCGTCCGACGGATTCGCGCGCCCTGCCGGGAGGAAGCTCCGGGGGCGGGTCGGGCCTTTGGGCTTTCGTCGTTGCCCGGCCCGGCACAGACTCGGCGCATGTCGCAGATCATCGCCATCGTCGGGCGACCCAACGTGGGCAAATCCGCCTTGTTCAATCGCCTGGCCGGTCGTCGCATCGCCATCGTGCACGATCAACCCGGGGTAACCCGGGATCGGGTCACCGCCGAGGTCGAATGGCGCGGCCGCCCGTTCACGCTGGTCGACACCGGCGGGATCGGACTGCGCCCCGGCGAAAAGGCACCGGACATCCTCACGGAGGCCACGCGCCAACAGGTGGAACTGGCGGTGGCCTCGGCGGCCGTGATCTTTTTCGTCGTGGATGTTCGGGAGGGACTGGTCCCCTTGGACGAAGAAGTGGCCGAGTGGCTCCGCGCCAGCGGCAAACCCGTCCTGGTCGTGGCCAACAAGGCCGACACCCCGGAATGGGACAGTCAGATCGTCGAGTTCGCCGAGCTCGGCTTTGAACGCATCTTTCCCGTGTCCGCCGAGCATGGTCGGGGGTTGGAACCGCTCATGCGCACTGCGCTGGCCCTCCTGCCCGGGCCCGCGCCGGTCGAATCTCCCGAGGAAACCTCAACCCCTCAGCCCCTCAAACTGGCCGTCGTCGGTCGCCCCAACGTCGGCAAATCTTCCCTGATCAATGCGCTCATCGGTTCGGCCCGCGTCATCGTCAGCCCCATCCCCGGCACCACCCGGGATGCCGTGGATGTGCCCTTCGAGATCGAAGTCGAAGGTCGCAAGGAATCGTACATCCTCATCGACACCGCCGGCCTGCGGAAACACCGGCGCCGCGCCGACGCCATCGAGTTCTTCAGCATCACCCGCGCCGAGGCCTCCATTCGCCGCGCCGATCTGGTCCTCTTTGTCCTGGACGCCGAGGCCGGAATCGTCGAGCAGGACAAAAAAATCGGCGGGCTGATCGTGGAAGCGGGCAAACCGTGTGTGTTGCTGGTCAACAAGTGGGACCTGTTCCACGAAACCGTGCAAAAGGAGTGGGCCAAACGCCAGGCCGGCGGCCCACGGGGCAAACGGGAGGAACGCCCCCCCGATCCCTTGCAACTCTTCGGCAGCTGGGTACGCGAGAAACTGTTCTTCCTCGACTACGCCCCCGTCCTCTTCACTTCGGCCGTGACCGGATTCCAACTCGACCGCGTGTTGGAAGCCGTCCGGTACGTCGCCGCCCAAATGCGCCAAACCGTGCCCACCGCCCTCTTGAACCGCACCCTCCATGAGGCGGTCGAGCGTCGGCAGCCCGTCAGCAAACAGGGACACCGGCTCAAGTTCTTTTACGCCACGCAAATCAGCCACACCCCGCCCACCTTCCTCATGTTCGTCAACCGCGACGAAGGCTTCTCCGAGCCCTACAAAAAGTACCTGGTGGGCGAACTGCGCAAGGCCTTTGGCTTCGAAGGCTGTCCCATTGTGCTCGTGCCCCGACCGCGCCCCCAAACCATCCCGCCCATCCGAAGCGACAAATCCGACCGCCGCGCGCGCGCCGAATCCGGTCGCCGCAAGAAGCCCGAGCCCTGACCCGGACGCGCAGCTCCCGCAGCGCGGGCACCGCGCCGCCCCGGCCGACCTCGCATCACTCCCGCACCGACTCCGCCGGCGCCGCCCCATCCGCCGTCCGCTCCGCCGGGGCGGTTCGCACAAGCCGAATCTGCCGGGACAAACCCACGGCCACCCCCGCCAGAATCACCACACTGCCCCACAGATGTCCCCAGTGTGGACGCTCGCCCAGCGCCACGGCGGCAATCCCCACCCCCAGCACCGGCTGCAAAAACACCGTCAGCACCGCCACATTCACTTCGGACTCCCGGATCACCGCAAACCACGCCACGTACCCGATCACCGTGCAGATCACCGACAGATATGCCAGCAGCCACCATCCCGGGGCCGGCAGGCTCGCCGCCGCACGCCACGCCGCCGGGCCGTCCAGGACCAGATTCGCCAGGCTCCCCGCCCCCAACGCCACGACCACGAGCTTGGCCAGGCCCACACGCCCCAACAACGGCTTGCCCATCACCGAATAGGCCGCCTCGCACACGAACGAGGAGAGGAACAACACATTCGCCGCCAGCCCCGGGAGGCGAAAGTCCGGACGCCACACCTCGGCCATCACCACCACCCCGAGCATGCCCAGCGCAAAGCCCAGCCAGCGCCGCGGTCCGATGTGTTCCCGCAGAAACACCGCCGCGGCAATCGAAGTGACCAACGGCTCCAACGCCATCAACACGGATGCATCCGTGGCCCGGCCCATCTGCACCCCGGCCACCTGCAGTCGCGGCGCCGCACAGAACACAATCACGCCCATCACCGCGGCCCTGACCAGATCCCGACCTCGCGGCGCCGTGCCCCCCAACCACGGCCATGCCACGGCCAGAAGCAACGCGGCCAAACTGTACCTCAGCGTGGCCAAACCCCCGGCGTCAAGATGCGGCGCCAACGCCTTGAAGGCAGAGTAGGTCCCCGCCCAAAAGGCGTTCATCACGATGAGGACAACCAGGTGCGCCGGACGCATGGCCGTGGCCGCTCAGCAAAGCCATCCGTCAGATGGGATGCAAGCCTTTCCCCGGCTGGTTTCCATCCCCTGCGAGCCACCCCGCACCCTGAGTCATGCAATCGGACACCGGCGAGCTGGGTGCCTCGAAACCATGACGCCAGCTGCCTTTCACGCGGAAGCTTGCCGGCAACACGAGCAACCATGCCTGCCGTAACGCGGGTGTTGAAGGTCCTTCCCCATCAACCCGCGCGAATGGCATCTCTACCTCCTCCTCGGCGCCCCATCGGCAGTTCAAAGCTGCGCAAAAGCAACGTCCTTCGCGCTCGGACAACAGCCATCAGCGCACCGCACCTCGCGACCGGTTGCCGCCCGGGTTCGCCCGGCCGATCAACGCCATCCGGCCATGAGAACTGTTTGCGCACGCCCACGTCCGAGCTCGCTTGTGCCCTCGCAATCGGCGACACCATGACCCGTCAGTGCACGGAGCATATCTCTTGGACACGCCGGCGAGGCTGATGGACATTCCCGTCACCGACCCCGCCGGCCCGCCGGCCCATTCCCCCCGCTAGAACCCTCATACGTCACACCCCGGCATCCCTCCCGCGCCCATTGCCAGGGCGAAAGATTCGGACGGCAGGAGCTGTCTGCCGCTTCCACTCAAAACTCCAGGGTCACGAGCGGCCAAAAGCAAACCGGCCGTTGCTGCCGCAGTGGCCTTCACCTCTCATCTCCCGGAGACACGGCAGTTCCAAACATCCCGCAACCCACCGGGGCTCTTGACCACGAAATGTTGGACAAAGCACCGCTCTCCGTCCATGTCGCTGGGCCGGAGCCCGGGCAAACCGGGTGCCCACCACCACGTTGCTCGGAGCTCCGCGTTGACCCGGAGATGAACGACCCTGAGGGGCTCGCGGGAACGCAACACCCGGTCTCCCAGGGGACGCGCCGCCGGATCGCACATTCGGAGAACGGGACGTCCGACAACTCGGACCCGCTTGCGCGCTGTCCTGCCCGGAAGCCCCCCAATCCCACCGGCCCCGAAAAGAGTTGGGTGAGATCCACCGGCCCACCGCAGCTCTCGAGAACTGCTCACTACGAAAGCCGGGCCGCGGACGTTCTGCGAAAGTGCCTCTTGACGTTTCCTCCCCTGCGCAAGTCGTTCGCAAAACGCGACTTTTGCAACCCCCCGGTGCCGGTGAAAATCTCCGACGTTGATCAGTTGACACACGGGGCACATGCCTCTATAAGTGACCGTGCTCTTTGAGTGCATCACACAACGAACCGTTGTGTGAGTGCGCCGTGAGTAAGTGCCCCGTTTCCGCAACGGGGAGAATAGGGAAGCAGGTGAAAGCCCTGCGCGGTTGCGCCGCTGTAACGGGCGACGAAACGCCAAAAGGACCACTGTTCCAAAAGGAATGGGAAGGTCGGCGGAGTAGGATGACCCCGGAGCCAGAAGACCTGCTTACTCACGCTCATCAGGCCGACTGCCGGGTGGCAGCCCGGCCAAACAATCGCGCATAACGATTGGATGAGGGAATGACGAGCTTGTTCTTCCCGCAGGCCCGTTTTCCCCTGACCAACCCGGTCCGTCCCGGGATGGCCGAGGGTCCCTCTCCTATGCTCCCTGCGAGCAATCCGGGAGGAACATCATCCCATGACGAATCACGCAAACGCCTCGAGTCCGGTCGCTTCCGTAAATGCCGCGGCCTGCCTTCCTGACAACCCGGCCTGTCCAACAACGCAACAGGACGAGTCGGTGCCCATGGGTCCTGCCATCAGGACTCCGGCTGCGAAACCCTGTACGCACGAGGAGACCTCCCACGCGGTCGGCCGTCTCTCGCCTTGCGCCTGTCAAACGAGTCAGGACACCCGGGTCCGCAGCCTCCCCGTCGCCACCGCCTCCGCAGGTTCCGGCAACGGCGGCACTACCCACAACGCCCCGGTCGGACAGTCCCACTCTCCAAGAGCAGCGCGCCTCCAGGATGTCCTCGCTCGGGCCTGTGAAGCTCTCGGACTGACTTCCTGGATTCCCGCCCTCGTCGAAGAAACCCTTCGCCAGCTCCCCGAGGATGCAACACACGAGGAAGAGCAAAAGGCAATGCTTTTGGCGGCTCGCAGCCTTGTCGAGCAGGAGCCCGATCTGAGTTACGTAGCGGCACGCCTGCTCCTCGAGCGAATCTATCATGCCGCCCTGGGTGCACCTCCCCCGCATCAAAGCTGGGAAGATTGGCAACGTAACCGGTTTCCCGACTATGTGGTCCGCGGCGTCCAGGCCGGACTCCTGTCTCCCCAAATGCTCGGCTTCGACCTCCCTCGACTGGCAGCCGGGCTGCAACCCGCCCGCGACCGGCTATTTCTCTATCCCGGCCTTCAGCTCCTGTACGACCGCTACCTTCTGCGCGACCGGGACATACTCCTCGAGACGCCGCAATTCCTCTGGATGAGAGTCGCGATGGGTCTGGCCCTGGGCGAGGGCCCCTCCAAAGACCAGCGCGCCCTGGAATTCTACGACGTGCTGTCGACCTTCCGATATGTCTGCAGCACTCCCACCCTCTTCAACGCCGGCACGAACCATCCCCAGCTCAGCTCGTGCTATCTCAGCACCGTCCGAGATGACCTGGACCATATCTTCAAGGTCATTGCCGACAATGCCAAACTTTCCAAGTGGGCCGGCGGTCTGGGCAATGACTGGACCCCGGTGCGCGCCACCGGCGCCCTCATTCACGGCACCGGAGGGCGCAGCCAGGGAGTTATCCCCTTCCTGAAAATCGTCAACGACGTTGCCGTTGCCGTCAACCAGGGAGGCAAACGCAAGGGCGCCGTCTGCGTCTATCTGGAACTCTGGCATCTCGACATCGAGGAGTTTCTCGAACTGCGCAAAAATACAGGGGACGAGCGGCGGCGCACTCATGACATGAACACGGCCGTTTGGGTGCCGGATCTTTTCATGAAGCGGGTGCTCCAGGGGGGACCCTGGACCCTGTTCAACCCCGCTGAGGTTCCGGATTTACATGACCTCTACGGCCGCGCGTTTGAGGAGCGTTACGAACACTATGAGCGCGAGGCAAGAGCCGGCCGCCTCAGCCTCTGGAAGCAAGTGGATGCCACCTCCTTGTGGCGGAAAATGCTCACCATGTTGTTCGAGACCGGGCATCCCTGGATCACGTTCAAGGATCCCTCCAACGTGCGCAATCCACAAAGCCATGTGGGAGTGATTCATGGATCCAATCTTTGCACGGAGATCCTGCTGAACACCTCCCCCGAGGAGACCGCGGTCTGCAACCTGGGCTCGATCAACCTGGCCGCCCACCTCGTCCCCGGCGGCATAGACCGCCAGCAGCTCGCACAAACGATCCGTACCGCCATGCGGATGCTGGATAATGTCATTGACCTTAACTTTTACCCGATTCCCGAGGCTCAACGGGCCAACCTGCGCCATCGCCCCGTCGGCCTCGGCCTCATGGGCTTTCAGGACGCCCTTTATCATCTCCGCATCCCCTACGCGAGTCCTGAGGCGGTGGAATTTTCTGACCGGATCATGGAGTGGATCGCCTACCACGCCCTCTGGGCCTCCACGGAGCTGGCGGAAGAGCGGGGCGCCTACCCCTCCTTCCGCGGGTCCAAGTGGGATCAGGGTTATCTACCCGTCGATACCCTCGCCCACTTGGAACAACAACGCGGCGGATGGCTCGAGGTCGATCGCAGCACGACCCTCGACTGGCAGCCCCTCCGTGAACGCATCCGCCGCTTCGGATTGCGCAATTCCAACACCATGGCCATCGCACCCACCGCCACCATCGCCACCCCGGTGGGGGTGTCGCCTTCGATCGAGCCCACATACAAAAACCTCTATGTCCGTGCCAACCTGAGCGGCGATTTCCTGACATGGAACCGCGCCCTGGTGCGCGACCTGAAATCCCTCGGCCTTTGGGACGCGGAGATGATCGAGGACCTTAAGTATCACGACGGTTCCGTCCAGTCGCTCCCCAGGGTTCCCCGCGAGCTCAAGGAACTCTACCGCACCGCCTTCGAGATCGAGCCCGCCTGGCTCATCGAGTGTGCCAGCCGCAGACAAAAGTGGATCGACATGGGCCAGTCCCTGAACCTTTACCTGGCGCAGCCCGACGGGGCGCTCCTGAGCCACATGTATCTCCTGGCCTGGCGCAAGGGCCTGAAAACCACTTATTATCTCCACACCCGGGCCGCCACCCGGGTCGAGCCCGCAACCGTCGACATCAATCGCCGCGGGCTTCAGCCCCGTTGGATGAAGCACCGCTCTCCCAGCGCCGAAATCGTCGTCCAACGCGACCCCGCAACCGCCTGCTCCCTGCGGCCCGGCGATTCGGTGGACGCCCCCGAATGCGAGGCCTGCCAATAATCCCCCACGCGCACAGCCCTTCCGGGCCGCCGTGGCATTCTCGCATACCGTACTGCACATGAACACGTCTCGACTTGCCGTTCACAACCTCGGTTTCCCGCGCATCGGACCTCGCCGGGAACTAAAACACGCCCTCGAAAGTTTCTGGGCCGGTCGCAGTTCCGCCGAAGAACTGCTCGAAACAGCGCGCGTGCTTCGCGCCGAGGTCTGGCACGCACAACATCGCGCCGGCGTCGATTGGATTCCGTCGGGCGATTTCTCCCTCTACGATCACGTGCTGGACACCGTGGTGTTGCTGGGCTGCATCCCGCCACGCTTCGGCCAAATCGACGGTGAGCCTCCCCTGTCCACGTACTTCGCCCTGGCCCGCGGGCTGCCGGGTATCCCTCCGCTCGAACTCACCAAGTGGTTCGACACCAACTATCATCACCTGGTCCCCGAGGTCCGCGAGGGCCAACGCTTCCGCCTGGGCTCGGAAAAGCCTTTTCGGGAGTTCTCCGAGGCCACAGCCCTCGGCCTTCGCTCCCTGCCGGTTCTGCTGGGCCCCGTCACCTTCCTGGCGCTGGCCCGCGCCGAGACGCCGCGCATGGACAAACTCAAGCTCCTGCCGGCCCTCCTGCCGGTGTACGCAGAAATCCTGGACCGGCTGGCCAGCCTGGGAGCGACCTGGGTGCAACTGGACGAGCCCATTCTGTCCACCCCCCTAACCCCGGAGTGGCAACGGGCCCTCATCTGGGCGTATGAGCGCCTCCGGCTCTGGTCCAAATCCCCTCGCATCCTTGTCGCCACGTATTTCGGCGGCCTCGACGACAACCGGACCACCGCGCTGGAGTTGGCCGTGGACGGGCTGCACCTGGACCTGGTGCGTGCGCCGCACGACCTGGCTGCCCTGCTGCCGGTCCTTCCCCGCCATTGGGTCCTTTCGCTCGGCGTGATTGACGGACGCAACCCTTGGCGCTGCCGCCTCGACCGGGCCTGGGCCCTGGTCCGACGCGCCGTCAACGCGCTCGGCCCCTCACAGGTCTGGATTGCCCCGTCCTGCTCCCTGCTGCATGTGCCTCTTTCGGCACGCCTCGAGACACGTCTAAGCCCATGGCTGCGTGCCGAGCTGGCCTTCGCCCTCGAAAAACTCGAGGAGTTGAACCTGCTGGCCACCGCGGCTCTGCAAACCTCTCCTCCCGCCCCCCCAGACACAGGCGGCCCGGGTCCCTCCTCTCCCAACCCGAGGGAAATCCCCGAGGTCCGAAAACGCGTGGCCGCAGCCACCCAGCAAGAACCTCGTCGCTCCGCACCCGCCCACATCCGGCGCCAGCTCCACCAGCGGCGCCTCGCGTTACCTCCCCTGCCCACCACCACCATCGGATCCTTCCCACAGGATGCCGAGCTGCGGCGCATGCGGGCGCAGTGGAAACAGGGACGACTCGGCCCGGAGCAGTATCAACAATTCCTGCAACAACGCATCACCGCGTGCATCCGGATCCAGGAGGCCGCCGGCCTCGACGTGCTCGTCCACGGCGAGTTCGAGCGGAACGACATGGTCGAATACTTTGCCGAGCACCTGGCGGGTTTTGCGATCACTGATCACGGCTGGGTGCAGAGCTACGGCTCGCGCTGTGTAAAGCCTCCTCTCCTCTTTGGGGATGTTTACCGCCCGGCCCCCATCACTGTCCCCTGGTGGCAGCACGCCCAGGCCGCCACCCAACGACCGGTCAAGGCCATCCTCACCGGCCCGATCACCCTGCTGCAGTGGAGCTTTGTCCGCGAAGACCTGCCCCGGGACCAAGTGGCCTACCAACTCGCTCTGGCCATCCGGGAGGAGATCCGGGATCTGGAAGCCTCCGGCTGCTCCATCATCCAGGTCGACGAACCGGCCCTCCGCGAGGGCCTTCCCCTGTCCGCCCCGGACCAGGCCCTCTACCTCGAGTGGGCCCCTCGTGCCTTCCAGCTGGCCATCTGCCAGGCAAAGGATGAAACCCAGATCCACAGCCACATGTGCTACTGCGATTTCCGGGCCATCGAACCCGCTCTGCGTGCCATGGAGATCGACGTTCTTTCTCTGGAAGCCGCGCGGTCCCGCATGGAAATCCTCGACGTATGCCCCTCCTGGGCGCAGTACTTCGCCCTGGGCCCCGGAGTGTGGGACGTGCATTCCCCCCACACCCCCACCGTGGCCGAACTCACCGAGCGGATCCAACTGGCCCTCACACGAATTCCCCCGGAAAGACTCTGGATCAATCCCGACTGTGGTCTCAAAACCCGAAGCGCACAGGAAGTCGAAGCGGGCCTCAAAAACCTGGTAGAAGCCGCACAACGCGTCCGTCTGGCTCTTTCCCAAACCTGAACCTTCCACGGACACAATTCAGCAACCAACCATGAGCTGCTGCAACGTCACCACCGAACGACCCAAACCGTGGGATCTCTCACGCTTCATCAACCCGGAGCACAAACGACTGGTCAATTGCAAAACCGTCGATGTCAACCAGCTGGTCCCCATCAAATACCACTGGGCCTGGGAACACTACCTGAACGGATGCGCCAACCACTGGATGCCCACCGAGATCCCGATGCAGCGGGACATCGAACTGTGGAAATCCGACCAGTTAACCCCCGACGAGCGCAGGGTCATCTTGCGAAACCTCGGATTCTTCAGCACCGCGGAAAGTCTCGTCGGCAACAACATCGTCCTGGCCATCTATCGTTACATCACCAACCCGGAGGCTCGCCAGTACCTGCTGCGTCAGGCGTTCGAAGAGGCCATCCACACCCATGCCTTCCACTACATCTGCGAGTCCCTCGGCCTCGACGCCCGGGAGGTGTTCAACATGTATCACGAAATCAACAGCATCCATGACAAGGACCTCTTCGAAATGCGCCTCACCGAGGACATCTTGCAACCCGACTTTACCACCGAGACCACCGAGGGCCTGCAACGATTCGTGAAAAACCTCGTCGGCTTCTATGTCATCATGGAGGGCCTGTTCTTCTACAGCGGCTTCGCCATGATCCTCAACTTTCACCGCCAGGGACGAATGACCGGGATCGGCGAACAATTCCAGTACATCCTGCGCGACGAAACCATCCACCTCAACTTCGGCATCGATTTGATCAACGGTATCCGCATGGAAAATCCGGAAATCTGGACACCGACCTTCCGGCAGGAGTTACAATCCCTCATCGAACAGGCCGTCGAGCTCGAGGTCCTCTACGCACGCGATTGCCTGCCGCGGGGCATTCTGGGCCTCAAGGCAGAGATGTTTCGCGAATATGTGCAGTACATCGCCGACCGCCGCCTGGAGCGCATCGGGCTCACCGCCCGCTACCACTCCAAAAACCCCTTCCCATGGATGAGCGAGGCCATCGACGTCGGCAAACAAAAGAACTTCTTCGAAACCCGCGTCACCGAGTATCAGGCCGGAGGTTCCCTGCGCTGGTAGGTGTAAACCCGCGCCCTCCCGACCCAACGCCTCGGGATCGGCCGGCCCCCGCCACCGCAGTATCCCCGCAAATTGCCCAGTGCCCTCGCCAGGGCCCGGGCAACAGGACCGGGGAAAGCCGGTACGAACACGCCGTAATGGAGTTCAACCCGTTCTCCCCCGGGGCTGCCGCTCCTTGACTCCACCAAGATTCAGCCCCTGCGACCCCCGCGTCCTCCCAGCCTCCACACCGCACTCACCGCCGGCCCAGGCCCCAAATCAACCAGCAGGCCAGGGCCACCAGCAGGATCACCCACCAGAAATACCGCAACTCCCGCGCCGCCATTTCCATCACTCCCAGGGCGCGCGGAAACAAAACCAGCAGGACGCCTGCCACACCCGCCAAAAGCAAAATCCGCAGGATGGCTCGTTGGGGACCGGTCATGGTGATTCCGCAGATTGCGAAGCGTCCCCCAGCGGCAGCAGCAGCCCCGCACCGCTGGTCCCCGGGTCGGCCGGAACCACCAACGGGGCCCGGCCGTTCCATTTTTCCACCAGTTGCAACCGCAGAAAGGCCGGATTCAACCGCAGCGCTTCCCCCCGGATCCGGATCGCGCGGGCCTCACCCTCGGCGCGGATCACCGCGGTTTGCGCCTCGATCTCGGTCTGCATCTGCACGAACCGCGCCCGGGCCGCCTCCTGCTCGGCCACCATTTTGGCCTCGATCGCCCGCTCCAGCTCCTCCGACAGATCGATGTTCCGGATGACCAGGTCGTGGACTTCCAGCAGCGCGCCGATCTTCTCCCGCGCGTTGGCCAGGGCCTGCTGCTTGACCCGGTCCCGACCTTTCACAATCTGCTCGGCCGTCAGCAGGGCGGTCACCTCCTTCACGGCCTCCTGGACACGCGGCGCGATCAAACTGTCGAAGGGATCGCCCGCATACTGCCGGTAAATCTGCACCACGGAACTCTCCGGCACCCGGTACAGAACGCGCAGGTCCAGGGTGATCTGCTGCAGGTCCGAGGAGAAACAATCCGCGCGCAGCGGCGCGGTCCGTTGCCGGACGCTGACGGGAACGATCCGCGTCACCAGGGGCAGTTTGAAACCGAACCCCTCGGGCAAAAACTGGTCGGAGGCCCGGCCCAGGGTGACCTTCACCCCGCGGTGCCCGGGCGGAATGACGTAACTGCTGGCGCCGGCCAGCAGCACCAGCACGAAGATCCCCGCCGCCACGGCCAGCAGCCGCGGCAGCAGCGCCGGGATCACCACCTCAACGGGTCGATCGTGGGGATAATACGGGTTTCGCGGGCGCATGGTTGGTGGCTGGAATGGATCGCAACAACTCCGACAGTGACATCAGGACCGGGCCCCCGCCGACGACCAACGGCGGCATCCCGTCCCAACGGTCCACAATCTGCAGTTCCACGTAGGCCGGATTCTCCTTCAGGGCCTCGCCGCGGATGCGAATCGATTCGGCCTCGCCCCGCGCCTTGATCACGGCCGTGTCGGCTTCGATCTGGGCCCGTTGCTGCACAAACTTCGCCTTCGCCGCCTCCTGTTCCTGAATCATCTTCTGTTCGATGGCCCGCTCCAGCTCGGGCGTGAGCTTGATGTCCTCGATGACCAGGTCCTCCAGCACGACCAGTTCGCCCACCTTGCGCCGCGCCAGTTCTAGCGTGCGGACCTTGATTTCCTCGCGGTTTTTCACGATCTGCTCGGCCGTCTCCAGTGCCACCACCTCCTTCAGTGCCTCATGGACCCGCGGCGCCACCAGTTGGGCGAACGGCTCCCCCTCATAGTCGCGAAACAACCGAACCACGGCCGATTCGGGGATGCGAAACAACACCCGCAACGCCACCACGATTTGCTGCAGGTCGGAGGAATAACACTCGGCCGTCTCCCGGGCGGTCTGTTGCCGGATCGAGACCGGGTGGATCTCGGTGATCAGGGGCATCTTGAAGCCAAAGCCCTCGGCCTTGAACTGCTCGGACACGCGTCCCAACGTCACCTCCACCCCGCGATAGCCGGGTTGCACGACGTAGGTGCCGTTGGCGGCCATCAGCACAATCACGAACACCAGCAATGCGATGCCCAGCCACCGTGCCAACGTTTGAGGTTGCATGGTCATCCTCCGAAACCGAAACCCACCGTAAAGCGAATCGCCGCCCACGCAAGGAAAACCGGTCCGCCCGGGCCGGCGGGCCCAGATCCCCGCCCAATCTCCGGGCTTTCTTTTCCTGAAACAGCCCAGGACCCGAAGTGGCCCGTTCGCCACATCCGGTCCCCGCTCACACGCCTTGCCACCCCCGTGCCTGCAGCCTTCGGGTCCAGCCGCCACCGAAAGTTGCTGCCCGATTCTCATCCCGCGGCTCGAAACCTTCGCGTTGCCCTCTGGGGGGCGGAGCGAAAACGCGCTCGAGTGCCCACGGCCACATCCACGCGCCGTTCCAACTGAGGGACGCAGCCAGGGTCGCCTGTGCCAGCGCCCAGAGGCTCGACCCAAAGCCAACCCCAAGAGACGTCGTGGCCCTGTGGACACGCAGACAAAGCCCAGGGATCTCATTTGTGTGCCCCAGCGATGCTGACGGCGAGGAGGTGCCCGGCGGGGGACGGCGTGGGCCCAAACTCCAAGAAGCCGTACTTGAGGGAAATCCACAAATCGAGCTGGCAGACCCCACCTGAACCAGCTTCACGGGTCCACCGGATTCATGCGAGAAACAGTCCCCGTTTTCGTCCCGCTACGGCCCCGTGACCGGGCCCCGGGTTCCGGACGGAGCGCTGCCTGTTCGTTCCCTTGGCCACTCGCAAGGCGGCGCGGACCGCACAACCTGTCCTTCCCGAGCATGCGGGGCGGATTGGAGATGCCGAGCGATTGGGGCATGGGAGCGCGACGTTACTTTGGCGTTTTCCTGGCTGTCGGGCCGGGTGGGGAAGGCCGGTGTCCCGGGCGCCTGAGTCGCGCGGGATTGCGACGTTGCACAGCCATGGCAGGTTCCCCCATCAGGGCCCTGCGCCTCCGCGATGGACGGCAACGAATGCGAACGAACCCCACGCTTCGTACGGTGCATTGACGCGTGAACCAGGGGGCGCCTAGAGTTCCACGGAGCGCCGCAAAGCATCCAGAAATCGGCTGTGGAACATCCCAACCGGCCCATTCGAGTCAAGTTTCTGTCCAAGGCGTGTCGGGAACGGAATCTCGACGCGTGGCTCGGGCGATTTCCCGGGGGCGTGCCACGGTGGGGACGCTGCGAGTTCCTGTTCGATCCGGCGGCGCGGGAATACGACTGGCTGGTGGTCTACGACGATCTGCCCTCGGATCCGGGCCGGGATTGGGAGCCCCTGGCCTGCCCGCCGGACCACACCCTCTTGATCACCGCCGAGCCGAGCAGCGTCAAGGTGTACGGTTCGCGTTACACGCGACAGTTCGGCTGGGTCCTGACCAGCCAGGAACCCTGGGCGCTGCGCCATCCACGGGCCATCCGGTGCCAGCCCGGTTTGGTCTGGTACTACGGCGCCACGGGCCACGGCGACGCCGTCATCAGCCCGCGCGGTCGCTATGATGCCATCGTCCAAAACGTCCCCCTCCAAAAAACGCGGGTCCTTTCCGCGGTTCTATCCTCCAAGAGCATGCGGCATACGCTGCACCACCAGCGCGTCCGTTTCGTGACCCGATTGCAGGCCGTCCTGCCCGAGCTGGATGTGTACGGTCACGGCTGGAACTATGTGCCCGACAAGGCCGACGCGTTGGATCCCTACCGCTTCCATCTCGCGATCGAGAACCATGTGGCGCCCCATCATTGGACCGAGAAACTCGCCGATGCATTCCTGGGCGCATGCGTCCCCTTCTATCACGGATGCCCCAATTACGCAGACTATTTCCCCGAGGAAAGCGTCATTCCCATCGACATTTTTGATTTCGATCGCTCGCTGGAGATCATCCGGCGCGCCATCCGCGACCGGGAGGACGAGAAACGGCGCCCGGCCGTTTTGGAGAGCCGCCGACGGTACCTGGAGCGCTACTGGCTGTTTGCCCAGGTCGCAAGGCTCATCGAGGAACGGCACCCCGTCGTCTCCGGAGCCGCAACCGCCGGGGCACGCATTGCCAGCCGGTACCGCGTGCGCTCTGAGTGCTGGTGGGGCGCGGTGGAGGAGTTGACGGAAAAATGCGCCGTGCGCGTCCGCTGTTTGCTGAACCGGCGACACCAGCGCATGCTGGCGTCTCCATGACCCGCGGAGCGGTGCCCTTTCGGGCCGGTCTTCCACCGGCACATCCAAAGGCACGACCCCCCACCTCCGGAGGCTCCACCGTGGAGAGCGACTCCAAGGCATGCTCCCTAGGAGGCGGGACAAACGTGTGGACCTGAGTCGGGTGCCTCTCGCCACGTCTGCACCAGAAGAGCCCAAACTTCGTCGACCTCGAGGTCTCGGAGCCGGGGGCGTTGCAGCCACGCAACGCTCGGCCCGTTGGGCCGGACCACGAAGGGATCGGAAGCCGCACTGTACAGCACCACGGTTGGGGCGCCCACCGCGGCCATGAGATGGACCGGCCCGGTGTCGTTCCCCACCACCGCCAGGGCCCGACGCGCCAGAGCGGCAAGCTGACCAAAATTGGTGCGGTCCGCCAGGTTCAGGACGTGCGGAGCCAGGGCCATGAGCTCTGCCAGGGTGGCCTGGTCCGACCGCGTGCCCACGGCCACGCATGCCACGCCGTCCGCCTGGAGGCGGTTGGCCAGGGCGGCGAAGGAGGAGGCCGGCCAACGTTTCTCGGGCCGATGTGCCGAACATCCCGGAACCAGGATGACGTAGCGTTGCGGAAGCGAGAACGCCGAGAGGTCGCCGTCCAACCAGGACAAATCGGCCGGGCCGGCCCTGGGAACGCCGGCCGCTTCGAGTTGCCGGAGCAATCGTTCATACGCGGGCAGGCGCTGGCCCCGAAAATCCGGGCGCGGATGGGAACAGCCTCGAACGGGCCCGGACCATTCGGGCTTTCTGCGCCCCAACAGGTGGAAATAGAGTGCGGTTCGGTCGTTACCCTGCAGATCGTAAACGCGCGTGAAGCCGGCGTTGCGCAAGGTGCTGCCCCACCTCAGCCACTGAAGCACCCGGCACCAGGAGAGCCGAGGCTCGGCCCAGACTTCGTCGAACCACGGCATGGTCTTCGCCCATGTTGCATACGCCGGGCGGGTCAACAGGACGATTCGATCCCTGCGATGATGGGTCCGGATCGCATGAAATGCGTCGAAGGCCAGGACAATGTCCCCGAAGGCTCCGAGTTTGATGACCAGGATGTTCTGATTCACTGGGGAATCCCACGGGCCAAATGACGGGCGCGCACGGTTTCCAGTGCGGCGGACAGCTGCGGCGCGGTCGCCTCCAGGGTATAGCATTGCTCGACCTTCCTGCGTGCGGCTGCCGCCAAACTGGAGCGGAAACAGCCCTCGAGGAGGAGTCGCTCCAGGGCCTGCCCCATGGCCTGCCAATCCCCGCGAGGAACCACCAGACCGGTTCGTTCGTGCTCGACGATTTGGCGGGGGCCTTCGGAGTCGGTGACGACCACTGCCACTTCGTGGGCCATGGCCTCCAACAAGACACGCGAAAAGGCCTCGGTCCAGGAGGGCACACAAGCCAGCGTGGCACGCCTCCAAAAGGCCGTCCGGTCCGTGATCCAGCCGGGCAGTTCCACCTGCTCTTGCAATTGCAGGGTGTTCAACAATTGCAACAGCCGGGGCCGTTCCGGGCCGTCGCCGGCCAGTACGCCGCGGAAGAGGTGACCCCGGGCCTTCAACCAGGCGAGCGCGCGCAGGAAAAGATCGAAGCCCTTGATAGACACCCATCGGCCCATGGCGACAATGACCGGTGGGGCGGTCGGACCCGTTCGTCGCGCAGCGGGCAGTTCCGGCAACATGCTGGGAATGTGGAAGACTCGCGCGGCTTCCACGCCCGCGCGGATCAGCGCGTCGCGCTGATCGGGCAGGATGGCAATGAACCCGTCACAACCGAGGATCCGGCGGAAGCGGTAGTTCGGAAGGCGCGCCACGACGGGCCACCGACCGCGGGCGGCGCGCAAGACGAGCCGACCGGCTCGATTCCCATGGCATACCACCACATCCGGCCGGGCCTGGCGCAGCCGGCGGCGAACCTGCCAGACCGTCCAGGGATCCCAGTGGGACCAGATGCGGGTGGCGAGGACCGGGACACCCAGCGCTTCCACGTCGGGTCGTACTGCGGCCCGCCCGTCCAGCAAGGAGACCACCTCGTGACCTCCGGCCCGCAAGGCGAGGTGATAGACCACGAAGCTCTCCTCCAGCCCGCCCCGCCCACGGCCGAGCATGACGTTCGCCACGCGCATGATTTGCCCTGCAGAATAACCGCGGGGTCCCGGACGACGCAATGGGAGCCCGGCGCGCGGCCCGGCGCCACACCCGGCCGCCCGTGGCAACGAAACGCGGGCCCACTCCGCAAACAACCAGGACGGTTCCCAAAGCTCCCTGGCCCCCCGGCCCGCCCACAGCGTTCTCCCCAGGGACGTGCGCGGGATTTCGCGACCGCAACCGACGAGTCTTTGGCAAAGCGCGGACCGGACGGAAAGGCGGGCCACCCCGTACAGTTCTGGTCCGGGCCCCGAGTTCGAACTCTCCGCTCCCGTTTGTGGGCGGCGCTCGGAGAGTTCGGACCCGCTTGGACAGAAGACTTCGCTCGCCATGCGTGGTGTCCTCCGCGCTTCGCAACGTCGGGATTGCCCCAATCGGAACGCGTAGAAGCGACCAGACCGGTTTTGACAACGCGGGCCGGGTTCCGCAGGTTGAGCCCGATGGAACGGTCACCGGTTTCCTCGCATCTGCGGGAGCAGGCCCGGATTCTGAAGGCACTCGCGCATCCGGGGCGGCTGCGGATTTTACAGGAACTGGCCGAGGGCGAGCGATGTGTGTGCGATCTGGCGGCGCTGCTGGGAGTACGGGTGCCGACGGCCTCGCGTCATCTGGCCCTGTTGCGGGAGGCCGGCATCGTGGAGGACGAAAAGCGCGGGGCTCAGGTTTTCTACCGACTTCGCACGCCGTGCGTCCTGAACTTTTTTGAGTGCGTGGCGGCAGTGCAGGAAAGCCGGGAGGAAACGAGACGCCGCGCCCGAAAGCGGAACCGCAATTCAGGCTCGGTCCGGGGACGGGCGTGACTGCCGCAATGGGCGGGGGACATGGACCCGCGCGGCCGGCGCGTTGAGCCGGAGCGAGCAGGCCCGGGTTCTGCCGGGGATGGGCGAAACCGCCACCGAGCACGCTCTCCGTCCCACGGCGCGAGGCAGTCCGGTCGTTATGGCTGCAGAACCGCGCTCGCCGACCACACTGCGAGGGAGGCCGGAGCCCCAACCCCATTTCGAATCCCCGTTGGCCCGCACAAAGAGTGAACGCGCCGCAAATCCTCCGTCGTTCCCTCCGGCGGTTCCCCTGGATCGGCGCTCGATCGCGGGCCGGAGCACGCTCGGGGTGGCGGGGCCGCTTTTCCGCTTCTGGGGCGAGCACAGGGTGGGGCAAATTACCGGTCCGCGGCGGCAGGTGCGGTTTGGAGCAAAGGTTGCCGCCAGCGCGGCATCGGCTGTTGCGCCCGGGCCCTTCGCATCCGGTGGGGAGGGGCCGGCCCGGATTCAGGTGCCCGTGGCGGACCGGAACTTGAGTGCGGCCTCGATGCGGGAGCGCACGTGCAGCTTGTGATAGACATGCCGCAGGTGCCAGCGCACGGTGCCGTCTGTGAGCCCGAGTCGTTGTGCGATTTCCTTGTTGGAATGACCGGCGGCCAGCAGTTCGAGGATCTCTCGTTCTCGCGGCGACAATTCTTCGACCTGGGCGGCCGCGGTCACCGGTTCCCGGAAGGAAGCGATGACCTTGCGGGCGATCTCGCGGGACATGGGGGCTCCGCCCTGACGGACCTCGTGGATGGCCGCTCGCAGTTCCTCGGGCGTGCAACGTTTCAGCAGGTACCCGCACGCCCCGGCGCGCAGGGCTTTGAAAATCCGGTCGGTGTCCTCGTACACGGTGACCATGATGATTTGCAGGTCGGGCAGAAGCTGTTTGAGCTGCGCGGTGCACTCGATGCCGGATTGGTTGGGGAGCTGAATGTCCATGAGGACAATATCGGGTCGGTGCCTGGGAATGGTACGGAGGGCCTCCTCGGCGGTGGCACAGGCACAAACGACGCGGCATTCGGGATCCGCTTCCACGAACTCCGCCAGACTTTCCCGGATGATCCGATTGTCTTCGACGATGGCGACCGTGGTCATGAGGAGGCCAAACGCGGCAACCAGAAGCGCAGGGTGGTCCCCTGTCCCGGGGCGGTTTCGATTTGAAATCGGCCACCCAGTTTCTCGCAGCGAGCGCGCAAGTTCTCCAGGCCATCCATGCCGGGTTCGGCGGAGGCCGCGGGCAAACCGCGCCCGTTGTCCTGCACGGTCAGGCACAGATGGTCGGGCCCGGCGTCGAGTCGAAAGCGCACCTCGGTGGCACCCGCGTGACGGACCACATTGGTGAGCGCTTCCTTGAACGCCAGGAAGAGGTGATGTCGCCGAGGGGAATCGACCGGCAGATCGGCCGGCGCTTGCGTTTCCTCCAGGCGCCAGGCGATGCCCGCGGCCCCCAGAAATCTTTCCGCGTGGAGGCAGAGGTAGCTAATCAACGAGCCCAGGGTATCGTGCCGCGGGTTCATGGCCCAGACGATCTCGTCGAGGGCAGTGACCATCTGGCGGGCAGTGGCTGCGGCCTGCTCCAGGTACTCGTTGCGCCGTTCGGGGCGGGTTTGGGGAGCGCGGGCGCGGTCCAGCAACATGGCAATCTCGGTCAGATCCGATCCCAACTCGTCATGGAGATCGCGGGCCACGCGTGCCCGTTCCTGCTCCAGAGCCTGCTGCTGCTCCAGCCGCTGTCGGGCGCGGATCTCTCGTTCCAGAGCCGCGCCCCGACGTTCCACCTGGCGGTGCAACTGGGTGATCCAAAGGGTGGCCAGGAACAACACCCCGGCCAACGCTCCCATCAGTCCCAAGAGGCGTTCCAGCGTCCAAAAGGGCGGGCGCGCCAGGATCAGGAATTGGTCGGCCGGGCCGACCAACACCTGGAATGAGCCGGCCTCGAGGGCGCTGGCCGGTCGAACCGGATGGACCGCACAAACGCCGGTGACGCGAACGCGGCTGCCCAGGGCCGGCTCCGGGGGCGGATCCGGCCGGTCCCAACGAATCGCCAGCAATCGCAGGCCGCGTTGCAGTTCAAAGACCCGGCCGTCTTCGGCGCGTCGCCGCTCCACCAACACGCCTTCCGCTTGCACGCGCCGAGCATCGAGTTGGGCGGGGTTCCACTCCTGTTCGGGCAACGGCCACGGTTCCGGGAGCGGGGCGCGCTGCCCCGTCGAACGGACGCGGGCTTCGCGCAACACGGGAGAGCTTCGCACCGACAAATCAGGGAATCCCACGACTTCCAGCCAGTCGCCCGGTTCCAACCCCGGCGTGTCCGTTTTCAACCAGGCGCGGAAGCCCGCGCCGTTTTCCGAGAGAAACAGTTCCCGGCCGCTGCGGTGTAACAACTGGCCGCTCACACGGACGCGCTGGAAAAGTCCGGCGGCTGGATCGAACAAGCGGAGGGCCGCTGCGGTTTTCAGCGGCCGGTCGAACCAATCCCGGGGTGGCGGCTGTTCCACGTGAACTTCCGCGCCATACAGCCGAATCGATCCGGCCCGCACCTGGTGGGTTTGATAATCCCAGGTGGCGAAAAGGCAGCCCCGGATCCGGACCAGCGCATCTTCGAACTGCCGGAATTGTTCGGGCAGCAGCCCGGGTACCCGCAGTTCGACATCCAACAACCCTTCGCGCAATAACAACGAGACCCGGTTGGAGTGCACGGCGGTGACCACCCCCTCCAGCTCGATCCACTGCGCGTCCAGACTGCCGTTGAGCAACTGTTCCCACGCCGGGCGCACCGGCTCGGGCCAGCGGCCCAGGCCTCTTATTTCCAGACGCCTGGCCTGCACCATTGGGGCAAACAAGCCCGGATCGGTAATCCCTTCCACCCGCACCCACTCCCCGGCTCGGGGCAATCCCGCCCCTTGCCCCGATTCATCGACGACATACAGGCCCCGGGTCGCATCATGGACAACGACGGCCTGGTGTTCCGGAAGCACACAGGTCACGGTGCCTTCCATCTGCACCGGGTACTGCCGCTGGGCCGCCTGCCGACTCAGTCCATGCACGGCGGCCGCCGTTCTCAACACGGGCAAACCGCCGGGGCCGGTTTCGGCCCCCTGCTCATGTGTCTGCCCTGCTGGTTCCAGATGCTCCAGCCCCGGCACCAGCCATCGACCCGCGGCGGCCACTCCATCTGCTCCCACCACCGGCAGACACACTCCGCACAACCGTGCCCGTCGTCCCATCCAATCCTCGGCCCGCGTGGTCCCTCGCGGTGTCACCGTGGCCTGCATTCGGCTCCCGCCGCCGGAAACCTCCAGGTTCAGCCGCTCATCATCGGTGGCAGCCCAGGTTACGATGCCCTCCGTGCAGGCCCACACGGCTTGCGCCGCCGCCCACGGTTGTCCCGGCAAGAGGTGCACAGGCCGGGGCAGGTCCTGCCAACCCAGAAGCTCCACCGCCAGGGTGGGGTTTCCCACAAACAGGCGACTCCCGTCGTCGGACCCCACAGTGAAGGTCCACAAGCCCGATCGCGGCACGTGGAGGAAACCGTGGAACACCAGAGCCACCCGCTCGGTGCGAGGCGCCCGGCGCACATCCCACACGTCGCAGGTTCCCTCTTGCAGCAGCCTGGCCCGTGACCAATCCGGCAGGCTTTCCCCCTCCGCCTCGAAAGCCTGGAAGCTCAGACCCGGCTCCCAAACCTCGTTCTTGTCCGGACCCTTGAGACGAAACAAAGCTTCGGGCGGGACGGCCGCCGGGGCCTGATTTGGACCGCACCACTCGACCTCCAGGCGCGCCTCGTCCCTCGCGTTGAACCACTCCAGTCGCACCGGATGTCGCCCTGCCTCCAGGTACACCGCGCCTGATTTGGTCTTGAAGGCATGGACCCCGTCGTTGTCCACCACGGGGCCCACGGGGCCAAGGCGAACCCAATCCCCGCGTTGCTGCGCCAGGACTCGTCCGCGAATGCGCACCACTCGACCCGGCGCGGGCGCGGCCCCCTCCCAATTCAACTCCAGAAGGCCAATCTGCCCCTCTTGGGCCAACACCAGCCGTGACTCCGCCCGGCCGGCCCAGAGCACCACCCCGGTGAGGTCCAGAGCCACCACCCGACCCGGGTTGGCCGCGCGAAGCAAGGCGTCCAGCTGGTGGATCTGCGCAGGGTTGTCCGGGGCCGCGGCGCCCGCCACGCCGGTCCACCCGATCGCACTCCAGCAGATCCATCGGGACAGCCACAGTGGCCATTGCTTCCCCATTGGATGCGGCTCAGGCTATCCCCCGCCCGTGGTCCGAGCAATGGGTTTCCCGACAAGCCCCGCGGATGGCAATCCCGGATGCGGGGGCTGACGACAAAGGGCCGGGCAAGGCCCGGTTCAGGCATCCCTTCCCCTCGGGCGGCCCCTGCAGAGCGTTTCCGCCCTGTGTGCAAATCCCTTCTCCGGCACGGCCTCGAAATCCGCGCCCGAGAGGAGGAGGCACTCAGCCCCGGCGCCTGCGGAACGTCTGCATCGTGGCGGACAAGGAACGGCGCTCGTGACGTCCTCTGGTCTTTCCCAGGCGAGGGCCCTTCAAGATTCGCCGCCCTTCAAGGCCCTGCCGAGATTGCCTCAGTACGCCAGGGCCCGCGCCGCCTGTTCGGCCCACCCCAGCGCCCGCGCAGGGAACAAGCCCAGGTACAGCATCCCCACAACACACACCGCGGCCGCAAAGCGCAGAATCTGCGGCAACTCCACCGGCGCTGCGTTCTCCGCGGGGCGATCCCACCAGAGCACCCGCACCACTCGCAGATAGTAATAGAGGGAAATCACCACCCCAACCACGGCCACTGCGGCCAACCCCCAGTACGCCGGTTGTTGTGCGGCCTGCTCCACGACCGATCGAATCAGCAGGAACTTCCCGAAGAAGCCGGCCAGTGGAGGAATCCCCGCCAACGAAACCATCGCCAGCGTCAAGGTCGCCGCCAGGAAGGGCGCCCGCTCATGTAACCCTGCCAGGCCGGAAACATCCTCCGCGGCCAGGTGCCGCAGCACCAGCGTCACCACCAGGAACGCGGCCAACACCGTCAACGCGTAAGCCAGCAGGTAAAACAGCACCGCCGATTGTCCGGACCGGCTCAACGCGGCCACCCCCAGCAGCAAATAACCCGCGTGTGCGATGCTCGAATATCCCAGCAGGCGTTTCAGATTCCGCTGGGGCAGGGCGCACAGGTTCCCATAAAGGATGGTGGCTCCCGCCACGACCATGGCCAGGGTCGCGCCGCGCTCGGTTACCTCCGGAACCGCCGTGAAGAGGAACCGCAGCAACAACACCACCCCCGCCGCTTTCGATCCGGCCGCCAACAGAGCCGCGGTCGGGGTGGGCGCCCCTTCATATACGTCCGGGGCCCACACCTGGAACGGCACGGCCGCCAGTTTGAATCCGAGCCCCGCCAGGATCAGGACCACGCCCGCTACGAACAACGGATGTTCCGCGTACCCATCGGAGACCATCGCCAGTTCGGCGAAATGCATGCGGCCGGTCGTCCCCCAGACGAGTGCGATCCCCAGGACCATGAAAGCCGAGGCCAGCGCCCCCAGGATCAGATACTTCACGCCCGCTTCCACGGAGACCCGCCGGGTCCGCTGATACGCCGTCAGCACGTAGAACGTCACGGTCATCAGCTCCATGGCCACAAACAGAAGCACCAGATCCTGGGCGGAGGCCGCCAGCATCATGCCGCTCAACGCAAACAACACCAGCGAGTAGTACTCCGTCACTCCCCCGCGGAAGCGATCCGCAAACTCCACGGCCATCAACAACACCACCACCCCGGTCAGCAGAAACAACCGCTTGAAGAACAGGGACAGAGCATCCTGGACAAACCGCCCGCCGAAGGCCGTGCCGGTCTCCGCCAGCCCGAACGCCCCGGTGCAACTCAGGACCAGCAGCAACCCCAACCCCGCGGCCGCAGCCAGACCCAACGGCCGCCGATACCCGGCCGGCAGCCACAGGTCCGCCAACAACAACAACACACCCAGCATGACGACCGCGATCTCCAGGGTTAACAGCCCGACATTCATGTGCGACGCTCCCAAAACTCCGCCCAGCCTTGCAAAAGCCCTCTGACAGGTCAATGACCCGGCCGGTCGGTGCCGGTCCCGGGGGCCGTGGGCATGGTGCACGCGTTCCGGCCCGGCCCCGGCAACGGCTCAACGCACCAGTTCAAACGCGTAGCCCTTCAGATACTCGGTCTCCGGAATCATCGGGATCACGGGATGGTCCGGCCCCTGACTGAAGGTGGCAATCCGACGCAGGATTTTGCGGGTGTCATAGGCGGCGGCCAGGATCACATCGAGGAACGTCCGCGCATCCACATGATGCGAACAACAAAACGTCGCCAGCACCCCGCCCGGGCGCAACAGCTTCAGGGCCCGCACGTGAATCTCCTTGTAACCCCGCAACGCATCCGGCACCGACGCGCGCGTCCGCGTGAAGGACGGCGGGTCCAGGATGATGAGATCGAACTGCGGCACGGGTTTCTCATGGGGCCGGGCCTGGGTGCGCGCCTTGAGCCAGTCGAACACGTTGACGGCCTCGCCGGTGCAGCGGTCTTGCAGCCCGTTCAAGGCGGCGTTGCGCAGGGCCGCCTGCACGGCCGCCTCGCTCTGATCCAGCAGGTGCACATGGGCAGCCCCCGCCCGGGCCGCATGAAGCCCAAACCCGCCCAGAAAACAGAACGCATCCAACACCCGCGCCCCGCGGGCCCACCGGGCCACCTCGAGATAATTCAGCTGCTGGTCGAGATACAGCCCGGTCTTGTGCCCCGTCCACAAATCCACCTCGAACGTCAGCCCGTTGATCCTCACCGGGTGGGCGGGAGGGCGGCCAGCCGTGGCCGTGGGGGAAGGGGTTCCTTCGTCGGCCGCGGGTCCCGTCGCTGACGGTGCGGGCCATTCCCCCGCCAGGACGCCCTCCACAACCGGCAACCCCTCGAATTTCCGGGCCGCTGCGTCGCTCCGTTCCAGGATCGCCCGCGGCGCCAGGACCCGTTGCAGCGCCTCGACGATTTGCGCCTTGCGCTGCTCCATCCCCAGCGAGGAGATCTGCAACACCAGCACCTCCTCGTACTTGTCCACGATCAGCCCGCTCAGGAAGTCCCCCTCGGCATGCACAACACGAAACGAACTGGCCTGGGGCATGTGCCGGCGGCGCACCTCCAACGCGGCCCGAATGCGGCTCTCAAAAAAAGCCGTGTCGACCGTCACGCGTTCCGGCGACAACAACCGCACCCGAATCTTGGAGCGCGAATGGTAGAACCCCACCCCGAGGAATCGGCGCCGATGATCCTTCACCTGAACCAGCGCCCCGTCCGGCACCTCCGCCGTCACCCGCAGCACCGAGTTCTCGTACAACCAGGGATGCCCGGCCACCAAGCGATCCGCTTCCCCCGGCTTCACATAAACCGTTGGTAATGTCGTCATTCTGGCCCTCTCCTTCCGCTTGTAAACAGCTCCGGCTGACCCCTCGTGCCGCGGCCCGGGGCCATGCCTCCACGCCGCCGGGATCGCCGGAGCGACCAACCTACGCGCAGCAGACCCGGGTTGCAACCGCCAGAGTTGGCCGAACCGGCAAAGCCTGGCTGCGCCGTGCCCGCGGTTGTGGAGATCTGAACCATCATCTCCGGCCAAGGGAAGCCATCCCGGCCCCGGGGCCACGGTCACCGCCGACCAGGCTGTCGGAAACAATCCGACAGACATTTGCGCAGGATGGTTCGAGCGGCCCCAACGGCACTGCGTATAGACAGCCGGCACCCGGCCCGAATTCCCCGCCGTGCTGAACTTCATGCGATGGTGCCGGCCGATCATGGCCCAGCGGGCCATTTTATCAATGCCGCAGGCACGTGGCAGACAACTCGCACGCGGGTTTTCCACTGAGCACCGTCGGCGGCTCCAGATTGGGGGACAGTAGCCGCCTCGAGGCAGCGGACCCGGAATCCAAATCCAACTCCTCGCTCCGGAGGATGGCCATTTCGGCCACCCGGCCGGCCAAGGTTCGATCCCCGACTTTCGGAGGAGACTTTGTTGCGACCGGCCGGCTTCCCCCGGCGGCTGCCTTGCTTGAGTTCTTCCTCTCGGGCGCGCTTGGGACCCGTGGGATTGGCGACCGGACCGGCCGCCGATGCAGCCTTTGTCCCTCGTTCCTTTCTGGTGATCCATGGGCGCCGTGGGCTCCCTGCGCCGCAGCCTCCTCCTCTCTGGGGCTTTGTTCTAAACGCTTGATGGGCTGTCCTCCGCTTGCTCCGCCCGGGTTGGCCATGACCGCGGCCGGAGGGCGCGTGAACCAGCCGATGCGGCGGGACAAGTGCCCGGTCGCCGACCTCCAAGGGTTCGAAACCCTCGTCGATCTGCGGCGCCGCCCGCGTCCACAGGCTGAGCCGGGTGCCACCTGCCGGGATGCAAGCGAGCCTCGCAGACCCCGTGGTTCCGGTCGCGCGATCCGGAAAGGACTCCTCGGCGGGCGTGCCGGCTTGGGAAGGTTCCCTTGAGGGCAGTCCGAGGGGCTGCTAGGTTGGGGCGATGGCAGCGACGATGGCACCGCCGGCAACCCGGGAAACCACAGCGCCTACCGTGGCGAGATCGGCCGAGGCGCAGCGGGAGGTCTTGACGCGCGAGATCCTGGATCTGAAGCGCCGGCTCAATGCGGTCATCCTGGCCCACAACTACCAGGTGCCGGAGATCCAGGATCTGGCCGACTTTGTGGGGGATTCCCTCGGACTGTCGCAACAGGCGGCGCGGACCCGGGCGGACGTGATCGTGTTCTGCGGGGTGCACTTCATGGCCGAGACGGCCAAGATTCTGAACCCCGAGAAGCTGGTGGTGTTGCCGGACAAGGAGGCAGGCTGCTCGCTGGAGGAAAGTTGCCCGGCAGAGGCCCTGGCCGCGCTGCAACGGACGAACCCCAACTTTTACACCATCGCTTACATCAACTGCAGTGCGGCCGTGAAGGCGCTGAGCGACGTGATTTGCACCAGCGGCAATGCGGAGAAAATCGTCCGCGCGGCGCCGGCGGACCGGGACCTGTTGTTCGTACCCGACGAGAACCTGGGCCAGTGGGTCATGGAACAGACAGGGCGTCCGATGACGCTGTGGCGCGGGCATTGTTATGCGCACGTGGAATTCCGGCGGGACAGCCTGTTGCGCCTGAAGGCCCAACATCCGCAGGCGCGAGTGGTTGTGCACCCGGAGTCGTTGCGGGAAGTGCGCGAGCTGGCCGACGTCATCTGCTCCACCGAGAAGATGATTCAATGGTGCAAGGCCAGTCCGGATCGGGAGTTCATCATCGTGACCGAGTCCGGCATTTTGCACCGCCTGCGCAAGGAATGCCCGGACAAGACGTTTTACTGTGCGCCGACGTACGATGTGGGGCGCATGCCGACGGACGCCTGCCGCTGCAGCGAGTGCAAATACATGAAACTCAACACACTGGAGAAGCTGCGCGATTGCATGCGGCGACTGGAACCGCGGATCGAGTTGCCGCGCGACGTGCTGGAGCGGGCGCGGCGGCCCATCGAACGCATGCTGGAGATCTCGGCCCGGCCTTGAACCGCGTGGTTCCCGGGCCGGGGTCACAGGGCTCCTCGGAGGACGCGATGGCGGGGAAGCTCCCGGAGACCGGAAGGGTCGAGGGTGTCCGAATCATGAGTGCTGGCCGGGTGGACCGATTGGAGTGGGAACGCCGGCTGTGGGCGCGGGGGATCCGGTGCGTCGCCGGAATGGACGAGGCGGGGCGGGGTCCTCTGGCGGGCCCGGTGGTGGCGGCTGCGGTGATCCTCCCGATCCGCTGGCGAGAAACGGGGGAGGTGGACCCGGAGTTTGCGGGCCTGAACGACTCGAAACAACTGAGCCCCGCGACCCGCGAAACGCTTTACGATCGCCTGGTGAATCATCCGGAGGTCCGGTTTGCCCTCGGCTGGGCAGATCCGGAGGAAATCGACCGACTGAACATTCTGCGGGCGACGCACCGGGCGATGCAGCGGGCCCTGGCCGGGCTGCAACCGGTGCCGGAGCACGTGCTGGTGGACGGACGACCGGTGCCGGGCTTGCCCGTGCCCCACAGCGCCCTGGTGCGGGGCGACGCGCGCAGTTACTCCATCGCCGCGGCCAGTGTGCTCGCCAAGGTGACGCGGGACAGGTTCATGGTGGAGCTGGACCGCCAATACCCGGGCTACGGATTTGCGGAGCACAAGGGCTATCCGACCCCCCGACACCTGGAGGCGTTGGCACGACTGGGGCCCTGTCCGGCTCATCGGCGGAGTTTCACGCCGGTGCGCACGCGGCAGATGGTATGGCATTTCTGACGGCGGTACGACGTTGGTGGGAGGGCTGGTTCGGCTCCCGGGTCCGGCGGTTCCGGACGCCACCCGAGCACCTGCGGCGGGGCGCCCTGGGCGAGCAAGCGGCCCGGCGCTATTTGGAACGGGCCGGGCTCACCTTCCTGGTGGCAAACTATCGAACCCCGCGAGGGGAACTGGACCTGGTGTTTCGCGACGGGGACTGTCTGGTGTTCGTGGAAGTGAAGACGCGCTCCTCGGAGGATTGGACCCGGCCGGCGGCGGCGGTCGATGCGGAGAAGCGGCGCAGGCTCACCCGAGCAGCGCTCTGGTATTTGCGGCGGATCGGCCACCCGCCCGTCAGGGTTCGCTTCGACATCGTGGAGGTGCTGCTGAAGGAGGGGGTCGTGCAAGAGGTGCGGCATTTGCCCAACAGCTTCGGATTGTCGGGCCCCTGGCGATACGGCTGAGAAGGGGGCGCGAAAACGGCCCGGAAGCGCCCGGGTTCGAAACGTCCGGGCCGGCGCCCCGAAGGGAACGCGCTTGCGCCGCGCACTTCGGGGAAAAGGGCTGGGCTGTTTTTATCACTTTCGCTTGCGCTTTTCCAGAAAAGGCCGATGGTTGGTTAACGCAGCCAGAGGCGAGTGGCCCGCCTTTTCGGCGGCGAAGACCAAACCAGCAGGCGGCGTATGAAACCGGATCCCACACGCGAGCACCCCGCGGAGACGTGGCTGGTAACCGTTCTGTACGATGCACCCGAGGCACGCCAATGCGCGGCCCGGGCTTGTGACGGCCTGGTGCGCCGGTTTTGGTCGCAGATCGAATTCGACCTGACGTGGTGGACCCTGGAGGAGCTGGAAGGGCCGGAAGCCGCAGAAGCCGGACGCCGGTTGCAGAAGACGGACATCGTGGTGGTGGCCCTGGCGGAGCCGCGGCAACTGCGTGCCGGTGTGCTGTCCCGCTTGGAACATTGGTTGCAGCAGCGGGAAGGTCGGGAGGGGGCATTGATCGCCCTGTGCGCCGGGCGAGAGGAGCCACTGCACCGCGTGGAGCCAACGTTGAATGCCATGCTGCATCAGTTGGCACGGCGCACCGGGCTGGACTACTTGAACCAGGCACCGGAATGTCTGCCGGGGCGGTTGCCGGATTCCATCGAGGGTTACACCCGACGCGCGGAGGAGAATACGGACGTGATGCGCAAGATCCTCAGCACGTCGACCACGCCTCCATGGCCGTACTGAGCGCTCTTGAAAATCGGAAGCGCAGAAAGGGAGGGGCCCTTCGGGCCCGGCCACCCGCGAAGGTGGCTGCCCCTCCTGAAGCCAGGCCGGCCCAACCAGCGTACCGGCGATCGACAGGACTCCGGAAGTTTTCCATCCATCGCGGAGCCGGCCCCCGGGGAGAAGATGGGGCGTGACCGGCACTCACCGTCGCAAGCCCCAGCTTGTAAAAGAACCCTCGAAGTGCGTTCTTTTTAACCCTCGGCGAGGTTCTTCGGCGGCCGACCATCAGCAAGGGCGCAGGGGAAATTTACGGCTCGGGCCGACGCCGAAGCGTTGCCCAAGGTCGCTTCAGGAGTTCCCAACCGATGAGCCATCCCTGCGCTCGGCAAAAGGTTGGAAAAGGCAGGCAGCCCCGAACACGCTCGGAGGGGACGGCTTTGGAGCGGCCCGGCTGTCGGGATGACCTTATCCGCCACCGGTGGGGCGGCGTTGGATCGGCATCCCGGGCAAAAGCAAGAGCGACTCCGGTCGATTGACGGGCCCGGAGGGTTTGGAAGAGTTCCGCGTGCGCCCGGGATCGGGAGGCCCGGCGGCAAGCAGGTGTGAAGGCCCGGGAGAGCAAGCCGGACAAACCGACCTGTTCAATGCGCCGGAGGCGCGCGGGCTTGGTCATCATAATTCAGTTGCAAGGGGCCCGCCCTTCCACCACACAATCCGGACAAGTATGCGAACCATGAACCTACGGATTGCCGTTTTCACCGCCGGTCTGGTGCTGGCCGCCGGTTGGGTCGCGGCTCAGGAGACCACCGGTTTCAAGGACGAAAAGGAAAAGATCAGCTACGCCCTGGGCATGAGCCTGGGCAGCAACTGGAAGCGCAATGCCCTGGAGCCGGATCAAGTGTCGCTGGAGGTGGTCATGCAGGGGCTGCGCGACAGTTTGACGGGTGCCCAGACGCGCATGACCGAGGAGGAGATGCGGACCACGCTGCGGGAGTTCAGCAAGTTCATGCAGGCCAAGATGCAGCAAAAGCAGCGGGAGGAGGCGGAGAAGAATCGCAAAGCCGGCGCAGCGTTCCTGGAAGAAAACAAGAAAAAGCCCGGGGTGGTCACGTTGCCCAGCGGCTTGCAGTACCGCGTCATCCAGGAGGGCTCTGGCGACAGTCCCAAAGCCACCGACACGGTCGCCGTGCACTATCGGGGCCGCTTGATCGACGGGACGGAGTTCGACAGCAGTTACAGCCGGGGACAGCCTGCCACGTTCAATGTCAGCGGCGTGATCAAGGGCTGGACCGAGGCGCTGCAGTTGATGAAGCCGGGGGCCAAGTGGGAACTGTTCATTCCGGCCGACCTGGCGTACGGCGACGTGGGGCGGCCGAACATTCCTCCGGGTTCGACGCTGATTTTTGAAGTGGAGCTGATCTCCGTGACAACGCCCGCGCCCGCGAGCACGCCGACCGCGCCGGTGACCAGTGACATCATCAAGGTGCCGTCGGCCGAGGAACTGGCGCGCGGCGCCAAGATCGAGGTCATCAAGGCCGAAGACCTGAAGCGTTTGGAGGAGGAACAGCGCAAAGCCGCCGCCAAGGCTCAGACCAACCAGTAACACCACCGGCTGCGCCTCGTTGAAGACCCGGATGGCCCCGAAGCAGGGCCCCCTTGACCGGGGAAAGTTCGGAGGAGTTTTCCACACGCGGGGTGGCGAGGCTTTCGGTTAACCGGGCCCGGCGCGCGATCTCGTGCGCCGGCTGCCGACGGCATGCCCAGGCCTTGCAGCATCCCCGCGGCAGCCGCTGTTCGGCGCTCCGTGCGGTTCGGTCCCGAAAACCCGGACAGCCGTCGGGTAACGAGGGAGCTTCTCCCGGCTCAAGGCGGGCGGGGAAGGCAATTCCCGGGGTGTGGGCCCGGGGGCACAGCCCTGATGAATCCGCCCGGGAGCGGAGGTTGGGTGCGGGATGCGACGCCGGTGAAACGGGGACGGGGCCGCGGACGCCAAGTGAAAGCAGAAACCCGGCGGGGGCGGGGGGCGAAAGGTCTTCAGAACCCGCAACGCTGGACAGGGGAATCGGGGTTGGGAAAGATTGGGTCACCGTGAAACAATCGTTGGTCACGCTGGATCTGGAGGGTGTGCTGACGCCGGAAATCTGGATTGCCGTGGCGGAGCGGACCGGCATTCCGGAGTTGCGGCGCACCACACGGGACGAGCCCGATTATGACAAGCTGATGCGGGGCCGGCTGGCGTTGCTGAACCAGCACGGTTTGAAGCTCTCCGACATCCAGCGGGTCATCGGCACGCTGGCTCCGCTGCCCGGCGCCCGGGAATTCCTGGATGAACTGCGCTCGTTTGTGCAGGTGATCATCCTGTCCGATACCTTCGAGCAGTTTGCCACGCCGCTGCTACGGCAATTGGGCTGGCCGACGTTGTTGTGTCACCGGCTGGTGGTCGAGGAGGACCGCATCGTGGACTATCAGCTGCGCATCCCGGAGCAGAAACAGCGGGCCGTGGCCGCGTTCAAACTTCTCAATTACCATGTGATCGCGGCCGGCGATTCTTTCAACGATACGGCGATGCTGACGGAGGCCCATGTGGGGTTTCTGTTTCGCGCGCCGGAGAATGTGCGCCGACAGTTTCCCCAGTTCCCCGCTGTGGAAACGTACGAGGAGTTGCTGGCCCGGATTCGAGCGGCGATGACCTGACCGGGGGCGCGCCGTGCGGGCTCCGGGCCGCCGGGCTGCATCGGAGCGGGCGGGGCTTGAAGCCCTACGCTCGATCCAGAACCCGACGCAGGGCGCGGATGAACTCCGGGTCCGTGCCGCAACAGCCTCCCAGGAAATCGGCTCCGGCGGCGCGCAACGCCGGCGCATGGGCCGCAAACGACTCGGGGGTCGTGGTGTACCGGGGGCGGCCGTCCATGAGCTGGGGAAGGCCGGCGTTGGGTTTGATCCAGAGCGGCAGGGAGGATGCGGCCCGGAGCCGTCGGCAGATCGGCAGGAAACCTTCGATGCCCTGCCCACAATTGGCACCGAGCACGTCCGCTCCCGCCGCCTCCAAGGTGCGCGCCACAAGTTCCGGCGGATCACCCATCAGCGTCCGATCCCGCTCCCGGCCCGAGTCGAAGACCATGCAGACGACCACCGGCAATCCGGTGGCTTTGGCGGCGGCCAGCGCCAGTTGGGCTTCCTGCAGATCGCTCATGGTCTCGATGACCAGGGCGTCGGCGCCGGCCTCCGCCAGGGCGGTGGCTTGTTCCTCGAACGCGGCACGCACGTCTTCGGCGGTCACTTCTCCGGCCATCAGCAGTTTGCCGGTGGGACCGATCGAGGCGAACACCGCCGCGCGGCTGCCTGCCGCTTCCCGACTCAACTCGACTCCCCGTCGATTCAAGAGCCCGACCTCCTCGGCCAGGCCGGCGTCGGCCAGTCGAATTCGGTTGGCTCCGAAGGTGTTGGTCAAAATGATCTCGCTGCCGGCTTCAACATACGCTCGAGCCGCGGCACGGACCTGGTCGGGGTGCGTCAGGTTCCAGGATTCGGGGGGCTGGCCGGGAGGCAACCCGCGTTTTTGGAGTTCCGTCCCCCAGGCCCCGTCGGTGAGCACGGGCGCGTGTTGCAGCAGGGCGGCAAGTGCCGGGTGAACGCCCATGGAGCAGGAGCTCAGGCGGCCAGGACGCGCCGCGCTTCTGCCACGGCGCCGACCGCATTGTCGCTGTAGCCATCCGCGCCGATTTCACTGGCAAAGCGCGGAGTCACCGGCGCGCCGCCGACGAGCACTTTCACCGCGGGCCGGAGGCCGGAAGCCTGGAGAAGTTCGATGGTGGTGCGCATGGCGGGCATCGTGGTGGTGAGGAGCGCGGACATGGCCACGATTTTGGCGCCCTTTTCGCGGGCGGTTTCCACGAAGCGTTCGGGCGGGACGTTGACGCCGAGGTCGATGACCTCGAATCCGTTGCCTTCGAGCATGGCGCCGACGAGGTTTTTCCCGATGTCATGGAGGTCGCCCCGCACTGTGCCCAGCACCACGCGTGCCACCGGGGGGACACCGCTGGCGGCCAACAACGGGCGCACCAGGCTCAGCGCGGCTTTCATGGCCCGGGCGGCAATGAGCAATTCGGGCACAAAAAACTCATTGCATTCGAAGCGCCGGCCGGTCTCCGCCATGGCGGGGATCATGTACTGATTGACCAAGGTCAACGGATCCACGCCCGCGGCCAGGGCCTGTTCGGTGAGGGTGCGTGCGGTGTCAGCATCCCCGTTGAGGATGGCGTCCCGGAGTCGGTCGAGGCTTTCCATAGATCACACTCCGTTTTGCAGGCACGCTGAGGGATGACGTGCCGCAGGGTCAAGTCTGTTCCGACGGTTGCGGCGGATCAGACCCGGCGCGGGCTCTGGCCCGGAAGGTGGACAATTGCGTCGGGGCAGCTTGCCCGTGCCTGTGGGCGGAACCAAATGTCGTTTACCCAGCCCACCCGAAGGCAGCCCTGGAAGGCGGGTTCGGAGCCGGTCGCTGGGTGCGACCCCTTCGGCGCCGGTTTGGTCCGAACCCGCCCGGACAAATCGAGCCCCCCGGTCTGCCGGGGCATTCGCCGGGGTTCTCTCGGGCCGGCCGAAGCCGTAGGAGAGGCCTGATCAGGCTGGCCCTGGCTCCCGACCGATTTCGTCCTGCATCAGCGGGGATTGCCCTCTTTTTGACATGGCCGCCGGACCGGCCTATGGGTGAGGCAGGTGTGAACGAGGCACTGTTTCCATCGGGTCCGTGGACCGGTTTCTACAATTACCGGCCCGGTGACCGGCACCGGATGGACCTGGAACTCACCTTCCGAGAGGGCCGGATGGAAGGGGTCGGGGTGGACGATATCGGTCGCTTTGTCGTACGGGGCCGCTACGACGCCGAGAGCCTGGAGTGTTGGTGGACGAAGACATACATCGGCGGCCACGACGTCTTCTATCGCGGGTTCCGCGAGGGACGGGGCATTTGGGGGACGTGGGAGATCCCGCCCTTCAATCACGGCGGGTTCCACATCTGGCCGTGCACCGAAGGGGACGCACTGGAGGCACAGGAAGCGCAAGAGGCATCCGTGCCCGATGCCCTTCGGGCCGTCCGGGACAGGGTCGCACCGGAGGGCCGTGGCGCACGGTTGAGCGAGGGAGGCTGGACAGGGCGTTTCAACCCATGAGCCGGGCCAGGGAGTTCCACCACAAATCATGCAGCTCGGCCACGGGCCAGCGCCAGGCGCTGGCTCCCGCGCGCAGGACCAGCTCCGATCCTCCGACCCGTCCCAGGCGTGTGACGGGCACGCCCAGCAGCCGGGCGCGCTCGGTGATCTTGGCTTCCTCCAGCGGCGCGCAGGTGACCACGACGCGGGACTGCGTTTCCCCGAACAGCAGCGCATCCAGGCGCGGTCGAACTTGCGAGGCGTTCGACTCGAGCAGCGGAGTCAGATCCACGTCCGCTCCGATCAACCGCGGGGTGTGCCGGGCAATCTGCTGGCTGATGCAGCTTTCGGCCAGGCACACGGCCAACCCGCCTTCGCTGCAGTCGTGGGCACTCTTGATGCCCCCGGCCCGGATCAGACCCACCAGCGCGCTGTGAAGAGTGGAGGCCGTCGAGAGACAACACCGCGGCGGCCGACCGGTTTTTCGACCCAGGGCGATTTGCATCCAGGCGCTGCCGCCCATCCCTTGCAGCGGATCTTCCAGATCCACCGGTTGACCCAGCAGCAGGATGACATCGCCCTCGTCCTTGAACCACTGGGTGGTGATGTGAGCGGCCTCCTCGATGAGCCCCACCATCACCACGGTCGGCGTGGGATCGATCGGGCCACGCGGGCTTTGGTTGTACAGCGAGCAGTTGCCGCCGGTTACGGGTACTTGCAGGGCGCGACACGCCTCGGCCATGCCGCGCACGCTCTCGCTCAGTTGCCAGAACAAATCCGGATGGAGCGGGTTCCCGAAGTTGAGATTGTCCGTGACGCCGATGGGCACGGCGCCGCTGCAGGCCAGGTTGCGGGCGGCTTCCACCACGACCGCTTTCCCCCCTTCGTAAGGGTCCAGCAGGACGTAGGCGGCGTTGCCGTCCGCGGAAACGGCCAGGTATTTCTCGGGCACGGGGCGTTCCGGCACATGGGCCGGCGCCGGCGGCAGACAGTCCGGCTTGATCCGCAACACGGCCGCGTCGCTCCCCGGACAAACGACGGTGTTGTTGCGTACCATGTGGTCGTACTGGCGGTAGACCCAGTTCTTGGAGGCGATGGAGGGCCAGGCCAGCAGCTTGCGCAACGCGGCGGATACATCGTCGGGCTGCGGGAGTTGTTCGAGCCGGAAGGCGTGGGCCTCGGCCAGCCAGGCGGGAGGGCGGCCCTGCCGGTGGTATACCGGCGACTCGTTGGCGATCTTGGCGGCCGGGATGTCGGCCACCACACGTCCCTGATGTTTGACCACCATCCGGCCCGTGTCGGTCACGACCCCGATCTCCGCCCAGGGTAGCTCCCATTTCTCGAAAATCCGGCGGACTTCTTCCTCGCGTCCCTTGTGAACGATGACCAGCATGCGTTCCTGGGACTCGCTGAGCATGATTTCGTAGCTCGACAGGTTCGGAACGCGTTGGGGCACTTTGTCCAGATCGATCTCGATGCCGGTGCCGGCACGGGCGGCGGTTTCACAAGTCGAACAGGTCAGCCCCGCGGCGCCCATGTCCTGGATGCCCGCCACGGCGCCCGTGGCCAGCAATTCGAGGCAGGCTTCGCAGACCAGCTTTTCCATGAAGGGATCGCCCACCTGCACCGCGCCCCGCTGCAGTTCGGCAGATTCCTCCGTCAAGTCCTGGGAGGCAAAAGCGGCGCCGGCCAGGCCGTCCCGGCCGGTCGGTGGACCCACGTAAAACACCGGATTCCCGATTCCCTGCGCCCGCGCCCGGGCGATCTGCTCATGCCGAAGCACGCCAAGGCAGAAAACATTGACCAGCGGATTGCCCTCGTAGGAACGGTCGAAGTACACCTCCCCCGCCAGGGTGGGAATGCCGAAGCAGTTGCCGTAGTGGGCGATGCCCGAGACCACCCCGGCAAAAAGCCGGCGATTGTTCGCAGCCGCCGCGTCCCTAGCCGCCTCTTCCGTCAACGGGCCGAACCGCAACGAGTTCACCGCGCAAATCGGCCGCGCGCCCATGGTGAAAATGTCCCGAATGATGCCACCCACACCAGTGGCGGCACCCTGAAACGGCTCCACCGCGCTGGGATGGTTGTGCGACTCCACCTTGAACGCCACCGCCAGGCCGTCCCCGATGTCCACGATGCCGGCGTTCTCCTCGCCAGCGCCCACCAGCACCCGCGGCGACCGGGTGGGGAACAGCTTCAGCAGCGGCCGGGTGTTCTTGTAGCTGCAATGCTCGCTCCACATCACGGAGAAAATGCCCAACTCCGTGTACGTGGGCGGCCGGCCCAGGATCTGCAGGATCTGGGCGTACTCCTCCGGCGTTAAATTGTGTTGCGCCACCAATTCGGGCGTAATCTCGGGTTCATTCATGACGACCAACTCCGTCTGCCCAAAACGGACCCCCACAATGCGGCCTGGGCCCCTCGGAAACAAGCCCGGGTTGACTCGTCACAGGACCGGCTCCAGCCCTCGTTCATGGCTCCGGATCCCCCGCGGCGCCGCCGGCCGCCAGCGCAAGGGAATATGGATGCCCCGCTCACCCACAAATCCGGGACGCACGCACAACAGCGGCAGCCAATCACGGGGCATGCGTGAAGCCCCGGGGAACGCTGTTCTCGCGCCCTTCCGGGCTCGAAGCCCGGCCCCAACCGCGGCCCTCGCGAAGCAGTTGCCGGCCATCGAATGCGTCCGCCAAAACCGGTCCGGGCAACCGCAAGCCTGCCCGGCGGCGGAGTGGGCCGCAGCGTTTCCGTGGGGGCAAAGGAATCAGAGGGGCCCAATCCCCGCTGGCTGGATCTGCGACTCTGCGACACTGAAGCCGCCGCGGGACACGAGAGGCTCGTGCTTGGCCGGCACAGTTGCCCTGCCAGCAGCACTCCTTGAAGCGCGCGAGCCGGGGTGAAGGAAGGCGTTGCGCGAGGCGGCCGCAAGTGGGCAGCCTTTCACCACACGGAGCCACAGGAAGATGAACACGCTGATCGTGGGTTGCGGGTACCTGGGAACGGCGCTGGGAGAAGAGCTCGCGCGCCGGGGACACACCGTGTGGGGCATGCGCCGGTCGGCGGATGGGGACGCCGTCCTGACCGGGGCCGGGATCCGGCCTGTGCATGCCGATGTCACCCGGCCGGGTTGGTCGGGCGTTTTGCCGGAGCCGGTGCATTGGGTGGTGTACTGTGCGGCGCCGGCCAGCGGGGATCCTGCCGGCTATGCAGCCGTGTACGGCGCCGGTGTCCGCCGGGTCGTAGAGGAATTGCTCGGCCATCCGGTGCGGAGGGCCGTGTACACCAGCAGCACCGGGGTCTATGCCGAAGCCCGGGGCGGCTGGGTCACCGAAGAGAGTGCGACCGCAGCGTTCGAGGAGAAAGGTCAATGGTTGCTGGCGGCGGAGCGGACCTGGCTGGAAGCGGCACAGAGCGCGGCCTGGCGACCGGTAGTGCTGCGCGTTTCCGGCATGTACGGCGCGGGGCGGGGCTATTACATACGGCGGTTTTTCGAGGGACCGGGTCTCGGCCCGGAGGAGGCAGATCGCTGGATCAATCAGGTGCACCGCGACGACGTGGTGACAGCCGTGATCTGCGCGTTGGAACATGCGGAACCCGGAGCGGTGTACAACGTCACGGACGACGAACCGGTTCAGCTGGGCCGCCTGTTTGCATGGTTGGAGGAGCGGACCGGACGCCCCGCACCCGCCGGGGGCGCGCCGGGAGAGGTGCGGCGACGTCCGGGCAGCGGGAACAAGCGAGTGAGCAATGCCCGAATCAAGACAGAACTGGGCTGGCGGCCGCGATATCCGACGTTTCGAGAAGGATATGAGGCCGAGTTGATCCGGCTAAAGCGGACGAGGCCAGTCCCGAGCGATGAGCACACGTGAGCCGGGTGCGGCCTCCTGCCCCGCCCGCGAGCGATCTGGACGGCCCGCCCGCACCCTTATTCCACCGTGACGCTCTTGGCGAGGTTGCGGGGCTTGTCCACGTCGCAGCCGCGCAGGAGGGCCACGTGATAGGCAAAAAGCTGGAGGGGGATCACGGTCAGCAGGGGCTGCAGACAGTCCAGCGTGGGCGGCACGTAGATGACGTCGTCGGCCTTCTGGCGGATCTGGCGGTCTCCGGCGGTGGCGACGGCGAGAATCGGCCCGTTGCGGGCTTTGATTTCTTCGAGGTTGCTGAGATTTTTCTCGTAGAGCGCGTCCCGCGGGATGACGAAGACGCTGGGAAACTCGGGAGAGATCAGCGCGATGGGCCCGTGTTTCATTTCTGCCGAGGGATAACCCTCGGCGTGGATGTAGGAGAGTTCCTTGAGTTTGAGGGCTCCTTCGAGCGCCACCGGGTAGTTGAACTGGCGGCCCATGTACAGGAAATCGGTGAATCGATAATACTTTTTGGCCAGCCGAATGATGCCGGGCTCGGCCTGGAGGATCCTCTGAACCTTGGCAGGGATGGTTTGGAGGGCGCGCACAAGGCGGCGGCCCTCGGCCAGGGAAAGTCGGCCACGCTGCCGTCCCAGGCTCAGGGCCAGGAGGGTCAGCTGCAGCAGCTGCATGGTGAAGGCCTTGGTGGAGGCGACGCCGATTTCGGGCCCGGCCCGCATGTAGAGGACCCAGTCGGATTCCCGGGCGAGGGTGGAGCCGACCACGTTGACGAGGGCGAGCGTGCGGACCCCCTGTTGTCGGGCCAGGCGCGTGGCGGCCAGGGTATCGGCGGTTTCTCCGGACTGGGAGATGGCGATGACGAGCGAATCAGGTTCGAAGGGCCGGTTGCGATACCGCATTTCGCTGGCGCATTCCACCTCGGTGGGGATGCCGGCGAGGTTCTCGAGCAGGTACTCTCCGGCGAGGGCGGCGTGCCAACTGGTGCCGCACGCGACCAGCACGATGCGGCGGAGGCGGGCCAGTTCGTCCAGGTGGGGTGTGAGGCTCTCGAGTTCCGCGGTGCCCTCGCGCGGGCGCAGCGCCCGCTGGAGTTCGTCGGCGAGGCGGCCGGGCTGCTCATGAATCTCCTTGAGCATGTAGTGCGGGAACCGGCCCAGTTCGGCCTCCTCGGCTGACCATTGAACCGTTTCCACGGGGCGCTCGACCGGTTGGGTACCGGCCCAGAGTTGGTAACGGTCAGCAAATAGCAGGACGATGTCCCCGTCGTGGAGGTAGATGACCTGCCGGGTGTGGGGGAGAATGGGGGAGACATCGCTGGCGAGGAAGTTTTCGCCCCGGCCCAGGCCCAGCACCAGCGGCGAGCCCCGCCGGGCACCCACAAGGCAGTGGTCCAGGTCGGCGTGCAGGACGGCGATGGCGTAGGTGCCCTCGGCCCGGGCGGTTGCCAGTTGCACGGCCGTGACCAGTTGCTCGGGCCCGGGCCGCTGGCCGCGAGGGACGAGCCGGTCGAGCTCCTGGCCAATGAGGTGCGCCAGCACCTCGGTGTCGGTTTGGGACTGAAAATGATGGCCCGCCTCCACCAGCCGGCGACGCAGGTCGGCGTAGTTTTCGATGATCCCGTTGTGCACGATCACCAAGCGACCGGACTGGTCGAGGTGCGGGTGAGCATTGGCATCGCTGGGGAGGCCGTGCGTGGCCCAGCGGGTGTGACTGATCCCGAGCTGCCCGTGCAGCGGTTGCGCGCGGACCGCGGCGATCAACGCGTCCACACGGCCCACGCACTTGCGCAGCTGGAGGCCGGATCCGTCCAGGGTACAAATGCCCGCGGAATCGTAGCCGCGGTACTCCAGACGCTTGAGCCCATCCAAAAGAATCGGGGCGGCATCGCGCCGTCCCACGTAACCCACGATCCCACACATAACGTTTGCTGGCTGTCTCTTCGCTGTGTCCGTCCCGAGCCGCCGATGCTGATGCCTTCAACGGACCGAGTGGGACGAGGCCTGTTGCCTCGTCCGCTGCGCCCGGTCCTTGAGAATCCAATCGGCCGCGGCCGCCAGATCTTGAACGACTGCCAGACTGCCCCGGGGTGGGCTTGGCAGCGCGCGAGCCGTTTCCATGCCATAGCCGGTCAGCACCAGAATAGAAGCCCGGACCCCGGCGTTCCAGCCGCATTCAAGATCGGCCAGTTTGTCGCCGATCATGTAGCTCTGGCCCAGGTCGATCTGGTACTGCTGGCTGGCCAGCAGTAGGAAGTGGGGAGACGGTTTGCGGCCGGGGCTGGGTTGGTCCGGCGCCTCCGGGGCGATGTAAATGTCGGAAAAACGTACGTCGTAGGGGGCAAGCAATCGCGTCAGGTGCTCATGGACCCGGGCCACGTCGTGCAGCGTGAAGTAACCGCGGCCGACGCCGGACTGATTGGTGACCAGGAAGAGCAGAAACCCGGCCTGTCGCAGCCGTTGCAAGGCCGTCGCCGCCCCCGGCAACAGCCGAACCTCTTCCGGCCTGTGGAGATAGTGCCGCTCTTCGATCAAGGTTCCGTCGCGGTCCAGAAACACAGCAGGGTGCGCTGGCATCAAAGCCAGTGTCCGGAGAGCGGGGCGCAGGCGCCAACTTTTTCTGAAGCTGCCCAGGGCAGCGGCCTGAGCGGCCGCCGCGGGGCACGGCCCATGCGCCACCCCGACGCCGTTGGAGCCGAGGCCAGCCGGCGGGCGTGTTCCTTTCCCGAGGACGCAGCCGACCGGTGGTTTCAAGCAGGTCCCCGCAAGATCCCGCGGCCGGCGCGGGGTTGGATGCGGGCTCGACTGGCGCGCCGGGTGCGATAGAGTGAGGGCCATCCGACCTCCTTGAGCTCGGCGCGAACGCACCGGGCAGGGAAGGGGAGCAGGGCAACCGATATGTGCAGGAGACTCAAACCCATGGCGTGGGCCACGTTGCTGGCAGCAGCGGGTTGGACAGGATGCAGCTCGCCGGATCCGGTGGCCGGAGGTCGTCCTGCAGCGGCCGCGCCGGCCGTGGACGTGACCCGCACCGCAGCCGCGGTGGAGGCACCGGTGCCGCCCGCGGCCCGAAGTGTCTCGGACATTCTGACCCGGGCAGCCGCGCAACCGGCAGCGCAATGGCCGGGGGAGGGCTGGCGCGCCCTGTTCGACGGCCGTTCCCTCGAGGGGTGGTTGGAGATTCCCTACGCGGGCCGCGGCGAACTGGAGTTGCGAAACGGACTGCTGGTGATGGGCATGGGCAGCCCCTTCACCGGCATTCGATACACGAATGCATTCCCGAAAATGAACTACGAGATCGCCGTGGAGGCCATGCGCGTCACGGGATCCGATTTCTTCTGCGGATTGACCGTGCCGGTGGGCGATTCGCACTGCAGTTTGATCGTAGGCGGTTGGGGCGGCGGGCTGGTGGGGATTTCCAGTTTGGACGGCTACGACGCCTCGGAAAACGAGACGACGAAGTTCATGGGCTTCGAGAAGGGACGATGGTACCGCATCCGTATGCGCGTGACGGAGGAACGGTTGGAGGCGTGGATTGACGAGGAGCAGGTGGTCAACGTGGACACGCGCGGTCGGCGGATCTCGGTGCGCCCGGGCGACATCGAGGAGTGCATCCCGCTCGGCATCGCCTGCTGGCAGACCATGGCTGCCATCCGGGAGGTGCGTTGGCGGCCCGTGACGGGCCCGGCCAGCCCGTTGAAAGGCGGACGATGAGAGCGCGGGAGGGAGGGCCCGAGGCATGAGTGTGGTGTTTGGACTCACGGCGCTGCTGACGCTGGCCAGTGCGCTTGCCGCGGTGATGTTGCGGAATTTGATTCACGCGGCCCTGGCGCTTGCGGTGACGTTTGCAGGAGTGGCAGCGGTCTATCTGCAGTTGGGCGCAGAGTTTCTGGGGTTTGCGCAGGTCCTCATTTACATCGGGGCGGTGGCGATCCTGATCGTCTTTGCGGTGCTGCTGACGCGGGGGGGCGAAGTGCCGGTCGGCGGAGTGCATGCGAGCCGGTGGTGGGTCGGGGCGCTGGTCGCGCTGGCGGTTTTGGCGACGGTGGGATGGGCCACATCCTCGATGGCGCTCCCGCGGGAGTTGCAAACCACGCCCCCGACGCTGGCCGTGGGCCGGTTGGGAGAGGCTTTGATGGGCCGCTGGGTGGTGGCGCTTCAGGTGCTGGGCGTCCTGCTGACCGCCGCATTGATCGGGGCCGTTTTATTGGCGTGGCGGGGGGGAGCCGGCGACGGGCCGAAGACAGGATCGGAGGCGCACTCATGACTCCGCTGACGGGCTATTTGCTCCTGAGCACCGGCCTGTTCGCCATCGGGTTGGCCGGGGTGCTGACGCGCCGGAACGCGATTGCCGTGCTGATCGGGGTGGAGTTGATGTTGAATGCGGCAAATCTGAATTTTGTGGCGTTCTGGCGGTACGGGGCCGCGGGAGACTTTCTGACGGGGCCGACGTTTGTGTTGTTCGCGATTGCAGTGGCGGCTGCGGAGGCGGCGGTCGGGTTGGCCCTGGTCATTGCCGTGTACCGGCACTATCGGACGGCGAACGTGGACGAAGTGGACCGACTGAAAGGCTGAGGGCGGAGGCATGGAAGGGTGGGTGGAGTGGTTGTGGTTGATTCCGGCGCTGCCGCTGGGCGCGGCGGCGGTCAGTGCCCTGTTGCCGCGGGTGTGTCGGCGCACGGCGGCCGGCCTGGCCATTGCCAGTCTCGCCGTGGCCCTCGGGCTGTCGGTGGGGGCGTTCGTGGAGACGCTGGCCTGGGAACCGGGCGCCCGGCAGGTCTGCAACGTCCGCTGGCTGGAGTTCGCCGCCGGTGAGGCCGGCGTGTTGTGGCTGGGCTGGGTGCTGGATCCTTTGTCGGCCGCAATGCTCGTCATGGTCTCGGGGGTGGGTCTGCTGATCTTCGTGTACAGCCTGGGGTACATGGCGCACGACGAGAATTTTACGCGATTCTTCTGTTTCTTGTCGCTGTTTGCGGCCGCGATGCTCGGGTTGGTCATGGCCAACAGTCTGGTGGGACTGTTCATTTGCTGGGAACTGGTGGGGCTTACGTCGTACTTGCTGATCGGGTTTTGGTATCGCAAGCCGGCGGCCGCGGCGGCGGCGAAGAAGGCATTTATCACGACCCGCGTGGGGGACATGGCGTTTCTGCTGGGGCTGGTGTGGTGGTTCGGCAGTACGGGAACGCAGCTGTTCTTTGACGGGGGCCGCGGATGTCTGGAGGCGACCGCATTGCAGCAGGTGACGAGGGAAACCGCGCTGTGGGGCCTGACGGCCAACACTGCGATCGGGTTGCTGCTGTTTGCGGGCGCGGTGGGGAAATCCGGGCAACTGCCGCTGCACGTGTGGCTACCGGATGCCATGGAAGGGCCCACCCCTGTGAGCGCCCTGATTCACGCGGCCACCATGGTCGCGGCCGGCGTGTTTCTGATGGCCCGCGTGTACCCGTTGTGGGGGGAACCGGCGGGCGAGGGGATTTCTGCGGTGGCGCACGTGGTCGCCTGGGTGGGTGCCCTGACGGCCGTGTTTGCCGCCGCAGTGGCGGTGGCGCAGGACGACATCAAACGCATTCTGGCCTACTCGACGATCTCGCAACTGGGGTACATGATGCTGGGTCTGGCCACGGGTGGAGTTGCGGTGGGAATGTTCCATCTGCTGACCCACGCCTGCTTCAAGGCGTTGTTGTTTCTGGGAGCAGGCTCCGTGATCCACGGATGCGCGGAGGAACAAAACATCTGGCGGATGGGCGGGCTGGGCCGACGAATGCCGTTGACCTTTGTGACCTACGCGGTCGGCATGCTGGCGTTGGCCGGGTTCCCATTGGTGTTTTCGGGGTTCTGGAGCAAGGAGGAGATTCTGCACGCGGCCCACGGATGGCGCGGGTCGGAAGGACCGTTCTGGTTGGCGCTGACCGGCGTCTGCCTGACCGCGTTCTACATGACCCGTCAGGTCGTGCTGGTGTTTGCGGGCGAGCGCTTCCGTGGAAGTGGCCGGGAGGCCGAGGGTTCGGCTGAACCCCACGAAAGTCCACCCATCCTGACGGCCCCGCTGCTGGCCCTGGCGGCCCTGTCGGTGGGTGCCGGGTTTGTCGGAACGCCCGCCTGGCCATGGCTTCAAGGTTATTTGGAAGGTCGGGCGGTGGCCGTGGACTGGGGACGGTTGTTTTCGGGTGAATTCTGGGGGCTGGCGGCGGTTTCCGGGGCGCTGGTGATGTTGGGCATGGGACTGGGCGGTTGGCTGTACGGCCGGCGCCAGGTGCGGGAGGCGTTGCGGGATCCGTTGGAACGGCTGCCGGCGGCGGTCTGGCCGGCCCTGCGCAACAAGCTCTGGGTGGACGAACTTTACGAGCGCACCGTGGTGGCCGGGCTGGCTCGCGTGTCGAACTGGTGCGATCGGATGGACCGGTGGGTTTGGGGCGGGATCGTGCAGGCGGTGGCCCTGATGACCGCTGCGGTGGCCCTGCTGGGTCGGCGCACGGACGAGGTCGTGGTGAACGGCGCGTTCGATCAGGTTTGCGAGGGATTGCGCCGGCAGGGGAGGGGTTTGTCGGCGTGGCAGAATGGTCGGGTCCACCGCTACCTGGGGACGCTGGCAGGGGCGTTTGTCGTGCTGGTGTGGTGGCTGGTGTGGGGAGGAGGCAGCCGATGAGGCCGTTTCCCTGGTTGACGGTGTTGACGCTGATTCCGCTGTGCGCCGGGTTGGGCGTGATGCGGTGGGGAGTCGCGCGTGCGCGGCTGGCGCGCTGCGTCGCGATCGGTGCATGGGCGATGACACTCGTCCTTGTGCTGGGGTTGGGCGCGGCGGTGGATCTGCAGTCCGGGGCGTTACAGGCGGTGGAGCGGTACCCGTGGGTCCCGGCCCTCGGCATCGAGTATTACGTGGGCGTGGACGGATTGAGCTGGGTGATGTTGCTGCTGACCGTGCTGGTAACGGGCATGGCACTGGTGGCCATGGAGGGGATCCGCGAGCGGCCGCATTTGTTTTACGGGCTGGTGCTGTGTCTGATGGCCGGTTTGTTTGGGACGTTCACCGCGCTGAACTTCGTCCACTGGTTCTTGTTCTGGGAGTTGAGTTTGATTCCTGCGTTCTTTCTGGTGCGCCTCTGGGGAGGACCGCAGCGGCAGTGGGCCGCGCTGCAATTCTTTCTGTTCACGCTGGCGGGCAGCGTGGCGATGTTGCTCGGGTTCTTGGCGCTCTTTCTGGCCAGCGGCCAGATGAACTTTCCCGAACTGTCCCAGTGGGCACGCGAGGGACGGTTGTGGTCGGCCCTCGAAGAACGCTGGGGCGGTGGAAACGCAACGGGCGGTGTGTGGGCGACTCTCGTGTTTTTGGGCGTGTTGGCCGGGCTGGCGGTGAAAGTCCCGATGATGCCCTTGCATACCTGGCTGCCGCAGACCTATGCGGAGGCGGTGCCACCGGTGAGCATGCTGCTCACGGGGGTGATGTCCAAGATGGGCGTGTACGGCCTGGTTCGCGTGTTGTTGCCCGTGTTCGGGGAACCGATGCGGGCGGCGGGACCCTGGCTGCTGGGGCTGGCGGTGTGGACGGTGGTGGTCTCGGCATGCGCGGCGCTGGTGCAAAGAGACCTGAAGCGGATGCTGGCATATTCCTCGGTCAATCATCTGGGGTATTGCCTGTTGGGGGTGTTCGCGGTGGCGGCAGCGGGAGAAACAACCGGCTCGGAGGTCCATCGGGCGGCCGCGCTCAATGGTGTGGTGTTGCAAATGTTCAACCACGGACTCACCGCAGCCACCTTGTTTTGGTGTGTGGGTCTGCTGGAGGCGCGGAGCGGGGGACGCCGCGGTATCGAGGATTTTGGAGGATTGCGCGCTGCCGCCCCGGTGTTTTGCGGGCTGATGGGGATCGCGGTGTTTGCGTCGCTGGGATTGCCGGGCCTGAACGGTTTTGTGGGGGAGTTTCTGATCTTCCGGGGTGTCTTTCCGCTGGTGCCCTGGGCGGCGGTCCTGGCAGTGCCGGGGCTTCTGGTCACGGCGGTGTTCCTGCTTACGATGATGCAGCGGGTCTTTCACGGGCCTCTACGGCCGGAATGGTCGGGGTGGCCCGATCTGAGCTGGCGAGAGCGGGTCGGTTTGGGCGTGCCCGTGGCGCTGATGTTTGTGCTGGGGGTGTGGCCGCAGGCGTTGCTCCAGTGGATCAATCCGTTCGTGGTGCGGCTGCTGGAGGGCCTGCGGTTTTGAGGAAGACCCGGGTCTGGGACCGGGGACGGAGAACGGGAGCGCAGCTCCCTCCGGAGCAGATTCACGGCAACGGCTCGCCGCGAGCGGCCAGCAGGAGCCGGTACCAGTCGTCCCGTGAAAGTTCGATCTCGGTGGCACGCACCGCTTCGCGAATGCGCTCGGGCCGCGTGGATCCGACGATGGGCACAATGCCGCTGGGGTGTTTGAGGAGCCAGGCAAGGGCGATGACGCTGCGAGTGGTCTGGTATTGCCGGGCCAGTGCATCCAGCTCCTGCAACACGCCCGCGGTGGAGTAACGTTCCTGCCAGCGGAGCAGCCGCGAGGCCCCATCGGCCAACAATCCCCCGGCCAGGGGACTCCAGGCCTGCGGAGTGATGTGTTCGATGAGGCACTGGTCCAGGGTGCCATCGGTGAAGGCCTCGCGCTGGAGCAGGCTGATTTCGACCTGGTGAACGATCAACGGCATGGGGCAGGCGCACTGCAGGGCCGTGAGCAGCGTGGGGCGACAATTACTGACGCCGAAGAAGCGCACTTTGCCGGCGGCCTGGAGGCGCGCAAACGCATCGGCGACCTCCTCGGGGTTGGCCAGGAAGTCCGGCCGGTGCAGAAGGAGGAGATCAAGGGTGTCAATCCCCAGCCGCCGCAAGGATTCCTCGCAAGAGCGGAGGATGTGTTCGGCGGAGAAGTCGTAGCGTTGGGGCGCGCCGGGGTAGGGGGTATTGGGCGGGCGAATCCCGCATTTGGTGGCGATGAGCACGCGCTCGCGCATGCCGGGGATCTCGCGCAACACTTCGCCCAGCAGCCGCTCGGCCTCCCCGCCACAATAAATGTCCGCGTTGTCGAAGAGGGTGTACCCGGCCTCGTAGGCGGTGCGGATGGCCAATTTCCCCGCAGCCCAGCTTTCCGGTGTGATTTCCCTGGGATCCCAGGAGCCGGCGACGCGCCAGCAGCCATAGGCCAGGCGACTACTGCGAAGGGGACTGACCCCGAGAGTGATCGTTTGCATGGTTCGCGCTCGAGTTGGCGGGCTCAACCTGCCGCGGCCGCGTCAGCCGGGCAAGCCAGGAGTGGGGAGACGCCCAGCGGGACGAAACCCGTCTTCAGAAAAACAAACGCCCGGGCCAGGGCGGCCCGGGCTGGGAATATCGACTTCGCGTGGCCGGGGAACTCAAGAGAGTTCCGACCAACCGTACGTGGGGATCGGCACGGGCCGACCGTCGCCAGTGGTGACTTTGCGCGTCTGCGGATCGAACAGGCACATGACGTTGAGCCGTTCGGAGATCTCCGCCAGCGAGACGATGGTCTGAACGCGAATGGCCAGTTCGATGCCGCAATTGGGCTCCTTGTTGGCGCGGATGCAGTCGAACCAGTTCTTTTCGTGGGCTTCGACGCTTTCCACGGGAAAAGCCTCGCTGGTCTCGGGGTCGATTTCCTCCGCGAAGGGCCGTTCGGGCCGCAATTCGACGCGGTTGCCCGCCATGGTGAGCGTGGCCATGTGGCCCCGGATCATTTCCTGGGTGCCCTGCTCGTTGACGGAACTGCTGGTGATGTGCATCACCATCCCGCTGGGGAATTCGGCGATGATTTGCACGATCTCCGGCACGTCGCGCTCGGGGGTGCCCTGCGTGTTCTTGTCAGTGCCCACCTTTTTGCTGCCGACGCAGGCGACGCGCAGGGGGAACTCGGGGTTGCCGGTGGCCAGCATGTAGGGATGGGCCTTGTGGGGCACCAGATCGCTGAGCAGGCCGCCGCAATACGGATAGTACTTCCGCCAACGGAAGTAGTCGTCGGCGCTGAAGGGCTTCTTGCGGTGAACCGGTCCGAGCCAGAACTGCCAGTCAATATCCTCCGGCGTGGCCCAGGGTTCGATGGTGTAGTTCCATTCGCCCTTGGGATTGTTGCGCATGTAACTGCCCTGCGCCATGACCACGGGCCCGATTTTCCCCTGCCGGATCCACTCGGCCGCCTTGTGCCACTTCAGGTCGGAGCAGCCCTGCGACCCGACCTGGAGGATCTTGCCGGTTTTCTTGACGGTGTCGTACACCTCGAACGCCTCGCCGAGGTAACGGGTCATGGGTTTCTCGACGTACACGTGCTTGCCGGCGTTGAGGGCGTCGATCGTGCAACGGGCGTGCCAGTGGTCCACGGTGGCGATCGTGACCGCGTCAATGTCCTTGCGTTCAAGGAGCTTGCGGTAGTCGTAGTACACGTCGACGTTGTCGCCGATCAGGGCCTTGGCCTGAGCGGCGCGGTGCTTGGAGACGTCGCAGACAGCGGCTTGAACGATATTGTTCTCGTTGGCCCGGGATTTCTGGGTGCGAATATGCGTCTGACCCATGTTGCCCGTGCCAATGTACCCCACAACGATGCGGTTGTTGGCGCCCAGAACGTTGACGGAAGGGGCTTGATTCTGGCCGTATACCGGGGTCCGCAGCAACGGTGCGGCGGCCGCCACGGTGGCGGCCACGGCGGTTTTCTTGAGGAATTCCCGCCGGCTGGCGGGGGCGTTCCCGAGGCTGGTCGTTGGTTTTTGCATATCGGTGCGTATCCTGTTGAGCGTTCGATTAGACTCAAACTAATGCAAAGACATTCATCGTCAATGCTCCGGTTTTGGAACTCCGGATACCCCCGGGGAACCCCGGGAATCGGCAGCCCCGCCTTCGCAGCGGCCTGGTCCGGAGAAGCGACCTCCGCCCCCGGGGCACGCAGAGGCCGGTCGGCAACGCCGCACCGGGGATTCGTTCCAGCCTGACAAAGCCCCAAGTCCCCCAAGTCAGACCGGGAACGGTTTGCGCTTCACTTTTCCTGGCGCAAACTCATGCTAACATGAGACTGGTTCATGCACGAGGTTGGATTGATGGCGGAAGCCGTGCGGTTGGCCGTGGAGGAGGCCCGAGCCCGAGGGGCACAGCGGGTGGCGGCGCTGCGACTGCGCGTGGGGGCATTGAGCGGAGTGGTGCCGGAAGCGCTCGAGTTTGCGTTCGATTTGGTGACGGCCGGGACCCCGGCAGCGGGCGCGCGCCTGGAGGTGGAACGGGTTGCGGCACGGTGGCGTTGCCCCCGGTGCCGGGCGGAGTACGAGAGCATGGACGTGTGGTCCGCCTGTCCGCGGTGTGAAACCGCACCGGGCGAGCTCCTGCAGGGGCGGGAACTGGAACTGGTGAGCATCGAGCTGGATTAGGGTTTTATGTGCAGGGAATGTGGCTGTGGTTTGGGCGGTGAGCCGCGGATCCTGTCGGCACGCGATGCGGAAACGGGCGGCTCTGGATCCATGCAGGCCCGGCCCGGTCCTTCGACCGGTCCCGTGGCCGGCGAGGTTCACTCTCCGCACGGGCATGAGCACCCGGACATCCACAGAGCACCACTGCATGCGCACCCAGAGGAAGCCACCGGTCAAACCGTGGTGCTTCATCGCTCCCTGCTCGAAAAGAACCAGCGGCTGGCCGAGCAAAATCGGGGGTTCTTTCGAGCCAAGGGCTTGCTGGTCTTGAACGTGGTGTCAGCCCCCGGTTCCGGGAAGACGACGTTGATCGAACGCACCGTGTCGGGCCTGCGGGGGCGCCTGAAATGCGGGGTCATCGTGGGAGATCTGGCGACCGACCGTGACGCCCAGCGGCTGCGGGGGGCGGGAATCCCGGTGGTGCAGGTGGCCACCGGCACGGTTTGCCATTTGGATGCCGAGATGGTGCGGCGGGCCTTGCGGGACCTGCCGTTGGACGGCTTGGAACTGCTGATCCTGGAGAATGTCGGGAACCTGGTCTGCCCGGCGGATTTCGATCTGGGAGAGGATCTGCGGGTGGTTCTGATGTCGGTGACCGAAGGGGAGGACAAGCCGCTCAAGTATCCACCGTTGTTCCATTCGGCACACGTGGCGTTGATCACCAAGGTGGATCTGGCGGAAGTGGTGGGCTTTGATCGAGCCGCCGCGTTGGACCACCTGCACCGGGTCAGCCATCACGCCCGGATTTTCGAGCTGTCCGCCAAGACCGGCGCAGGGATGGATGAGTGGCTGAGTTTTTTGGTGGCGGAGCATGAGCGGGTGAAATCCCAACCCTGGTAGAGGGGGCTATGGCGCCGGGCCCTCGGCCGGGCCCGGCAGAGTTTCGCGCACTTCGGACGCAGCTTCGAGAAACCGCATCACGCTGTCGCCGTGCTGCAAGACCTTGATCTCGCGCCAGGGAGGCGGCAGCTCGAGTCGATCGCGTCGGGCATGTCCCAGGATGAAACGTCCCCCGGGCCGCAGCAACCGGGGCAGCCACGGGTCGTCGAGCAACTGCTGGGCACACGAACGAGAGCGTTCCTGCAGATTCTTGGGGCCGTACGGCGGGTCGGCCAAAATGAGATCGAACACGCGTCCGGCCATGACCAACGGCGGGAGAGCGGCAAAGACGTCCTGGAGGCGCAGCTCCAACGATTCCGGCGGGAATCCGGCCCGACGCCAGTTCTCGCGCAGAACCGCCGCGTGTCGGCCGGATTTTTCCACGCAGACCGCGAGGCGCGCGCCGCGGCTGATGCATTCCAAGCTCAACGCCCCGGTGCCGGCGAACAACTCCAGCACCTCGGCGTCCACCACCCGCGCGCCCAGGCTGTTGAACACCGCCTGCTTGACCAGGTCCGGCGTCGGCCGGATGGCCAGTCCCTTGGGCACTTTGAGGATCAACCCGCCTGCGCGACCGCCTGTGATCCGCATGGCCCCAGCTTAGATCAAACGGGTGCGAACAGCACCTCCGGAAGCAGCGGGCCCCGCCGGACGGAGCCGCAGCATAATTCCCACGGTTGGCGACCACCTGCAACTGCCGCGTTGGGTCGAAAGCGTCCGCGGCAGCACGATCATCCGTGGACGCGCAAGACACTTCGCACGTCTGGTGGAAGACACGGCTGCACCGACTCCGGTGAGGAAGGGCATCGCGAGACCGGCCCGGGGAGCAGAGTTCGCGGTGTCAGCCGCAGGAAGCCGGCTGGCGGCGACAGGCCGCAGGAGGGTGGCAGCCTCCACGGGCAAAGGCGCCGCGCGGCACCCTGTGCAATGGCAAAACACCACCCCACCAGAAGCAGGTGGGCCGTGTCGACCGTAGTCAGGCCGGTCGCGGATGAGACACAGGCCACGCGCCCGGCGCAAGGAACCCGTCCAGCAGCCGCAGGCGCGTGGGATGGCGCATCTTGCGCAGGGCCTTGGCTTCAATTTGACGGATGCGTTCGCGGGTGACGTTGAATTGTTTGCCGACCTCTTCGAGGGTCCGGGCGTAGCCGTCGAGCAGACCGAAACGCAGCTCCAGCACTTTGCGTTCGCGATCGGCCAGGCTGGCCAACACCTTGTGGAGGCGTTCGCGCAGCAGGCTGAAGCTGGTCTGATCGGCAGGATCGTCGGCATTCCGGTCCACGATGAAATCGCCGAACGTGGCGTCTTCGCCTTCGCCCACCGAGGCCTGGAGGGACAAGGGTTGCTGCGCCATGCGCAGGAGATTCTGCACGCGATGCAGCGGCATTTGCAGTTGGTCGGCCAGCTCTTCCGGCGAAGGTTCGCGGCCCAGGACCTGAAAGAGCTCCTTTTGGGCGCGGAGGACCCGGTTGATCACGTCCACCATGTGGACGGGGATGCGGATGGTGCGCGCCTGGTCCGCAATGCTGCGGGTGATGGCCTGCCGAATCCACCAGGTGGCGTAGGTGGAAAACTTGTAGCCGCGCCGGTATTCGAATTTTTCCACCGCGCGCATGAGGCCCATGTTGCCCTCCTGAATCAGGTCGAGGAAGGAGAGGCCGCGGTTGGTGTAACGTTTGGCAATCGAGATGACGAGGCGGAGATTCGCCTCGACCATTTCCGTTTTGGCCTGCACCGCGCGGTCGGCGGCCTGTTGGAGTCGGTCGTGGGCGGCGAGGAACTCGGCGGCCGGGGCCCGCGCGAGATCCTCCAGGGCGGTCAACTGCTCCTGCTCGGTGCGGAGGGCCTGCGCCTGCTCGGGCGAGGACGGTTGCTGCTGGAGTTGCTGCAGCCGCGCCTGGCACTGGCGGAACCGCTCGGCCACATTCCGCGCCACCAGCAGCATTTCCTCGAGGATTTTGGGTTTGAGGGCGAACTGCGGGAACAGGGCTTCGAGTTGTTTTTGCGCGCGTTGGCAGAGCCGCAGGGCGCGGGCGCGAGCGGTCGGGCTCGAGGCCTGGCGGGCGGCCCGCCAGTGACGGTCGGCGGCCGTATCCAGGGCGCGCACCTTCTGCAGCAGTCGGCGCAGAAGGCGCAGATGCTGCGGTCGACGCTCCAGTTTTTGGTCGGAAATCACCCGGTCGAACCGTTCCTTGGGCGGCACGCTGAGCAGTTTCTCGGCCAGGGCGATGTGTTCTTTGGCGGTGAATCCGAAACGATAAAGGATCTGGCGCAGTTCGGCCTCGGCGGCCTCGATGCGTTTGCAGATCTCGATTTCCTGCTCGCGGGTCAGGAGCGGCACCGCGCCCATCTGCCGCAAATAAATGCGGACCGGATCGTCCAGGCTTTCAAGCCGGCCCGCCTCCGCCAAATCATCCTCCGAGGCATCCTCCCCCACGCCGTCCGCTTCGGAGTCTTGAATGCGCACCTCGAAGGCCTGAAGTTCCTGCCAGAGTCGGTCGGCGTCTTCGGGACTCAAACCAGCCTGGCCGATCACCTCTTGCACCTCGGCCTCGGTGACGGCGCCCTGTTCGTGGGCCATCTGCAAAAGGCGACGCAACGGACCCGTCCATGCCGGGGCGTTCGACTCTGCCCCCGGACTCGAAGGTGGAGACGATTCCGCGGGAGAAGATCGAGGCGGACGCGCGGGCGAGGACCGGGAGCGGACCGAACCGTTGCGACCGCGGCGGGGTTTCGCGCTGGCGACCGACGTTCTGAGCTTCGTCCTGGCCATAGGATGGGGCGCGACTCAGTCCGCTGAGCGGCGATGCGGCGGAATATGCGACGACGCCGCGATCCCGTCAAGGTCCGGTACGAGAATTTTTTCTCAGGAAAACGCAGCTCTCCGCGCTTGCCATCACCACCGCCGTTCAGCGTCGCACCGGATGAGATCCCCACTGCGAGGGACAAACTGTCGCATCGAGGCCCGGTCGAACGCCGCAAGCGGACGAGAGCACGAGGGCGTGTTCCCTGCCCTTCCTTTCTTTGCGGTTTACAAGGGGCTCGGATCGGCGCAGATTCGCGCTCAAATCGGACATGGACCGGAGAGACCCATCGCCGAAGGGACTGCCCGGGACCCGCGGTGTAGCGCGCGGTCGAACCGATGCCACGGTGCCGGGCTCGCCAGACTCCGGCTGTGCCATCGAACCGAACGATCGTTCCCTTCCCTCATGCCCATGAAAGTCGCGTACTCTCGACGTTCCTTTTTGAAGCGGGCCGTGCTGGCCGCCGGCGCGTTGAGCGCGCCCCGCTGGATGCCCGGCCCCAATCTGCTCCTCGCCCAGGACGCGGGACGCAAACTCAATTGCGCCGTCATCGGTTGCGGCGGCCGCGGGATGAGTCATCTGAACGCGATTGCGAAGGAAAACATCGTCGCGGTGGTGGACCCGGACGAGAAACGTCACGAAGCCGTGGCTGATTGGTTGAAGCGCCGGGGAATGGATCCGGCCAGGGTGCGGTTTTTCACCGATTATCGGCGGCTGTTCGACGAGGTGGGGCGCAGTCTGGATGCGGTTTTCGTGGCCACCCCCAACCATCAACATGCGTTGCCGGCAATGCTCGCCATGCAGCTGGGCAAGGCCGTGTTCGTGGAAAAGCCGGTGTGTCACAACATCGGCGAGGCACGCGCACTGCGCGAGATGGCCCGCCGCAGCAAGGTGGCCACCCAGATGGGCAACCAGGGCCACAACGAGGAGGGCTACCGGCGCCTGTGCGAATACATCTGGGCCGGCGTCATCGGGCCCGTCCGGGAAACGCACAGTTGGACCAATCGTTGCAACGGCGGCGAAGGCCCGCGTCCGCCGGCCAAGCCGGTGCCACCGGGGTTGCATTGGGACGAATGGATCGGCCCCGCGCCGTACCGGGATTTTCATGACGATTTGCATCCGCATTCCTGGCACGGATGGTACGATTTTGGCAACGGCTCCATCGGCAACATGGGCTGCCACGTGTTGGACGGCGTTTTCTGGGCCCTGAAGATCGAGCATCCCACCAGTGTGGAAGTGGAGTATCTGCGCGGCGGCAGCGACGAACGCTATCCGATCGGCTCTCGCATCCGTTGGGACGTGCCCGCCCGCGGGGACCTTCCCCCGCTGAAGGTGTATTGGTACGAGGGACTCAATCCCACGACCCAGGACCGTCCCCAGGGGGCCCTGCGCGCTGCCGTGGGCGAGGCGCGGAATCTGCCGCCCCTCCTGCTCGAGTTGCGGCGTCAATACCCGGAGGAGGAGCTGGACCGCGGCGACAGCGGCACACTCTACGTGGGCGAGAAAGGGATTATTTTCACCGGTACCTACGGCGAGCGCATGCACGTGGTGCCCTGGGCCAAAATGCGGGAGATTCCCGAACCCCCGAAAACTCTGCCGCGGCCCAGGGACATTTTCACCGATTTCCTGGAGGCGGTGCGCGAGGGTCGCACCGACACCGCCTCGAGCTTCGAGTACGGCACGCGGCTCACGGAGTTTTGTGCGCTCGGCAACCTGGCCCAGAAGGCCGGCGTGGGCAACAAGGTCGAGTGGGACGGCCCCAACATGCGGGTGACTAATCTGCCCGAGCTCAATGCCTGGGTAAAACGCGAGAACCGGCCCGGTTGGCGGATCTGACGCGCGCAGGCAGGGTTGCCTGCCCCGCGGCGTTGCAGGTTCTCAGAAGGTTTCGGCGGCCGGGGGAGGTCACTGGACCAGTTCCCGCGCGCGGGCCAGAGCAGCATCCAGCCGGGTCGCATCCCGACCGCCCCCGCGCGCATGGTCGGGACGGCCCCCGCCCTTTCCACCCACCAGCGGCGCAATCTGCTGGATCAACTGGCCCGCGTGCACGCGAGCGGCGTGAGGTCCGGAGACCGCCGCCACCAACGACACGACGCCATCGGCCACCCCGCCCAGCAGCACCAGCCCCGGCACGCGCGCCTTGAGCGCGTTGACCATGGTTTGCAGGGTCTCGGCATCGGCGTCATGGCGCGCGATCAACACCGGCAGATCCCCACGGTACTCCACGCGGGCCAGGAGCGCCTCGGCCGCGGCGGCAGCCTGTTTTTGTTGCAGCGCCCTGAGTTGTTTCTCCAGGGCCTTCTGCTGTTCGAGCAACGCCTCCAGTTTGCGGTCCAGTTCCGCCACCGGGGCGTTGACACGGGCTGCCGCGGCTCGCAACAGAGCCTGCTCGGCATTGACATGTTCCCATGCCGCCAGCCCGGCCACGGCCTCGACCCGACGAATGCCGGCCGCCACCGCACCCTCGCCCAGGATCCGGAACAGGCCGATCTCGCCGGTGGCCGCCGTGTGCGTGCCGCCGCACAACTCCATGGAGTAACCATCCAGGCCGCCCGGCGTGCCACCGATTTGAACCACCCGGACCCATTGCCCGTACTTCTCGCCGAAAAACTGCAGGATGTCGGGTCGGTGGCGGATGTGATCGTATTTCACCTCGATCCACGTCACCGGGGCGTTTTCGAGGATGCGCTCATTGACCAGGCGCTCGATCTGCTGGAGCTGGTCCGGGCGCAGGGGCGCACTGTTGAAGTCAAAGGTCAATTTGTCGGGCCCCACATAGGAACCCTTCTGGGCCGTTTCCCGCCCCACCACCTCGCGCAGGGCCCAGTGAAAGAGGTGGGTCGCGGTGTGATGGCGCTGAATGGCCAGACGCCGATCCCGGTCGACGCGCAACCGGGCGGGCTGACCCGGCTCGGGCCACTCTTCTGTGTCCGCTGCCTCCGGGGGCGCCAGAAAATGCAGCCAGGTTTCGCCCGCCTTTCGCGTGTCCACGATGCGCCAGCGGCGTTCCCCCTGGATCAGTTCTCCCGTGTCGCCCACCTGGCCGCCCATCTCGGCGTAAAACGGGCTGGCCTCCAGGACCACGGCGGGGCGATCCTGCACGCGGACCACGCGGAGCACGCGGGCCTCGGCCTCCAACTGTTGATAGCCCAGGAACTGCGTGGGCGTCTCGGTCTCCAACTGCGTGACCTCGATCACGGTCTTTTTCTGAGCGGCCCGGGCGCGTGCACGCTGCTCCTCCATGAGCGCCTCGAAACGGGCCGTATCCACCGTCAAGCCGCGTTCCCGCGCCATGAGCTGGGTCAGGTCCAGCGGAAAGCCGTACGTGTCGTACAACTTGAAGGCAAACTCGCCCGGGATGCAGGAAGCCGCCGGCCCGGTCCCCGCCTGCTGGAGACGCTCCACTTCCTCCTCGAACAGTTGCAGCCCGCGATCCAGCGTGCGGTTGAACGCTTCTTCTTCCTGGCGAATCACTTCTTCCACCTGGGCCTGGCGTGCCCGGATTTCCGGGAACACGTCGCCCATGGTTTGGGCCAGCACCGGGACCAGCCGGTGGAAGAACGGCTGGCGAAAGCCGAGGTTGCGACCGTACCGGACGGCCCGACGCAGAATCCGTCGCAACACATAGCCCCGCCCTTCGTTGGAGGGCAGAATCCCGTCGGCGATGGCAAAACCGAGCGTGCGAATGTGGTCCGCAATCACGCGGAACGCCACATCCACCCGTTCCTGCTCCGTCGCCCCCGTGGTGCCCGGTCGGGGCAAAGTGGAGCCGTAGCGACGACCGCTCAACCGCTCCAAAGCATCGAACAACGGCCGGAACACGTCCGTCTCGTAATTCGAAATCCGTGCCTGTGCAAAGTCCTGCAGGCCGCGGGTCCCCTGAATGATGGCCGTGACCCGTTCGAATCCCATGCCGGTGTCCACATGGCGCGCGGGCAGCGGCGTGAAGGTGCCGTCGGGATTTGCGTTGAACTGGATGAACACCAGGTTCCAGATTTCGATGCACTGCGGATGCCCCTGATTCACCAGCGCGCCGCGGGTGTCGCCTTCCGGCGTCAGGTCCACGTGAATCTCCGAGCAGGGGCCGCACGGGCCGGTGTCTCCCATCATCCAGAAGTTGTCCTTGCGTCCCCCGGTGCGGATGTGGACCTGCGGATCGAGCCCCGCAGCCCGGAACAACCGCGCCCAGTGTTCCCAGGCTTCCTCATCGAATTCCGCCGGATCTCCCGGACCCGGTCGGTACACCGTGGCATAGATCCGCTCCTTGGGAAACCGCCACACCTCGGTCACCAGCTCCCACGCCCACTCGATGGCCTCCCGCTTGAAGTAATCGCCAAACGACCAGTTCCCCAGCATCTCGAAGAACGTGTGGTGATACGTGTCCAATCCCACGTCCTCCAGATCGTTGTGCTTGCCGCCGGCCCGAATGCACTTCTGGGTGTCCGCCGCCCGCGGGGGATCGTAGGGACACGGCTGCAGGCCCAGGAAAATGGGCACAAACTGGTTCATGCCCGCGTTCGTGAACAACAAATTGGGCGAATCGGGCAGCAGACTCGAAGACGGTACGATCGTGTGTCCCTTCGACCGGAAAAAGTCGAGGAACGACTGCCGGATCTCAGCCGAGGTCATCACGCGCATGCTCTCAAAACACCTGATCGGGCATCGTCCCGCGCCGAAAGGGCGAAACGGGCCATGCCCCCGCCGGACGGTTTCCCTGACCGACAGGCAGGCCAGATTAGGCCGCCGGGCCGCGCGAGGCGAGCGCAACTTTGGCCGGCGCGCCACGGGCGGCGGCCGAAAGACCCCGGGGCACCCCGCGGGCCGGCCGAAAGAGCCCGGGGAGACCGCACGACATGAATGATCGGAAAGCCGGCAGGCCTGGCGCAGCAATGGGACCGTCGCAGCGACTGACCCGGGGGTTGCCCGCGAGCACCCCGGGGCCTAAGGTTTTCGGGAGGTAAAACAGCCTGATCCGGCCGCAACCCCGGCCGAGACAAGCACGGCATGGAGCAACGATGAAAACGGCATACGAACTGGCGATGGAACGGCTCAATCGGGCGGCCCCGTTGACGCCCCTGACCGAGGAACAAAAGCGGGAGATTGCCGAACTGGAGTCGCGCTACAAAGCGCGCATTGCCGAGCGGGAAATCACGCTTCAGCAACAAATCGCCACCGCTCGAGCCGCCGGGGACTGGGCGAAAGCCGCCGAGCTCGAACAGCAACTGGTCCAGGAACGTCGCAAGCTGCAGGAAGAGCTGGAGGCCAAAAAAGAAAGGATTCGCCAGGGCAAAGCCTGAACACCTCCAACGCCTCCCCGGAGGCAACGGGATGCCCGGGACAGCGGCGCCGTCCACCGGCCTCGCGATGCGCGGCTGACCCGGCGGCTGAACGGCAGCCAGGAACGCCGGCGGTGTGGAACCTCGAAGAAGGCGGGTTTGCACAGCGCGGGCCGGCCGCAGGGACAAAAGCCGGCGGAGATCCACAAAGGTCCGATACAGACCGAAGGTCCCCGGATGCCCGGGACGCAAGCCTGCACTACCGGCCAGGGCTTCGGCAACGCCGCGGGGCTGCCAGCCGAGAGCGTTTTTCCTGCTTGTGCACCATGCAAGCGTCCGCATGCTTGCGCCGCGCTTCGTTTTTCTTTTCCGGAGGCGTTCGAGCAACTTCGGGCCGCGCCGGACGGCGCGCCGGCCGTTTGACAACCAGGTGCTGATGCATCCAACTTCCGGCCACTTATGTGGACCTTAAAACCGGAGGGTGCTTGGAGGGCGGCGTGTCGGCGATTCGCAGGCCTGGCGATCAGTGCTTGCGCATTGGGACTCCTGGCATCGCCCACCAGCGTGGGGCAGCCGCAACGCCGCGAGGTCAGCCGGTTGTACGAACAACTTTGCGCCAACTGTCACGGCATCGATCTGCGCGGTGGCCAGGCCCGAAGCCTGCTGGACGAGGAGTGGGTGCACGGCTCCGGAGATGACGCCACACTGTTCCAGGTGATCCGCGAGGGCGACGAGCTCAACGGCATGCCGCCCTGGAAAAACCTACTGAGCGACGAGGAGATTCGCGCCCTAGTGATCTACATCCGCGAGAAAGCCACGGAGGCTCGCCACGCCGCCACACGCTACCCGCAGCCGCGGCCCGACCAAACCGCCGAAACCCGCCTGCACCGGTTCCGGCTGCGCACCGTGGTCGAGGGACTGGCCACGCCCTGGTCGGTGGACTGGTTGCCGGACGGCCGAATGTTGGTGACGGAATTGCCAGGGCGACTGCGCGTGGTCCAGGACGGCAAGCTGCTACCGGCCGCCGTGGCCGGCACCCCCACCGTGCGATACCGCGGGCAGGGCGGGTTGATGGAGGTTCTGGTGCATCCCGGGTACGCGACCAACGGCTGGATCTACCTGGCCTACAGCGAACCCGCCAGCAGCGCCCAAAGCCGGGACGTGAGCATGACCACTCTGGTGCGCGGCCGACTCCGCGCCCTGCAGTGGACGGAGGAAGAGGTGATCTGGCGGGCGCCCCTCTGGAGCTTTCGCCCGGGCAACATCCATTTCGGTTGCCGCATGGTCTTTGGGCCGGATGGCTGCCTGTACTTTTCCCACGGCGAACGGGGCCACGCCCAGGACGCACAGGACCTGACCCGGCCCAACGGAAAGATTCACCGGATCCTGGAAGATGGCCGCGTGCCGCCGGACAATCCGTATGCGGGCCGTTCGGATGCGGTGGCCACCATCTGGAGTCATGGCCATCGCAACCCCCAGGGATTGGCCTTCCATCCGGAGACCGGCGAGCTGTGGGAGACCGAACACGGTCCGCGTGGCGGCGACGAACTCAACGTGATCATCAAAGGCCGGAATTACGGCTGGCCGGTGATCACCTACGGGATGAATTACGACGGGACGCCCATCACCGCCTGGACCGCCCGCGAGGGCATGGAACAGCCCGTGGTGCATTGGACCCCGTCCATCGCAGTCTGCGGCATGGACTTTTATCGGGGGAACCGATTTCCGCGCTGGCGCCACCACTTGTTCGTCACGGGGCTCGCCTCCCAGGAGCTGCGCCGGCTCCAATTGAACGGGCATCGAGTGATCGAAGAGGAGATCGTCTTCAAGGGAATTGGCCGCGTTCGGGACGTGGCCTCGGGGCCGGATGGCTTTCTTTATGTGGTGCTGAACGGACCCGACCGCGTGGTGCGACTGGAGCCGGTCGAGAGCTGACGCCCGGACTCTGTCTGGAGATCCGAGCCGGGCCCGTGAGAGCCACGCACATGGAGCGCGGCGAGATCCGGGTCAATCCGAGCTCGACAATGGCCGGAGGCGGGTCAGAGCACCCGGCGGCACGCTTCGCCAGGCGCAAATCTCCAAGCGCGTGATTCGGAAAGCGTTGCCCGTTGCCCGGCCACGTGGGACCGCCGAATCCTTGAGCAAGGCACCGTGCCGGGACGTTTTTCCACTCGACTTCCCGCCGCTCCAAACGAAATTGGCGCTGCCATGCAGGAAACCGTGTTGACGCTGGGGCATTCGCCCGATCCCGATGACGCGTTCATGTTCTACGGGCTGGCCCGGGGATTCATCCCCACGCCGGGACTGCAGTTCCAACATGTGCTCCAGGACATCCAGACGTTGAACGAGCGGGCACTGCGGGGAGAACTGGACATTTCGGCCATCAGCTTCGCCGCTTACCCGGCCGTTTGTTACCACTACGCGCTGTTGCCCAGCGGGGCCAGCATGGGCGACGGGTACGGTCCGCTGGTGGTGGCCCGACGCCCCTACGGCCGATCCGACCTGCTCCGGCTCCGACTGGCCGTGCCGGGAACACTGACGTCGGCCTTTCTGGCGTTGCAACTGTGGTTGGATCGGCCGGCAGCCGAGCTCGATTATGTCGTGGTGCCCTTCGATCGGATCTTCGAAGCACTGGCCGACGGGCAGGCCGACGCAGGGTTGCTGATTCACGAGGGTCAATTGACGTACGGGCAGGGGGGCTGGCAGGTGTGTGTGGATCTGGGTCGTTGGTGGAGCGAAACCCAGGAAGGCCTTCCGCTGCCCTTGGGAGGGAACGTCATTCACAAGCGACATCCGGAACCGTTGCGCCGTCGAGTGGCACGGGTTTTGACGGAGTCCATCCAATACAGCCTGGCGCATCGGCCGGAGGCCCTGGAGTATGCGCTGGCGTTCGGGCGCGGTCTGGATCGAGAGCTCGCCGACCGTTTCGTGGGCATGTACGTGAACCACTGGACGCTGGACTATGGCGAGCGGGGCCGGGAAGCCATTCGCCGCTTTCTGCAGCTGGGACACCAGCGAGGATTCCTCCCCCAGGCCCCGGATCTGGAGTTTGTGACGAGTGCCTGACCCTCCGGAGCAGCCGAAACCCCGGGCTTCTGGTTTTCAGAAAAAGGCCGAATCCCGGGCACAAACCCGCCGGAACTCCAAAAGCGAGGACACGCCCCGGACCGCAAAGCCGGCAGCCCGGCTTCGGTTTGCATCTCCCCAAAGCACGCACGCCGGCCCGGGGTTGACAGGTGCCAGGGAGGGCGCGAAGGGCAGGTCGGGTCAGCGATCACCGGCATGATGTTCTTCGTACCAGCCATATCGGCCCCGATACCAGTCGCAAATGCCCTGCCAGATGCCCCGCGCATTCCCCCAGCGGCCCAGCAAAAGGAACAGCAACATCTTCGCCGGGCAGATCAGTGCCAGATAAGCCCAGAGGGTCAGGGGATGGATGCCAATCCGATGCCGTTGCAGCACGTACAGATTGTTCCGAGTGCTATAGTACAACTGGACCGGCCGGTTTTTTGCCAGGGTCGTCGACGTCTTGTGCCACATGCGGGCCAGGGGAAAATAAACCACCCGGTACCCGGCCTCGCGGATGCGAAGACAGAGATCGGCGTCCTCGGAATAAAACACCAGGCTTTCCTCGAAAAAGCCGACCTTTTGGAGGGCTTCGCTCCGCAAGAGGAACCCGCATCCTGTGACAAAGGCACAGTCGCGCACACGGTTGTAACGCGGAGCGTCTTTGCGCATCCAGCCGTGGTGCCAGGGATGACCGAGAAAGAAGAACCCGCCGGCACTCCAAAGGCGGTCCCGGGGCGAGTGAAAGAAAATCTTGGCGCCTGCAACGCCGACCTCTGGATGGGCCTCTGCGAACTCGACCAGCACGCGAATCAAGTCGGGCGCTACAAGAACGTCATTGGTGGTGCTGAAGATGTATTTCACCTCGGGCAACAGCGCAGCCATGCCGAGGCTGGCCGCCCGGGCGTAGCCAAGACCGCGGTCGTGGGCCAGGAGCCTCACTTCGGGGAATTCCTGCCGCACCATTTCCTGCGAGCCATCGGTCGAGGCATTGTCCGAGACCACGATGCGCAGGTCGGGATAATCCACCTGTCGGAAAGATTGCAGGGTCTCCCGCAACGAGTCCCGCAGGTTCCAGTTCACAATGACCACCCCAACCGGGGGCCAGGAGACGGTGGAAACAGGCAGGGAGGACATGGAAGGCAAGTGGTTCAGCACAGGTACCCGATGCGTCGGGTGCGGGGCGCAGGGGAGGCAGCGAGACGGTCGGGGATTCCGCCACGCCCCGCCCGGTCGGAGCTCAGGGGACGAGTGCGCCTTCGACGCCCGGCCACAACAACGGTCATTGCAGGTTCATGGAGCATCGGATCGGGCCACGAGCACGGTTTCTTCGCCCGCCAGGGGGTGACGTCGCAGCTGGACATGTTCGTAATACCGTTCGAGCGCGGCGCGCAACGCGCGCAGCGGCCGAACCTTTTGCGGAAGCGGGCCGATGCGGTGGTGTCGACGAGCTTCCCGGATGGACCGACTGGCGCCCCAAAAGATGTCGGCGTGCACGGCCGTGGTTTCCAGGGCCACGACTCGAAAGCCTGCTTGCTCGACCAGGGCCCGCAATGTGGCGGGAGGAAAAAGGTGCAGGTGCCGCGGCGGATCGAGTCCAAACCAGTGGGCGCCATGGCGCTGATGGCCCATACTGTCCGGGTTGGGTGTTACGAGGACCAAAAGCCCCGCAGGCCTAAGAATTCGACGGACCTCCTGCAGCGTTTCCCGAGGGTCGAACAGGTGCTCGATCACGTGGTTCATGGTGACGGCGTCGAACGAGCCGGATGCAAAGCGGGCGCTCTGCAGGTCACCCACGACGAGCTCCAACCCATACCGCTGGCGGGCCGCCGCGATCGCTTGCGGGTCGAGGTCGATCCCGGTGACCTGCCAACCTTGTTGCTGCATGCGGTAAAGAAACGAGCCGTCGCCACATCCCACATCCAGGAGCCGACCGCGCGAGCGTGGATCCAGGTGCCGCCTCTCGAGGGCGTCACGGGCCGAACCCAGGCCGAAAAGTGAATCCAGGCCGCGCAGGAGGCACTGGTAACCGGCGTAAAGCCGGCTGCGAAGACGCGCGGAGAGACCCGGAGACTCGAACGACTCCGGATGCGTGAAATAACAACGATAAGCGAGACCGATGTCCTGACGAACCGGAGTCGGATGCAGCCAGATCAGACGGCATCGGGGATTCTCACACCGCAGGAAACCCCAGCAACCCGGCGCCCCATACAGGACATCCCGGAGATTGCCATGGAGCTCGACCCCGCGGCCTTCACAGAGGGGACAAGTTGACCGCGGAATCGTGCGGATTTGCGGCGGCTCTTCCATGGACACATAGCTAAAGGCCGCCGTTTCGGGAAGCAAGCCGTCGAAAAAAGGGCTTGGCACCGCCGTGTTCGAGGATTCGGGGCTCGACGGCACCCGAGCGGCAACCATGGCCCAGGGAGAATCGCAGGCCACGGCCATTCACGAAGCAGGCACCGCCGCCTCTCCCCACGCCAGATCCGCCAGCCAATGCCGTGTGGCAGGATCGGCCTCCTCGTACGCGCGCGTCTGGCGGTCCGCAACCAGAAGGTTTTCCTGCCGGCCTGAGCGGTAGGTGCGGCTGCCGGGCCACTCTTGAGGCAGGTAGGCCCGACCGTCGCGGCCGACCACGACCACGCGCAGACCCCGCGCCAGGATGCGTCGAGTCAGGCTCCAGCGCCCGTTTTCGAACAGATAGGCATGGCGCTTGCAGAAAATCCACCGGGGCCAGCATTCCAGAGCCAGTGAGCGTCGCACGACGAACGCGTTGGTCCGGACATGCCAGTTCGGAAAGGGGGGAAACATCACGCGGCAGAGGATCCGCCGCGCAAATCGCCACCGGAGGACCGGAGGCGCCCCCGTCAGGCCCGGGGGAGAAGGGAGGAAGCAGTTGCGATACATGCTCTCCCACGACCCGGTGGCACCGGCAAGGCCAACGTCGGGCTGCTGGGCGTGTCGGAACAGCAGCGCCAGCCAGTCGGCGACCAGAGGCTCGCTGAAAGAGTTCAAGAAACAGAAATACTCATGAGACAGGCGGCGCAAGGCCACTCCGTAGGCCCGGATGTCGTAGCCCCAATCCCTCACCGAGAACGCCTGAAACACCAGATCGGCCGCCCTTCGCCGGTAGGAGTCCAACACCGCCAGGTCACGAAATCCTTTCCAGACGAAAATCAGGTCGTGCTCCACACCGGCGGGGTGGCGACGATAAGCGCGCAGGAAGGCCTCAAAAGGGGCCGGCCCATGAGCTTCTCGCACCAGGTGGACCACTGCAATACGCGCCACAGCCGCATGCCAATAACGCATGAACGAGGTCTTGTCCAACCTGTGTTCAGTCCACCGGGCAACAGCGGCTGAAATGAAACGCAACCGGGCAGCGCGCTGCAGCAATCCGCGGCGCAGCCGGTCCGCAGGATGCGGTTCTCCTCTTTTTCATGGCCCCTTCGGGATGCGCCCGGTATGGTGCTCGACCGATGATGAACCCGGGCACAGGTAACTCGCCCGCCTGGATCCGCCGCTCGGGGTGCGTGGTGCTCCTGGGCTTGGTGCTGGGCGGGCTGTTTTGGAAGGGATTCCTTCCCGGGCGGGTCGTATTCTCCAACGACGGCCCCCTCGGAGGCATGGTCGCCGCTCAGAATCAGGCCGCCACCACCGTGACGGGGCTGTGGCAGGATCTGAACTGGTTCGGCGGCCCGGCCCCTGCTCCGGCCCCGAGTGTCTCCCTGCTGGTGCGGTTGCTCACCGACCCGGTGGTCTTCTCCAAGCTTTACGCACCGTTTTCATTGCTGTTTGTGGGTTGGGCGGCCTGGGTGTGGGCGCGGCAGATGCGATGGTCGCCCTGGGTGGCGATCCTGCTGGCACTGGCCACCGGCCTGAACGGCGACTTTTTTGCCACGGCATGTTGGGGCGTTTGCGCCCAACCCATCGCCTTCGGCTGCAATTTCCTTGCCCTGGCGGCCCTGGCCGATCCGCGAGCCCCCCGTCCGTGGGTGCGGACGGCCCTGGCCGGGTTCGCCGTGGGAATGGGGGTGGTGGAGGCCTACGACATCGGGGCCCTGTTCAGCCTGGTGATCGCGGCGTTCGTCCTCTTCCAGGCCTGGACCGGCGAGGGCCCTGCCGCCGTCCGCCTGGGCCGCGGAGTGGCGCGGCTGGGCCTGGTGGCCGGTTGTGCCGCGTTTCTGGCCGCATCGACTTTGAGCACGCTGGTGGCCACCCAGGTGCGTGGCGTGGCTCAGCTGGAACAGGAGGGTTGGTCGCGGGAGGCGCGTTGGGCCTGGGCCACACAGTGGAGCCTGCCGAAGGTGGAGATCATGAGCGTGGTGGTGCCGGGATTGTTCGGGTACCGCATGGACACCCCGGGCGGAGGCGACTACTGGGGCAGAGGCGGAAGTGATCCGGCCTGGGATGCCTATCTGGCCGGAGACCGACAGGGCCCGCCGCCCATGGGCTTTTTCCGATACGGGATGGGCAGTGGCTACGCCGGCCAGTTGGTGCTCGTGTTGGTGGGCTGGACGCTGGTGCAGGTCTTCCGGGGGCAACGCTCGGGGTTCCGCCCCGACGAACGCCGCGCGATCGGGTTTTGGATGGCCGTGGCGGTCGTGGCCACGCTCCTGATGTTCGGACGCTTCGCGCCGTTTTATCAGTTCTTTTTCGCCCTCCCGTACGCCTCGGCGATTCGGAATCCGGCGAAGTTCATGCACATCCTGGAATGGGCTCTGCTGATTCTGTGCGGCTACGGGCTGCAGGGGCTGTGGCGCGCTTACTTGGCCGGCGACCAAACGTCCGCAGGACGGGAACGGTCGGGGGCGGTGAAGGGCGCAGAACGGGGCACGTTTGAGCGGGGCTGGCTCGCCGGGAGTGTGTGCGTCTTGGGATTGGCGGTGATCGCCTGGTTGCTCTATGCGGGGGCGCGACCCCGATTGGAGCGGTACCTGACCGAAATGCACCTGTTGGAGGCCCGGGCGCAGGGCGCGGGCGAGGACGTGGCAGCTGCGGCGGCGCGTGCGGAGGCGCAAGCGGCGTTCAGTGTGGGGCAGGTGGGACGGACAGTGTTGTTTCTGGGGCTGGCATTGGGTTGGACGGCGCTGGCGGTGAGCGGACGATGGCCCCGGCCCGGGTGGCGCTGGGCGGGTTGGGCCGGGTGCGGTCTGCTGGTTCTGGACCTGGGGCTGGCCAACCGCCCCTGGGTGGTGACCTACAACTGGCGAGAGAGGTACGTGGAGGCGAGCGACAATCCGGTGATCGCGTTCCTGCGGGAGCGGCCGTGGGAACACCGGGTGGCACTGGCGGAGCCGTTCTTGCCGCCGCGGTACGCATTGCTGGCGCAACTGTATCGCGTGGAGTGGATGCAACATCTCTTCCCGTTCAACAACATCCAGTCACCGGACATCGTGCAGATGCCCCGCGTGCCTGTGGAGATGGAGGCATTCGAGGGGGCGCTCGCCCGACGCCCCAAGGGCCCCGAGGACATGACCAACTGGGTCCAGCGGGTTCTCCGCCGATGGGAACTGACCAGCACGCGCTATTTGTTGGGCGCGGCCGGGATGGCCGAGGCGTTGAACAACCAAGTAGACCCTGAGCGGCGCAGATTTCGCGAGCTCATGCGGTTCGAAGTGCGGCCCAAGGGACCGGAAGGGCCGTGGTTGATTCATACGAACGCGGCAGGGCCCTTTGCCCTCATGGAGTTTTTGGGTGCGCTGCCCAAGGCGGGCCTGCACCAGCATTGGCAGGTGGTGACCAACGATTCCGAGGCGCTGGCCCTGTTGCCGGATCCAGGTTTCGATCCGCATCGAACAGTCCTGGTCTCCCAGCCACTGCCCGCCCCGGCTGGAGGGGACGATTCCGCGGGCGGCTCGGCCGGCTCGGTTGAGTTCGCTCATTACGAGCCAAAGCGCGTGGTATTGCGCGCACAAGTGCAGCGATCCTGTGTACTGCGCCTCAACGACAAGTTCGATCCCAACTGGCATGTAAGAGTGGACAGCCGCCCCTCCACCGTGCTGCGATGCAATTATCTGGTGCGCGGGGTCTTCCTTGAGCCGGGCGAGCATGTGGTGGAGTTCTGGTACCAGCCTCCGTTGGGGCCGCTCTATGTGAGTTTGGCCGGGGTGCTGGTGGCCCTCGGGTTGTTGGGTTGGGTGTGGCGTGGACCTGAGGGAAACGCGGCTCCATCGCAGGCCCCTCGTGCGCAGCCCAATCGGTCTCCCGGAGGAGCCGGATAGCCCGCCAAACCGCAAGCGCTCGCCGGAGGTGGCGGCCTTGCCCGCGGCTTTGACCTCAGAAATACATGCGCCGGCGACACCGGGGCCACGGGCTTCAAAGCTGAGAAGCGGCTCTCCAACCCGAAAATGCGGCTCAATCCTCGTTTCAGCCCGACCGTCGCCTCCCGTTTGCCATGCCAGGGAGGCGAATCCAAAAGTTTCTCCAATCAGCCTCCCACGGAAGGAGCGCCAAAACCAACTCAGAGCCCTGCCGCAGCTTGGGCTACCGCGCGGAACTTTTGCCCGGGTCACGCAGCTCCGCCGCGGCGGACTCGAAAGGCGGATTCAAGCTCACCACGCCCCGGATTGAGCCGGCGATGCTGCACGGAGCCGCTTGGGTTGTGGCGATAAAACCGGTCAGGGTGTCCCCGCTCATGGAAGTCCGGCGCTCCCCGGCGAGTCATGCGTGGGCTCCGCACTGCAACAGGGTCAGGCAGGGCTCTTACGAAGCAACCGCAGTCTCAAGCGGACCCGGGGCTTCCGCCAAAAAGGACTGGAAATGTCCCTTGCCCGAGTGTATAAAGGCCGCTGTCTTGACAAAACAGCGTGGTTTTTGACGGTTGAGGGCACAATTGTTCAGATCGGTTCCTCTCCTCAACAGCTTGTGCTCCGACAACAACCGAACCCCAGCCTGTTGTAGATTTGCGCTTTACGGGCGGGGTGGGGTCTGGTTCGCTGAAGCGGCGCATGTACCTGAAGAATCTGACGTTGTTGGGGTTCAAGTCGTTCCCCGACAAAACCACGTTGAGCTTTCAGCCGGGCGTGACCGCCATCGTGGGACCCAACGGCTGCGGCAAATCGAACGTGGCCGACGCGATTCGCTGGGTCCTTGGCGAACAGTCCGCGCGGGCCTTGCGCGGCAGCGAGATGGCCGATGTCATTTTCAACGGCACCGACACGCGCAAGCCGCTCGGCATGGCGGAGGTCTCCCTGACCTTGGGCGGCGTGGACGCCTCGCAACTTCGGGCCGCCGGCCTGGAGGTGGATTACCATGAGCTGACGGTGACCCGGCGGGTGTACCGCGACGGGGGCAGCGAATACTTTCTGAACCGCGTTCCGTGCCGGCTGCGGGACATCCAGCAACTGTTCGCGGGCACCGGCATGGGGCGGGTCAGCTACAGCATCATGGCCCAGGGCAACATCACCCAGGTGCTCTCCAGCCGGCCGGAGGATCGTCGGATGGTATTCGAAGAGGCTGCGGGCATCACCCGGTTCAAGGCCCAGAAAAAGGAGGCGCTGCGCAAACTCGAAGCCACGGAGCAGAATCTTCTTCGCGTCTCGGACCTGATTCGCGAGGTCAAGCGTCAAATCGGGTCGCTGCAACGGCAGGCCGGCAAGGCCCGCAGGTACAAGGCCCTGCAGGCCGAACTGCAGCATCTGGAAACGCAGTTGGCGCGGCATCACTACGACGTGTTGCAGAGCGAACTGAGGGAGCGGGAAGCGGCCCTGGCGACGGTCACGGAGGCCATCGCCGCAGCGGAAACCGCCGTGTCCGCGGCGGAAGCCGAGGTGGCCCGGCGCCGGGAAGAATTGACCGCGCTGGTCCACGAGTTGGGGCGCCTGCAACAGCTGGCCACGGAGCTGAAGGCCGAGGTGGAACGCCAGGAAAGCCAGATCGCGTTCAACCAGGAGCGCATTCGGGAACTGACGCGTCGGGACGAACAAGCGTTCACCGAAATCGCGCAAATCGAAGAGCGGCGCCGCGTGGCCGAGGAGGAACTGCTGGCGGTCCGGCAACGCCTGGCAGAGGCCGAAGCGGCGGTGCAACAGCACCAGCAAACCCATCAGGCCCGCGTGGAAGCCCTCCGACAGTTGGAGTCGGCGTTACGTCAGGGGCAGGAAGAACTCCGACAGGCCCAATCGGCCGCGCTGGCCCAGGCCCAGGAACTGGCCCGGGTGCGGAACGCCCTCAATCAACTGGAACTCCAGCAGCAGGGGTATGCGGCCCGTCTCGAAAAACTGGCGGCCGAAAAGGTCCAGTTGGAAGCCGAACGCGAACGCCTGCTGGCCCGTCTGCAGGAGTTCGAAAGCCGGGTGGCCTCTGACAAGCAGGACGCCGAGACGCGCCGCCGCCTGGTGGCCGAACGGCAACAGCGGCTGCGCGAATTGCAACAGGAAGTCGCGCAGGCCACCAGCGCGCTCGATCAGCTTTTGCAGTCCCAGGCGGCCACTCGTTCCCGCCTGCGGGTCCTGGAACAACTGGAGGAAAGCCGTGAAGGGTACGATCCCGGCGCGCTGGCCGCGTTGCGCCAGTCCGAGGCCGTGTTGGGATCGTTGGCGGATCGGATTCGCGTGCCCGCGCCGTACGTGGTGGCGATCGAACAGGCGTTGGGCCATCACTTGCAGCTGGTGCTGACCGAGCAGCCGGAAGCGGCCCAGGCCATTCTGGAACAATTGGCGCAAACCCGGGCCGGGCGCGCCAGCGTGGCGGCCCTGGCCATCCAACCGGCCGAGGATCGGCAGCTCACCTTTCCGGGCGACCTGGCCCCCGGAGATGCCGATTCCGGTTCATCCGGGAATCCCGCCGCCAGCGCGCCGCCGGCCGGCATGATCCGGGCCCTGGATGTGGTCGAGGCCGATCCCGAGGTTCAGCGGCTGGTGCGGGCGTTGCTGGGGCGGACGTTCATCGTGCCCGACCTGGCCACGGCCACCGCGCAGTTGTGCAACGGCCATGGCGGCTGCGATTTCGTCACCCTGCGGGGCGAACTGCTCAGTCGACACGGCATCTACACGGGGGGCTACCTCAACGGCCAGGGAAACGGACAGGGCCCCGCCTCCATTCTGGGCCGGAAAAACCAAATCGCCGAACTGCGCGCCGAACTGGGACGCCTGGAGGAGGCCGTGGCAGAGGCCGGCCGGCGTCGCGGCGCCCTGCTCAGTGAACAGACCGCCCTGCAGGCGGGCCTGCAACAGGTCCAGAGCGAGCTGCGGCAGCAGGAAGTGGCCATTGCCAGCCGGGAAGGCGAACTGCGCGCGCTGCAACAGGCGCGCCAGACCCTGCTGCAAAAGCTCGAGACCGTCGCCTACGAAATCGAGTCGTTCGAGCGCCAGATCGAGGAGGCCAAACAGCGACGGACGGAACTGGCCGCAACCCTGACCGCGTTGGAACAGCGCGACCAGGAACTTCAGCAACAGGTCCGGACCCTCCAGGCGAATTTGGAAGACCTCCGGCATCAACGGGACCAGGCCCAAGCGGCCCTGAGCGACGCCCGCGTGGCGTTGGCGTCCGAGGAGCAACGGGCGGCGGCCGCCCGACAGCAACTGACCGCATTGCAGCAGCGTTTGCGCGAGCTGGACCAACAAGCCGCGCGTTGCCGCCAGGAGATTGCCGACAGCGTGGCCCGCAAGACACAGGCCGAACAGGAAATCGAAACCGCCCACGCCGCGCTGGGACGCCTGCGCACCGACCGCGACCGACTCAACGAACAACTGGCCGCGCGACACCAGCAGCGGGCCGAACAGGAAGCGGCCATTCAACAGGCCGAAGAGGCGTTGCGCCAACAACGCCATCGACTGACCGAGCTTCAGGAACAACGAAACCGCCTGGAACTCGAGCGCGCCCAACGGCAGCTCCAAATCGAAAACCTCTGCCAACGCATCCAGGAAAAGTATCAAATCCGTCTGCAGGACGTTCGCAGCGAATGCATCACCATCACCTACGCCGACGAGGGACCGGCCCGCGTCCAGGTGTTGACCCCGGAAGAAATGGCCCGGGCCGGCCTGGCGACCGACTGGGATGCAGTCGCTCGACAGGTGGAAGCGCTCCAAAAGCGCCTGGACGAAATGGGCGTGGTCAATCTGGTGGCCATCGAAGAGTACGAGGAGGCCGAGCAACGCCACCAGTTTCTCAGTCAGCAGTATGAGGACCTGGTGCGTGCCAAGGCCCAGCTGCTGGAGGTCATTCAGCGGATCAACACCGAAACCCGGCAGATGTTCCTGGAAACCTTCGAGCAGATTCGCCGCAACTTCGCCGAGTTGTTTGTAGAGGTCTTCGGAGGCGGCAGCGCGGATCTCCGCCTCGTGGACGAGAACGACGTTCTGGAAAGCGGCATCGAGATTCTGGCGCGGCCGCCGGGCAAAAAACTGCAAACCATCAGCCTGCTCTCCGGCGGCGAACAAACGATGACCGCGGTGGCGCTGCTCTTCGCCATCTACCAGGTCAAACCCAGTCCGTTCTGTGTCCTGGACGAATTGGATGCCCCGCTGGACGAGGCCAACATCGGCCGCTTCCTCCGCATTCTTCAGCGGTTTTTGGGGCACTCCCAGTTCATCATCATCACCCACAACAAACGCACCATCAGCATGGCCGACGTGCTGTACGGCGTGACGATGGAGGAGCGCGGGGTGAGCAAGATCGTCAGCGTACGGTTCCGGCGGGATGAGGGCACGCACACGGCCACGCAGTCCCCGGAGGCCCAGACCGGACCCGAGCCCGCCAACGCGGCCGCTCCGAATGATCCGGCCCTTGCCTCCACCGAGCCACCTGCGGGATAAGCCTCTGTTTCTGCGGTGGCGGGGGCCCTCACGGACGACCGGCCCGGGTCCCATCCGCCGCTTCCCGATTCTCCCCCGGCCGGGGGCTGAGGCTCCGCCGCGGTTTGACTTCTCGGCCCGTCCGGTGTAACGAACCTACCAAGTGGCAAAGGGCGTAAGCGGGGAGAAACCCCGCTGCGCCCGGTGGCCCCGGAGCATTTCCCAATCCGCTCGGAACGCCGATGAACTGGGTCGCCTGGGTGTTCTTGTGCGCCGTGTTGGTGGCGGCGGTCCTGTGGCCCCGAATCGGGGCATGGGCGCGCTGGCGCAGGGCCCGGTCCCTGGCCGCGCGGGCGCGCCGGGAAGACGCCTTGAAACATCTCTTGAAGACCGAGGCCAACGGCCGGGAGGCCACCCTGGAAAGTGTGAGCGGGGCGCTCCAACTGTCCCCCCGGAAGACCGCAGGGTTGTTGGCCGAGCTGGAGTCCGGGGGCCTGATCTCCTTCGAAGGAGGCCGCATGCAACTGAGCCCGGAAGGCCGCGAACTGGCCACGCACGTGGTGCGCGCCCACCGGCTGTGGGAAAGTTATCTGGCCGACCAGACCGGCCTGACCGAAGAACAATGGCATCAACAGGCCGAGCGCCAGGAGCACCTGCTTTCCCGACAACAAACCGAGGCCCTGGCCGCCCGGCTGGGCCATCCGCGCACCGATCCCCACGGCGATGCCATCCCCGAACCCGGCGGGCAACTTCCTGCGGAACGCGGGGCTTCCCTCAACAGCCTGCCCGTCGCTGCCCCGGCCGTGATCACCCACGTCGAAGACGAACCGCAAACCCTGTACGCGCAGTTGGCCCGCGAGGGGTTGCGGCCCGGGGTCAAGGTCTGCGTGTTGCAGCGCACCCCCCAGGAGGTCCGTCTGTGGGGCCACGGCCGGGAGCATTCGCTGTCACCGTTGCAGGCCCAAAGCATCACGGTCGAACCCTTGAGCGGTCAAACGCTGCAAGATCTGCAGCGCGAAGCATTTCTGCATCAACTGGCGCCGGGGCAGACCGCTCGCGTCCTCGAGCTTTCTCCCGCCTGCCGCGGGATGGAGCGACGACGACTTTTGGACCTCGGCTTTGTCCCCGGCACCGTGGTGTCCGTGGAAATGACCAGTCCGTTGGGGGATCCTCGGGCCTACCGGGTGCGCGGCACCGTGGTGGCGCTGCGGCAGGATCAGGCCCGCTGGATCCGGGTCGAGCCGTTGGAGGCGGCGGCCGCATGAACTCCACGCCGCAATCGCCTTCGGCCGCCGCCCTGCCCGCCAGCGAGGCATGCGCCAGCTGTGCCGTCTTCCGGGCAGCCCGACTTCGCAAACTGGGCGTCCGCATCGGCCACGCCGATTTTGTCGTCGCCCTGGCCGGCAATCCCAACACCGGCAAGAGCACCGTCTTCAACGCCCTGACCGGTCTGCGCCAGCACACCGGCAACTGGCCCGGCAAAACCGTCACCCGTGCCGAGGGCGCCTTCGAATACAACGGCCACCGGTACAAACTCGTGGACCTGCCGGGCACGTACTCGTTGCTGTCCACCAGCCCGGATGAACAGGTCGCACGCGATTTCCTGTTGTTCGCACAGCCGGACGTGACGGTCATCGTGGCCGACGCCACCCGGCTCGAACGCAACCTGAACCTGGTCCTGCAGGTGTTGGAGATTACCGACCGCGCCGTCCTTTGCGTGAACCTCATGGACGAAGCGGAACGACACGGGTTGCAGGTCGATACCCGCCAACTGGCCCGGGACCTGGGCGTGCCCGTGGTGGGCACGGCAGCCCGACGCGGCCAGGGCCTGGCCGAGCTGCTGCAGGCCATCGAAGACGTGGCCACCGGACGCGTCCGGTGTCGCCCGCATCGCCTGCCCGAGCCCCCGCCCGCGCTGCGCGAGGCCATCCGGGTGCTGGTGGAAAAGCTCGAACGCGCCTATCCCGGCCTGCCCAACGCCCGCTGGGTGGCCATGCGGCTCCTGGCGGGGGACGAAAGCATCCTCAACGCCATCCGCACCGGGGAACTGGCCGAGCTGGTCCGGTCCCGCACCGTTCGGGAGACAGCCGCCCAACCCGCCACCCCCTGACCCCGCCGCGGGAACCCATGAACGAGACCTCTGCCCCAACCCTTGCCCCCGAAGTGGCGGACCTGCTGCGGACCGCCCAGCAGTACCGACAACGATTGCAAGGTGACCTCCACGAACAGGTGGTGGAGGCCATCTACACCGAAGCCGAACGGATCGTGAGCCGCGCCGTCTCCTCGCCCGCGGCCCCGGCCCGCCCCACCTTCGACCGTACCCTCGACCGCATCGTCACCAGTCGGCTTTGGGGTTTCCCCATCATGTTCGCCCTGTTCGCGGTGATGTTCTGGATCACCATCAGCGGCGCCAACGTGCCTTCGGGGCTTCTGGCAGAGTTGCTGGTCGAGCGCGGACACCCGTGGCTGCGCGAGCTGACCCTGGCCTGGGGCTGGCCGGACTGGCTCCGGGGTCTGACCATCGACGGCGTGTACCTGGCCACCGCGTGGGTGGTGAGCGTGATGCTGCCGCCCATGGCCATTTTCTTCCCCATGTTCACCCTGCTGGAAGATTTCGGTTACCTCCCGCGCGTGGCCTTCAACCTGGACGCGCTGTTCCGCAAGGCTGGCGCGCACGGCAAGCAGGCCATGAGCCTGATGATGGGGTTTGGCTGCAACGCCGCCGGGGTGGTTTCCACGCGCATCATTGACAGCCCCCGGGAACGGCTCCTGGCCATTCTCACCAACAACTTTTCCCTGTGCAACGGCCGGTGGCCGACCCAGTTCTTGATGGCCACGCTGTTCGTGGGCGCCCTGGTGCCCGCTCCCTGGTCCAGCCTGGCCGCCGCAGCCGCCGTCACCGGCGTGGCCGCCCTCGGCGTTGCTCTCACGTTTCTCGTCTCTTGGGCACTCACCCGGACCGTGCTCAAAGGCCAGCCCTCCGCCTTTAGCCTGGAACTTCCGCCCTACCGACCTCCCCGACTCTGGCAAACGCTCTACACGTCGCTGCTGGATCGGACGCTGTTCGTGCTCTGGCGGGCCGTGGTTTTTGCGGTTCCGGCCGGCGCCCTGATCTGGTTGAGTGCCAACGTACATGTGGGCGGAGACAGCATCGCCGCCCACCTCGTGCGCACCCTGGATCCCGTGGCCCTGTGGCTGGGGTTGAACGGGGTGATCCTTCTCGCCTATGTGCTGGCCATTCCCGCCAATGAGATCGTCATTCCCACCGTCCTCATGCTGACGGTCCTGGTCACGGGCACCCCCGAGGCCGGGGCCGGAGCCGGCGTCATGTTTGAAATCGAGGACGACAATGTTCTCAAACAATTGTTGCTCCAGGGCGGCTGGACCGCGTTGACCGGGATCAACCTCATGCTGTTCAGCCTGCTCCACAATCCCTGCAGCACCACGCTGTACACGATCTACAAGGAAACCGGCAGCCTCCGCTGGACGATGTGGGCGGCTCTGTTGCCCCTCGGGCTCGGGATCGTGGTGTGCTTCTTTGTCGCCCGGCTGTGGCAGTTATTCGTCTAGCCGACGGCTGAGAACGTGGGGGCCGAACCCACCCCTCGATGTGCCGAGCGGACCCGCATGTGTTTTGTCGGCAGAACGGCTTTTTCCCCAACTCGCTGGCAGACTTTGCAGCGGCCATTCCACCGACGAGCCACAGGCGAGGTCCCGCAAAACCCGAAGGCCTTTTTTTCGGAGAACCCTTCTGGCTCCACCGCCCGCTTGCGGGTCGCCAGATGGCCGGTGAAACCGCAAGCGCCGCCGCGCTGCGTCCTCGCTGCTGAAACGCAGCGGAGATGCGGGGTAGCCGTGACCGGGGAACCATCACCCGGGATGGGTCCTGCCGGCAGGGTCAGGAGACGGCAGAGTGGGCATCGATCGCCAGCGCCCGCGGGTCTTGGAGTACACCTCCCCAAGGGACTTCCAAAAAGGTGGCGAGAGATCCATGCAGAGGAAGGTCAGCCTTGTGCGGGGCCGGCGAGGCCTTGTGCACGCTGCGTAACGGCCGTGTTACCGCCCGTTCCGGGCCTTAGGAACGCTGCCCCCCGCCGGCTTTTGGGCTTCAGGCAAGGGGTGGGAAAGCCGATGAGGAGATCTCCGCAGGGCGAAAAAACGGCCTTTTTCCGATTGCCAGACGGGCAGGGCGCGTTAGTTTGGAGATGCGGCGATGCAGATCGAAGCGGGTCAAACCGTCCTGTTGACGGGTGCTTCAGGCGGACTGGGCAGTGTGATGGCGCGGGCGCTGGCCCAACGCGGCGTGCGACTGGCCCTGGTGGCCCATCCCGGTGCACAGCTCGAACCCCTGGCCGCCGAACTGCGCCAGCAAGGGGCACAGCAACGACACTCCCTTCGTCTCGCGACGGAGATCCTGGAACGTCGCCATAAAGTTAAAAACACGAGCCGCTTCTTAGCAGACATTGGACCGTACGCAGATGCCGGCTGCGCGGACCAGAATCCCAACCACCTGCATGTCTTCGAGACAAACCGTATCAAGCCCGGTTTCATCCAGTTAAGCGCGTTAGCTGCGCTACAAGGCCATCAGTCGGGGGCGCCTTCTCCCTTCCCGGGGTATAAAAACGCGGTTAGCACCCTCGCTGACATCGGGTTTTCTCGTCCTACTTTCGCTGCCGCCCACGCAAGGGGGAACATTGCCCGCACCGGCTCAATCGCCCGGAAAGACCGTAGAGCGGTCATTCTCCAAAGGATACGCATGAATCCAACGATAATCATTCCGCGGAGTGTCGCGAAGCGCTTTGTGCGCTCCGCGTGTCTGATCACGGTCGGCGTTCTTGCTGGTCTAGATTCGACAAGCAACACACACGCGGGTGGCTTCCGAATAGCGACTCACGACGGATTCGCGTCGGCCCGCGGCGAGGCCTTTGCGGCCACGGCCAACAATCCCGCCGCCATCTACTACAACCCGGCCGGCATCACGCAACTCCCCGGTCACCAGGTCCGCGCCGGCGTTTATGCCCTCAACCTCCAAACCACCTACCGTGCGCCGGGCAGTGGCGGTGAATTCGACAACGAGAAAGACCTCCACGCCGTGCCGCATTTCTTCTACACCTACGGACCGGAGGCTTCTGCCCTGAGTTTCGGCCTGGGTCTGTACGCGCCTTTCGGGCTCAGTTCCGAGTGGTCCGACCTGACCGGATTCCGCACCGTGGCCACCCGCGGCCAGGTGAAATACTTCACCATCAATCCCGTAGCGGCCTGGTGCGTCACGCCCCGGCTTTCGCTGGCCGCCGGGGTCACCTTCAATTACGCGGAACTGGACCTGCGACAGGGCCTCGTCTGGCCGGCCCAGCCGTTGGACCAGTTCCGTTTCAAAGGGGACGGCTGGGACGTCGGCTACAACCTGGGCCTGCTGTGGCAGGTCCACGACAAAGTGACGATCGGGATCAGTTTCCGCAGTCCCACCACGGTGGAACTGGACGGGCACACGGCCGCGTACAATCGGGAGCCCTTCCCGCCGGGGGGGCCTGTCGTGCCGGCCTTCCCCGAGCAGCGCTGGGCCGCGGAGGCCGACTGGCCGTTTCCCTTGAACGCGGTCTTTGGGATTTCCTGGCGTCCGACGCCCGACTGGAATCTCGAGTTCAACGCTGATTTCACGGGCTGGAACCGGTTGCGGACGGTCACCCTTCGCCAGGCCGGCGGCCTTCCCGGCTTGTTGCCCCCCGCGATTCCACTGACGCTCAACTGGGAGGGAAGTTGGTATTATGAATGGGGCGTGACGCGTTACGTTGGGGAACGCTGGCACATCAGCGCCGGTTACATCTTCAACGAGGGGTCGGTCCCGGATGCCACCTATTCTCCCCTGGTGGCCGATCTGGACCGCCATTTCTTCAGTGTGGGAACCGGGTATCGCGGTCCGCGGTGGAACTGGGATGTGGCATACCAGTTTGGCTACGGCCCCGAGCACACGGTGCGCGGCAGCCGGCCCTCGGCCACGGGCCAGTCCGCCGACGGCCGCTACAAGTACCTCAGCCATGCGGTGATTGTGTCGGCAGGATGGGCGTTTTGACATAGGCTGCTCTGTATGACCGACCGGCGTTGGTGGGAGCGTTGAGAGATCAGTTACCATGCCGACTCCGACCCTAACCCAAGAAGGCGTCTGGTTTCGGACTGCCAGCGGAGGGTGTTTCTGGGGAGCCCTCCGTCGTCTCGGGCGCTTCAGTGTGGTGTTTGACGTTTTCTCGGAGTCCTGCGAGGTGCGGATCTCCGAGATGCTGCAAAACGTAACGATCACCATCCGAGGGAGGGAAGTGTACAAGGGGCGAGCCGTGGTGCGTGCGCTGCTCCAAGGCGGACCCACTTGGACCTGCGAAGCCGAGCTCAGCGAGTCTGAATGGCAAGATCATGTTTATGAGAGCCCTGCCATCCTGAATGGAGCTCTGGAAGAGGCATTCAGCGAGTTCATGGAACACTGGGCGGAGGCGTACCAAATCGTCCCCGCCTACAAATCTGTGATCGCGGACATGCATACCTTCTTCTCTGGTCTCCGCATTTGGTTGGATCAGGTCGAGCTTGTGCAGAAGATGTACGCCGATCATTCGCCTCACGGACATGTCGCCCCGGTTGCGCGTGCAGTCGCCGGCCGCGTCATCCCGTGCATCAATGAGCTCTTTGCGCGATTTGAAAAGTGCTGCGCGGAAATCCCGGAAGAACTTCTGCCTGCGCACCGGAGTTACATGCGCCGGCAGCTCCACCCTTTGACACTGTGCGCACCCTTTGCTCATCGAACGTTTCACAAGCCCCTGGGGTATGCCGGCGACTACGAGATGGTAAACATGATCATCCGGAACGGATGGGAAGGGCCTTCCCTGTACGCCCAAGTCGTCAACAAGTGGTTTCTCGAGCAACCACCAGCCGAGGCTCATCGGAACCGAATTGCCTACCTGACCGAGTGTCTCATCCAGGAAGCCGTGCGTGTCGTCAACCGCCGGCGGCGGCTGCGGGTTCTGAACCTCGCCTGCGGTCCGGCGCACGAGATTCAGCGCTTCCTGGTTTCGAGTCCCCTCAGTAATGAGGCCGAAATCACTCTCCTCGACTTCGATCGCGAGACCATTGAACACGCGGCGCACGCATTGCAAGGGTTGGCCCAGCGATACCATCGTGCCACTGAGTTCAGGTTCCTCCAAGAGTCCGTGTTCCAACTGCTGAAGGAACGGGAGGAGGCCCGCAGGGGCCAGGCCGTAGAGACCTACGATGTGGTGTACTGTGCCGGCCTCTTCGATTACTTGACGGATGCGGTTTGCCGGAGATTGCTGGCGTATATGCTCCGCCATTTGGAGCCCGGCGGACTGCTGATCGCCACCAATGTGCATCCTTCCAACCCCCTGCGCAACGGGATGGAACATCTGCTCGACTGGCATCTGGTCCACCGCAGTGCCGGGGACATGGAGAGCCTCGCTGCGGAGCTGCGAGAGTACGCCGACATCCGCGTGTTGGCGGACCCCACGGGAGTCAACGTTTTCCTCCAAGCGCGCAAACCCGAGGAATGAAGAACACGCCTCCCCTTCAGCGTGATCCGGCATTTCGTGCGGCCTTTCAAGCCCACGAACTCGAGAACCGGGTGAGCACGGGCAAGGTAGCCGCACTGTTGGTGGCGGTCCTCATGCCTTTCGGAGCCACGCTGGACTGGGCAGTCTATCCGGAGCGGTTGGCCTTCTTCGGTTGGATACGGTTGGGAAGCTCGGTCCTCGCCTGCGGGATTTGGTACTTGTTAACCCGGCCCTGGGGGATCAGGCACCACAGAGGCCTGGGGTTCGCCACCGCATGGTTACCGGCGATCTGCATCTGCTGGATGATTTACGACCGGGAGGGGCCGGCCTCCCCCTATTACGCCGGGTTGAACCTTATCCTGCTGGCCATAAGCCTCGTGGTGCGTTGGAACGCGGTCGAATCCGCCATCGCAGTTGGTGGTGTGATTCTCTTCTACCTGGCAACTTGCATGCTTCATGGGCCATGGGACAGGCTCGACGGCCGTTTTGCTGCGAACTGTATTTTCATGGTGGAGACGGGAATCATCGTGGTAGTGGGAAACCACTTTTTTAACCGGCTCCGCCAGAGAGACTTTGCGACCCGATACGAACTGGCGCAACGGAAGCAGGAGCTCGAAGCTGCGCTCACCAGGCTGCGCGAGGCGGAAGCACAGCTGGTGCAGCAGGAAAAGATGGCATCGCTGGGCGTCTTGAGTGCCGGGATCATCCATGAGATCAACAATCCCCTGAACTTTGCCACCACCAACCTGTTTGCGCTGCGCAAGAAGGTCGCCGCCCTGCCGGCTGCCGAACAAGCCGAAATCGACGAAATCCTCGACGACATCGAAGACGGTCTGGTCCGCGTGAAAAACATCGTTTCCGACCTGCGCCTGTTCACCCATCCGGACAGCGGCGATCTGGAGTCGGTGGATCTGGGAGAAGCCGTCCAGGCCGCACTCCGCTACCTGAGCGGAGAGACGCCGGATTCCGTCCAACTGGAAGTGCGGGTGCCACCGGGCCTGGCGGTACGCGCCAACCGCAACAAACTGGTGCATGTGTTGATCAACCTGGTGGAGAATTCGCTGGACGCACTGCGCCGGAAGTCGTTTCAAGGCGAAACCCCGCGGATTCGCATCACCGCCGGAACGGAGAAGGATCGCGTCCGGTTGGAGGTTTGGGACAACGGACCGGGCATTGCCCCGGAGCATCAGGCCCGGGTGTTCGACCCGTTCTTTACCACCAAGGACGTGGGCGAGGGCATGGGGTTGGGACTGAGCATCTGTTATCGACTGATGCAGGAGTGCCAGGGCAGCATTCGCGTGCAGAGCGAACCCGGCCGGTACTGCCAGTTCACCCTTGAATTCCCGACCCCCTCCTCCCAGCCTGACCTGCAGCCAGGCACACACGCATGACGCCGACGTACGACTACCGCCGCTTCGCCATCCTCTACGTGGACGACGAGGAGAAGTCCCTGAAGAGCTTTGCACGTGCCTTCTCCGACACGTTTCGCATCCTGACGGCTTCCAGTGCAACGGAGGGGCACCGGCTGCTCCTGGCCCACCGGGAGGAGATCGGGCTGCTCATGACCGATCAGCGGATGCCGGGCGAGAAGGGGGTGTGGCTGCTGGAACAGGCGCGGCAGATTGACCCGCGGATCATCCGGGTGCTGGTGACCGCCTACAGCGACTACAAGGAGGCCATCGAGGCCATCAACGCCGGAGCCATTTACAAATACATCAGCAAACCGTGGGATCTGCAGAAGCTGGAGCAGACGCTGAAACATGCGCTGGAGCTGTTCATGATCCAGCGCGAACGCGACGAGTTGCTGCGGCAGAAGATGGCCACGCTGCGGCAGATGCTGATGGCCGATCGCATTCTGAGTCTGGGTCTGCTGGCCGCCGGTCTGAGCCATCACATCCGCAACGCCCTGGTGGCCGTCAAAACCTTTCTGGACCTGGCCCCCGTCAAGCTGGCCGAAGAGGTCAATCTCCAGGCGTTGCGCGACCCCGAGTTCTGGCAGGTGTACCATCGCAAGGTGCAGGAGCAGATCGAACGGATCAACAACCTGCTGTTGGAGCTCTGGAAGGCCTCGGAACAACCGGCCGCACCCTTCACGGATCGGGTGCGTCTGCACGAGGTGATCCAGGAGGCCTGCCTGCGCATGCAGACGGAAGTGACGGCCCGGGGAATCCGCGTGGAACAGGACGTTCCGGCGAATCTACCCGAGCTCCAGGTGGACGCGCCGCGGTTCCGGAGGTTGTTCGAGCTCCTGTTGAAGGACGAACTGGTGACGCTCCCGCCCGGGTCCTGCGTGCGATTCAAAGCGCGGCCCGTGGAACCCTCTGACCCGGCACGGCCGGAAGTGGAGATTCAGGTCACCGACACGGGCCCGGGTCTCCCGGAGGAATGGCTCCGGCTGGTGTTCGACCCGTTTGTGTCGCGGACAGACAGCCCGGCGGAATTCGGGATCAATCTGATGGCCTGTTACTTCATCGTGCACCATCACGGGGGCACCATCCATGCCAGCAGTCAACCCGGGCAGGGGACCACGTTCGTCATCCGGTTGCCGGTGCAACCCGCCGCCCCGGCGCAAGCGCTCTCGGATACCGACTTTTTGCGGAAAGCGGTATTGAACGATGAACTGTGGCACCGGCTGGCAGGCGGCCTCCTGCCCCCGGAAACCGGGGCCCGACCGCCCGCTTGAACCCCTCGACCGGCGGGCCCGTCGAGCGGCTCGCCACCATCGACCAAGGGGTCGGGACTCCGCCGGCCGACCCCTTCAGAGTGCGGGCGCGCGCCTACAAATCCGGGTCGAGGTGAGCCACCCGGGCCCCTTGCCATGCACCACGCACCCGCAGTAGGCTAACGGCCGACTGCCCGGCTGGACATGTCCATCCACCACAGGGCCATGAGCTTCACCTCGCACTACTTGGAATCGGCGCGGGACGGGATTGAGATCAGCGTCCTGGTCAATTGCCTGTTACAAGATGCCATCCGACTGGGGGCCAGCGATCTGCACATCGAGCCGTGGGAGGAATCCCTGGCCGTGCGAGCCCGCGTGAACGGAGTGCTTACCGAATTGGTGCATCTGCCGCTCAACCTGTTGGAGAAGATCTCCGCCCGATTCAAAGTCATGGCCAACCTGGTAACCTACCAGGCGGGTCTGCCGCAGGATGGCAAGATCGTCTGCGGACCCGAGCTGGATCATGTGCAGCTGCGGGTCTCCATCTTCCCCACCACGCGCGGCGAGAAAATCGTGTTGCGGATCTTCGACCCCCACGACCGGCGCTTCGACCTGGACGATCTGGGGTTCGACCCCGACACCTTGCAGGGCCTCAAACGGTTGCTGCGCCGGACCAGCGGACTGCTTTTGTTTACGGGCCCGACCGGTTCGGGCAAGACCACCGCCATGTACTCGGCCCTCTGCCACATCGTGCAGCGGGACGGCAGCGCCGTGAGCATCAGTACCGTGGAAGATCCGGTGGAGTTCAATCTGCCGCGCGTCAGTCAAACCCAAATCAATCCGGCGCAGGATTTCACCTACGCCGTGGCGCTGCGCAGTATTTTGCGTCAGGACCCCCAGGTGATCATGGTGGGGGAAATCCGCGATGCCGAGACCGCTGCCATCGCGGTGCAAGCGGGGCTGACCGGCCACCTGGTCATCAGCACCATCCACGCCGGAGTTTCCGCCGGCGCGTTCACGCGCCTCATCAACATGGAGATCGAGCCGTTCCTGCTGGCCTCGAGTGTGCTGGGGGTGATGGGGCTGCGGCTGGTCCGCCGCGTCTGTCCCCAGTGCGCGCACCCGTACGAACCGGAGCCCAGCTTGTTGAAGGTGGTGCCGGAGGACTGGATCCCGCGCGCCCGGTTTCGACGCGGCGTCGGCTGCGAGCATTGCGCGCACACCGGCTACGCAGGTCGGATGCCCGTTTGTGAGCTGCTGGTGGTCAACGAGCCCTTTCGGGAGGCGGTCCTGAAACGCATGCCCACGAGTGCCCTGGAGGAGATCGCCATTCAGAACGGCATGCGTACCCTGTGGCAAAACGCGCTGCACGCAGCCTTGCGCGGCGAAACCACGCTGGAAGAAATCATTCGGATTCTGGCCGCTTCGATGCTCTGAGAGCCTCCGGGTGGGGCCGGGCCGTCTGCGCCGACGCGAAAGCTCGCCACCGCCAATAGCCCGCCAACAGGCTGCCGATCACCGAGTGCATGGTGGCCGACAGTGCGCACGGCAGGGCCGCGGCAGGAAGGGTTGCGAAATGTTCGCGGGCCAGCGCAGCGCCGAGGCCCGAGTTCTGCATGCCCACTTCGATCGACACGGTGCGGGCATCGCGCACGCCCAGCCGCCAGAGTCGGGCAAACCCGTAGCCCAGTGCAAAACCTCCCGCATGCAGCAGCGCCACGGCTGCCAGCAGTCGGAGCCCCGAACCCAGCAGCACCTCGGCGCTGCCGCCGATGATGCTGGCGCAGATCAACGTGATGACCGCCACGGAGACCAACGGCGCCGCCGGCAACACCGCCTGCACCAGTCGGGGTGCCCCATGATGCAGCGCAAGCCCGGCAAGCAAGGGCATCAGGACAATGACCAATGTGCTGCGAAACAGCCCCCAGGCATCCACCGGGACGTAATGGCCCGCCAGCCAGGCGGTCAGGACCGGGGTCATGCCCACCGCGGCAAACGTCGAGCACATGGTCATGACCACGGACAAGGGCACATTGGCGCCCGCCAGGAACGTTACCACGTTGGAAGCCGTGCCGCCCGGACAGCAACTCACCAGGATCAGTCCGACCGCCAGGGGGGTCTCCAACTGCAGGGCTCGCGCCAGTGTCCAGCCCAACAGGGGCATGATCAGGTACTGGCCCGCAAATCCCACCGCCACCGCCCAGGGCATGCGCAGAACTCCGCGAAAATCCTCCACCCGCAGCGTCAGGCCCATGCCCAGCATGATGATGCCCAGTCCCCACGGGATCCATGGACCGCTGAACCATGTGAACCACGCAGGTCGCACGAGGGCAACAGCCCCTGCGAGCAGGACCCAGACAGGGAAAAGATTCGTCAGGAGCGAAACCCAGCGCCGCATTGAAATCGTGGCCAGAGGACTACACGGCGCCGGGCCGGGATCCGGCAAGCCCTCCGCCGTCCGCCGCGACGCCGGTCGGCGCAGGCGCATTCATTGACTCCGACCGGTCACCGACTCCAGCGCATCGAACAACGCCTGCATCGTGAAGGGCTTGAACAAGACGCGACACGGCACTCGCTTGAGGAATTCTTGGATCTTCGGATCGTGCTGGTGTCCGGTCATGAAGATGAACCGCTCGCACAATTTCGGTTTGGCACGCTGAACGGCCAGGTAAAACATGTCCCCCGGGAAATTCGGCATCATGATGTCGCAGAGAATGGCATCGAAATCCCTCACCAGGATCTGCTGGATGCCTTGCGCGCCGTTGGAGACCACCGTGACCCGGTAATCCTGCTGTTCCAGCGTCACTCGCAGCATGGAACAGAACTCCGGATCATCTTCCAGCACCAGCACGGCCTGCGCGCGGGCCTGGGTCGGATCCTCCGGGATTTCGTACACGCGGGGGGCAAGAGGCTCTGGCTCCGGACCGGGCAGACCACCGGGGCCGACGGGTTCGGTCGGGGCACTCATAGCTTCACCGCCTCCAAAGTAGGCGAACTGCCGGCAAGGGCAAGCGAGGATTCGAAGTACGGGACCCGAGCGCTTCTCCGTTTTTGAGCATCCCATCGGGGAGGTCCAAGGAAATGCCGTTTTCCGCGGGCTATCCCGGGCCGCCGAGATCCGAATTCCGACGACCTCGCGGGGGTGTCGAAAACGCAAGATGCAGCCAGGGCCCACGATTCACCTCGAACACAGCCCGAGCAGGCCGGGGTGGGCAGAGGCACACACCCGGACGAGGGCTCCGGTGCCCGGTTCCTCGCCTTGGGCCATTGGCATCGGGAGTTGTCCGGAGCTGGTGGGAAATCACGTTGAAGGAGCTCACACCCGGGCGGAGTGGGGCACCGCGTCCACGCCTGCCCACGTCACCCGGGTTAGAGGCGTGCACTTGCCCCACCTGTCGGCTCGGAGCCATGCCAGCGTGCCCCGCGCGCGGTGGCTTTACAGGTCCGGGCCGGGCGACCTAGATTGAGAACCGAAGCGGCCCCGGGTTTGCGGCGCATGAACCGCACGTCATCCAAAGCCATTCGCGTGCTGATCGTGGACGATCATCCGGTCGTCCGACGCGGGCTCCAATCCTGTCTGGGCGAGCGCCCCGAGTTCAAGGTGGTGGGAGAGGCCGCCGATGGCGAGGAAGCCCTCCGGCTGGCCCAGGCGCTGCACCCGGATGTGATGTTAGTGGACATCAACATGCCGCGGATGGACGGGTTGCAGTTGTGCGAAGCACTCCAAACCACGGCACCAGAGGTTCGCGTGGTCATCCTCTCCATTCACAACAGGCCGGAATATATCCAGCGGGCCATCCGCGCGGGCGCCAAGGGTTATTTGCTCAAAGACACGCCCCCGGAGCAGTTGGTCGATGCCGTGCAAAAAATTTATCAGGGCCAGCCCGTGTTCAGTCCCCAGGTCACTCAGGTCGCCTTGAACCAGTGGGTGAGCCGCCGCAAACGCCCGACCGCCACCACGGCTCTGAGTCAACGGGAACGACAGGTTTTGGCACTCATTGCCCGGGGGCTCGGCAACCGCGAGATCGCCCAGCGCCTGGGCGTCAGCCCGCGCACCATCGAGACCCATCGCGAGCGGATCATGAAGAAGCTCGACCTGCACACCGTGGCTGCATTGACCCGCTACGCGATTGCCCAAGGAATCGTGCCCTTGGACGAAGAAGGGCAGGCTTGAAAAGCTGCCAGGCTCTTGGGCTTCGCGTCCTCCGTCGCACCGCAGGAAAAAGGTCACCATCTGTTCCAGGCGTCTCGAAGCGTCGTCCCGAGAGCGGTCCGACGCGTGAAATGGCCGGCACGCCCCAGCTTGGGATGTCCGTGTCCCGAGGCGGCCCCTCCCCGCGATCCAGCAGGTTCGGCCAGCCGGAGGTCACAACTCGGGCAACCCGGGCGAGGGACCATCGGGATTTGGCGAGGTGTGAGGTTTCCCTGGCAGGAACGGTTTGCGGCGCCCGCCCGGCTCTTTGATCCCGGCTCTGTTCATGGTTTGCGCCTCATCGGCAGGTTCGAACGCAGGAGAGACGCGCCCGGGGCATACGGTCTTTCAAGGAGGAAAGCTCCAAGAGTGCGGTGAGGACAGTCGCATTCCTGAAAAGCCCAAGAGGGACTCGTGGATTGGAACGAGCCGTTTCGGGAAGGAAAACGCACTTCGGCGCTCAGCCACTCGCGGTTGTTTCGACTCCCTGATCGGGCCGCGTCGCTCTTTGAACCGTTGTCGTGCGAATCGATTGGTGCTCTGAGCACGGAAGTTGCCGAGCCGGGCAGACTCGCCCTTCCCAGCCGACTTCGTGCATCGTTCTCCACGCTCACAGCTTGTGGGCGGGAAAAGCCTGTTTGGTGCTTCCTGCCGCTCTTACATGAACGAGGTGCGGGATCCGACCCTCGCTGGCGATGGGCCTTCAGTGAAGGGTAGACCGCCAGGATACCACACGGGCCGCCGGGGGATCGGGCCATCGCCAGTTTTTCCGACACCATGCCCCCCGATTCAAGCTTAAGGCATTCCAAACAACAGGTCGCCGTAGGTGCCCGACGTGACGGATTTTCTTACATTTTCGCGATTCGCTCGCAATCCATTGCGCACCAATGAGATACCGTTATTCATGGCTCCCAGCGGCAGTCCAAGCGCCCAGAATGTGTCGGATAGTTGAACACTTTTGCGCCATGGGTCCGTGCATGAGCTCCATAACAGTGCTCGCAACTCAGAGTTAAATTGACCGCAACATGTTTGCCTGCAATATGTTGCCGAGGTCGTGGCGCGCGGCCATGCAATACTATGGCACGAGTAATGCTACAAATTCATTGCACGGCGGTCGAAGTCGTGTGTAGCAAACGGAAAAACCTCGGCATGCTCCGGCTTCACCGGAAATGCCAGTTGAGAAAGGCGATGAATGAAGAAGACACTGATGCTCGGTGCGGTAGTTGCGGCGGCGAGCCTGAGCGGCTCTGCCGCGGTGATTGACTTCGAGGCAGATGCTCCCGGACTCAAGCCCAATGGATGGTCTCCCGTGGGGCATCCCACCGTTCAGTTCAGCGACACTGCCGGGACGGATCTCCTCGTGGGTAACTTCGGTGGTCAGGGCATCGGCCAGTCCTTGGTCGTGTTTGACGACACCGATGGTAGCAAGCTCCAGATCGACTTCACGGTACCCGTTGACTCTCTGAGTCTGTGGTTCGGGAATGACGACCCCGGTTGGGCCGGCCCCACCGACCTAGCGTGGTTGGAGATTTGGAATGGCGCAGTCCTGCTGGCCACGGTGAACAGCCCACTGAACCTGGACGACATCATGAACCAGAACATCGGATGGGCGGGCCAATGCTTTGATCGAGCGTACTTCTGGTACGGTGATGCTCAAGGCAATCCGTTCACGACCGGCCCAAGCGGTGCTATCGGCTTGATCGAAATCGTAGACCGGATCGAGTACGTGCATTGCCAGCGCGTCCCCGAAGGCGGCAGCAGCCTGATGTTGTTGGGGATCGCTGGCCTCGGCATGGTCGGGCTCGGTCGGCGTTGGATTGTCCGCTCGTAGTCGAAAAGACTCTCCTCCGCAAGCCCTGTTTCCACGGCGTTGGAGTCAAGCCCCGGTCTGGCAGTGAACAGGCCGGGGCTCTCTTTCTTGCCCAAAGTCAGGCCCAACGAACCACGCTCCAGAGGTCAGAACACAGAGCGGAACTGAATCCATCTGACTGCTTCACAGGATGTTGTAAGCGTAGAAACCGCCCGCTTGCCCTCACCCCACTTGGGAAGGCGGTTCTTGTCGAATTCACCGTGGTCACCCTCTTGGCCACCTGACGTGATTGGAGCTGCAAACAGGCGCATCCCGTTTCGCCTTGTGCCTCTGCAACGGGATGTGGATCAGGATCCTCTGAGTAATCTGTGGTTTTTGGAGCGCCCGTTGGGTGCGCCGGAAAGGCTGTGGACGAAACCATTGCGCCGATAAGGTACCCTTGCCGCAAGCAAGAATCGCTGTTTGAAAAGCCCACTTCTTCCGGAGTCCACCAAGCCGTTGCCTTTCGGCTTTTCGGATCAAGAATCACCTTTTGGGCTCCACTGAGGAATTGCGCAGACCATGGACTCACTTTCTAGGAGGATGGGCATTGAAAACCCCCTTGGTCGTGCTTCGCCCTGAGGGTGGCGGCGGGCGGGCACGATTGGGGTGCCGAAAAAGCTAACCGCGAGCCGGCGACCCCGAACGGAGTTGGCCCGCGCCGTAACGCTTCAACCAGACGGCGAGGATCGCAATGTCCGCAGGAGAAACCCCCGAGATCCTGGCCGCTTGGCCCAACGTTCTGGGCCGGATCTTCGAAAGTTTTTGTCGGGCCTCCAACCGCAAGCTGGGCACGGTGGCGTAGTCGAAATCATCCGGTATCATCTTGTCTTCCAATGACTTGAACCTCAGTACCTCGGCCTTCTGCCGCTCGATGTAACCGGCGTACTTTACCTCCACCTCGACTTGGTGGACCACATCAGGGTCCAAGTCCGGTCGAGCCCCGGGCAAATCTCGGTACCGGACCTCTGGGCGGGCCAAGATTTGGGCGAGGGTTTGGGCGCCGTGCCTCGTGGCTTGAAGTCGGCGAAGTTCTTCGACAATGGCTGCCTGCTTGGCCCGGACCTTGGCGTAGCGCCGCTCCGGAAGGAGTCCGACTGAGTAGCCGATGCCCGAGAGGCGGAGGTCGGCATTGTCTTGGCGCAGCAAGAGCCTGTATTCGGCACGTGAGGTGAACATCCGATAAGGTTCGGTGGTTCCCTTGGTGACCAGGTCATCGATGAGCACCCCGATGTAGGCCTGGTCCCGTCCGAGAGTGATCATCGGTTTCCCTTGGGCTCGCAGGGCTGCATTGATGCCGGCGATGATACCCTGGGCGGCGGCTTCTTCATAGCCGGAGGTGCCGTTGATTTGACCGGCGAGGAAAAGTCCCTTGCAGGCCTTGGTCTCAAGGTAGGGCGTCAACTGCGTAGGCGGGGCGTAATCGTATTCAACCGCGTACGCCGGCCGCAGCATCACCGCGTTTTCACAGCCGATGACGGTTTTTACCAGCTGCAGTTGGACATCAAAAGGCAGCGAAGTGGACAGGCCATTGACGTAGATCTCGTCGGTGCTGATTCCTTCGGGCTCCAAAAAGATTTGGTGCCGTTCTTTATCGGCGAATTTGACGATCTTGTCCTCAATGGAAGGGCAATAACGGGGGCCAACCCCTTTGATGGCGCCGCTGTAGAGTGGGGATCGGTGGAGATTGGCGCGAATGATCTCGGCGGTAGCCGCGGTGGTGTACGTGATGTGACATTGCATCTGGCCGCCGAGCTGGGCGAGGATCGACCCGGGTGGGTAGGGTCCGGAGCAGGAGTATGAAGCAGGGAATCGCACGATGGAATGTTCCACGTGGAACAATTCGTCCTTCCAGTGCGAGAAGTAAGGCACCGGCTCGTCCCCCGGCTGTGGTTCGGTCTTGGAAAAGTCAATGGAGCTTCGCAGTAAACGCGGAGGCGTGCCGGTCTTCATCCGGCCCAGCTCCAGTCCTAGGCGGCGCAGCGATTCACTGATCCCGAAAGCGGCCTTGTCCCCGGCACGGCCCCCCGGAAGCTGTGTGGACCCGATGTGCATCAGACCTTTGAGGAACGTCCCCGTCGTTACCACCACGGATTTGGCACGGTACTCCACGCCCAGGGAGGTCCGCACTCCCACGATCTCCCCGCTATCTGTCACCAATTCCGTGGCTTCGGCCTGCATGATGTCCAAGTTCTCCTGCCGCTCACACACCCATTTCATCCGCATCTGATAGGCCTTTTTGTCGCATTGAGCCCGTGGCGCCCAGACCGCAGGACCCTTGGTGGTGTTCAGCATACGGAACTGGAGTCCGGTCATGTCGGTGTTGATTCCCATCTCCCCGCCCAATGCGTCCACCTCCCGCGCCAGATTTCCCTTGGCCAAGCCACCAATGGCCGGGTTACAGGACATTTGGCCTATCGAGTCGGGATTCAAGGTGAGCAACAGGGTCTGGCATCCCATGCGCGCCGCGGCCAGGGCCGCCTCGATCCCGGCATGGCCCCCGCCCACCACAATGACGTCGTATGGCTTGGGGAATGGAAAATATTCAGAATGCACGGAAGAATATAACTTCGCGCGATGGGATCGCTTGGATTCCACTTGCCGGATTGTGGGCCAGCATCAGACAAAGGTCGTGGATTTCCTCGCGATCCGACCCGGCTTCCAAGGATTGAGCGATTTCATCACTGGTCATCGGCTTGCCGCGATTGGCGCGGAAGTGGCCTATCACACGTTTCTGGAGGGCGATGACCCTTTCCGACGCCTTCTTCCCAGCTTCCACGCCCGGCTGATGATAGGCATTGATATTGATCAGCGAGGCATAAAGTCCAACGGCACGTTCGAACAGAGCGATGAGGCAACCGATCGTGAACGGGCTGAGCACGTCCAGCGTGATGCGGATGACGCCTCTGCCCTTTTCAGCGATGGCTTTGGCGGTGCCGGAGCAGAAGCTGTGAAGGTAATCTCCTGCGGTGACCAGATCGTTCATGAGGACCGGCGGACCGTTTTGGTGTCGGAGCACCTCAATGAATGTGATGAAAAAATTCGGCAAACCGTCTCTAAGTTGCTGGACGTAAGAGTGTTGGTCGGTCGTCCCTTTATTCCCGAAAACAGTTAGCCCTTGGTGAACGACCTGGCCGTTGCGGTCCAGTTCCTTGCCAAGCGACTCCATGACGAGCTGTTGCAGGTACTTGGGGAACAACTCGAGTCGATCCTTGTAGGGCAGGACGACCATGTCTTTTGCTCCTTTACCGTTACCTGCGAAATGCCAAGCCAGAGACAGGAGGGCTGCCGGGTTTAGATTAACGTTACAGACGCGCGTCGCTGCATCGCAGCACTTGGCCCCCAGCAACATCGAATCAATGTCAAACCCCTGTAGCGCTGCAGGAAGCAAACCAACCGCCGAGGTCTCGCTGGTCCGGCCCCCCACCCAGTCCCACATAGGAAAGCGCCCAAGCCAACCCTCCGTGACCGCCTGTTTGTCCAGTTGACTGTTCTCCTGCGTAACAGCCACGGCATGTCGGGCGAAAGGAAGCCCTCTGTGGGCATAAGCAGTCTGCGCGATTTTCAGGCCGTTTGCCGTTTCCTTGGTCCCGCCCGACTTGGAGATAACGATACAGAGGGTCCGACCCAACTCGTTACTCAACTGGCGCACCACACGCTGCATTCCGTCCGGATCGGTATTGTCAAAGAAGTACGGTTTCATCCGGTCCCGGTCCGGATCCCCCAACGCATGCGCCACCATCTGCGGACCCAAAGCCGACCCGCCGATCCCAATCAGCAACAGATTCCGAAAGGATCCATCCCTGCCACAAACCGCGCCCGAATGGACCTGGCGGACGAACGCCTTGATCTGCGCCAGCGTGCGTTGGATCTGGTCCCGAATCTCCACCGTCGGCGCCAAGTCCGGATTGCGGAGCCAGTAGTGACCCACCATCCGACCCTCGTCCGGGTTGGCAATCGCACCGGCCTCCAGTGCCCGCATTTCCTCAAAAGCCCGCTGAAAAGCCGGCTCCATCGCCTGCACGTAGGACACCGGGATCCGCATTTCCCGGACATCCACGCTCAGGCCCAGTGCGGGCAGTCGCAAGAGTCCGCCGTCCCACAGGGGGTGTTGCGTCCGCTCCCAGGTGGGCTGGAGATTCATGGCACTCATATCGGGAAGACACCATTACCACAGCCGCGGCGCCGCCTCAAACCCGGACGTGGCCGTCGGACTCCCGAATCCCCCTTGGCGCTGCCCTTCCGAGAGAGCCCGGGCTCTGGCGCAAGCGGATGCAGCCCGGCATCTACGCTTTGGCCTTGGCGCCCCCTCCTCCCGGCAGCACGAAAGGGCCGGTCGAAAGCGGGTCGCCCCGGGCCCTTTCGGCTTTGGCAACCTGCTGCGGAAACTTTGTGCGCCTCTCGGTGTTGTGCAGAGAGACGGTCATGAACAAGCGCGAGCTGGAAGAGCTGCGAGCAGCGTTGTGGCAACGGCCGCTGCGTCCCGAGGAAGAAGCGCGACTTCAGTCCTGGCTGGCCGGGCATCCGGAGGAACGCGAAGATTGGGACCTGGAGCGGTCTTTGACCCACGCACTGGGCCGGCTGCGCCAAGTTGAAGTGCCTTCGAACCTGGCCGCTCGAGTGTGGTCGGCCATCGAGCGGGAGGAGGCGGCCCCGAAGCGGTGGCGCTGGGCCCACAGATTCTCGTGGGTGCGGGCGGTGTGGATTCGTTGGGCCGTGGCAGGGGCTGCAGCCCTCATCGTCGTGATGGTCTGGTGGCAAGGGTGGCAGGCGCCCAAGGTGCTGGAGCCGGAGGCCGTACAGGTCTGGGCGGAACTACTCTCGCCGGAGCCATTGGCGGAGTTCGACATCGTGGCTCGTCTGCCGGTCGGGCCTGCGCCCGATGTGGAGCTGTTGAGCTTGCTCCAATGAGAACGGTCGGCGTGGTGGGCGACGCTGGGCTGGTCTGCACGGGTGGATGCGCAGGAGAGGCGGGCACCCGTTTTTGGATCCTGTTGCTTTTGGGCACGTGGCTGACCTGCTTGAGCGTGGGGCGGGCGGGAGAGCCCGTGGGGGTCCCATCGACGCCGCCACTGCCTCCTGTGGTCTCGCCGGTGGATGCCTTCCGCGAGCTATTGGCGATGGCGCCGGAGGACCGGGAGCGGGCCCTGAGCAATCGACCGCCCGAGGTTCGTGCGCGTCTGTTGGCCAAGATCCAAGAGTACACAAAACTTTCGGCGGAGGAGCGTGAGCTTCGGCTGCGCGCGACGGAGTTGCGGTGGTATCTGGCACCTCTGATGCGGCAGGCGCCGCAGGAGCGGCCCCCGCTGGAGACGACCGTACCGGCGCATGTGCGTCAGGCGGTGGCAGATCGGCTGGCGCTGTGGGACCGGTTACCGGCTGCGGTCCGGGAGCAATTCCTGCAGAGCGAGCACGCGTTGGACTACTTCAGTCGCATCCCTCGGGGCGCGCTCCCGGCGGGCGGCCGTCCACCGGTGGCTGTCGGGGCAACCGGTGCTCCAGCCGCGAGGGAAAACGAGGCGGTACGCCTGCCGGGAGGCCGTCGGTCTGCAGATTGGCAACCGGCGATGCGGCAGTTGGCGCGCTTTTTCGAGTGGACGCCGGAGGAACGCGAGCGAGCGTTGTCCACGCTGAGCGAGGCGGAGCGCCGGTTGATGGAAGAGAGCTTGCGGCAATTCGAGCGGTTGTCACGGGAGCAACGTCGGGCCGTGATCGCCTCGTTTCGTCGCCTGGCGGCGATGTCGCCAGAAGAGCGACGCGCGTTTCTGCGGAATGCGGAGCGTTGGGCGGCCATGAGTCCCTCGGAGCGGGAAACCTGGCGTCGGCTGGTGCGACAGGTGCCGGAACTGCCGCCGCTGCCCCCGGGTTTCTTCGAGGCGGGGTCAATGCCCCCGCTGCCTCCGGGTGCCCCTGGCGCACGGTCGGCTCAATCGCCTTCCCCGCCCTCTTCTCCATGAAAGGCTGGCCGGATTTGACCACGCCCGCGGCGGCTGAACCCTCCGGAGCAGGAGAAGAGTCCGCCTCGACCGGGTCAATGCCGCGGCCGACGGAGGTGGCTCGCGACCCCGGCCCCACGGATGCCGATCTGGTGCAGGCCGTGCGGTCCGGTAACATGGCGGCCTTCGAAGAACTGATGCGGCGCTACGGCCCGCGGGTGTTTGCCACGGTTCGCCGGTATGCCCGGCGGGACAGCGAGGTGGCGGACCTCGCGCAAGAAATCTGGATCAGGGCATTTCAGAAGCTGTCGAGTTTTCGGGGTGAAGCGCCGTTCGAGCACTGGTTGATGCGGCTCGCGGTGCGCGCCTGTTACGATGCGTTGCGGGCCCATCGGCGCAGCCGGGAAGCGACCTTTACAGATTTGACCGAGGCGGAGCAGGAATGGCTCATGGGTCTGACGCAGACCGCCGACGACTCGGATCGGCATCGCAGCGAGGCGGCCCGCCAGTTGGTGGATCGGCTGCTGGAGCTATTGTCCCCGGCGGACCGGCTGATATTGACCCTGTTGGAGCTGGAAGAGCGGTCGGTCAAGGAAACCGCCGAGCTGACAGGCTGGTCCGTGACCACGGTCAAGGTACGGGCGTTTCGGGCGCGGGCGCGGATGCGGCGCCTTTTGTCGCGGCTGATGAAGGACAAGTTTTTGTAGGCCGGCGCTGCGCTGTGTAACCCGGCCGGCCTCCCGCACGTCTCAAAGAAAGGTCAACCAGCACATGGACCGGCAAGTGGAAGCACTGAGGCAACGATTGATGCGGGCTGCCCGGGCCTGTCCGCCCTCGGCCTCGGTGCCACCGGGCTTCGAAGCCAGGGTGGTAGCGGCCTTGCGGCAGGGGGCACCTTCCGTGGACCCGATCCGCGGATGGATCCAGGGGCTCATGCGGGCCGCCTGGGCGTGTGCCGGCTTGAGCCTGCTGTTGACCTTGTGGCTCTGGATGGTGCCCATGGGCGAGGGCGCCGGAGAAGCAGCGGCGGACCTGGAATCCACCTTGTTGGCCGCGGTAGAGGATTCCGAGTGGACTTGGTGAACCGCGTGTCCGACCAGTGTGCGGCCATGGCTGGCGACCGGATCCAATGGGGTTATGAGTGAACCGATCACGGGGAATGCAACGCGGACCGCCGGGGTCGGCGCAGCTGCGTGGAAGATCGCGCTGGCCACGGCGATCATTTTTGCGGCGGGGGTTTTGACCGGGGGCCTGTTGGTCGGCAAGGCCGTGCGCGAACGGGTCGGCCGTTTTCGTGCCATGGGCCCCGCGGCTGCTCCAGGGCCGACCCACCCCAATGCGGTCGCTCCCGCGCCCCCGGCGGCTCCGATCCTGCCGCCTCTCTCCGAGTTACGGCACCGGGCCGGACCCGAGCTCCAGCGTCGGCTGGAGGAACGGCGCATGGAATTCTTGCTGCGGGCAACCCGCGAACTGAACCTTTCCCCGGAACAGCGCGCGCGCATCGAACAGCACATCCGGGAAAGTCAGGAACGCATCCGGCAGTTGTGGGATTCGATCCAGCCGCAGCTGCGAAGGGAGGTGGCGGAAGCCCGGGAGCGAATCCAACAAGAACTGACCCCAGAGCAGCGGCGTGCCTTTGAACGGTTGCTGCGGCGGGAGCCCGGGCGGAGGGCCGAGGAACCGGGCGCAGCGCCCCCTCCGCGGCCGCCCGGACCTCGCCCGCGGCCCGAGCGTTGATCGCCTGCCCTGTTCAAGGTGCAACTCGGGGCCGGGTTCGTCCCCTGCAACAAGAATCCGCCACGCTTGATGCGGTTCGGGAGCCGCTCCGCCTTTTGGGGGCGAAAAGCCGCCGGCACGACCTCACGCAGGACGGAGCGGTTTGAGTTTTCGCGAGGCGGTTGAAGAGACGGCCACGTCCTGCATGAGAGCCGACGACAGACCGCGGCAGAAACGGAAGCAAGAGGCTCCTCGTTTCCTTGCACGTCGGACGGCGCCTGGAGCGAAGGCACCTTCATGGACCCCCGCAAAACGTGTTACGAACCTGCAGTGACAGCCCAGTCCGCAGGCGGCCGGAGCCCCGAGGCTGGGCTCAGGACACACGTAACCGGCAAGGCACGTCCATCCAAAAAGCTCATCGGCTCGGCCGGCCTGCCAATCGGTGCTGCGCGGCCGGCAGGTCTCCAGGGAAAGGAGTTTGGTCCGCGGCCCGGGCGGCTCGGGTTTGCGAGGCTGCGACGCGTTACATTTTCGGCTGTTCCGCAGGCGCCGTTGGTCTTATGGTGCGGGCTCCCATGAACCAACCGGATCGACTGGAAGAGATTTGGCGGCTGCAGCACGCGTTGAACGAGCGCATCGGGGTGCGGACGGAAGGTCTGAGCGAGGCCGAGCGCATCCACTGGATTCTGAACTACTGCCGCGCCATGTCCCAGGAGATCGCCGAACTGACCGACAGCGTCCCGTGGAAATGGTGGGCCCGGTACCAAAGGTTCGACGAACAGAACGCGCGCGTGGAGGTGGTGGACCTGTTCCATTTCCTGATCAGTCTCGCCCAGGTGCTGGGAATGACCGCCGAGGACCTGTATCAGGCGTATCTCAAGAAAAATGCGGTGAATTTCCAGCGGCAGGAAACGGGCTACACCGCCAAGGACGAGCAGGACAGCCGGCACATCTGATTCACGGGCGAGGACCGGTTCGGATCCCGCGGACCCCAATCAAGGAGGCCAGCGCGGGTGCGCACTCTCTCCCGTGGTGGCATCGTAACAGCCGGGGTTTTGGCCGGCTCGGATCCACGCGGGCAGATGCAAGCCCGTGTGCGCACGCGGCCGGCTGCGTTCTTCCCTCGAGCGGCCATGCCGGGGTCCGGCCCAAGCAACATCGCGAGCCGACGGCCGGGTGAGCGGCACACCGCGCAGCGCGTGTTCTGGCAATCAGGAAGAGGTTGCGCGCACGCCTGTCACCCGGCGGTCGGCGCCTTGGCGACCGTCGATCCACCGGGACGGCTCAGGTCTTGAAATCCCTGACCTGGAAACCCACCGCGCCCAGGATGAAGGCAGTGGCGTTGGCGCCGAGCAGGACCAGTTGCGACTGCAGGATCTCCCACCAGGGAATGGGCGAATCGAACACGCGCAGCCAGCAGCGGAAGTGGTGGGGGAGAAGCCAGACCTCGTAGCGATCGAAGAAGGGAATGGATTCCAGGACCAGATTCACGAACAGGTAGGAGAGCGCCAGGATCGTGGCGGCCGCGGGCTTCATGTTGAAGCAGGAGAACAGGAAGGCCAGGCTCAACATCGTCACCGCGTTCATGCCCAGAAAGACGTGGGCCAGAAGGTAACGTTGGAGCCCAGCTTCGCTGCTCAGCACCGCAAAGGCCTGGCCGGGCGCAAAGACAAACATCCCCTTCCACGGAAACCAGAGCCGCGCGCACAGGACGGCCGTGGCGCCCAGCACCAACACCAGCGACAACGCGAACAAGGCGCCCGCCAGCCATTTGACGGTCAACAGGCGCAGCCGCGAAATCGGTCTGGACAGAATCATGCGCAGTGTTCCGTCTTCGGCCTCTTTGGCCACCAGATCGCCACCTACCAGGGTCGTGTACAGAGGCATTAGAAGCAGGATCTGGGGGATCAGCATGATCACCGCCACGGTCAGGGCCGAGATGAATTCGCGGGCCAGGTAGCCGTTGCCTTCCAGCAAACGTTCCAGGTCCTGCTGCCAACGCGTGAATCGGAACGCCAGCAGCATGGCGTTCTGGGCCAACAGGAACATGCCGAAGCCGATGTAGGTTCGCTTTTTGCCGAACAGTTTCCAGAGTTCGTTCCTGAGATGCAGCCAGAACATCGCGAGCTTTCAGGTTGCGGCCGGACGGCGCGTCACCTCCCGGCTGTCGGACCTGCTGTCCGATTGCGGGTCGGGCCGCATGAGTGACAGATAAAACTGCTCCAGCGTTTGCCGGGGCCGGCGGAGCTCCAACAGATCGAATCCGGCCTCGACGATCCAGCGGGCCAGTTGGTCGGGGGTGATGCCCGGGGCCGGGCGCACCCAACCGCCTTCAGCGTCCCGGCCCGCCTCGAGCACCAGCCCGACGGCCTGCAGGCCCGCCACGGCACGTTCGAAGGGGCGGGCCTCCAATCGGATCGGACCCTCCGCCCATTGGACGCGGTCCCACGGGCCTTCGAAGACCTTGCGGCCCTGGCGCAACACAGCGATGCGGGTGCAGAGCTGTTCCATCTCGCCCAGTTGATGGGAAGAGATCAGCAGGGTCAGACCCAGTTCCCGGTGCAGCCGTTGGAGCATTTGTCGGAGCTCGTGCACGCCCTCGGGGTCGAGGCCCTCGCCGGGCTCATCCAGAATCAAAAGATCCGGGTGCGGCAACAGGGCCTGGGCCAGGGCCAGGCGGGCTCGCATGCCGTGCGAGTAGGTCCGCACCGCCGAATGCTCGCGCCCGGTCAGGCCCACCCAGTCCAACACCTCGGCCAATCGCCGTTGCGACACGGGCGCGGTGTAGCTGGAGAAGATCTCCAGGTTGCGCAATCCGCTCAGGTATTCGTAAAAGGCCGGAGTTTCGAAGATGGCGCCCACCCGGGCCAGCGCCCGGGTCCGCTGCGTGGCGACGTCCCAACCATGGATGCGCACCTGTCCGGCGGTGGGCCAGACCTGTCCCAGCATCATGCCAATGGCGGTGCTTTTGCCGGCGCCATTGTGTCCGAGGAGACCGAAGACTTCTCCGATGGGAACCGTCAACGTGAGGTCCTCCACCGCCGTGCGGCGTCCGAACCGCTTGGTCACGTGATGCAGCTCGATCGCCGCCGTCATCGGGCCCCCTCCAGTACCAACAAATTGCGGATGTGACCGTCGGCGTAGAGATAGTTCACCGCCCGCCGCTCGCCGCGGGCGCGATGGAACCCTTCTTTATCGAACATGAGCGGCATGCGCGAGCTGCCGAAGCGCATGCCGAACACCTGCAGGTCATCGGCGCGCTGGCCATTGAGCAGACTGTTCCACGCATAGCTGGAACCCGTCCGCTCGAACAACTGCGCCGTATCGGAGGGGCATCGAAACACCCGCACATCTCCCACCTCGTCGGCCAGGACCTGGTCCGGACCGGGCAGGACAGGTCCGGGCGGCAGGCTGTTGGTGTCCGGGGGCCGATCCCGCATGACCGGCAGGCGCTGATGGTTTTGATCCACGTACATCTGCAGGGCCAGCCCGATCTGGCGCAGGTGCCCCATGCAAGCGGTGGCGCGGCCGGCTTCGCGCGCGCGGCTCAGACCCGGCAGGAGCAGCCCGGCCAGCAGCGCCAGGATGCCGAGCACGACCAGGAGCTCCAACAGGGTGAAACCGCGAGACCATCCATTGTGGGGCTCTGCCAGGATTCCGTTCATGGGTCGTCTTCACCGGTCGGGTCGCCCCCGGAAGAATCGTCCGCTCTGCATGAGCCGCTGCAGTTCTTCGAGAACGGGCGCCAACTCGGCCTTGGTCTGGGCCGAGCTCTGCGAGTAGAAGGCGCGCAGTCCGTGGAGGGTGACCTGCCGCTGCAGATCCTCGCTCCAACCCGGAGGGGGTTCGGCCGGAGTGACTCGGCCGGACTCGATTGCGGCCTCGCGCACGCGGCGCATGGCTTCGCGCAAGGCCCGCTGCCGACGATCCGCGGGCAGTTCCTCGAAGGCGGCAATCATTTGTTGCAGCCCCTGCGGCAGGGTGGCATCCAGGAACGCCGCGCGTTCGTCCTCCGTCATGACCGCGAACCAGTTGGTCCAGAAGCCGTCCAGCCGTACACGACGTCGCTCTTCGTAAGGCAGCGCGTTGAGTCCCTCGGCCAACTGACGCAACGCGCGCTCCCGCTCCGGACCCCGCAGCCGGGCCAGGTCGGTGCTTTCGACCCACTGCCGCAGCTTGTCTGCGGTCATCTTTTGCGCAGCGGCCCATTGGTAGCCGGTCCAGATCAGGATCCAGACCAGGGCCAGGGCTCCTGTGCCGGCCAACCACCACCGCAATCGGAGCTGCATAGCGCTTTCACGATAGCGTCCCCGGCTCCGGGTTGCCATATCGCAACGCGCGCCACCGGCTCCCAGCACTTGCCCGCCGGGGCCGGGCGCGGGCGTGCCCCGGGCCTTCGCTGCGCAGAACGGGATCCCGATCCCTTCGCAAGTCCGGGTTCGTCGCCATGGATCGGTCCGCCGAAAAACACCTTGTACCGCCCGTGGGGCAGCCCGCCGGGTGTGCCTGGACCAAGGGAACACGCAGCTATCCCCGGCTTTTCACAACCGGGTCGGTTGGGAACACGGTGAGCCGTTCAGGGAAAACGGGTGCGTGGAGGCCGGCCGGTTCGTCGCCACGGGCAACCATCCCAAAACGCGGGCCAACGCGGGTGGAAGAGCGCGGGTGCGGGAACGTCAGCGACCTTTCGATTCAGGTCCCCCGGCCCGCACGGCCCGGCTTGGATGCGCGAGCTCACGGCAGGCGGCTGTTGCGCTTGCCGGTCCTCCGCGGGCTTCCTAAGCTTTCGCGCCATGTATGCAAGGCTGTCTTGCTTGTTGGGCCTGGCGTTGCTTATGACCGGATGCACGGCTGCCTCCAAGAAAAAGGCGTTTCACACGCCAATTCGATCGCTCAAGGAAGCCCAGGCGCGGGCGGCGCACTTCGGCTCGGTGATTGCCGTGCCCGCGTTCGAGACCACGCCCGAGGCCATCCGGCGGTTGGTGGATCGGACCATGGCCACCGGCAACGCCGCGCTGGACGAGATCGCCGGTCTGGACCGCACCCGTCTGACCTTCGAAGACACCGTGCGCGCGCTGGACGATCTCAATCACCTGGTGGGCACGGCGGCCAACCGCCTGGCGTTCATCAAAGAGACCAGCCCGAACCCCGCGCTGCGGCAGGCCGCCACCGAGGCCCTCAAGACCCTGCAGGAATGGGCCGTGGGCATCGAGTATCGAGAGGACGTTTACCAGGTCATCCGCGCCTACGCGGACACCCGCCCGCAGCTCTTCGGCGAGGACGCCAAGTTGTTGGAGGAAACCCTGCGCGACTATCGCCGCGCAGGTCTGGCCCTGCCCAGGGAACAACGCGATCAGGTGGAGCAATGGCGCAAGGAACTGGCCCGGCTTTGCACGGATTTCGACACGCACATCACCCAGGCGACCAAGGCCCTCAAGTTTCGCCGCGCCGACCTGGAGGGCTTACCCGACAGTTTCCTGGATCAGCCCGGCATCAAAACCGGCCCGGACGAATACACGATCCAGGTCAATGTGACCTGGCAGTACCTGATGGTGATGGAAAACGCGCGGCGCGAGGAGGTTCGGCGCCTGGTGGAGACGGAGCGTTACCGCCTGGCCCGGGAAGAAAATGCGGAGCTGCTCGGGCGCATCTTGGCCCTGCGCGATCGCATTGCCAAAGCCCTCGGGTATGCCCACTGGGCGGATTATCAGATCGAAACGAAGATGGCGAAGACCGCGGCGCGCGCGCTGCAGTTCCTGCAGGAAACCTCGGCCGCGCTCCAGCCCAAGTTCGATCAGGAAAAGGCCGAGTTCCAGGCGCTCAAGGCCCGGGACACGGGCGATCCCAACGCCGTGGTCCACATCTGGGACTGGCGCTATTACGCCAACCAGCTCAAGAAGGAACGCTACAACGTGGACGCCGAGCAGTTGCGCGTGTACTTCCCCTACCAACAGGTCCTGGACGGCATGTTCCGGATCTACCAGCGCATCTTCGAGTTGCGCTTCGACCGGATCGACCCGCCATGGCGCTGGGTGGACGACATCCAGCTCTACGCCGTCAGCGACGCCGTCACGGGGGAACCCCTGGGGTTGTTCTACCTCGACATGTTTCCCCGTGAGGGCAAGTTCAATCACTTCGCCCAATTCGGGCTGATCGAGGGCAAGCTGTTGCCCGACGGCCGCTACCAGCGCCCCACCGTGGCCCTGGTCTGCAATTTCCCGCCTCCCCAAAAAGACCGGCCCTCGTTGCTGTCGCATGCCGAGGTGGAAACACTGTTCCACGAGTTCGGCCACGCCATGCATTCCATTCTTACGCGGGCCAAGTACAGCCGGTTCGCCGGCACCAGCGTGCCGCGCGACTTCGTGGAAGCCCCTTCCCAGATGCTCGAGAACTGGGTCTGGGACAAAACCGTCCTCGACAGCTTTGCCGCGGATTATCGCGACCCGTCCCGGAAGATTCCCGAGGAGATCCTGCGGCAACTGAAAGAGGCCAAGCGCTCCAGCATCGCCCACTTCTATCGGCGCCAGTTTTCCTTCGGGATCCTCGACCTCACGTTACATACCCAGATCCACGAAGGAAATGCGTCCGAGACCATCCCGTTGGCCAATCGCATTCTGAGCGAGGTGTTCTATCCCGTGCCCGAGGACACGACCTTCGTCACCTACTTCGGACATCTCACCGGTTATGACGCCGGGTACTACGGCTATGCGTGGGCCGATGTGATCGCGGCGGACATGGCCACGGTGTTCGAACAAGCCCCGGAAGGGTACTTGGACGTGCCCACCGGCCGGCGGCTGCGCCGGGAGATTTACGAGCCCGGCGACTCGCGCGACGTCAACCTCTCGGTGGAAAAGTTCCTGGGCCGGCCCGTCCGCAAGGAGCCGTTCTTGCGCGAATTGGGAATCGTCACCGAGCCGGCTTCCGCCGCGGCTCGCTGAAACGTGCACGTTCGGAGCTGGGTCGGGAGCTCTGGGCAGATTGCCCTCGGGGCCTCCACCGGGCCCGTCCTTGAGGGTCTCCCCAGATCCGGGCCGGCGCGCCATGTTGTCCGTCAGGGATAATGTGCGAGGCATGACCGCCCTGCGGCAGGGCCGCGGAGCCTCCACAGAAAGCACGCCGAAGGAGGAGGTGTGCGAACTTTGAAGCCGTGCGAGGGCGCATGCGCACTCTTGGGTCAGGGCTGTGCTGTGTCCGGCGGCGGTGTGCGTTGCGCCAGCCAGCGTTTCCACAGCTCCAATTCCACGTACAACTCCAAGAACACACGGGGTCTCAGTTCGTACAGCCCGGTCATCACCCATCGTCGCCCCGACCGTTCGTCGAGCTTCACATTCCACTCCGCCGCGGCGACCACCACCGGCGCCCACGGTGCCTCTGGAAACCGATCGTACCAACCCACTCGCTCCAGGCTCCGCCAATACCACGGCAGCGGCCAGTACCCGTGATTCGGCACCGCCACTTGAACGGGCATGCGTGGGCCGTCCGCATGCACCCGCGCCAGATCCAGGACCCGCCGGGCCATGCGCAGGACGTCGGGCACCGTTTGTGCGTACACGTAGGGATTGCGCCAGTCCGAGTGACGCACAAAGTTGGCCTGCCAGCACTGCCAGCCCAGGTGGACGACGCCCGCGGTCAAGAGTCCCGCGTAAAGCGCCCGGGCCGTCAGCGGCATCAACCAACAGGCAAGACGGGCGGCCCCGACGCCGGCAAGGAGCACGAACCCGTGCCAAAAGCCCACCAGGCACCACGGCGTTTTGTAAGGGATCAGGGTGTAAAACACGGTGAGGGTCAGAGTGTAGATCATCACGCCGCGGACCAGGACGCGATTCGTTGGCCCCAGGCCCTGGCCACGCAGCGCCAAGCCCATGGCGACACATGCGAGGACCAGGATCAGCCCCTCGGTCCACAATGGTCCCCGGGGGCGCTGGAACCAGAGCAACCGTTCCAGGTAGAAGTACCAGGGATGAATGTGCGGCGAGTCACCGGCGGCCCGCTGCAGCCAGGGCAGGTAGGAAAGGATCGAGTCCAGGGGACCACGCCAGTGCGTGAAAAAGGAGGTGTAAAACGTCACGGACACCACCAGGGCCGCAAAGGCCGCCCAGAGCACGTGTCGGCCGTTCCATGTCCTCCGCCATTGGGCGAGGAACCCCGGTCCGCCTTCCCATCGGCTCACGACTGCAACCGCGATCGCCAACGCGCCCAGGGGAAGGACGAACGTTTCCTTGGTGGCGTGCATCAGTCCGAGGGCCACACCTGCGAGGACGGCCCACGAGGCGCGGCGCTCGGAAGTGTATCGCCAAACCGCAACGCCCAGCAGCAGGGTAAACAGCCCCAACAACATTTCATGAATGAAGTTGCGGCTGTAGAAGACCAGGGCCGGCGAGAGCGCGGTGAATCCGGCCGCAGCGACGGTCGCACCGGCGCCCAGGGCGTGTCGCAGCGGCCACAGCAGCAGGACCATGGCGACCCCGGCGAGTGCGGGGGTCAACCGCAGGGTGGCCTCGTCCAGCGCGGCAAAGCTGGGCACACCCCGCAGGCGAATGGGAATCAGGGAGAAGTAATAGAGCGTCGGCCCGTGATGTTCGCCCGGGTCGTAACGGTACGGCTCGGAACTCCACGCGGCGGCCTGCCGGATGGCATTGACCGCTTCGTCATTGTGCATGGGCCGGAGATCCAACTGAACACAGCGGATCCCCAGCGCCCCGAGGGCGATCAGGCCAAACGCCCACGCCCAGCCACGGTTCATGAGGCCGGGAGGGCGTAGACCTCCAGCTCCTGCCAGCAGTTCAGCGCGCTCTGGCTGCTGCCGCGCGTGTAGCAGCGAACGTACCGGGCCTTCACGCCCTTGCCGTCCACAATCTTGCCCTCATGGGTCTCGAAGTACTCGCGGTCCGTGCCCACGCCCAGGCCGGAGGAATTGTCCACGTCGTTGTTGAAGAGCGTCACCACCCCTTCCCGGAATTCGGGGTCATTGGACACCTGCACGATCACGTCATGAAAGACCTGGATGTACCGATGATCGTGCCACATGACGATGGCATGGATTTCGTAAGTCGCACCGAGATCCACCTGAATCCACTGCGTGCCGCGGCGAAACTCCACGGCGTCGTAGTCGAACGCCTCTTTCTTGCCGTCGGTGATCTGACTCAGTTCGCCGGTAAACGGGGGCACGCTGGACGTGACCGCCTTGCCCAACGCCACGTTCGTCACGCCTTTGGGCACGTAAAACGGCGGACGAGGCTTGTCCGACAGGGGCTCCACATTCGGTCCACTGGGCAAATCCTCCGGCGTTCCTTTGAGCGTGGGTGCCGGCAGTTTCAACTCCAGGGGCACCTTGTCCTGCGCCACAGCCGCTCCTGAGGCCAGCGCCCAGGCCAGCCCCACCGCGCCCACCAAGCCGATCCACTTCCGGTACGTTTTGCGATCCCTTCTCATGAATCTTTTTCTCCTGCGTCGTCGTTTGGCCCTCCCGGATACCCGATTCCAGAGGCCATGGAAAGCCGAATATGCCCGGCCCGCCACACCATGGGACGAACCGCCGCAGCGACCCATTCAAAAGCTGCGGGGCCGCCGACCCCCGAGGCACTCGGCCCTGTTCCCGACCACAGGCCGCGCGCGGGCAGGCCCCCGGCAGATCTAGACAACCATGGCCCGGGATGAAGACCGACGCAACCCCCGCTCTGCTCCCGGGCCGAGCCGGCAAGAATTCTCGTCGGGCCCGATTTTCGCCGCGGATGCTCCACCCCGGGCACCGTGCCCGCTTGTGCCGCCCCTCGCGGCGGACCGGTGGCATGCCGGATCCGGCCAGATGATCCGGGAGGTGCCGGGGTCGGCGCTGGTTCGAACTCGGGACCACCCGGTCGGGCTTCTTTCAAAGCCCCCGAGAGTCGCGCGGAGGATTGATTCGGCCGGCGTTTTCTTCACGATGGCGCCATGAAACGCTTGGCGACCTCAACCGTTCGTCCGCAGGGCGCCGCTTGGGGAGCGGCCCTCCTCTCGACCTGGCTGGCCACCGCAGGCATTTGCACGGCCACGTTGCAGCCGGTGGGCTTGCAGTGTGAATACCGGGTAAACCCGTTGGGTGTGGACGAGCCCCGGCCGCGCTTGTCCTGGCGGGTGGAATCGTCCGAACGGGGCCAGCGTCAGACCGCCTACCGCATCCTGGTGGCCAGCCAGCCGGCGTTGCTCGAACGCGAGGTGGGAGATCTGTGGGACAGCGGTCGCGTGGAAAGTGGGGAATCGGTGAACATCCCGTACGGCGGCCGGGCGCTGACTTCGCGACAGGAATGTCACTGGCGCGTGTGCGTATGGGACCGGGACGGTCGTCCCCAATGGAGCCAGCCGGCCCGTTGGACCATGGGTTTGTTGAGCCCCGAGGACTGGCAGGCACGGTTCATCAGCTTTCGTGACGCCGCGCCCGTGCATCGCGATCGGGAGCGTCTGTTCCTGCCGCCGGCACGGCAATACCGACGCGAATTCACCCTCACCAAACCGGTGCGCCGGGCCACTCTCTACGCCACGGCCCTGGGGATCTTCAAGCTGTATCTGAACGGCCGCCGGGTGGGCGATGCGTACTTTGCGCCCGGTTGGACGGATTATCGACAGCGCGCGTACTACTGGACCTGGGACGTGACCTCGTGGGTGCGGCGCGGCCGGAACGCCTGGGGCGCCTGGGTGGCCGACGGCTGGTACGCGGGCTATGTCGGGTTCGGATTGCTCGAAGGCATCGGCACCGAGCGCATCGGCCGGTATACCTACGGCAAAACTCCCGCCTGGATGGGACAACTGGAGGTGGAGTACAGGGACGGTTCCCGCGAAATCATCGTCACCGAAGGACGCGACTGGAAAGTCACCGGCGAGGGGCCCATTCGCGAAGCGGATCTCTTGATGGGCGAGCACTACGATGCCCGCCGGGAACAACCCGGCTGGGCCGAGCCCGGATTCGACGACGGCTCGTGGGAACCCGCGATCCCGGCCGAAGAAAACGGCTCGGTCCCCGCCACGTTCTACGAATTCCAGAATCCAGCCGAGCCGGGCCGCGGCCCCGAAATTCAGGGTCGTCCCGTGGACCTCGGCTTCCGTCGGCCGGCACGGTTGGAATCCTTCCCGGGAATGCCCGTGCGTGTGACGCAGGAATTGCAACCCGTGGGCAGGACGCAGCCCAAACCGGGCGTGTGGATCTTCAACCTGGGGCAAAACTTCGCCGGCATTGTCCGACTGAAAGTGCGCGGTCCGGCCGGCACCACCGTCCGTCTGCGGTACGGCGAGTGGTTGCACCCGGACGGCACCCTGATGACGGAGAACCTGCGTCGCGCCCGGGCCACTGACACCTACGTGCTCCGCGGCGATCCGCAGGGGGAAGTCTGGTCCCCGCGGTTCACCTACCACGGCTTTCAATACGTGGAAGTGACCGGCTATCCGGGCGAGCCCGCGCTCGACGCCATTACCGGACTGGTGCTTCACAGCGACACCCCGTTGGCCAGCGGCTTCGAATGTTCCGATCCCGTGGTCAACCGACTGTTCACCAACATCGTTTGGACGCAGCGCGCCAACTTCGTGGACCTGCCCACCGACTGTCCGCAACGAGACGAGCGGCTCGGCTGGACCGGCGACGCGCAGATCTACATCCGCGCCGCCACGTACAACGCCGACACCGCCGCCTTCTACACCAAGTGGCTGCGCGAACTGATGGAAAGTCAGCGCCCCAGCGGCACCTTCCCCGGCTACGCGCCGTTCCCCTTCCAGCACGGCTGGGACTTCGGCACCGCCTGGTGCGACGCGGGGGTGATTTGCCCCTGGACCGTGTGGTGGGTGTACCAGGATCAGCGCATCCTGGAGCGCTGCTGGCCGGCCATGACCCGATTCCTAGAATGGCGCAAGTCCAGCAGCCGCGAGGATCTGGGCGTGGCGCACGGGAACGGCTGGGGCGACTGGCTCAACCAGGACGAGCCCACCCCGTTGGAGTTCATCGACACCGTGTACTACGCCTACAGCACGCGCCTGATGGCAGACATGGCCCGGGCGCTCGGGCGCACCCGCGAAGCCGAAGAGTACCGTGACCTCTTCCGCCGCATCGCGGCGACTTTCGCCCGCAAGTATGTCCAACCCGACGGCACGCTCGCCGTGGACACGCAAACGGCTTATGCGCTGGCGCTGTTCACCGATCTGATCCCCGCCTCCCAACGCGCTGCCGCCGCCCGGCGTTTGGCCGACAAGATTCGCCAGGGCGAGTCCGACACGCGATCCGGCATGCGCACCGGATTCCTCGGCACCCGTCACTTGCTGCCCGTGCTGACCCGCTTCGGCCACCATGACCTGGCGTTGCACCTCTTCCAGAGCCGCAAATTCCCGTCCTGGGGCTACGAGGTCGAGCAGGGCGCCACCACCGTGTGGGAGCGGTGGGACAGTTACACGCACGAGCGCGGGTTCCAAAACGCCGCCATGAATTCCTTCGCCCACTATGCCTTCGGAGCGGTGGCCGAGTGGATGTTCCGCGATCTGGCCGGCATTGATACACGGGCGCCGGGCTTTGCCCATCTGTTGTTGCGACCCGGCCCGCCCGACCCGGGGACCCACGGCACCCCGCCCGGGCTCTCCTGGGTGCGGGCGCACTACGACTCCATCCGCGGGCGGATCACGAGTCATTGGCAGGTCCGGGATGGTTGGTTCGAGTGGGATGTGACCATCCCGGCCAATGTCACTGCCACCGTTTATCTGCCGGTGATGGATCGCGCCTCGCCCAGCGAGAGCGGCCAGCCGTTGCGGGAGGCCCGGGGCGTGAAGCTCATCGGTCTGGATGAGAACCGCGCGGTCCTGGCCGTGGAATCCGGCACGTACCACTTCCGCTGCCGCTGGTCTCGATAGGACAGCGAGCGGCGCGACACCTGTCGTCACGCTCGACGCCCGGTGGCCCGCAGGGGGTAGAGGGAAAGAGTGTTGCGCCCCCGTAGTTCCGAAGGGCGTCTTGTGCTCGCGCGCGGCAGCAGCGAAACACGAACCGCTTTTCAACGCCAGAGGTGGGGCACCCTGTACCCCTCGGTCCCCTCGCCCTCAGGAGGGGCGAAGCTCGCCCCGTTGCGCCAGCCGGCGAGCGAGCCTGCAGCAGGTTGCGCAGAGGCCACGCGCTCCGGCAGTCCGCGCTCGCAAGGCGCGGCAGGTTCGCAACACCAGCGGCCGCAAGGCTCAGCTGGGAGTCGGCGGCTCCGGCGGTTTGGCGCCGGGCGCAACAGCGCCGGGCCCCGGGGCTGCCTGGGGGGGCGGCGTATGAATCACCGGCACCGGATAGCGCAGCTTCATCACGTCGTCCACCAGGACTTCGATGTAGTACACGCCGGCGGTTTTGAATTCGACCTGCCCGAACAGTGTGACGTTGGTGGCATGATGGTTGGGGTCCTGAAGCACGAACCGAACCTCGCCCTTGCGCAGCACAGTGACCTGGTCGGGCGCCACGAGTCGGGTGGACTCGAGGAACTGTCCCACACCGGCGGTCCAGCGGTTGAAGATGCTCAGCTTCAGGGCGATCACGGGAAGCTGGGGGACCCGGATGAAATTGAGGACGCCGACCAGGATGAAGTTGCCGGTCACTTCCTGCCGGACGTCTTCACAGAGCAGCGAGCATTGGAGGTCGGGCAAAATGCGAGTTGGTGTCATGGGAGTTACTCAGGGCCATGCAGGCGGGACGGGGAGTCAGGCGGTGAGTTGTTCCGCGGCCTGGACGGTGTTTTGCATGAGCATGGCAATGGTCATGGGTCCGACGCCCCCGGGGTTCGGCGTGATCCGGCCGGCGATGGGCTGCACGGCGGCAAAGGCCACGTCGCCCACCAGACGGCTGCCGCCCTTGGCGCCGGGGTCGGGCACACGGTTGACGCCCACGTCCACCACCACCGCGCCGGGCCGCACCATGTCCGCGGTCACAAACTCCGGCACGCCCATGGCGGCCACGAGAATGTCGGCGCGCCGGCAGTGCGCGGCCAGGTCCCGCGTTGCCGAGTGACAAAGGGTGACCGTGGCATTGGCGCGGGGGGCTTTTTGACAAAGCAGGGCCGCCAGGGGTTTGCCCACGATGTTTCCCCGGCCCAGGATCACCACGTGCGCGCCTTCCCACGAGATGCCGGCGCGGACCAGCAGCTCCTGGATGCCGGCCGGGGTGCAGGGCCTGAACCCGCCGGGGTCTCCCAACAACAAGCGCCCCATGTTGATGGGATGAAACCCGTCCACATCCTTGTCGGGCCGAATGGCTGCATAGACGCGCTCGGGCCGGATCTGCCGGGGCAGGGGCGCCTGGACCAGGATTCCGTGCCACTGCTCATCGCGGTTCAGGCGGTCCAAGAGCTCCAACAGCTCGGCCTCGGAGGCATTCTCCGGCAGGACGTGCGTTTCGGAGCGGATCCCCAGTTCGGCGGCGGTCTTTTCTTTGCGGCCCACGTACACGCGAGAGGCCGGGTCTTCTCCGACGCGTACGAACACCAGCCCGGGCTGCACGCCGCGGGCGCGCAGGGCCGCCAGCCGGGGACGCAAATCCGCCAGGACCTGCGCGGCAATGGCGCGGCCGTTGATGAGGTTGCCGGGCTCCATTACTCCAACACCTGGATGCGGCGGATGGTGAGGACCGGCGTGGCCTTCCAGCGCGGGTCCAACCCTTCCTCGCCCGTCACGCGAATGGTGAGGCCGATGTACCGGGAGAGGTCCAGGTTGGTGGCCGTGGTGTAGAGATAATTCATGGTGCGGCCGGTCTCGAGGTCCACCAGCGCGTAACGGCTCGGAGCCTGGATGCTGAAGGTGCGTCGGACGCGGCCCTCGCGGGTGACGACGCGCACTTCGGGGAGTTCCCGGGCCGCCGCCGCGGCGCGGGCCGCTTCATCTTGCGCAATGAGCTCGGCCATCTTTTGCCGCATGGCCTCACGAGCCTTCTCCAGAGCTGCCGGGTCCGCGCCCACCCCGGGTGGCGGCGGCTCCGTGAAGGTTGGCGCAGGCTCCGTTTCGGGCTCGGTCGGCGGGCCCGCCAACACCGGAGGTTCCGCAACCGTGACCGGGGTGGTGGTTTCCGGAGTCGGCGGCACATTCGTCGAAGCTGCCGGCGGCGTCGGCGTGGGTGCGGGGGCTTCCCCGGCTTCCTGGCGCAGGAACCGCGAGGCCACGAAGGCGTAGGCGTTGGTGGGCGGCTCGATCTGGATCCAATCCCCCTCCATCACGCCCGTCTCCACGAAGGTTTCGCCGCGTTCCAGCAGGCCAAGGACGCTGAAATTCTCCCCCGGACCGGCCCGCAGATTCAAACGGCTGGCCCTGACTGTCTTGTTTGTGACATCGATGAACAGGCTGTGGATCCAGACCTTGACGCCCTCCGGCAGGGCGATGCGCGCCCACCGGTCGGGTTCGCCCCTGGCCGGCTTGTCGAGAACGATTTCTTCGAAGACCCGGACCTGATCGCCCTTGCGCAGAAGGGCGAGTCGTTCCCCGCGCAAGCCGGGCTGACCGCGCACGATGACCGAGTCCGCCTGCACCACGGCCGGGCCCGGCCGCAAACCACTCGCCGCCGCGGCTGGTGCAGGGTTGGTGTCTGCTTGGGCAAACGCGGTGCCGGCCAGGGCCAAGCCCAGCAGCACCCATGCAATGCTTTTCATACCTGGCCCAGTAGAGTTTTTATCTCGGGAGCTGTCAACGTCCGCCACCGCCCCGGCGGCAGGTCGCCGAGGGGGATCCGGCCAATCCGGACTCGCACCAGTCGTTCCACCTTGAGACCCAGGCGGGCACAGATGCGGCGGACTTCGCGGTTTTTCCCCTCGGCCAGTTCCAGCTCGATGACGCTGCGGCGCTGGCTGGCGCGCAGGAGCCGGACTGCAGTCGCGCGCAGCAGCTGGCCGCGGTCTCGCACCCCGTCCAGAGCCGGCCTGAGCGACGCCGGATTCACGCGTCCGGTCACGGTCACTTCATACGTCTTGCGCACGCCGTAGCGCGGATGGGTCAGGCGCAAAGCGAACTGGCCGTCGTTGGTCAGAAACAGCAGGCCCTCGCTCTGACGATCCAGCCGTCCCACGGTAAACAAGGAGCGCCACTCCGGCGGCAACAGGTCGTGGACCACGGGGCGTCCCTGCGGATCGCTCCGCGTGCACACGTAGCCCGGAGGCTTGTGCAGGGCCACGTAAAGCTTGCGTCGCGGCCGCACCGTCCAGCCATCCACCGCGACCTGATCCCGGTCGGGATCCACCTGTGTGCCCAGTCGGGTCACGACCTGTCCGTTGACCGAGACGCGACCGGACAGGATCAGCGGTTCGGCGGCACGACGCGATGCCACGCCGGCCTCCGAAAGGTACTTTTGCAAACGAACCTTCATGCACCCGGAAGCGCCAGTGGCCGCGCGCAATGCCCGAAAAGCGCATCCCCCCGGCCCGAATCCCCCGGGCGGTGAAGCCCATCGGTCCCGGCGAGAGAATCGCCGTGGCTCAGATGGCTTCCGGTTTGGTCTTGGGCAGGCCCGTAATGCGGTCGCCCGGCTTCCAAAGACCGCGTTTCTTGAGCAACGCGATCCGTTCAAACCGTTTCAGAACATTGCGCTTGCTGCCAGCGACCGACGCCGCCCGCAAACTTCGATGCTGTGACATAAAAACCCGAGGCCGACTTCGATTGAATGCCGGGCGTGTGCCCTCAGTGTCTCCCCTGCCCCACGCCCACCCGGGCAGGAGGGAGGGGTTACATACCACAGATCCCGGGTTTGCGGCAACGTTGAAAAAGTGCCCGAGAAGCCTCCGGGCGCGGTTCAGATCTCGGACACCTCCGAAGGCTCGGCGCCATTTCGAGTGTTCCCGTCACGGGGAAACAGAGGGAAAAGGCGTTTTTGGGGATCGTTGAACTCGGCACGCAGAAACCGAAATGGGGCGTTTGCTGTCCACGGATCGGACGGGCTCATCCACGCGCCGAACCCGCACCTGATTCCATGGCCCCGGGAAGTCCGTCCCCCGAATTCCATCGTGCCCCCAGTGGGTGCCCCCAATACCCCTCCTTGCGAGGGCCGGGCGGGCCCGCACTGCATTGCGCCCTTCAGCGCGGGACGGATCTGGGTTGACTTCCGTGTCGGGGCTGGCGCGGGCCGAGCCTTCCGGGGCCTCGTTGGGGGAAACGCATAAAGCGCCGGACACCGGGCGCTTTCAATGCGCCGTCCGGTGTGTTTCTCGTTTGAACGCCTTGAAAACTCGGCGAAACTCCGGCCGTCCCCCGCCCGGGAAAACCTGAAGCGAAAACGACATTCCCATGGGATCCTGAATCCGGGGCTCAAACAAGAAACGAACCTGGGGCCCCCTTGTGCCACTTCCCAACCGCGACGCAGAGTGACTCACGGCGAAAGAGCCGCGCTGTCGTCCTTTTCAGCCTCCCCGACCCGGCGCATCCACGCCGTTCGCTACCGGCTGAAACCCGGGCTGAAGAACGAGCCGGTGCGAACCCGGGGCTCCCTCGAGCGATTCTTCACGAATTCTGACCGGGTGTTCAGCAGCCGGTCTGCCTGTCATCCCCGTGGCCGGCTCAAATGCGCGGAATTGCGCTGCCCGCAGGACAGTGAGTCCGCCGTTCCGCCGATGCGAATGCGAAAGACCGGGAGGTTGGCCCTTTAACCGCGGACCCTGCGCCGCAGCCCCCATGCGGCAAGGCCGAAGGCCCCCAGCGCCAGCACCGAAGGCTCGGGCACCAGCTCGTAGCTCAGACCATCGTACCAAGTGCGGTTGTTGGCCCCGATGGTGGACGGGAGATCGTCAATGTACACCGTGATCTGCCCCGAGGGGTCGGCCTGAGTGACGCCCAAATCGCCGGCCAAAAGCAGTCGACTGCCTCCGTCATCGAACTTCGGGGGAGTTACGTAATTGAGGTTGGTGGCCATGATGGCGGGCGTGGCGCCGGCGAGCAAACCCGCGCCCCCATCGACACCGTTGGCAAAAAGCGTGAGATTCCCGGAACTAAACCCGGCACGAATGGGCCAGTTCTCCGTGTTGTTGGACGCAACGTCGTAAAAATTGACCCAGACACGATAGGGCGCCCCGGGACTCAAGCCGCTGAGAATCGTGTAGATTTCGGGACTGTTTTCCGTGCCCGAGGCCACGCCGGAAGACTCGTAGATCGTGTTGCCGGTTCCGAAGGCTCGCAAGCCCCACAGGTTATCTTGCGCGGCCGACCCGGCGAAGGCCGAGGTCGGGAACGTGTTCACTCCGGGGGTAGCGTCCACATAAGTGACCTGCGCCCGGCTCTGACCCAAGCCGGCGGCCAGCAGGCTTGCAAGAGCTGCGCAAAACACCAAGGGGTTCCGCAGGACGAAGGGGTTCATGTCGTTCATGGTCGTACCTATAATGGCTTGGACCAACTCCGGTTAACCGCAACTGTGCCTTCGCACACTGCAGTTCTTCGACTTGTCCAAGACTTTAAGGCCCCTTCTACAGCTTTCGGCGTGGGCCGTCAAGCTCATGGCCGTGGGCAGGCAGGTGGCCCGGCCTCTTTCAGGCGCTCCGGAGCAGGACCTCCTCCCGCGCTTTGCCCCCCGAAGTCGTCGCGCCGGACCGCCGGGAGGGCTCAACCCGCGGCTGAGCTGCGGCTGGCCCCATCCGGTGCATGAGGAGTCGCAGCGCGGCTCCGCGGCACCCGGGGCCCCCGCAGCCCGACGAGAAACGAGCCGCCCATGGCCCGATCGCGCGTTGCACCGCGCCATGAGTTAGAGGGCAACGCTCCGGTGGCCGGACCTGCTCACTGTTCCTGCGGGGCGGGAATGAAGATCTTTTGTCCGACCAGGAGACGGTTGGGATTCAGACCGGGATTGGCTTTGAGCACCTGCGTGACGGTTACGTTGACACCCTGTTCGCGATAGGCTTGCACAATGGCCGACAGGGTATCGCCGGGTTTGACCACGTACTCGTAACCGGTTTCCACGCCGCCGCCGGCCTCGCCCGCGCCCGTGGAGGGTGTGGGGCGACGCCGAGTTTCTCGTTCGGCAGGGGTGGGAGTGGCAGGTCGTGGTGTCGGGGCAGGTGAGGCCAGTACTTTGGCCAGATTCCGGAGTTCCTGATGGATCTTCTCGTAATCCTCTCGCCGCTTGCGGTCCACTTCTTCGAGGGCAGCAGTCAGGCGTCTAACGTCAGATTGCGTGGCCCAGTCCCCATGGTTGCTGCGAATCTGTTCCCGCAACTGGTCCAGTTCCTGCACGAGGGTGGCGATTCGCTTTTGGGTTTCGGCCTGAGCGGCGAGCAGATCGCGAATGTTCCCTTCCATCCGGTTGAGGCGTTCTTCCAGGGCCGGGTCCTGAGCCCACACCGCTGCCGCCCACACCAGGGCTGCGCACCCCAACATCCAAGTCCGCGCCTTCATGACGCGCACGATAGGGCCGGACTGCGGGACCTGCAAGGGACAAAGGGGACCGTCGCCGCGCGAACGAACCGGAGCCGATCGAAGGCGTCCCCGGCCGGTGATCTGCGAAGGGAGGTTTCAGGCCGCGATTCAGCCGCGAGCTCTTGAAACCGGTTCACTCGAAACACGCCTTCTCACTGTCAACGCCTCGCGGAGGTCGTTGGGAAAACGGGGTTTTTGTCGGACCTGGAAACGTCGAGCCGCTCGTTCCGCAAATCCGCAACCGGGTCCCTTGCCGTCAGCGGGACCCGGGCCGCCGGTTGGACCAGCTCGGGCAACCTGCCCGGGAGCATGAAGGTCGTGAGCCGATCCCAACGGCCCGAAGTCGCTCGAGGGGCGAGAGCAGATTCGGTCAGGCAGTCGCTGCGACAGCCAACGGGTCCATGCGTCGTCCCCCGCTTCGGCACGGGCAACCCTCCGGGCCGAGGGTTCATGTGGGTCCCGGGTTCATCGCCTCACGGCGGCTACCCACAACCAGATCCGCAGCCGCCGAAAAAGTCAGCGGATCCATTCCAGCGCGTCCCCGCGGTGGCCACGGTCGTCAGTGGGGAGGCGCACCGGAGGCCGATCAGCTCGACGGCGGGGCATCGCTTCGCGACGCTGCGGGTGGGCAGGACTTCGCATCGAAACGTCGGCGTGCGGCGCTTACGGCCTCGAAGTGTTGGTCGGCCCAGGCCACCAGCCGGGTCACAGGCCCCAGGAGCGAGCGGCCCAACGGGGTGAGGAAGTATTCAACTCGTGGCGGGACAGAGGGGTGAATCTGACGCTCTACGTAACCGTCGCGCTCCAGGTTGCGAAGGGTCTGTGTCAGCACCCGTTGAGAGATGTCGCCGATGCTGCGCTTGAGCTCCATGAAGCGCAGACGCCGGCCCCGGAGTGTGAGCAGCACCAACAGACTCCATTTGTCGCCCACTCGATCGAGCACGTGCCGGACGGGGCACTGGTCGCGACGGACGCGGTTCGGTCCGGTTACTTCGGGCATACTTGGTAACTTCAAAGTGCCGTCTTACGCGCGGGAACAGGTTAACGTAGGCTCCCGGCCATGCAAACGATCCTGGTGACTGGTTCCACGGGGAATCTCGGTCGCGCGGTTGTAGCCGCGCTTGCGACGGGGGGTTTTCAAGTCCGGGCGGCGGCGCGGGATCCCGGCAAATTGGGCTCTCACCCCGGAGTCGAGCCCGTGCGCTTTGTGTATGAGCAACCCGACACGCACGCCCCTGCGCTCTCGGGTGTCGACGGGCTGTTTCTGATCGCGCCGCCCCTGGATCCGGAAGCGGCAGCGAAGCTGAACCCGGTGATCGACCTTGCGCGCCGGTCCGGAGTGCGACGCGTAGTGCTGACCTCCGCGTTGGGAGTCGATGCGGTGGAAGAGGCGCCGCTGCGACGGGTGGAGCGACACCTGATGGCCAGCGGACTGCCCTTCACCATCCTGCGGCCCAACTTTTTCATGGAGAATTTCTCCACCGGATTCCTGGCCCCCATGGTACGGCAGGGAGGCATCTGGTTGGCCGCAGGGGATGGCAAAACGAGTTTCATCTCTGTGGAGGACATTGCGGCCGTGGCCGTGGCGGTGTTCCGCAAGGACTCTCCGCCCCGGGAATGCAATCTCACCGGACCCGAGGCGCTCGATCACGCCGAGGTCGCCGCGATTCTGTCCCGGGTCACCGGTCGGTCCATTACCTATCACGCCCTGACAGAGGAGCAAATGCTGGAGAACTTCCGCAGGGCCGGGCTGCCGGAAGGGGCGGTCCAGTATGCAGCCAACTTGTACCGCGCGGTGCGGGCGGGTCACGCAGCACGGATCACCCCGGACGTGGAACAGGTGAGCGGCCGAAAACCGATGACCTTCCGGGAATTCGCACAACGGAAGGCCGCGGCATGGCGGTGACCTTCCGGTCCAACGGTCTGTCCTGAACGCCCGGGCACGGCCGGTACCTTTGGTCGCCCCAAGGGCCCGCCGTTTCAGCACGCGGGGCCCAAAGTGTCGTCGCTTTCGATCCGAAAGCAGCCCGGGCCCGCGGCGCCCTGCCAACGGACTCTCCCGGCACCCGGACAGGGCCGCGGGCGCAGGGCTACACCGCGCTGTCCGGCGTCGCCGTCGCGCCGGCGCAGAGGCGCGTTTGCCCGACCGTTCGTACTTCCCCGGCAGGTGTCCGCATCGGCGGCACTGCGACGTTCAACTCGCCGCACCGACTCCACGGGAAGTCCGGAGTCGTGCAGCCGGAGTTGAGGTTTGCGGCGGCCGGTTCCCCGGCGCCGGTTGCCGGGCGTCAGATGAACTCGTTGATGATGTTTTCGAGCAGCTCTTGGCGGCCGCTGGTGTTGGGAGCCGCCTCGCCTTTCTTGAGCATGTAGGCCTCGAGTTTCTTGAAGTTCATGCGACCGGCCTCGATTTCGGCACCGATTCCGCTGTCCCAGGACGAGTACCGCTGTTTGACGAACTCGGCGAGACGACCGTCCTTGCGGATCGCCGCGGCGATTTTGAGGCCGCGGGCAAAGGCGTCCATGGCTCCGATGTGGGCGTAGAAGAGATCGATGGGCTCGAAGCTTTCGCGCCGGACCTTGGCATCGAAGTTCACGCCGCCGGTGGTGAACCCGCCGTACTTCAGGATGGTGAGCATGATCTGGGTGGTCAGGTAGATGTTGGTGGGGAACTGGTCGGTGTCCCAGCCGAGGAGTTCATCGCCGGTGTTGGCGTCGATGGACCCGAGGGCACCGGCGGCGCCGGCCACTTCCAGTTCATGCTGCATGGTGTGCCCCGCCAGGGTGGCGTGATTGGTCTCGATGTTGAGCTTGAAGTGCTCCAGCAGGCCGTACTGCCGCAGGAAGTTCAGGCAGGCGGCCGCGTCGGAGTCGTATTGGTGTTTGGTGGGTTCCTTGGGTTTGGGCTCGATGTAGAACTGGCCCTTGAAGCCGAGTTCCTTCTTGAACTCGACCGCCATGTGCAGGAACAGCGCCAGATGGTCCAGCTCCCGTTTCATGTCCGTGTTGAGCAGGGTGCTGTAACCTTCGCGGCCGCCCCAGAAGACATAACCGGCGCCACCGAGTTCGTGCGTGACTTCGATGGCCTTTTTCACCTGGGCAGCGGCGTAGGCGAAAACGTCGGCGTTCGGGCTGGTGGCGGCGCCCATGGCGTAGCGGGGGTGGGTGAAGAGGGAGGCGGTGCCCCAGAGTGGCTTGATGCCGGTGCGTTCCTGTTCCTCCTTCATCACCTTGACGACGGCGTCGAGATTCTTGTTGGTCTCGCGCAGGTTGCGGCCCTCCGGGGCCACGTCCCGGTCGTGGAAGGCGTAAAACGGCACGCCGAGTTTTTCCATGAATTCGAAGGCCACGCGGACCCGGCGCTGGGCGTTGGCGATGGAATTGGTGCCGTCGTCCCAGGGCCGGATGGCCGTTCCCACCCCGAAGGGATCGGCCAAAGGATTGCGGAAGGTGTGCCAGTACACCACCGAGAAGCGGAAATGCTCGCGCATCGGTTTGCCCTCGACGATTTCGTCGGGGTTGTAATGTTTGAAGGCCAGCGGATTGCGGGACTTGGGACCCTCGTATTGGATCTTACCGATTTTGGGGAAGGCAGCTTTCATGGTGACGGTGTCTTGTTCCTCGATTGCTTGCTCGTTGGAAGAGCTTGCTATCGCACTTGGAGGGGCGGTTCAAGCCGAATCGTGCTTCGCCGGACGCAAAAGGCGCACTTCCGTTTCTGAGCTCCGGATTCAACTACTCTCAAGCAACGGTCGTTTACCTTCGAATCTCCGGTGGCGGGGAGGCCCAAAATTCGACCGGGGTTTCACGAGTGTCCAAAAACCAGGAATGCGTCGGACAGCCGATTCGCTGCGCCGACGAGCCTGCCTGCGGCAAGGATCCAGGTGACGATTCTCCAAAACAACCCCAACCAATCGATTCCCACCCAACCCATCAGGGGTCGGTAAGGTTCGCGCCCTCGGCGCCCCGCGAGTTTGTCCGACATTGGCGCGGGGTATGAGCCCGAGGTGGCGCTCGAGCAACCGGACTGCCCAGAAGCTGCGCGAGGGGTTGCGTCTCCACCGCGCCTTATCGTTGGCCCGTCGGGAGGGGAAACTCGCCAGAGCAGGGCCCGCTTGGAACAACGAGATTGCGCCCATCACGGACCAACGGTTGCGCCTTGGGTCGTGGCGCGTCCGCCCCAACGGGGCGAGGATTCATCAGCCCAATGCAATGCCCAGAGCGGGCAGGCAAACCAGAATCACGCCGCCCTGAAGGGGCGGGATTCGTTTTGACAGGCCCGGGCCCTGCGTGGGTGTCAACGCGTTGCGCCCTTTCAGGGCGCGGCGGCTTTTAAGCGGCCCGAGTCCCCGAGGCGTTTGTCCCGGGCTGAGGAAGGGATGGGCCTTCGGCGCGTTGATGGACCCGTGCAATCCACGGACAGCAAAGGGCGGATTTCGGCTTTTGAGCTCCGGATTCACGATCCCGAAAAACGGGTGGTTTCCCTCGGCTTACCCCTGCCGGGCACGCTCGCCATCCCGCCGAGGTTTTAGAAGTGTCCAAGGCTTGAAAGGCGCGGTGGGCCGAAACGCCCTGCGGCCCCTTCCTTGACAGGCCCGGGCGGTTCCCAAAGACTGCGGCCCTATGGCGCAGGCAGCCTCGCAGCAGCTCATGGAAAAACTGGTCGCGCTGTGCAAACGGCGCGGGTTCATCTTTCCGTCGTCGGAAATCTACGGCGGCATCAACGGCTTTTGGGACTATGGTCCGCTGGGGGCCGAGTTGAAGCGCAATCTGAAGGAGCAGTGGTGGCTGTGGATGACGCGGTGGCGGGACGACGTGGTGGGGCTGGATGCGACCATCATCATGCATCCCCGCATCTGGGAGGCCAGCGGGCACGTGGCCACCTTCAGCGATCCCATGGTGGATTGCAAAACCTGCAAGGGCCGGTTCCGGGCCGACCAACTCCACGAGACGCCCTGTCCGCGCAAGCCCAGCAAAATGGTCAGCGAATGCGACGGAGAAAAGACCGAGCCGCGCCCCTTCAACCTGATGTTCAAGACCATCGTGGGCCCGATCGAGTCCGAGGAAAACGTCGCCTATCTGCGTCCGGAAACCGCCCAGGCGATCTTTGCCCAGTTCAAGAATGTACTGGAGACCTCGCGGCAAAAAGTCCCCTTCGGCATTGCCCAGATTGGCAAGGCCTTCCGCAACGAGGTCACCCCGCGCAATTACACCTTCCGGTCGCGCGAATTCGAGCAGATGGAATTGGAGTTTTTCATTCGGCCGGACGAAGCCGTCGAGGCCATTTACGGTGAGGTGGCCCGGCCGACCGGGCCCGGGCATCCGGGCTCTCCGCAGCCCAATTGGGGCTGGCAGATGTGGCACCAGTACTGGGTGGAGGAACGCATCCGCTTTTACGAGAGCATCGGCCTGCCGCGAACCACGCTGGAGGAATACTGGCAAAAGCCGGAGGAGCTGGCGCACTACGCCCGTGCCTGTGTGGACATTCAGTTCAAGTTCCCCTTCGGCACGCAGGAGCTGGAGGGCATTGCGGCGCGCAGCGATTTCGACCTGAGCCAGCATCAGCGTTACTCGGGCAAGCCCATGACGGTATTCGACGAGGAGCTGCGTGCGGCCTGGCCCAAACTGCCGGCCTCGCGCCAACAGGAGCTCCAGGAACGCTACTACCGGCATCGCCTCGGCTATCTGACCCGCATGGGCGAGGCAGCGGACAAGGCCGAGACCCTGGCCCGCCAGGACGCCGAGTTGCTGGCCAAAGGGTATTACATCCCCCATGTGATCGAACCTTCGGCCGGGGTGGATCGGCTGGCGTTGGCGCTGCTCTGTCATGCCTACGACGAAGACCAGGCGCCCAATGAAAAGGGCGAGCTGGAAACGCGGGTGGTGCTCCGACTGCATCCACGCATTGCGCCGGTGAAAGTGGCGGTGTTCCCACTGTTGAAGAACCGACCGGCCCTGGTGGAGAAGGCCCTGCAGATTCGCGACCTGCTCCGCCCCTGGATGAACGTGTTCTACGATGACGCGGGCGCGATTGGGCGGCGGTACCGGCGCCAGGACGAGGCCGGCACACCGTTTTGTGTCACCGTGGATTTCGAAACGCTCGGCGAGAAGGGCCCCGAACTGAAGGACACCGTGACCGTGCGCGATCGGGACACCATGCAGCAGACGCGAGTGGCCATTGCCGATCTGCTGGGCTGGTTGCAGGAACGGCTGCGTTAAACGGCCGGCGACCTGTCTCAGAACCTTTGCGCAGGCGGCCCCCAGCGACTTCGGTTCGCCTCGAACCCATGAGCAGGCGCTCCCGCAATCCCGGCCCCGGACGGACCCGGGCGCCCACGTTGTACGCCATCATCTGGTTCAAGCTGGGCAAGGCCCTGCTGCTCATGCTTCTGGCCCTGGGGGTGTGGCAACTCTCGGATCGGAACCTGCCGGCACTGCTCCGCCAGTTGTTGTTGTTCCTTCATCTGGATCCGGAAAAGCAATTCTTCGTGGACCTCGGCCTGCAGTTGAGTCGGCTGTCGGCCGAGCGCATTCAGTGGGTGGCCGCGGCGACGCTCTTCTACAGCCTCTTTTCGCTGGCCGAAGGCGTGGGGCTCTGGTTGCGCGCCGGGTGGGCCGGGTGGATGGCCATTGGCGAATCGGCCTTCTTCATCCCCATTGAAGTGTACGAACTGCTGCACCGGTTCTCTCCCACGGTGGCCGTCGTGCTGGTCATCAACGTCGGCATCGTTTGGTACCTCCTTGCAAATCGGGAACGCCTCTTCCGGCATCACGGCTGAGGCCCCCTCGGGGGTTGACGAGGCGCCCGTCCGGGTGGAGATTCCGCCCGGGGTGACGCCCATGAAAACGAGCTTGCTCATGGCCTGCTGGGTTTGCTGGATCGGGCTGGCCACTGCGGCGGAACAGGTCGAGCCCGTGAAGTCATCGCCGGTCCCGGCCGCGCAGCCTGCCGTCGCGGCCTCCACCAACCCCGCGCCGGCGATGCCCGAGGGGTTTCATGTGGCCAACGGGTCGCCTCGCTCGGCGCTGACGGAATCGCTGGTCAATCGGTTGGCACGCGAGCTCGGGACCAAGTCGGTGGAGCCGCTCCAACGGCCCAACGAAGTAACCGTGGGTGGGCGACGATACAGCGGCATACTGGTGCAATTGATCCGCAGCCCGCAGCCGCTGCAGTTGCTGAACCCCTGGGCGCCACCCGAGGCCGGTCCCGGCGAGCAGAATCTGGTGCGAGATCCCGTGACCGGCGCGGCTTCCGGACTGAAACTGCTGGCGATCAATTTCTGACCGACCCGGCGGAGCCGCCGGGTGCCGGGCGGGAAGCGATGCCAGTTCAGTGAAGGGCCGCCAGGAAGCAAATGGCCGACAAGCAACCGGGCTTCCCTTCACCGCCCCTGTAAAGCGTGAAGGCGGTGAGCCCGGCGAGGGGGTCGTTTGGGCCTTTGAAACGCGCGGATGTTTCGCAGGACCGGGCTGATCCCGCGAGGTGGTGACGCTTCCTGAACAGGGTCTTCCGACGCGAACTCCGCCGAATGTCACTTCCCCCCGAGACCTACCGCCGAAGCTGCAACCGGTAAAAGGCGGCCGGTCGGTCGGGAGAAACGGGAACGGACCATTGTGCGGCCGGACTGTCGGCCGGCCGGTCCCAGACCGTTTCCCAGTCCTGTAAGTTGGTCGAAACTTGCAAGACGCTGGCCACGGGTAGCTGCGGCAGATCCAGCCGAAAGCCGGGCGGGACAAGCTCCGGGACGACCTCGAGCCGGGGCCGACCCAGCACTTGGAGGCGCGCGGGCGGGCTGGTCACGGCGCCGGCGATGTTGCTGGCCACCAGGGCGTAAAGCCCGCTCTGCGCCGCGGTCAGTTGCGGCAGGAACAGCACTGCGTCCGTGGCCCCGGGCAACGGCGCGCCATTGAACAGCCACTGGTAGCGCAGCGGTGCCGTACCCACCGCGGACAGCTCAAATGCCGCAGACTCACCCTCGAAGCGCAGAAGGCTCTCCGGGCCGGCCAGGAACTGGGGCGGGCTGCCACGCAGCCGGCTGACCCGGAGCTCGAACCAAAGATCCTCCCGCGCACTTTCCAAAAGGTTGGTGACAAACCTTCGGATGCCGAGCTGGTAGATGGCCGTCCGTTCGGCAGCCGACAATGCGCGCGGGAAGAAAAAGAGATCGTCTGCCGCGAACCCACCCGCCCCGGGGTCCAGCCGCAACGCGACGACAGGGTGGACGGTTGGTTCCGGCAAGGATGCGGGCGTGGAGTAAACCGGCCCGTTGTCCATTTGGATGTTGGCGTTGGTTCCGTCGAACCAGGCAATCACCAGCCGCCACTGGCCGGCGCGGGTTCCGGGCGTTTGCTCTTGGACTTCGCTGTCGCCAAGCCGGAAGCGATAGCGATTGATCAAGGGACCCGTGTAGTAGAGTCGATACTCGCCCGCCTTTTCGATCGCTGTACGGGCAGCAGTGTTCACCAAACCGAAGTCCCACGCGAACCATCCGCCCACGGTGAATGGTCCCTGGGCCCGCAACGCCGGTTCGTCCGGCAGTTCCAACCAGCTGTCCGCCGCCGCGGTGTTGGAAACGCAGCCGAGCCAACGGCCGACGCCGCTTACGATGCCGGTTCCCACCGCGGTCCAGCCCAGCCCACCGCCCAGCCGTTCCCAGGGCGACTGCGGCTCGTCAAACGGCCAGACCGCCAACGGGGCCACGGGCAATGCGTAGTCATGGAGCTGCACCGCCAACAGGTTGGTTCCCGGGCGCAGGAGCTGCGGCGCGATGAAGAAATCCGCTTGCAGCGGCGGGCCGTCCACCAAGGTCGAGGGGGAGGTGTCGAATCCCAACGGCCCGGTCGGCAGATTCAGTCGGAACACTTCCTGACCATTCACAAACACTGCGGCGCCGTCATCGCATGCCAAGTGGCCTTCCAGCGGGACGTCAGGATCGTCCACGAGGAGTTCGGTAAAGAAAGCCGCGGTGGCAGGCGCCGTCCCATCCTCGCGCGCCAGGATCGTGGCGGCGTTGGAAGAGCCGTGGCCAAAGGGAGCCGGGCCCGTCCGCCAGCCTAGAAAACGTTCCGGGTCGAGAGGCCAGTCAGGAGCCAGCTCTTCCGTCGTCAGGTGGTAATGCCAGGAGGCGTTGCTCCCCAGGAGGGGTTCCCGCAGCAAATCCCAAACCACGGCCACGCGGACCGGGGCGCTGGTGACCATGCCGAGATCATTGGACACGACCACGTGATAAAGTCCCCGGGCTTCGGGCGGGGTGTTGCTGCGAAGAAAGGTCGGGCCCACGGGGCCGTCGCTCTGTACCAGTTCGCCGTCCTTGAACCAGAAAAACTCCAGAGGCGGCCGGCCCACCGCGACGACCGTCAGTACGGCAGGGTTGCCCAGGCGCACGGTTTGCGGGGCAGGGGGTACGACGATTTGGGGCGCAACGCTCCACGAGCCGCGCACCCTGGCCACGCGGCTGGTCACGGCACCGGCCACATTGCTGGCCACGACCCAATAGTCCCCCGGGGTGTCGATCCCCACCACGGGGACGCGCAGACGACCTTCCGGCGAGGACATCACGAGGGCCCCGTCCTTGTACCAGTGATAGACCGGCGGCGGCCACCCGAGGGCTTCGCAGCGCAGGATCATCGCCTCGCCGGGATCCACCACCTTGGCCACCGGCTCTTCCACCCAAAACGGTTCGGGCCCATGCAGTCTCTCCAGCGTTTCGGCCAGGGCCCGCCGGGCGGCCAAAAGCTGCCGGACGTCGAGCGTGTAATTGGTCAGGGCGCTGGCGACTTGCAGAGCTTCCGCGCGGGTGTTTTCAGCCGCGGCGACCGCCGGATGCACGGGCCCCCAACGCAGTGCCGCTTGACGCCGCAGTTCCCGCAGGAGCCAGAAATACTCCCGATCCTCCAAACCTTCCCGAATCAACTCCCAACGCAGCGAGTCGATGGGACCAGCCACGACCGGCTCCGACGGTGGGGTCTTGACCGGAGGATAGACGAGCACACCGTCGCCGTTGCCCATCGGCTGCCCCAGCTCGTTGAGCACCGTGGTTTGGGTCCACGGATCGATGGGTTGGTACTGGCGGTCGAGATACCAGTTGACGTCCCAGTACAGATCCCCCTGCAATCCATAACGCTCGGCCAACCAAAAGCGAATCCGGTGCGTGATGGCCGGGTGATCAATGAAATAGTTGGGCACGGGCCACTTCGGATAGGTGGCCACATACCACCAAACCTGTTCGCCGGCCTGAATCCGCTCGAACCATCGCTCGGACGTCGTGTTGAAAATACTGATCACGGCCAGGGGGACCCAGGCATTGACCAGACCGTACAGGTCCGGCAAGGGTTCCCGGGTCAGCAGCCGCCGGAGATCCGGCGCGGCATGGAGATGGACGTGCATGCCGGCTCGCACAAAGGGCAGCAGCGAGTCCGCGGGTTCGTCGATCCAGTAACTCAGCGCCCTGTCCATCCAGCCCTTTCGACGCAGGTTCTCGGCGATTCCCGACATCAGCAGAGTAAACAGCGAGTTGTACAGGGGCTCATATCGTGGCTGCTCGAAGATGCTCCACGGTTCGTCCATGAATACAAAGTCGCGAAAGCCGAACTCATCGAGGTAACGGGTCAGGGCCCGGTTGTAATTGGTGAAGTCATACGCAAACTGCCCCGTGCCCCAGCTCCACCGCAAAGGGGCGTAGCGCTGGGGAAACTGGGGCGAAACGCGATGCCTGCGAAAGTTGTCCATGTACAGGTCCCACACCCGGGCCCGTTGGGCATCGTCCAGGGGGCCGTGCCAGACGCCCGGGATGGCCACATCGTACAAAGTGCGCGTGTGAGTGACATCCGACAGCGTGAAGTCGAAGACGCGCAACCGAACGGGCACGCGAACGGGCTCCGACCACCCCTCGGCATCGATGCGGAGATATCCTGCGTAAATCCCGGCCGGCTGGGTTTTGGGCACGTATACCGTGATCCAAAAGGGCTGCTGCTGCCCGGGCGGGAGCGTCAGTGCTGCGGGCATGGGCAACAGCGGGTCCGGGTACCAGCCGGGGACCCCGCCGGCGTCGCTGGCATACTCGACCGGGACGTACTCGACCAAGCGCACCTCCACATTCGTGGCGGCGAACGTGACAGAGGCTTGCGTCGCGTAAGCCCAGTCCTGCTCCACCTGAACGGTCACGTTGGTCAGGCCCTGGTGGGGATAGAGGACCAACTGAAACGGTTCGTATTCGTTGCGGGCCGCCTCGATCCACACTGTCTCCGACGCGGCCCCGGGCAATGCACGATGCCGCCCCACCTTGTAAGGCGCCTCGCACCACCAGAGGCTGCAGTCGGGTGGGCTCGGCAGGCGATAGCCATAGGAGTCGTCATGAATCGGGGGCGTGCCGAGGGCCACCAGCCCCCACAAGCCCAGCCAGCCAAGAATCCACCTCCTGCGCTGCATACGCCGCGCAGCATAGCTCTGCTTGTTCGGCCGAACAAATGCAAAGGCCGGTCGTGGAGTCAACAGCCGGCTACCGCGGTTCGAGAGACTTCGAGGTTCTGAAGGGCAACGCGGTCCTCTGTACGGTTCGCGAACAGTTTCCGGTCTCACCGGAGCCTTTGGGTTGAAGCCGGGGCCGAATTGGCCTGTCCCCCGTCGCTCCGATCAGCCGCACGCGTGCCGCGATCGACCTGACCGGCCCCTGGCGACCCGCGCTTGCCTTCGCAGAGCGAGCGCGTCCTTCGCGCTGCAAGGCCCTCCGGCGTTCCGAGGCGGCAACCGGGGGAGCCCCTTGATCTCCAGCCCGCAGCCCCAAGGCCAAGGGGCGCGTCCCCGGAACCTCCGCGGGAGCTGTGGATGGGTCTCAACTTCACTTCGGCTGGAAATGCTCCCGGCCGGGCTCGAGACCGTTGGACGAAGGAGGGACGTGGATCCCCTGTGTGGCCGGCGAATGCAAGGCACCGGTCGCCAGCCCATCTCAGACAGAACGACCGCCGTTGTTCCGGCCGGAGCGGTTGCGCAGGCCTACGTAGCGGGCGAGCTCGCGGTGGAGCAGGGACACTCGCTCCACCTGGCCCTTCGCGGGAAAGCGCTGGTAGAACCCATCGACACGAAACTCCCGCTTCACCTCCGCCCAGGGCTGCAGCCGTTCCACCCAGCGGGCCAGCCGATCTTCCTCCGGCTGATCCTCCCCGGCAGCCACCAGGTCGGCGCACACGCGCACCATGGCTTTGAGCGTGACCGGCCGTGTGACCATGAACCCGTCGTTCCCCCATGCCTCGCCCCAAACGGCTTGCGCCGCTTTGAAGAAGTCCCGCAACACACGGTAGTAACGATCCGCTTCGGCAGCCGTGGCGTGATCCGAGCGCTGGCGCAGCCAACGATGGACTTCGTTGAACAACTCGGCCTGGAGAATCCACTTGTCCTTGTGGCTGCGCCCGCCCAGACGGTTGATGCGATACCGCAACGGGCTGTCGGACTCTCGATAGAGCCGGTCCACCACCATGGCGGCCAGGCGCCGGTCGGGCGTGGCCCAGGAAACCCGTTCGTACAAGTCCACCAGGTGGCTCTTGTTGATGCGGGTGGGGGTGGAGTTGATGATGACGAACATCTCGGCGGCAAAGTCCTCGCTTTGCCCATCGAATATGACGCAGGGTACGTGGATGGTGCGGGCCTCTTCGGGATGGGCCTGCGCATAGAAATGCAGTGCCGCGAGCCGGTGCTGTCCGTCGATGATGAGATACTTCTCCAGCGGCTGCTGCAGGTCCCCGACATCCGCCAGCTCGCCCAACGGCTGGAACTGAAGCCGCTCCGTGGTGAACAGCAGCACCGTCCCTGGGATGGGCGGTTGGGTCACCGCCGTCTCGTAAAAGTTCTTGATCGCTTTCACCTTGGCCCGGGCCAGCTGCCGCTGGAATGCCCTCTCGCTCCGTTCGATCTGCGCGATGAACTGCGCCACTTCGTCGTGGGCCTCGACGGGCGCCGGCGCAATGGAACCGCCCTCGCCGTAAAACCGCGTGATGAAACGAACCCGCTGCAACAGGTCCTCGGCCGGGAATGCCACGAAGTAGAAGGTGGCGTCCTTCTGACGAATGCGGGTGGCGATCATAGGTCGTTTTCAACTCTCGCGCTTGCACGGCCCGGAGTTGCGAACGGCCGGGCGTTGGGCCCGGGGCCCGTCCCGCTTCCGGCCCCTCCGCTGCGGGCGCGCGATCCGCATGCCACCAGCCTCCGGGCCCGCGTGCCGGCAGGGATCGCGGTCGCCGGCGCCGATCGGATCGCCGCCACCCGTCAACCAGGGGAAGTGCCGCCCGGGCTGCCTTTCGGCGGCCAGCCTAGGCGTACGGGTGGCGTTGTCAATGGGACACAGGCGGCCCGGCCATTTTTCCATTGGCCCGGCCGGTTCTGGCTTTCACACTCTCCGCTCGTGCAGCAGTTGAACATGGAGGAGATCCGCCGCGCCGTTCGGGCCGCCTTGGAGGAAGACGTGGGCCCGGGCGACGTCACCTCGCTGGCAGTGGTCCCTCCCGCGATCCGGGCGCGGGCGGTGGTGCGAGCGCGGGAATCCCTGGTGGTGGCGGGCCTGGCCTTCGCCCGGGAGGCGTTCCGGCAGCAAAGCCGGCTGGTCCGGATCGAATGCCGGGTGCGGGATGGGCAAAAGGTCCCGGCTGGCACGGTGTTGCTGGAGGTGTATGGACCGGCCCGGGCGTTGCTTCGGGCCGAGCGCGTGGCGCTGAATTTTCTCCAGCGCCTGTCGGGCATCGCCACGCTGACCGCGCGGTTTGTCGAGGCGGTGCGTGGCACCGGCGCCCGCATTCTGGACACACGCAAGACCACGCCCGGCTGGCGACGATTCGAAAAATACGCCGTGGTGTGCGGGGGCGGGCACAACCACCGCTTCGGGCTGCACGACATGGTGTTGATCAAGGACAATCATTTGCAAGCCCTGGCCGGGGCTCGCCCCAATCCCATTGCCGTGGCGGTGGCCCGGGCGCGACGGCGCTGGCCGGGCTTGGAGATCGAAGTCGAGGCAGACACCCTGGAACAGGTCGACCAAGCAGTTGCGGCAGGGGCCGACCGGATTCTGTTGGACAACATGTCGTTGACGGAACTGCGGCGGGCGGTCCGGCGCGTGGCCGGACGGGCAAGAACCGAGGCCAGCGGGGGGATTCACCTCGGCAACGTCCGCGCCGTGGCCGAGACCGGAGTGGACGACATTTCCGTGGGCGCGTTGACCCATTCGGCTCCGGCAGTGGACATTGGCCTGGATTTCGTCGGGCGATGACCACGGAAGCGCGGATTCTGGTGGCTTTGCGGGCTGCGGGGCCCGAAGGGGTCTCCGGGGCGGAGCTGGCCGAGCGGCTCGGGATCAGTCGCGCCGCGGTCTGGGCGCATATCGAGGAGCTGCGCAGCCTCGGCTTTGAAATCGAGGCCAGTCCCCACCGCGGCTATCGGCTGCTCCATTCCCCGGACCGGCTGCTGGCGGATGACCTGCTGGCGCGACTGGCCGGTCAGGTGCGCGTGGTGGGTCGGGAGATCCGGGTGTTCGCCCGTACGGCGTCCACCAACGACGTGGTCGAACGGCTGGCCCGCGACGGCGCTGCCGAAGGAGTGGTCGTGTTTGCCGAAGAACAAACCCACGGACGCGGTCGGTTGGGTCGCTCCTGGATTTCCCCGGCGGGCAAAGGATTGTGGTTTTCCGTCCTGCTGCGGCCCCGGTTGCGTCCCGATCAAGCCACGCAAATCACCGTGATGGCGGCCACGGCCTTGTGCCGTGCCTTGCAGGCCGAAACCGGCCTGCCCCTAGCCATCAAATGGCCCAATGACCTGACCTGCCAGGGACGAAAAGTGGCGGGTGTTCTCACAGAGCTCAGTGCGGACCCCGACAGCATTCGCCATGTCGTCGTGGGCATCGGCGTGGACGTGAATCTGGAACGCAAGGATTTTCCGGCCGACCTGCGCCAGCTGGCGACGTCGTTGCGGCTGGAGCTGGGACGGCCCTTGGACCGGCCGCCCCTGGCGGCGGCGGTGCTCCGCGCTCTGGACGACGACTACCGGCGCATTACCGCCGGCCAGTTCCGTGCCGTGGCCGACGAATGGGCCCGACAGTGCACCACGCTGGGGCGTCGCGTCACGATTGTATGGGGTGCCCGGCGTCTCGAAGGATGGGCAGAAGCCCTGGACGACACCGGCGCACTCTTGGTGCGCACCGAACACGGCCACTTGGAACGCGTCCTGGGTGGCGACGTCACCTTGGAACGCTAGACTTTTCTGCCCCCCGCCGCACGCGGGCGGTGCGGATCCCTCACCGCTCACCCGCCCGCAGCAGAGGCGCTCAGCGCACGGCCGGCACCCGCCGCAATGCCTCCGCCACGGTGGCGGCCCCGCTGCGTTCGATGTCGCGACTGTCCAAGATGTGGATCGGGAAGGGAGTGTCGGCCGTTTGTCCCATGCGCTTGACTTCACGCGGGATGTGGGAGCCGGTGATGACCCGCTTGGTTTCTCTGGGACCGGTCACTTTCACCAGCTTGGGCTGACGGACCATCTTGTCCTGCCGGACGGTCTTGTCCTTTGGCTGCTTCGGAGGCTGGGTTGCGTCCGACGCGGAAACCACCGCTCCACCTGCCAGGCCGAGGAGCAGTGCGAGCGCCCACGCCAGCGGGGAGGGCCAACCTCGGATCGGTTTGGTGGTTTTCATGGCCCCAACATAGCATGACTCACCTTCTAATGCACCCGGCTTCTTCCGCCCCGGCGGAGGATCAGCCCCCGCCGTGCATCCTGCCGCGTCGGCGACCCCACCACTCTTCGCCCCATTCCCTTGCTGGCGGGACAGCGCACCTCTTGTAGGACTTTTTCACCGGAGGCGCCAAAAACGCAGATCGCCACAAAAAAGCCGACCCCGCCACGGGACGGGGTCGGCCGTGCTCACCCGAGTCAGGTGCGATCAGAACTTCTTGGAGACCTGGACGTACCAGAACCGGCCGCGGGGATCGTGGATCGAAGTGTCATATCCCGCGACATCGTTGCTCGAGTCGGAGAACGGAGGATCCTCGTCGGAGACGTTCAGCACGCCCACGATCAATCGGACGTTGTTCAGCAGGTCGTACTTCATGTTCTGGAAGGAGTAACCGGCCTGCAGGTCGAACGTCCACAGATCGTCCACGTACTTGTAGCGGATCTGATTGTCCTGGTCGTACTCGCCAATGTAGTTGGCGGTGAAGCTGAAGGTGAAGCCCTTGTAGTCCCAGGAGAGAGTGCCGTAACCACGCCACTCCGGAACGCTATACGACCCTGCATAGTGGATGGTCGGATCTCCCGGTCCCGGAATCTCGTCGAATTTGTAGAGCCAGGAGGCACTGGCATCCAGCGTGAATTCTCCCCAGGACTCGGTCGGATAGACATACCGAATGCCGAAGTCCAAGCCCTCGACCTCGCGTTCGGCGATGTTCTCGTAACCGCTGATGATCTTGACGATCGTGCCCGGGATGCCCTGGGCAATGTCCTGGGCGGTCGGCGGGTTGCGGATCACGCGGCCGGGGAACAGGGCCTCGTTATCCAGGATCCGCTGTGGATCCAGATCCTCGATTTTGCCCGTCTGCTTGATGTTGAACCAGTCCAGCGAGAGGGTCAGGTTCTTGATGGGCTCGACGGCAAAGCCCGCTGTCCAGGACCGGGCCTCCTCGGCATCCAGGTTGGGGTTCCCACCGCGTTCGATCCGGTACTGCAGGTTGTTCTCTCCGCGGGCAGGATCGCTCAAGAAATCGAAGGACGTGGACCTGCCCTGGAAGAGTTCCACCAGCGACGGGGCGCGGAAGCTTTCCGCATACGTGCCGCGAAGCACGACCTGGTCGAGGGGCTTCCAGCGAATCCCCACTTTCGGGTTGGCCGTGTTGCCAAAGTCCGAATACTGCTCAAACCGACCGGCTGCCTGCACCTCGAACTCCTTTACCCCGGGGAAGGTTAGATCCTGGCCCAGCAGCGGAATGCGGGCCTCGATGTAGCCGGCCCAGGCATCGCGGCTGCCGGCACCGGAGGTCCCGCCCGAGCTGACAATGTGACCGCCTTCGGAGAAAGGATCCGACAGGTCCTTGACGTCTTCGCGGCGGTACTCACCGCCCACGGCCAGGCCGACGCGGCCGGCGCCCCAGTCGAGAGGAAGCGTACCGCTGGCTCGAATGTCCGGGCTCCACAGGGTGGAGGTACCGGAGCGGAAGGTTCGGACCTTCAGGCTGTTGATGACTTCCGGCGAGTTGATGCCTTCGCCCGCGCCGAACACGTTGAGTGCGGTGGCCGGATCGGTGGAGCTGAGCGCGTCGCGCAAAGCTTGCGCAGAAATGAAGTTCTTGCCGATTTCCAAGGTGCGGCTCTCGCTCCACAGGAAGGCGGTTTCGGCGGTCCAGTCTCCGCCCAGCTCGATCTTCAAACCGGGCAGTAGGCGAATCGCATCGGTTTCACCTTCGTCGATGCGCGGGCCCGCCTCGGTGATGCGGTACCGGAACGTCACGTCCTGACCGAACGGGTTGTACGGGTTGCCCGCCGCCACCGTGAAACCATCCAGATCGCCGAAGACCGGCGTGGGCGCGGCGCTGACTTCATAATTCACGCGACGCACCGAGGCTTCCAAAAAGGCCTTGACTCTCTCCACCACCTGATAGTCGATCGCCGCAAAGGCGCCGTAACGCGTCGTGTCCGGGAACGCCGAGATCCACGGATTGAAGTCATATCGGTTCAGGCCCGGATTGGCCACGATTTCAAGGGCGGTCGGGCGCCCGGGCACAGCGGGATTGGACGGAACCCGATAGCGGCCGGAGCCATACACCGTTCCGTCGGGAGCGGTCCACGGACTGGTCAGGATGATGGTGCCGGGATTGCCGGAGGAACTGCGCAGATCCACACCGCCCCGCGCGCTCTGGTTGGCAGACCTGGAGAAATCGCGATCCCGGTAGAACAGCGCGTTGCGGCTGAACCAGTCGGCAATCACCAACGCACTGCCCTTTTCGGTAAGCACGCCCCAAGCCGCGCTGTACGACTGCTCCAGCATGTCGTCGCCCCGGGTGACGTTACCGATCCGTGCCGTGACTTCCGTTCCCGTGAACTCCTTCTTCAGAATGATGTTCACCACGCCGGCGATGGCGTCGGAACCATAGAGTGCCGAAGCACCATCCTTGAGGATCTCGATGCGCTCCACGGCCGCCAGCGGGATGCTGTTCAGGTCCACAAACTGATCGGTGATGTTCTGCGCAAACCCATAACTGGCCAACCGGCGACCGTTCAGCAGCACCAGGGTGGCATTGGGGCCCAGGCCGCGCAGCGAAACGGAAGCAGACCCTTTCGAGAACGAATTGCCCCCCAGGAAGCTCTCGTTGAACTGGCCGGCGTTGTTCTGGGGCATGCGCTGGAGCACATCACTGACCGTCGCAACCCCGATCTTCTGAATCTCGGCCGCGGTCAATACCTTCACCGGCGACGGACTTGCATTGACGTCCACGGTGGGGATGTAAGACCCGGTGATGATGACCGGCCTCATGGTTTCGGGTTGTTCCGCTTCTTGCGCGATCGCCGACTGTCCCACGGCCCACAGCACGCCTGCTGCACACAAGACACGCGGAGCCCCCTTGAGCTTCTGCAATGCGTTGTTCGTCATAGGATGGTTGACTGGTTCTGGGTTTTGCAGTCTCAGCTTGAGCGCGTTCATAGCCGGGACGCGACCCTTTGACAAGCTTTTTCTTAGGAAAACCTCAAGAAACCCTTGAATACCCGCACCCAGCCCCTCCCGGATGGGTCATGCAGTTTTGCTTAACCCAAACCTCCCCTCTCTATTCAGGCACTGTTGGGACGAGGGCGGAGGCACCCGGCGAAATCGGGCTCCGACTGCCCTTTCTCCCCACCTCCCGGGGTCCAAAGGGACATGCGACTGCCGAATCACTTGAGCCTCCGCTGTGCCTTCTCCATTCCCCCTTGGCCATGGTTGGGATCGGAGGCACCGGCCCCCAAGCCCTTCCGAAACGGGGACCTTCACGGCCTGACGCCCGACTCGTTGGCCCGGTCCACGACTTTCCCCCGCCGCCAAGACACTGTCGATCGCACGGAGGGGTTGGGTCAGAAGGCACCTCTTCTCCAACTCCAAAGTCTGCACCATGGGCGTCCACCTCCCCATATCCATCCAAGCGCCGCGCTCTGCCGAGCGAGGTCGAAACCGCCATGATCATGGCAACTTCCGGGCCGGGGTCACCCCTTGGTGCATTCCTTCGACCCCTCGGTCCCGTCCGCAGCAAGGCATGCCCATGGACTCTGACCAGCCCTCGAGCTCGGAAACCAAATGCAACCGCGGCTGTTCGCGAGATGGGCCTCTCGAGTTCTTCCCGCTCCGGCATTTAGGTGTGTCCCACGCATCAGCGGGGTCACGCGGCGCCCCCGTTCCCACCGGTTCCGAGCAAGTCGCTTGACGGCAGCGGGTCCGAGGGTCAGTCTCGGGTTCATGAACAAGCCCGGGGCCAGGTTCGGTTGGGTTCTCTTGGTCTGCCAGGTCATCCTCTCCTCGTGGGCCTCGACCTCGGAGCCCCCAGGTTCTCCCGGGTCCGGAACTCCCGCGTGGGTGCCCGAATCCCTCCGCCCTTGGATCCCGTGGGTTCTCCACGGGCTCGAGGCCCAGAATGCTCCGCCGCGCTGGGATGACGCAAACCAGCGACGCACGATCTGGCCCGGCCGATTGCAACTGGAGGTCACCGCCGCGGGAGCGCGGTTCGCCCTCGAAGTGCAGGTGTTTGCGGAATCGTGGGTGCCGCTGCCCGGCGATGAGAGCCTCTGGCCCCAGGAAGTCGTGGCCAACGGAAAACCCCACCCCGTGGTGCTTCGCCAGCAACGGCCGACGGTACGCCTGACGCCCGGACAGTGGCGCTTGGAAGGGTCGTTTCGCTGGCGCCAGATCCCGTTGCGGATGGCCGTCCCGACCGAAATCGGACTGATCGAACTCACGTTGGAAGGGCAGCGGGTATCTCACCCGTCCTGGGACGGCACCGGCTGGCTCTGGTTCCGAGCCCCACCGGCACCGGCGGAACCACAGCAGCAACCGGATTTCCTGGCTGCTGACTGGTTTGGCGTGTTGGAAGATGGTCACCCCCAGTGGCTGCGTGTGGAAGTGCAATTGTCCGTGGCCGGGCGCCCGCGGGAGGAGACGGTGGGAACGGTGTTGCCCGAAGGCTGGCAACTGGCCCAGGTCCGCAGTCCCATCCCGGTGCTGGTGGACGAACAGGGACGGCTTCGGGCGCAAGTGCGGCCCGGTCAATGGCAGGTCCATCTGGATGCGTTTCGGATCGGGCGAAAGGAAGAGCTGCAGTTCGGTTCCGACGCCCGACATCCGGGCGGGGTCGTGCTGATCGGACTACAGGCCAACCCCGCATTCCGGGTGGTCGAACTCGAGGGCGGGGACCAGGTGGATGCCTCCCAAACCCGTTTCCCGGAACGGTGGCGGGGTCTGCCCGTGTACCGATGGGATACCCGACGGGTCCTGCGGATCGTGGAACGCATGCGCGGCCAGGGATCCGGCCCGACCCGTCGGCTGACTCTGCAACGGGAATGGTGGTTGGACGAGGACGGCCGCGCACTGACGTTCCGCGACGTGATTGCGGGCAACGGTCAGACGCTCTGGCGGCTGGATGTGGCCGAGGGGGTCGAGCTGGGTTCGGCCCGGCTGGGCGAAGAGAGGCTGCTTCTGACCCGGAACCCGCTGACGGGCCGGGCCGGGTTCGAACTCCGCGTGCGTGAGTTCGCCGCCGAATGTGTGGGCCGGCAGCCGGTTCGGGGGCCGATGTCGGCCACTGGATGGATGGTGTCGGCAGACGAGCTGAGCGGTGTCCTGCACCTGCCCGTGGGATGGCGTCTGCTCGCGTTGTGGGGGCCGGACCGAGTGCAAGGGGACTGGCTGCGGAAGTGGACGTTGCTGGACCTGTTTGGTGTGCTCATTTTTGTTCTGGCCGTGCGGCAACTCCTGGGGTGGCGAGCAGGGGCGCTGGCGCTGGTGGCTGCGGTGCTTGCTTATCACGAGCCCGGGGCGCCCCGGCTGGTCTGGTGGGTGGTATTGGTCTTGTTGGCCCTGCTGCGTCTGGTGCGCACGGCCCGGGCCGAACTGGCCCTGCGTGCTGCCCAGGCTGTCGCACTGCTGTGGCTAGGGATTGCCCTCGTGCCATTCGTGGGTCGGCAACTCCAACAAGCGCTGTATCCCCAGCTCGAATGGGTCCCCGGTGCGGGTCCGTCTCCCGTGACCACGCTGCCAGCCGCAGCCGCCGTCAAGGAGCCCGAAGCGATCCAGCCCCGCAGGAGGGCCGTCTTGCCATCTGCCTGGCGAAAAGTGGAACTGGGCGCCGCATTTGAGGCGGCCGCTCCCGATCGTGCGGCGGATGCCGGTCTCGCGGCGAATCTGGCACAGGATCTTTCTGCCCGGATTCAAACCGGGCCGGGCGTGCCCGAATGGACGTGGCGCAGGGTGGAGTTCCAATGGAACGGGCCGGTCCAACCGGATCAGACGGTACGCTGGTGGCTGATACCGCGCTGGCTGGAGCGATGCCTGAGCACGCTGCGGGCACTGTTGTTGTTGTGGCTGGCGCTGGTCCTGGTGCGTGCCTCCGGCCGCTCTGCTGCCAGCCGGCCCCTAGGCGCGGTGGCCCCGCCCCAGGCTTCCCGACCCGCCGCAGGTGGTTCGGCCGCCGTGGTGTTCACCACGTTGTTGTTGGTCCTCGGGGGGCCGCGGCCGCTGTCCGCGTCCGAATTTCCGCCGCTCGACCTGCTCAATCAGTTGCGGGAACGTCTCCTGGCCGCTCCCCCGGCCTTTCCGGGCGCAGCCGAGATTCCCTTCGCCACGCTGACGCTGACCAATCGACACCTTGTGTTGGAAAGCCGCATCGAAGCCGCGGCGACGTGTGCGGTGCCGTTACCGGCCCGGTTTGCCCAGTGGTCCCCTCTCCGCGTGACCCTGGACGGGGCGCCGGTGGCGGCTTTGCGGCGTGAAGACAACTCTTTGTGGGTCGTTGTGTCCCCCGGCGTCCATCACGTGCGTCTGGAGGGCTTCCTGGCCGAAGTGGACGAGTGGGTGTGGTCGTTCCTCTTGCGGCCGCGTCGTGTGGCGGTGCAGGCCCCCGGGTGGACCCTCACCGGCATCGACCCGGAAGGTGTCCCGCAATCGCAGGTGTTTTTCCAGCGCGTGGCCGCCGAGCCCGGCGCACGAGCCCGAACCGCCCAATCCACCGCCTACGATCAGCAACCGCTTGTCCCGGCGTTCGAAGTGCTTCGAGAGTTGGAGCTGGGTCTGCGCTGGAAGGTCCGGACGCGGGTGCGTCGGTTGTCCCCGCCGGTGAGGGCGGCGACGGTGGCCGTGCCCATCCTGCCGGGGGAACAGATCCTCACCGGCGGCATCACGCCCAAGGAGGGTCGGGTGGAGGTCAACCTGGGTCCCGGGCAGGCAGAATTCTCCTGGGAAAGCGAACTGGCCCCGGTGGAGGTCCTCGTATTGGAGGCACGCGCTGACGACACGTGGGCGGAGCAGTGGCGGCTGCTGGCGGGTCCGGTGTGGAACGTGGCGTTCGAGGAGCTCGCCCCGGTTTATGAGGAGGGCCGAGACCTAGCCCCGGTTTGGCGGCCGTGGCCCGGAGAGAAAACGCGTCTGCGTGTCTCGCGTCCGGAGCCGATCCCGGGCGCGACCCTGACGGTGCGTTCCGTCGATCACGTGACCGACGTGGGACATCGACTGCGCACAACCCGCCTGCGACTGCGCGTCGTTTCAAGCCTCGGTCAGGACTTCGTTTTGGAACTCCCCCAGGGGGCGGAGATCGAGTCGGTGCAGCGCGACGGGAACAGCCTGCCGCCACAGCGGGTGGGCCATCGGCTTCTGGTCCCGGTGGTGCCGGGCGAGCAGGAAATCATGGTTTCATGGAAAGAGTCCGAACCCTTGCAGTCCCGCATCCGCGCGTCGGCTGTGGGATTGCCGGTGGAGGCCGCCAATGTCCAGCAGGTAGTACGGTTGCCAACGGATCGATGGGTGCTTGGCACGCGGGGACCTGTGCTCGGGCCGGCCGTGCGCTTCTGGGCTGTCCTGGCGTTGGCGGCTGTGATGGCCGTGATCCTGAGCCGGCTCAAGGCCGGCCCGTTGGGTCATTTCGGATGGTTTTTGCTGCTTGTTGGATTGACCCAGGTGCCCGTGTGGGTGGCATGGTTGGTGGTGGTCTGGTTCGCGGGGCTCCAATTGCGGGGCAGCTGGAATCTGGTGGAGCAGCGCTGGTGGCTGGCAGACCTGTTTCAGGTCCTCCTGGTGTTCCTGACGGTGATGGCGTTGGCGGTGCTCTACATGGCGGTCTCTGCTGGTCTCCTGGGTCGGGTGGAGATGTTCATCACGGGAAATGGCTCAACGACCTGGGAGCATCGCTGGTTCAGCCCGCGCACCGGCCCTCATTTACCCCTGCCCGAGGCGTGGGCGGTATCGCTTTGGTGGTACCGGCTGGCCATGTTGGCCTGGGCATTGTGGCTGGCAGTATCGCTGCTGCGTTGGCTGCGATGGGGGTGGATCCAGTTCAGTACCGGGGGCTGCTGGTTGTGGCCGCCGAGGCGGAAGCCGCCGGCAACGCCGCCAAGCTTGGGAGCTTCTCTCGCCAGTCCGACCCCGCCGGCATCGGGCGAGCAGCGTTGATGTTGCACGTCTGCGGTTCCACCCGGCCCGGGCCGCTCCGTTGCGAGGGGACGCCCGCAGGCGAGCCTGCATCATCCGCACTCCGCAGCCGGACCTCGGGCGCCTGACGGCGTCGCGATTCCCAAGCGATGCGATGGTGGTCCCGAGGCTGGAAGAAGCCGGCGTTGCGGTCTGGCCTTGCGCCGGGGTTGTCGGGCGCGAATTGCTGTCCCCCTCCCCTGCCAATGGGAACAGCGGGGCGCCTTCGGGCTCGCGGTTCGTTGGCCGCAGGCTAGATTTGGGAGCATCGATGCACACGATCTACTGCGATTACAACGCCACCACTCCTCTGGACCCGGAGGTGCGGTCGGCGATGTGGCCGTTTTTGACGGAGATCTGGGGCAATCCGTCCAGCCTTCATCAATACGGCCGCCGTGCCCGCGCCGCGCTGGACGAGGCGCGTGAACGGGCAGCTGCCGTCTTGGGTGCCAAGCCGAGCGAGATCATCTTCACCAGCGGGGGGACCGAGAGCGTGAACCTGGCGGTGCTGGGAGCGGCGCGCGCGCTGCGGGACAGGGGGCGGCACCTGATCACTTCGGCCGTCGAACACCATGCCGTGCTGGAGGCGATGGCGCACCTGGAGCGGCACGAGGGGTTTCGCGTGACCAGGTTACCCGTGACCCGCGAGGGTTTCGTGGAGCCGGAGCGCCTCGCCGCGGCGTTCGAACCCGACACGGTCCTGGTGTCCATCATGGCCGCCAACAACGAAATCGGCACGCTCCAACCGGTACCGGCGCTGGCTGCTCTGTGCCGGGAGCGGGGCGTCTGGTTCCACACGGACGCCGTCCAGTTTTTCGGGAAGATGCCCTTCACCTCGGTGAGGGATCTCGGGGCCGACCTGGTGTCCCTTTGCGCCCACAAGTTTCACGGTCCCAAGGGGGCCGGGCTGTTGTATGTGCGCTCGCCATTGCGGGTACAGCCGTTGCTGTTCGGCGGGCCGCACGAGAACGAGAACCGGGCCGGCACCGAGAACCTCCCGGCAATCGCGGGTCTGGTGGCTGCGATGGAACGCTTCCTGCGGCCGCCGGTCTTCGACCCAGCAAGGCTCCAGTCGCTCACCGATTCGCTCGCCGCGGAGCTTTTGTCGATCCCCGGCGTTCATCTGCTGAGCCCGCGGACGGCGCGCCTCCCCAACACGCTGGCAGTGGCCGTCGAGGACCTCGACAGCGTCACATTGGTGGCCGGACTCGACCTGGAGGGTGTCTGCGCCTCGGCAGGATCTGCATGCTCGGCCGGTGCCATGGAGCCCTCGCACGTGGCAATGGCCCTCGGTGTTCCGCCCCAGGTGGCCGCCGGACTGGTCCGCTTCTCCCTCGGTCGCGACAACACTCCGGACGACGTGCCCCGAATTGCCGAGGCCTTCCGGCGGGTGGTCGAACGTGCAAGAACTTGTGGATAACCAGTCCAACGGAGTGCGAACAATGGAGGAACGTCCTGAACAACTTCGCCCGAGAACGCCCGGCACGCACCTTGTCCCCGGGTTATCGACCATGGATCAGGGCCTGATTTCCCCGCCTTTCCTTGACACCTGCGCGCATTCTGCCTTATTCACAACCCCTAAGAATACGGCGGTTTTGAAAGCTCGTTGAACCCTAGTAGCCCAGGCAGCGCATGAACCTGACCATCGCCAAGGAGCACCTCCTGAGCGGACTGCAAGCCGTGCAGAACGTGGCCGGGGGACGCACGACGCTTCCCATCCTGCACAACGTTCTGCTGCGCGCACAACCGGGTCAGCTTGAACTGACCGCCACGGACCTGGACATGACCGTCTCGTGCAGTGTACCGGCCACCGTGGGCAGTCCGGGTGCCACGACGGTCCCCGCAAAGACACTTTTCGGCATCGTCCGCGAGCTCAACGGCCTCGAGATCGAGATGGAGGTGGACGAGAAAAACACCTGCAGTTTGCGGGCTGCGTCGTCCTACTATCGACTGCGGGGCATCAGTGCGGATGAATTTCCTCCGTTGCCTGTGTTTCCCAAGGCGCAACAGGTCGAGCTGCCCCGGGAGCGCCTGGCCGGGATGTTGCGCAAGACCTCGTTTGCCATGTCCACCGACGAGTCCCGGTACGTGCTCAATGGCGTGTTCTTCAGCCTCAAGGAGCACAAGCTCACCTTGGTGGCGACCGACGGTCGTCGCCTGGCGCTGGTGGAGGAGGAGGTGGACCTGCCGGAGCAGGGACAGGGGGAGTTCATTCTGCCGGCGAAGGCCGTGGGCGAGATGGCGCGGCTCCTTCCGGGCCCGGGGAACGTGCTGGTCCGCTTTGCGGAGAACCAGGCGGCTTTCGAGTTCAAGGACGAGAAGGGCGCTCCGGTACTGCTGATCACGAAGCTGGTGGAGGGCCACTATCCCAATTACCGGCAGGTCATCCCGACGGAGGCGCGCGAACGAGTCACGTTGCCCCGCGAGGAATTCTTGCACGCGTTGCGTCGCGCCGAGTTCATGACCAGCGACAAGGCCAACTCGGTGAAACTCACCTTCACGCGCAATAATCTGGCGATCACGGCCAATTCACCCGACGTGGGGGAGGCACGGGAGAGCCTGGCGATCAACTATGCCGGCAACGAACTGGCCATTGCGTTCAACCCGCGCTACCTCATCGAACCGTTGACGGCCCTGACCGAGTACGATGAGGTCTTCCTCGAGCTCACGGACGAGCTGAGCCCGGGCGTCCTCAAGGTCAACGGCCCGTTCCTCTACGTCGTGATGCCCATGCGCCTGACGTAGCGCTGCGGGCTGGTGCACTGCGGCTTCGCCAGATGAACTGCCTGGTCACGGCCGGTCCAACCTGGGAGCCCCTGGACCGCGTGCGCAGGCTCACGAATCTCTCCACGGGCCGATTGGGCATCGAACTCGCCAACGCGCTCGCAGAGGCCGGACACCGGGTGACGTTGCTGCTGGGTGAACTGGCCACGTGCAGCCTCCCCGCCCGCGCCGCGGAGCTGCGCCGATTCACGACCACGGAGAGTCTGGAGCGTTTGTTGCAGGAGTGCAGCGGGACAAGGTTCGGTGCCGTCTTCCATGCCGCCGCGGTTAGCGACTACAAGCCGGGCACCGCGTGGCAAATCGGGCCGTCCGGGCTGCGCCGCCCAATCACGGCTGGAAAGATTCCCACGGAGCTGGGGCCGATTTGGGTGGAGCTGATCCCCACGCCCAAACTCATTGCCTCGCTGCGCCGCTGGTTTCCGACCGCCTGGTTGGTGGGCTGGAAGTACGTCGTGGACGGCAACCCTCAAGAGGCAGTCGCAGAGGCGCGTGCCCAACTGGCGCGGTACCGGACCGACGCCTGTGTGCTCAACGGGCCTGCGTGTGGCGAGGGTTTTGCGATTGTCGAACACGGGGGAGAGCCGCTTTGGCTGGCCGACCGCACCGCGTTGTGTGCCGAGTTGGTGAGGCGGTGTGCTGGAAGAGGCGCAGCCGCTGTTTAGAATGCCGGCCATGGCTGTGCCGATCAGGTTCGAGGGGGGCACGCCCGCGGGCGCGCCGTGGGATTCCAGGGCGGCACGAGTGCGCCCCGATGCCGGGTTTCATTCAGGCTGGTGCCCGGCCCGGAAGTTTGCGCGTGTCTTGGGCTCCTCGTAAACTGCCGCTGGTGCCCGGCAGCCGGTTCGTAAGATCGCGACCCGCCTGCCGGTGGCGGTCCCGGTGTGGGCTTCGGGCTGCCCATGGAGCGCCGCGGCCCAGTTGCCGGCTGTCCAGGGCCATGGCGGCTTGGCGCGGCAGCCTCGTCAACGCCGCAGGCCCGAGGGAAACTTTGCGATATGAAAACCCGGGTGGTCATCGTGGGGGCGGGGGTGATCGGACTTTCCACAGCGTGGTACTGCGTCCGCCGGGGGATGGACGTCTGCGTTTTGGATCGGAACGGACCGGAGCGGGACGGCTGTTCCTTCGGCAACGCCGGGCTCGTCGTGCCGAGCCATTTCATTCCGCTGGCGGCCCCCGGCATGGTGAAACTGGCTCTGAAATGGATGTTCCGCCCCGACTCGCCATTTTACGTGCGGCCGCGGTTGGATCCCGGGCTGTGGGGGTGGGCGTGGCGCTTTTGGCGAGCGGCCACCCGGGCTCACGTCGAGCGAGCGGCCCCCGTGCTGCGGGACCTGCTTCTGGCAGGTCGACAGGCGTTCGAGCAACTGGCCGCGAACGCCGGCCCGGAGCTCGGGCTCGAAAAAAAGGGACTCCTGATGCTTTGTGCCACCGGGCACGGGCTGGAAGAGGAGGCGAAAGCCGCGGCCCAGGCGCGGCAACTGGGAATGCCCGCCGAGGTCTTGGACGCCGAACAGGTGCGGCGCATGAATCCGGGCCTCCAACTGCAGATTGTTGGAGCCGCGTTCTATCCGATGGACTGTCATCTCAAACCGGAGCGCTTCATGAGCACGCTCCAGCGCATGAGTGGCGAGGCGGGGGCGAGGTTTCTCTGGCAGGCGGAAGTGCAGGATTGGGTGGTGCAGGCCAACCGCATCCGGGGGGTGCGCCTCCGAGACGGCAGCACCGTCGAGGGGGATGCCTTCGTCTTGTCAGCGGGCGTGTGGTCCGCCGAACTGGCTGCCAAACTCGGGCTCCGACTGCCCTTGCAGGGGGGCAAGGGTTACAGTCTGACCCTTCCCGCGCCGCGCCAGCGGCCCCAGATGGGCTGCCTCTGCACGGAGGCCCGCGTGGCGGTCACCCCGATGAACGGCGCGCTGCGCGTCGGCGGAACCATGGAGCTGGTGGGCACGGATCCGTCCATCAACCCCGTGCGGATCCGCGGCCTCGTCAATTCTTTTTGCCGGTACTTTCCGGATTTCCGTCCGGAGGATTTCGACCGAATTCCGCCCTGGGCCGGCTTGCGGCCCTGCTCGCCGGACGGCCTACCCTACCTCGGGCGCCCGAGTGGCTGGGAGAATCTGTGGATCGCCACCGGGCATGCAATGTTGGGATTGAGTCTGGGGCCCGCCACGGGACAATGGCTGGCGGAGGCGATTGCCGGGCGGCGCTCGGAGAGCGCGCCGCCTTTGCTGGCGCCCGACCGCTACCACTGAGACCGCGCACATCATGAAGGCAAAGCAATCCACCATGCGCTGGGAGGGCGTACTGCCCGCCATCACGACCCCGTTTCGTGCCGATGGGCAGGTGGACCATGAATTCCTGAGGCGCCATGCACGGTGGCTGGTGGACCACGGTTGCACGGGGGTGGTCGCCCTCGGGTCCCTCGGGGAAAGTCCCACCCTGCGTTTTGAGGAAAAGGTGGCCATCTTGCGCACGGTCGTTGATGCCCTCAAAGGCCGTGCCGCCGTGGTGGCCGGTATCGGCACACTGAGCACCGCCGAGGCGGTGGAACTGGCCCGCGAGGCCGAGAGCATCCGTTGCTCCGGGCTCATGATTCTGCCGCCCTACGTGTACGCCGGCGACGCCCGTGAGATGTTGAGCCATGTGGAGAGCGTGCTGCGAAGCAGCGGCCTCTCCGGCATGCTTTACAACAATCCCATCGCCTATCGGACAGATTTTTTGCCCGAGCAGATCGCGCAGTTGGCGGAACGGAACCCCAATCTGCACGCCGTCAAGGAATCCAGTGGCGATGTCCGTCGGATTACCGCGTTGCGGGCCTTGTGCGGGGAGCGACTGGCGCTGCTGGTGGGGGTGGACGACCTCATCGTGGAAGGGGTGCGCGCCGGGGCGGTGGGATGGATCGCCGGGCTGGCCAACGCCCTGCCGCGGGAATCGGTGGCGCTCTTCGAACTGGCCCGTCGCGGTCCGGAATCCCGGCTGGAAACGCTGTACCAGTGGTTTCTTCCCCTGCTCCGCCTCGACACCAGCAACAAATTCGTGCAACTGATCAAACTGGTCCAACAGGAGACGGGTACGGGCAGCGAGCGCGTGCGACCGCCGCGCCTGCCCCTGGCAGGTGCCGAGCGCAAAAGGGCGCTGGAACTCATCCGCCGCTGCCTCGCGCAACGACCCAAAGACGCGACCGCTTGCACGCGTTCTCGACCATGATCCGGGAAGCGATTCGTCCCGCCCGTGGCGCCGGACCTGCGCGGCTGCGAAGAACCGGCACGCGAGGTCGCGGTCGCGTTGGACCGCTTTGCACAGGGTTCGCGCCGGAGAGCCTATGAAACTGGAGGGTCTGTCCTTGATCGGGCATGGTTGCGCAGAGCCGAAAGGTTCGCCCACTCGTGCGGTGAACCCCGCCACCGGGGAGAACCTTGAGCCCGCGTACTACTGGGCCGACGCTGCCGACGTGGATCGTGCAGCGCGCCTAGCCTGGGAGGCCTTTCGACAATTCCGGTTGTGGCCCGCGGCGGAACGCGCCCGGCTGCTGCGGCGCATTGCCGAGCTGATCGAGGCCACAGCACCGGAGATCCAACAGCGCGCCCACCTCGAAACCGCGCTGCCGCCGCCGCGGCTGCGGGCCGAAACCGCCCGCACCTGTCACCAGCTCCGACTGTTTGCAACGCTCATCGAACAGGGCTGGTGTTGGGATGCCCGCATTGACCATGCCGATCCCACCCGACAGCCCCTGCCCAAGCCGGATGTGCGGTCGCACCTCATTCCCCTCGGACCGGTGGCCGTCTTCAGCAGCAGCAACTTCCCCTTGGCGTTCTCGGTGGCCGGAGGGGACACAGCCTCGGCCCTGGCGGCCGGGTGCACCGTTCTGGTGAAGGCCCACCAAAACCACATGGGCACCTCGGAAATCGTGGGACGTCTCATTCAACAGGCTGTGCGGGAATGCAACGCTCCGGAGGGCACCTTCGCCCTGCTGTTTGGCCGGGGCTCGGAAATCGGCCAGGCGCTCGTGCGGCATCCCCTGGTCAAAGCGGTGGGCTTTACCGGATCGCGCCAGGGCGGGCGGGCACTCATGGACGCGGCCGCGGCGCGCCGGGAACCCATCCCGGTCTATGCCGAGATGGGCAGCATCAACCCGGTCTTCCTCCTGCCGGGGGCACTTCGTCAAAATGCGGAAACCATCGCCGCGGGGCTCCATGCCTCGCTGACCCTGGGGGTGGGACAGTTCTGCACCTGTCCGGGACTGGTTCTGGCCCCGACCGGTCCCGACACGGATCGGTTCCTGGCAGCGCTGCAGCAGCGCATGGAAAACACGCCACCGGGAGTCATGCTCACCGCGGAGCTGTGTGCCGCTTTCCATGCCGGGGTGCGAAGGTGCCTGCAAATCCCGGGGGTGCAACGCCTGACGTCGGCGCGGGCCGAGTCCGACCCGGCCGGGACCCGTGCCGCAGCCACCTTGTTGACCACCACCGCCGAGGTTTTCCTTGCTCACGAGAGTCTCATGGAGGAGGTGTTCGGGCCTTCGACCCTGGTGATCCTGTGCAGGGATTTTGCGCAAATGTTGGCAGTGGCAGAGAGCCTCGAGGGCCAGCTCACCGCCACGCTGCACGCCACGCCGGAGGAGTTGATCGAGCACCGCGACCTGGTCCGGGCGCTCGAACTGAAGGTGGGTCGCCTCATCTTCAACGGGTTTCCCACCGGGGTCGAGGTGTGCCACGCCATGGTGCATGGCGGTCCCTACCCGGCCACGTCCGACGGCCGGTCCACTTCGGTCGGTACCCGGGCCATCCTTCGCTTCCTGCGTCCCGTGTGCTACCAAAACTTTCCCGACGCGGCGTTGCCCGAGACGCTGCAGGAGGCCAATCCGCTGGGCCTGTTCCGCATTGTGGACGGCCAACCCACAGGCCCTGCGGATCGCTCCTCTGCCAGCCGGTGAGGGGCTCGCGCCCGCAGCCGCTGTGTTCCCCGGGTGCAGGGCCCGGCGGCATTCCGGGTCGGCGGTTCTTGCGCGGCCCCGCGCGGGCGAGGACAACGTCCCGCAGCCTTGGGCCCAAGGAGCTGCCAGATCGACCCGAGCCCATCGCCCCGGGCCCGGGCCGGCCCCGCAGCCCGTTCCTATGACCGGCGAATTCCCCAGCAGAACGGATCCGCCGGGTCCAGACGCAGACGCCCCTCCGCGTTTACGTGGGCCGACCCGGTGATCACGGGCTCGATCCAGCCGCGTGGGCGATCCAACCACCGGTAATGTCCTGCGAACGTGCTGCCCACGATGCTTTCCTGCACCCACGTTTCGCCCTCGGCCAATCGACCATCTGCGGCCAGGCAGGCCAGTTTCGCACTGGTCCCCGTGCCGCACGGCGACCGATCGTAGGCGCCCCCGGGGCACAGGACGAAATTGCGCGCGTGCGCCCCCGGGCGCGTGGGGGGGCCGTACAGCTCGACGTGGTCCACCTCGGGAAAGCCCTGCGCGTTCACCGCTCGACGCACCCGCCAGGCGAAATCGGTCAGAGTCTCCACGTGCTCCAGCGAGAGCGACAGATGGTGGTGCTCCACCAGGAAAAACCAGTTGCCGCCCCAGGCCACGTCGCCGGTCACCGGACCATGACCCGGCACTTCCACGGTGTAGGCTTTGCGGACGCGGTAACTGGGCACATTCACCACCGAAACCTGTCCGTCCGGGTGGAGCGTGGCCCGGACCACGCCGACCGGTGTTTCAATGCGGTATTCTCCCGGGCCAATGCGCCCCAAATGCGCCAGCGTGGCCACCACGCCGATCGTCCCGTGGCCGCACATGCCGAGGTACCCAACGTTGTTGAAAAAAATGACCCCGGTGATGCACGCCGGATCCTCGGGAGGAACCAGGAGCGCGCCGACCCAGACGTCGGAGCCCCGCGGCTCGTTGACAATGGCGGAGCGGTAGAGATCGAACTCGCTCTCGAACCGGCGACGCCGCTCCGCTAACGGACCGCGGCCCAGATCGGGTCCGCCCTCGATCACCACCCGTGTGGGTTCGCCGCCCGTGTGCGAATCCACCACCACAATCCACTGCACGGCTTGCATGGTATCCTCCGCGCCCAGCCTACGATCCTTTCTTTCGGCCCTGCAAGGCCGGCCGCCCCGGAATCGTTGCCCCGGTTCGGATGCGCCTCCGAATTCCGGGCGGGCGAGGGCAATCGCTTCCACGGCCCCGAAGAGTCAGGAGCACGGGTTTGCTCGCGCATGGCAAAGGGGGCATTTCGCGCTTTGTGGGGCTGCGCGCCCCACCACACAAGCTCGCGGCCTCAGCGGGAACAGGGCTGATCCAGGCCCAACCGATGCGCAGCCAGTTGACCCAGGGCGATGCCCCCGTCGTTGGGGGGCACGCGCTGCGGCCAGTACGGCCGGAACCCCGAGCTGCGCAACTGGCGGACGGACCAGGCCAGGAGCCACTGGTTTTGAAAGCAGCCGCCGCCCAGTAACACCGCTTCGCACGACTCGAGTCGGGCCACGGCCACGATGGCCGCGACCAGGCTCTGGTGGAATCGCGTGGCCACCACGGCCGGGGACACGCCCGTGGCGACCTCCGTGAGGATCGAGCGAATCAGCGGGCCCCAGTCGAGCTCCCGCGGTCCGCCGGGCGCGCGCGGTTCGCGCACGGGCAGCGGGTACGGAGCCCAGGCGGCTTCGGCGTCCACGCAGAACTCCAGGTCCATCGCCGCCTGGGCCTCGAACTGGCTTCGACTGCGCAGACCCACCAGGCAGGCCACGGCATCGAACAACCGTCCGACACTGCTGCACCACGGCGCGTGAATGCCGGCCTCGGCCATGCGCCAGAGCAGCGCGGTTTCCTGGGCTGTGAACCAGCGTCTCCAGCAGTCGCGCGCGCGTGGTTCCAGGGTCGGATCCTCCCGGCACAGCTCGTACAGCAGGCCCAGCGCCGTGCGGCGCGGTTCCCGGACCGCGGCGTCTCCCCCGGGGAGGCGAAATCGGCGGAAGGTTGCCACGCGCGTCGCCTGTCCGCGTGCCACACGAAAGAATTCCCCTCCCCAAACCGTCCCGTCCCAGCCCAGACCGGTCCCGTCCCAGGCCACCCCGAGCACGGGTGGCTCCAACTCGTTTTCGACCAACACGGCAAGGACGTGGGCCAGATGATGCTGCACCGCGCGGCAGAACGGCGGTTGTGGTGCCGCCGGGTCGGCGGCAGCAGTCTCGCCAAGATGGGCCATTCGCAGGGCGTGCCGGGTCGAAAGGTAATCCGGGTGCAGGTCGCAAATCACAACTGCGGGCGGCGCGTTGTACAGTCGGGGCAGGTCCCGAACCACGCTCCGGAAGGCCCGTTCCGCGGCCTCGGTTTCGAGATCGCCGATGTGTTGGCTGAGAAACGCGTCCCGGCCGATCGCCAGGCCCACGGTGTTTTTCAGGTGGGCCCCCACGGCCAGCACGGACGGGGGCGTCTCCGAGGTCGCCGGGGTGCCGGATGCGGCACGCACGGGCAGGGGAACGGGCAGCGGTGCGTAACCGCGGGCCCGGCGCAGCAGAAGTTCGCGGCCATCCACCACACGGACCACGGAATCGTCCACGTGCCGTGCAATGGGACGGTTGTGGACGAGGAACAGGTCGGCAATGCCACCGAGCCGTTCGAGGGCTTCCTGCTCGTCGGTGCAGATGGGTTCGTCACTGAGATTGCCGCTGGTGGCCACCACGGGTTCGGCCAGTTCGCGCAGCAGCAAATGATGGAGCGGCGTGTACGGCAGCATCACGCCCAGGGACGGATTGCCCGGAGCCACCGCCGGAGCAATCTGTGGCGCGCCGGGATCCGGCCGGGCATGCCTCCGCAGCAGCACGATGGGAGCCTCCGGCCCGGTCAACACGCGCAGCTCCGTCGGCTCCAGCCGGCAGACCTGGCGAATCTGGGCGACCGAGGGAAACATGAGCGCAAAAGGCTTGGCCTCGCGGTGCTTTCGCTGCCGGAGCCGTTGGACGGCCTCCTCCAGGCGGGCCAGCACCATCAGGTGGAATCCGCCCAGCCCCTTGACCGCCACGATCGCGCCGGACCGCAACGCGTCGGCCACCTCCCGGAGCAAACCCAGCGTGGCTGCGGCCGCAGCCGAGGAATCGTTCCGTCCTTCCGGAGGCCGGCTGCTGGCGAGTCGGCGGCCCTGGGGCGACCAAAGCTCCAGGTGCGGACCACAGCGGGGACACGCATTCGGCTGGGCGTGGAAACGGCGGTTGGCGGGGTCGTGGTATTCGGCCTGACAGGCCGCGCACATGACGAACCCGGCCATGGTAGTGTGCGGCCGGTCGTAGGGCAGCGCGGTGATGATGCTGTAGCGCGGGCCGCAGTGGGTGCAATTGATGAAGGGGTACGCGAACCGGCGGTCCGCCGGGTCGAACAGCTCGCGCAAACAATCGTCGCAGGTGGCGATATCCGGAAGCACCAGGGCCCGGACTGGACCGACATGCTCACTGGGCTGGATCGTGAATCCCTGGTGACCGAGCGGGTCGAGCCACGTCGTTTCCAGGCTTTGAATGGAGCTGTGGGCCGGCCGTTCCTGCACAAGGCGGCTCAGGAAGAGCTCCAGGGTTTCCCGGGGGCCTTCGACTTCCACGGTCACGCCCTGAGGAGAGTTTCGCACCCAGCCCCCCAGCCCCAACTCGCAGGCGAGCCGATGCACAAACGGGCGGAATCCGACCCCCTGCACCACCCCGCGAATGGAGAGCCGTAGTCGCTCCATGGCAGCCTGCCGTTCCGGGTTCAGCCGGTGACGAGGCGGGGAGAGCTCGTCAGCCACGCGGCGTGAGCCGCCGGGGAGGGACCCCCGGCGGACGCGACGCCGTCCCGGCCGGCGCGTCGGCCAGCAGGGCCCGAACCCCGCCACTTCGTTCTTGTGTCAGTGAGCGAGGCGATAGAACCGGGCCCGGCTCTCGAGGGGCACGGTGTAGGGACTGGCGGCGTTCGCGACATCCGTGTACGGCCCTTGTACCTCGTCGGCTTGTTGCAATCGCAGCTCCGGCTGGTTCCAGCGCAACACCAGCCGCTGTCCGTCCCAACTGTACTGCAGCCGCTCCGGTTCCGGCGCAGCAGCCTCCCACACATCGCTCCATTGCGTGCCGATCTTGAGGTCGTCCACGCTCAGCTCCCCGATGCCGCCACTTTCCCGGAGGCTGAAGAAGTACAGCGTCACCGGCGTGGTCGGATCCGTCGCCGTAACCCCGCCGCTGGACTCCTCGGAGGGATTCACCCAGAGCGTCGTTTCGGCGGTGTCCACGTTGTAGCGGGTCAGGACGAGGTAGGTCGTGTTGGGTTGGAGATCGCGGGGCAGCACCGCGTTGGGCGTGGGACCGCCGTTGGCGACGCCCACTCGATACGTCCCCGGGGCCGCGCCGTTGGTGGTCACGAAGATGCGTCCCCGGTAATTGATGGTGCCGATGTCGCGGAAGTGCGCGAAATAGTCGCCGTTGGCCCCAGTGGGGAGGCTGGTGAGGTTGAGCTTGAAACTGGTGAAGAGCACGATGCCTTGGCCGACCGCCTGCAAAAAGTTGGTAAACGCAGCGCTCACATCCTCGGTTTGGGTCCGGGTCAGCAGCACCCGACCTTGCACCACCTGCAGCTGGCCCGTGGTGCCACTGTGGGTGCTCCAGAACCCGCCCGAGCTTTCGATCAACGGCCCGTCGGGGTAGTCGAAGGGATCGGCCAGGACCTGACCGAACTTCGGATAGAAGGTTACCTGAAAACTCGTGGGGATGTTCCAGGTTCCGTCGCTGAGGGTGAGGGTGATGGTTGCGGTGCCGGAGATGTCGGCAGCCGGGACAATGCGGACCGTCCGTTGCGTGCCGGAGCCGCCGAGCAGGATGTTGCCGGAGGGCACGAGCGCTTCATTGGAGGAGCTGGCCGTGACCACCAGTTGGTTGGGCGTTTCGGCATCCTGCACGGTGAAGGCAAGCGGGCCAATCACCGTATTGGTGGGCGCAACCTGATTGGCCAGCGAGGAGATCGTGGGTTCGCCCACGTAAACGCGGAAGCTGATGCTGCTTTCGAAACCCTGTCCATCGCGCACGGTCACCTGGATCGTGGCCAGCCCCTCCCGACCGGGCACCGGGGTAACGGTCAGGGTGCGTTGTTTGCCCGTGCCGCTCAGCGTCAGATGCTCTGGTTCGTTGGGCACCAGCAGCGGATTGTCGGACACCGCGGCGACCTGCAGCTGGTCGACTGGAGTCTCGACGTCGTCCACTTCGAAGGGCAGCGGTCCGGTGGTGGTTCCGGCGGCCAGATGTTGGTCAGGGATGCCGCTGATGGTGGGTGTGCCGCCCGGGGTGTGAACGTCCAAAAACTCGGTGCCAATGCGAAGATTGTCGAGAGAGAGGCTTCCCATCCCGTTGCCGCCCGAAAGCGCCTGGCGCATGGCCACGAACACAATGGGGACGCTGGTGGTATTGTCCGAGCCCTGCGCGCGGTTCACGGCGGACTCCTCGGAAGACGGATTCAACCACAGCGTGGCCACCGCGGTGGCCACGTCGTAGCGCACCACCAGTTTGTACTCGGTGTCGAGGTCGCAGTCGGTGGGGATGATCACCGGGGTGTTCCCCCCGTTGGCGATGCCGAAGCGGAATTTGCCCGAGCCGGCCCCGGTGGTCGTGGCGAACACCCGCGCGCGGAAATTGAAGGTGCCCGTGTCGCGGAAATGCCAGAAATACGTGCCGGCGCCGGAGGGCAACGCGGTGAAACGGACGGTGAACCCTGCATAAAGCAGCCCTTCGGTAATCGCGGCGCCGGGGACGTTGGTGATCGCCAGACTGACGTCTTCCGATTCAGCCTGGGTCAGGGACGCCGCGCCCGAGACCACGTCCACTTGCCCTGTAGTCCCGCTGTGGGTCACCCAACGGCCGCCGGAGACTTCGCTCAGTGGACCGTCGGGATAATCGAAGGATTCATCGACGTAAACGGTGGCCCGGGCGGCGCAGAGCCCGACCACCAGGCCGGCAACAAGGTGAATGGGTTTCATGGTTTGTCCGTGGTTGGGCGTTGGGGAGCGAGGTGGGAAAAGAACCGGGGATCGTGGCTTTGCGGCCAATCCACCCGTTCCGCAGGGAGCGGCCGGGGGCCGGGCATCCCGGGTGGATTTTCCGCGCGTACGCGATCCGTTTTAATTGGGCGTGGTTTCACTCGGGTACCAGTACATGCGGCGCTGGATTTTCCACTCTTCGGCCGCGCTGTTGGATTCGGCGGCCGTGCGCAGGAACTCGTTTGTGCGGGCCACGCGGCCACTGCCGTCCGCCATGGCGAAATTCCCCCGGTGATCATGCCGCGCCACGGCGTACTGCCCGGTCACATTGGACTGGGCCGGGGCGGTGTTTTGCGGAGAGTTCGGGTCCACCTCCGCCACTAGGATGGTGTCAACGGGCTTCTTGATGCTGGAGAAGCGCGTGTTGACGATGCCCAGTTGCGCACGGGTGTTCCGGTTGATGCAGAGTCGGCCGTTCTCGCCGTACATGAAGAAGGCGCGCGTGTAGTTCGGCGGGTTGGCATAGGGTATGGCCGCCCGAGAGGGATCCGGAGTGCTGGGACAGGAAAAGACACTCTTGGTGGTGGGCAGCGGGGGCGCCGGTGGCGTCCGCATGTAGAGGTCCGCCAGGCGGGGTTGGTTGATGTAAACGGCAACGGTGTTGTACCAGGCCTCCGTGTTTTGCGGGTCGATGATGGAGACCGTGGTGTTGCCCTCTTCAGGCACGAAGTCGCTGTTGTCGTCGGCGTACATGCGGAACCCGAGGGACCATTGCCGCATGTTGTTGAGGCAACTGACCGCCTGGGCCTTGCTTTTGGCACGGCCGAGAGCGGGCAGAAGCATGGCTGCCAGAATCGCGATGATGGCGATGACCACCAGCAACTCGATCAGGGTAAATGCCCCCGGCCGGCGCAAGCCGTTCCGGTGACCTTCGGTTTTTTGGCGCATCCGTCCTCTCAAATACCATCCAGTGTGCGGAGCCGCGAGTGCGGGTCGGATCCCCCGGATCCGCGCGGCGGTTGCGGCAACCGGCCCGAGGGTCGGGCCCGGCCCCGTGTCCGGGCCGCGACACCGTTCTACCCTAGCGCCTTTGCGGCCGGCGGGGCAAGCGCGACGGGCAGCTGCGGGTTGAAGTGTCACCCTCCCGTGACTATGCTGCCACACGCAGGCATGAAGACGTTTGCCCAACTCGGGTTCCCCGGACGCCTCATCGCGGTCGAGGGCATTGACGGTTCCGGGAAATCCACGCAGCTCCATCTGTTGAAGCGGTGGCTGGAGGACCAGGATCTCAAAGTTTTCCTCAGCGAGTGGAACTCCTCCGAACTGGTCAAGAGCGCCACCAGCCGGGGCAAGGCCCAGCAGTTGCTCACGCCCACGACGTTCTGCCTGATCCATGCCACCGATTTCGCCGACCGGTACGAGCGCCATCTGGTTCCGCTGTTGCGGGCCGGTTACCTGGTGCTGTGCGACCGCTACGTGTTCACCGCCTTTGCGCGCGACGTGGTCCGCGGCTGCCCGCCGGCCTGGGTGCGCGGCATCTACAGCTTCGCCGCCCTCCCGGACCTGACCTTTTTCTTCAAAGCCGACCTGGAGGTCTCCCTGGCGCGCATCCTCGACGGCCGGCCCCAGCTGAAGTTCTACGAGGCCGGCATGGATCTGCGGCTCTCCAGCGACATCTACGAGAGCTTTCGCATTTTCCAGGGACGGTTGTTGGAGCAGTACCTGGCCATGAGCACCGAGTTCCGGTTTCACGTGGTGGACGCCAACCAGACGATCGAAGCCCAACAACAGATCGTGCGCGCCATCGTCTCGGCGCGGCTGAACCTCGATGACTTCCGCCGCACGCGGCTGCCCCGGCGTTCCGCCGCGCGTTCGACCCGCACCTCTTGAGTCCCATGACAGGCAAGCCTGCTTCCCCCCGCCGGCCCTACGTCATCGTGCCCCGCCGCACGCCGCACCGTTTTTACGGGCACGGCATCCCCGGCGTGCAACCGGAGAAACTGATCGGTCACCTCATCGTGATCGAGGGGGCGGACGGCTCCGGCCGATCCACGCAGATCCGGTTGCTGGTCGATTGGTTGGAAAGCTGCGGGCATTCCACCGTACAGGTGGGGCTCAAACGCTCGCGGCTGGTCAGCGAGGAGTTGGAACGCGCCCAACAGGGCAACATCCTCAGCCATACCACGCTGAGCCTGTTTTACGCCACCGATTTTGCCGATCAGTTGGAGAACCAGATCCTGCCCGGGTTGCGCGCCGGCCAAATGGTGCTGGCCGATCGGTACATCTACACGCTCATGGCCCGGGACCTGGTCCGCGGCATGGACGAGGCCTGGCTGCGCAATCTGTACGGCATGGCGGTGGTGCCCGATGCGGTTTTTTACCTGAATGTCGCTCCGGAGGAACTGGTGCAGCGCACCTTCGCCAAATACGCCGCCCTGGATTACTGGGAAAGCGGGATGGACCTGGGCCTGTCCCGCGACATGTTCGACAGCTTCCTCAAGTATCAGACGTTGATGGCGGAACAGTTTCGGAGGCTTCAGAAGATCTACGGGTTTCACATCATCGACGGGCATCGGCCCATCGAGGTGATCAACGCGGAGCTGCGCCGCAAAATCCAGGCGGTCCTGTCGGGACGCCCCCTGAAGTGACGAGCCATGGCGAAACGGGACTCCGGTTGCTGGGTGGGGGTGGACCTGGGGGGAACGAAGATCCTGACGGGGGTGTTTGACGCGCAGCTTCGCTTGTTGGGCACGGCCAAGGTCAGTACGCGCGCCGAGCGCGGGGTGGAGGTGGTGCTGGAACGCATCGTGCGTTGCGTTCGGGAGGCGCTGGAAGCCGCGGGCAAAAGCACCGGGGACGTCGCGGCCATCGGCGTCGGCGCTCCCGGGGCCGTGGATGCCGCCCGCGGCACGGTCCGGTTTGCTCCCAACCTGCCGGGGTGGCGCAACATTCCGCTGGGTCGCAAACTGACCCGGGCCCTAGAGCGGCCCGTTGTGATCGGCAACGACGCCAACGTTTGCGCCCTGGGCGTGTACGAGGTGGAACTGCGGGCGCGTCCGCGTCATGTGGTGGGCGTCTTTGTGGGTACGGGCATCGGCGGCGGGTTGATTCTGGAGGGCCGGCTCTACGAGGGCTGCTCGCACACCGCCGGAGAGATCGGCCACATGATCGTCGAGGTCAACGGCCCCAGGTGCGGCTGCGGCAACCGCGGCTGTTGGGAGGCCGTGGCCAGTCGCACCGCGATTTTCCGCCGCATCCGCGAAGCCGTGGAAGGCGGGGAGAACACCGTCCTGACCGAGTGGCTGGGAGAGGATTTGGAGGACCTGCGGAGCAACGATCTGCGCAAGGCCTGGAAGCGGGGGGACAAACTCGTGCGCCGCATCCTGTTGCAGGCCGCCGATTATCTGGGCATCGGCGTGGCCAATCTGATCAATCTGCTCAACCCCGAAGTGGTGGTCCTGGGCGGCGGCCTCATGCAGGCGCTGGGGCCGGAACTGTTGCCCCGCATCAGTCGCACGGCTCGGGAACATGCCATGCCCGGAAGTTGCGCCCGACTCAAGATCATGGCCTCCCGGCTGGGCGACGACGCGGGGATCACCGGCGCAGCCGTTCTGGCCCGCCGGTGGGCCCTTTCCACCTCTTCCTCCTGAGACACGCGCCGTCACCGGCCGGCCATAGCGCCGGGACCTGTTGGCTCGGTCCCCGCCTGCCGTCCATGGCTCGCTTCTGCTGTTGCCCGGCCCCTCATGGGTTCGACTCCCCGGAAAGGTGGCCATGCATGCCGACCCCAAAAGGGGGCCTCAACAGCAGACCACCTTGCGGGCCGGGTGGAACAGGGGCCGGGTTTTCGAGGAGCTTCCAGCACGCCCCGGGCCGGGCCGGACTGCGGCCGCCCGCAGGACACGCCGGGAACCGACCGTGAGGGTCGAGGCCTTAACGACGCTCCCGCTCCAGCCGCTGCACGAAGCGCGCCAGCCGCTCCATGGCTTCCTTCAGTTTGTCCATGCTCGTGGCATAGGCACACCGCAGGAAGCCTTCGCCGCATTCTCCAAACGCCGTGCCCGGAACCGCGGCCACTTTCTCCTCGCGCAGCAGGCGCAGGGCGAAGTCCTTCGACGAAAGCCCGAACCGCGAAATGTTGGGGAAGGCGTAGAAAGCCCCCAACGGGCGCGTGCAGGGCAGACCGAGATCCGCCAACGCCGAGGCGATGAAATTTCGGCGGCGCCGGTATTCCTCCACCATCTCGGCCACGTCCTGTTCCGGCCGACTGAGCGCTTCCAGGGCCGCCTTCTGGCTGAGGGACGAGGCGCAGAGCATGGTGTATTGGTGGATCTTCATCATGGCCTCGGTCAGTTCCGCCGGAGCGCACGCGTAGCCGAGCCGGAAACCGGTCATGGCCCAGGCCTTGGAAAAGCCGTGCAGGAGGATCGTTCGATCCCGCATCCCGGGCAGGCTGACGATGCTGGTGTGGGGCTGATCGTAGGTCAGTTCGGCATAAATGTCGTCAGTGATCACCAACAGGTCGTGTTCCCGCACGAAAGCGGCGATTTCCTCCAGGTCCTGTCGGCTCATCACCGCGCCCGTGGGATTGTTGGGGAAATTGAGCAGAAGCACCTTGGTGCGCGGGGTTACCCGGGCCTCCAGCATCGCGCGGGTGAGACGGAACCCGTCTTCGGCGCGGGTTTCCACGGCCACGGGCACGCCGTGGGCAAACAACACCAGGGCCCGATAGGACACGTAGCAGGGCTCGTGGTACAGGACCTCGTCACCGGGGTTGAGCAGGGCGCGCAGGGCCAGGTCGAGGGCCTCACTGACGCCCACGGTCACGAGGATCTCGGTCTCCGGGTTGTATTCGGCACCGAACTGCCGGGCCACGTACCGGGACAGGGCGCGCCGCAACTCCAGGTAGCCGAGGTTGCTGGTGTAATGGGTGGCCCCGCGTTCCAGCGCGAAAACCGTGTACTCTCGCACATGCCACGGGGTGTCGAAATCCGGCTCGCCGATGCTGAGACTGATCACGTCCCGCATCGTGCTGACGATGTCGAAGAAATCACGAATGCCGGAGCGCGGGATGTCGCGCACCTGCCGGGCCAGCCGGTCACGGAGAGACAGCGAGGCGTTCATCGGGGGTCTCCGGATGCATCAACACACCGAGGCGCTTGTACGTCTTGAGCATGAAATGCGTGGCCGTGGACAACACCCCCTCCAGCGGGGCCAGTTTTTCGCTCACGAAAGCGGCCACCTCCCGCAGATTGCGTCCCTCGACAAACAGCAGCAAATCGTAGGCCCCGCTCATGAGATACGCGGAGCGCACCTCGGGAAACCGGCTGATCCGCTCCGCGATCCGGTCGAAGCCGCCCTCCCGCTGCGGGGTCACCTTGACCTCGATCACGGCCGTGACCTTGTCCAGGTCCAGCTGGTCCTCGTTCAGAATCGCCTGATACCCGCGGATAATCCCTGCGCGCTCGTACTCGGCAATGCGGGCCTGAACCTCTTCCACCGACAGGTTCAGCATGCGGGCAATCGTCTCCCGCGATTCCAGCGCGTTGCTGGCCAGGATCTTCAACAGCTCGTCCATAGGCGTGTCTTTGTCCACATTGGGCGGCAACGTACCGACCGGTCCGGGACGCGTCGAGAAGGAAACGGCGATTCCCGCCCGCCCTGATCGCCCGGAGCCGGCAGGCCGCGGCCGTCGGGTCCAACCGCTCACTTTGCGGTTGCCTTGCTTCGGCGGGGGTTATTAGTTGGAGGTCAGCAAACTGGCAACCGCAACCAAACGAACCAGAGGACAACCATGGCACAGCAAGTCTTCCACCCGAGCATCGAAGGAGCCCAGCACGGGGCCAAGTCGTTGGCGGAGTTCCTCGCCTATGCCAAACGTTCCGGCGCCACCGGAGCCCAACCTTCCAACTACATGTTGCAGGGCGGCAAGCTCTTCAAGAGCGCCAAGGAAATCAAGGACACCTTCGAGGAAGCCGGCCTGACTCTGGACGGCATTTCCTGCCACTGCCCCTTCTGGGTGCACACCACGGCCTGGACGGGCAGCCCCACCATTCGCCCCTTTATCCCGGCCGACGTGGCCAAGAAATCCCCGCCCGAAATCGAAAAGTGGGCCGAGAACTATTTGCTGAAGCTCTTCGACCTGGCCGCCGAGCTGGGCGTCAAAACCCTGCCCATGTTCTGGGGCGTGGCCTTTGGTTGGGAAGTGGCCACCGGCTACCCGTGGGGCTTCTGGAAAGGGGCCGACTACGACCTCATCAAGGAAGGCCAGGAGCGGTTCGTGAAAAAGACCGCCAAACTGCGCAAGGCCGCCAATGAACGCGGGCTGTTTCTGTGCCATGAAATCCACCCGGGCACCGCGGCCATGTGCGCGGATGACTTCCTGATGCTGGTGGACATCTGCGACGGCGACAAATGCCTGGCGGTCAATGCCGACCCGTCTCATTGCTGGGAGGGCGAAAGCTGGGAGACGCGCTTCCTCAAAGTCGGTTCGCGCGTGTATGCCGCGCACATCAAGAACTTCGTCATCCGCCCCGGCTTCCCGCTCCGCGCCATTCAGGCCGAATGGCCCAAACGGGCCATGCAGTTTGTGGACCTGCCCTCGGGGGACATCAACATGCAGCGCTACGCCGAATTGCTCCTGCACATCGGCTATCCGTCGCGTTACTGCCAGGTCACCGGCCGGTCCACCGCCCCATTGGTCGTCGAGGCCGAGAGCGCGCACAAGGACCTCGACTGGACCAGCGCCAATGGCATCGCCTATGTGCGCGATCACCTGACCTGGCCGATGGCCGCGGCGTCCTTCGAGGAAGGCATGGGCGCTTGAAGGCCCGGACCCCGGCACCCTTGAAGGTGCGCCGGGACCGGTTCATTTCCCTCGCGCCGTGCTGGCAGGCCAGCACGGCGTTCTTGTTTCCGAAGTGGCCGGAGAAGGCCGTAGCTCCTCTTCGCGGCCCGGCGCAGCGCAAGCTCGCTTGCCCATACCGCGCCCGGCCGAGCCCGGCGTTTCCGACATCCCTCCCCTCGGCGGACGTGCGCGGAGCCTGCCGGGGCCTCAGCCAGCCCCTGCCTTGTGCCCGCTTACCCCGTCCCGCGGCGCAGCAGCGCCCATGCCCCGAGGGCGTCTTACGGCCGGCGCACGTCAGGGTTTGGACGCCCACGGAAGCGCGGCGGAACTCTGGGCGTCCTCGGCACGTGGAAGCCGAGAGAAGACAGGATGCCGTATCCACGGCCCAAAGACGGAAATTCGCCCTCTGCTGTCCAAGGATTGCACGGGGCCATCAACGCGCCGAAGGCCCATCCCTTCCTCAGCCCGGGACAAACGCCCCGGGGACTCGGGCCCCTTAAAAGCCGCCGCGCCCTGAAAGGGCGCCACCCGGAGACGCCCATCCCATGGGCAGGGTGTGTCCAACCGAATCCCGCCCCTTCAGGGTGGAATCAATTGCGGAACCCGGTTACCCAGGGCGTTGCCCTGGGCTAATGACTCACTGCCCCGTTGGGGCGGACACGGACCGGGCCGAAGGCGCAAAACATGATCCGGGTCTTGGTACGTTGAGGTGGAATCGTTTTGGATGACGGTGGATTCGAGAATCGCCACTCTCAGGGCTGACGCAGGCCGGCTCCCGCCGTGCGGCGCCTCTCCACGAGGGCCAACATCGTGATGCCCCACTCATTAGTCACGCGGACGAATCCACGCGCCGAAGGCGCACGCATTCGTCAGCCCGGGGCAATGCCCCGGGGACTTGTGCCCCTCGAAAGCCGCCGCGCCCTGAAAGGGCGCAACGCCTTGCCACCAACGCAGGGCCCGGGCCTGTCAAAACGAATCCCGCCCCTTCAGGCCGACGTGAATCCGGTTTGACTGCCCGCTCTGGGCATTGCATTGGGCTGATGAAGCCTCGCCCCGTTGAAGCGGATCCAGAGCACGCTGAAGGTGGAGCCATGGATCCGGTATCGTGCAATGCGCTCTTTGTGCAGGGCCCTTGCGCTGGAACGCTCCACTCCAGCCCCGGTGGCGAGTGCACCGCCCCGTCGAAGAATCTCTGTCGCCACTTTATGCCACAAGACAGCCGGCCGTTTTTCCCGCACTATTTGAGCCGTGGATGGGGGCCCGCTACACCGGGACCCCAGGAAAGCTTGCTCCAGCCCATTTTGAATCGGAGGTCCGAGATGATGACACGCCGTCCTGACTTCGGTCCGATGGAAGTACCGTTCTTCCGCTCCAACTCTGCTACCGGCGCACCATGGCGCAGGTTCACGGCTCCCCTGCTGGTTGCCCTCTGCCTGGTCGGTGCCGGGCCGGTCTCCGGCGCGGTCTGGACCGGCACGGTGGGCTATTGGGATGACCCCGCCAATTGGGACACCGGAGTGCCGGACGCCGCAGGGGGCTGGGCCATCGGGAACGTCAACAACGGTGGCACCGCGATCGTGCGCACCGCGGTCCCGGCCGTGAACGAAGCGTGGGCTGGCAATGGCGGCGGCCCCGGCACCATCATCGTCACCAACGGCGGGGTGTTGACCGTGAACAACTGGTTGGTCATCGCCCGCATGTATCAGTCCACGGTGGAAACCCCGCTGAGCCGGCTGATCATCGAGAACGGCACCCTCAACAAGAGCGGCGACGGCCTGATCGTGGGCGACAATTTTCAGGGGCTCAGTTCGCCGGGGGAAATGATTGTGGCCGGCACGGCGACCGTGAACGTCACCGGGGGTTGGTGGGGCATCGGGAACGGCGCCGCCAGTCGCGGACTGCTGGTGCTGCGCGATCAGGCCACCGTCAACGCCTCGGGCTATGACTTCAACGTGGGCGATTACGGGGGTGCCGTGGGGCGCTGTTTCCTCTCCAACCAGGCCACGCTCAACGTCTCCAGGTTTTGGGTGGGGAAGTTCGATACGGTTTCGGGCGCACTCTGGCAAAACGGCGGCGCGGTGATCGGCACCGGGGCCAACGCCAACGAGTGGTGCATCGGCGGTGAAAATGCCGCGTCCGCTACCGCCTACGGATTCTATGCCCTGCAAGACGGTACACTCATTTGCCCGTTTAACTTCCAAGTGGGCCGATACGGGTACGGGGTGTTCTATCAAAGCGGCGGCACCAACGTACAGTCGGGCTGGTGCGACACCGCCCGGTTCCCCGGCAGCTTTGGTGTGGCCTGGTTTTCCGGGGGCCGGTTTCTCCACAACGGCGCGAACACGCGCTACATGATCGGTGAAAACGGGCGCGGCGAGGTGTCGATCACCGGCACTGCCGAGGTCGAAACCCTGCGGCCGGTGGCCTTCGCCAACGGGCAGGCACTCCTCGTCCTCAAAGGCGGGACCCTGACCGTGCCGGGATTCGAAAAATGGGCGGGCACTGCGTTTCTGGCCTGGGACGGCGGCACCTTGCGCGCCACCGCGGATCATCCCGACTTTTTGCCGGCGGGGGTCAATGATGTTCGCGTGTTTGCCGGCGGTGCGGTGGTGGACACGGGCAACCGCGAGATCACGTTCCGGCCCGCCCTGCAGGCGCCCGTCGGCCAGGGCATTCAAAGCATTCGAATTCTGAATCCCGGCTCCGGGTACATCGGCGCTCCGCTGGTGCAAATCCAGGGCGACGGCACCGGCGCCATGGCCGTGGCCCAGGTCGATCCGGCCAGCGGCCAGTTGACCAATATCGTCGTCACCTGCCCGGGCTATGGGTACACGTACGCATTGGCGATGCTGGTGGGCGGTGGGACCTCCGACCCGGCCACCCTGGACACGCCCGTGCTGGGCCCGGTCAGTTCCGGCGGCCTGACCAAGCGCGGCAGCGGCACTCTGACCCTGGCCGGCGCCAACACCTACTCCGGCCCCACCGTGGTCGAGGCCGGGCAACTGCGGATCTCCACGGAGCATGCTGGCGCCGGGGCCTTCGACGTCGCCGGAGGCGCCTCCCTGGTCGTCCGACGCTCCGGCAGTTCGTCCACACTGATCGTGGCCTCGCTGGCCGTGGGCGGCACCGGGTCCACGTCCCTCGGACTGGATCTCGACGATGCCACGGCGCATTCCGCGCCCCTGCTTGAGGTTCAGGGCACCCTCAACCTGCGCGGCCCCGTGGTGCTGCAGGTGGATGCCAGGAACCTCCGCCCCGGCAGCTATCCTCTGATTCGGTACGGCTCCCGCACCGGCGCCGGGACCTTCGCGCTCGGCCAGCTCCCCGTGGGTGTGCAGGCCTCCCTGGTGGACAACACGGCAAACCGCACCCTGGATCTCCTCGTTACCGCGGTCGGGCAGCCCCGATGGGATGGCCTGGCAGGGTCCGTTTGGGACGTCGGCCAGACCACGAACTGGATCGAGATCAGCACGGGCGATCCGACCGTCTATCAGGATGGCAATCCCGTGCTGTTCGATGACAACGCCCGGGGCACAACCTCGGTCACCCTGGACACGGTGGTGCGGCCGGCGGCGGTGGTGGCCGATCACAGCACGCGGGACTACACCTTGAGCGGCTCGGGCCGCATTAGCGGCGCCACCGGATTGATCAAGCGCGGCACCGGCACGCTCAACCTGCTGCTGCCCGCCAATGATTACACCGGACCGACGCGCATCGAGGGCGGCACACTGGTCGTCACGAACCTCGCCCCGGCGGGACAACCCAGCGCCATCGGCGCGGCCTCCGCCTCGCCCACCAACCTCGTGTTGGCGGGAGCCACGCTGCGCTTCGAGGGTGCGCCCGCGCAAACCGACCGCGGTTACTCGCTCCAAAGCACCAACAACGTGCTGGATGTCCGCGGCGACCTGACCCTGGGCGGCCCCGCCACGGCCCAGGCCGGAAGTTACGTTCACAAAACCGGTCCGGCCCGGCTCACCTACACTTACCCGGGCGTGTTGGACCTGTCCGGCGGGGGTTGGCCGGGTTACACCATCGGCGCCGGCACGGTCGTCTTCGACGGTTCCGCCGGCAGCCAGCTCGTGCGCGTGGCGCCCGATTTGTGGGTCGGCAACCAACCCGATCAGGGCGCCGCGCTCGTCCTGACCAATACCGCGGTGCAAGTGGATGCCTGGGTCGCCGTGGGCCGGGGCAACGGCAGCCTGGGCAACCTTTCCTCGCTCACCCTTCACAACGCCCAACTGCGCTCCGGCAACTTTGCCATGGGATTCGACGCCGGTTTGCCGAACAACCTGGCTCGACAACAACTGACGCTGCGCGGCAACTCCAGCATCACCAACCTGGGCGACATGAACCTCGGCGAGAGCACCGGTTCCGAGGCCCACATTCTGCTGGCCGATCAGGCCACGGTGTTCTCCGACTGGCGAGTCTTCATTGGATGGCACTTCAACGCCACCGGTCATCTCGCCCTTGTCAATCAGGCACGCATGTTCGTGGACGCGTGGCTGTCTTTCGGACATGAAGGCGGGCACGGCACCGCTTCGCTGCGCGACGACAGTTATCTCTGGGTCCTCTGGGACCTGAACGTGACCGACGTGGGCACCGGATATGGCCTTTTCGAACTCCACGACCGCGCCGTGGTGTCGGCGAACAACCTCTTTGTCGGCAAGGGCGCCGGAAGCACGGGCCTCTGGCGGCAGGACGGCGGACGGGTCGAACTCCGCAACACGGGCGATGTGTTCCAGATTGGTGCCAATGGACAAGGTATCTGGGAACAATCGGGGGGCACCGTGATCGCGCCGCGGCATTGGGTGGCCATCGGCCGTTACCCGGGGGTCAACGGCACGGTGAACCTTTCCGGCGGCGAGTTCACGCATACCGATGCCGGTCGGCTCTTGTTTGTGGGTGAGGAAGGGAATGGCACGCTCAATCTCAGCGGCACCGGCGTCCTGACGACCCTGGGCGACCGTTTGGTGGTGGCCCACACCGCCAGCGCCTCGGGGACGGTCAACCTCGATGGCGGCGTTCTGCGGGTCCGCCGCGTCGCCGGCGGTCAGGGCGTCAGCACCTTCAACTTTAACGGCGGCCTCCTGCAAGCCCTGCCCAATGCCGGGCCCGACCTGATGTACCAGCTCGGTGCTGCGTACGTGCTGCCGGGGGGTGCCGTCATCGACACGGACACCAACCAGCTCAGCCTCTCGCAACCCTTGCTCGACGGAGGGGGCGGTTTGATCAAACTCGGCAGCGGGACCCTCACCCTGTTGGGCGACAACACCTACAGCGGCGCCACCGTCATCAGCAACGGCACGCTCCGGATCAACGGCAACTCCGCCTCGGCGAGTATCACGGCACGGGCCGGCGCCACGCTCGGGGGCACCGGGACCCTCGCCGGCACCGTGACCATCGAGCCGGGGGCCAGCTTGAGTCCGGGCGAGAGCCTCGGCACGCTCACCCTGAGTCGCGCGCCCCAACTCCAGGGCACCGTCGTCATGGAACTGGATCGGTCCGCGAATCCCAGGGCCGACCGGCTCGTGGTGCAGCAGGGGCTCACTTACGGCGGCCGGTTGCACCTCATCAACGTGGGCCCGCCCCTGGCCGCCAACGACACCTTCCAACTTTTCGTGGCCCCGTCCTACGCCGGTGCCTTCACCACCGTCACCGCGGAAACCCCCGGCCAGACGGTTCAGTGGGATGTGTCGAACCTGGCGGTGGACGGGACGGTCCGGGTGGCTTCGGTGGCCCCTGCCGAAGTGAGCCTGAACTGGGTGCTGGCAGACGGCCAACTCACGCTCTCCTGGCCCGAAGCCCAGCGGGGTTGGATCCTGCAAGTGCAGACCAACAGCCTGACCGTTGGCCTGAGTACCAACTGGGTTTCCGTTCCCGGCTCCGAGCTGACGAATCGGGTCGTCATCTCCGTGGATCGCCAGGCCGGCAGCGTGTTCTACCGGCTTGTCCAGCCATAGACAAAGCGAGGATCCTGCTGCGAACGTATCCGGATTCCCGGCCCTCCTGAACGAGGAAAGGGCCGGCTCCTGCTGGAGCACCCTTTCCCCGTGGACTTGGGTGAATTGGGCACAAGCTCGATGAGGCTTCGGTTACCCGGCCCGCGTCCGGCGCGGGCATTCCGACCAAGAGAGGATTACCGCCGCAGTCGATGGAATTGCGGCCCGGTGGGCAACGGCAGGGTCAACTCCCAGAAATCGTCCCGTAACACGGGGCCGTAAGGTTGACGCATCCAGAGGCCCGCACCGCCCAGCGCATCCGTGCTCTCCAACTGAAACCCCAGAGCATAAGCCGGCCAGCGAAGCCGCAAGGTCGCGTCCCGTCGGTCCATGGCGAGTTTCACTGCCAGGGCGGCCTGACCCGGACCGGCCCATGCATTCGCTCGAACCTCTTCCGGGGTCAGCCGCCCACCATACACCCGGAAATCCCGCACCACCGCGCGCAAGGGAGGACTGTCCCCGAGAAGCGACCGGCCCAGATACGCCCGCTCCGTTCCGACCCCCAACAAGGAAGGCACGACCCCCTCGTACACGAGGGCTTGAACGCCGTTGGTGTACACCGTGACACGCCCTGCCGTCGAATCCAGCACGCAGACCAAATGCGTCTCCTGCCCGTCCATGGCAGGGCCGACATCCAGTTGCGCGCCCGCGCCGGAATAGCTGAACGCAAAACGCGCCGTGCCCGATGCCGTGCGGGGAACGAATTGAACCCACCGCACGGGCGAGCCGCGCTGTACATCGCCAAATTCGAACAACCGCGCTCCGGGCAGATTCGTTCCAAACCGCACAAAACACTCCACGGTCACCGGATGCGACACGCTGATCAGACCACCCGGAAACTCGACTGACGCTTCGCTCGTTCCGTGAAAGACCAGGCCGTCGGAGGACTGGGTTACGCCGATCAGAGCCCGCGGATGCGCCGTGCCGATCCGGTCCCGCGTGTCCACGGCAAAGTCGTACCAGTGCGCCAACGCCGGGTGCACCCACGCCAGCCGCTGCACTTCGGTCGCCGTCAGCGCCCGACCATGGACGCGCAGCGAATCGATCCAGCCCCGGTAAGAAGGATCCGGCCACTGGCTCAATCCGAGATAGTTGCTCCGGGCCTGAATTTGCCAGGGCAGCAGGGCAACGTTACTGCGGATGGCCACTGGAATCCCGTTGAAATACAGCACGGCTCTCCGCGACTCGAAGGTCACGGCCACGTGCGCCCAACTGCCCGTGGGGAAGGCCATTGGCGCATCCAGGCGCAACTCGCCCGCCGGACCGCTGGTGGTCAGCGCACACCGCAGGCGTCCATTGTCGGCCCGCGGCGTAAGGAAGAAATATCGGCTGGTGCCGTCTCCGAAATCGAGGAATCGCTGCCAGTTCGGTCCGCCGTCCCACCGGGCCCAGAAAGCCACCGTCCGGGCGTTGGCCAAGGGGGTGGGCAGGCTCACATACTCACCCGTTCCGTTCAAGCGAGCGGCTTGTCCCCGGTCCGGCACCGCTTCCAACCGGGCACCGTTGTGCAACGCGCCATCATACAGCCGGCCATGGTCGCGGGCATCGGTTTCCAAAGAGTAAAACGCATTCCAATCCAACCCGGCGACCGGCCAACCATCGCTGGTCCATTCCACGCGTGCCATCCCCAGCTTGGGGATCCCCCGGTCCAGGCCGTCGTAGTAATGGAACGTGACCCAGGACAGGGAGCCATCATGGAACAGGGCCGCATGACCGGGGCCCACGAACCGGCCGCTGCTTTCCAGGAACACCTCGCCCCCGCGCTGGACCAGATCCACGCCGTTGCGATCCCGAAACGGACCGGTCGGCGACAGGGCCCGGCCGACGCGAATCTGGTACGTGCTGTCGATCCCGGCGCAGCAGGTGCCCCAGTTGACGAAGAGGTAGTAGTAAGGCCCGCGCCGGGTCAGGTGGGCCGCCTCGATCTGGTCGTTCCACGCCAGTCGCACCGGGGGTGCCGAGGGCTGGAGACGCATGCCGGTTTGCGGATCCAGCTCCACGATGTAAATGCCCTGCCAATAAGATCCGAACACCAGCCAAAGCCGACCATCCCAGTCGCGAAACACACTCGGATCGATGCAGTTGTACGGATCGCCCACGCGGGATTGAATCACCGGCCCCTGATCGGTCCACGGGGAGACCCCCTGGACGGGCTCGATCGTCGGGCTCGTGGCCAGGCCGATGGCGGAGACCTGACTTCCCCAGGAGGAGACCGAGTAGTACAGCAGATATCGGCCCTCGACATACACCACGTCCGGGGCCCAAAACGTGCCGTCGAACTGTGGGACCGCGTTGGTGGTCCAGGCCGGGGCACGATCGACCGGGAATACCGTCCCTGCGGACGACCAATGCAGACGGTTCGTGGAGACTTTGATGGGGATTCCGCGCCCCGTGGTGAAGACGTAGTACCGGTCCCCCGCCTGAATCATGGAGGAAGGATCGTGGGCGCCGAGGCTGCCGGTCAAAGGTTCTTGGGCCTGTGCAGAGCCACGGGAGAGGAACAGCCCCATGAAGAATCCACAGAGCGCCAGTCGGGCCCCTCGGCAGGTGGAATGCGAGTTACCAAACCTCATCGGCACCCTCAAGGTGGTGTTTCTTCGCGGACCTCGCAACTGCGAAGGACCGAAGTTCGAAGCCAGGGTCAGCGGTCGCTTCCGATCCGTCGTCTCTTTGGTGTGGAACATCGGCGTGCTGGCGATCGGCCGGGCCGCGGAATGCACGGCTTCCCCGGCGGTGCGCTCTGCTGGACGGCGCAGTCAGTTCGCAGGCGGCAAAGGGAGCTTCCCCGGTGTCCAAGAGCGGTTCCGCCACCGCATCGGCACCGGGACCGGCACCGCAAAAGTCAAAGGCAGGTGCAGCCGGGGCCACCTCCCTGGAGGGGGCGCTTTCGTGCCGGCTCATCCCTCGGGCTGCAAGACCAACACGGCCAACGGCGGCAGCGTCAACGCGGCGGACCAGCCTTGACCGTGCCAGGGAACCGGCTCGGCATGAACTCGGCCGCCATTGCCGAGGTTGCTCCCTCCGTAGTGGGCGCTGTCGGTGTTCAAGCGTTCCCGCCACGCGCCGCCCCGGGGCAGGCCCACCCGGTATCCGTGCCTCGGCACGGGAGTCAGATTCAGGATCACCACGCACTCGGGGGCCGGACGCAGGGCGCGTCGGATGAACGAAAGCACGCTCTGTTCGTGGTCGGAGCAATCGATCCATTGGAAACCCGCCGGATCGTGATCACCCTCCCACAGGGCCGGCTCGGCGCGATAAAGTTGATTCAGGTCTGCCACGAGCCGTTGCAGTCCCTGATGAAGCGGCTCCCGGTCCACCAGGTCCCAGGGGAGCTCCGCGTTGGCGTCCCACTCGGTCCGTTGCCCGAACTCGCCGCCCATGAACAGGAGTTGTTTGCCCGGAAACAGCCATTGATACGCCAGCAACGCCCGCAGATTGGCGGCGCGCTGCCAGTCGTCGCCCGGCATCTTGCCCCAGAGCGAACCTTTGCCGTGCACCACTTCATCGTGCGACAGCGGCAGGATGAAGTTTTCGTGATGATGATAGAGCATGGCAAAGGTCAGCTCGTTTTGATGATACTTGCGATAAATCGGATCGCGCCGGAAATACCGCAGCGTGTCGTGCATCCAGCCCATGTTCCACTTGAAATGGAAGCCGAGCCCGCCCAGGTGGGGCGGCCGCGTCACCATGGGCCAGGCAGTGGACTCCTCGGCGATGGTCAGGACCCCGGGGAAATGCGTGTGCACGAGCTCATTGGCCTGACGGAGGAACTCGATGGCCTCGAGGTTCTCGCGACCGCCGTAGCGATTGGGGATCCACTCGCCCGGTTTGCGGGAATAGTCCAGATACAGCATGGAAGCGACGGCATCCACCCGTAACCCGTCCACGTGATAGCGATCGCACCAGAACAGGGCATTGGCGGTGAGAAAATTCCGAACCTCGTGCCGGCCGTAGTTGAAAATCAGCGTACCCCAGTCCTGGTGGGCGCCCAGCCGGGGATCCTCGTGTTCATACAGTGCGGTGCCGTCGAAACGGGCCAGGGCCCACGCATCCCGCGGGAAGTGAGCCGGCACCCAGTCCAGAATCACCCCGAAGCCGGCCTCGTGCAGGGCATTGACCAGGTATTGGAAATCCTCCGGAGTGCCATAGCGACTCGTCGGGGCGTAAAAGCCGGTGACCTGATAGCCCCAGCTGGGGTAGTAGGCATGCTCGGCCACCGGAAGGAACTCCACGTGCGTGAAGCCCATGCGGCGCAGGTAATCGATCAAAGGCCCTGCCAGCTCCCGATAGCCGAACGATTCGCTCGGGGATTTTTTCCGCCACGAACCCAGATGGACTTCGTAAATGCTCAGGGGCGAGCGAAACGGATCCCGCCGTTGCCGCTCCGCCATCCAGTCGCTGTCGGTCCACGGAAAGCCGCGCGTGTCCCAAACGATCGCAGCATTTTTCGGCGGCACCTCGAAAAACTGGCCGTACGGGTCCGTCTTGAGGGTGATCTCCCCGTGGCAGTTGCGAATCTCGAACTTGTAGAGCGCACCGCGGCGTACCCCCGGGATGAAAATCTCCCACACCCCGGAGGCCCCCAACCGCCGCATCGGATGCCTTCGGCCGTCCCACTGGTTGAAATCCCCCACCACGCTCACCCGCTGCGCATGCGGAGCCCACACCGCGAAACTTGCCCCCGGCACGCCGTCCAACTCGCGAAGCTGCGCCCCCAGTTTCTCGTAAATCCGGCGCTCGTCCCCCTTGCCGAACAAGTAGAGATCCATCTCCCCGATGGTGGGCAAAAACGAGTACGGATCCCGGGTCCGCATCACCCGGCCCGCCTTGTCCGTGATGACCAGGTCATAGGCATACACCCGTTGGACCTCGCGGCTGACGCCTTCGAACAATCCCACCTCGTGGATCTGCTTCAAGCGGATCCGAGGCATTTGCGGCTCGTGGACCGGGACCGCCTCGATCGCGGCGGCTTCCGGGACCAGCGCGCGCACGACCACCCCGGATCGGTCTCCCAGGACGTGCATCCCGAGCAAATCATGGGGGGTGGCGTGACGGAACTCGACCAGACTGCGCAGCTCATCAGCGCTCAACAGCATGGCCGCAGCATAAGACCGGGTTGGCATGGCCTGCAATGCCAACGCCATCGAACGCCGGTCCCGGGGCGCATTTCCTGCTTTCGAGCCCGGCATGCGTGTCCGCCCCAAACGGGGCGGCGATTCATCAGCCCAAGGGCAACGCCCCGGGTGACCGGGTTTGCGCAATTCATCCCGCCCTGAAGGGGCGGCATTCGTTGCAGGATGGCCGGCCCTTGGGATGGGCGTCATCGGGTTGCACCCTTTCAAGTTGCCTTGGCGGAAAGGGGTCGCTAAGGTGGGGCCGTCTGCGTGAATCAGCCGAGGCCAAGCCGGAAGAACCAGTAGGTCATCAACCAACAGCCGGTGTTATGAGCGCGACGCAGCCTTCCAATAATTACCCCAAACTCCACAACGCCATGTGGCCCGGGTTGGTCGGCAAGGGCAGTCCGGGAGCCGAACCGTGTCTGGACCTGGACACGATGTTGAATCTGACAGCCCAAGCCGAGGTCAACGGGGTGCGGTTCGACGGGGTGGACCTGTTTTTGTACGACCCGCACGTGAGCATCGACATCGACGACGACGGAATCCGGCGGCTGGCGGACAAGATCCGATCGCACGGCCTGGTGGTGGGGTCGCTGGTGGCCCCGGTCTGGCCGCCCACGGGCGGCGGATCGGCCATGGGCAGCGAGGAGGAACGAAAGCGTTTCCTGGAGCAGGTGCGCAAGGCCTGTCGCATCGGCGCAAAATTGCGCGAGGTCGGGATTCGCTCGTACGGCGTGGTGCGAATCGACTCGGCGTGCAGCGTCAGTGACTGGGCCAAAGACCCGCGGGGCAACACCCGCCGCATCATCGCCACGTTCAAAGAAGCGGTGAAAATCGCCCGCGACGCCGGGGAACGATTGGCCGCCGAGGGCGAGATTTGCTGGGGCGGCATGCACAGTTGGAAGTACATGCTTCAGATTCTCGAGGGCGTGGGGCAGCCGAAGTGGCTCGGCTTCCAGGCGGACATGGCGCACACCCTGCTGTACCTGCTCGGATACAACGCGCCGGAACATCGCATCGTGCCGGAAAAGTTCTCGTGGGAACCGGACAAGTTTCATCAGGGCATGAAAAAGCTGACGAAGGCCCTGAGACCGTGGACGGTGGACTTTCACGTGGCTCAGAACGACGCCACGGTGCGGGGCAGCGGCACCCACGACAAGACCGGCAAGCATTGTCCCGTGACCGATCCCAACGGCAAGCTCAACATCCCGCGGGACTCGGGCTACTGGTTGCGGGACGAGGCGGGCCGGGTCACGCGCAAGTTCCAGCACATCTGCTGGGACGGCTGCATGTTCCCCAACGAGGTTCTGTTGCGGCCGCAAACCTGGAACGACGTGTTGGCTGCGATGATTCAGGTGCGGGAAAACCACGGTTGGCGCGCCTGAACCGCGGCCGGGCGAGGGCCGGCGGTCGAGCCCTCCCGAGACCTCCCAACCCCGGAATGACAGGAGACGACGGCCATGGCGAAGAAACCCATTCGGATCGGACTGATCGGTTACGGCTTCATGGGGCGGGCGCACAGCAACGCGTATCTCAAGGTGGGGCACTTCTTCGACCTGCCCTACGAATGCGTGTTGCAGGCGGTCTGTGCGCGCGACGAGGCGAAGGTCCGCGATTTTGCCCAGCGATGGGGGTACGCCAGCGTGGAAACCGACTGGCGAAAGCTGGTGCAGCGGGACGACATCGATTTGGTGGATATCTGCGTGCCGAATCATCTGCACGCCGAAATCGCGATCGCCGCCGCCCGCGCCGGCAAAATGATCCTGTGCGAAAAGCCGCTGGCCATGAACGCGGCCGAGGGCCGCAAGATGGTGGCCGCAGTGGAAAAGGCCGGCGTCCCGAACATGGTTTGGTACAACTACCGACGCGTCCCTGCCGTCACGCTGGCCAAGCAACTGGTGGACGAGGGCCGGTTGGGCCGCATCTTCCATTACCGGGCGAAGTTCTTGCAGGACTGGGCGATCAATCCGGATCTGCCGCAGGGAGGCACGGCCTTGTGGCGCCTGGATGTGAAAGCCGCCGGCAGCGGAGTAACGGGAGACCTGCTGGCGCATTGCATCGACACGGCCCTGTGGATCAACGGCCGCATCGCAAAGGTCTGCGCCATGACCGAAACCTTCATCAAGGAGCGCAAGCACGTGGAGACGGGCAAGGTGGAGAAGGTGGGCATTGACGATGCCTGCGCCTTCCTGGCGCGGTTCGAGAACGGATCCCTGGCCACTTTCGAGTCCACCCGGTACGCGCGCGGGCACAAGGCGCTGTACACCTTCGAAATCAATGGGGAGCACGCCAGCCTGTTCTGGGATCTGCATGACCTGCATCGGCTGCAGTATTTCGATCACCGGGATCCCAGCGTGGTGCGGGGCTGGCGCAGCATCCATGTCAGCGACGCCGATCAACCCTACATGAAGCACTGGTGGGTGCCGGGTCTGCAGATCGGCTACGAGCACAGCTTCGTGCATCAGGTGGCCGACTTCCTCAAGGGTCTGGAGACCGGCCAGCCGGCCCGCCCGACCTTCCGCGACGCCCTGGAGACACAGTTGGTGTGCGACGCGGTGTTGAAATCGGCCCGGACGGGTCGATGGGAGAAAGTTGGCACGGTCAGTTGAACGGCTTATCGTGGCGGGCCATGAAACGGATGCATCGAACCTGGTGGAGTGTGGCGGCCGTCGCAGCCCTGGTCACAACGGCCCGGCCTGCCGAGGTGGACGTGACCAGGCTGCCGCCCCCGGCACAACGGACCGGCGTCACCTACGAAAAGGACATCCGGCCCATTTTTGAAAAGCACTGCTTCAAGTGTCACGGCGAGGAAAAGCCGAAAGCCGGTTTGCGACTGGACAGTCGGGAAGCGGCCTTGAAGGGAAGTCGGGAAGGCAAGGTGATCCTGCCGGGCCAGAGTGCCAAGAGCCCGTTGGTGCACAGCGTGGCGCGAGTGGGCGAGGAGGATCACTGGATGCCGCCCGAGGGCAAGGGCCAGCCACTGACGCCGGAGCAGGTCGGGCTCATCCGCGCCTGGATCGATCAGGGGGCGAAATAGGGATGGCCGCGGCAGGCGGCGTCCCCGTCGAAAGCGCACCGCGCGATCGGCACGGGTGCTGTCGGCGGCCGGATACCGCGGCGTGAGCGGGGTCGGTGCCTGGCGCCGGATGTGCCCGCGCGGCCGGGAGAACCGGGCTGCGCTTTTCGGCGCCGATCCCGAACGTGGCCGGGGGAGCGTGCGGTCGGGCGGGAGAAGAGCCATGCGACTGGTCGAGGCCATCGTTCATGCCAATCACCGCGCCCTGGCGGGGGACGCGACGGCCGGCCTGCGCCCCTCGGAACATGCCGACGCGTTGCCGGTGGTCGCGCTGAGCTGCTTGGATGCCCGATTGAATCCGGTCCTGCCCGAGGTGCTGGGGATCCCGGAAGAGGCCTTTTTGTGGGTCCGCAACGCGGGCAACGTGGTGACGGGCCCGTTCAGCGACGTGGTGCGGTCGCTGGCACTGGCCTGTCTGGCCGACGGCGCACGGGAGATTCTGATCCTCGGCCACACCGATTGCCGCGTGGCCCGGCAAACGCTGATGAGCCTGTTGGATCGCCTGGCCGCGCTGGGCATTGCGCGGGATCGGTTGCCCGAGGATCTGCAGGGATGCTTCCGGTTGTTCGGCAGCGAGGTCCAAAACCTGCACCTGGCCTGCGAGGTGGTCCGACAGAGCCCCTTGATCAGTCCGCAGGTGCCGGTGCACGGGCTCATGGTGGATCTGGAGACCGGCCGGCTGGACTGGGTGGTCAACGGCTACGAAACCTTGCCGAGCCTGACGGCGCGGGTGGAGCGGGTGGTGGAAGCCGCACGCGAGGCGGTGGAGGCCTTCCAGGGCTTGACGGACTTCCGCGTGGGCTCGTTGGAACTGCGCGAAACCCCCATCGGACGGACCCTGGGACAAGCGGCCGACTGGCTGACAGAGAAACTGCAGCAGGCCGAGCGGGTGTTGGAGGGCCCCGGGTCGCGCGCCGGGGCCGAAACCGGGGCCCAAGGCGAGGCTACCTCCGGCCGCCCCACGCCGCCCGTGCCGCCGCGGATTCCCGGGCTCAAACTCCGCAGGCCCTGAAGGCGCGGCCGGTCCGAAGACAGGCCGCCATCAAGAGGCAAGTAGTTCCTGCACGGAGACGCCACGCAGCTCGAAGAGCCGACGGATGACGTCCTCGATCAGGTTGTTCGGACAAGACGCCCCGGCCGTGATCCCGACCGTGACGGGGCCATCGGGCAGCCAGTTCCGGGTCTCGATTTCCTCATGCCGTTGCAGGCTGTAGTGACGGATCAGGTCGGACGAAACGAGTTTGCTGGCGTTCTTGATGAAATAGGTGGGCAGGCGCGCCTCCCCCATCTCGGCCAGGTGGGACGTGTTCGAGGAATTGTATCCCCCGATGACCAGCAGCAGATCCAGCGGCTCCTGCAGCAGCTTTTCCAGGGCATCCTGCCGGTCCTGGGTGGCCCCGCAAATGGTGTCGAAATAGCGAAAATGCTTGTGGAGATTGGCCTCTCCGTATTTCTGGATCATCGCGTTGCGCAGGCGGCGCTGCACTTCCTCCGTCTCGCCCCGGAGCATGGTGGTCTGATTGGCCACGCCGATGGCTTCGAGATGGACGTCGGGGTCGAACCCCTCGGAGTAGGCTCCGGCGAACTTGCGCAGGAATTCCTCCTTGTTGCCGCCGTGCACGATGTAGCGGCAGACGTAATCCGTTTCCTCGAGGTTGTAAACGACCAGGTAATGCCCGTGGCCGTAGGCGCGGGCCTGCGAGCTGGTGGCCTTGGTCTCCTCGTGCCAGGCCTTTCCGTGGATGATACTGGTGACCCCCTCGCGCGAGTATTGACGCACCCGTTTCCACACGCTCATGACGTCGCCACAGGTCGTGTCCACAAACTGGCAGCCGATCTCCTCGAGCCGGCGCCGCGTGGCCACGTCCGTGCCAAAGGCGGGGATGATGACCACGTCGCCGGGCCGGAGGTCGTCCATGCTGGCGTCCTTTTGCGAACCGGTCAGGAACTTGATTCCCATGGCGCGGATCTGGTCGTTGACCTCCGGGTTGTGAATGATCTCGCCCAGGATGTAGAGGGGGCGGTCCGGAAAGACCTTGCGGGCGGCGTAGGCCAGGTCGATCGCCCGCTCCACCCCGTAACAAAAGCCGAATTCCTTGGCCAGTTTGACCGTCAGGCCCCGGGCGGAGAGCTGGTGACCGCGGGCGCGAATGCGCTCGACCAGTTCGCTGCGATAATGGGACATGACCTGCGCCTGCACCGCCTCCATGATGTCGGGGCGGCGCAGATTGATCTTCCCGGCCGTTTGCGTTGTGGATTCTGCCATCAGCAACAACCTTAGCACAGTCCGGACCGCGGTCGAGTGCGCGGATCGAACCCGGCAAGGGCCCGAAACACTCCGGCGGACGTGGCGGTTGCCCCGCCGGGCATGCCATCGCAGGCCCCGCGTTGGACGGTCTGGCGCCCTGCTCGGGGAAGACAGGGGCGGTCCGCCACGGCCGAAGCCTGCAGCGCCCGAGGGACCTCCGGCCACTTGCCAGACCGCAGCCCGGTCCTCGGAGCGCCAATCCCGACCGCCGTGGACCACTCATCGTTTTGTGAACCTGGCAGGCTCCCCAACGCGAGAACCCGGCCGCAGGCGTGGGACCGTCACGCTCTTCGTCGCGGTGGGAACCCGTGGCGGGCGGAGCCTTCCCCGGGTGCCGGAAGATAGTTCCCGCGGTTTCAGGTGCCGGGACAGGTCGGGCGGGGCGTCGCTGCAGGATTTGGTTTGTCGACGTGACCCGGTGGCGGGGCCGAAAGAGATTGTGTGGGACGCGTGGTTGAGCGGGCCCGCGCTGGGGCGCGGGCGGTGGACAGTGAGGGTTGGGCGGAACGAATGCGGCGGGCTTGGCCAGATGCACTGAGCTGGCGGGTCATGAATTCCGAGGGCTCCGTGGCCACGCCCCGGTACGATTCCAGTGCGCATCCGTTGGATGGGCCGGACGCCTGGTTGCCGGCGGGAGCACATACCGGTGGCGTGGGAGAGGAGGGGGATCATCGAGTTGGAACGGCCCGGCACGCTCCAGGGGGGCGGCACCCCGGGTGCGCTGGGACTGGACCACGAATTCTGTGAAACGTCCTGGTGCCGGAGATCATGCTGGACGGGTTCCTCGGGTTTCGACGGCGGGCCGACGGAGTCGAGTTGCCTCCGCGCCTGCCGCGGGACCGACCGGAACTTGCGGTGAACCGCATCCGGTTTTTGAACCTCAGGTTCCGGATTGCGGTGTCGCGACACCAACGGGAGATTCAGACGGAGGGCCGTGCTGCCGAACCGTTGTGGTTGAGGTCACCGGAGGGGCCGTGGCGCAGGACCCGGCGCGGTCTTGACGGCAATCCGATGAGCGGTCATCCCGGGTGGTGGACAAGGGCCGGACCATGTGGCGGATGGCCCGGCCACCGCGTGGAGTGCCGCAGTGGGAGCGGCCAGAGGGCCGGGAAGATCGATTCCAACGATGAAACATCAAGGCGGTTGCAAACGGGCGTGTGGCCTGTGGCTGCGCGTGGTCTTCATGATCGGCGGGTTGACAGTGGCTGCCGACCTTCCGGCCGCGCAGCCACCCGCAGCTTCCGAACCGCCGCAGGTTTCGGACCGACCGGCCCGTCCGGATGAAATCGGGTACCGCCCACGGGAGGGAGAGGTCGTGCCATTGAATCCTCCCGCGTTCACATGGTTGGTGGACCGCGGAGCGGCCCGGTGGGCGGTTCAATGGAGTCGAGAGCCTGACTTTCGGAAGGCCGAGACCGCCGAGGACCTGCCCTTCAATGTTTACGTACACGCACGCCCCTTGGAGGCCGGCCGTTACTTTTGGCGTTACCGTTTCGTGACCCAGGAGGGCCGGACCTCCACTTGGAGCCGGGTGCGATCCTTCGTAGTGCCCACGAATGCTGTCGTTTTCCCCATGCCGACGCGGGCTGAACAACGGGCCCGGCTGCCTCAGGGACGGCCCCGGTTGTTCCTGCGCCCGGAGGATTTGTCCCGTCTGCGGGAGTGGGCGAAGGGGCCCGGCGCAGCCGAGTTCGCGACCTTGCGGGCCGCGGCGGATCGGTACATCGAAGCCGGCCCGACGCCGGAGCCCGAACACCTGGGCTCGATCAACGACCGGAGCAATCGGGAAATGGTGCGTTACTGGTGGCCCAACCGGGAACAGGCGCTCCGCGCCTGTCAGGAAGCCGAGACCATCGCCTTCGTCTATCTGATTACCCGTGAACCCAAGTACGCCGCGGCCGCACGGCGCTGGATTCTTCACCTGGCCTCGTGGGATCCGGACGGTCCCACCAATTTTCGCCTCAACTGCGAGGCCGGCAAAGTGATGCTGCACCGCCCCTCGCGCGCCTACGACTGGGCCTGGGACGTGCTCACGGAATCTGAGCGGGAACAGGTCCGCCAGGTAATGGCTCGCCGGGCCCGGGATGCGTGGAACAGCGGCGAAGTGGGACGCGGCGTCGGCCATTTGGAGCGGCCATTCAGTTCGCATGGCAACCGCACCTGGCACAAACTGGCCGAGACCGCCATCGCCTTTTACGGGGAGATCCCGGAGGCGGAAACCTGGTTGGACTACGCCGTGCACAAGTTTTACGCGGCCTATCCGGTGTGGGCGGACGACGACGGGGGCTGGCACGAGGGCCTGAGCTACTGGGCCGGTTACATGGGGAAGATTGTCTGGTGGTGCCAGGTGGCCGAAGCCGCCCTCGGCATCGACAGCTTCCGAAAACCGTTCTTCTCCCGCGTGGGTGAATACGCGCTGTATGTGGCGCCGCCGGGCTCACCCAACATGGGGTTCGGCGACCTGTCCCATAACACGCCTTCGCGGAGCTGGGGTGCGTTTTTGGAGTATTTCCTGCGGCGCGGCGGACACCACCCGGACGCGGCGCACGCTCCCGAATGGCGTTGGTGGGCGGAGCAGTGGCGGATGCAGCCGGCCGAGGGTGTGCTCGGCTTCCTGTATCGCGCCACCCTGGCCCCGTTGCCCGGAGCCCGGCCCCCGACGAATCTGCCGGTGTCCAAGGTGTTTCATGGCATCGGCGTGGCCAGTCTCCATACCACGCTGCTGGACAGTGCGGACGACGTGCATGTCCTGTTCAAGTCCAGTCCCTTCGGATCGCAGAGTCACGGACACAATCCGCAAAACAGTTTCCAGTTGAACGCCTTTGGCGAGGCGTTGCTGACCACCTGTGTGTATCGCGATCTCCACGGCAGCCCGTTTCACACGCGCTGGGCGTGGAGCACGCGGGCGCACAACGCCGTGTTGGTGGATGGCGAGGGCCAGGTGCCGCACTCGGCCATGTCCACGGGGCGGATCGTGAAAGCGATCCTGACTCCCGCCTGGGATTACGTGGAGGGCGACGCCGTGGGCGCCTACGGAGGCCGGCTGACACGGGCGCGACGGAAACTTTTGTTCGTGAAACCGGACCTCGTGGTCTTGTGCGACGATCTGGCAGCGCCGCGACCGGCGACCTTCCAGTTCCTGCTCCATGGCCTGAGTCCGTTCCAAGTGGACGAGGCCGCGGGCCGGCTGCGACTGGAACGGCCGCGCGCCCGTTTGACGGCGCAGTATCTTGCGCCCGTGCCGCTGCGGTTCCGTCAATGGGACGGCTACGAGCCGCCACCCGACCGGGCCTTCCCGAACCAGTGGCACGTGGAGGCGTCCACGCAAGAGACCCGGGATCGCATCCAGGTCCTCACAGTGTTGCAAGTCGCCCGCCCGGGCGGAGAACCCTCGTGGGGAGAAGCGGAGGGGATCTGGTCGAAGAGCGCCGTCGGGGTGCGGCTGCGCGGGCCGTCGGGCGATCTCTGGCTGGGCTTTCGTCTGGGCGACGAAGGCCGCGCGGAGCTGGGCCCGGTCCGGTTCGACACCCCGGTGATCGTGCAGCGCGAGGGCAGGTGAAGGAGTCTCTCCGCGCCGATCCAGCGAGATCGGCGAGGGCTCTCCCGTGGGAAAACGAAGGCGCCGTTCGATCCGAGGCCGAACCGGCGCCTGCTTTGAAATGCGCGAACCGGGCGAAGAAGGATCAGCGGACCAGCTTGCGGCGCAAGCCCCAAACGCCCAGGCCCAGCAGCGCAAGGGCTGCTGCGGAAGGTTCCGGAATTGGCGCGATGATCCCGATGAGGGTGGTTGTGCCGCCGTTGAAACGAGTGTCACCGTTGGCGGTCAGGAAAGGAGCCTCCGGAATCGGCGTCCAAACGCCGTCGTCGTCGGTCACGGCAGCAATCAGACTGAGGCTGCCGATGTCCCAGTACTCGACGCGCCGGATCCCGTTGGCCAGGTCGTTGGGCACGTAAGCACCCCAGCGGCCGGCAGTGACGTTGGTGTGCCACAACGTTGAGGGCACATCCGCGATCCCGTCGGGTTCGACCCACGTGGCCCAAATGGGCCGGCCGGCACCGGCGACGTTGTCGTAAAGCAGCACCATGGTCTCGCCCGGGGCCCCGAGGGAATCGCCCACCAGGAACGTGGCCTGGTTGGCACCTTCGGCAGTGCCCGGACCAAGCATCAGGAGCGTGCTGGTGGTGTAAATGTTGCCAGCGACGCTCGTGCCGCCCGCCCCGTCATTGAAAACCAGGCCAAAGCGCACCTCGTTCCCCACGGCGAATCGGTTGTTGCCCGTGGGCACCAGGGCAAACCACCCGGAGTAGGAGCCGGAGGCGTCCGTGGTGAACTCGGAATACCGATTGGCCATCGCAAACTCGTCATTGGCGAGCAAGGATCCCCCCAGTCCCTTTTGCGTCGTATACCCCTGGATGTAGCCCGCATTGTTGGCGACGGAGTTGATCCCGAAGTAGTTCCCCGCACCGGTTCCGGTGGGAACGTTTGTGTCACCCGAGACGTAGTATCGATAGGTTGCGTTGGGCTGGAGACCGCTGATGGTCAGCCATGCCGCGCTCGGGGCCCGCAGCGCGGTGCTGTTACCGTTGATGCCGTAGCGGGGCAGCGCCACTTCGGTGAGGGTTTGCGCCGTCAAACCGGTGGCCGACAGCGCGAGGATCAGTGGGAACCATCGGATCGTTTTCATCGCAGACCTGGATCTGGAGTGGTTTCGTTTGACTTCCGATGGCGCTATTGAACGCCGACCGAAGCCGACTGGCAAGGCAAACCGGACGGCAGTCAGGTGACGGTTTCATTACAATGGAAACCGGCCGGTGGGCGGTGTGTAAGGAATCCTGCCGCTCCTTTCCGTGGTGGACCGAGAACAGGGTCCCGGTCCCTGGTGTGCGAAGACCGGGTGGGCTTGGGCCCGACAGATTCCGGGGCTTGCGCAACGAGAGCAGGGCTGCGGAGCGACGACCGCAGGCCCAACGTCGCCAATCAGAGCCGGGCAGTCTGGCGATCTTCGAACCGCGGCTGCCCCAGCCCGGCAGGCCAGGGCAGTCGCTGCCTCGAGGGACGGGAAACTGTCGGGGACCGGCTCCGGCACCGAAGAGGGTCCGCCCGCGGGCGGGAACAGAGGGTTCGCACCTCCGCCTCGAGCCCCAGGGCCGAGCCCGACTGCTGCGCGGCAAATGCTTGCCGCCGGACCTGGAGCGGGAGGATGTTTGAGCCGAAAAGGGAGCATCGCCATGTTGGAATCGATCTGTCCCGTTACAGGCCGGCTGGTGCGGCGGGTACCGACGATGTCTGGCGAAGAAGTGGAGCGTCGCCTCCGGAACGCGGTGCGGGCCTTCGAGCAATGGCGCCGCATGGAATGGCCCGAACGGGCCGGAGCGTTACGGGCTTTGAGCGGGGCCCTTCGATCGCGGGCCGCCGAGCTGGCGCGCCTGATGGCGGAAGAGATGGGCAAACCGGTGGTGCAGGGACGGGCCGAGGTGGAAAAATGCGCCTGGGTCTGCGAGTTCTATGCCGAGCACGGTGCGGCTTTCCTGCAGCCCGAGTCGGTGGCCACCGAGTGGCGGCGCAGTTATGTGGCCTTTGAGCCGCTGGGACCGATCCTCGGCATCATGCCGTGGAATTTCCCCTTTTGGCAGGTGTTTCGCGCGGCGGCGCCGGCCCTGGCCGCCGGCAACGTCTTTGTCCTCAAGCATGCGTCGAATGTGCCGGGCTGTGCGCTGGCGATCGAGGAACTGGCCCTGGCCGCCGACCTGCCCGAGGCCACCCTGCAGGTGTTGATGGTGGGCGCCGCCCAGGTGGAGAACCTGATCGCCCACCCTGCGATTCGCGGCGTGACCTTGACGGGCAGCACATCGGCCGGTCGCACCGTGGCGGCACGAGCGGGCGCCATGCTCAAAAAGACCGTGCTGGAACTCGGGGGCAGCGATCCCTACGTGGTTCTGGAGGATGCCGACCTGGACCTTGCGGCCGAGACCTGTGTGAACGCGCGGCTGATCAACACGGGACAGAGCTGCATCGCAGCCAAGCGATTCATCGTCGTGGAGGCGGTCCGTGCGGAGTTCGAGGCACGCGTGGTGGAGCGCATGCAGGCCCGGGCGCCGGGCGATCCCTTGCAGGAGACCACGGCTTTGGGACCGCTGGCACGGCGAGATTTGCGAGACGACTTGCACCGGCAGGTGGAACAAAGTCTGGCATGCGGCGCGCGGCGACTTTGCGGGGGAACCATCCCCGAGGGACCGGGGGCGTATTACCCATGCACCGTCTTGACCGATGTACGCCCCGGGATGCCGGCGTTCGATGAGGAGACCTTCGGCCCGGTGGCGGCCGTCGTGCCGGCGCGAGACGAGGCGGACGCGCTGCGGTTGGCGAACCAGAGTCCCTTCGGATTGGGCGCAGCCATTTTCACCCGCGACGTGGACCGGGGCGAGCGCCTGGCGCGCGAACACCTGGAAGCAGGGGTCTGCTTCGTGAACGATTTTGTGCGATCCGACCCGCGCCTCCCCTTTGGAGGGATCAAAGACTCGGGGTACGGACGCGAGCTGGGCGTCTTCGGCCTGCGGGAGTTTGTGAACATCAAGACGGTGTGCGTGCGGTAAACCCCGGGACGCACAGGCCCCAGAACCGAGGGAGGACCGCGCAGAAAGCCGTTTGGCGTGAGGAGCAAAGTTCAGGGGAAGGGACCGTAAGCAGCACACCCGCCGGCGTCTCAGCTGCTCTCCACGATGCCCAGTTCGCGGAGGGTGCTTCGGAGCCAGGCCAGGGACTCCTCGAGCATGGGGCCACCGGCGCCCTCGCATTCGATGCTCAGAACGCCGGTGTAGCCGGCATCGCGGAGCAGGCGCAGACAACGCCTGATGTTCTCCGCATTGACCCCCTGGCCCAGCGGACAGTGACTGACGGCGATGCCGGTCAGTCCCCCGCGGAGGGATCGGGCCAAAGATTCTGAAACGTCTTTCACATGGACATGGCTGACGCGCGGCAGAAAACGGGCCAGAAAATCCGCCGGGTCCTGCCCGGCAATGAACGTGTTTCCCGTGTCCATGTTGAGGCGGAGACAGGCACTGTCGCTGAAGGCGAGCATCTCGGCCAGGTACCCGGGGCGGGTCGTGAAATAACCATGGGGTTCGATGTTGACGATCACCCGGTGCGCTTCCGCCACCCGGAGGATTTGTTGGTAACTGCGCCTCATCTGGGCCATCACTTCCGACTCCGTCATGCCTTCCGGGGCGTGCAAGCCGTCCGTGGTGTCCACGCAGGGACAGCCGGCATGCGCCGCCCAGGCAATGGCCTTCATGACATACGGCACGCCCCGCAGCGGCCCGTCCTCCTGCGACAGCGGGAAGGCGGCATCCACCTGCGAGAAGCGGACACCGTATCTTTCCATTTTGCGCCGAAGCAGCACGGGGTCTTCATAGAGGGCCACGTGCGGCTGATAGCCCAGACCGTGAATCCAACTGACGCCGTCGATGAGACCGCACTCGATCCAGTGCACCTGATGGCGCTGTGCCCACTCCAGACACTTGTCGAAGGACCAATAAGCGGAGTTGAACGCGTCGGTGTGGAACCCAATTTTCACGGCTCTTCCCTTTCCCTTTGCGCCGGTCATGGCTGCGCGAGCGGCAGGCCAACTCCCCCCTCGCTTCCGGGGAGGAAGCGAGGGGTTTCCCGCCGAGCATGTCCTGCTCGGTTTCGCCTGCCGTTCCGACGGCAGCCGGGTGGATGCCGGCTGTGTTTTCCGTCCCTGACACCGGGTGCGGCTCATTGCCGGACCCGGAAAAACTGGCGGACCTGTTCGATGGGCAGGGTAACGCCGGAAGAGGCGTCGGGCACCTCGCTCCAAGGGCCGGTGATTTCCGGGGCTCGTTCCAGTCTCCCCCCGCCGCTCCATTGGAGCGTGATCTGGTTGCCATTCCGGCGGATGAAAAGGCGCGGGCCCGCGAAGATCGGCTCAAAATAGAAGGTGCCGGCGGCATAGCGGTTCACCGGCCCCGTATCGGGCGTGGCCGGGAACTGTCCCGCAGGGCCGTACCTTCCGGAACCGACGAAGATCAGCGACCCACCGCTGAAGACCTGGAGATCGGGCAGACCCTGGGCGTTGCTGAAGTACCGCTCGTCTCCGCGCTCGTCCGACCCGTAGCCCGAGACGGCGATGACGCCTTTGAAGCCGGCCGGCAGGACCAGGGGTTCCGGCAGGGGCTTGAATCGGCTGCTGTCGCGCAGGGTGCCTGGGTCTTCGGGGGTGAACTCCAGACTCGCCAGGGCCTGGCGCGTGTCGCGGTCATACAGCACCGCCAACAGGGGCAGATAGAGCCCGTCGGCCCCGTCGTCGTACACGCCCAACTCGGTGATCCGAACGGGCCGGGCCACGTCGAAGTCCATCCCCAGGGACCCGCTGAAGGTGCCGGCGGCCGCCAGACCGACCGGCACGATGTAGGCCACGCCGGCCTGGCGCGGATTGGGCGTGGAACGCACCAGATTCGAGTCCCGGCTCTCCTGACCGCCTTCCGCGACCGCGCGGATTTTGTAGAAGACCTCGACACCGTTTTGCAGGCCGGTGTCACGGAAGGTGGTGTGCGAAGTCTCGGCCACCGTGACAAAGGGCCCCTCGGGATCCGTCGCGCGCAATACCCGATATTTTACGGCGGGCAAGGGATTCGTGATGGCCGACCAGAAAAGGGTGACGGCGGCGTCCTCGTAGGGGACCACGACGAACAACGTGGGAGTGCCGGGCCGCTCGGGGGGGAGCACCTCGTACTCGAAGGTGCCCGCCGAAAACCTCGCCGCCGGTCCCTGGTCGATGACACTGGGGAAGACTCCGGCGAGCGAAGCCCACCGACTCGATCCCACGAAGCGAATCGACCCGTTCCCGTCGTGCAGGGACCAGATGATGGCGTTGGTGTCCCCGTGCGAGTTGAGCAAACGTTCCTCGGCTCCGTAGCCGTCGGCCTGAATCACGCCCTTGAATCCGGCCTCCAGCCGCAGGGGAGATTCCAGTTCCTTGAATCGCATCCCCTCGATGAGCACGCCTTCGCCCGGCGCAAAGCCCACTTCGGCCAGCACCTCCTCGGTTTCGCGATTGAAGATCCGGGCGGTGAGCGGCCGTTTCAGACCGTCGGCGCCGTCATCGAACACGCCCAGCCGCTTGATGACAATGGGGTTTTCCACGTCGAAATCGAGACCCAGAGACCCCCCGAAGGCCTGATTGCCGCGGGCCGCAGGGGTGAAGTAGGCAATCCGATGGTTCGAGGCCAGCACATAGGGCGCCGTGCACCAGATGTCGGAATCCGGTCCCGGCCGACCGTTGGAGGCGATGGCGCGCACCTTGTAACACAGTTCCACCCCATTGGTCAGATCGAGGTCCAGGTAATTCGTGGACGACACGCTGGCCAGGGTCACGAAGCTGTCTGTGCCGGCCGGCGCGCGCAACACCTCGTAGCGCACCGCGGGCACCGGGGACGTGACTGCCAGCCAGAGCAGCAGCACTTGACGATCCCCCGGCCGGGTTGTGAGCACCGGTTTTCCGGGCGTCACGGGCGGCGTGGTCTGAAACTCGAACGTACCCGCCGCATACCGGGCAGCCGGCCCCTGGTCCACGTCGTCCGGAAAGGCCCCCGGCGTCGTGCCCCAGCGGCTGCTGCCGACAAAGGCCAAAGAACCGTCGCCGTCCTGCGTGGTCCACACAATGTTGGCCGGGTCGTTGAGTCGGTTGCGCAATCGTTCGCCGGCTCCGTAGCCTTCAGCCGTGATGGTGCCCTGGAACCCGATCTCCAGGCGAATGGGACTGGACAGCGACTTGAACCGGCTGCCCCCCACCAGTTCGCCGGGATCGTCCGGGGTGAACTCGATCGAGGCCAGCTCCGTCTGGGTGGAGCGGTCCCACAATCGCGCGGTCAGGGGGAGAGTCAGCCCGTCCGAGCCGTCATCGAACACACCCAGCCTGGTGACGAGGATGGGGTTGTTGACGTCGAAGTCCATGCCCAGCACGCCTCCGAATTCCTGATTGCCCTGGGTCCCGGCGGGCACCACGTAGGCGATGAACGTCGCCTGGCCCGAGGCGGTCGACGGCAGGGCGAGCAAGGCTACCAGGGCGGTTGCCAGGGTGGAGACCAAAGCGTCCCGGCCAAGGGGACGCCCGCGCAGGACCCCGCGGGTCCGATGGTTCGAGGTTGCAGTGTTCATGGTTGCATGGGGTTGGAGTTGAACAACGTGGGGTTAAAGGGGTGTGGTGGGCGGTGGTTGGTCGGAGTCCCAACCTTCGAAGCTGTGGTTGAGCCACCAGTCGGTTTCCCTGGGATTGCCGCGGATGCGTTGGGCGCTGTTGTCCGCCTTCACCACGTTCATGCCGTTTTCGTGCGGCATGTTTTGCGCCCGATGATAGGGAATCTCCCAGATGAGGACGGCCTTGCTGGGATTTCGTACATCACTGGCTCTGCGGCCGCTGATCGGTCTGTTCAAGGCGTAGGCGCGTTGCCAGGGATCATAGTAGATGTGCGACCAAACATAGCTGACGCCGTCGTTGTCATAGAAAAAGTCCCGGCTGAAGACGTCGTCATAAGATCCGCGCAACACGATTTTGGCCCGGAGTCCCGAGGGGCAGGCGTAGAGGCCGTGGAGGGGCTGATAATTGGGGCGCGGCCCCTGGGGCTTGACCGGATTCGGCCCCAGGTACGGCTCGAACATTTCGGGCATCCACTTGTCTCCGATTCGGTATTCGAGCCCCCAGGCCCTGCCCCAGTTGAGCATGCGCGGGATGCGGTTGTCGAAGTCGCCGGCATAGAGGGCGGAGGCCAGCCCCATTTGCTTGGCGTTGTTGAGACAATAAACGCGGTAGGCCCTGGATCTCGCCCTGGCCAGGGCGGGCAACAGCATCGCCGCCAGGAGGGCGATGATGGCGATGACCACGAGCAGCTCGATCAAGGTGAAGCCGCGGCGGCTCCGGGGCGGGGTCGTGGGACGGCAGCCGATTGGCACGCCGCGACCGGGTCTGGTTGGAGGGGGACGGTACTGCATACTGTTCGGTATGGAGGGGGAGCCAAATGTACTGGTCAGTATGGTTCGCAGCAGGAGCTCCCGCTGCCGGGGCAAGCACCGGAAGTCAGCCGTTTCGGGATGGCTTCGGGGCCGGGAAGCCGAGGATCTCCTTCAGACCTTCCACCAGCCGTTCTTCTTCCGTGGGAGAACAGATCTCCGGTTCGAACAACGCCCGCAGCTTGATGCCCTCCATGGCGGCCAGCATCAGATTGACCGCCTGCTCGGCATCCGCCACGTGCACCGCGCCGGCCACGGCTGCGGCCCGCACCAGCCCGATGTAGAACTCCCGGACGCTGTCGTAGAACTGCTGCCAGCCCCGGCGCAACTCCGCATCATGGACGGCCGAAGTGAAGATCTCCATGGTGAAGACACGGTTGGCCTGGTCCATGAGGCAGGTGCGCACGGCCACGCGCAGGGTGTGCTCCAGGCGCGCGGCGGGGTCGGTGACGCCTGCCAGCGCCTCGTTGATCCGGCGCTGATACATGCGGTAGTAGTGCGCGCAAGCGGCGTGGATCAGTTCCCGCTTGGAATTGAAATGCCAGTAGAGACTGCCCTTGGTGACGCCGGCATGCGCGGCGATTTGGTCGAGATTGACCCCGTCGAAGCCCTTTTCGGCAAACAACGCGAAGGCGCTGGCGGCCAGCTTGGCCGGCATCCGCCGATCCGCCCGGGCACGAGGCGATGGGAGGCGAGCCTTCACGCAGGCGACAAAATACCGATCGGTATGGCGTTGTCAAGCGGCTTTTGTTGATGGTTCGGATTCCGCTCCGTCTCGGCAGGGGCTCCGGGCAAACCAGGTCTCTCCCGTCGCGAGGCCGTGATCCCTCGACATGTTCGCAGGGCGCGTTGCCCACATCCGGGTCGCCCGGCCGGCGCGTCTCGGATTCGCGGGTGCGGCAGGGCTGCGGCGCGAGCCGTCCACAGGGTTTCTCGGGCTCGGCGCGCACCGATCCGGCCGTGGGTCTCTTGGGAGAGCCGGGCTCTGGCGGGCAAAAAGCGCCGGGCTCGGATGTGTGTGGGCTGAGGGCCAACACTGGCTGCTGCACTTGGACGGGGAGTTCTCCCAAAGAAGCCGGGCTGCGAGATCGGAGCCTTCTTGTCGGCGGCTTGCAGGCCGTACAGAGGGGCACAGGCCTGATCGGCTTGGACTCGCAGGGTTGCTTGCGGGCTCAGGGTTCCAGGCGCGCCCGCCAGAAACGCTGCGGGGCGGTCGGCTCGACGGGCAGTTCCAGGGTCCAGAGACCGTCGGTGGGCTGGTTGGTCGCCACGGCCACCCAATGGAGCAGGTTGGAGGAGCTTTCCAGTACGTGGAGGACTCCGGGTGGGCCGATGGTTTCCAGTTGCCAGCGGAACGGATCGGACGTTCGCGTCAAGCCCAGCCGCGGCGGTTCGAGCGGCGCCGGGTCGAAGGTCCACAACGTCAGGGAAAGCGGCGGGCACAGATTCGTCAGCACTGGGCCGTCCACGGCGGCCTCGAACCGGGTCAAATCCTGCGCGGCGGCCGGACCGTTTGTCCGGGCGGCCTCGTCCTGAGGGATCCCGTAAAAATGCACCGTGGCGGAGCTGCGGGGGCGGAAGCCCCGGATTTCGAGCCGGGCGGTCAGAGGGGTTTGCGTCGTTTTGTTGAGCAGCAGGACGGTGAGACTGCCGTTGGTGCGGCGGGCGGCGTGGGCGGCCAGCCAGGGGGATTCGGAAGTGGCCTCCACAATGGCATCGCCCGCGCGGGCAAAGAGGGACATCAGCTTCGCGGCATAAAAGACCGGGTGACGCGTGGCGGGCCCGTTGATCATGCCGAGGTCGCCATAGGTGCGCCACCCGTAGAGGGTTTCGTCGAAGGCACCCTGCGTGTCGGTGCCGTTGCGGAGGTTCCACCAGACGAAGGCATTGAACTCGGTGCGCATGAGCCGGCCGAGGCTGTCGGCGTAATACAAGGCATTGACCAGGCTGGTGGATTGGCTGCCCTGGGAACCGGCGTCGATGTTGTTCTCGGTGACCACCAGTTCGATCTGCTCCCCTCCGGGGCCGAAGTAATCCTCGATTTGCCGACGGAGATCGGCCGCGTCTGCGGCCCATGTTTCCGTCGAGAGCAGGGCCATGGCATCGCTGACCGGAATGTGCAGGGGGTTTTCCGGGGTCCACTGGGGGTAATGATGGTGCACCAGGAAGTCGGGGCGCACGCCGAGGTTGCGCAGGGCGGTGAGCAGCCGCGGGGTCCAGCCGTAGCGGCTCTGCCCGGTCCGCAGGTTGACGCCGGGAAAGTCGCGGTAATCGTTGTCGTAACTGTCTTCACCGGGCACGGCGACCACGCCCACGCGGATGGTGGGATCGACGGCTTTCATTTGCCGGATGTACTCGGCGGCGCGCACGGCATACGTGTAGGCGTCGTGCGGGCGTGCGTTGGTGTCGTATTCCCACGGGCCATAACATTCGTTGCCGATCTCCCAGTAACGAATCCCGAAACGCCGGGTTACGTTTGCGTACCGCACCCAGGCCGCGGCTTCCTCGGGGGTGCCGCTGCCGTAGTTGACCGTGATGAAGATTTCGGCGCCCAGGTTGGTGGCCACGCTCATGAATTCGTCGAAGCTCGTCTGCCACTGCCAGGTGTTGGTGAGGGTGCGGTTCGACTGCCAGTGGTACTGGTCGGAAAGGGATCCGCCCGGGAAGCGCAGTGTGGTGATGCCCGCTTCGCGCAGCAGGGCGACGGTGCGCTCTCGTTCGGGGGTGTTGTCGGCAAAGTCTCCGTCCCAGATCACGGCATTCACTCCGAACCAGCGGGTGTCCGCGACACGGACGATCCGCGCAGCGTCCACAGCGACTTGAACGGGCGAAGGCGCGGGCCTGGCGGTCAGCGACATGTCGTCGATGTAAAAGCTGCCGGAAGTGCCGTTGGCGCGAAGTTGCAGGGTGATGCGGTGGAGGTTGGTGCTGGAGGCCTTGCCGAGGGCGCTCAAGGGGACGACAAACTGGCGCCATTGATGGGCGGGCAGCGGATGGGGCAACACGTAGGCGGGGCCGGCGCCCGCGTCGTCCTCGGCCAGCACCTGCAACCGTTGTCCGCCGGTGGTGCCGCCATGGGCCCAAAAGACAAGGCTCTCGTACAGGCGGGCGTCGAAGGGATCGCGCCGAAACGAGAGGCCCGGCCACTGGGCGGCGTTTCCGGTGGCGCGAATCGCGGCGGTCCCCCGGTGGACCACGCCGGTCTCGAAGAGGTCACGGTCGATCCAGCTCCAATCGGCGAAGCCGTTGACGAGTCGATCGGTGTAGATCCAGAGTGGCGCCTGGCCGCGGGCCGCGGAAGCACCCAGGAGAATCAGGAGCAGGGGCCAAATCATCGGGTCACGCCTTCGAGGGAGAGGTTCTGGATGCGTGGAGACCGGGGTGTTCGGGCGTCGTCCTGATCGCAGGCTGCACGGCTCAATGACCAATCGGATCCGGGTGGGTGGGACTTGAGGTTCTGCGATGAACCCGGGTGCCGCCAGCCCGCCGAGAATGAAGCACGGGAGGGTGGCCCGTACCACCCTCCCGTGTTACATCTCGGCTCCAACCGGGCCACTCGCCCGGGCGTGGAGGGCCAGTTACTGCAGTGGCCTCACGACGACCGCGCTACTGGTGCCGGTCTTGGTTGGATCATCCACGCTGGTGGCGGTGATGGTCCAAGTGCCTTCGGAGCCGAAATAGGCACCTGCGAAGGTGACCGTGCCGTTGACCATTGCGGCGTCGGGCGGGAACACCGCCATGGTGTCGTCACTGCTGAGATGAATCACGTGATTGATGCCGCGCACGGGATACCAGTTGTCGTCCACGGCCATGACCACCACATCGAAGGGTGTCCAGGCCATTTGCGGCGTCGGCGTACCGGTTTTCCCGGTGGGCGTGCCGGGCGCTGCAGTTTCTCCGGGCAGCAGCACGAGCAGTTTGCTGAACACGCGCTTGCCCAGGGCAAGGAACAGCGAGGAGGAACTCGGCAGGTTCTCCGTGGTCAGCAATACTTGTCGCGCCCCGCCCAGGGCAATCGGAGGCCCGGCGGCCAGTTCGAGCCACGGGCTGGCCGTGAGGTTGGTGCGGGCCATTACGATGGCATCGGAATCTGCCGGCAGGGTCCAACGGAACCAATAGCGCGCGGTTGGCGGCACGACCAGCACGCCGGCGGCGTTCTCGGCGGCGATGCCCCAAAGTTCGGTGTTCAGGCCGGAACCGGAGAAGTCGTCGTCCAGCGGGGTGGGCACGCCAGTGATTTGCACGCGCGAGAGAACCACCGATTTGCCCAGGTTGGCGAAGGAGTTGGGCTGGGCACCCACGTGGACCGCCACCGGCCCGTTGAAGTATTGGACCCACTCGGCCGGAATGGTGAAGTTGGTGGACGTGCCACTGGGCGTCAGGATCGTGACGTCGGTGTTGTTGTTGAAGATGACCTGCCAGGTGCCCTCGTCTTGTTCACTGTACACCGTGGCCAGTGTGCCGTGGCTCCAAAGCATGCTGTTGCCCGAGCCCTGGTTGGTCTTGACCATGAACCGGGCACTGGCACCCGGACCGGCTCCGCCGGAGATCTGAACGAACACAATGTTGGTGGCGTTCCAGTCGATGGCCGCGTCGCCCACGCCCCAGGGCAGGTTGTCCTGCGTCGGGGCCAGGAAGATGTGCGCCTGGAAGCCATTCCAGCCGCCCTCGGGACGTTTCTTGATGGTGACTGAGTAGGTGACGGGTCCGGGAGCCCCCACCCAGCCATAGGTGTCGCCACGGGTGTAGATGCTCTGGCGCTGGTATTGGCCGGAACCGGAGGCAATCAAGTTGAGCCCGGTGACCGTGGGCGCGACGGACACCGTGGGCGGGGGCGGCGGGGCCACCGCGGCTTGCAACTCCAGGTTGTCGATCCAGAACGCGATGGTGTGATTGAGGTTGGCCGACGGATCCCAGCGTTTGAAGACCAGCGCCGTGGCTTCTTCAATGCCGGCCAGTTGGGGGTTGATGGGCACATCGATGCGAACCCAACGGTTGGAGGCTTCCTCCGGCACGGTCACCGTGCCCAGCGACACCAAGCGGCCACCATCCCAGTTGGCGCTCTGGGGATGAATGAAAACGCCGAGCCGGTCCCCCGAGGTGTTGAACACGCTCAACGGCATGGACGAATTCTGGCTGTCCCACTTGAGCCAGATTTGGAGGTTCGTGAACAGCGTGAAGTTCACGGGCTTCGCGTTATGCCACGCCCAATCGCCGAAGGACCGCGCGACCACGTACGTGTTCTGTCCCCGAATGGTGTCCGCGGTGATGTACGCAGAGCCGGAGTTCGGGTCGCCGTTGGCGTCCTGACCGGGGTCGAAACTGATGGATCCATTGCCCCACCAGGTGGCCCACCATTGGGAAGGCACGCCGGTGTCGAAAGTATCAATGACGTAATTGGTGTTCTGCGCCTGGAGGCTGCTGGCGGCCAATACCAGAGCGGCCGCACAAGAGGCCCAAACGGACGGTTTTTGCATGGCTTTCATAGGAGGTCTCGGTTCCGGGCATCCCGGGATGCGGGGCCGGACAACAACCGTTCGCCAAAGATGTCGTAAAGTCGACATCTCCGCGCCGGCCGACTTGTCCGTCCGACAGCGTCCATGCGATGCCCGTATGGTTCCGGGTTTGCTTGCTTTCAAGCTACCACTGCTCGGACGGCTGTCATGTCCCCAGAATTCATGACACGCGCGCAGGGCTCTGCGAAGGGCGAGGGGTCCGAGAGGCATTCTGGCAAGCGACGGTCAACCTGCCGGGGCTTCCGACACTTTTGACATTGAGTTGGCTCGAAGAGCACCGTCGAATGGGCCCATGCGCATTTCAAGACGAGGCTTCTTGGCGGCCGGCACCCTGGCCGCCGCCGCACCGGTCCTGGGCTCTCCCGGCCTGTCGGCACGGGCGCCGATTCCGCAACGGCGCATTCGTTTGGGCATTTCCACGTACTCCTACTGGCATTTTCGCAGCGAACGCGTGCCGATCGAACGGGTAATCGAAAAAGCGGCCGATCTGGGCGTCAGCGGCGTGGATGTTCTGCATCGGCAAATGGACATCCCCGAACAGGCGCCCTTGGATGCCGAGGCCCGGGCCTACTTGCGCCGGCTGAAACGGCATGCGTTTCGCAACGGCGTGGATCTGATTTGTCTCTCGACGCACCAGAGTTTCGTCAGTCCCGATCCGGCGGTGGTCAGCCGGAATGTCGAGCACACCCACAAGTGCATCGAAATCGCGTACGAACTGGGCATCCCGTGCATCCGGATCAACACCGGCCGGTGGGGAACGATTCGCAGCTTTGACGAACTGATGGCCAACCGCGGGGTGGAACCCGTGCTGCCGGGATATACGGAGGAGGACGGGTTTCGGTGGTGCATTGACGGGATCGGGCGCTGCCTGGACAAGGCGGAACAGTGCGGCGTGATTCTCGCCCTGGAGAATCACTGGGGATTGGCGCGCACCGCGGAAGGCCTGTTGCGCATCGTGCGGGCGTTGCCGTCGCCCTGGCTGGGCGTGCTCATGGACACCGGCAATTTCTTGGACAACACCTACGAACAGCTCCAGCAGATTGCGCCCCTGACGGTGTTCGTCCAGGCGAAGACCTACCCCGGCGGCGGCGAGTGGTATACCCTCGACCTGGATTATCGGCGGATTGCGCGCATCCTCGCGGAGGCCGGTTACACCGGTTACGTTTCGCTGGAGATGGAGGGCAAGGAAGATCCGGAGACCGCCGTGCCCAAGAGCCTGGCTCTGCTGCGGAAGGCCTTTGGTCTCTAACTGCGCCCTCCGGGAGAGAGCGGGCCCGTCGTCAGAACCGGCACCGCGCCGCCCCGGGGCAGAGCCGTTTGCTTCCGGCCTTTGTCGGCCCCGGAGTTCCCGGGCTCCGGGCGGTGCAGATTTTTCAGCATCCCCTGCACATTTGCGAAATGGGCATGCCTCGACCGCGGGCGTAGGTTGAATCGTGCGGTCCGGCCCAAGGGCCTTATGAACCCGCCCGGCCCGAACCAGCGGGCAGGGTGGCAACACGACCCGGGCCGTCCAAGGTGAGTCGTCATCGTCGAGAGACAACCCATGAGCGCGCAAACCCCGATTCGTCGCTGGCTCTTTCCGCAAGGCATGCTCCGCTACACGTCCTTCCTGTTGATGCTTGGTGCAGGGTTGGCCGCCCGGGCGCAGACGGCGTACTGGACCGGCGGTGCGGGCAACGGGTTCTGGCACGACCCGGGTAACTGGGACCTGGACGGTTTGGGCGTTCCGACCCTGCCCGGGCCAGGGACGAACGTGGTCATCGGAGCGGGCGCGGTCGTGACTTACCTGGAGCCGACGGCCGCCATGCCGGTGGGGCCATTGACCCTGGCCGGCCAATTGTGGGTGTCGGCCCCCGGTCTGGTGGTGGACGGGGCAGGCCTGGCCGGGCTGACCCTGGAGCCTGGCGGGTCGTTGCAGGTGACCGCAGCCGGAGTCCTGGTGGTGACCAACGGAGGGACCCTGGCCTTCAATACCGACAGCAGCTTGTCCCTCGACGGCGGCGCGGTGTTTCTCACGAACCATCCGTCCGGCACGGCCGTGCTCAACATCGGGGTCAACGGCAACAACAACGGCGCGGGTGTAACCAACCGTGGCGGACACCTTGTGACGGAGATCCCCGTGCTGCTTCGGGGCCGGTTCAGTCGGTTCCTGCACCAGGGCGGGCGACTGGAGCTCCGGGCCGGCGGGGGCATTTACGAAGGTTCCAATGACCAGGAACGGCCCTGGCTGATCGACGGAGGGGAGGTGTTCCTGGGCGATTTCAGTATCTCTCGAACCACACCGGCCGGTGGCCTCTTGATCAGCAACGGCAACGTGGTGGCCACCAGTTTGCGCGTGGGCACGCACAATTCGCGCGCTTACGCCACGATCTACGGCGGCGCCCTGACGAACACGGGCCTCTTCACGATCGGCGATCGCACCAATGGCGCCACCAGCGGCGATCGTCGCATCCGGTTCCAGGTCCGCGGCGGCACCGTCGTCAGCACCGGCCCGGACGGCATTGTGGTGGGGAACCAGTCCAACACGGGCGTCGCCGGCGACAGCGTCATCGGGGCCACTCTGGAAATCAGCGGTGGTCAGGTGCTGGCGGAAAAACTCACGCTCATCCGCGACGCCACCTTGCAAAACGCGCACGCGACGCTGGCCCTCTCCAATCCGGGCGCACTGTACCTGGGCAGCGGCGGACTGCGGGCCCACGTGGGCGTGGCCAACACGTCCTATCGGGTGTACCTGGCCGGCGGCCTCTTGGGGGCTCTGGCGGATTACGAGATCGGCGCAGATGCGACGCTGGCCGGGGGCGCCACGACGTTTCACACGGCGGATCCCGTCGGACAGCCCCGAAGCATCACCATCGGGGGCACACTGGGCGGCAGCGGCGGCCTGCTCAAGACGGGCTCGGGAGTCCTCGTGCTGAACGGGCCGGCGCCTTACACGGGCCGAACGTTCGTTCGGGAAGGGCGACTGCGGATCGGGCACCCGGAGGCGCTTCAGAACACGCCGGCTTTGGAGCTGTCCGAGGGGGCGGTGCTGGACGTAACCCCGGTGCCGGGATTCACCTGGGCAGGGACGCGGACGTTGAGCGGGCTGGGCCGGGTGGAGGGTGGATTGACCCTGCAGAACGGCGGCATCCTGGCGCCCGGCCTGACGAATCGAGGCGGCCCCTTGGTTGTGAACGGTTCGCTCACCCTCGGGGAGGGCGCCATCTGCGAGCTGGTTTTGGCCCGGGATCCCAACGCCCCCGACGGCGATCGCGTGGAGGTCGAGGGCGATCTGATCGTGGCCGGCGCGGTCACCCTCGTGCTTTCCGGCGGCGGGCCGGCGGGCAGCGTGCACCCGCTGATCCGCTACACGGGAACGCTGGCGGGGGATCTGTCGGCGATCCGACTCTCCGGTTTGACGGGCGTGCTCAGTAACAACACGACCACGGCCAGGGGGCTGTACCTGGTGATCACCCAGGCGGTGCGAGCGCCGACCTCGCTGGTGTGGGTGGGCAACGCACAGGCCAATGTGTGGGACACTCTCGGTCGAACCAACTGGCTCAATCTGGCACTTCAATCGCTGGATTCGTTTGTGCCAGGGGACCGCGTGCTGTTCGACGATCGCGGCACCGGCCAGGGACCGGTGCAGATTCCCGAACCGGTCCAGCCGGGCGAAGTACGCGTGGACAGCGTGGGCGATTATCGCTTCACCGGGCCGGGAGGCATGGGCGGAGCGATGGCGCTTTTGAAAACCAACCACGGCACGCTCGTCGTCGAAACCACCAACACCTACACCGGCATCACCTGGCTGGCCGGCGGTGTGCTCGAGACGCCGATTCTGACCCCCGGCGGAATGCCCAGCGGCGTGGGCGCGGCCACTGCGGATCCCCTTCACCTGCAGTTCGCCGGCGGAACGCTTCGCTACACGGGCCCGTCGGTGACGGTGGACCGCGGCGCGTGGCTGCACGAACCCGGGGGCACGATCGCAGTGGCGTCCGAATCCACCACACTGACCTGGCAGGGATTGCTCACGGGACCGGGCGGGTTGACGAAGGCCGGTCAAGGCACGTTGACGTTGTCCTCTCCCAATACCTACGTGGGGCCCACGCTCCTTCGAGAGGGCACGTTGCGGCTTCAGGTCCCCGGTGCTGCCGGCACGAATCGAATCGAGCTGGCCGGAGGCACCCTGGCCTTGACCCTGCCCAGCGACAATGACCTGCTCAACCCGCTGCATGTGGCCGCGCGCAGTCGGCTGGTCATGGGCAGCGCCAACAATCGCATCAACGGTCCGGTGACGGGCTCGAACACGCTCGACGTCAGCATCGCCGCCGGTACGGTCCTGACGTTCAACGGCGATCTGACCAATTTCACCGGCACCTTCGCTCTGGGAGACAGCGCGGGCACCTTCCGGTTCAACAGCGGCGGCGGCAACACGACACTGGGTTGTCCCAACGCGACCGTGGACCTGGGGCAGGGCAGCGCCACCTTGCAGGCCCGCAACGCCGGCACAATGTATGTCGGGGCTCTGCGGGGAGGCCCCTCCACCCAGGTGCTGGGCCAGGGGAGCGGCAGTGGCACGCTGACGTGGACCATCGGCTCCAAAGAAACGGAGACCTTCACCACGTTTGAAGGGACCATCGCCGATGCCGCCGCTTCGCGCCTGGCGGCGTTGACCAAGGTGGGCCCGGGCACGCTGCGCCTGACCGGTGCCAGCACCTACACCGGCCCGACACGGATCGAAGCCGGCGTGCTCCAAGTGGATGGCTCTCTCGGCTCGACGCCGGTCACCGTCGCGGGCGGCACGTTATCGGGCACGGGGACGTTGAACGGACCGGTGGACATCCAAAGCGGCGGCACGCTCGCCCCGGGCGCCGGGCTCGGTACTCTCACCGTGGCCCACACCCTCACCCTCGGGCCGGGGAGTGTCACCGCGGTGGAGGTGAATGCCGCCACCGGGGCGAGCGACCTCGTAACGGGTTTGTGGGCGGTCACCTACGGCGGCACACTGCGGGTGATCAAAGTGGCCGGTGCGTTCGCCCCCGGGCAACGCTGGAAACTGTTCGATGCCCCCGGCACTTATTACGGAGCCTTCGACGCGGTGGAACCCGCTGCGCCAGGGCCCGGCCTGGCGTGGGACCTGAGCCAGTTGACGGTGGACGGCACCGTGGGCGTGGTGAGCGTGGGCGAAATGCCGCGTCTGGAATTCGTGCGGATCCCCGGGGCACTGCAACTGCACTGGACCGGAACCTACCGGTTGCAGGTCCAAACCAACGCGTTGAACGTGGGGCTGGCGACGGAGTGGATGGACTATCCCGGCGCACCGGCCAGTGGCGTGGTCATTCCGCTGGACCCGACCGCGCCCTCCGTCTTCTTCCGCTTGGTGGCACCATGAGGACCGAGCGGGCGACCGGGCTCGATGCGCAGCGCAGGGGTTACCACTGTCGCAGCCGATAGAAAGCGCCCGGGTCGCGTTGCACGGCGTTCGTGTCCACTGCCGGTGGCTCCAGATACACCGGGCCCCACGGCTGCCACGGTCCCTCGAGAGTGAGGGCGCGTTCCAACTGGTAGAACCGCCCGTTGCCCGTCCAGTCGAACTGCAGATGCGATGTGCCGGGCGGACGCCACAGCTGCAACCGCGGTTCCATGGTCACCGCAGACCAGACCGGGTCCGTGTCCGAGACGATCTGGAGCGCGTCCAGGCCGAAGTCAGCCAGATCCTCCAGGGGCTGAAACGCGGCCAGTAAATCTCGATTGTGCGCGACCACCCACCCCTGGTCGCTCAGCAGGTCGCCCGCACCGTACCGGTTGCCCTGCTTGTCTTGGAAGAAGTTCTCGACCGAAAACCAGATTTCGCCGTGCGGCCACACGTAGAGGGCATCCAACCCGGGGTCCTGCGCGGGATCGGCAGGTTCAAAGGGCGACAGAAGCTCGGGAAAGCTGCGGACTACGCGGCCGGCGCTCGAGAGCAGGTCGCCGCGGCGAAGTATGCGACGCAGCCTGGCCGAGGTCACTTCGCGGTCGATCGAAAACCAAAGCTCCCCGTCCGGCCGGACCACCAGGGCGTCCACGTTTACCTCCTCCACAGACCCTTCCGGCTCGAACGCAGCCAGCAATCTCTCCACCGCTTGCACGACCCGACCCCGCTCGGACAACAGATCGCCCTCGCGCAACCATTGGCCGAGGGATTCGCTCCACGCGCGGGCCCGCACCGAAAACACCACTTCCCCACCCGGCAGCACGTCCACCGCGTCCAGGCCCAGTTCCGGCGGCGGCGGCATCATGCCCAGCCGTCCCAGCAGCTCCCATTGGGACCGAACCACCCGGCCCTCCCACGACACCAGATCGCCTTCACGACGCGGCTCGGCCGTCCCCGTGCCGGAACCGGGCGTAAAGCCGTGCACCGTGGAAAACCACAAATCCCGGACCGGGGCGGCCTCCACCAGCAACTCGAACGTTTGAATGAACGTTCCGTTCGTTTGCAGCAACGGGACGCGAAGAACGGGCCAGCGCCGTTCCACCACCGGCGAAAGGTTCGTGAACCAGGCCTCCCGAACTCCCTGAGCGGTTTCTATGGTCAACCCCAGCACCACCTCCTGAAACACCGCCAGCTCCCCGAACCACCGCTGCACCCCCTGACCCCGCACACGATAAAGGGGCAGGCCCGCCCCGCCGGCCGTCCAGTCGATGCCTTCCCATGCATACACGACCTGGATCGGGTTGGCCTCCACGAATCGCACCCGAAACCGACCGCGCAGCGGCAGCGGGATTTCGGGTCGGCCACAAATGTCGCAACGATCCACCAGGCGGCTGGCAGGGAGGAGGGTTTGATGAATCGGGCCGGGGGTGGGTTCTTGTCCGGAAAGGCTTCCCGCCAGGAAACCTTCTGCCACCGACCAGAGCACCAGCAGGATGCGGGTTGTTTTCATGGCGACCCAATCCCTGGCATTTCGGGTGACACGCGCGCCGGTCCGGACCGGGTGGAGTCTGCGGCCCGAAAGTGAACCACTGCGGTACACTACGCCGGCGGGTGCCGGGCCTCAAGGGCCCCAATACACTTGCTGCCGCTGCGGCGGATCGTAGGCTGCAAAGGCGTGACGGTCAGCGAAGCCATGGATCCTCTGCCGCCGCAGCCTTCCAGCCGCAGCGCTTTCGAAGGTTCCTTCTCGTTGGTTGTGCTCGGCCGCCCGCTGATCCGGGCGGCCCGGACCGCGCGCGGTTTGCTGGCGTTCGCGCTCATCACGCTGGGCGTGCTCTGGACCAGGGGCGGACGGGCTCCGGCCCTGGTGGGGCGCCTGGTGCGGCAGCAGGTGGTCCGCGCGGGCGTGAAGCTGCTGCCGCTGTTTCTATTCCTCGCCCTGGCCCTCGGCTTTCTGGTCATCGGTCAGACGGTCGCCTGGCTGTCTCGGCTGGGCGCCATCGACTACTTGGGCACCGTGATGGTGTTGGTCATGGTGCGCGAGTTGGGACCGTTGCTGACCGCGCTCGTGGTCCTGACCCGGGTGGGCACGGCCCTGGTGGTCGAGCTGGGCACCGCGCGAGCGCTGGGCGAGGTGGAAGCATTGGAGGCACTGGGCATCGATCCCGTGCATTACCTGGTCGTGCCTCGTGTCGTGGGCCTGGCGCTGTCCGTCCTGGCACTCACGGTGTACCTGCTTCTGGGCACGATCCTCAGCGGCTACCTGTGGGCCTTCCTTCAGGATGTGCCGCTGACACCCGGCGAGTATTTTCGCCAACTGGCCGCTTCGTTGCGCTGGTTGGACTTCGTGGTGCTGGCTCTGAAAACCGCGGGCTTCGGGACGGTGCTCGCGGTGGTGACCTGTTATCACGGCCTGGCGCGACCCCTGCGGCTCGACGATGTGGCCCCGGCCACCGTCCGTGCCATGGGCCAGGCACTGGTGGGCTGCGTGTTGTGGGATGCCCTGTTCCTCGTGGTCTATCTGGTCGGCGCATGAACGACGAACCCGCCACCGGGCAGGTCCTGCTGCAAATGGACGATGTGGAGGTCGGTTGTTTTCACGATCCGCACCGCGTGGTGCTCCGGCATGTGCACTGGCGGGTGTCGGAGGGCGATTTTTGGATCGTGGCGGGATTTCAAGGCAGCGGGCGCACGGACTTTCTCCTGACGGCTGCCGGTCTGCTGCCGGCACGCGCAGGTCGCATCCAATGGTTTGGGCAACCCGCTCCCCAAACCGAGTCGGCCCGGCTGACTCTGCGAAGGCGCCTCGGCCTGGTGTTTGAAGACGGTCGATTGCTGTCGGAACTGACCGTGTTCGAGAACCTCGCCCTGCCCCTGGCCTACCACGGCATCGGTTCGGACGCAGAAATCGCCCGGGCAGTGGCGAACATGCTGGACGCGACCGAGCTGCGTCCGTGGGCCCACCGGCGTTCCACAGCCTTGCCGCGCGCATGGCAGCGGCGTGCCGGTCTCGCGCGCGCATTGATGCTGCAGCCCCGCTTGTTGCTGGTGGATTGCCCGCTGCAGGGTTTGGACCGGCGACACGCGGGCTGGTGGCTCGCCGCTTTGGAAGCCCTGCATGCAGGTCGATTTCCCGGCCTACAGCATCCGCTCACCCTCGTGGTCACCGCCGAGGATCCGGCGCCCTGGCGGTCTCCGGGCCGGACCGTGGCCTGGTTGGAGCAGCAGCAGCTCAAGCAGGAACCCAACCCCTAGCCGGCAATTGCCCAAACCTTTTCCATTGCAACCCGGGGCTCGCGCGCACCGCTTCCGGCCCGACCAGACCGCGCCCCACCGTTGCCAATCCAGTCGACCTGCGACACACTGCGCCGCAGATGAGCAAGCGGTTCTACATCACCACGGCCATCGATTACGTCAACGGGCAGCCTCATCTCGGGCATGCCTATGAAAAAGTCGTGGCCGACGTCATTGCGCGCGCACGCCGCAGCCTCGGGCAGGAGGTCTTTTTCCTCACCGGCCTGGACGAACATGGCCAAAAAGTGCAGCAGGCCGCTCAAGCAGAGGGCAAGGCACCGCAGGCATATTGCGACGAGCTGGCCCGGCAGTGGATCACCTTCGTACACAAGCTGGGCATTTCGAACGACGACTTCGTGCGGACCACCCAGCCCCGCCACAAGGCCGTCGTGCAGGCCCTGCTGCAAAAACTTTACGACCGGGGTGAACTCTACAAAGCCCCCTACCGCGGCTGGTACTCGTGGAAGGAGGAAACCTTCCTTACGGAAAAGGACCGGCGCCCGGACGGCACTTTCGACCCGGTCTGGGGCGAGGTGACCGAGCTGGTCGAGGAAAACTGGTACTTCCGCATGTCGAAGTACCAACACTGGCTCATCGGCTACATTCAGGAGCACCCCGAGTTCGTTCATCCAGAAACCCGGCGCAACGAGGTCCTCAGCTTCTTGCAGTCCCAGCCCCTGGAAGACCTTTGCATCAGCCGCCCTGCCGCCCGGCTGAGCTGGGGCATCCCGCTGCCCTTCGACCCGGACTACGTCAACTACGTCTGGTTCGACGCGTTGACCAATTACTTCAGCATTCCCGTGGCGTGGGGCGACCCGGAAGCCCGGGCGGCACTGGCCGGGTATTATCAGCCGGCAGCCGAACCCGCCCCGGGCCTGCGGCTGTGGCCCGCCGACATCCACGTCATCGGCAAGGACATCGTCCGCTTTCACGCCATTTACTGGCCGATCATGCTGCACGCCGCCGGCATCGAACCTCCCCGCCAGGTTCTCGTCCACGGCTGGTGGCAAAAAGATGGCCAGAAAATGAGCAAAACCACCGGCAACGTCGTCGATCCGGTCGCCGTCATCGACGAGTGGGGATTGGACGCCTTCCGGTATTACGTGTTGCGGGAACTCGACATCGGACCAGACGGCAACTGGACCGACGCCAGCTTCCGGGCCCGGTATTCCGCCGAGCTGGCCAACGGGCTGGGCAACCTCGTCAACCGATCCCTCTCCATGTTGCGGCGCTATCGGCAGGGCGTCGTGCCGGCCCCTCACGACGAACTGGCGCCGGATGCCCAACGCGTCACCAGCGAAGTCCGTTCCTGCCTCGAACAAAATCGCCTCCAGGCCGGGCTGGTGAGCATTTGGACCCTCGTCACCCGGGCCAACCAGTACGTGGACCACACCGCCCCGTTCAAACTGGCCAAAGACCCGGCCCAGGCCTCCCGCCTGGATCAAATCCTGTACAACCTCGCCGAGACGTGCCGTGTCCTGGCGGTCCTCCTCTGGCCCTACCTGCCGACCACGGCCGCCCGCATCTACGCCCAGTTGGGTTTGCCGGGCGAACCGTCCCGATTTGCCGAGGCGGCATGGGGCGGGCTGCGCGCCGGACACACCGTCGGGCAGCCGGAAGTGCTCTTCCCGCGCAAAGACCTTTGAGCCGCTTCCGCCTGGCACGCGCCCTCGCGTCCTTGCCCGAGACCGGCCCCGCCCTCGAGAACCCTTCAAAGCCCGCCCGAGCCGGACCCGGGCCCCGAGGTAGGTCGCGCCTGCGACCGGTCGAGTTCCTGGTCCTCCCACGAACTGGGATCGTCCAGCGATTCCAGATGAGTGAACACGGTGCTCTCGGGCAGCATCTGTCGAATCTCGGCTTCCAATCGCTCCAGCAGCGCGTGCCCCTGGTTCACCGTCCAGTGGCCCGGCACCAGCACATGCACGGAAACAAACTTCCGCGCCCCGGCTTGCCGCGTCCGTAACGCATGGTAGTCCACCCCTTCGGCGGCCTTGTACCGCTCCAGAATGGAGCGCACCGCGGCGACGTCCTGACTGCCCAGGGCCGTGTCCATCAGCCCGGACACGGACCGCCGCACAATGCCGATGCCCGTCACCAGGATGTTGCCCGCGACCGCCAGGGCCACCAACGGATCCAGCCAGCGCCACCCGGTCCAGCCCACCAACCCCACCCCGGCGATGACACCCGCCGACGTCCACACGTCCGTCAGCAAATGATGCGCGTTGGCCTCCAGCGTGATGCTGTGATGTCGCCGGCCCACCCGCAGCAACACCACCGCAACCGCCAGATTGATCAACGCGGCCAACCCGGCCACGGTCAGGCCCATCCCCACCGCCTCCAACGGTTGCGGCCAAATCAATCGGTGGACCGCCGCAACCCCGATCCCAAACGCCGCCAGCAGGATCAGCCCGCCCTCCAGACCGCTCGAAAAATACTCTGCCTTGTGATGGCCGTAGGCATGATCCTCGTCCGCCGGTCGGGAGGCCACCGCCAACATCGCCAGTGCCATCACCCCGCCGATCAGGTTCACACCCGACTCCACCGTGTCCGACAACAGCCCCACCGAGCCGGTGATCAGGTACGCCGCGGTTTTCAGCAGAATGGTCGCCACCGCCGCGCCCACCGACAGCCATGCGTATCGCGTCAGCGGCACTCGTTTCACAGGCCGGCGCTCACAGCAGATGACAGAAAAGCCCGTCCCGCAGCTTGGGCTCGAACCACGTGCTCTTGGGGGGCAGGATCTCGCCGCGATCCGCGATCGCCAGCAACGCCTCCATCCGGGTCGGGTGCATGGCAAAGGCGCATGCGGCCTGCCCGCGCCGCACCGCCCCCTCGAGTCGTTCGGGCCCGTGAATCCCGCCCACGAATTCCAGTCGCGGACTGGTGCGCGGATCCTCCACCCCCAGCAGCGGTCGCAACACCCGCTCCTGCAACAAACTCACATCCAAACTCCCCAGCGGGTCCTGCGCCGGGTCCGGCACGTTGCGAAACTGCAACCGGTACCAGCGTCCCGCCACGAACACGTCCACCAGATGCGGCCGCGGTGGTCGACCGTCGCCGGGACCCAATTCGCCCACGCTCCGCAGCCGCTCCAGAAATGCCTCCGGCGTCAACCCGTTCAAATCCCGAACCAGCCGGTGATAGGGCAGGATCCGCAGTTGATCGTGCGGGAACAGCACGGCAAGGAAATGGCTGCTGCCCCCGGTCCCGCCCCGTTGCTGGAACACGCGCGCCGCCGCGGCGGTGCGGTGGTGCCCGTCTGCAATGTACAAACGCCTTACCGCCGCGAACAGCTCCGACACCCGGGCCATGCCTCCTTCATCGCCCAGCGTCCAGGTCGAGTGCCGGACGCCGTCGTCGGCCACGAAATCCACCTCGGGAGGCGGTTCGGTGCGCCGGGCCAGGAACTCATCCAGCGCCGGCTGCGCCTGATAAATCAAATAGGCCGGACCGGTCTGCGCCTGGAGCGCCTCGATGTGCCGCACCCGATCCTCCTCTTTCTCCGGCCGGGTCAGTTCATGCCGGCGAATGTCGCCCCGCAAGTACGCCGCGCAACTGGCCACCGCCACAAGGCCGATTTGCGTGTGGCCGCCCGTGCTGAGTCGATACACGTAAAAGGCCGGACGTTGCTCCCGGTACAGCGCCCCCGTGCGCAGCAACTCCTCGAATCGAGCCCTGCCCCGCGCATACACCTCCGGTCGGTAGGGATCCGTCCCCGGCGGAAACTCGATCTCGGGTCGGCTTACGCGCAGGAAGCACAGCGGATTGTCCGAGGCCATGCGCCGGGCCTCCTCGGTAGACACCACGTCATACGGCGGGGCACAAATGCGTGCCGCCAGCTCCGGCCGCGGCCGCACCGCGGCAAACGGTTGGATGAGTAACTCTCCCATGCTATGGCGGCCCGAGCTTAGAGGCGCGGCCCCGGCGGCGCACGAACAATTTCCAACGCTGCCCGGTCCAATGGCGGGCGCCGCAAACCCTGCCCGAACACCGAAGCCCCTCCGAATCCCGACTCAAGCTCGACCGGCTTCGGCCCGGTTGCTGCGGACACCCGGGGACCGCGGCCGGGCCTCCGGGCCCGGAGCATGGCCTGCCGGCAGCCGGGTCCAGCCCTTGCAGGCACTGTGAAGAGACGAAAGTCCTCCGCGGAACCCCGGGTTGGGAGCGGATCGGCAAAACTCCGGTGCGCCTCAAGGAACCCACCACCCCCGGCCTCCGGCGCAACCGGCCTCGGCTCGGCTCACACTTCTGCCCGGCCGCAGCGTCTCGCGCAGACGGACCTTGGCCGGCGGACCGCCTCATTGACACTCGCCGTCCCCGCTTGATAGCGTCCGACCCACGCTGGGAGTCCGACGCATGGATTACAAAAACACGCTCAATTTGCCGCGCACCGAGTTCCCGATGAAGGCGGATCTGGTGGTCCGGGAACCGGAGCGGCTCAAACAGTGGCAGGCCGCGCGCCTGTACGAACGCATCCAGGCCGCGCGCGCCCGGGCGCCGGCGTTTGTTCTGCACGACGGGCCACCCTTCGCCAATGGCGATGTCCACATCGGCACCGCGCTCAACAAGATCCTCAAGGATTTCATCCTGAAATACAAAACGCTGCGCGGCTACCGGGCACCCTATGTCCCCGGCTGGGACTGCCACGGCCTGCCCATCGAGTTCAAAGTCGTCCAGGAGCGCCGCACGTCCTCGGCCCCCGCGACGGATCCCGCCGAAATCCGGCGCGCCTGCGAAGCGTATGCCCGCCGATTTGTCGAACTGCAGCGCCAACAGTTCCAGCGCCTGGGCGTACTGGGTGACTGGGAAAACCCCTACCTGACGCTGGATCCCGCTTACGAAGCCGAAGAACTGCGTCTTTTTGCGGATCTGGTCGAACAAGGCATGGTTTATCGCGGCAAAAAGCCGGTGTACTGGAGCATCCCGTGCCGCACGGCCCTGGCGGAAGCCGAGGTCGAATACCAGGAGCACGTCAGCCAGAGCGTCTATGTCAAATTCCCCGTCGTCGGGCGGCCGGGCGTCTATCTGCTGATCTGGACCACCACCCCTTGGACCCTGCCGGCCAACCTCGCCGTCGCTTACAACTCCACTTTCAGCTACGCGGTCGTCCGCGTGGGCCAGGAGGATTACATCCTGTCCGCCATGCTGGTGAATACCGTGGCCTCCAAGTGCGGCTGGACGGATTTCCAAATCGTTCGCCATCTCGACGGTGGCCACCTCCAACACGTCGAGTACCAGCACCCGTTCTGTCAGCGCACGGGGCGCTTGTTCCCCGGCGACAGCTTCGTGGACAACGTCACCGGCACCGGTTTCGTGCACATCGCGCCCGGCCACGGTTTGGAAGACTATCTGCTCGGCCTGGAACACGGACTGCCCATCTATTCGCCGGTGGACGACGACGGGCGGTTCACCTGGACGGACGACCTGCCCCGCGAGGCCCAAATGCCGGCGGCGCTCATCGGAAAGTCCATCTTGGAAAAACACGGCCGCAGCGAGGCCAACGAGGCGGTGTTACATGAACTGCGCGTGCGCAAGCTCCTCCTTCACGAGGAAAACTACCGACACAGCTACCCGCACTGCTGGCGCAGTAAAACCCCCGTCATCTTCCGCGCCATGCACCAGTGGTTCATCCGCCTGGACCACGTGCCGCCGGGCAGCCCGCCCGGTACCCCCACCTTCCGCGAGCGCGCCCTCGCCGAAATCGAAAAGGTCACGTGGATCCCCGACTGGGGCAAAACCCGCATCGCCGCCGCCGTCAAGGCCCGACCCGATTGGTGCATCAGCCGACAACGCGCCTGGGGCGTGCCCATCCCGGCCTTCTTCGATGCCGAGGGCCGGCCCATCCTCGATCCCGCCATTGTCCGCAACACCGCCCGCCTGGTGGAGACGCACGGCTCCAACATCTGGTTCGAACAAACCGCCGCCGAACTCTGGGCGCGGGTCCGGCCCGCCCATTGGACCGGGCCGGACCCGGTGGCCAAGTCCACCGACACGCTCGATGTCTGGATCGACTCCGGCAGCTCTTCCCGCGCGGTCATTGCCCGGCGGCCCGAGCTGCGCGGGCATCCCCTGCCCTTCCAATGCGATCTGTACCTCGAAGGCTCGGACCAGCACCGCGGCTGGTTCCAGTCCTCCCTGCTGCTCTCCCTGGCCGCCCAGGGTGCCGCCCCCTATCGCACCGTCCTCACCCACGGCTTCATGGTGGACGCCGACCGGGAGAAGATTTCCAAAAGCCGGCAGTCGCAGGGCGGCTACGAGAAACCCCAAACCGCCGAGGCTTACGTCCAAAAATGGGGCGCCGACATCGTCCGGCTCTGGGTCGCTTCCCAGGACTTCCGCAGTGACATCGTCGTCAGCGAGGATCGCCTCGCCAAGGTGGCCGAGACGTATCGCGTCCTCCGCAACGCCCTGCGCTACCAGCTCTCCAATCTTTATGACTTCGACCCCGCCCGTCATGCCGTTCCCGACGAGGCACTGACGGGCCTGGACCGGTGGATCCTTGACGCCTTCGCCAAACTCGAAGCCGAGGTCCTCGCCGCCTACGACCGCTACGAGTTCCACGTCGTGTACCAGAAAGTCAGCCAGTTCGTCGCCGTCGAACTCTCCGCCATCTATCACGACATCATCAAAGACCGCCTCTACACCGAGGCTGCCGACGCCCCCCGACGCCGCTCCACCCAAACCGCACTGTGGCGCCTCGTCCAGGGCCTCTGCCGCATGCTGGCGCCCATCCTGGCCTTCACCGCCGACGAAGCCTGGGAACAAATCCCCGGCCGACCGCCCGGCAGCGTCCACGAACAAATCTGGCAACCCAGCCCGCTGCACCGCTCGCCGGCCGAAGTCGAAGCCTGGGACGCCCTCTTTCAACTGCGCGACCGCCTCCTGCCGGAGCTGGAGAAAGCCCGCCAGGCCAAGGTCATCGGCAAGTCTCTCGAAGCCAGGGTCATCCTCCGCGGCCGCGACCCGCTCTATCTCAACGCCAAAACCCACCTGGCCGCGTTCCGCGAGCTGCTCAACGTCTCCCAGCTCGAAATCGAAACCGAAGGCGACGGCGTCGTGCCCGTCCAGGTGGTCCGCGCCTCGGGCGAAAAATGCGAACGTTGCTGGCATTGGGAGACCGACGTTGGCACCCATCCCGAACATCCCACCCTCTGCGGCCGCTGCGTCGCGGCCGTCGAAGCCCTCCGCCCAAACTCCCCGGCCCCGCCGTGCGCCTGACCCCACGCGCGCGCCGCCTCCGCCCCGGCCCCGCCGGATCGCAGCCTTGGACAGTCACCCCGGCTTTGCCTACACTGCCTGATCGCCATGGCCGTTCAAAACCGCATTGTCAAAGTGCAGAAGCGAAACCGGGCCCTGGTCACCTTCGACCCTGACCGGATCCGGAATGCCATCTACCGCGCCGCCCGGTCCATCGGCGGCTTCCGCCAGGACTATCTGCCCCACATCAACGGGCGCTTGTTCGAGGCCTGTCCCACGGATGAAGAACTGGCCGATTTTCTGGCCGACGCCGTGATCGTCTGCCTCAACAGCGATCCGCATCACCTCATCACCAACTTTCCCCCCACGATCGAAGAAATCCAAGACGACGTGCTGCACGTGCTGCGCAGCTACGGCTTCCAAAACACCGCCGATGCCTATGCCTGCTACCGTTGGGGCCGTCACTGGCTGCGCGAGGGCGCCATCCGGCCCGACCAATTCATGGGCAACGGTTTCCCCGCGAACATCCTGGAGCGCGAACTGGAGTGGACCCGCTCTCTCGGCTGCCACACCGTCGCCGGCCTCAACGAACTGACCCGCACCGGCCGCTGGGCCCCCGTCGTCGATGCCGCCCTGGCCCGCTACGAGGCCAGCCTCGATGAAGCTGCCCGCAAGGTCATGGCCCGCCTCAACGCCGGCGATCCTCTCCGCCTGCTCTGGGTCAGCGGCCCCAGCTCCTCCGGCAAAACCACCACCACCGTCAAGCTCACCCGGCGCCTGGAACGCGAAGGCCTGCGCTTCCTCATGCTCAACCTCGACGACTACTTCTGGTCCCTGGTCGAGCACCCCACCGACTGGATCAACGATCGCAACTACGAAACGCCCGAGGCCCTCGACCTCCAACTGCTCAACCGCCATCTCCAGGACCTCCTCGAGGGCCGCACCATCGAAAAGCCCATCTACAGCTTCAAGGAGGGCCGACGCATCGGCACCAAACCCGTCCGACGCGAACCCGACCAGATCCTCCTGCTCGACTGCCTCCACGGCTTCTACCCGCCCATCACCGAGGGCATCGACCCCCGCGCCCAGTTCCGCATCTACATCGAGACCCTCCACCCGCTCTTCGAAGGCGACGGCTCCTCCGGCCGGCTCACCCGCTTCACCGACGTGCGGCTCGTCCGCCGCATGCTCCGCGACATGAAACACCGCGCCCACCGGCCCCTCCTCACCCTCCTCCACTGGCACTACGTCCGCGCCGGCGAACTCTTCAGCATCATCCCCCTCATGGGCCTGGCCGACCACATCGTCAACGGGGGATTCCCGTTCGACTGGCCCCTGCTGCAACCCTGGTTCCTCGGGCCCCCGGCCCTCTGGCCCCGCCCCGAGGAACTCGCCCCCTACGCCGGCTTCCTGGATGCCCGCATCCGCTACGAGCGTGTCCACGCCCTCCTCCAAAGCGTCGAACCCATCCCCTTTGAGCTGGCCGACCGCCTCATCCCGGGCGATGCCCTCGTGCGCGAGTTCATCGGCGGCAGCACCCTCGCCATCCCCCACAATGAATAATCCCACGCCCCCCTCCCCTCCCCGGCTCCCCGACGCCCCCCCGGCCCCTCCGGACTCCTTGCTCTACGACCCGCCGTCCATCCTCGAACGCATCGACCCTGGCCGCCTTTTCCCCAAACCCCAGCCCTTGGAGGTGGAACTGGGCTGCGGCGATGCCTCCTTCCTCGTCGAATACGCTGCCCAACATCCCGACCGCAATTTCCTCGGCATCGAACGCCTCCTCGGCCGCATCCGCAAACTCGACAAAAAAGGCCGCCGCCTCGGCCTCACCAACCTCCGCGGCATCCGCATCGAGTGCGCCTACTTCCTCGAATACCTCCTGCCCCCCGGCTCGGTCACCGTCTTCCACATCTACTTCCCCGATCCCTGGCCCAAGAAAAAACATCGCCGCCATCGCCTCATCAACGCACGGTTCCCCTCCCTCGCCTACAACGCCCTGCAGCCCGGGGGGCGCATTTACATCCGCACCGACGATCCCGATTACTTCGCCCAAATCCGCGAGGTCTTCGCCGCCGCGCCCGTCTTCCAGCCCATCCCCACGCCCCCCGAATTGGCCGCCCTGCTCACCGACTTCGAGCGCGAGTTCCGCGCCCGCGGAATCCCCACCCTTTACGCCGCGTACGAACGAACCTAGCCCCGCAGAACCCGCCCCGGCTCCCCGACACAAGCACCGCCGCTGGCGCGACGCTGCCGATCGCACAACCCGAAAACCCGACCTCCCGGTCCCGGGACCACCCGCTTCGCCCCCTCGGGAGCCGCCCGCGCCCACCCCGGCCGGGCTTGTTTTTTGACCCCGAGCGGCCTACGTTGACCGCATGAAGCACGGGGTCGTGCCAGTGCAAATCCGCGGCCTTTGGCCCAATCAGAGCGGATGTGCCCTTTTCATCGGCAACGAGGAAAAGGTGTTCATCATCAACGTGGACCCCTGGATGGGCAAAACCATCAGTGACTTCATCCATCAACGCGTACCCGAACGGCCCCTCACCCATCACCTCATGCTCAGCATTTTCAAGGGGTTCGGCATCCGCGTCGAACGCATCGTCATCACCGAGCTCAAGAACCAGACCTTCTACGCGCGCCTCATCCTCCAGGAAGAAAACGAACTGGGCCGGAAACTGGTGGAACTGGACGCGCGGCCCAGCGATTGCCTCGCCCTGGCCGTGGCCCTCAAGGCGCCCATGTACGTCACCCAGAGCCTGTTCGACCAAATGGAGGACATGAGCGAGCACCTCCAGCGCATCAACGAACAGGACGAGACCGAATAACCCGTCCCTCCGCCGTATCCTGCCCGAACCCCATGCCCTCCGCCCCGCCTGCGGACGTCCCCGTCGTCCTTGTCTGCGGCGACGACGAAGCCGCTGTCAAAGAACGCGCACGTGAGCTCTTCGCCCGGTGGGGCGGTGGACAACAGCTCGGCGACGAAATCCTCGACGGCGCCGTGGGCACCGTCGCTGACGCGCTGGCCGTGCTCGAACGGCTCGAAGAAGCCCTCCAAACCCTGCCCCTGCCCGGCGCCACCAAGATCGTCTGGTTGCGCAACTGCTCCTTCCTGGGCGGCGAACGACCCGGCGATTCCCCCGCCGTCACCGAAGCCCTGAGCCGCCTGGCCGAACAACTCCGCCGCTTCGACTGGCGCGGCGTGCGCCTCCTCATCAGCGCCGGCAAGGTCGACCGCCGACGCAGTCTCTACAAGGTCATCGCCGACATCGGACACATCGAAACCCACGCCGGATGGTCCCCCGACGACCGCGACTGGCCCGAACAAGCCGCCCTGTGGGCCCGCACCCGATTGCGCCAGGCCGGATTCGACATCGAAGAAGACGCCCTGACCCGGCTGGTCACCAGCGTCGGCCCCTCCCCCGCACTCCTCCGCAGCGAACTCGAAAAACTCCAGCTCTTCGTCGCACCCCGGAAACGCATCCAACTCGACGACGTCGCCACCATCTGCGTCCACAACCGCACCGCGCAGGCCTTTGCCCTGGCCGACGCCCTCGGCGCACGCGACCTGAACCGCGCCCTGCATTGCCTCGACGACGAACGCCGCAGCACGGCCGGCGAACGGGACCGCGCCGGCCTGGGCCTGCTCTACGGCCTCGTCACCAAGGTCCGCGCCATGTTGTTGGCCCGCGAACTCGCCGCCCAGGGCTGGGTCCACCCGCGCCTTGAATACCACGCCTTCAAAAGCCGCCTCGAAAAACTTCCCCCCGACCTGTTCCCCTCCGACCGCCGACTGAATCCCCTGGCCCTCCACCCTTTCGTGTTGCACAAGGCCCTGCGCGACGCCCAAAACTACTCAAGATCCGAGCTCGTCCGGGCGATGAAAGAATTGCTCGAATGCAACCGGGCCCTGGTGGGCAGCCGATTGGATCCAACCCTGCTGCTGCAGCAACTCCTGGTTCGGATCATCGGCCGGAAACGCCCGGCCGCAGAGGCCCATCGAACCACCGACAGATCATGAGCCTGCCCAAGGCCAAAGTGATGGTGTGGGTGGACGGAGCCAACGTCTGGCTCCGCATCACCGGCCATGCCAATTTCACCGTTGCGCCCGACTTCAAACGACTGCTCCACGAACTCCACGACAAAGGTTACCGACGCTTCCTCGTTGACCTCAGCCAGTGCGTCCTGCTGGACAGCACCTTCTTGGGACTCCTGTGCGGCCTCGGAGTGAAACTCCATCAAAGCGGCAGCCCCGAGGCCGGCGTGGACCTGCTGAACCCGCCCCCCCGCATCGTTCAGTTGCTCGAGAATCTCGGCGTCTGTCAGCTCCTCCGCATCGTTCACACTCCGCCCGCCGGACCTGCACCCGCCTCGGCCTCCGAATCGCCCCTCGGTCAGACCCCCGCAGACCGTGCCGAACTCGCACGCACCAGCCTCGAAGCCCACCAGGTCCTCATGCAGCTCAGCCCGGCCAACGAGGCCCGATTCAAAGACGTGGCCCGGTTCCTGGCCGAAGATCTGCAGAAACTCGAGTCCCCCAACCCGACCGCCCCGGAAAAAACTTCGACAAACTGAACCCCCATTCCCCGGGTCGTTGCACCGCGCCGCCCTCGCGTCCCGCACCAGACGGGCCGCCAACGAGCCGTGCCAAAAGCGCCCCCTTCCGAAAACCGCGCGCCCGGATTCTGACTTCGAAGGACCGTTTCCCCGGGACAGAGGTCTCTCGACATCCTGCAGATCGTCCTGACGACAGAATCTCGCAATCTTTGCGGCAGCACGTCGCCCACGCCGCAGCTCTCTTCCCGCGCCATTCCAGAGTCCCGCGCGAGCTCTCCCCGGAGCCCACAGGCGCCAAGTGAGATCCTTTCAACACCCGGCTCGTGAAAATGCCGACGCGGCACACGAACATCCACAGATTTGAGCCCGCACAGCACGGAGAAAGAGGCGGGCACATCGATGAGAGGCAATGCCCGGAACCGAAAATGTTGTAGGGCGGGGGTCGAGGGCACCCACAGAGAGGTTCCGTGGCGCAGGTTCCCGGCTTGTCGGATCCCGGACTTCCAGCCCGCGGACGTCGCGGCGCTCGGATCGTCTCGGGCGCCCGGGCGAAGCGTCCGGGCGTGACTGAGCCGTGGGCAAGGATCGGTCCCTTGTCTGCGGCATCGCAGAGGCGGAAGAGCGCCTGCAAATCGCGGGTCTGCAATCCGGCCGGCTGAACAGCCGGCTAAGGCCCCAGCAATTCCTCGAGTTGACCAAAGTACGCCGACCAGAATTGAACGACCTGCCAACCGATCCAGCACGCGACCGAGACATACACCAGGCGCGGAAGCCAACTTGCAAAGGCTTTCAGCTGTGCGCGGGCCTCTTCCGCATAATAGTGCTGCAGCCGCCCCAGCACTTCATCCAGCCGCCCCGTGAGTTCCCCGGTGGCGTACTGATCGGCGAAGAGCGAGGGGACCCGGGCAGACGCACGCAGGGTCTCGCCGGGCGTTTCGCCCTGTTGCCAACGCGGCCACCACTCCTCGACCGCCCAGTGCAGCCGCGCCGAACCGCAGGCCCGGGCTGCCAATGGCCATGCTTCCAGCACGCTGACACCCGCCTCGAGCAACAGCTTCAGTCCGCCCGCCAGACGCGACATCACCAGCGCTCGTCGTCCGGATCCCAACAGAGGAGTCGCGTCCAGCAACGCCTCCGCCACCGCCGCAGCGGAGCCGCGGCGTTCTCGGCTGCTCCACCACAGGATCCACCACGCCGCTCCGTGCAGGGGCACCAGAACGCTCAGGACCCTCCCGGCGTACGCGCCCGCGTCACCGGTTCGCACCCACTCGGGCAGCGCCAAAACCAGCACGGCGAAATGCAGGAGAAACAACGGATAGGCCAGGCCGGACCAAACCTCCCGGTTCAACGCGGCCTTCTGCCGGGCTTCGTCGGCCAACAGCCGCAAACAGGCCACCAGACGACCACTCCGTTCCCCGGCTTGCAGCACCGCCCGTTCCAGGGGATCCAAAGGAAACTGCGACGCTTGCAACGCCTCCGTCAGTGTCGCCCCGGACTGGATGTGCTCGATTGCCCTGGCTAAAAATCGCCCTGCCTGCGGCAATGGAGGGTGTTGGCTCAAATGACGCAGCGCGCCCACCAGCGGCACCCCTGCATCAAGCAGCCCCGCCCATTGATCGAAAAAGACCGCCCGACGCGCCCATGCTCGTGCGGCCCCCGGCCCCCACATACAACCTCGGGCCGGACAGGGTCAGCCCAGGGCCCGGTCGATCAAAGCTTGAATCTCTCGCTTGCCCTTGGCCCCCACCATCTGGCCGACGACCTGGCCGTCCTTGAACAGCAGAAGGGTCGGAATGGCCTGAATCCCGTAGCGCGAGGCCAGGCCGCTTTCCTGGTCCACATCCACTTTGCCGATCTTGGCCCGGCCCTGGTAAGCCTCCGCCAGTTCATCCAGCAGGGGTGCAATCATCTTGCACGGACCGCACCACGTGGCCCAGAAATCGACCAGCACCGGCTGCGGCGATTTCAACACCTCGGTTTCGAAGTTCTGCTCCGTCAGCGTCACAATCAAAGGGGAGGCCATAGGCAAAAGACGCAAAGATGCTGAGGTTGGCTTGACCGCTTGAAAACTTGTCAGGGAACCGTTTGTTCCCGAATTCACCGCTTTGGATCACTCCAGCGGCAGCAGGAATCCCAGGTACACCACCGAGAGCAGGGCCAACGCAGCGGCGACGATGGCGCCGATGGCCAGGCCCTGCTCCAAACCGCCCACCGCGGCGGTCGGGGCCCTGGCGATGACGCGGCCGGCCGGGGCAGCCGCCGGGGCCGGTGTGGCGGCCGGAGCGGGCCGTGCACCCGCCGCTGGAGCCGCGGCCGCCGTCGGCGCCGGCGCAGCGGCTGCCGGCGCCGCTGCCGCCGCCGGAGCGGCCGTGGCCGCCGCGGGGGGCGTCACCGCCCGGGGCGGTGCTCCCGCCGGGCCCGCCGGAGGCAACGTCGGCAGTTTGATAGTGGGCGCGGCCGTGGGTTTGGGCGGCAGAGTGATCCGCACCGTCTCCTTTTTGGGCTGGACCTTGCCGGTCTCCTTTTTCGGCGGAACCGCTCCGCCCGGCAAATTCGGGATGTTCTCGGCCATAAGCGTCAACTCGGAGCGAACCTAAGCGCGGTCTCTCCCCCTGTCAAACCCGAATCCCGTCAGCCCTCTCCGCCGGAGCGTGTCCACGCGTGCAAAGAAAGACGTGGGGATCCCGCTCGTTCCACCTGCACCAGTTGTTTGCCATTCCAGCGCTCCTCCGAAGCGGAACTCTCAAGGGTGTGGGCGCCGAGGAGTCCAGGGCCGCTGATGCGAGGAAGCATCTCCGCCCCGGGGTCAGTCCGACAGCACCCGGCTCCGCCCGACCCTTCTGCTCCACCTCCTGAGTCAGGCCTGCGTGCCGTCCGAGGAGAGTCGACTCACCTGCGGCATGCCCGGTCAGCGGCCCGCCGGGCACTTTACGGCATCCGGGTCCGCTCGAGGGGTCCAGCGGCGTTGATCATGGAACCGGCAAGATGGACTCTGCGGGCCCGGGTATTGGGCCCGCGGGGAAGTGTGTGCACCGCGTGACTGCTGTGTTGACGGACGGGCCGGGCAAGAAGTGCGCCTTCCTGTCACGGGTCAAACCTGAAGACGGTCACCGTCCCCGATACGGACGGGGAGCGTGCCCGGTGGGCGTGTGGAGAACTTCGACGATCCCGGAGTCGTTGTTCGCAGGCCCTTCCTTCTCTGCGCGGCCAGGTTCAACCGTGAGCTCCGAGGGTTGCCTGCCTCCGCAACCGTGCGCCTTCCTTGGCACATGGGAGCTTCAATCGCCCGGCGCCTTTGCGGGGGCGCGGCCCTGTTGACCCGCCTCCAATCTTACAGGGCCAGGATCCGGTCCACCCGGCGCGCCAGATCCCGCAAACCTTCCTGGGTGTCCCCACCTCCCTGCTCGGTGATGAGCCAGTCGCCATATCCCACCTCGTCCAGGGCACGCATGATCGCCGGCCAGTCGTTGTCACCTTCCAGCAGCGCCACCTCGAACCCCTTCCACAAACCCTCGGCGTCCCGCTTCTTTCGGCTGAACTCTTTGACATGCACCTTGCAGATGCGCCGGCCCAGGATCCGGATCCACTGCTCCGGCCAGCCGTAAGTTACGATGTTGCCACAGTCGAAGTGCCAACCGACCCACGGACTTTCGAACTGGTCCACGTACCGGGCTGCTTCCAGCGGGCTGAGGAGAAAATGGTTCCAAACATTTTCGATGGCGATTTTTACCCTCAGTTCCGCCGCCAGCGGCAAAACTTCCCGAATGGCCGCCTGGGACCGCTCCCAGGCCTGCTCGTAAGAAACCTCCTTGTTCACCACGGCCGGCACCAGCAGGACCGACGTGGCCCCGTAGGCGTGCGCGTCGCGCAACGCGCGTTCCAGGGCCTCGATCCCCTCCCGCCGCACACGCGCATCCGGATGCGACAAGGGCTTGCTCCAGTGATGAGCACCGCAAACACTGGGAATCTCCAGTCCGGTGGCTTGCCGGGCGGCCTTCACCTCTTCGACGTCCATGTGGCTCATCATCTCCACGCCGTCGAAGCCCGCCGCTTTGACGGCGGCCATCTTCTCCCGCACGTTGCCCGGAACCCCGACGGTCGCCCACATGATTCCCTTCTTGTGCGGGCGTCGTCGCTCGGATGCGGCGGGAGCAGTCGTGCTTCCCAACACCGCAGCCGCCATCCACAGGCCGGTGGTTTGAACAAATTGGCGTCGCGTCATAAGAACTTCGGAAGGGCGGGGAGCGAAACGGTCAGATGAATTTTGTTTGCCCGGGTATGGCCATGGGCGCAATGGGCAGTTTCATGTCCCACGTCAAAGGCTCCGGCACGAGTTTCTCCCTGGAGTTGAGAATCATGTCCCAGGTAATTTCCTGTCCCGTGTACGCGGCTATGCGCCCCATGATGGCCACCAGGGTGCTTTGGGCCTCCCACTCGCCGTCGTTGATCGGCTCACCCTTCCGGATCGAGGCAAACAATTCGTCGTGTTCCTGCTGATACATGTCATTGTTGGGGCCGGTGTAGCGCCAGGGGCTCTCCCCCTTGATGTACACGGCCCGCCAGCCGTCAATGACCCCTTCCCCCTTGCTCCCCATCAAGAAGTCCGAGTTTTGATTGAAGCAGCCCGCGATCTGTCGTTGGCCCATGAAGGCCCGCACACCATTGGGCCACTCGTAGACCACATGCATGTGGTCGTAAATGTTACCCTCATGATTGGGTGTTTGCCGGCCGCCCGTGGCCACCGCTTTGGCCGGAGGTTGATCCCGCATGGCCCACAGGATCTTGTCCACACTGTGACAGGCCTGTTCCACCAGTCCGTCCCCCGACAACCACACAAAGTTATACCAGTTCCGGATTTGCCATTCGACGTCGCCCATGCCCGGCGGGCGCGCACTGGGCGAGGGCATCGGCTTCACCGGGCCCGTGTAATATGTCGCGTAAATCGCGCGAATCTCCCCAATGGCGCCGTCATGAATCCGGCGATAGAACTCCCGGCGCGCAAAATCGTATCGCCAGCAAAACCCGGCCACCCAGGCCAGCTTCTTCTCCCGTGCGATCCGCACCGATTCCATCACGGATCGCACCCCGGCCACATCCGTGGCGACGGGCTTTTCCACGAATTGGTGCTTCCCGGCCTCCACCGCGGCCCGCACATGCTGCGGGCGAAACCCCGGCGGGGCCGCCTGCAGGACCACGTCCACGCCCGAATCGATCAGGCGTTGGTATGCGTCCAATCCCACAAACCGCCGATCCGGGGGCACCTGCACCCGGGCCGCGATCTCCGCATTTTGCTGCAGGGACCGCAACGCCGTCTCGATGGGTTCCGGGAACACATCCGCCATGGCCACCAGGACCGTGTTCGGGTCCGCTTTGAGCGCCTGTTGTGCTGCGCCCGTGCCGCGGCCCCCACACCCAATCAGGCCCACCCGCAACATCTCACGGCCTCCGGCCGCGCGCGCCCGCGAGGGCAGAATGGCGGGCGCAGCCAGGGCCGCTCCCGCAAGCATCGTGGTGCGAAGAAACTGACGCCGACTGCGGGCAGAGGAGTGGCGCGGACGGGAATCTGGACTCAAACCGGTACGCATAAGTTCGTTGTACGGCAACCCTAGGCGCGGCCGCCCGGGGCCGTCAAGAAGCCGAATCCGGGCCGCGCCTCCGCACCTTGCCAGTCAGCACGCCGCGATGGTGGAACCGACGGTCGGAGCTCGGTTCTCAAGCGACGTCGGGTTCGCGCTCCCCGGGCGAACCCGTGCCATCTCAGCGAAGACCGGGGCGCCTCCTTCGAACTCATGACGGCCCTCCCGGTGCGCCGCACCCCCGGGCACGCCCGGGACCTCCAGGAGCCATGTGACGCCGCTGCACGGCTCTGCGACCCGCCCAGCCTGGTTGTCAGTAGACCACCACAAATTTACCGATCGGAGGAATTCCTCGCGGTCCAGTGCAGCCACCGCTCTTTGCCAGGTCGACGCTTGGGCCGCGGTCTTCTCTTCGAATGACCAGCCCCGGCCCGGAGCTCACCGCAGATTACCAAGGTGCTCTTTGTTTAAGCTTGCCACGTCGATGCTTGACCTCCATCGAGGCAGATAGTAGCCTGACGCCCGAGGAAGACGATGGAGCTTCAGATCCCATCGATCGCCCGGAGTTTGATGAAACTCTGGCGGTGGATCCCCACCCCTAGCCGGCGACAGTGGCTCTCGGTCGGCAGCAGCGTTGCCTCAGTGACCATTTTGACCCTTCCCGGAATGTACCTTTGGCCTCCAACATGACTTACCGCGACTGCTTCGCCGCGATTGTGGGATCCAAGCCTTATCCTTATCAGGTCCGCCTCGCATGCGGACCTGCCAGCCAACCCGCTCCCGGCGGTCCGGTGGGGGTGACCTGCCGGTCGCAACTGATCTCGATCCCCACCGGCATGGGCAAAACCGCTGCCGTGGTCATGGCATGGTTGTGGAACCGGATTCTGCACCCGGATCCGGAGCACCGTGCTTCCTGGCCGCGTCGCCTCGTCTACTGCTTGCCCATGCGGACCCTTGTGGAACAAACGCGGGACAACGTCTCCGAATGGCTCGTGCGCCTTGCCCGGGCTGTGGCTGCTGACGACCCCCTCCTTGAATCGGCCGTCCGATCCCTGCCGCCGCCCGCCCGGGAGCGCCTGCAACGAGATGCTGCCCGCCTGGCGACCCTCAAGGGACCGCTGGCCCATGCCCGCGACCCGTTGCTCTGGCTGGCCAAACACTCGCCCATCGTCCTCATGGGCGGCGAAGAGCTCGATGACGGACGACGCGACTGGGATCTCCATCCCGAAAAGCCCGCCATCCTCATCGGGACGCAGGACATGTTGCTCTCCCGCGCCCTGAACCGCGGCTACGGCATGAGCCGGTACCGTTGGCCCATGCACTTTGCCCTGCTCAACAACGACTCTCTGTGGATCGTGGACGAAACCCAACTCATGGGCGTGGGCTTTGAAACCACGGCACAGCTGGACGCCTTCCGCGAACGGCTGCGCACGGCTGGGGCCGGCTGCTTCACCTGGTGGATGAGCGCCACCCTGGACGAGGCCCGGCTGGCGACGACCGATCATCCCCGCCCGGCCGAAGGATGGCCCGCAGTCCGATTGAGTTCCGCGGATCTGGCGCTGCCCGAAGTGCACCGCCGCTACCGCGCTCCCAAACCACTCGCCCGGGCCGGGCTGGTCCTGAAGGCGGGCACGGCCAAATCTTACGCCCGACAACTGGCGGAATTTGTGCTCGCCAAACACCGACCGAACAGCCTGACCCTCGTCATCCTCAATCGGGTCGCCCGGGCGCAAGAGGTTTACCAGGAACTCCGACGGCTCGCTCCCCAACGCCCACTTGCTCTGGTTCACTCCCGGTTCCGCCCGTACGACCGGGCGCACCAAGAAACCCTCCTGCGCGAGGACGGCGACCGCATCGTTGTCGCCACGCAGGCCGTCGAAGCCGGCGTGGACATTTCGGCTCGCACATTGATTACCGAGCTCGCACCGTGGCCATCGCTCGTCCAACGGTTCGGCCGATGCAACCGGCGCGGCGAGGCTCAGCCACCCGAAGAAGCCCGGGTTTTCTGGATCGACATCGAGGGCCGGGATGGAACCGACGAGCTAACCCTGCCCTATACCGCCGAGGAATTACACCAGGCCCGGGAGCTCCTTCCAACCCTCGCCGATGCAAGCCCGGCCTCTGTCGCCGACGCTGGGCCGCGTGCGGACGTCGGTCCCGTGCGCCCGCTCCTGCGACAAAAGGACCTGATCGAACTGTTCGACACGACCCCGGACCTGGCAGGACACGACCTCGACATCTCCCGTTTCATCCGCGAGGGTCAGGACACCGATGTCCATGTGTTCTGGCGTGCCTTTGGCGATGACCCCAACCAGCCGCCGCAACCGGAACCTGCCGCGACAGAGTTGTGTCCCGTCTCCCTGGCGCAATTCCGCCGCTTCCTCGAGCAGCTCGCCAAATCCCCGGCCAACGGCGTCGAGGCCGCCCGATCGGTCGCATGGTCGTGGAACGCTCTCGCCGAGCAATGGCAGCGCGTGGACCACCCGCGCCCCGGCGGCGTCTATCTCCTCCACGCCGGGGCGGGAGGTTACTCCCCCGAGTTGGGCTGGATCGGCGTCGAGGGTCTCTTTGCATCCGTCGAGCCCGTTTCTCTTCAGGCTCAGGTTCCCAGTCATGGCTATTCGCGGGATGAGGCCAGTTTTTGCAGTGCCTGGGTCACCCTCGGAGATCACACCCAGCATGTCGTGGCCGAAACGAGCAGCCTCGCAGAGGCCCTGAGCACGGAACTCTCCCGACTTCTCTCCTGCGATTCGTCCCCGGTGCTCGAGATTGCCGCCCGATGGCACGACCTGGGCAAAGCCCATGAGGCGTTCCAAACCATGCTTCGAGGGGACGACCTCGCGCGCGCAGCCGCTCTGTGGGCCAAGTCGGCCCAACCCTCTCGGACATGCTCGCGCCCCTTTTTCCGTCACGAGTTGGCCTCCGCTCTGGCCTGGTTACAAGCCGGCCCACTCAACGTGCCAGAGCGAGACCTGATCGCCTATCTCATCGCCGCCCACCATGGGAAAGTCCGAATGTCCATCCGGTCCCTGCCCGGGGAAGAGCCTCCTCCGGATCGGCCCGAAGCCCGCATCGCACGAGGGATCGTCGAGGGAGACGAGATCCCAACCCAAGCCTTTCTGGCCATCGGCTCGACCCCTCCCAGCGGTCCGCTGAAGTTGTCCCTGGACCTTATGGAAATGGGTCGGAATCCTCAGGGCGAGCCTTCCTGGCTCGAGAGGACCCTCGTGCTGCGCGACCGTTTTGGCCCGTTTCAGCTCGCCTTTCTTGAAACCCTGTTGCGCTCTGCGGACGCCCGTGCTTCCCAGAAGGAGATCGTGCCATGAACCGTGTTCTCCTGCCCGGATGTGCCCCGATCCCGCTGGCCCATTACCTCAAGGCCCTCGGGGTCCTGCGGCTGGTCTCCGAACAGGCTGATCCCCGGGCCGCCGGCTGCTGGCACCGCGATGTATTCGTGCTGCACAGCCGGCTCGACCGTCAGGGGCTGCTCGACTTTTTCCTGCACCACTATGCCCCGACACCAATCCTGGCACCTTGGAACGGCGGGAGCGGCTTCTACCCCGGTGATAACTCGGTTGCCCTCCAGGCCATCGAGGAAAGCCAGTGCCCCCGACTGGCGAGTTACCAGAAGGCGATCGCCGCCGCACGCAGGGCATTGAAGGAATTCGCCCTGGAGGAGAAACCCAGGGCCGATGTGAAGGAGCAACTTTTGTACGCCTGTCGAAACCTCTTTCCGGAATCCGCGTTGCGCTGGCTCGACGCCGCTTTCGTCCTGACCTGGGAGGGAGTGAAATACCCGCCCCTGCTGGGCACGGGCGGTAATGACGGACGCCTGGAATTTACCAACAATTTCATGCAGCGAATCGTGGAGATTCTGGATCCACAGACCGGTTTGCCGCGGGCCGGAGTCGAAACGTGGCTGGACGCCGCCCTGTACGACGGCGTCCAGAGCTTCCAGGTTCCCCCGGCGCCCGTGGGCCAGTTTTATCCGGGAGCTGCAGGCGGACCGAATACGACTTCTGGGTTCACGCGCGAGGGCAACGTCAATCCCTGGGATTATGTTCTGATGTTGGAAGGAGCCTTGTTGTTCGCGGCGGCAGCCGTCAAAAAATTGGAGACCGGCCAGCCGGGAACAGCCGCCTTCCCGTTTTATGTGCAGCAGACTGCTGCCGGATATGGTACAGCCTCCGCCACGGACGAGCTAAGCCCCGGCCCGAAGCGCCCCATCGGATCCCGTGGCGAAATGTGGATTCCACTCTGGTCCCGACCCACCACCCTGGCCGAACTGCAAGCTGTTTTCGGCGAGGGTCGAGCCCACGTAGGATCCAGACCCGCACGCACCGGCACGGACTTCGCCAGAGCCCTGGTGACCCTGGGGGTGGACCGCGGCCTCGAGGCCTTCGAGCGCCTGGGCTTTCAAATCCGCAACGGCCGCAGCTTTTTTGCCACTCCGTTGGGGCGCTTTGTAACTCATCGGAACGCCCGGGCCAACCTGCTCGCCGAAATCGATGGCTGGCTGGACCGCCTCCGCAGGGAGGCCGGTCCCCGGGCCGAGCAGGTTCCCTCCGCGGTCAGTCGGGCTCTCCGTCAGCTTGAAACGCGTATCCTGGAGCTGTGCCGCGAGGGCAGTCCCAAACGCCTTCAGGCCGTCCTGATCGCCCTCGGTCAGGCCGAGCGAGCCCTGGCTCGCAGCCTGGCCTGGACCACCGGCCGCAACGAGAAACCTCCGCGCATCAAATTGTACCCATTGTGCGGTCTGTCCCCGCACTGGCTCCAGCAGGCCGACGACGGCAGCACCGAATTCCGCCTGGCCGCCGCCCTGGCGTCCGTCCACGGCTGGTACAAGGATGCCGAGGGCCGGCCAGTCCTACTCACCCTGCGACACCACCTGGAACCGGTCGGCACCAGAGCCGGCTCCGGAACAGGCCCTCTCACCTGGGATGACCCACCTTCCAATGATGTCGTGTGGCATGAAGGTGACCTCGTGCAGGTACTCATCGCCATCCTGGCTCGAAGACTGATCCGCGCCCAACAGGCCGGAAAATCCGATCTGCCGGATCACGCCCATTGTCCGGCCCCGCTGCCAGACGTAATCGCCTTCCTCGAGGGCCGCACGGATGACACTCTCCTGGCCGACCTTCTCTGGGGACTGGTTCTTTTGAACTGGCAAACCTTCCCCGCCAACTCCCAAAGTCCGGGACCCGGCGGGGACCGCCCCGGCGCCCGGGCGACGGCCCCCACGGCAGACTCTCCAGTCGCCACCGGGCGGGAGTCTGAAACGGGCAACGGTCGCATCCCGGAAATCCCCCCTGCGTGTTACAGCCTGTTGCGGCTGGCCTACCCCCGACCCGGTGAGAGAAAAGATCTCCCCGAGATTCCGGCGGTTTCCATGATCCATCGACTCGCCGCCGCCGGACGAGCAGTAGAAGCCTCGCGCCTTGCCGTCCGCCGCCTCCGCGGCTCCGGACTACGCCCGGCCTTCGAAGAGGTTTTTGTCCCACCGGCGGCCGCTCGACGCATCGCTGCCGCCCTGCTCTTTCCGCTTTCCCCACGGGATCTCTCCCGACTGCGGGACCTCGTACTCAAACCTGAGCCTGAAACCGTGTTATGAACCTTGCAGCCCTGAACAACGAACCACGTCTCGTCCTGGAGGCCAAACTCAAGCCCATCGCCGGCACGCGCTTTCAGCCCACCGGCTTCCCCGACCTGGGCCCCGCCCAATACCGCTTACCCGACGGCACCGAGATGCTCCTGGTCGAATCCGCCCAGAGCATGGCCAATCGACTCGAGGCCGTCTGCTGGGATACCAGAACCAACGATTGGGTCGCACCCCTCCGGGGCCTCCCGTGCGTCCTGGTCATCGACAAAGACGGAAAACCGCTCACCAACTCCGTGCTCGAAGCCCACCGGCTCAACAGCCCCTATATCTTGGAGAGCCGCGACAAGTCCTTCGTGGAGACCCTGAAAAAGGAACTGGCCATCGGCGACTTTGGCCCCGTCGATCTTACCCTGTTGGCCAGGGTCCTGCTGAAATACGACATCAACTCTCTCCTGCATGGGGTGTTCCTCGCCAAGTCCGAGATCGCCGGCGGCCGAATGCGGTTGCCACGCGCTCTGACGGCATTCATCGAGGCCAAAAACGTCACCACTGCGGCCAGCGGAGGCGTCAAGAATGATCCCGTCAACCCCAGTGGCGACGCCACGAAAGGCTTTGGCAACGTACCGTTCCACCGCGAGGAATTCTGCGGAGATCTCACCGCCTCGTTCATTCTCGATCTGGCCCTCATCCGCGGATTTCGTCTGGACGAAAGCGTCGAAACTCTCCTGGTGGCGCTGGCCCTCTACAAAATTCACCGTTTCCTCCGCGATGGATTGCGCCTCCGGTCGGCATGTGATCTCGAGCTCGATGGCCCTCTCACGGTGAAACGTCCCGCGGCCTTTCGGATCCCCTCGCTGGCAGAAGTCGAAAGTGCGCTGCCGGGACTTGTCGAAAAGGCCAGACCCTTCTTTGCGAATCCACCCAAAACCACCGTGCAATTCCTCGCCTGAGCCATGTTACTGCTCCGAATCCTGCCGGCAGCCGGCCGGTTCCACGCCACCCCGTGGGGTCGGCACGTGAACGAGGGGGCTGTCGAGTGGCCCCCGTCTCCCTGGCGCTTCTTGCGCGCCCTGGTTGCCACCTGGCACCTCAAGGCGAAAACCGACCTGGCGGAGCCGCTCGTGCGCCAACTGGTCGACACCCTGGCCTCTCAACTGCCCGTCTTCTGGCTGCCTCGGGCCACCCTGGGTCATACACGGCATTACATGCCGGTGATTGAGAGCAAAAAAACCGAATCGAAACTGGTTTACGACGCATTTATCCACGCGGACGGCCCCTTGATCATCGCTTGGGACATGGAACTTCCGTCCGAGCTGCGCGAGGCACTCGCTCTGCTTTGCGGGCGCCTGACCTATTTCGGACGCGCCGAAAGCGTCGTGGAAGCACGAGTCCTGACCAACCTGCCCGGCTTCGAACCCAATGCCCGGCCATTGCCCGAGAATGAGCCTGTCCCGGAGGGCACTGAACTGGTTCGTGTGTTGTGCCCGGAAACCCCGCAGAACTATGCGCGTTGGCTGGAACTCCATGCCCATGCCCGCTCTGCCCAGGCATCGAAGTCCAAAGCCCGCAGTCGCAAGTCCAAAACCTCGGGGCCGCCCATCCCCGGCAGCCTGTATGATGCCCTGCAGACGGACACCGGCGACCTGCAGCAAGCCGGTTGGACCCTGCCTCCGGGCAGTCGCTGGGTGGATTACGTCCGCCCCGCCCGTTGCTTCGAGCCCGCACCGATCCGGGCTACACGCATCAGCCGCGCGTTGCCCACGGTCGCCCGCTTCAGCCTCGCCAGCGCCGTCCCGCCCCGCCTCACCCGCGCCGTCTCCGTTGCAGAACGCATCCACCAATCCCTGGTCAAATACTCCGAGCAGGCGCCCGTATTCTCCGGCAAGCAAGAGGGCCAACCTCTGGAGGGACACCAGCACGCGTTCATCCTCTGCGAGGCCAATGGCCGTCGAGACGCCATCACCCACGTGACCGTCTTTGCCCCCATGGGCTTCGATGGCCGCGCGCGGCGGGCGCTGGAAATCCTCACCCGCCACGGCGTCTGGGGTCATGGTGGCCACGACATCCAGTTGGTCCTTCTGGGCCTGGGCGGACCGGACCTGTTTCCGGACTGCAAACTCTTCGGCCCCGCACGAGTCTGGCGCTCGCTCACCCCCTTTGTCGCCACACGTCACCCGAAAACCCACCGCGACGGCCGGCCCAAACTCGACGCTGACGGATGGTGGATCGGGTCCCCTGCCCACGACCTGCGTCGTCTGTTGGCCGAGTTGGGTAAACCCATGCCCACCCGCATCGAACCCCTGGAGACCATCCCGGTTGGATCCCGCCGCCTCCGTCCCCTCGAATTTCAAACCGAGCGGCTGCACGGAGAAGGCCGACGCGGTGCCCGCACCGGCACTGCCTTCCAGCTGGTCTTTCCCGAACCTGTCACGGGCCCCCTGGCCCTCGGGTATGGCGCCCATTTTGGACTTGGCTTGTTCATTCCATTACAGTAACCAATCTGGCGTATGGAGCATCACATCCTGACCGTCGGTGTGAGCTTGTTGCAGAACTTCGCCCGCTCCAAAAGTCCACCCGTCGACTTTGAATTCGCCCTGAAACATCATCCGGAGGTGTGGACATTTCTCCTGGAAAACCCCACGGCGGCCTCCGCAGAAATCAACTCCCTCGAAATGCGAACCCGCTTTCTGAGCTCCCCATCTCCCCCGAGCCTCTCGGTGACTCTGATCCACACGGAGACGCCGCTGGGGAAATGCACCTGTTCCCTGCTCGAAAGATTCCTCAAGAAATGTAAAGTCCGTGTCGATAAGATCCCCGTGAAGGGCTTTGACAAACCAGCGGGCGATGCCGACCCGGAGTTTGCCCAACGGGAAGCGCTCGAAGCTTTGACGCAGATGCGGGAACGCGTCATCCGTCATATCATCCGCCTGAAAGAGCAGTCCCCCGACCTGAGCATCCACCTCAACGCCACGGGGGGCTACAAAGCCGAGGTTGCCGTTCTTTACGAACTTGGACGCTTTCTTCGCCTGCCTGTCTATTACCTGCATGAAACCTTCAGAACGTGTGTAACCCTGCCCTGAGCCCCGTCGCATGCAGAATCCCATCGTTGCCACTTACCGAATCGTGACACAGATGTTCCTCGGAGGAGCGCAGCCCGGGGAAGAGGCCGAGCTGCGACTTCCCAGTTTCAAGGGGGCTCTGCGTTTCTGGTGGCGGGCCCTCCGATGGGGCGAAGTGGAATCTCTCGAGCAACTGCGGACCGAGGAGGCCGACCTGTTCGGCAGCTCCTTCACCGGCCAGAGCCGGGTCCGAATCTGGATGTCCAATGCCGTCACCCCGGAAAAACAGTGCGCCGAAAAGTGGAAGCCCAGCTCCTGGCAGGGCTACGTCGGCTACGGGTTGACCGACAAAGGGAGCCGTTGGTACCTGAAGCCGGGGCAGGATTTCTCCGTCTTCGTGGACCTGGAACGTTGCTCTCACTCGCAGATCCAGCAGGTGCTCGCAGCGCTGAAACTGCTGGGCTTGGCGGGAGGACTCGGCGCACGCAGCCGCAGGGGGTGGGGCAGTATCACATTGATGCGCCTGGAGGGCGATGCGTGGACCTGCCCCCGCTCGCAGGACGAATGGGAGCGGGCCATCGCCGAACTCAAGCCCAAAGCCCCCGTCCACCAGCCCCCTTACACGGCCTTGTGGCGCGACTGCGTCTGGGCCGCAGGCCCTCCCCAGCACTCCTGCGAGAAGGCTCACGAGTGGCTGGCCTCACGATATCGGGCTCGGGTGAAAGACTGCTCTCCCAAGCACGATCGCGCCCAGTTTGGTCTGCCCCGGCCTTTCAGAGATCGCCCCCGCAAAGAGCGGAGGGCCAGTCCGCTGTTTCTGCATGTCCACCAGTGTCCCGGCGGCCAATGTTTGCCATGCGCGCTCTGGTTGCCGGCGGATTTCCTGGAATCCGACCCGCGAATCCCGGGTAGGGGCGCGCACGGCCGCTCATTTGTCGAGGAACTGAAACGACGCGATTCCACCCCTCGAGCATGAGGTGTCACCTTCACTTCTCCTTCGGCCCGGTCCAGGCCTTCATCGCACAAGCCCGTCGAACGCGGGATTTGTACGTGGGCTCGTTCCTGCTCTCCCACCTTGCTCTCAAGGCCATGGAAGCCGCCGCAAGTGCGGGGGGAAGGCTCGTTTTGCCCGACCTGGCCAGGATCCGGTCCGCCGCAGCTCAGTCGGGCCTCGCCCACGCGGTGGCCCCCAATCGATTCCTGGCAGAGTTTAGTGATGAAGCCGTCGCGGCGCAGGCGGGACAAGCTGCCGCGCAGGCCCTGAAAAATGAATGGCGTTCGATCGCCGACGTCGTTTGGACCCAGTGCCTGGAGCCGGGCGCCGCCCTCGGCCGCAACTCCCGCGCCATCTGGGAACGGCAAATCGATTCCTTCTGGGAAATCTTCTGGGTGGTCGGGCCCCCCGCCGAACACGACCTGTTGGACCGACGCAGACAATGGCGGACCCTGCCCCCGACCAGCGAGCCCGGCGACCACTGCACCCTCATGGGCCAATGGCAGGAGCTCTCGGGTTGGATTCGTGCAACCGAACGCAAGGCCCAGGACGAGTTCTGGCATGCGGTCCGAACCCGGCTGCACAGTCTTCAGGCCTCCGTCTTCGATCTGGAGGAAGACGAACGGCTTTGTGCGATCGCGTTCGTCAAACGCTTTCTCCCCTTGGTGAGCCGACAGGCACTCGGACGGGACCTCTCGGTGGAACACTGGCCGTCCACTGTCACCATTGCCGCGGTCCCATGGCTCCGAAAACTGAAATCCGCGCCCGGCCCTCTCCTGGAGCAATGTGCAGAATATGCACGCTACGTACGCTCGGTCAGCAGTGAACGCGCAGTCCTGGCCGGCGCAAGCGGGCGCATTGCCCTTTTGCGGGATTTCCCCAGGGCTGCCGGAGACTTCCCCAAACTCAGCGGCAACTTCCTGAACCGAAGCGCGCTTCTCAACGAGCGGAGCACCCGCCTCCAGAGCGAAGCCTCCCGGCCTGAGTTGGCGGAAAAACTCCGGCGCCTCGAACAGGCCAGCCAGGATCGGGCGGGCAACTTCTACGCGGTGCTGGTAATGGATGGCGATTCCATGGGCCGCTTGCTGCGGCAGGAGTCCCCGGAACGCCTCACCGCCGGCCTGAGTGCATTCGCCACAAAAGCTCCCGCCCTTCTGGAACAGGAGACCCTCTCCGGCGTATGCGTCTACAGCGGTGGTGATGACCTGTTGGCCCTCCTGCCCGTCGATTCCGCCCTGGACGCGGCCGTGGCCGTCCGCCGCCTCTACCAAACCACCCTGCAAGAGCAGGCACGAGTCCCCTCGGCCACCATTTCCGCCGGGCTGGCCCTGGCTCACTACCGATGTGCCCTCAGCCGGGTCCTGCGGTATGCCCGATATCTGCTCGACCAAGTCGCCAAGGACCGAATCGGCCGCGACGCCATCGCCATCGGCGTGTTGAAGCCGGGCGGGATTGCCTGCGAATGGGCACAAAAATTCGACGCATTCATCCGGGACGACACTCACGCATTTGCACCCCTGGTGGAGGCCTTCCGCCGCGGCCTCCGGGGCGAAGCCGAAGGAATTTCCGCCAGCTTCTTGTACAACCTGCAACAGCGTTTCTCCCAACTGGCCCGGAGTCCCGCCACCACGCAGGATTTCAACGGCCGCTTCGATCCCTCCGTCTTGGAGCATCTTTTCCTTGCCGAATACCTGCACGGTCGCCTGGACCCGGACCCAGCTCGTGCAGACGAGCAGCGCAGGTCGGCTCGGCGCCTGATCCAGCAACTGGTTCACCTGTGCTGCTGCACGGATCCCGACATGCCCGATCAGCCGCGCATCGACCTGAGCGCACTGCGCCTGCTCAAGTTCCTCGCCCTCGAAGGAAAGGAGGGAGCCGAATGAGCGCCTCGTACTACTCCCTTTCGCCCTGCGACGCCTGGTTCTTCCGGGATGGTCGCCCCTATCACCACGGTGAATCCAACCAGGCCGACGTGCCCTCCGTCTTTCCCCCCTCCCCGCGCACACTGAGCGGAGCACTGCGCGCGGCCCTTGCGCGGGCCCACGGTTGGCACGACGGACATCGTTGGCCCCCCGCCTTGAACCCCGTCCTCGGTGACGGCCCCCATCACCTTGGCACCCTCCAATTTACCGGTCCCTTTCTGATCCGTGGAATCGGCCCGAGCGCCCGGTCCCTCTGGCCAATGCCCCGGCACTTGCTCGGATCCCATCAAAAAGGTCGTTGGATCCCGCGGGCCTTCTTGATCCCCGACTCACGGGAAATCCCCAGCGACCTGGGCAGCCGCCGACTTCCCCGCCCAAACCTCCCCCCGGGCCAGTCCCAGGGCGGATTCAAGCCGCCCGAGGCTGTCTGGGTGACCTCGCGCGGCCTCGAACGCATCCTGACTGGCCGCCTGCCAGAGGCCGACGAAATCGTCCCCGCTGAAGAACTGTGGACGCTGGAATCGCGCATCGGACTCCGCCGGCAGCCCGACTCCCTCATCGTCGGCCCGGGGGATCTGTACAGCCCCTGCTACGTGAGACTCCACCCCCGCGTGTCCCTCGGCGTGGGCATCCAGGGCCTGCCCGAGTCCATGCACCCATTACCCCCGCTCCTTGCTCTGGGAGGGGAATCTCGCTTGGCCGCGGCGGAACCCTGGCCCCAGAACCCCCTTCCGGCCGCGCCCGGTGTCAACTCCTTCCAACCCGACTCCCGCGGGATGATTCGCTTTGTGCTCCTGCTCCTCACACCCGCCCGCTTCACCTCGCCGGCAAACCCGGCATCCAACCTGCCCCTGCCCGCTGAGGTGATCTCTGCATGCGTCGCCCGACCCCAATGGATCGGCGGCTGGGACTCCCTCAACCACGAACCGTTGGCCCTGGAGCCGTTCTACCCTGCGGGCTCCGTGTGGTTTTGCGAGACCCCCGCGGAGAAGTTCCCCCAAATCTACAACCACCACGGCCAGTGGCTGGGCGATTACACGCGGCACGGATTCGGCCAGATCGCCATCGGCCTCTGGCCGCCCAACCCAACGCAATAGCCATGCACGCCCGACTCATCAGCCTGTTCGCGGAAACTTCCATCCACCCCGGAGCCGAAGCCGGCGCCGGGTTCGTCGACCTGCCCGTGGCGCGCGAGGCCGCCACCGATTGCCCCGTCATCCCGGGCTCCAGCCTGAAAGGTGCCCTTGCAGGCTTGGCACGCGAGCACTCCATGCAGCAAAACGATCTCGAGCGCATCTTCGGCAGGGCCGACCATGCCGGCGGCCTGCTCGTCTCAGATGCCCGCCTGCTCCTCCTGCCGGTTCGAAGCCTGCAATCGGCCTACAAATGGATTACCTGTCCCTACCTCTTGGAGCGACTCGACCGCGATTTGCGCCGTGCCGGAATCCGCATCCCCTCCCCCTTGACCGAAATCACCCCTCCCGCTCCGGGCCGGTACCTGGCACAAACCCAGGAAGAGCTCTTCCTGGAGGAACGCCTCTTCACCCACCAGGCCACCTGCCCCGACGGCCTCCTCCAAACGCTGCAGCAACTCCTGCCGGACCCCTCCGCCCGCAAACGCCTTCCGCAACAACTCGTCGTGCTCGAAGATGGCGACTTCGCCTGGTTCGCCCGCTATGGATTGCCCATCCAGGCCCGGAACGTTCTCGATCCCGAGCGAAAAACCAGCCAGAACCTCTGGTACGAAGAAAGCATCCCGCCTGATGCCCTTTTTTATGCCATCCTGGCGGAACGCACGCCCGGAGCCGCCGAGCCCCTCTGGAACCTCCTCCAGGCTCATCCCTATCTGCAGGTCGGCGGCAACGAAACCGTGGGCATGGGGTGGTTCCAAATCTCGGTCCACAACTCCCAAGAGCCAGCCTCCTGAGTATGCAAACGCTCGCCCAACGTCGCGCCCAACACGCCCTGAAACAAGTCTTGAAGCACCGGCAAGCAGGGCCCCGGGAATACGGGAACTATGTCAGCTACGTCCAGGCCCTGCCCGCTACCATTGTCATGAACGGCCTGGGTCAGGCCTGTGCCATGCTCCTGGCCAAAGCCGCGGGCGACCCCAAGCAACCGCATGGCCTCTTATATGCCGACCTCGAGGATTGGCTTTGCGGACCCGATGAGGCCGCACCCTTCCGTAACGCGCCGAAGACCGACTATCGCCTCATGAACGCCATCACCTCCGGAGACCAACGGGCTTACGTCCGCGCCCAGGCCGAGGCCATCGCCTACCTCGGTTGGCTGAAGAAGTTCGCCTGCGCGTTCCTGGAAAGAGGAGCCGAAGAATGAAACTCCCGCTTTATTTCTTGCCGAACGCTCCCCGCGCGTGCCCCGCCAGGGGCCACACCGGCCTCTGGTTCGACAAGTTCTGTAACCAATGGGCCGATGATCCCGAGGCGCAGCACGGCAGCCCGTGGTCGCTCAAGGCACGAAACAACTCCAACCCCAAGCTGGACTGGATCCGAACAGTCACGGGGCAACCCATCGGTGACAAGGCCCTCCTCGCAAGTTACGCCCTCCGCATCACCGCCCTCGCTGACGCCCTCGGGGGCCAGATCCGCGTCCTCAAGTCCATCAGCCGGCTCGCCACCGGGCTGGGACGAGATCACCCTATCGAAAACGGCTTCACTTGGCATCCCTCCCTGGGCACCCCCTACCTTCCGGGCTCTTCCGTCAAAGGCCTGGTTCGTGCCTGGGCCGAATCCGGCGGCGCCGGGTCGGACTTGGATGCAAAAGCCTTCCAGCGCATCTTCGGCTCCGGGCCCCGTGGGCCGACCCCCGCGCCGGCCCCACCCTCCGTGGGCAGCGTCATATTTTTCGATGCCGTGCCCGTCAGCCCCGTGCGTTTGAAGCCGGACGTCATGACCGTGCACTACGCGAATTACTATCAGGGGAAACCTGGCGACCGCGACCGCGTCTCACCCCCGGCCGACTGGCTCGAACCAGAGCCCATTCCCTTCCTGACCCTCGCTCCCGGCGCCCTCTTTCTGTTCGCGTTGGCGCCACGAACCCGCTCCCCTGAGGCCGTGGAGGACGCCCGCATCGCAGCAGACTGGTTGGTGGACGCCCTCGGCCGGCTGGGCATCGGCGCCAAAACTGCCGTGGGCTATGGACGCCTGACCCGAGATCCGAGTCAGGAAACCGAACTTCGCGAAAGCCTGCAGCTCCGCAAGAAAGAAAGGGAACAGGAAATGCGCCTTGCGCGCCTCAGCCCCCTTGCCCGCGAACTCGAAACCGACATCGCCAAGCATAAGTGGGAAACAGATAAAAACGCCTTCACCAGAGGAGACCTCGTCGAGCGCTGGGTGGAACGCCTCGAAAAAGATCCCGTGCCTGATGCTCTGCAACGCTTGAAAGCCCTACTGGAAATGCATTTCCCGGGCATTCTTGCAGATCCCGACAAAACCGGTGGCAAAAGCAAAGAGTACGTCCATAAAGAGCGTTGGCGAAAAGTCGCCAAGCGCCTCAATCAGATCCCTGTATGACACCTCTCCGTCTCCTCATCGCCACCGTCGGCGGTTCTCCGCAGCCGGTTGTGACCAGCGTTCTCCATTGGCACCCCCAGCGCGCAATTTTCATTGTTTCCCCCCAAACGGCCTCTTCCCTGTCCGCCGAGATTATCCCGGCCATCCAAAACGGAGGTTGGGCCGAGTTTGACTCGGGACGCTATGATTGCTTCACCATCGAAGACCCCGAAAATCTCTCTGTCGTTGTCAAAAAATTGCGCGCTCTGGACGAGCCGGTTTACTCCTGGCTCGCGCGCGGCCCACAAGCCTCCGTCGTGGTCGACTTTACCGGCGGCACCAAGGTCATGACCGCCGCACTGACCTTGGTGGCCAGCCGCTGGCCCTGCCGCCTCTCCTACATCGGCGGGAAACAGCGCACCAAAGATGGCATGGGCATCGTCCTCGAGGGAGCCGAAACCGTAATCACCTCTGAAAACCCCGCCGATGAACTCGCGTGGTTGGCTGTTGACTCCGCCCTCTCCCTCCTCTCCCAACACGCCTATGCCGCAGCTGCGCGGGTGCTGAATGACGCGATCCACAAAGTCACGGATCCCGGCCGAAAAGCCGAACTGAGTGCCCTGGTTCTCCTCTCTGAAGCGCTGGCTGCCTGGGATCGTTTTGATCACCGAAATGCCCTGGATTCTCTCCAGAAAGTGCTCAGAAGAATCCACGACCTGGAAGCCGCCTTGGGTCGGGATCTCACTTCGCGCCTTTTCCCGGCCCTGGAGGCATTGCACCAACACTTGGAGCAGGTCAGGGAAGCAGGCAACGCAGCCCCCAGTCGCGCCGTGTTAATCGATCTGCTGGCCAACGCCCGGCGCCGCATGGACGAAGGCCGATGGGATGACGCCGTCGCCCGCCTCTACCGAGCCATCGAAGCCATCGCACAGCTACTCCTGACTCACCAGGGCATCCCCTCCACCGCCGCAGTCCCCCTCGACTCCATCCCCGAACCTCTGCGGAGCGAGTTTCGCCCCGGCGCGGACCAGGACCGGGTCAGACTCGGCCTCCGCGATGCATGGCGGCTCCTCGACAGCCTCGGCCACCCCGCTGCCGCACAATTCCGAGAACTTGGACTCGCCGATCCGAACCGCTCCCTTTTGACCAAGAGAAACCACAGCATCCTTGCTCACGGCTTTCAGAGTGTGGAAAAAGATGTCGCTCCAAAGCTTTTCCAGGCCGCCCTAAAACTCTCCAACCTCCGCGAAGACGAGCTACCCCGGCTCCCGATCCAACGTTTTCCGCCTCCTCCGTCCTCGTAACGAGCCACTGGCTTGGAGAAGTGCCCCAAAGATCAGCACCGCCCCTTCCCGCGAACAACTTCACCGGCTCGAGCTGAACTCCACCCGTTGAACGCGCCAGCAGAGTCAGCCCTCCCCCTCCGACGTCATCATGCCTCGCGACCCAAGGTCCGGGCCCGGCCCGCGATTTTTTCCGAAGGTCCGATACCCATCCTTCCGTCAAATGACCGTCCGTGCGATCCCGCAACAGTTCAAGGACCGTCTCTGCGGCTTGGAACCACCTGCCGGTGCTTCTGTCAGGGACCCTGCAGTCACCGGATTCATGCCTTTGCACGAGTTCTGACTGCGATTGGCAGGTTGTCCCATGCGCTGGGACGATGGCACAGCGCCGAATCCGTGGTCTTTCATGACAGCCGACAGGTGTACAAAATGGGCTGTCTCGAAAGTCCGCCGTTTGTGGCCACGGGACCTTTCGCAGCTTGTCCTTGCGGAGAAAGGCGATTGTAAGATTCAGGAATCGACCCGCGGTTTCTTGCACCACCGCTTGGACGCATCTCCTCTTCGCTCCGCCTGCCACGCTGCAATGGCTCTCCCTCCGCGCAGCGTCGCCTCGACGCTCGGCTGATCGCCCACCCGGGCACGCTGATGTCATCCAACCCCTCCGACCGATCCCCCGGACTTCCGGCGATTCGCGCCGCCTGAAAAGGCCGCCAGGCAACGAGGCTCCCTTTTGCGATCTGGGGCGTCCTGGCCCGCCAGTAACCTGCACAAGAAAGCAGGCTGCAAACACGTCCCTGGGAGGTGCCGGCCCTGCGCCCGGGGCATCTGAACCGCCCGGCACCGTACCATGCCTTTCACCACGGTCTTCACCACGCCCTGCACTTCGCGATTCACCTGTCTTCCCTGCGAAACCTTGGCTCTTTGGCATGCAGGGTGCTTCCATTGCCAATGCATGAGCAACGAAACCAGCGCCAACCAACGGCTCTCACCGGCGCAAAAGGCTGTGGCCCGGCGCAACGCCCGGCTAGAGTTGGCGGCCCACAGCCTCGACACCGGGCATCCGCACTCCGAAGAGGCCCGCGAGCTTCTGGAGATGCTCCGGCGCTCGGCGCGACTTCTCCAGCGTCCCGTTGAACAACAACCCTCGGCGCTCCCTTCCCCGACCCCGACCGGCCCCCAGGCGCCCATTCTGGCACGAGAATCCGGACCATCTCCGTCCGAACCCCCGACACCGTGTCCCCCAGACGCCGCCGCCCCTGCTCCGGCTCACCCTTCGGCTCCCGCCTCCCCGCCCAGCTCGACCCAGGCCACAGATTCGAACCCGCCCCCCGGCTCGGCTGATAAACCCGATCAAGAAAGCCCACCGCCTCACGTTTCGCCCAATCCCGCCTCCCCGCCCCTCTTCACCGGCATCATTCCCGCACGAATGCTGAACCAGTTCGTCTACTGCCCCCGCCTCTTCTATTACGAATTCGTGGAGGGCGTGTTTCTTCATAATGCCGATACCCTGCGGGGCGCCGCCCTGCACCAGCGCGTCGATGCCGGCACCGGCGCCATGCCCCCACCCCCACCCCCCGCCGCTTCCGCCCCTGCCCCCGCAGACCCCTCCAGCGCCCCCGAACCCGCCCGCGAAGAAATCATTCACTCCCGCTCCGTGGAACTGGGATCCGACCGGCTCGGGGTCATCGCCAAGATCGACCTCGTCGAAATCCAGACCGGTTCTTCCGACCTCTTCACTGCAGTCGAAGTCTGCCCCGTCGATTACAAAGCCGGCTCCCCGCGCCTCCGCGATGACGTCCCGGAACTTTGGGACGGCGACCGCATGCAACTGGCCCTTCAGTGCCTCATCTTGCGGGACAACGGCTACCAATGCCGCGAAGGTATCATTTACTACCGCGGCACCAAACAACGCGTCCGGCTCGAACTCACTCCCGACCTCGAGCAATGGGTCCTTCAACAAATCGACGCCGCGCGCCGTTGCGCCGTCGGACCCATCCCCCCACCCCTGGTCGCCTCGCCCAAATGCCCCCGGTGCTCCCTTGCCCCCATCTGTCTCCCGGACGAAACCCGCCTCCTGAGCGACCAACGCCCCTCCCCCAACACCCCCTCGGGACCCTCCCCCGCAACCGCATCCCCTCACACCCCGGGCCCTTCGCGATCGCCGGAGCCTGTCCGACGCCTCATGGCCCCGCGCGACGACACCCGCGCCCTCTATCTCAACACGCAGGGACTCCGCGTCGGCCGCAAAGAGGAAACCCTCCAAATCTCTCAGGAAGGCAGAGTCATCGACGAAGTCCGCATCCGTGACCTTTCCCATGTGGCCCTCTTCGGAAACATCCAAATCACCACCCAGGCCATCCAGGCCCTCTGCGAAGCCGAGGTACCTATCACCTTCTTCTCCATGGGCGGCTGGTTCTACGGCCTGACCCGCGGACATCACCTCAAAAACGTCTTCCTGCGCATCGAACAGTTCCGTACCGCGGCAGACCCGCAACACGCCCTGCCCCTGGCACGCAAGTTTGTTCACGGCAAAATCCGCAATCACCGCACCCTCCTCATGCGAAATCACCTCGAACCGCCCCCTCGCACATTGGCCCTCCTCAAACACTATGCCGAGGCCGCCCTGTCCGCCCCGGACCTCCCAACCCTGCTCGGAATCGAGGGAGAGGCCGCTCGCACCTACTTCGAGCAGTTCAGCGGCATGATCAAAGTCACCCAGAACATCCCGGAAGAGGCCCTCCTGGCCGGCTCCGCGCCGGCTCCATCCCCCCATGGGCCTCTCCAGTTCACCTTCAACTTCACCCAGCGCAACCGCCGTCCTCCCACCGACCCCGTCAACGCCCTGCTCTCCCTGGCCTACAGCCTCCTCACCAAGGATTGCACCCTGGCCCTGCTCGCCGTCGGATTCGATCCCTACGTCGGCTTCTATCACCAACCACGCTTCGGGCGCCCCGCCCTGGCCCTCGACCTCATGGAAGAATTCCGCCCCCTCATCGCCGAATCCGTGGTGCTCACCGCCATCAACAACCGCATCATCACACCCGAAGACTTCGTAAGCGCAGGACGCGCCGTCAACCTGGCACCCAGAGCGCGTCGCCGGTTCTTCGAAGTCTACGAACAGCGCATCAACAGCCTCCTGACGCATCCCCTCTTTGATTACAAGGTCAGCTACCGCCGCGCCCTCGAACTCCAGGCGCGACTCCTGGCCAAAACCCTCACCGGGGAGATCTCCGAATACATCCCCCTCACCACCCGTTGAACCATGCGCAACACCTGGCTCGTCTGCTACGACATCGCCGATGAAAAACGCCTGCGGCAGGTGTTCAAAACCTGCCGCAACTACGGCAACCACCTCCAGTACTCCATCTTCGAATGCGACCTCACCCCCATGGAAAAAATTGAACTCGAGACCGCCCTCAGCGCCATCATCCATCACGACCAGGACCAGGTCCTCTTCGTCGACCTCGGGCCCGCCGAGGGACGGGGCGACCGGGTGATCACCTCCCTCGGCCTGCCATATATCCGACTCGACGCCCCCTGCTACGTTTTCTAGGCTGACCGTGCGCTGGGCCGCCAGCAAGCGATCCTTGACACAACCCCTGTGCGAGCGGCGAGGTGATGCAAGAATCGGCGCTGCCGCTCGCAGCCGCCAAATCCCACTGCATCAACCACTTGCACCGCACCCCCACTCGCGCCTCCCCGCGAAAACCTCGCCTTGTCGCCACCGCTCGCTTCGGCCACAATTCAGCCGTGCAAATCGCGGTCAGCGAGGGGTTGCTATCTCCGCGCCCACAAAGGCGCGGCCCCATTGAAGCTCCCATCCGTCTCGACCACGCTCCGCAACCACTCATTATCTCCGCGCCCACAAAGGCGCGGCCCCATTGAAGCAGAGCCGCCCGACAGCAGTGTCGCAGCTCCCAATCTATCTCCGCGCCCACAAAGGCGCGGCCCCATTGAAGCCGCAAGACACCGCACCCACTCAACCCGCGGTCGCCATCTCCGCGCCCACAAAGGCGCGGCCCCATTGAAGCGCGCTTGACGTTTACGACGCATCGAGCCCCGGTCCGCATCTCCGCGCCCACAAAGGCGCGGCCCCATTGAAGCCCATTCGGAGCCAGGCTCATGCCACTCGAATTCGAATCTCCGCGCCCACAAAGGCGCGGCCCCATTGAAGCGAAGTGTCCGGCCAGCGGAACAACTCCGGCTGGCTCCATCTCCGCGCCCACAAAGGCGCGGCCCCATTGAAGCCACCGGCAGCTAGTGGATGACTTACGGAGTGCGTGGATCTCCGCGCCCACAAAGGCGCGGCCCCATTGAAGCGTGCCATCTTGCGAGACTAGCACCAACAAGTTGGTCATCTCCGCGCCCACAAAGGCGCGGCCCCATTGAAGCGCTCCATGTTGTCCGGTCGCCCCATTGCGACCGGAGATCTCCGCGCCCACAAAGGCGCGGCCCCATTGAAGCGCATCCAGCCCTGCCGAGCTCTCCGACCTGCTCGAGGCATCTCCGCGCCCACAAAGGCGCGGCCCCATTGAAGCCGGAGGACATCCTCGAAGAGATCGTTCAGGCATCGGACGATCTCCGCGCCCACAAAGGCGCGGCCCCATTGAAGCCGCCCAAGCTGTCCGCCCCGCCCGTACAGCCGAACCAATCTCCGCGCCCACAAAGGCGCGGCCCCATTGAAGCACAACCCGCCCGCCCCCAACCCCCGCATACCAAGCCAATCTCCGCGCCCACAAAGGCGCGGCCCCATTGAAGCGTACCTCGGCGGTCGGTGCGGTGAGTGGGGAGTGGCATCTCCGCGCCCACAAAGGCGCGGCCCCATTGAAGCAGATCGAGGACGTCGGTCGTCGCGTGGGCGAGCGTTATCTCCGCGCCCACAAAGGCGCGGCCCCATTGAAGCCGTAGGTGTGAACCCTGCCTTTCTCCGTTGGCTGATATCTCCGCGCCCACAAAGGCGCGGCCCCATTGAAGCGGACACACAGCCACAACACAAAATGTCCAGTTTTTGGAATCTCCGCGCCCACAAAGGCGCGGCCCCATTGAAGCCCCATACGGTTGGCGGAAACTCTTCTGGCTGCTCTTATCTCCGCGCCCACAAAGGCGCGGCCCCATTGAAGCACCTACCAGCCCATCTTCCGTACATTTCCAGCCGATATCTCCGCGCCCACAAAGGCGCGGCCCCATTGAAGCGCACGCAGGCACCAAATACCTGCTCCGGTCGCAATATCTCCGCGCCCACAAAGGCGCGGCCCCATTGAAGCATCCACCCACCGGAACAGCTCGCCGTGCCCATGCAAGAATCTCCGCGCCCACAAAGGCGCGGCCCCATTGAAGCGTCTCAAAAATGGACACTTTTGGGCGGTCCGGCGCTATCTCCGCGCCCACAAAGGCGCGGCCCCATTGAAGCGCAGGCGTTTGCTTGGCCAGCTTGGAAGGTGGTCTGCGTATCTCCGCGCCCACAAAGGCGCGGCCCCATTGAAGCCGGTCCGGGCCCTGCTCCCGCTGCTGGGAAGTCTCGCATCTCCGCGCCCACAAAGGCGCGGCCCCATTGAAGCGAGCAGGTATGTTACCTTCATTTTGCAGCCTCCGTTAGATCTCCGCGCCCACAAAGGCGCGGCCCCATTGAAGCGCCTGTCAGTGATGAATCACTGACAGGCAGAAATCCATCTCCGCGCCCACAAAGGCGCGGCCCCATTGAAGCTTGCCCCTGCCACACAAGCTCCACGCCCTTGGTGCGCATCTCCGCGCCCACAAAGGCGCGGCCCCATTGAAGCCGTTCGTGATGACCTGGTCGTGCTACGGGTCGGGGAAATCTCCGCGCCCACAAAGGCGCGGCCCCATTGAAGCTATAGTCTGGCGCAGACGGACAACGGACAACGGACAAATCTCCGCGCCCACAAAGGCGCGGCCCCATTGAAGCACCCAGGAGACGCCGTAAGCCAACTGTTATACTGCCGAATCTCCGCGCCCACAAAGGCGCGGCCCCATTGAAGCCTCATGGTCGCAGTAAAAACCCGACGAGCACGCCAAATCTCCGCGCCCACAAAGGCGCGGCCCCATTGAAGCGACCGTGGACCGTATTCGTCGGAGTTTGGTGATTATATCTCCGCGCCCACAAAGGCGCGGCCCCATTGAAGCGGTACGGATTGCATGGGTGCGTGGTCGTTCTTGGGTGTTATCTCCGCGCCCACAAAGGCGCGGCCCCATTGAAGCCTGAGAGTTGGTCCGTGGGAAGTGATTGTGTCTTCGTTATCTCCGCGCCCACAAAGGCGCGGCCCCATTGAAGCCGTTGCTGAGCACCAGAACCGGTAGACCCGAGACCGAATCTCCGCGCCCACAAAGGCGCGGCCCCATTGAAGCTGGTGACTGTGCGCCGATTGTTTATCGGTCCGGGGGAGATCTCCGCGCCCACAAAGGCGCGGCCCCATTGAAGCGATGGATTCTACCGGTGCGCCTGTTGCGGTTGCGTCAACGCCATCTCCGCGCCCACAAAGGCGCGGCCCCATTGAAGCGGAAGTGGACCGCTTCCTGTCTGGCGTCGCGGTCGGTCATCTCCGCGCCCACAAAGGCGCGGCCCCATTGAAGCGCCGGCATCCTCGCGCCGGGCCTGCTCGACCAGATCGCATCTCCGCGCCCACAAAGGCGCGGCCCCATTGAAGCTTGGGGGCGGCCATGCTGTGTCCGGAGGTGCTGAGGCATCTCCGCGCCCACAAAGGCGCGGCCCCATTGAAGCCCGGACGACACGAACGCACCAGATCCAAGCGAGCCGGATCTCCGCGCCCACAAAGGCGCGGCCCCATTGAAGCGCCCGAGGATGTCCCGTGGCGCGAGGTGCAGCGGCATCTCCGCGCCCACAAAGGCGCGGCCCCATTGAAGCTCGAGTGGGGCTTGCGGGCCTTCATCGGGGGTGGTATCTCCGCGCCCACAAAGGCGCGGCCCCATTGAAGCCCTGGCCTAAGATGGTGATTGTATTGCGGTTCCGTTGTGATCTCCGCGCCCACAAAGGCGCGGCCCCATTGAAGCGGGTCTGCGTAGGGGTTGTAGACCAGAGCGCCCGAGCATCTCCGCGCCCACAAAGGCGCGGCCCCATTGAAGCTTTACCTGATCGTAGATCTCCCGCAGGCCAACACCGGATCTCCGCGCCCACAAAGGCGCGGCCCCATTGAAGCGTTTCCAGCTCCGCATAGAGGCGGCCCCAACGGCCGCATCTCCGCGCCCACAAAGGCGCGGCCCCATTGAAGCCCCGCGGGCGCGCGCCTGACTGGCCGCCGCCATCGCCATCTCCGCGCCCACAAAGGCGCGGCCCCATTGAAGCCAGCAAACAACGCGTCATCAGTGGACGCGTTGGCGTAATCTCCGCGCCCACAAAGGCGCGGCCCCATTGAAGCTATGTGTCAGCGGAGCTAGATGAAATGCTCAAACAATCTCCGCGCCCACAAAGGCGCGGCCCCATTGAAGCGAGGCGCAAACATCAAAAGCCGGTGAGAACCTGTTCGATCTCCGCGCCCACAAAGGCGCGGCCCCATTGAAGCGTTTCCGATAATCGAACGTAGGTTGCTCATGTTCTATCTCCGCGCCCACAAAGGCGCGGCCCCATTGAAGCCCTGCACGCATCGTAGGCGCGGGAGCGCCGCACCTCATCTCCGCGCCCACAAAGGCGCGGCCCCATTGAAGCCGCCGCCTCGGTTAGGTCGGTCGGATGGGCAGCCAACATCTCCGCGCCCACAAAGGCGCGGCCCCATTGAAGCACCAACAACCTCGTTATAGGTCATAACGACCTCCAGTAATCTCCGCGCCCACAAAGGCGCGGCCCCATTGAAGCCGGATTCTTGGTACTGGTCCCGGTTCCGCGTTCCGCTTATCTCCGCGCCCACAAAGGCGCGGCCCCATTGAAGCTGCCAACTCCACTATGGAGTCGGCGATTGGTTTTGCCAATCTCCGCGCCCACAAAGGCGCGGCCCCATTGAAGCCTCTCGCGTTCGAACAACGCGGTCAACACGCTCAGGTATCTCCGCGCCCACAAAGGCGCGGCCCCATTGAAGCCTGGTGACGCAGGCGGCGGGTGCCCTCGATAAGGCGATATCTCCGCGCCCACAAAGGCGCGGCCCCATTGAAGCCGCAAGCAGTTACTGAATTCGGTCATGGAGCGATTCGATCTCCGCGCCCACAAAGGCGCGGCCCCATTGAAGCTTAGTGCGACTTAGTGAGATCACTAAGCCGCTGTTCATCTCCGCGCCCACAAAGGCGCGGCCCCATTGAAGCCCCGTCGCTGCTGTTGTAGCCGATAGCCAAGTCGGATCTCCGCGCCCACAAAGGCGCGGCCCCATTGAAGCAATCAGCGCATATAGCGCGGCCCCGGCTGCAGCCACCGGATCTCCGCGCCCACAAAGGCGCGGCCCCATTGAAGCCCACATATTGCGGGCTTCCATTTCTGCCGGAAAGCGGCATCTCCGCGCCCACAAAGGCGCGGCCCCATTGAAGCCGATGTTGTGACCAGTAAGCCAGCACCTCCCGCCCGAATCTCCGCGCCCACAAAGGCGCGGCCCCATTGAAGCGCCGGCGTGGCGATTTCGGTAACGCACGGGGTTCGCCATCTCCGCGCCCACAAAGGCGCGGCCCCATTGAAGCCTTCTGGTGGTTCCTGCCGCCACCCTCCGTGCTTCGGATCTCCGCGCCCACAAAGGCGCGGCCCCATTGAAGCCGTTGCCGCGGTGGAGCCTCTTCCCCGGCCTTGCGGCATCTCCGCGCCCACAAAGGCGCGGCCCCATTGAAGCGCCAGCTTGACAGCCGCGTCACCGCTAAGCCCCATGCATCTCCGCGCCCACAAAGGCGCGGCCCCATTGAAGCGACAACCGCTTCTTGCGCATCGCCGGCAACCTCACCATCTCCGCGCCCACAAAGGCGCGGCCCCATTGAAGCTGGGGAAACAGCTTTGGAGCGAGTATGGGGAGCGGGATCTCCGCGCCCACAAAGGCGCGGCCCCATTGAAGCCGTTCCAGAGGTTCCGGGAGGGGTTCCTCCTCCTGGATCTCCGCGCCCACAAAGGCGCGGCCCCATTGAAGCAAGCTGGCCTGGTACCGGGTCGCTTCACACCTGAAGATCTCCGCGCCCACAAAGGCGCGGCCCCATTGAAGCTCTTGTGCCGCCGCAAAAGCCGGTGTGCCCGGCCACAATCTCCGCGCCCACAAAGGCGCGGCCCCATTGAAGCTTATACTGCTTTGACCAGTAGCGAAACCCCCGTGGGATCTCCGCGCCCACAAAGGCGCGGCCCCATTGAAGCGCATACGCCAGCTTCATCGGAACGTTTGCCCATTTCATCTCCGCGCCCACAAAGGCGCGGCCCCATTGAAGCTCATGGGGCGGTCGTTCCCGGCGAAGAAGCTTGGGGATCTCCGCGCCCACAAAGGCGCGGCCCCATTGAAGCTCTTGGCAACGTATGCCAGGAACGCCCACCGGACAACATCTCCGCGCCCACAAAGGCGCGGCCCCATTGAAGCGCCATATATGGTCAACCTGATGGTTCTTCACAGGGAGCATCTCCGCGCCCACAAAGGCGCGGCCCCATTGAAGCCGCGAAGGGCCAAGGCGGCCCCCGCGCTAGCGGGCGGAATCTCCGCGCCCACAAAGGCGCGGCCCCATTGAAGCTTGGACGTTCACGGTACCTGAAGCTTGTTTGCCTTGGGATCTCCGCGCCCACAAAGGCGCGGCCCCATTGAAGCGGGAGCGGGCCGTCGTACGCAGCGACATCAACTGGCTCATCTCCGCGCCCACAAAGGCGCGGCCCCATTGAAGCGACCAACAGCGTGTAGACCTGCCGCTGGACGTCAGGATCTCCGCGCCCACAAAGGCGCGGCCCCATTGAAGCAGGGGACAATAGGAGGTGACAACATGAGTGCACGGCATCTCCGCGCCCACAAAGGCGCGGCCCCATTGAAGCTCGAACGTTAACTCCGTAATCCGCTCTGCCACGTCTGATCTCCGCGCCCACAAAGGCGCGGCCCCATTGAAGCGTATCTTGAATAAACGCCCAAGTTTCGCAGGGCGTCATCTCCGCGCCCACAAAGGCGCGGCCCCATTGAAGCGGTTTGGCAACTAGGTTGGTGCGAACCGCTCCTGGCGATCTCCGCGCCCACAAAGGCGCGGCCCCATTGAAGCATTTTCCCCCTTGACTTGTTGCCCGATCCGGCACATATCTCCGCGCCCACAAAGGCGCGGCCCCATTGAAGCGTGGCTTGGTGGGCGTTCGTTGCCCGAAAGGGCGTTTCATCTCCGCGCCCACAAAGGCGCGGCCCCATTGAAGCAGTGCCCCTTGAGTTACTCCACGGCCCCGGGGCCGGGATCTCCGCGCCCACAAAGGCGCGGCCCCATTGAAGCATCGCCATGCTGCAGGGCGGCCCATAGGGCCGCTCCATCTCCGCGCCCACAAAGGCGCGGCCCCATTGAAGCGAGCCCCGGTCCGCCGGGGCTCGCACGCAGGCACCAATCTCCGCGCCCACAAAGGCGCGGCCCCATTGAAGCGTGCTCATGCTGGTGTCCATGATGATGATGAGGCCATCTCCGCGCCCACAAAGGCGCGGCCCCATTGAAGCCACTATGGCTTTCGGATACATAACTTGCCTTGCGTGATCTCCGCGCCCACAAAGGCGCGGCCCCATTGAAGCGGAGGGAGTCTCTGGCTCCGGAGAGGGTCTTTCGAGATCTCCGCGCCCACAAAGGCGCGGCCCCATTGAAGCCTCCACGGGGAAGGACCTCATCCCCCCCAAGCCCATCCCCATCTCCGCGCCCACAAAGGCGCGGCCCCATTGAAGCGCCCGTAGGCGTACCCCTCCGCCCAATCCACCCGCATCTCCGCGCCCACAAAGGCGCGGCCCCATTGAAGCCGGCCCGTAGGTCGGAGCTCGAGGCGCAAGCATCAATCTCCGCGCCCACAAAGGCGCGGCCCCATTGAAGCTCGGTGGAGTCCTCAATAGAACGCATTCCGGAAAGATCTCCGCGCCCACAAAGGCGCGGCCCCATTGAAGCCGTTCCCTGGTAGTCGGACCGGACCGGACCGACCGACATCTCCGCGCCCACAAAGGCGCGGCCCCATTGAAGCTCGATCATGCTCGTCAGGGATACGTCCGGTTCGATGCTATCTCCGCGCCCACAAAGGCGCGGCCCCATTGAAGCCCTGCTGCCGCCTCCCGTGCTTCAGGTCCGGGACTACGACATCTCCGCGCCCACAAAGGCGCGGCCCCATTGAAGCGCGTTGGTGAAGCGAACGATCGAGCAGGTGCGTGAATCTCCGCGCCCACAAAGGCGCGGCCCCATTGAAGCTTATACGGTCGGCGCTGACTCTGCGGACTGGCAGCTAGATCTCCGCGCCCACAAAGGCGCGGCCCCATTGAAGCGGCGGCCAGGGTTCGTGTCCAGGGTTCGTGTCCAGGATCTCCGCGCCCACAAAGGCGCGGCCCCATTGAAGCCGTGCGTGCGTGCATGCGTGCACGTGCACCGCCCGCATCTCCGCGCCCACAAAGGCGCGGCCCCATTGAAGCAGAGCGAGCAACGCACCCCGCACTTTATAGGACGTGTCATCTCCGCGCCCACAAAGGCGCGGCCCCATTGAAGCGTCGCCGCGGCCGTCGCGCTGCGTGCATGCTTTTCGCATCTCCGCGCCCACAAAGGCGCGGCCCCATTGAAGCGCTCTGGCGGACTCCACTGCCGCCCTCCGTGATCGGATCTCCGCGCCCACAAAGGCGCGGCCCCATTGAAGCGGCTGATACAACGTGTTACCCACCCAGCAGTACAGCACATCTCCGCGCCCACAAAGGCGCGGCCCCATTGAAGCGTGCAGCCGCAGCGGGGGGCGCCTTTTGTCGTGCTCTATCTCCGCGCCCACAAAGGCGCGGCCCCATTGAAGCCTGGTGGAGTCGGACCACACAGCGGACCACGAGGCTATCTCCGCGCCCACAAAGGCGCGGCCCCATTGAAGCAGCCTCAAGCCGGTCCACCTCTGCACGGCGGACCGCATCTCCGCGCCCACAAAGGCGCGGCCCCATTGAAGCAAGGGCAAGTTGGTCTCTGAACGTGCGGAGCGTTTGGAATCTCCGCGCCCACAAAGGCGCGGCCCCATTGAAGCGAGGATACGGTGCGGTTTCCGTGTATCGGCACATTATCTCCGCGCCCACAAAGGCGCGGCCCCATTGAAGCATCAGGAACACCCAACGCGAAACCGCCTCTTCTGTAATCTCCGCGCCCACAAAGGCGCGGCCCCATTGAAGCCAGGGACTCCTTCGAGGCCTCCTGCAACCGGTCCAGATCTCCGCGCCCACAAAGGCGCGGCCCCATTGAAGCTTCACGAATCGAACGTTCGTTGTCCATGGCCACAACATCTCCGCGCCCACAAAGGCGCGGCCCCATTGAAGCTACATTTGGTGTTTTTTCTGTACGGAGTTGACAGAACATCTCCGCGCCCACAAAGGCGCGGCCCCATTGAAGCGGGAGCAGGACACAGGAAAGGAACCCACGGATTCCGATCTCCGCGCCCACAAAGGCGCGGCCCCATTGAAGCCCGCTGGGAAAGCTGGTTCTGGCCGCCCTGGCTTGCATCTCCGCGCCCACAAAGGCGCGGCCCCATTGAAGCCCCATATTGCCAAGCTGCAATGCTTGCGAGCTTGAATCTCCGCGCCCACAAAGGCGCGGCCCCATTGAAGCCTAAATGGCTAAGTCGAGTTAGTCACTAAGTCGAGTATCTCCGCGCCCACAAAGGCGCGGCCCCATTGAAGCGCCCCTGGCAAGGGCGCGGAGGCGCCCGAACGGCAAATCTCCGCGCCCACAAAGGCGCGGCCCCATTGAAGCATCTTGGCCGCTGGAGCGGCCCAGGATCGCGCGAAGAATCTCCGCGCCCACAAAGGCGCGGCCCCATTGAAGCGTCGGGGCACGTGGCGCAAGTGTTAGTCTTCAGGCCATCTCCGCGCCCACAAAGGCGCGGCCCCATTGAAGCCCAGGGAAGGGGTCCGGGAAGCAGGCTCATAGGTGTATCTCCGCGCCCACAAAGGCGCGGCCCCATTGAAGCGATAGTATGCCCAGACAGCAAGGGCATCCACCGTATCCATCTCCGCGCCCACAAAGGCGCGGCCCCATTGAAGCGTTGTGTGCGGCTCGGTGGTTACAACGGGATGTGGAATCTCCGCGCCCACAAAGGCGCGGCCCCATTGAAGCTGCGAAGTCTTCTTCGTCTAGAACGGGATATTGCCGCATCTCCGCGCCCACAAAGGCGCGGCCCCATTGAAGCGTCATAGCTACCTCCAGTAACTCGCCCGCTGTTAATATCTCCGCGCCCACAAAGGCGCGGCCCCATTGAAGCGAGTCGGTCCACCTCCGCGCGGCGGACCGCGTTGAGGTATCTCCGCGCCCACAAAGGCGCGGCCCCATTGAAGCGAGGAACGCAGCAAGGCCACCCGGAACACCAGAAAGATCTCCGCGCCCACAAAGGCGCGGCCCCATTGAAGCCGCCAGTGCTGCAAAGTGCCGTCTTGTCATAAGACCTCATCTCCGCGCCCACAAAGGCGCGGCCCCATTGAAGCGTAACTCGGAGCCAGGGTAACATGACTAACTCGACTTAATCTCCGCGCCCACAAAGGCGCGGCCCCATTGAAGCAGGAAAACTGGAAACTTTCGGACCCCTCAAAATCCCTATCTCCGCGCCCACAAAGGCGCGGCCCCATTGAAGCGTCTCCAGGACGATGTTCGGATCGCCGAACACGTCGCCGATCTCCGCGCCCACAAAGGCGCGGCCCCATTGAAGCGCCAAGCCATTCTTCAAGGATTGGCGCCATACGGCGATCTCCGCGCCCACAAAGGCGCGGCCGCATTGAAGCCGATGCGTGCACGCAGCACCGATACCGCATCGGTGCTATCTCCGCGCCCACAAAGGCGCGGCCCCATTGAAGCTTCACCCGCAGGCCGTGCACCGCGTCGCCGGCCGGTATCTCCGCGCCCACAAAGGCGCGGCCCCATTGAAGCAGTGTTACCACTCGGAGTCGGACCGAGGGTGGACCACATCTCCGCGCCCACAAAGGCGCGGCCCCATTGAAGCGGTGCTGACGCTGCGGACCGACTAGCTATTAGTTATCATCTCCGCGCCCACAAAGGCGCGGCCCCATTGAAGCAGCGGCTTGCGTGTAGCAGAAGTGCATCCCGGTGGGCATCTCCGCGCCCACAAAGGCGCGGCCCCATTGAAGCGCGGGCTGGGGCGTGGTATGCCTCGCGTTTAGCGGGTATCTCCGCGCCCACAAAGGCGCGGCCCCATTGAAGCCTAGGCTCTGACGTCTGCGCATCGAGCCCCGGTCCGATCTCCGCGCCCACAAAGGCGCGGCCCCATTGAAGCCGTTCCCACACAGCCGAGGCCGTAGCCTCGGCCGAATCTCCGCGCCCACAAAGGCGCGGCCCCATTGAAGCTTCTATATATAGTATTGACGCGCGCGCGAGGGCCGGACATCTCCGCGCCCACAAAGGCGCGGCCCCATTGAAGCTGTTGGACCGCCTGTCCAACGTTGACGAGTGCGCCGTATCTCCGCGCCCACAAAGGCGCGGCCCCATTGAAGCGCCGAATTTTTCGTCGGTTTTTCCCGCGATTTTTCCATCTCCGCGCCCACAAAGGCGCGGCCCCATTGAAGCTCCGCTGCCGTAACCAATAGCCAAGTCGGCTATCTTGTCATCTCCGCGCCCACAAAGGCGCGGCCCCATTGAAGCTAAAAGCCGCACCGGCACCGGCCGAAGCCACCAGCGTTATCTCCGCGCCCACAAAGGCGCGGCCCCATTGAAGCGAGTCCCAAGGGCTACAGTGAGCGCGGGCCCCCTTCGACATCTCCGCGCCCACAAAGGCGCGGCCCCATTGAAGCGATCCGGTCGGTCGGTCGGTCCGGTCCGGTCGGTTGGATCTCCGCGCCCACAAAGGCGCGGCCCCATTGAAGCCCGGGGGTGCTTGCGAGGGGTGCGTTGGGTGCTGGCATCTCCGCGCCCACAAAGGCGCGGCCCCATTGAAGCTCGGCTGCCTGAGGATGATCAAATGTACGTGATCTGCATCTCCGCGCCCACAAAGGCGCGGCCCCATTGAAGCGAACCCGGGGGCGGCCGGCCGCGCGCTCGGGCAGGCTGATCTCCGCGCCCACAAAGGCGCGGCCCCATTGAAGCCGCCTCCGCTAACCACCGCTGCCGCGCCATGGCCGCATCTCCGCGCCCACAAAGGCGCGGCCCCATTGAAGCGATGGCGGATCCGATTCTTTGCAGCGCGTGGTGGTATCTCCGCGCCCACAAAGGCGCGGCCCCATTGAAGCACCACCGCGGGGCTGGCAGCCCCCGAACCCAAGACTGATCTCCGCGCCCACAAAGGCGCGGCCCCATTGAAGCATTGCAGCCGCGACCAAGTCGGAAGCGGTCGAACCGATCTCCGCGCCCACAAAGGCGCGGCCCCATTGAAGCACCAGCGGTGGGCTTGCCGATGAATGGATCGTTGGCATCTCCGCGCCCACAAAGGCGCGGCCCCATTGAAGCCACACACTGTCCATCTGGAACCGCGGCAGTTACGGAATCTCCGCGCCCACAAAGGCGCGGCCCCATTGAAGCGACGGCAACCCGGTCCCCCTGGTGGGCCCAGTCAAACCATCTCCGCGCCCACAAAGGCGCGGCCCCATTGAAGCTCCACCATTGCGTTGTACGTCATACGCCTTCCCTATATCTCCGCGCCCACAAAGGCGCGGCCCCATTGAAGCGATGGTAGCGGCCACCAAGTCGGCCGCAGCTGAACCTATCTCCGCGCCCACAAAGGCGCGGCCCCATTGAAGCGACCGTCGACCTGCACGTCAAGACCAGCGTGGTCCTGATCTCCGCGCCCACAAAGGCGCGGCCCCATTGAAGCGTCATAGCTACCTCCAGTAACTCGCCCGCTGTTAATATCTCCGCGCCCACAAAGGCGCGGCCCCATTGAAGCGTTTACTGGCAGAGCGTCCGCTATCGGTCGCTCGGAATCTCCGCGCCCACAAAGGCGCGGCCCCATTGAAGCTGTCCTCAATGATTGAGGACATGGGACTTAATACTGAGATCTCCGCGCCCACAAAGGCGCGGCCCCATTGAAGCGTTGTTTTCATGAGATTTCTATGAACGCGCCCGCGGGCATCTCCGCGCCCACAAAGGCGCGGCCCCATTGAAGCGAGTTGGGGGACACTAACTCCGGTTGCCCGGAGTTAGATCTCCGCGCCCACAAAGGCGCGGCCCCATTGAAGCCCGTGCGCGACAACCGCTGGACACCCGATGTCCAGATCTCCGCGCCCACAAAGGCGCGGCCCCATTGAAGCAGCATCTGCGCTGACGAGCATGCTGTGGATCATTGCGATCTCCGCGCCCACAAAGGCGCGGCCCCTCAAACGGTCACTGGCACCTAACATGCCTTGCCAGCCAAGGCCATGGCCCCCCTCCGGATAAAGCTGCTAATGGCGTCAGTCCGCCCGAACTGCTCGTGACTGTTGCGGCTTCTGCAAGCGCGGTGGGTGGGTCCGCCATACCCGCCGCGGGTGTGGTGCTCTGTGTCGAAGACCAGGGTTCGAGCGCAGGAGAAGTCCAGGAGCCCTGATGAAGCCGCGAGTGGCTGCCCCCTTCGAGAACCAGCGGGCTGCGGTACTCCTGTGCCCCTCTGCTGCCGGCTCACCCACAGGACTGCGCGTGAGCGCATACCTGGGGACTCGGGAAGTAGGAGGGCATCCCGGCCGAATTGCCGGCTTCCTGCGGGGTGTCGGCCAGCTTAACGTTGCGCAAAAAGGCCGGTCGAGACGACACGGGCCGTCTGGGCGGTGGGGAACCGAATGGGACGCGGCGTCTCGCACGCCAGCGGGACGGGCGATGGACCGTGAGCGGCCGGCTGGATCCGGCAGGTGGAGAATCGCCGATGGGGGGAGGGCCACAAGGGCTTCCGGACGTTTTCCGCGTCAGTGCCGGTCGTGGCGAGGGCCTGGGGGCCGTCGCGGTTGGGGATCGGGTAACCCGCCGCCGGGACGTGCCGGAAAAACATCCCCCGTCCTGCATGGGCCGCTGTCGCGCCCGACCCGCCCATCGCGATCCCGCCTTCAGGGTCGATGGGACCCGGGCGTGCCTTCGAGGGGTGCGGTCAGGGGTCGGGCGGCGCAGCAGAGGCATCCCGGTCGGGTGACGAACCGGTCCTTTTCCGGGAACCTGCACCCCCTGGATTTCTTTTGATCAATGTGGTCAAAAGCGTGCCTGATCCCCGGGATCAGGTGGCGTGTTTTATCCATGGGTTCGTCGTGTGGCCATGCCCCCGGAGTGTCATCCTCCGACATCCGAGGGTCCCGGCGCTCCTCTGCATATCTCCGGCCGCGCCGCAGACCGGCGCCACGGGCCACTCCCAAGGGGTGCGCCGGCCTTTTTCCGTGCAACCCGGCGTATGAAACGGGGTTTCGGCATGGCGGTTGCTAAAAGGGATGCGGCATGGCGAACCGTTCGTTTTGGAGGGTCGGTCATTGGCCGACATTGCTCAGTGCGTTTTTGTATTTCGATGTGAGTTTCATGATCTGGGTGCTGCTGGGCGCCCTCGGTAACTATGTGGCCGCACAGTTTCAGTTGAGTCCGGCGGAAAAGGGCCTGATGACGGCGGTACCGCTGCTCGGGGGCTCGCTGCTGCGATTGGTCCTCGGCCATCTTACGGATACGATCGGGCCCAAACGAACCGGCTTGCTCGGCATGGCAGTGACAGCCGTGCCGTTGTGCCTCGGGTGGCTTTGGGCGGACTCCATGCCGAAGTTGTATCTGGTCGGTTTGTTGCTGGGGGTGGCTGGGGCGAGTTTCGCGGCCGCCCTGCCCCTGGCCGGGCGGTGGTACCCGCCGCAATATCAGGGTCTGGCGATGGGGATCGCCGGGGCGGGGAACTCGGGTACGCTGTTTGCGACACTGTTTGCGCCGCGACTGGCGGAACTGTACGGCTGGCGGGCCGTCTTTGCACTGGCTCTGATCCCTTTGATCGTGGTGGCGGTCGTGTTCGTTTGTTGCGCCCGCGAGGCTCCCGGCTCCCGGCCAGGTGGCGCTTGCCGCGAGAGCTTTCTCTCGGTTCTCAGAGAACGGGATACGGGGATCTTTTGCTTCTTTTATGCGATCACCTTCGGAGGGTTCGTAGGGCTTGCCAGCTTCCTCTCCGTGTATCTGCATGACCGGTACGGCGTGTCGAGGGTGGCGGCCGGGGATCTGACATCGCTCACGGTGCTGGCCGGGAGCCTCTTGCGGCCCGTGGGTGGCGCGTTGGCAGACCGCTTCGGGGGATTGAGGATGCTGCGGCTTCTCTATGGATCGGTTGGGTTGTTACTGGTGCTGGTAACCCGGGCGGACACAGCAGGGGTCGCGACCGCCCTGCTGGTGGGGATCATGGCATGTTTGGGGATGGGCAACGGGGCTGTCTTCCAGCTCGTGCCCCACCGATACAGCGCGAATCTCGGCGCGGCGACGGGAATCCTGGGCGCGGCGGGTGGGTTTGGTGGTTTCGTGGTGCCGAATCTGTTGGGCAGTTCCCGGCAGTGGTTCGATTCCTATGAGCCGGGATACTTCGGGTTGGCGATGATGGCGGCGCTGGCGCTGGTGGTGTTGTTGCGCGTGGAGGTCCGTTGGGTGGGCCGCTGGATCGCCGAGCACGGAAGGGCCCTGCCGCGCTCTGAGGAGGTGTGGTTGCGGCCCGGGCGTGAAACGGAAGTGGCTGTCAGCCCCAAGTGAGGAAGGGTCGGCGATGGCTACGGGTGAAACAAGGAGGCGATGGGGGGCGAGCGGTGTGGCGAGTTATGGAACCGGCATGGCGTACCCGCTGCTCCCCGGTCCGGAGGAGCTTTCCGCGGCGGAACGGTTTGCCTCGTGGAAAGATCGGTGGGGTGCCGGGCGGCGCGGGGTTTATCGGGATCTGCTGCCCGGCAGGATGCCGGCCGCAGGGGAGCAGTACGCGTTCGAGGTGGACCTGGATCTGTGCTCGGGCTGCAAGGCGTGTGTGGCGGCCTGCCATGCCCTCAACGGTCTGGATGAGGGGGAAACGTGGCGTTGGACCGGGGTGTTACAGAGTGGGAGCAGCCGGCATGCATGGCATCAGACGGTCACCACGGCTTGTCATCACTGCGTTGAGCCTGCGTGTCTGGCGGGTTGTCCCGTGCTGGCGTATGAGAAGGATCCGGTTACGGGAATTGTCCGGCACCTGGATGACCAGTGCATCGGCTGTCAGTACTGTATCATGAAGTGTCCCTATGAGGTCCCGCAGTATTCCCGCCGGCGGGGCATTGTGCGGAAGTGTGACATGTGCAGTGGGCGGTTGGCCCGGGGCGAGGCGCCGGCCTGTGTCCAGGCCTGCCCGCACCACGCAATCCGGATTCGGCTGGTCGACACTGCGCGGCTGCGCGGCCGTTATCGTGGCCTGCCCGGGATGCCCGGGGCCACGGCGGAGTCATGGTTGCCGGATGCACCTGATCCTGCGATCACGCTTCCCGCCACGGTGTACAAGACGGAGCGGTCGATGTTCCGGCTCCTGCGGGCGGCTGATCGGGAGCATGTTACTCGCCAGCCGGCACACTGGCCGCTGGTGTTCCTGTTGTTGCTGACCCAGGGCGCCGCGGGGCTCTTTTTGTATGCAGGCCTGCTGCGGGCCTTCGGTGGAGCTGCCGCGGGTTCGATGTTGTCCTGGATGCCTGTGGCCACGGCTGCGGCCATGGTCCTGGCGGGGGCGGGAGTGAGCCTTTTGCACCTGGGCAGGCCTGGGGGAGCGTGGCGGGCGTTTCTGGGTTTGCGAACCTCGTGGTTGAGCCGGGAGATTGTCGCACTCGGACTGTTCGCCTGTGGGGCCGGGCTTGCGGTGGGCCGGGAGGTGTTTGTCTCCGAAGGAGGTTTTTTATGGCCCGCAGTCGCCGGGGCCCTGGGGCTGCTGACGGTGTTTTGCTCGTGCAAGGTCTATGACGATACCCGGCGGGAGTTTTGGAAACTGCGGTTTGCCGGGCCCCGGTTTCTGGGGAGTGTGTGGTTGTTGGGGGGTGTGAGCGCGCTTGTGCTGGCGAGTTTGGGGCCGGTTGCCGTGGATGGTTGGGCGTGGATTGCCCTGAGTGTCTGCGCCGGGGGAGTCTTCAAGCTGGCCGGCGACGGCAGGATCCTGCGGCATGTCTACGATGATGATTTCGGTCCGCTGCACAAGACGGCGTTGGTGTTGACCGGAGAGCTGGGCCGGTGGGATCGAAGCCGGGTGGCCTGGACGTTGATCGGTACGGTGGTAATTCCGCTGGTTCTTTGTCTGGCCCTGTGGAGTGAGACCTGGAAGGAACCCCGTCCGTGGCTGCTGCTGGGTGCAGTAACAGGTGCGTCATGTACCTGGGTGGGAGAGGTTTTGGAGCGAGCCGGCTTTTTCATGGCGGTGCAGTCTCGAAAGATGCCCGGGAATCCCGTCGTATGAGCAGTCGATCGTTCCAATGGCCTGACTGGCTGGTGCGTCGCGACGGACCGTTGAGCCGGGAGTCCCGGTTGTCGGCGGGGCCGTGCGGACTGGGCATGGTTCCGGCGCGTCTGGTGCCGACGGCGACCACAGGGTCGGTGTGTGGCTTCTGTTCCGTCGGATGCGGATTGAGGATCCACATACGTGACGGGGAACCGGTGAACCTGACGCCGGATCCGAGTTATCCGGTCAATCAAGGCATGGCCTGCCCCAAGGGGTGGGAAGCGCTGACGCCCCTGCGGGCACCGGATCGTGCCACCTGCCCGTTGCTGCGCAACCCGGAGACGCACCGCTTCGAGCCGGTGGACTGGTCGGTAGCGCTTGCGGTGTTCACTTCCCGGTTCAAAGCCCTGATGGAGAAGCACGGGCCGGAGTCGGTAGCGGTCCTGAGCACCGGGCAGATTTGCACCGAGGAGATGGCCTTCCTGGGGGCGTTGTTCAAGTTCGGGATGGGCGGGCTGCATGCGGATTCGAATACCCGGCAATGCATGGCCACCAGCGTGGTGGCCTACAAGCAGGCGTTCGGGTTCGATGCCCCGCCGTACACCTTCGCGGATCTGGAGGAATCGGACGTGCTGGTATTCATCGGAGCCAATCCGTGCATTGCTCATCCCATCCTGTGGCAGCGGGTGATGCGAAATCCGAACCGACCGGAGATCGTTGTTGTGGACCCTAGAACAACGGAGACGGCTCTTTGTGCGACGCAGCACCTGGCGCTGCGACCCAAGACCGACCTGATTTTGCTTTACGGCCTGGCCTGCTGGCTCATCGAGCAGGGTGCGCACCGGCCCGACTTCATCCGGGCGCACACGTCCGGCTTCGAGGCCTTTGCGGAATTTGTGCGGGATTTTTCCGTGGCACGCGTGGCTCGGGAGACGGGCCTGCGTCCGGCCCAGATCGAACGTTGTGCCCGGGCCATTGCTCGGGGGCGCGCCGTGGGTTTTTGGTGGACGATGGGCGTGAATCAAGGGCATCAGGCCACGCGCACGGCTGAAGCCGTCATCAACCTGGCCCTCATGACCGGAAACATCGGCCGACCCGGCACGGGAGCGAATTCCATCACCGGACAGTGCAACGCCATGGGCTCCCGGTTGTTTGCCAACTTCACGAGTCTTCCGGCGGGCCGGGATTACCTGAACCGGGAGGATCGAGAGGACGTCGCGCGGCTGTTGAACATTCCGTTGCATCGGATCCCTGACCGTCCCTCGCTGGCTTATGATCAGATCCTCGACGCGATCGACGCCGGGGCGATCAAGGGGTTGTGGGTCGTGGGCACCAACCCGGTGCATTCGTGGATCGGCCGGGATCGCTGGGCGGCTCTCCTGGAGAAGCTGGAGTTCCTGGTGGTGCAGGACATGTATGCCACGACCGAAACGGCGCGGCACGCGCACTTGTTGTTGCCCGCGGCAGGGTGGGGAGAGAAGGACGGCACGTTCATCAACAGTGAACGCAGAATCGGGCTGGTGCGGAAGGTGTCGCGTGCGCCGGGGCGGGCGTTGCCGGATTTTCGGATTTTTCAGCTCGTGGCGGAAGCCTGGGGATGTGCGGAATGGTTCCGGGACTGGAGTTCTCCGGAGGCTGTGTTTCACATCCTGCGACGGCTGTCGGCCGGGCGGCCCTGCGATTTCTCCGGTGTGACGGGCTACCGGATGCTCGAACGTTGCGGCGGGGTTCAGTGGCCGTGGCCGGAGTCCGAAACGCGCTCTCGCGGGGAGGAGGCGGCGATGGAGATCCTGGCGGGTCCGTGCCGGGAGCGGAGGCTGTTTTCGGACGGTCGGTTCTTTACTCCGGATGGACGTGCCCGGTTTTGGTTCGAAGCGCCCGATCTCCCGCCGGACCGCCCGGATGACCGGTATCCGATGGTGCTGTTGACGGGGCGCGGGACCAGTGCCCAGTGGCATACCAACACCCGCACCGGCAAGTCGGAGGTGTTGCGACAGTTGTATCCCCAGAAGGCGTATGTGGAGGTGAACCCGTTGGATGCGGCCCGACTGGGCCTGCGGTCCGGGGAGCGCGTGGAGGTCAGCTCGAGGCATGCTGCCGTGGACGCGGTGGCTTTCGTGACGCCCGGGGTTCAGCCCGGGCAGGTGTTCATGCCGATGCACTATGGGGAAACCAACCGGTTGACGGTCCCGGCGTTTGATCCGCTCTCGCGGCAGCCGGCCTATAAGCATACGGCTGTGCGGCTCCGGCGCGCCACGGGCGGGGGCAATGGAAAGGAGGCCTCATGAATCGAGCGTTGATCGACATGGCAAGGGTGTTGGATCAGGGAGCATTTACATCCGAGCAGAAGGAGTATCTGGCCGGCCTGTTGGCGGGGGTGGCGCAGCGGGCGCAGTACCCGTTTGTCGGGCTCACGACCGAGGGGACTCTGACTGACGACCCCGCGCAGGGAGGCGCGAATTTGGCAGACCGGCCGACCTTTCACGGAACGCCGGTGGAGGAGCTGTGCAAGCAGGAGCGTTGGAAGTTTGAGGAGCACGGTTTGGATTGTTGGGATCGGATCCTGGCCCATGCGGAGGCGAACCGGTTCCCGGATGAGGAGAACACGTTTCGCTTTCGTTTCTACGGGTTGTTTTACGTGGCGCCGGCGCAGAACAGCCTCATGTTGCGGTGCCGCATCCCTGCCGGCGAGCTCACCGCCGCGCAGCTCAAGGGGCTGGCCGATCTTGCGGACGAGTTTGGGGACGGTCGCGCCGCGATCACCACGCGGTCGAACATCCAGATTCGCCAGATCCAGCCGAAAGACATGGTGCAGGTGTTGATCCGGTTGCAGGGATTGGGCCTAACGTCCAAGGGAGCCGGCGTGGACAATGTGAGAAACATCACGGCCTCTCCGACGGCGGGGATCGACCCTCAGGAATTGCTGGATGTGCGGCCGTATGCCCATGCCCTGCATCATTACATTCTGAATCACCGGGACCTCTATGACCTGCCGCGGAAGTTCAATGTCGCCTTCGAGGGCGGGGGCGCCATCGACACGCTGTCGGACACCAATGACCTCGGTTTCCTGGCCGTGCGGGTGACGGAGCAAAGTCTCCAGCGCTCCGGGGTTGCGGGGACGACGGCAGTTTCTCCGGGCCTGTATTTTCGGGTAAGGGTGTGCGGCATTACCGGGCACAAACAGTTGGCACAAGATGCGGGAATCTTGATCCCGCCCCAGCAATCGGTGGCTGTTGCCGCGGCCATGATTCGCGTGTTTGCAGAGCACGGGGATCGCACCAACCGCCAGCGGGCGCGGCTCAAGTACCTGGTGGATCGCTGGGGGCTCGACCGGTTTCTGGAGGAGACGCAAAAGCAGCTGGCATTTCCGTTGGTGCGGGTGCCTCTGGAGGCATGCGAGTTGCCCCCGCCGCCCGTGCGTCACGGACACATCGGGGTTTATCGCCAGAAGCAAAAGGGGTTGAACTACATCGGCGTGGTGATCCCCGTGGGACTGATGAGCAGTCGGCAGATGCGGCGCCTGGCGGAACTGGCCACCCACTATGGTTCGGGTTCGATTCGCTTGACGCCGTGGCAGAATCTGCTGCTGGTCGACATTCCGGACGCGTACGTGGAGACGGTGAAGCGAGGTTTGGTACGCATGGGGTTTCACTACGAGGCCACGAATGTTCTGGGAGGACTCGTGGCGTGCACGGGGAGCAAGGGATGCAAATATGCGGCCACGGACACCAAGGGCCACGCGGTGGCGGTGGGACAATGGCTGAGCCAGAGGGTGTCCCTGGACCTCCCGATGAACATTCATTTTACGGGCTGTCCGCATTCTTGTGCGCAGCATTACATCGGCGACATCGGGCTGCAGGGCGTGAAAGTGACGCTCCAGGGGGAAAGCGTGGAGGCATACAACGTGGTGGTCGGTGGCGGGACCGGGCCGGCAGCGGGGATCGGCCGCCAGCTGTTTTCGGGGATCCTGGCTACGGAGCTCCCCCGCCTGTTGGAACGCATGCTTCGGGTGTATCTGGAGCGCCGTCGGGGAGGGGAATCCTTCGTCGATTTCACCCGGCGGCACGAGCTCAAAGAACTGCAGGAGATGTTCAGTTCATGAGTGTTCGACCTGTCTCGGAACTTTTGGATCAGAAGCCGGGCGCGGTGGCGATGGCGGGGACGCCCGGCGGAAAATCGGAATCCGCATGGATGGGGTCGACGCTGCCGGACGGGTCGGGGGTCGATCGGCCGGCTTCCCGGCCCGGTGCGGCCACGGTTTCCCGGCCTCCGTTGCGGTGGGTGCCGGTCATTCCCGAATCGGCTCCGTTTACAGCGGAGCAACGGGCGTGGTTGAACGGGTTTCTGGCGGGCCTGTTTTCGTACGTGCCGGTGACCGAACCGGTGCCGCAGGCGCCGGAGCGATCGCTTCGGCCTTTGACCATCCTGTTTGGGTCGCAGACGGGGAATGCGGAGCGGCTGGCGCGCCGTGCGGCCCGGGAGGCATCCCGGCAGGGGTTCGTGCCGCGGGTTCATGACATGGCACAATACGACGTGTCGCAACTGGCCCGAGAAGAAAACCTGCTTGTCATCACGAGCACATACGGAGACGGAGAGCCTCCGGACAATGCCAAGGGGTTCTGGGAGGCGTTGCGTCGGGAAACGGCCCCGAGTTTGACGGGCGTTCGGTTCAGTGTTTGTGCCCTGGGGGACCGTAATTATCCGCGGTTCTGCCAGTTTGGTCGGGACCTGGATGTGCGATTGGAACGGTTGGGGGCGCGGCGGGTGGCTCCGCGGCAGGATTGCGACGTGGATTTCGAGGAACCCTTTGCACAATGGCTGCAGGCCGCGCTGAATGCACTCCTGAAGAATCCCGGGGCGGCGCCGTCCGGTCTCCGGGACGCCCCCCGTCCCCCGCATGAAGAAGTGCAGAGCGCGGCGCCGAAGGATGTCGCCGGGGAACCATCGCCCGCCGAGGGATCGCGTTACAATCGCCGCAACCCGTTTCCAGCCCGGCTGATTGAAAACCGGAGGCTGAGTGGACCGGCGTCGGCCAAAGAAGTCCGGCATTTTGTCGTGTCCCTGGAAGGCTCGGGCATGACCTATGCCTGCGGCGATGCCCTGGGTGTGTATCCCACGAATGACCCGGCTCTGGTGGAGGCGCTGTTACAGTGGCTGGGATCGGACGGGGAGGATCCGGTACCCGGCCCCGACGGGCAGGTGGTCCCGGTACGGCTTGCGCTTTTGAAGCATTACGATATTGCCCGGCCTTCCGACAAATGGATGGCGCTCCTGCGTGAGAGGGCGAAGGACAACGGGGCGTGTGCCGAGCTGCTACGGCCCGGGAACAACGGCGTTTCAGGCGACGGCAGCTGCTGGCATCTGTTGGATCTGATTGAGAAGTGTCCGAATCTCGGGTTGACGCCGGCGGAACTCGTAATGTGTCTGCGGCCGTTGCAGCCACGGCTTTATTCGATTGCCTCGAGCCCGCTGTGTTGTCCGCATGACGTCCATTTAACCGTCAACGTCGTGCGGTACGAGTTGCGGGGCCGCAAGCGCGGGGGCGTTTGTTCAACGTATTTGGCCGACCGGGCGGCCACGGAGGGGCCGGTGCCGGTCTTTATCCACCGGAATCCTTCCTTCCGACCGCCGGTGCCGGACACGCCGCTGATCATGGTGGGCCCGGGGACAGGGATCGCGCCTTTTCGTGGCTTCTTGCAGGAGCGCAGGGCCACGGGGGCACGAGGAAGGAACTGGCTGTTCTTTGGCGGCCAGCATCGGGAGTCGGACTTTCTTTACGAGGAAGAGCTGGAGGAGTTTCAGCGCGACGGGATCCTGACGCGCCTGGAGCTGGCCTGGTCGCGGGATCAGGAGCACAAGGTCTATGTGCAGCACCGGATGTTGGAACATGCCAGGGAGTTGTGGCGGTGGTTGGAAGAGGGGGCGGCCTTTTACGTTTGTGGTGATGCGAAACACATGGCGCGAGATGTGGATGCGGCGTTGCACGAGGTAATTCGGCGGGCGGGTGGTTTGAGTGCCGAGGCTGCCGCGGAGTACGTGGCCCGGATGCGAGCGGAGCGGCGATACTGCCGGGATGTGTATTGAGAAGCCTCCGGGCCCCGGCCGCCCGGGCGGGCACCCGGGGGTGGGGACGAAGAGGGAGGATTGTTCGAGAGTGGCCTGCGGGGTTTGAACAAGCGCGGCGGCACGACCGCGCCGCGGCGGTCTGTGTTTGTGCGGACGGGGGTGTGGACCGCGGCTCCACGAGGGGTGCGGGGCCGAAGCCGCGTAAGTCATGCTTGTGCGGGTGCTGTCTAAAATCGGCCGGTGAGCACGAGGCGGAGGGCGAAGGGTTCGGCGGGGTGAAAATGGACGTCTGCCACACCCTCGAGAGGTTCCCCGGGCAGGCGCGAGATGTAGTAATATTCGATGTCGTTGTCGCGGCGATCGAGCAGGTTGAAGGCTTGCAGGGCCACGGACCAGCGGGGGAGGAAGCGATAGCCGATTTCGGCGCTGACCAGGGCGGTGGCCTCGGAGCGCACGGAGTTGTCCTCGATGAGCGGGCGGGGGCCGAAGTATCGCAGGCGAAGGCTGCCGGAGAAGCGCCCGGCCTCGGGGACGGTGAGTCCTGCGGCAATGACCCACTCGGGGGCGCCGGGGATGTGATCGCCGGCCGGGTCGTCATCGCGAAAGCGGGCATGGGACCAGGCCACGTCGAGGTCGCAGACGAGCCAGGGGCGGAGGGTGAAGAAATTGGCCCATTCGACGCCGAAGCGGCGGCTGGGTCGGCTGGCCTCCGTGGTGCCGGCGTCTCCGAGGAAGAGCAGTTCGCTATCGATGTCGAGGATCCAGAGGCTCAAGGTGCTGTGGAGACCGTCGATCCAGGTGGTGCGCAGGCCGATTTCGGCGCCGCGGGTGGGCACCAGGGGGTCGACGGGTGAGACGGGCTCGCCCGAGGCCGGGTCCAGGCGAGTGGTGGCGCCGCGGCCGTCGTTGCTGTGGAAGCCCAATCCTGCGTTCAGGTAGAATTCAGTCCGCTTCCACGGTCCGAAAACCAGGCCGAGCTTGGGGCTCCAGAGGGCATCGGACTCGGAGCCACTGTTGACGGGCAGGTTGCTGTCCACCTCGTAGAATCCGGCGTCGAGTCGCAACCCGGCGTAGCTGCGCAGCCAATCGGACCATTGCTGGCGGTGGTACAGGTACGGACCGAGAGCGACCTGCGTGACGCGGTCGGCACGGATGGTTTCCCAGCGGAGACGGTTTTGGGTGCGATGGAGCCCGTTGCGGATGAAGTCGGCGCGGAGGTCCAGGCCAAAAGCCAGTTCGGTGGCATCCCAGAGGCGTGCGTGTTCGGTTTTGGTGCCGAGGATCCACCGGCGGTCGGCTTGTTCGAACTGGTCGCCCCGGTCCGGGTTGTCGAGGAAGTAAGTGAAGTTGGAGAAGAGGTCGAGGTCGTAGTGGGCGGCGTAGGCCAGGGCGCGGGTGCGGGATTGGGGGCGGTGTTGGGCCCACTGGGCCATCAGGTTGAAGCGGTGGGAGTCTCCCCCGCTGGTGGGATCCAGGGTGTTCCACTGGCTGAAGGTGGGGCCCACGGCACGGCGAGGGATTTGATCGGTGGCGTCCCACTCCCCCCGGTAGGCGGTGGCCAGGAGGCTGAAGCGTGTGCCGTCGCGTTCCGTGGACCAGCGAAGCAACGCGTTACCCTTGACGAAATGTTCGGGGTGAGTCCACGGACCGTCGTTATAGTGGCCTTCTATCGCGTAAAGCCAATCACCGGAGTCGAACCGGAAGGATTCTGCCCAGAGGCCCCGTGCGTAGTTGAAGCTTCCTGCTTCGAGTCGCAAGAGAGCGGAGGGCAGATGGCGGACGTAGTACAGGTCGGCGGCTCCCGCGGAGGAGAAGTCGCCGAGGTCTGCGTAGTAGGGACCTTTGCGGAACTCGAGGTAGTCGATGAGTTCGGGGATGATCGGGTTGAGGTCGAGATATCCCTGGCCGTGGGCGTGGGTGGGCAGGTTCAGGGGCATGCCTTCGAGGCTGGCGGCGAAATCGGTGCCGTGGTCGAGGTTGAAGCCCCGGAGATAGTATTGGTTGGCCTTGCCGGCGCCGCTGTGTTGGGAGGCGATGAGGCCGGGGACGGTTTCGAGGACTTCGGCCGGGCGGAGTTTGGGGCGGGAGTCCAGTTGGGCGGAGCCGATGTAGCCGACACTGGCGGCGTCGGCGATGCCGACGAGGTCATCGGCGCGGCCGGTGACGACCACGGGAGGAAGGGTTTGCGCCGGGGGGAGCGGTTGGGCGGTGGCAGGGGGGCGGGTCAGGGCGAGGAGAAGCCCGAGGCAGAGGCCGGGGTGGACCCATCGGGGCCGGAGCCGGGAGGGGGTGGAGGTGTTGGGTGTGACGCCTTTGGTTCGGGAGGGCCGTGTCGGGAACCGGTGTCGCCTGAGGATCTTCGCTTTCATACTTTTCAAATCTTTCGTAATACTGCACGGGGGCGACCGCGTGCAGCAAGTTGAAACCGGCAAGGGCCGGGGAGAATCGGCAGGGTTCGGGTGTCGGAGACATCCGCAAGCGCGGCCGGGTTTCGGGCGTCCTCGGCACGGGAAACCCGAAGAAACACGGCATTCGCGCGGGGAGTTGCGGAGTTGGCGCTTCAGGCCGGCACTGCGCCCGGGCAAAGTGCCGGGGGCCGGACCTCCGGCAGGAGAATTGGGGTGCCGGGGAGAGTGGAAAGCATTGGCTTCCGCCCTGGTTTGGGCCCCGGCGGCTGCGTGATCGCGCTTCCTCCCTCAGCCGGGTGCCTCTCCGGCACGCAGGGTTCGGGTCCGATGGGGACTTGCAAGCTTCCGGCCCGATTGGGTTGCCGCGCTTCTGAGCGGGATCCATTCCACTTCTCGCGGAGACCCTCATTCGTCCGAGGCGGCTTTTTGACCGAAGGGTGTACGATCGTTGCCGCTTTCGGTGGTGGAGGGGACGTGTGAAGGGATCCACGGGGCGGTGTTCGAATCAGCAGGTGTGCAGCGCCCGCGAAGAACGCGGCGGCAAGGATGACGGGCTGCCGATCCGTCTGGTGCGCTGGATGGTTGGAAATCGAACCCCGGATCGCGCGCAGGCTCGACCCGCCGTAATAACCAGGCGCCGGAAAAGAGCCGATTTCCTGGGAAAGCCCCCGCACAAGTTCTCGCCGTGGAAGGCGCCTGCGTTGAATCAAGGCGGTTTTCGAACATCGCGTGGTTTCCCTTCCCCGGGCAGCGGACGAGGGCCATTCCCAGGCGCGGGAGTTCGTTCGCTTGACGGTCGGGCAGGGTGGCGTCAGAGTGAGCAGTCACACGCGCCCATGGCAAACGTGGGCCGGAGGCAAGCGGATCATGAGCACATTGCACAATTTGTTCGACACGTTGCAGACGTTCGAGGTGGGCGACGGCCGGCGGGGCCGGTTTTACTCGTTGCCGCAGTTGGAGCGCGCGGGTTTGGGGCCGATTTCGCGCCTGCCGGTGTCGTTGCGGCTGGTGTTGGAATCGGTGCTGCGGAATTGCGACGGGCGGCGAGTGCCGGAATCGGCGGTGCGTGCGTTGGCGGCGTGGCGGCCGCAGGCGCCGCGCACGGAGGAGATCCCGTTCGTGGTGGCGCGCATTGTGTTGCAGGATTTCACGGGGGTGCCGTTGCTGGTGGATCTGGCGGCGATGCGCTCGGCGGTGGCGCGGATGGGGCGGAATCCGAAGCTGATCGAGCCGCTGGTGCCGGTGGATTTGGTGGTGGATCACTCCCTGCAGGTGGACGCGTACGGCTCGGCGGATGCGCTGCAGCGGAATCTGGAATTGGAGTTTGCGCGGAACCGCGAGCGGTACGAGTTCCTCAAATGGGGGATGCAGGCGTTCGAGACGTTCCGGGTCATCCCCCCGGGCATCGGGATTATCCATCAGGTGAATCTGGAGTATTTGGCGCAGGGGGTGTTGCGGGGGCCCGAGTCGGATGGGGAGCCGCCCCTGTATTACCCGGACACGTTGGTGGGGACGGACAGTCACACCACGATGATCAACGGGCTGGGCATCGTGGGTTGGGGCGTCGGGGGGATCGAGGCCGAGGCCGGGATGCTGGGGCAGCCGGTTTATTTCCTGACGCCGGACGTGGTGGGTGTGTACATGACGGGGAGTTTGCCCGAGGGCTCCACGGCGACGGATTTGGCGCTGACGGTGACGCAGTTGCTGCGTCGGACGAAAGTGGTGGGGAAGTTTGTGGAGTTTTTCGGTCCCGGGGCGGCGGCGTTGCCGGTGGTGGACCGGGCCACGATTGCCAACATGGCTCCGGAGTACGGGGCAACGATGGGGTTCTTCCCGATTGACGAGGCGTGTGTGGAGTATTTGCGCGCCACGGGGCGGAGCGAGGAACATTGCCGGTTGTATGAAGCGTATTACCGGGCCCAGGGGTTGTGGGGAATGCCGCAGCCGGGTCAGGTGGATTACTCCCAGGTGGTGGAGCTGGACTTGAGCACGGTCACGCCGAGCGTGGCGGGGCCGAAGCGGCCGCAGGACCGAATCGAGCTGCCGAATCTGCGCCGGGAGTTCTTCCGGGCTCTGCAGCGGCCGGTGACGGAAGGGGGGTTCGGGAAGAGTCGCCGGGAGTATGGGCGGGCGGTGACGGTGCGGATGGCTTCGGGGCGCCGGGCGCGGGTGGGCACGGGGACGGTGCTGATTGCGGCGATTACCAGTTGTACGAACACGTCGAACCCCAGCGTGATGTTGGCGGCGGGGTTGTTGGCGCGGAAGGCGGTGGAGTTGGGGTTGAAGGTGCCGGCGGGGGTGAAAACGTCGCTGGCGCCCGGATCGCGGGTGGTGTCCGAGTACTTGAAACGAACGGGGTTGCAAAAGTACCTGAATCGGCTGGGCTTCCATGTGGTGGGGTATGGATGCACGACTTGCATTGGCAACTCCGGGCCCCTGGATCCGGCGGTCGAGCAGGCGGTGCAGCAGCACGACTTTGTGGCGGCGGCGGTGTTGTCCGGGAACCGCAATTTCGAGGCGCGCGTGCACCCCAGCATCAAGGCGAACTTTTTGATGTCGCCGCCGTTGGTGGTGGCGTTTGCGCTGGCGGGTCGGGCCGACATCGACATGAGTTGTGAGCCGATTGGTTACGATCGGGAGGGGCGTCCGGTGTTCCTGGCCGACTTGTGGCCCACGGCGGAGGAACTGCGGGCGGTGATGCAGGAGGCGTTGCGGCCGGAGTTGTTCCGGAAGCTGTACCGGGATTTTGCCCGGCAGAATCCCAAGTGGAATGAAATCCCCGCACCCACGGGTCTGGTGTACAACTGGTCCCCGCAATCGACATACATTCAGGAGCCGCCGTTTTTCCAGGACTTCTCGCTGGAGCCGCCCGGGATTCAGCCGATCCTGGGGGCGCGGGCGCTGGGGATTTTTGGCGACAGTGTTACGACGGACCACATTTCGCCGGCCGGGTCGATCAAGAAAGATTCGCCGGCGGGACGGTACCTGTTGGAACAGGGCGTGGCCTTCGCCGACTTCAACAGCTATGGAAGTCGGCGCGGGAACGATCGGGTGATGACTCGCGGCACGTTTGCCAACGTGCGCATCAAGAACCTGATGCTGGGCGGCGAGGAGGGCGGGTACACGCTGCTGCAGCCCGAGGGCGTGAAGATGTCCATTTACGACGCGGCCATGGAGTATCAGCGGCGCGGGGTGCCGTTGGTGGTCGTGGCCGGGCACGAATACGGCACGGGTTCCTCCCGGGACTGGGCGGCCAAGGGGACGCGATTGCTGGGGGTGCGGGCGGTGATTGCGCGGAGCTTCGAGCGGATCCATCGGAGCAATCTGGTGGGCATGGGGGTCCTGCCCCTGCAGTTCCCCGAGGGGGTGAGTGCGCAAACGCTGGGCCTGAACGGGACGGAGGTTTACGAGGTACCGGATCTCGGGCCCGGGCTGCAGCCGCAGCAGATGCTGACGTTGCGGATTCGGCGGGCGGACGGGCGTGAGGAATCGGTGCCGGTGCAATGCCGCATCGATACGCCCATTGAGATCGATTACTACCGGCATGGCGGGATTCTCCCGTATGTGTTGCGCCAGTTGCTGATGCGGGCGGATGCCGCGGTGCGTGCCTGAAGCGGGGTCCAACGGGCAGTCCAGCCCGTCGGGGCACGCCGATGTTTTTGTGGTCACGGTCGCAAGCCGGGGGGAAATCGGTGTCGGAACGCCCGGTGGGGGAAAGAGAGTCCGAACGGTTGGAACGCCCGGCATGGTGGAGCTTGGGTCCGCGGAGATCCCGGCCGGCGTATGAACCCTCGGGGTGTTCCCCCAAGCAGGTTGGAAATGGCGGTGGCTCTCGCAGGTTGCCCCGCACGAGATTCTTTAAAGCGGGGATTGTGAAAGGGCGATCTTACGCGGTTCGGGGACCCGGGGTCGTGTACCCGAACGGTTGTGTGGTGGAAGCATCGGCTGCTTCGACGGCGACCGTGGGCGGGTGACCGGCCAAGAAAGGGGTTTCCGGCAACACGTCTGCAGAGGTTGCGAGGGTTCGTTCGGGCCGGTCAGGTGGCAGGCGGGGAGTGGCCCGGGTCGGTGGGCTTTCGTGGGACGTAGTTCTGGAACCGCGCTTTCCCGAGGCGGCTGTGTTGGTGCGGCAGGAACGGTGGCGTGTACCCGGACGGCGGGACCGGACCGGGGCAACGGGCCTCCTGACAAAGGCTTTGTCCCGACCCCGTGGCCGAAACGGGTGCATCTGGTGGAAGAACCGAACTTGTCTCGGATCTCGGATCTGCGAAGCAGGGGGCGGGGATGGGCGTAGAGGTGCGGGTCGAGGCAGGCGTGGAAGCGCGGTGCGGCAGGGACCGGGTGTCGATTTTGGCGGTTGTTTCAGAGCCGGTGTCCAGTTCCTGGACGGCAACTGTCCTGTTTGAAGACATGAGCGGCGCTGGCAGATGGCGTGCGGCGTGGGTTTAGCGGAGTTTTGGCAGGTGGTATCGGTCCTGCTCTGCAGAGGGGCATGATGGAGATTCTGGGCGCATATGCGGGGCTGAGCGTGGTGGCCTGGTTGGTCAGTTTGGTGGCGGTCCACTTTGCCCCAGTGGGTTACGAGGACGAGACCGGGTTCCACTACGGCGTCGAGGGGCATGGGATGGAGGCAGGGGAAGCTGCGCCGGAGCAGGTTTTGCCGCAGCCGGTCTGAGTTCCGCGCAAGCTTTTCCGGGTGGGTTCAAACCGCCAAGGGGGGATTTATGGTCCGCCCCCACGAGGGTGGGCGGCGGGAAACCATCGGGCTCCTGCCGGGGGATCGATCATTTGATCGCCGCTGAAAATCCGCGTGTCTCAGCGGGCCGTCTGCACCCCGGCAGGAGCTTCGTGGTTTTCGATTGAGCTTCGTTCGGTGGCCGCTGGCGCGGCCGTTCGACAGCGCGTTCTCTCGAGCCTCGTTTCCCGGGTCGCCACCGGTGGAACGGGTCGGGCTCCGGCACTGCTTTCTTTGCAGGCCCGGTCAGGGCCCGGGGGAAGTGGACGGGTTGTACTGGCGCGCCCGGGTGCGCTCGACCCGGAGGGCCTCTGTTTCGGCCTGGCAGGCGGCTTCGAGCTTCGAGACTGCGTAGGCACGGGCGACCCACCAGCCGATTACCGCGATGCCCAGGCCGGCCAGCAGATCCACGAAGTAGTGGAAGCGCAGGTAAAGGGTGGAAAACCAGAGAATCACGCAGGGGAGGCAGGCCAGCCAGAAATGCCGCCGGTGATGCTGCCAGTCGAACAAGAGCAGGTAGAGCGTGGCGGCGAAATGGATGCTGGGGAACACGTCCACACAGTTGCTTCCGTCATTCACGATGTCCAGGGTCAGGGGCAGCAACCAGACTCCTTCGAGGGGGCGATTGAACTCGAGATACCGATGCGGTCCGCCGGCAGGGAGGATCGTGTATCCCAGGAACCCGAGGCCGTAGAGGGTGAAGAGTCCCACGATGCACTGGCGAAATCGTGGCAGGTCGCGAAGGGCATACCAGCCGGGCGAGGCGATCAGGTAGTAGAAGAAGAAGAGGTAGCCGGCCATGGCGATGTCCACCAGCCACGGGTGGAGCCAACCCTCCCAGGCGACGGCCGGGGTTTCTCCGAGCAGGGCCCTGTCCCAGGCCAGTAACAGATCATCTGTCTTGGGCTGCAGGAGTGGCAGGGCCGGTTCCATGGCGTAGAAACTGATCCCCATGGCAGCCGGGTAGTACAGCAGCCGGATCCGCCAGCGGAGGGGACTCGGCTTTCGGCGTGCCCACATGATCACGCCGACGCTGCCGGCCAGGCACGTCCAGAAGACCCACGACCACGCGGCGGCCGCGCCTCCGGCGAGCGTGAGGCGGGCGGCCAGGATGGCCAGATATGCGCCAAAAACCCACTCGTGCGGGAGGATGCTCCGCAAACCCCGGAGATCGCCTTTGTGCTGACCGGGCGCGGGACCGGGGGACGGGCCTGAAAGGCCTGCAGCTTCGGGCAGCGGCCGCAGCTCCCTCGGGTCGGATCGGGACGCGGAGGACAGGGGACCGGGCGCCGGCATGTTACAAGGTTTTAAAAACCGCGGCGGCCGCGCGGACGGTGCTTTCGATTTCCGCTTCCGTATGAGCGGTGGAGAGGAATCCGGCTTCAAAAGGCGACGGGGCCAGGTAGATGCCGGCTTCGAGCATGCCGTGGAAGAAACGTCGGAATCGCTCGCGATCGCTGCGCAGGGCGTCGTCCAGGTTCCAGACGGGTTGGGAAGTGAAATAGAGGCCGAACATGGAACCGCAGCGGTTGAGGACCAGGGGAACTCCGGCCATTTGGGCGGCCTGACGCAATCCTTCTTCGAGTTGGGCTCCCAACTGCTCCAGCCGCTGGTAAACCGGGTTGGTGGCCGGGGGATGGGTTTCCACCCCCAACTCTTCCAGGGCGGTGATCCCGGCGGCCATGGCGAGCGGGTTGCCGCTGAGGGTGCCGGCCTGATAGACGGGCCCCAGCGGCGCCAGATGATCCATGATTTCGGCCCGACCGCCAATGGCCCCCACGGGCAGTCCGCCGCCGATGATCTTGCCGAGGGTGGTCAGGTCCGGTCGAATGCCGAAGCGTTGCTGGGCCCCGCCCGGGGCCAGGCGAAAACCGGTCATCACCTCGTCAAAGATCAGCAGGGCGCCTTCTTTTTCAGTGATTTGACGGAGAAACTCCAGCCAGCCGGGCCGGGGCAGGAACAGGCCGGCGTTGCCGGCCACGGGCTCGAGGATGATGGCGGCGATCTGTCCGGGGTAGGCGGCGAAGGCCGCCCGGACGGGTTCGGTCTCGTTGTAGGGCAGCACCAGCGTGTGTTTGGCGAAGTCGGCCGGGACGCCGGCACTGTCGGGATGGCCGAAAGTGAGCGCGCCGCTTCCGGCCTTCACCAGGAGCGAATCGACGTGGCCGTGGTAACAGCCGGCGAACTTGATGATTTTGTCCCTGCCGGTGAAGCCGCGGGCCAACCGGATGGCGGTCATGCAGGCTTCGGTCCCGGAATTGCACAAGCGGACTTTTTCGATGGTGGGAACGCTGCGGCAGATGAGCTCGGCCATGCGGACCTCGGCGGGGTTGGGGATCCCAAAGCTGGTCCCGCGCGCCGCGGCCGCCTGAACCGCGGTGACGATGCGCGGATGAGCGTGTCCGAGGATGGCCGGGCCCCAGGTCAGCACGTAATCCACATACTCATGACCGTCCACATCCCACACGCGGCATCCGGCGGCGCGCTCCACGAAGAACGGGTTGCCGCCCACGGCGCGGAAGGCGCGCACGGGCGAGTTGACCCCACCGACCAGCCATCTTTGTGCCGCGGTGAACAGTTCATCGGATCGGACGCGTGATCGCATAGCGAGCGCCAGACTACCCGTGTCGGCGGCGCAACTCCACGCCGAAAGGAGGTGCCGGCCGGCGCGGCGACTGAGTTGCCTCACCCAACAGGACCGGTATTCCGGACTTGCGCCCCCCGGCTGCGTCGGGGTAGAGAGCGACCGGACCAGTTTCCAAACAACCGCCAACCAACTGCGAACCCTGCGTGCTCGAGCTTATGGCTTCACGTGTGACCCCTTCCGCGGCCCGCGGCATGCGCCGGCGGGAATTCTTGAAACTGGGCGCAGCCGGCCTGGGGGCGACCGGCGTTCTGGCAGGTGCCCCGGCAGGATGGGGCGCGGCGCGGCCGGTGGCGCGTCGGCCGGACCGGCAGGCGGGTTGGACGCTGGTTTACGAAGGGGAGCGACTTCGCCGTGTGGCCTTTCCCCTGGGGGGCTTTGGCGCGGGAATGCTCTGTTTGGAGGGGACCGGCGCCCTGTCGCATGTGTCGCTGCGGCATCGGCCGGAGATCTTTCATGAGCCGGTCACGTTCGGCGCCGTGTGCATTCGCGGGGAAAAGCCGGTTGCGCGGGTATTGGAAGGGCCGGTGCCGGACTGGAAAAAATTCGGGCAGCCGGGCTCGGGCAACGGGGCGGCGGGCACGGCGTTTGGTCTGCCACGGTTCCGGGGGGCCCGGTTCGAGGCGCGGTTTCCCTTCGCCAGGGTGACCCTGTGGGACGCGCAGGTGCCCTTGCGGGTGCAGATCACGGGTTGGAGCCCGTTCGAGCCGGGGGATGCGGACGCCTGCAGTCTCCCCGTGGCCGCGTTGGAGTATCGGTTTACCAACCCAACGCGTCGGCCCCTGGACGTGGTGTTCAGCTGGAGCGCGCGGAATTTCATGGCCGTGGGACGGAATCCCCACGCCGTTCGAGCGGTGCCTGGCGGCTTTCTGTTGGAAGGGATCGCGCCCAAGGAACGAGGGTGGGAGTCCGGCGCCTTCACCGCCACGGTGGACGAGCCGGAGGTGCATGTGAACCATGCATGGTTTCGCGGCGGTTGGTTCGATCCGCTGACGATGGCCTGGAAGGACATTGCGGAGGGACGTTGCGTGGACCGGCCGCCGGTCACGGACGGCACACCGGCGCCCGGCGCCACGCTGTTCGTGCCGTTTCGACTCGAGCCCCGAGCGACTCGCACCGTTATCCTCCGGTTTGCCTGGTACGTCGGCGAGACAAACCTTCGCTACGGACGCGACCCCGAGGGTGCACCGCCCGTGGATCCCTACAGGCCGTGGTACGCCGCGCGGTTCAGCGGCATCGGCGAGGTGACGGAATACTGGCGGCGGCACTACGCCGACCTCCGCGAACGGTCGCAACGGTTCAGCGACTGTTTTCATGCCTCGACCCTGCCGCCCGAGGTGATGGAAGCTGTGGCGGCCAACCTCACCATCCTGAAGTCCCCCACGGTGTTGCGGCAGGCCGACGGACGGCTGTGGGCGTTCGAGGGCTGCAGCGACAACAGCGGATGTTGCCACGGCAGTTGCACGCACGTCTGGAACTACGCGCAGGCCATCCCGCACTTGTTCCCGGCTTTGGAACGCACCCTGCGCGAAACGGAGTTCGGCCCCTCGCAGGATGAACGCGGCCATCAACAGTTCCGCAGCAACCTGCCCATCCGGCCCACGGTCCACGATTTTCATGCCGCCGCCGACGGACAGTTGGGCGGGATCATGAAGATGTATCGCGAGTGGCGCATCAGCGGGGACACGAAGTGGCTGCGCCGGCTCTGGCCGCGCGTGCGCCAGTCGTTGGAGTATTGCATCACGACCTGGGATCCGCACCAGCGCGGCTGGCTCGAAGAACCGCATCACAACACCTACGACATCGAGTTTTTCGGACCCGACGGGATGTGCACGAGCTTTTACCTGGGCGCGCTGCGGGCGGCGGTGGAAATGGGGCGGGCGTTGGGGGAGGAAGTGCAGCGCTACGAAACCCTGCTGGCGGCGGGTCGCCAGCGCATGGAAACCGAGCTGTGGAACGGCGAGTACTTCATTCAAAAGGTGCAATGGTCGCCGGGGGCGGTGCTGCCGGGGGCCGACTCGCCCGAGGCGGCCGAACTCATCCGGCGCGAGGGGCCGAAGTACCAGTACGGCACCGGCTGTTTGTCGGATGGTGTGCTGGGGGACTGGCTGGCGCGGATGTGCGGAGTGCCGCCGGTGCTCGACGAGGCCAAGGTACGCCAGCACCTGCTGTCGGTGTACCGTTACAACCTGAGGGAGGATTTGACGGATCATGCGAATCCGCAGCGGCCGAGTTATGCCTGTGGTGCCGAGGGCGGTTTGCTGCTCTGTACCTGGCCCAAAGGAGGCATGCCCTCGCTGCCGTTTGTGTATTCCAATGAGGTCTGGACCGGGATCGAATACCAGGTGGCCTCTCACCTGATGCTGCTGGGCCACGTGGCGGAGGGCTTGCACATCGTGCGCACGGCCCGGGCGCGCTATGACGGCCGGGTGCGAAACCCGTTCAACGAGTACGAGTGCGGCCACTGGTACGCGCGGGCGTTGTCGAGTTATGGCCTGTTGCTGGCGCTGAGCGGGGCCCGATACGATGCGGTCACGCGAGTGCTGCATCTGCGTCCGCGGCTGCGCGGGGATTTTCAATGTTTCATCGCCACGGCCACGGGCTACGGCCTGGTGGGTGTACGCCGCGGGCGGCCCTTCCTGGAGGTGCGCGGCGGGCGCATCGACGTGGCCGAGATCAGGCTGGAGCGATAGAGCGACCCGGACCAGGGCATTGCGGCAGGGCGCAACGCCCCCGGGCCGCCGGCCCGGCGATTGGTGGGCAGGGACCGCGGGGTGGCGACGGCGCGGGGAGACAACCCCAGCGCCCGGCGGACCTTTCGAGTCCGGGCGCCGGAGTCGTGGGGCCCAATCCCCAACCGCCCCCCGGACCTCTTTGAAGCGTTCGGGCGGGTGCGAAGGCCGGACTGGGCTGCCTGGTTCGCCGGGACGCGCGGCCGGCGACACAGGGGTGGACGAGGAAAAGCGGGTTGACCGGCGCGGTTCGTCGGCTAGCATGCTTGCTTAAGTTTCTGGCAAGGACAACAAGGAAGACAAAACGAAACCTATGGCAGTCAAAGTTGCGATCAACGGATTCGGTCGGATTGGACGGCTGGTGTACCGCGCGCTGGTGGAGCAGGGCATGGTGGGCCGGGACATTGACGTGGTGGCGGTGGGCGACATTGTTCCGGCGGACAACCTGGGCTACCTGCTGAAGTACGATTCCACCCAGGGGCGGTTTCAGGGCACCATCGCCTCGGAGAAATCCAGCCCGGACCGGCCGGATGACGACATTCTCATTGTGAACGGCCACCGGATGCAGGTGGTGAGCGCCAAGGATCCCTCGCAGTTGCCGTGGAAGGATCTGGGGGTGGACGTGGTGATCGAGGCCACCGGCCTGTTCACGGACGTGGAGAAGGCCAAAGGACACCTGACGGCCGGAGCCAAGAAAGTGATCATCACCGCGCCGGCCAAGGGGGATTGCCTGACCGTGGTCATGGGGGTCAACCATGACAAGTACGACCCGTCCCGACATCACATCGTTTCCAATGCTTCCTGCACCACCAACTGTCTGGCGCCGCTGGTGTACGTGTTGCTGAAGGAGGGCTTCGGCGTCGAAGAGGGCCTGATGACCACGGTCCATGCCTACACGGCCACGCAGAAGGTGGTCGATGGCCCCAGCAAGAAGGACTGGAAGGGCGGCCGCACGGCGGCGATCAATTTGATTCCCTCCAGCACGGGGGCGGCCAAGGCGGTGGGTCTGGTGCTGCCCGAGGTCAAGGGCAAGCTGACCGGCATGGCGTTCCGGGTGCCGGTCCCGACGGTGTCGGTGGTGGATCTGACCGTGCGCACGGTGAAGGAGACCAGCTATGCCGAGATCAGCGCGGCCATGAAGCGGGCCAGCGAGACCTACCTGAAGGGCATTCTTGGTTACACCAACGAGGAGGTGGTCAGCACCGACTTCATCCATTGTCCGTTGTCCTCGATCTACGATGAAGGCTCGGGCATTGAACTGAACAAGCGCTTCTTCAAGCTGGTGAGCTGGTACGACAACGAGTGGGGCTACAGCTGCCGCGTGGGCGATTTGCTCAAGCACATGATCCAGAAGGGCATTTGACGCGGGGCACACCCACAGCCTGCGATCCGCCGGCGGTCCCCCGGGGCCGCCGGTCTTTTTTCCTCCGGGCCGGCCGGAGATTCGGAAAGGGGGCCGGGGCAGTCGGAGTGTTCCGGACGGGCGGTTTGAGAGGCTGCTCCGCCCGGGCGCGGCATGCTGAGGCGGCGCGTGCGAAAAGCCTTGGCATGGGCGGTTCGGCAGCGGTATCAAGTGCGCCGTCCGAATCGTTCGGATCTCGCCCGTGAAGATCCGGACCGTCGTCACGTTCCGCCCGGCGCATCGGTTCCTCTACGACCTGGAGCGGTAGTGAAGGACGTGTGGGCATGAAAGAACCCCTTTTTTTTGCAGCTGCGGTGGCGCGACCGCTGTCCACCGAGTGGGAGCTGGTTTACATTTGGAGCCAGGCCCGGCCCGAGGGCAAGGTCATCATCATTTGCCTGTTCCTGTTTTCGATCATGGCCTGGTCGGTCATGATTTCGAAAGCCCTGCAGATGCGGCGGGCGCGGAAGCTCAATCAATATTTTCTGTCGGCCTTTCGGTCGCAGAAGCGCTTGTTGGAGTTGTTCGATCGGCGCGTGGAGGCGGAGGGATGCCCGTTGTTTGTGGTGTATCAGGCCGGTTGTGCCGAACTGGATGCACGCCTGCGGGGGGCCGATGGGGAAACGCGGCGCCGGCATGTGTCGCTGAAGGGCATGGAACATGTCAAACGCGTCCTCGAGAATGCGGTGGCGCAGGAGGCTTTGAAACTGGAATCGGGTTTGATTCTGTTGGCCATTGCGGTGAGCGGGGCCCCGTTTCTGGGGCTGTTGGGCACGGTTTGGGGCGTGATGAGCACCTTTGCCGGCGTGGCGCAGCAGGGCACGGCCACGCTGACGGCCATGGCGCCGGGGGTGGCGGCCGCGCTCATCACCACGGTGGCCGGTTTGTTGGTGGCCATTCCCTCGATGTTCGGTTACAACTGGCTTTTGCATCACCTGCGGGTGCTGACGGTGGAGCTGGACAATTTCGCCCAGGAGCTGGCGTCGAAGATGGAAACGGAGTTTTTGGCCGAGGATTGATGCGGGGCCGGAGGAGCCTGCCATGCGCCGGTTCAGTCAACGAACGCACCTGGTCACGCTGAGCGAGATCAACATCACGCCCTTGCTGGATCTGGCGTTCGTGTTGTTGATCATCTTCGTGATCACGACCCCGTTGCTGGAGCAGAGCATTCCGTTGAAACTCCCGGAGGGCGGGCAGCCGGACCGGCCGCTGGATCCGCGCCAGGTGCGCACCGTGGAGATCACCGCCCAGGGCGTGTATTATCTGGACCGGAGGCCGGTGCGACTGGATCAGCTGGAGGCGCAGTTGGCGCAGGAGTTTCGCGTGAACCCGAACCTGGTGGTGTACATCCGGGCGGACGAAAACGGGCCGTATCGACATGTGGCGGCCCTGTTGGACCGGTGCCAGCGGCATGGGATCACGCGGTTTTCGCTGCGGACCGAACCGGTACGACGATGATGGATCGGTGGCAAAGGCGCGGTTTGATCGTGTCGCTGGTGCTGCACGCCCTTTTGGCGGCAGTGCTGGTGTTCGGACCCGCCTTCCGGGCGCGGGGTCCGTCCGTGCCGGATTTGCCGATCCTCGAGATTCTGCCGGCGCGGTTGGTGGACGAACCTTTCTCGGGCGGCGGCCAGCCGAGGGCGCAGCCTCCGCCGCCGGCCCCGCCGGTCCCCGAGCCGCAACCTCCCCCACCCCGGCCTGCGTCGCAAACTCCGGTTCAGCCATCGCGGCCGACTTCCCCGCCGGAACCCTCGCCCAAACCTCAGCCGACGCCGTCCGCGCGGCGGTTGCCGGAGGTGAGCACCAAGCTGGTCACGCGGCCGCGGGCGACTTCCCAGGCAGAACGCAGTGTTCGCGACGCGGCGGCGGAGCAGGCACGTCGCGAGGCCGAAGCCGCGGCCCGCGCACGCCAGGAGGCCCTCAATCAGGCGCTCAGCCGCCTTCGCGATCTGGCCAGTTCCGGCGCCGAGGTGGCGGTGCCGGGTCCGGGGGGAGAGGCCTATGCGAATTACGCGCAGTATGTGAAGACGGTGTACACGCGGGCCTGGTTGGTGCCGCCGGACCTGGACATCGAGGATGCCACCGTAACCACGTCGGTGACCATTGCCCGCGACGGTACGGTGGTGTCCGCGCGCATTGTGCGCGGGTCGGGTCATCCCGCCGTGGATGCTTCCGTGCAGCGGACATTGGAGCGGGTGCGCACGATCGGGCGTGAGTTTCCCGCGGGGGCCAGGGAGGACCAGCGGACTTTCACCATTCATTTCAATCTCAAGGCGAAGCGTTTGACCGGATGAAGACACGCACGAACCAGGGATGGTGCAGTGGGTGGGGGCTGGCCGTCTTGTTTTGTGTGACGGCGGCAGCCCAGGAGATCGAAATCCGCAGGGAATTGTTGTGGCAGCCGGGGACGGCCCGGCCCGTGCCGATTACCCTGACCGGATTCGAAGGGGAGGTTGCTGCGGTGTTGCGGTTCGATCTGGAGGTGGCGGGTTTCCAGATCGTCGGTCCCGATGCCGCCCAGTATGAGTTGCGGGGGAATCGGACGGGGACCGGGTTGCAGGGCACGCTGGTGGATCGGGTGTCGCAGGCGGCGTTGTTTGCCCGGGCGTACAGTGGGGCCTCGTTGCGTCAACAGGCGCATGCTCTGGCGGATGATGTGGTGTTGGCAGTGACGGGTCGGCCCGGGATTGCGCAGACGCGGATTGCCTTCAAGGTGGAGAGCGGGGGGACCAGCGAGATTTACGTCAGCGATTATGACGGGCATGGTGCCCGGCCGGTGACGCGGGACCGGAGTCTGGTGGCTGCGCCCTGTTGGGTGCCGGGTCGGCCGGTGCTCTACTACACCAGCTATAAAAGTGGCAGTCCGGATATTTTGCGGCATGACCTGACGACGGGGCAGCGGCAGGTGGTGGCGGCTCATCCGGGTTTGAATACGAGCGCGGCCATTTCACCGGACGGTCAGCGCATGGCCATGATCCTGAGCAAGGACGGGGCGCCGGAGCTGTACGTGGCCCGAGCGGACGGCAGGGATTTGAAGCGCCTGACGTTCAGTCGAGAAGACGAGTCCTCGCCGACGTGGTCGCCGGACGGGCGCTGGATCGGCTTTGCCACCCGCCAAGCCGGGCGCCGGATGCTGGCGCGGATTTCGCCGGGTGGTGGGGAGCTTCAGCGGATTGGGACGGCCGGGGTGGCCAATCCGTCCGAGCCGGACTGGTCGCCGGACGGTAAATGGATTGCTTTCACCGCACAAATGGGGGGGTTCGAGATCTGTGTGGTGCCGGCGGAGGGCGGGGCCGCCACCGTGCTGGTCAGCGGGGAGGATCCTTCTTGGGCGCCGAACTCGCGCACGTTGATTTTTACGAGGCGACAGGGCGATCGGCGCGTCCTGTCTTTGCTTGACGTGGCCACCCGGCAGGTCAAGGATGTGGCCCGGGTTTCGGGTAACAGTTCTCAGCCCAGCTGGGCGCGGTAGGTCGGCTTTGAACCAAACACACATGAAAACGGCGAAATTTTTGCAGATGGGGGTGGCGGCCCTGGTACTGGTGGTCGCGGTGGCGGGCTGCAAGCGGAATCCGGCAGGGATCACACCCCTGCCCCCGCCGGCCCGGGTAGGGCCGAGCGAACCGGCGCCCGGCGGGATCATTGGAGGGCCGGTCGGGCCCGGGGTGACGGAAACCGAGCTGCCCAGTCCGGTGGGTACTCCGTTGCCGCCACGAGGTTCGTACGACGGCTGGCCCGAAGACCGGGAGACCTTCAAAGCGCAGACCGTCTACTTTGACTTTGACAGCTCGGTGATCAAGAGCTCGGAGCGGCCCAAGATTGACGTGGTGGCCGCCCACTTGAAGGCCAATCCCTTCCATGCCGTGAAGGTGGAGGGCCACTGCGATGAACGGGGCACCGAGGAGTACAACCGGGCCCTGGGAGAGCGACGGGCCCTGGCGGTGCGAGAGGTCCTGCTGGCCGCGGGGATTGCCCCGGAGCGTATCGTCACCATCAGCTACGGGGAGGATCGTCCGGTGGACCCGGGACACAACGAAGAAGCCTGGCGGAAAAATCGTCGGGCGGAATTTGTGTTGCTGACGCCGCCGCGGTGAGTGGGGAAAGGGCGGGGTTGGCCGCGGGGGGACCGAATGCGGTTGCCCCTTTACAAGTGGCAGGGTTGATCTAGAGTGCGTCCGGGGACGCGAACGGTCCTGCACCTTCCCATTCGTGCGGAGGCTTGCAGGGCGGCTTCGCGTCGGACTCAGCAAGGGCAACGCAGAGCGAACAGCAGAAACCGGGTCGCAGGCAAAGGGAAAGCACGGTGCAGATATGACGAACGGGATCATGTTGGCGTTCCTTGGATGGCCCGAGATTGTGGCCATCCTGGCGATCGTTTTGCTGCTGTTCGGGGCCAAAAAGCTGCCGGAACTGGCCCGCGGCCTCGGCAAGGGCATTCAGGAGTTCAAGAAAGCCACGCAGGATGTGCAGAGCGAGCTGGAGCGGGCGATCGAGGAACCGCCTCCGCCGCCCCGGCCGGTCCCGCCGCCGACTCCGACTTCCACCTCCGGTCCCGCCTCTCCGACTTCGCAACCGACACAACCGCACAACCCGCCCACGGCTTGAGTCCGGGCAACTGTTGGTGCTGACAGGCTGCGATGGCCGACGAGGCAGACGAGACGTTTTACGACGAGGAGGAAAGCGAAGGAGGTCCGGTCAAGCCCTTTCTGGAGCATCTGGAAGACCTGCGCTGGACACTGATCAAGGTGTTTACCTCCTTGGCGGTGGCCATGCTGGTCTGTCTGGTTGCAGGGGATCATCTGGTGCGGTTTTTGACCTACCCGCTTCAGGCGGCGTCGCGTTTCTACACGCCGCCGCCGGGTTCGCTGGTCACCGTCCATTGGGGCACCAATGTGCTGGCGCGGCTGGACCGATCCACCCTCGGCCAATGGTTGCCCGGTTGGTCGACGAACGTGCAGGCCCTGAACGTGGTGCCCATGCACGTGAACGGCCAGTGGGTGCTGGCGCTGCAGCCCGAGGCGCAGTCCCCCGTGCCCGAACAAGATCCGTTCGTCCTGCTGAAGAACTACAGCCCGATCAGCGCCTTCATGGTCGCCATCAAGTTGGCGTTGTACGGAGGGCTGGTCCTGGCCCTGCCGTTCATGTTGTACTTCATCGGACAGTTCGTGTTGCCCGCCTTGAAGGTCCACGAGAGACGTTTCGTGCTGCGCGCGCTGGGCGTGGGGGGCTTTCTGTTCCTGCTGGGGATGGCCTTTTGTTACTTCGTGATGTTGGAGGTGGCGCTGGGGGCGACGGTGCAGTTTTCCGCCTGGTTGGGGTTTCGTGCCGACGAGTGGCGGGCCGAGGACTACATCACCTTTGTCTGCATGTTCATGTTGGTCATGGGCGTGAGCTTCGAGTTGCCCATTGTGCTGCTGGCCCTGGTGAAGATCGGGCTGCTGGATTATGAAAAGCTGCGCAACTTCCGACCCTACTGGGTGGTGGCGGAGCTGGTGATTTGTGCGTTCCTGACTCCCTCGGGCGATCCGTTCACGATGTTCCTAATGGCCATTCCGGTGCACATCCTTTACGAGATCAGCACCCTCATTGCCTGGTGGTGGGCGCGCCGGGAACGGCGTCTGCAGGCCACCGGCGCGGAATGACCGGCCGGAAACGGGGTTGACGGCGGCTGCGGCCGCGGGATGGCCGAGGGCCCGGGGACCCGAACTCGAACCTTGCCGGTTTTGGTGGGACAGCAGAGAGGCCCGACGGATTTGCCTCGATGCCGCCCTCCTTCTGTCCATTGTTTGGACGGAGCTGCCCAAGGCCTGAGGGAAAAAAGTGCCGGTCGAAGCAGCGGCCCGGAGCGGCTTGCAGCGGGACTGGCCGGATTCCCTGGCGGGCGAGGTTCTGCTGTTTTTGCGAGGAAATGCTCCCCCGGCTGCGTCCGTGGCTTCCTGTGGCTTGGACCCCGGAGAGTCGAAAAGGCTGCGTGGCGTTCGCACTCCGAACGAACGGCGGCCAGCGTCCTGCACACAAGCGGGTTGGAACGCGGGTTGCTGCGTGAGCTGACACTGAAGCGACGTGTCTAGTGCCCCGCGGCCGGGCGTGACTCGGGTCGGGCCTGGCCCGGGGCGGAGACTTGCGCAGACGAAAGACCCGTTATGCCGGCGTATGTGTACGTGGCCCGGGACAGTGTGACCGGGAGGGAAGTTCGAAGCGTGGTGGAGGCAGCCTCGGAGCAGGCCGCGATTGCTGCGTTGCTGAACCGGAACCTGTTGGTGCTCTCCATTCAGGAGCGCGTGGGCAAGAAGGGGCGCACCGCCGGGGGACGCGTGGCGTTGCAGGACCTGGTGTTGTTCACGCGCCAACTTGCCACGATGATCGACGCGGGCTTGGCGATGGTGCAGTCGCTGCAGGCACTGGCGGAACAGACCACCAACAAAGTGATGCGGGATGTGATCCGGGACGTTTGTGCCCGGGTGGAGAGCGGCGACAGTTTTTCCGAGGCGTTGCAGAAGCATCCCAAGGTGTTCAGCCGCCTGTACGTCTGCATGGTGGCGGCCGGGGAAAAAGGCGGGTTGCTGGCGGAGATTCTGGCCCGTTTGGCCACCTACCTGGAGAACACGGCGCGGCTGCGCAAAAAGGTCAAATCGGCCATGATGTACCCCACGGTGGTCACCATTGTGGCCATCCTGATCACGATCTTCCTTCTGGTGAAGGTGGTGCCGGTGTTCGGCGAGATTTACAGCAGCTTCGATGCGAAACTGCCGGGCCCCACCCAGTTCATGATCGATCTGAGCCAGTTTGTGAAACGCTACATCCTGCTGTTGCTGGTGGGCGGGGTCGCGCTGGCCTATGGGTGGTTGCATTTCATCAAGACCCCCGTGGGCCGGCGCTTTTGGGACGCGTACCGGATTCGCATGCCCATCTTCGGGGTGTTGGCCCACAAAATCTGCCTGGCCCGGTTCACGCGGACGATGGCCTCGCTGATTCGCAGCGGTGTGCCGATTCTGGAGGTGCTGCAGATCGTGTCGCAGACGGTGGGCAACGTGGTGATGGAAACCGCGATCAAGGCCGCCGCCGTGGACATCGAGCGGGGCGAGGGCATTTCGGCCGCCCTGGCGAAGCACCCGGTGTTTCCCGCCATGATCATCCGCATGATGACCGCCGGGGAACAGACCGGCAAAATCGACAACATGCTCGAGCGGGTGGCCAACTTCCTGGACGAGGAGGTCGAGACGGCCCTTTCCGGCCTGACCTCGCTCATCGAGCCGATTCTGATTGTGTTTCTCGGCATCGTCATCGGCGGGATGGTGATCTGTATGTTCCTGCCGATCTTCAAGATGTCGGAGATCGTCAGCGGCACGGGTCGCCGTTGAGCGGGGCGAGCGACCGGAGGCCCTGCGGCGCGGGGCGACGCCCCTCCGGCAGAGAAGGTGGGAAGAGGAGCCGGGCCGAATTTACCCCGCCAGCTCCGGTCGGGCCAGGGCGCGATCCAGCCGTTCCAACACCCGGGACCGACCCAGCACTTCCATCAGGTGGTACAGGCTGGGACCGGCGGTGCGCCCGGTACAGGCCAGGCGGAGTGGGTGCACCAGCACGGCGGGTTTGACCCCCAACTCGGCCGCCACGGCTTTCAGGGTGGACTCCAGCGTGGTCGCATCGAAGGCGGGTGCATCCGCCAGGGCTTGTCGCAGCCGGCGCAGTCGGGGCCCGTTTTCGGGCACGAAATGTTTCGCCGCCGCTTCCGGGTCGTAGTCCACGACGTCCCGGAAGTAGAATCCCCCGTAGTCCGGCAGTTCGCAGAATCGTTTGATCTTGCCGTAGCAGGTGTCCAGGGCCGCCTTGACGTAGGCAACCGGGTACCGGGTCGTGTCCAAGCCTGCCCGGGCCAGGGCGCGCACCCCGAGTTCATAAAACCGTTCCACGGGCAACTCGCGCATGTATTCGCCCTGCAACCAGAGCAGCTTCTCGGGGTCGAAGCGCGCGTTGTGCCGCAGGACCTGGGGAAGGTCGAATCGCTCGATCAGTTCGGGCAGGCTGAGCTTTTCGCGATTGTCCTTGGGAGACCAGCCCAGCAGGGCCAGGTAGTTGACCAGTGCTTCGGGCAGGTAGCCCTCGTCGCGGTAAAAGTGCACCGCAGCACCCCGGTCGCGCTTGCTCATTTTGGAGCCGTCGGGATTCAGGATCAGCGGGATGTGGGCATAGTGGGGTGGCTTGACCCCGAAGGCTTCGAACAGCGCGATGTGTTTGGCCGTGTTCACCAGGTGATCTTCACCGCGAATCACGTGGGTGATGCCCATCTCCAGATCATCCACCACGTTCGTGAGGTGGAAGACGGGCTGCCCGTCGGATCGCAGGATGACAAAGTCCGGGTCTTGTTCCTCCCGATCGGTGAGGCGGCGCACGACCTCTCCGACGATCAGGTCCCGGATGACCACCGGCTCGCGCTTCATGCGGAACTTGACGGCGCCGTCCTGTTCGTAGGCCAGGCCGCGGGACAACAGGGCTTCCACACGCTGCAGGTAGAGGTGCTTGCGCTGGCTCTGGAAGTAGGGTCCGCGATCCCCCTTGCAGGGGCCGGTGGCCTCGCCGGTCAGGGGCCCCTCGTCCCATTCCAGGCCCAGCCAGCGCAATCCGTCGAGGATCACCTCCACGGCCTCCTGCGAGTTGCGGGCGGCATCGGTGTCTTCGATCCGCAGGATGAAGACGCCGCCGTGGTGCCGCGCAAACAGCCAGTTGAACAGGGCGGTGCGCGCACCTCCGATGTGCAGGTACCCTGTGGGACTCGGTGCGAATCGGACTCGTACCTTCATCGGGGCGATTTAATCATGCCGGCCCCGGGGGCACACTTCGAAAATCGGAGCTTTTGACCGCGGTGAAGTGCTGCGCCCCGGTCCCCTGCGCAATCAGCGGCTCAAGAGGTTTCAGGCGCTCTGCGGCTCCCTGCGGGGCACCCGCCGGGGGATGCACCGCCCGGGGACAAATCCCGGCCCGCATGTGCACCGACTGTTGGTGCGGTGAGCTACGACATTACGGTCGAAAGCGACCGCCGGTTCGATGGCCAGGGGTGGCCTTGGCATCCGATGCGGGCCCGAGCCTGCCCGCGTGCCTGCCCGCCGGTGACGCACACGTCGGCGCCACGCAAAAACGCAGTTCTTTCGGTTCAAACGCCTCGCGACCCGGCTTCCGCAAGGGTCACATCGGGGGAGGTCCAGACTCCGGTTCCCCATCCGACCTTCCCCGGTGACTCCCGCGCCAACGGACAATTGGCGAAAACGTTCGCCTTTTGATCGAGCAAAATCTGGCATTGACGGCTGGCCGACGTGGGCTAAGGTTGGCTCGGTGACCCCGCAGGCAGGTCACGCGCGAACCATGTCAATGCAACCGGCCAACAGCCCGGACCGCCGGTGCCGCAGGGCGGCCTTCACCCTGCTGGAATTGTTGCTGGTCATCGGCATCCTCGGCGGTTTGACGGCCCTGCTGTTTCCGGCCCTGGTGCGGGCCCGGCAGCAGACCCAGGCGATTGCGTGCATGAACAACAGCCGTCAGCTTGCGCTGGCCTGGCAGATGTACGCGGACGATCACGACGGGGTGTTGGTGCCCAATCTCCACGGTTCGGAGACCCGCCGCGGCCGGAATCCCAACAACTGGGTGAGCGGGTGGATGGATTGGACCAGCAGCAGCGACAACACCAACACCACTTTCCTAACCGATCCCTATTATGCGCGGCTGGCTCCCTACACCATGCGATCGGCCCGCCTTTACAAATGCCCCGCCGATCAGTACCGCAGCCGCCAGAACCCGGGCCCGCGCGTCCGCAGCATTTCCATGAACGCGGCCCTGGGCGCGGGCAACAAGACCAATTTCGCCGGTTGGGTGCCTCCCTTCTTTTTTGCCCTTCGGCTGACGGACATTCAGACACCTCCGCCGGCCCTGGCCTGGCTCTTCGTGGATGAGCATCCCGACAGCATCAATGACGGCTGTTTCTTCCTGAATCCCTGGCAGAGCGGCAGCGACGCCTCTTGGCGCGATCTGCCGGCCAGTTATCACCGCGGCGCCGCCGGGTTTGCCTTTGCCGACGGACACGCCGAAATCAAAAAGTGGGTGGACCCGCGCACGCCGCAGCCGGTGCGGATGGGGGACTTCCCGGGCCTGGCCGTCCCTCACAGCGAGGACTACGAGTGGATGGCGAATCGGACGCCTCGCCAGTAGGCGCGCCCGGAGCCGTATTGGGCCGGTTTCTGACGGATCCGGGGTTTTTGGTTCGAACGCGTTTCTCCGCCTGCTTTTGGCCTTGCAAGTGCGGGGTGCATCCTTTTGCCGCGGACACGATGCCCGGTTCATCGAGTGGACCGGCCCGGGCCGGTGTGGGCAGCGTGGGAGGGAGATGGCCGGGCCCTCCACGGGCTTGAAATCGGCGGGGCGATCCCTATCGTAAAGTTCGCCGGACCGGGCTGAGGCGATCGACACGCCCCCGCTCCCGAACGGGTCCGGCCCGGCGCCTCGACGATCATGCCCAAACGGGCCAAAGTCTGGTTGTCCATCGAGCAAGTCCGGCAGGCTGCGGAGGCCGGCGATCCGGAGGCACAGTGCTATTACGCCATCTGCTTTCAGACGGGCCACAACGTGCCGGTGGATCATCGCGAGGCCGTCAAGTGGTTCCGGCGTGCGGCCGAACAGGGCAACGCCACGGCGCAATGTTACCTCGGGTACTGCTATCAGACCGGTCAGGGCGTGGATCCGGATCCGGTGGAGGCGGCCCGATGGTTCCGGGCCGCGGCCGAGCAGGGGGATCCGGCCGCCCAGTTCAATTTGGGCGTTTGTTACGAGACGGGCAGCGGGGTCCCGCAGAGCGAGGAGGAAGCATTCAAGTGGTATTTGGCGGCGGCGGAAAAGGGCGAGCCACAAGCGCAGTTCAATGTGGGGGTGTTTTACGAACAGGGGCGCGTCGTGAAACAAGACTATCGGCAGGCGGTCAAATGGTACCGATTCGCCGCCGAACAGGAGTGTGCTCCGGCCCAGTGCAATTTGGGCCTGTGTTACGAATTGGGACGCGGCGTGCCGCAGAACACGGATGAAGCGGTGCGATGGTTCATTCGGGCCGCGCGCCAGGGCGACAAGACTGCGCAGCACAACCTCGGGCTTTATTACGCGCGCGTGGAAGCGATTCCGGACCTTGACGACCCGCGTTTGAAGGAACTCTGGAGCGGCTCGGGCGAGGGTGGCTCGGAAAGCGGTCAGTGATCTTCCGGTTTTCTCGGCCGCGGGCGAGCGGGTCCCTGTGGTGCTCACCAGGCTGTTTGCCTGTTGATTCTGAGAACGCCGCGTGGTGGGGTGCTGTTCGCTTTTCAAAACCTTCCCCGGCTTGCGTGGCGATGACCCCGGCGGGTTGGGACCCTAGGGGACGCTTACGGGGGAGCTCGGCGTGCGTCAGAGTGTCAGTCGATGAACCCGGGGCTTCGGGCGGTCAGAAGGGCCGAGGGGACAAGGCTGGAAGGGAGGGGCCACCGCAGCATTGAATCCGGACCGCACGCTTGGTTTGCTGGGCCGGTACGGGACATGAAAACCAGACGGGTAGCCATAGTGGGAGCGTCGGGGTACTCCGGCGAGGAACTCGTTCGACTGTTGTTGGGGCATCCGGGGGTGGAGCTGGTGGCGGTCACGTCGCGCCAATACGCCGGCCAGACCCTGGCCCAGGTCTTTCCGCGGTTTGCCCACCTGGCCCGGGCTCGTGAGTTGCTGTTTCAGGAGCCGGATGTGACCCGACTGGCGGCGGAGGCGGAGGTGGTCTTTTTGGCACTGCCGCACGGGGTCGCGGCCGAATTTGTCCGGCCTCTGCTGGAGGCCGGTCGGGTCGTGATCGATTTGAGCGCCGACTTCCGATTGCGAGATCCGGCGGTGTACGAGGAGTTTTACGGACACGCCCATCCCGCGCCGGAGTTGCTTTCCCGGGCGGTATATGGCCTGCCGGAGCTTTACCGGGAGGCCATTCGGCAGGCCCGTTTGATCGCCTCGCCGGGCTGTTATCCGACGAGCATCCTTCTGCCCCTGGTGCCGTTGCTCAGGGCCGGACTGATTCGGTCCGACGGGATTGTGGTGAACTCGCTCAGCGGGGTGAGCGGCGCGGGCCGAAAGGCCGAACTGGAGTATTTGTTCTGCGAATGCGCCGAAAGCCTGCGGGCCTACGGTGTGCCCAAGCACCGGCACCTGTCGGAAATCGAACAGGAGCTGTCCCTTGCGGCAGGGGCCCGGGTGACGATCCAGTTCACGCCCCATTTGGTGCCGGTGCGGCGGGGCATCCTGACCACGATCGTAACGACGCCAACCGCTCCGGTGGGCACCGCCAGCGAGGTCTTTGCGTTGACGGGACGGATCGCGGCTTGTTACGCGGATGCGTACGGGGCCGAACCGTTTGTCCGCGTCTTGGAGGGCAAGGCATTGCCGGACACGAAGAACGTGGTGGGCACCAACGTCTGCGAGCTGGCGTGGCGACTGGATGGGCGCACGGGCCGGCTCGTCCTGATCAGTGCCGAGGACAACCTGCTCAAGGGCGCCAGTGGTCAGGCGGTGCAATCCATGAACCTGGTCTGCGGATTCCCGGAGACGACCGGGTTGATGTGAATCCTGCGGTGCGGTGGGATCCGGCGGATTACGCCGCGCATTCGGCGATCCAGGAGGCCTGGGGGCGCGACCTGCTGGCACGTCTGCCGTTACGCGGAGAGGAACGGATCCTGGACGTGGGTTGCGGCGATGGCCGGCTCACGGCCGAGTTGGCGCGTCGGGTGCCCCGGGGCTTTGTGCTGGGTGTGGATGCCGCCCCGGAGATGATCGCCTGGGCACGGGCGCACCATCCGCCAAAGGCGCTGCCCCAACTGCGCTTCGAGCGTCGCGACGCGTGCGATCTGAACGGGCTGGGTCTTTTCGATCATGTGATCTCCAACGCCACGTTGCACTGGGTGACGGACCATTCTGCGTTCCTGCGTGCCGCTGCAGCCTGTCTGCGGCCGGGCGGCGGACTGTGGGTGTTTGCCAATGCACGGGGCAATGCGCAGGTCGTCTTCGAGGCCCTGTGCCGGGTGATGCGACGCGGGCCCTGGCGGGCGTGGTTCCGGCCGGTGCCGCGCCCCTGGGTGTTTCACGAGCCCGCCCGCTACGAGACCTGGCTGAGAGAAGCCGGCTTTGAAGGGATCCACGTGGCCGAAGTGCCGCGGCTGGAGCGGTTCCCGGGCGCGGCGGAATTGGCGGCCTGGTTGCGGACGACGTGGCTGCCGTACACCCAACGGGTCCCGGAGTCCGTTCGAGCCCCGTTCATCGAGGCCGTGGTGGAGGAGTACCTCCGCCGTTGCCCGGTCGGGCCGGATGGGTCGGTCTCCGTGGCGATGAGGCGGCTGGAACTGGAAGCGGTTCGGCGGCGTGGGCCGGACCAGCCCGCGTAAGCACGAATCAGGGCGCCGGTAGCGATTCCAACAGCCGGGCCAAACCTTCGCGCAGGCCGACACGGGGTTGCCAGCCCAGTTGGCGCAGGCGAGTGACGTCGGCCACCACGAAGTCGAAGGGATCGGGTGCGGCCGGCTCGTTCCAGCGCAGCAGCTCGGGTCTGCCCACCAGATCCGCCGCGGTGCGCGCAATCTCCAGCACCGTGACGCCTTGGCCCGTGCCCCAATTGATCGGACCTTCGATCCCCGACTCCAGCGTCAGCAGGATTGCCTCGGCCAGGTCCGTGATGAAGATGTAATCCTTCCGACTCTGCGGCGTTTTGAGGGTCACGGGCTGGCCGCGGCGAAGCTGTTGCAACAGCCAGGTGCACAGACGAGCCGGATGTTCGCCCGGTCCGTAGGGATAGAACACCCGCCCCCAGACGAATCGCCAGCCGGATTCTCGGGCCCGGGCTTCCAGGGCCTCGCGCAGGGCGTTCTTGGCACGGGCGTACGGGGTTGTGGGGGCCACCGGCGTGTGGACTTCGGACAGCGGGGCGTGGGTGATCTGGTACTCGATGCATGTGCCCACGCCCACGAGGTGACGCGTACCCCGCTGTGCCAGCTCCTGGAGAAACGCCAGGCTCTCGCGGAAAAGCACCTCATTCTCAGGCGAGTCCAGGTACACCCCCGGTGTGGCCACCCACGCGGCGTGCAGGCAGACCTCGGGCGCAAAGGTTTCGATGGCGGCCCACGGGGGGTCGGCCAGGGTTCCCTCCAGCCAGCGCAACCGGTCCGAAGGCGGCAGGTCCGCCGGCCAACGGCGCCCCGGCCGTTTCAATCCGGCAACCGTGTGCCCCCGGGCCAGCGCGGCGCGAACGCAGGCGGCCCCGATGAATCCGTTGGCGCCTGTGATCAACAGCCTCATGCAAGTTCGGCCAGCAAGGGCAACTGACGGTCGCGCTCGGACAGGATGGGGTCGGGCAGGGGCCAGGGGATCCCCAGCTGCGGATCGTTCCAGCGCACGCCGCGGGCCAGCTCGGGCACGTAGAATTCGGACATGTGGTAGAAGACCTCGGAGTTATCCTGCAGGCACTGGAATCCGTGGGCGATGCCGCCGGGCACGTAGAGCATGCGCCGGTTTTGTCCGGTCAGTTCGAAGGCTTCCCACTGGCCGAAGGTGGGCGAGTCCCGACGCAGGTCCACTAGGACGTCCCAGATGGCGCCCACGGCGCACCGGATGAGTTTGATCTCGGGTTTGGGCTCGGCCTGGTAATGCAGGCCGCGGATGGTGCCGCGGCGGCGGGTCAGCGTGAGGTTGCATTGGGGCCAGCGGGTGTTGAGGCCGCGCTCTCCGAATTCGCGCTCGCAAAAGGTGCGGGCCAGGAACCCGCGTTCATCCTCGCGCGGTTCCAGGTCGATGATCCACACGCCGGGCAACCGTGCAGGTTGGAACTTCATACCGTCAGACCACGCGCACTTCGGGGACGGGAAGGATGAACCGACCGCCGGCCTGGCGGTAGGCGGCCTGCTGGGCCAGGATTTCGTCCGCAAAATTCCAGGCCAGCAGCAGGGTGTAATCCGGGCGCTCCTCGAGCAATGCACTCGGCGGCCGGATGGGCAGATGCACTCCGGGCATGAGCCGACCCTGTTTGTAGGGGCTGCGATCCGCCACAAAGTCGAGGGTCTCTCTGCCGATGCCGTAGTAATTGAGCAGCGTGCTGCCCTTGGCCGCGGCGCCGTACGCCGCCAGCCGTTGTCCGCGGGCTTTCAAGTCCCGCAACAGGCTGCAGAGCTCCGTCTTGAGCCGGGCCACGCGCCCGGCAAAACCTTCGTAGTACCCGAGCGAAGCCACACCGCGCTGCTGTTCGTCCGCCAGCAAATCCGCCACGCTCCGGCTGACCGCATGGTCCCCGCGTCGGCCCGCAAACAACCGCAGCGACCCGCCGTGGATGGGGATGCGCTCCACATGAAAGATTTCCAGTCCATGCCGCTGAAACAGGGGGATCAACGGGGTGAGCGTAAAGTAAAAGACGTGCTCGTGGTAGATCGTGTCGAACTCGGTGCGTTCGATGAAATCCACCCCGTAGGGAAACTCCAGAATGACCCGGCCGCCCGGCCGGAGCAACGTGGCCAGCCCGGCCACAAAGTCGTTGGTATCGGGCGCGTGGGCGAACACGTTGTTGCCCAGCACCAGATCGGCCGAGCGACCCTCGGTCACCAGGCGCCGTGCCAGGTCCAGACCGAAGAAGGCTTCCAGCGTCTCGATCCCTTTTTGTCTCGCCACTCGGGCGATGTTGGAGGCCGGTTCGATCCCCAGACACGGCACCCCGGCGGCCACGAAGTTTTGCAGCAGGTAGCCGTCGTTGCTGGCGATTTCGATGACGAAGCTGTGTCGACCGAGGTGAAACTCGCGGATGTACCGCTCGGCGGCCTGCCGTGCATGCTGCAGCATCGCATCCGAGAAAGACGAAAAGTAAAGGTACTCGGAAAAGAGGGTCACGGGCGGAACCAGGTCGGTGATCTGGAGCAGCCAGCAACGAGGACAGACCGCCAGGCGCAGGGGAAAACGGGGCTCCGGTTTGTCCAGGTCTTCAGGCCGCAGCAGGTTGTTGGCCAGCGGCTGGGTACCGAGATCGAGGATCAGCACCCGGTCCGGGGCCCCGCAGGAACGACAGCAGCGATCGGTCGTGTTCATGGGGTGCGTGCCCAGGCCAGTCCGAGCCGGTGAGCGTCGGCTTCGTAGGCGGCAATTTGTTCGAGGCTGAAGCCGGCCATGTCGGTGTGGCCGTCCACGTGCCGGCGCCGGTACCACCGCACGGTTTCCTCCACCGCCCGGGCAAACGTCCAGACCGGGCGCCAGCCCAGGAGCGCCGCCGCTTTCTCGATGGCCAGGCTCAACAGGGTTGCCTCGTGGGGGGCGGCCGGGTCAGAAGCGTCCACCCATTGGCCGGGCCAGTGCCGGAGCAGGGTTTCGACCAGTACCTGCACCGGCTGTTGGGCGGTGGGGTCGGGACCGAAATTGAAGGGACCGATGAGCGGGGAATCCGGCGCGGTCTCTGCGAGTCGAGCCGCCAGCCACAGGTACCCGCTCAGGCATTCCAGGACGTGTTGCCAGGGCCGCACGGCCCGGGGGCGCCGCACGGGAATGGGCCGGCCCTCCAACAGGGCTCGTACGCAATCCGGGACGATCCGGTCCGGTGCGTAGTCCCCGCCGCCGATCACATTGCCGGCGCGCGCCGTGACCACCGGACCCAACCGGGGGTCGGGCCGGAAGAAGGAGCGGTACCATGCCCGGGCCACCAGCTCGGCCGCCGCTTTGCTCATCGAATAGACGTCGTGGCCGCCCAACGGGTCGTTCTCGCGATAGGCATACACCCATTCGCGGTTTTCGTAGCACTTGTCGCTGGTGACCACCACCGTGATGCACCGTTGACCGCACATGCGCACGGCCTCCAGCAGGTGCGCGGTGCCCAGGGCGTTGGTTTGGAACGTCTCCAGCGGCTCCGCGTAAGAGCGGCGCACCAGGGCCTGTGCCGCCATGTGAAAAACCACCTCCGGCCGAACCTGTCGCACCACGGCGACCACGGCCTCGGCCTGCCGGACGTCGCCCCTCGTCTCACTGGCGAAGGTCTCCGGCGGGAGCAGTTCGTAGAGATTGGGTTGGGTGGGGGGCGGCAGGCTGAATCCGTGGACTTCGGCCCCGAGCCGCCGCAGCCACAGGCAGAGCCAGGCGCCTTTGAATCCCGTGTGTCCTGTCACCAGCACGCGTCGTCCGGCGTAAAACCCGGCAAACATTTCCGCCGACTCCTTCACGCCGTCACCAAACCTTCCAGGGGGCGCGCCCCGAATTCCACAACTGCGTCAGCAGTTGCTGTTCGCGGTAGGTATCCATGCACTGCCAGAATCCGTCATGCCGCCAGGCCGCAATCTGCCCCTCGGCGGCCAGTCGCTGCAGCGGCTCGCGCTCCAGCACGCAGTTGTCGTCGGTCAGGTATTCCTCGATGCGGCGGTCCATGACGAAGAAGCCGCCGTTGATGTAGCCGGTTTGTTTTTCGGGTTTTTCGTTGAAGGCGACCACGCGGTCGCCCTCGATCTCCAGGTCGCCAAACCGTCCCGTGGGATGGACGGCGGTGATGGTGACGATTTTCTTTTGCCGGCGATGGAAGGCGATGGAGGCGTTGATGTCACTGTCGGTCAGGCCGTCTCCGTAGGTGCAGAGAAAGGTGTCCTCTTTGATGAACCGGAGGGCACGTTTCAGGCGGCCTCCCGTCTGCGTGTGCAAACCGGTGTCCACCAGCGTGACCACCCAGTCCTCCTCGTCGTGCTGGTTGTGGTATTTGATGCGGGGCCGCGGTCCCAGCCGCAGCGTGACATCGCTGGTGAACCACTGGTAATTGCGAAAGTACTCCTTGATGATCTCCCCCTTGTAGCCCAGGCAGAGGATGAACTCCTTGTGCCCGTAGTGGGCGTAGGTCTTCATGATGTGCCAGAGGATCGGTCGGTCCCCGATCGGCACCATGGGCTTGGGACGAAACTCCGTTTCTTCGCGCAGTCGCGTGCCCAACCCGCCGCAAAAAATCACCACTTTCATGGATGCTGCCGTTGCCCGCCCGAACCATTGTCGGGCCGGGGCACAAGGTTCAATACTCGCCGCCGCCCGGCGAAACAATCCCGGAAATCGCGCCGGGTCCGCAGGTGGCGGCCCGGTTGGCGCATGGTACCGCACGCAGGGCCACCGGGGCAAACCGCCTGCGTGAAAGCGCACCGACTGCCCGGCCACGGGACTCGCGCCCCATTCGGTCCATCCGACCGGGCGCACTCCATGGGAGAGCGGGCGTTTTGCCCGGGGGGCTCTGGCGGGCCGGATCTCCACGTGGCTCGGTCGGACTGTCTTGCGGCGGGCTCCGACCCGCTCCGCCCCGGGTAGCGCCGGCTTGACCCTGCCCCGGGGTCTCGCCTCCACTGAGCAACGTTCACATGGCAACCGCAGCCTCAGAGCCCGGGCCGGACCGATCCCGCTTGGCATTTTGGATGCGACGCCTCTGGCAGTCGGCCGTTGCCTGGTCATGGGTGATGAACGGCTTGCGCCTGACCGCCGGACTGGTGGTGTTGCCGTTGCTGGCCACGCGGCTGTCCAAGCCGGACTTCGACACCTACTTCGTGTTCCTCAGCCTGGCGGCCCTGGTTCCGATCCTGGATCTGGGGTTTTCCTCCAGCGTGGGTCGCGCCGTCAGTTACGCCATGGGGGGGGCCCGGCAGCTGCGCGCCCAGGGGTTCGTCCCCGAACCCGGCGCCGTCGGCCCCAATCGAGTGCTGCTCTGGCAACTCTTGCACACCACCCGGTGGTTGTACCGGCTGCTGACCCTGGGCGCCCTCGCCTTTCTGGCGGCCCTGGGGACCTGGGCCGTCAGCAAAGCGGTAGACAAGACCAGTTCCCCTGCCCTCACCTGGGTCGCCTGGGGCCTGACCCTGCTCTCCATTCTCTGGGAGATCTACAGCGGCTGGTGGAATGTCTTCCTGCGCAATCTGGACCGTGTGCTCAGCAGCACGCGGCAGGTGGCCCTGGCCCAGACCATCAAGATTGCCCTGAGTTGCGGTCTGTTGGTGGCGGGCGGCGGCTTGCTCAGCGTTCCTCTGGCGGGTTTGGTGGCGGCCTTGGTCCAGCGGTACCTGGCGCGGCGGGAAGTGTTGGCCATCCTGGGCCCCGAACCCGGGGGGACCGATACCCGGACGGTGCGGGAGTTGATCGCGGTGCTGTGGCCCAACAGCTGGCGCGTGGGCCTGCAGCTCTTCAGCAATTACCTGGGCAGTCAGGCCAACACCCTGGTCTGCCTGCCCCTGCTCGGATTGGCGGCCAGTGGTCAGTACGGGTTCACCTTGCAGCTCATCACCCTTTGCTCCAGTATGGCCCAGGTGTGGACCACCGTGAAATGGCCTTACCTGGGACAGTTGCGCGTCCGCCAGGATCTGCCCGCCATGCAACGGGTGGTCTGGCCCCGCCTGTGGTTGCAATATGCAACCTACCTCTTGTTGGCCGGCCTGGTGATCGGATTGGTGCCCTGGCTGTTGCAGGTGGCCCAACCGGACAAGAGCCTTCTGCCCATGCCATGGTTGGCCCTGCTGGCGCTGCACGGTTTTTTGGAGATGAATTACGTGTTCTGGGGCACCCTGATCAGCACGGAAAACCGCACCCCCTTCACCTGGCCCATCATCGTTTCGAATTTGAGCAGTTTCGTCCTGGTGTTGACGCTCTTGAAGACCACGTCGCTGGGCCTCGGGGCTCTGGTGTTGGCACCGTTGATCGTGCACGGTCTCTACAACCACTGGAAATGGCCGAGGGAGGGCGCCCGCAGCCTGGGAACCACGTTTTGGCGCTTTCTGCTGGGCGGTCCCGGCGGGGTGGACCGGGCCCCGCAAACTGCGAGTTGGACCACGGTCGGTGGACCGGACAAACTTTGATCGTAGATTGGCAAAAAACGGCAGGCCACCGGAGCGCCCTGGGGTAGGTTGAACCGTGCAGAACGGCATCCGCTGCCCGCACAGGGCCCCGAGAGCCCGCAGCACAGGGCCTGCTGGGCGGGCCGGCGGCCGGGCCCCGTTTTTCGTTTGGAGCGACCCATGAGCGAAAAGAAATACATGGCGGTGGACGGCAACGAGGCCGTGGCCTACGTGAGTTACCGGCTCAACGAAGTGATGTGCATCTATCCCATCACGCCCTCCTCACCCATGGGCGAGTGGTGCGATCAATGGGCCGCGGAAGGGAAACGGAACCTCTGGGGGACCATCCCCACGGTGGTGGAGATGCAGAGCGAAGCGGGCGCGGCCGGGGCCCTGCACGGGGCGCTGCAGACCGGCGCCCTCGCCAACACCTTCACCGCCTCGCAGGGGCTGCTTTTGAAGATCCCCAACATGTACAAGATCGCGGGCGAACTGCTTCCGACCGTCTTTCACATCAGTGCCCGCACCGTGGCCACCCACGCGCTGTCCATTTTCGGCGATCACAGCGACATCATGGCCGCGCGGGCCACGGGGTTTGCCATGCTGGGCTCGGCCTCGGTGCAGGAGGCCATGGACTTTGCGCTCGTCGCTCAGGCGGCCACCTTCCGCGCCCGGGTGCCGTTTGTGCATTTCTTCGACGGCTTCCGCACCTCGCATGAGGTGCAGAAGATCGAGGTGATTCCCGACGAGGTGATGCTGTCGCTGATGGACATGGAGGCCATCGAGGCCCATCGCCGGCGGGCGCTCTCCCCGGATCACCCGGTCCTGCGCGGCACGGCGCAAAACCCGGATGCCTACTTCCAGGCGCGCGAAGCCTGCAACCCCTTCTATCTGGCCTGCCCGGACATCGTCCAAACCGTCATGGACGAGCTGGCCCGGAAGGTCGGCCGGCAATACCACCTGTTCGACTACGTCGGGGCGCCGGATGCCGAACGCGTGATCGTCTTGATGGGGTCCAGTTGCGAAACGGCCCACGAAACCGTCGACTATCTGGTGGAACGGGGCGAGAAAGTGGGCGTCGTCAAAGTGCGGCTCTTCCGGCCGTTCGACATCAAGCGTTTCGTCGCTGCTTTGCCGCCGACGGTACGGGCCATCGCCGTGCTGGACCGCACCAAGGAACCCGGCTCGGCCGGTGAGCCGCTCTATCAGGATTGTCTGGCAGCCCTGCTGGAGGCTCAGCAAAACGGCTGGGCACCTTTCCCGCAAATGCCCCTCGTCGTCGGGGGCCGCTACGGGCTTTCCTCCAAGGAATTCACTCCGGCCATGGTCAAGGCCGTGTTCGACAACCTGGCCGCGGCCCGGCCCAAGAATCACTTCACCGTGGGCATCCACGACGACGTCACCCACACCAGCCTGGACTACGATCCGAACTTCTCCACCGAGAGCGACGACGTCGTGCGCGCCCTCTTTTACGGTTTGGGGGCCGACGGCACCGTGGGCGCCAACAAGAACTCCATCAAAATCATCGGCGAAGAGACCGACAATTACGCCCAGGGTTATTTCGTGTACGACTCCAAGAAGTCGGGCTCCATGACCGTGTCCCACCTGCGTTTCGGTCCACGGCCCATTCGCTCGACGTATCTGATCAGCCGGGCCAATTTCGTGGCCTGTCATCAGCCGGTGTTCCTGGAGCGGTATGACGTGACCGCCCCGTTGGTGGAGGGGGGCACGTTCCTCCTCAACACGCCCTACTCGAAGGAGGAGGTCTGGGATCATTTGCCCCGGGTGGTGCAGGAGGGGCTGATCCGCAAGAAGGCCCGTTTTTACATCATCGATGCCACCAGCGTGGCCCGCGCCAGCGGCATGGGCGGCCGCATCAACACGATCATGCAGGTCTGCTTCTTCGCCCTGGCCGGCGTGCTGCCCCGGGAACAGGCCATCGAGAAAATCAAGGAGGCCATCCGCAAGACCTACGGACGGAAAGGCGAGGAGGTCGTCCGCAAAAACATTCAGGCCGTCGAAAACACGCTGGCCAACCTGCACGAGGTGCCCGTGCCCGACCGCGTCACCAGCACCCGGGAATTGCTGGGCGGCGTGACCCCGGACGCGCCCGATTTCGTGCGGAATGTCCTGGGCAGGCTGGCCCTGGGCCGGGGCGATGAACTGCCGGTGAGCGCCTTCCCGGTGGACGGCACCTTCCCCACCGGCACGGCCCGCTACGAGAAACGCAACATCGCATTGGAAATCCCCGTCTGGGACGAGAAAGTCTGCATTCAGTGCGCCAAGTGCGTGGCCATCTGTCCCCATGCCACCATCCGCATGAAGGTGTACGACGCCAAGTACCTGGAAGGTGCGCCGCCCACCTTCAAGAGCACGGATGCCCGGAACCCGGACTGGAAAGGTCTCAAGTTCACCTTGCAGGTGGCCCCCGAGGACTGCACCGGCTGCGCCCTCTGCGTGGAGGTTTGTCCGGCGCGCAACAAACAGGAACCCAAGCTCAAGGCCATCAACATGCGTCCGCAGGCCCCGCTGCGGCTCCAGGAACGCGAAAACTGGGAGTTTTTCCTGCGCCTGCCCGATCCCGACCGGCGCACCGTCAAGCTGGGGCAACTGCGCAGTCAGCAGGTGCTGCCGCCCCTGTTCGAATTCAGCGGCGCCTGTGCCGGTTGCGGCGAGACGCCCTACATCAAGATGCTCACCCAGCTGTTCGGCGACCGCCTGCTCATCGCCAATGCCACGGGTTGTTCCTCCATCTACGGAGGGAACCTGCCCACCACCCCGTACACGCAGGATGCCCACGGGCGCGGACCGGCCTGGTGCAACTCGCTGTTCGAGGACAACGCTGAGTTCGGCTTCGGTTTCCGCATCAGTCTGGACAAGCAACGCGAATTTGCCTGCGAACTGGTGCAAAAGCTGGCCCCGGTCTTGGGGGACGATTTCGTGCAGGCCCTGCTCGAGGGCAGCAGGGCCCGGGACGAAGCGGGCATCTACGAGCAACGCGAGCGCGTCGCCGCCCTCAAGGAAAAGCTCAAAAGCCATCCCTCCCCGGAGGCGCGCCTCCTCCTGCCCATCGCCGACACCCTGGTTCACAAGAGCGTCTGGATCATCGGCGGCGACGGCTGGGCCTACGACATCGGCTACGGCGGCCTGGACCATGTGCTGGCCATGAACCGCGACGTCAACGTCCTGGTGCTGGACACGGAGGTTTACTCCAACACCGGCGGTCAGATGTCCAAGGCCACCCCGCGCGGTGCCGTGGCCAAGTTCGCCGCCGCCGGCAAGTCCACCCCGAAGAAAGACCTCGGACTCATCTGCATGACCTACGGCCACATTTACGTGGCCAGCGTGGCGATGGGGGCCCGCGACGAGCACACCCTGCGGGCCTTCTTGGAGGCCGAATCCTACCCGGGTCCCTCGATCATCATCGCCTACAGCCATTGCATCGCCCATGGCATCGCCCTCGACATGGGGGTCGGCGCCCGCCAGCAAAAGCTCCTGGTGGATTCCGGCCAGTGGCTGCTCTATCGCTATGACCCGCGCCGCGCCGCCGCCGGAGAGAACCCGTTGCAGCTCGATTCACCGGCAGCCCGGGCCAAACTCGAAGAATACCTGTTGAGCGAAACACGCTTCAAAATGCTGCTCAAAAGCAAGCCGGAAGAAGCCAAGCGACTGTTCGAACTGGCCCAGAAGGACGCCGAGGCGCGTTGGAAGTTCTTCGCCTACCTGGCCTCGCGCAAGGTCAACGGCAACGGACATGTCGAAGAACCGGTGGCCCCACCGGCCAAGGTTTGAGCGGATTCGCAGGGACGGCTCCGGTGCTGCCGGAGCCGTTCCGAGGTTTGGACCCCCCCGCCCCAACACACGCCTATGGACCTGAAAACCACCTACCTCGGTCTGTCGCTGGAACACCCCCTCGTTCCGTCGGCCGGACCCTTGACCGAGAAACTGGAGGACCTGAAACGCCTGGAGGACGCCGGGGCGTCCGCCGTGGTCCTGCACTCGCTGTTCGAGGAACAACTCCGTGCCGAAAGCGCCGAGCTGGACTATCACCTCTCGCATGGCGTCGAGTCGTACCCTGAGGCCCTGACCTATTTCCCGGAACCCGCCGAATTCCGTCTGGGACCGGAGGATTACCTCGAACTCATCGCCCGCGCCAAACAGGCCCTCCGCATCCCCGTCATCGCCAGCCTCAACGGATCCACCCTGGGCGGCTGGACCGAATACGCCCGCAAAATCCAGCAGGCCGGCGCCGACGCCCTGGAACTGAACATTTACAACATCCCCACCGATCCGGACCAGAGCGCCGAGGAGATCGAAAACACCTACGTCGAGATCGTCCGTGCCGTCCGTGCCGCTGTCAGCATTCCGGTGGCCGTCAAACTCAGCCCCTTCTTCACCAACTTTGCTCACGTGGCCAAACGCCTCGTGGCCGCGGGCGCCAATGGCCTGGTGCTGTTCAACCGCTTCTATCAACCCGACATTGACCTGGAAACCCTCGAGATACGGCCCAATGTGCTCCTCAGCACCCCGATGGCCATGCGCCTGCCCCTGCGCTGGATTGCCATCCTGTACGGCCGCCTGTCCGCCAGTCTCGCCGCCACCAGCGGCGTGCACCGGGCCACCGACGCCATCAAACTGCTCATGGCCGGGGCCGACGTCACCATGATGTGCTCGGCCCTGATCCGGCACGGCCCCCAGCACCTGGCCACCGTCAAACGCGACATGATCGCCTGGCTCGAGGAGCACGAGTACGAGTCCGTCGCCCAGCTCAAGGGCAGCCTCAGCCAAAAGAACTGCCCGGACCCGACGGCCTTCGAACGTGCGCAGTACATGCGCGCGCTGACCACGTATCCGCTGCCTCCCGCCAGGCTGAGTTAGCCGCTGCTCGGTAGCCGCCGCGGTAACGCGGCGGACTTCTGCTGGTGGAATTTCCGCTGACTCTCTTCGGCGGCTACGGAATCCGCGGTAGCCGCCGCCGTCAGGCGGCGGACCTGGACTCCGAGCGCGAACCTCCCGCGGCAGACGGAAGCCATCGCGGGAACCCAGTGGGCGATGGGTTGATCCGCGGAGTTCCGTCGGCGGCCAAGCAAGCGGGCGGCGGCCACGGAGTCGGGATTTGCTCGCCGCCTCTGTCAAGGGAGTCGGCCTGCGCAGCCTTGCTGGCAGGCCGGACGTCTCTTCCGCATCGCAGACCTCCCCGGGTTGTGCTTCCATCCACCCCGTGGAAGTCATCTTGCGCCCGACGGCCGAAGACGCTGCCCGGCTCGTGGCTCACGTGATTGCGCACGAGTTGCGCGCCAATCCGCATCTTGTGCTCGGCCTGGCCACGGGCCGGACCATGGAACAGGTGTACCGCGAACTGGTGCGCCTGCATCGCGAGGAAGGCCTGGATTTCTCCCTCTGCCGGACCTTCAACCTCGACGAATTCGTCGGACTGCCCCCGGACGACCCGCGCTCCTACCGGCATTACATGCGCCGGCACCTGTTCGCGCACGTCAACATCGATCCCCGCAACACGCACCTGCCGGATGGCATGGCGACCGATTGGGAGGCCGAGTGCCGGCGGTACGAGGCCCTCATCCGCCGCGCCGGCGGCATCGACCTGCAACTGCTCGGCATCGGCCGCGCGGGACACATCGGGTTCAACGAACCCCTCTCGGCCCTGCAGTCCCGGACCCGCGTCAAGGCCCTCACCCCCGTTACCATCGAGCAAAACGCTCCCCTCTTCGGCGGAGCCGAACACGTGCCCCGCCGCGCCATCACCATGGGCGTGGGCACCATCATGGAAGCCCGCCGGTGTCTCCTGCTGGCCACCGGCGCGGAAAAGGCCGAAATCATCGCCCGCGCCGTGGAGGGCCCCATCACCAGCATGGTCACGGCTTCTGCGCTGCAGCTGCACCCCCGTTGCACGGTCGTGCTGGATGAAGCGGCCGGCGCGTTGCTTTCCCAAAAGGACTATTACCGCTGGCTCTACGAAAATGAGCCGGAATGGGAGTGGTACCGCACCCATGGATTTGCCTGAGACCGGCGGGGCTCATCTCGGAGGCGGACGCTGCTGCAGCAGGTGATGCGCTCCCGCATGCGCGGGATCCAACTCCAGCACCCGTGCGGCGGCGGCGCGAGCCTCGGCCCATCGCCCGATCCGGGCCAGGACGGTGGCCCGGGCATAGGGAATGCGTGGATCCCGGGGCTCCATGGCTTCCGCCCGGCTCAGGCACTCCAGAGCCGCGCCTTCGCGCCCCATCCCGGCATGAGCCAGCCCGAGATTGTACCACGCCGCTGCATGGCGGGGGTTGAGTTGCGTGGCCCGCTCCAGCGCCTCCGCACTGCGGTCCGGACGCCCGGCCTCGTTCCATGCCAACCCCAGGCGATACCACCATTCCGCCTCCCCGGGCGCCAGCCGACAGGCCTCCTGCAACTGCTCCACCGCCGCTTCCGGTTGTCCGAGCGCGCTGCAAACGACGGCCAATGCGGCCCGCGGGGCAGCCGAATGCGGGTCCCAACGGATCGCGCGGTGCAAGGCCTCCCGCGCCAACTCCCATTGGCCGCGGTCCAACCAGAACAAGCCCTGCAGGAACTGTCCGATGGGTTGATCCGCGTGATGCGCCAGAGAATCCAACAACTCGCGCCCGGCGGGTTGGTTCGTGTCCAACGTCGCCCGGAGCGCCCACGCTGCCGCGATGCGCACGCTGCGTGCCGGATCCACCAGGGCCCTTTCCAGCAACGCCCTCGCGCCTGCTGAACCTCCGGCCAGCCCCTCCTCCAACACCCGCACCGCCGCGGCACGCACCAACGCAGCCGGGTCGTGCAGGCAATTGGACGCCACTTGGAAAACCTTCTCATCCTGCGCTGCGGCGGTGAGAAACCCCAGGAGGACCGCGCGCCAATAGGCGTTGGTTTCCCTCTGCACCCACTCCAGCACCCCGGGCAGGACGGCCGGATCTCCGGCCCGGGCCCCCGCGATCAGTTCGGTACGACGTCGCTCGGGGCGCGCCAACCGGATGCCGTACCACCGTTCCGCATGTTCGAGGGCCCAGGCGGCGCTCTGATTCGTGTGACACCGGTTGCAGGTATTCGGAATGCCGAAACGCACGGTCAGCCACGGATCCGGAATCGTGAAACCGTGATCGTGACGCGGGTGCCGTTGCATGTACACCGTCTGCGGCATGTGACAGGCGACGCACTGATCGCCGGGCGAACCCGGCGGATGCCGGGAATGGGTCGTCACATCCACGGGCGGCGCCCGGTGATGCGCCCCGGGTGCATGGCAGCTCAAACAGAGCAGATTGCCCGGGCGCCGCAGCCGGCCGCTGTGGGGATCGTGACAATCCACGCATCGCACCCCGGCCGCGTGCATTCGGCTCCCCAGAAACGCCGCCCACTCGAAATTCTCCTCCCTGACCTGGCCATCCGGATGGAACACGTCGGATCCATCCACCGTCGCCAGCCGGAAATGGTCCTCGTAGGAATCGCCGGGGCGGAAACGCCCGGTGAGATCCGTGTGGCGCGCGTGACAACTGGCGCACGTCTCCATCTGGCGCCGGGGCGATGTCTTGCGCAGAGTGGGGTCCGGGGATGCGCCCGGCCGTTGTTGCTGCCACAGCACGTGCGCACGCATGGGGCCGTGACAGGCTTCGCATCCCACCCCGCGTTCCGCCATCACCGTGGCATACCCGTCCTGCGCCGGATCGTAATTCTTGCGCACCGCCGTGTTGTGACAGTGTGCGCACATCGAATTCCAGTTCATCCCGCGGCCCGCCCAGTGACCCCACTCGCCCGGCTGACGATCTTCCGCCCCGAAGACATGAAACCATTCCTGCCGTGCCGGGTCGTACGCCAGTTCCGTGACCTGCAGTCGGCCGCCGGGGAAAGGCACGAGATACTGCACCAACGGGCGAACGCCGAGGGCGCGACAGATGGCAAATCGATTCGTGGTGCCCTCGGGACCCTGCACCAGCAACCAAAGACCGTTGCTGGCCACAAACCCCGAGACCTGCGTTCCGTGCGGCAGCCACCGGGGAGGATCGAACGGTTCCCGATCCCGCACCGGATGCAACTCCCGCTCCGCCCGTGCGTGATGCGAGAAATACCACGCGTCGTAGATTTCCCGATGACACGACTGGCACGCGTCCGAACCCGCGTACGGCGCCAGGGCGACCTTGTCCGCGGCCGACAACCGCGCGGGCGCATCCGGGGCTCCGGAGGTCCTTCCCACGATCGGTTCCGGCATCGGCGGCAGCAGGACCCAGCTCAGGGCAATCACACCGGAGGGCAGCCAGTGCCACCCACGGCCGATTCGCCGTCTCGTTTCCTTGTGTTTTCGCTGGTGTTGCATCCGCGACACGGAGTCGCCCCTCCCCTGCCCCTTGAGCGCCACAGGCCCTGCCAACTTACCCTGCACCCCGAGGTGGTTCCAAGCCCGTGCACCCGGGCCTGAGCCATCCCGCGGAGCTTCTTCCCACTGCAGTTGTCGATCCGCCAGAGCCGCTCCCGATTCACCGCCTCGCGGCCGGTTTGTTCTTGAATCCGGGATGGCGCACGAGGCTCGCAGATGGATGCCCGCCGAAGCGGTGGATTGTCGTAAGGATTCGACCTTCGCGGCGGCAGAAGCAGCGACGCTTTGGCCGGAGAGAGACGGGCTTTGACTCGGGGGGCGGCCGGCGCAGCTCCGCGGGACAACCCGATGCATCGGCCTGCCGGGCCGTTTCTTGGCCACGGCGGGCGCCCTGCCAAGGACCGGAAAAAATTTTTGACCCTACCCCAGAATTTGACCGACCCCCTGAGGTAGGCTCGGAGGCATGAAAATGCGAAAACGATGGTTGGGAATGTGGAGTTGGCACCCGCGTGTGATTGCGTGTTGGGGCACTGCAAAGCTCGTGCGCGAGCCCGATGGACGATATCGCCTCCACGGCGGCACGCCCGCCGACCGCCAGGCCGCCCTGGAATGGATCTCGCTGTTCCTGCATGAAGCCCTCGTGGCGCCTGAGGGCGCGAGCATAGCTCCGCCGGAAGCCGGCCCATTGCCAGCGCATTCTTGCGTTTTAAGTTCCACTACTGGAGGCGCGCTTTCAAACAATGGACGCTAGCAAGGCTGACACGCCCGGTGAGAACCGAAGCGGGTCAGTCAGTGCGTTCTGAAGTGCCGAGTCGTGGTTATGTGAGCTTCCCCGAGCTTGGTGTGTTCCGTGAAAAGGGAGCGAATGTTAATGGAGAGCGAGCTTCTTGGCAGGCACGACTCGTTTGGACACGTTCGATGGAAGAACAGGACCAAGAGTCCTTTTTGGCACTGAGGGATCCGTCCTGCTTGAACAGGGGAGCACCCACCTGGCGCGCGTGAGGTGCCTTTTGCTTGCTCGGCCACGAGACCTGTTCCACCTGTTGCCGGTGCGGCCTCACTGATTCAAGCTCAAGTGGAGCTCGAACGCATCCGCTTCCTCTTTTCCCGACGGCCCTCCAAGAAGGAAGGCGCTAATCCTCCACGCGGCCGTGACGCGTGTGGGTATAAACCGACCGCACCGGGCCCGTTCAACTGTTCAGGATTTCGAGCGCGATGTCGTTGCGTTCGTCGGTGATGAAGGGGATGCCCGTTTCCCGCTCCGTTTCGCGGTTGGCGGAGACCAGGTCGCTGCGATCCAGCGCGGCCAGAGAGAATTTCCGGGCACCGGCCATGAGTTGCTGGAGCCCCGCGGCCAGTTTGTCGGACAGGGTCCAGATGGCGATGGCGCCGAACGGGATGTTTTTCATTTCCTCTTTGCCGACCTTGCGTTCCACCTCGTAGTAGCCGGCGAAGATCTGTTCGGGGGACTGGCCCAGGTCGCGGACCGAGGCGGGCAGTTTGTCCCAGTTGCCGTGGACCTTGTCGGTGCGGACGAGTTGACCGTCCACGATGACTTCGCGTTCTTGACCCCGCAGGACGCCCTCGATGTTGGAGCCGAGGAAGCCGGGGATCATCAAGGCGCGGCCCATGCAGACGAGCCTGGTGAACGGCGCGCCCAGGGCGAGGGCTTTGAAGATGTGATCTTCGCGCGCCAGGCCGCCGGCGAAGGCCATGTCGACGGGCCGCTGGCCCTTGTCGGCGAGGATCCTGGCATATTGCCAGGCCTTGGCGTGAAGGAGGAGCGAGGGCACGCCCCAGGTTTCCATCATGTTCCACGGGCTCATGCCGGTGCCGCCGCCGGAGCCGTCGATGGTGAGGAGGTCCAGGCCCGCGTCGCTGGCGTATTTGATGGCCATGGCGAGTTCCTCCATGCCATAGGAGCCGGTTTTGAGGGTGATGTGCCGGTAGCCCAGGCGGCGGAGGTGGTCAACGGTGGTCATGAAGTTCTCGCGGACGGCCTCGCGACTGTGGCGGTCGGTGTAACCGAGTCGGCTGTGACGGGCGAAGGCGCGGATGGCGCCACGTTCAAAGGCTTCCTTGACGCCCGGCTGGTTCGGGTCCGGGTCCAGGACGTAGCCGCGGTCGGCGAGCAGTTTGGCGTATTCGTAGGTGGTGACCTGGATTTCGCCGCCGATGTCCTTGGCGCCCTGACCCCATTTGAGTTCGATGACGATTTTGTCCCCGTACTTGTCGATGAGGTATTCGGCGACGCCATTGCGGCTGTCTTCGACGTTCATCTGGACGATGATGGCGCCGTAGCCGTCGTAATAGCGGAGGAACGTGTTCACGCGGCGGTCGAGTTCGGGGGAGTGCTTGACGCGGCCATTTTCGAAAACGGCCTGGCGATCGACGCCCACGACATTCTCGCCCACGACGATGGGGAACCCGACGAGGGCGGCACCGACGGCGAAGGATTCCCAGTATTTTGCGGCGATGAAGGTGGAGCCGAGGGCGCCGGTCATCCATGGGACACGGCAGCGGATTGGTTGGTGACGGCCGAAGCTGGTCTCGATGTTGACGTGGGGAAACACGCAGTCGTCCACGGTGTCGCTGAGACCGGGGGGCAGGCCGTAGGCGCCGTAGAGGCGGCCCTGGATGCGCAGGGAGTTGTAGCCCACGCCGATGTGCCAGGTGTTGCCGCTGCCGGCGGTGACCATGCCGAAGTCGCGGGGATAGAGCAGTTTGCGGCCGACCATGCTGGCGAGCCAGGTCTCGCACTTGCCGGTACAATCGGCGCGGCAGAGCGTGCAGAGACCCGATTCGGTGGGATTGCCGCGGTTGGCGGTGCCGAGGACGTCGTTGCTTTTGCGCCAGTCGATCATGGCTGAAGGTTCCGGTTGGGGTTTCTGGTTTCGAAAGCTGCCAATGCAGATGAGCCGACTCGCTCTGGCTGGTTGGGCTGCCAAACGAGCTGCCCTTGGTGATTCGGATTCAAACCCGGACGTTGCATCAGTTTCGGCCAATGACCTTTCGGCAAGGTCGTTCGAGGGGCAACGCACGTTTTGGCCATTTTCTTGACATTTTTTGCGAAATCGTGCGGATGCGACGGGCAGGGCCGGCTGGGGCCCCCAGCGTCTTTGGGCGACGGGTGGTGAGCAGCTTTCTGGAGAATGCGACGATGGGCGGGCCGAGCGGGCCTGCCGCTGGCCTTGGCGGAGATCCGAAAGGGTGTGCCGGGGACATCGGCGCTCCAAGCCGGGGCGGCGGGCGGTCCCAAGGATTCGGGGCCGGCGCTGAATGCGATGGCCTCGAACCTGGCGGGTGCGAGGCTGCGCATTCCCCGGGCCGGGGCGGCGCGGGATCGTTGGAAATGAGGACGTGACAAGCCGAGCGGCCTTGCGCAGATTCAGAAGCGGTTATGAACACGAAGAGCTCTCAACCTCGCCGAATCAGCCGACGTGAATTTCTTTCGACTGCTGCAGCAGCGGTGGCCTTTCCGACCATCATCCCTGCCAGTGCGTTGGGCGGGGCCGGGCGGCCCGCCCCTTCGGAACGGATCACCATGGGCATCGTGGGCTGGGGCATGCAGGGGCCCAGCAACACGCGGGCGTTTTTGAACGAAAAGGACTGTCAGGTGGTGGCCGCGTGCGACGTGCACAAGGGACGGTTGCAGGCGGCGGTGGACACGATCAATCGCCACTACGGGAACAAGGATTGCAAGGCTTACACGGATTTCCGGGAGATGTTTGCGCGCAAGGACATCGATGCGGTCATGCTGGCGGTGCCGGATACCTGGCACGGGGTCATGTCCGTGGAAGCCGCCCGGCAGGGCAAGGACATCTACGGGGAGAAACCGCTGGCGCGGACCCTGGCCGAGCAACAGGCGATTGTGCGGGCGGTCCGGCAGCATCAGCGGATCTGGCAGACGGGCTCGTGGCAGAGGTCGGAACGCCATTTCCGGTATGCCTGCGAGATTGTGCGCAACGGGTTGATCGGCAAGATCCGGCGCGTGGAAGTGGGGTTGCCGGCCGGGCATACGGATTTTGCGCGGACCCTGGAGGCGTTCCAGCGGAAGATGGCGGCCATCCCGGGCGCGCCACGGAATCCCGCCGAGGTGGTGGAGGGCACGGAGGCCTGGAAGGCGGCGGTGTCGGATCCGCCTCCGGAGCTGGATTGGGACATGTGGCTGGGGCCGTCCCAAATGGAGCCCTACATCGAAGTGCGGGTGCACATGAACTGGCGCTGGAACTACAATGTGGGCGGTGGCCAGTTGCTGGACTGGATCGGGCATCATTGCGACATTGCCCACTGGGGGCTGGGCGACGACGACCGCATCGGTCCGCTGGAGATCGAGGGCGTGGGCGAGTTCCCGCCGGCCAAAGCGATCTGGAACACCTGCACCCGCTACCGTTTGGTGGCGAAATATCCGGGGGACATCGAGGTGGTGATCGCCGGCGGGCATCCCGATATCCGCAGCGGCACCAAGTGGATCGGCACGGATGGCTGGGTGTGGGTGGACCGGGGCAACCAGTTCGATTCGTCGAATCCGGAGTGGAATGACCGGCGTTCCCTGCCCGAGGATGTGCGGAAGGTCAAGTTGTACGAGTCGCCCGGCCATTTCCGAAACTTTTTGGACTGCGTGAAATCGCGCAAGCCGACCATCACGCCGGTGGAGGTGGCGCACCGCTCGGCCATTCCGGGTCACTTGGGTTTGATTGCCCTGTTGGTCGGGCGGAAGATTCGGTGGGACGGAAATCGGGAACAGATTCTGGGCGATTCGGAGGCAAGCCGGCTCATGCGGCGTCCGCTGCGCGAGCCGTGGAAGCTCTGAAGGCCGGTCGGCGTGAGGCGCGGCGCGATTTGGGTGGCGATTTTTTGGTGGTTCACCGCGCCAGGGGGTGTGCGCCCCTTTCGGTGATCCTGGCGCCGGCGGGGCGGGGCCGCTGGTCCCGGGAAATTGCGCACGGCCGTTGACGGGACCCCTCACCGGCTCGTCTCGAATGCTGTGTCCGCCTCCTGAGGGCGGCGGCACCCCGGCTCCGATCCGTAGCCGCCAACGTGAGTTGGCGGATGCCCCCTGCTCCACCGCCTCGCTGCATGATCCCCGCTTCAGGGTGACGGTCGGGCCAAGTCCGCCGCCTGACGCCGGCGCCGACCGAGCTCCAACTCCGTAGCCGCCGACGGGAGTCGGCGGAGAGTCCTCCTACAGAGCCTCCGCCGCCTCACGGCAGCAGCTGCCGGAAGCGCCAAAAAGACTTCTGCGGGGTTCGGGCATCGAGGGCACGGGCAGCGAGAGGCTTTGTTTCTGTGAGTGCGGGGATCCTGGTAGAGAGCGGGGTTACAGCCAGGGTCGGAGTCCCTCGTGGCGGATGCGCCAGCGGCCGTTCGTGGGGAAGCCGGGAGCGTGGACCGGCGGTGCACCGGTCCAGCCGGCGGCCATCAATGCCACTGCGGCCAAGAGGCCCCCGTTGCCGGGAAGGTAGGCGGTGAGGCCGGGGCGTTGGTAGTTGTGGCCGTTGGGATGATACCGATTCTTGACCACGGGCAGAAGGAGGGCTTCCACGGCCAGCTCGGGTTCCCCCGAACGGGCGGCCGCCATGGCGGTGAGAGGAAAATCCCAGCCCCAGCAGCGTTCCCACTGCCAGGTTTCCATCACGCGACGAACGGTGCGACGCATCATGTCGCGGTCCACGCCTTCGCCGGGCAGCATGCCAAGGGCACCGAGGAGGGCCGGGTGTTCCCAGTTCCAGCGGGTGTAGGTGTCGGTCATGCCTTCCTGCATCAGGTAGAGCCCGTCCGCGCTGGGGAGCGGAGCCAGGCCGTGAAGCACCGCCTGCCAGCGCGGCTCGCGGGGCAGGCCGAGTCGGCGACGCCAGAGCTGCGCGGTTTGCAGGCCCCAGCGCCAGTAGGCCAGCTCGAAGGTAGGGTTTCGGGTCGTGCGCGGATCGGTGTTTTCCGAGACCGTTTTGAGCGGGGGCCCGAGCACGTAGCGACCCGTGGCCCGGTCGCGTCGGGCAAAGGAGGCCATGAACTCGGCGGTTTCGAAAACGATGTCCCGCCAGGTCTGCAGCGTGCGCGGATGGGGATGCTGGCGCCAGCAGAGCTCGGCGTAGTAGATGGGATGGGGCTGCTGCCAGATGAGCAGGGGGCCGACCGGCGAGGGGCTGTCGCGACCCTCGGGCCCGACCATTTTGGGCCAGCGCGCGCCGCGGTAGCCCTGTCGTTGGGCCAGGGCACGGGCTTCAGGGAGGATGCGATGATAGAAGTCCAGACTGCGGGCAAAGAGGTCGAAGCGATTCCAGGCGACGAAGTGGACGGCGTGCCACCAGTGCATTTCGAGGTGGAACTTGCCGTACCAGCTGTTGAAGAGCAGGCCGGTTTCGGCGGGCGGCAGGGGTCCGGCGCAGTGCAGGGCGGTGTTGTACTGGGAGAGGATGATGCGGCGTTCGAGCTCCTCGGCGCGTGGATCGGTGCTGCCGTCGAGATCCACGGCGCCGCCGGTGGGCCAGAATCGCGTCCAGTGACGGGCGGCAGAGGTTTGGGTCGCGAGGACCGTGGGCAGGCGGCGGGGCAGGGGTTGGGGACTGAAGGCCAGCACGAAGCGCAGGCGCGGGCCGGCCGGTCGAAGGAGCCATGAATGATCCCCTGCGGGGCGGAGTTCGGCCGGGTCCTCCCAGGCCCACACCACGTGGTAGCGCGCGTCGTCGAGGGTGCGCAACAATCGCAGTTGGTTGGGGCGCCGGGCCTCGACCTCGGTGAAATGCCGATCGGGCGCGGACCAGTCGGCCATGGCGACGGAGGGGGAGCCGTAGGGGAAGCGGAGGCACAGGGCCAATGCGCCGCGGGTGAAGGCCGGGGCTTCGATTTCAAAGGCCAGCGCGTCGAGCTCGGGATGGCAGCAGGAGCGGACGAGAACGGGTTGTCCGTTCCACTCGAAGCGGCTGGTGAGCAGACCCTGCCAGAGGTCCAGGTGCTGGTGGCAGTGGTGCAGGTCCTCGGGCGCAAAGGGCGCCTCGGGGCGGTCGGGGCGGCTGAAGCTCAGCTGGCCCAAATGGAGCCGGTGGGGATTCTCCCGCAGCCAACGGTAGAGGGTTTCCTGCCCGGTCGATCGGGTGGCGTAGGGCACTTTGCGGCCGTCGGTTTCGTATTCCTCGTAGAGGAAGTCGTCCGGGTTCACGCCGGGCGGGGGCGGTGTGGTGTGCCAGGCCCAGTGGGCGGTGGTGCAGAGGGGAAAGTCTTTCTCGCATTGGGGTGCGAACGTTTGCAATCCGGTCAGATCGGCGGTGAACGCAAACCGGCCATTGCCCACGCTCAGTGCGGCAAAGGGATCGAACCGGTGCACATGAGGTTCGTGCCGGCGCACGACGGCGCGGCGGTCGATGGATTCCCCGGCACTCGCGGAGCGTGCCAGCGTGGCCGCCCAGGCGGTCATTCCGGCCACACCCCGAAGAAAGTCGCGTCGGTTCCAAAGCGGCATCACGGAGCCAACATGCACGACCGAGCATGGCCGGCCAAACCGGAAATGCCGAACCCCGGTCGAGCGAGCCACGGGTCGGCTCGGTTTGGACTGTGCAGGCGCCTGTACAATGGACGCAGCCGGGACAGGGCCCCTGCGATGCGGTGGGTGGGGAACCGGCGCCCGCTGCGGCGCCGGTGGCGGCTGTGGAATGCAACCCTGTTCGGCGTCGGCAGCGGGACTTGCCGTGTTCGGAGCCGGTGGTGCGTGGCGAGGACGGATGCGGGTTTGGAATTGAGCCGGGATCGGCGGCTGCGTATGGGAACGGGCTTGTGACGGGAGACTACGAGGCACGATTTGGTGGAATCCGGCGCCTGCTGGGCGCAGCGGCGCAGGAGCGGCTGCGGCGGGCCCATGTCTGTGTGGTGGGCGTGGGCGGGGTGGGCTCATGGGCGGTGGAGGCGCTGGCGCGAAGCGGTATCGGGGGGCTGACGTTGGTGGATTTCGACGAGGTCTGCATCACGAATGTGAACCGGCAGTTGCCCGCTCTGAGCGGCCAGTTCGGCCGGCCCAAGGTGGAGCTGTTGGCCGAGCGGGTGCGGTTGATTCAACCCGAGGCCGAGGTGCGGCCCTGGCAGACGCAGTTTACGGCGCGGACGGCGGCGGAGATCTTGGCGCACCCGTACGACGTGGTGTTGGACGCGATCGACCGGCCTGCGCTGAAGGCATTGCTGATTGCCGGTTGTCGGGAGCGAAATCTGCCGGTGGTGAGCTCGGGCGGCGCTGGAGGGCGGCGGGACCCGACACAGGTGCGGGTGGAAGATCTGGCGCGGGTCACGCATGATCGGCTGTTGCAAGCCACGCGCAAGTTGTTGCGCACGCGACACGGGTTTCCGCGGGTGCCGGGTCGGCCCATGGGCGTCTGGTGTGTCTATTCGCCCGAACCTCCGGTGTTTCCCCAGCCGGACGGCTCCGTGTGTGGGCAGCCGGCACCCGGCGTGGATTTGCGTTTGGACTGCCGCAGCGGCTACGGCACGGCCTGTTATGTCACCGGCGCGTTCGGGTTTGCCGCGGCTTCCGTCGTGGTACGGTTGCTCGTGGGCGAAGTGTGGGGGACGCACAACGCGCCGAACAGGCGATGAAAGTTGGCCTCCACCTGAGCGGCGAGGGTTTCCATCGGCATTTCTCGGAGCTCCGCAGCAAATTGGTAAACGGCGGGCAGATTGGCCGGATGATTCAGGAGCCGCCCGGTTCGAGGATCTGTCCACGCGTACCGTTGGCGCTCGGGAGGAAGCGGTTGGTCCGGAGCGTCGGTTTCGATGAGTAATCGCTCCAGGGGCACGAGGCGGAAGACTTCCTGCTGGCGGGTCTTGCGCGGGTGGGCGAAGTAACCGGGCAAGGAAAAATACGCGCCCAGGTCGGCCAAAGGCTTCACCATTTCCGCGGGCCCGCCGTAGCTGTGCAAAAGGAACCCGCAGGCCGGCCGGCGATGGCGTCGGAGCAGCTCGTAGAGCCGTCCCCATGCCTGGAGGCAATGAATACTGACGGGCAGGTTTCGTTCGGCCGCCAGCTCAAGCTGGGCGAGAAACACCTCCTCCTGACCCTCGTACGGCAGATCGGATTTCCAGCGATCGAGCCCGATTTCCCCGACGGCCGACGGGGCGGCGTCGAGGTGCCGTTGAAGCGCCTTCAGCCAAGCGTCGGTTCGCTCTGCCACGTACCAGGGATGATAGCCGAAGCTGGGCAGCACTTCGGGGTAGGTCCGGGCCAGGGCGAGAACGTCCGGCCAGTCCTCTTCGCAGGATCCGTTGACCACCATGCGGACCAAGCCGGCCTGCCGGCAGGCTTGCAAGAGGTCGGCCTGGCGGCCGGCGAAGCGCTCGTCTTGAAGGTGATTGTGGGCGTCGTACAGGCGCATGGTGGTGATTGCCCGGCCGCGCCGCTCCGGGCCGCCGCGGTCTCATCCCCCATTCACTGGGGCACCAGCGTGACCTGGAATTCCAAGTGGGCGGTCAGCGGAGTGTCCGGGCGGATCAACACATTGGTGACTTCACAGGTCAGGCGCACGGTGCGTTGGCCCTGGCGATCGGCGGCGCGACCGCGCACTTCGAGCAGGGCCACGCGTCCGGCCGGCAGACGAAGTTCCCCGGGAAATGCAAGGTCCGGATCCTCGGCGCGGAACCGGAGCTCGTAAGGAATGTCCGAATCGTTTTGGATCTGGACATAGGCCCGGCCGGTCCCGCGGACGCGCACTTGCGGGGTCAGGATGCGGAGGGAGCGTTCAAAGATGGGCCGGACATGTTCATCGCGCCCGATGAGCCGGTGGCCGGCCAGGACGGCCGTGCGACGGGCAAAGAGCGCTTCGCGGATGGCGTCGAGGCTGCGTTCCCGGGCGAAGACCAGCGTGACGGGCCGACGGTCTCCGAGGTGCAGGTCATAATCGAGGCCGATGGGGTTGTGGATGTCCGAGTTGCTGAGCATGGTGAGGTTTTTCTCCAGACACCAGGCGTGGGCCTCGGGGTAGTAGTCGCGCTCGTTGACAACCTCGATGCCGTGGAGCTGGTCCTGAGCCAGAAGCTGGTCATGTTCCGGGTACCACCGGGCGCGGCCGTCGGGCTGTTGAGCGCGCCATCCGGGGTGATTCCAAAAGATAAAAGCGCCCTGCCGACGCGCCTCCGCAAGTGCGTCCCGCCAGTCGGGCACGTCCAGCCTGGTGGCGTCCTTCAGGAAAATGGCGTTCAAATGTCCCGGCGGCATGGAGCGGGTGATTTCGGACCCCGGGATCACGAGGAGCTGAAGGGCCTCGCCGTGGCCGCGGGCAATTTGGTAGGAGCGGTTGTGGGCCGTGGGGAGGTCCTTCTTGTGAGGCTGATGTTCGATGTGGTCCGTGATCGCGATGGCATCCAGGCCCTCCCGCCAGGCCTCCTCCGCGCGGATGTCCGGCCAAACCTTGCCGTCGGAAAAGACGGTGTGGGTATGGAAGTCACACTTCAACGTGAGGAAGCCGGGCAGGTCGGGCACGCGCAGCGGCGCGCGGGCGCGGTCGTGACCGTGGGATGGGTGCGTGAGACCGAAGTTCAGGAGCAGCAATGAGAGGCAAAGGAGTCTTCGCATAATCGCTCGGCCGCAAATTACACGGGATCCTCGGACCGTCAACGCGCGAGGCCGGCAGTCGAGGGAGGTCGGCCCGTTTCCGGTTTTCGGGCATCCTCGACATCGATGGAGTTTTGGACCTGCTCGGCGTGGAGAAGAGGTGAAGGCAGAGGGTATGTCGTCGGAATTCCTGAATCCGGATCTCCAAAAACAGATGCAGCCCGCGCGGTCCGCGGATCGCAGCGGTCCGTCCAGGCGCCAAAGTTGCATTTCCATCGGCGGCCCGGGGCAACGCTCTGCCAATGCGGCACCCTGGGAACCACGGTGTCCTGAATGGGCACGACCCGGTGACCCCATCGCGCGGGCCGGACGTGCCCATACCGAATTCCGCCTCGTCAGGGCGGAACGAATTGGGGAATCCGGTTCCCCGACGCGCTGCCTCGGGCGGGTGGATGGACAGACAGGGCGTCAAGACCGCCGCAGGCTCACCCATTCGCCCCGGAACGAAGCAGTTCGGCTGCCCGAGGCGCCTCTTTGAATCGGCGTCTCTGCGCCCGGTTGAGGGAAAATCCAAGGTGCGCCGAGGAGGGCGAAACGTTTCCGGTCCTGAAAGGATTGCGTGGAGAAGCAATTGCAGAGGCGGCGTGGGACAATTGTCGTTTGCCGCGTTGGTGCAGGCAGGACCCCGACGCCGCAGATACGCTCTCGAAGCGCATTTCAGTATTTGAACCCTGCGGAGGCTCAGTGGCCTGTCGGGCCTCCCGGGTCCGGGGAACTCTGCGGAAACCGGCATTTGCTTCGGGCACTCAAATCCCCAGGGTCCAAAAACGGAAATGCGCCGAAGAGAGGTCGAGGCGGATCGGTTGTTGGGTTGTCACCAAACCGTAACAAAATCGTCAAAAAGCTGTCATCTTGGCGGAGGAGGTTGGGGTGGGATCCGGAAAGGTCCCGGGCTGCGGGTTGGTGCCCGTGCGGGAGTTGGTTCCCGGAACCAATCCCTCGGCCGTGGCCGGCCGGGTCCCAAGCCCAACTACGTGGCAAGGAAAGGTGACATGATCATGAACACGATTCGATCCGGCACGGTTCACGCAGTGAGGACGATGCCCTCGTTTGTTTCGCCCTCGGCTTGGGGGCAGCGCAAATCCCGGGCCTTGTGGGCGTGGGGTTGTTTGATGGTGGCCGTGCATGCGATGGCGGCGCCGGTGAAGGTGGATCCGAACCTTCCCGAATACGAGCGGGTCCCCGGGGTTTCGGGCAATCTCAACTCGATTGGCTCGGACACTCTCAACAACCTCATGACCCTGTGGGCGGAGGGGTTTCAGGCGGTGTATCCGAACGTGCGCATTCAGATCGAGGGCAAGGGCTCGTCCACGGCACCCCCGGCATTGATCGAGGGCACCGCGCAGCTCGGTCCGATGAGCCGCGAAATGAAAGGGACGGAACGCGACGCCTTCGAGCGGAAGTACGGCTACAAACCCACCGAGATTCGCGTGGCCATCGACACCCTGGCCATTTATGTTCACAAGGACAACCCGCTGGCCAGTCTGACTCTGGAGCAGGTGGACAGTTTGTTTTCCAGCACACGGAAGCGCGGTGGGCCGCCCATCGAACGCTGGGGAGACCTGGGGCTGACCGGCGCCTGGGCCAGTCGGCCCATCTCCCTGTACGGCCGGAACAGCGCCTCGGGCACCTACGGGTTCTTCAAAGACCACGCCCTCCTTGGCGGCGACTTCAAGCCCACGGTGAAGGAACAACCCGGGTCCTCGTCGGTGGTACAGGGCGTGGCCAGTGACCTTGCCGGGGTCGGGTATTCGGGAATCGGTTACATCACCAGCGGAGTGCGGGCCGTTCCGCTGGTGGGGCCCGACGGCCAGCCGCATCCTCCGACTTTGGAAAGCGCGCTGAACGGGACTTATCCCCTGGCGCGCTTCTTGTACATCTATGTCAACAAGCCGCCGGGGCGGCCGTTGGATCGGTTGACCCTGGAATTTCTGCGGTTCGTCCTCTCCAGGGCGGGGCAGGAGGTGGTCGTCAAAGACGGTTACTACCCCTTGCCCGCTGCGTTGGTGCAGGAAGAGCTGAAAAAACTGATGGACTAATATCTCCGGGCGCCACCTCGCAGGGGTGCCTTTCCCGAGAATGCCCGAAGCCGTTCTGCCACCCCCGACCCGGGCGCCACTGCCGCAGCGCTACGAAACGGCGCGGAGCACACTGTGGTGGGACCGGTTCATGAACCGGTTCATCACCGTGGGGGGCGTGGCCATCATCACGGTGGTGTTGGGCATTTTCGTTTTCATTCTCTGGCAGGTGCTGCCGCTGTTTCGCGGGGCCACTGTGCAGACTCTGCAAGTGGTGCCCGCGTCGGACACTGCCGAGTATCTGGCCCTCGGTTTGGATGAGTATGGCGAGATGCCGTTCCTGCTGGACCGGCGGGGACGGTTGCATTTTGTGGAGTTGAACCGGCCGGGGCAGCACCGGGTGCATCCGCTTTTTCCGGAAGACAACGTGGAGGTAACGGCCTGGCGTTATCACCCCGGCCGGCAGGAACTGCTCTGCGGGACGCGGGATGGGCGTCTGGAACGGATCGAAATCCGGTATCGGACGGTGCATGGTGGCGGCGAACGTCGGTTGGACCCCGACGTGCAAGTGCAACTCCTGCCCGCCCTGGCCAGGCCGGGCCATCCGGTGCGCGCGGTGGACTACGGAGACAGCGGGACGGACAAACTGGTAGCCCTGGCCCAGGAAGTGGAGGGGCGTTTCGAGGTCCGTGCCGCCCTGTTGACGCAGACACGCGGCCTGCTTGGCGCGGGCCAGGTGCGCGTGGAGGCGACCTTCGATCTGACCGACCAGGTCCCCGGCCGCCTCACTCACCTGTTGGTCAACCGGATGGCCGATGCGATTCTGATGGCCACGGCGGAGGGGGAGATTCTCTACTTTCACCGCGAGGGGAGGGCCCTCCGGTTGCGGCAGCGATTCCGTCCCTTCGAAGACTGTCTCCGTACCGAGATCGTGTTGATGGACTTTTTGCTGGGGGACGTAACGCTGGTCCTGGGCAATGCCGAGGGGCGCGTGCGGTTGTACTCGCTGTTCCGGCCCGGGGCCGAGGGCGACCGGGTCTTCGGGCGCACCAAGCAGTTTCCCGATCTGGCGGGCCCGCCGGCGTTTTACTGTGCCAGTCAGCGCAACAAGGCTTTCGTCATCGGTCAGGGAGCCGAGGTGCGTCTCTGCTATGCCACCACGGAGAAGGTACGGTGGCACACGGACCTGGAGGTGCCGGTCCAACTGGCGGCGCTCAACAGCAAGTACGATCGGCTGGTGTTGCTGGATGCGCAGCAGAATCTGCGTGTGTACCGCCTGGAGGATCCGCATCCCGAGGCCAGTTGGCGCGCCTTTTTTGGCAGGGTTTGGTACGAGGGGGCGGATCGGCCGCGGTTTGAATGGCAGTCCACGGGCGGGTCGGATGCATTCGAGCCGAAGCTTTCGATGGTGCCGCTGATGGTGGGCACCTTGAAAGGGACGTTTTACGCGATGTTGTTTGCGGTCCCGGTGGCGCTGCTGGCGGCGCTGTATGTTTCGCAGTTTGCGCCACCGGAGTTTCGGGGCGTGGTGAAGCCGACGATGGAAGTGATGGCCTCGCTGCCGTCGGTGGTGCTCGGTTTTCTGGGGGCGTTGTGGTTGGCCCCGCGGTTGGAAACCCGCGTGCCTTCGGTGTTGTTGATCCTCGTCCTCGTGCCGCTGGCGGCCCTGGCGATGGGGGCGCTCTGGTCGCGTTTGCCCGTGGTGTGGCGGGCCCGGGTGCGGCCGGGGTACGAGTTTCTGGCCCTGGTGCCGGTGCTGGGTCTGGCGGGTTTGGCGGGTTGGATGTGGGGGCCCGTGTTGGAGCGATGGTTGTTTGTAGTGACCGACCCCGCGACCGGCGAGCGGGTGGCGGATTTTCGGCTCTGGTGGCCGGCGTTTACGGGGGCGGATTTTCAGCAGCGCAACTCGGTGGTGGTGGGATTTGTCATGGGATTTGCCGTGATTCCCATCATCTTCACGCTGGCGGAGGATGCCCTGTCCAACGTGCCGGCCACCTTGCGCAGCGGATCGCTGGCGCTCGGGGCGAGCCGCTGGCAAACCGCCCTTTACATTGTGCTTCCCACGGCCTCCGCCGGCATTTTCTCCGCCCTGATGGTCGGGTTGGGCCGGGCCGTGGGCGAGACGATGATCGTGGTGATGGCCACGGGGAACACGCCCATCCTGAGTTTCAACCCGTTCTCCGGGATGCGGACGTTGTCGGCCAACCTGGCTGTGGAGCTGCCCGAAGCGCCGCATCACAGCACGTTGTACCGCACCCTGTTTCTCGGGGCGCTGCTGTTGTTCGTGTTCACGTTCGTCATCAACACGGTGGCCGAGATCTTGCGCCAACGGTTGCGGGATCGATTCAAGACGCTCTGAGCGATGCAAGGCCGAGGTCCATGGCAGGAACGCGTGCGGGCACCCGGGGAGCCGTGGGTTTGGTTTACCGCGGTCGGGCTGACCGTGGGATTGGTAATGATTCTCGGGTTGCTGGGCCTGGTGCTGGTGCAAGGGCTCAAAGCCTTTTGGCCCCGGCGCGTGGTGGAAATCACCCTGAAGGCGGACAGCTCGCCCCAGTTTCGGGGCTCGCGGGTACTGGCGGGCGAGCGGGTGCTGGAGCGGCGCAAGAGGCACCCGGCGGTGGAGGTGGCGGGGCCGTCGGAAGACCGCGAGTGGCAGTTGTTTTTGGGCAACAAGGACGTGTACGGCCAGGCCTTCCGCTTCGTGGACGTTGCGGACGTGGAGCGGGTGCGTATGCCCTCGGGATTGCTGCGGCTGGAGCGCACGGAGTACGGACCGTTGTTGGCCTATCCGGTGGCACTCGAGAGTCCGGGGGCCGAACCGCTTCCGGCAGAACACCCGGCCTTTTTGGCCACGTTGCAGCAGAGGATCGAGGAGGCCCATCAGCGCCGCGGCGAGATCCGGCGGCTGGAGAAAAGGGAGATCGGCGAACTCAATCGGCAATTGGAAAAGCTGCACTGGCGGCTGAGGGCGCTGGAACGTCGGCAGGCCGGCGGCGGGGACGTGTCCGCGGAGCTGGCCGGGATTCGTCAGCGTCAGCGGGAACTGGAGGCCGCCTACGAAACGTTGGCCGGCCGTGCACGGGAACTGCGTGCGGCGCAGGAGCGGGATCGGCTGGTATGCCGTCTGCCCACCGGGGAAGAGCACCGGGTGCCGGTGGGACGCCTCCTTTCGTTTTACGCCCCGAACGATCTGGGGTGGTTCGGACGGCTGCAGGTGTTTGCCACCAGGCTGCGGGAGTTTCTGACGCAGGAGCCGCGGGAGGCCAACACGGAGGGCGGCATTTTCCCGGCCATTTTCGGCACGTTTGTGATGACCGTGCTGATGAGTCTGGCCGTCACGCCGCTGGGCGTGGTGGCGGCGTTGTACCTGCGCGAGTATGCGCGGCAGGGCTGGTTGACCCGTGCGGTCCGGATTGCGGTCAACAATCTGGCCGGCGTGCCCTCCATCGTGTTTGGGGTATTCGGGCTGGGGTTCTTTGTGTACGTGCTGGGGGGACAGGTGGACCGGCTGTTTTTTGCAGAGCGCCTGCCGACTCCCACCTTCGGCACGGGGGGCCTTTTGTGGGCCAGTCTGACGCTGGCGCTGATGACGGTCCCGGTGGTCATCGTGGCCACCGAAGAGGCTCTGGCGGCCGTGCCCCGCAGCACACGCGAAGGTTCCCTGGCCTGTGGCGCTTCGCAATGGCAGACCATCCAGCGGGTGGTGCTGCCCGCGGCTGCTCCGGGCATCCTCACCGGCCTGATTCTGGCCATGGCCCGCGGGGCCGGCGAGGTCGCGCCGCTGATGCTGGTCGGGGTGGTGAAACTGGCGCCCGAACTGCCGATCAACACCACGTTTCCCTACGTCCACCTGGACCAGAAATTCATGCATCTGGGTTTTCACATTTACGACCTGGGGTTTCAATCGCCGGACAGCGACGCGGCGCAGCCGATGGTTTTTGCCACGACCCTGTTCCTGTTGGCCCTGGTGGTGGTGCTGAATCTGACTGCCATCGGCCTGCGGAATCATCTGCGGCGGAAGTATGCCTCCGGCGCCTTTTGATTTGAGATGGTTATGCCGGTTCTGACATCGTTGACCCAGCCACAAGCCATGGATGCCGATTCTTTCCAAGGGACCGCCCCGGCCGGAGGCACGGCCGTGCGTTTGCAGACGGCGGAGCCCCGGGGCCAGGCGGATACAGCCCCGGGTTACGACCCGCGGTTGATCGAAATCGAGCACTTCGACTTTTTCTACGGGCCGCAGCAGGTGCTTTTCGATGTGAATCTGACGATTCCCGAACGGCACGTGACGGCCCTGATCGGTCCGTCGGGCTGTGGCAAGACCACGCTGTTGCGCAGCCTCAACCGGATGAACGATCTGATCGAGGGGGCGCATCATCGCGGGGACATTCGCATCCGCGGCCGCAGTATTTTCGATCCTCACCTGGAGGTGATTGCACTGCGCAAACGGATCGGCATGGTCTTTCAGAAATCGAACCCTTTCCCCAAGTCGATTTTCGAGAACGTGGTTTATCCGCTCCGCGTGGCCGGGGTGCGGCAGCGGGCGGTGTTGGAGGAGGTGGCGGAGCGGAGTCTGCGAGCGGCCGCGCTCTGGGACGAGGTGAAGGACCGGCTGCACAGCAGTGCCCTGGGGCTGTCCGGGGGCCAGCAGCAACGCCTTTGCATCGCCCGCGCCATTGCCAATCAGCCCGAAATCCTGTTGATGGACGAGCCGTGCTCGGCACTCGATCCGGTGGCCACGGCGCGGATCGAGGAGCTCATTCTCGAACTGAAGCGCCAGTTCACCATCGTCATCGTCACGCACAACATGCAGCAGGCCGCCCGGATCTCGGATTTCACCGCCTTCTTCTATCTCGGTCGGCTGGAGGAAGCCGGCCCCACGCACAAGATCTTCACCAGTCCCAAATCCAAACGGACCGAGGATTATGTCACGGGCCGATTTGGCTGAGCCGGAGTCCATCCATGGAGGTTCCTTTTGAGCGCGAATTGCAGGAGCTGAACGAACGCCTGTTGACCATGGGCAGCCTGGCCGAGCAGGCAGTCCACCGCGCTTTGCAGGCCTTCGAGCAGCGGGATCCCGAGCTGGCCACGCAGGTGCGCGATGCTGATACGGTTCTGGATCGGTTGGAGATCGAGGTGGACGAACGCGCCATTGTTTTGTTGTCCAAGGCTCCGCTGGCGCGGGACCTGCGGATGGTCACCATGGCCATGAAAATCTCCCAGAACCTCGAACGCATCGGGGACGAGGCGGCCAAAATCGCCAAGCGGGCGCGCGCACTGGCCAGCGAGCCTCCGGTGCGGATCGACGTGGACCTCCATCCACTGGCCTGGGAGGCGCGCACGATGCTCAAAAACGCATTGGACGCATTTGTGCGACGGGATCCGGAGGCCGCCCGGGCGCTGATCCCCCGGGATCAGTCTGTGGACGCCGCTCACAAGGCCGTGCGCGAGAAACTGGTGAGCTACATGCAGGCCCATCCGGAGGCGGTTCCCCAGTGTCTGGAGGTGCTGACGGCCGCCAAGTGCCTGGAACGAATCGCCGACCACGCCACCAACATCGCCGAGGATGTCGTCTATCTTTGCGAGGCCAGTGACATCCGTCACCTGCCCAAGACGGGAGCTCCACCCGCCCCGACCGAATCATGATCGGATCATGAGCGCCAAACCGTGCATCCTTGTCGTCGACGACGAGCCGGAGACGCTCGAGTTGGTCAGTTTGCATCTGCGCCAGGCCGGCTTCGAGGTCCTCACCGCGGAAGATGGAGCGGCCGCGTTGGAAAAGGCTCGGGCTCGTCTGCCGCAACTGATCGTGCTGGATCTCATGCTGCCGGAAACGGATGGTTTGGAGGTGTGCAAACGGCTGCGGCGGGATCCGGCCACGGCCGGCATCCCGATTTTGATGCTGACTGCCCGCGCCACCGAGGTGGATCGCGTGCTCGGCCTCGAACTGGGAGCGGACGACTATGTGACCAAGCCGTTCAGCCCGCGGGAACTGGTGCTGCGCGTCCGGAAGCTCCTGGAACGGAAAGGCCCGGGCGAGCCCGCCGAGGTTCTGCAGTTCGAAGACCTGGTGATCGACGTGCCGGCGCATCAGGTGACCGTGGCGGGGCAGGTCGTGCATCTGACGGCGACCGAGTTCAAGCTGTTGGCCACCCTGGCCCAGCGTCGCGGCCGGGTGCAGAGCCGGGAACAGTTGTTGCGCGACGTCTGGGATTACGCCCCGACGGTGGACAGTCGCACGGTGGACACCCATATGCGGCGGCTGCGCGAGAAACTGGGCCCGGCCGCGCACCATCTGGAAACGGTTCGTGGAGTCGGTTACCGGTTCGCCCCTTGAGCACCTCGATGGCGTGGGCCATGATACGTCCATGGGGCTTGCCGTCCTGTGCGCGGGCTTGCTCGTGGCGCTGGTGCTGCTGCACCTGGGCTGGCGCCGCCGCTACCGCGAGCTCCGGCAGATCCATGAACAGACCGTCCAACGCTGGGCCCGGTCCCACACGGAGTTTGTTCAAGAAGCTCAGACACGCTTGACCGCGGTGCTCAACACGCTGGCTGAAGGCATTCTGCTGTTGGATGAACATCACCGGGTTTTGCTTGCCAATCCCGCCTTTCGCTCGTTGTTCCAGCCGCCTGCCGCTCCGGAGGGCCAACCGCTGCTGGCGGCCCTGCGCTGGCACGAGCTGGATGAACTGTCCCGCGCGCTGTCGCCTGAACAGCCCGCCCTGACCCGGGAACTGGCCTGGAGCGGTCCTCCCGAACGTTGGCTGCGGGTCAGTGCCGCCGCCCTTTTCGATGCCGCGGGGAAACGCCTGCACACCATCCTGGTGTTCAGTGACCTGACCCGGCTCAAACAACTCGAACGTGTCCGACAGGAGTTTGTGGCCAATGTGAGCCACGAGTTGCGAACCCCGCTCTCGCACATCAAAGGGTATGTGGAAACCCTCCTGACCGGCGCGGCCAGCGATCCCGCCCTCCAACAACGCTGCCTTCAGACCATTGCACGCAACGCGAACCGTCTGGAGCTGCTGATCGAGGACCTCCTCACCCTGGCGGAATTGGAATCCGGTCAGGTGGCCCTTCAACCCCGCCCGATCTCGTTGCCGGATTTTGTCGGCAAAATCCTGCAGGACTTTCAGCCGCGGGCGTCTGCCAGGCAGATCCAATTGGAATCCCAGGTTCCCCCTCTGCGTGTCCGGGCCGATCCACTGCGCCTCGAACAGGTGCTGGCCAATCTGCTCGACAACGCCATCAAGTACGGCCGGCAGGGGGGCCATGTGTGGGTCCGAGCCCGGACCTCGTCGGACGAATGGGTGGAAGTCGCCGTGGCCGACGACGGCCCCGGTCTGCCACCGGAGGCCTGCGAACGGGTGTTCGAAAGGTTCTACCGGGTGGACAAGGCCCGTTCCCGCGAGCAAGGCGGTACGGGGTTGGGCCTGGCCATCGTGAAACACATCGTGCAGCGGCACGGCGGTCGCGTTTGGGTGGAAAGCCAGCCGGGCCGCGGCGCGACCTTTTATTTCACCCTGCCGTCTGCGCCGGAACCTGCGGTCGCGGTTACGGAGTCCCCTGCTGTCGCCGCCGCCCCTTCTGCAGCTTCAAAGGTCGCCGGTAATGGGGGCCTGTCCGGGGGCGACACTCGCGAATAGCTACCGGCAACGCGGTGTCGACCCCAACCGGGGGCGACCTCGCAGTCCACTTCCCGGGAGGCCGGCACGGAAGGGGAGCTCTTCGAGGGGGTCGAGTCCCGGGCTGGCTTCGCGGAAGCAACGGGTTCATCGTAAAAGTGCGGAGTGCGGGACCGGAACATGGGGAGGGCCCATATGTACTCGGTGTTGGCCGATGCGGTGTTGGCGGTGCACCTGGCCGTGGTCGTGTTCGTGGTCGGCGGGTGGCTGGCCGTTTGGGTGGGGGCGTGGTTGGGCTGGAGCTGGATTCGGTCTCCGGCGTTTCGCTGGGCGCACGCGGTCATGCTGGGTTTGGTCATCGTGCAAGCGTGGTTGGGCCGCCTATGTCCCCTGACGCAGTTGGAATCCTGGCTGCGCCTGCAGGCCGGCCAACCGGCCTATCAACAGACGTTCATGCAACACTGGGTCCACCGGTTCCTGTTTTACGATGCGCCGTTGTGGCTGTTTGCTGTGCTTTACACCGGGTTCGGACTTTTGGTGCTGTGGACCTGGTGGAAGGTTCCGCCCCGGGCCCGGGTGGAGCCACGCCCTCCGGACGCCCCTGGCCGGAGAACTTGAGTCTCTTGGGCGCGCATTCAGTTTTTGAGCCGCGGATTCCAGCGCTCCGGGCAAAGGCCCGTTTCCCCGGGTGTGCCATGCCGGGGACGCCCGGAAATTCCGCCGCGCTTCCGGGACTGTCTGAAATGCGCCGGCCGGGGGCAGCCGCCGGCCGCGTATTGGCAAGAGACTGAATCATTTGCTACGGTCCGGACGATGACCCGGAAGCCTCTGGTGCTGGTCACCGCCGATGTCGATCGGCGCGGGGTGGAGTTCGGAGACCCTTCGCTGAGTTTGTCGTGGGCCTATGGACTGGCCCTGGAACAGGCGGGGGCGCTGCCGATGGCCCTGCCGCCCGTGGCGGAGGAATCCTCCGTGGTGGAACTGGTCGCCCGCTGTGACGGTGTGCTGCTGACGGGCGGCTACGATATCAACCCGAGGCTCTACCGTTCGCGCGTTCCTTCCGCTTTGCAAAAGACCTTGAAACTGACGCCTGATGGCGGGCGGCGCGACTGGGCGGAATTGTTGGTCATTCGCGAGGTCTTTCGACAGCGCAAACCCTTGCTGGCCATTTGCCGGGGACACCAACTGCTGAACGTGGCGTTGGGGGGGACGTTGGTGCTGGACCTGCCCACGCAGCGACCGGGCGCGTTGAGGCATTACCAGAGCCGGCGCAAGAACGATGTGGCGCATGACGTGCAATTGACACCCGGCTCGCTGCTCCACACTATAACCGGTACGCAGGTGCTCGGGGTTAACAGCACCCATCACCAGGCCGTGGACCGCGTCGCCGGCCTGTTACAGGTAACGGCCACCAGCTCCGATGGTGTGATCGAGGGCTTGGAACTGGCAGGGACGTACCGCCATGCCCTGCCATTTCTTCTTTCGGTCCAGTTCCATCCCGAGCGGCTGCAGGACCGTTACCCGGGTCACCGGGCGATCTTCACGGCCTTTGTGCAAGCCTGCGCGGCCAATGGAAACCGGATGCTATGAAGGCAAGAATCCTCCTGGTGGATGACGACCCGGACATGCGGGAGCTGGTCGGCTCCTTTCTGTCCCAGAACGATTACGAGGTCCAGACCACCGACAGCGCCGCCGGCCTGCGCAGCCTGCTGGACGGGGAGGCGCCGGACGTCGTTCTGCTCGATTACAAGTTGCCGGAAACGCCCGGAGCCGTTCCCCAGGACATCGGCCTCACCCTCATGCCGGGCATCCGGCAGCGCTGGCCCGAAACCGAAATCATCATCTTGAGCGGTCACGGCACCCTCGACGTCGCCGTCGAGGCCGGCCGCCTCGGTGCCTACACCTTCATCAGCAAGCCGTTCGAGCTGGGCAAGTTGATGGCCGACCTGCAGTGCGCCCTGGAACACAAGGCGCAGCAGGCTGAAAACAGTGCCCTCCGCGATGCCCTGGCCACCTTCAGCGGCCTCAATTCGCCCATCTTCAAGAGCGCCGCCATGCAGGCGGTCATCCGCACCGTGGAACGCATTGCCCCGACCGATGTGACCGTCCTCATCACCGGCGAGAGCGGCACGGGCAAGGAAGTCATCGCCGACCTGCTCCACAGCCTCAGCAAGCGCAACAAAAACCGCATCATCAAGGTCAACTGCGCCGCCCTGCCGCGCGAACTGATCGAAAGCGAACTGTTTGGCTCCGTCAAAGGGGCCTACACCGGAGCTCACACGGACCGCGAAGGCCTGTTTCGCCAGGCCGAGGGCGGCACCCTTTTCCTCGACGAAATCTCCGAGATGCCCGTGGACACGCAAAGCAAGCTCCTGCGGGTCCTGCAGGACCAGGAGGTCCGGCCCATCGGAAGCAAGGTCACGTACAAAACCAACTGCCGCATCATCACCGCCACCAATCGCAAACCCGAGGAGGCCATCAAAGAGGGCAAATTGCGCGAGGACCTCTACTACCGCATCAGCACGGTCTCCATTCACCTGCCCCCCCTGCGGGAGCGCCGGGACGATATTCTCCCGCTGGCGCAGGCTTTCCTGCGCCGGTTCAGTGCCCAGGCCAACCGTGTCATCAATGGATTCACTCCGGCGGCCATCGACAGGCTCTTGAACTTCGACTGGCCCGGCAACGTCCGTCAGTTGCAGAACGAGATTCAACGCGCCGTGCTGCTCAGCGACGGCCCCATGATCGACGCCGCCGATTTGTCCATTGCACGGTCCCCGGACGACACAGCCGCCTCCCCCGACACCAATTTCACCCTTCTGGAGGGCGTCGAGCGCAACGCCATCATCCAAATGCTGAAGGCCACGGGAGGGAACAAGGTCGAAGCCGCCCGGCGGCTCGGCATCGGCCGCCAGACCCTCTACAACAAAATCAAGGCCTACGGGATCAAGATCTGAGTCCCTGCTTGTCTTCGTGATTCACGACCTCTAAGCCCCCTCTCAAACGCTTCCGATGGCCGGCTGGTGCACAGGGCGCAACATCGAGCCGGGGCCACTTGACTCTTGACCCGGCCGGAGCTCCTGCCGGAACGGCTGCGCGGCGCTTTCAATGCGTCCATCCGCGCTTGCGCCGCGTTCCGTGGCCCACATCTCGAACCTGTGGCGCCCGTTGCGCCGGGGACCCCGCCTGGTGGCAAGGATGGCGCGGCGGCACCCGGCGGTCGCAAACGAGCGACTCCATGCGAACCAAGGTCAGCGAATGCGCAGGCTTGTCTGCTCCGGCGGATTACTTTTTGGACCGCAGAAACTCGGACAACTTCTGTGCGTCGCTCACCTGGGTCTCGATCTTCAGGAGGCGCGTGATGAAGTAAACGACCGCAATGGGGATCGTAATCACGAAGAAGCCCAGCAGCGTTAGCAACAGCCAGCTTCCGTGCCATTCGTAGCGGGTGACCTTGTCCATGGATGAGTTTTTGGATTTGATGAGCTCCCGGGCGCGCCCTGTCGGACTCGAGCCGACTTCCCGCAAGGCGGCCTGGTGCCCCAACGGGCGCGGGCCAGGTGTCTGACAGGGATCATTCAATCGTTCTCCGCCATCGTCAATATCTTTAGTCCCGGAGTCCGGGAAAGCCCGCGCGCCTCATGAGCCCGGCTTGGGAGCCTCGGGGTCATGAGCCCCAAGACAAAACGCAGCTCCGACACCTCCTGCAGGTCCGGCGTCGACGTCCCAAAGCCCTTGGGCGATCCTTCCGGCCGGGGTGTGCCCTGGTCTGAACCTTCCCGTATGCACACCGACCGCCACTGACGCCGCCAGCAGCTGGTCGCCCTCGCCGGCCACGGCCCTGAAGTCGCCGTCCGCCACGGTCCAAGGTTTTGCCAGGAAGCAGGCGACGCGATGCGGGGCGACAGGCATCGGCCGGGAGCTTCGAACGTGAAAGGGAATTGACCGGGAAGTGGGGGCGCCCCAGTCTGGCGTCATGAACCGAGTCCTCTCCCTTCCGGTTGTCCTGACACTCCTTTTCTGGGGACATGCAAGCCTGACCGCGTCGGGAGCCGCGCAACGGCTGAGCCGGGCTGCCTTGCTCGACAAAATCCGCGGCGGCTGGGCGGGCCAGATGATTGGTGTGGCCTACGGAGCGCCCACCGAGTTCCGGTCCTGCGGGCGCATCGGCGAGTGGGAACTGCGATGGGAGCCGGGGATGCTGGAGAACGCGCTCCACCAGGATGATCTCTACGTGGAGATGACATTTGCCAAGGTCTTGGACGAGGTGGGGCTGGACGCGACTCTGCAGCACTTTGCGGAGGCCTTCAAGACTTCCCGGTATCACCTCTGGCATGCCAATGCTGGCGCCCGACGCGCGCTGAATCAAGGGATCGCCGCGCCCTGGTCGGGACATCCCCGGTACAACTTTCACGCCAATGACATCGATTTTCAGATCGAGTCGGACTTCATCGGGCTGATGTGCCCGGGCTTGCCCCGGGAAGCGATCCGGTACTGTGATCGCGTGGGCCGGGTCATGAACTACGGCGACGGCTTGTACGGCGGGATGTTCGTTTGCGGGATGTACGCGGCGGCCTTCTTCGAGCAGGACCCGCGTCGCGTGGTGGAGGCCGGACTTCGGTGTCTTCCGGCGCGGAGCGAGTATGCCCGCCTGATTGCCGACGTCCTCCGTTGGCATGCGGAACATCCCGCGGATTGGCGCCGGGTGTGGCATCGGATCGAGGAGAAATGGAACCGGGACGATCCCTGCCCGGATGGCTTCCAGCGGGATTTCAACATCGACGCCAAGCTGAACGGGGCGTACATCGCCCTGGGACTGTTGTACGGCGGAACCGACTTCGAACGCACGTTGGAAATCAGTACCCGGTGCGGGCAGGATTCGGACTGCAATCCGTCCAACGCCGCAGGCATTCTCGGGGTCATGCTCGGATATGAACGCATTCCGGAGAAATTCAAGGCGGGGCTGGAGTTGCTGGCGGACCGGAAGTTTGACTTCACGGACTACTCTTTCAACGACATTGTTCGATCCACCGAGGCGCGGGCACTGGAGCTGATCCGCCGCACGGGCGGGCGGGTGACGGAGACCGAGGTCGTGATCCGAACCCAGCGCCCGCGCGCCCCGCGGCTGGAGCAGTGGTCGCCGGGAATTCCGGATCGGCGCCTGTCCGTGCAGGATGCCGCGTGGACCTGGTCGGGCGGGTGGCGGGACGGGGACGGCGCCCGGGTGAGTGTAGAGGCGGGCGACGAAGCCGTGTTGCAGTTCGAGGGCGTGGCCGTGGCGATTCTGGGCCGACTGACGCAACGCGGAGGTCGCGCGGAGGTGTATCTGGACGGCAAGAAACAGGATCTTCTCCTGGACGCGTACATCGTACCGAACACGCACGACAATGCCCTGTGGCAAATCCACGGCTTGCGGAACGGGCGTCACACACTGCGGATCGTAACCACGGGCGCGGTCGATCCGCGCTCGCAAGGCCGGGAAGTGGCCATTCGGGAGGCCCTGGTGTACCGGGCGCGGTGACGGCCGCCGGCGCGGGAGCCGGTTGCCGGGACGGGCGCGGGGCGGGATCGATCTCTGACGGGGCGGGGAGCATTGCCCGGAGACTTTCGCGGGGGCCTGACCAGGGAGGACCTGGGTTTTGCAGCCCGTGGGACGCTTGTCCGGAGTCTGTTCTTCACTCGGGCTTCAAGGGTCGGCTCATCAGATTTGTACCGCGGAGCCGCCATGGGTTTGTAACCGGGGACCGATTCGCGGCTCTAGCCCTGTGACTCGAGCAGAAAAAAACCGAGGAAAGGATGAAGCGTATGGTGCGCGAAGTGAATGAGATGGAGTTCGAGGCCGAGGTGCAGGGCGCCGACCGGCCGGTGGTGGTGGATTTCTATGCACCCTGGTGTGGGCCGTGTCGGATGCTGGCCCCGGTTTTGGAGCGTTTGGCGGCCGAGTGGTCCGACCGGATTCGCTTTCTCAAGGTCAACGTGGACGAGGCGCCCGAACTGGCGATGCGGTACGGCGTGACTGGCGTGCCCACACTGATGATGTTTGCCGGCGGCCGCCCGGTGGATCAGATCGTGGGCCTGGTCCCGCCGCGGGCCATGGAGCAGTGGCTGGCTCAGGGCGTGTTGGCGCATGCGGCACGGTCGTGAGGTGGGTTTGGAGAACCCCATGATCTGGCGTGTTTTCCTGGGCGCGGGGGTGGGGGCCCTGCTGGGCTACGGCTGGTACAAGCTGGTGGGCTGCAGCACCGGGGCCTGCCCCTTGACGAGTCACCCGGTCATCAGCACGGTTTATGGTGCAGTGCTGGGTGCCCTCGTGGCCACCAGCCTGCATTGAGCAACCCCTTCAGACGGGAGGAACGGGTTATGGAACGAATCATTCGACGGTTTGCCGGCAGCTTCATTTTGCTGAGTTTGCTGCTGGCGCACTACCACAGTCGGTACTGGCTCTGGTTCACTGCCTTCGTGGGGCTGAACCTGCTGCAGAGCTCCTTCACGGGGTTCTGTCCGTTGGAGAAGCTGCTGCGGCGGCTCGGCGTGGGCAGTGAAAAGCCGGCCGGTTCGACCGGCACGCCGGCGACCGCCACGGCTTCGGCCGGCGCCGGCGGAGACTGCTGCAGCCGATAAAAAGGAGTGACGCGCGTGCGGCCCAAGATTATCCTTGGGCCGCACATTATTCCCGAGAGTTATGGAACGAACGACGTCAACCCGGAGGCTTTTGTTGTTGTTCGCCCTGGTCGGGGCGTGGGTCGGATGCGAGAAGCCACCGGCCGCCCCGGGCGACGGAACGACGGAACTGCCGGTGGTGGAGGTGCGCACGCAACGGGTGGAACGCCAGCGACGCTGGGCCACGGAAGAGGTGGTGGGCACGGTCCGACCCAGATTGCGCGCGGTCCTGGAGGCCAAGGTGAGCGGGCGGATCGAAGAGATGCGCGTGGTGCCGGGGCAGTTGGTTCGGGCGGGGGAGTTGCTGGTGCGTTTGGAGGATCGGGAGATTCGAGCCCGACTGGAACAGGCGCGGGCACTGCATGAGCAGGCCGAGCGGGACTTTCGCCGGCGCGAGACGTTGTGGCGGGAGCAGACCATTTCAAGGGCCGAATATGATGCGGCGGAGGCACAGTTGCGGGTGGCCGTTGCGGCCCTGCAGGAGGCGGAGACGCAACTGGCCCACACCCGGATCGTCGCGCCCTTTGACGGTCGGATCACGGCCAAACATGCCGACGTCGGGGACCTGGCGGTTCCGGGACGGCCGCTGGTGGAAATCGAGGATCCCCGGGCGCTGCGGCTGGAGGCGGATGTGCCGGAGGCTTTGCTGGAGAAGGTTCAGTTGGGGCAGCGCCTGGAGGTTCGCATCCCGGCGGCGCAGGTGACCCTGGAGGGAACGGTCAGCGAGATCACGCCGGTGGCGGATCCGCGGACGCGGACGTTCCCGGTGAAGGTGGACCTGCCGCCGCAGCCCGGGTTGCGCAGCGGTCTTTTCGGCCGTCTGGTGATTCCGGTGGCGGAGGTGGAGGCGATCCGGGTGCCGGCGCGGGCGGTCCTTGTGCGAGGGCAGATGGAGTTGGCGTATGTGGTGCGCGGGGAGCGTGCGGAACTGCGGCTGGTGAAGACGGGCAAACGCCTCGCGGAAGAGGTCGAGGTGGTCTCGGGCCTGGCGCCGGGCGAGGTCCTGGTGGTGGAGGCGGATCAGCCCTTGCGGGACGGCCAGCCGGTGAGGGTCAAGTAGGGGGTCGATCGCGGAGGCGGGGAGTGCGTCGGCGGAGTTCTGGGTAGAGCCATGGCAACGCAGCAATCCAAACCCACACCTGCGGTTCACTCGGGTCCGGGGCTGGCCGGCGGCCTGGCGCGGGCCTTCATTGATTCGAAACTGACGCCGCTGTTGGTGCTGACGTCGGTGTTCCTCGGCGTGTTTGCCGTGGTGCAGCTGCCGCGGGAGGAGGAGCCGCAGATCAAGGTGCCGATGATCGACGTAATGGTCTCCATGCCGGGCGCTTCAGCCAAGGAGATCGAGGAACGCGTCACGCGGCCGATGGAGAAGCTGCTCTGGGAGATTCCCGGCGTGGAATACATCTACTCGACGTCGCGGGAGGGGGAGAGCCTGGTGATCGTGCGGTACAAGGTGGGGTCCGACCCGACCGAGAGTCTGGTGAAACTGACGGAAAAGCTGCGGTCGAATTTCGATCGGATTCCGCACGGGGTCACGCAGCCGCTGATCAAGTTGAAGTCGATTGATGATGTGCCGATTCTGGCGCTGACGTTCCACAGTCCGCATTACGACCACCTGACGCTGCGCCGGTTGGTGGCCCAGGTGGATGACGCTGTCAAGCAGGTGGAGCAGGTGGCGGAGACGATGATCATCGGCGGGGCGCGGCGTCAGGTGCGGGTGCTGTTGGATCCGGTGCGGCTGGCGGCGCGGAATCTCAGTCCGGTGGGTTTGATTCCGATGCTGCAGCAGGCAAACCGGCAGTACCGGGCCGGCGGCCTGACGGGGGAGGATCGGGAGATCCTGATCGAGACGGGTGGATTCCTGCGCAACGCCGAGGAGGTGGCGCAGGTGGTGGTGGGCGTGCACGGGGGCAAGCCGGTGTACCTGCGCGACGTGGCGGACATCGTGGACGGTGCGGAGGAGCCGAGCCAGTATGTGTTGTTCGGGTACGGGGCGGCGGGGCAGCCGACGGGGGCCTCGACGGAAGAGGAACCGGCGGTGACGTTGACGGTGGCGAAGCGCCCGGGGGCCAACGCCATCACCGTGGCCCGGCGGGTGCTGCGGAAGGTGGAAACGTTGCGGGGCACGCTGATCCCGTCCGATGTGTCCATCACGATTACGCGGCACTACGGGGAAACCGCGGCGGAGAAGTCCGATGAACTGCTGCTGCACATGGCCATCGCGGTGTTCGGCGTGTCGCTGTTGATCTGGCTGACGCTGGGCTGGCGGGAGGCGGGGATTGTCGGAATCGCCATTCCGGCCACGCTGGCGTTGACGTTGCTGGTGTTTTATCTGACCGGCTTCACCCTGAATCGCATCACGCTGTTCGCGTTGATCTTCAGCATCGGGATTCTGGTGGACGATGCGATCGTGGTGGTGGAGAACATCGTTCGCCACTTCCATTTGCCGCAGAACCGGGGCCGTTCCTGGAGTGCCATTGCCATCGAGGCGGTGCAGGAGGTGGGGAATCCGACGATCCTGGCGACCTTTGCGGTGATCGCGGCGGTGCTGCCGATGGCGTTCGTCGGCGGGCTGATGGGGCCGTACATGCGCCCGATCCCGATCGGCTCGAGTGCGGCGATGTTTTGGTCGTTGCTCATCGCCTTCATGGTGACGCCGTGGGCGAGCGTGCGGATTTTGCGGTGGGGGCGGAAGTATCGGCAATTGACCGAGGGCGCACCCGTGGGGTCGGGGCCCGCGTCGCATGCCGGGCATCCGGAGGACCTGTTCACGCGGCTCTATCGGCGGTGGATGGGGCCGCTGATTGCGCACGCTTCGTGGCGGCATGCGTTTCTGGGGCTGGTGGTGCTGTTGCTTCTGGCCGCCATGGCCACGGTGCCGCTGGGATGGGTCAAGGTGAAGATGCTGCCGTTCGACAACAAAAGTGAGTTTCAGATCATTTTGAACATGCCGGAGGGCAGCTCCCTGGAGCGGACCGCCCGGGCGGCGCGGGAGATTGCCGCGGCGATCCGGAACGAACCGGAGGTCACCGATTACCAGATCTATGTCGGGACTGCCGCGCCTTTCAATTTCAACGGGCTGGTACGGCATTACTTCATGCGCCGCGGGGCGCACGTTGCGGATCTGCAGATCAATCTTCTGCCGAAGGGCCGGCGCCAGGCGCAGAGCCATGACATTGCGAAGCGGGTGCGGCCCCGGGTGGCGGCCATCGCCGAGCAATACGGTGCGCGGGTGGCGGTGACGGAGGTGCCCCCCGGGCCGCCGGTGTTGCAAACCCTGGTGGCGGAGATCTACGGGCCCACGGAGGAGGACCGTTTGCGGCTGGCGGAAGAGGTGCGGGCCATTTTCAAGCAAACGCCCGGGGTGGTGGACGTGGATGCCTACATCGAGGCCGACCAACCGAAGGCGCGGTTTGTGATCGACAAGGAGAAGGCCGCGCTTCACGGCATCAGCGCCGAGACGATTTCCCGAACGCTGCAAATCGCGGTGGGAGGGCTGTCCATCGACCTGGTCCATCAACCCCGGGAGAAGGAGGATGTGAATCTGGTGTTGGAGTTGCCGCGTTCGGCCCGCACCTCGCCGGAGGATCTGCTGGCGTTGTGGGTGCGCTCGGGGGACGCGAACGCGTTGCCGGAGCCCGGGGGCACGGCCGGACCGCCACCGTTGATTCCGTTGCGGGAGTTGGTGCGGATCGAATCCACCGTGGCGGACAAGAGCATTTATCACAAAAACCTGTTGCCGGTGACGTACGTGATCGGGGACGTGGCCGGCGAGGCGGAGAGCCCGGTGTACGCCATTCTCAAGATGAACCGGGCCCTGCGACAGCTGGATACTCGGGCCTTCGGCGGCGACGGTTCTCCGCTGCGCATCTACAATGCGACGTTGCCGTTCACGGACCAGCAACCGGCGATCAAATGGGACGGCGAATGGCACATTACCCTGGAGGTCTTCCGGGATCTGGGCCTGGCCTTTGCCGCGGTGCTGGTGCTGATTTATGCCCTGATGGTGGGTTGGTTCCGGTCCTTCCTGACTCCCTGGGTGGTGATGGCCGCCATTCCATTCTCTTTGATTGGGATCCTGCCGGCCCACGGGGCCATGGGCGCGTTTTTCACGGCCACCTCCATGATCGGGTTCATGGCCGGGGCGGGCATCGTGGTGCGCAACTCCATCATCCTGGTGGATTTCATCGAGCAACGGCTGGCGGAAGGCATGCCGCTGGCGGAGGCGGTGGTGGATGCCGGAGCCGTGCGGTTTCGGCCGATGCTGTTGACGGCGATGGCCGTGGTCGTGGGCGCGGCCGTGATTCTGGCGGACCCGATTTTCCAGGGGTTGGCGATCTCGTTGATGGCGGGCGAGATTGCGTCGCTGCTGGTCAGTCGCATGGCGGTGCCGGTGCTTTACTACATGGCCTACCGGCACGTGTATGAGAGGCCGGCTCCGGTGGACGCGTAGGCATCGCGGGAGAGCGACGGTCCGGAACGGTGGCCAACCTCACAGCTCGGGCAGCCACCGCAGGCGGGCTTCCAGTTCGTCGGGGGTCAGCCAGCGTAGATGCGGAGGCGAGGATGCGCTACCCGTGGCGGCGGCCCGTGGGGACGCAGAAGCGGGTTGCAGTTCGTACCAGGCTTGTCCGCTCAGGCGCTGGACGCGCACGGGGCTGCAGCGGCAAATGAGCGCGGTGATTCGGTTCTGATGGGACACGTGCACGATCGGACCCATCGGCATCGGCGCGTCGTCGAATGTCTCCACCACCACGGCCCGGGGCGGGGAGGACAGAGGCATATCGGATTCTGCGGCAAAATGCCGCGGCGGGGTGGCCGGGCCGAACGACTGCCGGGCGGCTTCTTCCCAGTGACGCGCCACGAAGAGGCGTGAGGGCTGGTCTTCGGTCCCGGGCAATTCCCAGAGCACGGGCTGACCACGTGTGCCCAGGAGAATGCGAAAGGCCAGCCAGACCGTTGCGGGTCTCCCGGCGCCTTCCCGGCTGCGCGGGCCGGGGGATTGCCAGAAATAGATGAGCTGCGGCCAGGGACGTTGATGAATCGGCAGCGATTGTTCCTCGACCCAGAGCACGCGCGGCGGGTTCGGGGGCCGGCCTCGCGCGGAGTCCGTTTCCAACACCAGCAGTGGCGCGAACAGTCCCGGCAAACCGCCTTCATTGGAGGCTTCGACCGGCTTGACCAGCCAGGCTTCGGCGAAGGTTTGGCGGGCTTCCTGTCGCGCAGTTTCGCTCGGATCAGATCCGCCCAAGGGCGGTCGGGACGTCTGACATCCGGCCGCGCTGACGAGGAGGAGAAGGGCCGTGGCGGCGGCGGCGATCCGCATGGGGGCTCGGTTCGCGCTCCTCATGGGGCCTGGACGTAGCCGTGGGCGCGAAACCAGTCAATGGCTTCGGCGAAGGCTTCGCGCGGGGGTGTTTGGGGCAGTCCCAATTCCCGGATGGCCTTGGCCGGATTGAAAAACATTTTGTACCGGGCCATGCGGACGCCGGCCAGGGGAGCCCGCGGGGGTTGGCCGGTAAAACGAGAGCGCACCTCTTCTGCACAAGCGGCCAGGAAGGCCACCCACCAGGGAATGCGCCAACGGGGTGCGGGTAATCCCGTAAGTTCGGACAACACCTGCAAGGTTTGCCGCAGTGTCCAGTTGCCCTCCGCGTGCCCCAGGATGTAACGCTCGCCCACCCGGCCGCGCTCGGCGGCCAGGATGTGGCCCACGGCGACGTCGCGCACGTGAACCCAGTTCAGCCCCGTGTCCACGTAGGCGGGCAGCGCACGGTTCAGGAAATCGAGGATGATGCGGCCGGTCGGTGTGGGTTTGACGTCGCGGGGACCGATGGGCGCACTGGGATTGACTATCACCACGGGACTTCCGGCCCGGGCGAGTTGGAGGGCCAGTTGTTCCGCCTGCCATTTCGAGAGTTTGTAGGGGTTGCTCATTTGGCGGATGCTGACGGGGGTGCTCTCGTCGGACGGCACGATGGAACCGTGGCGCGGTCGGGGCAGACCGATGCACCCGACGGTGCTGGTGTAGACGATGCGTTCGCAGCCGGCCCGCGTGGCGGCCTCCAGCACGATGCGGGTGCCTTCGACGTTGGTGGTGAACATGGGTCGGTAGTCCCGCATCCAGAGGGCGTAGGTGGCGGCCACGTGAAAGCACCAGTGGCAGCCCTGGACGGCACGCGTGACGGCCTCGCGATCGGTCACGTCGCCTTCGACCAGCTCGCAAGCGGCGCCGTCCAGGCCCCTGCGGTTGCTGCGCGGGCGGACGAGGGCCCGCACGGTGTGGCCCCGCGCCAGCAGTTCGTGGACGAGGTTGGCACCGACGAACCCGGAAGCCCCTGTCACCAGGCATTTCATGCGATGGGCAGTGTGGCGCAAACGCCCCTGTGAGACCAGCCGGAGCCACCGGCGTGGACACGGCGGGGCGGTGTGGGGCTGGAACCGCCTCAGGCGTTGCTCTTGGAGGGCGGGACCTGGAGGGGGGCCCCGGGCTGGCCGGTGGCACCGTGAGTCGGAGAGACCGTGCCGGGAGCCAGGGGCGGCGGCAGGACAGCCCCACCCGGCTCGGTTTGCCGTGCGGGATCGAGCAGGGCGTCCAGCTGGCGTTCGTCCAACCCGGACAGTTCCAGGGCCACTTCGCGGACGGTGCGACCTTCTTCCTGGGCGATGCGCGCGATTTGTGTGGCTTTGTCGTGGCCCAGGACAGGGGCCAGAGGCGCGCAGAGGGCCAGGCTGCGCTCCAGGATCTCGGAACAACGCTGGCGGTCGGCCTCGATGCCGGCCACGCAATGTCGGGCGAAGGCCTGGGCGGCAGGGGCAAGCAGTTCGATGCTCAGGAGCAGGTTGTAGGCGGCCACGGAAATCATGGTGTTGAGCTGGAACTCTCCGAAGGTGCCGGCGGCGGTGACGGCGGCGTCGTTGCCAATGACCTGGATCCCGACCTTCAGGACCGTCTCGCAAAGGACGGGATTGATCTTGCCGGGCAGGGTGGCGGTGCCCGGGGTGGCGGCGGGCAGCTTGATCTCGCCCAGGCCGCTGCGGGGACTGGAGCCGAGCCAGCGGAGGTCATTGGCGATCTTGATCAGTGTCACGGCCACGCTCTTGAGCGCGCCGCTGGCCTCCACCAGGGCATCGAGGTTGGACTGGGCATAGAAGTGATTGTGCGCCTCTTCCAGGGCCAGTCCGGTCTCGCTGGCGATCCCGGCGATGGTCAAACGAGCGAACTCGGGATGGGTGTTGAATCCAGTGCCCACGGCGGTGCCGCCCAACGGCAAGGCTCCCAGGCTTTCCTCCACGTTCCAGAGGCGATCCACGGCGTGTTCCACTTGCGCGGCGTACCCGCTGAATTCCTGGCCCAGCCGGATGGGGGCGGCGTCCTGCAGATGGGTGCGCGCGATCGTCAGGATGGGATGAAACTCCCGCGCCTTGCGATCCAGGACGGTGTGCAGCTCGTTCAAGGCCGGGATGACCTGATGGACAATGCCGTCCAGGGCGGCCATTTGGACGGCGGTGGGGATGACGTCGTTGCTGGACTGGCCGCAGTTCACGTGGTCGTTGGGGTGGACCAGTTTGTCCCCCAGTTTGCCACCCAGCAGTTCGGTGGCACGGTGGGCGATCACCTCGTTGGCGTTCATGTTGACCGAAGTGCCGGAGGCGGTCTGGAAAATATCCACCACGAATTGGTCGTCCCAGCGGCCCTGGATGACTTCCTGGGCGGCGTGTTGAATGGCCTGGGCGATGCGCTGGGGCAGGAGCCCCAGCCTTCCGTTGGTGATCGCCGCGTGTTTTTTGATCAAACCGAGGGCGCGAATAAAGGACCGTGGAAACCGCAGTCGGCTCACCGGAAAACAATGGAGGGCCCGGGCCGTGTGCGCGCCGTAGTAGGCATTGGCAGGAACCAACATTTCCCCGAGGGCATCCGTTTCCACCCGATACTCCGTGTCCATGCCCCGGACTTTAGCGGCTTCCGAGTCCCTGAGCGAGCCGAATCGGGCCGGACCGGTCTCTCCCCCGTGTTTTCACCGAATCCATCGAGGGGCCGAACGGGATCGCGCCTTCAGCGCGCCGTGGGTTTGTCCCTGCGGGGCGCGTGCACCTGCCCGGGGCAACGCCCCCGGGTGACCGGACTCTGCTTTTTCCCTGCCCTGAAGGGGCGCAAGTCGGTGTTAGTACGGCCGGCGTTCCCGACGGGATCGCCGGGTGGCACCCTCTCAAGGCGCGGGGCATTTTCACGGGACCGGGTTCTTGCGGCGTTGCCCCGGGCTGACGGAGTGGCCATGCGCCTCCGTGCCGCGGATGGGCCCCCGGGATCCGTCCACCGTGAAGGGCGCACATTTATTGAGCCGCCGATTCGAGGATTCGAGGGAAGCCCCGTGCCCTTCGCCCCGGGCCGATCCGTGTCGATGACGTTCGGATTTCTCCCGAGCTTTCGGAGGTTTTCAAACCGGAAACGCGCCGGCAGTTTGGGGCTCCGGGGGTTTGCTGTTTCTGGCCGGACCGGGATGTGGTACATGAACGGCGTGTATCTCGCATATTACGGGCTGAGCGAACCGCCGTTCGACCTGACGCCGAATCCGCGGTTTCTGTTTTACAGCGCGAAACACCGCGAGGCGTTCAATCATCTGCTGTACGGCATTCGCGAGCGCAAGGGGTTCGTGCAGTTGACGGGAGAAGTCGGGGCCGGCAAGACCACCCTTTGCCGGGCGCTGCTCGACCAGTTGGATTCCCGCCACTACTCGACGGCGCTGATTCTCAATCCCGTGCTGAGTCCGGATCAGTTGATGCGGGCCATTGCGACGGAGTTCGGGCTCGATGTACACGGGGGCGATCGACTGGACGCGCTGCAGGCGATCAATCGGCATTTGCTCGAACTGACGGCCCAGGGGCGGGAGGCCGTCCTTTTCCTTGATGAGGCGCAGGATTTGACGGACGAGCTGCTCGAGCAGGTGCGGCTCCTCTCCAACCTGGAAACGCAGGATCGCAAGTTGCTGCAGATCGTGCTGATGGGACAGCCGGAGCTGCGGGACCGCTTGAACGACCCGCGGCTGCGGCAACTGCGTCAGCGGATCACGGTGCGGTATCATCTTCGGCCGCTGACGCGGACCGAGGTGGCACGGTATGTACAGCATCGACTGACCGTGGCCGGAGCGAAAGGAACGCCCTACTTTACCCTGCCGGCCCTCTGGCGGGTGTATGCCTACAGCCGCGGCATTCCGCGCCTGGTCAACGCTGTTTGTGACAAGGCGCTGTTGGCCGGTTTTGTGTATCAGACGCACCGGATCGACCTCGCTTTGGTGGGACGGGCGATTCGAGAACTGGAAGGTCACATTCGCGCATGAGCCTGATTCACGATGCCCTGCGCCGGGCGCAGGCACAGCGTCCGGGCGGTGCCTCCGGAGCCCCGCCGGAGCCGTCGTGGCAGCCCGTGCCGCCACCGCCGCCGCGGCCGCGGCCCTGGGGCTGGGTGCTTTTGGGGATGGTGGCCGCGTTTGGAATTGTGCTGATCTGGGAGGGTTGGCGGGGGGAACGCTCCGACCCAGGACCGCCACGGCCCGATGGCACCGGCGAAACCGACGGAGCCCGGTTTGCCCCGACAACCGCGGCCAGTCCGAGCCCTGGGGACCGGGGATCGGGCGCGGTGTCGCGTCCAACCGGAGCCGGCGGGGTGGAGGTTTCGGGAGCGATTCCCGACTCCGGTGGAACCGGGCCCGGCGGAGCCGAACGGCCGGTTTCCGTGGAGGTGGCGGGTTCGGAACTTGCCGCGCCCACCAATGTCGGCACCGGGGCCGCAGCGGTTTCACTGCCCGAGGCCGTTTCCGTCCGCGACCTTCCGGGCACCTCTGCCATTCCCGCGCTGCGGCTGCAGGGGATTCTCTATCATCCGCAGCGGCCGCTGGCGGTGATCAATCAACGCACGGTGGGCCCCGGGAGCGAACTGGCCGGCTGGCGGGTGGAACGCATCGAGCCGGAGCGCGTCATTCTCGTCGGACACGGTCGGACCAACGTGTTGGAACTTCCCTGAAAGGAAGGGACGGTGCAGGCTGGGGCCGTATGAAGCTGTTGCAGAGTTACTTGGAACGGTCGCCCACCACGGCCCGGGTCATGCCGTTTTTCATCTTTTTGCTTTTGACCGCGGGGCAGGACTTTTTCGGCAGCGAAGGACGCTACTGGATGTACCTCTTCAAAACGCTGGTGGGCGCGTGGATGATCTGGGAAATGCGGCCCCTCGTGGCCGAGATGCGATGGGCCTTCAGCTGGGAGGCCGTGGTCGTTGGCGTCATCGTGTTCGTCCTCTGGGTGGGGCTGGATCCTTGGGTTCCCAAGAATCACCTGTTCTTCAAGCCGAGCGAGGGCGGATGGAATCCGCACGAGGTCTTTGGTCAGGATTCCTGGCAGGCGTGGGTGTGCATCGTGGGACGGATTCTGGGCTCGAGTCTGGTGGTGCCGCCGTTGGAGGAGGTGTTCTATCGGTCCTTTCTCTATCGGTGGTTTGTGCGGGTGGACTTCTGGAACCTTCCGCTGAACCATCGGCACGTGCTTTCCTGGGGGGTCACGTCCCTGGTGTTCGGCCTGGTGCATTATGAGTGGCTGGCGGGCATTTTGTGCGGCTTGTTGTATCAAGGGTTGGTGTTGCGCAAGAACCGGTTGGGGGATGCGATGACGGCCCACGCGATCACCAATTTCCTCCTGGGTTTGTGGGTGGTGAGTCGGGGCGCGTGGGGGTTCTGGTGAACGGTGCGGGCCCGGCCGGCAGTTCGATCGACCGGATGAATGGGTGCAATTCCTCCGGCACTCTGGATTTCGACGGGCCACCGGCCCCGGGCAGGTGGCCCACTCCGCCCTGTGTGCTTTACGAAGACGAGCACATTCTGGTGGTGCACAAGCCGACCGGCTGGAGCACGCACGCCCCGTCGCCATGGTCCGGGGAGGGTTTGTATGAGTGGCTGCGGCACCGCGAACCGCGGTGGGCGAACCTGGCCATTGTGCAGCGCCTGGACAAGGACACCAGTGGCGTGATGGTCTTTGGCAAAACGGCCGCGGCCAACCGGAGTCTCACCGAGCAATTCGTCGAGCATCGGGTTCGGAAGCGCTACGTGTTTTGGAGCCACCGGCGCCATGCCCGCCCGAGTGTGACGATTCGTTCGAGTTTGGTGCGTTCCGGTGCGCGCTATCTCAGTGAGCCGCCCCGGCCGGGTCAGCCGGTGGCCGAGACGCGGTTTGAATGGACGGAGCCCCCACTGCGGGTCTCCACACCCGCCTGGGCCGAAACGGCGCCGGGGTCGGACCTGGAGGTCTGGCCCGGAACCGCGTGGCCGGTGACGGGACGGACGCATCAGATCCGCGCACAGGCGGCCGCCGCGGGCTTTCCCATACTGGGAGACCGTCTCTACGGGGGGTTGCCGTGGCCGCGCCTGTGTCTGCACGCGGCGGGATTGGAGTTCCGCCATCCGGTTACGGATCGGCTCATGAAGTTCGAGGTGCCGGCGGATTTCTCGAGCTGGCCGGCCCTGGCATTGCGGCAAGCCTGCATCGAGCCCGTTCTGACGGACGCCTACCGGTTGGTGCATGGTGCGGCCGATGGCCGACCGGGTTGGTACGTGGACCGGTTGGGCCCTTACCTTTTGTGCCAGAGCGATCAGCCCGTCGCGGGAGAGCCGTGGCCCTGGCTGGCCGCCTCGGTGGGCGCTGCCGCCGTGTATCACAAGCTGCACCGGCGCCGGCTGGAGGGGCTGGGACCGGCAGAAGCCGCCCCGCGTCCGTGGTGGGGCCGGCCGGCCCCCTCGCGCTTCGTCATCCGCGAGAACGGACTGCGGTTCGAGCTCAGCTTCGAGGAGGGTTACTCGGTGGGACTGTTTCTGGACCAGCGCGACAATCGGCGGCGGATTCTGACGGGTCATGTGGCCGCGCATTTCCCGCTGTGGGGATCCGGCTCCGGCAGTCCGGAGGAGGCTCGGGAGGTTTTGAACACGTTTGCCTATACGTGCGGTTTTTCGGTGGCCGCGGCCCGCGCCGGGACGCGGGTGACCAGCGTGGATTTGTCGCGCAAGTATCTCGACTGGGGCCGACGCAATTTCGAGCTCAACGGGCTGGACCCGACGGGTCACGAGTTTGTGAATGGCGATGTGCGCGACTGGCTGCGTCGGTACCGGCGCCGGGGCCGGCGGTTTGATCTGGTGTTGCTGGATCCGCCGACGTTCTCGCGCTCCAAGACGGGGGGAGTGTTTCGTGTGGAGAAAGATCTGGCGGCGGTCGTAGCTGCCGCCGCCGGGTTGGTGAGGGCCGGGGGCGTGCTGTTCGTTTCTTCGAATGCGGCCCAATGGCCGGCCCAAGAATTTGTCGAAGCCGTCCGTGCGGGCGTGCAAGCCACGGGCCGGCCCATTCGGCAGGAGCACTATGTGTCGCAGCCTCCGGATTTTCCGGTGCATCCGGAGGAGCCGGCTTATTTGAAGTGCCTCTGGCTGCGCCTGGATTGAGCGAAAAGCCCGCCCGCGGGTTATGGGACGGCCCGCCCTTCTCCGGAGTGGATGAGGACAGACTTATTGCCGCTGTCGCAGGACCTGGTTCTCGTAGGCCCGCACCTCCTCCAACCAGGCTTCGCCCACGGGCACGCCCTGTTGGGCGCAATAGTAATCCCACACGGCGCCCCAGGGCAGGTGTTTGGCCTCCTCCATGAGGGCCAGGCGGCCCGTGTAATCGCCCGCGCGTTCCAGGGCCTGATACTGGGGCCACGGTTCCAGCAGCGCGAACAACAGGGCCCGTAACAGACTGCGTGCGCCGATCACCCAGGCCGCTACGCGGTTGATGCTGGCATCGAAGAAATCCAGCCCCAGGTGGGTGCGATCCAGGTACCGCCCCCGGACGAGCTCCTGGGCGATGGCCAGCAGGTCATCGTTCACGATGACGACGTGATCGCTGTCCCAGCGCACGCCGCGGCTGACGTGCAGCAGGATGCCCGGCACGTAGCACAGCACGGACGAGATTTTGTCCGCGAGACTTTCCGTGGGGTGATAGTGACCGGCGTCCAGGCAGAGCAACTTGCCCCGGCTGACGGCGTAGCCCAGGTAGAACTCGTGCATGCCGACGGTGTAGCTCTCGGCGCCGATTCCGAAGAGTTTGCCCTCCACGGCATCCAGGTTGTGCCGCGGGGACAACGGCTTGCGGAAGACCTCGTCGAGGGCCTCCAGGAGCCGCTCGCGCGGACCTCGTCGATCCGCGGGCAGGTCCTTCATCCCGTCGGGGATCCACACGTTGGTCACGGTGGGGGTGCCCAGCGCGCGGCCCATGGCCGCGCCGATTTCCCGACAGCGCTGGCAGTGCTCGATCCAGTATCGTCGGATCGACCGGTCCGGATGGGACAAGGTAAAGCCGTCTGCCGCCAGCGGGTGAGCGAAACAGGTCGGATTGAAATCGAGCCCGATGCCCAACTGGCGGGCCCAGTCGATCCAGCCCCGAAAGTGCCGGAGTTCAATCTCGTTCCGTTCCACCTTGCGTCCCCCGAACTCCCCGTAGATGGCGTGGAGATTGAATCGGTGGCGGCCCGGGATGAGGGAGAAGGCTTTCTCGGCATCGGCGCGCAATTCGTCCGGCGTGCGCGCCCGGCCGGGATACGCCCCCGTAACCGCCAGGCCTCCGCCGGGGGCGTCCGCGCCGCCCTCGAAACCGCGCACGTCATCTCCCTGCCAGCAGTGCAGAGAGACGCGCAACTGTGAAAGGGTCTTCAGGGCTTTTTCCGTATCCACGCCCAGGGCTGCATAACGTTCCCGGGCCAGCCGGTATGCCTGTTCGACGCGTTTCTTCGGTTTCATGAACGCATTCTTCCTCCAATCCGTCGCGGCTGTACGCGCTCGAGGGTCCCTGAGGCGCCGGGGGGCTGAACCCGCCCAACCCCTTGGGACCGGAATCGGACCGTTCGGGCACGGCACACCAACGTTCCCGTGCCCTTGGGCCAAAGCCAGCTCAAAGTTTGGACTCTCGGAACCCCGGAGCATTTCCGTTTTTGCGCCCCGAATTGAAGGGTCCCGAGGAAGGGTCGTTTGCCATCGGTTTTGCCCTCGCAAGACCTGAGGATCCGCCGGGCTTTCGAGGCTTTTCAGAGCCCGTAGTGCACCATGGGACGTCCGAGTGCCGGAGCCCGAGGGACCCACGCCCAAGAGACATGTGGCCCGGCCGGAGTTGTCCACAGTCCGCTGCCTTGTACGGTCCGGCTGGTTGAATGAGGAATCCTCCACACTCACCGAGGAGGAAAGACAGGGCCGGGCCCGGACGAGAACCCTCGGCGCGGCCGCAACACCGGTTGCGAGGGCGCGGTGTTGGCGCCTCTTCTGGGAGCAAGGTGGAGAACCGGGGCCCGTGCGATGGCAGCGGGAGATTCGGCTCGTCACTCGTTGAGCCCGGATCGGGGAAGGCGTCCAGACCGTCCACCGGCCGGCGGATTGCAAGCTGGTGTCCCGGGCACCCAGAGCTCGGAACCATGCACGAAACGTGCGACTGAACAGCGGCCCCATAGGTGGACGGCTGGCGGGATTTCTCCGGGGCCCGAGTTGCAAGACGCTCGCATCAGGGACATGCATTGCAGGTATGCGATGGCTTTGGTGCTGGGTTGGCTTGTGGACCGCAAGCGCCCTCGGCGGCGGCGCGGCGTCGGTGCGCTTCGAAGCGCAAACCGTGGACGATGCGATTCGCATCGGCTACGGCGTGGCGATCGCGGATGTGGACGCGGATGGGCGACCGGACCTGATCGTGGCCGATCAGCACAGGGTGCTTTGGTATCGGAACCCGGATTGGACACGACACGTGATGGCGGAGCGTTTGACGGAGCGGGATCACGTGTGTGTTGCGGCGGCCGACCTGGACGGGGACGGTCGGGCCGAGGTGGTGGCCGGTGCGGGCTGGAATCCGTCGGACACGGTGGGCGCGGGAGCGCTGTTCTGGCTGGAGGCCGGGGCGGAGCGGACCGGTCCGTGGCGGCCGCATCCGTTGCCGGCCGAACCGACGCTGCATCGGATTCGGTGGGCGCGCGACGAACAGGGGCGACAGACTCTCGTCAGCCTGCCCTTGCACGGCCGGGGCAACGATCCGCGCAGCGGGGTCGGCGCGGGGGTTCGGGTGCACCGGTACACGCCGTCCGGTCCCGGCTCAGGAGGTTGGTCGCGGGTCCTGTTGTTCGAAGCGCTCAACAAGACGCACAACTTCGATGTGGTCGCCTGGGATGCCGATCCGCCGGATGAACTGGTCGTGGCCTCGCGTCAGGGACTGTATCTCTGGGATCCGGCTCCGGGGCAACCATCCACGCTGACGCTCCTGGCCACGAATGACCTGGGTGGCATGGGCGAGGTTCGCGTCGGCCATGGGGCGGATGGCAGCCGCTTCCTGGCGGCGGTGGAGCCCATGCATGGTCATTGTTTGAGCGCGTACCGGTGGGCGAACGACCGCTGGGTCCGGACGGTACTCACCACGAACCTGGTGGAGGGGCACGCACTGGCGGCGGCGGATTTTTTGGGATTGGGGAACGACCAGATTGCCGTGGGGTGGCGGGGTCGGCCGGGTCCGGATTCGACCGTCGGCGTGGCCTTGTGGGTATCGCGCGACGCTCGGGGCCGCCAGTGGGAGATGATCCTCCTGGACGATCGAATGGCCTGCGAAGATTTGGCGGCGGCAGATTTGGACGGGGACGGCGACGTTGACCTGGTGGCCACGGGTCGGGCCACGCGGAACGTGAAGGTTTATTGGAACCGTCGTCGGTGAGACAGCGGTTGGAAGGGCGGATTCCATGCCCCGAGCGTGGCGGGGTGTTCGGGTAGCAGCCATTCAGCCAGCTCCGCCCAGGAACGGACCACGCGTTGGACGGCAGGGTTGTCCGGGACGGAACGCCCCTCCGGATTGAACCAGCAGGTGTGCACGCCGAAGGCGGCGGCGCCCGCGACGTCGGCGTTCCAATTGTCCCCGATCATGAGCACGCGTTGGAGGGGCGGTCGGCCGGACTGTTCCCAGGCGATTTGGTAGAAGGTCCGGCTTGGCTTGGCGGCGCCGATTTCCTCGGAGATCAGGACCACGTCGAAGCAGATCAAGAGTCCGGCCCGTTCCAAGCGGGGCTGCTGGACGCGCAGCAGTCCGTTCGTAAGAAGGCCGAGTCGGTATCGGCTCCGGAGCCGCGGCAGGAAGGTCTCGCACCCCGGCCACAGCATGTGCATGCGGGCGAGGGCCTCCAGGTAGCGTTCCCCGAACTCGGCGCCGTTGCCCGGCAGTTGGGCGGCGGACAGAAAACGTTCGAAACGCAGGGTTTTAAGTTCCGCCGCGGAGATCTCCGATCGTTCCAATGCCGCCCAGAGTTCCTGGTTGATCGCGCGGTAGGTTTTCAACAGCCCCGGCGTGAGCGAGTGACCGAAGCTGCGAAGGGCGCAGGCCAGTGCCTCTTGCTCGGCTCGGTCGTAATCGAAAACCACGCCGTCGGCATCGAACCACAACCACTCGTAGGGGATCTCGGTTGCGTTTCCCATCGCCTCCCTCAGGCAAGCGGTTCCGCAGTCCGTGGGCAATACGCATCAAGGGTGGGATGGGGTGGCCCGGAAAGGCTGCCGTGCGGGTTATGGCCCTGCAGGGGGATGTGGAAACGTGCGCCGCGGATCAATGGGCGAGGGCACTTCCCGTCGGGTGAGAGGTTCTGGCCGTCGGAGATGTTTAAGGAGACCCGGGCCAAGCGGGCTGGGCCCAGGTTTGGATCCCGGGATTGGAGGATCTCCAGAGACTTTGCCATTCTTTCCCATGGCTGGAATGGCCGGGCTTGGAGAAGCGGTATCGGCTGGTGGCCATGGCCGAGAAGTCGGCCGGGCTGGGGAAGGTTTTGCGCGGTCGGCCAACTCGTTTTCGAGGAGGCGGTGGACGGTTTGGACGTTGCTCTGCCGAGGGGAGCATATGGGTGGGATGGAACGGTGCCGGGAGCCCGAGGTGCGAACGGTGGCGGGCAAGCCGCACCGCTGCAAGTTTTCGGGGAGTTCACTGCCGCTGTTGGTTTGCCACACGTTTGCCGGGGTGGTGGTGTCGGGTTCATCTGCGCACGGTATTGGGGGAGCAACCGGAATGACGTGCGGCGGTTTCATGGCCGTGGGGCGGGCGCAGGCGACGAACCACTGCCAGAGCCAGTGGCGGTGGCGCGCGGCCAAGCAGAGCGCAGAGCAGGTTCCGTGCACGCAAGGAAGATGTCCGGGGTGCTTTGCGGCGCCGACGCCACCCCTGCAGGAGATGTTCTTTGCGGCCGGGGGGCTGGTAACCTCGAGGTTTCCGACCGGGAGCACAACGTATCCAGGCCTTCCCAAAGAATCTGCGAGATTCTCCTTGACCCCGCCTGCCCAACCGCGTCAGGGTGCCCGCGTGGCCTCAACTGCTACGCGAACTGCCACGCTCTCTTGTGAGACAGGAGCGGGGCGTAGAAGCGTGAACGCAAGCACCGATCGGAAACTGGAACCCTCTACAAACAAGCCGAAAGGGTGGTCTGCGCCCGCTGTCAGTTGGGGTGGGCTGAAGGTGGATTGGGGTTGAGGGGAAATGTGGGGTCGGGGTGGCGCCAGCCAGACCAGCGCTGGAAATCGGGGGCCGGGCGTGCGGGTTGCAACAGCGGCCCGGCCGAAACCGGATAACAACTCCGGCCCTGTGGCCTGAAGCGACGGTTGATCCCGGCTTTGATGTTCTGCGGCAGCGCGCCCGAATTGGCCGTGAGAGGCGAGGCGCCGCGCCCCCAGGGGATCGGAAGGCGGGCCCGGACTTGACGCCAAACCTCGAGTTCCCCGCGGCTGTTCCCGCGGCAGGGGGACAAGGCATGGAACTCTGTGAGGCGCCGCTGAGGCAGAGGATTGCTACGAAGGGCCTTGCGGTTCGCCAGGCTGTCGGCCTGCCAGACCGGGCACAAGGGCCGGTGGAATGGCTCCTGGTCGGGAACGGTGAGAGCTCATCCCGCGCGGGCAATGGGGCAGCGGTCCCACACGCAGCAGCGGTGCGGGGAATCCCATGGACGCAGCCGTTCCCACTCTCCAGCGAGGTTGCTCCACCATCCGTAAAGTGCTGGAACAAAGAGCCGGTCGGCCAGCAGTTGGAAACAACGACCGGAGAGCCTCAAAGGCTCGATGAAGACCAGCTGGTGCTTGTTGTGCCGGCGCAGATCCGGGGAGCCGCCGGCCTGATGGCGGCGCCAGGGGCTGGTGTCAGGCTGACTCTGGTGAATCACGCAATCGGGAACCCGGGGGCGCCAGCCACGGGGTTGGGCTTTGGCCCGGATGGAATCCAGTTGGCTGATCGGGGCCGGGACGCTCATCGAACGACCCGGGGGTGGCGGGCCTTTGTCTTGTTCCCACAGCAGGCGGGTGTCGGGGTATTGTATGCAACCCCTGACCTGCCCCGGACCGTGGCGGGTGCCGACCCGGCGGAAGAGATCGCAGGCAGCAGAGCGCTGGTTCTGGTCGGTGGCCGCCGCGCTCATTTCCTGTTCCGCGGCCGGAGAAAGCGCGCGGGTGACGTTGTGACGGAGCCGGACTTTGGAGAACGTAAGCAACCGGAAGCTTTGTACCGCACCGCTTGTGCCTGCCGCGCCACCAGCCCGAAGGGGGTGACCCCGTGAACGGGGCGCCCATGCCGGGCCCGAAAGCCCGGGCAGTGTTGGACCGGCCAGAGCTCCTGCAGCGGGGCGGGGCCGCAGGCATACATCGCTCATCCTGCGACAAGGGTGGCCTCCGGAATGCTCCGGCTGAAGTCATCGACCTTTTGAAAGTCGCCGGTTATGCCGACCGTGCCACAAACGAAGGTGGCGGAACGAACCCTCCCTTGAGCAGGCGTAACTACAAGGACCAATCTGGGTGAGCCTTCACCTTTTTCCCGCAACTGGCGATCAGCAAACACCAAACAGAAAGGAGACAGACAATGATGATCACGAAACCCGTGCGCCGACTGTTCGCGGCCCTCGTAGGTGCGGTATTGTCCACGTTTGTGGCGACAGCGGCCGATCTCTCCACGCCCGTGCCCGAGGCCGATGTTACCCTGGGGAAGATAAAGACCATCTTTGAGACCGCCCTGATGAAGGCCGAGTTCGACGAGGATGGTGACCTGAAGATCGAGGAAAACGGTGTCAAGACCTTTGTCCGGGTCAACAAGGAAAAAAAGTTGATTACATTTTTCTCCCTGTGGCGCCTAAAGGCCGGCGTACCGGAGGCAAAGAAGCTTGAGTTTGTCAATACGCTCAATAATCGCCTGATCTGCGTGCGCTTCTCCATGCTGAAGCCCACCACGCTTTGTTGCGACTATCAATTTCTTTACGAAGGGGGAATCACTCCATACGCCATCCTGAACAGCTACCGGATGTTCATGAAGGTCACCACGGGCGCTGTATCCGCACACGACCCTGACGACATCATCGGGTCTGACTGACAGGCCAGAAGAGTGCACGGTGCCGAGGAGCGAAGGGCCCCTCCGAGGTTCGCCCTCGCGGGAGGCGCAACGCTCGACCTTTGGTATTCGGCCATCCCGCGGCCGCTGCGCGGACCCCGCGATCATGGGGCGTGTCCCTTGTGCCGGGTTGCGGAGGTCGGGGAAAAGGCGACCTTCAAGGAGACGAAATAAGGGTCCTGGCCGTCGCCAGCCGTCTTCAGAGCGGCAGCCCTTCCGGCAGTTCTGGATGAACCTGACCGTGGAGCAGAGCCATCGCCGGGCTCCGGCCCGGCTAAAGGATCATGGATGGTGAGGTCGGCGAACGACCCATGGCAGTGATCCGTCACAATGTGCCTGCCAAAACGGAGCCGGGCCACTAACCTCCTGGCTTTGCAGTCCGGTACGCCCTGTGGCTCGGTGCTGCTCTGGAGCGGGGCGTCGCCCGGGCTTTCCCCGCAGAGGGGGCAGCTCGGATTGCCGGCGTCTTCGTCCCTGGCCGATTGCACTTTTGCCGCAGCCGCGCTGTCGTTGCGGACGAAGGGCTTCAGGCTTGCCCACGACTCGTTGAGCAGGCTGCTGACGGTGGAGTAGTCATCGCGGGTCTGGCCCGTTGGGTGCGACGGCTTGTGGCCCTTAGCAGAGAAGAGCCCGGCCACGTCGGAGGAAGGCACGCGATGGCAGCTCTTGGCCGGGGAGCTGGGATCAGAGCTGCCCTCGCTGAACACGCAGTCCGGGACCCAGAGCCAGAGCAGGTTGTAGTCGATCGGCTCGCACCAGGACGCCTTGTTCGGCCGCCGTCGAGAGGGCTCCACCGGCGGGTCTTCAGCAGTTGCTCGGCGGGGGCAGGGCCGACCCTTCCGCTCGTCCGGCTTGTCCAACAGGGGCGAGCGTTCCTTGAGGCTCACGTCCACGCGGCGCTTGATGGCGCGCAATGGGTGATTCGCCCCTGCTGCGGCGTTGAGGTTCGGGACACCGAAGAGTTCGGGCTGGATCCTGGGGGCACCCATACCTGTTTGATGGCGCCTCCGGGCATGGGGGTCCACTTCTCGTGCGACTTATTCAACCACCTGCCCGGGGCGGGGACGACGGACCCGCTGCACGGCGTTGCGATCCTCGAACCCTGGCGGCGGGACCTGCCTCGTTGGAAGACACCGCCTGTGCGTCGGTGCTTCGGCCATCCAAGGGGGCGGGGCAGCGCAGGTGGGAAGGGGCGTTGCGGAGGCAGGGGCGCCCCTCCCGTGCGCCCCGAAGCCCCCGAACCGGTTGCCGGGGGAAGGGGCACTCCGGAGTCGGGAGGCAGACCTGCTCGTCCGACGGGCCCCACTTTTTCCTGCCCACAGGGACCGGGGGTTGGGTATGCTGGACCCGGGCTATGCACATTCAGGAGCATCGCAAAGCCATTGACCGGATCGACCAGCAGATCGTCCGGTTGCTGAACGAGCGGACGCGGCACGTGCTGGCCATTGGCGAGCTGAAACGCCGGGCCGGCCAGGAGGTGTACGCCCCGCATCGGGAGCAGGCGGTGTTGCAACGGGTCTGTCGGCTGAACAAAGGGCCCATCACCAACGAGCAACTGCGGGCGATCTACCGGGAGATCATGTCCAGTGCGCTGGCGCTGGAGAAGACGTTGATCGTGGCCTACCTCGGACCGGAGGCGACCTTTACGCATCAGGCCGCCATTCAACGGTTCGGCTCGAGTCTGAAGTACGTGCCGTTGAAGACCATTGCCGATGTCTTCCACGAGGTGAGCAAGGGCCGGGCGGACTATGGTGTGGTGCCGGTCGAGAACTCGACCGAGGGCGTGGTGACGCACACGCTGGACATGTTTGTGGACAGCGACCTCAAGATCGTGTCGCAGATCGTGCTGCCCATTCAGCATTGCCTGCTCAGTCGCTATCCGAAATCGAAGATCCGCAAACTGTTCGCCCATCCCCAGTCGCTGGGCCAGTGCCGCGCTTGGGTGCAGGCCAACCTGCCCAAGGTGGAGATCATCGAAACGTCCTCCAACGCCCGGTCGGCGGAGCTGGCCCGGCAAACGCGGTATGCGGCGGCCATTGCCGGCGTGTTGGCGGCGGAAAAATACCGGCTGCCGATTCTGGAGTACGACATCCAGGACAACGCCACCAACGCCACGCGGTTTCTGGTGTTGGGCCGGCAGACGACGCCGCCGACGGGGAACGATCGCACCAGTCTGATGATCAGCGTCACGCACAAGGTGGGCGCGTTGCACAGTGCGCTGGCGGCGTTTCGCCGCTGCCGCATCAACATGACCAAGATCGAGTCGCGCCCCAGCCGGCGGAAGGCCTGGGAGTATTTCTTCTTCATCGACGTCGAGGGCCATGCCGAGGAACCGCGACTGGCGCGGGCCCTGAAGCTGCTGGCGGATCATTGCAACTTCGTGAAGGTGCTCGGGTCGTATCCCAACACGGAGTAGGGAATTCCGCGGCGCCGCGCGAAGGCCGTGCCGGGCTTCGCCGGTTTGCGGGAAACGGTTTGACCGTGGCCCTCCGCGCCGCCGGCACCGGGAATGCACGGCGCGCGAGCGTTTGCCCCGCCCGGCGGTTTCGAAAAACTCGCAGATCCCGCGGTTGTCCCCGGCACGGGGCCTGCGCTCGGCGGGAATCAGAGCCCGGTGGGTTCTTGAATCGAGGGTGCGGGCGCTGGGCGGGCGTCGGCGACCGGGAAGGCCGCCTTCGGATGGGTGAACACGCCCGGTGACCCGGGAGGAGCGTGGGTCGCGCAGCCTGCCCGCGCCGGAAGGTTTCCGTGTGTGCGGTGGGTCGTTCTCGCGGCACTGCGCAGCGGACGCGGCTCAATCGCGGGCGTTCGCCGCATCCATGGGGCTCGATTCTCCACTTTGCACGGATGCCCAGGAGCACGTAGCGTGGTCCGATGATGTTTGCGTCGCGAGAGGAAGCGGGACAGAGGCTGGCGGAGTTGCTGGCCGCACGGGGGCTGGAGCCGGACTGGGTGCTGGGACTGCCGCGGGGTGGTGTGGTGGTGGCCGCGCCGGTGGCAGAACGCTTGGGGGTGCCGCTGGACACGTGGGTGGTGCGGAAAATCGGGCATCCGGCGAACCCGGAGTTTGCATTGGGGGCCTTGGCGGAGCCGGATGTGTTGTGGTTGGACCGGACCCTGGTGGGACTGGACCCGGCGTTGCATCGGGCCCTGGCCGGGGTGGTGCGTGAGGAACAGCGTCGCCTGGAGGAGTACCGACAGCGTTGGCATCCGTACGGGGTGCCGGCCCTGCGGCGGCGTCGGGTGCTCTTGGTGGACGACGGCTTTGCCACGGGGGCGACCGCGTATGCGGCGGCCCTGGCGGTGCGCAAGCAGGACGCGGAGCAGGTGATTCTGGCGGCGCCGGTGGCCGCTCCGGACACGGTGGAGCGCCTGGGTCGGGTGGTCGACCAGGTGCATGTGCTGTGGCAGGATCCCGCATTTGCCGCGGTGGGGCAGTATTATCAGTCCTTCGAGCCTCCGGGGGAAGAAGAGGTGCTCGACTTGTTGCGGCGACTGGGGCAACGGTGAGGCGATTCTCATGCCGGAGCTGCCCGAGGTGGAAGTGCTGGTGCGGTTTCTGCAGCCCTGTTTGGTGGGCTCGTGGATCCGCCGGTGTCAGGTGCTCCGGGCGCGGGCGGTGCGGCCGGCGGCCCCGGAGGAGGTGGCCCGACGCCTGCGAGGAAAGCGCGTGGCGCGGGTGGGACGTCGCGCCAAGTACATCGTGATGGACTTGACCACCGAGGACAGCAAACCGGCGGGCCGGGTGCTTTTGCATTTGGGGATGTCCGGACGGGTTTGGGTGGAGGCGGCGGGTGGTCCGTTGCCTCTCCATGCCGCGATGGTCTGGGAGCTGGACGGAGACCGGCGTCTGGTGTTTTCGGATCCGCGGGGGTTCGGCCGGTGCGGTTTGGACGAGTCGGTGTTGACGCGTCTCGGTCCGGAGCCGTTGGATCGAACCTTCAACGGGCGGCAGTTGCGCCTGCGGTTGGGCGAGTCGCGGCAGGCTGTGAAAGTGCGGCTGTTGGATCAGGCCGTGGTGGCCGGGTTGGGGAACATTTACGTCAGCGAGAGTTTGTGGGTGGCGCGGATTTCACCCTTTCGGTCCGCCCGAGACTTGACCGAGCGGGAATGTGGGCGGCTGGCCTCCGCGATCCGGCGGGTGTTGCAGCGGGCGATCCGGTTGGGGAGCACGGTGCCGTTGGATTGGGCCCGGGGTCGGGGTGACCGGTTGTTTTACTTCGGGCGGGCCGAGGGGAGTGCGGTCGCGGTGCAGGAGCGGTTCGCGGTGTACGATCGGGAGGGGCAACCCTGTCGGCGGTGTGGCGGGGCGATTCGGCGGGCCGTTCAAGGAGGGCGAAGCTCGTATTATTGCCCGCACTGTCAGGTCTGAGGAGGCGCGACAGTTGGGGGAGCGGAGCAGGCTTCGGTTTCCGGCTCCACGGCCGGACGGGGCTTGGCCAGGCCGAGCAGTTCGGCCCGGTGTTGGATGAACTGTGCCAGGACGCTGACAGCGATCTCGTGAACGCCGATGGCGTGGATGGGCAAACCCACGGGACAAACGACGCGGTCCAGTTGTTCCGGAGTGGCAAGCTTTTGACGGAGGAACTGCTCGCGGATGAGCCGGGCCTTGCGGCGGCTGCCGATCATGCCAAGGAAGGCGAAGGGCTGGTGGATCCATTCGGACAGCACGAGGGCATCATGTTGGTGGCCGCGGGTGACGATGAGACCGAAGGTGGGCACCTGCGGCAGGGGACGGCTGAGCAGTTCATGCCAGGGGCCGACTTCCAGGCGGGTGGCGGGCGGAAAGAAATCGTAATTGGCCAGGCCGGGCCGGTCGTCGAATACGGTCACCGTGAAATCCAGCTGGAGCGCCAAGGGGGCCACGGCCTGGGCCACATGGCCGGAGCCGGCGATCCAGAGGGCACACGGCGGGCTGACGGTTTCCTGGTAGAGCCAGGATCCTCCTGCTGCGTCGATGCGCTGGATCGAGAAGTCCTGGCGAACGCCCCACCGGACGGGGGTGGAAGTCTGGGCCAGCTCGGCCCACAAAGGGCCGGCCTGGCTGGCATGGGGCAGGATCAGGCCGAAGACACGGCCGCCGCAGATCAGGCCGTCGTCCCAACCGAAGTCATGGTCAAGGAGCAGGTCGAAGGTGTCGGGCTGACCGGTCTGAAGGGCGCGGCGCGCCCGGGCGTGGACTTCGGCTTCGAGGCAGCCGCCTCCGAGGGTGCCGATGATGCGGCCGTCGGGGAGGAAGAGGGCCTTGGCGCCGGTGCGTTGAGGGCTGGAACCCTTCACGCCGGCGATGAGGCCGAGCACGAAGGGTTGGCCGGCGGCGGAGAGCCGCGCCATTTCCTCGTAAATGCGTCGGGTGCTCATGGGGGGAATCGCAGGGGCGCAGGCGCGGGGTTAGAACAGGGTGTTGACCAGCATGCTGACGACGCTGAGGGGACCCTGGTCTTCGAGACCTTCGGTCGCCTTGTCGAGCTTCTGCAGGGTGAGGCGCGCGTTTTTGTAGAGGGCTTCGTCGTTGACGAGTTTCCCGACCGAGCCGTCCCCACGGTTGATCTTTTGCAGGATCTCCCGGAGTTGGACCACGGCGTTGGTGGTTTCCTGGAACAGGCTGGGATCGGTGACGAGTCGGCCCAGGGTGCCCTGGCCGGCGCGGACGTCGAGAACGATTTGACGGGCATCCTGAAGGGTGGTCTGGACCGTGGCCACGGTGTGGTTGAGATTGGAAACGGTCTCGAGCGCAGTATTGTGGAGGGTGTCTTCCATCACGAGCCGGCCCAAGGTGCCCTGGCCGGAGCGGACCTGGGCGGTGATGGACTTGAGGTTGGTGAAGGTTTCGCTCAACACGCCGCTGTTCTGGCGGACGAAATCGGTCAGCGGGCCAAGGAGGTTGTCGATGCGGTCGCCGGTGAAGCTCCGGGTGAGGTTTTCGACCCCGCTGGCCACGTTGTCGAGCCGGGCCATGAGGGCGGCGAAGTCGGGTTGCTCGGCCGTCTTAAGGATGGTGCCGTCCGCGGCCCGAGGGGCTTCGGGCCGCCCAAAATCCAGGGAGACGTAATTCTGGCCCATGAGCCCGGTGAACTTGATGGTGGCGACGCACTCGGTGTTCACCGGATGATCCGGACGCAGCTTCATGGTCACGCGGACCCGGTCGCCTTCGAGTTGGATGGCTTCGACGCGGCCGATTTCGACGCCGGCCATTTTGACGCGGTCTCCCACCTTGAGTTCGAGGGCGTTTTGGAAGAGGGCATGAATCCGCGGTCCTTTGCGGAAACGTTCGACGCCGCCGGCCATTTCCATGACCAGGACGCCGGCCACGATGGCCAGGGCCACGAACATGCCCAATCGAGTTTCCAGCGAGTCTTTCATGGTGCGACCTCCTGCGGTTGACGATGAGCACGGGCCTGCAGAAAGCGTTGCAACAAAGGGTCGGGATGGGCCCGGAGCTGATCCGGCTTCTCCAGGGCCACCAGACGGCCGTCGTGGAGGAACCCAATCCGGTCGGCCACTTGAAATGCCAGGGCGCTGTCGTGAGTCACGACGATGGAAGTGACGCCGATCCGGTCTCTGAGGCTCAGGATTTCTTCGGCGATCACCTGGGCGGACAGTGGATCCAACTCACTGGTGGGCTCGTCATACAAAATGAGCTGAGGTTCCATGACCAGGGCGCGCGCGATCGCCACCCGTTTGCGCATCCCGCCGGACAGTTGGCCGGGGAGCTTGTCCTCGGTGCCCTCCAACCCCACCAGGGCAAGCTTTTCCGACACGATGCGGCGGATTTCCTCCGGCGGCCGGAGCCGGTGTTCGGCCAGATAGAGCCCGACGTTTTCCGCCACGGTGAGTGAGTTCAAGAGGGCCGCCGATTGAAAGACCATGGCCAGGCGGTACCGATCCAGCACGTCGGAGCCCTGCACCGACTGGCCATTGAGCCGGATCTCGCCCTCGTCCGGCTGTTCCAACCCGATGATGTGCCGCAGCAGGACACTTTTGCCGCTGCCGCTGGGGCCCATGATCACCAGTACCTCGCCCGGCGCCACCGCAAAGCTGATGCCGCGCAGCACCTCCTGCGTGCCGTACCGCTTGCGAAGATTCCGCACTTCGACGGCCAGACCGGGAACGGAGGCGGACGAGGGGGCGTTCATGAGAGCAACAGCCGGGTGAGGATGTAATCCGAAATGACGATCAGGACGATGGAATTGACCACCGCCTTGGTCACGGACCGACCGATGCCGCGCGGGCCGCCCCGCGTGGTCAGACCCTGGTGACAGCAAACCGTGCCGACAATTAGGGCAAAGATGAGGCTCTTGAACAGGCCGTTGGCCACGTCTTCCAATGCGACGACGTCGCGCAGGTTCTCGAAGAACGCCTGGAAACCGATGGCGATGCGCTCGTTGTACGCAGCCACCAGGGCCCCCCCAAACCAGCCGACCATGATGGCAACGAGCACCAACAAGGGCAGCGCCACGGCCAGGGCCACCAGCCGGGGCAGGACCAGAAAATGGACCGGGTCAATCCGCATGGTTCGTAACGCATCGATTTCCTGATATACCTGCATGGACCCGATTTCCGCGGCCATGGCGGAGCCGTTTCGGCCGGCGATCAGGATGGCCATCATCACCGGAGCCAGTTCCTTGCAAATGGAAATCCCCACGATCCCGCCCAGCGCCGCGCCCAGCGCACGGTCCACCAGCACCGGGCCGGTCTGCAGGGCCACCACGGCGCCGATGAAAAAGGACAAGACGCAGACCATCAACAGGCTGGCGTTGCCGATGTCGTAAAACTGTTCGAACACCTTCCGGCGCTGCCGCCACACCAGGGGCAACGCACGCACCGTGCGCCCGAACAACAGAATCATTTCGCCCAGGTTCTGAAACATGCTCGTCGTCGGAATGCGTGCTTCACTCCGAGGCTGTTCCGCCCTTCCCGGGCCCGCCGGAGACCGCATCCGCCTGCACTGCGGCCGCTCCGGCTGCGCCCGGGCCTTGCAAGGGTAACCCGAGCAGGCGCAAACGCCAACTGCCACCGCGGGATTCGTGTTGCACCAGCCCGAAGAGCAGGGAGCACTTCTGCCCCTCGGGGTCCCGTTCACTGCGGAACAGGTTCCACAACAGCGACCGACTGGAGCGGCCGGTGGCGGGATCCCGCTCCATGCGCCAGAGCGACCACAGCGGGCTGTAATTGCGTTCGATGCCCCGGTTGGCGGGCAGAATCGGTTCCAAAGGGGCCAGCACCTGCAGTCGGGCTTTGCCATCGGGCTCCTGGCGATACGTCCCCAGGGGCCAGAGATCCCGCCGCAGGCGCACCGTCCCGTCGCGGGGATCTTCGCGAAGGTCCCGGTACAGAAACAGCCCGACGCGTCTGTCGTGCCGCAGCAGATCGGGGGACTCGCTGCGTCGGCTTTGCCACAAGGGCCACAAACAAAACTGGCGCTGTTGGTTGGTGGTGACAGTGAGCCCGTAGAACGGCCAGAACCGATGCGTCGAGCGATGGGGGCCATGGCCCCGGACCACGAACGGCCAGGGAACGGCCGTTTCCTGATATCCGGTGAGGCTGTTGGTGCTGCGGGTCAGGCCCAGGGGCCAGCCCCACGAAGTGGACTGGAAGTGAGGTCCGCGGGTTGTGGCGTAAAACGGCACGATTGCCCTCTGGTGCAAAGGGCGGTCGGTCCCCAGCCCGGTTCGATGATCCACATAGAACGGCCACAGCACGAACCGCTTCGAGTGCCCGGCCACAAGCTCTTCTTCGCCCCAAAGATTGGTCCGCCAGGTGACCTGCTTTTCCTCGCGGCCGTACAGCGGCCAGAATTGCCAACCCTGCAGGCCCTCGCCATGGCGGGTGTGGAACAGCGGATAAAGCCAGTTCTCTGTGACCACATCCCGTTTGCGGGTGCGACTCCAGAGCGGAAAAAGGACCACATCGATCTCGTCGCGGAACAATCGGCGTTCCAAGTGACCGTAAAGCGGCAGCACGGCAAAGGTGTCCCGTTCGGGATCCTCGGACCGTTGCCAGAAGAGCACCGGAAACAACGTGAACCGGTCGGTGCGCCGATCTTGTTGGTCGGCGCCGCCGCTGCTGCTGAGCAATTGCAGGAATTGCCACCGATATTCCGGGCCGGACCGGTCATACGTGAACAGCGGGTAGAACACATCCACCGAGATCCGGTCCACCTCCGGATGACGCTCCATGGAAAGCAACGGATGGACGGCCCAGCGGCGTTGCCCAGGTTGGCGCTCCCAACTGAACAAGGGCCCCAGGGCTTCGGTCCGCTGCCCCTCGTGCAAGGTCAGGGGGAAATCATCCAGGAGCGGACCACCGTCCCGGGCGGACGCCAGTCCGGCCAGGCAAACAGCGGCGCTCACCGCGACGAGGTGGATCCTGCCCTGGTGGGTCGTGCGCACTCCGCCGCGTCAATTAACGGACCGTCCCTTGTGCGTCAAGCCACCGGCGTGGAACCCTCCCGCCTTCTCCGTGTCCGACGCAGTGCCGGACAAGGGTGGAACCACACACGTTCACTGAACCTGACGCACCTGAAAGACGCCGGGAGCGAGCTCCGGACCGGGCGACCCAGCCCGGCAACGAAGGCTGCGCAGTGGGAGTGCGACCTGCGCTCGTTGGGCCCGGGCGAGGCGAACCGCCCAAATCGTGAAGCGGCGAAGCGCTCCCCGGGGCGGCTCGACCAGCCCCGGCTGGCCGTGCAGGCCTCTGCAAGCTGTGCCTGCTTCCCCGTGAATCCGGTGGCGTGCGAGTCGTCTGCTGAGGAAGCTCGAGTCCGGTGATTGCGGTGAAGCTGGGCTGACACGGGCTGGTCCGGCCGGCGCGCCCCACTCCACGGCCCGGGTCTCTCGAGGTCACGGCCCGGGTTGCCCGGTCAAGAAGGTTGTCGCCGATGCGGTTGCCGGGGGTGGGTTCGGTCGCGTGGCGCGCGGGAGCGAGGCAGATCTGACAAATCTTTTGGGACCTTGTTCTGCTGGCATTAGCGCCGCGCATGGGATTCAGGACCGGGCATTTCCGCACTTGCAAGCGGGCGGCCGTGAAATGGAACGACGCGATCCGCATCGGCCCCCGTCGGTTGTTGGTTCCCGAGCCGGTCGGATCCACGGCCTTGTTGCGAGCGCTGAACCTTTTGGCAGCGACGGACCTGTTGAAGCACCCGCGGGAGAGGGAGCCGCGGTTGGGCGTGGGCGATCCAGTGAGGCTTGCACGATGGGATCGTGGCGCGGACCGCGAAGTGACCAGTCTGGATCGGGCCTCGGCACTCGCGGGTCCTGGGCTGGAGGGCGTTTGTGCCCCGGGTCCTGGATGCTTTCCGCGGTTCCAGGACCGTGACTTCGGGATTGCAGAAGCGGGAGATCGCCTTGCACCTCGGCTTTGCATTGTGCGGATTTCCTGAAGGCCTTTCATGCCACCAGCAAGGACCCTCGCTTCCCGGGATGATGCGGCCTGCCCGCCCCCTGGGATGGAGGTACGGAAGCGTTGCCGACAGCGCTGCCGCAGGCTCCCCAGCGGGGTCGGGACCGCTGGCCGGCCGGGGAAACTGCGGAGACAAGTTCGAGTGCCCGTCGCCACGGCCTCGCTGTTACGAGAACGTAGCAGGCTACACGCGGAGATGTAACCGGGCCCGGGTAGCTGAACGGTTGTATGAACGGTGAGGTTTCGAGGCATTGGAAAGGGCTCGGGCTTTTCCTCTCCTGCTTGTGGACCACGTCCATGGCAATGGCCCAGCTGGCCATTACCGAGGTCATGTCTTCGGCGTCGACGAATCATTCCTGGGGTGTGGTTCAGGGCCCGGACTTCTGGGAATTGACCAACTTCGGGACCAACCGGATCGACCTGACGGGGTATCGTTGGAACGACAACTCGGGAGGTTTGGCCGGTGCAGACGCAACGCCTTTTGAAGGTCTGAACATCGGTCCCGGGGAGACAATTCTTTTCGTGCAAAACAACATTCCGGAGATCGACACTCCGGAAGAGTTTCGAGCCTGGTGGGGGTTGCCGCCCGCTCAGCAGGTGGTCTTCTACAGCGGCAACGGGCTGAGTAGCGACGGAGACAGCGTGATTCTGTGGGGTCCGGAGGCCAGCAGGGATGAAGAGTTCGTGGATCGCGTGGACTTCGGCCCGGCGACGCGGGGGCATTCTTTCACATATGATCGACAAACGGGGTTGTTGACCGTGGTGAGTTCCAACGGTCTGGCCGGCGCGTTCAGGGCCGCATTGTCGGATGACATCGCTTCGCCGGGTACCCATGCCGGCCCGGTATCCCTGCGGATCACGCTGCAGCCCACCAACCAGGTAGGGTACGTGGGATTCCCGGTTACATTTTCCGTGGCTACGCACGGTTTGCCCCGCCCGAAATATCAGTGGGTGTTCAACGGTGACCCGATTCCGGGTGCCACCGCGGCCACTCTGACGCTGCCGGCCGTCCGGGCCTCGGACGAAGGCTCTTATCGTGTTCAGGTCACCAACGGGCTCGAGTTCATCCTCAGCTCGGAGGCGCTCCTGATCGTGGACAGCTCGCCGGCGGCTCCGAGCTTTGTGGTGCCCCCCGCGGATGTGGACGCCTACCCGGGCCAAACGGTGAGTCTCGTGGCCATGGCACATGCGAATCCGCCGCCCGAGTATCAGTGGCTGAGCAACGGGATTCCTCTCCCGGGTCAGACGGCCAATCGCCTGGTGCTGCCCCTGTCGGAAGCGTTCGGCACGGCCGTTTACACCGTCGTGGCTTCCAATCTGGCCGGAGCCCGTACCGCGTCGGCCCGGGTCACCGTGACGCCGAAACCCCGGTTCCTGATTACCGAGGTGCACTCCACTGGATCGGCAGAGTTTCAAGATTGGTGGGAGCTCACCAGCTTTGACACACGACCGTTCAATCTTAAGGGTTACCGGTTTGACGACGATTCGCGATCTCTGTCAGCAGCCGCGGTCATCACGAACGACCTGGTGATTCATCCGGGGGAAAGCATTGTCTTTGTGGAGACGACCGCAGGCAGACCGATGACCGAGGCCCTGTTTCGCTCCTGGTGGGGACTTCACGAGGGCCCGCAAGGGAGCAGGGTCGTGATCTATGCCGGCCCGGGACTGGGATTGAGCAGCAACGGCGACGGTCTCTACCTGTGGAATGCTGCTGCTTCTGCGGACGATGACTTCATTTGCGGCGTGACGTTCGGCGCCGCGGCCACGGGGCCCCGTCAGACCTTTGTGTACGACCCGGATCAACCGACCGCTCAGACCCCCGTGCCCGGGCTTCTAACCCTATGGGCTGCCGCAGAGGTCAACGGGGCCTGGGTGGCGGCCAATGGCGACGTCGGCTCTCCCGGTCGCGTCATTGCGCCCACACGTTTGCTCCTCGCAGCACCCGCCGGGGAGTCGGTCCGCCTGAGTTGGCGAGCTGTCCCCGGCCGGCGCTACACCGTTGAACGTCGCGAGTCGCTGGGCTCGGAGACCTGGACGGTCCTCAGGGAGGTGGTGGCGGAGGCTGACCTGATGTCGATCACGGATGTCCGCAGCCCGGCCGGCCACTTTTACCGATTGAGCACCATCCTTCCGTTTCCGGCACCATGAAAGATGCGTTCGCCCAACGCCCTCGGCTGATCGGGTTCACGCTGGTCGAATTGCTGGTGGTCCTTGTCATTCTGGCCATCCTGGCAGCCATGTTGTTGCCGTCGCTCTCTCGCGCCAGGGCGGCTGCGCAACGGACCGCCTGTCTGCAAAAGCTCCGCCAGTGGGGCCTGGCGCTGACCTTGTATCATCAGGATCAAGATGACCATTTCCCACGCGAAGCCGTTGGCACCTCCTCGCGCCTGAACAACTGGGCGCAAGTCAGCGACCCGACCGCCGCGGACGTCTGGTACAACGCGTTGCCGCGCGTGTTGTCCCTGCGTGCCGCAGCCGATTATGTTCACGAGCGGGCCGGCTTTTACTCCCGCGACAGCCTCTTTCATTGTGCGGCTGCCCGGTTTCCGGAATCCCCGGAGACGCTGGGGAATGTGCTGTTCTCCCTGGCCATGAATTCCAAACTCAGGAGCGGTGCGGCCCCCGTGCGCGCCTCTGCCATCCAACGCCCCTCCCAAACGGTGGTGTTTTTGGAAAACCGACTTCCCCCCGAGCCCAAGGTCGATCCGGCCCAGGCCGATAGTGACCTGGGCCAGCCGTCGAGTTATGCCTCGCGATTTGTGGCGCGCCACCGGAATCGGGGCAATCTGGTCTTCACCGACGGGCATGTCGAATCCCTCCGCGGGGATCAGGTGGTGGAGACGACCCCCGGCAGCCCAAACAAGGGCAAGGCCATTTTACCCCAAACCCGCATTGTGTGGACGCCGGATCCGGCGGCGAATCCCAACTGACCGGGCTGTTGTCCGCCCTGGTGTGGGATGGTTCCCGTCCCGGTCCGGGACCCGGAAGGCCATGTCCGGTTCATGGAGCGGCTCGACACGGGGATGCATCCGAAAGTCTGCAGGCGCCGTCTGAATGGGCGCAGAAGCGCTTCCGGGGACGAGCAAGCGAACGAGTCATTGGAATTCCGACCTCGGGTGGAAAGCCTGCCGTGCCAAGACGCCGTGGGTGCGGGCACGGGCAATCGAAGGCCCTCGACAATGTCGTCCCACCAAACTGCTGCTGTTGGTATTGCTCTGCGCTGAACGCTGAGGACCACCAGCCCCGTGGGGCGATCCTCAGGGGGCGAAACGCCGGGAGGTCGGTTCTTCCCCGGTCATGACCACGGGGCGGATCCGGCCGTCCGGTTCGAACTCCACACGGTCAATGCAAATCTGGCGCGAGCCGCGGTAGGGGCCGTCGCCCATCTGATTCTCCCAACGATGATAAACAATGAGCCATTCCCCGGTGCGCGGATGTTGAAAGAAGGCATGATGACCCGGGCCCTTGCGCGTGGCGTCACTGGTGAGAATGGCGCCCTGATATTGCCACGGACCGGTCGGCGAATCTCCCGTGGCGTAATGCACGGAATAGGAGGCGTGTCGGAAACTACCGTGGCTGTAGGACAGGTAGTATTTGCCGCGCCAGAAATGCATGAAGGCGCCCTCCGTGAAACGGGGCGGGGTTGCCACCGGGATTTCGCGGGCCAGGGAGACAAGGTCTGGTTGCAGTTCGAACACACGCAGTCGCGCGCCGGCGCTGCCTCCCGCGTAGAGGAAAAACCGACCCGATCGCGGATCGCGAAACACCATGGGATCAATGGCCTCGAAGGTGGCGTCGCCGATCAACAGCGGCCGGCCCGAATCGCGAAAGGGCCCCTCGGGCCGATCCGCCACTGCCACGCCAATCCGGGAGGGCGTGGGGTTTTGGGGCCCCACCGAGTAGTAGAGAAACCAGCGACCTTCGTGGTGCACGACGCACGGGGCCCAGGCATAGTGCCGCGGCGCGCCGTCGTCTCCAATCCACCGGACCTCGTCGAAGCGCAGGATGGGCCCGTGCCTTTGCCAGTGATGAAGGTTGGTGGAAACAAACGCGTAAAAACGGTCCAGCGCACCGTCGCTCCACGTGGGATAAATCCACACGGCGTCACCCACCACAACTGCGTGCGGGTCGGCTCCGGGGAAGAGAGGGTTGCGCGGGAGCCGGCCGGCCGAACGGGTTTCTGTCACTTCCGGCGCACGTAAGGAACCGGTCTCCGAACCCTGGCCCGGGTACTGCAGCATCATCACGAGTCCGAGGCAAATCACGGTGCGCATCATGGCCCTGGGAGTGTGGGCCAGACCGCGTGCGCAGGGCCACACTTCTTTGCCCTGCGCCACAAGGGCCTGCGGGCAGGGGACGGTGATCTCAAACGTGCGATCGGGTTGACCCGTGGTCCGGGTGAACTCGTGAAGCCCGGCGGGTTGTTACGGATTTGTAACCGAGCTGTCGACAAGCTGTGACGCCCCTGCACCACGCTGGCGGTGGATGAAGGTTGTGTTTTGGCTTGCGATGGGACTGGCGGGCTTTTGCAGCGCCGGCGCGGGCGCCGCGGCAGAGGCGGATCCCGCGGCGGCCGAGTTCCGGGCTGTTCTCGAGCAATGGATTCAGACCCGACAGTTGATTTCGAAGGCCAAATCGGAATGGGCCGCCGAGCGCGAGATGCTGCAGCAAACCCTGGCGATGTTGCAGCGTGAGGTCGAATCCCTGGAGACAGCCCTTTCCCAGACGGAAACCCAGTCCGTGGCGGTCACGGCCGAGCGCGCATTGGTGAAGCGTCAGCAGGAGTCATATGACGCGGCGCTGACACTGTTGCGGGACCGACTGGCCGCCCTGGTGCCGCGGCTGCAGCGCCTGCAGCCGAGCTTTCCCGAGCCGTTGCAAAAGGCCGTGTCCCCCTTGTGGGACCGCCTGGCGGCAGGGGGGCAGGGTGCAACTCAGTCGGCGGGAGCACGGTTGCAGACAGTGGTGACGCTTTTGAACGAAGCGGAGAAGTTCGATCAGGGCCTGACGTTGCACGCCGAATTGCGGCCCGGGCCGGACGGCCAACCGGTCAAGGTCCAGACCCTTTATCTGGGGCTGGCGCAGGCCTGGTACGTGGACCAGAACGGTCGGATCGCGGGGCGGGGAGTGCCCACTTCGGAGGGTTGGCGATGGGTGGAAGAGCCGGGATTGGGTCCGCGCGTGCAGGAGGCCGTGGCTGTTCATGAGGGGCGGCGGCCGGCCCGTTATGTGGAGCTTCCGGTGGAGGTTCAGTGATGTCGCGTCGCACGTCAGAGATTCGGAGGGCCTCTTTCAGAGTGCTGGGTCTCCTGGGGTTGGGGTTGGCCGCCGCGGCGTTCGGGCAGTCCGGCGATTTGCCCACGCTGACGAGCCGGGCCAGGGCAGATTTGGAACAGGCGCTGCAGGAGCTGACGCGGACCCGCGAGGCGGTCGAGTCCGAGCGGAGTGCACTCGTGCGCCAGATTCGGGAGTGGGAGGAGCGACTGTCCCAGCGGCGCAGCGAGCTGGATCGGGCCAGGCGTCGGGTCGACAACGAGCTGGTGGAATTGAACGCGTGGAAGGCGGAGCTGCGGGCGCGCAGCAATGAGGTGGCGGCCATCGAGGGCCTGCTGGTCGGATACCAAGAGGCGTTTGCGGGCCGTTTGCACCCCGTCGAGGCCGGTCTTTATGAAGGGCCGCTGCGGGAGTTTCAGCGGGCTCGGGCTCTGGACGGGGCTGCTCCTGACGTCCGTCTGAAGCCGCAGTTGGACCTCTTGGACGCGGCTGTGCAGCGGCTGGAGCGGCGCATGGGAGGCGACCGCCTGGAGGGGCGCGCCCTGGATGAACGGGGCCAGTTGGTCGAGGGGCAATTCGTCCTGATGGGACCCCTGGCGTGGTTCGCTTCCACCGGCACGGTTCCGGTGGCCGGCGTGGCGCAACTGCGATTGAACGCCCCGGCGCCGGAGATGGGCCGGCCGGAGGGTGTCTCCGCGGCGGGCATCCCGCAGGTGGCGTCCACGGGCCGCGGCACACTGCCGGTGGACCCCACGCTGGGCAATGCCTGGAAGCTCCAGGCCACCCGAGACTCGCTGTGGACCCACATTCAAAAGGGCGGTCCCGTGATGATCCCGATCCTGGGGTTGGGGGCTCTGGCGCTGGGCATTTTTGCCTGGAAATGGGCGCAACTGGCACGGCTGCCGGAGGTCACGCCCGACCAGCTGAAGCCACTGGTGAACGCCCTGGAGCGGGGGGATCCGGAGCGCGCGATGGTGCTTGCGCGTCAACTGCCCGGGCCGGCGGGGCGCATGCTGGAAGAGGCGGTGCAGCACTGGCGCGAGCCGAAGGAATTCATCGAGGAAATCCTGTACGAGAAGATGCTCGCCCTTCGGCCCAGGCTGGAGCGCGGGGTGCCGTTTCTGGCCCTGACGGCCGCGGCGTCACCCTTGCTGGGCCTGCTCGGCACCGTCACCGGAATGATCAACACCTTCAACGTGATCACGGTATTTGGCACCGGCGATCCGAAGACGCTGGCCGGGGGTATCTCCGAGGCCCTGATCACCACGGAGTTCGGGTTGATCGTGGCAATTCCCTCCCTGCTGCTCCACGCGATGTTGTCGCGCAAGCTCAAGGGCTGGTTGGGCCGGGTGGAACAGTTGGGAGTTGCGTTTTTGAATGCCCTGCCGGAGCCGGCCGGGGCGCGGTAGTGACGAGGCGTGGATTCGAGGAGGAACGTATGATTCCAACGATTCTCGAGACCTGGGTGCGCGGGGGCTGGGTGATGCTCCCGTTGGTGGCGGTGTCGCTGGCGATGTTTGTCGTGGGCTTGCGTCTGGTCCTGCGCATGCGCCGCCTGCCCGATCGCTGGGGCTCCGACGGCGACTGGCAGAGTTGGGTGAGGGACACGAGCAGCGCGCCCCCGGAGGTGCGCACCCTTCTGCTGGAGACCGGGATGCATCGAACGTCCGTGCCGCAACTGCACCGGAGTTTCGCCGGTCTGAACCGTGCCTGGTTGGCGCCGCTGGACCGGCAACTGGCCCTGCTGAGCACCCTGGTTGCGGCGGCTCCGCTGGTCGGTTTGTTGGGCACGGTCTCGGGCATGTTGGTCACGTTTCGCGCCCTGGCGCTCGGGGGCGGGGGCCAGATCACCGAAGCCATGGCGGCGGGCATTTCCCAGGCACTGTTCCCGCCGGAAATCGGGCTGTGCATTGCCCTGCCGGGGTTGGTGATTGCGCACTGGTGTCGGCGCCGCCGGCATGAGTTCGAGGCGTTCCTGGTGCGGTTGGAAAGTCTGGGCACGCGACAGATCCGCTCCAGGACGACGGCTCGGCCGGTCCAGACTCTGAGCCGCGAGCAGGCGTGGGTGCGTCCGGAGGCGCTCGTTGAATTGTCCGTATGAGGTATCGTCGCGCGCTGGTGGAAGCAGACGAGCTCACCGAGATCAACGTTTCACCGTTGATCGACATGGTGTTCATCCTGCTGATTTTCTTCATCGTGACCACGGTGTTTGTGGAGGAAACCGGCACGGAGGTGGACAAGCCGCAGGCGATTTCGGCCGAAACCCTCGAGAAGAACAGCATTTTGCTGGCGGTCACGGCCCAGGGAAACGTGGTTTACGCCGGCAAGGACATCGGCGTGGGCGGGGTGCGCCCCCTGGTCAGCCGGCTGTGTCGGGAACAACCGCTGCCCGTGATCCTGCAAGTGGACAAAAACGCGAACGCCGGCTTGTTGGTGCGCGTTATCGACGAAGCCAAGCTGGGCAAGGCCAAGAGTGTCAGCATCGCAACCGATCCCGCCAGCAGCTGAACAGCGAGGCCGTTGGATCCCTTCCCAGTATGAGAATTCAACGCGAGGGGGGCGGGGACTGGTTGCGCATCTGGGCCGGTGCGGCGCTGCTGACGCTGGCGGTGTTTTTGGTGTTGCCGTTGACGCAGATGGCCTCGAGCCGGGTTCAGCGGTTGCGATTATTGACGGCCGTGCAGACGGTTGCCCTGGAGTCAGAGCCTCCTTCGGAAACCCCGCCGCCACCCCCGCCCCCGGAGCCCGACCCCACCGAACCGCCGCCGCCCGTGTTGGCCGAAGCGGCGCCGAGCCTGTCGCTCAACCTGACCCTGGAGGCCGTTCCGGGCGCGGGCGGACCCTGGGCCGGAAATTCTCTCGGGATGTGGGAGCCGGTCCAGGCCGTGAGCGCTACGGAAGCCTTCCGGGTGGAAGATTTGGAGCGGCCGCCGGAAGTGTTGTCTGCGGTGCCGCCCGTTTATCCGGCGGCGCTGCGGCGGGCCGGCGTGGAGGGGCGCGTCGTTCTCTTGGTGGTGGTGGACGAACAGGGTCGGGTGGAAGAGGCACGGGTGGAACGATCCACGCGGCCGGAGTTCGAGGCGCCCGCACTGGAGGCGATTCGAAAATGGCGTTTTCGACCGGGCATGAAAGACGGTCAGCCGGTCCGCACGTTCCTGCGTCAGCCCATACGGTTCTCCGTTTCCCCATGAAAAAGTCGAAACCGCAGTTTCCCCAGTGGTGGTCGTGGCTGCAGGGGCCGCGCGCGGTCGGCGGATCCCGCGCAGACCGCAGGGGCACCCTCCGGGTTATGGCGTTGCTCCTGGCAGGGATGGTCGGGATGATCGGTCCGGTCGGGGCAGCCGAGGCCGCTCCGCGCACGCGGAAAGACTCCTCCCCGGCAAAGAAGGCGCGGGTGGAGCCGCAAACCTCCACGGCTGGTCCGGTCAGCCCCGGTTGGATCCCTTTGCCGGAGGACCACCCGCTGGCTGCTTTTTGGAACGATCCCGAGTTTTTGCGGCGCGTGGTGGGATCGTATGGATTCTTGGGCCGGTTGGAGCCTCCCTTGACGGCCGAGGAACAGGAACAGTGGCGCCAGACGGTCGTGCCGGCGCTGCGGGAGGATCCGCACAAGGCCATCGAAGTACTCAAGCCCTTGGTGGGACCGACGGCCTCGGCCCTGTTCGACTTCACGTTGGGCACCGCATTCCTGCAGGCCGGTGATCCGACCAACGCGCAGGTGCACCTGGAAGCCGCGGTGGCAAAGCACCCGGAGTTCTTGCGGGCTTGGAAGAATCTCGGCTTTGTGCGGGCGCGGCTGGGCGATGCCGCCGGTGCAGCCCGGGCTCTGGGGCGGGCCTTGGAGTTGGGAGGCGCGGACGCATCCACGCTCGGTATCTTGGGCGCCATGTACCTCCAATCGGGCCGGCCCGTGGCGGCCGCGGCGGCCACGCAGCAGGCCCTGCTTTTCAAGCCGGACGATTTCACTCTGCAACTGCAGTTGCTCCAGGCGTGGTTTGCGAGTGCCCAATATGAGCCGGCGCTGCGGCTGGTCGACGAGTTGTTGAGCACGCGGCCCGACCGTGTGGCGCTGTGGCAGTGGAAGGCACAGTTGCATCTCCAGCGCAATGAACGCAAGGAGGCGCTGGTCGCGTACGAGACGTTGCGCCGGCTCGGAGGCGCGCGGGCGGAGGACCTCTTTGCCCTGGCCGACCTCTACGTCATGTCGGACGCTCCGGAAGAAGCCGCGGCCGTCTATCGCGAGGCGCTGGCCACCGGGTCTGCTGCGGCTCCCGAACGGGCGCTGCGCGCGGCCGAGGTTCTGCTGGCACAGGGGCAGACGGCCGTGGTGGGTGCGTTGTTGGACGCCATTCATCGGGTGGAGGGGGCGTTGCCGCCTGCCGTGCAAAACCAGCGGCTCCGGCTGCACGCGCGGTGGTTGTGGGCCGAGGGCAAGGCGGAGGCTGCGCTGGAGCGCCTGGAGGAGTGTCTGAGGCGGTTTCCCGCCGATGGCCAGGCGCTGTTGCTGGCAGGTGACTGGTATGCGCACGCGGGCGATCGCGAGAAGGCCGAGTTTCGTTATCAGGCCGCCGCGCAGATCGAGGCCGTGGCGCCGGATGCCCTGGTGAAGCATGCCCAGTTGTTGGTCCGCCATCAGGAGTATCGACGCGCGGCCGAGCTGCTGCAACGGGCGCAGCGGTTGCGTCCGCGGGAGCCCGTGCAGCGTTATCTGGATGAAGTGGTGAAGCTCGCCACGTCCCGTCCCGCTTCCTCGTGAACCCCGGCCGCACCCGCATCCGGCGCCGCACGGATTCAGGAGGGGAACATGCTTGTGACACGCGTCAGCGCGTGGATTCGAAAGGAGAAGGCGTTGCATCCGGAAAGGGATTTCTCACGTGGGAGGCGCATGCAGTGCCGCGGGTGGGAATGGTTGCGATGGCCGATCCTCGTGGTCCTGGGGGTTCTTCACATCGCCGGCGCCTGTTGCGGGCAGGACACGTTCTCCACCGGAGTGTTGGAAGGTCGGGTTTTGGACAACTGGGACGGCCGCCCGTTGAGCGGCGTGGTGGTGACCCTGCGCGGGACCACCCTGGCCACGGTGACGGACCACGAGGGGTTGTACCGGCTTCGCGGCGTGCCTCCCGGCCGGCATGAATTGATTTTTTCCCGGTCCGGTTACGCGCGAACGATGGTCACGGATGTGCTGGTGGCGGAGGGACAAACTTCCCGGGTGGACGCGGCGCTGCGACCGGAGTTCTACGAATTGGAGGAGTACGTCGTGACCGCCGCGGAGATGAGCGAACAGGTCGTGCAGTTGTTGGAGATGCGGCAACGCGCGACGGTGGCCATGGACGTCCTCGGGGCCGAGCAGTTCAGCCGGTTGGCCGCCAGTGATGCCGCGGACATTCTGGAGCAGGTTCCGGGCGTAACCGTGGTGGGGGGGCGGGAGCCGGTGGTGCGCGGTCTGAATGAACGTTACGTGGGCGTCTTGCTCAACGGGGCCGAAGTCCCCTCGCCCGACCCCTACAAAAAATCGGCGCAGCTCGACATGTTCCCCGCCGGCCTCATCGAATCGGTGACCGTCACCAAAACCTTCACCCCCGACCTGCCCGGGAACTTTTCCGGCGGGGGCGTGCTTCTCAAGACGCGCTCCTTCCCCGAAGAGTTTCAGCTCCGGCTTTCGGGGGGAGTCGAGGCCAACACCCGGGCGACTTTTCGGGATGATTTTCCCCGGTATGCCGGGGGCGGGACCGACTGGCTGGCCCTGGACGACGGCACCCGGGCCCTGCCGGCGGAGCTCTCCCGACCCGGACTTCAGATTCCCCGACCGCCGGCCAACAGCGGTCTTCCATCCAGCTCCACGTATGCCGCGAGAATTCAGCAGGCCGAAACCGTGCACCACCTGACACGGCTCCTGGGACCCACGGACTTTGCACCCCGCCCGGAACACGCGCTTCCCAATCACAACTTTTCCCTGGCCCTGGGGGATACCCGGGCCGGGAAAGCCCATGCCCTGGGGTACTTCGGCGGCATCACGTATCAGCGCAAGTTTCAATATCTCGACGGCGTCAACAACCGCTACGCACCGGGCCTCCATCAGACGATCCAGCCCCGAAAACAGTTCGAGGATGTACAGGGGATCGAGGAGATTACCTGGGCGACGGTGGCCAACCTGGCCTGGCGATACCAGCAAGAGCAAAAACTCGAGTTCACATTCTATCACAATCAAAGTGCGGAGGATCTGGCCCGAACCCAGCGCGGCCGCATCAGCGACGATCCCGGCTGGGAGTTTGTGCTGCACCGGCTGCACTGGACGGAGCGGCATCTGCAGTCCTTTCAGTTGCACGGGGAACACACCCTGCCGCGATGGAGTGATGCCAAACTCGAATGGTTGGCCGCACTGTCCCGGAGCGCTCAAGAGGAACCGGATGCGCGATTCTTTCACTACCGCACCGACGGCCACCTTTTTCAGCCCGATCACCAGTCGCTCCCGACGCCCAACAAACCAACCCGTTACTTCCGGGACCTGGAGGAGAACAACCGGAGTGCCCGCGCGGACCTCACCGTGCCGCTGCGATGGGGACAGGATCGCGAGGTGGTGTGGAAGTGGGGCGGCGCATGGCAGCAGGGGGAACGCACCTTCAAGGATCGGGAAGTGTTCTACGAAGGCCTGTATGCCCCCACCGACCGGTTCCCGTTCCTGGGAGATGCGAATGCGTTTTTACCTCCCGGGAGTCTCGGCTATCGGGCCACCACCAACGCCGCGGGCCGGATCTCCTATGTCTGGAACCGATACATTCAGTTGCGGGACAGCCGGTACACCGGGGAGCAGACGGTTCCGGCCGCATACGTGATGGCGGAAGCGCCCCTGACTCGTCGGTTGCGATTGATCGGCGGCGTCCGCTTCGAGCAAACCGAGATCGCCATGGATTCCCTCAGCTACGTGGCCAACGAGACCACGGGCCTTCCGGTGAACCAGACCTCCCTCGCACGCGAGGATTGGCTTCCCGCAGTCGGGTTGATCTTCCAGCCCCGGACGAACATGACGGTGCGGCTTCACTTCAGCCAGACCCTGGCGCGGCCCACGTTCCGTGAACTGGCCGCCTACCGCAGCTACGACCCGTTGACGGACGAACTGATCGAAGGCAATCCGCGACTGGGGTTGTCCACTGTGAAGAACTACGACCTGCGCTGGGAATGGTTCCCGCGCCCCGGCGAGGTTCTCTCACTGAGTCTGTTCTACAAGGACCTGCAAAACGCCATCGAGCGCCGGTTCGTCAACATCGGTGGCGACATCGTTTCCTTCATGAACCGGCCCGCGGCCGAGGTGTACGGCGTGGAATTCGAGTTTCGACGAGGGTTGGACGTGTGGTGGACCGCCCTCTCGGGACTTTCTTTGGGCGTGAATGCAGCGTGGATGGCGTCGGAAGTGCAATTGACCGAGGATGAAGTTCGCAACCGCACGGACTTTTTGGGAGACACATCGCGCAGCCGTCCCCTTTACGATCAATCCCCGTATGTCGTGAACGCGGATTTGACGTGGGACCATCCGCGAACGCAGACCAGTCTGACCGTGGGCTTCAACATCTTCGGACCGCGGATCGTCATCGCCGGGTTGGCCACGCCCGACGTTTACGAACAGCCGGCGCCGAGCCTCGACGTGGTCCTCCGGCAGGGTTTGGGCCGTCACTGGTCCGTGCGTTTCACGGCGCGCAACCTTCTGGATCCGGCCTGGGAACGAACCTACGGCGAGGACGGCGCGGCGGTGTTCAGCCGCTATCATCGCGGACGTCTCTTTGGATTGAGCCTTTCGCGCGAGTGGTGAGCCGGACCGCCCGCGGACACGGGATCCCGCACGGGTTGTGACCGAGTTTTCACCGACCTGCCATGGGTCCGTCACGTGCCGCGGCCATGGTGGGGCCCGACATGAGCGCAAGGAAACCAAATCCAATCGACAAAGCTGCTATGAAGAAGACACGCGGTCTGCGAATGTTCGTTCGGGGTACTGCCGCGCTGGCGCTTCTGTGCTCGCTGCCGGCGCGGGCGGCGGAGATCACCGTCAGCGGTGCGTTGCACGGGGTGCACCGGTGGTACAGCACCAATGTGTATTATTTGGACAGGTTTGTGTACGTGATGGAGGGGGCGGAACTGCACATTGAGGCGGGGACGGTGATCAAGGGCAAGGCGGGTCAGGATGTGAACGCCTCGGCGTTGATTGTGACGCGAGGGGGCAAGATTTTTGCGGAGGGGACGCGGGAGCGACCGATTATCTTCACGGCGGAGGCGGACGATCCGTCGGATCCTGCGGCGCTGCCGTTGTTTGAGCGCGGGCTTTGGGGCGGGGTGGCCATCATGGGTCGAGCGCCGATCAACACGGCGATCAACGCTGCGGGCAATGCGGCCAGTCCGAAGTACGACGTGTTCGAGGGTCTGCCGGATCTGCAGGTGGATGGTCAGTATGTGCACCGGTTTGGGGGCGGGGATCCGCATGATTCCAGCGGGGTGCTGCGGTATGTGTCGATTCGGCGGGCCGGGACGGTGTTTCAGCCGAACCGGGAGCTGAACGGGTTGAGTTTGGCGGGGGTGGGGGATGGGACGGTGATTGAGTTTGTGGAGACCTTTGCGACGGCGGACGATGGGTTTGAGTTTTTCGGGGGCACGGTGAACACGAAGTATTTGATCAGTGCCTTCAACGACGACGATGCGTTTGATGCGGACCAGGGGCACAACGGCAAACACCAGTTCTGGTTTGCGATCCAGGAGCCTGGACGGAAGGACAACGGGGGGGAGTTGAACGGGGAGCCCAACGAGTCGAATGCGGGCAATCCGCCGGTGTCGAACTTTCAGGTGTGGAATGCGACGTGGATTGGGGCCGGGACGAACACGTCGGGCAACCGTGGGTTTTTGATTCGGGTGTATTCGGCGCCGCGGTTTTACAATTCGATTTTCACGGATTTTGGGGGGCCGGCGATGCGGATTGCGGATGACAAGTCGGGTCAGTATGCGACCAACGGGGTGATGGAGTTTCGGGAGAATCTCTGGTATGGGTTTACGCGGGATCCGATTTGGGAGGATGCGTATTCGGCGTTGTTTTTCCAGACGCTGGCGTTTTCGAATCGTGTGGTGGATCCGAGGTTGCGGGGGATCAGCCGCACGACCGATGGGGGGCTGGATCCGCGGCCGCAGCCGGGCAGTCCGGCCTGGGGTCCGAGCAGTTTGACGCCGCCGAGCGACGGGTTTTTCACGCCGGTGACGTATCGTGGGGCGTTTGGGGAGTGGAACTGGGCGGCCGGCTGGAGCTTCCTGTCCGCCTCCGGCGTGCTGACCAGTGAAGGCGCCACACCGCCGGGCGTCGGAGAGCCGGTGCGTCTGGAGATCGGTCGCTCCGGCGCCGGTCTGCGCATCGGGTTCCAATCTCGGCCCGAGGCCCGGTACCAGTTGGAATCGCGCCCGTCGCTCACTTCGGGGACCTGGGAGGCCAGCTCGGAGATCGTAACGGGCAACGGGGCGAAGCTTTACTTTGACGCTCCGATGCAGGGAGACGCCCGTTATTACCGGGTGCGCACGCTGCCGTGAGTTTGTCCCGGGTCGCGTGCCCGGGTGCCACATCAGGGTTCGGGAACCCGAGCGAGGAGGACCACGACGCAGCCCCGGGAGAGTCAGGGCTCCCGGGGCTGTTTGATTGTGTTGGAAGCCGGCCTGCCGCCGTGGCCGGCAGCGCTGGGCAGCACATTCCGCAATTGCAGCGGCGCCCGCCGGACTGAAGAAGTCAAAGTTCGCCGGAACCCGGGCCGGGGCCCGCACGCTGCCAGAGCGCTGTTGACCGTGGCGGACCTTCGCGTGCGGCAAATCGTGACGTCCCGGGGCGCTCCGTGGCCCGAGATCTGCCGGGCCCGGACTCCAAGGTGGGCAGGCCCTGGCGGCTTCTGAAAGAGCGCGGAGGAGAGTCCGCCGACGCGTGCGGCCAAAGAAAAGGTTGCGGATTGTGCACGGCATGGGAGAGTGAGGGCATGAAAAAGCCTTTCTGGATTGCCGTCGGCGTGGGCCTTGCCGTGATCGTGGGTGCGTTGTTGGTGGCGGGCCTGTTTTTGGATCGTGTGGTGAAGAGCGGCATTGAGACGCTCGGTCCCCGGATGACCGGGGTGACCGTGCAACTGCGGGCGGTCTCCTTGTCGCCATGGTCGGGACAAGGGCGGATCGAGGGTTTGGTGATCGGCAATCCCGAGGGCTACAAAACACCGCACGCCATTCGAGTCGGCGAGGCGCGCATGGCGGTGGTGCCGGGATCCTTGTGGTCGGAAAAGCTGCACATCCGCCTGATCGAGGTGGAGTCGCCCGAGATCACGGTGGAGATCGGGCCCGGGGGCAACAATTTGAAGCGCATCCTCGCCAATGTGGAGGCTGCGGCCGGGCCGGGGGATTCCTCGGGATCCAACGAGCGCCAGGCGGGTGCGAGTCGGAAACTTCAAGTGGATCGCTTGGTGATCAAGGGAGCGAGTTTCCGGCTCGGGGCCACGGCGTTGGGGGGCTCCGTGCCGGTGCGGTTGCCGGACATTCAGTTGGAGAATCTGGGCGCGGGTCCGGACGGCATTACCCCGGCGGAGCTGACGCAGAAGATCTTCGCCGCCCTGGTGGAGGGGACAGCGGGGGCGGCACAGCAGGCGGTGGGGACACTGGGCAAGGAAGCCGTGCGCTCGGCGGAAACGTTGGGGAAAGAGGCTGGCGAGGCGGCCGGCAAGATCACCCGGGGCCTGGGCGAGCTGTTCAAAAAGAAGGACTAACCAGAAAGCGTACGGGAGCGCCGGGCGGCATTCCTCCGGCGCTTGCTTCGGCATGCCGGGGCCGCAGGGGTTCCGGCCGACGGCTCGGCGGAACCGGCACTTCCGGCTTGTGCGGGGCGCAGTGCACTGTCGGAAGCTCCGTCACGCGGCCCATCATCGCCGATCCAAGGGCCCGGCCCCGCGCAAGGAACGTGCGTCCTGCCTTGGCCAGAGTTCACACGGCGCACGGGGCCGAAGGCCGGCTGACGGATCGTCGTGGCTCCCTGCCCGCACGGTGATGGCCGCGAACGCCGAACTCGTCCCCGGGCATGGGACGCGCCCCGGTCCGCGGAGACCGGCCCGCAGCTCCTGCGCAGGGGGCGCCGAGTTTCCGATTCACGGTTCAGTGCGCGTGTCCCGGGGCGCCAGTGGCCGTGACGCAAGCCCGGCTCCATGCGGGGCTCAAGCCTCTGCCAATCTGAACCGATGAGGAGTCGCCAGAGGCTGCTCAGAGCACGACGGGCATGCTCTGGATGCCGTTGGTACTGATCCCGCGCGGGTCGAGGCCTTTGCACCGCCGCGGTGAATGGACCAGAGATGTTGGGATCTGCATGCCGGGGAAGCCAGGGTCGGTTGTCCGGAGGCTTTCCTTTCGGCGTCTGAGTCGTCATGCTGGGGCCGAGGGCGAAAGCCGGATCCGGGCAGGCAGAGGAGAGCAGCGCTGGATGGAACGAGTTGGTGAAGTTCGAGTTTTGCCCGTGGGGAACCGGAGGGCGTTGAGGTGGCTTGCCGGGGTGCTGGAGAACTCGGCACGGGTGCGCTGGTTGTGCGCCGGCGGGGCGGACTCCGGAAATGCCAGACGCCCCCACCCGGTGCGGGGTCCGAGGAACAGGGTATGAAGGCGCAGGAGATCGTGGGGAAGGTGCGCAATCTGCCGCCGGTCTCTCAGGCGGCGTTGCGACTGGTATCGATGCTCGATCAGCCGGCCATCAGCAACGACGAGATTGTCGAAGTGCTCAAGTGCGACAATGTGCTGACGGCCAAGCTGCTGCGGGCGTGCAATTCTCCGTTTTTCGGTCTCGAGGAGCCCGTGGCCTCCGTGGATCAAGCGGTGTTCCTGCTCGGGCATCAGCAAATCCTGCACATTGTGTTGACCCTGGCCTTTGGCGGGGCGATGTCCGTGACCCTGCCGCAGCACGCTTTGGAAGCGGAGGATTTGTGGCGTCACTCGGTGACGACGGCGCAGGCTGCGGAGACCGTGCTGGGAGAGGGCCTGGACCTGGAGGTGGAACCGTCGGTGGCGTTCACGGTGGGCCTGTTGCATGACCTGGGCAAACTGGTCATGAGCCAGGTGCTGTCGGTGGAACAACTGGCCGAGATTCGGGCCCGGGTGGCATTGGCGGGCATGGCGCGGCCGGAGGCGGAACAGGAGGTGGTGGGCACCGACCACGCGGAAGTGGGGGGCGAGCTGTTGCGGATGTGGCGCCTTCCGGAGGTCTTGGTCGAGGGGGTGCGGTGGCATCATCAGCCGAGGTTGGGCCCTCCGGCGGAGCTGTCGGTGGTGGCCCATGTGGCCAACGCCGTGGCGCACCGGGCCCGGGAGGATGCCGCCTCGGGTTCTGCGGCGACGCACCTGACGGCCGAAGTCCGGGACCGATTTCGACTGGACGATGCTCGCCTGGAGGCCATGGCTCAGCGGCTTCGGGAACAGTTCGAGCGGATCGAACACCTGATGCATCTGGGCTGAAGACGGAGGCGCGGCGTTCACAGCCGCGCCAAGCAGAGCCCGAACGGGCAGCGGCAGAAACGTTGGTTTCCATTCCTGACGAGGGCGAGGGTGAACGGGACAGGGGAAGGCCCTTGCTTGGGCGTGCGGGGCCGCGCCGCTTTGCATCGCCTGCTGATTCCGGGCCACGTTAGATCAGGGCGGCAAACCCTTCATGCATCGGCGCACCTGCAGGGCTCGAAAGCGTGCAGGCGCGCGTGGGAGGGGCCTTTCAGGGCTGCGTCCGGCACGCGGACGTGAGCGGAAGGGCCGGTTTCAGGACAAGCGCGGTTGTCGCGGGGCGGCGGGTCGGTATACTGCGTCGCATGGTGCGAGTGGGGATTGGCTACGACGTGCATGCGTTGGTGGCGGGCCGGCCCCTGGTGTTGGGCGGGGTGGAGATTCCGCACACGCACGGGTTGGAAGGGCATTCGGATGCGGACGCGCTGATGCATGCCATTTGCGATGCGGTGTTGGGGGCGCTGGGCGCAGGCGACATCGGACAGCACTTTCCGAACACCGATCCGCGTTGGAAGGGCGTGCCGAGCCGGATCTTTTTGGAGGAGGCGGCCCGGCAGGTGCGGCAGCGCGGCGGCCGGATTTTGAACGTGGACGCCACGGTGGTGGCGCAGCAGCCGCGCCTGGCCCCGCATGTGACGGCGATGCGCACCAACATTGCCGCGGCACTGGGGTTGAGTCCGGGTCAGGTCGGAGTCAAGGCCACGACCAACGAGGGACTTGGTTTTCTCGGCCGCGGGGAAGGCATTGCCGCCCTGGCGGTGGCCGCGGTGGAATTGCCCGTGGAGGGAGAGCAGAGGGGGACATCGGCGGTGTGAGCGAGGCGGGGGCCGTCCCGATCGCCCGGAAGGCGCAAGCCATGGCCAAGGCCGAGATCAGTTGGAAACGCAGGGCGCCCGACGGCACCAGGCTGCAGGTGTACGCCCACCTGGTGGGGGGTGAATGGCGTTTTTACATCCGCAGCCGCCGGTACGAGAGGTGGATGCCCGTCAAGGATCCGCCCCTGGAGGATTGGCTGGCCCTGCTGGACGCGGTGCGACGGCTCGTCCCGCGCCGACGTTACCAGCCCGAGGACGAAGCGCACCTGCGCCAGCGCATTCGCGAGCGGTTTCCGGAGGTGGACCTCTGAAAGGCCTGGAACGGACCGTCGCGGTGGCTGCAGGGTCCCGGGGTCCCGCTGCGGGCTCCCTCGACGGCCCAACGGATTCCGCAGGTTCTCCCGGGGCTGACGTCGGCGCGCGGGCACGGGGCGGGCGCCGGTCGGGGCGCCCGGCCCTCCGCCGGGTCAACGGCCCATCAAATGCTCGAGCACCATCTGATCGAGCGCCGCGTAGTTGCGGTCGCGGATCAACGCCCGGGCCTGTTTCTCGTCAAAGGTTCGCGCTTTCTCGACCAGTCGGAGGAAGGTGCGCCGGCTGTTTTCCAAATGGGCCAACCAGTGCTCGACCTTGGTGGTGCGGAAGGGGTGGACGTCGAAGCAGACGTATTCGCCCTTGCGCCCGTAGCCGTTGCGTTCGAGGGCGCGCACCTGGTTGAACGCCACGCGCAGGTTGGCGCTGCCAAAGGGCTTGTCCTGATCGAACTTGAGCCCGTTCTGGTCGTTGAGGTGAATCGACCAGAGCTTGCCAAAGGCGCAGGCGAAATCGATTTCGTCCGCCGGGTCGAGGCCGGCCAGGATGGCGTGTGCGGTCTCGATGAGGCAGCCGACGCGGTCGGGGTCGTCGGTCAGTTGGGCCAGGGCCAGGGCATGCCCGATGGTGGGGATGTAGGCCTGGTCCATCGGCTCGTTGGGTTTGGGCTCGATGGCGATGCGGATTTTCCGGTCATACGCGAGCATGCGGTTGATGGCCTCGACCAGGTAGTCCACACACCGCCGCGCGTTTTTGGACTCGCGCACGTAGGTCCCCTCGCGGGCCAGCCACAAGACGATGAGGTCGGTGCCCAGTTCCCGGGCCACGTCGATGCAACGGAGGGAGCGCTGGATGGCGTAGGCGCGGCATTTGGGATCGTTGCTGGTGTAAGCGCCGTCAATGGTGCGGGGATCGAACCACAGCCGCGGGGCGACCATTTCGGCGGCGATGCCGGCGTCGGACAGTTTGCGCCGCAGCGCGCGTGCCTCCTGGCGCACCTGCGCGTCGGTCTTTTGGTCAATGTCCGGCACGGCGTCGTCGTCGTGAAACATCATCGCGTCGAATCCGATTTTTTTCAGCGCTTCGAGTTTCCATTCGAAGCTTTGCGGGGGACGCACGGGTGGGCCGTAGGGATCCTGCCCTTCGCTGATGTTCCAGGGGCCGAAACAGAATTTGTATGGTTGAGGTTTCATAGGTTCGCGGCCCCACCTTAGCCGGACGGCATGGGCTGAGAAGTCCAAAGTGGAAGGTGGCCGTGCGCGCTGGAAGGCCTCCGGGCCTTTGTTGGGACGAAGAGGTGTGCGCGGCAGGGCGGCCGTGGCCGGCGGTCTATCGGATCTCAACAGCCCCGGGAGGACGTTTCCCCGGGACGGCGGTGGTAGCCTTGCGGGGCCGTGCCGGTTCAGAGGTCATGCAGGCCTTTGAGGTAGGCGAAGATGAGCTCGGGCAGGTCGCGGCTGTACCCCCCCTCCAACAAGCTGGCGGTGGGACAGTTCAGGGACCGAATCATGCGTCCCAGCCAGTGGAAATCCTCGACTTCGAGGGTCTCGCGAGCGAGCGGGTCCCGCACGTAGGCGTCGAACCCGGCGGAGACGATCAACAGCCCGGGCTGAAACCTGCGGATGTCATCGATGGCCTGTTCCAGGGCACGTCGGTATTCATCGGCCGGTGTGGCCGGGGGCATGGGGTAGTTCCGGCAGTTGGTGCCGCGATGCTCGGTGCCGGTGCCGGGATAGCAGGGATGCTGATGGACCGAGACGTACAGGGTGCCGGGCTGATCCAGCAAAATGTCCTCCGTGCCGTTGCCGTGGTGGACGTCGAAGTCGAACACGGCCACCCGGTCCACGCCCTCGGCACGGGCCGCCAGGGCGGCGATGGCTGCATTGTTCAGATAGCAGAAACCCATGGCACGATTGCGGGTGGCGTGGTGGCCGGGGGGGCGCATGAGGCTGAAGGTGCGCTCTCCCTGCAGCGCGCGTCGGGAGGCGGTGAGCGCGGCGGCCGCGGAGCGGCGGGCGTGTTCGGCAATGTCCGGAAACCATGCCGTGTCCAGATCGAAATCCCGCGGTTCGAGCAGCCGCTCGAGGTGGGCACGGGTATGGGCCCGCAGCAATTCCGCTTCGGTGACGTCGCCGGGCTCCGCCCAGGTCAACGAGAGGTCGGACTGGCCACGCAACCGTTCCAGCGTGGCGCGGATGCGCAGGGGTCGTTCCGGGTGGCCGGGCGCGTGGTAGCCGGTGCAACGTTCATCCGTGATGATCGTCATCGGGCCGGCATTTAAGCAGAAGGCCCGGGCTGAACGCAGGCCTTTTTCTCGGGTTTTTACTCTTGTGGGGTCCGGGCCTTCGTATCGGGCGGCCTGCCGGCTCCCTCGCGTCGGAGGTGTTGCAGGATCTTTCGGGTGAGCCGGGTCATGGGACGCGCCTGGAGCTGTCGCTGCGTGAGCCAGCGGCCCTCGGGCCAGGGGCCCTGCAGCCGGCCTTCCCACACCTCCACGCGAAACCGGTAGCGGGTGATATGATGGGTCAGTCGAAACAGTGGCGCGGCCCCGATCGCTCGAATCGGCGGGTCCCCGGGGTTCACGCGGGCCGCTCCGTCAGGCTGCGGCAGGTGCCGCGGCTCGAATGTGGGCAGTTCCCAGTAACCGCCGTTGACTTCTTGCGGGGGGCGGACTCGAACCAGCCAGTGCGACCCCTGTCGCACGAGCCAGACGAGCAGAGGTCGTTCTTCCGGAGCAGGCCTTCCGGAGTTGGCGGGGTGCAACGGACCCGGGTGACGCCGAAACCTGCAGGCGCGCTGCAGGGGGCAGCTCGGGCAGCGTGGCCGCAGCGGCGTGCAAATTGTGGCGCCCAGTTCCATGAGGGCCTGGTTGAGGGCGGAACAGGGAGGGCAGGCGGGCGGGCCGCCGTGGTGCGAGGCAGGGGTGCACCGTTCCAGACGCACCGGAGGGAATTGGACGGCGCATTCCACCAACTGGCGGGCAGCCGCCCAGGCCAGCGAACTGGAAGCCTCCAAGGGCCGGCCGAGCAACCGGCTCAGCACACGGGCCACGTTGCCGTCCACGACGGGCGTGGGCTGATTGAAGGCGGCGCTGCAGATGGCGCCGGCGGTGTAACGGCCCACGCCCGGCAGGGCCAGCACGTCCTCGAATCGTTCGGGAAACCGCCCGCCATGCTGTTGCAGGATTTGGCGGGCCGCAGCCTGGAGATGCTGCACCCGGCGGTAGTACCCGAGCCCTTCCCACAGTTTCCGCAACCGGTCCGGTTTGGCGCGTGCCACCGCGGCCACGTCGGGCAGACATCGCATCCAGCGTTCCCAGTACGGCAACACCGTGGCCACGCGCGTCTGTTGCAGCATGACCTCTGCGATCCAGATGGCATAGGGATCGCGAGTGCGCCGCCAGGGCAGGTCGCGCGCCTTCGCTCCAAACCAGCACAGCAACGCGCGGACAAGCGCCCGCCGTTGCCGCGCGGTCCACGGGGGTTGGGATGGGACCGACATGGACTTGCGGCAGCGTAACGGGTGTCAGTAGGTTGCGCCAGCATGGCCGCGCCTTTGAGTCATTACACCGTGGTGCTCACCGAACGCCAGGCCGAGGCCCTCGAAGCCTACTGCCGACAGCACGGCTTCACCTTCCGGGAGGTGCCTCACGCGCGTTTCGGGGCGTTTCGTGACGATGTGAACGTCGTCTGCTACCGCAGTGGCAAGGCCGTGGTCCAGGGCCGGGGTACGCGCGATTTTGTGCAGTTTGTGCTGGAGCCGGAGATTCTCAGGGAAGCGCGGCTTGGTTACGAATTGGAACTGCAGCCGGAGCTGAAACTGGCGCGGGTGGGCGTGGACGAATCGGGCAAGGGCGACCTTTTCGGGCCGCTGTGCGTGGCGGCGGTTTACGTGAACGAGTCGGTGGTCCGGGCCTGGCAGGAGACGGGCATTCGGGACAGCAAACGGGTGGGCAGTGACGCGGCCATTCGGGATCTGGCCCGGCAGATTCGCACCACGCCGGGCTGTGTGTTCGAGGTGGTGGTGATCGGCAACGAAGCCTACAACCGCTGCTGGACCCAAATGGGCAATGTCAACCGTCTCCTGGCCTGGGCCCATGCGCGGGCGGTGGAGAACCTGCTGCACAAGGACGGTCGGTTGGAACCGTTCCCCGTGCGGGTGATCAGCGATCAGTTCGCGCGGGATCCGCGGCTGGTGCAACGGGCTCTGATGGCCCGGGGGCGTCAACTGGAGCTGATTCAGCGGCACCGGGCCGAGGCCGACCCGGCGGTGGCGGCGGCTTCGATCCTGGCGCGGGAGGCGTTTCTGGATCGGTTGACCCAGATGAGCCGCCGCTGGGGCGTAGCTTTGCCGAGGGGCGCCGGCCCGGAGGCCCGGACGGCACTCCGCGAGTTGGTGCAGCGTCACGGCCCCGACGTCTGTCGCCAGACGACCAAACTCCACTTTCGCACCGTGGCCGAAGTGCTGGGTGAACTGGGTCTGCCTCTGCCCCGGCTCCCCGCTGCGGGCCGGGCCGGGGATGCCGACTCGGGTGCACCCTCCGGGACAGAAGGCCAGGAGCCCTCGGACCTTTTTGGGCGTGCGCCCGGGGGCGGGCCCCGGTAAATGACGGGCCGTGGCATCGCATCTGCGTTTGAAGGATCAGCTTCCGGCCGAGCGACCACGCGAGCGGCTGGCGCAGCGGGGACCGGACGCGCTGACCTCGGCGGAATTACTGGCCATTTTGTTGCGCACCGGCCACCGCGGCGCCAACGCAGTCGAACTGGGCCATGAACTGTTGCGCCGGTTCGGCTCTTTGCACGCGCTGGCCCAGGCAACCGTCGAAGAGCTCCGGCAGATCAAAGGCGTGGGCCGGGACAAGGCGGTCACCGTGGCCGCCGCATTCGCACTGGCGCGTCGGCTGGTCGAGGAACGGGTGGAGGAAAGCGAACCTCTCAATCATCCCGAGGCGGTGGCCCGACTCGTGCGCGAACAGGCCCGCCTCGCCACCGTGGAGACCTTTTGGGTGGCCTTGTTGAACACCCGTCACCGGCTCTTGAAGCTGGAAAAGATTTCCCAGGGCACTCTCGACACGATCCTGGTGCATCCCCGCGAGGTGTTTCGACTGGCCATCGCGGCCAAGGCTGCGGCCCTGATCCTGATCCACAACCATCCCAGCGGGGACCCCACTCCGTCCGAGGCGGATTTGCGGGTTACACGCGACCTGGTCCGCGCCGGCCAGATCCTGCGCATCGATGTCCTCGACCACATCATCCTGGGCCGGGCCACCGCCACCCGGACCCGGGACTACGTCTCGCTGCGCGAGCTGGGGGCGTTGCATGCTTGACCCCCTTCGGACCATGGCCTCCGCCGATTGCTCCGGCGAGCTTTGGCAGGTGGAAGTACGGTGTCCGCGGTCCTGCGCCGAGGCGGTGGCGCAGGTCGTGGCCGAAACCTGGCAGGTGACCCCCGTGGTGGAGTATCGCCCGGGCCGCTCCACCGCTTGTGTGCGGGCCTTTCTGCCTTCGGCCCCTCCGGCAGATCAGTGGCTGCGGGAACGATCCGCATTGCGGCAGCGGCTCGCGCAGCTCCGCAGCGCAGGGCGGCAGCCGTGTCGTTGCACAATCCGCGCCCGGCCCCTGGCGAAGGAGAACTGGGCGGAAAGCTGGAAGCGCCACTTCCACATCCTCCGCGTGGGACCCCTGGTGGTTCGCGCCAGTTGGCAGACAACGGCCCTCCAATCCAACCAGTGCGAGGTTGTCCTGGATCCGGGGCTGAGTTTCGGCACCGGACACCATCCCACCACGCGGTACTGCCTGGAAGAACTGGTGCGCCGGCGCACCCCCGGGCTGCCGCGACCGTTCCTGGACGCCGGGACCGGCTCCGGCATTCTGGCGATTGCCGCTGCCAAACTGGGGTACCGGCCCGTGGACGCCCTGGATTACGATCCGGTTGCCGTGGAGACCGCCCGGATCAACGCGAAGGCCAACGGAGTGGCCGACCAGGTTCGGGTTCGCCAGGTTGACCTGCTGCGACTGCCTTTGCGAGGGGTGCGGTACGGGCTGATCTGTGCCAACGTCACCGCCCCGGTGTTGTTGGCGGCACGGGAACGGCTCGCACGGCGGCTGGCTCCCGGCGGATGGCTGGCCGTGGCCGGGATTCTGGATCGGGAGTTCGGCGCGGTGCAGAGGGCGTACGAGGCCCTGGGGCTGGTTTGTGTGCGTTCGCGTCGGGATGGACGGTGGCGTTCGGGCACGTTTTACAGACCGGAGGCCTGAGTCCCCGGAATTCGTGGGGCCGGGCGGCCACGCGCGTCCGTGCGACCTCCCTCAGCCCGTGCACCCGGTCGGTTCCTTGAGCCGAGCCGCCACGGTTTCCCCCAGGGGCACCGGTTCCTTGATGGATCCCACGGCTTCTGCCCGGCGCACCCCTTCCACAAAGGAGATCGCGCGCAAGCGGAGCCGATCGCCCTCGGCCTCGGCATACGCGGCCACGGGGCTCTGGCAGCCGCCCCCCATGGCCCGGAGCAACGCACGTTCCGCAGTTACGGCCTGGAAGGTGTTGTAGTGATTGAGCTGGGCGCAGATGGCCTCCATGCGTTCGTCGTCCGCGCGGATTTCCAGGCCCACCGCCCCTTGGCCCACACAGGGCAACATCAGCTCCAGCGGCAAAATCACCGCCCGCAATCCCTCCGGAACGGCGTCCCCAACGAGTCGGCCCTCGGCCGTGATCTGAAAGTTCAGCCGGCTCAATCCGGCCAGGGCCAGGACGGTGGCGTCGAGACTGTCGCGGGTGGCCAGTTTCTCCAACCGCGTGGGCACGTTGCCGCGCAGCTCGACGAACTTCAGCCCCGGATGCAACGCCCGCAGTTGCGCCTGCCGTCGGGTGCTGCTGGTGCCGATGACCGCCCCTGCCGGCAGATCGGTCAGTCGCAGATTCGGTCCCCAGCCGCGCAGCGCCGCCTGGCCCGGCACCCATTCCTCCGCAGGGCGTTGCGCCAAACTCGCAAAGTAGGCGCCGTCCCGGTACACGAGTACATCGCGTACATCTGCTCTCCGTGTGACTGCGCCCAGTTTCAATCCGGCCGGCAACTCCGTGGGCAGGTCCTTGAGACTGTGGACGGCCAGGTCGGCCCTGCCCTTGAGCAACGCCACTTCCAGTTCCTTTGTGAAAAGACCCTTGGGCAGGGAACGTCCGGACTGGGCCAGGGAGGCGGTCTGAAGTTTGTCCCCGGTGGTCTTGATGATTTTGAGTTCGAACCGGAGCCGCGGAAACGCGGCCCGGCACTGGGCCAGCACCGCGTGAGCCTGTGCCAGGGCCAGGGCACTGCCGCGAGTGGCCACCAGGATGGGACGAGACGCGTCAGGCATGGGAGGGGGCCGGGTCGCCCGGCGTGGATGGGCGCGGCGGGGGATCGAGCAGGGCGCGCACCTTTTCGCGGATGATGGCTTCGCAGCGAGCAACTTCGGCCTGGCGCTGTCGGAGATAGTCATCCGCAATGCACTGCAAGTCGTCCACGTTGTACAGGTACACATCGTCCAGCTCGTTGACCGCCGGGTCGATGTCCCGGGGCACGGCGATGTCCACCAGCAACAAGGGTCGCCGCGGCCGTTGTCGCATCCACGCCTCCAGGCGCGGGCGATCCAACAGGTAATGCGGCGAGGCGGTGCTGCTGATGACGATGTCCACCTGGGGAAAGGCCTCGGGCCACTCTTCGAACCGAATCGCCCTGCCGCCCAGGCTCTGGGCCAGGGCCTCGGCACGTTCCGGGGTGCGATTGGTGACCCAAACACGCGTGACTCCGCGTGACACCAGCGCACGCGCCACTTTTTCACTGGTGTCGCCGGCGCCGATGACCAGCACGGTGCGATCCCGCAGGGAACTGAACAGCCGTTCGGCCAGCTCGACGGCCACGGCGGCCACCGAGGTGCTCCCCCGCTGAATCTGGGTTTCGGTGCGAATCTGCTTGGCCACGTGAAACGCGCGTTGAAACGCCTTGTTGAGACGCGGTCCGGTGAACCCGCGCTGTCGGGCCAGCTCGTAAGCCTGTTTCAATTGACCCAGGATTTCCGTCTCTCCCAGCACCATCGAGTCCAGCCCGCACGCGACCCGGAACAGATGTTCCACGCTCTGCGGCTCGGTGTAGCGGTAGAGGTGGTCGGTCAAGGGATCGTGATAGTCATGGCAGCGATGCAGAAACTCCTCCAGGTCGTCGAAGGCGAGTTCCGCGGGCAGCCGGGTGGCCACGTAAATCTCCACCCGGTTGCACGTGCTGAGGATCACGGCCTCCTCGGCCACGCCCGTTTCGCGCAACGTTTGCAGGGCGGCCGGGATCCGCGCCTCGGCAAAGGCCAGTCGCTCGCGGAGTGCCACCGGGGCGGTGCGATGATTGATGCCGATGACCAGGATGCCCATGCGCAAGGATCTCCCCGCCCTCTACGGATGATGCAGCGGGGACAGCAGGTTCGTCCCCCAGAACGTCAGCAGCACGAAGCCGAAGACGCCCACCAACCCCCACGCAAACCGCCGCGAGGAAAGTCCGCGCCAATGCCAGAGCAACAGCGCGGCATACGCTGCCCACAGGACCGCGGACCACACGACCTTGGGATCGCCGGCCAACCGGGTGCCCGGCGGCGGCGTCAAACGACTGCCCAGCAGGAGCGACACGGTCAAAAGCCCCCAGCCCGTTTGTGCCAGGCGCCGCGCCACGAGTTCCAGACGCTCGATGGGCGGCAGCCGCGCCATCAGAGCGCGCAGCTTGTGCCACTTCAAATCATGGGCCTGCATCAGGTACAGCCCCGCCGCAGCCGCCCCCAGTCCAAAGGCGCCATAAGCCAGCAGTGCCAGGGCCGCGTGCATGCTTTCCAGGGCCCGGTTGGCCTGCAACACCGGGCCCGAAGGCGTGTCGAGCGCCGGCATCAGGGCAAAGACTCCCAGCGCCAGTTGCAGCGGTGCCACCAGCGCCCCCACCGATCGCATCCGGGGCCACAGTCCCAGCCCCAGGTATGCCACCATCAGACTCCAACCCACGAACATGGTGGCCTCGTAAAGATTGCGCACCGGGCAGTGCTGCAAACTCAGACCCCGCTCCAGCAAAGCCCACGTGTGCGCGACAAAACCCGCCGCCATCAAGCCGTAGTTGATCCAGTCGTCCCGGCGGAACCCGCGGCGCCAGAGGAACACCGAATACACCGTGGCCAGCCCGTAGGCGACCACGGCCAGCAGAAACAGATGCCGATCGGTCCAGGGATTCACATCCACGGCTCCACGACGCCCTCAAATGCGCTTCTCATCGGCGTCAATGAAATCCACAAAGGTCCGAATGTCATCCCGATGCGCGAGCCCGGCCTGTTCCTTGCGCCAACGCAACCGGGCCTGGCCCTCGGCATCGTCCGGTTTCGGGTAACTGAGCATTTCCTGCCGATGCGCCTCCTTGACTTCTGGCGGCACCTTCACGTGTTGTCGCACCCAGTCGCAGACCTGCCCGTCAATGATCGAATTCTTCACCACCTCCACCATCTGCTCGTGCGTCAGGCCCGCATACTTCAGCCACAGGCCGTCGAAGCCCTTGCCCAGGTTGGGCAGGTAATCCGGGTGCAGCCGCCCGGCCAGAAACAGCCGGATCTTGTCGATGTACCGGGGCAGATGCATCCACCCGTCCATCACCTCACGGGGACTGCGCGGATAGATGATTTCGCTCATGGGCCTCATCATCCGGGCCCTGGTGCCTTGCTGTCAATCCTGCCGCCCTGATCCAACCGGGGGCCGGGGCCGGGTCGGGGGACAGGACTCCGAATCCACCGGAGTCCTGCCGGCGCCATTTGACCGTCCCGCCCGTGACCTCAGCAGGCTCCTGCCGGGACCTCCGACGGTCCGCTGGCACTTGCGCAGATGCAGGACCCGGGCTCGTTGCGGTATCGTCCCACGGTTTCGGCGGCTTGCAGGAGGCCGCAACAGGGGAAGCCCCGGCGCAGATGAGTTGAAGTGACGTCGGGAGAAACTGTGGACAAGCGGTTGTCCCCTCCCCGCACGGTCTGAAAGCCGGGCGGTTTTGATGAAAACCGGCCCCGCGCTCGGCGGCGCAGCTCTCGCTGCCCGACGCGAAAGGGGCTTCGACCCTCCGGGGGCCTCGCGGCGGCAACGTTGCGCGTGCGCCGGCCGGGCGGGTCACTGATCCCGGGCGCTGCTGCGGCCGCCAAACTTGCCAGCCACGCGTCACTGGCCTTAGTTTTGCGCGCAAATGAGCGCTGGGTCGCAATTTGAGCAATACTGGGGCGTCCTGGTTCTGTTGGTGCTCGCGGTCACCGCCGTCGGGGGCATGATCGTGCTGTCGTTTCTTCTGGGGAAACGGGCGCGACGCACCCGGATCAAGGACACGGCCTACGAATGCGGCATGATCCCGGCCGGTTCCGGGCCGGGTCGGGTGAGCATTCGGTTTTATCTCGTGGCGATGTTGTTCATCCTGTTCGACATCGAGGTGGTCTTTCTCTACCCGTGGGCGGTGGTGTACCGGGAGATGTTGAGCGATCCCGCCACACGCGCCCTGGTGTTCGGCGGGATTCTGCCTTTCCTGGGTTTTCTGGGCGTGGGCCTGCTCTACGAGATCAAAAAACGTGGGTTTGACTGGCAAACATAACCCGTCCGCGGCAGGCCCCGGACGCGGCGCAACGGGCATCCCTGTCGGAGACTCCCTTTCTGGTTCCGCACGATGTCAGGCAACAAGGCTATGACAACACCGATTAAGTTCGGTACCAGTGGTTGGCGCGGCATCATCGCCCAGGACTTTACCTTTGACAATGTGCGCCTGGCCACCCAGGGCATCGCGGATTATCTGAACGCGGAGCGCAAGCGGGAAGGATCGGCGCTGTCCCGGCGCAAGCCCGTGGTCATCCTGGCTTACGACACCCGCTTCCTGGGTCGGGAGTTCGCCCTGGCGGCAGCGGAGGTCCTGGCCGCCAACGAGTTGCAACCCTTGCTGTGCAACCGCGACACCCCGACGCCCGTCGTGGCCTACACCATTCGCAAACGCCGGGCCCTCGGCGGCATCAACTTCACCGCCAGCCACAACCCCGCCGAGTATCAGGGGTTGAAGTTCTCCCCGGCCAATGGCGCTCCGGCCCCGCCGGAGATCACCCGCCAGATCGAGGAAGCGATCGCGCGACGCCAGGCCGAGGGCTGGACGTTCCGTGGCGCGGTCATCGGCACCTACCGGTGCCCGACCTTCGATCCCCAGCCGGCTTATGTGCGTCATCTCCGGCGCCTGGTGCAGTTCGATGTCATCCGCCGCGCGCGACTCAAGGTCATCGTCAACGTCTGTCACGGTACCGGCCGCGGGTACCTGGACAAACTGCTGCAAGAGGCGGGGGCTCAGGTCACGGTCTTGAATGAACGACCCGACCCGCTCTTCGGCGGGCATCATCCCGAGCCCGACGCCGCCGGGATGGCCGAGGCCGCCGCACTCGTGCGAAAGACCCGGGCGCATTTGGGGCTGGGGACCGACGGCGACGCCGACCGGTTCGGGGTCGTGGACGCGGACGGCCGATGGCTGACGCCCAATCAAGTGTTGGTCCTGACGCTTTATCACCTGGTCAGGAATCGCGGCTGGAAGGGTTGCGTGGTCCGGTCGGTCCCCACCAGCCACCAGGTGGATGCCGTGGCGGCCCTGTTCGGCGTGCCCGTGCGCGAAACCCCCGTCGGCTTCAAATACATCGGCGCGGTGATGGAATCCGAGCCGGTCATCGTGGGCGGAGAGGAGTCCGGCGGGCTCAGCATCCAGGGACACGTGCCGGAAAAGGACGGCATCCTGGCCTGCTTGCTCATGGCCGAGTTGGTGGCCACGGAAAAACGATCCCTGGGCCGAATCCTCGCCGCCCTGGAGAAGCAAACCGGCCCGTTCTACACCGAGCGCCTGAACATCCGCATCGTCCCCGAGCAAAAGGATGCCATCCTGAAGCGTCTGGCCAGTGGCCTGGACCGCATCGGCCCGTTCAAGGTGGAGCAGTTCATCACCACCGACGGCTACAAGTTCCTTTTGCCCAACCAGGAATGGGTGGCGTTCCGGGCCAGCGGTACCGAGCCGATGGTCCGCTGTTACCTCGAGGCGCGTTCCGAGCGCAACCTGGCCCGGTTGCGCGCGGCGTGTCGGAAGCTCCTGGCCCTGTAGGGCAAAGCCGCACGGCTGTCCCCCGGGCCGTGGCAATCGCCCGGCAGTCGCCTCCGCAGGGTCACACGCGTGACCGGCGACCATTGCCTCGCGTTTGTTTCGAGACGGTGTGGTCCGGGTCAAGGCCGGCAACACCTCGCGTCGGCCCCCGGAGCCAGGAGGCGTTCGTTCGCCACCGAAGCCTTCACACAGAACCGAAACCGCGGGGCCAAACCAGCCGGGAATCGACCGCACCCACGAAACACGTCGGAAGGCCCGCCGTACCGGCAACACCACCAGGCCCGTAGCACCGTCCAGTTCCGGAATCCCTCCGACCGCGCGGGGGCCTCTTCCGGGTCACCGTTCCACCCTCGCCCGCGAAACCCTCACGGCCACCAAGAACGGGCTTGCTCGCTTTAGGTTGCTTGACAGGGGTTCCTCTTCGGTCTAATCAAGGGCTGGTTGACGAACCAGGACTATGAAACCTACTGACGCCTCCTCAACCGGCCGGCTGTCCCGACGCGACTTTTTCAAAGGTCTGGGCACCACGGCAGTGGCCGCCGCGGCCGCGCAGGCCGAATCCGTCGCCCAGGAGCTGCAAAAGCTCAATGCGGAAAAGGTCCTCGGGCCCGGTCCCGTCCCGGTGACGCTCAAGGTCAACGGAAAGACCCATCGGCTCGAGCTGGAGCCCCGCGTGACCCTGCTGGATGCGCTGCGAAATCATCTGGGCCTGACGGGCCCCAAGGAGGGTTGCGACCGCGCCGCCTGCGGCGCCTGCACGGTCTGGTTGGACGGCGTGGCCATTTACGCCTGCCAAAAGCTGGCCATCGACGCCCAGGGGCATGAGATTACCACCGTGGAAGGCCTCACGCCGGACGGCCGGCTGACCCCCGTGCAGCAGGCCTTCGTCGAGCGCGACGCCCTGCAGTGTGGCTATTGCACGCCCGGCTTTGTCATGAGCGTGTCGGCCCTGTTGCGCAAGAAACCCAAACCCACCGTGGACGATGTACTGCACGCGTGCGCCGGCAACGTCTGCCGCTGCGGCACCCATCCACGTGTGTTGGAGGCGGCTTTGATCGCTGCCGGAGTTCGCCCGGTGTCCATGACCCGCACGGAGGTGATTTCCCATGTCTGAGTGGCCTGCTCAACCCAAGGTGCTCGGCACCCGTGTGCCGCGCGTGGACGGCCCGGCCAAGGTAACCGGCCAGGCGCGTTACACATCGGACGTCCAGCTGGAGGGCCTGCTGATCGGCATGATCCTCCGCTCGAAATGGCCGGCGGCGCGGATCCTCCGCATCAACCTGGACAAGGCGCGCAAGATGCCCGGCATCAAGGCCGCCGTGGCCGTCCAGGACGGCCCCCGCATCGTGCGCTATTACGGAGAAGAACTGGCCGCGGTGGCCGGCGTAAGCCGGCAGGCATGCGAAGACGCCCTGCGGGCCATCGAAATCGAGGCCGAACCTCTGCCTTTTGTGGTGCGGGAAGAGGACGCACGCAAGCCGGATGCCCCGCGTGTGTGGGAACAGGCACCCAACGCACCGCCGCCCCGCGTCCAGGAAACGGGCAACGTGGATGCAGCCTTTGCCGAGTGCGCCGCCGTCATTGAGGGCTTCTACACCACGGCCGTCCAGCTGCATCACCCCATGGAAACCCACGGCTGCACCGTCCTCTGGAACGACGAGGGCATCACTGCCTGGGCTTCCACCCAGGGCATTTTCAGCGTTCGCGACGGTCTGGCCGGCGCCCTGCGCGTCGATCAGAGCAAGGTGCGGGTCATCACCGAACACATGGGGGGCGGTTTTGGTTCCAAGTTCGGCCCCGGCGTGGAGGGGATTCTGGCGGCCCGTCTGGCCAGGGAGGCGGGTGCGCCGGTCAAACTGATGTTGTCGCGGTTCGAAGAAGCCCTGGCCGTGGGCAACCGGCCCTCCAGTTTTCAACGCATCAAGCTCGGCGCGAAAGCGGACGGTACACTGCACGCCTTCGAGTACGAAAATTATGGTACGGCCGGGGTGGGCGCCGGTCAGGCCACGGAGGGCGGTGGCGGCGGAGCGGACCTGCCGATGCCCTACATCTACCGCGTGCCCAATCGCCGCATCAAACAAACCACCGTGGCCATCAATGCCGGATCCGCCCGCGCCTTTCGCGCGCCCGGACACCCGGTCGCCTCGTTCGGCATGGAATCGGCCATGGACGACCTGGCGGTCAAACTGGGCATGGACCCGCTGGAGCTGCGCATCAAGAATGATCCCAGCGAAATCCGCCAGCGCGAATACCGCATCGGCGCCGAGCGTTTCGGGTGGAAGGAGAAATACCGCAAGCCCGGCAGTTCGCCCGGGCCGGTCAAAGTGGGCGTCGGTGTGGCCAGTGCCACCTGGGGCGGCGGGGGCAGCCGCCGTACCCAGGGCGAGGTGCAAATCAACCCGGACGGCTCGGTCGAGGTCCGCCTCGGGGTCCAGGACATCGGCACCGGAACCCGCACCGTGGCCGCGGTCGTCGCCGCGGAAGTCCTGGGCCTCAAGCCTGAACAAATCACGGTCAAATTCGGAGACACGCGTTTCCCGCCGGGGCCCGGCAGCGGCGGCAGTGTCACCAGCCCGTCGGTGGCCCCCACGGTGTTCGACGCCTGCACCCGCGCCCTTGAACAATTGCAAAAGCAGACCGGTGTACCCGATGCCCGCGGCGAGAACTGGCGTGCCGCCTGCAAGAAGCTCGGCGTGACGCCCCTGGTCGTGCAGGGGCAATGGCGCGAAGGCCTTTCCTCCAGCGGCGTCGGCGGCGTTCAGTTCGCCGAGGTCGCCGTGGACACGGAAACAGGGCTGGTCACGGTCAAGAAGATCGTCGTGGTCCAGGACTGTGGTCTGGTCGTGGATCCCCTGACTGCGGAAAGCCAGGTCAACGGCGGCGTGATCATGGGCATCGGCTTTGCCCTGTACGAAGAACGGGTGATGGACTGGCAGACCGGCGTGGTCCTGAACCCCAACTACGAGACGTACAAGCTCCCCGGCCTGGCCGATGTTCCGGAGATCGACATCGTCCTGCTCAACATGCCCGAGCGCGGCGTCATCGGACTGGGCGAGCCCGTCCACATCCCGACCGCGGCTGCCATTGCCAACGCCGTGGCCAATGCGTTGGGCGTGCGGGTGCCCAGCCTGCCCATCACGCCCCGGAAAGTCCTGGCTGCCCTGGGCAAAATCCCCGCTCCCAAATCCTCTGCCGCATGAAACCGTTTGAATACGCCACCGCTCTCACCGTCGAAAGCGCGCGTCAGTTGGCCGGCGCCAACGGTCACTACCTCGCCGGCGGGAACGACCTGCTGGGCCGGCTCAAGGACGACATCACCGAGGCCTCACGCCTCGTCAACATCAAGGCCATCCCGGGACTCAACCGCATCGAGCCCGGACCTCAAACCTGGCGGATCGGCGCCCTGGTGACCATTGCCCAAATCGAGGATCACCCGGAAATCCGCAGGGTCTTTCCCGGACTCCATCAGGCCGCCGCCGAGGTCGGTTCGCAGCAGATCCGGAACGTGGCCACGCTGGGGGGCAACCTGGCCCAGCACTCCCGTTGCTGGTACTACCGGCATCGCGACATCCAGTGCCTTAAGAAGCGGGGCCGAATCTGTTACGCCCTCGAGGGCGACAACCGTTACCACGCCCTGTTCACCGGCAACGTCTGCATCAGTCCGGTGGTCTCGAATCTGGCCATCGCGCTGACGGCGTTGGACGCCACGGCGGTGGTCTGGCGCGACGGTCAGGAACGTCGCATGACCATGGCCGAACTCTACGAGCTGGCCTGGGACAACCCCACCGCCCATCACTCGCTGCGACCGGGCGACCTGTTGCTGCGTGTGGAAATCCCCACTGTCCGTCCGCGCAGCGCCTACCTGCAGATCAGCGACAAACACAGCTTCGACTGGGCCCTCGTCAGTTGTGCGGCGGCGGCCCGAATCGAAAACGGCCGAATCCACAATGCCCGGATCGCCCTGGGCTGTGTATCGCCCGTGCCCCACCAGGTGACGGCGGCCAACCAGTTCCTGGAGGGCAAGAACCTCGACGAGGCCACCGCGGATCAGGTGGCGGACCTTTTGCTGGCCGGGGCCCAGCCCCAGGAACACAACGCCTACAAAATCCCCATGGCCCGGGCCCTGATCCGCCGGACCCTGCTTCAACTCCGAGGCTAGCGCCATGAATCCCGTCTGCCAGCATCTGCGCACCAAAAAGCTTTACATCGAGGCCGTGCCGGACGATGCCTTCAGCGATCCCGAGCTGGAACAGGCTGCCCCCTGCCATTTCTGGTGCAACCTGACCCAGACGGTGGTGGGACCCGACCAGTTGCCGGTTCACAAGAACTCCTGTCAACCGGGCCGCGCCTGTTTTGAATCTTGAACCGGCCTCCCGCTGAGGCGCAGTCCTCCCCGCTTCATTGCTGCGGTCGGCGTTCCCCGGGACATGGGGACGGCTCAAACGTGAAGGCCGCGCCCGGCCCGACTCACACGGACCCTCCGGGCAAACGTCCAAACCCACCGGAGAAAGGGTCGCGTTGCCCGCCCCGCATCCGGTCGGTGCGTCGATTGCTGAAAGCACACCGTGTCTTTTGACCGGGACCGGCGCCCGAGCCGGGCCCTCTCTGGCACCCTTCGCTGCCCGCCCTACAAGCGCAACCGGAAGCCCCCTTCAAAAACCACTTCTGCCAACGTTACGACCAGGAAGACCACGCTGATCAGTGCGTTGAGGCGGAAGAACGCCGTCTGAACCCAGTTCAAACTCCGCCGCCGCGCTATCCAGTGTTCCAACAGCACGCAAAGCAGGATCAGAAACCAGCCCACCAGATACGCCAGACGGAATCGGCAGAGCAGCCCGAACAACAGCAGCAACCCGAGCATGAGCATGTGACTCAGGAAAGCTGCGGTGAGCGCGTTCCTGGGTCCCCAGGCCACCGGCAGCGAATGCAGTCCGTGCCGCCGGTCAAATTCGTAATCTTGAAGCGAGTAAATCACATCGAACCCGGCCACCCAAAACACCACCGCCGCCGCCAGCACGACCATCCGCAGCCCGTCGAGGACCGTCAGGTCACCTCCTTTCACCGCCAGCCAGGCCCCCACCGGCGCCAAACCCAGCGCCACCCCCAGGAACAGATGCGTGTAGTGGGTGAACCGCTTCGTGACGGAGTAGAAACAGATCACGAACAGCGCCACCGGCGAAAGAACGAAGCAGAGCGGATTCAGGAACCAGCTCGTCGCCACCAACCCCGCTCCGCTCAGAGCCCACAACGCCCAGGCCGCGGGCAGCCGGATCTGCCCGGTCGGCAGGTGCCGATGCGCGGTGCGTGGGTTCCTTGCGTCGATGTCGCGGTCCACAATCCGGTTGAACGCCATCGCACACGTGCGTGCGCAAACCATGGCCAGCAGAATGAGCAGGAACGTGCGCCAGCCCGGCCATCCCTGCTGATCCCGCGCTGCCACTGCCATACCGGCCAGCGCAAACGGCAACGCAAAGATGGTGTGCGAAAACCGCACAAACGAGAGCCACTTCTGCAGCACGGCCCAGGGCCGGAAACCTCCCCGGCGCCCGGCCCCCCCCGCGGGGGCTGTCGCAGATCCCGGCTCCACCGGAACAAACTCGGTTCCCCGGTTCACTCCAACTCCTCAGCCCAACGGGGCACCAGATGATGCGGTACCCCGAGATGATCCAACACCCGCGCCACCACGGTGTCCACCACCGCCTCCACCGTCGTCGGGCAGGTGTAAAACGAGGGATTGGCCGGCAGGATCACCGCCCCGGCCTGGAGCAAAAGCTCGAAGTTGCGCACGTGGACCAGGTTCAGCGGGGTTTCCCGCGGCACCAGGATCAGCTTGCGCCGCTCCTTCAACACCACATCCGCCGCCCGCAGCAACAGGTCCTCGCTGTAACCGTGCGCGATCCGGCCCAACGTGCCCATCGTGCAGGGAATCACCACCATCGCGTCCGGCGGATTGCTCCCACTGGCAAACGGCGCGTTCATGCTGCGCGGATTGTGCACGCGCACGCCATCGGACAACCGCAACCCTCCGGGCAGCTCCGCCTCGATGACCTGCGGCGCGTACCGGCTCAACACCACGTGGATCTCGTGCTGCCGGGGATCCAGATTGTCCAACAGCCGTTGTGCATACAACGCACCGCTGGCTCCCGTGATGGCGACCAGAACCTTCATGCATCCCTTTCGGACGGTTCCACACCGGGGCCATCCGTCCACGGACAGGCCCCACGCACGCCCCGTCTGCCCAACCGACGACAACTCCCGATGCGGGGCTTCGCCATGGAGATCACCTTGCGGAGCTCAGGAACCGGACCGACGGTCGCGCCGGCTCATTGCCCGACGAAGTTCCCGCTCCGTCTCCCGCCGCTTGATCTCTTCCCGCCGATCCACCTGCGCCTTCCCGCGCGCCACCGCCAGCGCCACTTTCACCCGACCGTTTTTCCAGTACAGGGCCAGCGGAATCAGTGTGTGCCCTTTCACCGCGGCCAGGCCCGCCAGCCGATGAATCTCGTTTTTGTGCAGCAACAGCTTGCGGTCCCCCTGGGGCGGGTGATTCAACCAGCCCCCCGGACGATACTCCTCGATCCGCGCATTGCGCAGCCACACCTCCCCGTTGCGCACCTCGGCGTATGCGTCCCGCAGGTTGGCCCGCTTCTCGCGCAGGGCTTTCACCTCGGTGCCCCGCAGGACAATCCCGGCCTCCACGGTCTCCAAAATGTGGTAGTCACGCCGGGCGGTGGGATTGGCCACGATCTGCTCCATAAACTACAACTGCCAGAAGGTTGCCCCTCTGGCCAGTTGCCATCTCCCACCCCGATGGGGCGCTGCCCTCAGGTCCGACGCACGCGCTTCCGGGGTTTCTCCACCGGGCTGGATTCCTCGGGCTCGGGCAGTTCCCAACCCAGTTTGCCCTCGGCAATCTCCAGCAGCGCCACGTCGGCCGCCCCCAGGTTCTCCGCGTTGGGGACCAGGGGACGACTCAGCCCCCCTGAGCCCGACAACAACTGCCGGACCCGGCGGGAGACGATGTTGACGAGGATGTACGGATCCCCGACTTTTTCCAGTGCTCGCTTGCAAAGTTCAGCGTTCATCTTCGGCTCTCGAACCGTCCAAAGCCCAATCAAATTACAGTGCCGTCCCCGTTCTGCAACCTCAAAAGTCCGGAGCTCCGCGAACTCCCGAATCCTCGGCGGAGGAGTTCGACGCGGTTTCTGATGTTGGTGGGGGAAGGCGGCCCAACGAAGTCCATCCCGCAAAGGGGCACCCAAGGGCCCAAGTTCATCCCTCCAACGGGCCCAAAGCGCCCGGTTCGAGGGCGGGTCCGGCCAAAGCCCGAGGTGCGAAGATTGTCCGGGCAGACTTTGGCCGCACATCACGACACTCCCTTCGCACCCGGACACCGGGCCCGAGCTTCCGGACCGCCAATGAGTGGGTCGGCCCCCGCCCGACCCGCCGCCACCCCGCGGGTCGACCCGCCTCCGGCTGCGGCACCGGCGACTCATCCCCGCATGCCATCCGCTCAGCCACACCGCCGGCACCTGCACCCGCGCCTGCCGCACTCGCGCCGCCGGCAGCAGCAACACCTGCCGCAGCTGCCTCTCGAGCGGCCAGGGCTCACAGCGGTCCGGCAGGTACGGAACCTTCAGCCCGATCCCTGCATTGGAGGCCAGCGCCGCAATCGCGCAGAACATCCGGTTGGCGTTCAGTTCGGCGCAGCGCGGAGGATGCAGGTCCGGTCGCCGCAACACTTCCTTCCGTGAGTTCTCCTTGTCGCCTTGGAGCCGATGCCGATCCAAGATCACCGCCGCCCCCGTCCGGCTCGGGTCACAGGCCACAAACCGATGGTCCCAGAAAAACTCGTCGGCCCGCCGGAAATGCACCGCGGCAAACGTCTGCGGCTTCTGACATTCCTCGGGTGGAGCCGCACCCGCCAGTGTTGCTCGACGATCGCCGAGCCGACCCGCCCCCGACGCCGGCCGGCCCCATCCGTCGCGTTCCAGCGCATCACCCGCATCCGGCGGGTTTCGGTTACCGAATCGTACATCCGTCGCGCGGCGCGAAGAAGGTTCCCGTTCCGCCCCGGACTAGGGCGGCGCATTTCAGGGTTTTTGGGTCGCCCGAAGGCCGGGCTGGATTCCGGGACCTCGTCGGCACGGAGAACCTGAGGGAAAACGGCATTCCCGTGGGGTTCGCGAATCCGGGACTCCAACAGTGGGCTGCGACCAGATCCAGGCCGTGCGCCACAAGACGGATGCGCGTCTCCAACCGGACCCCGTCCGAATTGCCTCGTGCCACCCCGAGGTTCATCGCCCCCGTACACCTCCGCGGCTCAGTACTCCCTCCAAGCCGATCTGGTCGCACGGTACCGGCTGGGCAGCACGACTGATCCACCCACAGAAAGCTGACGACCCGGTAGCCCACACCACTCGAAAAGGCCGTTTGAAGCCCGCGCGCTCGGCTCTCAACCCCACGGACCACGCAGATCCAAACAGACACGAGATTTCCATTTGAAGCCAGCACGACAGCCAGTTGGTCAAGGACTCGCTCCTGAAAAAAGAGATACCGAGGCCAACGTCCGCACGATCTCCGCTCATCATTGGTCTTCTATGTGCCCTGTGTGTTTTGTGGGCTTTCCGCAAACGTGGCCCGGGGCTGCTCTTCCGAGGGCGCCGAGAACGCCGCCCGATGCTCAGCCCAGGTTGCCCGGGCTGCCGCATGGCAAAGGTCCGGCCTGCGGGCGCTCCGGAAGTTCGCCAGAGCTGCGAACAGGAGATCCTGTAAACTCCGCCGGGTGAGCTGAACCTCGAAGATTCGCCGGCGTGTCGGACACGTCCCGAGCGTCGCGGCCTCCTGCGGGCGGGAAGGCCGCGGTCGGGCAGATTGGAACCCTGCGCCTCGAGCGGGGGCACAGCCCGGGGGCGGGGTGCATCATTCCCGTCGCGTGTTCTCCGCGGGACCGGAGAACCTGCGAGTGCGACCTCCCGAGCCTGCGCAGAGGGTCCGACCCCGGACGGCCGCGACACTGGGAGCCGCCCAACTCGGGGGAATGCCAACTCGGGGGAATGTTTCGCAGATGCGAGGTCGGCCCGCGGGGGTACGCCGGGGGAACGACAGACGCCGCGCACGAGAATGCACACGGGCCTGCCCTCCTCGGGGGCAATGGATTAGACTCGGGGGGAATGATTGCTCGGGTGACATTGGAGCTGGCCCTGGGTCGGGAGTTCGATTACGCCGTGCCCGACGAATGGGCCGGCCAGGTCGCTGTGGGCTCGCGGGTGGAGGTGCCGCTGGGCCGGCGCAAGGTGTTGGGTATCGTGACCGACCTGGCCGAGGCTTCCGGGCAGGTACATCTGAAACCGATTCTGCGCGTGGTGGGAGGGCAGGCCCTGGTCACACCGGTCCTGCTGCGGCTGGCACGCTGGATGGCCGAGTACTATTGCTGCCCCCCGGAGTTGGCGTTGCGCAGCGTCTTGCCAGAGGCGGTTCGCCGACCGGAGGCCGGCTGGCGACAGCGCCTGCAAGTGCGGATGGTTCCGGCGCAGGGGCCGTTGCCCAAACTGCCGAAGCGACAGCGGGAGGTCTGGCACGTGGTCGAAGAGCGGCGTTGCCTGCCGCTGACGGAGCTGCTGGAGCTGACGGGGGCATCGCTCAGCACCGTGCGACGTCTGGAAGACAAGGGGCTGGTGGAGATTGTTCCGCAGGTCGAAGAACGCGATCCCTACGGACGGGAACAGATTCTGCCCACGGAGCCTCTGCCGTTGAACGAAGCGCAGCGGCGTGCCCTGGCGGCAATTCGGGAGGCTCTCGACCGCTTGTGTGGGCTGCAGCTCAAGCCGTCCGAAGAGAGCGAAGCCCGGGAGCCGTCGGCCGCCGGGGCGGGGAAGGAAGGCGCCGCACTCTCCAGGACGTTCCTGTTGCACGGGGTGACGGGCAGCGGAAAGACCGAGGTGTATTTGCAGGCCATGGCCGCGGCGCTGGAACGGGGACGCGGGGCCATCGTGCTGGTGCCGGAGATCGCGCTGACGCCCCAGACGGTGGAGCGGTTCAAGGCCCGTTTCAGCTCGGGACCGCATCGCACCCTGGTGGCGGTGCTCCACAGTCACCTGTCCGCCGGCGAACGTCACGACGAATGGCACAAGATTCGGCAGGGCCGTGCCCGCATTGTGATCGGGGCACGATCCGCGGTATTCGCGCCGGTGCAAAACCTGGGCCTGATCATCGTCGACGAGGAACACGAGCCGACGTACAAGCAGGAAGAGGCGCCGCGGTATCATGCACGCGACGTGGCCGTGCTGCGGGGGCAGATGGAGGGGGCGGTGGTGGTTCTGGGTTCGGCGACGCCCTCGCTGGAGAGTTACTGGAACGCCCGCCGGGGCAAGTACCGGTTGTTGGTGCTCCCGGAGCGGGTGGATCAGCAGAAAATGCCGCGGGTGCGGGTGGTGGACATGCGGCAGGCGGCCCGGGCGGAACGGGGTGTGCCCGTGTTTTCGCCGCAGTTGCGGGAGGCGATCCTGCAGCGGCTGGAGAAACGCGAGCAGGTCATCCTCTTCCTCAACCGGCGCGGGTACGCCACCGCGCTGCAGTGTCCCCGTTGCGGTTACGTCGCCCAGTGCCCCAATTGCAGCGTGGCCCTGACCTATCACCGGGCCGGACAGCACCTGCTCTGTCACATCTGCGGCGAGCGCCGTCCGGCGCCGTCCGCCTGCCCCAACGAAACCTGCCGGGACCCGGCCATCCGCTACGCGGGCCTGGGCACGCAGCGCGTGGAGGAGGCGCTGCAGCGGCAGTTCCCCCGCGCCCGTGTCCAGCGGATGGACTCCGACACGCTGAAGCGCAAAGAAGATTACCGCCGGATCCTGGCCGAATTCCGCGCCGGTCGGATCGACATCCTCGTGGGCACCCAGATGATCGCCAAGGGACTGCACTTCCCCAATGTCACCCTGGTGGGCATTGTGCACGCGGACCTGGCCCTGCATCAGCCGGACTTTCGCGCGGCCGAACGAACGTTCCAACTGTTGACGCAAGTGGCCGGACGCGCCGGCCGGGGGGAGGTGGAAGGCGAGGTGATCATCCAGTCCTTCACGCCGTATCATCCGGCCATTCAATACGCGCGCCGCCACGATTTCGAAGGGTTTTACGAGCAGGAAATGGAGTTTCGCGCCCAGTTGGAGTACCCGCCCCTGACGCGCGTGGCCCTGGTGACCCTGCGCGGACGCAACGAGGACAAGGTCAGGTTCGTGGCGGAGCACGTGCGTCGGGACTTGTCCCGGCGTTTGGAGGGGTTCTCAGAGCTGAAAATGACCGGACCGGCACCCGCGCCCCTGGAGCGGGCTCAGACTTACTATCGCTACCATTTGATGTTGCGTACCCGCCGCATGCCGGCGTTGAGTCGCGAACTTGGCGCGTGGCTCAAGGAGACCACGCTGCCCGAGGACGTGCATCTGACGGTGGACGTGGATCCGGTGAGTTTGCTGTGAATGCGCGCCGGGCTTGCGGACCGCGGCCCGCGCGGTCCCGGCCCTACAAGGCCACGCCTGCGTCGGCCAGGAATTGCCGGAAAGTGGTCGGAGCGGGGGCGGTGAAGTGCCACCTCCGACCGCGCCAGCAAAAGGACAGCTCGGCCGCGTGCAACGCGTGGTGCGGCAGGATCAACCGTGCCTGCTGGATGGCGGTCAGTCGGCCCAGGACGAAATCGAGGTAGAGGGACGGATCGCCCCCGTAGAGTTTGTCGCCCACGATCGGGTGGCCCAGGTGAGCCAGATGGATGCGGAGCTGGTGTTTGCGGCCGGTGCGAGGCCGGAGGCGCAACAGGCTGAACGGCTGTGGCGGGCCGTCCGGTGCTGCGGGGTTCGCCCCGCCGACTTCCTGGGCGGGCTCGGAATCTTTCCACCAACGGGGATCAGGTCGGTCGGGCACCGGACGAACGAACCGGCACAACACATGGAACTCTGTAATGGCAGGCGCACCGTCCGGACGCACCGTGTCCTGGATGGCGACCAGGGCATCAGGATCGCGCCCCAAGGGGGCTTCGATCCGGCCCTGGTCCTGTGCGGGATGACCGTGGACGATGCCCAGATACGCCTTCTCCACCGCCCGCTGCTCGGTCAGCCGGCCCAGCTCGGAGGCGGCGGCCCGGGTTTTGGCCACCAGCACAAGACCGCTGGTTTCACGGTCGAGGCGATTCACCATGCTCGGGGTGGCGCCGGGTCCCAAATGGGCGCGCAGACAGGCAATGAGACTGGAGCGCCCGTCCGGCTTGGTCGGGTGACAGACCAGACCCGGTGGCTTGTTCACCACCAGCAGATCCTCGTCCTCGTACAGGATCTCGAGCGATTCGTTCATGTCCCGCTCCCGGGTACATGAGCCGCCCGTTTGTGCCAACCCGCGGCCAACCCCGGGCAGCACACCAGAGTGCAACAAGACCGGCGCCTTGCAAAGGGCACGCCCTGCGGTCGGGGACGCATTGCAGGTTCTGGACACGCGCCAGAGCGGGACGGAATCTCGGGCGTCCCCGGCGCGGGAAAACCAGGGGAAAACCGCATTTCACCGGAATTCTCGAATCCCGGGCTCAAAAATCGAAATCCGTCCTGTGCGGATCCACGGACCGCACGGGCTCATCCACGCACCGAAGGCGCATCCCCCTGCACCAGCTCGTGACGACGCCCCCGGACCTCGGTCCCCCAAAATCCGTCGCGCCCTGAAAGGGCGCAATTCGGTAATTCCAACCGCGAGGGGCGGGCATATGAGCCCAGCGAGTTCTGCCCCTTCAGGGCGCGGCATACTGCGGGATCCGCCTACCCAGGGCGTTGCCCTGGGCTGAAGCATTCCGCTCCGTTGGGGCGGACGTGCAACGCGCCGAAGGCGCAGCCGTTCGTCCGCTATGGAGCGATGTTCGTTGCCCGGGGTGCGCCCCGGCGGCCCCAGGGAAGATTGGCGCAACGCGCGATTCCATGATAGAGAAGGATGCGTGTTTTTTTGGTGGCCCAGGAAGGTGCGTCCCCTGTCGCCGATGGCCCGGTTCGGGCGTTTTGTTCTGCAGGAACGGGTCAAGAGCGGCGGAATGGCGGAGATCTGGCTGGCTCGCGACGAGGCGCATCATCATTACGCGTTGCGTGTGATGCATGCGGACCTGGAGCGTCAGCGGGCGGCCCGCCGCCGTTTCCGGCACGGATGCGAGGTGCTGGCGCAACTCCAACCCCATCCCTTCATCGTCCGGTACTACGAGCACGGTCGCTGGGAGGGCCGGCATTACCTGGTGATGGAGTACGTGGAAGGGGACAATCTCAAGGAGCGATTCGCGCGGCACGACCCGGTGTTGACGGAGAACGTGGCCCAGCTGTTGCTGGACATGGCGGCGGCCCTGGAGCACATGCACGAACGGGGCTACATGCACCTGGACTTCAAACCGGAGAACGTGCTGGTGACGGCCGGGGCGAGCATTCGACTGGTGGATTTTGACATCGCGCAGCCGATCCCGCCGGCCCCGCGGCGTCTGGACCGCAATCCGGGCACGCCGGCCTACATGGCACCGGAACAACTGGCGCGGCAGCCGCTGGATCAGCGGGTGGACATCTTTGCCTACGGCGTGACGGCCTACGAGTTGCTGACGAACCAGAAACCGTTCCGCGGCAGCACGCCGGACGAGATCCTGCGGGAACAACAGAGTCCGGGTCGATTGCGGCCGCCCCGGGAGTTGAATCCGGACATTCCGCCGGGCCTGGAGCGGATTCTGTTGCGGTGTTTGCAGCCGGACCCGAACCGTCGGTACGTCTGGATGAGCCAGCTGCGGCACGACCTCGAGACGGTGTTGTACCGGTAACGGGGGAGCGACACTTTGCATCGTTCCATCTTGATGAATTGATGAGTGCGCTTGTCTCCGCGGCCGGGTGTGTCTATGTTCGGTGCCATGGAAGCAGGACTGAGCCCGGCCGCCGCGGCCCTGACAGCGCTTCTGCGCCAGCGCATCGTCGTCCTGGACGGCGCCATGGGAACGCTGATCCAGCAGCAGCGCCTTTCCGAGGCCGAGGTGCGCGGGGAGCGCTTCCGCGACCATGCCGGCAAACCCCTCCGGGGCAATCACGACCTGTTGGTCCTGACGCAGCCGGACCTCATCCGGTCCCTGCACCGTCAATACCTCGAAGCCGGTGCGGATGTCATCGAGACCAACACGTTCTCGGCCACCACCATCGGTCAACATGAGTTCTTCGGGCCCGACCCGGAGGCAGGGCGCAAGGATGAGGCCTATTTCGAGCGGGTGGTGACGGATGCACGGCTGCGGGCGTTGGTGGCGGACCTGAATCTGGCGGCGGCCCGACTGGCGCGACAGGCGGCGGACGAAGTGGCGGAGCGGACCGGGCAGCCGCGGTTCGTGGCGGGGGCGATGGGCCCGATGCCGGTGACGGCCAGTCTGTCGCCGGACGTGAACGACGCGGGGTTCCGCGCGGTGAACTTCGATCAGTTGCGGCGGGCCTACCGGGAGCAGGCCGAGGCGCTGGTGGCCGGGGGCGTGGACGTGCTGTTGATCGAGACGATCTTCGACACGTTGAACGCGAAGGCCGCCATTTTTGCGCTGGAGGAACTGTTCGAGGCGCTGGGCCGGCGGCTCCCGGTGATGATCTCGGGGACGATCACGGATCGGTCGGGTCGCACGCTCATCGGGCAGACCCTGGAGGCGTTTTGGATTTCGGTGGCGCATGCGCAACCGCTGACCGTGGGGTTGAACTGTGCGTTGGGACCGCGGGAGATGCGCCCGTTTGCGGAGGAACTGTCGCGGCTCGCGCCCACGTTCACCTGTTTCTACCCGAACGCCGGGCTGCCGGATCCGCTGTCGCCCACGGGCTTTCCGGAGACGCCGGAAAGTCTGGCGGCGCAGCTGCGGGAATGGGCGGAGGCGGGGTGGTTGAACATGGCGGGTGGCTGTTGCGGCACGACGCCGGAGCACATTCGGCAGCTGGCGCGGGCCGTGCGGGATTGTGCGCCGCGGGTGGTGCCGGAGGTGCCGCGCACGTTGCGGTTGAGCGGCCTGGAACCGCTGGTGTTCACGCCCCAGACGAACTTTGTGAACATCGGGGAGCGGACCAACGTGGCGGGTTCTCCGAAGTTTGCGCGTCTGATTCGGGAGGGGGATTACGCGGGGGCGGTGGCGATCGCGCGTCAGCAGGTGGAGTCCGGTGCCCAGGCGCTGGACGTGTGCATGGACGAGGCGCTGCTGGACGGCGTGGCCGCGATGCGGCGGTTTCTGCGGCTGCTGATGAGCGAGCCGGATGTGGCGCGGGTGCCGATCATGGTGGACTCCTCGAACTGGGCGGTGCTGGAGGCGGGGCTGCAGTGTCTGCCGGGCAAGGGCATTGTAAACTCGCTGTCGCTGAAGGAGGGCGAGGCGCGGTTCGTGGAGCTGGCGCGGCGGGTGCGCCGGTACGGGGCTGCCCTGGTGGTCATGGCCTTCGACGAGCGGGGGCAGGCCGACACGTTCGAGCGCCGCATCGAGGTCTGCCGCCGCAGCTACGAGTTGCTCACGCAACAGGCCGGTTTTCCGCCGGAGGACATCATTTTCGATCCCAACGTGCTGACCGTGGGTACGGGCATCGAGGAACACGCCAACTACGCGCTGGATTTCATCCGGGCGACCCGCTGGATCAAGCAGCATCTGCCCCTGGCCCGCGTGAGCGGCGGCATCAGCAATGTGTCCTTCAGTTTCCGCGGCAACAACGTGGTGCGCGAGGCGATGCACAGCGTGTTTCTCTACCACGCCATCCGGGCCGGCCTGGACATGGGGATCGTCAACGCGGGTCTGCTGGCGGTCTACGAGGAGATTCCGACGGAGCTGCGCGAGCGCGTGGAGGATGTGATCCTGAACCGGCGTCCGGATGCCACGGAACGGCTGGTGGAGTACGGCGAGCAGTTGAAGGCCTCGGGGGCGGCCGGAGGCGGTGCGGGACGGGGGGCCGCGGCGGACCTGGCCTGGCGGCAGTGGCCGGTGGAAGAACGCCTGAAACACGCATTGATTCACGGGATCGACACGTACATCGAGGCGGACGCGGAGGAGGCGCGGCAGAAGCTCGGCCAGCCGCTGGCGGTCATCGAAGGGCCCCTGATGGAAGGGATGAACGTGGTGGGGGACCTGTTCGGCGCCGGCAAGATGTTCCTGCCCCAGGTCGTCAAGTCGGCCCGGGTGATGAAGAAGGCGGTGGCCTGTTTGACGCCGTGGTTGGAGAAGGAGAAGGCCGCCCGCCAGGCGGCCGGGCAGGCGGTGCAACCGCAGGGACGCATCGTGTTGGCCACCGTGAAGGGCGACGTGCACGACATCGGCAAGAACATCGTGGGGGTCGTGCTGGCCTGCAACAATTACGAGGTGATCGATCTGGGCGTGATGGTGCCTTGCGAACGCATTCTGGAGACGGCCCGGGAGAAACAGGCGGACATTGTGGGCTTGAGCGGCCTGATCACGCCGTCGCTGGAGGAAATGGTGCATGTGGCGCGGGAGATGGACCGACAGGGCTTTCATCAGCCGCTGCTGATCGGCGGGGCGACCACCAGCAAGGCGCACACGGCGGTGAAGATTGCGCCGGCCTATCGGCATCCGGTCATTCATGTGCTGGATGCCAGCCGGGCGGTCCCGGTCGTGAGCCAGTTGCTGAACCCCGAGCAACGGGAGGCCTTCATTCGTCAGATTCACGAGGAGTACGAGAAGGTCCGACGCTCGCACGGGGCGCGGCAGCAGCCGTTGGTGTCCCTGGCCGAGGCGCGGGCGCGGGCGCCGCGGCTGAGCTACGAGGATCGGCCGGTGCCCGAGTTTCTCGGGATCTGCGTGTTACATCCTCCCGGCGAGGATCCGGCCGCGCTGGCAGAGCCGGGCGTGCGACATGCCACGGTGTCGCTGGCCGATCTGGTGCCGTACATCGACTGGTCGCCGTTCTTCCATGCCTGGGAGTTGCGCGGGCGGTATCCGGCCATCCTGGATCATCCACGGCACGGCGCGGAGGCGCGGCAGTTGTTTGCGGATGCGCAGCGTTTGTTGCAGCGGCTGGTGGAGGAACAGCGGTTGCAGCCCCGCGGCGTGTACGGGTTTTTCGCCGCGCACCGCGTCGGGGACGATGTGGCATTGTATCGCGATGCCGGCGCCGGCGAGGTGTTGGCCCGCCTGCATTTTCTGCGCCAGCAAATGGTCAAGGAGGACGGATCGCCCCACTGGTGTCTGGCGGATTTCGTGGCGGGACGGGAGGACGGGCCGGGGGCGGGCCCGGACTACGTGGGCGCGTTTGCGGTGACGGCGGGGCACGGCCTGGCAGAGCTGGTCGCGGAGTTCAAAGCGGCGCACGATGATTACCATGCGATCATGGCCGAGGCGCTGGCGGATCGGCTGGCCGAGGCGTTCGCCGAGTGGCTTCACGCCAGGGTGCGTCGCCAGTGGGGTTATGGTCGGGACGAACGCCTCAGCCTGGAGGACCTGATCGAGGAACGATATCGCGGCATTCGACCCGCGGCGGGTTACCCCGCCTGCCCGGATCACACCGAGAAAGCGACGATCTGGCGCCTGTTGGAGGTGGAACGGCGCGCGGGAATCCGGCTGACGGAGTCCTATGCGATGTGGCCGGGCAGCAGTGTGAGCGGGCTGTACTTCGCCCACCCCCAGTCCCGGTATTTTGCCGTGGGCCGGATTGGTCGGGATCAGTTGGAAGATTACGCGGCGCGCAAGGGGATGTCGGTGGAGGAAATGGCCCGCTGGCTGGCGCCGTGGTTGGCGGAGGGTTGAAGGCTCGGGTCGCGTTTCCGGGCAAATCTGCGCGGGGGCCGGAGCCGGCGGGCGGCCCCGGTTTGCGCTTGTGCCGGCGGGTGGGGTGTCCTTCATTGGGGGCATGCGAACGTGTTTGCAACCAGTTGGTTCTCTGCTCACAGCAGCCTTGTTGGGGATGGGGATCCTTTTTGTCCAAGGGGCGGCCGAGGATTATGAGGGCCGGTTTGCGCTCACCTTGCCTGACGGGGGCGCGGGTTGGTTGGGGATCTCGCGCACGAATGGTCGGTGGGTGGGCCAGATCATGTGGGGCGCCGGCAGTGTGGTTCCCGTGGCTTCGGTGGCCGTGGAAGGGGACAAGCTGGTGGTCACGCGCGTCCACGAGCGAAAGGAACGCGGCCCGGACGGGCGGGAAACGACGGTGCAGGAGCGCGAGGTGATCGAGGCCCGCTGGGTGGGGGATCGACTGGAGCTGACGACGCGGCGCCAGACCCGCGACGGCTGGACGGAACCCCGGCGCTTCACCGGCAAACGCATTCCACCGCTGCCGCCGCGGCCGGATTTGAGCCGGGTCCGGTTCGGCGAACCCGTGGTGTTGTTCAACGGGCGGGACTTGACGGGCTGGCGGCCGTTTGGAGGCAGGAACGGATGGCGCGCGGCCGACGGCGTTCTGATCAATGATGCGCCGCAGCCGCCCGGCCAGCACATCAGCTACGCGAATCTGCGCACGGAGCGGGAGTTCGAGGATTTCAACTTGCAGTTGGAATTGCGCCTGCCGCCCAACGGGAACAGCGGCATTTATCTGCGAGGGATTTACGAGGTGCAGGTGGCCGATTCGTACGGCAAACCGCCCAGTGCTCACGGAATGGGGGCCATTTACAGTCGGATTGCCCCCACGGAGAACGCGAGCAAACCGGCCGGCGAGTGGCAGCAGTACGATATTACCCTCGTGGACCGGCACGTGACGGTGATTCTCAATGGTCGCAAGATCATCGACAATCAACCCCTGCTGGGCTGCACGGGGGGTGCGCTATGGTCGGATGAATTGCGGCCGGGCCCGATCTATTTGCAGGGCGATCACACGAGCGTGGAGTATCGGAACCTGGTTTTGCGGCCGGTGTTGAAATAGGCGCGGCGCCGGGTGCTCGGAGACCCGGCCGCCCGGGAGCCCGCGGCCGGTTTGCATGGTGACCGGGCAGACTTTGTGGCGGACCGATCGTGGCGCAACGCGACCGTTGGATCCGCAGGAACGACAAGCAAGGAGGGATCGACTTGCGCCTCTCCTTCCATCCATGCAGGTGGGGCGGGTGGGCAGGTGTGCTTGACAGGGAAGCAGGCCGGGCTGCCGGCGGAGGCCTGCGCCCGCGGTGGCTGGACCTGACGCGAGCCTGTCTGCTGCCGGTGTTGGTCGGCGGGCTGATGGCGTGTGCGAAGGTCCCGACGCGATCGGGTCCGCCCGCGGTGCCCGTGCCGGAGCGGTTCAGTCGATCGGGCACGGCGGCGTTGCCGGACCGCTGGTGGGAAAGCCTGAGAGACCCCGTGCTGTCGGCGCTCATCGAGGAGGCCCTTCGCGCACAGCCCGGGTTGCAGGCGGTGTGGGCGCGGCTGGAGCAGGCCGAGGCGTTGGCCAGAAAGGCGGGTGCCGGTTTGTGGCCGACCGTGGAGGCCGAGGCCGGGGGCGCGCGGCGGTGGGAACGAGCCCCGACCGGGCCGGGCGGCGCGTGGGACACCCGCCCGAGTGCCAGCCTGTGGCTGGGGCTGGCGACCCGGTACGAACTGGACGTCTGGGGTCGGGTGCGGTCGGGTCGCGAGGCGGCGTGGCGCGAGGCTCGGGCCACGCGTGAACAGCTCCAAGTGGCGGCGCTGACCTTGTCGGCCCAGATTGCGCTGACCTGGTTCGAGCTGGCCGAACAACGGGCGCAGGTGGCGCTGTTGGAGCGCCAGGCGGAACTGCAGGCCAGCATGCTGACGCTGGTGGAGGCCCGATTTCGCCGGGGTCAGGTGGGCGCGCCGGACGTGTTGCGGCAGCGGCAGGTGTGGGAGAGCGTCCAGGGCAGTTTGGGAGTGGCCCGTGCACAGGTGCAGGTCCTGGAGCATCAATTGGCCGTGCTGGTGGGGCGGGTGCCGGGGACGGACCTGCCGCAGGCGCCCGCGGAGCTGCCGGTGTTGCCGCCCCTGCCGGAGACGGGAGTGCCGGCGGAGCTGTTGCAGCGCCGCCCGGATCTTCGCCAGGCGTACGAACAGTTGTTGGCGGCCGACGCGCGCCTGGCCGCGGCTGTGGCCGACCAGTTCCCGCGCCTGGCACTCTCCGCCGAGGGCACGACCTCGGGGGCGAGCAGTCGGGACCTGTTCGATCGCTGGCTGGCCACCCTGGCAGCGAACCTGGTGGCACCGGTGTTCGAGGGCGGGGCCCGTCGGGCCGAAGTCGCCTATCGGCGGGCGGTGGTGGCGGAGCGATTTCACGCTTATCGGCAGGCGGTGTTGGAAGCGGTGGCGGAGGTTGAAACGGCGCTGGTGCAGGAGCAACAATACCAGCGGCTCTTGGAGAGTCTGCAGCGTCAGTTGGAACTGGCTGACCGAACCGTGGAACGACTGCGGGACAGTTACAGCAAGGGAGCGGTGGATTATCTGCGCGTGCTCGACGCCTTGTTGACGCAGCAAAGTCTGCAACGGGCGGAGCTGCAGACACGCCGGGACCTGGTGTGGGCGCGGGTGCGCCTGTGCCGGGCGCTGGCCGGGGGCTGGGATTTGGCCCGGTCGGACGGGCCGGGGGATTGGGACGCGACGGAATCGGGCAGACCGTCCGACCGGTCCCGCGGGGAAGTGCCTGCGTCATGAGTCCACCTCACAAGTCGCCATTGTCCGTGGAGGAGACCTCCCGCCGGTTGGGCCCCGGGCGTCGGGCCTGGCGCCTGGCGCTGCCGCTGCTGGTGATGGGGCTGGGGATCGGCGGAGCGGTGTGGTTGATCCGCACGGCGCCCCAGGCGCCGCGACAGCCGCCGGCGCCGGTGGCGCGGTTGGTGGAAGTCGTCGAGGTGCGGTTCGGGCCGCAGCAGGTGCGCATCCCGGCCCTGGGCTTGGTGCTGCCGGCGCGCGAGGTGACGTTGTATCCACGGGTCGCGGGAGAGGTGGTGGCGATCCACGACCAGTTCCTGCCGGGGAGCCGGTTCGCCGCCGGCGAGGTCCTGGTGCAGATCGACCCGAGCGATTTCCGGCTGGCGGTGGCGCAGCGGGAGAGCGAGCTGGTGCAGGCGCGCAGTGCGTTGGCCCTCGAGCAGGGGCAACAGGCTGTGGCGCGGCAGGAGTACGAGCTGTTGGGCCGCGAGATTCCCGAGGCGGATCGGGACCTGGTCCTGCGGCGGCCGCAGTTGGAGCAGGCGCGGGCGCGGGTGCAGGCAGCGGAGGCGGCGCTGGAGCAGGCCCGGCTGAACCTCGAACGGACGTCGGTCCGGGCGCCCTTTGCCTGTACGGTGCGGGCGCGGATGGTCAACGTGGGCAGTCAGGTGACGCCGGCGACACCCCTGGCGACGCTGGCCGGCGCGGAGGAGTACTGGGTGGAAGCGACGGTGCCGGTGGACCAGTTGGAGTGGTTGTGGATTCCGGGCCGCAACAGTCCCACCGGATCGGTGGCCCGGATCTGGCGTGCGGCCGGTTCTCGTGACGGAGCCGCGCGGGTCGGGACGGTCCTGCGGTTGTTACCGGACCTGGAGAAGGACGGTCGGCTGGCGCGCGTGCTGGTTTCGGTAATGGATCCGCTGGCTCTGCAAGCGCAGCACACGGCATTGCCGCCGTTGTTGCTGGGGGATGCGGTGCGGCTGGAGTTGGAGGGGCGGACGGTGGAGGCGGCGGCGCTGGACCGGCGCTGGTTCCGGGACGGGGACCAGGTTTGGATCATGAACGAGCGCAACGAGCTGGAGATTCGGCCCGTGCAGGTGGCGTTTCGTGCGCCGGAGGTTCTGCTGGTGACCGGCGGGTTGCGTCCCGGGGAACGGATCGTGATCAGTGAGCTGCCGGCGGCCGTGCCGGGCCTGCCGTTGCGGCTGGCGAATGCACCGCAGTCCGACGCACGGGGGCAGGCAACCGCCTCGGTGGTCCGGGCCGATTCGCGCGAGCACCGGCCATGACCCCTGTCGCTTCCACGTGCGAGAGCCCCGCCCGGGGTCCGGTGGCCTGGATGGTCCACAACCGGGTCACGCCCAATTTGCTGATGCTGTTTTTCCTGCTGGGCGGGCTGTTGATGAGCCTGCGCATCAAGCAGGAGGTGTTCCCCGAGTTCGAGGAAGACGTGGTGCAGGTGCGCGTGCTCTATCCCGGGGCCAGCCCGGAGGAGGTGGAGCAGGGCATCATCCTGGCGGTGGAAGAATCGGTTCGTGCGCTGGAGGGGGTCAAGGAGGTGCGCGCCACGGCGGCCGAAGGCCGGGCGGTGGTGGAGATCGAGCTGCGCAGCGGCGCCAACAGTCAAAAGGCCTACACGGACATCAAACAGGCCATCGACCGCATCGTGACGTTTCCGCGCGATGCGGAGGAGCCGGAGGTGGAGCTCTTGATGCGCCGGCGCGAAGTCGTCGTGCTGGCGATTCACGGTCAGGCCAGTGAATGGACGCTGCGGAACGTGGCCGAGGAGGTGCGGGATCGATTGTTGCAGGACCCGCGCATCACGCAGGTGGACCTGCTGGGGGCGCGGAATTACGAGGTGCACGTGGAGGTGCCGCAGGAAACGCTGCGGGCCTACGGGTTGACGCTGGGCCAGATCGCCGCACGGATCGCGGCCACCTCGGTGGAAGTGCCGGGCGGTGGACTGAAAACGCCGGCGGGGGAGGTGCTGGTGCGGTTCAAGGAGCGTCGGGACTGGGCGCACGAGTTTGCCACGATTCCGGTGATCACGACGAGCAACGGTACGGTGGTGCGTCTGGGCGACCTGGCGACGGTGAAGGAGGGGTTTCAAGACGTGGACGTGGAAGCCACGTTCAACGGGCAGCCGGCGGTGAGCCTGGCGGTCTATCGGGTGGGACGGGAGACTCCCATTGGCGTGTCCGACGCGGTGCGGGAGGTGCTGGCCGAGGTGCGGTCTCAACTGCCGCCGGGCATCGAGTGCAGCATTCGCAGCGATCAATCGGAGATCTACCGGCAGCGGCTGCACCTGCTGTTGAAAAACGGGTTCCTGGGGTTGTGCCTGGTGCTGCTGTGCCTGGGGCTGTTTTTGGAGTTCAAGCTGGCCTTCTGGGTGATGATGGGCGTGCCGGTGTCGTTCCTGGGAGCTCTGTTGTTCCTGCCCGGCCTGGGGGTGACGTTCAACATGATCTCGATGTTCGCGTTTATCATGGCGCTGGGGATTGTGGTGGACGACGCGATTGTGGCGGGGGAGAACATCTACGAGCTGCGGCAGCAGGGACTGGATTTTGTGACGGCGGCGATTCAGGGTGCCCGACAGGTGGCCGTGCCGATCGCCTTCAGCATTTTGACCAACATTGTCGCATTCCTGCCGCTGTATTTCATCCCGGGGACCTTTGGGAAGATCTGGAAGGTCATTCCCCTGGTGGTGATCACCACATTTGTCATTTCGTGGCTCGAATCCCTGCTGGTGCTGCCGTCGCATCTGGCCCACACGCGGAGTCAGCCGCGCACCGGGCTGACCGCATGGTTGCACGAGCGCCAGCAGGCGTTCGGGCGCGCGTTTGGCCGGTGGGTGCACGAGGGGTTCGGTCCGTTCCTGGCCGCCTGCCTGCGGCGGCGGGTTCTGACGGTGAGCGCGGCGCTGGCGTTGTGGATTCTGGTGGTTGCCTATGTGTTGAGTGGCCGGATGGGAATGATCCTGATGCCGCGGGTGGAAGCCGATTTTGCGTATGCGGCGGCCACGATGCCCTACGGAACGCCCCTGAGCCGGGTGGCGGAGGTCCGGGATCGACTGCTGCAGGCGGCCCGTGCGGTGGCGTCCGAACATGGCGGCGAGCGGTTGGTCACCGGGTTTCTGGGCTTGATCAACCAAAACGTGGTCGAAATTCGGGTGTTCCTGACCGACCCCGATCATCGGCCCATTTCCACCTCGGAATTCACGCGGCTCTGGCGGGAGCGGGTGGGCTCGATCGTGGGCGTGCAGGCGTTGCAGTTTTACGCCGACCGGGGCGGGCCGGGCGGTGGCGCGGCGCTGACGATCGAGCTGAGTCACCGCAACATCGAGGTGCTGGACCGGGCCAGCGCGGCCCTGGCGGCGCGTCTGGAGGAATTCCCGAATGTGCGCGATGTGGACGACGGCTACACCCCCGGCAAGCCGCAGTATGATTTCGTGTTGAAACCCGAGGGGCGACAGTTGGGATTGACGTCCCAGGAGGTGGCCCGCCAGATCCGGCACGCCTTCTACGGGGCGGAGGCTCTGCGCCAGCAGCGGGGTCGCAACGAGGTCAAGGTGCTGGTGCGGTTGCCCGAAGAGGAACGTCGCAGCGAGTTCACTCTGGAGAACTTGTTGATTCGCACGCCGGCCGGACGGGATGTGCCGCTCCGTGAAATCGCGGAGGCCCGACGCGGCCGGGCCTATACCACCATTACGCGGCGGGACGGTCGCCGCACTGTCACGGTCACGGCGGATGTGGAGCCCATCAGCCAAACCTCGCAGGTGAAGCAGGCGCTCGACACCATGATTCTGCCCCAGCTGATGCGCGATTACCCGGGGCTGAGTTGTCAGTATGCGGGCCGGCAGCAGGACATGGCGGAGAGTCTGGAAAGCCTGTACGGCGGTTTTGCGCTGGCACTGATGGCGATTTACTTCCTGCTGGCCGTGCCGTTCCGCAGTTATGGCCAGCCCCTGGTGGTCATGGCCAGCATCCCGTTTGGGATCGTGGGCGCCGTGCTGGGGCATTTGTTGATGGGTTACAGTTTGAGCGTCATGAGCCTGATGGGCATGGTGGCCCTGTCCGGTGTGGTTGTGAATGGTTCGCTGGTCTTGATCGCCTATGCCAACGAGCGCCGCCAACAGCTGGGGGAATCGGCGCTGGAGGCCATCTTTCAAGCCACCCTGCGCCGGTTCCGTCCCGTGTTGTTGACCACGTTGACGACGTTCGGCGGGCTGGCTCCCATGATCTTCGAAACGTCGCGTCAGGCGCGGTTCATGATTCCCATGGCGTTGTCGCTGGGATACGGGATCCTCTTTGCCACGGCCATCTGCCTGGTCCTGGTGCCGTGTCTGTACGTGCTGATGGAGGATCTGAAGCAAGGGCTGCGCGCGGTGGGTCCACGGGCCGCGCCGGCGTCCGGCAGGGTGGAGCCGACGCCACTCGAGCCCGCCGGACAACGGGCTTGACCCACCGAACGCCCCGGGCCCGGCAGGTTCAATCCGGATAACCTTCGGGATGTTTCTGGTGCCAGGCCCAGGCGGTGGCCACGATGTCTTCCAGTTTGGGGAAGCGCGGCTTCCAACCGAGTTCGCGCATGGCCTTCTGAGCGGAGGCGACCAGCCGGGGCGGATCGCCCGGGCGCCGCGGCCGCGCAAGGGCGGGAATGCGGCGCCCCGTGACCCGTTCGCAGGTGGCGATGACTTCGCGGACCGAATAACCGTCGCCGTTGCCCAGGTTGTAAAAGCCGCAAATGCCGGGCTGCAGGGCCAGGAGATGGGCCTCCACCAGGTCCACGACGTGGATGTAATCGCGAATGCAGGTCCCGTCGGGGGTGGGATAATCGGTGCCGTAGATTTCGACATGAGGTTGCTGGCCAAGGGCCACCTTCAGCACGTTGGGGATGAGATGGGTTTCGGGCCGGTGATCCTCCCCGTGTTGCTCGGTGGCCCCGGCGGCGTTGAAGTAGCGAAAGGCGACGAACTCCAGGCCGTGGATTCGGTGGTACCAGAGAAGGATGCGCTCGAACATGAGCTTGGCCTCGCCGTAGGGATTCACCGGCCTTTGCGGCGTTTCCTCGGTGATGGGGACCTGCTCCGGCAAGCCGTAGGTGGCGGCCGTGGAGCTGAAGATGAACTTGCGCACGCCGCAGGCCCGGGCGGCTTCCAAGAACTCCAGGCTGCAAGCGACATTGTTGCGAAAATACCTGCCGGGGTGCTGCATGGACTCGCCCACCAAAATGTCGCCCGCAAAATGGAGCACAGCCTCGGGCTGCACCCGCTGGAAGGCGGCCGCGATGTGCCCCGGTTCGAAGGGCTGCCCGTGAATGAAGCCGGCGCGGGGATCGACGGCAGAACGGTGGCCCCGGGCCAGGCTGTCGTACACGGTCACTTCGTGGCCGCGATCGCAAAGCAGTTCGGTGCAGACCGAGCCGATGTACCCTGCGCCTCCTGTGACCAGAATTCGCATGGGCGGCAAGCTATGCACGGGCCGCCTGTGGCTCAACGCAAAACGGGTCATACGACCGGCCGGGTCTACCCAGGTCCACAGGGAAGCTCCGCGGGCGGCGCGCCCCCGACATGCAGACCGGCCGGGGTGCAGGCCCTGGTTCCCGCCCCCCGGTCGCGAACGGCGATTGAAGGCTTCAGAACACGGCCACGGCGCCAAGGCGCGGAAAAGGGATTGCCTTCTGACGCGGTCCATGGCACGTAAAGATCGGACTGCACCAACGTCATGGCGAAAGAGGAACCGATCGAGCTGACCGGAGTGGTGACGCAGGTTTTGCCGGGCACGATGTTTCGCGTCGCCCTGCCCAACGGGCACGAGGTGCTGGCGCACATCTCCGGCAAGATGCGGAAGAACTTTATCCGCATCAGCGTGGGCGACAAGGTCAGCGTGGAGATGTCGCCCTACGACTTGAACAAGGCACGGATCACGTACCGGCATCCCTGAAAGCAGGGGACTGACCGGAGAGCTGGCAAGGGGCCCCGCGGGCGGGCAGGCGCGCGGGGCATGTTTTTTCCATTGTGGGATTCCGCAGCGCGGCTTCAGGGCTCGTCGAGGACGCGCCGCACCAGGTGGAGGAGTTCGTCGGGGGCAAACGGCTTGGAGAGGAAGGCCTGGCCGGGCTCCAGTTCCAAAACCCGGCCGGCCAGATCCTGGCTGTACCCGCTGACCAGGATGACCTTCAGGTCGGGACGCTCCTGCTGGAGCTGGCGGGCCAGTTCCCGACCGTTCATGGAGCCGGGCATGACCAAATCGGTGAGCAAAAGCTGGACGGAGGAGCCCCGTTGGGTCCACAGGCGGAGGGCTTCTGCGGCGTCCCCGGCTTCCCAGACGCGGTAACCGTGACGTTCCAGGGCGGCACGGGCGATCTGGCGCAGACGCTCGTCGTCTTCCACCAGCAGGATGGTTTCCGAGCCGCCCCGGGGTTTGGGGCGGACGGGGAGAGACTCGTGCGCTTTTGCTTCGGCATGGAGGGGCAGGTAAATCTCGAACGTGGTACCCTGGCCGGGCGTGCTCTGGACTTCGATCCATCCGCGGTGCTGCTCCACAATGCCGTACACCGTGGCCAGGCCCAGGCCGGTCCCTTTGCCGGGCTCCTTGGTGGTGAAGAAGGGCTCGAAGATGTGAGGGAGAACTTCCGGCGGGATGCCGCAGCCGGTGTCCTGGACGCGGAGCCTCGCATACGGACCGGGACCTGTGCCCGGGTGCAGGGCGGCCCGGGATTCGTCCACGAGGACCTCGCTGGTTTCGATCATCAGTTGGCCGCCGCGGGGCAGGGCGTCGCGTGCGTTGACGGCGAGGTTCATCAGGACCTGATCCAGCATGCCGGGGTCGGCGCGCAGCCAGAGCGGGCCGGGATGGAGGACCAGTTGAAGACGGATGTCTTCGCCAATGATCCGCTGCAACATTTTGGCCATGCCGGCCACGGTCTCGTTGAGGTCGAGCAGGCGCGGCTGCAGGACTTCACGGCGGCTGAAGAGTAGAAGTTGGCGGGTGAGATTGGCGGCACGTTCGGCAGCGGCATGGATTTGGTGAAGCCCCTCCCGGAGGTGGGCGGGCAATTCTTCCGTATCGGTCAGCAGCTCGGTCTGCATGAGGATCGCCGTCAGAATGTTGTTGAAATCGTGGGCCACGCCGCCGGCCAGGCGACCGATCGCCTCCATTTTTTGGGACTGCCGCAGTTGTTCCTCCAGTTGGTACTCCCGAGTGATGTCGCGCGTGACACCGATGAATCGATCCAATTCGCCCGTGGGGCTGTAGACGCGGTAGATCCGCGATCGGACCCAGCGCAGTTGGCCGTCGGGCCGCACAATGCGGTATGCCACGTCGTACGGATCCTGGGCCGGGGGCGAGAGGGTCGTCTGGCGGACGCGTTCCTGGTCGTCGGGATGGACGTACCGGAGCCAGGCGTTGGGATCCTCGAACAAGGTCTCCGGAGGTAAACCCCAGATCTTGGCAAAGGCGGGGCTCACATAGAGAAACTGGTGAGACCGCGCGGCCCTGATCCAAAAAAAGTCCTCCACCGTGGCGGCCAGTTGGCGGAAGCGTTCTTCACTGGACGCCAGGCGTGCCTCTGCTTCGCGGCGGGCCTGCTCGCGCTCGATGGTTTCGAGGGCGAACCCGAGGTCTTGCGCCAGCTCGTTCAGCAGTTGAACTTCCTCCGCATCGAAAAAGTCCTCCGTGGCGGCATACAAATGGAACACGCCCCGAGGCCGGCCGGAGACCGGAAGCGGGAAGGCGCCCATGGCGCGATAGCCTCGGGACAGGGCGGCCTCGCGCCAGGGAGCGGCCCGGGGATCCGTGGCGATCCGGTTGCAGACCGCGTGGCTGCCGGTGGTGTAAGCGGCCTCGGACAGAGCACACCCGAGGCCGGGATCTTCGAAGATTTCCTTGACGAGGGCCAGGGTGTCCGGGCCGGCCCCGGCACTGGCCACCACCCGCGGCCGTTGTCCGGGGTCATCCGCCACCGCAATGCAGGCCATGACAAAACCTCCGACGTCCACCGCGATGCGACAGGCGCCCTCGAGCAACGCCTGTCGGTCGCGTTCCCGCACGATGAGCTGGTTGATCTGACTCAGGACAGCGTAGGTGCGGTTGAGCCGGACCACGCGGGCTTCGGCCTCTTTGCGTTCGGTGATGTCCTGGGACGCGCCGTAAATCCGAATGACCCGGGCGCCACTGTCATCGAATACGGGCTCCGCGTAATCGCGCATCCAGCGGATCTGACCCGCGGGTGTGACCCAGCGCATTTCGCAGACATCGCGCTGGCCGCTGATCACCTTGCGGGCATGGGCCAGGGCGATCGGGAGGTCTTCCGGATGAACGAGGCTCTGCCAACCACCCCGGGCGTCGATCTCCGGAATGGTGAGCCCGAAAGCCTTGACGAACGAGTCCGTGACCCACTCGCCGCGGAGGGTGCCATCGGGCAGAACGCGAAAAATGTAGGCGTAATCCGAAACCAGGTTGGCGATAATTCGGTTGCGCGTTTCGCTTTCGCGCAACGCCTCCTCGGCCTGTTTGCGTTCGGTGATGTCGAAAGCGGTGCCAATGGCGGCGGGCCGCCCCTCCCACGTGACCTGCCCGGCGGTGAAGTCGATCCAGCGTTCGGTGCCGTCCTTGCGAAGGATCTTGAATTCGTAGCGGGCGGGCACCGCCTCGCCGCGTTGCCGGGCCGGCCCGCGCTGTCGGACCAGGTCGCGGTGCTCGGGATGGACGACCTCCCAGAACCGCATGGACAGCAGTTCCGGGGCGGTGCGTCCGGTAATGGCGCAGGTGGCGGGGTTGACGTAACAGAAATACTCGCCCGAGTACACGAAAATGGCGGTGCTGGTGGTTTCGGCCAGGCGGCGAAAGCGTTCCTCGCTCTGTTGGAGGGCGTCGAACAGCTCTAGCGTTTCGGTGATGTCTTCGAGCACGTTGACCGCGCCCACGGCGCGGCCGGCTTCGTCCAGGAGAGGGGCGGCGTGGGCCAGCGCGGTCCGGCGGGAACCGTCAGGTCGTTCAATGAGGACCACGCCGCCGTGGACCGTCCGCGCTTCCCGGAGGCAAACGGCCGTCCAGTTCTCTGCGGCGGGTACGGGGGTACCATCCGGGTGCAGCCATCGGGACGAGCCACAAAACCGGTCGGCGGGATCGAGCAATCGGGGTTCACGCCCGAGCAACGCGCGGGCCTGCAGGTTGTAGTAGGTCAGAAGTCCCTCGGCATTGCACGTGTAAGCCGCGGTGGGCAGCAGGTCCAGGATGCGTCGGAGATGTTCGCTGGCCAGGGTCAATTCCCGGTTGAGCTTCTCCAGCTCTGTGCGTTTCTGCTCGAGCTTGCGGATGAGAGCTTCGGCGTGCCGTGCGCTCAGACGGGTCCCCTCTTCGGCGCGGGGCAGGGCCACCGGCAGGGCCTTGCGGGCGGCCTGTTCCATGACCTGGCGCAGTCGGGCCAGGAAGGGCTCCGGCTCGGCCGGCTTGATAATGAAGGCATCGGCGCCCAGGTCCCGAACCAACCGTTCGTCCTCCGGATTCGTGTAGGTGGCCGTGTAAACCACAAAGGGAATGCGTTGCAACCGGGGATCGGTTTTCCATTCCCGGAGCAGGGCGAAGCCGTCCATCACCGGCATGAGCAGGTCGGAGATGACCAGGTCGGGCGGATGCTGTCGGGCTTTCCCCAGAGCCTCGGCCCCGTCTCGCGCTTCTTCCACTTCGTAGCCTTGACCGGCCAGGAGGGTGCGGAGCAAGTAGAGGTTGTCCGGATTGTCATCCACCACCAGCACGCGCATAGGCCAAGAGGAACCGGAGGGTTTGATTCGGCCCGAGGGCGTCGGGAACCGCCGGGCTCGGGGCAGGCTCCGACACCGGGTCCGGGAACCCGGGCAAGATGAGTCGGGGCCGTCGCGTGGACCGCACCCCGATTTCGAGCTTGTTCGAGCGCTCAGTCATCTGTGGAGGAAAAGGAGTTGGAGTCGGAGCAGCCGCCCGCCGCGGGCGGACGCTGCAGGCAGGCCTCGAGCTGCGACACGAACGTGTGCGGGTTGATCGGTTTCTCGATGTACCCGGTGCATCCGGCCGCCAACGCCTTCTCGCAGTCGCCGGGCATGGCGTAGGAAGTCACGGCGACGATCGGGGTCCTGGCAAGTCCCGGCAACTGCCGCAATGCCCGTGCCACTTCATAACCATCCATGCCGGGCAATTGAATGTCCAAGAGAACCAGATCGAACGATTCAACCCGGGCCTGACCAATGCCCGCAGGGCCGGTGGCAGCGTGGACGACCGTGTGCCCCGCCCGCTCCAGGAGATAAGTGGCCAGGTAACGATTGGCTTCGTTGTCTTCGATGAGGAGGATTTTCATGGGAGGTGGAGGTCGAGACCGCGGCCCGCGGTGGTCCGGGAGGGTGTTGGATTCCAGGCTGATTGGACCGGCAGCATGGGGTTCCGAGAGGAGGGTCCGTCCCATCCGGCCGGACTCTGCGGCTCGGACTTCGGGCCTTGGGCTGGGGTCGGTCATGCTCATGGACCCGGACTGGTTGAAGCGCCGTCGGACGCAACTGGAGCCGGGGCTTTCCCGTGCAAGGGGAGCACCACCGTGAAGGTGCTCCCTCGACCCGGTTGACTGTCCAGATGGATTTCTCCGCCCATCAACTCCGTCAGGCGTTTGCAGATGGCCAGACCCAAACCGGTCCCTTCCGCAGGCCTGGCCAGTCGTGTTTCCAACTGTTGGAAAGGTTGAAAGAGGACGGGCCGATCCTCGGCGGAGATCCCAATGCCGGTATCTCGGACCTGGAGCACAACCGCACGGCCGTCGTCCGAAAGACGAGCCGACAGGACCACCTCACCTTCCTGGGTGAACTTGATGGCATTGGACAGCAGGTTCAGCAGGATTTGCTCGACGCGGCGGGGATCCCCGGTGGCGGCGCCAATCTCGGGGCTCAGGGCAGCGCGCAACGCCAGCCCCTTGGCCTCGGCCTGGGGCCGCACCGAGGCCACCACACGTTCGAGCAATTCACGCAAATCGTAGGGAAGGCAGCCGACCTTCAGTTCCCCGGCCTCGATCTTGGAAAGGTCCAACAGGTCATTGATCAGGTTCAGCAAATGCCGCGCGCTGGCCTGGACCAGCCCCAACTGCTTGCGTTGCTCCGGATTGAGGGGGCCGGGCAACTCCTGCAAGAGCACGCCGGTGAAACCCAGGATCGAATTGAGCGGGGTCCGCAGTTCATGCGACATGTGGGCGAGAAACGAGGATTTCAGGCGGTTGGCGGCTTCGGCACGCTCGAATTCCTGTTGCCAGGCGGCACTCAGTTCGCTCAATCGCAGCTCTCTTTCCCGTCCCCGGACGATTTCGCGCTGGAGCCAGACAAAGGCAAGGACCATGCAGCCGAGGCACAGCAGGAAGCCTGTCTGCACAAGCACAATCCACAGGGTGTGTTCGGGATGCCGCCGCAGCAGCCAAAGGCCGGCTCCGAGGGTCAGGATCAGGGCAAACGACGCCAACAGGAAACCCGCAGTCACACGCCGGCCGCGGGCCGGGGAGACCCCAGAACGGCGCAACTCGAGGGCGGGCGTCCGTTCAGGAACCATGATCGACAAGGCCACTGTAAGCCCGCAGGAGGCGAATGCAAGCCGCGACACGGGGCTCGGTGGCAGCGCGTGCGGGGCAGAACACAGGCGGCCCGCGCGGGAGAACGACGTCCGGTGAACCAGGCCGTTGCGGTTGGAGGCCGTTCGTGATCGCTTGGCGTGCATCTCCCCCGACCCGTCGCCTGCCCGTCGGAGCGCATACCTCTTCGGCGGGCAGAGGCTTTCCCCGGCCGTCGAGGACTCGAGAAACCGGCGGCCCGGTGGTTCAGGTCGGCTGCAGAGGGAAGGTCATCTGTCCCGGAAGCAAAAAAAAACGGGGCGGCGGCGTCCCTCCGGCCAATCCCGCAAGAAGCCCGGGTGGATCGGGGCCCGGGCACAATTCCGGCCGCGCCCGAAGATCCGGGCGCGAACGTCATGTCTGTCGGGGCGCAAGGATGGCGAAAAACCTTACGCGGCACGGCGCCGTGTCCCAGAATGCGGCCGTGGCAAGGATGTGGAAGCTGTTGATCGCGTTGCTGCTGCTGCCCGTGTGCGTGGGGGCTGGTCGGGCGTTGTGGCGCCTGCTCTGGGCCACCGGGAATGCGACCACGGTGTGGATGCCGTTGTTGTGCGGCGCGGCTTGCTGGTTGGTCGTGTTTCTCCTGCTGCCGAGGCCGATGTGGCTGTACGTGTTCGGTCACGAACTTACACACGCGCTGTGGGTCTGGTTGTTTGGCGGCCGGGTGAAACGGTTCCGCGTCAGCGCGCGCGGCGGCCAGGTGGTGGCCACCAAGATCAACTGGTGCATCGCGCTGGCGCCGTACTTCTTTCCGGTTTATGCGGTGCTGGTGCTGGTCGTTTTTGGGATTGGCCACCTGTTGTGGGGGTGGGGCCGTCATCCGGAGTGGCTACATTTGTTTCTGGGCGCCGCCTACGCGTTTCATGTGACGTTGACGTGGGAGGCGTTGAAGACGGAGCAGACGGACATTACGCGGCAGGGCTGGTTGTTTTCGGCGGTGATCATTTATTTGGGCAACGTGCTGGTGCTGCTGGTGGGGTTGCCTTTGCTGACGGCCAGGGTGTCCCTGGGCACGGTGCTGGCGTGGTGGCTGGAGGAGACGGCCTCGGTGTGGCGTTGGTTGAGCCGGGTGTTTTGAAGAGGAATGCAGCCTTGGGCCTCAACGACGGCCGGCGGGCCAGTGACCGAGGGGATCGGAGACGTACTGCGACTGCCGCCGGTCCGGGCTTTCCAGGGTATAGATGGCAAACGTGAACGGTTCCTGTCGGTAACTGCCGCGACGCCAACGGCGCAGGCGGTGAAGCAGGACCCAGAGCGGGGCCAGCGCTCGCATCCACCGCGGGGCGGATTGCCGGAGTCGACGCCATTCGGCGCGAGCCGCCGCTTGGCGGCTGAGGTTGGTGCCGGTCCAAGTGAACGCGGCGACGAACCGGTCCAGAACGGCCATCGGCACCTTGGCGCGCAGAAGGCGCACCATCCATTCCCCGTCGCCGCCGTATCGCCAGGAGGGATCGAGCCACAGCCCGCCCGGTTCCAACAAGCGGCGCCGAAAGAACATGCCGCAACTGTAGGTGGTGAGATGACAGGTCCAGGTATGGGGCAGCCAGGGGATCTCGACCTTCCGATGGAACAGGTAGCGGCCGTGGACGTCCACCATGACGACATGCCCGAAGATTACGTCCACCTCTGGATGGGCCTCGAAGAATCGGGCCACGGCGGCGAGAGTGCCGGGCAAATACTGTTCGTCAGCGTTCAGCCAGGCACAGATGTCTCCAGTGGCACGGCGCAGGCCCCGGTTGATCGCATCGTACATGCCCTGGTCGCGCTCCACGTAAAGGTGAACCCGCGGGTCGTGCCGCAACCAATCCAGGGTGCCATCATCGGAGTCCGCGTCCTGAATGATGTGTTCCAGGGACACCCCCTGGTCCGCCACGGAGGCAATGCAAAGCCGCAGCCAGGGCCCGGGCCGGTAGCTGGGAGTGACGATGGAAAACCGGAGGGCGCTCATGCGCGAGGGGACGCGATGCGGATGGGTCTCATGCGCCCGGGGCGTTGGCCCGCTCCGCCGGGGGAGGGGCTCAAGGAACCGTGTCGGGCACCGGTCGCAACACGCGCGCGGGGTTGCCGGCGACGATGGTTCGCGGCGGGACATCCCGGGTGACCACGCTGCCGGCACCGACGATGGCGCCCTCCCCGATGGTGACTCCGCACAAAATCGTGGCGCCGCTGCCGATGGAGGCGCGGCGGCAGACCCGCGTGGGAATCACCTGCCAGTCCTTCTCCGATTGCGGCGTGCCGTCCGGGTTGGCGGCCCTGGGAAAACGATCGTTGATGAACACAACCCCGTGCCCGATGAAACATTCGTCCTCGATGACCACGCCCTCGCAGATGAAGGTGTGGCTGGAGATCTTGCACCGGGCCCCGATGCGCGCGTTTTTCTGGATTTCGACGAACGTCCCGATGCGGGTCTCGTCCCCGATCTCGCATCCATACAGGTTGACGAAACCGTAGATCTTGACGTTGCGCCCCAGTTTGACGTCGGGAGCGATCCGACTGAATTCGGGCATGGAAGGAGTGCTCATGGCCGTTCGGGAAGCAGCATTCGGAGGGGAACCCCGCATGCAGAGGGAGATCGGGCCGCGCCACGGCCCTGCGGCGCGCCGATGGGGCGGGCCGGAGCCGTAAACATTTCTGCGGCACGGATCGGATGCGGGCTGCCGGTCATGTCGGGCTCGAGTGTTACCGGCGCCCACCGGCGCGGCAACCGGAAATGCAGGCAATGCAGTCTGCGCCGACCGGGCCGCCCCGCGCATGCTCCACGGCTCGACGCCGCGACCCAAGCGCGCCCGGCGGGGCTCATCGGAACGCAGCCTTCACCGGCCGGCCATCGAGCGGCTCGAGCGGCGTCACGTCCAACAACCACAAGGCCGTGGCCGCAGTGTCACAGGTGTTGATCGGGATGTTGAGCTGCGTACCACTGCGCACATCCCGCCCCCACGCCAGCCAGGGGATCTGCACATCCGCCGGCGTGCCCTTGGAGTGGCCCTTTTCGTGTCCGCCGTGGTCGGCGGTGACGAGGACCACGGTTCGGGAGCGAAGGCCCGCCTGCCGCAGCCCTTTCAGGATCGTGCCCAGCGCGGCGTCCACCTCCTGCAGACTTCGACGCTGTTCCGGAGATCCCCAGCCGTACTGGTGGCCAATCACGTCCGGGTCGGCCAGGTGCACGAAGCAGAGGTTGGGTTGGCGCCGACGCAGGTAGTCTGCGGCTCGGGCGGCAACAGCCCGGGCACGGTTTTTGCGGTCCCGATCCGAGTACGCGTTGTCCTCTTCGCACGCAGCCTCGTGGCTGCTGGCGTTGCCGGCAAAATCGAAATGGTCCACGGTGCCGGGTTGGAGCAGATGATGAAACTTGATCTTGCCCACGAACATGGCGGTGCTCAGCCCGGCTTTCTTGGCCGCGGCAAAGATGGTGGGCACCCGCACCACCCCGTTCGTCGGTCGCCAGTCGTTCCACGTGATCTTGTGCCGGCCCGGTGTCACACCGGTGAGCATGGAGGTGTGCGAGGGCAGGGTGACCGACGGGCGAATGGTTTCCGCTTCCCAGCTGACGGCCCCTTCCCGGGCCAGTTGCTGGAGGGTGGGCATGGACGTGTCCCGGATCACCCACGGAGCCGCACCATCCATGCTGATGATCACCACGTGTTCGACGCGCGGGGCGGCCGCGGCGCAAAACGCCGCAGCAAGCACCCCAAGGAGCCAGAGGAACGACCAACCCTTGGTTCTCATGACGCGCGCAATTTCCGGAAAAAAGCGGCCCCCGGCAAGTGAAGCTTTCGTGACGAAATCGCCCGGGGCCGGAGTCCCGACGGTCCGCGCTGAAACGAGGATCCTCGGCATCGAGGCTGTGGCTCCTCGCGCGCCGCGCTGACACGGGAGGCAGCAAGAAGCAGCCCGGTTCGCACCCGGGAACGCAAGGCCACGAAACTCTGCGGCCGGGGACAGGCAACCGACCGGGCCAGGCCGGGGGCATTTCACTCGCCGGGCGGGCTGACGCGGGCCCACGCCGTGAGAGCCCTTGACCGACAATTTGAATCTGCGACTCCCTGCCGCCCAGAATCACGACCGCATCCTGCAGCGGCGGCCGGTTGCGCAAGAGCCGCCCACGGCCGCAAGGCCGCGACCGCACGGAAACGACACGGCCTGGTCAATCGACTTCCGCACGGGGCACGCGAGGCGCGGTCGCGGGCATCTCGGCTCGCCGCTGCGCATTCTTTCACTCCGACCCAAGACCCAGCCGGGCCGCGACTTCTTCCGGGGCGAGATCGCAAATCATCACGACCTTTTGCCGGGCGTGGTGGCCGCGGTGCAGCAGCACCTGTCGGAGCGGAATCTGCAGCGTTTCCGCCAGCATCCGGCACAGGGCACGGTTGGCCTCCTCGTCCACCGGCGGTGCCGTCACGCGGATGACGAGGTGCGCCCCACGGAGTTCACCGATGTCATTTCGTGCCGCCCGGGGCAGGAGTTTCACCTGTAACAGCGTGCCGCGCGCGCAGCCCTGCACACAGCACGGCAGGCGGGAGGCAGTCGGTGAGGATTTCTCCGGAGAGCCTCCGGAACGAGTGTCTTTGGTCATGATTGCACGCACCCATCTGAACACCGTCCGGCCCGTTTTTCCACCCCGGGGCCAGGGAAAAGCGCGCCGGGCCGGATCCCTCGAGCGCCGAAGATGCGCGGGCGACCTCGGCCTGGCAAGGGCGCGCGAGCGCTCCGGACCAGGCGAATTTGTCCCTTCCCCCCGACCCCCGGCACGGATTGCGGTGAACCGCTGACCACAGGGGCGAATCGACGAGCGAGGGAACGGGGGGCAGGCCTCGGAGCCCCCGCAGACCACCCGCCCCACGACGGCAAGCGGTCTGCCAGGGCCCTGGGCCGGTCGGGTCGACCGATCGCATGCGGTTTCACGAAGCTTGCCTGGCCCGGGCATGCCGCGCGGGCCGCTTGAACCGGGCTGATCTTGGAGCGGTCGGTGTGATCCTGAACCCGGCGGGTCCTCGGAAGGGAAACCTTCCCGCGCTCGCCCAAGAACCGGCTTGCCTGCGCGACCGGTCTTTTCCACAACTGCCACGATGTTGGCCAAGGTCTATTCGGCGGTTGTCAACGGCATCGAAGCCTGCCCGGTCGAGGTCGAAGTCAACGCCGGCTGGGGCGATACCACCATCGTCATCGTGGGCCTGCCGGATGCCGCGGTGAAAGAATCGCGCGACCGTGTCTCCACCGCGCTGACCAACTCGGGCTACAAATTCCCCATGGGCCGTACCACCATCAACCTGGCCCCTGCCGACGTCAAGAAGGAGGGACCCAGCTTTGACCTGCCCATTGCCCTGGGTCTGCTGGCGGCCACCGACCAGCTTCGGGCCGACCGACTGCAGGAATACATGGTGGTGGGAGAACTGGCGCTGACCGGCGCAGTGCGCGCCGTCAAGGGAGTGTTGCCCATTGCTCTGTGCGCCCGGCAACAGCGGAAACGCGGATTACTCGTGCCCCCACCCAACGCCAACGAGGCCGCCGTGGTGGAGGGCCTGGAGGTCATCCCCGTCCAAAACCTGCGCGAAGCCGCCGCGTTCCTGGCCGGCGAAATCGCCCTGTCGCCCGTGCGGGTGGATGTGAACCGGCTCTTCGACCAACCGGTCGAGGACGATGTCGATTTTGCCGAGGTCAAGGGCCAGGAGTCGGTCAAACGCGCCCTGGAAATTGCCGCTGCCGGAGGCCACAACGTCCTCCTCATCGGGCCGCCCGGCACCGGCAAGTCCATGCTGGCCAAACGCCTGCCCACCATCCTGCCACCGCTGACGCTGGAGGAGGCCCTGGAAACCACCAAGATTCACAGCATCGTGGGCCTGCTGCGGCCCGGCCAGGCCCTGGTCACGCGCCGGCCCTTCCGCGCCCCGCATCACACCGCCAGCGACGCCGGCCTGCTCGGGGGCAATGTCAACCCAACTCCGGGCGAGGTCTCCCTGGCGCACAACGGGGTGCTTTTCCTGGACGAACTGCCGGAGTTCAAGCGAAGCGTGCTGGAAACCCTGCGTCAGCCGCTGGAAGAAGGGCGCGTGACCATCTCGCGCGCCGCCGGCAGCGTCACCTTCCCCGCACGGTTCATGCTCGTGGCCGCCATGAATCCCACGCCGGACGGCAAAATGCCCGGCGAGTCCCGCTGTTCTCCGCGCGAAATCCAAAACTACCTCAACCGCGTCAGCGGACCCCTTCTGGACCGGATCGACCTTCATGTGGAAGTGCCCGCCGTCAAATTCCGCGAAATCACCGCGGATCATCCCGCCGAACCCTCCGCCCGCGTGCGCGAACGCGTCGTGGCCGCCCGGCTCCGCCAACAGGAACGCTTCCGGGGCCGACCCCGCATCACTTGCAACGCCCACATGGGGCCCCGGGAACTCAAACAGTTCTGCGCGCTGGACGCCACCGCACTGGACCTGCTCCGGTACGCCATGAATGACCTGCAACTCAGCGCCCGGGCGTACGATCGGATCCTCAAAGTCGCTCGCACCATCGCCGACCTGGCCGGCTCGGACCGCATCCAGGCCGACCACGTCAGCGAAGCCATTCAGTATCGCACTCTGGATCGCCAAATCTGGGGTTGAGCGTCGGCTGTCCCGGGCCCGGCGTCCTCGGCGCCGGCCCTCGGGAGCCGTCGGCACGTCGCCCCCGGCCGGAGCCGTCTTCCGGGTTCGGGGTCTCAACCGGGCGGCTTGGTTCTCCGCCATTTGCACGGGTCCATCCACGCGCTGAAGGCGCAATCGTTCGTCCGTGATCGGTGCGACCTCATTGCCGCAGGCGGGCCTCGGGCTGGTGAATTCCGCCCCGTTGGGGCGGACAGGCGACGCGCTGAAGGCGCATCGATTCGTCAGCCCGGGGCAACCCCCGGGAACTCGGGGCCCCCAGAGCCATCGCGCCCTCAAAGGGCCCAACGCTGTGATCCCAATCGCGAGGGGCGGGCGTGGGACCGTGCGGATTCCTGCCCCTTCAGGGCACGAGGAATTACGGCGATCCGGTTGCCCGGGGCGTGGCCCTGGGTTGGCGAATTCCCGCCCCGTTGGAGCCGTCACATGGCGCGCTGGAGGTGGAATCCGGATCGAGGTGATCGGGTTGCTCAGGACGCCTCTCTGGCATGAATTTGCGGGGGCTGTTGTGGAGGAGCGTCGCTCGATCCCCGGCGCAGGCAGGGCCCTCAGTGCCCCAAATCCGTTGTCCGGCGCGTTTCTGGTTTTGGACACCTTTGAAGGCTCGGGGAGATGAGGGGCAATGCGTCCTCTGGCGCGATTCCCGGCCGCAGAACATTGACACCGCAAAGCCCCTGCGGCAGCCTCGGCGCATGGCAAAATCCGCGCTGGGCCGCGGTTTGGGCGCCCTGCTGGGGACCTCCCCCACGGCAGCGCAGCCCCCCACAGGCACGGACGCATCCCGCCCGGATGCGTCGCCGAGTGCCCTTCCGCCGAGCCCGCCGGCGGCTGAACCGATCCTGCGCGTGCCTCTGCAGCTCATCCGACCCAATCCTCTCCAGCCGCGTCAGGAGTTCAGTCCCGAGTCGTTGGAGGAACTGGCCGAGTCGATCCGGCAACAGGGGATCCTTCAGCCGTTGGTCGTGCGCCGCCGGGGCGAGGGTTACGAACTGATCGCCGGCGAACGCCGATGGCGCGCCGCCCAGATGCTCCAGCTCGCCGAGGTCCCGGTGATTGTTCGGGACGTGGACGACCGGACCGCTCTCGAGCTGGCGCTCATCGAAAACCTTCAACGCGAGAATCTCAATCCCATCGAAGAAGCCCAGGGCTTCGCGCAGCTGCTGCACCAGTTTGGGTTCACCCAGGAAGAAGCGGCGCAACGGGTCGGCAAGAGCCGGGCCGCTGTGGCCAATGCACTGCGTCTGCTCAAATTGCCGCCCGGGGTGCAATTGTACCTCCGCACCGGCCAGCTGACGGTCGGACATGCCAAGGCCATCCTGGGCCTGGAAGAGGAGACTCTGCAGAAGGCCGTGGCCGAACGTGTCGTGCGCGAGGGGCTCAACGTCCGTCAGACCGAGGCCCTGGTGGCGCGCCTGGTGGCCGAACAGCGGTCCGGTCGGTCGCGCCGCTCCGAGCGTCCTCCGACCGATCCCCAACTGGCCCGCTTAGAAGACCGGCTGCGCGAACGGTTGGGTACCCGCGTCCGATTGCGGTACCGGGACGGCCGCGGCGCCCTGGAAATCGCTTTCTTTAGCAACGAGGAACTGGAACGGGTCCTGCAGATCCTGGGCGTGGCCCCTGATTGATCCGGCCGGTTCCCTTGCACCCAACCGACCATGAATCAGAACACCCCTGAACTTCGATCCCAAACTGCGGCCGCTCTGGAATCGGCACGGCCGCGCCTGTCCCAACTGCAAGCCTTCCTCGGCCTGGACGGCTTCGTGGACGAAATCCTTCACGTGGTGGACAAGCGCTACAGCGCCGAGCGTTACGATCGCACCCCCACCATTGCGCGTCTGGCCGAGCGACTGGCCGCCGCGGCGGGCAAGAGCACCAACCTCGAGCTGGTCACGCAGCTGACCAAGCTCGGCGGCAACGGCCCCATCATGGGCAATGCCCTGGCCCAACTGGGACTCCGCGTCACCTACGTCGGCAACCTGGGTTACCCCAATCTCCACCCCGTCTTCGAGGAGTTCGCCCGCCGCGCCGAGGTCCATTCGATTGCCCCGCCCGGTCTGACCGACGCCCTCGAGTTCGAGGACGGCAAAATCATGTTGGGCAAACACTCCTCGCTCAAAGAAATCACCTGGGAGAACATCGTGCAGCGCTACGGTCGCGACCGGTTCGCCGCCAAGTTCGCCAGCGCTGATCTGGTGGCCTTCGTCAACTGGACCATGCTCCCCTACATGAGCGACATTTGGGCAGCCGTGCTGCGCGAGATCTGCCCTCAATTGCCCACCCACGGCCCGCGGCGCACCCTGTTCTTCGACCTGGCCGACCCCGAAAAACGCACGTCCGAGGATATCCGACGAGCCCTGGACCTCATTCTGGAGTTCCGCCGGTATTTCAACGTCATTTTGGGCCTCAACGAAAAGGAAGCCTACGAAATCGCGCGCGTGTTCGGCCTGGAGCGGGGCGACGGATCCCGTGCTGCCGTGGCCGCCCTGGCCCGGGAAATCCACCAACGGGTGCCCGTCCACACCCTGGTCGTCCATCCCGTCGCCTACGCACTCTGCGTCAGTGAAGGCCGGCTCAGCATCGTGGACGGTCTTTACACGACCAAACCGCGCCTGACCACCGGCGCCGGCGACCATTTCAACTCCGGCTTCTGCCTGGGCAAACTGCTGGGGTTCAGTGACGACCAGGCCCTCCTCACCGGGGTCACCACCAGCGGCTACTACGTGATCAAGGCCCAAAGCCCCACCGTGGACGATCTGATCCGTGCCCTTCGAAACTGGCCCTCCACCACCAGCGGGCCCTATCTTTTCTGAGTCGAAGGCCATGGTGCTCGAAGTCGTCCAATACGGCCATCCGATCCTGCGCCAGAAGGGGCGGCGCATCGAGCGCATCACGCCCGACTTGCGCCAGCTGATCGCGGACATGTTCGAAACCATGTACGCCGCGCACGGCATCGGCCTGGCCGCCCAGCAGGTCGGACAGGCCCTCCAACTCACCGTGCTCGACCTGCGCGACGTCACCGATCGCCCCTCCACTCTGGAACTGGACGGTCAGCCCGCCGACCCCGCCTCCCTCATGCCGTTGGTCCTCATCAACCCCCAAATTCAGCCCCTGGCGCCCGAAGTCGTCGGCCCCGAAGGCTGCCTCAGCTTTCCCGACATTTACGCCGACATTGCGCGCCCGGAAAAAATCGAGGTCCGGGCCCTCGACGGCGAAGGCCGGCCGCTGCACTTCCGTTGCGGCGGGCTTTTGGCCCGAGCCATCCAGCATGAATATGATCACTTGCAAGGCATCCTGTTCATCGACCGGATGGACCGCGCCACCCGGCAGCGCCTGCAGCCGGAACTGGAAGCATTGCAGGCCCGGACCCGTGCCCGCCTGGCACGGGCCGCTGCCCGAACATGAATCTCCCTTGAGGCCTCGCGAGAGCGGCATCCTCGCCGGGCCCGGAGCTTGACCGCCGTGGGTTCGGGCATGGGGCGGATTGTCCTTTTGGAGCACATGAATCGGAAAGGCTCACGCCAACCAAACCGCCGCCCTCGGCCCCTCTCGCCAGACGGCACCTGCACTCGGATCGATCCACCGTTCCGACCTCGGTCCGTCCTCCGCCCTGGCTAACCACAGTACCCGCGGCCCATGGAACCTGCCGTCGTCCACCGCCCCCGGAACCTGGACTGGAAACGCGCGGCCGCGTTGCTTTATGGCGACTGGGGCACCAGCAAGGCCTACGTAATCGGCCTGGCCTTTCTGGCCGCCGGCTACGCGGCCCTTCCTCTCATCGTGGCGGTGTGTCTGTTGGCCGCGGTGGTGGGCTACTGTTACACCGTCATTTGCCGCGAGTTCCCCGATGGCGGCGGGGTCTATTCTGCCGCCCGGCTGCAAAACCGGTTCCTTGCGGTCATGGGTGCGCTGTTGCTGGTGGCCAACATGACCGTCACCGCAGCCCTCAGCGGCTGGGCCGCGATGACCTACTTTGGCGTGCCGCAGGAATGGGTGCGGCACACGACCATGCTCGCCATCCTGATCATCGGCTTCATCAACTACTTCGGGCCCAAACACACCGGCAGCCTCGCTGCGCTCATGGCCCTGCCGATGGTGGTTGTGGTCGCATGCATCATCTTGTTGAGCCTTCCCCACCTGACCCCGCGGTACTTGGAGCCGTCCCACGATACTTTTCTGCACAACTGGATCGCCTTCGTCGGCATCATCCTGGCCCTGAGCGGCGTCGAGGCCATCGCCAACCTCACCGGGGTCATGCAACTGGACCCGGGGGCCACTCCGGAACAGCCGCGCGTCGCCCGCACGGCTCGCAAGGCCATCCTGCCGGTTGCGCTGGAAGTGGTCCTGGCCACCGTCCTGCTCGGGTGGGCGATGCTCTCGTTGCCACCGGAGCTGGCCCCGCAGATGAAGGAGCGCTGGGAAGACATGGTGCGCTTCCTGGGCGAGCATTACTGCGGCCTCTGGTTTGGCCCGATGGCCGCCCGCGTGTTCGGCGCGTTGGTCGGGCTGGTCATTGGTCTGCTCCTGCTCAGCGCGGTCAACACCGCCATCGGCGCCCTCATCGGCCTCTTCTACATGATGGCCCGCGACGGCGAGATGCCGCGCGCCTTCGGCCGGCTCAATCCTCACGGCGTGCCCTGGTGGCCGTTGGCGCTGGCCGTCGCCCTGCCCCTGGCCACCACCTCCGTGGCCACCGACCTGCAGATGCTGGCCGGCTTGTACGCCATCGGCGTGGTCGGCGCCATCGCGGTCAACCTGGGCTCCTGCACGTTCAACCGCGGCCTGACGTTGCGGTGGTACGAACGGCTGATCATGGGCCTTGCCTTTTTCATCCTGTTTGCCGTGGAGATTACCATCGCCAAAACCAAACCCGATGCCCTGTTCTTCGCCTGTTGCGTGGTGGGGCTGGGGCTGAGTCTGCGCTTCTGGGCCCATCGCCGCGCCGGACTGCGCACCGTCATCGTCAGCGAACCGGTCGCGGCCGCCGTGGCCCCGGAAGCCATGCCCAGGTTCGAATTCAAACTCAAACCCGGCCAAAACCTCATGGTGGCCGCCCGCGGCCTCACCCCCGTGTTGCGCTTCGCCCTCGAGGAGGCCCGACTCCGACAGGCCAACCTCTACGTCCTCTACGTCAAAACCATCGCCGTCGCGCCCCCGGGCCAGCCCAGCCTGCCCGACAAACCCCGTTGGCAGGACGATCCCGTGGCCGCCCCCATCATGACCACCATGCTCACCCAGGCCGAGCCCCTCGGCGTCCGCGTCGTCCCCCTCTACGCCGTCAGCGACAACCCCGCCGCCACCATCCTCGACCTGGCCGCCACCCTCGGCGTGGACATGCTCATCCTCGGGGCGCGGACCCGCCGCACCCTCGTGCAACTGTTCCGAGGGGACGTCGTCAACGAGGTCTCCCGGCATCTGCCCGAAAACATCGAGCTCGTCATCCACGGATGAAAGCGCATCCACACCCTTCCCTGCGGTCCCTTCGGTGGCCCGCCCTCTGCGGCCTTGCCCTCCTCGGCATCCTGCTTCAGGCCTGCACGCGGCACGGGCTTCAAACCCGCTCGGCCCATGTCTCCCCCGAGCCGTCCCTGGCGGCGGTGGCCGAACGCTGGTTCCGCATCGGAGTCGGTGTCCACGACGCCCTTCCTCAACGCCCCGAGGATCACGTCCTCCTGCTGCGCCACTTCCGCGTCGTGACCCCCGAGAACTCCCTGAAACCGGCCGCCGTGCAGCCGCGGGAGAACCAGTGGCGCTTTGCCACCCCGGATGCATTCGTCAACTTCGCCGCACGCCACCGGCTCCAGGTGGTCGGTCACTGCCTGGTCTGGGCCAAGGACGATCGCACACCGTCCTGGTTCTATCCCCCGGGGGACACCCCGGCCGATCGCCAGCTCCTCCTGCAACGCATGAGCAACCATATCCACACCGTCGTCCGGCGCTATCGCGGACGCATCACCGAGTGGGACGTGGTCAACGAGGCTCTCGACGACGGCAACCACTGGCTCCGACCCTCCGGCTGGAGCCGTCTTTGCGACGACGAATTCATCGCGTGGGCCTTTCGTTGGACTCATCAGGCCGACCCCCAAGCCCTCCTCATTTACAACGACTACCACAATGAACTGCCGGCCAAGCGCGAAAAGTGCCTTCGCCTGCTCCGCCGCCTTCGCGAGCAAAACGTGCCCATCCACGCCGTCGGCCTCCAGGGCCACTACGAAATCGATCAGGTCCCCTTCGAAGAACTCGAACGCACCTTCGACGCCCTCCGTGCCCTCGGGCTCAAAGCCGTCATCTCCGAACTCGACATCGACATGATCCCCCGCGCCCGCTGGTGGGCCGACGGTGGCCGATACCGCGAAGAAATGGCACGCCTCGACCCCTACCGGGACGGCCTCCCCCCGGAACTCCTCGATCGTCAGGCCCAACAATACGCCCGACTCTTCCGACTCTTCCGACGACACGCCGACGTCGTCGAACGCGTCTCCTTCTGGAACCTCCACGACGGCCAGAGCTGGCTTAACTACTTCCCCTGGCAACGCGTCAACCACCCCCTGCTCTTCGATCGAAACGGCCGACCCAAACCTGCTTTCTACGCCGTCGTGGAGGCCCTGCGCGAGTCTTGAACCCGCCCTGGGCCGGATGGGTGGCTGCGCCTGGAAAACCCGGCAGAAATCAAGAGCCGGGGCGCCCCGTCGAGGTGCCGGCACGAGCCGGATTGGCGGCGATTCCGTTGCCGGCGGTTCCCTTCCCCAGGGCGCCTCCGTCGCTCCACTCGCCCAAGCAATCCTTGCACGAGCCCACATTACACCGCGGACCGCTGCGCTCCGCGGGAGGCTTCACGCTCCGAACCACCAGCCCACCCACTCGCGTCCCCCCAGAATCCACAACACCGCCGCCAGCGCCAGATACGGACCATACGGCATCCGACTCGACCATTCCCGTCGCCGCAGCACCACCGCCGTCAAACCCACGATCGATCCCACCAGCGAACTGACCATCAAACCGAACAACACCGCCGGCCACCCCAAAAACGCCCCGATCGCCGCCATAAACTTCACGTCGCCCAGGCCCATCGCCTCCCGCGGCAACACGAGCTTCTCGGTCCAAACCTCCATGTACACCACGCCCCCGGGATCCAACTCCTCGTTCCCGATCCGCAACCGCTCCGGACTCAACCGCACCTCCACATCTCGATAACATCGATCCACCAGCTCCACTCGCCGCGCCCACAGCCGAATCGTGTCCGTCGGCCGATAAAAAATCTCCTCGTACGGAATCTCCCGGTCCGGCAGATGCAGGGCCGTCTCCGAAAACACCACCCGCGTCGGCCCCGCCAGGTCCACCCGTTGCCGACCAAACATCAGCTTGCCCAGGCGCAGCACCCCGTACATCAAGCCCGCCCCCACGGCCGCCCCCACCATCGCTTCCCGTAATCCGGTGGCCACACTCGATTGCCCGTGCAGCGCGGGCACCAGGAACGACGCCAGCAGCCCGGCGCCCACCCCTCCCAACGTGATCTCATCCGGGATGATGTAATGCTCAAAATCAATGAACGAGGCCGCAATCAGCCCGGCCACAAACACGCCATACACCACCGCCACCACCGGGGAGCCCGGGCCATGCCTCCACCACACCGCCAAAAACAGCAGGCCCGTCAGCAGCTCGACCCAGAAATACCGCGCGGCAATCGGGGCCCCACAGTTCCGACACCGCCCGCGCAACATCAGCCATGTCACCAGCGGAATGTTCAGATACCACGGGATGCGATACTGACAGTGCGGGCAGTGCGAGGGCGGGGAGACGAGGCTCAATCCGCGGGGCATTCGATAAATGCAGACATTCAGGAAACTCCCCACCACCGTCCCCAGTACGAACGCCACCGCCGCCCACAACGGCGCCTCCGGCCCCGGCCAGTACTCCGCCCGCAGCGCTGCTTCAACCGCCATAGACGTGCTCCCGCAACGCCCGCCGCATCACTTCCACCGGAGCCGGCCGACCCGACCAGATCTCCAACGCCCGCGTTCCCTGATACAACAACATCCCCAGCCCGTTGGCCACCCGACAACCCGCTCGAGCCGCCCGCGCCAGCAACGGCGTTTCCGCAGGACGGTAAATCATGTCATACACCGCCCCCGCCCGCTCCAACGGAAACCGCGTCGGGTCCAACGGCAGGGGATCCTCTGCCCGTAACCCCAGCGATGTGGCATTGACCAACAAATCCACCGTCCCCTCCGGATACCCCAACGTCACCGCACAGCCCGGATAACGTGCCCGAATTTCCTCCGCCACGGCAGCGGCCTTCTCCATCGTGCGATTCACCAAAAACAGCTGCGCAACCCCTTCCGCTGCCAACTTCAACGCCGCCACCCGGCCCGCCCCGCCCGCCCCCAGCAACAACACCCTGCTCCCCTTCGCCTGCCATCCCAACTCCTCCTGCAACGCCTGCACGAGCGCATCCGCATCGGTGTTGAAACCCTGCATGCGGACCTGCTCCGGCTCCGCTTCGGCACTCCATTGCCCCAGCGGCTCCCAGTGCCCGTCCGCGCGCAGCCCTTCGAACCGCACCGTGTTGACCGCGCCCCACAAACGCGCCGAGGCATCCAGCACATCCATCATCTCGACCGCCAACACCTTGTGCGGCACGGTCAGGTTCACCCCCACAAAGCGCATCGCCGCCGCCCCTCGCAGGGCCTCCTGCAACTGCACCGGCGGCACGGCAAAGGCCAGATAGCGCCAGTTCAGACCCAGCGCGGCCAGCCCCGCATTATGCATCGCCGGCGAAGCCGAATGCCGCACCGGAAACCCGTACACCGCGCAATAACGCGTCGAAGCATCGATGGGTCGCGCAAACACGTCCGGCACGGCGCCGCAATGTACGACCGCCCTCGCCCCGGTGAAAGGCAAAACCCCGTCGGCCCGACCCGGGAACCAAGCCGCGGCATGCCCGGTAGCTCGCCGCGCATTCCTGCAATCCTTCCCTCCTGCATCCAGACCGCTCGAGGCTCTCGTGGCTCAAAGTTGCGCCACCCCTGGAGGCGCTGCGATGGAAAGGACGAACCGCTGCACCGCAAACTCCACCCAGCGCTGCCGCCTCCCAACCTTCCCGCCCATGCCCAATGCACCTCGGCGTTCACTGCCGTGACCGATCGATCCTCGACCCTTCGCCACCACGGCGGCCGGCATCCATTCAAAACCTTCATCTGCGGCTGCCGCCCAACCGTCGCATCCCCGCTCCACCAGCGCCGCATGCCGGCGCGTTTGAGGACTTGAACAGCTCCAAAAGCCCGGCAGAACTTCGGACCGCCTCGGCTCGAGAATGCCGTTGGACGAGGGCATCGCCTTGAACCCGGAGCTCGGACATGGATGCGCCCTGCGCTGGCCACGGGTCGCACGAGCCCATCACCGCGCCGAGAGCGCATCCCATCCGTCAGCCCGGGGCCAACGGCCCGTGCTTTGGATTCCCCCAAACCCCTCGCGCCCGGACAGGGCGCAACCCGTTGACCCCCGTCGCGAGGGCCGGGCGTGGGCACACTGGATTCCGCCCGTTCGGGGTGAGGTGAATTGCAGTTGACTGCTTGCCGAGGGCGTTGCCCTGGGCGGGGGAATTCGCCCCGATGGAGCAGCAATAAGGCGCGCGGGAGGCACAACCATTCACCCGGAATCGAGGTCATCCGGTGGCCCGGGCGCCGGGTCGGACGCATACATCCAGGCCCGCTTTGGGGTAAACCCGGGGCGCGTCGAGGGCGCGAAACCTTGCCTCCGCTTCATGGGGTTTGGTGGGAACGGATTTGCAGGGGCTTCTTTGGAGCATTTTCGTTTTGCGGCATGGGCGCCCGCGTGGGCCGCCGCGCCGCCGCTCCGTGGTGCGGTGCGTCTCACGTCTGGGAGCTCCCCGAAAGTCCGGCGCAGTTTCGGGCGTCATGGGGATGGGAAAGCCTGGGCCGAGGGCATTGCCTTGGAATGCTTGAATCTTGTGCTCAAAAACGGAAAGGTCCCCGCGCCTTGCCCCCTTTTCCGTTGCAGACTGTCATCCGCCCGGCTAGAGTCAAAGCGTCGAGCCAGCGGGAGATTGCATATGTATTTCGGCGTGGACTACTACCCCGAGCACTGGGTCTACCCCTACGGCGGCACCCCGGAAAACCCCGAAGCCTGTTGGGCCGAAGACATCGCCCTCATGCAGGAAGCCGGCTTCAACGTCGTGCGCATGGGCGAATTCACCTGGGGATTGCTCGAGCCCGAGGAGGGAAAGTACGACTTCGCCTGGATGCGGCGGGTCATGGACCTGATGCACCAGGCCGGCATCCGCGTCATCCTGGCCACCCCCACGGCCGCGCCACCCTTGTGGCTGACACGCAAACACCCCGAGATCCTCCCCCTGGACGAGTCCGGCCTCACCCGCCATCCCGGCACCCGTCGCGCCGTCTGCCTGTGCAGCGACGCCTTCTGGGACTATTCCAAAAGAATTGTCACCGCCATGGCCCGGGCCCTGGGCGATCACCCGGCCCTGCTTGCCTGGCAAATCGACAACGCCATCGGCGGGCACGACACGGAGGAATCGTTCAACGAAGCCTCCCGCGAGGAATGGCATCTGTGGCTCAAAGCCAAATACGAGACGATCCAGCGCCTCAACGAGGCCCTGGGGCTGCGCCACTGGGGCCAGATCGTCTCGGACTGGGACGAGGTCCCCATGCCCCAGCGCGCCCCGGCTCCGCACAACCCCGGCCTGGTTCTCGACTGGCGCCGTTTCTGCAGCGACACCATCGTCCAATACGTCCGCATGCAGGCCGAGCTGCTTCGCCAACTCACCCCCCACGCCCCCGTCACCACCAACCTCAAACCGGCCGTGTTCCGGTTCGACCACTTTGACCTGGCTGAAGTGCTCGACTTTGTCGGGATCGAAAGCGCCGCCGTGCTGCGCCCCCGCTCCGCCGAAACCGCCTTCGACATCGACCTCCTCCGCTCCCTCAAGAAAACCGGCATCCGCACCCCGGACGGGGAGACGGGGTTTTGGGTCCTCGAACACAAGGCCGGACACGTGACCTGGCAGGACCTCAACTCCCTGGTCCGACCCGGGGTCCTGCGCCTGTTCACCTACCAGCTCATCAGTCGCGGTGCCGACGCCATCCTCTTTTTCCGCTGGCGTCAGCCCCGCTTTGGCCCCGAGCAATTCCACGGCGCGGTCTTCTCGCATCACCGCCGCAAGGAAAACCGCGTGTTCCGCGAAATCTGCCAGATCGGCGAGGAAATCAAACTCCTGGCCCCCGTGCTCAAGGGCACCCACGTCGTCGCCGAAGTCGCCATCCTCTTCAGTCACGACAACGACTGGGCCCTCCAGGAACCCACCCATCCCAACCGCCATTTCCACCTCCGCGACCATCTCCGGCTCATCTACACCGCCCTGCACGACCGCAACATCCCGGTGGAATTCGCGCGGCCGAGCGAGGACCTGACCCGCTACAAACTTGTGTTCGCCCCTTCGCTGTTCCTCCTCTCTTCTGCCGAGGCCGAGATGCTCAAGTATTACGTCCAGAACGGCGGCACCCTCGTCGGCACTTTCTGCACGGGCCTGGTGGACGAACACCACGTCGCCCCGGACACCGGCTACCCCCGCGAGCTGACCGACCTCTTCGGCCTTGAAGTCCTGGAATTCGACGCGCTGCCGCCCGACGAAGAAAACCACCTCAGCTTCAAGGGCGGCTTCCAGACCAGCCACCTCCACTCCGCACGCATCTGGTGCGACATTATCGAACCCAAGGGGTGCCAGATCCTCGCCACCTACACCAAGGACTTCTACGCCGGCAAACCGGCCATCACCCTGCACCCCTACGGCAACGGCCGCGCCATCTATATCGGCACCCTCTCCGGACCCGCCTTTTACGCCGACCTCGTCAACTGGCTTCGCAGCCTCTGCGGAATCCATCCCCTGCTCAAGGTGCCCGAGGCCGTCGAGGTCAGCCTCCGCCAAAAAGACGACGTCAAAGTGTATTTCCTCCTCAATCACCACAATCAGCAGGTCCGCATCCAGTTCCTCAAGCCCATGCACGATTACCTCACCGGCACCACGCTGGTCGGCAGCTACGACCTGCCGCCCCACGGCGTGCTGGTGCTGGACGAACATCCCGCCCCTGCCAAACCCGCCTGAAGCCCGCCGTTGCCGTCGCCCCGTCATGCGCCCTGTTCGCCCCCAGCCCCCCTTGGGCCCACCGCCCCGAACACCACGGCAAACGGCCCTGGCCCAGTGGCGACGCGTGGATCTCTCCGATCTGGAAGACACGCTCCAACCCCGCTTCCGCACCCCGGCCGAGGTTCTCCCCAAGGTCCTGGCCGAACTCCGACTCGACCAACGCCGCCAGGAGGCCGAGATCCTCAAAGTCTGGCAAACCCTGATGGACCCGGAGATCGTCGCCCACGCACGCCCCACGGGCCTGCTCAAAAACGGCACCCTCCTCGTCAGCGTGGACAACAACGTCTGGCTGGCCGAAATCGTCGGTTATCGGCGGCACGACATCCTCCGGCGACTCCAACAGGCCTTTGGCGCCAATCGCATCCGCCGCATCTCCTTCCGGGTCGGCGGATGACCCGCCGCCTGCGCCGGTCCCTGCCGTGGCTCCCAAAAAGGAATTGGCGGAAACCGTTTCTCGGGTCATGATCCTTGCCAACATTGGGGTAAACAGCATGAAAACGTTGCTCCAGAACTTGATCCGGCTCCAACAACTCGAGCTGGAGGAAATTCAGGTTGCCGACGCCACTAGGATCATCGCGGATCTGCGCAACCAGATCCCGACGCAGATTTTGGGTCACTACGATCGGCTCATGGCTCGTGGCAAAAAAGGCATCGTCCCTGTTCGGGGCCAGGCCTGCTCGGGCTGCCACATGCGCCTGCCGATCGGCACCATCTCTGAACTCATGAAGGCCGAGGACATCCAGCTATGCGATTCCTGCGGCCGCTACCTTTACCTGGAAGAGGTCGTCGGCATCACCGCCTCCGGCGCTGCTCCTGAAACCGCCGCCCCGACTCCGACTGCCCAGCCGAAAAAGAAAGCAGCACGCAAAAAAGCCGCTTCCACGGCCGCATCCGCCAAACCAGGGCCCCGCAAAGGCCGCGCCGCCAGGAAAACCTGACACCCCTCTCTGTCGGCACATCCGGTCATCCCGCTCCGCTGCACTCCCCGAGCCCGGGTGCCCTCAGCTTTCCCGCGTCCACCCCAGCGCGCCCCCTCCTGCAGCTGCCCCGCGCGTTTGCCTCAGGGGACCACGCGCACCCGATAAAACCGCGCACCGTTGGTCGCGCCGCTGTCGAGGACGTGGACCCGTTCTGCAATCGCGGTCACCGGCACACCCACCGGGAACCATTCCGCGTCGTCCAGGCGCTCTTTCCATTCCACCTGGTAACGCAAACCCGGGATGGCCCCCCACTCCAGGCGCCGTGCCCCATCTCCGGAAACCCGCACGGCCAACTGCGGCCGCGGCCGCACGGTCACCCGGAGCCCTTGATTCGATGCCAGCGGGGGCACTCCGTCGTCCGTGACCGTCAAGGTGACTTCGAGTTGGCGGCCAGCCCACGCATCCGAAGTTTGCCATTCCAACCGGCCCGAGACCGGATCCAGCACCAACCCATCCGGCACCGGCGGGGTCACACCGAACCGCAACCGTTCCACCGGCGTGTCCACATCGGTCGCACGCAGAACCACCAGCACGCGCATCCCTGCATGCACCACCGGGTCGGGTAACGGGTCCAACACCGGTGCATCGTTCACAGGCCGTATCGTCCACAAAAAGGTATTGGTCACCGCCTGACTCTCATCCTCCGCCACCAGATACACCCACGTGGACCCCGATGCGTCGGGCTGGGGGTACAGATCCAGCCTCCTTTGCGGTCCCGAGCCCGACACCACGATCCCTGTCGGCGCCACCAGGGTCATGTCCGCGGCATGCGCCCAAATCCGCACCTGCTCCAGGGGCGTGTCCGAATCCTCCACGGTAAATCCGAGGCCCAGCAACGGAACGTCCTCCTCGGTCACCTGATCCGGGATCTGCGACAGCACCGGAGGCAACGCCGGGGCCCAACCACAGCAGACGCGTTGCGTGGCGGTCAGTTCCAAGCGCCACCCAAACGTCAGCTGCCCGGTATCCCCCGCCGCGTCGTCCCATAGATACAGAGCCCAGGTGCCGTTCGGATCCGCGCCGCCAAAGTCGCTCAAGCGAAATCCCACCCTCTTCGATGGCCCGGGGTCCACCTGCGGATCACTCTCCGGGTCATACGCCGAGGGCTGATTCGTTCCGGTCCGCAGCGGTCCCTCCGCCGGCCAAATCCCCGGCGCTGCATCGTCAAACGTCAAGGTCCCGCTGGCATTGGTCCCGTTGCCCGCATCCGAGAGCAGCCACACCGCCTGCCCCTGCGGCCCCACCAGCCACACATCCAAATCCCCGCCAAAGCCATGGGACAACCCCGTCAATGTCACCCGTACCCGTGACAGCCGGCCGGTCATCCCACTGACCGAAAGGGTCGAGGGAAACAACGACGCCGGCCCCTGGGTCCCCGTGGCCGGGATCGTCAACGGCGTGGTGTTGGCTCTCGTGACCACTTGGGTTTGGACCGCACCCAACACCATGGCCCGACTCACCGTCCCCAGGAGCCGACCGCCATCTTCCAAGCGCCATGTCGGCCGGATCATTCCTCCGCATGGCCCCGTGGCTGTGAACGTGAACGGGCGGCTGACACTCTGGCCCCCCGCCACTCGCCCATACACCTGGGCCGGCCCCGGGGCCACCACCCCGTTTCCCGCCAACAACGTGACCACGAGATTCGTCGTCGGGATCAGAACGTTGTTCCGCAGCGTCAACTGCACGGTCACCGTCTCTCCCGGGTCCGCGGCCCCATTGGCCGGAAGACAACTCTCCTCCGTCACCGTGACGGACCAGATCTCCAACGCCGGGGTTGGCTCCGGCGGCAGGATCGTAAAGGGCCCGTCACTTACATCGAAAAACGGTTGCTCCACCGCTTCCACCTTGACCCGGGCCAGCGTCGTGTGGATCGGCGGCAGCGGCACCACTTCCACTCCGTCATTCGGAGTGCGCAACGCCAACGGATGAGGAAAGCTCTGGCCGTTGTTGGTCGAAAGCCATACATTCACCCAGGCCGCATTCACCGGAGCGGTCGCAGTCCCTGCCACGTCCCACGTCACCGTCAGGGAATTCGATGCACTGCCCCCACCGTTGGGCGAAACCACGCGAAACGGCCCCGCGCCGTCCGCAACCCACACTTCGGTCTCCGCCCCGGCCACACCGCCCCGACCGTCGCGCGCCGTCACGCGAAACCGCATCGTCCTGCCCACCCAGGGCAGCTTTTCCGCCAGATTCGTCTGGTTCGCCAGAATCGTGCTCAGCTCCGGGAACACCCGAACCGCATTCGTGCCCGGCCGCACCGAGCGAAACAACGGACCTTGCGAAGTGTCCGTCGCATCCAGGGTCGCCGCCGGTCCCAGGTCCATCTGTTCCCAACAAAACGTGACCTCGTCCCCGTCCGGATCCGCGCCCTCCGCCGCCAACACGAATGGTGTCCCGCGAGGGATCACCCGCGTCGGTCCTGCATTCACCCATGGAGGCTGGTTTCCATCGAGCATGCGAGCTCCGCAACCGTTCCCCGGCCCGCTCGTGAGACTCTGCAGAATCTGATCCAGGCTCGCCGCATGGAAATACAGGTCGCTCCGAAACTGCACGTTGTCGCCCTGGCAGTTCCCCGCATACGCCATGAGCGTCGAACCGCTGCCCGGCTCGTATGCACTGGAACCATCCCGATTGCCTCCGCAGGTCCCCCGAACTCCGTTGAACGTGTGCCGCGCCCCGAACTGATGCCCGAGTTCATGGGCTACATAGTCCACGAACAACGGATCGTTGCTGTTCCCCAATCCCGTCTGCCCACGCGCCTTCAACCCGGGACGACACACCCCCGACAAAGTGGCCAATCCCCCGCTGGCCCGACTCAATACATGACCCACATCGTAATTCGCATCGCCGATGACCCGATCCACCGTGGCTTGATTCTCGTCCAGCAGCGCATTCGCGTTGTTGCCGGTGTAGGGGTCCGTGGCCGCATTGGTGTACACCAGACGGTCGTTGTCGGAGACCAGGACAAAGCGAATCCCCAGCTCCACCTCGTAAATCGCGTTCAACTGATTCACCAGGATCGCCAGCGCCGCCATTGCGGATTTGACCGTGCCTCCATGCGCCGCCGTCCATTCCCCCGTGGCCGCCAATGCCAGCCGATACACCCGCAAAACCCCGCCGTACGACGGCGGCCCGTAACCGGCCGCGATCAGCGGCGGCGCCACAGTCTCGCAAATCCATTCCCCCGGCCCGTCCAGCACATCCGACCGCGCATACACCCGATGCAGTGCCGGCCCACTTCCCGGCAACGGCTCCACCACCACCCAGCCATCCCCCTCCCGCCACCGCGCATGCACCCCCGCCCCCGTCACACTCATGCGCCCTATCAATGCCCGGTTGTCCAGCCCGGTAATCCGATACGTCTGCACCTCCGGATACCGCATCGCCAAGGGCCACTCCATGACGGGCGAGGCCACACACTCGACCCGCGTCATCGAGCCATCCGGCCGCGGCAACTCCACGATTAGAGGTTGCTTTCCCGCCTCGTCGCCAAACTCATCAGGCGCCCGGGCCACCCACTCGTACCATGCGAACCCCGCCAGCTCGAATACCGCACCTTTCCCCGGCGCCAACCTCAAGCCATCCTCCGAAACCACCTCTGCCAACTCGGGCCGCAGCCGCCACGTTCCCTCCGACCCCGGGCCCACGGCCGGCAGATCCCCCCACCCGCCGCCTTCCAGCAGCACCGCCGCCAGGGACGCCCAAAAACACCACCGGCCCGGCCTCATACGCGGAACTCCTCAGAACCCAACCTGATCCTCCATCGGTGCTTCGGCGCCATCTTTCCGATTTACAACGCGCCGCATGCCGCAAGGCAACCGCCTCCGCCAACCGCCCGCTTGGATTCGTCTGGCGCTCAGAAGCCCGACGCCTGCAGCGCCCGCTCCAGACCTCGCAACACCACGGAGGGGAACACCCCCAGCCCCACCACCCCCGCGGTCGTCGCCCACAAACTCACGCGCACCTCCCATGGCAGCCGCCATCGCTCCATCGGGCCATCCCCGGGCGGCCGCACCCATGCCTGCTTCAGTACTTGCAGGTAGTAGTACAACGACACAGTGCTCAGCAGAATCGCCACGGCCACCAACCACAACAATCCCAACCGAACTCCCGATCCCAGCGCCGCCACGAAGACGTAAAACTTCCCGAAGAACCCCGCCAGCGGCGGGATGCCCGCCAACGACAACAAGTACACCGCCAAACACACCGCCACCTCCGGGGACCGCCGGCTCAGCCCCGCAAAATCCTCCAGACGCACCGAGCCGCGCCTTTGCGACTCGACCAGAGAGACAACCCCAAAGGCCCCCACCGCACTCAATCCGTAGGTCGCGACAAAGTACAACAAGGACGCGAGTCCCATGCGGGTGTTCGCCATGACCGCCAACAATGCATACCCCGCATGGGCCACTGCCGAATACGCCAGCAACCGCCGCACATTCCCCTGCACCAGCGCTGCCACGTTGCCCCACACCATGCTGACCACGCTCAATGCCGCCAGCACCGTGCCCCACCCCGCGACCCATTGCCCCGGCACAGCCCCGCCGCCCCCCTCGGGCCACCCCACCATCAACAACTTCGCCAACGCATAGAACGAGGCAACCTTGGAACCGGAGGCCACCAGGGCCGCGCTCGGCGTGGGCGCGGCCTCATACGCATCCGGCGCCCACAAGTGGAACGGCGCCGCCGCCACCTTGAACCCCAGTCCCACCAAAACCATCACCAGCGCCACCCACACCGCCGCCGCGTTGGACGTCCCACCCAGCGCCTCTCCCATCGACCGCAACTGCACCGTCCCCGTAAGCCCGTACAACAAACTCATCCCAAAAAGCGTAAAGGCCGCCGCCACACTGCCGAACAGGAAGTACTTCAGAGCCGCTTCCACCGCGGCCGGTCGCTCTTTCTCGAAGCCCACCAGCACGTACAACGTCAGGCTGGTGAGTTCCAACCCCAGAAACACCAGCAACAAATCCTCCGCCCCCGCCAACACCAGCATACCCACCGCCCCCAGCAACACCATCGCCAGATACTCTCCCACGTGTTCCGTCCGCGCCCCGGCCACGGACAAACCCACCGTCAACAACGTGAGAATGAGCACCACTCCCTTCACCCAGGCCGTCAGCGCATCCCCCGCCCAGCCGGTTACTGCGCCCGCTCCCGCCTCCGATCCCCCGAACAACCACAACGAGATTCCCGCGGCCACACACCCCGCCGCGGCCACCAGCCCGCCCACCAGCCAACGCACGCGGCGACCCGCCTCCCGCAACGCCACCAGGTCCGCACCCAACACCGCAAGGGCGGCGCCCAACACCACCAGTTCCGCCAGCGCCCCCTGAATCAACGCACCGTAGGACAGGCCGCTCATTCCTGCCTCCTCACCACAAACCGCCCCCCTGCAACGTTCCGAACACCGGACCCCGCAGCACCGGCCCCGCAACCTCCGTTACGATCCGGGGAAACAATCCGAGCCCGATCACCCCCGTCAGAAGCAGCACCGTACCCCAACGTTCCGCACCGGTAATTGGTCCCCATCCCTCCGGAGGCGCCACGTGCAACCCGTCAGCCGGTCGCTCCCCGAAAAACGCACGCTGCATCGCCCGCCAGACGTAAGCCGCCCCCAACACCACACCGGCCGCCGTCACCCAAACCCACAACGGCCAAACCTGCCACACCCCCAGCAGCACATGCACCTCCGCCATGAACCCGCTGAACCCCGGCATCCCTGCCGACGCCGCCCCGGCCAGCACAAAAGTTCCCGCCGCAAACGGCAGCGCTCGTCCGAGCTCCATCCGTTCCAACTCCGACAGTTCCCGCGTGTGCGCCCGGTCGTACACCATCCGTCCCACCACCGCGAACAACAACCCGGCAATCAAGCCGTGCGACACCATCTGCAACACCGCGCCGTGCCATCCCGCCTCTGTCAGCGTCATCAGGCCCAGGATCACAAACCCCATGTGACTCACGCTCGAATAACCGATCACGAACTTGAAATCCCGCTGCACCAGCGCCACCAGGGCCGCCCACACGATCCCCACGACCGCCAACAACCCGAACACCTCCGGCCACGAACCCAGCCCCAACACCCGTGGCCCCCAGGGTCGCAGCGCGTCCGGAAACATCGGCATGGCGACTCGAAAACAGCCGTAGGCTCCCAGCTTCATCACCACCCCCGCCAGCAACATGGAAGCGGCCGTCGGCGCCGCCACATGCCCGGTGGGCGCCCACGTGTGCCACGGCCAAAGACCGGCCAAGATCCCAAAGCCCAGAAACATCACCGGAAAGGCCCACATCTGAAATCCGCGGGGATAGCCCGCCGCCACCAGATCCGCCCAGGCAAACGACCGCATCCCCGCCCACACATACGCCGCCAACAACGCCACCAGCACCAGCGCGCTGCCCACAAACGAGTACAGCACCAGCTTCATCGCGCCGTACTCGCGCCGCGTCGACCCCCAAATCGCGATCAAAAAATACTTGGGCACGATCGCCAACTCGTAGAACACGAACAGCAAAAACAAATCGAAGCTCAAAAACACGCCGTACACTCCTCCCACCAGCCACAGATAGAAGGCGAAGAACTCTCGCACCCGCTCCCGCACGTTCCAGGAAAACAGCACCCCTGCCACCGCGGCCACCCCGGTCAGGGCCACGAGCACCGCACTCAGACCGTCCGCCGCCAGGTGATAGCGAATCCCCAGCTCCGGCACCCAGGGCACGTCCACCAGCGTGATCAGCTTTCCCCCTTCGCGCCCCACCTGCCACGCACCGGTCAGTCCCAGCGCCGCCCCCGCCAATGCCGCACCCAGGGCCGCCCGGCGCACACCTCCCTCGTACCGCGCCGGCCACAACCCCACCATCAGCGCACCCAAAAACGAAACGTAGATCGTCCAGTCCAACATTTCGGTTCACCCACCTGATACCTCGTCAGCAGCCCGGGTCCCGGCCGGCACGGACTTTACCGGCTGCGCCCCGCTTCCACAACAGCGTTCCCTTCCCCCTCCGGAAACGCTCGCGCATTTCGATCCCTTGGTCATGAAGCCCGCGGCCATGACCCGGCACGCGATCGGCAGCTCCTGCGCGCCCCCTTCATGGATCGCGTATTAACTCCCGAACGAAATGGCCGGTCTCTCGGCAAAGTCAACCAACTCCCCGGAACGCTTCCGCGTCCGCACCGGGCTCCCCTTGGCTCTCTCACCCATCCGGCGCCCGCGCGCGCAACACCGTTTCCCAAGCGCGATCGCCCTCCCCAGCCGGGGCCGCTTCTGCGTCGAAGGCCCACGCTCCCTGCCGCGGGTTCGGTCTCGTGCTTCCCAACCGGAGGCAGGGAATGGCCAGCGCAGTGCAAATTCCCTCCGGACCCAAACATCGGCGCCGCCCGCCTGCACCGGGGTTCTTTCCATCTCTCACAACTCCGTCGCACCCCTTCGCCGCCGACGGGATCACGGTGCCGCCGCCCTTGCTTTTTGCTGGCAACTCCCGCCCCGGCGGCCTACGTTTTTCGTGCCAAATCAGGGATCCGGAGCTGACCTATGGACATCGTATTCAACTGCCCCAATTGCGATCAGGAACTCGAGGTGGACAGCTCGGCCGCCGGCGCCCAACTGAACTGTCCCTCCTGTCAGGCTCTCATCACCGTGCCCGAACCCGAATCGCCGCTGCCCAAACCGGAAAGCCCGGCCAAGGTCGAACCCAGCATCATCAACCCGATCGCGGCCTCGGCGGCAGCACGGCAGGAACTGCACTTGAAAGTCCCCATCCGGGAGGGCCCGTCGGAAGTACTGATCGAAAAGCCCAAACCCCCGTTGGAAGCCGCCGCCAAGGGCGACAAAAAAATCCGCATCAAAACGATCCGTCACACCGACTGCATCGAGGTGGGACACGACCGGTTCGACGAGACCGTCACAAACTTTCTCCAGAAGGTGGGCGAGGACAACATCATCAGCCTCACTCCTCTGACCTACACGCACCTCGACATCGGGACGCAGCGACTGCTCACCGACTACGCGATCATGGTGGTGTACCGCGGGTAGGAGCGGCCCGGGAAGTGCAGGGTTTTCGGGAGTTGCCTGCGGGAGAGCAACCGGGTCAGTGCCGCCTGCCCGTTGCGGTCCTGCGCCGGACTGCTTGCACGCCCGTTCACGGGGGCTGCCAGACTTCCACCCGGAAAAACCCCGCCGGGCCCGTCGCCTCCATGGGAATCTGGAAACAGTAGCATCCCGGCCGGCCCGGGTCGGGTTCGCATGCCGCCCACCAAAGCGGCCGCCACCGCCATCCGCCGCCGGGTTGGAGGCCGGTCGAGTGCAGCAGGCCCAGCCGACTCCATCCGGTCAGCCGCGGTTCCACGGCGATGCGCAACCATCCGGGCGGATCCTGCGCAACCGCATGGACCTGAACGGCACCCGGCAGGCTCGTCACCCGCCACGTGGCCACCGTCAGCAACACGACGTGCGTAGCTGCCCGGCCGGGCGCAAGATCTCCCAAATCCCACGCCAACGCGCCACTTACGTAGCGGCCCTCGGGTGGGGCAAAAAAATCGAGCCCGTTCAATGCATTTGTCTCCACACTCCAATGCACCCCGACCGACGGCTTGCCCATGATGTGACTGTCCACCTGCACGCGCCCGTAGTACCCGACTTCCCAGGCCGCAGGCGCCCGCGCGGCATGCAGGGTCAGCACGTCGTGCAATAACACCGCCGTGTCCGTCCGCGTGTCCCGGGCCACCGATCGACCGTGCAACGTCAAGTCGTACCGGTACTCCCCGAACGAGCCGCCATATTCGCGGTCGTCGTACACGCCGCTCATGCTCTCCAGCCCGTGGACAAACTGGAACCAACGCACGTTCCGCAAAACCGAGCTCGTGCGGTTCGAAACCACGCAGGTCTGCCGGAACACATACCGGTCGGTCCACATAAAACGGCCCGGCCAATCGCGGCTTCTCGGCACGATGCCCGCGGCAATGCCCTCGCCGCTGTCCATCATTTCGTACCACAGGGTGATCCGCACTTGTCCGTTGGTCACGGTGGACTGAAACACCGGGAATCCCCAGGCGTTGGTCGGACTACCCCGGCTGACCGGCGCCACCCCCTGTTCCACTCCGAAGTCGGAGTTCGAGATCCAGTCGGGGTAAAACCACTGCGGTTGCAACCAAATCGGGCCCACCGGGCCGGCTTCGCTCTCGTATCCCACCGCTGCCGCCCATTCGCCCGACAGGTACTCGCGCCCCACGAAGCCCGGTCGCCGGTCCAGCGCAAAGTCTGCGTAGCCGAAGTCCGTCACCAGGATCTCCCACGTGGGGCTGCTGACCGCCGTGCCCACGATCGGGTCCGCGTACGCCCCCGTGCAGGTTGCCCAGCACAGGATCCCGACCCACCCGGTCCATTGGCGCAGACTGCCCTTGGCCCGCTGACCATCCATCCGGGTCTTGATACCAGCCCCGGCCCGCCTCTCGCAAACGGTTTCCATGGCCTCGTCGCCTTCCAAACCCAACGTGCTCGAGCCCCGGCTGAAAAAAACGACGGCTGATCCCGGCCACGCCCCCGGCTGAGAGGCGGGGATCCACCCGTTGGCCGGCGGGAAGCGAGAGCCCAGGCGTTCCAGCAGGCCACCGGATGAAAAACGAGCCGGGCTCAAAACGACACGCTCTCGGGGTGCGGCACGGACGGTCCCGGCCCCCTCGATCGTTACGCCTCCCTGCCCGGCCAACGAAGACCGGCGATTGTCCACGGGAACGAGGCATGCCCGGCCGCGCGCGGGCCGGCCGCGTCGCTCCGACAAACGTCCGACCCGGGTCCGGACTTGTCAGCCGGCCGCTCCAGGTGTTTGCTGCTGCGCAATGAAGGCAGGCGCATTATTCGCAAGGACGGCCCCCCCCTCCGCCGCGGCGATCGCAGGCTTCCTCTGGCTCTTGTCTGGCGGCTCGGGCCCGGCGGCCGAAGAGTTCCGGCCCCTGTTCGACGGTCAAACGCTCCAGGGCTGGGTCCAGCGGGGCGGAAAGGCGAAGTACAGCGTGGAGGACGGTTGCATCGTGGGGCGGACCGTTCTGAACACGCCAAACAGTTTCCTCTGCACGGAAAAGACCTTCGGGGATTTTGTGTTGGAACTGGAGGTCCGGGCCGATCCCCGGTTGAATTCCGGCATCCAGATCCGCAGCGAATGTTTCGATCACCCCACGGAAGTGGTTTTCGGCCGGGAAACGCTGCGCATCCCCGCGGGGCGGGTCCACGGGTATCAGGTGGAAGTCGATCACAACCGAAACCGGCGGTGGAGCGGCGGGATCTACGACGAGGGCCGACGTGCCTGGCTCCAGCCCCTGACCGACAAGCCCCGGGCCGGCGCGGCCTTTCGCTTCGGTGACTGGAACCACTACCGCATCGAATGCCGGGGAGACTCGATCCGGACCTGGGTCAACGGCGTGCCCGCAGCCGATCTGATCGATTCCATGACCCTGAGCGGATTCATCGGCCTGCAGGTCCACGCGTCCACCGAGGCGGGCCTGGAGGTGCGGTGGCGGAACCTGCGCATCCGGGAGCTGGGCCGTCACCGGTGGGAACCTCTGTGGGACGGCCGCACCTTCAACGGTTGGCGCCCGATTGGCCAGGGCCGCTGGACCATCGAAGACGGCGTCCTGCACGGCACGCACAGTCGGGACCAGGCCGAGTACGGCCATCTGATCACCGAACGCCGTTTCACCAACTTTACGGCCCGCCTGAAGTTCAAGGCCCTCAAGGGCAACAGCGGCTTTTACTTTCGCGTCGAGCCCACCGGGTTCAGCGGCGTGACCGGTTTCCAGGCCGAGATCGATGCCGAAAAGGACGTCGGCGGCCTCTATGAAACCAACGGCCGTGCCTGGGTCGTCCAGCCCAAACCCGAGGATGTGCAGAAATGGTTCCGGCCCGGCGACTGGAACACCCTGACCGTGAGCGCCCACGAGGGTCGCATCGTCGTGCACGTCAACGGCTACAAAACGGCCGAGCTCATGGACGACCCCGGCCGCCGCGAGGGTCACCTGGCCCTCCAGCTCCACGGCGGCCAGGATTGCGACCTTTTCTTCAAGGACATCGAATGGCTCGTGCCCGTCCCGTGAATCCGGGCTTGCTCACGCAAGGGTGCTTCGGTTTTTTGAGGACATGAGCAGAATGGCGCGCATCTGTGCCGGCCTCGTCGGGTGGGTCGGCCTCGGCATCAGTCTGGCACTGCTGATCGCCAGTTGCGCGCAGACTCCCCGCGAAGCGGCCCCGAGTCAGGGAGTCCGTCTTGTCGCGTTGCCAGACCGGGTGCGCGTCGAGATCGCGGGCCGGCCGTTCACGGAATACTTCTTTCGGGACGTGCCCAAGCCGTACTGCCATCCGCTCCGCGGTCCGCAAGGACTCGTCATGACCCGACACTGGCCCATGAAAGAAGTCCCGGGTGAAGACCGGGACCACCCGCACCACCGCGGTTTCTGGTACGCCCACGGCAGTGTCAACGGCGTGGATTTTTGGACCGAGGGAAACAACCGGGGCCGCATCGTGCATGACGAGTTCCTGCAAATTCAGTCCGGACCGCGCACCGGTCTCCTGCGTTCGCGCAACCGCTGGGTGGCGCCGAACGGCCAAACCGTCTGCAGCGACGAGCGCACGCTGCGATTCTACGCCACGCCAGACTCCGCCCGGGTGTTCGACTTCGAGGTTACTCTCCTCGCCACGCACGGCCCCGTCACATTCGGGGACACCAAGGAGGGGACGTTGGCGGTGCGCCTGGCCGAAACCATGCGTGTGCGCCCCAACAAGGCCCATGCGGGTCGGCCTCCCGGTCGCATCCTCACCAGCGAGGGCCACCGGGACACCGAAGCCTGGGGGAAGCGGGCCGCGTGGTGCGATTACTCCGGCCTGGTGGAAGATCGCCTCGTCGGACTGGCCATCTTCGATCATCCGGACAACCCCCGGCATCCCACCTGGTGGCACGTGCGCGATTATGGTTTGTTCGCCGCCAATCCGTTTGGCCGACACGATTTCGAGAACCTGGCGGATGCCGGCGCCGGGAACCTGGTCGTCCCCGCCGGGGGCAGGGTTACATTCCGTTACCGGCTTTACCTTCACGAAGGCGACGCTGCCCGGGCCCGGGTGGCCGACCAGTACGCCGCGTGGATCGCCAACCGCACGCAACCCTGAATCCGCTGTCCCTGTCCCATGCAACCCCCGAGCAAAACCCAGCCTATGATGAATCGACGGACCTTCCTGAAACAGTCGTTGCTGGCCGCCGCTTCTCTGGCCGCCGCGTCGGGCTGCAAGACCGCGGCGCCGCGCCCCCGCGCCCGCATCCTCGGCGCCAACGAAACCATCCGCGTGGCCGTGGTGGGCTTCGGCGGCCGCGGCCAGGATCACATCAAGGGCTTTCGTGCCCTGCCCAATGTGCGGGTTACAGCCCTTTGCGACGCCGACCGCGAGATCCTGGAACGCGAAGTCCGCAGATTCCGCGACCGCGGCGAATCCGTGGAAGCCTACACGGACATCCGGAAGTTGTTGGAAAGCGCGCCGGTGGACGTGGTCAGCATCGCCACGCCCAACCACTGGCATTCGCTGGCGGCCATCTGGTCCGTGCAAGCCGGTAAGGATGTGTACGTGGAAAAGCCGGGCTCCCATAATGTGTTCGAGGGCCACCAGCTGGTCGAAGCCGCCCGGAAATACGGGGCCATTGTCCAGGTCGGCACGCAATGTCGCTCCTCGGCCGGACTGCGCGAAGCCGTGGCCTGGATCCGGGCGGGCAATCTGGGCCGCATCCTGCGCGTCCGGGGTCTTTGCTACAAGCGCCGCGACAGCATCGGCCTCACGCAGGGCCCGCAACCCATTCCCGCCTCGGTGGATTACGATTTGTGGCTGGGGCCGGCCCCGTTCAAACCGTTGCGTCGCGCCCGGCTGCACTATGACTGGCACTGGTTCTGGGACACGGGCAACGGCGACCTGGGCAACCAGGGCGTGCACCAGATGGACATCGCCCGCTGGATCCTGGGGTATCAAGAGCTTTCCCCTGCCGTGCTGGCCATCGGCGGACGCCTGGGGTACGTGGACGACGCCGAAACCCCCAACACCCTCATCGTCTTCCACGATTACAAGCCCGCTCCGTTGCTGTTCGAAGTCCGCGGCCTGCCGGAAAAGGCCGGCTCGAATCGCATGGACGACTACCGCGGGGCCAGCATCGGGGTGGTGGTGGATTGCGAGGGCGGCAGCGTGGTGATCCCCAGTTACACCCGGGCGATCGTTTACGACCGCGCCGGCAAACAAATGCGCGTCTTCGACGGCGGCGGCAATCACTACGCGAATTTCATCGAAGCCGTGCGCAACCGGCGGCCCGAGCTGCTGCATTCGGACGCCCTGGAGGGCCACCTGTCGGCTTCCCTCTGTCACACGGCCAACATCTCCTACCGCCTCGGCCGGACCGGGTCGCCCGAAGCCATTCGCGATGCCATCCGGAACCTGCCCGAAGTCCAGGAGATGCTCGGCCGCATGGAAGAACATCTGGCCGCCAACCGGGTGAACCTCCAGCAGACACCCGTGGTCCTGGGCCGTCTGTTGCGCATGAATCCGCGCCGGAAAACCTTCCGCGGCGATCGCGAGGCCAACGCCCTTCTTACCCGCGAGTATCGCCCGCCGTTCGTCGTGCCCAAACGGGTGTGAAACCTGTGGGACTCCCGGCGGCCCGCCGGCCCGTTCAGTTGCTGCCGGCCAGGTACGGAATGCTGAGTGGCCCCTGCGGCAGCGCGGCCACGCGGGCATCCGCCGGTAACTCTGCGAGCAGGGACCGCACCGTGGCGCTGATGTCCCGGCACGGCTCCAGGTGCGCCGCCCGCACCACGTCGTCCGGCAGGGAGCTGTACAACAGCACCCGCGCCCGCTGTTGCACCAGCGCCTGAATCTGCGCCTGCCACTGTTCCGGCCGCTCGAATCCCGGACTCGCCAGCAACCGCAACACCTCTTCCGGTCCGCGCACACTCCGCAACAACCGGTCCAGGGGACTGCCCGCCGGCACTCCCTCCCGGCATTCGGCCGCCAGGATCAACGTGCCCCCGGGTTTGATGATGCGCGCCCCGGCGCTCATGCCCTTGACCCCCTGATACAGGTTCAGATCGAGCGGGTATCCGCTGTTGGTGGTGACCACGATGTCAAAGGGTGCCTCGCAGCGGTGCATGGCCGAGGCCCGCACAAACTCACATCCCACGCGGTGGGCCCGGAACAAATCCCCCGCAAACACCCCGGTGATCTGTCGCTGCTCGTTCAAGGTCACGTTCAACAGGAAACTCGGTCCCACCCGGAGCGCCACCTTGCGAATCTCTTCCCAGATGGGATTGCCGTCCAACACGCCAAACGTGGCGTTCGGATGACCGATGTTCCGCGCCCCGTGGTTGCCCATGATGGTGCGCAAGCCGGCCACGCCCGGCATGATCCCCTTGGGCCCGCCGCTGAACCCGGCGAAGAAATGGGGCTCGATGAAACCGGTCACAATCCGCAGATCCGCCTCCACGGCATGTCGGTTGAGCCACACCGGGGTTCCGTTGGGCAGGTCCCCCAGATACACCAGGTCCTCTTCTTTCTCGCACTCGTGGTTGACGACGCGATACCGGGCCACCACGGCCGGTGTCAGCATCCGCTCCAGTTCGGCCCGCGTGTTGGGTCGGTGCGTGCCGGTTTGATTCAGGAGCGTGACGTTTTCCGGGGGCACAAAGGAGAGATACTCCAGGAGCCACGGAATCAGACGGTGATTCGGAGTGGCCCGTGTGATGTCGGTGAACAGGATGCAGATTTTCATCCCCGGCCGAATCCATTCCCGCAGGGGCGGGGCCTCGATCGGCCGTTCCAGGGCCTCCCAAACCGCGCGGCGTTCATCCGGTAACCCCGGTTGATGTCGCGGCTGAATCACGGTGGTCCGATCGTCCGGCAGTTCCACCGTCAGATATCCTTCTCCATAGGCTAGCGGAACCTTCATGGCTGTGGCCTCCCCTGGTCGGGCGGCACTGAACCCTGCGCGGAACGTAGCACGGGGCCCCGGGGCCGGCAAAAACGCGCGCGCCGAACCCGTGGCCCGCCCCCCTCGCCCGACACTTCACGAGCCGGTCCGCGTTTCCGTCAGTTTCTGGAACCGTGCAAACGCTTCTTCCCAAACCTCCGGCCGGCGCGGCTCGTACTCGCCCAGTTCCACGGATTTGCGCACCGTCTCGCGCATCTCGGCCAGCGACTTCAACTCGCCCCGCGCCCGCATCTGCGTCAGCACATTTCCCATGGCCGTCGCCTCGGCCGGACCCGTGATGACCGGCCTCTGGCAGGCATCGGCCGTGAACTGGTTCAACAATCGATTTTGCGACCCGCCCCCGACGATGTGAATGACGTCCAACCGACGGCCCACCAGTTCCTCCAACCAACCCAGCACCTGCCGATACCGCAGCGCGAGACTCTCGAATGCACAGCGCACCAGCTCGCCCTCGCTCCGGGGCACCGGCTGACCCGTCTCCTGACAGAATTCCTGGATCGCCCGGGGCATGTCCGGGGGATTCAGGAACCGCGGATCATCCGGGTTGACCAGCGACCGCAGCGGGGCGGCTTCACTGGCCCGTTGCACCAGTTCCGGGTACGTGAAACTGCGTCCCCGGGCCTCGAACGCCCTCCGGCACTGCTGCACCAGCCACAAGCCCATGATGTTCTTCAACAGGCGGTAGGTCCCGTCCACACCGCCCTCGTTGGTGATGTTCACCTCCAACGCCCGCTCCGTCAGCACCGGCCGTTTCACCTCCACCCCCATCAGCGACCAGGTGCCGGAGCTGATATAGGCCCAGGTCAGCTTGCCCGTGTCGCGCGTGGGCACCGCAGCCACCGCCGAGGCGGTGTCATGGGCCGGAGGCGCCACGACCTCCACGCCGTCCAGCCCCGTTCGCGCCGCCACGCTGGCCCGCACCCGGCCCAGTTTGGTGCCGGGCGGCACAATCTCCGGCAATAACTTGACCGGCAGCCCCAGCTTTTTCAGAAGGCCCTCCGCCCAGGCCCGCCGCTGCGCGTCCAGACACTGCGAGGTGCTGGCGATCGTGAACTCCGCCACTTCGGAACCGCACAACGCCCAGTGCACAAAGTCCGGCATGAACAACAACCGGCGGGCCGCCGCCACCACGTCGGGATGCTGCCGTTGATGGGCCAACAGTTGAAACAGCGTGTTGAAGGGCAGGAATTGCAGCCCGGTCTGTTTGAAGAGGTCCGCGCGCGGCACCTTGCGGAACACCCGCTCCATCTCCCCTTGTGTCCGCGCATCCCGGTACGCGTACGGCAGGCCCAACAACTCCCCGTGACGCGACAGCAACACATAGTCCACCCCCCAGGTGTCGGCGCCCACGGACACCACGCGTCGGCCGTGCTGCCGTGCTGCCATGCCCAACCCCTGCTGAATCTCCTGCCACAACCGCAGCACATCCCAGCGCAAACTCTCCCCCAGCCAGACCGGCCCGTTGGCAAACCGATGCACTTCTTCCAGCAGCATCCGCTTGCCCGTCCAGCGACCCGCCATCACGCGGCCGCTCTCCGCTCCCAGATCCACCGCCAGATACACTTGAGAGTTCATGCCCTTGGCCATGGCTGCCTCCCTGTCTCGCGAACGCCCCCCTTCAACGCGAGCCGCCCTTCAATGCCCAGGGCGCGGTCACAAACCACAACACCGTCCCAACCAACATCCAGGCCTTCATCGGCCCTTCGCCCAGCCGCTGTCCCAGGAACAGCAACGGAGCCAGCACGGTCAGGGCCAGTGCCGCAAATGCCAATCCTTTCATCGCCCGTTCCATCGCTGCTTCACCTCCCGACGAAGCCCGGCTCCGGCCGGTTCAGCCACTTCGCCAACACCAGGTACAACGCTCCGGTGAGCGCATACACCGGCAGCGTCAGGTACGAGGGGAACACACCCCAGCCGAAGTACGCCGCATAAAACAGCGCCAGCGGAATCAGCCACGCCAGCAGCACGGCAAGGTTGAACGATCGACCCGTGCGCGCCGCCCAGTCCTGCACCAGACCGAACCGCCGCGCCAGATACACCTCCACCAGGATCACCGCGCCCACCGGCGCCAGGGTCGTGCCGTACAGGCCCACGAAATCCAGCAGCTTCATCGCCACGGCGGGAAACATCCCCGCCAGCGTGCACACGATGCCGGCCAGGAGCGTTCCCGTGGCGCGCGACATCCTCGGGTACAACGATTGAAACGCCAGGCCCGCCCGGTAAATCGTCGGATTCGCCGTCGTCCAACCGGCAATGATCACGCAAATCAGCCCGGCCCAGCCCACGGCGTCCCACACCATCGGTCCCGGCGCCATCCCCTGGGCCGGGTCCACCCCCTTGTGCCGGACCCAGTACACCAACAGCAGCGCCGCGCAGATCCACGCAATGTAATGTCCCAAAAACATGCCGGCCGCCGAGGCCCACCCGTAGGACGGCTTCCGCGCAAACCGCAGAACCGACAGGTCCGACATGCCGATGTGCATCGCCGCGTTGCAAAACCAGGCGAAAAACACCACGCCCCAGAAGCCGATCCGGCTTTCGTGGCCGGCCGGGGGCGTCAGCAACTCCACCAGATTCAGGCTCCCCAGCTTGCCCAACATCACCAGCCCGCAGGCCACGAACACCAAAAACATCCAGGGCGCCGCCAGATGCCCCACCCGCGCCACAAAACCGTAACCCCGAATCGCCACAAACGTCATCGCCGCGCCCAAGGCCAGCACCGTCACGCACCACGCCACATTCGTGGGCATCGTGTCCTGAAACGTGGGCATCCGCACGTTTTCGAAGGGAACCCCGACGGCCGTGGCCGACACCGTCACCATCGCGCCGGCTAGGAAACAAAACAGAATCCCGTTGGCGAGATTGTACAGCACCACCAGCTTGCGCCCGCAGATGCGCTCCAGCTGATAGTACAGCGTCAGCCGGTAACGGGTCGCGATCGGCGCCGTCACATACCGCCAGCTCAGCACCGCCAGCAAATTCCCCACCAGCAGCCCGGCCAGCAGATCGAACGCACTCACCCCCCACGCCACAAACAACGGGCCGATCATGAATTCCGTGCCGGCCGTGTGTTCGCCCGCGTACATCCCCCAAAAGGCCGTCGGCCCCTTCAACGCAGACTCCGGCACCGGTTCTCGTTCGTACTCGTCCCCCGGATGCGAGGCCGGGGCGGTGCTTGGCGCTTTCGCTTCGCTCATGGTTGGCAAAAAAGTGTCCGGATCGCAGTCCCGTTCAGCTGCACCCGCACTCGCGCATGTTCGGGCGCGCAGCATAACGGAGCACCGAGAGATTGACCAGCCCGGAAAACGCAGCCGTCGTTCCCGGACACGGTCCCGACCTGGCAAACCCACGCAGAGGGCCCTCCTGCCACCCCGAATCGTGCAGTCAGACCCGCCGGCTCCCATGACCCGCGCCCTCGGCCCGGCGCAGCCGTCCCCGACAGAACTCGTCCTCGCGCCCGGGACCCGCCCGGCTGCCCACCTGCCGACTCCAGCCATGCCGACGGTTGCCAAGCCCCCGGCCCCGGCCTACGATGCTCCGGACACCTGCGGCCGGCGGGGTCGCCGCGTCTCATGGCGGAATACAAGGTCACATTCGAGGTCTTCGAGGGCCCGCTCGATCTCCTCCTTTACCTCATCAAAAAGGAGGAGGTGGACATTTACGAGGTCAACCTCACCCGTCTGGCCACTCAGTTCCTCGAGTACCTCGATTTAATGCGGGAACTCGATCTCGATGTGGCCGGCGAGTTCATCGTCATGGCGGCCACCCTGATCTACATCAAAAGCCGCGAACTGCTCCCGGTGGATCAGCAAACCACCCTGGAGGACGAAGAGGAAGGGCCCGATCCTCGTTGGGAACTCATCCGCCAGCTCGTCGAATACAAAAAATTCAAAGATGCCGCCGCTCAACTCCAGGACCTCGAGCACCGACAGGAAAGGGTTTATCCCCGCAGACCTGCGCCCGTGGAAATTGCTCCCGCTCCCGTGCCGCCCGCTGCCCGCGCTTCGTTGTTCGACCTGCTTGCCGCGCTCCAGCAGGTTCTCAAGCGACTGGCTGAACGGCCGCAAGCCGAGGAAATTGTCGACGACCCCTGGACTGTCGCCGGTCAGATGCAACACATCCTCGCCGTGTTGACCCAACGTCCCCGGATCACCTTCAGCGAATTGTTCCAGCCCATGGCCCATCGCTCGCAGATCGTCGCCACCTTCCTGGCTCTGCTGGAACTCATCCGACTTCAACAGGTCGCCGCGATGCAGTCGGAGGCCTTCGGCGAAATCGAGCTGGTCCGACGCCAGCCGGACCCTGACCTGGGCGCCCCATCCCGCGTCATCCCTGATTCCCCCCTGCAAGAGCCGAGCCCGGCGCCGGCGCCCGTCACGCCCTCGGAAAATCCGCCCTGTCCAAGAGCGGAACCCTCTTCAACTTCTGCTTGAGCATGGAACTGAGATCGATCTTGGAAGCGCTGCTTTTTGTGTCCCAAAAGGCGCTGTCCCCGCGCGAAATCAAAGAGGTCCTCGCTCAAACGGCCGCCGCGGAGGATGCGCCCCCGGAGGCCCGCCCCTGGCGCAAAGTCTCGGAGGGCGACATCGAGGCGGAGTTGAACGCTCTGGCCACCCAATACGAGCAGGCCGGACACAGCTACGGCCTCGTTTGCGTGGCGGGGGCATGGCAGTTTGTCTCCAAGCCCGAGTTCGCTCCCTGGATCCGCACCCTGGTTGGCGTCAAAGCGCGGCCCCCGCGCCTGTCCCAGCCCGCCCTCGAGACCCTGGCCATCATCGCCTACCGCCAGCCGGTCACCCGGGCAGAAATCGAACAAATCCGCGGCGTCAACGTGGACGGCGTGATGCAAACCCTCCTCGAGCGTGGCCTCATCCAGGAACTGGGTCGCGCTGAAACCGTCGGGCGGCCCATGACCTACGGCACCACGGACCTGTTCCTCGAGTACTTCGGCCTGCGGAGCCTGGAAGACCTCCCCGCGGCCGATGAACTCCGCCGATGGACGCCCCCCGCACCGGTTGCGGCGGGTTCGGAAAGCGCCCCGGCCGCTTCGAACACGGAGACGAGTTCCTCCATGGCGGATGCCCGGCCGGCCTCAGAAGCTGCCGCCCCAGAGTCCTCCGCCTCCGGAACCGAGGGCCCATCCCCGCAGCTGTTGTCCCCCCACACCTCTCCACTTTCTGAGTCCACCTCTGCAGCGGCGTCAGACTCCATGGTGGCTCCGTCTGACCCGCCCCGATCCTGACCGGTCAGCCTGGCGATAGCCTCCTTGGCGTTGAGCCGGTCCGTAGCCGCCGCCGTAAAGCGGCGGACCGGGGATCCAGAATGCGAACCAACGCTCACCATGGATCTCCACCGCATGAGCACAGCGGATGACGAGCTGATCCGCCGGCTCCCGTCGGCGGCTAGGAATGTTGAATGTCCTGTAGCCGCCGCAAGGCGGCGGGCGCAGGATCCATCCCAACCGTCTCTCGGGATTCGTAGCCACTGCGGGAACGCGGTGAACCTGGGCTGAACCGCCGCCAGAAGTCCTTTAGTAGCCGCCGCGGGAACGCGGCGGACGATTTCGCGGATGAGCTTTCTTGCGGGCCCGCATCGACAGCCACGGATCGGGAGTCGGTAGCTGCCGCCATTAACGCAGCGGAACCAAAATCCGAGTCCAAACCATGGGTCCGCACAGCAGCCACCGGGCGATGCGGCAGACCATGCGCCGAAAGAAGCCCTGCCGTTCCCCAGAGCACCGGCCCAGGCCGGTGATTGAAAGAAGGGTTTCCGATGTGGAATACCTTTCCCCGGCTGCCAGAGGGCCAACCCCTTGCCGGTTCCTGTCCACGGCCCGGGCTCGGGCCTCCTCTTCAGGTGGCCCGCCCCGCCGCCTCCGGCGGGGTCGCTTCCTCTGCGGGCGGAAGGGCAGGTGGGCGGAACAACAACGCCAGGGCCCCGGCTGCCAGCACGGAAATCACCGTCGGAACCAGAAACATCGCCCGATAATCCGTCAGACCGTCCCGGGTAAAGACCTCCTGCCGCAACCACGGACAGACAAAATTCGCCGCAATGTTGCCAAAGCCGAAGATCATCATGTTGAACAACCCCTGCGCACTGGCCCGACTGTCTTTCGGGAAATACGCGTCGACAAAGATGTACACGGTGGCGAAGAAGAAGGCATAGCAGATCCCGTGCAACATCTGCACCAGGATGATGAACACCTGGTTCTGCGGGAAGAAAGCGTACACGGCAAAGCGGGCCGTATGCCCCAGAATCCCCAGCACCATGGTGGTGCGCCAGCCCAGCCGTTTCAGCGTCACGCCCAGGATGAGCATGGTCAGGATCTCCATGACCTGACCGATGCTCATCACCGGCATGATCCAGTTGCCCGGAATTCCCGGCCCGCCCTGTTGCGGCTCGGTGGCCAGGAACAAACCGGTCCAGTTGAAATACGCGTACAACAGAAACGCGTCCACAAAAGTCACCAGCCAAAGCACCAGCACGTAGGGCTTGCGCAGCAGGCGCATTGCCTTGAGCCACGCCAGGCGGTCCGCGGTTTCGGCCGCCTTTTTCGGGGGCGTGTGGGGCAGGGTCAGGCTGTAAGCGGCCAACACCAGGGAGGTCACTCCCGCCACGATGAACGTGGAACGAATGGCCTGGAACAGCTCGGGCCCCGTCAAGCCGTGACCGAGCACCGTGCTCAACCACTCGATCCACCCCTTCGGCTGCGCCGCGCGCACCGCCTCCCAGTCCACCAGAATGAACGTAAATGGCCAGGCGGCCAGCACCCATCCGATCGTTCCCCCCATGCGGACCGGACCGAACTCGCGCTGCGGATCCTTGATGTGCGCAAAGGCAATCGAGTTGCAGATCGAAATCGTGGGCACATAGAGGAGACAGTGGACCAGCATCAGCAGGAAGAACGGCCAGAAGGATTTCGTGAACGCCAACCCCAGCATGGCCAGCCCGCCCACCAGATGACTGAAGGCCAGGAACCGTTCCGCGGCAAAGTTGCGGTCGGCAAACTGGTTGCTGAAAAACATCCCCACGATCGCCGCCAGCGGAAACGCGTTCAGGATCCAGGACTGTTGCAACGGACTGAATCCAAGGCTGGGCAGATAGGAGTAAATCAGGGGCAACCATGCACCCCAAATGGCAAACTCCAGAACCATCATGCCGAAGAGCTTGAGGCGGACGGGACTGCTCATAAGCGCGGCCAGCTTAGGCTGTCGCTCGGGCACGGAGCAAGCTCCGGCCCGTCCCCGCTTGCATCTCTCCCGCCGCATCCATGCTGGTTAGCCGGATCCGGCGGCACCGAACCACGGGACAGCGCCACCTCCGCGCCCAGCTCCGGTCCAAGGACCGAAATCCCAGCGCGGATCTCGGGCCACTCCGACTTCAGCGAAAGGGACGCCTGCCGAGCAGCGTCAAAGATCGCCCGTGGCCCTCGCAAAAACCATCGGAGACGACGGTGCACCGGCCAACCGGAACCGACGCTTGGGGGAGGCCGGACGCCTCGATTTCGCCCCCGGTGCAAAACAGATTGAAGCCCCCCGGCCCGAACCGGCATGTTGGAGCCCGCCGCAAGGGCGGCAGAGACTCATTTCACAACCATGAGCGTGCTGAACCTCAAACCGGCAAACGCGTGCACATACGACCTGGTGGCACTGGGCGAGATCATGCTCAGACTGGACCCCGGCGAGGGCCGGATCCGCACCGCACGGTGGTTCCGCGTCTGGGAGGGGGGCGGCGAATACAACGTGGCCCGCGGACTGCGCCGCTGTTTCGGCCTGCGCACCGCCGTGTGCACCGCGTTCGTGGACAATGAAGTGGGCCGCCTGCTCGAGGACTTTGTGCTGCAAGGGGGCGTCAGCACACAGTTCATCTTGTGGCGGCCGTTCGACGGCGTGGGCCGGGCCGCCCGCAACGGTCTCAACTTCACCGAACGCGGCTTCGGCGTCCGCGCCGCCCTGGGGGTGTCCGACCGCGGCCATTCCGCCGCCAGCCAGTTGCGGCCCGGCGACTTCGATTGGGACGACATCTTCGGACGCATTGGCGTCCGCTGGTTCCACACCGGCGGCATCTTTGCCGGGTTGAGCGAGAGCACCGCCGCGCTCACCCTGGAAGCGGTGCGGAAGGCGCGCGAGCACGGGGTCGTGGTCAGCTACGACCTCAATTACCGGCCCAGCCTGTGGAAGGCGGTCGGGGGCCAGGCCCGCGCCCGCGAGGTCAATCGGGAAATCGCCCGTTACGTGGACGTCATGCTGGGCAACGAGGAAGACTTCACCGCCTGTCTCGGCTTCGAGGTGGAGGGTGCGGACGCCGAGCTGCTTCACCTGGACGTCACCGCGTTCCGGCGAATGATTGAACGCGTCGTTCGCGAGTATCCCAACTTCAAGGCCGTGGCCACCACTCTCCGCGCCGCCAAAACCGCCACCCGCAACGATTGGGGCGCCATCGCCTGGGTCAACGGACGCTTCTACCAGAGCCGGCCGTACCCCGATCTGGAGATCCTCGACCGGGTCGGTGGCGGCGACAGTTTCGCCTCCGGCTTCATCTACGGACTGATGACCTCGGACGATCCCCAGCGGGCGGTCGAATACGGGGCCGCCCACGGTGCGCTGGCCATGACCACCCCCGGCGACACCTCCATGGCCTCGCTGGCCGAGGTGGAAAAGCTGGTGGCCGGCGGCAGCGCCCGCGTCCAGCGCTGAGGGCTTCCGTCCCCCGAGCGGTGGGTCGCGCGGACCGAACCGGAGCGCCAACGCCGGTCGTTTCCCCGCGTCCCAGCCGGCCCCGCATGCCCGGCTGGTTGGCCGCGGCCCACGAAGAGTTGCCTCCCCTTCCACGGCCTGTCAGTCTGACCTCGACAGGGGCCGGCTGAGCCGGCCGTGACCGCATCAACCATCACGCCACGACACCGCCAACGACCATGAAACCGCCACGTTTCCTCGAGCTCGCTCTGACGGGCCTGGTCTTCCTCCAAACCGCCTCTGCTGCCGAACCGCCCTTCAATGGCATCGGCGTGCATCTGGGCAACCTCTTCCGTCTCTCTCATGCCCAATCCCGGTCCATCAGCCCGGAGAATTTCACCGGGGAAAAAGGCAGGGGCGGCATGTCCATCGACGGCCCCGCCCGCGACGCCGCCCGCGATTTGGGCCAGGGATGGAAGATCTCCCCCTACGTTCGGCTGGCGCCCGGGACCAACTTTGTCCTGGCCGACATCCAGGGTCCGGGTTGCATCCAGCACATCTGGCTGACGCCGGCGCCGCTGGATCGAACTCGTTTCATGATCCTGCGCTTTTACTGGGACGACGAACCCGAACCTTCCGTGGAAGTGCCGTTGGGCGATTTCTTCGCCTGCGGGTGGGCACGCTACTGCCAGATCAATTCCCTGGCCGTGTGCGTCAACCCGGGCAGCGCATTCAATTGCTACTGGCCCATGCCCTTCCGGAAACGCGCCCGGGTCATGCTGGAAAACCTCAACGACGGCCCCATCACCATCTATTATCAGATCGACTATGTGCTGACCGACGTCCCTGAAGACGCCGCCTATTTCCATGCCCAATTCCGGCGCGAAGATCCCCTGAAGGAACCGGGCATTTACACCATCCTCGACGGGGTCGAAGGCCGGGGCCATTACGTCGGCACCTACCTCGCTTGGGAAGTGCACAGCACCGGCTGGTGGGGCGAGGGGGAGGTAAAATTCTACATCGACGGCGACCGGGATTTCCCCACCATCTGCGGTACCGGCACCGAGGATTATTTCTGCGGCTCGTACAACTTCGACACCGTCGGGCCGGACGGAAAACGCCGGTACACCGAGTTCTCAGGGCCCTACACGGGCCTGCCGCAGGTAATCCGGCCCGATGGCCTGTACGACTCCCAACAGCGGTTCGGGCTGTACCGCTGGCACATCCCGGATCCCATCCGATTCCAGAAGGATCTCCGCGTCACCATCCAGGCCCTGGGATGGCGGTCCGGAGGCCGTTATCTCAAGTTGCGCGACGACATTGCCTCGGTTGCCTACTGGTACCAAACCGAGCCGCACAAACCCTTCCCCAGGCTGCCCTCCCGGGACGATTTGGAATTGAAGTGACCCGTGCCCGCCCACGCGGGGCCGTGCGCCCGGGCCAATCGGGGGCCGGGCTGCGCCTCAGGGAGCCGCCCCGCAGGCGCACGCCTCCCGATACACCTCCACGTAAGCGGCGGCCGTCCGATCCCAGCTGAAGTCGGCGTTCATCCCGTTGCGCTGATAGCGTCGCAACAGATCCGGATGCTGATACAGGACCAGGGCCTTGCGAATGGCATGGGCCAGGGCGGCGGCACTGTATTCGTGGAATTTGATGCCATTGGCTCGCGCCACCGATTCCCGCGCATCAATCACGCTGTCGTCCAGCCCCCCCACGGCCCGCACGATCGGTACCGTGCCGTAGCGGAGGCTGTACATCTGGTTCAACCCGCAGGGCTCGAAGCGCGACGCCATCAGATAAAAATCACAACCCGCCTCGATCCGGTGCGCCAGGCCGGCATCGAATCCGATGCGCACGGCCACCCGGTCGGGATAACGCGCCTGCAAGCGCCGCAGCGCCTCGGCATACCCCGGGTCCCCGCTCCCCAACAACACAAACCGCATGGGCGCCGCCAGCATCTCGTGCAGGGCCGGCAGTAAAATGTCCAGCCCCTTCTGCTCCGCCAGGCGCGTCACCGACCCGAACAACGGCAGCGGCGGCTCCACCGGCAATCCCATTTCGCGCAACAGCGCCGCCTTCACCACCGCCTTGCCGCTCAGATCCCGCACCGAGTACGAGGCCGGCAGATGCGGATTCCGTTCCGTGTTCCATTCCTCGTAATCCACCCCGTTGAGGATCCCCCGCAGATGCGCCTGCCGCCGGCGCAGCAACCAGGCCAATCCCTCGCCAAATTCCTCCGTCAAAATCTCGCGGGCATAGCGCGGACTCACCGTGGTCAGACGATCCGCCGTGGCGATACCGGCCTTCAGGCAATTCAATTGACCATACGCCTCGGCGCAATCCGCCCGGAAATAGTCCCAGGGCAGATTCGTCAACGCATAAGTCGCCCCGGGGAAAATGCCCTGGTAGGCCAGGTTGTGAATCGTCAGACAGGTGCGCGGCGCCGTGGCCCAACCTTCCCGCGTGCGCAGGTGCATCAGCAACAACGGGACCAGGGCCGTCTGCCAGTCGTGCACATGCACCACCTCGGGTTGCCACGGGAGGTAGCGCGCCAGATGCACCACGCATTTGCAGAAAAAGATGAACCGCTCGGCGTTGTCCGCGTAATCCACGCCGTTCTCGTTGTACAGCCCCTCCCGGTCGAAATACGCGCCGTGCCCGATGAAGTACACCGTCAGGCCGGGCTGCGGCTCGTGCACCCACAGCTCCGCGTCCACGCGGCGATCGCCCAGGGGCAGATCGAAGCGCCAGTCGCGCCGTTGCAGGTCCGGGAAACGCTCGCGCACGCCGCGAAACAACGGCTTCACGATGCCGACCCGGTGACCGGCTCGGGCCAGCGCCCGGCCCAGTGCCCCGGTCATGTCCGCCAGCCCGCCCGTCTTGGAGTAGGGATGCACCTCGCTGCTGGCCAGCAGCAGCCGCAACGGAGTGGATGCGGAAGCGCGGGGCTCGCTCACGGGACAATCTGTTCCTCCTGAAAAAACGGCTGCAACGCCGCCGGGATCCGCACGCTGCCGTCCGCCTGCTGATAGGTCTCCACCAGCGCCACAAACAACCGCGCCAGCGCCGTGCCACTGCCGTTCAAGACATGAGGATGCCGATTCTGCCCCTGCGCATCCTTGTAACGAAGCCGCATCCGACGGGCCTGAAAATCCTCGCAGTTGGACACACTGGAGACCTCCAGATAAGCCCCTTGCCCGGGGGCCCACACCTCCAGGTCATAGGTTTTGGCGCTCGCAAAGCCCAGATCCCCCGTGCACAACAGCACCACTCGATAATGCAAGCCCAGCGCCTGCAACACCCGCTCCGCATGCCGCACCATCTCCTCGTGCGCCTCATAGCCGCGCTCCGGGGCCACGATTTGAATCAGCTCCACCTTGTCGAACTGGTGCATCCGAATGAGCCCCCGCGTGCCCACGCCCGCAGCGCCCGCCTCACCCCGAAAACAGGGCGTGTAGGCACAGTAACGCAGGGGCAGATCGCTCTCCCGCAAAATCTCCTCCCGATGCAGATTGGCCACCACCGTCTCCGCCGTGGGGATCAGATACAGTTTCCCCAGCTGCGCCGGGTCGTCCCCTTCGGCCACCCCGTAGTACTGATCCTTGAACTTCGGAAACTGGCCCACGCCCTCCAGACAGGCCGGCCCCACCATCAACGGCGGCCACACCTCCGTGTATCCATGCTCCCGCGTATGAAGCTCCAGCATGAACTGAATCAGCGCCCGCTCCAGGCGCGCGCCCCGGCCCGTGTAAAGCGCAAAGCCACTGCCGGAGACCTTGGCCGCCCGCGCAAAATCCACCAACCCCAACCGCTCGCACAGCTCCACATGCGTCCGGGGCGCGAATCCAAACGTCGGACGGTCGCCAAAGGTCCGCACCACCGGGTTGTCCGCCGAGGATCGCCCCATTGGCACACTTGCATGCGGGAGGTTCGGCATCCGCAACAACAGCGCGTCCCGGGCACTGTCCACCTCCGCCACCGCGCGATCCAGTTCGGCTATCCGATCGCCCAGCGCGCGGGTCTCCTGTTTCCGCGCCTCCGCCTCGGCCGTCTTTTGCTCGGCCAACAGTCGCCCAATCTCCTTGGAGACGCGATTGCGCTGGGCCTTCAGCGATTCCACCTCGGCCAACAGCTTGCGCCGACGCTCATCCAGCGCCAGCAACTCATCCACCAGGGCTTCATCGCCCCCGCCCCGCGTGGCCAGCCGTTGACGCACAAAATCCGGTGCCTCTCGAATCAGCTTGATGTCGAGCACATGCGCATTATAGGAAGGCCCACCCGAGCGGCAAGGAACCTCCCGCCGACGCGCTCAACGTCCGGCCCCGCGCGTCACCACGGGGACCTTGTGCCACCGGCCGTTCTCCCAGTACACCACCCCTTCGGAGGTCGTCCGGCGCGCCGGGATGCCCACCGAACGCAGACCCGCCACACACAACAGTTCAAACCCGCGGGCCGTTGCCCAGCCCAGGGACCACATGCGCCGCAGATCGCTATCTTCCCCCCACCAACCGGTGCCCACCTGGCTCCGGAGATACCCCACCACCACTCCCACAGCGCTCGAAATGGTCGGCTCCTTTCGCACCCGCGGATACAACCGCTCCCACAACCACCGCCGCCACTCCAACTCACCGTCGTCTTCATCGCTCAGCCGCGGGTCCAGTACCCAACGTTCTTCCACCTCCTTCGGCAAACCCCACGGCAGCAGCAAACGGTTGTATGCCACCAAATGCGCGTGTTCCCACGCCACACGCCACGGCCGGCCCCGCCAGTCCATCCGCCGCATCAACCGGTCCCAGTCTGCCCTCTCCTCGTCCGCGACCAACCGTTTCCGCGCCCACCCGGCCGTCCCTTCATCGGCGGGCGATTGCAGCAGCCCCCAATGCAGCCCGTGCCAGACCAGCGCAGCGAGAGCCAGCAACAGGGCCCCAACGCGTATCACCCGCAACGTCCGATTCAGCCCCGAGCCCTCCACGGCTCGACCCGCGCCCGGGGAAGGTCCGGATCGCGTCTTTTCTCGCTTCAGCCACACCCCCATGCCGATCGCCCATGCCAGGGACGGCAGCAACCCCATCCACCAAGGTCCGCGATCGACCGGCGCGGTCCACGACATCGCGTGGCGAGCGACCTCTCCGTATCCCCACAATCGCCAACACGCCTCGCCGGCGACCCGGAACAGGAGCCGATCTTGGTCCAACCCCACATGCGCAAGCGGCATCACATGCGTCACACCCACCCGGGCTCCCGTGCGGCGCAATTCTTCCTGCCCCTCCTCCAACGAAGACTCCGCGCGCCCCGGCGCCCAGCCGCCCCAAATCCATTCGCCAGATCCCAAACGGCTCCAGACATCGCCTTCTTTGTCCGAATCCCGAAACATCGCCAACATCGCCAGCAATCCCGACGTTGGCCCCGACTCGACGCACACCCAGGGATCCGCCAAGTCCTCCCTGGCAAGAAAACGCAGGACCGCCGCTGCCGCTCCGCCGTGGGCCACCCACACGGCGCGTCCCCCGCCACACTCCCCCCAACCCAACAACCACGCCTTCACCGCGGCCAGGCTCCGCATCGCCTCCGCTTCATCCCCGGCATTCAACGGGACTGCAACCACCCGCAAGCCCACTCCTGCCAACTGCACCGCGTGCGCTCCCCACGACGGCCACGACTGCCCCGGCTCCGGCGCGTAAATCACCCACGGCCCCTTCGGCCCCGCACCCCGGGGCTCGACCCACCAAATCTCCCGCCGCCTTCCCGCGTCGTCCCGGAGCCGCACCCTTTGTCTCTCGAATTCGTCGCCGCCTTTGGCCCAAACCCATAACCCGGCCCAGGCCAACCCAATCAAGCCCATCCACCACACACGCCAACCTGTCGGCAATCCCGGCGAACGGTTGCCTTCTTGCAACCATCCGAAAGCCGACGCCAACGCCAACAACGACCACACCCACGCCCCGGCGCCCACCGTTTCCAATCCCGGCCAAAAGCAGAATCCAGTGAGCAATACGGCCGCGCCCGCCAGCGCGGTCCCTGCCAAACGGCGACCTGCCTCCTGCTCCGCCTCAGTTCCCCACGGCCCGCGCTCGATTGGCCGTCCCAGGGTCCCCGCGGCCATTGCCAGCAAAACCAACCCCGGCCAGCCACATTGCACCACCAGCGACAGATAGGCGTTCTGTCCGATTGCCCCGAAATCCGCCGGTCCGTCCCTGCCATACCATGAACGGTGCACGGCCCCGGGCGAGATCCAACCCCAACCCCATCAAAAGACCGGCCTCGTTCGGATGTCCCCAAAACCCCGACCACCTTTCCACATCCCGATACCGAATCGGCGAACCCTCCGGAGACGTCCTTGTGCCCAGAAAAGCCAGCCAGCCCACCAGCAACCCCAACAGGTACAACCCGCGCCCCAACCGGGGCCGCTGCCACCCGCCCCCGACCCACCACCACATCCCCCAGCCCAATGCCGCGCCCGCCAGCCATGCCACATAACCCACGGCCCCTCCGGCCTCCCTGTAACTTCGGACATAACTCACCCCGCCCCAAAGCAGTGCCAGCGTCAGCCATAGCCAGCCATCTCGCCACCGGACTGCTTTTCTTGCCTGCATTCGCCACGCAATCACCCCAAAACCCGCGAGATACAAGGCCAGTGTGACGGAAATCATCCATTGCGTATGCGGGTCGGCGACCCAGGCCCACAGATCTCGAAAGTGCTCCGCCCCCGCCGGGCTGACCGCTCCCCGGCGGGCGAGGGGCTCGAACGTCAACGCCAACCCGACCGCCCCCGCCCAACCTGCCCCGGCCAAAATCCCCTGCCCGAGGCGCCCACCGGCCAAAGCCCCGCTCCTGCCCGTCACGTCAGAGTTACCTTCCCGCGTTCGAGGATCGACGCCCATGGTCATGCGCACGACCCGCCTGTTTCAACCGGTTGTGCCGAATGCAGGTATCCCGCGATGGTCGATTCCTTTGGCCTTCCCGCTCCCGAGATATCCAAAACTCGGCGAACTCTGACATCGAGCCCTGCGTAAACGGGCAGCCCGGCTTGTCAGTAACGGTGTTCCTCCCGGGATCGAGCGGCCCCGCCCGGCCGGCTCGGAATCCCGCTCCTTTGCCTTCCACCCCACCACAGCCTCCGGGAAAAGGCCGGCGCCCACAAGAGCGGGCGCGCTCGGAAACGAACTGATTCTGCGCCGTTCATGCTTCCGCTCGAGCCCCACTGCCCGCGTCCGGTCGTCCGCGAGCGCCCCGAGTTGAAAGGCCACGACGCACGGACTGCGCCACCGGCTTCCGGGCGGTTCTGCGACGGGCGCTGGCGACGGCGCCAGGTCCTCACCGCCCAAAGACAAAATCCAGAGTCCACAAGGCCCGCTCACGTAAACTGGCCCGGGCGCGGATCACATGACCTCCGTGCGGATGTACGTACCACTCCAAGGGCACACCTGCGCGACAAAATGCCACCTGCTGTCGCTGAAGTTGCGTGCCCAGCCCTTCCTCCTCGCCATAGGTGGCCAGAACCCGACGCGTCAGCCCGGCCCGCGGCCCCGGGAAAGCCACCGGGTTGAACAGCATGATCCCTCGATACCGAGCGGGATACATTTCCGCCAACGTGCTTACCACCGCCGTGCCGGCACTAAATCCAAACAGGTACACCCGATCCACATCCACCGACGGATGTTCCCGCATCAGTCTCTCCACGGCCAGGACGTGATTGGTATGGTCGTACACGGTTTCGATCCGGCTCTGGTCCCATCGATATTTTACCAGGACCACATAGGCACCGGCTTGCGCCAGGGCTTGTGCAGATACCGCATGGGCAATGGGCGTCCACTCGTAAGCCCCCAACCCGATGACGAGCGGATACTTCCGACCTCGCTGGTAACCCGCCGGCGGCAAAAGATCGAAGGACGCCCAATGACCGGCGCCCCGGGGTGCGCGCCCGGCCAACACCGGCTGCAGCGCCGGCAGATTCACCCCCGGCTCCAGCGGCCACCACACGCACGTCAGACGATCCGTCGCGGCTTCATACCGCCACAACCCCGGAGGTTCGTTCGAAAGCGACCCGTGCAGGAACAACACCCGACCCCCTTGCGCCGCGCACAGCCCGTACACCGCTTCCATCTCCAACACGCGGGTTGTGCCTCCCCACCAACCGGTGTGCACGACGGCACGAGGCCGGTTGTTGCGCACACTCCGATAGGCCCATCCCTCCGATCCCTGTAGCCAGCACCCGTCCAAAACCGATTCCTCGTCCACCAATACACGACTTTGCGCACCCCCGGATGCACGCGAACCCCGCACCGCCACCAACTGACTCACCGTCATGCGGTTGGTACGGTAGCTGTACGTCACCAGATACCAATCCCGGACCGGGTCATGATCCAACGCAGTAATCTGGCCACGGTCGTCCCTCCACACCGCCTGCCACCGTCCCGTGCCCAGATCGCCCTCCCACACCGACGTCCTGTCCGCCCACGCAATCCGATCCGGTCCGATCACCCGAAACGCGCGCACCTCGCCGGCGTGCACCGGCAAAAGCCATTCCTGCCCACCCCGCCCTGCGCCCGGCTCAAAGGAATGCTGCTGCAACCTCCCATCCGAGGTTACACACAGCCATCCGCGTCCCTCCATCCATTGCATCCCCACAGGTTTGCCACCGGGATTCATCGTCCGGACACGGCCTCGGTCGGCGTTCCACACCTCCATCAATCCGCCGATGCAGTAGGCCAGTTCCGGTCCGTTCGAGCGCCAGCCCAACAACTGGGTCAAATTGGCGTGGTATCGCCCATCCGGCGTTTCGGCCAGTGACCGGGATCGGCCGTCCCGCAGATCCACGACGGCGATCTCGATCCCGCGTTCCGTGGTACGGACCAGAGCCGCCCAGTTTCCGCTTTCATCCACCAGCGGCGGTTTTTGCAGGATACTCACATGCCCCAATGCCTCTGCGACCGCGATTGCCTTCCGCGGATAGGTGGCCCACACCCACAGCCGCCGTCCCGTCACCGCCAAACTGCACAGGACCACCAATGCCCCGAACACCGCCCACCGGCTCCCTGGACGGCCCATCTTCCGTCCCCGACACCCAAACGGGGCCTTAAAAACGCCGCACTTCATACTGTTCCCCGGGATTCCTTCGCAGGATTCTCCGCCGGATCATGCACCGCCGCAAGTCCGCCCCCACTTCACCAAGATCCCGCCTTCCCCCAGGTCTCGTTGCTTCCGGGCTCGTGTCGCTCTCTCGCCCCGGCGGAGCCACCCGACGTCCGTCGCCCCGCACAACTTTCCCCGGCAGTGTCCGATTTGGGACTCGGCCCGGTCTCAATTTCATTGCGGCTCGGAACGGCCCGGCCCCAGAAACCGCTGAGCGGAGAACCTCCTCAAGATGACAGCCGATCCTGAGATTTTCTGGTCGCGCGCTGCCAGGTGCGAGATACCCAAACCCCCAAGGGCACCAGGGCCAGTGCGCAAAAGATACCCAAGAGTACGGCGCGTCTGCTCCGGGAAACCTCAGGCGGGAGACTCCCCGCGTCGAATGACACCCCTCCGTGCCCACCTCGCCAGGTGTAAAACCGTGCGCGTTGGGCCGCCTCCTCCAAACTCGGCCACACCCCGTTGGTCACGTAATACTCTCCGTGCGCCACCCCCGGCCGCCCCTCCGCAAGTCGGTAGTCCACCACCCGCGCCACCCCTTCCATTCGTGGCGGGCCCACGTGAACAACCCGTTCGAGGAGGTTCGTGATAACTCCCTCAACTCTGCCTTTGAGCGCCGGGGAGCCCGAGGCCTGCGAAGCCTGATCCCACTCACGATACACCAACAGCTCGAATCGGCGAGGAATCCAAAGGCCATGGATCTGCGCCCAATCGCTCGCCCGGTACTCTCCCCCCAGGGCGCCGGGTCGAAGGAAGTCCAAAGGCCGATGTCTCTGTTCGGGACGCTGGCGGAACAGCTCCGGGTGAAAGGGTGCATTGCGCAGGCGTTCCTCACTCACCCGGAAGGCCATGCGAACCGGCAGGGGATAAGCGTCGTTGGTCAAAACGCCTTCCGCCTCATACGCATAGGCAGCCGGATCGCTGCCTGCCGCTCCAAATGGAGGGATCAGGTCCCGCAGGCTACGATCTTTGAAGTAGTGCCCCGAAGCCCACGCAAACCACACTGCGTGCGTCCAGGGATCGAAACCCCACCGGTCATGGACTGGGTGCACCGAGAACAACTGGAGCGGTGGGCGACGGCCATCCGACGGCAGCCTGGGCATTCCCACAGTTACAACGACCGAGGCCCCATCGGATCCATACTCCACGTAATCCGAGTGACGGAACCGACATCGGATAAACCAGCACACATTCGAGACCGCCACGGTAAAGTGCGCACTTCGCGAGGGTTCCCCGGTGTCCTCGAAAACTGAGCCGACCAGGTGCATCGTGGCCACTCCCTCGGCCTGAAACTGCACCTCGGCCGCGTCCGAAAAGCTCCCCGCCCAGCCGACGGCCATGGCGAAGATCCAAAGCCCCACCATCGCTCCTCGCGCCCTTGTTGAGCACGCGCACACATGACTTACCGCTGCCCGACGGAACTCCCGCCGCGCCAAAACCGGGCCTCCGGGACGCCACCCGCTCCGTGCTCTCATAAAACCAGATCACTCACAGCCTGTCGAAGCACGCTCCTGCGGGTAAAATCGCTTTTCCGCACCCATCGCCAGAAGGGGTCGCTGGACAAGACGAAGCCCCGTTCACGAACATGCTATGAATCTCGCGTTGCCCGAGGGGTAACCCTCTCGGGCCAAGTCCTCTCAGCTGCACCCATTGCTCGCTTGGGTGCGCTCGGTAACGGGCCACCAAGCGCCACACTGGCACCCTCCCTGAGCACCTACGCAGTTCGCTTTTTCCACCCAACTCCAGCACGGCCCCGCGGGCGGATCGCACGCAGAATCCCCCTCCACGCAGTCGTGGCATCCATCGAACACGAGCTGATAACACGAGCCGACGCAGTTGGACGGACAGCCCTTGAAAGTGTTGAGCCGCGCGACGCACTCCTCCTTGCCAGGAATCGCTACACTTTGGCCCACCAGAGTCAACAGTCCCATCAGGCCGCCCAGAATCAGGATCGGCCGTCCATCTTCGCAACAACCCTTTGGATCATGCGCATTGCCTCCTTTCCTTTGCGCGGTTCGTTTTACCCGAGGTCTCGCGAGGACATCCCTTCGACTTGCTCGCCTGGCGCGCAGTCCTTACCCGCTCCGTTCGAGCTCTCCGGGAGGAACATGAGCATCCATTCCCATGGACAGATCAAGATGACAGCCCGCTCCATCACATTGGCCCTCCGGCCCGGCGGGCCCAATGCCCCGCCGTCGTCATGCAGGCCGCATGTTTGGGCCTCAGAACTCTGCCTCCAGAGTCTCATTAGCGGGTATTGTTACTGCTCTTCTACTCCCGGCCGGCACCATCCGCAAGGGGCAAAATGAGGACAAAAGCGGAAGTGCAAAAAAGGCGACAACGTCCCGGGGCGTCAATGCGGGGTTTGGGCTGCGGCTCTCCGGCCTGGATGGATTTGCCGGACTTGCCAGCAGGCTTGACCGTGCCCGGTTACCCCCGGCAGGGACTCCGACAAGGTCCCGCCACCCGGCGAGCCCGCAACGCTCCGGCCAGCCATTGCACATCCACCCTACGCGGATGAATCCGGCCGCGCCAAACTGCTTGGACCGCCGCGCGAGGCCGGGCCGCCCGCAGGCGAACACCACCTTCCCTGGTCGGGGTTTTGCCAGAGCCGGGACCCCCGGACCTCTCGCTAACAGGCCGCCACCTTGCCCTATCGCGGACCCCCACCGGGTTGGGGACACAAAGAGGATGCCGGGCGCTTGTCAGGGCGACGGAACGTACCCCTCCGACCGAAATCACACTTCAGCTGGCAACCCGCGTCCGGTGTTGGCGCAGCTGTCCCTCGAGTCAGGCCGTCGAATACTTCCCGCCCTAAAAGGGCGGAACTCGGGGTGAGGATGCCCGCCCCTTGCAAGGCCCACGGAGTTACGCCCTTTCAGAGGGCGGTGGGTTTTGCAGACCGAATACCCGGTGTCTTGGCCCGGGCTCCCGAACTGAATGCGCCTGCGGCGCGGGGTTGAGCGCGCGCGATCTGTGGGCAGCGGCGGGCGCGATTCGTTTGTGAGTCCCGAACTCAGAGGTCCCCGCGGGATGCCATGGCCCCTCGGCTTTCCCGTGCCCGGGAGGCTCCCAATGCCCCCGCTTTCGCGATGTCCAAAAGCTGAAATGCGCCGGTGCCCCTTGTTCCTCGCCACGTTGGGCTTGACCATCCCCACCAGCAGCGCCACGAGCAATCTTGGGCTGCGCGACGTCCGGGAACGCCCCGGGTCTCCGCAGAGCGAAGGGATAACCCGCAGACCCTCCTGCCGTGGCGGCGGGACAGAGTCCGTTCGCAACAGCATACCGGGCACACGAGGTCCGGAAAAAGGCCCGGGAACCTGCTCGCGAGGAGGGGTCATGAGGAGGCAACGCCGGGTCGGAACGGCGCTGGTCGTGGCGAGCGCGGCCACTGGTCCATGGCTGTTGGCAGCCTCCCAATCCCTCGGGCAGGGCCGGGGTTCAGAGGTGACCCAGGATCCCCTTCTGCCCCTGTTGGAGGCTGTACGGTCCAAGCAGCTTCTGGAGGGCGGCCCCTTTTTGGTTGCTTGCCCGGGATGAACCGCCCTGGCCCGTGTTACCGCCGATGGGGCGAGACTTTGCGCTGCCCGTGTATGCGCTCCAGGATCCCGGACACTATGTTGTCGATGATCGGTCGGTCGATTATGCGGCCCTGGTGGAGCTGGACAAACTGCTGAGGGAGGCCGAGCAACGGCTCGGCCTCGTTCGCCCTTCGGACGTGGGCCCCGCCGTGCGGTTGCCGCGAAGCTCCATCGGAGGTTCGGGAAACGGGATCCAGCCTTGCGGAGGGCCGGGCGGTGAACGGGATCTCTGGCTGGAACTTGTGACTGTCACGAATCAGGCGGGCTGGTTCAGGATCCACACGCCCGAGGCCGGTGCCGCATACGATCTGTTCGCCACCACCAACCTGAGTCCCTTCGGGGCAGAATTGAACCTTACGAATTGGAGCTGGCTGCAGCGGACCTTGCCGTACCAGACCAACCTGCTTCTCACAAACCTGACCGCCCCGCGATTTATTTTCGGCTTGCCCGGACCAATGATTTCGACGGTGGGGGCCTGTCGGATGCCTTCGAGCAGCGGATGACCCACACGGACCCGGAGGATCCGGCGGATGACCGGATCGGTCCCGGGGTGGGGATCGTGGTGGTGGATTCTGTGACGACCGAACAGCCGGCGAACCGGACCGCCCGGTGGCGGGTGTGGCTGCAGGGCGGTTACCTGGGCCAGCCCCTGATCGCGGCCTGTCGGCTGAGCGGCTCAGCCCGCTTGGGGACCGACTTTCAGCTGGCGCCGGCCACGCCCAATCCCACGGAGGTAGGGGTCACGCTGCCGCCGGGTCAGCCGGCTGTGGAGATCGCCCTCGACACGGTCCAGGATCTCGAACCGGAGTGGACGGAAACCGTCACCCTGACCCTGACGACCAACGCCAGTCCTTGCGAGATCGAGCCCGGCCAGTCCTCTGCCACCGTGTGGATTCTGGGGCCCTACACCAAAACGTTCATCACGGTGGCCGACTTCAACCACGGCGTGCGGATTGGCTTGCTGGCGGCTCAGGGGTTAGGAGACGGGCAACTGCAGTTCCAGTCCCAACTTCCCTCTCAATTCCCGTTCCTTGCGGTGGCGTGCTCAGGTCAGGGTACCCTCGTTCGGATCAACACCACCAACGGACAGGTCGTGGGCGAGTATCTCACCGCTCCGGCAGGGCTGCCGCATCCGCCGGATCCCTCTCGCACAACCGTGGATCAGTTCGGTAACATTTGCGTGGCCAACCGAAGAGACACGCTGGAGATCCGGGGTAGAGGGTACGGCTCCATGACCCGGATCGGGCTGACCCTCGGCGGCAGTCGATTCTCCAAAAGCAACGGCGCGTTCTATCCCGACCCCGACGGGCTCTACATCGCGCTCTCCAATGCAGGGTACAACACCTGTCTCGACCGCGACGGCGACGGCTTCACATACACCTCGCAGGGGTTGGCCGACATTTTGCCCTGGACCAACCGTCGGGACCCGGCCACGGGTGTGGATTCGGCCGGTGGCGTGTCGAGTGCCGAGGACGAAGCGATTACCGCGTACGTCCGCGTGCCTTGTGTCGGTACCAGGACTGTGGCCGTGGACAGGAGGAATGAGATTTGGGTGGGCGGCTTTTAGCCTCCGAACCCCACCTGCAGGTCGACGGACTCATCCCCTCGTCATTGTGGGAAATGGTGGTGCATTCCGGGGCAGATGGCTACGGCGGCATGGTCGATGGTGCGGGAAACCCATGGTCCTCCGAGCGGGGCTGTAACATTCTTCTGCGCGTGCATTTGCCCGTAAGCCGTCCCCCGGAGGAAAGCCGGGACGGGGAGTGGTTGTCCGCCGAGGGCATCTGCAGGTATGGCATAACACTCGATCCCATCCGGCCTTACCTTTGGCAGCGTAGTGGCGGCAGCTACGTGTGCTGCTGGCACACCATCGGGACTCCGGTGACTTACAACCAGGGCCGGGTCCTGCCCCATGAGCACGGCGGCCCCAGTTCCCAGAGCCTGGTCGTCGATTCCCGGGGACATGTCTGGGTGGCCCACGGGCACCACGGCAACACCACTGTGGGACACTTGGCCCCCAAAACGGGGCGTTGATCAGTTTGGTCCCGCTCCGCTTGCCCGAGTCGCAGGCAGAGTACTTCTCCAACCGCGGCTTGTCCGGGGCCCCGGTTTCACCCGGGCTGAAGCGCACTTGATCTCCACTCGTGCGATGCGACGCCTCATCCGGGCCTGCCTCCGGATGGTTTCTCCGCGCGGTGGATCGATGACTTGCAGACACGCACCTGGGGCCTGCATACCATCGGGGTCGCCACCGACCCCGGAGCCGGCATCGAGTGGGCAGAAGAGATTTCTCCCTGGAAAACGACGCTTGCGAATCAACGGCGGCACGGATGCCTTTGGAGAGTTGGGCCCTTTCCGGGAGCCTGCGCAGCGCCCTTGAAAAAGCCGTCCGGAATTCATTGCCCAACCGGGCTGAGGCGGCTCGGCACCCGGGATGGGTGTGGCCGCTTGTGACCAGCCAGATAGACTTGGACAGGAACCGATGATGCCGGAACAGCGATGGCCGCAAGCTGCCTAACATTGGCGATGGATTTTATGCACAGAAGCCTGGGCGGTGGGCTTGATGATCATTTCGTCGATGCACACGTGGGGCGGGCGGCTGGCGATCCAGACCATGGCCTCGGCCACGTCTTCGGCGGTGAGCGGCTGAAGCCCTTCGTACACTTTTCGGGCGCGCTCGGCGTCGCCCTTGAACCTCACCAGGGAGAACTCGGTCTCGGCCATTCCGGGATCGAGGGAGCACACCCGAAGTCCGGTGCCGCAGAGCTCCAAACGCAGTGCCCGTGTAATCTGTCGTTCCCCGGCCTTGGCGGCGCAATAGGCGGCGCCGCCCTCGTAGGCTTCGTGACCGGCAACCGACCCGATGTTGAGGATCACCCCACCCGGATGGCCGAGCATCAGGGGCAGGGCCGCCCGCGTGACCCGGAGCAGACCCAGGACATTGGTTTGGAGCATGGTCTCCCAGTCGCTGTCCTTGCCCTCGGCGACGGGATCCAGGCCGAGGGCGCCGCCGGCATTGTTGATGAGCACATGGAGGGGCTCGGGGTGGGCGCGACCCGCGCCGAGGCGGTCGCGCACCCACGCGAAGAAGGCCTCCACGCTGTCTGTTTTGGTGACATCGAGGACGTGGGCGTGGGCCTCCGGGGCACCCGCGGCCCGTGCTTCCGCTGCGACCTGCTCCAGTCGTTGCAGGCGCCGGGCTCCCAGCAGGAGTCGCGCACCCACGGCGCCGAAGGCACGCGCTGCGGCTGCGCCGAACCCGCTCGAGGCGCCCGTGATCAACACCCACTGCCCGCGCAATCGGTCCTGCATGCGGCCGTTGTACGGAAAGCGAGCCTGTCCGGCAACCCGGGAGAAAGAGTTTCAGTGACCGATTCTCTCGACGGCAGCTTTTTCGTGCCGGCCAGCGCACGCGGGCTCCGATCGAAGCACCCTGAAATCCGGAATCGATGAGTAGAAACCGGTGCAGCAGGTGGCTCTGATCGAAGTCCGCTTCCGGGAGGTTCAAGGGAACCGCCGCTTCGAAAAGTGGCACGGGCTTTCCTCTTCAAGCTCGCGGAACCGTCGGGCTTCCGCCGGGTTACCTGACCCGGCCTTCGGTTCTGGCGAGCCTCGGTGCCCATGCCCGCAGGGATGGCCTGATCTCCGCGATCGTGAGCGCCCTGCGTCCTCGTGCGTCCCCGAGTCCGGTCGATGTTCAACCGCGGGGTCGCTTGCGCCGACACACCCGCGGGGCGCCATCGATTTCCCCGGCCAGGTTGCTCTGTTGCGCTGGCAGCAGACCCCGGGGCTGCTACTCGAAACGGTGCTGGGTTGGTGGCTTCGGCCCGACCGGACTTACCGAGTAACGTCGTGAGCCCCGGGAGTTTTGCTCGGGGGATCCGTTCGACCCCCACGGTCTGGACCGGGGTCGCCGCGGATTTCCAACACTGAGTCCGAAGGTCCGCGGCCCGCCGTATTGAAACTCCACGAGCCTTACGGGGAATTGCCTCCGTGCTCACTCCACCAATCGGGCCCGATAGTACCGCGGGCTGACCCGGCTGGCCACAGGGTCGTAAAAGAGTGAACCCGTCTCGGACGTTTGGAGACGGCCAATCTCCGTCCAATCAAGCAGGTTCGTGGAGGCTTCCACGGCGTACCACCGCCCCGGTTCTCCCCACAAGACGCCCACGAATTCCCCTTCTTCTGACCAGCCCAGAGCCTCGAGGCGCGGCGGTTCCACCACTTGGAGACGGGCCGGATCGCTGCGAACGGCGCCCACGGCATTGCGGACTTCCACGGTGTAATCGCCGGCGTGGGCATGGCGTACAGGATCGATCACCAGCAGGGGGGCAGTGGCACCTTCGATGGGTTCGCTCCCGAAGTACCACTGGTACATGAGCGGGGGATCTCCGGTCGCAGCCACACGGAATTCGAACCGTGTGCCGGGCACTGCGAATCCGCCGGAGGGAGGCAGCGTGATGACGGGTGGGGCCTGCACCGTTAATTGGGCCACGGCGCTGGTGCTGCCGGCCGCGTTCGTGATCAGCACGCGGTAAATGCCCGCATGGAGGGGAGCCGCAGCCGAAATCCGGAGCGTGGCCGATGTCTCCCCCGGCAAATCCAGGCCGTTGTGTTGCCATTGATACGACAAGGGCATGGTGCCGGTGGCCAGGACCGTGAAGAGGACTTCGTCGCCGACTTTCACGATTTGGTTGGTGGGGGCGGCCACGATTTGCGGCGGCACCCAGACAACGAGTTCGGCGGGCGGGCTGAGCACGAAGCCGAAGTCGTTGGCCACGCGGACCCGATAGGACCCGGCTGCGTTGGTGGATGGAATCGCGAGGACGAGGATTTGATTGGTGGCGTTGGGCAGGGGCTGGTTGTTGTGGAGCCACTGGTATCGCAGGGGCGGTGTGCCGCTTGCTTCCACGGTGAATTCAACCGTCTCACCCAGCACAGCAGTTCGGGATTGCGGGGGCGTCAGGATGATGGGCGGGTCACCGGCAGCGGGGTCGTTCGTCCGGCCCGGGGTGGGAGCTTCGGCTTTCCAATGTGCCGGGTCATTGCCATAAAGGTCCGGTCGAATTCGTTGCAGGGAGGCACCGCCTCCGGCCGCTGCGGAGGGCCAGGGCGCGGTTGGTTGATACTGCACGCGGTCCACCGGGTAGTAGGGGACGAAGCCGGCGTCAGGGTGCGGCGGGGCCTGGGGAGTGTCGGGGCGCAACAACTCGAGAGGCTCGCCCTCGTTGGCCAGGCGGCCTGTATAAGGGCCCAGGATGGAGGTCGCGTTGGTGCCGTAGCGGGCCCGGAAAAGGCCCAGCATGCTGGCATTGGTTTGAGGATCAAAGGGGACCAGCACCACGTAACTTCCTGCCGGCATCACGAAATTCGGCGGGAATTCGTAACTGATCGCATTGGCCAGGCGCCAGCAGTTGCTCGGAAAGGCGGGGTCGTAGAGGGGCACGTTGGTGGAGGCCAGGTTATGGAGTTCGACAAACTCCAGCAGGCTGCTTTCGGCGGCGTTGGTGTCATCGAAGGGGTGATACATGATCTCGTTGATGACGACGGGACCGACGAGCGGCGGTGCATTCGAAGCTCCCTGGCCGGCACGGAACTGGGCGACATTCGTCGGCTGGAGCACGCCAAAGGTTGGATGGGTCAGCAGTGTGAAATCGAAACCCTGGCTGGTGGGGTGGATGCCCCAGGGGATACCGTTGGGGGCGGGACCGAAGGTGGCCGAGGCGCGATAGCCGGTCAACTCGCCCGAGGGCGTGGCCTGGAAAAGATGGACGGCATCGCCGCGGGCGGAGTTGAAGCTGAACCGGGGCGGAGCGTCCTGCTCGCCATCGGGCGATCCAAAATCCACCTGGTAGAACGCCCGATAGCCGCGGGCCGGCAGAATGGTACCGTCGGGAATGCGGTAGCGTTTCGGATCGCTTTCGCTGTCGCTGAGGAACCAGCCGCTCAGGTCCACCGGCGAATCGGTCGGGTTGTACAGCTCGACTGCATCTTCGTAGGGTGGGTCGGTGTGGGACAGCACCTCGTGGATGATGACGTTGGTAAGGAGCAGGTGGTTGGCGCTGTTGGGGGACGGGACTTCGAAGGCAACGAGGTTTGTGCCGCCATCGGGCAGGCGTCCCTGCGAAAGGCCGGCAGCCAGGAAGCCGAAATCCACGGCATCGACCAGTTGCAGGTCGGGGCTGTACAGACGAATGCTCTCGCCCATTCGGTCGAGGGCGAATGGCAGGTGATGGGGCCCGGCCCCAGGGTTCCCGTCGGCGTACAACCGGACCCAACGATGGCCACCAATGAAGCTCAGAGGGCCGAGGCGGGCGCGGGTGCGGAGGGGCAAAGCGGGTGAGTCTGTCAGGTACAGGCCGGTGAGACTGACCGGTAAGGAACTGGTATTGTAAAGCTCGATCCAGTCGGGCTGGCCCGGACTCGCGGTGCACCATTCATTGATCCGGAGGGCGCTGACCGGACCCAGGATGGCGGGAGGGGCGTTGGAGGCCACGGGTGTGACTGCGGACAACAGGGCCCAATCGACCTCGGTCCGTCCGATGGGCAGGTCCGGGACCTGGAAACCGTACTCGACGCGATCCAGCACCTGTCCGAGGGCGTTGAGCAAGAGGACCTCGCCGGCCTCTCCGTCCAGGTTGAATCCCGTGTTGTGGGCAGCCGCGGGTACCCTCGTGGCCGGGCGCGAGCCGTCGCACCAAACGACGAGATAGCCGCCCGGGGGCAGGCTCAGGCCCGGCGGAAAGGCCCAGCGATCTGCCTCCCTGGTGGAGCGGGCCAGTGCCAGACCGTCGAGGCTCGCCGTGCCGGGTCCCGGGTTATAGAGCTCGACAAAGTCTGCGTACTCGCCCCACGGGCTCAGGACGGCGCGGCTGTTGCGGGCCAGGATTTCGTTCAGGCGTGGTCCGGTCCAGGTGGCGAGATAGTTGGACGCGCCCGGGCTGGCGGTGCCGGGGAAACGGGTGACGGACGGGGAGCCATCCGGGTACCTTCCTTCCGAGATTCCCTCGGGTTGCGGACCGTACGTGAGGCGGTCAATCAGCTCGGCGCGGTCCGTGTACAAGGCGAGGGAATCCCCCTGGGCCGGCAGGGAGAAGCCGAGAAACTCGGGGCCGGCACCGGCGGCGGCCTGCAGCTGGACGAATCCGCCGGGCGCGACAAACGAGAGCGAACGAAGTTGGGTCAGGGCGTTGCTGGTGGCCACATAGAGGCCCTGCAAGCGGACGGGCAGGGAAGCGCGGTTGAACAATTCGATCCAGTCATTGGCGCCCGGCACCGGGTTGGCGAGCCACTCGTTGAGACACAGGTTCGTCTGCGAGGCCAGGGGGGCCGCCTGGTTGGGAGCCCCGGGGGTCGGCAGCGACAGCCGCCACTCCTGATCCACGCGGCTGAGTGTGTAATCGGTCAGTTGCAGGCCGAAGCTCACCGCATCCACGCGGTTGGTCGCAGCGTCATAGAGAAACAGGGAATCGCCACGGCGACTCAGGGCAAACCCCGAGTGCAAGCCCGGTGTGTTGGTCCGGTTGTCACACCACACCACCAGGTATCCGACCGGGGGGATCGTGGTGCCCTCGGGGAAAATGAATTTCCGTGGATTGCTGTCATCCGTCAGGCTCCAACCGCCGAGGTTCACAGGGAGGTGACTACGGTTGTAAAGCTCGACCCAGTCGGGTCGGTCGCCTTCATGGATCACACTGCCTCCGTTGTCGGCCATGATCTCGCTGATCTCCACGGCGGCGGCTGGACCGGGAAGCGTCGGGGGCAGGCCGGGGCTCCCGTACATGCGGGAGCTGGCCTGCCAGGAGGCGGGCGCACTGGGATCGCCGCGCGGGTCCACCATTTCGAGACTGGCACCGCCGCCATCGGCCGCCAGCGGCCAGCCGTCCTCGTCGTCGTAGGTCACCACCAACACGGGATTGCCGTTCCGATCGAGCAGGGTGATGCGCTCCCCTCCGTTGGAGAGGTTACCCCGGTAGTACCCGAACACCGGTACACCCGGGTAACGCGCAGCGAACGCCGCCGGGTTCGCGTTGTTGGCCAGAACCAGAATGCCCCCCGGCGGCAGCACGGTCCCCACGGGAAACACAAAGTCGATGCCGTCGAAGCTGAAACCGCTCAGGTCCACGGCCCGGGAGCCCTGGTTTTGCAATTCGACAAACTCATAAGCCTCGCCGCCCGGCGGGTTGTAATTGATTTCCGTGATGGCCAGGGGCAGCCCAAGTTCGGCAACCACGAAGGTCGCTTCGTTCAAAGCGCTCCAGGTGCCTCCGGCCAGGACCCGCGCCTTGATGGTGACGGTGCTCTGCAACGGAATCGGTCCACTGTACGGCTGAGCATCCGCGGCGATGGTCCCGGAGTAATAGACTCGGGGGTCCGTGCCGTTGGTGGTGTAATAGATGGTGCCCGTGCCCGGATTGTGCAGATACAGCCATGTGCCGCGGGCGACCGGTCCGCCCGCGGTGATCGTCCCCGAAATGCTGCCCAGCCGAAATTCCGGGGCGTCCACGCCTGGGTACAACCCCGCACTGCGCAGTTGGTTCAGGACGGTGCCGGGACGGTTGACGAAGTACGATGTGACCATCCGCTGGTTTTCGGGCAGCCAGTGGGTCTCGCGGGTGTAGAGAACGTAGGTGCCGTCCTGCCACGGATGCACATCGCGTCGGTAATCACCCCACCGACAGGACTCGGCCACAATGGGTTTGTAGAGGAGATTGGACCAGTAGAACCAGCGGGCCAGGTTGGCCTCGCGGGTCAGGGCGCCGCCCGGGGCGATCAGGTGCTTGTGGACGCGGTCGGCAAAGTCGAGTCGGTACTGGGGGTTGTCGCGCAGTTTGGTGTGCAGGCCGGCGGGGACGTCCGTGTTGGCGACCCGGTTGATATCCTCGTTCAGCAGAATGCATTCGCCGTCCCACGGGAAGAACTGGAACGTGCCCCCCGGACGCCGGGGCCGGACCGCGTGCCAGTTCTTGTTGAATCCCCAGTCCTGGTGGCCGACGAAGAAATGCAGCAGGACATAGTCGATGTACTGGGGCACGTCCAGGTATTGTTTCATCCGCTCGTAATTGGCGTTGTCGGTCAGGTTGGTGATCGCCAGCATGGCATTGTAGGCGGTGGCGGTGCCGGCGCGCAGGATGCCCTGGTCGTACGCGTCGTACTCGTCGTCGTCCCCGCCGTAATACGCGGCTCCGAAGTGCTTCGTGGGTTGCTCACTGAGATCATACACGCCCCAGTAGAGACCGTTGAGGAAGAGGTGGACGTAGCGGTTGTGGCTGGCGATCCGACCCATGTCGCGAAAGGCGTGCTTGATCCAGGCATCCCGGAATCGGGTGGCACGGCTTCGCTGATAGGCGCCGGCGCCGTTGTTGGGGCTGTCCGACCAGTGGCGCCAACTGGTGTTGAAGTCCGGCCGCAGGACCACGTCGTCGAATCGGGTGACGGGGGACTCCGGAAACAGGGGGTGGTCCAGTACGGCGGGCCCGAAATCTCCGCGAAAGTTGAGCTTGAAGCCGTGTTTGGGATTCTTGCTGGGCTCGCGACTGGCATTGCCGTGGGCCTCGATTCCGGCGGTCGTGGCGAAGGCGGTCCGCCCGTCGGGCAGGACCAGTTCAACCGAGCAGGGTTTGTTCGGGAAGGATTTGTTGACGACGTTGGCCGCCCAGTACAGTCCGGTGGACTCGAAGAGATCCGCCGGGTTCATCACGATGGACAGGACCGGCAGTTCGAGGAGCCCGTCTTTGAGGTCCTGGAGTTTGGTGGGATCGATCGGAGCGCCGGGATTGTTCGGGTCGGTGCGCAGCGGATCCCAGTCCATTTCATAGTCGGCGGGGACGATGTTGTTGGGAAAGGTGTTGTAAGTACCCCACGTGGTCGGAAATCCCGGGGGGTTGGTGGGTTGTCGCACAACGGCTTCGAGGAAGAGGTAGGTGTGCGTGACGGTGCGCGAAGGAAGGTACCCGGGAGCGAACGCGGCAACGCGGAGAGTGGTCGTGTTGGTGATGCGGAGGGGGCCGGTGTAGACCCACCCCGTGGTCGCGGTGGGCTCCCGGCCGTCCAGCGTGTAGCGGACGGTCGCCTCGGGCAGGGGACAAGTGATCCAGAGGAAGAACGGCTCGGTGAACCAGCCGCGCGCCACATTCACGTGGGGTTCCGGCGTGATTCCGGTCAGGGTATTGGTGCTGTTGGGGGCGCCGGGAGTGGGGACGGGCATGTACGCCCACCGGTCCTCCGCGGTTCGGCCGTAGGCGATATCGCTGCGTTGCTCGGGGTAGGAGGGGGAGAAGACCGAATGCGGGTGGGGAGGATAATCCGGCGGATGGAGCGCCAGGTATTCCCCGTAATCGTTGAGTTGGAAATTGAGGTGCATGCGGTTGCTGCCCGCCGGTGTGCGGCGGTCCTTGCCCGAGGCAAAGACGACCAGATACTGTCCGGGGGCCAGGGTCACCGCTGGAAAGACCCACTTGCCGGGCTCGTCGGGATCATCCGTGAGTGACCAGCCCAACAGGTTCACGGTCTGGGGACCGCGGTTGTGAAGCTCGATCCAATCCTGAGGTTCGCCATCCTCGTCCCGCAAGCCGGTCACGTTGACGGCGACAAACTCGTTGATAATCACATCCCCGGCCTGGCCGGAAGAGTCCAGTTGAACGGACCAACTTCCTCCGGCAAAGCCGTTGGCGGGCAGGGCCTCGTCGGTGATGCCGTGACCGGCGGCCCACTGGAATTGGACGGAGCCCGGGTTGGGGGAGTCGAACGCGAACACGTAAGGTCCGGGGCCGAAGCCAACCACGCTGCGGGCGGGCTGGCCGTTCACGAGCAGGTCAGCGGCGTCCACGCCCCGGACCGGTTCGTTGAAGAGGACTTCGATCGAGGAAAGTTGGCCCACCCGGGCTCCGGGCACGGGAGTGAGGCGCTGGACCAACGGAGGGGAGGTATCCGCCACAAAGTACGTCCATTGAGCGGAGGCGTCGGTGGCGTCAAACGGCTGCCCGGTCAGGTCGGTGATGCCGTGCCCTTCGTCCCAACCAAAGGCCACCCATCCCGGGGGCGGCGGGGCAAACTCGAATACGTACACATTGGTCCCCGGCCCCCCGAGCAAGCGGTCGGCCGGCTGCCCGTTGACCCACAGATCCGGGGCGTCCACGCCCGTGACCGGTTTGTTGAACGTCAGGATCACATGGGTCAGGGCGGGGACCGAGCTGCCCGGGGCGGGCTCGATGTTGAGCAGGACGGGCGGCGTCGCGGGGGTTTTGAAGTGGACCAGCAGCTGCGCATCCCAACGCAGATCCGAACTGCTTCGCGTCACGTTGAACACCTGCACCGCCAGAACGTTTGTGCCCTCGCGCAAATAGGAACCGGGCGAAAGCAGCACGGGGAAGGACTCGAACGTGCCGGCCTCGTGAGCCGCGGAGGCCAGATTGGTGTAAACGGGGTTCGCAGGGGTCACGTTGGCCCGCGCGATCTCGGTGCCGTTGATCCAGGCCACGAACCCGTCGTCGTAATTCGCCAGCAACTCCAGCCTGTCCACCTGGCTCAAGTTCGTGATCACAAAGCCGGTGCGCAGGAAGAGACAGCTGTAGTTATTGCGCATGTCGCTCAAAAGGGTGCCGCCGGTGAGCCCTTCGCCGTAGTGGAACGGCGCGCTGCCCACCGTCCAGCCCGCGTCGTTGAAGGCGACCTGCCGCCAGGCAGAGATCGGGTTGGAAGCCTCGTTGGTGCCCTTGCGCCAGCGCCAGGCTGCCCCGGTCGGAATCAGCGTGACGGACTGTGCCTGGAGGGCCACTTCTGCCGCCATCCAACACAAAGCCACCGCCAGCAAACCGGATTTCGGGAATCCATGCGAAGATCGTGCGGAGGGGATTCCCTGCGGATTCCCTCCGCCACCCGTGGCGGAAACCGGGCTTTCCTCGAGCGGAAGGTTTTTCGAGGTTGCCATGTCCACCGGAATGTATTCAGGTCGAATCCGCGCTGCCATCGGATTTTCGACCGGGCCGGGAGGGGTTGCGGACGGGTCCTTTCGACGGCCCCGTGGCCGAAGCCCCTTGGAGGAACGCACGGCAGGCCACGCAGAATACCTGTCTGCGCCAGCTGGCCGTTGAGGCAACTTCACTGCCGGGGCGAACGTTCGGAGACGCATTTGACGGGCCCACGCCATTCACGGCCGGCGGATTGGCAAGCGCCAAGAAGCCGTCCGATCCAAGGACCTGCCGGCTCAAAGGGGTACCCCTCGTGGGCGGCGGGGACTCCTGCCCGCACATGCGTGCCCCCCCCATTGCGCCCGAGTCGCGCGCGCAAGCGAATCAGAACCTCGTGGAATGGGCCTCCGCCGAAGTTTCAGAGGGCAGCGGACGCACGGGGAGCGGCCTGGCGTTGTTCGGTGTCCCGGACCCGGGCGGACGGGCCATTTTCTACACCTCGGTCAGATACAGTTTCCGGTTTCGCCAAAGGTAGAGCCCCCCGCTCCAAAGCGTCAGCAGCACTGCGGTCCACACGGCGCACAGGGCCAAAAGCGGCAACCACGGCTGAAACCACGTGGCAACCGCCACGGGCCACTCTCTGGCCGCCTGAAGGGTTAGAAGCGCACCGAGGGCCAGCATCTGGCTGGTGGTTTTGTGCTTGCCGTAACGTTCCGCGGCCAGGACCAGGTTCTTGGCTGCTGCCAGGAGTCGCAACCCGGTGATGGCCAGTTCCCGCGCGACGACCACGATGGCCATCCAGGCGTGGACCTGCACGGGCACCTGGGGATCGAGCCGTCCGCGCTCCACCATCACGATGAACACGGAACAGACCAGGACCTTGTCCACCAGCGGATCCATGAGGATGCCGAAATTGGTGATCTGGCCGCGCTCCCGGGCGATGCGACCGTCGAAAAAGTCGGTGAGGGCCGCGGTGGCGAACAGGAGCAGCGCGGCGGTGTCGCGCAGGGGCAGCGGCCACTGCAGCAGCAGAACCAGCAACACCGTCATGCCCAGGCGGGAAACGGTGAGTTTGTTTGGCAGATTCATCCTCGGGGGATAGTTGGGGCAAAGGCGGCTGGGCCTGCAAGCTTCAAACCCCGGAAACTCCGAGCCCGCGCCGGGGCGAGATCCATTGGGGGAACGCGGGGAACCTTCGCATCTTTTGTGGGCATCTGCCATCTCCCGGGCAGGTCGCGGCAGGTGTCGGAATCCATCCAGCTTTCCCGGGAAGGGCGGCGGTGCAGCTGTCACTCTCGGACCGCGCGCTCTTCCCCACGGCCAGGGGACGGAAAGGTCTGAAGCAAGCGCGCCAACGAACCCGGCGCATTTCAGGTTTTGGCGACGGCCAAAAACTCGGGGGAAGTTTCGAGGGTCCTCGACAGGCGAAGGCCGAGGGAAAACGGGCAATGCCCCTGGCATACCTGCGTCCGGGCCTGAAAAATGGAAATACACCTCAACGAGACTTTCACCCCGTGCGCCCGGGAGGAAACAGAGAAGCGGAGGAGGGTTCGGGTGCCGTACCTTACATGGTTCTGTGGACCCCGTCACTCGTGGGATTCATGCCGAGTCGGTGGGCGACATCTTCGAAGTCCGGGTCGACCGCATGGATTTTTTCCCATTCCCGGCGGGCCCGGCGGGTTTCTCCGAGCGCCTCGTATACCAGGGCCAGCTCGTAGTGCACATGCAGCAACAGATCGCCCGGCCGATCCTTTTTCCGCCGCAGGGCCTGCTCCAAGGTGGTCCGGGCCGTCTCCATGAGCCCGAGGGTTCGCAACGCGCGCCCCCGGTAAAGCAACAGTCCGGTGTGAAGGGCGGTCTCATTTTCCACCTCTTCGGTGAGTTGAAGGATTTGGCGGCAACAAGACGTTTCGCGCCCCGGAAACGTCCACAAGAGCTCTGCCAGCGACAGGCGAACCACCGGATCGTGCGGGGTCATTGCGAGCAGCTGGTTCAGCCGATGCACCGCTTCGTGCCACTGCCCCATCTGTTGATGCGCTTCGGCCCAACCGAGAAGCACGGCAGGCAATCCCGGCATGAGGTAGATCACCAGTTCCTTTGTGACGGGCAAACCCACGCTCATGCTGAGTCCGTATTTGGCGAAAAGCCTTCCGAGCTCCGTATGCCGTTCCGCGGCGAGGCCAAAAAGGTGCGCGGCCCGGGACCAGTCCTCCTGCTTCAAACACAGAAACGCCGCCACAAACGCTGCATCCGGCAGGTGAGAGGCTCGTTGCAGGAGGGTCAACCCTTCCCGGTCATTGTCCTCGTGAATTTTTCGGAGCCCGTCGATAAAGTCTTCCTCCTCCTGCGGAGTGACGAGCCGTTTGAAAAAGCCCAACTTGAGGCGACTTCCCACGGGCGGCAGCGTCGGCGGCACCGAGGAACCGGAAGCGCCGGCACGGGAGGGACTCGCCCGGGAGGTGGAAACCGTGTAGAAGATCCCCGTACCCGGAAGCCCTGCAGTGACGCGAGTCCCCCGTGGCCCCAAAGTGATTTTGGCACCCGGCGGCCCCAGGGATACCGACATGCCCGACAGGCTGAAGTTGAGCGACAGCCAGGGCGTGATTCTCACGCGCCTCCAGAATCGCAATCCCATGGCAGCCTCACCGAGTTCAGCATAGCGAGCAGCCGTCGGAAGAAAAGGACCGGCGGGCCATATGCAGGCGCCGGTCGCAGGCATGCGCGTCCATGCCCTGCCGGCTCGGGAAAGCCGGTGCTTTGAGAACCGCAGCGTTCCTCCCGCCACCGGTCGGGGGGCCCGATGAAGGGGGTCAGGGCGTCGGTTCGGTTCCTGCAGCCACCCGGCCGGCGCGCAGCCTCAGCATCTGGCAAGGGGGCGAGAGGGGATTACGGTTCTCTCTTCAGGTGAGCCGGCGGTTCCGCGCCCGGATGTCCCCGGGATGTATCGAGCCGGGGAAGCAGGCCTGAGTCAGGGTGCAAGCGACTTTTTGGATCGGGCACCGCGGCGGGCGGGATGGGTGGGGAAGCAGTTCGGGCGAGCCATTGTCACGGCGCGGTGTCTTCCCCCGTCAGCCCCTGGGCCGCCATCCAGGCCCGGGCTGCGTCGGGGTCACGAGCCAGCCAGCCTTGGGCAACGCGGTGAATCAGTTGCTGACGCAAGGCTGCGTCCTGCACCTGGTCAATCCACCGGGTGGCCATTTCCGGCCATTGCGATGCCAGCAGGGAGACATAAGCAGCCGTCGCCCCATCGCGAATCGGGCCGGTCGGGAGGGACCGAATCCATTCGCCAGCTTGCGCGGGAGCGGCTTCAGCCCAGGAGGTTATGACATCCTCCATGGCCGCACTCTGGAGCTCGGGGTCGCCCAGACGCTGCAACCATTGAGCCGCGGCCGCGGGATCATGCTGGGCCCATTCGGTGGCGACCAAGCGCACGGCGGCCGGGTCCAGGCCCTCCAGTGCGAAGGATTGAAGCAGCGCGGCGGCCTCTGCCGGAGACTCCTCCGCCACCACCGTGGCCAGGCTGAACAGGAACCTGGAACGCTCGGGTCCGGCGCGGAGTTGGTGGAGTTGCGCCAGGGCACCTTCTCGATCGTTTCGCGCCCAGACATGAGCCACGCGGGCCAAAACGTCTTCCTGCGTTTGTCCCTCGAGCCGTGTCATGACCAGCTCGAACGCCTGTCGCGGGGCGCTGTAGGCCAGCTCCGTGGCGGCCGCAGCCACCAAGGGTTCCTTGACTGCGCCCGGCGGAAGTGAGCCCAGCCATGCCAGAGCACTGGCCGAGTCTGTCCGAACCCAATGTGCCATGGTTCGTTCCAAGACCCGAGTCTGGTCTGCGCCAAGCTGCAAGGACAGGGCCCACTGGAGGGCTTGGACGGGGTTGGCTTCGGCGAGCACTTCTCCGACCGCCTCCAGGGCAAGGGACCGGCCCGGGCCGGGAGGCAGCGACTGCACCCACTCAATGGCCTTTTCAGGTTGTTGGACGGCCAGGGCCCGTGCAATGACCGGCAGGGTTTGCCAAGAGGTGCGGGTTGGGGAAAGCTCCGGCACCAGGGTTGCGGCCAGTTCGGGGTGTTCCGCGGCCAGCGCCAGGGCCACGGCCTGCATCGCGTGCTCGCGCTCGGCGCCCGGGGCCATGCCGCGCACGAGGGTCATCGCTTGTTGCGGGTCCGAGAGCGCCAACTGCAGCAGGGCTGCCTCCGTGACTTCCCGCTTGGTCCGGCTGGACGGGAGTCGTTGGGCTGCTTGCAGAGCGGCGGTCGGGTCTCCCTGGGCCCACAAGTGAAGGACGTTGGCGATCAGTTCGGTTTTGACCGGGCCGTCCGGAAGGTTTTGCAAATGCTCGAGGGCGGCGCCCGGGTCTGCGTTGGCCCAGCTTGGGATCAAGTGACGCATGGCGTTGTCTTGCGCGGTTCCAGGGGGCAGGGCGGCGAGAAGGCGCAGGGCTGTTTCGATGTCCTGGTTGGGCCACATCTCGACAAGAGCGGCAATGGCTTCATTACGAACAGGGCTTTCGCCCATGGCCTGCACGAATTCGGCTGCCTGGTCCGGGGCGTATTCGACCCAACCGCTGAGGATCTGTCGGATGGCGCGGTTCCGCTCGGGGCCGCCGCTCAGTTGTGCGGCCCTCGCCAGGGCCTCGACCGGCTCCGTCATTCCCCAGGTCCGGAAAATGGCCTCCATGACCTGGATCCGCTGGGAGTAGGGCAGGGCGAGTTGTTCGGCCCGGCCCAGGGCCTCAGAGGGATTCTGTACGGCCAGGGCTGCAAAGACTGCCGCATAACTGCCTCCGCGAAGCGGGGAGGGCAGCAGCTCGACCAACGCCAGCGCCCGGTGGGGATCCGAGATGCACAACGCGTGTACGGCCTCGGCCAAAAGTTCGTTGCGCAGATCGGAGGGAGGGAGCGTCCGCAGCCATTCCACGGCCGCGTCGGCCTCGCGGAAAAACCACTCGCGGGCTGCGGCCACGATCCATTGGTCGCGCAGGGGCGCCATGGGCCAACGGACCAGGAAATGGAGAACCGCTGCAGGATCCACCGCGATCCATCGTCCCAGCAAGGCATCCCGCAGGGACCGTTGCAGCGGATGCCGAAGCAGGTCGGCGACGGCTTCGGCCAGCCACTGCAGCTGAGCCCCGTTCAGCGCGGCCAACGTGCGGTCCCATTCTCGGGTGCGTTGCCAGACACCTCGGGCGCATTCGGCACGGATTCGCGCGGCCAGCAGACCAAGGTCCGTGGCGGTCTGCCCGACTCCGAGAGCCCCGCGGGCTTCTTGCGGCGGGCCGGCCTTCGTGAGGTCGGCGGTTTCCCCGGGCGGCGGAGCTGGCGCAGCGTCCCGGTGCATGAACCGGTCGGTCATCCATGCGCCCGCCAGCACGCCGGCAACGAAGGCACCCAGAGTGGTTGTCCAGCGACGCATGCGCAGGTTCTGCTTTCGGGAGAGGATCGGGCTCGCGGGTCGGCGTTGGACGGACCCGCGAGCCCTGCCTCCACCCCTGACGATCCCGATCCCTCCTGTTTCCGAACTGCCCTACTGGCAGCTCACAGTGACGGAATTCCCGGACCCACCGGTGATGCTGTAGCAGCCGCCGGCGTTGCCCTGAACGGTGCCCGCGCGAACATGGGTGTTGTAGGAGTCCTGGAGCCAGATGCCGATGCCGCTGCAATTGCGGATGTAACAGTTGTTCACCGTGGCATCCCGGCTCTGGGTCAGGCTGAAAATGCCCCGGCCACAACGATTCGCGTCCACATAGTTGACCGTCCCGCGCTGATTGGAGTTGGCAACCCGGAAACCGGCATAGCCTCCGCCATAGTTGCAGTTGTAGGCATAGACCGAGCTGCCCGACCAGTTCACCGTGTTGTTCAGCAGCAGGCCGCAACCGGCCGAGTTGTTGGCCGTAACCGTGCTCCAGTAAAACCCGTCCACGGTGTAGGTTTCGCACCCGTGCGCGGTGGGGCCGTTGGCCGTGAGGCTGTTGATGTTGATGTTGCGGGAGCCGCCGCCCTTGCTGTCGTCGAACCGGTAAATCAGCCCGCCCGAGACGTCGCAACTGCATCCGCTGAGGGTGAGGTTGTTGCTGCTGCGGGACCAGATGCCGTAGCGGGGAGAGCCCGTGATGCGCTGGTTGCGGATGGTGATGTTGTTTTTGCGGTCGAGCTGAATGACCGAAATGGTGCCGCTTTGGCCCTGGGATTGCGTGCCTCCGTAATCGAGCGTCAGGCCGTCGCGGGGCGAAACGCCGTATGTGGCGTCGCACGTGCCGCTGTTGCGGATGTAGATGGTGCCGGAGGTCATGTTGTCACTGCAGGCCTGAATGGCCGCGTTGTAACTGGTGCCGGTGTAAACCGTTCGCCCGTCGACGCGTCCGGTCCAGGTGCTGCCGGATCGGGTGACATAGGCGGTCGCGGCCTCCGAGGAAACCAGGCTCAGGCACAGGACCGCGCTGCTCCAGAGCCGCAGGGAGTTGCTGAGTGTCGGGTTTTTCATAAGTCGTGCCGTACTTGCGTTCCAGTGCTGATGCGCCGATCTCTAACAAGAACGTCGAATGTTGGGAATGGCCAATTCTGGTCATCCGAGGAGCCACCAGGGGAGCAACAGGCCGCGGAGATCGGGTTCTTGGACGTCCGTTCTCGCGACAGTTACAAGCGGAGCGGCAGGCGCATGGAAGCCGACCATGGCTCTCGGAAGCTCCGGGGCTTCGGGATGCCCGCCCGTTCTGTTGCGTGCTCTGCGGCGTGGCGTGGGACTCCGCGTGCTCTCTGACATGCCTCTGGGATTATTGCGTCCTCGGCGGCTGCCGATCCCCAGCCGTCGTTCTGTAAGCCATCGAGGGAGAAAGACGAGAGGTTGGCGGGTGGCGTGTCCGCCGACTGTCGTCGGCGGCTACGAACTTGGGGGTAGCCGCCGCCGCAAGGCGGCGGACCTCCGGGATCCAGAGGCAAACTCACGCTTCGGAGTGTCGGGGTGCTGAAGGACACGTTTCAAAAACTGCCCTGGCAAACTGGCCAATTGCGCGGGCGCAGACGGGAACGGGGCGCTGTCCAACAGCTGGGTGGCCAGTGTGTTGATGCGGTAGATCATCCGTCGATCCGCCGGCTTCCTCCGGCGGCTACGAATTGGAGGTAGCCGCCGCAAGGCGGCGGACCTGGAATGCAGACCCCCGGCCCCGACGTCCCGGCCGGTGGATCGTCGGCCGGTCCCGCTGACTCGGATCATCCTTTCCTGCCGGGTTCGTTGCCGGGTCGGCCCGGGTCGGGCCGATCGGGTGTGGCGGGCCAATGGGCGTACCGTGCCACGGCCTGCCAGCGGGACCGGACGTGCAGTTTCTCGTAGATGCGGCGGATGTAAGTGTTGACCGTGGGCAGGCTGATGCCGAGGGTGTCGGCGATTTCCTTGTAAAGATAGCCCCTGGCCAACAGGTCCAGCACTTCGCGTTCGCGGGGCGACAGCTCGGCGGTTTCATTCCAGGTCGGCCCCTCGGCGGCACGGGCGGGGGGCTGTTGTTGGAAGGACTGGACGACCTTGCGCGCGATGTTGCTGGTCATGGGGGATCCCCCGGCATGCACTTGTCGGATCGCAGCCAACAATTCCTGGCGGGGTGTCTGCTTCAGGAGGTAGCCGGTGGCGCCCGCTTTGAGGGCGTCGAAAATGTGGTCGGCGTCCTCGTACACGGTGAGCATGACGAATTGGGTGTGGGGCATTAGCGGCTTGAGTCGGCGCACGCATTCGATGCCGTTGATGCCGGGCAGGTTGATGTCGACCAGCACGACGTCCGGCTTTTCCTGGGCCAGGGTGCGCAGCGCGCTTTCTGCGGTGTCGTGTTCGCCCACGCACCGGAAGCCGTCGGCGCGCCGGATCCACTGGGCCAGGATCTCCCTGGCCGGCGCGTCGTCTTCGATGATGGCCACTGCGATGCTCACGGTTGTCAGGAGCCTAAGCCACGTCGGGGGCGCGTCCCTGTCGTCAATTCGCATGACAGGGCGATGCGGCGCGCTTCGGAGTACCGGGGGGAACGAGGGGGTTGGGCGTCATGCTGGTTCAATGGCCGCGGACGGGCACGCGGAAGAGGATCCGAGTCCCTCTTCCCGGGGTGGATTCGATATGGCAGCTCCCACCGATGTCGGCCAGTCGTTGTCGCATGTTGTGCAAGCCGTTGCCCCGCGGAGAGGAGGAGTCGGGCCCGGTCGGGCCGGGCGGGGGCAGGTGGAAGCCCCGCCCGTTGTCTTCGACCTGGAGCACAAACCCGTGGGCTTCGGTTTCCAGGGCGATGCGGACTTCCGCCGCGCCCGAGTGTTTGACGGCGTTGTGGAGGGCTTCTTTGAAGGCCAGAAAGAGGTTGTGCCGCACTTCGGCGGTCAGGGGCCAGGCGGGCAGGTGCACGGGCACGTCGAGCCGGCATCGGACCCGGGCGGCGGCCAGGAATTCCTGAGCGAAGCGCCCCAGGTAGGTGGCCAGGCTGTCGAGCGTGTCGTGCTGGGGGTTGACCGCCCAGACGATTTCGTCCAGGGCCCGCGTGAGCTCGCGGGCGGTGGTATAGATCCGGTCCAGTCCTTCCGCGACGGTTTGGGGGTCATGAAGTTCGGCGCGTGCGGTTTGGCTGAGCAGGGTAATGCGCGTGAGGCTGGCGCCCAACTCGTCATGCATGTCTTTGGCGATCCGGGCCCGTTCCCGTTCCAGGGCCTGTTGACGTTCGAGACGTTCGAGCTTGCGACGCAGGCGGGCCCGGGCAATGCGGGCCACGCCGATCGCCACGGCTCCCGCGCCGGCCAGGGCCGCGCCCAGGCGGAACCACCACGTTTGCCAGACAAACGGCTCCACCACAAAGGCCACGCGGGCGCCGGTGGAGTTCCAGATGCCGTCGTTGTTACAGGCAATGACATGGAACACGTAGTCGCCGGGGGGCAAATATTGATAGACGGCGGTGCGCTCGGTGCCCGCCTCGGTCCAGTCCCGGTCCACGCCCGCCAGCCGGAAGCGGAAGCGGACTTTCTCCGGGGCCGTGAAGCTCAGGCCGGTGTAGCGGAATTCCAACCGATGTCGGCCCGGCGGGATTCGCACGGCGTGGGCCCCTGCTGCCGGCTCGGCGGTCAGGCGTCCGTTCACGCGGACTTCTTCGATGACAACCGGCGGGGGTTGTCGGTTGATTTTGACCACGTGCGGGTCCACGCCCACCAACCCTTTTTGGGTGGCAAACCACAGTCGGCCGTCCGCGGTGCGGCAGCCGGCCGGTTGCAGACCTCCCGAGCATTCCAGGGTCGGCATTCCCTCGCCTCGTCCATACACCAGGCTCCGGAGCGGTTCTGTGCTGCCGCTGGCCACCCGGTCGAGTTCGGCTTTGGCGACCCGGATCAGGCCGTTGTAACTGGCCAACCAGATGGATCCGGAGTCATCGGGGGCAATGTGACAAATCACGCCGCTGGGCAGTCCCTGGCTTGGTCCCACTGCGGCAAAGGCTTCTTGAAAGAACCGGACCAGTCCGTCGCCGGCCGTGCCCAGCCAAAGCGCCCCCTGCTCGTCCCGCCACAGGGCCTGCACGTAATCGCTGGGCAGGCCGTCGCTTCGACGCCACTGGCGCAGCTGCCCCTGGTGGAGGCGCCCCAAACCTCCCCCCGACATGCCGAACCACACGGCGCCGTCCGGGGTGCGCAAGAGCGTGCGGACATCCGGGGCTTCCAAACCTTCCGCTCGCCCGTAACGGCGTGTTTGGCCCGCCCGATACTCGATCAACCCCTCGCCCGTCCCCAGCCAAACCGTCCCGTCCGGGTCCGGCAGGATGGCCAACACCGGCGGCGTCAAGACTTCCAGTCCGGCCGGGGGAGCGAAGCGGCCGTCGGCCTGTTGCACGAACACGCCTCCGCCCCAGGTGCCCACCCACAATTGGCCCGAGGCATCCTCTGCCACGGACCACACAAACAGATTTGAAAGCCCGGATTCGACGGCGAATCGTTCCCACCGACCTTCGTGCCAGCGGTACAAACCCGCGCCCTCCGTCCCGATCCAAAGCGCGCCCCTGCGGTCAGCCATGACGCACAACACGGCCCGGCCCTGCCAACGATCCGGGGGGGCCGGGGTCCACACCTTGCTCGGTCGGACGGCCACCAGGCCTGCGCTTCCCACTCCGGCCCACAAGTTCCCCTCGTGGTCTTCACACAGGGACCGCACCCAGTCCTGCGGCAGGCCGTTCGTTCGGGTAAAGTGCAGCGCTTGTCCCCGAGGCGGCACCAGGAACAGTCCCGCTTCGGTCGTGGCCGCCGCCACGGTGCCGTCGGAAAGCTCCAGCATCACCGGAACTCCCGTGGAGTACCACGGAGCCCGGTTCCGGGTTTCCTGCCACCGGCCCTCGGCCCAACGTGCCAGCTCACCGCTGTACGAAACCCAGAATCCTCCGCGCCGGCTCGCACAGATCCCTTGCACGAATCCGGGTTCGCCCTCTTTTTCGAAGGCCACTGGCGCAACTTCTCCCCGCCAGAGGCGGGAGACCCGGCCGTTTCGGGCGATCCAGACCTCCTTGTTCGCGCCTCTGGCCACGGAAACCAGCCCCCGACCTCCGCCCGTTTCGGGGAGCAGCCGCCGACCATCGGACACCCGAACCAGGAGTCCTTCCTCGTCCACGAGCCAGATTTGCTCCTGCTCGTCGGCCACGATGGCCAACACCTTGCCCGTGCCCCAACCCGGGGGCACCGGCACCGGGCGAAACCGCCCCGATTCACGGATGGAAACCGAACCGTTTTCGTGTCCAACCCACAGACGTCCCTCGGCGTCCTCGTACAGCGCCGTCACCCGGCTGCTCGACAGACCCGGCGTGTTTCCCGCGTCGAACACCACGAAGCGCACGCCGTCAAAACGCACCAGGCCCGCGTAGGTGCCCAACCACAAGTACCCCTCGCGCGTTTGCGCCAACGCCGCCACGGAACTCTGCGGCAAGCCCTCGTCGGTCCCCCAGACCTGAAAGAAATACGCGGGTGCCGCCTCCTCCACCGCTCCGAGTCGGATCCCCAGCAACCACACGAGGACGGTCCACCACGCCCGTCGCCGGGCGCAGGCTCCCCGGAATCCAGCGGTCCAGGCCAGATCCGTCTGACGCGTCCGGAACACCCCGCGATTCTGCGGGCCCGACTGCCTGGCGGCAAGGAGCCATTGGGTGGGTACGGGGCACGATCCGCGTGGCACCGAGGCAAGAAGTGATCAACCGCCCGCCCCAAAATCACCGGATCCGTGCCGACCCAGAGCTCCATGCCATGTCGGGTGCAGCTGGGAGCCGGGCCCTTCCCCGCGCGTTGGCGGGTCGGCCCGCCAGCCGAACGAGCCTGCGGCGAAACGACCCATCCTCTGGACTCGAGACGCTCAGCTCCTTCCATGCGGCGGCGCTTTCGATTCAATCCCCTGGCCCGACGCAGGGGTGCGGGGGCATCTCCGGCTTCTTCGATGCCTGGGAAACGGTTGCGCGCTGCGGCGGAGGCGTCGGAGCCGGGTGAGTCGTGCGGGGCTTTCTCGGCGCACAGAAACTCCCCACCCGCTCGTCTCCGCTTGCGTGCAGCGGAAGGGGAGGCCAGGGGCGAGCGTGCCAGGGCAGGACACAACCCGGATCGCCCGAAGCTTGATCAACAAGGCTCCAACGGAGCAGCACCGCCAAATGACGCGGCGGCATTCGCGATTGTGATGATTGGGTTACGGAGGCATGGATTGAACACGCGGCTCTTGCCAACCGGCTGGCCGGTGGGCCACCTTGGGCGCGGCGCATGGCGACCCAACCGGCAAGTATGCAGCAGGAACGGCGCTTTGTATCCGTGACCCTGCCCTGGGCCGTGGCAGGTGTGGCGTTGGTCCTCTACCTCTTCACCCTCAACCGGGGTCTCACGCTCGGCAACCTCCTGTCCGTGGCAGGGCTCACCGGGCTCCAATGGCAACCGGGCCTGGCCTCTCCCGTGTACACCCTGTTGACATACCCATTGCGATGGTTGCCGCCGGGTTGGGTGCCGATTCTGTTGAGTCTCTTTTCCGCCCTTTGTGCCGCGGGAACGCTGGCGCTCCTGGCTCGTTGCGTGGCGCTTCTGCCCCATGACCGGACGCCGCTGGAGCAATTCGCCGTGCGCAACGAGTGGGGATTGCTCACGGGGCGCCGCGCATGGATCCCGCCCGTGGTGGCGTGTGCCGTGGCGGGCTTGCAGTTCACCTTTTGGGATCGTGCGCGTGACGGCGGTCCGGAAATGTTCGATTTGCTGCTCTTTGCCTGGGTCGTGCGATGTCTGCTGGAGTATCGGCTGGATGCGCGGGAGCGATGGCTGGACCAGGCGGTGTTCGTGTACGGGCTGGGGATGGTGGAGAATTGGGTGCTGATCCTGTTGCTGCCCGGCTTTCTGGTGGCCCTGGCGTGGGTCATGGGCTGGTCCTTCTTCCGATTACGCTTCCTGGTGCGGGCCTGGCTGCTGGGACTGGCAGGGTGTTCCTTCTACCTGACAACCCCGGCGCTGGCCAAACTGCATCCGGAGATGACCGTGCCGTTTTGGCCGGCGTTGCGCATGCTGCTGGTGGAACAGAAGAACCAGTTGGTGGGGCATCTCCTCTATGCGCGGGAGGCGCTGGGACTGGTGGCCCTGTTTTCCCTGGTGCCGCTGGTGATTCTGGCGCTGCGGTTCCGGCCGTTGAGCGGAGACATCAGCCGGGTGGGCTCGGGCTTGACGACGTTCAGTTTCCATGTGTTGCGGGGGATGTTCCTGGTGGGAGGGGTGTGGGTGGCGCTGGATCCGCCCGTCAGTGCGTCCCAGGTCGGCCTGGGCCCCCAATTCCTGCCGCTGCACTGGTTGACGGCATTGGTCGTGGGTTACGCGACAGGGTATTTCCTGCTGGTGTTTGGAGAACGCCGGCGTTCGTTCCGGTGGACACCGGCGCAGGTGCGACGGAACCGTGCCGTGGTGCTGGCCGTCTGCGGGTTGGGTTGGGTGGCGGCAGGTCTGCTGTTTTACCGGAGCTATCCGGCCATTCGCACAGCGGACGGGCGATGGTTGCGGGAGTTTGCGCTGTTGGCGCGCTCGAGCCTGCCCGAACAACCCGCCGTGTTGTTGAGCGATGACCCGCGGCGGTTGTGGCCGGTCCAGGCCCTTCTGCAACAGCGTTCGCCGGGCGCGGCCCACGTGGCGGTGGACACCCGGCTGTTGACGTTCCCGGACTATCACGAGGCGTTGCGGCGCCGGACGGACGGTCTTTGGCCTGCGCCTCCCACCAACGCGCCCCCGGGTCCGCTGGATCCGCTCTGGTTGATCGACCGGCTGTTGCGCGTGTCCGAGGCGCGTCCGGTTTATTATCTGCATCCGAGTTTCGGGTACTACTTCGAGTATTTTGCCCCCCGGCCGCACGGTTTGGTCTGGGAACTGCGCCGATACTCGCCGGAAGAAATCCTGCCGGAGCCGTGGGAGACAGCGCTCGTCGAAGAAAACCAGCGTTTTTGGGCGCAGGCGGCCGAAGGTGCGCTGGCGCAGTTGCGGCGCGGCCTGGGTCGGACCGGCCCCACGAACCTGTTGGACCGGGTTCTGTTGCGGTTGCGAGTGGGCCGACCCGTGTTGCCGGACGTGCGGCTGCTGGCGGTGTTCTACTCGCGCTCGTTGAATTGGTGGGGGGTGCAATTGCAACGGCTGGGCCGCTGGAAGGAGGCCGGGGACTGCTTCGCGCGCGCGCTCGAGTTGAATCCGCAGAACCTCGTGGCGCAGGTCAACGCGGAATACAACCGCAGCCTGCTGGCGGGCAGGCCGACGCGAGTCACGTTGACCGGGCCGGTGGAGGACCAGTTTCGGATGTATCGAAACTGGGACCAGGTCATCGGCGAAAATGGTCCCTTCGATGAACCGACCTTCTGCTACGAGCAGGGACGGGTTTTCGCGCAGGGGGGCCTGCTCCGCCAGGCCCTGGTGGAGTTCGAGCGGGTGCGGCAACTGGTGCCGGACGACCTGCCCTCGCGGTTGTGGTTGGCGCATTTGTATTTGACCGTGCGGCAACCAACGCGGGCGCTGGAAGTGGTGCGCGAAGTGACGAGTCAACCGGCCCGTTTTGGTCTGACCCTCACGAACCAGATCGAGCTGCTGGGGCTGGAAGCCACTGCGCGCTTTGCCTCGGGCCAGCGGGAACAGGCCCACGAACTCCTGGCCCGCGCCGTCGGCACCGGCCCGACCAATCACTATTTGCTGGCGGTCTGTGCGCAGGTCTATCTCCGGGCCGGGGAATGGGCGCGGGCGATCGAGTTGTTCGACCGACAACTGCAGGTGCTGCCCGGCGACACGGATGCCATGATGAACAAGGGCTATGCCTGCCTGCAGGCCGGCCGGTACGACGAAGCGGTCGCAGTGCTCGATCAACTGCTGCGCGTGCAGACCAACAACCACCCCGCAATGCTGAACCGCGCCATCGCCCACCTGCGACGCGGCGCACTCGACGAGGCCTGGCGGGATTACCAGTACCTGGCGGGCCTCTACCCGCAGGCGTATCAGGTGCAATACGGCCTGGGCGAGATCGCCTGGCAGCGCCGCGACACCAATGCGGCCATCCAACACTACGAAGCCTACCTGGCCTCGGCCCCGCAACAAACCGCCGAGGCTTCCAATGTGGTGGCGCGGCTGCGGCTCTTGAAACCGGGATCGCCCTGACCGCCCCCATGCGCGTGGTGCACGTGATCACCCGCCTGATCGTGGGCGGGGCCCAGGAAAACACCCTGGCCAGCGTGCTGGGCTTGCGCCAGCGACACGGCTGGGAGGTCAAACTGATCTCCGGCCCCACCCGCGGACCGGAGGGTTCCCTGGAACCGGTGGCCGCGGCGGTACCCGGACTTCTGGAGATCGAACCCTCATTGATCCGTCCCCTGCATCCCTGGCAAGACACGCGGGCGTGGCTGCGGCTGACGCAACGCTTTCGGCACTGGCGACCCGACCTGGTGCACACGCACAGTGGCAAGGCCGGTTTCGTGGGGCGCCTGGCGGCCCGGCGCGCCGGCGTGCCGGTGATCGTGCACACCATCCACGGACCCTCCTTCGGGACCTTTCAGGGCCCACTGGCGAACTGGATCTTTCGCACCGCAGAACAGTGGGCCGGCCGGGTCACCACCCACTTCGTCGTCGTGGCCGAGGCCATGGCCCGGCAGTATCTGGCCGCTGGCATCGGCCGACCCGACCAGTACACCCGGATTTACAGCGGCTTCGATCTCGAGCCGTTTCTGCAGGCAAGGAACGATCCGGAGCGCCGGGCGCGGCTGGGCGCGGGCCCGCAGGATCTGTTGGTGGGCAAGGTGGCGCGGCTGTTCAAGCTCAAGGGACATGACGACCTGTTGGACGTGGCGCCCGCGCTGGTGCGAAAAGTGCCGCAGCTGAAGTTCGTATTCCTGGGTGACGGGGCCTGGCGGGGACGTCTGGAGGCGCGCGTCCGTGCGCTGGGCCTGGCGGAGCACGTGCGTTTCGTCGGGTTGGTGCCGCCTGCCGAGATTCCTGCCTGGATGGGGATCCTGGACGTGGTCGTGCACTTGTCGCGACGCGAAGGGTTGCCGCGCGCACTGCCCCAGGCGCTGGCGGCCGGCAAACCGGTCGTGGCCTACGCCTGTGACGGTGCGCCGGAGGTGTGTCGTCCCGGGGAAACCGGTTTTCTGGTGACCCCGGGAGATCGGGCCGGTTTGGAGCAGGCAATCCTGCGGCTGCTTCAGGACGCAGGGTTGCGGCAGCGGTTGGGACAGCAGGGCCGCGCATGGGTGCGACAGCATTTTGACGTGCAAACCATGGTGGACGCGTTGCATGCGTTGTACGTGCGGTTGTTGGGTCGGGCACCGCAAAAGGATTGACCATGGAGACGCCGTGGAATTTGTTCGTGCCGGCGGCCCTGATGGCCTGTGCGGGCAGCGCCCTCAGCCTGCCCTTGTGGCGGCGCGCGGTGCGCCGGCTGGGCATGGTGGACGATCCCGGACAACGAAAGATCCATGCCGAGCCGATGCCCCTGGCCGGTGGGCTGGCCGTGTTGACGGGTTGGTTGTTGGCCCTCGGTGCAGGGGCGGCCGCCCTGTTCACGGTCTGGTCCGACCCCGCCACCTGGGCGGCTCTGTGGCACGGGGTCAGCCGTCGCGCCGGGCAACTGGCGGTGCTGGTCGGCGGGGCCCTGGCCATGACCCTGCTGGGGGCATTGGATGACCGCCATGAATTGCGGCCGGGCGTAAAGTTCTTGGGGCAATGGCTGGTCGCCAGCGCCGTGGCCCTGGCCGGGATCCGCATCACGCTGTTTGTGCCCAGCCCGTGGTTCAGCTATCTGGTCACCGTGCTGTGGATCCTCACCCTGGTCAACGCGTTCAATTTCACCGACAACATGAACGGGCTTTGTGCCGGGCTGGGGTTGATAGCCTCGTGGTACTTCGCAGTTTTGGCGGCGCGGCAGGGACAGTATCTGGTCGCGTGCTGCGCATTTGCCGTGTGCGGAGCGCTGGCCGGTTTCTTGCCGTGGAATTTCCCGCGGGCTCGCGCTTTTTTGGGGGACTCGGGCAGTCACCTCGTGGGTTACTGGGTGGCCGTGCTGGCGATCCTGCCGCACTTTTACAGTGAACTGCATCCCCGCTGGCATGCAGTGTTGTCCCCGCTCTGGGTGTTGGCGGTGCCGCTGTCGGATCTGGTGCAGGTGGTGATCAGCCGGTGGCGGAGGGGCCAGCCGTTTTACGTCGGAGACACGCATCACTTCTCGCATCTGCTGGTGCGGGCCGGCCTGAGTCCGACGCGTGCCGTGCTGGTGTTGTGGGCAGCCGCAGCAGGGACCGGTGCAGTGGCGTTGTTGTGGTAAAGGCTTACGGGCCGGAGCGCGAGGCGGGCCATTGGAATCCGGCCCGGCGAAGCCAGGGCTCCAGCTGGCGGAGCGAGCGGATGGCATGCGGCGCGGAGGACTGCGGACGGCGCCCCAGCAGGACCGCCTGAAATCCGGCCCGCCGGGCAGCCTCCACGTCCGCCACCGGCTCGTCACCGACGTGCAGGATTTGATCGGGCGGCAGTCCCAGCGCATCCGCGGCATGCAGGAAGATCGAGGGGGAGGGTTTGGTGAAACCAATTTCCGCGGAAACGACGATCACATCGAACCCCGATTCCAGCCGCAGGGCCCGCAGCAGGGGACGCAGACGCAAATCCCAGTTGGAGATCAGGCCGAGTTTGACGCCCCGGCGGCGGAGGCGCATCAGCAACGGCTGCAGGGCCGGATCGACCCGCCAGACGTCGGGGTGCCGAAAACGTTCATACAGTTCACCAAAAAAAGTTCGGCTGGGCGGAACCGGGAGCAGCCCGGCGAAAACGGCATCCACCACTTCCATCCACCGGGCGCGGGAATGATCGAAGTCCGGTCGGGCCCGCCAGGCTTCCTGAAAGCGGCGCGTCAGATCGCGGGCCGAAAAGTGCCGGCCGGTCCACGCGGTGGCGACTTCGGCGTAAATGGCGCCGACGGACGGCCAGGGGTGCAGCCAGGTGCCGCCGGCGTCGAACGTGATGGCGCGGAGCAACGGTTTTCGCGCGGCCACGGGGCGGTCGGGCTCACCGGGTGTGGTGGAGGGCGAAGGCCAGGCGATCAGCGGCTTCTTCGATTTGCTTGGCGGTGGGTTTGCCCGCGCCGTGACCGGCGCGGGTTTCGATCCGGATCAGAACCGGCGGGCCACCGCGGACCTGGCATTCCTGGAGGCGTGCCGCGAACTTGAAGCTGTGGGCAGGAACCACGCGATCGTCGTGATCCGCCGTGGTGATCAGGGTGGCGGGATACCGGGTGCCGGGCCGCAGGTTGTGCAGGGGCGAGTAGGCGTAAAGGTACCGGAACGCCTCGGGATCGTCGGCGCACCCGTATTCCGAGGTCCAGGCCCAGCCGATGGTGAACTTGTGGAACCGGAGCATGTCCATGACGCCGACGGCGGGCAGGGCCACCGCGAACCGGTCCGGCCGCTGCGTCATGCAGGCGCCGACCAACAGACCGCCGTTGCTGCCGCCGGCGATGGCCAAATGCCGCGGGGAGGTGTAGCGCTGAGCGATGAGCCACTCGGCGGCAGCCAGGAAATCGTCGAAGACATTTTGCTTGTTCTGTTTCATGCCCGCCTGGTGCCAGGCCTCACCGTATTCGCCGCCGCCGCGCAGGTTGGGCACGGCATACACGCCGCCCTGTTCCATCCAGACCAGATTGGCCACGCTGAAACCGGGGGTGAGGCTGATGTTGAACCCCCCGTAGCCGTACAGCAGGGTGGGGTTGCGCCCGTTGTGCACCAGCCCCCTGCGGTGTGTGATGAACATCGGCACGCGCGTGCCGTCGCGACTCGTGTAAAAGACCTGGTGCGTTTCGTAGTCGTCCGGATTGAAGGCGAGCCGGGGTTGACGCCAGACGGAAAGCTCCCCGGAGGGGAGATCGTAGCGGTACACCCGGCCGGGCACGGTGAAGCTGGTGAAGTGAAAGAAAAACTCGGTGTCTGAGCGCCGGCCGTTCAGAGCGCTGACGGTGCCGAGCCCCGGCAGCGAGAGCTCGCGGTCCGGTCGGCCGTCCAGGTGGAAGAGCCGGATCCGGCTGGAGGCGTGATGCAGATACTCGGCCACGAAACGCTCGCCGATGACCTGCACGTTGCGCAAGGTGTCGTCGGACTGGGGAATGATTTCCCGCCAGTGCCCACGGTCGGGCTGGCGAATGTCAATGGCGATCACGCGACCGCGCGGGGCCTCCAGGTCGGTGCGGAACCAGAAAATGGGGCCGTCGTTGTCGATGAAGGTGAAATCGGCTTCGAACTGCGGAAGCAGCTCCACCACGCGCGCCGCGGGATCCTGAAGGTCCAGGTAGAACACACAGTTCTTCGGGTCGGTGCCGCGGGTGACGGTGATGATGAGATAGCGGTCGTCCTCGGTGACCTGGCCGTAAAAGCCCCATTCCTTTTGATCGGGCCGGTGATAGACCAGCCGGTCCTCGCTTTGCGGGGTGCCGAGGCGGTGAAAGTAGAGTTTTTGAAAATAATTGACCCCGGTGAGCCGTGTTTTCTCGTCGGGCTCGTCGAACCGGCTGTAGAAGAAGCCGCTGCCGTCCTTGCGCCAGGAAGCGCCGCTGAACTTGACCCAACGGACATGGTCGGGCAGATCGCGGCCGGTCTGCACGTCGCGCACGCGCCATTCCTGCCAGTCGCTGCCGGCCACGGACTGACCGTAGGCCAGCAGACGCCCGTCCTCGGTCGCGGTGGCTCCGGTCAGTGCCACCGTGCCATCCGGGGACCACTGGTTGGGATCGAGCAGGGCCCGGGCGGGCCGGTCGAGGCTGTCGGTCACGTACAGGACGGACTGGTTCTGCAGCCCGTCATTCTTGCTGAAGAAGTAGAGGTTGCCCCGGCGCACGGGCGGGCTGTAGCGCTCGTAGTTCCACAGCTCGGTCAGGCGAGCCCGGAGGGGTTCACGCTCGGGCAGGCGGGCCAGGTAATCGAACGTGACCCGGTTTTGGGCTTCCACCCAGGCTTTGGTCTCCGGGGCATGGTCGTCCTCGAGCCAGCGGTACGGGTCTTCCACGGGCACACCATGGTAGAAGTCCACCACCGGTTCCTTGCGGGTGACGGGATAGGGCAGATGCGGCGTCACGCAAGCCGCGAGGGCCACCAGGATGGCAACGGCCAAAAGACATTTGACGGTCCACATGGCGGCAGGAGATTGGCCCGCAACGCTGCCGGACGTCAAAGATTTCCGTGACGCGGCCGGGGGCGGCTTGCGCGATCCATCAGCAGCGAAGCCCGCGGTCCGGACGAGGACACGCGGATGAACGCAATCCAGGACCCCGGTCGGCCCTCCGACCCTGCGCGCGCAGGAGCCAAGTCCGGACTTTACGGATTGCGATGTTTCGAAGAAAAAGAGGGGGCCGTCACGCGATGAAAAGGGTGTTGCGTGCAGGGATTTGGTTGGCCGTGGCCCTGGCCGGTGCGGGGGCGTACGTGACCATGGCGTGGCCGCGGGGGGAACCGGTCAATGCTTCGACGATTCTTATCGCGGCGATCTGCTCGTATGCGCTGGGCTACCGATTCTATTCGAAGTGGCTGGCGGCACGGGTGCTGGCGTTGAACGACCGGCGGGCCACCCCGGCCGAGATGCACGATGACGGCAAGGATTTTGTCCGCACTCACAAGTGGATCGTCTTCGGGCATCACTTTGCCGCGATCTCGGGTCCGGGCCCGCTGGTGGGGCCGGTGTTGGCGGCGCAGTTCGGGTACCTGCCCGGAACCTTGTGGATTCTGATCGGGTGCGTACTGGGCGGTGCGGTGCAGGATTTCGTCATTCTGTTTTGTTCCATGCGCCGTCGGGGCCGGTCCCTGGGGGAGATGGTGCGGGACGAACTGAATCGGCCGGCCGGGTTGGTGGCGTTGTTGGCGATCCTGGCCATCATCGTGATTCTGCTGGCGGTGCTGGGCCTGGTGGTGGTGAAGGCGCTGGCCGAAAGCCCTTGGGGCGTGTTCACCGTGGGGGCGACCATCCCGATTGCCATGTTCATGGGCGTGTACCTGAGGTTCTGGCGGGTGGGCCGGGTCCGGGAGGCGTCCGTGCTCGGGATGGTGGGATTGTTGCTGGCGGTGTGGGGCGGCAAATGGGTGTACGAGCATCCCGCCGCCTCGGCGTGGTTCGGTCTGTCGGACCTCACGCTGGCCTGGGCGATCATTGGCTACGGCCTGCTGGCAAGCGTTTTGCCGGTGTGGTTGTTGCTGGCCCCGCGCGATTACCTGAGCACGTTCATGAAGCTGGGGACGATTTTTCTGCTGGCGCTGGGCATTCTGGTGGTGCTGCCCGATCTTCAACTGCCGCCGGTGACGGCCTTCATCGACGGATCGGGGCCGGTGGTGGCCGGCAAGCTGTTTCCGTTTTGTTTTATCACGATCGCCTGCGGCGCCATCTCGGGGTTTCATTCGCTGATCTCCAGCGGCACGACCCCCAAGCTGATTACGCGCGAAAGCTACGCACGACCGGTCGCTTACGGCGCCATGTGTTTGGAATCGTTCGTCGCGATCATGGCCATGGTGGCCGCCTGCACGATGGAGCCCGGGGTTTATTTCTCGATGAATCTCAAGGGCGATCCGGAAGCCGTCGTGGCCCGCGTCAGCGCCGCCGGGTATCCGGTCACCGTCGAACACATGGAGGCACTGGCGCGCGAAGTGGGCGAGCACACGTTGTTCGGCCGCACCGGGGGAGCCGCCACCCTGGCGGTGGGGATGGCGCAAATCTTTGCACGCGCCGTGGGGCATCACCTGTTGGATCTCTGGTATCACTTCGCCATCATGTTCGAGGCGTTGTTCATCCTGACGACGATCGACGCCGGGACCCGCGTGGCGCGGTACATCCTGCATGATTTCCTCGGTCATGTGTGGCGCCCCTTGGGCGATACGCGGAACCTTGCGTCCAACCTTCTCGTAAGCGGCCTCATGGTCAGTGCCTGGGGATACTTTTTGGTGCAGGGCGTGCGCGATCCGCTGGGCGGGATCAATTCCCTGTGGCCGCTCTTCGGCATCGCCAATCAGATGTTGGCGGCCATCGCGTTGTGTCTGGCGACGACGGTGATCTTGAAGCTCGAACTGCGGCGGAGGCACCAGCCGGATCCCTCCCCCCCGGATGAGCCCACCCCAATGCGCCCCGGTCGGCCGTGGCTGGCCCTGGTGACCCTGGTGCCGCTGGTGTGGCTGGTGAGCGTGACCTTCACGGCGGGCATTCAAAAGATCGCCCACCCGGATCCACGCATCGGTTTCCTGGCGCAGGCACGCGAGCTGGCCGGTCAGCGCCCCGCCCTGGAGGCCGCGTTGGAGGCGGCACGCGCAACAGGCGACGCGACGGCGGTGGCCGCAGCCGAGAAAGCGTTGCGCACCAACCGCGTGTTGCAGTTCAACAACCGCCTGGACGCGGTGGTCGCAGGCGTCTTTCTCACGTTGGTCGGGTCGGTCCTCTTGTTGAGCGGATGGGAATGGTGGCGGCTGTGGACAGGTCGCCGCCCGGCCCAGTTGCAGGAGACGGCCCCGGTGTGGCTGCCTGCTTGGGCCGCGAGGGAGCGGTCGCAAGCGGTGCCCGTGAGTGTGGCGGGGGCGACGGCGCTGGCGGTGGCTCTCACAAAGGAACTGTCCGGCGAAGCTGCGCTGGAACGGGCGCACGCGCGGGCCGCTGCCGCCTCAGCCGTCTGCCCGTGCGAGCCCTGCCGCGTCTCGTCGACGTCCACAGGCCGTGTTCCCGTGTCGCGTGAACTTTATGTGCAGGTCACCGAGGATCGATTCCGTGGCGTGCGGCGGTGTTGTTGAGGCGCAGCTTCCGCAGGGGCGGAGCCGGGCGTGCAGGGGCGGCCCAGGGGAGACCCGCCACACGCGCGGTCGACGTGCGGCCGGCCGGAAGGCGTTTCGCGTTGCGTTGTTGGGGATGTTGTTATGCGGCCCGGGGGTTGCGGCAGAGCCGAATTACGATGAAAGCCGGGTGCCGGCGTACACGTTGCCCGATCCCCTGGTTTGCCAGGACGGCACCCGCGTAACCAATGCGCGGATGTGGGAGCGACGTCGTCGTCCGGAGCTGTTGTGGTTGTTCGAGGAACAGGTGTACGGTCGGGCGCCCACCCGTCCGCCGGGCATGTGGTGGGAAGTGGTCAGTGAAGATCGCCAGGCCCTGAACGGTCGGGCCACCCGCAAGGAGGTGACCATCTGGCTGCGGGGAGATCGCGGGGGCCCGACGTTGGAGCTGCTGTTGTATCTGCCGAACGGACCGCGCGGACGCGTGCCGGTGTTTTTGGGGCTGAACTTCATGGGCAACCACACGGTGCACCCGGACCCCGGCATCCGGATTCCAACCAAGTGGGTTCCGGCGGACCGCGCCGGCACGGTGGTCGACCATCGCGCGACCGCGGCCGGCCGCGGGTCCATGGCCTCGCGATGGCCGGTCGAACGGTTGCTGGAGCGGGGGTATGGTCTGGCCACAGCCTACTGCGGGGACTTGGAACCGGATTTTCCGGAGGGCTGGAAGCTGGGCGTGCGCGCGGCGTTGAGCCCGGCCGGTACGAACACCGTGTTCGCACCGGAAGCGTGGGGCGCCATTGCAGCATGGGCCTGGGGCCTGAGTCGGGCGATGGATTATCTGGAGACGGATCCGCGGGTGGACGCGCGCAAGGTGGCGTTGATCGGACACTCGCGCCTGGGCAAGACGGCCCTGTGGGCCGGAGCCCGGGATCCTCGATTTGCACTGGTGGTGGCCAATGAATCCGGCGAGGGCGGTGCCGCTCTGGCCCGGCGCCGGTTCGGCGAGAGAACCGCCGATCTCAACCGGCGTTTTCCGCACTGGTTCTGTGGCAATTTCAAACGTTACAATGACCGGGAAGACGACTTGCCGGTGGATGCGCACCAGCTGATTGCCCTCATGGCACCACGACCCGTTTATGTTGGCAGCGCGGCCGAGGACCTGTGGGCCGATCCGCGGGGCGAATTCCTCGCGGCTCGGGAGGCGGGTGTGGTGTACCGCCTTTACGGTCGGGAGGGAGTCGGTGTGGAAACCCAGCCGCCCTTGCACCAGCCCGTCGGCCAATTCATCGGCTACCATATCCGCGCCGGCCGTCACGAACTGACGGCGTGGGACTGGGAACAGTACATGAACTTTGCCGACCGCCATTTGCGTCGCCCATGAGCGAACTCGGCCCGACGGGAAGCCTGCGGCGTTTGGGATTGTTCGGGGGCAGTTTCGACCCGGTGCACGTGGGTCACTTGCTGGCGGCACGGGCGGCCATCGAGGAACTGGGGTTGGATCGGCTGTTCTTCATCCCGGCCGCGCAGTCGCCCTTCAAGGCCGGACAGCCTCCGGTGGCTCCGCCCGCCGAGCGCCTGCGTTTGTTGCGGCTCGCCCTGGCCGGCCAGACGGATTGCCTCGTGGACGACTCGGAGATCCGTCGGGGCGGCATCTCGTACACTGTGGAAACCTTGCGGGAGTACGCACGGCGGTATCCCGGGGCGGAGCTGTTTTACCTGGTCGGGGCGGATCATGTGCCCACCTTGCCGCGCTGGCGCGAAGCCGAAGAGGTGGCCCGGCGGGCACGGTTTGTGGCCCTGATGCGGCCCGGACAGCCGGCGCCAGTATTCCCGCCCCCGTTCCAGGGCGTCAGTTTGACGGGCTTCCCGGTGGGCGTGTCCTCTTCGCAGATCCGCGAGCGGGTGCGGACCGGGCGCCCCATCGAGGGCCTCGTGCCTCCGCCGGTTGCCGAGGCGATCCACCGGGCGCGGCTTTATCTTTGACCCCATCCATGGCAAGTTCTCCCACAACGATGGATTCCCGAAAACTGGCCCTGCTGTGTCGGAAACTGGCAGACAACAAGAAAGCCGAAGACATCGTCATCCTGGATCTGCGCAAGCTCTCCTCGATCGCAGACTACTTCGTGATCGCCTCGGCCACCAGTGAGCCGCATCTGCGGGCGGTCATCGAGGAAGTGACCGAAAAACTCGAGCAGGAGCATGGCTTGCGTCCGTACGGGGTGGACGGGCATCACACCACCGGCTGGGTGGTGCTGGATTACTTCGACGTGATCATGCACATCATGCGAGCGGACGTGCGCGCGCACTACGACCTCGAAGGGCTCTGGGGCGACGCACCCCGGGTTCGCACGCGCACGCGTCGCAAGGTGGCGTCCTGATCCCCTGCGAAGCGCGCCGGAAACACCGGAGCCGGCAGCCGCATTCAGCGGAACGGAGAAGCCCCCGGCAGGTGCACCCGCGAGGCGGTCCCGGCGGTTTTCCGCGAAAACAACGGCCTCAAAAACCGTACTTGGCCAACTCCTGATCGAGCTGACGCTGGAATTCCTCGATGTCCTCTGCCGAGGGCCGGTACCCGGGCTTTTCGGTGGCCAGACCCAGCCGGCCCATCTGGTCCAGATACCAGTCGGCCGTTTGGCCGTCGCTGAAGGTGACTTTGCCGCTGATGACCGCGCCGGGCCTGGTGAGTTCGTCGACACTGATGCGCACACGGCGCGGGCCGGCGCCGGCCTTCTCGGTTTCCCGTCCGGCGGGCTTGGCCGCTTCCGTCGTTTCCGGCTCGGGATCTTTGACCTGGAGTTTGAGGTCATCCACCAGCAGGCGCACCTCCATATAGGTGAGGCGGATGCCGAACTCCTTGGCCAGCCGGTCCTGCACCTCGGAGAGTTTGGCGCCCTGGTTCAACCATTGCGCCACCTGTTTGCGTTGCTCCTCGGTCAAATTCACGTTCATAGGTTGTCTGGTCCGATTGTGGCCGAGAACGGCCTGTTGAAAACGAAATTCTTCCCTTTCGGCCCCCGGAGGACGCGGCGGGACCCGGCGTTGCGGCTCAGACCTGTCGGGTCCAGCGCAACCCGAGCTTCAGCAACCGGCGGACGTCCGTGTCCGTGGCGGCCTCGGCGTAAATGCGCAGGACGGGTTCCGTGCCCGAACCCCGCAGCATGAGCCAGGCCCCATTGTTGGCGATCAGTTTGATTCCGTCAAAGGTCTTGACCTCCGCGACGGGCCAGCGCCCGAGACGATCGGGCGGCGCATTGCGCAGGCGGTCAAGAAGCGCGGCCACACGGGCCTGTGGCAGGTGCAGGTCGTGGCGGCCATACCGGTGGGGACCGAATTGCCGTTCCAACCCGAGGAGAACCCGGCGAACCGGCTTCCGTTCACAGGCCAGCAATTCCAACAACATCAGGCCGGCAGCCAGACCGTCGCGTTCCGGTATGTGCCCCGGCAGACCCATCCCCCCGCTCTCCTCGGCCCCCAGCAGCACGTCGCCCTTGATCATTTCCGGACAGATGTATTTGAAGCCCACGCCGGTTTCCAACAGGGGCAACCCCCAGGCCGAGCACATCTTGTCCACCATCGACGTCAGGGTCAGCGCCTTGACCACGCGGCCCTTCAACCCTCGATGGCAGTGCAAGTGATACAGCACCAGGCAAACCAGTTGATGCGTGGTCAGAGGGCGGCCGCGGCCGTCCATGGCACCCAGGCGATCCGCGTCCCCATCGGTCACCAGACAGAGATCGTGCGGATGACGCCGAAGAAAGGCGGCCGCCGGACCGTAGTTGGCGGGAATGGGTTCCGGGTTCAGACCCCCAAACAGCACATCGTGCTCTGTGTGGAGGGACGTGACCTGGCAGGTCGTGCCTGCCAGCAGGGCCTCGAAAGCCCCGGCCCCCGCCCCAAAAAGCGCGTCGTGGGCCACGCGCAAACCGGAACGGCCAATGGCGGCAAAGTCCACCAGACGCCGCACGGTCCGGACGTGAGGCGGCTGCAGGTCCACGCGGCGCAACCGGCCCTGACGTTGTGCCTCCGCGGCCGCCAGGCGGCGAACAGGCGACCGATCCAAGTAGCTTTCCACGGCCCGACACGTCTCGGGATCCGAGGAACCGCCGTAATGGGATTTGAGTTTGAATCCGTTGAAGATGGCCGGATTGTGGCTGGCGGTAATCATGACGCCGCCGATGCAGCGCCGGTCGCGTACCGCCAGAGAGACGGCCGGAGTGGGAGTGGCCATCGAGGTCAACAACACCTCGTACCCGTTGGCCGCGAACACCTCGGCGGCGCACTCGGCAAACCGATCGGAGAAAAACCGGCGGTCGTAGCCCACGACCACGCGGAGGTCGCAGCCGGGAACAGGATGATCGCGCCAGTAATCGGCCGCTGCCTGGGCCACGCGCGCCACGTTGGCAAAGGTGAACCCTTCCGCAATCACGGCGCGCCAGCCGTCGGTGCCGAAACGAATCTGGGTGCTCATGATCCGTGCCGGAGAGAGGAGCCCAGGGCCGCAGGGGAGTGGGAAGGACTCGGGGCCGGATCCCGGCCTTCCGCCGTTCCCGCCCGTGCCAGCCGCACGGCACGCCGGAGCTTCATCACGGCCGCCTTCAGGTTGCGCTGGCCGAACAGGGCCGTGCCGCTCACGAAGACATCGGCCCCGGCGCGGGCACATTCTGCGGCTGTCTGCGCATTGATTCCGCCGTCCACCTCCAAGTGGAAGCGATACCCACCCTCGCGCCGCCAGCTGTCGGCCTGCTGGATCTTGGGCAGGCACTCGTGAATGAATTCCTGGCCGCCGAAGCCGGGATTCACCGTCATGATCAACAAGGTGTCGATCTGCCCCAGGAAGGGTCGCACCAGACTCAACTGCGTGGGCGGGTTGATCGCCAGCCCGGCTTTGAGGCCCATGCTGCGGATTTTCCACAGGAGCGATTCCACGCGTGCGCCGAGCTCCACATGCACGGTGAGCTGGTTGGCACCCGCGTCGGCAAACAGCGGCAGCAGGACCTCCGGTTTGCTGCACATCAGGTGCACATCGAAAAACGTGCGCGTCAGCGGCCGCAGCGCTTTCACCACACCCGGCCCGAACGAAAGATTCGGAACGAAATGGCCGTCCATGATGTCCAAATGCAGCCACTCGGCCCCGGAGGCCTTGTGACGGGCAATTTCCCGGGCCAGGCGACCATAATTGGCGGCCAACAACGACGGCGCGATGATCATGCCACCCCCAACTTGAGAAATGGGTCCGGCCGAGTCAATGACCCGGAGTCCGGCACTCATCAGGCAACCCGGAAGCGGAGTTTCTCCAAGAAGGCCGGTTCGCGGGACGATGGGGCAAGGCTTCCCGCCGTTCGGTTCCACGGCGCGGAGTTCGTTGGGCTTCATTCCGATGACCGGAAAGGCGCTGCGATGTGCATGGGGAAACGAAGCGGTGCAGGGCACGATTCACGAGACTTGCCTGGTTGTGCGCAACGGGCGCGCGCCGCCGCGGCCCGCAGCAGGAATTGCGAGGGGAGGAAGCTTTCGGACCACGGGTTGCGAGTACGCAGCAGCTGGATTCCGCGGCCAGCAGAGTCGCGCAGCCGCCAATGAATGCGGTTCCGACTCTCCTGCGCAGAGCACCAGGGGTGGGCGCGCCCCGCTGGCCAAGAGGATCCCATCCAGCCGGCGTGGAGCCTGCAGCTCCGGCTGAAGGTTCGCGCTCTGGAGAAGCCGCGAGGCGGTCGGATCACATTGGCCGGCTCTGTTCTCAACATGCTGATGATCAATGGGTTGAATGGAAGGAAGCGGATCTGACTTGCAGCCTCATCGAGGAGCTCTAACTTTCGCCCGGCCAGCTACAGCAGGCCTGGCACGCGCGCAACAAAGTACGCCACTTATGACCCGCGTTGGTCGAAGCCGTACGGTTCCACCGTTCAACCGGCCACCCCCTTCGGTCTGCTTTCGCCGTTCGGACCAATGGCAGCGGGTCCTCGGGGCTTGGAGGGTCTTCTTCTCGGCGCTGCTTGCGGCAGGCTTGGCGCGGGCCGACCTGGTCGTTCCGCTGGAACCTCCGGACGGCGCGACCAATGTGAGCCCGGACACGCGCCTGGCCGTGGGGCTGGACATTGGCCTGTTGTCCGGCACGAATGTACGGTTCTACGTCCGGCCCGCCGTGCCGCGGCAAGACTTCACGATCGCGGCTCTGCCGGACACCCAATGCTACACGCGGCAGTTCAACGGCGGGACGATGGCGATGTTTCTGAGCCAGATCCGGTGGATTCTCGAAAATCGCGAGCGTTCCAACATTGTGTTCGTGGCGCACCTGGGAGACATCGTGGATCGTGGGGATCTGGAGGAATGGGAATGGTGGAACGCCACCAATGCCCTGTACCAACTGGAAGATCCTTTGTTGACGGGACTGCCTGACGGTATGCCTTACACCGTCGCTCTGGGGAATCACGATGGAAGCCGGGCGGGCGGCTACGTCAACTACGCGCGATTCCGTCAGGATTCCGTTTTTTACAATCGTTATTTTGGCGTGGAACGGTTTCGGACCCGACCCTGGTACGGTGGACATTTTGGCCAGAACAACAACAACCACTACACCCTGTTCAGCGCGGGGGGCCTGGATTTCATTGTGTTGACCCTCGAGTTTGCCGCGGGCACCAACGCCTCGGTCATGGCCTGGGCCCGGGATGTGCTCGCCCAACACGCAGATCGGCTGGCCATCTTGGTAAGTCACTCGCTGCTTTATGCCCAGGGCGTCGGAAACACGGACTTTCGCCAGCGCTGGTGGAGTCCGGAGGGCCAGATCATTTACGAAGCGATGAAGACCAGCTCCAATCTGTTCCTCATGCTTTGCGGACATGATCCGGTAACGGGCTATCGGATCGACACCCACGAGGGACGGAAGATCATCACGGTGCTGAGCGACTTCGAGAACCTCAGCGGCGGCAGCGGCTGGATGCGGCTGTTCCGGTTTTCCCCGGCCCGCAACGAAATCCGCGTCCGCACGTTCTCACCCTGGTTGAACCGGTTCGAGGACAGCCCGCCGCATGATTTCACATTTTTCGTGGATCTCGGTGGGTTTCGGGTGATCGGGCTGCAAACGAACGTGACGGCACCGGTGGTCATGAGCCCGCCCATGTCTCAGTGGCCCATCCGCGCCGCGAACCAGGCGTGGGAATGGTTTGCAGAGGTTGAGGCCGGCGGTCGCTCGTTCCGCACACCTGTCCGCAGCTTCCAAGTGGCCTCCACGGTTACCAACCCGGTGCCCTCCGCTCCCCTCATCCTGGCCCTGCAAAGGCTCTTGGATGGCCGCTTCGTCCTGGTTTGGCAATCCGTGGGCGGCCGGCGATATCGCGTGGAATACAGCGATGGCGACGACAACGGCTCTTTCAACGGCACGTTCCGCGAGATTGTGCGCTCCCAGCTCGAGGAAACGGATGCCGGACCTCCGGGTCTGCCCGGGTTTATGGTGTATGTGGACGATGGCCGGGATACGGGCGGGCCGCCGCGCGCTGGAGCAAGATACTATCGCGTGCGAGTGGTTCCCTAGCCTGCTGTTCCCGGCCGGGCCCTTTCGAACGATGCGCCATCGCCTGTTTCACTCCTGCCTGAAAGTCCCGGGGGCATCCAGCCCATCCTCGTGGATGTCTCCGAGGCATATGCGCCGGGTTCGGGAGCAGGGTCCCCCACGGAAAGGGCTCCTGTGGCATTGGATTCTGGTCATTGCCCTGGGGCTGGCAGGTCCCACCCGGGGCCAGACTCTTCTTCTCGAATGGGTGGCCGATTACTCCCACACATGGCGGTTCCAAACGAATCGGATGGACGGAGTGCCCTGGAGGGATCCTGGTTATGACGATTCTTCCTGGCCCAGGGGAGCAGGCCTCTTCTTCATCGAGGAGGCTGACTTGCCGGCTGCGAAACTCACCCCCCTGCCCGCCCGACCGGATACCGGGCGGCCCTTCTTCACCTATTGTTTTCGCACGTCGATTGTCCTGACCAACGTCGAGTCCCTGGCCGGGATGCAATTCGAACTGCTGGCAGACGACGGAGCAGTGGTGTACGTCAACGGACACGAAATCCAGCGGGTGCGCATGCCCCCGGGGCCGATCCTTTTTACGACACCGGCGGCGCCAGAAGTAACGGATGTGACCAGCCCGGACCGTTTCTTTGTGCCATGGCCGGTTTTGGCGGCTGCCAGGGTTCGGAATGGCACCAACTGGTTGGCCGCGGAGGTGCACCAGGGCAACGAGTTGAGTTCGGATGTGGTCTTCGGCCTCCGGATCGGGGGGAGTTACGATCCGAATCTGCGTCGCCAGGTTTGGTTGGTGCAACCACCCGACGGAGCTCAAGGGGCATGGAATGCAAGCTGGCTGTTGGAGGCCGTCGTGACAGAGTCCTTTGGCCCGGTGGAGCGAGTGGAGTTTCTGGTGAACGGAGAGTCGCTGGGCAACGCCACTGCGGCACCTTTCACATGGGCTTGGACCCCCGGCCAGCCCGGGGAGGCGACGCTGGAAGCGGTGGTACACAGCCCGGACGGCCGGATCGCCCGCAGTGAGCCCGTCCGTGTGGAGGTCAAACCGCCTCCGGCGCCGCGCGTCGTGCGGGGCCCCTACCTCCAGTCCGGCGCCTGGGACAGCGTGGTCGTCCGCTGGCGAACAGACGCGCCGACGCGCAGCGTCGTCCGATACGGCACGAATCTGCAGAGTCTGGATCGAGAGGTGCGGGGCACCGCTTGGACAACGAATCATCAGGTGCGCCTGACCGGTTTGCTGCCTGCGACGCGATACTATTACGCGGTGGGTTCGGACGACGGGCTGCTGATCGGACCGCACCCTCTGCAGTATTACCAGACGGCACCACCGCCCGGCACGCCGGGCACATACCGGATCTGGGTCATCGGAGATGCCGGTGCGCCGTGGAATGATCAGGGCCCTCAGTTGGCGGTGCGCAACGCCTTTTACGCATACAACGGCCAGCGTCATATCGATGTCTGGCTGCAGCTGGGCGACAACGCCTATCCCTGGGGCACGGATGATCAGTATCAGATCGGCCAGTTCGACATGTATTCCAATTTACTGGCTCGGACGGTTACCTGGCCGGCATTGGGCAATCATGACACCGCCAACGCCACCACGTTCAGCACGAATTATCCCTACTTCGAGATCTTCACCCTTCCCACCGCCGGCGAAGCGGGAGGCGTGCCCTCGGGGACACCCCATTGGTTCAGCTTCGATTACGGCCACGTCCACTTCATCTGTCTGGACTCCATGACGGCGGATCTGAGCTCGAACGCTCCCATGGCCCGGTGGTTGCGTGCGGACCTGGCCGCCAACACCAACTTCTGGGTCATTGCCTACTTCCACCATTCACCGTACAGCCGCGGCCATCGCAATTCCGACACGGATCCCAACATGCGAGCCATGCGGGAGAACATCGTCCCAATTCTCGAAGCGGGCGGGGTGGACCTGGTGCTGGGCGGCCACAGCCATTCCTACGAACGAAGTCCCCTGTTGGCCGGGCACTATGGCCCGTCTGATACTTTTCAATCGGAAATGGTGCTCATGAGTGGAAACGGATCGGACCGCAACGGTGGGCATCCGTACATCAAACCACCCGGCAGGAGCAGTACCCCGCAAGGAACGGTGTACGCCGTGGTGGGCAGCAGCGGCATGCTGCGCGCCGACGCGCCGCTGAACCATCCCGCCATGCAGGTGAGCCTGGCCGTGCTCGGCAGCGTAATCCTCGAGGTCCAAACCAACCGCCTGGACGCCTGGTTTCTCCGGGAGACGGGCGAGATCGCGGATCATTTCGCCATCGTCAAGGCGTGGCAACCTCCGCGCCTGGGGCCGGCCACGGCGGAGGCGGCCGCGGGCCGATTGGTGTTGCGCGCGGAAGCCGTACCCGGGCGGCTCTACACGTGGGAAACGGCACAAGACCTGACGTCAGCCCGCTGGTTGCCCGGGGGAAAACTGCGGGCGGATGACGCCGGTCGCGTGGAGTGGGAAGTACCCCTTGCGCTGGATGGCCCGACGCGCTTTTTCCGGCTTCGACAGTGAACCGGATGGATCGAAGCCCCCTGCTCAGCCCTTCCGCGGCTCTCCGAAGGTTTCGCGCAAATACTCCAGGCTCCGCCGGGCGATCTCCTCGGCACCCTCATCGAACTTGAACACTTCCACGGAAACGTAGCCATCGTACCCGACCTCATGGAGGGCGGCTGCGATGGGACGGTAATCCACGTCGCCAAATCCCGGACCCTTCAGATTGCGGTCGTTGGCATGAAAGTGCACAAAGTGCGGCCACGAAGACCGGATAATGTCCGGGATGGGGCGGTCCTCGGCGCACATCGCTTTGACGTCCAAAATGATGCGACAAGCCGGAGAAGCAAAACTTTGCGCAAACGCGATGGCTTCGGCCGCCGTGTTGAGGAAATTGGTTTCCGCAGGCGACAACGGCTCGATGCACAAAATGACGGCGCGCTCTTCCGCCTCGCGAACAGCGTCCTGCAGGGTCGCCCGGGTCCATTCCCAGGCCTGCTCTCGGCTGACCCCCGGCTGGAGACTCCGCTGCTTGGGGGAGCCGAGCACCAGCACGCGCCCGCCCAGGTCGGCACAACAGCGCACCAGCTCCACAAAGTATCGGCCCGTGCGTTGCCGCAGGGCCGGATCCGGATGATTGAGATGGAGCCCCTCCGGTTTGACCAACAGCCAGTGCAGTCCCACCACCGCCAGCCCGTTTCGTGCCGCCAGATCGCGAATCCGCCGTCGATCCGTCGGACCGAGATCGGTGACCGACTCGGCCAGGGTGAACGGAGCCAGTTCCACTCCGTCATACCCCGTCCGCGCTGCATGCGCCAACGCGTCCTCCAGCGTCCAGCCCTGATAGATTTCGTTGCAGATGGCAAACCGCACAGCGGCATGATTGGAGCCGCCACGCCGATTTCAAGATTGATCCACCGTCCCGCCGTGCTAAAGGTGGAATTGGAAGCCCGGCCGGTCGAAGATTGGCTGCCGCCGGGTGCGCCGGGAAGCGTGTATGGCGAAACTGATCGTCAAAGGGCCCAACGGCCGCGATGAGGTCCTGACCCTCAAACCCGGCATCAATCGCTTCGGCCGCTCGACCGCCAATGATTTTGTGGTCTTCGACAGCACCGTTTCCCGGTTCCATTGCGAGATCGAGGTGCGGGACGACGGCATGTGGGTGCGCGACCTGGACTCTGCCAACGGCACCTTCGTGGACGATGTCCCCGTGACGGAACCGGTGCAGCTGCGGAAGGGCCAGATCCTGCGGCTGGGGGATGTGCGGATGGAAGTGCGCGAGGCACCCGAGCCGCCGCGACCCGACGAGATACCCATGTGCTCCATCCATCCCAGTTACCCGGCCAGCATGCAGTGCACGCAGTGTCACCAGGTGTTTTGCGGGAGCTGCGTGCACCTGATTCGCCGCCTGGGAGGTCAGTATCTGCGGCTGTGCCCCAAATGCAGCGGCCATTGTGTTCCTCTGACCGTGGTCCGCAGCACTGCGAAGGGTTTCCTCCAGGGCATGATGGAGCGGCTGCTGAAGAAGCGGACGCTCCGCCACCCGTTCCAGGGCGAGTAACCCTGCCGTGCGTCTGCCGCCGACCACTTCCGGTCCATCGGCTTTACCGATGCCGGTACTCTTGCATCAGGTGGAGAATCGCTTCCCGGAGCCGAAACAAATCCTTTTGCAGTCGGGCCGTTCTGGCTGCGGACAACCGGCCGCTGCTCGCCGCAAGCTGAAAGAAACGATGGCTGTCGTGCAGGGAATGGAGCGCGCGCTTCAGACAGGCCACGATCAGGCTCCCTTCCAAATCCGGTTCTCCCAAAGCCACGCCGCGGAGGGCGGCCCGCAGACGGCCTGCCGTGACCCGGCACTGGACCAGTAACGCCAGGGTCTCGGGCCGCAACAGAAGGCCGTCGTAGCGAAACTGCGGTTGAAAGGAGCGCTCGATTCGTCGGCACAAGATCTGCCACTGCCGCTCCAAGGGGTGGAGAATCTCGCCCTCGGGGGTGCGCACCCAGTCCTTGCCTTCGCGAGCCGGATCCGGGTCGGCGGACACCTCTTCGATTTCGTCGGGTTCAGCCTCCTCCTCGAAGGCATCCGCGCCGAGAGAATCGTCCTCCCAGCCCATGGCGCGGGCGATGCGGGCCCGGCCCTCGGGAGAGTCCCCGTAGCGTTCGAGCAAATCGTTGTATTTTTCGCCCCGCGCCTCGCAAACCTGCAGGAACCGTTCGTAATCGAACTCGTCCCATTCTTCCTCGGGATCCTTGACCGTGCCGTCCAGAAATTCCAGCAGCGCATCCCATTGAGACAGGTAGGCCTGCCAGGCGGCTTCCACCTGACGTTTCCGCTCGGTCTCGTCCTCTCCGGTGGGCTGCCAGGTCGGCCGTGTGTAGCGCATTTTAAAATCAACCACCTGCGCCACCATGCGGCCTGCCTCCGGCGTAAACCATTCGAGGTACAAACAGAACGTCGTGCGGGTTGGGGGCGGGTCGGCGTGGTCCGGCCATTTCAAGAGAGTCTTCAGCGGCACATCAGGCACCTCGATTTGACGGCGCGCGGTCAAATCCCCGGCATGGCCCCGTTGGACGTCAGGCAGGTCTTCCAGCCCGGCGATGGGCATGGCGAGCCGACGAGAGTGGAAATGAACGAGACGCCCCGCCAGGTCGGAATGCGCATTGCCTTTCAGGTCGAGCTCGAGGGGACGCGCCCGTCCACACAACCAAAGTTTGCCCACCACGCGGCCCTTCTCGCGGTTATCCAAGAAACCGCGTTTGACCGCATCTCCGATTCGGAACGCCATGACCCAACCCTAGCACAGGCAGAACCAACGGCGCAAACGTTCTCGCCGCAATCGCCGGGCCGCGGCAAGCTCGCGACGTCGGCTGCCGTCCGGCCTCCACAGCCCCCAAGGGGCCGCTGAGAGGCAATGATCGCGCATCACCGGCTTGGCAAGATCAAGGCAGCAGCACCTGCCCCTGCGCCTACCCGGTCTTTCCCGGCTCCCTTGCGAAGGGTGCGGGGAGAAGTGCGCGGGCAATCGTAACCAGATCCGGGCATCCGCTCTGAGCGGCCGGAACCACGCGGTTGTGGCAGAATGACCCGGCCACGCAGTCGTGAACCCTGACGGCCGTGTGCAGATTGTGCGCTCTTCAGTCACCAGTGAGAACCGGCAGCCAGGCACGGCAACTGCCGGGGAGCTGGATCGGTTCTGACTTCCCGGACCGGGCTCCGGCCCGGTCGGGCTCTGCCACTGGCCAACCGGAAAGCCCGATTTTCCACACTCGGCGGCCCGGGGCTCGCGGCCTCCACCGGGCTGTCGCCCGCCATTGGAGTGGACACCTTGGTCCACAAAACCATGGCCGGCGGTCAGGGATCCGCCGTCCACCCCGGACGTTCCGGAGATGAGCCCCGGTCCACTGCCGCGATCGGGCACAATCCCCCTTGCCAATGCGCACATGGGCGTGCCACGCTTCGTTGGCATGAAAAAGCTGCTGGTTTTATTGCTGTTGCCGGTTTTGCTGGGCGGATGCACCGCCACGTTTACCAATTTGACCCCCCGGCAGCAGCCGCGGAATGCCAATCATCTTTACCCGGTCGAAGTGGCCTTCCGCAGTCGACAGCAATCGCTTCGCTGGGAGACCATCGATCCCAAGGTCCTCGTGGGATCTGAGTCGTATCCCTTGCGGCCCGTCCCCTTGGTGCGCAACCGGTGGGAAGGAATGATCCCCGTGCCGCCGGGGACCAATCTGATCCATTACCGCTACCGCTTTGACTTTCTCTACAACGCCATGGGCGGTCCTCAGCCCGACAGTGCCCTCTCGCCCACCTACTCCCTCCAAATCGTGGACTGAAGCACTGCCGAAGGCTCCGGGGCTGGCCTACCGCGGGCGAGCGTCCTGTCGCCCGTGCTGAGGCGCATCGGGTCCTGAGAGTCCTCTGCGGGGTCGTTCACAAAGGAGAGACTTGGCCATCCGGAAGCTCGGCAAACGGCTCACAGCGGTTTGCCATCGCAGGGATGCACGCCGGTCTGACGAAGCACGGGTGGTCGGCACGAGTCAGGCGCGACTCCTCTCCTTTTGCCCCCAGGTCCGCCTCACCCGCGTGCTTCGTTTGGCCTCCGACGATCCGGGCCGGAGCGAGGAAAACGCAACCCTTTCCCGGGAGCCTTGCAGGGACACGGACGATCTGCTCCAAGGAGGCCCGACGCGCAGCGCGGAACAGGGCGGCCCTTGCCGGATGCGAATTCGCACGCGATCTTTCCCGCCCAAATTTCAAACCGGCGTGCACAAATTCGAGGAGCCGCAGAGGCCGCTCTGGAGATATCCTTCGGGCGAAATGAAGCTTCTCTGGTCCGACGGCGGCAATCGATTCCGACCGGATCTTGCGGCAACCAGCCTGAGGATCCTTGGCACAATGCGTCTGCGGGCAGGGGTCCCGTGGTGCCTGGCTCTTTTGGGATGGGTCGGCGCCGGGGGAGGCCTCGGACTGAACCCCACCCAAGCCGCGGAACCCGGCCCTCTCGCCCCGCCGCGCCCGAACTTCGCCCCGGTCGGTTTTGCCCACGTCGGCGCCCCGGTCACCGGCGGCGACGGATCCGAACCCATTCGCGTTCGCAGCGTGCAGGAACTGCAAGCGCTGGCCGGCACGGACGAGCCCCGTGTGTTGCTCCTCGAAGGCACATTCGAACTGAGGCGCCAATCGGTGCGGGTGGGGTCGAACAAAACTTTGCTGGGTGGGGGCGAAGGCGCGGTGCTTCTGGGCGGGGCCCTCTATTTGCGCAACGCCACCAATGTCATCCTCCGCAACCTCATCCTCCGGGACTCTCCCGAGGACGGCATCAGCCTCAGCGGTGCCCGCCGGGTCTGGGTGGATCATTGCACGGTCATGGACTGCGGGGACGGGTTGATCGACCTGACCCACGGCACGGACGAGGTCACCATTTCCTGGTGCCGATTCGGTTACCAAAACCTCAAGAACTCCCATCGACTCGCCAGCCTGCTGGGCGCCAGCGACCGCGACCGCGCCTGCGAGGGACGGCTGCGCGTCACGTATCATCACAACTGGTGGGACGCCGGTTGCCTCGAACGCATGCCGTCCGTGCGCTTCGGCCGCGTGCACGTGTTCAACAATTATTATCGGGCGCCGGGCAATCGTTATTGCATTCGCTCCCGGCTCTTTGCCGAATGTCGCATCGAATTCAACTGGTTCGAGGACGTTCGGAATCCATGGGAACTGATGGTCACCACGGGGGACACGGGCCGAATCTTCGCGGCGGGCAACGTGGAGGTGAACACCCGCTGGGAGAATCCCGGCGGCAATGTGAGATTGGTCAGCGGCACCGACTCCGTGTTCGCCCCGCCCTATCCATGGCAGCCGGATCCACCCCAATGGATACCGTGGCTGGTGACCAACCACGCCGGGGCCGGTCGCGGTCCGTTCGCCCGTTGAGGCTCCGCCTCCCAGCCACAGCAACCGCCGAGAGTATCTTGCTTGGGAACCCACCTCGGGCGGTGATGCGGCCAAGACCGTCTCACGCCCGGCCGGGCGCACGCAGGACCCGCGATCTTGCGGCAAGCCGGTGCCCCGAAACCTGCGGCGTCTCAAAACTCACACCCCCGGCCGGTTCAGTTGCAACTCGGCCTCCCGCACCAGGTCCATCACCGCTTGCGGGGAGGGAGCCGCCAACAACGCCTCCCGCAAGGCCGCCTGCCGCAAAAGGCGACTGATCCGCGCCAGCATCGCAAGGTGAATCGTCAAATTCGGCGCCAGCAACAGGAAAAACAACCGAACCGGCCGACCGTCCACCGCCCGAAACGCCACGCCGGCCGGGTGCCGTCCGAAGGCCAGTTCGGGTTCGGTCAACAGATCGGGCAGAGCCTGCCGGGCATGGGGCAGCGCCACGCCATCGCCGATACCGGTGCTGTGCAGCTCCTCGCGTTCGCGAAGGGCCTGAAACAAACGTTCCTGCCGCTCCGGGGCTCCGGCCAGACTCGGAATCAGCCCCACCAGTTCCCGCAGCACGTCATCCCGGGTTTGCGCCCGGAGCTGCAAGCAAATGCGTTCCACGCTCAGCAAAGCGTGCAGTTGCAGGCCGGCGCCAGACAACCCCTGCATGGGATGCCATGCTAGCGATTCCGGCCCGGAGGAAAAGCCTCTTCCCGGCCACGGTCCCTTCCCTTCGCCGCGCCCATGGTTTTGGACCCACGGAAGGCTCGGCGGCTTTCGGGGTGTCCCCGGCGCGGGAAAGCCGCAGGGAAACGGCCTTCCCCTCGGATGGCTGACCTCGGGGCGCCAGAGGCACAAAGCGTCCATTCCCCCTCGGCAATGTCCCTGGCCGAATCTAGCCGGGGACGTCCAGGGGGCGGCGGCCTGTCCGGACCGGTCATTGTCTGAAGAAGCCCGGCGAATGGACCCGGCGGTTTTCCGACGCGACATTGCCCAGATTTTGGCTATATTGGCGTCCATATGAGCGGCAGCAATCCGGTTACCCTGACGCGCGACGTTGAGGCCGCCCTGGTGCCCGTCGGCACCAAGGTCACCCTCATGAAGGGAGAGCAGGCCTACATCACCCAGTCACTGGGTGGCAGTTACACCGTCATCGTCAACGGCAACATGTTCCGCATCGAGGGCAAGGACGCCGACGCCCTGGGGTTGCCGGTCCAGACCCAGACCGTCGCCACCGGCAAGCCCATGACCCGGGAAGAGGTCGAAAAACAGGTCTGGGAAGTGTTGAAGACCTGTTACGATCCGGAAATCCCGGTCAATATCGTCGACTTGGGCCTGGTGTACGATTGCGTGGTGACCCCCATCGAGGGCAAGCCGGATACCTACCGGGTGGACGTGAAAATGACGCTCACGGCCCCCGGCTGCGGCATGGGACCCATGATCGCGCAGGACGCCCAGAACAAGATCCTCTCCATCGAGGCCGTCGAAGAGGCCAACGTGGAAGTGGTCTGGGATCCCCCGTGGAATCAATCCATGCTCTCGGAAGCGGCCAAGTTGCAATTGGGACTGTTGTGAGCGTCTCCCCCTCTCTTCCCACGGAACCCGCCGTGGCGCGCCCGAGCGCCGCCGAGGCCTCCAGTGCGGTTGCGCCGGCCGCCCCGAAGCCGGCCGGCCCCGCGCCGGATTGGCGCCGGTTGCGCGAGGATTTTCCCATCCTGCACCAGACCGTCCACGGCAAGCCGCTGATCTACTTCGACAACGCCGCCACCAGCCAAAAACCGCGCGTGGTGATCGAAACCCTGCGCCGGTATTACGAGCGCGACAACGCCAACGTTCATCGCGGCATCCACGAACTGAGCAACCGCGCCACTCAGGCCTACGAGGCCGCCCGCGCCCGGGTGGCCCGGTTCCTCAACGCCCGCTGTCCGGAAGAAATTGTCTTCACCCGCGGCACCACCGAAGGGATCAACCTTGTGGCTCACAGCTGGGGGCTCCAGCACTTGAAGCCCGGCGACGTGATCCTGCTGACCGAGCTGGAACACCACAGCAACCTGGTGCCCTGGCAGCTGGTGGCCGAGCGAACCGGGGCCAAGCTGGCCTTTGTACCGGTCACCGGCGACGAAGGCATCGTGGACGCGCGGCGACTGGAGGAACTGCTGGCGCCCCCGGTCAAACTGTTTGCCATGGTGCACGTGTCCAATTCGCTGGGCGTGGTGAATCCCGTTGCTGATTGGTGCGCCCGCGCCCGTGCCCGCGGCATCGTCACCCTGGTGGACGGGGCCCAGAGTGCCGGTCACATGCCCGTGGACGTGCAGGCCCTGGGCTGCGACTTTTTCGTCTTCTCCGGTCACAAAACGTGCGGGCCGACCGGCATCGGCGTCCTGTATGGTCGCCAGGAGCTTCTGGAAACCCTCCCTCCCTACCAGGGCGGCGGCGAGATGATCCTGTCGGTGGAATACCACCGGACCCTCTTCAAGCCCGCGCCCCATCGGTTCGAGGCGGGCACGCCCGACATCTCCGGGCCCATCGGTCTGCACGCCGCGCTGGACTATCTGGATATGATCGGCCGGGAACGGATCTGGCAGCATGATCAGGAACTGGCCCAGTATGCCTATGACCGGCTCGCCGCCCTCGGCGGCATCCGGCTGTTCGGACCCAAACGAAATCGGGCCGGCCTGGTGAGTTTCCTGCTCCAGGACGTCCATGCCCATGATGTGGTCACGTTGGCCGACCGGGAAGGAATTGCCCTGCGCGGCGGCCACCATTGCACCCAGCCGCTGATGCGCAAGCTCGGGGTCGAGTCCACCGCCCGCGCCAGCTTCTACTTCTACAACACGGTGGAGGAAGTCGATCGGTTCATCGAGGTCATCCAGGCCATCCAGCGCTTTTTCGCGCGATAGAATCGCTCCAATGCTGCGGACGCATGCAGCACCCGGAATTGCAGCTTGTTCCTCCCCGATGTGGTCCACACATGCCCGTGCTGGCGCAAACCCTCGGGAGCCGGCCCACGCGTCTTTTGATATTTGGCATAAGGAATGCTCTTGTTGAAAGCGGATGGCGGTTGAGTAGGGTTGAATCGGGACTGATGCGTGCGGTCGGGCCCCACGCAGGCCGACAGCCCCGGCTGCCGCAACGGCGACAAGGCAACGACTTATGCGGGTCATCCAGCCCTGCTGCCGCGCGCGCCTGACGGCGGACGATCTGGCCTTTGTCCAGACCGTCCTCGCCGCCGACGAGGCGCAGCGCACCAAATTGAGCGAGTTGCTCGCAGACGAAGAGGCCCGGGACATGGTGCTGGACCATCCGGCCCTGTTGCGGGCCCTGCTCGAAGCCCCCCGTTGTCTGCCCGTCTCGGCCCGCCTCTACTTCTACGTGCTCGTCCGCCATGTCCTCCGGCGCCTGGGACTCGAAGACCGATTGGTGGCCGATTACGTCGCCGAACTCCTGACCGAGTTCGCCCGGACCGAACGGTGGCGCAAGCCTCTGCCCGACCGGGACCTCGGCGTGGACTACCTTTACGAGCTGCTGGCCGCCTTGCGCGAAGTGGATGACACCACCGCCTTCCTGCTGCGCACCCACCTGGCCAATCACACCCTCTTCCTGTCGGGCCTGTTCGCCTCTCACTTGGAATATCGGGTGCAGCGGCGCGGCGCCCCCGGCCTGCGCTACTATGAGGAGGTGGGCCGCGCCAGTTACCGCGCAGCCCGGGACCATCGCCTCGCCCATCAGTACGGACTGAGCGGGGTCTTCGACACCCTGGCTGAGCAGTTCACGGTCGCGCGCCAGGCCCTGAGTGACCTTTCCGACCGGTTGCTCAGTCTGGAAGGATTCGATCGCAGCCTCGAACAGGCCCTGCGAACCTTCGCCACCGAAGAGTCACAGTCGGCCAATTGAGGTCGGTGGCCGCCCCGTGCCCCTGCTCCGCAGCGGTCCGACTCCTGCAGGCGGGGGCCAAACACCGTCTCTTCCCAACCCGTCGGCTGCCGCGTTCCGCCCCCTTCGCACCGAACTCCACCACGCTCCCGACCTTCTTGATTCCGGATCGAGCCCGGGTGCAGAGTGAGCCTCATGAAAGCCTCAGTGTGCCTCTGGATCTGGCTCGCCGTGGTCGCCGCCCGGGCTGTCGATCCTCCGTCCCGACCGGTGCTCCCCAATCAAGACCGTATCCGACCCTACGCCGCCAACCCGCGCTACTGGCAGTATCAGGGCCGGCCCATCCTGCTCCTGGGAGGTTCCAAGGACGACAACCTCTTCCAAATCCCCGATCTGCAACCGCACTTGGACGAAATCCGTTCCGCGGGCGGCAATTACATCCGAAACACGATGAGCGACCGACCCGACGGAGGATTCGAAGTCTATCCCTTCCATCGCCGCCCCGACGGGAAATACGACCTCGAACACTGGAATCCCGAGTACTGGAATCGCCTAGCCCGAATGCTCCAATGGACCTGGGAACGCAACATCATCGTTCAGATCGAGGTCTGGGACCGATTCGACTACGCCCGCCGCAACTGGGAACTCCATCCCTACAACCCGCGCAACAACGTCAACTACACGACCGCAGAATCCGGCCTGGCGGAAGAGTACCCGGACCATCCCGGCGCCAACCGGCAGCCCTTCTTCTTCACCACCCCGGACCAGCGCAACAATCAAGTCGTCTTCCGCTACCAAAAACGTTTCCTGGACGAGCTGCTCCGCCACACCTTGCCCTGGCCGCATGTGCTTTACTGCATCGACAACGAAACCTCCGGCGATCCCGCCTGGAGCGCCTTCTGGGCCCGTTACATCCGTGAGCAGGCTCGCGGCGCCGGCGTGGACGTCTTCATCACCGAAATGTGGGACGACTGGGACATCCGCAGCCCCATGCACCGAAACACATTCGACCACCCCGAACTCTACGATTTCGCCGATGTTTCCCAAAACAACCATCAAAAAGGCCAGACGCACTGGGACCACTTCCAGTGGGTTCGCCATTACCTGGGCTCCAAACCGCGTCCCATCAACACCGTGAAAACCTACGGAGCCGACACCGGTCGGTACGGCAACACGCGCGACGGGCTGGAACGATGGTGGCGACACCTCATCGGGGGCGCGGCCGCCGTGCGTTTTCATCGTCCCGATTCCGGCCTGGGCCTCGGCCCCGAAGCCAAAGCTGCCCTCCTCGCCGCCCGCAAGCTGGCCTCCCTCTGCCGGTTCTGGGAGCTGGAGCCAACCCTCCAGCTTCTGCGCCAACGCGAGCCCAATGAAGCGTACCTGGCGGCCCGCCCAGGCAGCGTTTACGCCCTGTATTTCCCCGACGGCGGCGCAGTCGAACTGGACCTCCGGGGGCACGACGGCCCGTTCACCCTGCACTGGATCAGCATCGCCACCGGCGACTGGGGCCCGCGCCACTCTCTTCATGGCGGCGACTGGGTGCCCATACAAACGCCGGGGCCGGGCCACTGGGCTGCCTGCTTGGCCCGTCAACCGTGACGACGTCCCGCCCTGGCTCAGCCCGGGCCGGCCCCTTGCCTGGACCTCGGATCTTTCCCGATTCGGTTCGGCGAAACTTCTCGGGCTGCCGCCCGATCGGTTTCAACGACGCCATCTCCCCGAGCCGCGTTCCTTGCGCCCCGCCACCCTCGCGTTGCGGGCCCGTTCACTTTCGCCCCGCCAGGCGGACGTTGGGGCCCCGCCTCCACCCAGAGCTGCATCGCGGTCCGCTTGACACCGTCCAGCCGGGATTCCTAGGGTGCCGTCGGTCGGGTGCAAGCTCATGAACAGCATCGGTACAGCTCAAATCGGCGACGGCTACGTGACCCTGGTGGTGTTCCTGATCGCGGCCCTCTTGTTCGCCCTGGTGCCCCTGGGGCTGGCCCGTCTCTGGGCGTGGCGCTTCGCCCCGCCCAAGCCGGGCCCGGTCAAAAACGGTCTCTACGAATGCGGCCTCGAATCCCATGGGGACGCTTGGCGCCCGTTCAAGAGTTCCTACTATCTCTATGCCATCGTGTTTTTGGTGTTCGATGTGGAGATCGTGTTTTTGCTCCCCTTTGCCGTGGCCTTTGGAGGTCTTCCCCTGGGCGCGGTGCTGGCCATGATGCTGTTTTTGCTGCTCGTGGTGGAGGGCCTGGTTTGGGCGTGGAGCAAAGGGGTGCTTCGATGGGCTTGAACCCTTGCGGCGTCCACCTTGGCCGGCGCCGTCGGGCCGGTGCCTTTCCGAGTTCGGTTTGAGTCACCGCGCCTTTGCGACTACGTTGAGCCTGCCATGGATCCGGGACTGCGCAGCGAACTCCAACGGCACGGCATCTTCGTGACGACCCTGGAGCAGCTCTACAACTGGGGTCGAAGCAACTCACTTTGGCCGCTGGGATTCGGCCTGGCCTGCTGCGCCATCGAAATGATCGCGGCCTCCATGGCACGATACGATCTCGCTCGATTCGGCGCCGAGGTGTTCCGACCCTCGCCGCGTCAGGCGGATCTCATGATCGTGGCCGGCACGGTCACCAAAAAAATGGCACCCCAGGTGGTCCGCCTCTACAACCAAATGGCCGAACCCAAATACGTCATCGCCATGGGCGCCTGCGCCATCTCCGGCGGTCCGTTCAAGCAGGGCTACAACGTCCTCAAGGGCATCGACCGCTACATCCCCGTGGACGTCCACATCCCCGGCTGCCCGCCGCGCCCGGAAGCCCTCATCCACGCCCTGATGACCCTCCAGCAACGGATCGCCGAAGAATCCCTGACCGGACCGGATCGCCCCCGCCATTTGCGCCCCGACCAACCGGGCGAGTATCCCGTGCCCGAATTCGGGCCGCACGATCTCGTTCCCCCCAAGAACCCGGAGATTTGGCATCCCCCGGCCATTCGCCGACCCGCCTGAACCCAATGGAACCTCTGGAGTCCATCCGCGACCGCATCCTGGCCGCCGTGCCCGCGGCCCGCGTCGAAATCGTTCCCAACCCGTCCCCCTCGGGTCAGCATTCGTTGCTCGTGGACCCTGAGCACGCGCTGGCCGTGGCCCGCTTCTTGCGCGACGACCCGGCCCTGCGTTTCGATTACTGCTCCAACGTGACCGGAGTGGATTGGCTGGACAAAGAAATCACGGAAAAGGTCCGCGTCCGCCTCCGGATCGAAGGCGAGGAACGCGAGGTCGAGGAAACCCGCAAACACATCCGGCCCGGCTACCTCGAGGTGGTTTACCACCTCTACTCCATGACCCTCCGTCACGGCCCCCTGGTCTTGCGCATGCGGACAGGCAACCGAACCGATCAGGTCCGACTGCCGTCCCTGACCCCCGTCTGGCGCAGTTGTGAGTTTCAAGAACGTGAAGTCTACGACCTCTTCGGCGTCATTTTCGAAGGCCATCCCGACCTGCGCCGAATCCTGATGTGGGACGGCTTCCAGGATTACCCCATGCGCAAGGACTACGTCGAACCGGATGATTACGAATACGAGCCCACCCCGCACGGCATCGTCGCAGAAAAGGCTCGACGCCACCAAATCCTCGTTGAACCGAAGACACCTCCGGGCTCTGCGGCCCCGCCGGGTTCCACCACTGGCTGAGCTCCGGCCTTCTACAACGCCGGCCGGGTGCACCTCCGCTCGCGGACGCGGGAAGCGGTCTTTTGTTTGGCCAATCCTCCGGCACTGGTGGCCCCTGCCTCGCCAGCCGCGTGACTGCAACCGGTTCCGGTGCGTGGACCGCATCCAGCGCGGAAGTCGGCACCTGACCGCGGACGGGACTGCTCGACCAGGCGGCCCTGACGCTCCAAGAGGCGTCCATTGACCGCGGAAGCGGGCAAATTAAGCCCCTCCGCGGCAAGGCTGTACTTGGCTCGATCAAGCCCACGTTCCCCGAACCCTCCGTGGAATCCCTCCGCCCGGCCTGTGGACGGCTCCGCGCCGGCCCACTGCTTGCATCGCGCCCCGGTCCGCGGCATACGTGTGGGGGAAAACGGCACATGCAAACGGTCATCGCCAACGGCAAACCGATCGAGGCCCAACTGCCCTGTTCCCTCGAGGAATTCCTGCGGGCGCAGGGTTTGCCCCCGCGAAGCGTGGTCGTCGAACACAACGGCGAGGCCGTTCCGCCCAGCGAATTCCCGCGCCGTCAGGTGCAGGCAGGAGACCGGCTGGAAATCGTTCGCATCGTTGCCGGAGGTTGAAGCCCGCCCGGCCGGCGCGCGACTCCTGCGGCCGGGAGCCGGCCGTTCCCGTCCACTCCCTCGGGCCGGCACCCCCGGGTTGGGTCAGGTCCCTGCGGGCACACCCCGGCAAAAGGCTGGAGCTCGCAAAACGTACCCGCAGCCCACCGCTTTGCCGCCGCCATTCCGGGAACCCTGTTTTGCGAACGACGTCTGGAGGTTTCGGCCCCAGTTTGCCCGGCGCCCCAAAACAGAACCTCGCGCAGCCTCTCGAGCCGCGCGAGGTTCATTCGAAAGCCAAAAGTTTTATGGTGCGCATGGCAGGACTCGAACCTGCACGGATTGCTCCACTACCACCTCAAAGTAGCGCGTCTGCCAATTCCGCCACATGCGCACCCTTGCGCCTTTATTTAACCACGCCCCCGCCCCTCGCGCAAGGCATCCGTTGCCTGGGCCAAGCGCCTGCAAAGGTCCACAGGCCAGGGAGCCCACGAACCTGTCTCAGCCGATCCACGAGGAGGCGGGCCAATGTCCGACACTAGGATGGGACGGACATGCCATCCGGCGCCGGGCCCCTCCGGTCGCCGCAGCCTCGCCTTCCGATTTGCGCGGCAGACCATGCCGGAATCTCCACCTGCGCACCAAGAGCTCGCCTTCCGGCCGAACAATATCGGATGGACCCCAGGTGCAAACGGGATCCTCTCCGCCCGGCTGGCCGTTGCCCGGACTTCACAACCGCGGATGAGACGGGTACAAAACCAGCAGTTCTATGCCACACGATATCATCGACAACCGGGAATCCCACCTGGCTGATGCGGTCCGACCCCTTTTGGACCAGTCCGAACGTGCCCATTTCGCCGTCGGTTACTTCTTCCTCAGCGGTTTCAAAGCCATCGCCAGCGAGTTGGAGAACATTCAAGAGCTGCGCCTGTTGATCGGGAACACCTCCGGTCGTTACACCATCGAACAATTGGCGGAGGCACACAGCTCCGTGCAATCCCTTCAACAACAGCAACGAGCCGCTGTCTTTCTGAGCCCCCAGCAACGTGCCCAGCGCCTGGCCGCCGCGGAACGCCTCCTGCGCGAGAGGCTGGAAAGACTCGACCAAACGGACGCAGATCAAGCCCTGGTCCGCCAGTTGGCGCGGATGGTTCGGGAAAGCCGCCTCAAGGTCCGCGTCTATACGCGTGGCCGGCTCCACGCCAAGGCCTACATCTTCGATTACCCGGCCGGTCGGTTCGAACGGGGGATCGCCATCGTCGGGAGCTCGAACCTCTCGCTGGCCGGTCTGCACGACAACACCGAGCTGAACGTTGTCGTGCACGGCAATGCCAATCACGAGCAGCTCTGCCGGTGGTTTGACCGACTCTGGGACGAAGCCGAGCCCTTTGAGCAGCGCCTGATGCGCCAATTGGAGGCGTCCTGGGCCCTGAACGACTCTGTCACTCCCTACGAACTTTATCTAAAGGTGCTCTACCACCTGACCAAAGACCGGCTGGAAGAACCCGATGTGGTCCTGCCGTTGGATTTCCCGCCCCTGGCAGATTTCCAATGGGCCGCGGTCAAGAGCGCCCTGCGCGTGCTCAAGCTCCGCAACGGCGTGTTCATCAGCGACGTCGTCGGCCTGGGCAAAACATTCATCGCCGCCGCCATCCTCAAATGGCTGAAGATGCGCGACCGTCAACGCGCACTCATCATCTGCCCGGCACACCTGGTGGACATGTGGCGGGAGCGATTCGTGGACCGATACGACCTTGGGGCCGAGGTCCTCAGCCTGGGCATGCTCAGCCAGCCGGATTTTGACTGGTCCGCCGAGCGCTTCCAAAACAAGGACCTCGTCCTGCTCGACGAATCGCACAACCTCCGCCACAGCGACACCCTCCGCTACGAACGGCTCTTCCAACTCGTCCGCGGCCTGGGTCTGCCCATGATTCTGCTGACCGCCACTCCCCGCAACAGCCGCGCCCGCGACATCCTGAACCAAATCCGACTCTTCACGCCCGACGACCGCATCGACCTCGGGGTCGAGCCCCGCTCGCTGACTCAGTACTTCAAACTGGTCGAGGAGGGGCAGCGTGCCTTGCCACCGCTGCTGCAGCACTTCCTCATTCGCCGTACACGCAAACACATCCGCGAACACTGGCCGGATGCCAAAATTGATGGAAGACCGGTCCGCTTCCCCGACCGCGTGCTCAAGACCATCGACTACAGCATCGAAAAAACCTATGGCGGCTTTTACAAACGCCTGCGGGACCTCATCGAGCCCCCCGATCCGACGCGTGGCAAACACGAGGGCCTGACCTACGCCCGCTACGCCTTGCACCACTACGTGCTCCCGGAAAAGCAGCGTCTGAATCCCTACAAGGATCTGGCCCGCGCCGGCAAACGCCTCCGCGGGTTGATGCGCACCTTGCTCTTCAAGCGGCTCGAATCCAGTGTCGAGGCCTTCCGCCAGACCCTGGCCGGCCTCATCGAGCGGCACGAGATCTTCCTCCGCGGGCTCGACAACGGTTTCCTGATCGCCGGCGAAGAGGTCGAAGACCTCCTCAAGGGCATCGAACCCGGCGACGCCGAACGCGACGACCTGCTGGCCGAGCTGGAAAAGCTCAGTGAAAAGTACGACCTCCGCGACTTCCGAATCGAGGATCTCCGCCGCGACGTGGAAGCCGACCTCGCCACGCTCCGGGAAATGGCCAGACACGTCGACCCCATCACCCCGGAACACGACGCCAAACTGCAGCGACTGCTCCAGTGGCTCGGAGAAGAGCCGTTGCTGCGCACTCACAAACTGTTGATCTTCACCCAGTACATCGACACAGCCCGCTACCTCACAAAGCAATTGCGCGAGGCCGGCCTCCGGCCTCCGGAGACGATCGAACATGCCGACAGCACCCGCGCCGACCTGCAAACCCTCGTCAACCGCTTCGCTCCCATCGCCAACGAGGTCAAGGCGCCCGTCAAGAATCCCATCCACATTCTCGTGGCCACCGATGTGCTGAGTGAAGGACTCAACCTCCAGGATGCGGCCCTCATCCTCAATTACGATCTCCACTTCAACCCCGTGCGGCTCATCCAACGGTTCGGCCGGATCGACCGCATCAACTCCCCCCACAAAGAGATCTACGCCTTCAACTTCCTGCCCGAACTGGAGCTCGAAAAGCACCTGCACCTGCGTGAGATCCTCCGCGCCCGCATCGACGAAATCCACCGCACCATCGGCGAAGACGCCGCCATCCTCGAACCCGACGAGCAACTGAACCCCGAGGCCATGTATGCCATCTACGAGGGCGACGGCAAAAAGCTCGAGGCCATCGAAGACGAACTGGAGAACGCCGTGGACCTGGAGGTTCAGGACGCCGAGGACCTCATGCGCCGCATCCAGCGCCAGCAGCCCGAGCTTTTCAACCGCATCGTCGCGCTCCCCAACGCCATCCGCTCCGCCAAACGCCGGACCGCACCTCCCCGGGACCCAACCCGTTGCCCGGCCCTCTTCTTCTACGGTCAGGCCGGCGATTTCCAACGCCTCTGGCTGGCGGACGCCCACGGCAACATCCTCACCCAGGACAACCACTCCGCACTCACCGCCATTGCCTGCCCACCCGACGAGCCGCGTCAGGCACTTCCGCCCGATTACAACGCCCTGGTCTCGAAACTCAAGGCCCGGTTCGAGCAGGAATACCAGGAATACCTGGCCGCCGGAGGCACGCCCCAACGACTCTCCCCTGCACAACGCTGGGCACTGGAGGTCATCCGCGACGCCTACCAGAGGGCGACCGGCCTCCCGAGCGCGCGCTCCGACCCACGGCTCAGCCCGGACCGGCTGGAAAGCCTGCGCCGGCTCTGGAGCGTGACCCCGCTGGATGGCAGGGCTGAGTTCGCACTGCGCGGGCTGCGCCAGCAAAAGCTCACGCCGGAAGAAACCCTGGAGCGACTCAAGACCCTCGCCTTCGAGCACAAACTCGATGCGCTGGCCGCGCAACGAACCGAAACGGCCGAAATACCCACCGAACCGATCATCATCTGCACCGAGGCACTGGTATGAGCCGCCCTTGGTAAAATTGACCCAACCATCGTTTTACCATACGGTTCGCTGTATGAAAAACCACGCTTTCAGCAAAACGGCAGGTGTCCGTGCCCAAGGAATTGTGTGACCAACTGAACCTGCAGCCGGGCACCCGGATCGTCTGGGAAATCCAGGAGGGCAAACTCATCGGATATCCCCTGCCCCGCGAAGGCTGGCGTGCACTGGTTGGCAAACGCAAGCGCGGGCCGAATCTGACGGCCCAACTGCTGGCACAACGAAGACGCGACCGTGCCCATGAAGACCGCAAGCTGGCTCGATAGCAGCGCCCTGCTGACCCTCCTGCAGGATGAACCGGGAACCGACACGGTCACCGCCCTGCTCGAAGCCGCGGAAAAAGGCAGCGCCACGCTCCTCCTCTCCACCGTCAGCCTCACCGAAATCGTCTCGGTCCTGGCCAGGACCTTCGGCGAAAAAGCCGCCCGCGACGACCTGCGCCTGATCCGGGAGATGCCGATTGACATTCGTTCCCCCACTCAAGACGACTGCATCGCCGCTGGTTGGTTACGCACCCAATTCAAGCTTTCCACCGCCGATGCCATCACCGCCGCCCAGGCCCGGGCGGCGGGGGCCGAACTTGTCCACAAAGATCCTGCACTGGAAGCGGTTCCCGAACTCAAACAGCGCAAGCTGCCCCATATACCGACCAAAGGTTGACCATGCCCGCGTCCCAGCAAACGCCCGACCCTGCCGCGCAACAGCGCGTGTTCAACCGCCTGAATGCTCCCATTCGCACGCGAGACGATTTGTTGCATCTGTTCGTCACCGACCTTGGGTTCACGCACATCGAGCAGCCCATCCCGGTCCGGGAAGACACCTTCGGCCGCGGTCAGGTTCTGGAGTTCGCCCGACAATGCCGACCGCTCCGCCTGGCCGGCCACAACGGACTCGAAATTCTGTACGCGGAACTCGATGGTGACCGACTCGACTACACCCGCCAACGCGTCCTGGCCACGCAGCTGTTGAGAACATTTCCGGACGCACTCTTTGTCTTTGCCCGCAAGGCCACCCTCGGCCAGCCCGAGGGCGCGGAAGTGCACCTCGTCAACGTCAAGGGCACGGACAAAAAGATTTTCCGCAGGTTCAAGCTCGGTCCCGGCCAGAAGTACCGTACCGCCTCTGAACGCCTGGCCCTGTTGGACCTGACGAACGAGCCGGACCTGAGCCTCTTGGAGTTGCGCCACCGCCTCGATGACGCCTTCGATGTCGAAGCCGTCACCGAGGAGTTCTTCAAACATTACAAACGTGTCTTTGCCGACCTGCAGGACCGCCTGACGCGTACATCACGTGACAAGGTCTGGGCACATGATTACGCCCTGCAGCTGCTCAACCGCCTGATGTTCCTTTACTTCATCCAGCGCAAACGCTGGCTGGGCGACGACCCGAACTTCATCACCAGGTTTTGGCGTACCTACAAAACCTCCGGCCAACCCAAGAATACGTTCTTCGAGCAGTGGCTTTCGGTCCTGTTCTTCGAGGCGTTCAACAACAAGTTCCAGGCAGGCAGACAGGACCGCAAACATTTCCCGGACGACATCCGCAAGGCTCTCGCCCAAGCGCCGTTCCTGAACGGCGGCCTGTTCGCACCCAACCAACTCGATGACGCCTACGACCCGAAACTGCCTGACGAGTTCTTCGAAATGCTCTTCGACCGCTTCGAGGGCACAAGCCCCGGCTTCCTCGAACGCTACAACTTCACCATCACCGAATCCACACCACTGGATGTCGAGGTTGCCGTTGACCCCGAAATGATCGGCAAGGTCTATGAAAGCCTCGTCAACATCACCTTCGAGGGCCTCACCGAGGAGGACCTGCGCGGCTCAGCCGGCATCTTCTACACACCGCGCGTCGAAATTGACCTGATGTGCCGGCTCAGTCTTGTGGATTGCCTCGCCAACCACATCGGCGCGGACAAAAGACCGCTCTTGTACGACGCCGTCTTCGCCTACGACCCCGCCGACAAAGAATCCGCCGACGCTGCCCTCACCGCCCAAAACTTGTGGCCGGAGCTTAACCGCCTGTTGCACCAAATCACCGTCTGCGACCCCGCCTGTGGCAGTGGCTCGTTCCTTGTGGGCATGTTGCTTGTGCTCGACGATCTCCAAGCGCGCCAACGCACAACTCGGCATCGAAGAAACGCCTTACGAACGACGACGCCGCATCATCGGTGAACAACTCTACGGCGTGGATGTCATGGACTGGGCCGTCCATGTGGCTGAACTACGTCTCTGGCTGCAACTGGTGGTCGAAACCGAACTCGAACCGGCCGAACTCAAGTTCCGCCCGCTGCTGCCCAATCTCTCTTTCAAAGTCCGCTGTGGCGACAGCCTCGTGCAGGAAATCGGCGGCATCAACTTCGGCCTCCACCGCACGCACCTCGAGATCCCGGCCCCGCTCAAAGGCCGCATCACACTGCTCAAAGGCAAAAAACTCCGCTTCTACCAGGGCGAACCCGGCCTGCGCGAAGCCGACCTCAAGGCCGAGGAACTCGCCATCTTCCGCGACATGCTTGACCAAAAACGCATCGCCCTGCAGAAGGAGATTGCCGCGCTCACACGCCAGATCGAACGCGCGCCCGAACAAATCGAAATGTCATGCATCGCTCCCACCGCCGCCCGACAGGAGCGCCTAAAACTCGAAACCACCTGGCGCGCCGAACGCGACGAGAAAAAGGCCGAATTGCGCCGCATCGAACAAGCCCTCAACGCCCTCCGCCAGACCAAGACCACCCCATTCGTCTGGGACATCGCCTTCGTCGAAATATTTGAGGGCGATACCGGCGGGTTCGATATCGTCATCGGCAATCCGCCCTATGTGCGGCAGGAAATGATCGCACCACCCACACTCGACCCCGCCGACTTCGGCGGCGAAACCTCCGACCGCTGGAAAGAGCAAAAGAAGGCCTACAAGGCCAAGCTCCAGGAATCCGTCGCCGCTGCATGGCCGAAATTCTTCCGCTACAAACCCGGCAGCGACACCTACCGCAAACCCGACGGCAAAAGCGACCTGTACATCTACTTCTACTTCCACGGCCTGTCGCTGCTGAACCCGCGCGGCAGTTTTTGCTTCATCACCTCCAATAGCTGGCTCGACGTTGGCTACGGCGCAGACCTGCAGGAGTTCCTCCTCCGCCACAGCCACGTCAGATTCATCCTCGACAACGAAAAGAAACGGTCCTTCAAACAAGCCGACGTCAACACCATCATCGCCCTGCTCGCTCCGCCCGACGACAAGCGCGAGACCAGCCTCGACAAGACCGCCCGCTTCGTCATGTTCAAAGCACCGTTCGAAGGCGTCCTCGACGCCGATACCTTCAAAACGCTCGAAACCGTTACCGAACGGCAGAGCACCGACCGCTGGCGCATCTGCGTCCGCCCGCAACGCGAGCTGCTCGAAGAAGCCTTGGTGCGCGACGAAGACGAAGAGGGCGACACCGTCGGCAAGATCAAGACTATCCACATCAAAACCGCCCGTTACGAAGCCAACAAATGGGGCGGCAAATACCTCCGCGCACCGGAGATCTTCTTCACCATCCTCGAAAAGGGCAAAGGCAAACTCGTCCGCCTCGGCGACATCGCCGAAGTGCGACCGGGGTGCTATTCGGGGATCAACGATTTCTTTTACCTAGACCGCCAATATGCGAAGCATTTGGGAATTGAAAGCCAGTTTCTCAAGCCGATCATTCGTAGCCCCAGCGACGCAACGTCACCGCTAGTCTCTTCGGCAGACCTAGATACTGTAGTCTTTTCCTGTGACTTGAGTAGTCAAGAATTGAAGCCCTTCAAGGGCGCTCGCAGTTACATTGATTGGGGAAGCCGTCAAGTCACGCGCGCCCGGCAGAAGACCGCGGCAGGGATTCCTTGGCCCAAAACGGAGACGGTGAGGCGAAGGACGCCCGGCTGGTGGGCGATTCCAAAAGACAATCTTGAGCCGACGCGCAACTTTCTGCTGTATGTGCACAATGAACGATTCATCGCACCGTTAGCAGATAAACCCGTGGCCAGCGACCGCTGCTTTCATAGGATTTTCCTGCAAGACCATCGTCGCGAGAATATTGTCGCAGCGTTACTCAATTCCACGCTGACGTGGCTAATGATTTGCATCCACGGACGGTGGGGGTTGGGGCAGGGCGCGATGAAGTTCGAGACCTCAGACGCGAGAAGGCTTGTCATGTTGAACCCGTCCGTTGTGCCTTCGGACATTGCCTCAAGGCTGGTCGCCCGCTTCGAGGCGTTGGGTCGTCGAGTTATTGGAGTGGTAGACGACGAAGTGCAGCAACCCGACCGTCGGGCGTTGGACGATGTGGTGTTTGAGGTGTTGGGGTTGACGCCTGGCGAGCGCGAGGCCGTGTATGAAGCCGTCGTCAACCTCGTCCGCGCCCGCCTCGAAAAAGCAAGAAGTGTGTGAACTCGTAAGGGAATATGGCATACGAAGTTGATTTTCTGCCCGTTGGCGAAGGTGAAAGGTGTGGCGATGCCATCGCACTACGCTTCGGCAATCTTGCCGGCAGCCGCGATCAGCAACAGGTCTGGGTCATCGACGGCGGAACGAAAGAATCCGGCCAAGCACTTGTTGGCCATATCAAGAAATACTACGGGACGGATCGTGTTGATGTGGTGGTCTGCACGCATCCGGACTCGGATCATGCCTCAGGCCTTTCCGTCGTGCTTGAACAAATGAGCAAAGTTGGCGTTCTCCTGATGCACCAGCCCTGGAATCATGCGGAGGACATTCACCACCTGTTTGACGATGAGCGCGTCACTCGATCACGGATCGAGGAACGGGTTTGGCGAGCGCTTCAAGACGTCCGCGAACTAGAGAAGATTGCCACAAGGAAAGGCATCCCGATTCGGGAGCCTTTCTCGGATGATTGCAAGTTTGTGTTGAGTCCCAGCAAAGCTTTCTACGAGCAACAGTTGGCAAATTTCCGTTGCATGCCCGAAGTCGCCAAGAAGACCCAAATGCAGCGATTGATCGAGGCGTTGTTTGCCAAGGCAAAGGAGGCGGCAAGAGCCGCTGAGACGTGGTTCAAGGAGACTCTGGCCGACCCGGAGCCGGACGCCACCAGCGCTGAAAATAACTCATCCGTAGTTCTTTTGCTTGAGCTTGATGGGGAGCGATTCCTGTTCACAGCCGATGCAGGTGTGCCTGCATTGACTGAGGCAGCAAACCGTGCGGACGCGCTTGGAATTGACCTGAAAAACGTCCGGTTCATCCAGGTGCCGCATCATGGCAGCAAACGCAACGTTGGTCCGACCATCCTTAATCGGATTGTCGGCCCAATCAAACAGACCGAATCCTACGACAAAGCAGCATATGTTTCGGCCTCCAAAGACGGTCAGCCAAAACATCCGGCCAAGAAGGTTGTCAACGCGTTCAAGCGGCGCGGTGCACAAGTTTACGCAACCCAAGGTAGGACGCTTTGGCATCACAGCAGCGACGCGCCGCAACGGCAGGGATGGAGCAATGCAACCCCGTTGCCTTTTTACGAGGAGGTTGACGAGTAAACCATGATCGCGCGTTTCGACCTATACGATTTCGTGGCCAACCTAATTCCCGGGCTGGTGTTCCTCTGGTGCGTCCAAATACTGGCCGGTTTGTTCGGCTGGACGCCGCCGCTGGATTTCACCGGCGGGCTGGCGGAAACCTCCATCCTCATTGCGCTGGGCTACATCACAGGGCTGTTGCTCCAGGGCGTAAGCCAGAGCGTTGTCGAAAAGTACGTCCTGAAACCGCTCTGGGGCGGTTTCCCTTCCGACCGCTGGCTGCTGCCCGATGACGATCATTTCTCATCTGACTACAAGGCGCGCTTGCTGAAGCTGATTCATGAACGTTTCCAAGTCGCTACCGAACCCGAGCTACCGCCCAATTGCCCGCCCGACCGCGCGCTCCAGTTGCGCCTGAAAAAGAACCGCGAGTTGTTTTTCCTGTGCTACAACCTGGTTGGACAAACCAGCCAACGTCCGCTCTCGTTCACTGCTCAGTACGGGCTTTTCAGGGGTCTGCTGACCATGTTCGCTCTCCTTACCTTGTGTTCAATAGTGGGGATTCTTTGCGCACTGAGCGTTCATGCCGAGCGTGCAACCAGTTTTGGAATTTGCGCGGCGCTGTTTGCTGCTGCTGCAGCGATTTCTTATGTCCGTTGCCGTAAACGCAGCGAAGACTTCGCACAATCCGTCTTCGACCTTTTCATGGCCGCCGCATGTGGTGGCCGCGCTGGAGAAGATCATTGTGAGGCAAGAACCAAGGCCTGTCAGAAAAACGAGGCATGAACGAACAAGTGTAGTTGGTAGAGGCTATGGAAATCGGGATCGAAGGCCATCGAGGAAACCACGAAGCGATAAGCGGATAGTTAGTTGCGGCATGACAAACCGATTTTTCGATGAAAGCAAGGAGCAGTCCTTGGTCAAATCGGCCATTGTGTCGAAGTATTTTTGGGCTTGGGCGAAAGTCATCATGCCTCGGGTCAAGAACACCGTGAGGAGAATCGCGTATATCGATCTGTTCGCCGGACCGGGCCGATACAAAGATGGTACGAAATCAACGCCGCTCCTCGTCTTGGAAAAGGCAATCAACGATCCAGACATGTGCGAAATGTTGGTTACCGTGTTCAACGACAAGGACGAAGACAATTCGCGGTCCTTGAAGCAAGCGATCAATGACTTGCCGGGGATCGAGCGTCTGGAACACAAGCCAAAGGTGATGAACCAAGAGGTAGGCGCGGAACTGGTGAAGGTGTTCCAGCAGTTGCGGCTTGTCCCAACGTTATTCTTCGTTGATCCGTGGGGCTACAAAGGTCTGTCGCTGCAACTGGTGAATGCAGTCGTAAAGGATTGGGGATGCGAGTGTATCTTCTTTTTCAACTACAACCGCATCAACATGGGGCTTAATAATCCATTGGTCGAAGAGCACATGAACGCCTTGTTTGAGAAGGCGCGGGCGGATGCGTTACGGTCCGAACTTCAAAACATGTCTTCGGCAGACCGCGAATTGACCATCGTCGAGAAGCTTTGCGAGGCGCTGAAGCCGGCACGCGACCGGTACGTGTTGCCGTTTCGGTTCAAGGATGATCGTGGTAGTCGGACAAGTCATCACCTGATTTTTGTTTCGAAAAGCTTTCGCGGCTACGATATCATGAAGAACGTGATGGCTGGCGAAAGCTCCAGAAAAGAGCAGGGCGTGGCATCATTTGAATACAGCCCTTCCGATAAACGGTATCCGTTGCTCTTCGAGATGAGTCGTCCACTCGAAGACTTGGAGGGAATGCTGCTGCGGGACTTTGCGGGACAGACAATCCAATTCGACCGGCTATACAGGACGCACAGCGTTGGCAAACCGTACATCGAAAGCAACTATAAACAGGTCCTGAAAAAACTGGAAGAATCGGGTACAATCACTGTCAGTAAGCCCGGCCAGAAACGGCGCAAGGGGACATTTGCTGGCGACGTGATCATCACGTTTCCGCCACGAGGAGGTTGAGATGTCGTTAAACTCATCGATCGAATGGACGGAGGCGACGTGGAACCCGGTGACGGGCTGCTCGAAGGTCAGCGCGGGCTGCAAGAACTGTTACGCCGAGCGGCTGGCCCTGCGGCTGCAAAGGATGGGCAATGCCCGCTATCGGAACGGGTTCAATGTCACGCTTCATCCCGACCTGATCGACCTGCCCAAACGATGGCGGGAGCCGCGGCTGATTTTCGTCAACTCGATGAGCGACCTCTTTCATGAGGCGGTCCCGCTCGAGTTCATCCGACGTGTGTTTGCCACCATGCGGGCCTGTCCCCAGCACACATTCCAGGTTTTGACCAAGCGCAGCGCTCGCTTGCGGAAACTGGCCGGGCAATTGGACTGGCCGCCCAACGTGTGGATGGGGGTCAGCGTAGAAGACGCCCGCGTGCTTCATCGCGTGGCCGATTTGCGCACCGTGCCGGCGGCGGTGAGGTTCTTGTCGTGCGAGCCTCTGATCGGTCCGCTGGACGATCTGCCGCTGGAGGGTATCCATTGGGTGATCGTCGGCGGAGAGTCGGGCCCGGGGGCGCGCCCCATGAAAATCGAATGGGTTCGTTCGATCCTGCGGCAGTGCCGGAAGGCAAACGTCCCGTTCTTCTTCAAGCAGTGGGGCGGGGTCCGCAAAAACTTAACCGGGCGCCTGCTGGAGGGACGCACGTACGACGAAATGCCGCAGTGGGCGATACACGGCAGCAGGGAGGAGCCGGTCGGGCAGTGGACACATCCAGACCGCCAGGGTATCCTGTGGCACCTGGCCTGAGGGGGCGATGGGTGCTTCCATTCCAGCCAACGTGACTCCCGCCGTGCTCGAGTGGGCCCGGCGCGAGGCCGGGTATGAGGATCCGCAGCCCGTGGCAAAACGGCTGGGTGTCCGTCCGGAACGGCTTCTGGCATGGGAACGCGGCGAGTCAAAACCGACGCTGCGGCAGGCACAGACCCTGGCCAGGATTTATCACCGGGCACTGGCGGTGTTCTTTCTTCCCGAAAAGCCCTCATCGCCGCCGCTGGCCGCGCAGTATCGTCGGTTGCCCGGAATCCAACCCGGCAAGGAATCGCCCGAGCTGCGCGTGGCCATCCGGGTCATGTGCCAGCGACGTGAAGCCGCCATTCAATTGAGCGAAGAGTTGGGGTATTCTCTGCCCGAGTTCCGTGAAGTTGCCCGGCTGAGCGAATCCCCACTCGACGTCGGTCGGCGACTTCGCAGTGCCTTGCGTGTGAGTGAACAGGAGCAGCAACAGTGGCAGAACGAATGGCAGGCGTGGCGAAGGTGGCGAGAAGCGGTTGAAAACCTTGGCGTGTTTGTCTTTCAGTTCCCCAAGGTCGACTTGCAAGAGGCGCGCGGAATTACACTGCCATTGTTTCCAGCGCCGGTTATTGGCATTAACACAAGGGAAACTTCCGCCGGCGCGCGCTCGTTCACGCTTATGCACGAACTGGTGCATCTGGCACTGGCGTTGGCTCGCGAAGAGGACGTGGCGCTGCGTGACCAACGATCCGAAGTGGACTGGCAGCAGGTGGAACGCTTTGCTGAGGAAGTCGCCAGCGCCGTGCTCATTCCGCAGCCCATGCTGGAGGAAGCGCTGCGACAGATCTCGGTTCGACGGGACACCCGGGATGTGCAGCGTGTCCGGCAATTGGCCGCACGCTTCCGGGTGACGCCCCTGGCCATGGCAACGCGGCTGCGCGCCGCCGGGCAGTTCACGTGGACGGGCTATCGCAGGTGGAAACAGGAATGGGACGCATGCGTGGCGCAGTTGCCGCCGCGGCGCGGCGGTTTCGCCACACCGGCGGAGAAAACCTTGGGCCGGGCAGGTCGGCCGTTTGCACAATTGGTGCTGGAGGCGCTAGACAGCAACCGGATCACAGCCGTGGAGGCGTGCCAGTATCTCGACCTGCGATGGGATCACCTGGAAAAACTCCGCATGGAACTGCGCGTCGGCCCCGGTGCAACCCGCGAACCCCTCGATACGGGCGATTGAAAAGAGCACGTTGCCCATGTATTCAGTGGACACCAGCGCGTTGATGGATTGGCAGGCGCGTTTTTATCCAACGGACGTTTTTGTACGGCTGAAAGAAAGAATGGAAGCACTCATCGCCGCCGGAAAAATGCGAGCGCCTGCGATCGTCCGTGAAGAACTCAATGCCGTGGGCCCGCCCGCATTGATCACATGGGCCAAACAACAGACCCGCTTGTTTGTTCCCATGGCCGAGTCGTTGCAGGCCGAGGCGAGAGCCATCCAGGACAGATACCCCGAGTTGGCGGACGCCGGGTCGCCCCATGAATCCTACGATCCCTGGGTCATCGCACTGGCCAAGTTGAACAAGTGGACCGTGGTCTCGCAGGAGACTTCAGCCAACGAGAAGCGCCGGCCCGCGAGGACCTATTACATCCCCGATGTGTGTCGCGATCTTGGCATACCGTGCATCAACCTGCTCGGGCTGATGCGAAAGGAGCGTTGGACGTTTTGAACGGCCCTCACCGCGCCTGATCTGCGCCTGAAAAAGAGCCCGGAGTAGTTCGATCTCATTTACCACGCCGTTGGCCAGACCAGGTCCACGCCCGCGGCGCGCTTCAACGCCCATTACGGCCTGTTTCGCGCCCTGCTGAGGATGTTCGCGCTGCTGACCGGATTCCCGCTGGCCGGTACGGTTTGGGCCGCGTGGCGGCAACGGGCTCGACTCGCGCCATTTGCCGTGCGGATGGTTCTTTTTGCCCTCGCAACGCTGATTGCCTACCCGCGTTGCCGCAAGCGCAGCGAAGATTTTGCACAATCCGTCTTCGACCTCTTCCGAGCCGCCGGGAGCGGACATTCGGTTTCGCAGAAAACCTCGTAAGTCGGAACAGCAGAAGGCCGGGGAGCTCGAAAGGATGTCTCGCGCCCGCACCTTGCCGGCCTGTTCACGTGCTTCTCGAAAAGCCAGAGGCTTGCCAGAAACCGCGACTGCCGTTCGGCAGTACTGTCCTCGAGCCCGCGGCACCTTGTGCCTGCCCGACCTGCAAACTCCAAGGTTCCACGGTGCAAACGCAGCCGCGGAGGAATGCTTGGTTGGGTGCCCGCTGCGCCATGGCGGCCTGGCGGGCGTGTTCGATCGTGCCGCTGTCCAGGGCAAGGAACCGGGCTGATTTTGTTCAGGCGCAAGCAATCATTGTAAAGGCCGATGCGACACAAAGTGCTTTACCCGGACACGCACACCACCAGACTTTGAGAATGTGCTGGAGAGCAACACCGGACATCACCATGAAACCATCATCCCTTGCCCTGCTCGTCATCGGTTTTCTTGCGATTCCGTCGACACGCCTGCAGGTGCAGGCCACAGTGCGGGTATTTGCCGACAAGAATGCTTTTGCATACGCACTGGGGGAGGCTCCCCAGTCACGCGTTACCTTGGATGACCTTCCCGAGGGACCCATTTCGGGGACGGAATTCACGAGCGCCGGGTTCGTCTTCAGCTCACCCCTTCCTCCACCCGCCGGCCAATTGGAGGTTGCACCCGCCGATTTTTTCTGGGGCAGTCCGTACTTGAATATCGGCAAGCGACCGTATGCGGCGGGAGACGACGGTGAAAACGATTCGCTCAACATCGACATTCTTGGCGAGTGGACGGCAGCCGCGCTGGAATTCGTCGATGCATGGTTCCCGGGGAACGCGGTCACAACGATCACCTTCTACGGGCGCTCCTCCAACGTGCTGTATACCGTCAGTGCGCAAAACAGGAGCCTGTCTTTCATTGGCGTCATCGCCGACGAACCCATCCAATGGATCCGTATCAACGAGGCAGCCAATGACGCGGATGACGTGGGTTATGACAACTTTTGGCTTGGCAACCCCGCACCTGTCGCGGTGGACGCTCCCGCACTGGGCATCGCCACCGTGCCGGAGGGAGTGATTCTGCGTTGGCCGGCGTCTGTCGGGGATTATCGGCTCGAGGCCAGTGACTCCGTCGAAACCGGGGCATGGGAGCCGGTCCAGGAAGCCGCGGTGTTCGAGAATGGCTTCATGACCGTGATCCTTCGCGCTGACCGCGAGGTCCGGTTCTTCCGGCTTCGAAAGGCAGATTGATCGTGGCAGGTGTTCCGAGAGCGAAGACACAAGGGCCCCTCGCTATGCACCCACACGTCGAGGGCTTGAGGCCCGCGTCGCCCCGGGCGTGCAGCCGGCCGGCGACGTACGTATGGGGATTGTATCTGGCGGCACGGAGTCTGGGGCGGACGGGTTGGTCGCGTTCGGCGGGTCGAAATTCCACCGGGCAGACGTCATGCGTTGGTTCCTTTGTTTGGAAGCGTCGGCTGCGGCCGCCCGGCCTCACGGGACGGACTGTTAGGGGATCCTTTGCAGCTCGAGCAGGCGGCGGTAGGTGGGGTGGGACAGCGCCAGGGCTTCCGGGGCACCGTCGCCGGTGATGCGGCCGTCTTCGAAGACCAACACGCGCCGGGCCAGGCTGATGGAGCTGAAACGGTGCGCAATCAGGATGGTGGTGCGACCCCGAATCAGGTCGCGCAGGGCAGCCTGGACCAGCGCCTCGCTCTCCGCATCCAGCGCGCTGGTGGCCTCGTCCAGGATCAGAATCGGCGCATCCTTCAGAAACGCACGTGCAATGGCGATGCGCTGGCGTTGTCCGCCCGAAAGCGTGGCGCCGCGTTCCCCCACCACGGTGTCATACCCCCGGGGCAGCATTTCAATGAACTCCGCCGCTCCGGCGCGCCGGGCGGCCTCGCGCACGGCTGCGTCGTCGGCATCCGGTCGGCCGATCCGGATGTTTTCGGCGATGGTGGCGTTGAAGAGAACGGGAGATTGAGGCACGAACGCGATGCGCCGGCGCCAGGCGTGTTTGTCGAATTCGCGCAGGTCCACGCCGCCGCAGGTGATCCGCCCGCTGGTGGGATCGAAGAACCGGGGGATCAACAGGGCGAAGGTGCTTTTGCCCGCGCCGCTGGGGCCCACGAGCGCGACCGTTTCCCCGGGCTGGATTTGCACGGTGACCCGTGACAGCGCCGGAAGCGCCTCCGCCCCGTGGGCATTGGGATAGTGAAAGCTGACGTCTTCGAAAGCCAGGGGCGCGTCCGGCGGCGGCAACGGGCGCGGGTGCGCCGGATTGGGCAGCGTGTCCCGGGCCGTCAGGATTTCTTCCAGTCGCTCGAGCGACGCCTGTCGCCCCTTCAGCGCGGCGTGGAGCGAACTCAGTTTCTTGACCGGCTCATAGGCAAGGTAGAGGGCCAAAGCCAGCGAGCTGAAGGTGGCAAAGTCGATGCCGCTGCGGACGCCCAGATACAGGGCCACCATGAGACCGCAGGTGGCAATGAACTCGATGGAGGGTCCCAGCATGGCCTCGTACTTCACCGTTTTGAGGGACAGGCGCAGGATTTCGCGCAGGCGTTCGGCGAACCGGCGGCAGAGTTGTGATTCCAGGTGGTAGGCCTGAATCTCCACCGGAGATTGCAGCGCCTCGGTGACCACGGCTGCCAGTTCCCCGCTCTGACGCGCAACCATCCGGGAGCGCCGCAACAGGCGGCGCGTCACCAGACGCAGGGGAATCACACAGAGCGGGATGGTGGTCAGGGCCACCAGGGTAAACAGGGCGCTGCGCTCCATCACGGAGATCCAGACCAGATAGCCCAGTGCCGCCACCAGCACCAATGGCTGCTTAATGGCGTCGTTGCTCAACAGGAGGATCAGGGACCGAATCTGCTCCGCGTCATTCACCAGTCGGCTGACCAGGTCGCCCGTCTTGTGCACCTGATAAAACGCCAGCGGCAGACTTTGAAGACGCTCGAACGCGGCCCGGCGAAGGCCCTCCAGAAAGATGAATCCCGCCCGGTTGATCCAGTACCGGTTCAGGAACGCGCACAGGCCGCGCAGGAGAAAGACCACCGGCATGCCCAGGCAGGCCAGCAACAGCAGTCGTTCCTGATAGGACTCCCCGAAAAGCGCGCGCGCGGTGTGCACCACCCAGGGCGACGCTTCCTGCTCCCGACCGAAGAAGATCGGGAGCACGGTCTTGAGCATGGCGGGCAGCCCGGCGCCGCTCAGGGCGGCGAATCCGACGCCGGCCAACAGCCCCGCCACCAGATGAGGCCAGGCGGGCCGGACCAAGGGCCACCAACGCCGCAATCGCGATGGCCGTTGCGTCTCTCCGGTGCCGGGCTCTGCCGTTGTTTGCGTCGCTTGCATGGGACATCCCGCGTGGCGCTCCGTGCCCGGGCCAGAGTACGCATCCCGACCGACGGGGACCAGCGCGTTGTGGTCGAAGCGCACCGGATCGGGGAACGAAGCAGCGGGTCCGGTGTGTCTGCAAAGCGGCTCGGGGTTCCGCAACGCCGCCAGGCTTCAAGCTCCGACGTTGCCCGACGCCTTCCATGCCTGCAACACCGCATCCATCACGCGGTCCACGGGAGAGGTGTCGAGGCGCTGGTGTTCCGGGTGGGCGCGCAACCACGCGACCGCGTTCCGAATGCCCTCGCGGAAGGGAACGCGACACCGGAAGTCCGGAACCAACCGGCGCAGTTTCGAGTTGTCGAAGATGGCTGGTTGGGCTTTGTCGCCCTTCAACGGGCCGGTCAATTCCGGGCAGACCCGGCAGATGAAGTCGGTGGGCACCGGCACAATGCGCGGCTGAACGCCGACGGCCGCTGCGATTTCGTGATAGATCTGGTTCCAGGTAAGCACTTCGTCGCTGGTAATGTGGAACGCCTGGCCCAGGGCAGCGTCCTGCCCGATCAAACAGGCCAGCCCCACGGCAAAATCTCCCGCCCAGGTGAGCGTCCAGGGATTTTCGCCCTGATCGGGCACCCACACGGCCGCGCCGCGTTCCAGTCGGGCAGCGAAGGCGTATCCGGCACTGGAGACCGGATTGGGGATCCAGCGCTCCGAATAAGTGTGCGAAGGCCGCACGATGGTGACGGGAAACCCCTCTGCGCGCCACCGACCCAACAACCATTCCTCGCAGGCCTGCTTCCTCTGTGCGTAGTCCCAGAACGGGTTCCCCAGCGGGGTCTCCTCCGTGATGGGCAACCGCGGCGGCGGCTTGGCATAGACCGTGGCCGAGCTGATGAACACGTACTGCCGGATGTCACGGAACAGCTCGTGGTCCAGGGCCACGTCGGCGACTTCGTACCCGATGAAGTTGATGACGACATCGATGGACCGACCCGCCAGTGCACGGCGCATCCCCTCCGGATCCTTGCGATCCGCCACCACGGCCTCGAATCCGGCCGGCACGGGACTGCGGCCACGGGTCAACAAGATCACCTGATGCCCGCGGGCCCGGAGTTCGGCTGCGCAGGCCGAGGAGAGATTTCCTGTTCCGCCCAACAACAGAATCCGCATGCCTTTTACCCTGCCGCAGGGCGAAACAAAGAAACAATGCCAAAACGTGTGCGGGGGTGGGATCCGGACCACCCCGAGCGAGGGCAGATCGATCCGGTGCGTGATCGCACAGGGCCGGGGAAACGTGTCTTCGTCCCTATTTCGCGGGGTTTGCAGATCCCATCGCGGGCGCGGCGGATCCCCTGCAGCGCACCTCGGCAAAAGGGCGGTCCGGTGGGGGCAACAATCGGGCCCCGACCCGAGCCCGGGGAAGCGGCGATTCAATCTACCGCGCGGCGAATCGCCTCGGCGATTTCCAAAAACGCACGGGCCGCGGGATGGTCGGGCGCGCCGACCACCACCGGCAGGCCGCGGTCGCCGCCTTCGCGGATTTCCTGATAAATCGGGATTTCTCCGAGGAAGCGCAGACCTTGGCGGGCCGCTTCGGCCCGGCCCCCGCCGTGACCGAAGATCTCGATGCGCTGGCCACCGGGGGCCTCGAAAAAGCTCATGTTCTCAATGATCCCCACAATAGGCACGTTCACCTTTTGGAACATGGCAATGCCCTTGCGCACGACGCCCACCGACGCCGCCTGCGGTGTGGTGACCACAATGCCGCCGTCCAGGGGCACGGCTTGACACAGGGAAAGTTGAGCGTCTCCGGTGCCCGGTGGCAGGTCCACCAGCAGGTAATCCAGCTCGCCCCATTCCACCACCGTCAGGAACTGCTGGATGGTTTTCTGGATCATGGGCCCGCGCCAGATGACGGGCTGGTCGTCGTCCAGCAGGAAGCCGATGCTCATGAGTTTGACGCCGTGCCCGACCGGCGGCACCAACATTTCGCGGGCGCTGAGGGTGGGGCGCTGCCGCACGCCCATCATCAGCGGAATGCTCGGGCCGTAAATGTCGCAATCCAGCAGGCCCACCCGCGCTTGCAATCGCTGAAGTGCGCACGCCAGGTTGACCGCCACGGTGGACTTGCCCACGCCGCCCTTGCCGCTGGCCACCGCCAGGACACGACGCACGCCGGGCACACGGGTTTGATGCGCCCAGGGATCGGGACCGCCGGCCCCTGCCGCCGCCGGCTGGATCAGTTCCACCACCGCCTCGCGAACGCCCGGCAGCGACTCCAACAGCGCCTGACTGTCCTCGCGGATTTTCCGTCCCGCCTCCACGTTGGGCGAGTTGAGATGCAACACCACGTGCACGCGATCCCCATCGACCCGAATGTCCTGCACCAGACCAAACGAGACGATGTCCCGACTGTAGCCGGGGTACTTTACCGACCGCAGTGCTGCGCGAATGTCTTCCGCCGACAGATTGTTCATGCGCGAACTCAACTTGCCAGCGTTTCCCCGGATGGCAAGAACCCGCAGACGTGCGTGGAGTCGGTTGACCGGCCAAGAGGCGGAAGAAACTTCGAGCTCAGACGGCCGGGATCAAACGCCGCGCCACCGCGGGTGCCCGGCCAAAGAATCACTTGCGAACTTCACCACAACGATCTCGAGTGGCCGAGCCCTTGCGGGGTTGCGCCCCGTCCGCCAAACCGCCCCGGCAAGTGAGGCGACCGACGCGCCGGCATCGCGGACAGGGACGCCCGGGGCTACCGGGCCGCTCCATAGCCGGTCCAAAGGAGTTTGCCATTCGAAAGTCCGGGCGGGATGCGCTTGCACCTCACCGGCTTCTCGTGGGGTCATGCGTTCGCCGGGTCAACCGTCGTGTTGGCAACCGCCCGTGTCGCGAGCGGCCTTTTCGGGGCATTCGCAGCGGCGGCCACCCGAAGCCGCGGCCGCGGGTTTGGATTTGAACCGGGCCCGGCCGATGCAGTAGCGTCGCGGCGAGGCCGGGCGGGCGGGAGGATCGGCCCGGCGCGCCCGTCCGGAGGTGGGATCGAAAGCGGCAAAGCCTCGAGCGCCCTCCAGGGGCGGTCGGCAGCCCCCGGCCCGCCAGCAGGTGAGCATGAGCAAAGTGGCGACCCGATCTCGATTGCGCACGCTGGATTACTCCGTGGTCCAGCAGTGCATGCATTGCGGATTGTGCCTGCCCACGTGCCCCACCTACGACGCGACCAAGGTCGAGCGCCACAGCCCGCGCGGTCGGATTGCCTTGATGCGGGCCATCGCGGACGAGCGGTTGGACCTGACCCGCACCTTCGCAGAGGAGATGTATTTTTGCCTGGGGTGTCTGGCCTGCATGACCGCCTGCCCCGCTGGTGTGAACTACGCCGAGTTGTTCGAGCAGGCGCGGGCCGAGATCGAGGAACGCCGGATTTTGGACAACCCCTGGCGACGGTGGGTTCGAGCGGTCACCATCCGCTGGTTGTTCATGGCGCCGGGGCGGCTGCGGTGGGCGGCGCGCCTGCTGCGACTTTATCAAGAATCCGGGCTGCAGACCCTCGTCCGGCACAGTGGCCTGTTGCGACTTCTACCCGCGCGGTGGCAGGAGCTGGAAGCCATGACACCGGAGGTTTCCCCGGCATTTTCGGACGAACTCATTCCGCCGGTGATGCCCGCGCGTGGACAGACCCGATATCGGGTGGCCCTGCTCACCGGATGCGCGCAGGACGTGCTGTTCAGCGAAGTGAATCGTGACACCGCCGAGGTGCTTGCCTGGAACGGCTGCGAGGTGCACACGCCGCCCCACCAGTACTGCTGCGGTTCCCTCCACGCTCACAACGGAGAGCTCGCCCTGGCCGCCGAACTGGCGCGACGCAATCTCGATCAGTTTCCGCCCGACCGTTACGACGCCATCCTGAGCAACGCCGGCGGGTGCGGGTCGCACCTCAAGCACTATGGACGCCTGCTGGCCGATGATCCGCGGTACCGCGACCGGGCCCGGCTCTGGGATCGCAAGCTCAAGGACGTGCACGAATGGCTGGTGAGCATCGGTTGGCGCAGGCCGCCCGAGGGACAGCCTCCTCTGACCGTGACGTATCACGAGTCGTGCCACCTGACGCACGGCCAGAAAGTCGTGGAAGCGCCGCGTGTGTTGCTCCGGAGTATTCCCAATGTCACCTGGGTGGAGTTGCCGGAGGCCAGCTGGTGCTGCGGCAGTGCCGGCATCTACAATCTGATCCAGCCGGAGATGGCCCGGCAATTGTTGGAGCGCAAGCTGCGGAACATCCGGGCCACCGGCGCCATGGTGGTTGCCAATGCGAACACCGGGTGCCTGTTGCAACTCATCCAGGGCGTCCGGCGCGCCGGCATGCCCGTGCGCGTGGCGCACCCCATGACCCTCCTGGCGGAGGCGTACCGGCGCGGGAACGGTGCTCCCGAAGGCCCTGCGGGCTGAGGGCACCGGCCGCCCGGCAGCCTTCCTTCTCGGTCGGCCGGCTCGCACACGCAGCGCCGGACCCGACAGGTCGACTCGAAACAAAATGTGGTGCGCGCGAGAGGACTCGAACCTCCACTCCTTGCGGAACCAGATCCTAAGTCTGGCGCGTCTGCCAATTCCGCCACGCGCGCAACCGGCCCGCTTTCACCTTGCCCAAGGACTGCGCCGGGCTCAAGTCCCGCGCCGCCGTTCGGAAAAGGCCGGGCGCATTTCACGTTTTTGCCCGGGCGAGGGCGGTGCGGAGCCGGGGGGAAGACACTACGAATCCAACTTGGCTGTCTGCTGGGGTTTGTTCGTGCGCTCTGCCCCACGGCCCGGCCCTCGGTTGCCAAATCTCCGCCCGGTTTGTAAGAGCCACGCGACGCGCCGAACGGGACACCAATCCGTGTCAGACCAGGGCAACCCGCCGGCAACTTGAAGCGCCGAAGGCGCGTCGATTCCACAGCCCTGGGCAACGCCCCGGGAATGCGGCCCGCAAAACCCATCGAGCCCTGAAAGGGCGCAACCCGGGAACCACCCTCGCAAGGGCCGCACCTGTCCCACCGAATTCCGCCCCTTCAGGGCGGAATGAATTGTGCGAACCCGGCTCCCCAGGGCGTTGCCCTGGGCTGATGAATTCCCGCCCTGTTGGGGCGGAGAGATGGCCGGCCATGGGCGCCAAGCCTCTCCGATCCTCGATGTGTTTGCTGGAAAGGAGTTCGCATCGCGTCGCTGGAAATTGTCGCTTGCTGCCCTGTCACAGACAGGGCTGTTCACCTCGTGCATGGGCTGCGCATGGATCACGCGTGCGAATCAAGGCGCTGAAGGCGCATCGATTCGTCAGCCCGGGGCAACGCCCCGGGAACTCGGGGCCCCCGAACCCACCGCGCCCTGAAGGGGCGCAACTCCGCGATCCCAATCGCGACGGGCGGGCAGGTGACCGTGCCGAGTCCTACCCCTTCAGGGCGGGGGGAATTGCGGCGTCCGGTCACCCAGGGCGCTGCCCTGGGCTGGAGAATCTCCGCCCCGTTGGGGCGGACACACGGCGCCCCGAAGGCGCGAAGCCTTTTCGACTCCTGGGGAGCTTCGTGGGGATGAATCCCCGGGGGCTGGTGTGGAGACTTTTTGCTGGCAACCTCGCTGCAGAGGAGGCCCCCCGGGGTCGCAAGTCCGCGGTCTGGCGCAAGTCCGGTTTTGGCGGCCGTACGAGGTCGGCGTTACTCCGGGCGTCTTCGGCATGGGAAAGCCGGGACGAAAAGGCCTTCAGTCGGGATCCTTGCACGCGGTGCTCAAAAACGGAAATCCGCGCGAAAAGGCCCTGCGGGCCTTGCCCGGTCCGGTTTGTGCATGGCGCGAACGCGGTTCTTCCCGGCCCGCCCCCGGTGACGGGCTCATTGGGCGGGTTCGGGGGCTCCACTTTTCCTGTTGCCGGGTCCTGCGCCCCGCTTCCAGCATGAATCCATGACGAACGAACCGCTGCTGAGGCTGGACCTGCCCGGCATCCCCAAACTGCGCAGCGGCAAGGTCCGCGAGATCTTCGATTTGGGCGACCGACTGCTGCTGGTGGCCACGGACCGCATTTCCGCGTTCGACGTCGTGTTGCCCAATGGGATCCCCCGCAAGGGCGAAGTCCTTACGCAAATCTCCTTCTTCTGGTTCGAACGGTTTGCTTCGCAGGTCCCGAACCACTTGCTGGCCGGCCCGGAGGCGCCGCTGCCCGCGCCGTTGCAACCCTGGGCCTCCGTGCTGGCCCGGCGCTCGATGCTGGTCCGCAAGGCCCGACCCCTGCCGGTCGAGTGTATCGTCCGCGGGTACCTCGCCGGCAGTGCCTGGAAGGAATACCGCCAGACCGGGACGGTGGCCGGTCTTCGCCTGCCACCGGGCCTGCGTGAATCCGAGGAACTCCCCGAACCCATCTTCACCCCATCGACCAAGGCCGAAACCGGGCATGATCAAAACATCTCGTTCGACGCCGCCTGCCAGCTGTTGGGCGCCGATTTGGCCCGGCGGGTGCGGGACCTGAGCCTGCAGATCTACACCGAAGCCCGCGATTACGCCCGCAGCCGCGGCATTCTCATCGCCGACACGAAATTCGAATTCGGCCTGGAGGGGGATCGGCTTCTCTTGATCGACGAGTTGCTCACTCCCGACTCTTCGCGGTTCTGGCCCGCCGACCAGTATGAGCCCGGACGGCCCCAGCCCAGCTTCGACAAGCAATTCGTGCGGGACTACCTTGAAAGCCTGGCTTGGGACAAAACCCCGCCCGGACCGGTGCTGCCTCCGGAGATCGTCGCCGCCACCAGCGCCAAGTACCTGGAAGCCTACCAAAGGCTCACCGGCCGTTCGCTGTAGCCGTGCTCCTGCCAACGCCTGCGCCGGGGTCGCCCGGGCCCTCGCGCTCCGTTTTCTGCGCCGGCTGCGCGGGCCGTCCAGCTGAACCGCCCCCGCCGTAGAAACCGCCCCGGCGCCCCGGAGAGATTGGCCCGTGGCCTACTCCCCGCCCCAAATCCGCCGGATGTGCTCCACGCCGGCCCGCACCTCCTCCACCGTCAAAGCCGGGCTCAGTTCGAAGACCTTGATGTGTTCCGGACGCACCCACGGTCGCAGCGCGGCAAAATCCACCTGCCCCGTGCCGGGCGGACAATGGTCCCGACAGGGCGGCCGCACGTCGTGGATGTGGAACCCGGCCAGCCGATCGGCAAACGATTCCAGATGCAGCATGTGCTGGATCAGCCCCAGCTCTTCCTTGATCTGCGCGTGCCCGGTATCGTGCCAGTAGGTCACGGTGGGTTGCGCGAACTCGCGGAAAAAGAAGAGCAAATCCGTTTCGAACGGGATTTCCTCCACCGCCTCGCGGTTTTCGATGCCCAGGCGCAACCCGCGCGCCTCGGCCTCCGGAATCAGACGCCGCAGGGTTTCGTAGGCCCGCTCGACAAACGGTTCCTTTCGGGCCTCCCGGCGCTCCACCGCTTCGGCCAACAACGCCTCGTAGCGGTCGCTGCCCCGTTTTCCGTCGGCCAGCAGCTCCTTCAACCGGCGGGTGTAATCCTTCATCTCCACGCTCCCCATGTGCAACACCACCAGCGGGGCGCCCACCCGAACGGCGAAATCGAAGGTCTTCAGCGTGGATTTGACGGCCAGCTCCCGTTCACGGGCCGACTCGGCGGAAAACTGGAACAGGTTGGGCGCCGCGTGGGACACGCCCATGGGCAGCGGACAAAAATTGTGCAGGCTGGAAATGCGGATTTCCCCGGCGTCCACCGCCTGCAGGATGCCCTCCACCAAACTCAGGCGGATCCCGTGGCTCAACTCGGCATACTCGAAGCCCAGCTCGCGAATTTCCCGCAGCATGGCCCGGCCATCCGTATGCCGATGTGAGTTCCAACAGGTGGAAAACGAATACATGCCTCACGCCTCCGCCGGGCCCTTTCTCCAGCCCCGGGCTCCGGTCCGAAAAACAAAAAACCGGCCGGCCCCGTCCGCCACGGGCCCCGGCCGGCGCCACAACGTCGGGCGCTCACATTTCCGCGTACCGCGCATTGAGCATGGCGGCGAAGCGTGCCGCCTTCTCCTTGCGCCGACGTCGTTCGCTCGGCTTTTCGTAGTGCCGATGGTTGCGGACGATGCGCAGGATGCCTTCGCGGTCCAGCTTCTTCTTCAGCCGCCGCAAGGCCTTGTCAATCGGTTCGCCTTTTTTCAGTCGGATCTCGCTCAAGGTCAATCACATCCTTTCCAACGACCCCCGAAGCCGGCCGCTGCACCCGGCCGGCCCCGGTCTCCGGTCAAGGGGCGCTCACCATAGGGCGGCCCCGCCGCTTCTGTCAATGCTCAAAATCCCACCAGCGCCGCTGAAGACCGCAAGCAGACGACCGTCCCCCGGCTGCCTCCCCGCGCTGCCCCGATCGCCCGCCCGAGAGGGGGCCTGGCGGCCGGGCCCGGGCGCGACTGGCAATGTCCGCCCCACCCTCCCCGGCTGCGCTTCGACCGGTGCGGCCCCAGCCAATCCGGGACCCGCCGCTCGGGAGAAACGCCCCGCTGCGGGATCCATGGGGCGAACCCCGGCGGGCGCCCTCCCCGGGCAATGGCCGACGCTCGGGGTGGAAATCAACCGGCCATGTGCCAAACCGGCACGTTTCCGACCCGGGGAAGGGCGGGCCCAGAGCAATGCAGGCCCGGCCCCCACAGGCGAAAACGGACTTCAGACTCCCGACCCGGGCCAGCGGGGCCCTGTGCGATTCCGGCACAATGTCACTGATCGTCGATAGACTCATTGCCGACATCAGGCCGAAGCTTGGCGTATGGCAAAGCGCGATCCGCTTCTGGCCGCCTTCGGCCTGAGAGTGCGCCAGCAGCGCGAAGCAAAGGGCCTGACCCAGGAACAACTGGCGGAGAGAGCCGACCTCGACCGCACTTACATCAGCGACATCGAACGCGGGTCGCGCAACCCCGGCATCAGGAACGTGATTCGGATCGCCCGGGCTCTGGGCATCCCCACAGCGAAACTGTTGGAGGGGGTGGACTGATGGCGCGCCGCCGATCCGCGAATCTGAACGAGCCTTCGCAAGTACCCGCCCTGCCCAATTCGAACCATTCTCGCCGGTGGGAGAAGGACGGGAAGCCGGGCGCACGGCCGTCGCTCACGTGCTTGGATCTCTTTTGCGGGTGCGGAGGGTTCAGTTTGGGCATGGAGCGGGCCGGCTTTCGCACCCTGGCGGCGGTGGACGTCATCGTGGGCGGTCCGCCCTGTCAGGGCTTCTCGAATGCCCGACGACCGTCAAAGGTCTGTTGCACCACATTGCCTCAAGAACTCGGCAGTCGAGTCGAACCACTCAGGCGGACGAGTCTCGTCTTCGACACTGCCTTCGGGCACCCAGATGACGAGCCCCTCCCGCGCTCGTGTTAGCAAGACTCGGTATTTGTTCCGGATGTACTCGCGGGTCGTCGGCTTCTGCACCGATTGCCACGTGGATCCTCTGAACTGGCGAAACTCCCAAGTGTTTCCGCCCCAGCTAAAATCGCCACCCCAACAAACGCCGACCCAATCAAGCTCCAGCCCCTGACACTCGAATTCTGTCAAAGCGACTTCCAGCCAGTTCGACGAACGCACATCGTCAGGCTCGGCGAGGAACCATTCCTGGAACGGGAAGGAGCTGCGAAACCCGGACGACACTTCAAGCCCATGCGCGCGCAGCCGCAGGGCCCCCGAACTGGCCAGCAGGCCGCACCGCCTGTACCCCCGGGTCTTTTGCTTCAACCAGCGTCGGGCCTCGTCCAAAGAGCGGGTGAGCTTGATCGGGAAGCTGGAGACTTGGGCGGCGATCTGGGCGGCTTGTTCCGTATGACCGTTGACCACAGCGTTCACCCACTCGGCTACGGCCTGGGCCCGAAACGATCGCACAGCGACTGGAAGGTGCAAGTAGCGCTCCTGACGGACGGAAAGCGAACCGGCCTCGCCGTCTGGAAAGAGGCGGCTGCCTGCAACGCTTGGACCCCCTTCCAAGGCTTCCGGTGATGCCACCACCTCCCAGTGCGGAAAGCGTTCGCGCAAAGCTCGACCCCATTCGGCCAACCCAGCCTCTCCGTCGTGGATCTCTTGTCCCCCACCGACGAGGGCGATGATGACCGCCCAATCGGGCCATCGGTCCATGATGCTTAACATCAGCGCAGGCTCCGAGAGAGCCGGTCCCAAATGGTTGCGTTCCTCCGAGGTGGCTCGACGGAGCAATTCCTTGCGGACCTTTTCCGCGTCCCAAGCGCGTTGGGCTTCGTCGAACACCACCACCCGCTCGGGTGGAGGCCGCCCCGGGGCACGGTACGCCTTTAGGAAGCCATGGACGCTTTGGATAAAGGTCCTGGCGCGCCGGCGGGACTCGGCCAACGTTTCGCGTGTCCGACGGTGATGGTCCTGCGCTAGCGCCTCGATGAGCACTTTAACCAGCGGGCCGTTTCCTGAGAGAAACGCGCCGACAGGGCGCCCGTCGCGGAGCAGGTCGGGACTGTGAACGACATTGAGTCCGGCCAGCGTCTTGCCTGCGCCCGGCACCCCGGTCACAAAACAGACCGCCTTGCGGCGTTCTCTTTGTGCGCGTTGGACGGCATCCACCAATACGTCTGTGGTCTTGGTGAGGTTGTAGGCGTCGGTGTGGGCGTGGGAGATCTCCCGCACACTCTGACCGGCAAAGAGCATTTGGGCGGCTTCGACGATGTTCGGGATCGGTGCGTAGGCCGACTCATCCCATGCCGCGAGGTCGATTTGGCCGCCCCGGATGGCAGTTTCATGGACATGCGCGACGGCGAGCAGCGTCCGAGAAAGGGTGACATCTCCCGTGATTTGAACCGGCTGAACGAGGTCGGCCTCGTCTGGGTCAAGCTGGAGCTGGAAAAGGGGGGACCCGGATAGTACGGCGACGGGAACGATCCGCCTGTTTCGGCTTTCTGCGTGAAAATCGCGTAGTTCGATGGCGTAATGTTCGACTTGTCGCTTGGCCGCGGAAGCGCTGCCCGTGGCACCGGTCTTCAACTCGAGGATGATCACCAACTGGCCGGCAAGGAGGACGCAGTCGATCCGGCAATTTCGTCTGGGGATCTCGTATTCCAACAACAAGCCCCATCGCCGGGCGGTGGGGATGCCCGCAGCCACTTCGCGCAAGGCGTCCCGTAGCGCGGTGACCGTCCGTTCCCACGAGACGACAGTGGCCGTGCGCATATTAGAAACCGCATGCCGACTTTGCAGATGGAGCTGACCGATGACAGTCGCCGGGTCCGCATTCAGAAAGTCGGAAACGGACGCTCGGTAGAAGGCGGGCATGATTCACTTCTCCATCCCGAGCAGCCAAGCGGGCGAGACCCCAAGGACTTTGGAAAACGCCAGCACTTCTCTGTCGGTCACGTAACGGTGACCGCGTTCGATTCGGGAGATGGCGATGCGATCGAGTTGGATGCCGTAGGCGGCCAGCTGACCCGAAAGCTCGTCCTGTGTCAGGGGCGGATTTCGGCGGAGACGTGCGATTTTGACACGTGCCCCTACCAAATTGACCGGTTCTTTTCGAGTCATTGGGCGGCCAGTTTACGAGACTTGGCCGCCTGAAGTGTGCTGGTTTAGCACATCACCCAGTGCGGATGAAACTGTCCCCGCAAACCGATGCCCTACCTCACAACCGCGACTTCAACTGTAATGCCGATGCCGATCGAAAGCCGCCGGTTTCCCGCACTCGATCGGGCGGATTCTCCGTTCGCTGCGCCGTTTGCAACCAGATCCGGATGACCATGCCGGACGTCTTTATCGGAAGCCAACGGTCGGAGGTCATGGCCCGAATCCGGTCGCGCGGCAACCGCGACACGGAGCTGGCCCTGGCCCGCTTGTTGCGCGCCCATGGTCTCAAGGGGTGGCGACGTCACGTAAAAGTGCCGCTGCAAAGGGCCCCGCGCGGCCGCGGGTCGCGCGCCGGCTTTGTGCAGATCGACTTCGTGTTCCCCGGACCGCGGGTGGCCGTTTTCGTGGACGGCTGTTTCTGGCACGGTTGTCCCAGGCACTCGCCGCCCGCGCGGTGGCTGAAGAAAAGTTCCATGCCACTGGTCGCCTGCGAGAGCCCGGGCGCGCAGCGCACCCGCAGAACCGGCAAGGCCTTTTGGCGGCGGAAACTGGCGGCCAACATGGCACGCGACCGGTTCGTCACCCGACAGCTGCGGCGCCAGGGCTGGTGTGTCATCCGCGTTTGGGAGCACGAACTGGCCGCAGCCGGGCCTGTGAAGTCGGGTCGCGGGCCGCTGCGCGTGGTGGCGCGGATCCGGCGCGCCCTCGCAAACAGGTCCAGCGTTGGCCGGGCCGGCGGCAGCTCTCCCGGGTTGGGGCGCTGAGGTCCCGTGGCGTTGCCCTTCGCGGCGTCCGGAAAGAGGGATCGAGCCTCTTGTGCATCCGCCCGGCCCGTCGCGACGCCGGGGGACCGGGATCCCTTCCGCGTTCGGCTCGGCCAGGGCCGTTACTCGGAAACCTCCTCCACCAGGGCTTCCGCCCGGCGTCCACGACGGCCCTGCGGAATCTCCGGCAACAGCAACAAGGTGCCGGCCAGGATGAGGGCCACGCTCAAGCCAGCCACCTGGCCCACGGTGCAGTGGTTGATCAGCAAAAAAGCCACCACCGGGGCCAGCAGGCCCCGCAGGCCGGTGAAGAAGGTGTGGACGCTCATGTAGTCGGCCACCTGTCCCGGCGGCGCAAATTTGGTCACCCACAGGCTCCAGGCCACGTCCCCGCCGGCATTGGCCACGCCGAAGAGGATCGCCGCCGCCAGCAACCCCGCCAGGGAATCGCTGGTGAAGAACGTTCCGATGCCCACGGCAAAGCCGAGGTTCAACGCAATGCGGAGCACGAAAAAATTGGCCCGGTCGAACAACCAGCCCCACACCGGACTCATCACGAGCCGGGCCAGGTTGGGGACCACGCCGGTCAGGAAGGCGACGCCGGCGACACTCAGCGGTTCGCCGCCCACGGTGACCCCGTGACGTTCGTTGGCCAGGTACTCCACCCGCAACGGCAGCATCATGAGATTGCCGAAGCCCATCAGCATCCACATGACCAGGGTGCGTCGGAACAGCGGGTCCGTGCGCACGAAGCGGAGCGCCTTGAACGGGTGCGTGCCTCCCGAGCGCTCCAGGGGCCGGGAGGGACACTGAAACAGGGCCCAGGCTGCCAACAGGAACGCCCCGGCAAAGACCACCAGCAACCACGGATAGTATTGAATGCGCCCGGAGAGGGCGCGCCCGGCCAGCTCGCTGAACACGGCGGCCACCGCGATGCGGATCATGATCGCCCGGGAGAACAACTTGCCGCGTTCGTGCTCCGGGTAGTTGTCCTGAAACACCTGCGTCATCAGGGGCACGCTCAGGGCCAGACAGGCCACGGCCAGCGTGGCGCCCAGTACATACACGGTCAGGGACGGCACCAGCGCCATGATCAACAGCGCCAGCGCCCCGCTGAGGGCCAGCGCACCCGCCGCGCGGGCCACGGGCCAACCGGCCCGTTCGACCCGGCTCACCCACCAGGGGGACAACAGGAAGCCCAGGTTGCCGCCGCCGGCCACCAGCGCCTTGGCCAGTGCCCCGGCCTGGAACCAGCGCACCGCGATCAGCAGCAGAAACGTGGTGCCCGCGGTTTCCAGAATGCCCCCGGCGACCGCCCGCCACCGCTCGTAGTAAAACGTTTGCGCCCGGCGATCCGCAGGGCTCATCGTTTACCTCCAAGGGTCCCGGGGCCACGGGGCGCAGCCTCCGGCCGCTCCCGTGCCACGGCGCTGCAGAATGCATTGGCAGGTTTCCATCCGCGCAGAGGCACTCGTACAAACCTCCTGGCGTCCTTTTCGCGAAGTGGATCCCGCACCGCCCGCGGAGACATCCTTCCCTTCAACCGCGGTTGCCCTCGCCTGTGGGCAGTCGCACCGCCGGGAAGTACACGGTGAAGGTTGTGCCCCGGCCGGGCACGCTGTGCACGTGCACCGCGCCACGGGCGGCCCGGACCAGCCGCTGCACGATGTTCAGGCCCAGCCCGGTGCCCTGGTGACGCTCCTTGGTCGTGAACCACGGGTCGAAGATCCGGCTCAGAATGTCCGGGGTCATGCCCGGCCCGTTGTCGCGCACCTGCATCGCCAGCAAGGGGGGTGTGTTGTCGAAGCTCTCCATGTTCACGAACCGGGTCTGGGGCGTGTCCTTGAACTGCGACAGATCCAGCGGCCGCGACAGCACCTCGCCGCGGACTTCGACCCTGTGCGGGTGGGGGGAGCACTGGAAGGCGTTGACGATCAGGTTCAAAAGCACCTGGATGAAGTCGGTCCCGTTGGTTCGCACCGCCACCGGCTCGTTCACGTTTTGCAGGACGAACTCGTGCCGCTGGGAACTGGGATGCACCCGCACCAGCTGCGCCAGATCCCCCAGCAACTGATCCACATGACCGCTGAGGGCGTCCTCGCCCGATCGCCGCAGGTAGCTCAGATACCGGCGCGAGATCTCGATGCAGTTGGTGACCTGCCGGGTGATCACGCGCAACCTCTCCCGGAGGAACTCGAGATCCTCCGCCTCCAGACGCTGGGCCTGGCTGAGCCGCTGGTTGAGCAACTGCAGGAACCCGGAGATCACCGTGAGCGGTCCGTTGATGTCGTGAATGATGCTGGCATAGATTTCGCCCCGCGTCTGGGCGATCTGCTCGGCGATGCGTTGATTCTGCAGCTCGGCGCGCAGCGCCTCCAGATGCTCCGTGTTGCTCCGCAGCTCACTCTCCAGGGTGTGGCGTTGGAGGGCCCGCTGGACAGCGGCCCGGATCGTCGCCACGTCGAAAGGCTTGTTGATGTAGTCGCAGGCCTGCAGCCGCAACGCCTGGCGCAGCGTCTCGGTGGTCTCGTAGGCGGTGATCATCACGACCTCGATGCCGGGATTCACGTACTTCAGGCGCTCCAGCACCTCGATGCCGGACATGCCCGCCATCCGAATGTCGGTGATGGCCACGTCCACGGGATGCTGCTGCGCCAGCGCCACCGCCGTCGGACCGTCCGGGGCCAGCAACACCTCGAACTCGTCCTTGAAAATCACCTGGAGCGACTGCCGCGGCCCCTCTTCGTCGTCCACGATCAACAGCACCGGTTTGCGCCGTGGCAGCGCATTCACCGGCGCCGTCCTGGCCGCATCCGGTAACATGGTCGTCTTGCTCATGTTGCGCCCCTGCCGTCGTCGGGCGCCCGCCTCCCGGTCCTCTTGACCCGCCCGCGCATGCCGGGATCATACCCGTGCAGGCCATCGGCTCAAGCCCTTCCTTTGACCGTCCCAACCCGGCCCGGCCAAGAAATGCATATCCCAAGGCATTTTCGTGCAGGCAAGAAGGGCTGCAGAAAAGCCAAGCCAGGGAAGGCGTCCCGCCGTGCGCCAACCCAGGGTGTTCGTGTGAAGGCGTTGCTTGGACTGACGTTATCCGTGTTCCTCACCGCCACCGGTCTTGCCGGTCAGGGGATGCCCAACCCTGCCCCGGTTCCCGTGGACCGGTCGAACAAGGACTGCCTTGACTGCCACTCGGACCCCGACCTGACCAGGACCAACGCCGTCGGCCGCGTGATTTCCCTGTTCGTGGACGAGGCCCGGTTGGCGCGCTCCGTGCACCGCACCAACACCTGTGTCAGTTGCCACGTCGGAGTCACTCTCCAACACCCGGACGACGAACGGCCGGTGGGGCCCGTGGACTGCGCCCGTTGTCACGCCGCCCAGAGCGAGACCTTCCACGCCAGCGTCCACGGCCGCGCCCTGCAAGCCGGCCGGGCTGAGGCCGCCACCTGTCAGGATTGCCACGGAGGCCACGAAGTCGTGCCGCCCACCGACGCGGCGTCGCCCCTCCATTTCACCCGGCAGCCGGAAACCTGCGGAAGTTGTCACGACACCGAAGCGGCTGACTTTCTGGCCGGCATCCACGGAAAGGCCCTGACCCGGGGCATCCGGGAAGCGCCCACGTGCACGGACTGCCACAGTGAACATCGCATCGAGACCCTGCGCGGAGCCGCCCCTCAGTACATTGCCCGTGACGTCTGCAGTCGGTGCCATGCCTCGGAGCGGATCAATACGAAGTTTCGTCTGCCTTCGGATCGTGTGGAGACCTTCTTTCAGAGTTACCACGGGTTGGCTGCCCAGTATGGCCTGCCCGTGGCCGCCAATTGCGGCAGCTGCCATGGCTACCACAAGGTCCTGCCTTCGACCGACCCGGAGTCTTCCATCCATCCGGCCAACCTGGTTCGCACCTGTGGCCAGTGTCATCCGGGAGCCACGGAAAAGTTCGCCCTCAGCCGGGTCCACGTGGACGTGCGCGGCGTGCGCGGTGGTCCGGATGTGGGCAGCCGCATCAACTGGTGGGTTCGCCGCATTTACCTGGTCCTGATCGCCTGCACGGTGGGGGCCATGTTGATGCACAACGGGCTGCTCTTCTGGCGCAAGCTCTGCCACCGCCTCCGCGGGCATCCCCGGACCGTGCTGCGCATGGATCGCGTCCAACGATGGCAGCATGGGCTCCTGGCCAGCAGCTTTTTCGTCCTGGCGATCAGCGGATTTGCTCTCAGCTATCCCGACTCCTGGCTGGCGCACCTGCTGGGTAACAGCGAACCGTTTCGGCGCTGGGTGCATCGATGGGCGGGTGTGGTTTTGTTGCTCACCGGCCTCTGGCATCTTGTTTACATCTCGGTCTCGGCCGAGGGTCGGCGCCTTCTGCGCGACTTGCGGCCCCGCGCTCGGGACTTTCGCGATCTGGTGGGGATGATCGGCTATTTGGTCGGGCGCCGGTCCCAACGTCCGCTCATCGGCCGGTTCGGTTACACGGAGAAATTCGAGTACTGGGCCGTGGTCTGGGGCACCGTCCTCATGGGAGTCACCGGCCTGCTGATGTGGTTCAAGTTGGAGGTGACCCAATGGCTGCCGCGCTGGGTCGTGGACGTGGCCCTCACCATCCATTTCTACGAGGCCATTCTGGCCTGTCTGGCCATCGTGGTCTGGCACTTCTACCACGTGATCTTCGATCCCGACGTGTATCCGGTGAACCCTGCGTTCTGGGATGGCCGCGTCTCGGCCGAGTGGTATCGTGAGGAACACCCGCTGGATCCGATGTGTCCGGCGCCTTCGCGGTCCTCCGAGGCGGCCACGGCGGCCCCTGTTGGGGCGAGCACGCCGCCGGCCGGTACCCCTTCCGAATCGGGCCCGGTGGAATCTAAGCGTGCCTGAATCGTCGCCTGCAGATGCTCCAAGACAACTTAAGTTGGCTTTTTGACAAAACTTGCGTAGGCGCTTCCGCCGGCCCCGGCCCACAGTGGGAGTGCGTAAAGGGTCGGTCGGATCTGGAACCAAGAACAACCGAATCGTATATGAAAGCTCAACGGCTCAACCGGCGCGGTGGTGTGGCGTGCGTGGCGCTGGGTGTCTGGGCGGCTTCCTGGATCGCAATCCAGGCCCAGAGCCCGATGCTGGTGCCGCGTCCCCTGACGCACCAGGACATCCACGATTATGGTCTGCCTGCGAACATGCAGGTTTCCGGCGGGCTGGACACGGTGGGCATTGGCCAGCCGGTGTACCTGGATCTGTTGCTGCCCAAAAACCTGACCAACATCACCGGCATCAACTGGGAGCTCACGCTCAAGCCGGTCGGCAGCACCGACACGCTCCAACCCAGTCCGCTGGGGCCGAACGTGCCGGCTTACGAGCCGCGTGCCCAACTGGATTACAACGTGGCGGACCGGCGCCTGCTGAAGCCCACCGTGGCGGGTCAGTATACCGTCCAGGTCACCGTCAGCACGGCCACCACCAACCTGGTCCTGCAGCGCAACGTTTCCGTGGGCACCTACCTCGGCGCCCACACCTGCGCCCTCTGCCACAGCGGCGGGGTCATCGCCCAGGACAAATATCATCAATGGCAACAGACCGCCCACGCCACGTTCTTCACCCGCGCCATTGACGGGTTGGAAGCTCCGTACTACCGCGCCAGCTGCATCCAGTGCCACGTGGTCGGCTACGATACGGATCCGGCCGCTGTCAACGGGGGCTTTGACGACGTGGCCGCGCAGTTGGGCTGGACGTTTCCTTCCCGGCTGACCAATGGCAACTGGGCGGCCATGCCGCAGCAGCTCAAGAACCTCGCCAACATCCAGTGCGAGAACTGTCACGGTCCGGGCAGCGAGCACGGCATGGCCCTCGGTCAGACCAACGTCTTCAACTGGCCGCGCATCAGCGTCAACTACAGCTCGGGCGATTGCGCCCAGTGCCATTCGGAGGAGCCCTACCACGTATATCCCTTGCAGTGGGCGAATTCGCGCCATGCCGTGGCCGTGCGCGAGGAACGAACCGCTTGTGCCGGCTGCCACCAGGGTTTGGGATTCATCGACCGGATGAAGGGCGTGCCCGAGGCCCAGCGGCGCACCGCCTACGAGTCGATCAACTGCACGGCCTGTCACGACCCGCATGATGCCACCAACCCGCACCAGCTCCGCGCGATGAGCCCCATCACCCTCAATGACGGATTCACCGTCGTGGACAAGGGCGGTAAAGGGCTCTTGTGCATGCACTGTCACCAGGCCCGCCGCAACGCCACCAACTACGTCGAGGTCACCGCCGGCAGCTCGGTCTTTGGTCCGCACCACGGCCCGCAGGCCGACATGTTGGTGGGGGCCAATGCCGTCACCTATGGCAAGGTCATCCCCAGCTCGGCCCATTACCAGGTGGTGCAGGACAGCTGTGTGACGTGCCACATGCAGGACACGGCCCGGACCGATCCGGCGCACCTCCAGGTCGGCGGGCACACTTGGAAGATGGCCTGGGACACCGGCAGCAACCGGGTCGAACTGGTGCAGGCCTGTGTCCAGTGCCACGGCGACATCGATACGTTTGACTTCAAGCGGCAGGATTACGACGGCGATGGCATCATCGAAGGCGTGCAGACCGAGGTGAAGGGTCTGCTCGACAAACTGGGCATGATGCTGCCGCCGCTGGGCCGGCCCGAGGTGGCCAGTGACACTGCCACCCGGCAGAAGTTCACCCGACCGCAATTGCGGGCGCTCTACAACTACCTGTTCGTGTTGGAGGACGGCAGTTACGGCATTCACAACCTCAGCTATGCCGTCGGCCTCCTGAAGGCTTCGATTGCCGACCTGAGCGGCGACGCCAACAACGATGGTCTGCCCGACTGGTGGCAACAGGCCTACTTCGCCGGGATCAACGATCCCATGGCCGCGCCCAACGCCAGCCCGGCCGGTGACGGCATCCCCAACTGGCTGAAGTTTGCCCTTGGCCTCGATCCGCGCGTGGCCGGCATGGTGCTGCCCGACGGCGTGGTGTTCGTCCAGGGCAAGAACCTCGGCGGGGGAGATGACAAGGTCCGCATCTACACGGCGGCCGAAATCACCTTCGACACCCAGGTCGGCAAGCGCTACCAGATTCAGGCCGTGTCGACCCTGGGCGGTGGCTGGCAAAACATCGGCGAGCCCATCGAAGGTACCGGCCAGCCGGTCAGTTACCTGACACCCACGCGGGGCAACGTCCAGCAGTACTACCGGGTGGTCGAGCTGCCGTAGAGCTTCCACGCACCACACACACCCGACCGCAACAGCACCCCTCCCTGGCCTCCGGGGAGGGGTGCTTCATTTCCCACCCAGGGCCGTCCGCCCCCGGGTGCGGAGCCGACGGGGCATCCGGGCGCGGCGGTTGGAAAAACAAAAGCCCCGGAAAGAGCTGTAAGCCGAATTCTGTCTGCTCCGGGGTCATCCCCCGGAGGAGAGTATCATTTGTCTGAGCGGCCAGAACCCGGGACGCGTTCCGCTTGGGGCGGAACCGAAGCGGGCCACTTCGACGTCCCCTATTTGGCCTTGCACCCGATGGGGTTTTCCGTGCCTCGTCGCTTACGCTCCGAGCGGTGGGCTCTTACCCCACCTTTTCACCCTTACCGGTGCGCCTGCCCGCAGCCTTCCGGTCGCGGACGGCGCACAGGCGGTTTGTTTTCTGTGGCACTGTCCGTCGGGACGCCTCGCGGCGTCGCCGCCCGCGTGTACCCTGCCGGCCCCGAGGACTCGGGCGCAGGTTACGCGGCATCGTGCCCTGTGGTGTTCGGACTTTCCTCCCCCGGCCTTGCGACCGGGAGCGATACTCCGCTCTTTCCGGGCTGGTGATACTTTACACTCTGGCCCGGCCAACCTCAATCCCGCCAGAACTGCGGGTGGTGGGGGCTGCGGCCGGGGCGGCAGGTTCCCGAACCGGCTTCCGGACTGTCGCAGAACCCCATGACCCACGGTTTTGGGCCTGCGGTGGGCCGCCATTGACGAAGCCGTCCGGTTCGGGAGGCCATGGAAACCCCACCGGACGGGATTCGGTGGGACGGGGCCGCCCGGCTCGGAGCACGGAAGCTCGCGGCGCCCTCAAGTCAGAATCGCCAGGTCAGGGTCAGGGCTCCGAACTCGCTGAAGTCGGGCTGGCCCTTGAATTCGCGTCCCCAAAACACGTAGGCAAACGCGCACTGGAACCGGCCCAGGTATCCCACGGCACCCACTTCGGCCGCCGGCACCCACCATTCCTTGTCCACGCTGGGGCTGTCTTTCCACGTGTTGCCGTCCAACGTGATGTTCCGCGCCACGGCGTTGCCGTTGAGACCGCCAAACACATACGCGCCCCAGCGCGGGGGCGCCTGCTCCGTCCTCGAAGACCGCGGGGGCGGCAAGTGGACCATGCCCCGCATCAGGGTGGTGCCGAAGTCGTCAGGGATTCGATAGCCAACCCTTACCTGTCCGCCCAGTTGAACCTGGGTGAGCACGTTGCCCAGCATGAGATTGCCCACGGGCAGAGCCTCAAGCGCGAATCCTTGTGCCTCTCCCCACAGCCGGTATTTGCGGCGGTGCTCGTAAACGAGGTTGAGGATCGGCTCGTTGTGCAGTTGGCTGCCCCAGCCTTGCGGAATGCCGCTGCCCACGCGTTTGTGCACCCACTTTTGCGTGTCTTCTGCCAGGGACCACGGGCCCACCACACCGCTGATGACCTTGAGCCCGTGATATGCCGGTCCTCGCGCCCAATGGAGAGAGGCGGCTGCGTAGAGCAGTCCGGCGTACGGACGGTCCCGGGGATCCGGGATCACTCGCTGGGTATCTGAGGGCGTGACCATGATCTGTCCGGCCTCCCAGCTCAGCGCGGTCAGGTCGGACTCCCAACCGCGCCGGTCGCACCACTCCTGCAGCCACCGCGGTCCCAGGCGAAACAGGGCAAGGGAGATGCCGTCGGTGTAAAAGCGGTCCGTACCGCTGAACGTGTCGTTCTCCCATCGCAGGGAAAACGCCCAGTTGTCTGGCGGGTCAGAGGCAGCGCCGACCGGCCCGGCCAACAGTGCCGGGATGGCGAGCCACGACACAATTGGGATGCTCGAAAACCTGCGGAGGTTCATGGATTGTCTGGCCATGGCCAACAGGCGGCCCTTTGCGCGCTCGAGGCGCCACATCCGTGCGGTTGGGCCGGGGCAACTCTCCCGACAGCCCGTGCGTGCACGATGCCTCCCGGGCGAGACCCTCCCCTCAAGGTTCCACCCCGACGGCCTCGGCCCTGACACCGCCGCTGCGTCCTCAAGAAACTTTGAGCACGCAGTTTTGGGACCCGAACGGATTCGGCACGCGCAGCGTGCACTCGGGGTCATCCTGCCATTCGCCGTCCACGATGAAGCGGTAGTGGTACGTGCCGGGGGGCAGGTTCACCGTGACCGTCCAGATCCCGTCCGGGCCCTTGTGCATCGGGATGGCCTGCTGTTGCCAATGGGTGAAGTCCCCCGCCAACAGGACGCTCATCGCGCCCGGGGCATTGTAGCGAAAGGTTTGGCCCGGGGGTGTCGCAGGCTTGGAGGCCGTCTTGGCCGTGGTTTTGCGGGCTCGTTTTGTCATGGCTGAACTCCTCCGCTCGATTGGTTGGATGGCCTTTGTGCGGCCAGTCACGGCTCGAACATCCGGTGGTCCTCGTCGAGCTCACCGAAGGCACTTCGGCCATCAGCCATAGCATTCCCCAGTTCGGCCATCCCGGCAAGCATGGAGCTGTGACAAGCTTGCTACGCGGGGCATTTCAGGTTCTGGACACCCCGAAAAGGTCTGCGGGATTTCGGGCCTCGCCGGTGGGAGAAGGCCGAGGGAAAAGGGCCATTTCCCAGATTCTTTGGATTCGGGACTCAAAACTTGCAGTGGCCCCTCCGCCGTCCATTTCATCCCACGGGCCTCTCCACGCGCCGAAGGAGCATTCACTGCGATCGCGCGGGGCAACCCCCGGGGATTCGGGCCGCAAAACCCACCACCCCCCTGAAAGGGCGTTACCCGAGGCCCCCTGGTCGCGAGGCCCGGGTGCGCCGCAGTGAATTCCGCCCCTTCAGGGCGGGGGGGTGGAATTGCGGCGTCCGGTCCCCCAGGGCGCTGTCCTGGGCTGGTGAATCTCCGCCCGTTGGGGCGGACCCACAACGCGCCAAAGGCGCAAACGACTCACCCGGTATCCGGGCCATTCCACTCTCCCACGGCCCGGCCCTCGGTTGCCAAATCGCCGCCCGGTTTGTAAGAGCCACGCGACGTGCCGAACGGGACACCAATCCGCGTCAGACCAGGGCAACCCGCCAGCAACGTGAAGCGCCGAAGGCGCGTCGATTCGACAGCCCGGGGCAACGCCCCGGGGACTCGGGCCCCAAAACCCGTTGCGCCCTGAAAGGGCGCTACTCGGTAAGCGCCATCGTGAGGGCCGAGCCTGCCCACCCGAATTCCGCCCCTTCAGGGCGGGGGGAATTGCGGCGTCCCGTCCCCCAGGGCGCTGCCCTGGACTGGAGAATCTCCCCCCCGTTGGAGCGGACACACGGCAGGCTGTGGGCGCGAAGCCTCTCCGATCCTTGAAGTTTGATGGAAATGAATCTGCATCGCGGTGCGCCGCGAGGTTTGTTGCTTGCAGCCTTGCCGCAGGCAATGCCGGCGCGCCCCGCGGATCCACTGCCCATGAATTGCACGGGCGAATCAACGCGCCGCAGGCGCGAAACCTTTTCGACTTATGATGGGTTGGGCGGGAAGGAATCCGAGGGGGTTGCTTTTGGAGATTATGGCTTGCAACGTTGGCGCAGGCAGGGCCCGAGTGCTGCGCGTCGACGGCCCGGCGCATCTCAGATTTTTACGCAGCCACCAAAAACCCCGCGCGATCCCTCGGAAAGCGTCGGCATGGCGAGACGGGGCAAAAACTGCCTTTCCTCGGGCCCCCTGAAGCCGCGGCTTAAAAAACGAAATGCGCCGCTTGCTCCCTGGGTCTCCTGGGCCGAGACAGGCACATCTTGGGCCGGCAAACCTTGGCCCTTGAGACGTGCGCCCCGGATTTCCCGCGTCGCTGCGGGGCCGGCGGCCCCTCACGGCCTTTGCACCTCAAAAGGCGGGCTGGCCAGGGGGATGTTCTGCCGGGTTCAATGGTTCTGTCCCGCCCGGGCCGGCCGTGAGACTGCCGGCAGCCGTCGAAAACTCGGTCCGAGGAACCCGACGCGGTGTCCGCTTCGAAGCATGCCCCGGTTCGCTCGGCCCGTCGGGGCTTTTCAAGCCCATGACTCTGGCTTACGTTAAGTGGTGCATTCGATCATGCCGAGCGTTTACATCAAAACCTACGGCTGCCAGATGAACGTGCGGGACAGCGAGGCGCTGGCGGCCCGGCTGTTGGCCCGCGGCTACACGCTGGCCCCGTCCGAGGAGCAGGCCGACGTCGTGCTGCTGAACACCTGCAGCGTGCGCGATCATGCCGAGCAGACAGCCTTGAACAAGATGCGCGCCCTGATCGCGGAGCAGCGCCGCAGCGGCCGGGACGTGGTGCTCGGGTTCCTGGGTTGCATGGCCCAGAGCCGGGGTCGGGAGCTCATCGATCAACTGCCCGGGGTGGACCTGGTGGTGGGCACGCAGAAACTGCATCGGACCCCTGATTATTTGGACCAGTTGCTGCGGGGGCAGACCGCCAAGGTGGTGGACACGGCGCCGGAGCCGGGCAGCGAGGCGGCCATTCGGGAACATCTGGTCGGGGTCAACGGGCATGCCCCGGTGACCGCCTACGTGAGCATCATGCAGGGGTGCAATCAGCACTGCACCTTCTGCATTGTGCCCCAGACGCGCGGGCCCGAACGCAGCCGCAGCATTCGCGACATCGTGGCGGAGTGCCGGGAACTGGTGGCGCGGGGGGTCAAAGAAATCACGCTTCTGGGCCAGATCGTGACCAGTTACGGGCGTCGGCCCGGGCCGGATGGCCGACCGGGTTGGTTGGCACCGGAGGAACCGTGGCCGCAACCGGAGCCCGAAGGCCGGCCTCCGCGCTCTCCGTTTGTGCGGTTGCTCGAGGCCATCCACGAGATCGAGGGGCTCGAACGCATCCGTTTCACCGCGCCCCATCCCAGGGGTTACGGAGACGATCTCATCGAGGCCTACGGACGCCTCCCCAAGCTGGTCGAAAGCGCGCATCTGCCCGTCCAAAGCGGCAGCAACCGGATTCTCAAGCTCATGCGCCGGGGTTACACCCGGGAGCGATTCCTCGAAATCGTGGCCAAATTGCGGGCGGTGCAGCCCAACATCGGCCTCAGCACTGATGTCATTGTCGGTTTCCCCGGCGAAACCGAGGAGGACTTCGAGCAGACGCTCGACCTGTGCCGCCAGGTCGAGTTCGATCACGTGTTCCTCTTCAAATACTCGCCCCGGCGCGACACGCCGGCCGCCTCCATGCCCGGAGCGCTGCCGCAGGAAGTCATCGAGGAGCGCCACGCCCGCGCCTCGGAGCTCATCAACGACATTGCCCGTCGCCGCTATGCCGCCCTGGTCGGCCGCACGGTGCAAATCCTGGTCGAAGGCCCCAGCAAAAAGAATCCCCACCGCATGATGGGCCGCACCCGTTGCAACAAGATCGTGGTCTTCGAAGGTTCGGAACGGCACCGCGGCCAGTTGTTGGACGTCCGCATCGTGCGCGCCGGTACCTACACCCTTTACGGCGATCCGGCCATCGTGGGGTTCGACCCGTCCGTGTCCAGGGTGACGTCGCGGGAGCCCGGTGTGGCGGTGGTTTGACCCGCGTCTCGCGCGGCCGTCGCGGAGTCGCCACCCGCCCCGGCCCGCGTCCGGACGCAGATCGTCCGCCCCTTGCCCTGCGTGCCCGGGTTCGGCCCTGTGCTTCTTCGGTCGCGGCCCGGCATTGCTTTCCCCGCGCGGAATTCGCAGAGTGTTCCCGGGGAAGGCACCTGCCATGAACACGGAAGTCCTCTACCAAACCCGCCTGCGCCGGTATTTGACCGCCCTGAGGAACGAACAGCCCGACTGCATTCCCATCCGGCCCTTTGTCGCAGAATTCGTCGCCCGCCATGCCGGATTCACCTGTCAACAGGTGGTGCACGATTATCGCCTGGCTTTCGAGGCCACCCTGCGGTGCGCGCGCGATTTCGATTGGGACGCCGTCGTGCCCAACATGGTGTATGTCTGGACGGGGCTCACCCAGGCGGCCGGACTTCGCTACTACGGCATTCCCGGCATCGGCATGCCGCCCAACGTGGGGTTCAACTACATCGAACCGCCCGAAGATCAAGCGTTCATGCGCGCCGACGAATACGACGCGTTGATCGCGGATCCCACCGGCTTTCTTTACGACGTCTGGCTGCCGCGGGTTTCCACGGAAATTGTCCGGCCCGGTCAGCCGGCCACGCGCCGGAGCCATCTGGCATTGGTCAAAAGCGCCATGGCCATGATGGAGTATTTCACCGCCTTCGGGCCGCAATGTGCCCGCTTGCGGCAGGAGTGCGGCACGGTCTCCGCCATTGCCGGCATTTTCAAAGCCCCGCTCGACATCCTGGCCGACAAACTGCGCGGGTACGTGGGGCTGGTCATGGACCTCCACCAACAGCCCCGTCAGGTGTTGCGCGCCTGCGAAGCCCTCATGCCGCACCTGACCCATGTGGGGTTGACGACCGCGGACCCGGCCCGCCAGGTGCCCATCGGCTTCTGGATGCACCGCGGCTGTGTCCCCTTCATTTCGCCGCAGCATTTCGCCTCTCATTACTGGCCCACGCTGCGGCCCTGCATCGAGGAATTCTGGCGCCACGGGCATCAGACCCTGTTCTACGCCGAGGGCAAATGGGATCATCACCTCGACGACTTCGCCACCCTGCCCGAGCGCAGCATCGTCTTTCACGTGGACCAGGGCGACCTGTGGTTGGCCCATCGGAAACTCCACGCCAAATTCGCCCTCAGCGGCGGCGTGCCCAATGTCCTGCTCAGCTACGGGACCCCCGAGGAACTGGAGGATCTGCTTCGCAAGATCTTTGCCGAAGTGGCCCGCGACGGTGGGTACATCCTCGATGCCGGCGCCATCATGCAGGACGACACCAACCCGGAAAACCTGAAGTTCCTCACGCGCTTCGCCCGCGAACACGGGGTTTACTCCGGCCGAAGTCACTCCGAGGCCGCACTTTCCGAGCCGCCGCGGCGGCCGTGCGATGGTGCCGATCCCTCGGGCCTGCGCGGTCTGCAGGGCCATTCTGTGGTTGGCCCGGCCCCCGGCACGTGTCTGTCCTGGGAGGTCAAACGCGCGGAATTGCCCGAGCTCAGCGGCGACCTGGAGCTGCTGGAGCGGGTCTGGAAACAGGTGGACGCCCACGGTTACACTTACATCTGGCAGCTGCTGCTGAGTTTTTGATCCTGCCTTCTGCCCCGGCGCGCGCCGCCACGGCCCCTGTGCCGGGCCGAAGTCCCGCCCTTCCTCCGCGGGGCCCGGAGGCGGGGTCTTCGAGCCGGGAGGTTCCGACCCCAATCCACAAAACGGCTTGAGCCGCAGGATGTCGCACCCACAATGGCCGCCATGCAAAACCGCCTCCGGGCATGGACCGGATTGCTGCTCTGCCTGACGGCCGGCTGCGCCGGGCCCACCGGCGATCGCACGCCCTCGGAGCGTGCGATCACGCTGCTTCCGCCGCCGGCTCCCGCCACCCCGGAAACCGTACCCACACCCATGCCCGCGGCCAACCTCCCGACCTGGCAGTCCCTTTCGCAATGGACCGCTGCTCGCGGATGGGAGGCGCCCCGTCCCTCCGCCACCGTTCCGGTGGTGACCTACCGTCTCGTCACGGGACCCCATCAGTGGGAATTCCACGCCGGCAGCCCGGTCGCTTATTGGAACGGCATCCAGATCCGGCTGGGCTTCGCCCCGCAGTGGCTCGAGGGAGACCTTTGGCTCCACGGGCTCGATTTGGCCAAGCACATCGAGCCGCTTCAACAGCCGCTGCGCCTGAGTCTGCAACAACCCCCGCGCATTGTGCTGGACCCCGGCCACGGCGGCAGCAACACCGGCACCCGCAGTGTGGTCACCGGCCAGTGGGAGAAAGAGTACACGCTCGACTGGGCCTTGCGGTTGAGCAGCCTTTTAACGGCCCGGGGCTGGGCCGTCACACTCACCCGCTCCAATGACGTGGACATTCCCCTGACCGCACGGGTGGCCATCGCCGATGCGGCCGATGCCGACGTGTTTCTCAGCCTGCATTTCAACGGGGCCGCCGGCACCAACCACGCCGGGGGGTTGGAAACGTATTGTCTGACCCCGGTGGGGATGCCCTCGGGGATCCGGCGGGAGTTCGAGGACGATCCCCAGCTGGTCCATCCCAACAACGCGTTTGACGAGGCCAGTTTCCAGCTTGCGGTCCGCCTGCATCGGGCCCTGTTGGAACACACCGGGCTGGCTGATCGTGGCGTGCGCCGGGCCCGGTTCATGACGGTCCTGCAGGGCCAGCGCCGGCCGGCCGTGTTGCTCGAGGGCGGCTATCTCACGCACCCCGAGGACGCCCGACGGATTGCCGACCCTGCTTTCCGCCAGCGGCTGGCCGAAGCGGTCGCCTCCGCTCTTCCATGAGATCCAAACGCTTGATCGTCGTCACCGGCGGAGCCGGTTTCATCGGCTCCCATCTGGTGGAACGTCTGCTGGCCGAGGGCTTCCGGGTGGCGGTGGTGGATGACCTGTCAACGGGACGCCCCGAGAACCTGCAGGCCGTGGCCCATGATCCGGGCCTGGCAGTGGACTGGGCCCCGGTGTCCCGATCCCGCGCCCTGCGTCGATGGATGCGTCAGGCCTCTGCTGTCTATCACCTGGCTGCGGCCGTGGGTGTGGAACTTGTGGTGCGCGATCCCATCCGCGTCTGTCGGGTCAACCTCCACGAGACCGAGGCCATGCTGGAACTGGCGGCCCCGCGGCGGGTGCCCGTGCTGCTGACTTCCACCTCCGAAGTTTACGGGCGGAGCGCCCGACCCGAGTTCGGCGAGGACGACGATCTGATCATCGGCCCCCCCACGCACGCGCGCTGGACCTATGCCTGTTCCAAGCTCATGGACGAGTTCCTGGCCATGGCCTACGCCCATGAACGCGGCCTTCCCATCATCATCGCGCGGATCTTCAACACCGTCGGTCCCCGCCAGACCGGTCAATACGGCATGGTCCTGCCCCGCTTCATCGAGGCTGCCAGGGCCAACACACCACTGCGCGTGTACGGCGACGGCCGACAGACTCGGTGCTTCTGCTGGGTGCTCGACACGGTGGAAGCCCTGGTCCGGCTCCAGCACTGTCCACAGGCGCGCGGCCAGGTCTTCAACGTGGGAAGCACCGAGGAGGTCAGCATCCTCGAACTGGCCCGGCGCGTGATTCAGCTGCTCGGTTCGCGCTCGCGCATCGAACGCGTCCCGTACGCCCGCGCCTACGCCCCGGGATTCGAAGATTTGCGCCGCCGGCGCCCCCGGATTGCAAAGCTGGTCCGCTATACCGGGTTCCGCCCCCGCACCTCGCTGGACGAAATCATCCGGCGGACCGCTGCCGCACTCCCCGCGTAGGGCCGTCGCCGCCGGGCGGGCGGTTTGGCTTGAAGTGTTCCCGTCTTCGAAACGGCCGCGTCCCCGGCAAACCAAAAGAAAACAGCCCACCTCCTGGCGGGCCGTGCGATTCTCGGACCGGGAGCAAGAGATCGGCCAATCCGCGGCCGATCCGCAAAATCAGTGACAGCCGCAACCCGAACCGCAGCCGCAACCGTTGATATCTTCCTCGGTCGGCATGCGGCCCAGTTCCAGCGTCAAAGAGACCTGCTGCTGGATCGCCTGGCGCATCTCCTCGAGCTCCGCCTGCGCATCCAGAAAGCCGCGGGCCACTTCGTTGGCCAGCAGGGCCTCGCGGGCCCGCTCGAATCGATCGATCTCTTCCTCGGTCAACGGCTCGCCATATTGCTGTTTTCGCCGCAGTTCCTGGCCCTGTTGGACCACGCTTTCGTACTGGGTCCGGGCCTTCTCGTCGTCGAGGAAGGCCTGGATCCGTTGCTGCGCGGACTTGAAGCCCGCGTCCTCCAGGATCGTTTCACACAGTTCGCGGGTCTTTCGCCCGATCGCGTCGCTCTGGCTCATGGTGTCGTTTTGCACGAATCGATGTCTTTCCTTCTGCCCCGGGCGCCCTGCCCGCCGGCAACGTTGGCCAAACATAGAGGAGTTTGGACGAAACGCAATGGCACAAAACAAGACCGGGACGGACCCTGCCGCAGGTTCCGCATGCCCGGGACCGGGTTTTCGAACCTGCACTGACCTGCCCGGAAGGCGGTTTGCCCGCCTTTGAGCCTCATGTGCGCGGCGGGCAGGGGTGACGAAACCCGGCAACAATCGGGGCGCATTTCCCCTGCCGACGCTTCTCCGGCTTCCGGCCCCCGCTCCATGTGGCGAAAGCGCTGGCTGGGGCGCCCGCCCATTCCGGTTCCAGCCTGTGGGCACCTCCTGTGCGTATGCCGACTTTTAGAACGCAACCTGCGCGCCAAGTGTATTGGGGAAGCCGGAGAGTCACCTGGGCTTCCGGGAGCATTCGAGTTCGGCGCGAGTCGTGCCCCGCGTGCTGATTGTCCGAGTTCGACCAACCCCCGGCTCTTTCGAGCATCACCCTTCCATCACCAACACGCGCCTGCATCCCTTCGCAGCCCTGATTCGGAAGCAGGGGGAACTGCGACAAACGTTCTCCGGCACGCGCCGGGTTGGAGCACTCACGGACGGGAGCGGAAGGATCCAAAGTGCCGGGCGATGAATTGGACGCGGAGGAGACGGACGCAAGTGACAAGTGGCCGGCGAAGGCATTGGCAGTCCGTCAGCATGTGGTGCAGTTCAGTCCTGCTCAGACCCACGCCGAAGGGATGACCCGAGGAATTCAGGAAGCGCAGCAGCTGCTGCTTGTCGTTTCTCCCGTTCTGGGCACCTTCGTCCGATCGCTCGGCCATTTCGGTCGGATTATTTATCCGAGATGCCCATCGCGGAAGACCACGTTCGCGCCGCTCTTCGCATGAGTGTCGGGCCGAAAACCGGCCTACAAACTGTCGGGGGTGCTACGGGCGCAGTATGATGGCTTACGCGAGATGTCGCGGCCGTTACTGTCACAGCAAGCGACCCTGGCGATGACCGCGATCGCTCTCAACCAAGGCCCTTGAGAACCTCACGCTCTAGCAAGGCCCGACACGCTCAGATCCGCCACGGCTCATTGGTTGCAGGGTGCGGCTCATGTGAAAGGGGCTTCTGTTGATGTTCGAGTCACAGGGTAGCCCGAGGAAGAACGGGTTTTTTAGCTCAGTCACATGTCGGAGCCATCGAAGGTAAGCGACAAAACGCCGTTTTGTCTCTGACAGCACGGCAAAATACTTTGCCGGCCAGGCGCGGCGGCTGAGCAACCTGGTACCCATGTCCCAACGAATGGCCGGTGCGGACCATGCATTATCGCAGGCATAGCGAGAATGGTGACGCCGATTCGACGTTGACTGCCTTCTAGCGGGATGTTGAAAAAGAGCCACGTTTCCTCAGAACGCCGCACAAGTCGTTGATTTGCCAGGAGAGTTCATCAACGAGAAACGTCTTCAACAATCCTGCTAGCCCGACGAATAAACAATGCTGCCGGCGACAACGCCATTGCGGAGCAAGCACTTGCAGGTGCAATTCCCCTGGCTTTATGCCAGCTCGGCACGTCGTTTGCATGTCACTGGCTTCTGAGGGAGATCCGAGCAGGAACGCGGATAATCCATCGCAGACGCCTCACCGTCTACGCGCGCTGCGATAGTGTCCCCGAACATACGTCCCATCCCTCCGAAAGTACCCCTTTACATAGACGGTCTTGGGCACTCCATACGCATTCCGCTGACCGTAATAGCTGCCGTTTTCAGCTACGAACGGGCGCACGGGTGAAAGAGCTCGCGAAGGGCTGAGCAATCTCGGAGAGATGGTGTTCGGGGGTACCGTGTAATCCGCACGCGTCGCTGCCCTTGTCGTGCCAGACACAGGCGTTTGCGCCCCTGCCCGTGGCAGCGCAATTGCCGAAGTAGAGACGTCCGTCAAACGCTGAGAGTTGTTGGCAATACCGGATGCTGGATTCCTCCATCCGTAGGGGCACAAGCCGCCTGGGTGATAGTGGGCAGTCATCCCATGATGGAAGTGATACTCGCCTGTGAAGTGGTTGTAGTGCCCACCCCGAGAATCTGTTGCCCCTGGATGCCCGAGTGCAGGGAGCTGCACGCTGACACACACGAGTACTTGCAGGATTGTTCTCATTGGAGAGATATCGTGCGCGTAACGGGATGATGGTGCGATGTAGAGGTATATGTAACAGCGGCCTTTCCTGCGATTACCGCCGGCTTGGCGAAGGCGTAATCAAATGTGGCAGGAGGGTACTCACCCTTCCCCGGGATTGTAATCCGTTGTGGAAAGGGGAGCTCTTCAAGTCCGGACGCAAATCCGTTTTGGTACAAGAGTGTCAGCGTGCTCTCACTCGCGAACACCGGCTGGTCAAGTGTAGTATTGAAGTCGCCCGCGACGATGAGCACCTTGACTTCAGTGGACAATTGCGTGGAAACACGTGGAATGTGAGCCATGAGCTGTTCTGCTGCGAGCTCCCTTTTTAAGATGTTGAATTGATGCGTAGGTTCAGCGTGCCGCGTCGACAGGTTGCTTTTCAAATGAATACCGTAAACACCAATATCGTTGGTGCGTAAACGAAAGGCAGCAAAAGAAAAGCCCCTCGGTGGGTCTGCGAGAGCAAATGTGCGCCAGTTGTCAAACCAGGCCGCATTGGCAGGGGGCCGCGAAAGAATAGCAATCTGTTGTTGCCCAACCAATCCCGCAAACTCGCTGAGCTGGGAACATACAGCGACTTCATACGTTAGTGGTGTCAACTGGCGGACGAGGTCCTGGCATGCTTTCAAGTCGCGCACTTCTTGCAACACCAGAATATCGGCATTGAGCGCTTTAAGAAGTGGCGCAACAGAAGCCACCATCGCCTGTTCGACTTCTAGCGAAGCCCGCCCACTGCGGACGCCGCTTGGCAACCATTCCAGGTTCCAGGTCAAAACCTTAACGATTCCGCCCTGAGCGGCAGAGACCGCGACGCAGAGAAGCAAGATTAACCGCCACAGATTTTGCATGGGATGCCGTCATTCGGACCGCAGGGCCTTCCCTTTGTTGTCCCGTAATAGCGACATGAACTGTTATGGCGTTTGCCGCTTGAAATGGTCAACCAATGGGAGGTCGGTTGGGCTGAACTTCCGGGCGCGGGGCGTTGCGACGATACCGATGGAACTCTGACAGCATCTGCGGGTCTTGCTTGTGGTTGGGCCCTGGACGCGACGCCGCTTTGCCTCTCGGAAAGCAGGCTTCGCAAAAGCTGGTTCTCGCGCTTCAACGCCTCGTTTTCGGCTTTCAGTCTTTCAACCTGCTTTTGGAATTCCCAAACGGAATTGGTTTCAGCGGCGAGGCCGTGGCCTTGCAACAGAACCAGTCCACACGCGAGGAGCAGGAGCAAGCCATGCGCTTTCATAATCCACTATTTCGACTCTAAAGGCGATTTGTCAAGCACAGGCCGTGTGCGTGCAGGAAAACGGGTACGTCTTCTTCGACTAGCATCAAGGGCAATTACGGCGGCTTGGGTCTGAGGCGGGATTGGGGGCTTGAACTTCCACCTGTCCGACCAGTGCTTGGGTTGGGCCTGCAGTTGTTTGAGCTGCAAAAGCCGAACGGCCCGCATCGGAGGCCAACTGCGGCCCTGGCGTTTGAAGCCGCGGTTGATCCCCACTTCGGTGTTCTTCTCCGCTGTGCCCGAGCCGCTGCTCGCTGGGGGACGGTGTGGAGTGTCGTGGCGTGGATCGTTGGCAGGGCCGCCGGCCCACCTCTTCGAGCGCGTTGCATGCGGAGCGTATCGGACGCCGGTGCTGGTGCACGAGGGGGACGATCCCGTGGCGCGAGAACGATTGAGGGACACGGTGCACCGGCGGGTGGGGGAGGAATTGGAACTGTTCGAGGCCGGAGGCGTGGCGTTCAATCCGGAAGCCGTGAGGACGGGTCGGCAGATGCCGGTGTTCTTCGCCATTGCCGTGAAAAATTCTGGGGTGCAACTGCTGGTGGACGGGTTCCTGCGGTTTGGGCCGCCGTCCCAACCGCGTCGGGTCCGCAACGGTTAGGTGCAACCGGCCAAAACGCATGTTTCCGGGTTCATTTTCAGGGTCCAAGCCAACACGGATCCGCAACATGGGGACCGCTTGGCCTTTGTGCGGGTATGTTCGGGAAGGTTCAAACGCGACATGGTCGTGCACACGCGGACGGGACGGCGGGTGCGTTTGGCCAGTGCACATCGGTTGTTTGGCCGCTAGCGGGAGACGTTAGAGAAGGCATACGCGGGGGATGTGGTGGGTTGGTGGGACATGAAGGACTTCGAGCTGGGCGACACGCTGAGGGCGGGGCGGGACGTGGCTTACGAGGAACTTCCTCAGTTTGCGCCGGACTGCGTTGTGGTTTTGCACAGTCCGAGTACGAGCCAGTTTATACGGTTTTGGGGAGACCTGCAGCAGGTTGTTGGAGCAGGAAGTGGTGCAGGTGTTCAAACTGCCCCGGAGCAGGATGCGCCCGCCGCTGCTGGGGGGCGGTAGGGCCGCTGCAGTTCGAGGTCTTGCAATACCGGCTGCAGCGGAAGTACAGGGTGGAGACGCGACTGCAGCCGGCTCCGTGGGGGTGTTGCGATGGCTGGCCGACCCGCAGGCGACCGTCGCGGAGGCAGCTTTGCCCGCGGGAGCGCGCCCGGCCCGGGACATGGCGGGTCTGCCGGTGATCCTGTTCCCGGACGAGTGGTTTTGCCGGTATGTTATCGACCGGGATCCCGAGGTGCCGCTGAGTGCGCTTCCACCGTGTCAGGTGCTGGCGCGGCCGGTGGTCATTTGATTGCGTAAGTCTCAGGGTCACCCGCTCGGTAATGGAGCGGCACGGTTTGTCGGCTGTTCAAGGCGCTTCTGCTGGCGTAAAGTCCCGCCGGCGATGAATCCACAACTTTTGATGCTGGAGGAGCGGATCCTGAAGACGCTGCGGCGAGCGGGGGCCAGGCCGTGGACGGCGGCGGAGTTGGCGCGGAGGATCGGTCCTCCCGCCGTGGCGTCGGCGGAGTTCGAGGCCGCGCTGAAGGCGTTGGAACAAAGCGGCCGAGTGGTGCGGATCAAGGGCGACCGCTATGTCCTGCCCCAGGCTGCCGATCTCATTCCGGGTCGGATCCGGATCAACCGGCAGGGCAAGGGATTCTTGCAGCCGGACGACCCGCACTTGCCGGAGATTCTCATTCCCGAGCACGCCACCGGGACCGCCCTGCACGAGGATCGGGTGTTGGTGCGGCGAAACGTGCGGCCGAAGGGGCTGCGGTCGGAGGCGCCGGAACCGGTCACGGGCGAGGTGGTGCGGATTCTGGAGCGCCGGCGGACGCAACTGGTGGGCACCCTGCAGCGCAGCAGCCGGTTTTTCTACGTGATTCCGGACGATCCGCGGATTCCTCATGACATTTACGTGCCCTCGCCCCGGGTGGGCGATCGGACGGCGCGGCTTGGGGACAAGGTGGTGGTGGCGTTGCGGGACTGGCCGTCGCGCGAGACCAACCCGGAGGGTGACCTCGTGGAGATCCTCGGGGCTCCCTCGGATCCGGGCGTGGACATGCTGGCGGTGTTGCGCCAGTACCAGTTGCCCACGGCCTTTCCGGCGGCGGTGCGACGCGAAGCCGAGGCGTTCGGGACGGAGGTGCGCCCGCAGGAATTGCGCGGCCGCGTGGATTGCCGCGGGCAACTGGTGGTCACCATCGATCCGGACGACGCCAGAGACTTCGATGATGCCATTGCGGTGGAGCGACTGGCTGATGGGCACTGGAAGCTCTGGGTGCACATTGCGGATGTGTCCCATTACGTGAAGCCGGGGACCGCATTGGACGAAGAGGCGCGGCGGCGGGGCAATTCCACCTACCTGGTCGACCGGGTGATTCCCATGCTGCCGGAGGTCCTGAGCAACGAGTTGTGCTCGCTGAAGCCCGGGGTGGACCGCCTGACCAAGTGCGTGGAATTCCTCTTGTCGCCCGACGGCCGCGTGTTGCAAAGCCGGTTTTATTCGGCGGTGATTCATTCCCGGCATCGCCTGACCTATGGCGAGGCACTGGAACGGCTGCGCCGCCCGGCCACCGATCCATTGGGTCGGATGCTGCACCAGGCTCATGAACTGGCGCAGCGGTTGCGGCGCCGGCGGTTTGCCCAGGGCGCCCTGGACCTGGATTTTCCGGAGGTCAAGCTGCGGTTGGACGAGCGGGGCCGTGTGGTGCGAGTGGAGACGGTGGTCCACGACATTGCGCATCAGTTGATCGAGGAGTTCATGCTGCTGGCGAACGAAGCCGCGGCGCGTCGGCTGCGGCAGTCGGGCCGTCCCGCGTTGTACCGCGTGCACGAGCCTCCGGACCCGGCCCGGCTGGAGGAGTATCGCCAGGAGGTGTTGAGCCACAACGTGCCGTGCGGCCGGCTGGACGACCGGGCGGAGCTGCAGCGACTGCTGGAGCGACTCAATCACCTGCCCATCGGCCCGGCCCTGAAGGTCGGGCTCCTGCGGTCTTTGATGCGGGCCCAGTACGCCACCGAACCGGTCGGCCATTTCGGGCTGAACAAGAAGGACTACACGCACTTCACCTCGCCCATTCGTCGGTACGCCGACCTGGTGGTGCATCGGGCCCTGTTCGAGCCGCGGGCACTGCCCCCGTTGGTCGAGCTCGAATCCCTGGCCGAACACCTGTCCACGATGGAACGAAACTCGGCCGATGCCGAACGGGACAGCCGCGAGGTCAAACTTTTTGCCCATCTCGAGGAGCAGCTGCGCTCGGGTCGTCCGACCCCCTACCCCGCCATGGTTACGGATGTGCGCAATCATGGCTTTTTCGTGGACCTGCCGACGCTGGGCCTCAGCGGATTCGTTCCGTTGTCGGCGATGAAAGACGACTTTTACGTGTTCGACAGCGCGCGGAACCAGCTCCAGGGACGTCGCACGCGGCGGCGGATTCGCCTGGGAGATTCGCTGTCGGTGGTGGTTGCCCGCGTGGACCGGTTCAAGAAGCAAGTGGACTTTGCGCCGGCGGCTCCTTCTGCCGGTCGTGCGCGTGAGCGGCGACCACGCCGTTCCGAGTCCGCAACGCGCGCCGAAACCGCGCACGTCCCACGGTCCCAACGGCGCTCGGGGAAACCGGCGCACGGCGCCGGTCCGGTCGGAAGCTCCGGTCCTCCACGAGCCGGGCGGCGGAACCGCGGCCGAGGACGACGCTAAAAAGCACCGAGGAGCGCTCCGGGGGAGATCGGCCCTTGTTGCGGAGACGCCGGGGGCCGCGGCCCGGGCGGCCGGCCGGGCGGTGTGGCCGGGACGAGGTCAGCTCGAGAGCGCCGGCTGTGCCGGGGCACTCGCACGAGCCGCATCCCTCCGCGCTTGTCGGAGTTCCTCGGCCCCCCAGCGGAGCAGACGCTCCGTGGTCTCCCAACTGATGCAGGGATCGGTGATGGACACGCCGTAGCGCAGTTCGTGCACCGGACGCGGGAAGGGTTGATTCCCCTCGAACAGGTTGCTTTCCAGCATGAGGCCCACGAGGGAAAGGGTGCCCTGGCAACGTTGCCGGATGACGCTGCGCCACACGTCTTCCTGGCGCGCCGGCACCTTGCCGGAATTGGCATGGCTGCAGTCCACCATGATCACGGCCGGCAACCCGGCGGCCGTGAGCTGTTCTTCCGCGACGCGGATGCTTTCCGGATCGTAGTTGGGACGCTGCCGGCCTCCGCGCAGCACGATGTGGCCCCAGGGATTGCCCGTGGTGCGCACGATGCTGGTGATGCCCTCCTCGTCCACTCCCAGAAACGCGTGCGGATGCCGCGCCGCCTGCATGGCATCGATGGCCACCTGCAAACTGCCATCGGTGCCGTTCTTGAACCCAACCGGCATGGACAGGCCACTGGCCATCTCCCGGTGGGTTTGGGATTCGGTGGTCCGGGCCCCGATGGCCGCCCAGGAGACGAGGTCGGCGATGTATTGGGGCACGATGGGGTCGAGGAATTCCGTGCCTGCCGGCAGGCCCATGCGGGTGATCTCGAGCAACAGCGCCCGGGCGCGACGCAGTCCGGTTTCGATGTCGTAGGTGCCGTCCAGGTGAGGATCGTTGATCAGCCCTTTCCAGCCGATGGTGGTGCGGGGTTTCTCGAAGTACACCCGCATGATGATTTCGAAGGTGTCCTGCAGATCCCTGCGGAGCGCCACCAGCCGCCCGGCGTATTCGAGGGCGGCCCGGGGATCGTGAATGGAACAGGGCCCCACCAGCACCAGCATCCGCGAATCCACCCGCTCCAAGATGCGCTGGACCGCCTGCCGTCCCGCCACCACGGTTGCCGCCGCCTGCTCATCCAGCGGCAGCTCGGCCAAGAGAGCCCGGGGCGGCTGCAGCCGGATGAGTTCGCGGACATGCACGTTCTGAATGCGAACCATACGGCTTACATTATCCGGTTTTGGCGGTCCCTGCAAAAGCGGGAATTCGAGGCAGACGGGGCAGTCCGGCATGATTCGAAGAAGGGAGCTTTGGGGGGGCGTTTTGATGGCCGGGGGCGCGGGGATCCCTGAGCTGTCCGGGCGATCGATCCGATGGGGCATACGACCGCGGTGGGGACGGGCCCGGGAGAGCTTGTGGCGCAGGGCGTGGGAATCGAGAGACGCGGACCTTTGGGTGTTCCGTTGGTTGTCGGCCGCCAAGGAGCACGCCGCTGGTCGGACTGGCGCGCCCGCGCTTTCAGTGTCGCTGCGGGTCCACCGGACTTTCGGCCGGTGGCCGCGGGACCTCGGAGCGACGGGCTCCTCTCTCCCCTGTGAGTTCTTCGTACACGGCGAGCGTGCTCCGGCACATGGCTTCCAACGTGAAAGGAGGGACAATGGGACGCGGCTCGGGAGGCGCGAGCAGGAATTTTCGAGTGAGTTGGGCGGCCGTCTCGATGTCGCCGGGCGGCACGGCGCCCTCGGGGAACAACGCCCGGAGTTGTTCGCCCACGCCGCCGTGGTCGTACCCGATGACCGGTCGTCCCAGCGCCAGCGCTTCCAACGTGGTTCGCCCGAAGGATTCCGGCCGGTTCGACAGGGAAAAGACCACGTCCGAAATGGCCAGGATCTCGCGCACGTCGGAGCGGTGTCCCAGAAAGAAGACCGAGCCTTCCAGCCCCAGCCGTGCAACGAGGGCATGCAGACAGCGCAGGTACTTTTCTTTGCCCGGGGAGGCACCGCCGAGAATCAGCCCGGCGACCGGGGCAGTTTCCCCGCGGAGACGCGCAAGCAATTGAAGGAAGTCTTCGTGCCCCTTCAGACGGGTGACCCGCCCCGGCAGGGTGAGAAGCCGCCGTCCAACCAAGTTGGGGAAGTCTCTCTGCCACTGTTCGCGCCAGGCCGCGTCGGGTTGATACCCGCGGGGAAACTCCGCGGGGGAGATTCCGCGGGGAATCACCCGGATGCGGGCCGGGTCGGTGCGCGGGTAGTGTTGGAGGATGTAATCGCGGATGCTCTGGGAGACTGCGATGACCCGTTCCCCCCGGGTCATGATGGCCGAGTAGGGATTGACCGTGTAAAAGCCGTGCACGGTGGTGACCAGGCGGGGGCGTTGTGGGGCCGGCAGACTGCGCCAGGCCAGCCACCCCAACCAGGCCGGCCAGCGCGATCGCAGGTGCAGGATATCCGGTTTCTCGGTGCGCAGGAGACGTCGCAACCTGGGCAGAAGGAGCAACCCGCCCGGGCCCTTGCGGTGAACGGGCAGCGTGAGGTGCCGGACCCCGGCAGCTTCCAGCGCCGGCACAAGGCGGCCGCCGTGGGAGATCACCAGCGCCTCGTGACCTTGTTCGACGAGGTAACGACCGATTTCGAGGGTGCCCCGTTCAACGCCGCCTTCGTTCAGTGCGGGGACAAGTTGCAGGACTTTCACGGCTGTCTTTCCGGGAACAATCGGGTCAGGACCAGGTCCGCGCAACGGCCCGTTTCGTGGAGGGGTCGGGGCGGGGGCAGGCGTCGACCTTGTTGGCGCCAGGTGGTGTAGAGGGTGGCGTAGCCGTCGAGCACAAGGGCGTCCAGGCCGCGCACCGGACCGCTGTTGGGGGCGTGGACCGGAGCGGGGAGCAATCCGACCCGGGCTCCGGTCGTGACCGCTTCGAACACCATGGAGATGCTGTCGGCGGTGACCCAAACCTCCTGGGCCAGCAGCAAATGATCCATGAGCGTCGAGGTGGGCGTGGTCTCGCGCGGTAGCGGTTGGACGGGCACTCCGGCCTGGACCACAGCCGTGAGAAAACCGGCGGGTGTACGGCGTGAATCGGCGGCGAACCATTGCAGTTCGGGTCGAGCGGCGCAGACTTCGCGGAGGCAGTCGATCAATGCCTCGCCGGCCCATCCGTGGCTCCGCGAGGGTCCGCCCAACAGGATCAAGCCGCGGAGTTGTTTGGGGGGCAGTTGTTCCGGAATCCGGTTCAGGCCTCCGCGGATGGGGACGACGCGGGGCGAGGCCGGCGTTTGGGAGAGGTCATGGGCCGGCACCAAACAAAGGTCGAACAGGAAGGCCGGCCAGGTGGGTTTCATGATGACCACCGATTTGGCCCGGAGCTTTCGGGCGGCCAGCCAGAGGGCCAGGTGGGTTTTGTGGCCGGCCCCGATGAGGAGGTCGGGTTTGGGCCCTGCGGCATGCAGGGCGGTCCACCAGCGGAGCGGTGGTCCGCCCGCGTCGGGGAGTCGCAAGGTTTCGATGGTGGCGCCGGTTCGGCGGGCGAGGGCTTCGGCCAGGCCCAGGCTCTGGTTCAAATGGCCGGGTCGGCCGTCGGAAAGGACGCGGATGTGTCGGGGCCGGCGAGGCGGGGCCTGTGTGGGGGAGGGGGGAGCGATCGGGACGACCGCGTTCACGGGCGGGGTGGGGCCGCGGGGGCTAGCGGCCGTAGGCGAGTCGTTCGGCCAGCCGCTCCGGCAACCCGGCGGCGCGGATTTTTTTCTGGGCGGTGGCGATGTCGTAATCCAGGCGCCGCAGCTCCACGGTGCCTTCGTCCACGTCGTACACGACGTAGGCGGCCTTGGGGTTGCCGTCGCGGGGCTGGCCCACGGCGCCCACGTTGATGAAGTACTTCTTGCCGGGCTCGATGCGGAACTTGGAGTAGGTGCCGCCGCGCACCATGCTGTCGCGCACGAAGGCCACCGGCACATGGGTGTGGCCGAAGAAACAGACGGGCGTGTTTTGGTAGGGGAAGCTGGCCGCGGCTGCCAGCTTGTCGAACACATACCCCCAGCGCTGCGGCGCGTCCAGGGTGGCGTGGACAATGGTGAAATTGGTCACCATGCGGACGTAGCGCAGGTCCCGCAGCCATTGTCGGTCTTCCTCGCTCAGCTGCTGACGCGTCCACATGACGGCCTCGGCGGCCAGGGGATTGAAGCCTTCGGCGTTTTCGTCGATGGAACAGTATTCGTCATGGTTGCCCTTGACGCAGGGCATCCCCATCGAACGGATGATTTGCAGGCATTCCCGCGGGTTGGCGCCGTAGCCCACCACGTCACCAATGCAGGCGTAATGCGTGCATCCCTGTTTTTGTGCATCCTCCAGGACGGCCTGAAGGGCCTCCAAGTTGCCGTGAATGTCCGCGATAATGGCAAACTTCATTGCTGCTCGTTCCGAGCCTTAACCTACGATCCGAAAGCCTTGCAGGCCACCGACAGCTTCCGACCAGGTCACCTCTTCGCGTTGGATGAACCGGTCCAGGCCCGCCTCCCGGATGGCCCGGCGAAACGCCTCCAGTTCCTCGCGGGTGCCTTCCGCGATGAGTTCCACGCGGCCGTCCGGCAGATTGCGGACGGTGCCGGTGACCTCGAATCCCTGGGCCACGCTTTTGGTGGTGTACCGGAATCCCACGCCTTGCACGTGCCCGGAATAGAGCACCTGCATGCGGTATCGGTTGGTCCCACTCATTGGCTCGTCGCTACCCAATTCGGTTTCCGGAATCGCGCTCCGAGGAACCGCGAAAACGCAATTCCAGCCTCTGGATGAAGCCACAACTGACCGGCTGGAGGCAACGCTTTTCCCGGGGCAGGGATTGTCGGGAGTTCCCGCCCTCTGCGCGGTGGCCGGCACCACCGGGGGTGGCCGCCCTTCGAGGACTGGCGGAGGCGGGGAAGCAATCGGCCCCGGGACCCGCGACGGGTTGGGTCCCTGTTTGCGGGGCTTCTCAGCTCGGAGAGGCGAAGGTTTTGCTTGTGAGCGGGACGGTTCCATATCGAAAAGCGTGGGCCCGGGGATTCGCCCGGGCGGCGGGTGGGAACGTTGCGGTCCGAGTGCAGGGGCACAACGCCCCGCGGGTGGCCGAAACCGGGCGCACGTTTGAGTCGGGTCGGTTGCAGTGGTAAGACTGAAGGACATGAAGCGGGGCAGAGAGGTTTGGGAGGCGGCGGCCCGGAATGCGATCGTGGTGCAGGGCGCGCGGGAGCACAATCTGAAAGACCTGACGGTGGTCATCCCGCGCGGGTGTTTCGTGGTGATCACCGGGGTAAGCGGCTCCGGCAAGAGCACATTGGCCTTTGATCTGCTTTTTGCGGAGGGACAGCGCCGGTTCCTCGATTCTCTCAACGCCTATGCGCGGCAATTCGTGGAGCAATTACCGCGGCCGGATGTGGATCGCATCCTGGGCCTGCCTCCCACGGTGAGCATCGAACAGCGTACCAGTCGCGGCGGCGGGAAAAGCACGGTGGCCACCGTAACCGAGGTGCACCATTTTTTGCGGTTGTTGTATGCACGGCTCGGGGTGTTGTACTGCCCGGACTGCGCGCAACCGGTGGAGGCGCAGACCCGACAAGCTCTGATCGAGCAGCTGCGTCGCGAAGCGCGTCGGCGCGGTGCCCTCAGGTTGCTGGCTCCGGTGGTGCGGCATCGGAAGGGGTTCCACGCAGAGGTGGCGCAATGGGCCCTGGACCACGGGTACCGACAGTTGCGGGTGGACGGGCAATGGTGCGATGCCGAGCGGTTCCCGCGGCTGGATCGGTACCGGGAGCACGATGTGGAGATAGTGGTGGGGACCCTGGATCCGCGGCGGATTCGGGTCGGGCCCCGGCCAAACGAGGGCGGGACGGCAGAATCGGCCGAAGCGCTGGTGGATCGAGCATTGGACCTCGGGCGCGGCCTGCTGCTGGCGGTGGACGGCCACGGGGCGGTGAGCGTTCATTCGATCGAACGGGTTTGTCCCGGCTGCGGCCGGTCCTATCCGCCGCTGGATCCCAAGCATTTCAGTTACAACTCGCCGCTGGGATGGTGCCCGCGTTGCCGGGGCTTCGGGGAACTGTTTTACCTGCCGGATGCGGAACGCGGGGCGGATGCGGATCAGGTCGAGGAAACGTGGTGGAGCTGGGCCACGGAGCGTGAGGTCTGTCCCGAATGTGAGGGGGCCCGGTTGAACCGACTGGCGCGGGCGGTGCGTTTGCCCGTGGGGAGGGTGGAGCCCGGGGTGCCGGAGAATCCGACGTTGGTGGATCTGGGCCGGCTGCCGGTGGAACGGGCGGAGTCGTTCTTTCGTCAGGTGCGGTTTTCGGGTCGGGCGGGGCAGATTGCGCGGGACATTCTGCCGGAAATCCGCGTGCGGTTGGGCTTTCTGCGCGAGGTGGGGTTGGGATATCTGCACCTCGATCGGTCGGTTCCCACGCTGTCGGGGGGCGAGGCGCAGCGGATTCGGTTGGCGGCACAGTTGGGTTCCAATTTGAGCGGGGTGTTGTATGTGTTGGATGAGCCCACCATCGGGTTGCACCCGCGGGACAATGAACGGTTGCTGGCCTGTTTGGAGCGGCTCTGCGCGCGGGGCAATTCCGTGGTCGTGGTGGAGCATGATGAGCAGACGTTACGGCGGGCCGATTGGCTGATTGACCTGGGACCCGGAGCGGGCGCGGAAGGGGGCCGGGTGGTGGCCACGGGGCGACTGGGCGACATCCTCCGGCATCCGCAAAGCGTTACGGGGCGTTGTTTGCGGGAGCGGCGGACGTTTCCCCTGCGAGGGGCGCGTCGGTTCGTGCCCTGGCCGCCTCCGGACCCGCCGGCCACCGAAGGGGAGGGCGTGACCTGGCTCCAACTTTGTCATGCGCGCAAACACAACCTGCAGGATTTGACGATTTGGATTCCGTTGCAGCGGCTGGTGGTGGTGACGGGGGTCAGCGGCTCGGGCAAGAGCACGTTGGTGCGACACTGTTTGTTGCCGGCGCTCCAGCGGGCGCTGGCCGGCCGCAAGGCGGCGGGCACGGGAGAATCGACCGCAGCGGAGTCCGAGGGATTGCCGTTGCTGCGCGGCGCAGAACATGTGCGCGCGGTGTACGAGGTGGATCAGTCGCCCATTGGCCGGACGCCGCGGTCCATCCCGGCGACCTACGTGGGGTTTTTCGACGAGATTCGGGCGTTGTTTGCCCAGACCCCGGAGGCGCGCATGCGGGGGTATGGGCCGGGCCGGTTCTCGTTCAACAGTCCGGAAGGACGGTGCCCGGCGTGTCAGGGAGCCGGTCAGGTCAAGCTGGAGATGAATTTTTTACCCACGGCGTATGTGCGTTGCGAGACCTGCGGGGGCACGCGCTTCAATCCCCAGACGCTGGACGTGCTGTATGCGGGACGAAACATTGCGCAAGTGCTGGATCTGACGGTGGCGGAGGCGCTCGAGGTGTTTGGGGCGGTGCCCTCGATTCGGCGCGCGCTCGAGGCGTTGCGGGACACGGGCCTGGGGTATCTCAAACTGGGCCAGACCAGTCCCACGCTCAGTGGTGGCGAGGCGCAGCGGGTCAAACTGGTCACGCATCTGTTGAGCGGGTTGCGCGGCCCGGGCGAGGGGAGGGGTCCTCAACCGCTGTCTGCGGAGCGAACGGCCCGGCGGCGGGGGAATCTGTTTCTCCTGGAAGAGCCCACGATCGGCCTGCACGCGGCGGATGTGGAACGTCTCTTGCACGTGTTGCAGCAGCTGGTGGACGCGGGCCACTCGGTGCTGGTGATCGAGCATCATCCGGAGTTGATTGCCGAGGCCGACTGGGTGATCGATTTGGGGCCGGAGGGTGGCGATGCGGGCGGACGTCTGGTAGCCTGTGGGCCGCCGGAGGTGATTACGGCCTGTCCGCAGAGCCACACCGGCCGGTTCCTGCGCCCGCTGCTTGATCGGGGACGGTCGAACGGGGGTCGGGGGAGGAGGACCTCCCCGGCGGGGGAAGGCTGAGAGCGATTTGCGGTTCGGGCCACAGGGAGGCTCGACCCGCTGCAGCACGCAGGGCGACCAGCGCGTTGGTCCGGTGCCTGCGGCGACGGTCGATGCAGTGCAGCCCGGGGGCAGTCGCTCGGGGCCGCGATTGGCGAAGTGCAGGGCGAGCGTCCGGGATGACGGCGGTTGTAAGGAGATTCGTGTTCAGCGTGGCGCAGAGCGCAGTCGGCCGGGCGGGCCTTCCCGGAGTGCGATTGCGCCCCGGGGCCTTCACTTTGGTGGAATTGCTGACGGTGGTGGCGATTGTGGGCATCCTGGCCGGCCTGTTGTTACCGGGCCTGCAGCGGGCACGCCGGCTGGCGCAGCGGGCTGCGTGTTTGAACCAACTTCGCCAGCAGGGGCTCGCGTGGCGGATGTACCTGGATGAAAGCGGAAGTCGCTTTCCCGACCGACGGGATTTGAAGGTGCGGTTGCCGGGCGGGTATCGGCCATGGTCGGACTGGCCGCCCAGCGACCCGCGGTCGGGTTGGGCCGCGGTGGTCTTGAAGGCCTGGGTGCCGGAGCGAGGGGTCTGGGATTGCCCGGGCGCGCGAGCCTCGGTGTGGGCGGGATTGCCGCAGGTGGCGCAGGCGGGGGGACTGGAGTCGAACGCACCGGTGGTGCGGTACTGGATGTGGCGGTTCGATCGAGTGGACGAGCCGGTTCCGCCGGACAATTTCTGGGGCCGGACGGAGTCGGATTGTCTGGCACTTTTGCGGGTGTCGGGCAATCCGATGGTGGGCCAGCCGCAGGGACCGTCGGAGGTGGAGCTGGTGGTGGACGTGTACTTTCCGGGGACGGTGGCCACCGTGGCCCCGGAGTGGCAGGGGCGCAGTGCGCATGCGGGTGGCCGGAATCGATTGATGTTGGACGGGCACGGCCATTTTTTGCGGGACCGGCGACTGTCGGGCCAGTGAAACGGTTCGGAGGGCCGGGCTCACGGGGTTTCTGGAGACGGGGAAAACGCCCGGGTGGGAAACTCAGCCTCGGCCTTGTCAAACAGACGGGACACCACCGAGACTGCCGGCCGGGGCGGATCGGAAGCGATTTCAGGAGCGAAGGACGGCCAAATGGAGCCACAAGGCGTGGTGAGTGAAGAGAAGGCGGCGGAGCGGGCTCGTTGGATTCGGGCGCAGTTGCCGCCGGGCGGTTTGTTCGCCGGGGCCAGCTGGCGCGTGGGCCCGACGCCGTTTCTGCTTTCGCGCGAACTGGCGGCGCAGTTGGAATCGCTGGGGCGGGTGTTGTTGCAGTTTTATCGCGCGGCGGACTTGCTGTATCGGCAGTCGGTGGCGGGAAGGCAGCCGGCCTGGGTGGCGGAATTGCTGGATCAGGGGAAGCCACCGGAACTGATTGCATGGCAGCGGCATGCGGGTTTTCGGCATGAATTGCCGCGGGTGATTCGGCCGGACGTGCTGCTGACGGCGGAGGGCCCGCGGATCACGGAGCTGGACAGTGTTCCGGGAGGGATCGGGCTGACGGCCTGGCTGCAGGAGGTCTATCACCGGCCGGCGGGAGAAGAGCCGGCCTGGCACCTGTTGGGTGGCGGAGACGGCATGGTGCGGGGATTCGCCGGCATTTTCGGATCGGCGCCGCGCGTGCACATCGTGGTCTCGGAGGAATCGGCGATGTACCGGCCGGAGATGGAGTGGTTGGCGGGCCGGTTGGGGGGGCGATTTGCGGTGCGGGATGTACGGTACCGGGAGTATGCCCCGGGGGATGCCGTGTACCGGTTTTTCGAGTTGTTCGACCTGGAGAACGTGCCGGTGGCTCGGGAGTTGTTCGATCGCGGGGCCCGCGGGGAGCTGCGCATCACCCCCCCGCCCAAGCCGGCGCTGGAAGAGAAACTGTTGCTGGCGTTGTTGTGGAATCGGAATCTGCGGGAGTTTTGGCGCAGGGAATTGGGGGCGGCGTTTTTGGAGCGCCTGCAGGGCTGGGTGCCGTACACGTGGGTGGTGGATCCCGCGCCGCTGCCGCCCCATGCGGCCATTCCGGAGCTCGGGCTGACGGATTGGCGACAGTTGAAGACGCTGTCGCAGCGTCAGCGGCAACTGATTCTGAAGGTCTCCGGGTTTGCCCCGCATGCGTGGGGAGCGCGAGGGGTTTATCTGGGCAGCGATTTGTCCCTGGAGGATTGGTCGGCGGCGGTGGAGCGTGCGCTGGCGGAGTTTCCGCGGAATCCGTGGGTGTTGCAGCGGTATCATGCTCCGGCGCGACAGCCGGCGCAGTGGTTTGATTTCGATCAGGGACGGGTGGTTTCATTCGAGGGCCGGGTGCGGCTGTGTCCGTATTATTTCGTGACGGGCGAGCGGGAACGGGCCCGCGCGCACCTGGGCGGTGTCCTGGCGACGATTTGTCCGCTGGACAAAAAGATCGTCCACGGGATGAACGAGGCGGTCGAGGTGCCGGCGGCGGTGGGGGTATGAGTGAGTGGGTGCAATTCGGGCTGTTGGCGTTCGGATCCCTGTTTGTGATCGTCGATCCGGTGTCCACGGCGCCGGCGTTTTTGGCCATGACACCGGAGCACACGCCGGCGCAACGGATCCAGATGGCGCGGTTGGCGTGCGTGGTGGCGGCCGGGGTGTTGGTGGTGTTCGCGGCGGCGGGTCAGTACATCTTCCGGTTTCTCGGGATCACGCTGCCGGCCTTTCAGATTGCGGCCAGTATTGTGTTGTTGATGGTGGCGCTCGACATGTTGAAGGCGCAGCGTTCCCGGGTGCAGGAAACGCGCGAGGAAACCGAGGCCGGCGCAAGCAAGGAGGACATTTCCGTCACGCCCCTGGCCATTCCCTTGCTGGCGGGGCCGGGCGCGATTTCCACCGCCATTTTGTTGCAGAGCCAGGCGGAAGGCTGGGTGCAACACGGCGTGTTGTATGGTGTGATCGTGCTGGTGATGCTGGCCAGCTACTGGATTCTGCACGTGGCGGCGCAGAGCAGTCGGTTTCTCAATCCGATTGCGCTCAACATTTTGTCCCGGATCATGGGTTTGCTGCTGGCAGCGGTGGCGGTGCAATTCATGGTGAACGCACTGAAGGCCCTGAGGGCGGAGCTGGGGATGGGATGAAAGGAAAGGGATCAGCCGATACGGAGACGGTTCGGACGCGTCCACGATGGCGTGACCCCGCGCACGGCTGCGTTTTCCCGGCCGCCCTGGAGGGTCGGAGCTGACGGGTTTCCAAAAGGCTCGCATTGGGAAACAGCATTTGCCTCCGCCGGCGAGCCGTGCTTTGCTGGAGGCGACAAACCGCCAACGAAAGGACTGCCATGAACCGCCAGCGATTGACTCGACGTGAGTTTCTCACCGCCACGGCTGCGTTGGCCGGGCTTGCCCTGTGCCCGACGGCCTGCCGCACGACCGGTTCCACGCGGCGAACGGCGACCGATCTGGTGCCGTTGGGGCGCACCGGATTGAAGATCAGCCGACTGGGCGTGGGCACCGGCACCAACGCCGGCGAAGTGCAACGGAGCCTCGGGCGGGAGGGTTTCAACCGCCTGATTCGTCACGCCTATGACCAGGGCGTCACTTACATCGACACCGCCGACGCGTATCGGACGCACGAGTACGTGCGCGAGGCGATCCGCGGGTTGCCCCGGGAACGACTGTTTCTCCTGACGAAGATGATGGGGGTGCCGCAGGATCCGATGAAAGAACTCGACCGATTTCGCCGGGAACTGGGGGTGGATTACCTGGACTGTGTGCTGGTGCATTGCGCGACCAGTCCTCGCTGGGATACGGAACGGCGACGGGTGCTCGATGCCCTGACGGAGGCGAAGCAAAGAGGAATCGTGCGTGCCGTGGGGGTCTCCTGTCACGGCCTGCCGGCGTTGTGTCGAGCCACGCAGGTCGAGGGGCTGGACGTGCATTTGGTGCGTTTGAACCCGCAGGGCCGGCATGTGGACGGGCCGTCCGAACGTTGGGACGAGAGCGGCGACGCCACCCATGTGCCACGGGTGGTGCAGGAGATTCAGGCGATGCGGGCCAGGGGCCGCGGCGTCATCGGGATGAAGATTATCGGGAACGGCGAATTTCGTTCGCCGGCGGATCGGGAGCGGTCGATCCGCTATGCCATGCAGAGCGGCCTGGTGGATGCGGTCACGATCGGGTTTGCCAGCGCGGCCGAGGTGGACGAGGCGATCGAGCGGATGAACCGGGCGCTGGCGGAGGTGTAAAGGCGCGGGGGCCACGGCCCGGGCACTCGAGCGGGCCGGGCGTTGCGAATCCGGCCAGGGCGGCGCAGTGCTTAGGGGGAAGGTCGCGGGCGCTTCCGAGGGAAACACAAGCCGCCCGGCGGTGGTCCGGGCGGCGGTCGGCACACGAGAGGAAAGGTGACGTTTTCGGTCGCCGGAGTGGCGAGGGTCAGCTCCCGGCGGGTGGCGGATTCTCTGTGGGCGCCGGCGAGGGCTCCGCGGGCGCTGGTGCGGCTGGTTGGGCCGGAGCGGCGGATGCCGGGGCCGAAGGCGGCTCGCTGGCGGCTGGCGCGGTCTGTCCGGCTTTGGCCTGGCGCGCCAGTTTGGCGGCCAGTTTCTTGCGCTTGATGTAGCGCTGGCGCCGACGGCGTTTGAGAATCTTGTTGTATTGTTTGCTCATAGGTCCTTTACAAGCCCGCCTGAATGCGGTTGTTTGGGCCGGTCAATATGAATGGGCCGAGGATGCGGTTCAATCTCTATTTGGGGGTGGGTTTGGCGTTGCTGGCCGTGACAATGGCCTGTCAGAGCCCCGAGTCGCGCAGCCGGAAGGAAATCAGTACGTTGCGCGTTCATCTGGAGGTCCGGCCCGAGCCCACGGGTCAGACGGAGACGGTGACGCTGTTTCGGGAGGATCCGGTCAGCCTGACCATCGAGAAGTCGCCTTTCCTCACGGAGGTGCATGTGGCGTCGGCGAAGGTGGTGGATGCCTTCGGGGTGCCGGCCATTCAGATTCAGCTGGACCGTTCCGGCACCTGGCTGTTGGAGCAATACACCACGGCCTACCGGGGGCGACGCATGGTGATCTTCAGTCAGTTTGGCGAGCGACCGGACCAGGCGCGATGGCTGGCGGCGCCCTTGATCAAGCAGCGGATCGGGGACGGATTTCTGGTGTTCACGCCGGATGCGAGTCGCGAGGAGGCCGAGCGGATCGTGCGGGGCTTGAACAACCTGGCGGCGCAGCGGAAGAAACGGGATTTCTAACAGGTCATGCGCGGCGGTCTGGTGTGGTTGGGGATCCTGGGGTGGGTGGCAGGAGCCGTGGCGACAGGACCGTTTCGGCTGCCCACGCCCAACCAGGCCCTGTTCGAGCCCGGGGGCGAGGCACGCTTCTTCGCCCCCACACCGGGCCGGACCTGGGTAGCGGGGACGTTCGGCTGCACGCGGAGCGAGGGCTTTCAGCTGCACGAGGGGATCGACATTCGTTCCGTGCAGCGGGATCGTCGGGGCGAACCCACCGACCTGGTGTATGCGGCGGCGGACGGCACCGTGGCATACATCAACACGAATCCTTCTTTGTCCAACTACGGCCGGTACATCGTCCTGCGCCACAGCGTGGACGGGCTGGAGGTGTACACGTTGTACGCGCATTTGCGGGCCGTTGCGCCGGACTTGCGCCCGGGCCGGGAGGTGCGCGCCGGTCAACCGATCGGCACCCTGGGTCGGAGCACCAACACCCGAACCCCCATCAGCAAAGATCGCGCGCATCTGCACTTCGAAATCGCGCTCATGATCTCCGACCGGTTCGACGCCTGGTTCCGCCGCACCGAGCCCCGGGAGCGGAACGACCACGGGAATTTCAACGGGCGCAACTTCCTGGGTCTGGACCCGGTGGCGGTCTTCCAGGCACAGCAGCGTGAAGGGCCACGGTTCTCGTTTCGCAGGTTGGTGCAGGAACAGGTGCCGTTGTGCACTGTGCAGGTGCGACAGGGAGAGTTTGGCTGGGTCCGGCGCTACGCCGCCCTGGTGGAGCCGGCTGCGGTTCGCACAGCCCCGGTGGCCGGATATGATGTGACTTTTAATTTTTCCGGTTTGCCGTTTCGCCTGGTGCCGCGGAGCGCAGCAGAATTGCGTCCGGGCGGGAAGTACGTGCTTTTGCAGGTCAACGAGGCCGAGGTCAACCGGTGCCGCTGTCAGGCCCTGGTGACGCGGCAGGGAAACCGCTGGGCCTTGAGCCCGCGCGGCCTGGGTTTGCTGGATTTGTTGACCTATTGAGGCCTTCCTAGGGTCTGGTGCGAGCAACCTCCCCGCGTCTGCTCCACAGGCCCCGGAAATGCGAGCCTTCAAGAGCGAACCCTTTCGCCGGTGCTCGATCTGCCGGCGGGCCACATTTGTGTGAACGGCGGGTTGGTCCAACCGCGTGGGACGCCTCTCGGTAAAACCGACGGGATGGTTGCGTCTGGGCGAGAAAAATGGCGACCCTACCGGGACTCGAACCCGGGCTACCACCGTGAAAGGGTGGTGTCCTAACCGCTAGACGATAGGGTCGAGCGTCGCTCAGAAATATATCCGGGCCGGCGTCGGTGTCACGAAAAAACTGGGCACCCGCGTGGGTGAGGGGGATCTCCCCTGTGGGCACTTCATTTCAGGACCCGGGGAAAACGCCGTTTTTACCGGGGCTTTCTCGTGCTGCGGACATTCGCGATCGCGCCGAGCGTCTGGGGCGTGTCCAGAATCCGAATGGCGCCCGAATGCGGATCTGCGGTGCCGATGGCCGTGCCTGAGCCAGTGCTGCAAGGGACAATTCGCCAACGCGGCCCCTGCCCGTTCCATGCCAGCAAGCCCCATCAAGGGCCGGAGACGGTTCGAGCCTGCGACGCGGCATGGGTTTGCCTCAGGGGGACGTCAAGGCGCCAGCCTCATGAGGCGCTTGGGCAACCAAATTGCCCACGAAACCGCGCGAATGGTTGCCCTCCAACACGCCTTATGGTTGCCCGAACATAGTGTGAACTCACCAGCCCAGGGCGAGACCCTGGGGAACCGGGACGCCGCGATTCACCCCGCCCTGAAGGGGCGGAATTCGGTGTGGGCTCACCGGTCCCCGCGAGGGGCGTCCTCGAGTGGTGCCCTTTCAGGGCGCGATGGGTATGGGGGCGCGAAGTCCCCGGGGCGTTGCCCCGGGCTGGTGGAGGGGATGCGCCTTCAGGCGCGGATTGATTCGTGCCATGCATGGACACCGGAATGCGCATTTCCGCTTTTGGAGAACTGGATTCAAGGCTTTCGGGGCAGTGCCCGTGTTCGTCGGTGTCCTGCTGCCGAGGACGCGCGAAGAGTCCACCGATCTCTCGGGGGGTGTCCGAAACCTGCGATGTGCCGCGTTGCCGTGTTGGAACCGAGGTTGCATCCGGGTCCGCCCGGCTTTGAAAGGCCGGAGTGTTCCGTGCCGCCGAGAAGCGAAAGTGGCACGGCGAGCTGCGGAGGTTCGACTTGGGCGGGCCGGCGATGCGCTCTGAGATTCCGGGGGCCGGTCTGCGCGAAACTGGGAGGCGGGTCGGCAGGCCGGCGGGGCCCTTTGTTCCGCAGTGAAATCGGACCATTTTCGCGGAGCGAAGGACACGCCCGGCGCCGGCATCGTGCCGGGGTTGTGCGGTACCGCCTGGCGGGGAGACTGGGGCTGGAGAGGATCGCCGCATGGACTCTGCCCGGCGGCTTCGGTGGAAGGAAAAAACTCGTTCGGAGGCGGGTGCTGGGGAATGTTGAGGTGCGGCGGATGAACCGATTCTTCACCCAGCCGTGGTGGTGGTGTGTGCTGCCGGTGGCGGCGGCCTGGGTGATCTGGCTGCACCGGAGCAGCGACGCGTTGTTGTCAGTCGCGCGGCGACGCTGGGTGCTGGGGTTTCGATTGGCCGGAGTGCTGTGTGTGGTGTTGGCATTGGCGGGGTTCCAATGGCCCCGGCGGGTGGGAGAGATGAACGTGGTGTTTTTGCTGGATCGCTCGGACAGTTTGACCCCGGACGAGCAGCGGGTGGCCTGGGCGGAGCTGGACCGTTGGCTGTCGGACAAGCCGAAGGGGGACCGTGCAGGCGTGGTGGTGTTTGGCCGGGATGCGGCGGTGGAGTTTTTGCCCACGGAGTCGCCGCGTTGGGACCGGCCGCTGGCCGTGGTGGACACCACGGCCACCGACCTGGGCGCTGCCGTGCGCCTGGCCCTGGCCACGCTGCCGGAGGCGGGGCAGCACCGGCTGGTGATCATGAGCGACGGCAACGAGACCCAGGGCCGCGTGCTGGACTGGCTGCCCCAACTGCGGAATCGCAGGGTCAGTTGTGATGTGCTGGTTTTGGGCAGGGAGCGACCGGGGGACGGTCGGGTGGAGCGGGTGGAGGTGCCGGCGCGGGTCGGACGAAACGAGCCCTTTGATTTGAAGCTCTGGGTGTACAGTCCGACGCAAACCGTGGCGCGGCTGCGGTTGTACGCCAACGACCAGCTGGTGGCGCAGCCCACGGTGGAATTGGCGCCCGGGAAGAACCTGTTCCGGCTGCCGCAGCGGCTGGAGCAACCCGGATTCTATCACTTCGAAGTGTTGTGTGATGTGCCGGGCGATTTCCAGCCGCGCAACAATCGAGGGTACGGATTCGTGATGGTGGAGGGCCCCCCGCGGGTGTTGGTGTTGCACACCACTCCGGAGGGCGAGTTGGGTCCGTGGTTGAAGGCACTGGGGACGACGGGGGCGGAGGTCACGGTGCGTCCGATCGAAGCGGCGCCGCCCGATTTGGCCGGCTGGTACGGGTTCGACGCCGTGGTTCTGGAGAATGTGGCTGCGGCGAACCTGCCGATGAGCAGCTGGCAACAATTGCAGCGGGCCGTGGCGGATCTCGGAGTGGGGCTGATCTGTGTGGGAGGCGACCAGAGCTTCACGGCAGGGGGATATCGGGGGACGCCGCTGGCGGAGCTGTTGCCGGTGAGCATGGAGTTGGAGCAATGGCGTCCGTTGCCGGTGGTGGCGTTGATGCTGGTGTTGGATCGCTCCGGCAGCATGCTGGGCGAGAAGCTCGAGATGGCCAAGCGTGCGGCGATGGCTTCGATCCTGGCGTTGGGGGAGCGGGACTGGGTGGGGGTGCTGGCCTTCGACACCCGGCCGTACGAGGTGGCACCGTTGCAGCCGGCGGGGCAGCGCCGGACCTGGTTGGCGCAGCTGGCCCGGGTGCAAGCCGAGGGCGGCACCTCCATCTATCCGGCGCTCAAGGAGGCGTACCGCCAGTTGGCGCGCGCGCGGGCGCATTTGAAACATTGCGTGGTGCTGACCGACGGCATCACGCAGCCGGGGGAGTTCGAGGCGCTGACCCGTCAAATGCGACGCGAGGGGATCACCGTGTCGGCCGTGGGGGTGGGAGAGGACTTCGATCGACCGTTTTTGGAGCAGCTGGCCGCCTGGGGTGGGGGCCGGTTCTATGCGGCAACGGATCCTGCGGAACTGCCTCAACTCTTCTTGCGAGACACGGCATTGCTGCTGCGCGCCGCCTTGGTGGAGGAAACGTTCGAGCCCCGTCGAATCTTCGTTTCGGAACCGCTGACCGGTTTGCCGGGGGAAGGCTGGCCGAAGCTGCACGGTTACGTTGTCACTGCTCCCAGGGCACGCGCGGAGACGCCGTTGCGAACGCATCAGGGCGATCCCTTGTTGGCGCACTGGCAGTTCGGGTTGGGCCGGGTGGTGGCCTTTACCTCGGACGTGCGGGCGCGGTGGGCGCGCGACTGGCCGGCGTGGCCGCAGTTTTCGCAGTTCTGGGCGCAGCTCGTGCAGTGGTCCTTGCGACGGCTGGAGACGGGTCCGTGGACCGCGCAGGTGCGGGCCGAGGGCGAAACGATCCGCGTCTGGACGGAATGGGACGGGGCGGATGAACCGGCTGATGCTGCGGTGCGATTCGAGGCGGTGCTGGTGCGGCCGGACGGGTCCCGGGAGACGCAGGAGATGCGCGCGACCGCCCCCGGTCTGTTCGAGGCGCGGTTCACGGCCGGGCCACCCGGCGCGGGCGCGGTGCAGGTGCGGCAGTGGGACGGGGACCGCCTGCGCGCGGCCGAGACGCTCGGGTTTGCCACCAGTGATTCGCCGGAGCTGGCGCGCACGGCGCCCAACCGGGCCGTGTTGACGCAATTGGCGGAGGCGACCGGGGGCATGGTGCTGGCGCCAGGGCCCCAGGGAGACAACCCGTTTGGGCACCACCGGCAGCCCACGTGGGCTGTGCGGCCGCTGTGGCCGACGTTGCTGCGTCTGGCGCTGTTCTTGTTTGTGTTGGACATCGCGCTGCGGCGCCTCCACTTCGAGCGCGAGGATTGGCTGGCCCTGCGTCGGTGGGTGGCTCAACGACTGGCCTGGCCGGCATCGCGAGGCGCGGCGCGAGGGGAGCCGGTGGCTGAACCGGCGCTGGCCTCGCTGCTGGCGCGCAAGGAAGCGGTGCGCGGGCAATGGGCGCAACCGTCGGGCGCGAGCTCTCCCGCCGCGCCTGTGAGCTCGGGTTTGGCTCTGGCGGAGCGTGAACCTCCGAGGAAGGGTGTGCCGCGGGTAGCGACCGGGACGGCAGTGCCATCTGCGGGGGATTCGGAGGTCTCCTCGACGCCGGTCGCGTCCACGCAATCTCCCGGCGCACGGCCGTCGGCGGGCGTGGATCGGGAGGAGGCGGTGCTGGAACGGCTGCGGCAGGCGCGTTTGCGTGCGCGGCAGAAGCTGGGCGGGCCTCCGGATTCGGCGTCAACGACGTAGGGATGCCGGCGGGCAGACGCGGGGGACGCGAATGTTCAGTGGTCGGCGAGCGGGCCGAGGCGCAGGAGTTGCATGACGGGTTGGGAGGCTTGATCGGAGGCGGCCAGGTCCACGAACCACTCTGCGACCCAGTCGTTGTGGCCGTCGGGGTCCACGAGCATTTGCTGGACGGTCCAGGCGCTTTGGTCCTCGGCGGGCAGGATGTAGGTGTGCCGGCGGTTGCGGGCTTCGGGGTCGAGACAGAGCCGGGCGTGTTCTTCGAGGTAGGCCTCCCACGTTTGCTGAAGGCGTTGAGGGGTCCATGCTTCCCCGCGGGCATCGAGGGGGCGGTCGAGATGGCCGAGGGCGGTGTCGAACTGGCGCGTGCTCCAGGCCCGGAGGAATGCGAAGATGCGGTTGCGCACCAGGCTGGTGAACGTGGCGCGGTCGGCCGTGAGGCGGGTGGGGGCCGTGGCGAGGAGCGCGGCGACCGGCTGGCCGGTGATGCGCGCGCGTTCTTCGGCCAGGCGTCGCTCGTATTCCGGGTCGCGCATCTGTTCCCACTCTTCCAAGAGGCTGGAGTCCACGGTGCGGATCATGGTGCCGAAGTAGAGTTCCATTTCGCGGACGGCCTCGGTCTTGGCGGGTTCGGGCACGGTTTGTTTGAGGACCTTGTACACGCTGTGAAGGTGACGCAACAGGAGACCCTCGACGCGTTGGAGCTGGTAATCGCGGACGTAGTCGTCGAAGGAACGGAAGGTTTCGAACATTTCGCGGGCGATGCTTTTGGGACGGATGTTTTCCTGGCCGACCCACGGGTGGCGGGAGGCGAAGGCGTTGAAGGTGCCGTAAATGAAGTCGCGGTTGGGTTTGGGGTATTCGAGTTGTTCGAGCCGTTCCATGCGTTCCTCGTAGGGGACGCCCTCGGCCTTCATGGTGGCGAGGGCTTCGGCCCGAATGCGTTCGAGCTGGCGCTGGAGGATGGGTTCGGGATCTTCGAGGATGGCCTCGACCAACGTGAGCAGGTCGAGGGCGTATTGGGGGGAGTTGGGATCGAGGATGAGCAGCGTTTCCAGCAGGTAGAGGGAGAGGGTCTGGTCCAGGGAGAAGTCTTCCTGGAGTTCGACGTTGACGCGGAGTTTGGGCAGGCCTCGGGCATCGCGTTGGTCGGGCGGCACGATTTCGATGACGTTGCGATTGAGGAGGGAACGGAACAGTTGCCAGGCGCGTCGGAAGTGCTCGCGTTTCTGGCGGGGCGAATCGTGACAGCGCCGGATGATTTGTTGCAGGGCGCGACAGCCGTCTTCGTCGGGGCGGCTCAGGACGTGCAGGAGCATGCCCGGGGTGACCTGGAAACGGGAGGTGAGTCGTTCGGGGGGCGCGTGCACGAGGCGGTGAAAGGTCTTGATGTCCCAGGTGATGTGGTTCGGATTGGGCGCCCGTTTTTTGGTGGGTTTGCGGCCGTCCCGGGCGGCCTTGGCTTCGAGTTTGCGGTTTTCGATGACGTGTTCCGGGGCCTGGACCACCACCCAGCCGCGGTCGTCAAAGCCTTTGCGGCCGGCACGACCGGCGATTTGGTGGAAGTCGCGCGCGCTGAGGAGCGTTACTTTTTCGCCGTCGTATTTGCAGAGGCGGGTGAAGAGGACCGTGCGGATGGGGATGTTGACACCGACGCCGAGGGTGTCGGTGCCGCAGATGATTTTGAGCAGACCGCGTTGCGCGAGGCGTTCGACCAGGACCCGGTATTTGGGGAGCAGACCGGCGTGATGGAGGCCGATGCCGTGGCGGAGCCATTTTCGGATTTCCGGGCCGTAGGGGGAGTTGAACCGAACGGTTTCCAGTTCGGCGGCGATTTGTTCCTTCTCGGTACGGGAGCAGAGGTTGAGGCTGGTGAAATCCTGGGCGCTTTCGGCCGCTTCGGCCTGGGTGAAGTGAACCACGTAGATGGGGGCTTTGTCCTCGGCCAGGAGTTGTTCGACGGTTTGGGCCAGGGGGCGTTCGGACCAGGTGAACTCGAGGGGCACCGGGCGTTCGGAAGCGGCGATGGTGACCGTGCGGTTGCCGGTGAGCCGGGTGAGTTCCTCTTCGAAGAAACGGGTGTCGCCCAGGGTGGCCGACATGAGAAGGAAGCGGGTGTGCGGCAGGGTGAGCAGGGGCACCTGCCAGGCGACGCCACGGTCCCGATCGGCGTACCAATGGAACTCGTCCATGACCAGGTCGTCCACGGGCGCGCGGGCGCCGCGTCGCAGGGCGATGTTGGCCAGGATTTCTGCGGTGCAGCATAGGATGGGTGCATGCCGGTTGACGGAGGCGTCGCCGGTGGAGAGGCCCACGTTGTCCGGGCCGAACTCGCGGCAGAGATCCCGCCATTTTTCGTTGACCAGGGCTTTGACCGGGCAGGTGTACACGGCGCGGCGTCCGCGCGCCAGGGCGGCAAAGAGCATGGCCATGGCGACGAGGGATTTGCCGGAACCGGTGGGGGTGTTGAGGATGACGTTGTGGCCCTCGAACACGGCGAGCAGTGCCTCTTCCTGGGCCGGATAGAGGGTCAGCCCCTTGTCGGCCACGTACTCGAGGAACCGATCCAGCAGGCTTTCGCTGGACGGGTTGTCCGGATCTCGCACCAGCAGATCGTACAGGGTCAATCCCATGTCGCAGGATGAAAGTAGGAAGAAGCGGGTCGGGGAGCGAGTCCGAGGGTGAGGGAGGTGGCTTGCTTGTCTGCGGTTTCCGGAACGAGCTCCAAGCGTTTCCTCCGCCCGCCGCCTCATTAACCCGCAGCGACGATCGGCCTGCGGATGATTCGCCCGGCTTCGACTGCGCCGTCAGAGACCTGGCAGAGGGCCCGGCTGGGAGAATGGCGGGTTCCTACTCGGGACCGGTAAAGCGTATCGACAGGCTTCGCCCCTGGCGCAACGGCCCAAAAGGGTGTGACGTGCGAAATCGTGGCCGCTGCCGGCTCCTGAAGCATGCCGGTCGCCGTGGGGAACGGGCAGCGGCGCCGGCGTGGCGCACGGGTGCGACTGCAATCGTTCAGCGGTCGGGTTCCTCGGCGTTGGGCGGCGGGTTGGGTTCGCCCTGCCAGTCCTCTGCGAGGGCCAGTTTTCTCAGGTCCTCATAACTGTGATAGCCCACCAGCACCGATTGAATGATGCCCTTGCGGTCAATGAAGAAGGTGGTGGGAATGGCGGTGACGTTCTTGTATGGCGGGGCCAGGGGTTCGGCGGCGCGTCCCACGGTGTAAGGGACCTGCTGTTTCTGGACGAATCGGCGGAGGGTGTCTTCGTCCTCGTCACTGACGCCCACGATCACGAGTTGGTCCCGGGAGGTTTCCCGGTGGAGCCGGGCAAAGTGCGGAATCTCTCGGACGCACGGCGGGCACCATGTGGCCCAGAAGTCGAGGATGACCCTGCGGCCCTGCAGCTCGGAAAGCTTGATTTGCCGGCCTTCCAGGGTTTGGACGGTCAGCTCCGGAGCTTTGACGCCCTGCCAGGCTTCGAAGTCGGGTTCCACGGTCCGGGCCGGACCGGCTTGCGAAGCGATTCGATTCCAGAAGGTACCGAACCAGGAGAAGTACGCGATGCCGAGGACGACGCTGGCCAGGAGGGCGACGCCGGAAAGGACGGTGCCGGACAGCGCCATGCCCCGCCCGGAACGCCGCCGGCTCAACTGGAGAAGACCGGTGATGAGCCCTGCCAGGCCGAACACGCCCCCCACAAGGATGGGGCTGGTGCAGAGGGCAAGAATCCCCAAAACCAACGTGGCTACGGCAAGTCCGACGCCATGCTCCGCAGGTGGGGAGGCGGGAGGGACAGTGAGTTCACTGTTCGGATTCATGGTTCAAAAGGGAATGTTGCAGGTTTGCGTGCGCAATCCGAAGCGTAATCGATTTACGGCTCTTTCGCCAGCCCCAACCACCCCCGGAGCCGGCCGCGTCAGCCGGGAAGGCAAACGCAGATGCCAACCGGCTTGGATGAAACCGTGCGGGTGGGTGTTCCGCGGTCCGGCGAGGTGACCAGTGGCCTTCTCACGGGAGACGCGATCCGCCGCTCATTTCTCCGGCGGCCGAGATGCCAGGGATCCGGGGATGGACCTGACCCGGCAGGGAGCTCTGCGGCGCAGCGGCCGGGGGCAGAAAGGCTGGAGACGAACCTGAGGCCGCGACAGCACCTCAGCCTGTGAAGACGTGGAAGTTCGTGGCCGGGATCGAAGCCGCGTGCGTGCGTTTCCGACGGGCAGGGACCGTGCGTTCCAGGATCGAAACCTGGTGAAAACCGGGCCGATCGAGCGTTTCCTGGTGATCCTGGAGTTCAGCGGAGTTCTTTTCCGAATCCGGGGTGTTTCGCCAGCCCTGGCTGGACCGGGTCCTGGGCGCGGTCAATGGGCAAAGGGACAAACGGGCTGAAGCCAGACGTCATGCGGCGTGCCCTCCGGGGTGTGCCTGTCGCATCTTTTTTGTTGCCATGGGCCGGTGGGGCTTGGCATGAGCGCTAATGTGAGCACTTTTTTGCTCGGAATCGCCGGGCTCGGGTTGCTGGTGGGGATGGTCACCGGTGTCCGGGCGCCGAGGTGTTGGCTGGGTTCGGTCCTGGCGGGTGCGCTGTGCGCACTCGGCGCGTCGGTTTGCACTCTTGTTACGGGGCAAGTTTGGGAGTGGGAGTGGGCCGTTGCGGTGGGCGGCCAGGTTGTGCATCTGCAGCTGGACGCGCTCAGTGCGTTGTTTCTGGCACTGCTGAGTGTGGTGGGGGGTGTGGGGACCTTGTACGCCCGGCAGTACTGGACCGACCGGGAGCATCCCCGGTCGGCCCCGGCGGGGCGGGTTTGGTGGTGTGTGCTGTTGTTGGGTTTGGGGTTGGTGCTTTTGGTGGCGAACGGCCTGCATTTTTTGATGGCATGGGAGTTGTTTGCGATTGCGGGCTACTTCCTTGTGACACTGGATCGGCGGTCGCCGGCGGTTCGTGAGGCGGGCTGGTTGTATTTGGCGGCTTCCCATCTGGCGACGGTTTGTTTGTTTGCGTTTTTCGGGTTGTGGGCGGCGCGGACGGGCAGTTGGGAGCTGGGCCCTGTGCGGGAGCGCGTGGAGTTGGCGCCCTTGTTTTGGCTGGCGCTGGTGGGTTTTGGGGTGAAGGCGGGTGTGTTTCCGCTTCATGTCTGGTTGCCGGCCGCTCATGCCAACGCGCCGAGTCATGTCTCGGCGATGTTGTCGGGGGTGACGCTCAAGATTGGCGTTTACGGGCTGGCGCGGTTCAGCGGGTGGCTGCCGGTCCCGGAGTCTGCCGGCTGGGTGGTGGCCGTGTTGGGGGCGGTCAGTGCGGTGTTGGGCGTGGCGTTTGCGCTGGGGCAGCATGATTTGAAGCGTCTCCTGGCTTATCACAGCGTGGAAAACATCGGGATCATTCTGTTGGGGTTGGGCATTGGCATGGTGGCGGCGGGACAGGGAGAAGCGTTCTGGGGCCGGTTGGCTCTGGCCGGCGCGCTGCTGCACGTATGGAATCATGGCCTTTTCAAGTCGCTGTTGTTTTTGGGGGCCGGCTCGGTCGCCCACGCGACCGGCACGCGGGAGATGAGCCGGTTGGGTGGGTTGTGGCGTCGCATGCCGTGGACCGCGGGGTTGTTTGGCCTGGGGGCGGCCGCGATTTCGGCGTTACCGCCCCTGAACGGGTTTGTGAGCGAGTGGCTTTTGTTTTCCGGGCTGATGGAGGCAGCGCTGACACGCGGGGCCGTGAGCTGGCTGGCCATTCCTTCGGTGATCTTGTTGGGCATGACGGGGGCGATGGCCGTGGCCTGCTTCGTCAAGGTTTGCGGGGTGGTGTTTTTGGGATCGCCGCGATCGCCGTTGGCGGCCGGGGCACACGAGTGTGGGGGTTGGATGCGGGGGGCCATGCTGGTGTTGGCGGCGGCCTGTGTGGCGGTGGGGTTGATGCCCACGGTGTTTTGGGGTGCAGTGGCGGAGGCGGTCGCGGTTTGGCAGCCCGGATGGACAGGAGACGGGGCTCCGGCATCGCTGGCCGCCGTGGGGCGAATGCATGTGGCGTTGGTGGTGTTGAGCGGTTTGGGGGCCGGGCTGCTGGCGTGGCGGATGCACCGCCACGGGATCAGGCGGGCGGTCACCTGGGATTGTGGTTATGCTCTCCCCACGCCGCGGATGCAGTACACGGCGGGTTCGTTTGCAGCGATCCTGACGCAGTGGTTCGCATGGATCTTGCGGCCTCGACGGGTGGAGCAGCGACCGGAGGGACCGTTTCCGCGCCGGGCCAGGTGGGAAACACATACGCCGGAGACGGTACTGGAGTTCGTGGTGGAACCGATTGGCCGGCTGGTATTGCGGGCCGCCCTGGCCCTGCGGCAGCTGCAGCATGGCCGGGTGCAGGCCTATGTGGGGTATTTGGTGGCCGGACTGCTGGGGCTGGGTCTGCTGGTCTGGGGTATTGCCAGGCAGGGTTGGCAGCCATGTTTTTGACGCTTCCTCAAATCGCGGAGTCACTGGGCGTTTCCGAGGGTGTGATCGAGGACTGGATTCGTCATGAGCGCATGCCGCACATGCGGGATGGGAACCGGGTTTTGTTCGACCGGGCCGAGGTCCTGCAGTGGGCGGCGGCACGGGGGCTGGCGCCGCGGGCGGGCTTTTTGGTGACGGAAAACGGTCCGTTGGTGAGTCGTTGGAGCCTGTCGGAGTTGTTGCGCGCGGGCGGGGTGTGGCGGGGCGTAAAGCCGGGGGATGTCCTGGACGTATTGGCGCGGGTGCTGGACCGGTTGCCGGGCGTCACGGCCCCGGTGAGACGCTTGTTGGAGTCACGGCTCCGGGCCGCTGGGGGGATCACGTGGGCTCCGGCGGGAAACGGGATGGCGCTGCCGCACCTGAGTCAACGGGTGGTCCTGGGCGCGGGCTCGGGGTTGGTGGCGCTGCTGCATCTGGAGGAGGGGTTCGAGGCGGCGGGGCCGACCCCGGATGGTGTCGCCGTGCAAAGGATGTTGTTTTTCGTGGCACCGACCCCGCGAGCCCATCTGGATTTGCTCGCGCGATTGAGTCGGGCGGTTGCCAGTGGGCCGTTTCGGCAGGCGCTGCTGGCCGGGGCGGGCGATGAAGCTCTGTTGGCGGCTGCTGCGGAGGTGGACAGGGGCGGCCCAGAAGTCGGAGCCGGGACATGAAAGGAGAGCGAGAAACTTTGTGGATTGAGCCGGGCAAGCGGGTTCGCGGGTCCGGCGGGTGGTCCGGCCCGTAGCCGCGAGACCTGGTGACCGGGAAAGGAGCCGATGAGAGAAGGAAGCCTCGAGTGGCTGGCACGACTGGCTGTATGGGTGCTGATGGCGCCGCTGCTGCCGGGTGTGATCAACAAGGTCAAGGCCTGGGTTGCCGGCCGTCGTGGTCCGCCGGTGCTGCAACTGTATTACGATCTGGTGCGTCTGTGGCGCAAGGAATCGGTGCTGAGTGAGGCGGCCTCACCCGGCTTTGTGGGCGTGACCGTGGTGGCGTGGGTGGCGCTGCTGCTGGCGGCGTTCCTGTTGCCGCTGGGGCCGTGGGGAAGCGGCACCGGCTTTTCCGGGGACGTGGTGCTGTGGTTGGGTCTGCTGGCGCTGGCTCGCTTTTGCCTGGCGTGGGGGGCCTTGGAAACGGGTTCTTCGTTCGAGGGCATGGGTGCGGCGCGGGAGGTGAGTTTTGCGGTGCTGGCCGAGGCATCCTTGTTGGCGGCCGTGCTGACCCTCGTGATCCAGAGCCAGAGCCTGAGTTTGGCGACCCTGTTGTGGCCGGCCGCGGGCGCTGCCGCGGGGTTGTGGGCGGCGGGGATGTTTTTCGTGTTGCTGGCGGAGAACTGCCGTGTGCCCTTCGACGATCCCAACACGCATCTGGAGTTGACGATGATTCACGAGGTGATGGTGTTGGATCATAGCGGGCCATTGCTTGCGGCGGTTTTGCACGGGGCGGCGCTGAAGTTGATGATGTTTTCCGTGTGGCTGGTGGAGGCGGTGCTGCCGTTGGGTACGCTGCGAGGGGGGGCGGCCCTGGCGGCATTGGCAGGGGGCGTGCTGGTTGTGGCAGTGGGGGTGGGCCTGGTGGAGTCGTTCATGGCCCGGGCGGCCTTCCGCCGCGTGCCGTTGTTGCTGACCACAGCCTTTTTGTTGTGTGTGTTTGCATTGCTGGTGGCGTGGAGGGGCCGGGTGTCATGAGCGGGGTGGTGAACGCGCTGATCGGGGTGGTGATGGGGCTCAACCTGTGGGCCCTGGGAACGAGCCGCCTGCCCACGCTGATCGCGGTGGTGTCGCTGCAGGGAACGCTGCTGGGGGCGCTGCCCTGGTTGATGGAGCCGGGGGCGGATTGGCGGCTGAGCGCGGTGGCACTGGCAACGGTCGTGGTCAAGGGTTGGGTGATTCCGCTGCTGTTGCGGCGTGCGATGCGTGCGGCTCATGTGGATCGCGAGGTGGAGCCGTTTCTCGGATTTGTGCCGTCGTTGTTGTTGGGGGCCGGCGGCACGGTGGCGGCGCTGGTGTTGGCCGGTGCCATGCCGGTCCTGGAGGAGCACCACGGCAGCTTGTTGGTGCCGGGATCGCTGGCCTCGCTGTTCACCGGATTGGTGTTGCTGATGGGGCGGTCCAAAGCCATGGCGCAAGTGTGCGGCTATTTGATCCTGGAAAACGGCATTTACCTGTTTGGGCTGCTGTTGATTCGGTCGATGCCCCTGCTGGTGGAGGCGGGCATCTTACTGGATGTCACGGTGGGGGTGTTCATCCTGGGCATTGTGGTGGACCGGATTCAGCGGGCTTTTGATTCGCTGGACACGCGCAAGCTGACGGTGTTGCGAGAATGAGAGAGCGGCTTTTGGTGCTGGTTCCGCTGGTGGCGGCGATGGGTGCGGCGGTCTGGCCGCACGAGCGGACACGCTCGTGGTGGTTGCCGGCGGCCGGGGGGCTGCACACGGCAGTGGCGCTGTGGTTGCTTTGTGCGCCGCCGGAGGTGTCGCCAGGCGGGTGGTGGGGCTTTGATGCATTGGCGCGGGCGATGCTGCCGGTGGTGTCCCTCCTGTTCCTGTTGTGTTCGTGGTACGCGGTGACGTATCTGAGGTTGCGCCAGGAGCGGCCGAACCGCGTGTTTGTGGCATCGTTGCTGGCCGTGCTCGCTTTGGTGAGTGCGGGGCATCAGGCGCGGCATTTGGGGCTTTTGTGGATTACCACGGAGGCGGTGACCCTTGCCGCGGTGCCCCTGTTGCATTTCAACGGCACGCCCCGGGCCTTCGAAGCCACGTGGAAGTATCTCCTGGTTGGTGGTACGGGGATTGCCCTGTCGTTGTTGGGCTCCTTTTGTCTGGGCTATGCCTCTCTGCACGGCGCGGGGCGCGGGGATCTGACCTTTGACGGGCTTACGGCGGAAGCGGCGCAACTGTCGAGGCCCTGGCTGTTGGCGGCATGGGTGTTGATCCTGGCAGGTTACGGAACGAAGATGGGACTGGCCCCCATGCACACATGGAAGCCCGATGCCTACGGTGAAGCACCCGGGGTGGTGGGGGCTCTGTTGGCCGGGGCGGTGACAACCGTGGCGTTTGCCGCAATTCTGCGGGTGCGGGCCGTGGTAGAGGCAGCGGGGGCTGGTGCGGTGGCCGACCGCAGCCTCGCGGTGCTGGGGCTGTTTTCCCTGGGGGTGGCCGCGCTGATGCTGCTGGGTACGCGGGATTTCAAGCGAATGCTGGCCTATTCGAGTGTGGAGCACATGGGGATTCTGAGTGTCGGGGCGGCCATGGGTCGGGCCGGGCTGTGGGCGGCGTTGTTTCATGTGTGGGCGAACAGCCTGAGCAAGGGAGCCCTGTTTTTGAGCGGGGGGAATTTGCGCCGGGCCGGCGGCGGGCGGACCATGGATGAAGTGGCCGGTTTGTCGATGGTGACGCCGATGTCCGGGGGGATTTTTGTGGCGGGCTTGCTGGCGGTCACGGCCTTTCCACCCTTTGCTCCGTTCTTCAGTGAGCTGCGGGTCCTGCGAGCGATGTTGGAGGAGGGGCACGGTCTTGCGGCGGGGGTGTTGTTGGGGGGGCTGCTGCTGGCGTTCCTGGGGTTGACGCGGGTGACGTTGGCGGTGTGGGACGGCCGGCCCCGGCTTCGTTCGCGCGAGGTGGCGCGCCGATACCCGGAAACACCGGGGGTGATTTGGCCCTGCCTGGTGTTGCTGGGATTGTCGTTGTGGCTGGGCGTGGCGACGCCGGACGTTTTGCAGGAGGCATGGACTGCAGCGGTCAACCAGTTCCACCGTTGAGATGAAGGGATCAAGTCCTTTTGCATGGATGGTGAACGGGACCGCCACGGCACTGTCGTGCGTGCCGGAGTGCGGAATGACGGATTTGGTGGAGGCGACTGCGAAGGAGCTGGACCGCGGGGCACGGTTGTGTGCGTGGTTCGGAGTGGCGGAGGGTCCGAAGACCCGGGTGGTGGCGGTGCTGGCGTATGACGCCGATGGTGTCCTGGGGGTGGCCTGGAGCTCTCCGTTCCGCGGAGCCTATCCCTGTTTGACCGTGCGGCATCCGCAGGCGCACTTGTTCGAGCGGGAGTTGTGGGAGCAATTCGGAGTGGAGCCCGCGGGGCATCCCTGGTTGAAATCGGTGCGGCGCATGGGGCCGGGGGCTCCGCTGCAGGGGACGTTTTTCCAAGTGGAGGGTGCCGAGGTTCATGAGGTGGGGGTGGGCCCGGTGCATGCAGGCATCATCGAGCCCGGGCATTTTCGGTTTCAGTGCTTTGGTGAGGAAGTGCTGCATTTGGAGATTGCGCTGGGCTATCAGTATCGGGGCGTGGAGGAGGCCCAGGTCGGTGGGCCGCACGGCAGGACGCTATGGCAGATGGAGACGGTGGCGGGGGACACGACCGTGGGACATGCCACCGCGTATGCGATGGTGAGGGAGGCGCTTTCGGGGGTGGAGGCGCCGTTGCGGGCCCAGTGGTTGCGTGCGGTGGCACTGGAGCTGGAACGACTGGCCAATCATACCGGTGACCTGGGGGCGTTGGCGGGGGATGTGGCGTTTCTGCCGACCGCAGCCGCCTGTGGTCGACTTCGGGGGGAGTTTCTGAATCTGACGGCCTTGATTTGCGGGAATCGGTTCGGGCGCGGACTGGTACGGCCGGGTGGATGTCGTTGGGATCTGGAACCGGAGCGATCGGCAGCGTTGAGGAAGAAGTTGGCGGGCGTGCTGGAGGAGGTGGCGGAGGTGGTGGGCTGGTTGTGGGAGGCAAACTCGGTGCGCGCGAGGTTCCAGGGGACCGGTCGGCTGGAGTTGACGCAGGCGCGCTCGCTGGGCCTGGTGGGAGTGGCGGCGCGGGCTTCGGGGTTGGTGCGTGATGTCCGATTCGATCACCCGGCCGGATGGTATCGCTTTGCGCAACTGCCGGTGGCGGTCTGGCCGGATGGCGATGTGTATGGTCGGGCCAAGATTCGGGACCTGGAGATTCAGCGTTCCGGGGCGTTGTTGTTGCAGCAGTTGGAAGCGGGCCCGGAGGGAGAGCTGAAGACGGAGGTGGGGCCTCCGGGACCGGACGCGGTGGCGGTGGCCCTGGTGGAGGGCTGGCGCGGCGAGATTTGTCATGTGGCGGTGACGGGGCCGGATGGTCGTTTTCGGCGGTACAAGATCGTGGATCCCTCGTTTCACAACTGGACGGGATTGGCCATGGCGATGCGGGGACAGGCCATCTCGGACTTTCCGCTCTGCAACAAGAGTTTCAACCTGTCGTATTGCGGTTTTGATCTTTGAGTGTGTTTACGTTGGAAACCATCCTTCATCGGTGGCGACGCGGGTGCGAGACGATTCCTTATCCGGACGGACCTGCGCCGGCGTTGCCGGATCGTTACCAGGGCGCACTGCGACTGGACCCTGCCCGATGTGCCGAGCGCTGTCGCGAATGCCTTTCGGTTTGTCCCACGGAAGCCCTTGTGACCCGCGATGGCGGGCGCGTGGGACTCGATCTGGGGAAGTGTATTTTTTGCTGGCAGTGCGTCGAGGTGTGCCCGACGAAGGCGGTTGCACCGACCGGCGATTTCCGGATGGCCGTGCGCCGGCGGGAGGATCTTTGGCTGGGGGCGCCGGGTCGGGAGGAGCTGCGCCTGGCCACGGCGCTGGACGAAAAGTTGAGGCGTCTGTTGGGGCGGTCGTTGCGGTTGCGCCAGGTGAGCGCCGGCGGTTGCAATGCTTGCGAGGCAGACACCAATGTGCTCGGCACGATCGGCTGGGATTTGGGCCGGTTTGGGATTCAGTTTGTGGCCTCCCCGAGGCATGCCGACGGTCTGCTCATCACGGGTCCCGTGAGCCGGAACATGGAGCTGGCGCTGCGCAAGACTTACGAGGCGGTTCCGGAACCCCGGATGGTGATCGCGGTGGGGGCCTGTGCCATTGCCGGGGGGCCGTTTCGAGGGCACGCAGAGGTGTGCGATGGCGCGGATCGGGTCGTGCCGGTGGATCTGTACATTCCGGGCTGTCCGCCTCATCCCCTGACGATTCTGGACGGTTTGTTGCGGCTGGTGGGGCGGCTGGAGGAAAGGTGCCGGCGGGGCGCGTGAGGGCCGGAGGGGAAGAAGAGCCCGGGTGCGGGCCAGGGGGCGTGGATCGGAAGAATCGGGCGCGCCCGGCAAGGTGGGGTGGATTACGAGGGAGCCGGGGCGCGGACGTGGGCGGGTGCTTCGCCGTCGGCTCTGGGGGGCTCGGCGAGCTTGCGGGTGATGAGTTCGGAGGCGTCCCGCATGTCGTAGGGTTTGGCCAGGACGCTGACGTTGAGTTGGGCCAGGCGAGCGCGCAAGGGTCCGTCCAGGTACCCTGACGCCAGCACCAGGCGAACGTGGGGCCAGCGTTGGGCGACGGCTTCGATGAGTTCGAGGCCGTTCATGCCGGGCATGCTGTAGTCGGTAAACAGCAGATCCACCGGCGGGTTGGCGGTTTCGAGGATGCGCAGGGCTTCGGGGCCGCCTTCGGCCACCAGGACTTCCAAGCCGGCGGCCTCCAGGAAGCTGCGGGTGAAATCGCGCAGAAGGTCCAGGTCGTCCACCACCAGGACACGGCCACGGCCCTGGACCAGGGGCGCCACGGAGCGTTCCGGCAGGGGGGCCGGGGCTTCGGAAGACAGGGGCAGATAGAGATGGAAAGCGCTTCCCTGGCCGAGGGTGCTTTCCACCTCGATGAAGCCGCCGGCTTCTTCGGTGATGCGTTGGACGATGGGCAGGCCCAGGCCGGTGCCCTTGCCGCGGGCCTTGGTGGTGAAGAAGGGCTCGAAGATGCGGGGCAGGAGGTCCGGCGGGATGCCGGTGCCGGTGTCGCGCACGGTACAACGGGCGAAGAGGGTGCCGGGGTGGAGATGATGGCGTTGGGCCTGTTCCGGAGCGAGTTCGACGCGGGCGGTTTCGAGGGTGATGGTGCCGCCGTTGGGCATGGCATCCTGGGCGTTGACGCAGAGGTTGAGGATGGCCTGGCTGGCACGGGTGGAGTCGATGCGCACGGGCAGCGGATCCGGGCTGGTCAAGGTTTGGAGGGTGACATTGCCGCGGAGGGTCCGGCGGGCCAGCACAAGGGCTTCCTGGAGCAGCTGGTTGAGGTCGAGGACGGCGCAGTTGTCGGGGGTTTCCCGGCTGAAGGAGAGGAGCTGCTGGGTGATGTCGGCGGCACGGGCGGCGGCCAGGTCGATTTGTTCGATCTCGCGGCGGAGTCGGCTGTCGGCCTGGGTTTCGCGCAGGAGCAGGCCGCAGTTGCCGCGGATGGCTTGGAGGAGGTTGTTGAAGTCGTGGGCAACGCCGGCGGCCAGCGTGCCGATGATTTCCATTTTTTGGGCCTGGAAGAGTTGCTGCTGGAGTTCGTGGTAGTGGGTTTGATCGGTGATGTTGCAGATGAGGCCGCGGACCTGGGAGCCGTCGATCCAGGGGGAGACCTTCACCAGCCAGTGGCGTCCGTCGGGGCTTTGATAGCGGTTGTCGGCGGGCCGACCCGTTTGGAGGACTTCGCGGAAGACGCGTTCGAGTTCGGCGCGCCGGCCTGGGTCGGGCACGTAATCGAGGAGGTTGCGGCCGAGGAGCGGGGGCACGTCGATGCGCAGGCCGCCGTGTTCGGGTGGCAGGTGACGCCACCCGTCATTGGCGTGGGTGAGCCGGAAGTCGCAATCGAGGCTGTAGATGGCGCCGTCGAGGGATTGGAGGATGCTGTGGATGAAGTCGCGCTGGACGCGGAGTTGTTCTTGGAGCTGGATGCGGACGGTGATGTCCCGTTCGCAGGCCACATAGCCCATGAACCGGCCGGCCATGTCGGAGATGGGCGAGATGGTGGCCTCGACGTGGTAGGGGGTGCCGTCGCGGCGGACGTTGACCAGTTCGCCGATCCACTCCCGGCCCTGGGTGACGGTGTCGAGGTAGGCCTGAACTTTTTCCTGTTCGAAGGGGGCGCGCAGGAACGCATCCGGTCGGCCCAGGACCTCTTCCATGCTGTAGCCGGTGGTGGTTTGGAAGGCCGGGTTGACATAGGTAATGCGGAGGTCCGCATCGGCGAGAAAGAAGACATCCGGGGTGGCGTCGATGGCGGTGATCAGGCGTTGGATGTGGGCCTCGAGGCGGAGGCGCCGGCTGACGTCTTTGAAGATGAGGAGGAAGGGGTCCTCGCCGAGGGGAATGATTTCCACGTCGACGGGCAGGTGGGGCGCGCCTTCCCGCAGCGTGATGACGGAGTGGAGGATGTCGGGCCGGGCGGGCTGACGTTGCAGCAGCAGTTTGAGTTTTTGGTCTGCGGGCGGGGCCAGCCACTGGAGGATTTGGAGGGGGGGCGAATCGGCCGTGGCACCGCCGTTCCAGTGGAAATGTTGTGCGGCGCGGCGGTTGAATTGCAGGACTCGACCGTCGCGGTGGCACACCACCTGGGCATGTTCGGCGGCCTCGAAGGCGGCCTGCCACCAACGGCAGACCACCTCGGGGGCCGGTCTTGGGCATGGATCCGACCGGTGCAACATGCGATGCAATCCCGTGCGCCGGTGGCCTGATCAGCAGTAGACCACCAGCGATTGGGTTATCGGCTGGATCCGGTGATGGTTAAGGAGCTTTTCGATGAAGGTGGCGTTGAGCCGTTGGCCTTCAGGGATCAGGAGCAGGCCGTTGGCGGTGTAAACGCCCCGCGCGAGGACCATGCCGGGTCGGAGCTCCGACAAGGAAACTTCGCGTTCCCGGCGGGGCAGTTCGACGGTTTGCAGGGCCTGGAGGAAGATGCGGACCGCCTCGGGGTCGAACGCGGTGCCGGCTTCCTGTTTGATGCGTTCGGTGGCGTCGGTGGGCGGCAGGGGGCTGGAGGCGTAGGCGACGGCGACGGCCAGGAGCCGTGCCAGCCAGGGAATGTTTTCTCCCACCAGTTGGTCGGGGTAGCCACTGCCGTCGTAGCGTTCGTGATGAGCACGGATGATTTGTCCCACCTGGTCGAGATCGCTGGTGAACCCGGCCAGTTCCTGGCCGAGGATGGGATGTTGCTCGATCAGGGCTTTTTCCGCGGGGTTGAGGGAGTGGGGATCGTCCTGCCAGCGTCGGATGATCTGGCGGGGCACGCCCACCAGGCCGATGTCATGGAGCAGTGCGCTGCTTTCAAGGACGCGGCGGTCCTGGGGCGAGAGCTGGGCGATCTGGGCCATGGCCTTGCAAAGGGTGGCGACGCGTCGCGCCTGGCTGCCCAGGGAGGGGTAGAAGGTTTGCATGGTGTGAACGCAGAGCTCCAGCGAACGCATGAGGTTGCGCTCGAGGGCGGCGTTCATTTGGGCCAGCTGTTCGTTTTGCTGCGCGACCAGTTTGACCTGTTGTTCGAGGGAACGGTTCAGCTCGACGAGCTGTTCGTTCATCGCCTGGGTGGCGGCCTGGAGGTGGGCGTTCTGGCAGATCAGTTCGTAGCGTTGGACCGCGTTTTTGACGGTGGCCAGGAATTCTTCGCGGAGCCACGGTTTGACGATGAAACGGTAGATTTCGCCCTTGTTGATGGCTTCGATGACGGTGTCGAGACTGAGGACGGCGGTGATGAGGATGCGGGTGGCAAAGGGCTGGAGTTGGCGGGCCCGGGCAAGCAGTTCGAGCCCGGACAGGCCGGGCATGCTCTGGTCGGTGATGATGACGGAGAACTCTTGTTGCTTGAGGAGTTCGAGCGCGGCCAGAGGGTCGGCCTCGGTGACGACGTCGTAGGGGGTGCGCCGGAGGGTTTCGCGCAGGGCGGCCAGGACGATTTCCTCGTCGTCCACGACCAGGATCGGGGGCGGGGTGGTTTCGGATTCGAGTTTGGGCTCGGCAACGGGGTTCATGGGTTCAAGGGGCATCCAGAACGGAACGGAGTCGCTGCTGCCACTCGGCAGCGGGCAGATCGGCTGGCAACACCAGGTCCACTCGTTCCAGCAGGGCGGTGTCCAGCTCGTCCTGGTTGCAGGCGGTCAGGAAAAAGGTTTTCAGAGGCAGCTTCTCGGCGCGGACGCGGTCCAGCAACTGACCATGTGGCCGCCCGCCCTCGGTGCAGAGGACCATCAACCCGGTGAACTGGAAATAGGGGGAATGGAGGAGTTCCAGCGCCTCCGATTCGGAGTGGGCCGGCGCGACGTAGAGACCGGTTTCGCGGAGGCGGGCGACCAGTTGATCCAGGGCGGTACCGGGTGGGCCGAGGACGAGGAGGGTGTGACGGACACCGCGCAGGGGAGAGGAGGAGGGCGCGGAGGATTGGGGCTGCGCGTCCAGCTCGGCCTGCGGGAACCAGAGATGGAAGGTGGTGCCCTGGTTTTCGGCGGTTTCGACGGAGATGGCGGCGCCGTGGCGCTCGGCGAACAGCCGGGTGTTGTAAAGGCCCAGGCCGGAACCTTTGCCCAAAGGCTTGGTGGTGAAAAAGGGATCGAAGATGGTGTGGAGCAGGCGGCTGGGAATTCCCATGCCCGTGTCCTGGACGGCCAGGCCAATGAGCGGCAGTCGCGGCCACTGCCCCTGCAGGGGTGTCATGGGCGGCAGCTCGTGGTGGATGGAGGTGCGAAAGGTCAGTTGCCCTCCGTTGGGCATGGCCTCGGCGGCGTTGAGGGCGAGGTTGACCAGCACCTGGCGCAGTTCGACGGCATCCAGATAAACAGGGCACTGGCCGGCTGCCAGCTCCACGACCACCTTCACGCGCCGCGGCAGCACCTTGCGGAGGATCTCGGCCATGGAGCGAACGATTTCATTCAGGTCGTGGAAGTTCTTTTCGCCGGGCATGCCCTGGTGCAACTGGCGGAAGCGATGGGCCAGTTGGCTGGCCTCCATGGCGGTGGTGCGGATGAGTTCCAGACCTTCGCGCAGGCGGCTGTTGGCTTCCAGTTCGGCCTGGTAGGTTTCGCTCAGCGAGATGATGCCGGTCATGATGTTGCAGAAGTCGTGGGCCAGGCCGAGCGTGAGGGTGCCGAGGGTTTCCTTCCAGGACATCGTGAGCAGGCGGCGTTCGGCCACGGTTTGCCGGGTGATGTCCAGCCAGAGACCTTCATAGCCCAACAGGAGCCCGCCGGAGGTGCGGAGAGGTTGGCGGTATTCCCAGAGGTAACTGACGCGACCGGTGTGGAGATGGCGGATGCGGTAGGTGAGGACACCCCCTTGTTCGGGCCAGTCGGCGCGGCGGAGGCGGTGGAGCAGCATCTCCGCGTCGGCTTCGTGCACGACGCGCCAGAAATAGTCGGAGCTGCGTCGCCATTCGCGGGCGGGCACGCCGGTGAGTTCCTCGACGCGGGGGCTGATGTAGCTGAAGCTGAAATCGGGGCGCTGACTGAACAGGATCCCGGGCCACCGCAGATTGAGGTTTTCCAGTTGGGCTTCGGCCCGCAGCAGTCGTTGATAGGCCTGATGCGCGGCCACGCGCCCCCAGCGTTCCGGGGGGAAAAGGCTTTCCCATTCTCGGGCGGGAGGCAGGGCGGATTCGAGGCGGACGAACCAGTCCGGCCCGTGGCGACAGACGTCCACCACCAGGCGTTCCGGTCCGGGCGGATCTTCGGCAAACAGCTCGATGCGATCGAAGTCGGCGGCCGTTTGGAGAAAGTCGGAGAATGCGCCCTCCCAGGCGCGGTGGCGTCGGCCCAGCAGCGAGGGCAGGGAGCAGCCGGGCAGGTCCCGGGGCGGGATGCCCAGCCAGAGGGCCAGACTGTCATTGGCGCTCTGGATGCGTCCGTTGGCATCCAGGACGACCAGTCCGTTGTCCAGCAGGGATGGAAGGTTGGTGCCCGCCAGTGTTGGGCGTGCATTGAACTCCGAGCCGGGGTCGGAGTGTCCTGGTTGCCGCTGTCTGCCGCTGACCGCCTGCTTCATACACTGGCTTTGGTCCGCGGAGGTTGTCCGGCCTCGCCGCAGGTGCCGGTCACGACCGCGAAAGCGAGTTCTGCGCCTCGATCCGGAGCCGCGGGTGCGCAGGCCCCATTGGGCCCGCATGGGCCGCCGCGGTCTCACGGCTTGCGCCGGTGCAAACTCATTTCCAGCGTTCCCACTGCCATTTCTGACAGATTGGGGCCCTGGGAACAAGTAACAATTTCCGGTTGTGGGCGGCTCGGGGGGCACCTGACGGCGCGCGGTGGCCTCGGGCACGGGGACCGGGCGGTCCGCGTCGGGCATGGGTTGGAGGCCGTGGGAGGAAAAAGCAGGAGTTCCCGCAAAAGGGCCCCCGGAGCGGCCAGGCGCCGGGTGCAGGGGCGGTTCATGAGAGGGTTCGCTGGAAGGTGGGGTGTCTGCAGCCCGCGCGTCCCCGACCGGGCCCGGCGGGCGACGTTTTCGGCTGTTGCCGGGGCGGTCTTTGCTTTTAAATGCCGGGTGCCATGTCATGGTTGGATGAGCTGGAACCATTGAAGCAACAAGCGTTGGCCGCGTTTGCGTCCGCGCAGGACTTGACCGGTCTGGAGCAGGCCAAGGCGGCGTGGCTGGGCAGCCACGGGCGGTTTACGGGGCTGATGAAACAATTGGGCTCGCTGCCCAAAGAAGAACGCCCGGCTGCCGGCCGGGCCATCAACGCGGCCAAGGCGGAGTTGGAACAGGCCCTGGCCGAGCGGCGGCGTCAATTGGAGTTGGAAGCGGCGCGGCCCAGGGTGCCGTTTGACTTTACCCTGCCCGGGCGTCGTCGGCCGGTGGGCCGCCTGCATCCCTTGACCCAGGTGGTCGAGGACATCGTGCGCAGTTTCCGACGGCTCGGGTTTGCCGTGGCCGACGGCCCGGAAATCGAGGATGAGTATCACTGCTTCGATGCGTTGAACACGCCGGCGGATCATCCGGCGCGCGACACGCAGGACACGTTTTATCTGCCCGATCCTCCGGGCCGGGGAGGGCGCTGGCTGCTGCGCACGCACACGTCCAGTGTCCAGATTCGCGTCATGGAAAGTCAGGCGCCCCCGGTGCGGATCATCGTCCCGGGTCGCGTGTACCGGCGGGACAATGCCGATGCAACGCACAACCCGACGTTTCATCAAATCGAGGGGTTGTATGTGGACCGGGGAGTCACGGTGGGCGACCTCAAGGGAACGGTGGAATTCGTGTTCCGCGAACTGATGGGGTCCGATGTGCGCATCCGGTTTCGGCCGCATTACTTCAGTTACACCGAGCCGAGTTATGAAATCGATTTCAGCAACGCGCTGACCCGCAAGATGGGACGGGAATGGCTGGAGATTGCGGGCTGCGGAATGGTCCATCCGGTGGTGTTCGAAACGGTCGGCTACGACCCCGAGGTGTGGACGGGTTGGGCCTTTGGCTTCGGCATCGAGCGCATTGCCATGTTGCGATACGGGATCACCGATATTCGGCTGTTTTACGAGAACGATTTGCGGTTTTTACACCAGTTTTAACCGCGCAGGATGAGAAGACCACCGGGGCGGGCACGGGCCGGTGGGCCTCACCGAATCTTGCGGTTTCCAATCAACACGAGGGAGGGTCGGTGCAGGGAGGTGCTCTACGTGATCCGGGGGGGAGGAGCCCTGGTCCCGCCCGCGTCCGGCGGTGGACGGCGAGCGGGAGCCTGGTGGGGATGCTGCTGTGCTTTGCGGCGATCTGCGGCGTGGCCCAGGTCGATCCAGAGCCCCGGGAACTTGTGCAATTCGGCTACAACCAGGCCCTCGCCGGCCACGCTCCGTTTTCCGGTTACGCCTTTTACTATCGAAATCAACCGGGATTTCTGACGTCGAATGCGACGCTGCGACTGGCGGTGGCACCCGTGTATCTGGACAGCGAGCTGGCCTGGCGCGGGGCGCTGGGGCCGCGGACGCATTTGGCCCTGGGATTGGCCGGGGGCGGGTTTGCGGAGAGTTACAACGAGATTCGCCGGGGCCGTTACATCGAGGCGGAATCCTTCCAGGGGCACGGAGGCTCGGTCTCGCTGAGTCTGTATCATCGGCTCGATCCGGACTGGCGCGTGCCGCTGCACGCGGTGGTGCGGGTCTCGGGCCATTATGTGGATTATGACGAGAGCGACGAGACGGCTCCGGAGTTTGCGGTGCCCCCGGATCATTTCGAGTGGCGGGTGCGGACGGGACTGCGATGGGGCGGCCGGGAACCCGTCCTGTTCCCGCGGTCGGCACTGGAATTGTCGGTGTGGCACGAGTGGGAAGGCCGCAGCGAGCCGGGTCGGTACGGATTCGGCGGAGATCGGAGTCTGGAGTCTGCGGTGCAGCGTTGGTGGGCCCGGGCGACGGTGGCGCATACGCGGCGCAACGGACTGCAGTTTTCCGCCGGGGTTACGGCGGGCGGGAGTGCGGACGCCGACCGGCTCGGGTCGTATCGGTTGGGCGCCCTCCTGCCGCTGGGAGCCGAATTCGCACTGAGCCTGCCGGGTTACTTCTATCAGGAACTGAGCGCGGAAAGCTTTGTGCTGGGCAATGCGGCGGTGTTGTGGCCGTTGGATGAACGGCGGCGGTGGCACTGGACGGTGATGGGCGCGAGCGCCTGGGTGGATGATCTGCCCGGGGTGCCGGTGGCGGGCCGGTGGCACCACGGGGTGGGCCTGGGGCTGGTGTATCAGTCGGCTGTATGGCAGGTGGCGCTCGGCTACGGGTACGGCGTGCGCGCGTTGCGGTCGGACGGTCACGGCGCGCACAGTGTGGGTCTGTTGATCCAGGCTGACTTGCGGCGAAGTCGCGCGGCCCTGTTGGGCCCGGGGAGTCCTTTCCGGTCGCGCGCCCTTTTCCGGTGGCTGGGTGGGCAGTAATCCCCGCCGAAAAGACGCGAGGTGTTGGCCGGTGGGGAGGCTGAACCGTGGCTCCCCCGAAAGGGTGACTTGTGCCGTCCGGCTCTTCTGAGGAGATTTAAGCGCCATGATTGTCACGGCGACGCCAGGGACGAGCCGGATGAGGAGTCTGTTGCGCTGGGTCGGATGGTCCACCGGGATTTGCTCCCTTGCGGCGTGCGCACAAACCCGGGTTTTGGAGGGGGGCACGCACACGTACCCGGGCCTGACCAATGTCACCGTGGTGGTCACAGGGCGTTGTGAGCTGCGCTTGACCAGTGGCGTTCAGCCCCTGGTGGGTTCGGTGGTGCATCTGGATTCTCCCGACGCTTATTTGGTGTTCACGGCCCTCCGCCCTTCGGCCGTGGGCGCCGGACTGCTGTCGCAGATTCGAATTGCCGGCGCCGGCGCCGTGGTCAACAGCAACTGTCGCGTGGTCCCTTATGGCGACGGCGCGGTCGTGGTGCCGCACGGCAGTTCCTTTCGTCCCCTGGAGGTCTTCACCGGGCCGCATTTCACCGGGGCTTCCACCTCCCTGACGTTTTATGTTCATCACCGGGGACCCGGATTGGGGGCGTTCGAAGGGCGGATCGAATCCTTTCGGCTCAAACGCGGCCACGCCGTGACACTCGCCGAACGCGAGGATGGCACGGGTTACAGCCGGAACTACGTGGCGGCGGATGGGGACGTGGAGCTGGGCGTGCTGCCGCCGCAGTTGAGCGGCAAGGTGCGCTTTGTCTACGTGGTTCCGTGGCGGTGGACTTCGAAGAAGGGTATCGCGGGCGACATCGAGGCCGGGCTGAACGTGGGTTGGAAATACAACTGGAACCTCAACCAGAACTCCGGTGCGGACGTGGAGTATGTGCCGATCAAGCAGAACCGCTGGTGGCCGAGCCTGGCGCAGGACTGGCGAAGCCGGGGCTCGGTGCATTTGTTGGGCTACAACGAGCCGGACCGCCCCGACCAGGCGAACCTGAGCGTGGCGGAGGCCCTGGCGGCATGGCCGGAGTTGCTGGCCACCGGCCTGCGCGTGGGCTCGCCCGCGCCCTCCGATGGTGGCCGCAGCAGCTCGCTTTATCCCTTCCTGCAGCAGGCGGACGCCGCCGGTTTGCGGGTGGATTTTGTGGCGGTCCACTATTACTGGTGTTGGAACCCGGCCGATCCCGCAGGCGCGGCCAACCAGTTTTACAACTTCCTCAAGGCCACCTACGACCAGGTCAGGCGTCCCCTTTGGATCACCGAGTGGAACAACGGCGCCAACTGGACCAGCTGCGCGGATCCCACCTTCGCGCAGCAGGCGGCCTGTATTGCGGCGATGATTCAGATGCTGGAGGAAACGCCGTGGGTGGAGCGCTACGCGTTGTACAACTGGGTCGAGGATGTACGCCGCGTGAAGTGGGACGACGGTTCCCTGACCTCGGCAGGTGCGGTGTACCGCGACCAACCCTCGCGCATCGGGTATCTGCAGGTGGCGCCGGAACCGGGGACGCGTGGCATCGGCCAGTACTCGTTCGACGACCACGTGCGGGATGAATCGGGACATGCCAACCATGGCGTGACCACCGGCAGTCCGGTCTTCACCAACGGCGTGCGGGGCCGGGCCCTGGTGTTCGACGGGGTGCAGACACGGGTGAGCCTGCCGCCGGGGATGGTGCGGGCCAATGGCTTTTCCTTCGCCGCCTGGGTGTATTGGCGGGGCGGAGGCAACTGGCAGCGCATCTTCGATTTCGGCAACAGCACGACGCACTACATGTTTCTGACGCCGCGCAGCAGTGCGGGCACCTTGCGGTTTGGCCTGCGGAACGGGGGCACGGAACAGATGGTGGAAACGGCCGGGTTCCCGGCCAACCGGTGGGTGCACGTGGCGGTCACGTTGAGCGCCAGCAGTGCACAGATTTATGTCAACGGCGTGCGCGTGGCTTCCAACGCCACCTCCATCACACCGGCTGCCTTCCAGCCGCGATACAATTTCCTGGGACGAAGTCAATGGCCGGCGGACCCGCACTTCAACGGGTTCATGGACGAGGTTCTGATCACGGACTACGTCCTCACTGGAGAACAAATTGCCCGGCTGATGACCAATCAGCCGCCGCAATTCCCGAACCGTGTGTTCGACTTGGGCACGGTGATCCAGGGGCAACCGTGGACGGCCTCCCTGGCGGGGTCCGCCCGGGATCCGGATCCGGGAGACAGCCTGGTGGGTTTTCGCAAGGCTGCCGGACCGGACTGGGTGCAGGTGGGCCTGGATGGACGGCTCAGTGGAACCCCCGGCCCCTCGGATGTCGGTCCCCAATACATCACGGTGCGCGTGACCGATCAGGCCGGCCTGAACGATTACGCGGTGGTGAAGGTACAGGTCCAGGCCGTGTTCGGCAGTGGACGTTGGGCGGTGGACGCGGACGGTCTGTGGGGAGATCCGTCGCGGTGGAGCGAGGGGCAGATCGCGCACGGACCGGGGCAAACCGCCGACTTCAGTACGTTGAACATCACCTCGCCCCGGACAGTGTGGCTCGACAGCCCGCGCACGATCGGGACGCTGCGTTTCGGAGATGTGAGCGGAGGGCAGGGTTGGAGTTTGCAAACGACCAACGAGGCCATCCTGACGCTGGACTCCGGCAGCAGTGCCCCGCCGGCCATCGTGGTGACGAACCTGGTGACGCTGGCCGTGCCGTTGGCCGGTACCAACGGCTTCGCCAAATCGGGTCCGGGTCTGCTGATCCTGGCCGCAAGTAACAGCTTGTCCGGTGCCGCTTATCTGGACAGCGGCAGCAGCAGTGCGGCAGATGGGCGCGTGCGGGCGGCACATCCCGCTGCGCTTCGCCATTTGAGCCGGATCTTGTTGCGCAACAACAACAGCGGCAGTTCGACCCTGGAATTGGAAGGCGGAGCGGGCGGCATCGACGTGCCGGCCACCGTGGTGGTGAATTGCCGAAATCACGCCACACCGGCCGTTCGAAATCTGGAGGGGACCAACCAGCTGAACGGGCCGGTGTACCTGGAGGTCGGCGGCGACCGGGTGGTCTTCCAATCCGACTCGGGTCTGCTGGTGCTGGCCGGCCCGGTGCAGTACATCGGCAGCCTGACCGGAGGGCGGAACCTGGTGTTCACGGGCTCGGGGCACCACCGCGTGACCGGGCCGATTCGTGCATCCACCAATGGGGCACCCCTGGGATTGATCAAGAGCGGCGCGGGCACGCTGACGTTGGCGGGCACGCACACGTACACGAACACCACGAGCGTCCAGGGCGGCACCCTGTGGGTGAACGGCACGCTGGGACCGGGCCCGGTGGTGGTAAGTGCCGGGGCCGCGTTGGGCGGCACCGGGGTCATCCCGGGAGCGGTCACTTTCCAGGCGGGGGCGGTTTGTGCGCCGGGTGCGAACGAGGTGGGACGGCTGACGTTGTTGCAACCGCTGAGCCTCCCCGCGGGGAGCACGTTGTGGATTGCGGTGGATCCGCTGCTGCGGACCCAGGCCGTGTTGCGCGCACTGGGTGGGTTGTCCGGTACGGCGACCTTGGTGGTGACGAATCGCACCGGGGAACCGGGCGCCTTTCGGGCAGGGGACGTTTACGAGTGGTTCGAAGGGGTGGATTTGCGGGTGACCTTTGCCTCCGTGACCCTTCCTCCGTTGCCCCTCGGGTTGGCGTGGGACACGAACCAAATCCATCAGGGCCGCATTCGCGTGGTGCGTTCGGGGGTTTCCGAGCCGCCCCGGGTTCAGTGGGAGGCGGTCCCCGGGTCGGGCGCGTGGCGCATCCAATGGCCCGCAGCCTACCGCGGCTGGATTTTGGAGACCAATGCGACCGACCTGACCAATCCCGCTGCCTGGTTCCCGCTGCCCGATTCGGCCTTTACGCAGGAATGGGAAGTCCGGCCGACGGGCACTTCAGGCGGGGTGTTTTACCGACTGCGGGCGCCGTGAGGCTCGGGGCGGGTCGTGTCGGCCCCGGCTGGCGGTCCTGAGGGACCAGGGGGCACGGCCTCGCCCAGCAGGCACTGCAAAACGGCGATGGCGTCCCGATAGTCCGGGATGACGACGTCGGCGCCCACGCCGCGCAAGCGCTCGCGTTTCCAGGGATCGAACCGGCCGGAGCCGTTATGGGCTTCATCGCTGGCCACGGCCACGGCCAGGCCTCCCACGGCCCTGGTGTTTTCGATTTCCACGTAGCCATCGCCAAAGGCCAGGAGTTGGGCCCCGGTGATGCCGTTTTCGCGGAGGATGCGCTCGATGACCTTTTGTTTGCTGAAGGACTGATAATCGTCGCGGGCTCCGTAGATGCGCGGACCGAAGTAGTGCGCGATGTCGAGCAATTGCGCCTCCTCGCGCACGAACGGTTCGTCCGTGCCACTGGCCAGGTAGAGGGTGAACCCGCGGGTGACCAGGTGTTCCAGAAACGGCCGGGCGCCGTGGACGAGGTACGTGTCCGGGGGCGTTTGACGGTGGCGCAAAGCCTCCTTGCGATGAGCGATGCGCGCTTCCAATCGGCGCAGATACTCGTGCTTGTACCAGAGCGGGTCGCGCGGAACCCCGCCCCGTTCGCGGATGCGTTCCGTCAACTGGATCATCTGGTAGATGGTCTGCTTGCCATTGAGCCGCATGATGTCCTCGTAGGCCAGACGGCGTCGTTCTTCTTCGGTTTCGCCCGGCAGGGGCGGCAGCCACTCCACGAACAAGGGGACCATGACTTCGGGCCAGCCCTGGCGAATGAGGGAAAGCGTGCCGTCGAAATCGAACAGCACATGCGACAGGCCGGGACGCGGACGGAATTCCGGGCTGAACTCGACGGGGCCGATGAACTGGACGGTTGGGGGCATGGTGGACACGGCTCGGGGGAGAATCGGCAGGCACCCTAACGGGCGGGTGGGGACGCGCCGTCGCGGTTGGGAGGGGAAGATCGGGCCGCGGGCGGGATTTGATCGGGGTCGGGGCCCGGCAACGGCACGGGGGCGCGGAGTTTCTTGTAAAGCCAGGCTTCCACCGGGCGCAGGGGGCGGAGCCATCGGTAGAAAGGCGAATAGATGAGACGAATCCGGATCACCGACAACAACATGGTGAGCGAGGTGCGGAAGAGTCGGACCTTGGAGCCCAGTTGATCGGTCCATTCGGTGGGCACTTCCAGGATGCGGCAGCCGGCGCGTTTGAGGCAGTAGAGGAGGTTGATGTCGAACGCCATATCGGCGATGGTCAGGTTGGCGTGGATTTTCTGGACGGCCTCCCGGCGCATGACCTTGGCGCCGCACTGCGTGTCGCGGATGTTCATCCAGAAAAGGAGCTGCACGATGGCGTGGAAGACGCGACTGGCGAAGCGGCGCCGGCTGCTTTGGGGGATGTGCAGCACGGCCCCCGGAAGCCAGCGCGACCCGATCACACAGTCGGCCTCGGGCAGTCGGCGTACCAGGGCATGAAACGCGGCGGGCGGGGTGGCCCCGTCGGCGTCGACATAACCAATGGCCTCGGCCTGACCGGCCAGTTTGAGTCCTTCAATCAACGCGCCACCCTTGCCGATGGGATCGGGAAACTCCAGCCAGCGGATGCAAGGATGTTCGCGGGCGACGCGTTCCACCACCCCGCGGGTGTTGTCGCGGCAGCCGTTCAGCACCACGACGATTTGGAACGGGGCGGTATAGTGTTGCTCGAAATACTCGGCGTACCGCCGCAGGACCGGCTCGATGCGGCGCTCCTCGTTGTAGGCCGGAATCAGAAGCAACAGGCTTGGTTCGGGCGTGCCCATCGAGGGGCAGGTTGCGGAAAACCGTCGGGATTTGCAAAGCCCGCCTGTGGGAGGTCGGTGGGTCGGGAGCGGGGGTTCCCGGACGTCGACCGGGGGAAACCGGGCCCGGGCAGTGCAGGCGCGGGCCCACGCAGGGAAGGACCGGTCAACGCGGCGCAGGAGGGTGCGGCCCTGCAGGAGCTGGCCGGGCGATCAAGGCGTTGGTGCCGGGGTCCAGCCAGGCCGTCAGACGGAAACGATCGTGCTGCAGACACCAGGCGACGTCGTCGTGGAGTTCCGGCAGGGCCAGAAGCCGCCGCGCGTTGGCGGAGTGCTGCAGGGCCCCGGACAGGTCCGCTCCTGCCCCGCGCCATGCCCGCCATGCCACAGACGCCGCATCGGTCAGATGAGACTCCAGGTTTGCCCTGCTCCACTGTTCGATGAAAGCGCCCGCGGCCAGCACGTCTTCCAGGGCCGGGTCCGGGCCGGTCCCGGCACAGATCAGCAAGACGCGATCGGGTCGCAGGGCCCGCACGGCCTCCACGGTGGCGGTGAGGTTGAGGAGGGCTCCGGCCAGAACCGCGGGCGCGTGCCGACAGGCATGGAGAGCGCGGCTGCCGTTGGTCGTGGTAAAAACGATGGTGCGGTCTTGTACGCGCTCCCGGGTGAACTCACGGGGGGAATTGCCCAGGTGAAACGCGACCCCCCCGGTCGATTCGGGCCCCGGGCGCAGGCCGCCGCGTTCGCCGGCCAGCAGCCATTCGGGATGCTGGCGATGGAGAGCCACGGCTTCTTCGAGCGTGCCAACCGGGAGGAGGGCACGCGCGCCATGGGCCAGGGCGGTCACCGCCGTGCTGGTGGCACGCAGGATGTCGAATACCACACAGGCGGCCCCGGCCAGGTCTGTAGAGGTCAAACGTTCCCAGTCCGCGGGCCCCAGGCGCGTGTCCAACACGGATCCCATGACCGCGGGCTCCCGGGCGCGCAGGAGCGTCGAAGGGGCTCAACCCAGGAACGCCGCGTGCACGGCGCGCATGGCGTGCTCGGCACGGGCCAGATCGATCACCACCGAGATCTTGATCTCGCTGGTGGAGATCATGTCGATGTTGATGCCCTCCCGGGCCAGCACTTCGAACATGCGGGCGGCCACGCCGCTGTGGCTCTTCATGCCCACGCCGACGATCGAGAGTTTGCCGATGTTTTCGTGGGCCAGGATTTGACGGAACCCCAGTTCGGGCTGGAGTCCCTCGATGACGTGACGGGCCTTGGCCAGGTCGGCCTTGTCCACGGTGAAAGACAGGTCGGTGGTGGGCGGACCGTCGCCGTGGCTGATGTTTTGAACGATCATGTCCACATTGATGGCGGCGTCGGCCAGGGCCCGAAAGATCCGCGCAGCCACACCGGGCCGGTCGGGCACGCCCACCAGCGTGACTTTGGCCTGGTTTTTGTCCAGGGACACGCCGCGCACCACGATGCCTTCCATGCTTTTGGTTTCCTCTTTCACGATGGTTCCCGGGTTGTCGTTGAGACTGGAACGGACTTCAAAAACCACACCGAATTTTTTGGCGAACTCGACCGAGCGGCTTTGCATGACCTTGGCGCCCAGGCTGGCCAGCTCGAGCATTTCGTCATAGGAGATCTCCTCCAGTTTGCGGGCGGTGGGCACGATGCGTGGATCCGCGGTGTAAACGCCGTCCACGTCGGTGTAAATCTGACAGAGGTCCGCCTTCAGCGCCGCCGCCAGGGCAATGGCGGTCAGGTCCGACCCGCCCCGGCCCAGGGTCGTGATCTGGCCGTCCGGTGTTTCGCCCTGGAAGCCGGCGACGATGACGACGGAACCGGCATTCAGCAATTCGCGCACGGCCTTGGGGGTGATGTTGCGGATGCGTGCCTTGGTGTGGATGCCGTCCGTGACGATGCCGGCCTGGGCGCCGGTGAGAGAGACGGCCGGGATCCCGAGGGCATGCAGGGCCATGGCGGTCAACGCAATCGTCTGTTGCTCGCCCGTGGCCAGCAGCATGTCCAGTTCGCGTTCGTTCGGCAGCGGGGTGATTTCCTTGGCCAGCCGGATCAGGCCGTCGGTCACGCCGCTCATGGCGGACACGACGACGACCAGCTGATCGCCGCGTTGATGGTAACGGGCGATGCGCCGGGCCACGTTTTTGATGCGCTCGGTGTTGGCCACCGAGGTGCCCCCGTACTTCTGAACGATCAACGCCATACTTTGACTTCGGTGCGGCCGCCCGGGTTGGACAGGTTCCGCCCGATTCGGACTTCCCACGCTACGTCAACGGGCCGGCGTTGAAAAGATCCGAAAGCGATGTCCACGGACAGCGCCGGTGATTTCATCGATTGTCGATGGCGCGGGGAAAGATGAAGCTCGGCCCCCTGCAGCCTGTGACTGAGCTCGTGTCAAGGACGGTGCCTTCCACCGTCTCCGTGGGTGTCACCGCCACGGTCATCGGTGGCTTCCAGAACGTCCATGGCCCGCAACCGCCGGGCCAAAACGGCCCCCGCGCCGCAGGTCCGCCTGTACGTGCAGGCCTCGGCTGCCGCCCAACAGGCCGTTCCGGCCCAACACCGCCCCGCTGCCGAGCCCTGCGGTGGGGCTCCCTCCACGGACTCGCGACCTTCGCGACCGTGGAGCTGCCGATGCGGGTGGTCCGGGAGAAAGCCTCCGGCCACTACGGCACTTTGCCCAGGGCCCTGTTCTGCACAAAGCCACGCGCCTGCTTTCCACGGCCCTGGAACAGCAAGCCGGTGCGACGTCCACCGAACAGACCTGTCGTCCGGCCGCGTGCAGCCTGTTCCGCATCGGCATCCGGCTCAATGTCTGGAGAGTCCGGTACCTAGTCCAATGCCGCGGGCAGTGCCTGCGGGGCGAACGAGGGGAATAGCCGCCGCCCTCCCCAGGCCCGGGACGGTCTGGCGGTCCTGACCAGCGAAGCGGATCCGACCCGGCCCAGGGCCCGGCTGCACGACCGAGGCGGGCCGGCGCGGTAGTTCCGGCTCCATCTTGGGTCTCCATGACGCCGGCCGGCAGGGGCTGGCTCCGGTCGGGGCTCCCTCACCCTGCGCCTGCAAAACAAAGCTGCTGGTCTCCACTGCGCCCCTGGCGCTATCGGGTTGCCGTTTCCAACAGTGGGCTGACCCACGCTTTGCCCCGGCGTGCTACGTCCCCTTGAGCAACGGCGAACGACGGCTTGGAATGGGGGGGGCATCGGCTTGCGCCCTTTCCTTGCGCGGTGGGTGGGGGGAGGTCACTCCGACGGCGTAGCCCGGGCTGACAAAGGGCGTGGACCTCCAGCGCGTGGGTTGGCCCTTGGGAGCAAGGGACAGCGGAGGGCGCATTTCAGTGTTCGGGCCGCGGATTCGAGGATCCCAGGGCAACACCCGGTTTCCCCCGGCTTTTCCCGGGCCGAGGACGGAAAAACTCCGTCCGGCTTGCAGGGGTGCCAGCATCAGAAACGCGCCGCGTGGCCAAAGGAAGTGCAAAAGGCACTTGCGTCCATCCGTGCATTCGCCTATTGTCGGGGCTCTGTTTTACAGAAAGGACTGGCGATATGCGACGTCCCCGAGGCGTAAAAACGAGAAAGGCCGTGGCCAAGCGGTTCAAAATCACCGCCACGGGCAAGGTCCTGCGATCCCGCGCAGGCCGACGGCACTTGTTGCAGGGCAAGAGCCCCAAGCGCCGCCGTTCCCTGCGCAAGCAGGTTTTGGTGGAGTCGGCCGATGCGGAACGGGTGCTGGCCAATCTGCCCTTCAGCCACCGCGGCTAAACGCTTTTCCTCCTGCCATTGACCAGGTTCCCCTATGCGAGTCACCAACGCCCCAGCCTCCCGAAAACGCCGCAAACGAATGATCCAGGCGGCCAAAGGCTACCGGATGCGGCGTTCGAAGCTTTACCGGTACGCGTCCGACGCGGTTGATCACGGCCGGCAATACGCCTACCGCGATCGTCGCACCAAGAAACGCAATTTTCGGCGTTTGTGGCAGATCCGGATCAACGCCGCCGTGCGCGCGGCGGGCATGACCTACAGCCGGTTCATGGAGGGACTCAAGGCGGCTCAATGCGCCCTGGATCGCAAGATCCTGGCCGACCTGGCCGCGCAGGATGCGCCGGCGTTTGCCGAGCTGATCAAGCTGGCCCAAAACGCCCTGCAAGAAAAGCGGGCCAGGCTGGCTCAGGCCGCCTGACCAGCCGGGCGGGTTGCCCGGTTAATCTCTTCCGATGGCGGTCCGGGCCGTCCATCGGAGTTTTTCTTTAGAAGAGGTCGCCGCAGCGGGTTCTGGATTCGGGGTGACCGGGGACTGGGGCCGTGGAATCGAGAAAAGGCCCGTGCCGCCGCCGGCGGCGGGCTGGTCGTCCCATGGCAAAGGCAAAGCAAACCGGCCGGGAGCCCGGCCGGATCACGCACGGGTGCACTTCATGATCCATCCCACCGCCATTGTGGACCCGGAAGCCCGACTGGATCCGACCGTGACCGTCGGGCCTTATGCCGTAATCGGGCGGGACGTCGAGCTGGGCCCGCACTGTATCGTCGGGCCGCATGTGGTGTTGTGGGGACGACTCCGCGCTGGCGCGCACAACCGGTTTCACGCCGGGTGCGTCATCGGGGATGCCCCGCAGGATCTGAAGTACAAGGATGCGCCCACGGGTCTGGTGATCGGCGACCACAACGTGTTTCGCGAGCATGTGACGGTGCATCGCAGCAACCGGCCCGAGGAGGACACCCGCATCGGTTCCCACAACTTCCTGATGGCCCATTGTCACGTGGCGCACAACTGTGTGCTGGGCGACCACGTCATTGTGGCCAACGGTGCGTTGCTGGGGGGCCATGTCATCGTGGAAGACCGCGCGTTCATCTCCGGGAACTGTCTGGTGCACCAATTCGTGCGCGTGGGCACGCTGGCCCTGATGCAGGGCGGGTCCGCCATCAGTCTGGACCTGCCTCCCTTCACCGTGGCCTGGGGCGACAATGCGTTATGCGGTCTGAACGTGGTCGGCCTGCGTCGCGCCGGGATCTCCGCCGGGGAACGACTCGAACTGCGCCGGCTGTATCGCCTGCTGTTCCGCCAGGGCCTGCCCCTGCGGGAAGCCGTGCAGCAGGCACGGCAGCGGTTTTCCTCGCCTGCGGCCCAAATCCTCCTGCAATTCGTGGAGAACAGCCGGCGCGGTCTGTGCCGTCATCTCTCGCGTCAGCGGCCCGGCGGTGCGGAGGCGGAGGCCGAAGCGGAGCCCCCGGAGGACTCCGCGGGTTCGAGGGGCTGATCGGGCGATCCGCCCGGGCCGGCCGCCGCCCTTCAGCGACCTGCGGTGGCGGAGCCGGAAATCGGGCGCAATCTCACCAGCAGGTCCTTGGCTTCCACCATGTCCCCGCTGGCCACGAGGATCTCCGCCACCTCCGCGTCCATCGGGGCCTGCACGGTCGTCTGCATCTTCATTGCTTCCAGGGCGAGCAGTTTGTCGCCCTTGCGCACGGTGGCGCCCACGGTGATGGGCAGGGCGGTGATCACACCGGGGATGGGGGCGCCCACCTGCCAGGGATCCTGGGGATCGGCCTTGGGTCGGGACTTGACCTTGGGCTGGACCGACTTGTCCACGACGGTGATCTGCCGGGCCATTCCGTTGAGCTCGAAGGCCACCACGCGTTTCCCCTCGGCATCCGGTGGCCCCACGCTGATCAACCGGATGAACAGGGTCTTGCCCGGTTCCAGATCCACACTGATCTCCTCGCCCGGCTTCAACCCGTAGAAAAAGGCCGGCGTGGGCAGGACCGACAAATCATCGTATGTGGCCAGCATCCTGGCGAACTGGAGGAACACCTCCGGATACATCAGATAGCTGTACACGTCGTCGGTGCTGACGTCGCGCCGGAGCTTGGCCCGGAGCTCCTCCCGCACCGCTTCGAGGTCGATGGGCTGCAGGCGCGCGCCGGGTCGACCGCGATACGGCTTGCGGTCGCCCAACACAATCTTCTGCAACTTGCGGGGCCAACCACCGGGCGGCTGCCCGAGCCCGCCCATCAACATGTCCACGACCGATTCCGGGAACGACAGGCTGCCGGGCTTCAACTTCAACACATCCGCGGGCTTCAGCCCGCGGCTGATGAGGAAAATGGTCATGTCGCCCACCACCTTACTGCTCGGGGTGACCTTGACGATGTCGCCGAACAGTTGATTGACCTCGGCATAGGTGCGCTCGATTTCCGGCCATCGATCCAACAGGCCCATCGCCGCTGCCTGTTCCTTCAGGTTGGTGTACTGACCGCCCGGCATTTCGTGAACATAGACCAACGCGCTGCCCGACCGCGGCGAGGTGTCGAAGGGGGCGTAGAATTCGCGCACGGCTTCCCAGTAATCGGCCAGTTCGTTCAGCGCATCCAGGTCCAGTTCCGTGTCCCGTTCCTGACCTCGCAGGGCCGCGACGATGGAGTTCAAACAGGGCTGGCTGGTCGAGCCCGACAACGGTGCGATGGCCAGATCCACAATGTCCGCTCCGGCCTCCACTGCCGCGAGCACGCTGGCCGAGGCAATGCCACTGGTGTCGTGCGTGTGGAAATGAACCGGCAGACCGATCTCCTCCTTGAGTGCCTTGACCAGCGCCCGGGCCGCGTACGGCTTGCACAATCCGGCCATGTCCTTGATGCCGAGGATGTGCGTGCCCATCCGTTTCAGTTCCCGCGCCAGCTTCAGGTAGTATTGGAGCGAGTACTTCGTCCGGCGCGGATCCAAAATGTCCCCCGTGTAACAGATTGCCCCCTCGCAAAGGGCGTGCGTTTCCTGCACGGCCTCCATGGCCACCTTTAGATTCGGCAGGTAATTGAGCGAGTCGAAGATGCGAAACAGATCGATGCCCTGTGCCGCGGCGTGTTTGACAAATCCGGCCACCACGTTGTCCGGATAATTGGAGTAACCCACGGCATTGGCGCCCCGGAACAGCATTTGGAAGCAAATATTGGGAATTTGCTCCCGCAGTCGCCGCAGACGCACCCAGGGATCCTCGTACAGGAACCGCATGGAGGTGTCGAACTTGGCCCCGCCCCACATCTCCAGGCTGAAGAGGTTCGGCACCCGCCGGGCCAGCACCCCGGCCACGCGCTCCATGTCATACGTGCGCAGCCGGGTGGCCAGCAGGGACTGATGCGCGTCCCGGAACGTGGTGTCCGTGACCAGGGTGCGTTTCTGGGCAAGGATCCATTCCGCAAATTTCCGCGGTCCCCACTCCAGCAAAAGTTGGCGGGTGCCGGGGGGCGGCGGCTGGCGCAGATCGCACTCGGGAACCCGCGGGCGCGGCAGGGACCTGGGTTGATACCCCTTGGCCTGGGGATTGCCGTTGACGATCACTTCGCCCAGAAACGTCAGCAGTTTCGTGGCACGATCCCGCCGCGGGGTGAACCGGAACAATTCGGGGGTGGTGTCGATCATCGTGGTCGTGGCCGCCCCGCGTCGGAACACCTCATGATGGATCACGTTCTCCAGGAACGGAATGTTGGTCTTGACGCCCCGGATCCGGAATTCCCGCAGCGCCCGATCCATGCGCTGGCACGCGATCTCGAAGGTCCTCCCAAACGCCGTGACCTTCACCAGCAACGAATCGTAGAAAGGCGTAATCACCGCCCCGGCAAAGCCCATCCCGCCGTCCAACCGCAAACCGAATCCCCCGGCCGACCGGTAGGTCAGAATCCGGCCATAGTCCGGCGCGAAGTTGTTCTCGGGGTCTTCCGTCGTAATGCGGCACTGGATCGCGTACCCCATGCGGGGAATCTCCTCCTGGGGCGGGACCCCCACCTCCGGGTCCCACAGGGACTTGCCCAGGGCAATGAGGATTTGGGAGCGCACCAGATCGACGTTGGTGATGACCTCGGTGACGGTGTGCTCCACCTGAATGCGGGGGTTCATCTCAATGAAGAACCATTCCCCCCGGTCCATGTCCACCAGGAATTCGATCGTGCCGGCGTTGTCGTAGCGGATTTCGCGAGCGATCCGGACCGCCGCGTCGCAGAGCTCCTTGCGCAGGCTTTCGTCCAGGCCCACGGCCGGGGCCACTTCGATCACCTTCTGGTGCCGCCGTTGGACGGAACAGTCCCGCTCATGCAGATGCACCACGTTGCCGTGCTGATCCCCCAGGATCTGAACCTCGATGTGTTTGGCCCTCGGAATGTAGCGCTCCAGGAAGACGGCGGGGTTGCCAAACGCCTTGTGCGCCTCGGCCTGGGCCTCCTGCAAAAGCGATTCCAGCTCGGAGGCCTTTCGGACCACCCGCATCCCGCGGCCGCCGCCGCCGTAAGCCGCTTTGATCATCAACGGGAATCCGAGCCTGCGGGCCCACTGAAGCGCCGTGCGCCGGTCGCTCACCGGCTCCGGGGTGCCCGGCAGCGTCGGCACTCCCACTCGCTCCGCCAGGGCCCGTGCGGCGGTTTTGTCTCCCATCAATCGCAGCAGTTCCGTCCGCGGGCCCACAAAAATCAGGCCTGCCTCCCGGCAGGCCTGCGCGAAATCCGGGTTCTCCGACAAAAACCCGTACCCCGGATGCACCAGGTGTACGCCTTTCTCCCGGGCCAGATCCACAATGCCCTGGATGTCGAGATAGGCCCCCACCGGCCCCTTGCCGGCGCCGACCATGTACGCCTCGTCGGCCTTGAACCGATGAATGCAAAACCGGTCCTCTTGGGCGTAAATGGCCACGGTCCGGAACCCCAGCTCCGTGGCCGCCCGGAAGATCCGGATGGCGATCTCGCTCCGGTTGGCAGCCAACAGTTTCAGTGGTTGTGCGGGATTTGCGTTAATGCCGCTCATGAGCGTTCGTGGATGCCTTCGACGGGGCTGCATTTTGGAGCTTCCCCCGCATTCAAACAACCCTGAACCGATTCGGCCCGTTCGCCATCGCAGGATCCATTCCCCCAAAGGCACACCCTCTTGCGCCCTCGCGGCGGACGTCTCCCTGCCCACGGCGGTCGGTTCCGCACCGGAGCAGCCTCGTCCCTCTCCCGGTCGAGGTCGTCCACTCCCCGCGCCGCGGGGCTTCGGGAGCCCATTGGCCACTGCGGAGCTCGGAAAGGGCCGCCGAGCGGAACACCCCGCCCCCGCGCCCTGAATCCGGGCGGCAGCCGGGCCCCAGCCCGGTTCAGTGCACCCACAGCAGCAGCAACATTCCCGCGGCCAGCGTCACCAGTGTCACCGGAATGCCGAAGCGCGCATAGTCCCAAAAGCCGACCTCGCAATGACCTCGCGCCGACTCCACCACGATGATATTGGCCACCGACCCCAGGATCGTCAGATTGCCGGCAAACGTCGTGGCCAGCGCCATGACCTTCCACATCAACGCCGGATCGGCAAAATGCTGGATCCACTGCCCCGCCACGAGGACAAAGGGCACATTGGAGAAAATGTTCGATCCCAGCGCGGAAAACCAGGCCAGGTGCCAGGCCTGACTGACCGGATGCTCTCCGAACAGGGGCCGCACCCAACCGTACATTTGGCCGGGCAGTCCGGTCCGGTTAAAGCCCTCCACCACCACAAACAAAGCGGCGAAGAACACCAGCAGGTGCCAATCCACCAGCTTCAGCACCTCGTGCGTGTCGCGCCGGGCCAGCACCATGAGCACCGCCCCGCCGCCCAACGCGGTCCAGGCCAGATCCCACCCTGCGAGAAAGCCGCCGAACACGGCCGCCAACACGGCAAAGGTCAGGGCCACCAGCCGGCGATCCATCGGCGGCACCGGCGTGTCCGGCACTCGAATCACCGCCGACCGCAACTCCCGCCGAAAGCCCCACCACAAGATCCCGAACTCCACCGTCATCCCCACCACCGCCGCCGGCAGCAGCGACCGCGTGAACTCGAGAAACGAAAGGCCCGACAGCGAGCCGATGATCATGTTCTGCGGATTGCCCACCAGGGTGGCCACGCTGCCCAGGTTGGCACTCATCGCCAGCGCCAACAAATACGGCGGCAAGGGAAGTCCCCCGCGCACGATGACGGCGACCACCAGCGGCGTCATCATCAGACACACCGTGTCGTTCACCAGGAGGGCCGAGGCCACCCCCGAAGTCATTACCAACCCCGCCAACAATCGCACCGGCGTGCGTGCCCGACGCAGAATCTGATCCGCCGCCCATTGAAAAAAGCCGGCCATGTGCAGATACGCCGCGATCAACATCATCCCCAGGAGCAGCACCAGCGTGTCATAATCCACCGCGCGGTAGGCTTCCTCCGGGCTGAGCACTCCGGCCGCCACCATCAATACCGTGCCCAGCACGGCCGCCGCCGGTCGGTTCAAGGGCAACACCTTCAGCCGCCGCCCGCTGATGAGGAGATACGTCAGTGTGAAGATGGCGATCGCCAACAGCTCCGTTTGCAGATCCATATCCTCGCTGCCGTGATTGCAGTTACGGCCGCCGCTTTAACTTGCGGTGCTCCCTCCCGCCTCTCGGGCCGACTCGCTTTTCCCGTCAGTCCACCCGGCCTCTCACCGGGCCGCAACCCCCGACCGCGTCGGCCGCCCCACCCGTCGCAGCGCACCGTCGAAATGCGCCTCCGCCCCCGGTCGCAGTTCCACGCGTGCCTGCTGCGCTCCATACATCAAGACACACGAGCGCCCGGGCCGGCTGCGGACCGTCACCGAACTCAGCCGACCTTCCTCCCAGGCCAGGTCCACCTCGAATCCCCCGCGCGCACGCAACCCCCGGACATGGCCGGTGGGCCAGGCCGACGGCAGCGCCGGCAGCAAATGAAGGATGAACCGCCCCTCCTCGTCCCGCAAATGGCTTTGCAGCAACATCTCGGCAATCCCGGCCGTGGCCCCGAAGTTGCCGTCGATTTGGAACGGCGGATGCGCGTCGAACAGGTTGGGATACAACCCGCCATCGGCTCGACTGCCCACCGGAGCCAACAAGTTCCGCAGAATGCGGTATGCCCGGTCCCCGTCCAGAAACCGCGCCCACAAGTTCACCTTCCAACCCATGCTCCAACCGGTGGCCTCGTCCCCCCGGAAGTTCAACGACTGCCGCGCCGCCTGAAACAGATTTGTCGTGCGCCAGGTGATCTCCCATCCCGGATACACCGCCCACAGATGCGAAACGTGCCGGTGTTTGTTGTTGGGATCGTCCTTGTCCTCCAGCCATTCCTGCAACTGGCCCAGGCGACCGATCTGGTTGGGCGCAATCCGGGCCCGCAACCGATCCAACTGCGCGGCCAGGGCCGCGTCCGTCCCCAGAATGCGCGCAGCTTCGCTCACCGCGGCAAACAACGAACGGATGATCTGGTGATCCATCGTCGGGCCCATCACCAGCCCTCCCTGCTCCGGCGAATTGGAGGGCCCGCTGATCAGCCAGCCCGTGCGCGGGTCTTCCACCAGGTAATCCACAAAAAACAACGCCGCCTCACGCATGATGGGATACGCGCGCCGGGCCAGAAACTCCCGTTCCTGGCTGAACAAATAGTGCTCCCACAAATGCAGGCTCAACCAGGCCCCGCCCGTGACCCAGATGCCGTGGTTGCTGTGATTGATGGGCGCCGTCCCCCGCCACAGATCGAAGTTGTGATGCAGCACCCAGCCGCGGGCGTTGTAGTGATTCCGGGCCGTCCGTTGTCCGGACACCACCAGGTCCTCCAACGCATCGAACAGCGGCTCGTGACACTCCGGCAGACTCGTCACCTCTGCCGGCCAATAGTTCATTTCCACGTTGATGTTGCAGGTGTATTTGCTGTCCCAGGGCGGGCGCAGGCTTTCGTTCCAGATTCCTTGAAGATTCGCCGGCTGGGTGCCGGGACGGCTGCTCGCCAGCAAGAGATATCGTCCGTATTGAAACACCAGCGCCGCCAGGCCGGGATCGTCATGGTCCCGTGCCCGCGCCAACCGCTCATCGGTGGGCAGCGCATCGCCCGGGCCGCGTCCCAAATCCAGCGAGACCCGCTGAAACAATGGTCGATGTTCGGCCACGTGGGCGCGGCGCAGCGCCGCGTGATCCCTCCGTTTCAGCCGCTCTAGGACGGTGGTGCAACGCTCGGAGGGATCGGCCGACACGTCCTGGAAGTTGCGGAAACTCGTGGCGGCGGCCAGCAGCAGCGTCGCCGAACGCGCCCCCTCCACCCGCACCCGATCCGCCTCCACCGCCACACGGCCCCCCTCGGCGCGGACTTCCAGGACGGCTTCAAACCGCAACGGATTTCGGATCTCCAGCCGGTTCCGCTCATCGTAATCGCGGACCCGACCGCGCAACACCAATCGGCGGGGCGCCATGGCCGCCACATGGGCATTGGTGTGGGGACAGCGAAAACCGGCCTCGAACCGCAACGCCCCCGGCCGGTCTGCCCGCAGATGCACCACCAATACCTGATCCGGCGCGCTGGCAAACACCTCCCGCTCGAACGTCACGCCCCCCACCCGGTACCGCACCCGCGCCACGGCCTCCTCCAGGTCGAGTTCGCGGCGATAGGACTCCACCGGACCGTGTTCGGGGAAACGCAGCCACAGGTCCGCGAACGGTTGATAGGGCATCTGGCGCAGCGGCACACTCATGAATTCCCGCATCGCCAGCTCCTCGGCCTCCCGCTGGCGTCCTTCGAACAACAACCGTCGCAACGTTTCCAAATGCCGCCAGGCACCCGGACGGGAGTAGTCTCGCGGCTCGCCCAACCACAGCGTGTCCTCGTTGAACTGGATCCGCTCCTCCTCCACTCTCCCGAAGACCATCGCCCCCAGCCGTCCGTTGCCCACCGGCAGAGCTTCGGTCCACACCCGCGCCGGTTGTCGATACCACAACACCCAGCTGCCGGGCGGCGGCTCCTCCGCTCGAGCCGGCCCCCCCACCAGTCCAGCCCAACCCATCCCCAGGCACGCCACGCAAAGGATCCAGGTCCGCATGCCCCGCATCATGAAAAACCCGTGCCATCGCCTTCCAGCAGAATCCTTCAGGACGTTTCCCCTGTTGAAGCAACGACGAACCCCGATCGGATCTGACCAGCCCAGCGGATGAACAGGCGCACGCGAGCCGTGACCGTCGTCAGTCTGCCTCCCGCGATTCCCGGTGCCCGGGACTTTGCCAATGGCTGCCCCGCATCGAGCGCAGTTCCCAACCGCTCTTGGCCACCCGGATCTGCACCGCCCCCTCGCGGCTCGAATACCATACCGGCACCGGGGCTTGGGCCAACACCGTGCGCACCGGGTCCGACTCACGCAGGGGTGACCCGGGGCGACCATCCAGGACCACCACGAACTCCGGTTTCACTCGAGACAACAGCGCCGGCAACCGCCCGGGGTCGCTCGCGCCCCCCAGGATCAGCAATTCCGCACGCAGATCGTCATGCCGTGTCAGCAGGCGTTCCTGACCCTCTCGACCCAGGGCGCCAAGCCACAGAACCCGCACCTCGTGCCACCGGCCCAACAAAACAAGCGCCCCGTCCGCCGCACGCGTGAATCGATCTTTCTCGTCCGGATGCAGGACCCGCCACGGCCCCATCGCCTGGCCCTGCGTCACGGACCGCACTCTCCCCGGTGTCTCTTCCAACCGACGAACGACCTCGCGATACACTTTGGAGCGCGCGTCCGTGGCCGGGATCCAGACCGTGTTTACCCCGGGCCGCTCCCCCAATCGTGCCGCCCCGCCCACAGAATCCGCCGAGCCATGCGCCAACACCAGCGCCGGCACCCGGTTCATTCCTTGCGCCCTCAGAAACGGTTCCACCAGAAAGTCAACGTCCTCGTCCCGTCCACAGTTGATCAGCCAGGTTCCTTCGCGGCCCGGACCTTCCACCCACAACACCGCGGCCCGGCTCGTGGGCAGTGCGGTCAAACGCACCTCCCGGGATTCTTCCCACCTCTGCCAGCCCAACCAACCCAGCCACATCGCTGCGACGACTGCCCAGCCGACACGACCACGGGCGCTTTTCCACCCGCCGGTCAGCGCCCAGACGCACAAGGCGTAGTAGCCGGCCACCTCCAGAGCGACCGGCCGTTTTACGAACCAGCTACCCCCGGGCACGGCCGCAGCCCACTCGCTGGCCCGCAACATCAACTGCATCCACAGCCACGCACTGTGATTGAACAACTCCGCCAAAGGCGCGGCCCACCCTCCGCACACCCAACTGCCCACGCAGCTCGCCAGCGCGAGACTCGAACATGGGACCACGACCAGGTTCGCCATCAAAGTAATCGGCGTCACGATGTGAAAGTGCCAGGCGATCAAGGGCAGCGACCCCACCCAGGCGGCCCACGAGGTGCCCCCGGCCAATGCGACGGCCCGGAAAGCCGGCGCCAACTTCTGACGCAACCCACGGCGAGCCTCCGCGGGGACATACGGATCCGCCTGCAACCATCGCTGGATCCAGAGGTCCACTTTCGGCAGCCAGAGCGCCAGGCTGGCGACAACGGCAAAGGACAGTTGAAATCCCGCGTGAAACAACTGTTCCGGCTGCCACAGCAGAATCAGCGCCGCCGCCAGCGCCAGTGCGTTGAGCAAATCTCCCGGACGTCCCAGGGCCCAGCCGGTCACCATCACCGTGGTCATGATCGTCGCCCGCACCGCGGAGGGTTGCCATCCGGTGGCAGCGGTATAAAACCAGATCATCGGAACCACGAGCCAGGCACAGAGCGGACGCGCGATTCCCAGGACCCGCAACCCGGTCACGAGCATCCCGCTGAGGAGGGCAATGTGCAGCCCGCTGATGGCGAAGACGTGCATCGTGCCCGAGCGCAAAAACGGCTCGGAGACTTCGTCCGTCAGCGCCGTCCTCCAGCCCAGCGTCATGGCCCGCAACAGTCGTATGGCCACATCGTCCGGCTGGCCCCGCTGCAGCTGGCGCGTCGCCCACGCCACAAACCGGTCTGTCCACGGCTCCGGAACTTTCTCCCCCCAGCACCGCCAATCCGATTCCGAGGTCACCATGAGGCGGTAATACACCCCGCGCCGCTCCAAATACGCCCGGTAATCCAGCAGACCCGGCGCCGCCGCTTCCGGCGGAAACTCCAACACGCCCTGCACCTCCACCCCCTGGCCCCCGTGAAAGCCCTGCCCCAATGCGGCTGGCGTCAGTGCCAAAACCCGGCCCTTGGCCGGCTGCCATTCCCCGCCCAACCGTACCGCTTCCACGTCCACAAAGGCCGCGGTCCGGTACGCTTCCTGTCCCTCGGCGATGCGCAATCGCAGCGTCGGTGTCTCCGCCAGGTGACCGCGCAATGTGGTCAGAACCGGGACTCGTTCTCCGACGACCGCGCGCAGATCGTGAGGCGCAAGAGGCACCGTCCGCTGCGTCAGGTTCAACGCGCCGAGCACCCCCACGAACAAGGGCAGCAACCACGCCCGTCCTTCGCGCCAAAGCCAGCACACCCCCCAAAGCCCCAGCGCCGCCACCCAAAGCCAGGTCAGCGAGGGCTCGACACGGTCCGCGAGCCAAACCCCCGTTGCGTAAGCAAGCGCCAGCCCTACTGCCGGGCGTCGCATTGCCGGAACCAACCACTCAATCCGGGGTCACCGAGCCGGACAGCGCCTGCTTTTCCGCAGGAGCACCGGCCCGCCCTGCGCGCCGGTGCCAGACCGAGTACACCCACCGGGCCCCCAACAACCCGCAAAACGCACCCACGGTGTCCACCAGCACATCCCACGGACTGCCCTCTCGGTTGGGCACGAACGTTTGGTGATACTCGTCCGAGACGGCGTACGCCACGACCACCGCCAGGGCCCACGCCGCCGCTCGCCAGCTCCAGGGCCGTGCATCTCCGCGCTGTGGCCGCCACAAGGCCCGCCAGACCAGCACCGCCAGCACCGAGTACTCCACGAAATGCGCCACCTTCCGCACCACCAGCACCGCCAAATCGACCCGGGGCTCCGACCAGTGCGGGAACAGCCAGCGCACCACCGGCGCGATGATTCGCGAGGTGCGATGCGACGACGCCTGGTCGCTGGACGCCGTGAAGATCAACGCCATCCAGATCCCCACCGGCAACCAGTACCACAACCACGTCCGCACCCGTTTCACGGCCGCACAGAGAACCAGCAGACACCCGCTCGAGCAAGCCGCTACCAACGTCCGGATCCGCCCCACCTTGCGCGCATTACCGCGGCAGGGAGCATCGAGGTCGGCCAAAAGGGCATCTCGGCAAAGTGTCGGAACCGTCTGTCGCCCACGGAACCCATGCAAATGCCTTCGAAGAATCGAGGGTCGCTTTCGAAACACTCCGCTTTCTCAACAGCCTGTCGGAGGAGCCGCGTCAGGGCAAAACGCCCGGCCGCGCGCACGGCAGACCGTTCGCTGCGAGCAGCTCCGCTGACATCGGTAGCAGGAGTTCTGCCTCGGAAGTCCGCGCAAACTTGCAGGCCGCTCCCCGCCATGGAGCGTCTGCTCTCCGGGGAACCTTCGATTCGCAAAGCCGACTGACTCGGCACCGAAGAGCCTTGCCGGCAGAACAGGGGCAACCGGCCACAAGGCGGGCCGAACGTGCGACCGCGCCAAGCGCCGCGCCCACGCTTGGAGGCCGTGCATCCGCACCCGCGCGCGCGGCAGGGAATCCTTCGGCAGCTCGGGGTGTCAGCCGGGCGCGCAGGCAATGGGTCCGTAATGAGCCTGCCGCAGCAAGCGCTCGGCCGGCGGTTCAAGGGCACCGATGCGGAAGCGGCCCGGGGCGTTTTGCCCCGGGATCGTTGCACAGCCGCACATTCGAGGACGGTCCCGAGTCTCGCGCCAGACTCGACTTCGGCTCCCGTGCTTAAGGTGGGTTGGACCCGGGTGACAAAGACGTTCCGGCGCCGCCGCCCGGGCGCAAAACAAAGGTCCCTGCACGGTCTTTGCGACCGCGCAGGGACCCATCGGGAGTGGGAGTGCGCCACGCTCTCTTTCCCGTGCCGGCATTAGGCGCCGCGTTGGGCTGCCGGCTTCCCGACGCTATTCTCCGCGGCAGGGCGGAGTTGTCGGCCTCATAGCAGGGCCGTCCCGGGCCTTGCGGCCCCGGGATTGTTGAGTGAGGCTTTTCAGCTCGCTTCAGCGAGTGGTTGCGCCACCCGCTTGCGAACCAGGCCAAGACACGCTTGCGAGGCATCGCGTCTTGACCACTTGGCGCCGGGGCGGCCACCGCGGTTGGCGGTGCGTTGACCCGGTGCCACGGGTCTCGCCTCTTACCTCTCAGGTTGCCTTTCCCTCGCAAGGCAGCGGTGCCCTTTTCGACATCGCCACCCTTTCGGAAGGTTTTCACGGGAACTGCCCGGTCCCGTGGCCTCCCCGATGCGGACGCCCTTTTTGTCTCCCTTTCGGGAGTTTTGTTCGGGCGGCCTTGCGTCACCGTGGCCGCCAGGTTCGCCCGCACCGTGCTGGTACGCAGTAGCAACCGTGAACCCTCGGGGTAACTGCGATTCGTCCGAGGCCGAAGCCCACCCGGACTACTTGACTCGGCTCGGAGCGGCTTCCGGGACACTCCTAACCGCCAAGCTCCTAGTTCGCAGTACCGGCGCGTGCGACCGCGCCAGAGGAGCCGGTGAATCCTGCCTCCACGCCAGTGCGGTTTCTCGCACCCGTAAGAGGGGTCGCTCCCACCAGCCGGGAACGACCTTTCCCCGGTCACCCGGGATTATCCTCGAGACGAACCCCGCGGCGTTGCCGCCGCAGCCGGTCGCCTCTGTTCTTTCAATGAACCACGGCTACTCTACCACGGTTCACGGGATCTCCAAGGGAATCTTATGCACCGACTTATTCACCGCTGCATCGCTGGTCGAAGAGCCGGGGAGGCGCTCAACGGGCCTTCTGGCCGTGCGTTTGCGCGCACGCGAAGAAGTTATTCACCGAACCGGCCGGGCGGGCCTTCGGCCACAGTGAACAACTTTTTCCTGCGTCTTCCCGGCGTCGATCCCGCAAGTCCCGTCGGGGACTGGCGTTTCGGTCGAGCGGTTCGCGCGACCGGCTTTCCGCGGCACGTCCTCATCGGTTTCGCGTGCATTTTCCTCGGACTCGGCTCATTTTCGGGCCATGCGAGTGATCGGCTTCCTGATCCTGGTCGTGCTGGACCTCGGGCTCCTTGTGCCCCGGGATTCCATGGCGCAGGATCCAAAGGGGCCCGCCCCGGAGGATCCCGTTTACCTGTTCAGTACCTTCCGCGAACCGGAACAGGACGGGCTGCGCTTTGCCTACAGCACGGATGCCCATCACTGGTCCAACCTGCCGGGCCTGTTTCTCGAGCCCCGCGTGGGCGGGGGCATCCTGCGCGATCCCAGCGTGTGCCGCGGTCCCGACGGTCGATGGCATGTGGTCTGGACCAGTGCCTGGCGGGGCGACCGTGGGTTTGGCTATGCACAGTCTCGAGACCTTGTCCACTGGTCGGATCCCCGGTTCATCCCGGTGATGGAACACGAGCCGGACACGGTGAACGTTTGGGCGCCCGAGCTGTTCTACGATGCTCCGCGGAACCGTTTCATCATTGTCTGGGCTTCGACGATCCCGGGTCGATTCCCCGACCATCTGGAACCGCGAACCAACAATCATCGGCTGTACTACACCACCACAAAGGACTTTCAGGAGTTCACGCCCACACAGCTTTTCTGGGACCCTGGTTACAGCGTCATCGATGCGCAGATCGTCTTCGTGGATCCCGGATATGTGTTGGTGCACAAGGACAACACCCGGCCCGAACGCCGCCTGCGGGTTGCGTTCGGTCAGTCTCCGCTCGGCCCCTGGCGTGACATTTCCCCTCCCCTGACCGCTCCCTTTACCGAGGGACCCTCGGTCCTCAAAGTGGGCGCGGAATGGATCGTTTATTACGAGGCGTATCGGGATCGGCAGTATCGTGCCCTCAAAACGCGCGACTTTCGTTCGTTCCGCGATGCGACTTCCGAAATGACCTTTCCTCCCGGGCTCAAGCATGGCACGGCCTTTGTGGCGACGCGACGGGATCTGGAGCGTTTGCTCCAGGCCGGGGCACGGAAGGGTGAGCCGACGCCGACCCGGCGGTGAAGCCATGGGGGAGCCGCGGCGCTTGCGTGTCGGACTCGTCACCCTCCACACTGTCGCCCGTGACCGAACCGGTTGGTCCTGTAAAAACCGCCTCTCCACGATCGGGCGTCCTGCGACCGGCCTCTGCACGCGCCGCGCGCCGAGCCTGCTCGTTGTGGACCGCCCTGAAGGTGCTCGTGATCGGAGGGTGTCTTCAACCGGCGGCAGCCGCACCGGCGCACTGGGACGTTCGCGAGTTCGGTGCGCGCGGCGACGGCGTGACGTTGGACACCGCGGCCATTCAGAACGCCATCGACGCCTGTGCGGAGGCGGGCGGCGGCGTGGTGCGCCTGCCGCCCGGACGGTATCTGAGCGGCACGATTCGCCTGCGCAGTCATGTCACGTTGGAACTGACCGCAGGTGCCCGCCTGGTCGGGACCACCAACCTCCACGCGTACGCCCATCCGAGTCCACCCTCCGACGCTCCCGAAGCCCGGTGGGGCAAATGGCACCGTGGTCTGATCATCGGGGAGAACATTCAAAACGTCACGCTGCGCGGCCCCGGGGTGGTGGACGGCAACCGCGTGTTCGATCCGACCGGGGAGGAAAAGATGCGGGGGCCGCACGCCATCGTGCTCATGCACGCCCAGGATGTCACACTGGAGGATCTCACGATCGAAGACGCGGCCAACTACGGCATGTTCTTCATGGTCAGCGACAACGTCACTCTGCGTCGGGTCCGTTTTGTGGGAGGCTGGGACGGGGTGCACTGGCGCGGCACGCCGGACCGTTGGTGCACAAATGTGAACCTCTTGAACTGCGAGTTTTACACGGGGGACGATGCCATCGCAGGCCGCTACTGGGCCGGAACCCGAATCATGCATTGCGTGATCAATTCTTCCTGCAACGGCCTGCGGTTGATCGGGCCGGCGTACGATCTGACCGTGGCCGGCTGTTCGTTTTTCGGCCCCGGCCGACGACCGCATCTGACCTCCCGAGAGCAGCGTCGCACCAACATGCTCAGCGGGATCCTTCTGCAACCCGGGGCGTGGGATGCCACCCGCGGCCGGCTCGACGCCGTCTGGCTGGTGGACAATACGATGCAACAAGTGGCCTCGCCGGTGACGTTGTGGACGAGACCGGGCAATTCCGTCGGCCGCGTGGTGGTGCAGGGTCTCGAAGCGATCGGCGTATATCGCGCGGCGTTTTCCGCGGAACGCTGGGGGCCCGAAGCCATCGAGTCCGTGGTGTTCCGCGGGGTGCGCGCGGAGTTCACGGGGGGCGCTTCTGCGGACGCGGCGCGGCGTCCGGTGTCCTCGCCGGGCGTGGATGCGCGTCCCCTGCCGGCCTGGGGCTTCTACGCCCGCGGCGTTCAACGTGTGGAACTGGATGACGTCCAGCTGAGGGCCCTTGTTCCGGATTCCCGGCCCGTTTTGCAGGCCGATCAAGTGGAGGAGCTGATTCTGGGCCGCTTCGACTTTTCCGATCCACCGGCAGGGGTGGAGCCGCTGGTGCTCAACGAGGTCAAACGCGTCCTCCGGCGCCGCATGCCGGCGGCCGGCGGGTCCGAGTGACCCGAGGTGTCCTGCCGGACGAGGCGGCCGGCCCGGGCCCCGGTGGAGAAAAAGGCCCGCTCGATTGACGCGGGGTTTGCACCGGTTCGGGCGCCCTTTTCCCCGAGAGTGTCGCCCGGCCTTCCCGGGTTCGTCCCCAAAAGAGACCGTGGCTCTCACTTGCCCCGGAAGGATCGTGTGTTAGAGTCCCGCCAACGTCATGCAAAGAGAGGTTTGGGAGGTGCGAGCCTGCAGACTTTTGCGGGGGATCGTCGCTGCCTGTGTGACCGGGTGTCTGATCCCTGCGACGCTTTCCGCTGCCGTCTTCACGGTCACAACCACCGCCGACAGCGGCCCTGGAAGCCTGCGCCAGGCCATTCTGGATGCCGAGGCAACCCCCGGTCCGGACACGGTGCGCTTTCAACTCGCCGGGGCCGGCCCGTTCACCCTCGGCCTGCAGAGTCCGTTGCCGGCCATTCGCGAGCCCCTGATCCTGGACGGCTCGAGCCAGCCCGGCTACAGCGGGACGCCGCTCATCGAGCTGAACGGTTCGGCGGCCGGAGCCAACGCCCATGGGCTTTACCTCCTGACCTCCAACAGCGTGATCCGGGCACTGTGCATCAACCGCTTCAGCGGCGACGGGATCCGCATCGAATTCGGGGGCAGCAATGTGGTGGAGGGCTGTTACATCGGGGTGACGCCCGACGGCCGTGCCGCTGCCCCCAACGCGCAGGGCGGCGTCACCGTACGCACGTCGGGCAACCGCATCGGCGGCACCCAACCGCATCAACGCAATGTCATCGCCGGAGGCAACCAGGGCGGCATCTTCCTGCTGGACGCACCGGCCTCGGGCAACGTAATCCAGGGCAATTACATTGGCGTGGACGCCACTGGGACCAATGCCCTCGGCAACGCGCAAAACGGGATTCTCATTTCGGCCGCTGCGGGCAACCGGGTGGGCGGCCGCGAGCCCGGGGCGGGCAACGTGCTGTCCGGGAACGGACAGGCGGGCGTTTATCTGATGGGCCCGGCGGCGCTGTTCAACCGGATCGAGGGCAATCTCATTGGTCCCGATGCCACCGGACGCCGCGCGCTTGGCAACCTGCACGGCGTGGTGATCCTGGGTGGAGTCAGCAACCGAATCGGCGGACTGGAGGCCGGCTCGGGCAACGTGATTTCCGGAAACCGGTCCAACGGCGTTCACATCACGATCGGCTTTGGCGGCGGCGGATCGTTCAACGAGGTGTTGGGCAACCGCATCGGCACCGACATTTCCGGGACCAACGGCCTGCCCAATCGCGGCCGTGGCCTGGAAATCCATCGGGCTTCGTTCAACCGGGTGGGCCCGGGAAATGTCATTTCAGCCAACGCGCTGAGCGGGATCGCAATCACCGGGACCGGTGCCGTCTCCAACGTGATTGCCGGGAATTTCATTGGAACGGACGCCACGGGACTGGCGCCGCTGGGCAACCAGTTCGATGGCGTGCTGCTGCAAGGGGTTTCCTCCAACCTCGTGGGGGGCACGGTTGCCGCGGATCGCAACGTGATTTCCGGCAATGCCGCCTATGGCGTGTATGTGAACGGCGCCGCAGCCCAGGGCAACCGCATCCAGGGCAATTTCATCGGCACTGACGTCCAGGGACGCCAGCCCCTGCCCAACGGGTTGTCCGGGATTCGCGTGGACGGCCCCGCCAACCTCGTTGGGGGCGAAGTGGCGGGCGCCGGCAATGTCATCAGTGGCAACCTCGAAAACGGCGTGTTTCTGGTGGAGCGCAGTGCCTCCAACAACGTGGTCGCGGGAAACATCATCGGGCTGGACGCCTCGGGCCACACGACCCTGGGCAATCAGGTGGCCGGCATCGGCATCACCAACGCCCCGGACAACCGCATCGGAGGCGGCATTCCCGAGGCGCGCAACTGGATTTCGGCGAATGCCGACAGCGGCATCTATCTCCAGGGGCCGTGGGCCACCCGCAACCGGATCCTCGGCAATTACATTGGCACCGATCGCACGGGCATGTTGGCCCGCGGCAATGTCCGAGACGGGATCTCGGGATATGATGCACCCACCAACCATGTGGGCGGCATCGCGGCCGGTGAAGGCAACGTTATTTCGGGCAACGGATGGAATGGCCTTTACCTGACGGGGCCCGGCACGCGCGGCTGGGTGATCCAGGGAAACTACATTGGCGTGCAGGCCGACGGGTGGAGCCCGCTCGGCAACACCTATCACAACGTGGAGTTTCTCACCAACAGCTCCCACCACCTCATCGGCGGCCCCGCTCCGGAAAGTTACAACCGCATCGGCTGGGCCCGGAGCAGCGGTTGGGACGGCATCCGCATCCGCAGCGGCTCCACCAATGTCACTGTGTTGGGCAATAACATCTTCAGCAACGGTGGCACGGCCCCCAATGGATTGGGCATCGACCTCGGCAACGACGGCGTGACGGCCAACGATGCGTGCGACTCCGACGGTGGGGCTAATTTCCAGCAGAACTTTCCCGTGTTGACCCAGGCGGTCGCCTCGGCCACAACGCTCGCCGTGCGGGGCTGGCTCGAAAGTGTCGCCGGCCGGACTTACACCCTGTACTTCTACGCCCACCCCACCAACGAACCCTCGAGCCACGGCGAGGGGATGTTCCCTCTGGGGCAGGCAGTGGTCACCACGGCGGGGAATTGTCGCGGCGTGTTTTCCGTCACCCTGCCGGTGTCCGTCCCAACGGGCATGTGGTTGACCGCCACCGCCACCGATGCCCAGGGGCACACTTCCGAATTCTCCCAGGCGATTCCCGTGCAGTCTGCGCCGCGCGTGGAGGTCCGCCGTTTACGGGCCTCCGGAGAGCTGGAGTTGCGGTGGTCGGCGGTCCCGGCCGGCTTTGTGCTCCAGCAGACCACCAATTTGACGCCTCCGGTGATCTGGTGGCCGGTCACCAACGCACCCGCCTTGCAGGACGCCACCTACCGAGTCGTCCTGCCGGCCCTGCCGTATCCGCAGTTCTTCCGACTGGTCCTGCCGTAAGATACGCTGACGCCCGTCTGTTGCGGCCCGGGCGCTGGTCCGTTCCGGGGGGCGTCGGCAGGGGTGCGACGAGCAAAGGGCCGACCCCGCAACTGCCGTGACACCTCTGGCCTGATCCCGGGCCGACCGGGACGCGGCCCCAGCAGTCCAGAGAGTGAAGCTGGCAAACCAAACGCGTACCACGGGTTCAGGGACCCCCGCCGAGGCGGTCAGGCGATCCGGCGATCGGGAGCCCCGCCTGTTGTCCCTGCACCGGAGGTCAGCCCTGCTACACCCGAACCATGCCCCTTGCCATTCGGCCGTCTTGCCATGCTCGCACCGAAGGTTGGGAGGCAGTCGGAAACGCACTCGGGCCGGCAGCAGATGGCCAACGCGGGCGAGGGCGAGGTGCCAGGGTGCACCGCTTGCATGAGCCGGCTTCCCTGCGAAGTGCCCGGTGGCCGGCCCGGCGGGGCTGCATGCTCAAGGTCCCGTCTCGAACCGAACCTTCCAGTGAAGAATCCCGGTTTCTGTCGGATGCCAGAGCACGCGGGCCAGGCCGTCCTCGGTCGTCATTTGCGCAGGCGCCCGCGCCGAGCCATCGCCCGGGAGAGCCTCCGCGGCCGCGACGCGCCAACGTCCCGTCGGCTCGGGTAGCACCATCCGGATCTCGTACGGGTCGGCAGCCACGACGCGGCTTCGACCGGACAACGTACGTGTGGCAGGGTCCCATGTTTCTTCGAGGACGTCCACAATCCCCTGGGTAACGTGGCGGGAAGTGCTGAGCAATTGGGGGTGATCGGCTCGAGGCCGCAACGCCAGGATGCGACAGGCGGCCGCGGGGACCTCGATTCGGAGGCGTTCTTGCAGGGGCGGCAGACGTTGTCGGTCCCAGAAATCGAACACGTCGTAAACCGTGTCGGGCCGCAGGTCGAGAGACTCAATGGGTTCGTCCACGGACCAGGGCTGACGGGTCCAGTTGAACAGGCCCAGCACCAGGCGCGGAGGCACAGAGCGGTCGTCCTTCAGAAGCCAAATCCGGGCAGGTTCGCGTTCGAACAGATCGGCGGGTCGGGACCGGAGTCCGTGTGGCGGGAGCGTGCGTTTGAGGATGTCGAGCCGTTCCGGTGGCAGCTCCGGTAACCAGTCGCTGTTCATCCAAAGATGGCCGCTGAGGGCCACCCAGGAGCAAAGCAGTCGCGCCTGCTCCAATGGAACCGTGGTTCGGACATACACCGGGTCCGGGTCATTGTACCAGATCCGTCCATGGAGGAAGTACTGCCGGGAGCTGAAGAGGGGACCGCGGAGAAGTCGCTCCCAGTCCGGTCCGTTGTCCGGCCCCCCGCGCATGGCATCAACCAGTCCGATGGCGCCGCCGTAGGAACGCATGTTCTGGGGGCCGTTGCAACCCAGCAGGAAAACGTCCGGACCCGCAATGGCACGAACCAGGCGCAGGCCCTCCCGGTACGCTTCGAGGTTGGAGCGGTGAGGATCGTGGAAGACGGCGTCGCCCATGTGATCTTCCTTGTAGCCGCTGTTGATGTATTGCTGTCGGGTGGCCGTGCCGGTCCAGAGTCCGTCAAGCTTCAGGTACCGGAAGCCCCATTCGTGGACGATGCGCCGGGTGACGTCGGCCACGTGGGCCCGCGCGCCCGGGTGAGTCAGATCCAGACAGGTCCCTCCCCAGGCCGTTTCGTAGGGTTGACCATCCTCGCGTCGGACAAACCAATCCTGATGCGACGCGAAGAACGGATCGTACCAGGTACCGGCAAAGGGCATGAACCAGAGACCCGGGATCAATCCCAGGGCGCGCAGACCGTCGGCGGCGGCTTTCATGCCGGAGGGATAGGGCCCCTGCGGGTCGTGTGTGGTGAAGTTGCGGCGCGGACCGTTGGTGGACACTCCCGCCTGCCACTTGTCGTCGATCTGCACCACGCGGAAGCCGTACGGCGCGAGCTCCCGGGCGGCGAACTCGGCCAGTTGCCGGAGGTGCACCTCGTCGGAGGCGCCGCCATGGGGGCGAGAGTACCAGGTGCAGTAGCCGGCAGGTTGCGGGGGCAGGCGAATCCGATACTGCCGTGCCACGGCCTCCGCCCATTGTTCCAGGCCCAGCCGCGCGTCCTCGAACCAGCCCACGGCCCAGGTCTCCGTGACGACCGTGTCTCCGGGACGCAGCGCCACGCGACCGTAGTCCAGCCGGGCGCGAACGCGAACGGTCTCCCCACCACCGTCAGTGAACCACACACCACTTGCGCGGTCGTGGGTGAGCCAACCACAGACGAGACCTTCGCGCGACCGGGGTCGCACCACTGCGAGCCATACATACGAGCCGGGATTCCGATCCGGATCGGCCAATCCTCCGGTGCCCAGGACCCGCCAGGGTTCCCGTCCCGATGCAACCGTCAGGAGCCCTTGCCAAAGCTCGATTCGCCGAAGTGTCCCATCCGAAAAGGCCTCGGCTCCAAAAGTGGCCAACCCCAGGACCAGCGGCAGGCCCGGATGGAGGCGGACCTGGAACTTTGCGTGACCCGGCATCGACAATTCCAGGGCCTGCCCTGTCCCGAAGACGGGATCTTCGATCGTGTAGAGCCGCGCCGGGTTGCCGGCACTTTCCGGTACTCGGATCTGAAGGAAGGTCTCTGGAGGCGCGCCTCGGGCCAGAATCAACTCCCCGCTGGTTGGAACCCAGCGCACGTCGAGCACCTCATTCGTGATCCGGGCTTGCTGCGCGCCTGCCGTCTCCAGACCGGCACAAGCCAGCCACGGCACCAACATTATGCCGGCGCACTTCATGACACGTGCAACCTTACGGGTTTCTCGCATGCCAGGGGTCTCGAATGAACGTATGAGCCTCTCGAAAGACGGTTGCGCGGGGTTCCGGCCGCTCGGACCTACTCCAGGCCACGATCCGTGAGTTCCTCTTCGCTCAACCCCAGATAATGCCCCAACTCGTGGAGATAGGTCGTCCGGACCTCTTCTCGGTAAACCTCTTCGTCGCCGCCGGCAAACTCCCACAGGTTCAGAAGGAACAAAATGATTTGAGGCGGCAACGGCACCTGGCCTTCCTCGGCGAAGGGCGCTCCGGAGAACATGCCGAGCGTGTCGGGCGCATAGCCTTCTTCCAACAGCGCCCGGCCGGGGCGCCGTTCCAGCGTCACCGGAACGGCGCGGGCGCGCGCCCGCAGCGGTGCGGGCAAGGCTTCCAGTGTCGCCTCCACTTCTCCGATGGCCAGACGTTTCAGCTTGTCCCAGCAAGGCTGCATGCCGTTCTCAATCGATGACCGGTGGGCCGCGGCGAGCAAACAACTTCCGGGTCCGATCCGGCGCCGCCGCTCGTCCGCACCTTTTGCGTTCCCAGCAAAACGCCAATCGTCCCGCGGGGAAAGGTCTTTTGTGGTCTGCCGGACCATGCGAACGCCTCGCACACCCTCCCGTCCGGCGCCGGTCTGAATCGTCAAAGGCAACCCCGGGTCTCCTTATGCTGCGACTCTACAGCCCGTACCCTCGCGTCCCACACCCGCACGAGCCCGGCCTTCGCGGCTCGCGCCTCTTCCACGGCGTCGGCTCATGGGGCGAGCGGCTCCGCCGGCGAGGGGACTTCCGTGCGGAGCCGCCCCCCCGTCGCATGCGGAAGACATCGCGCCACGCGTGCCTGGGGGAACGGAGGCATCGGCTGACAAGTCGGGCTCGTCCTGCAAAGTCGCCGGAGGGTTGTCCGAGATTCATCGGGTCGACGGCAACGCTTGCCTCCGTTCCCGCGTCGTCATCCCGTGATCCGACAGAGTGGGGCAGCGAGGTCCCGTCGACTTGCACGCCGCGAAGCGGACCCGGGTCCGGCCAGCCGCGGTCGGACTCGCTGGGGGCTCACCTGTTCCATGCGAGCCTCTCGAGGGACACGAGCATACGTGCACGCGCGATGAACCCTCCCCGGAACGGCTTGCTCTCTGGGACGCAGCCCGGCGTTGCCGCGGCTCCGGGGGTTGTGAGAAGCTGGGCCCGACGGACGATGCACCCGAACCTGGCCGTGGGTGGCGCGTCACGGGAGTCCTCATGACTGCGAAATGGATTGCGCTCGGTTTGTCCCTGGCAATTCCGGTGGTTGCGGAAACCGTCTGGCTCGACACCCTCGATCTCTCGACTTTGCGGCAGGGATGGGGCACGCCCCAAATCAATCGTTCCATACGTGAGCGGCCCTTGCAGATTGCAGGTCGGACGTTCGAGCGAGGCGTGGGCACTCATGCACAGAGCCGGTTTCGGCTTCACCTGGATGGGCAGGTGGATCGGTTTCGGGCGTGGGTGGGAGTGGACGATCATGCGCAGGGACCCGGTTCGGTCGAGTTCCAGATCCTGGGCGACGATCGCTGGCTGTTTCGCTCGGGGGTGATGCGACCGGGAGACGCCGCCCGAGAAGTGAACGTGGATCTGCGCGGCGTCCGGGTGTTGCTATTGCGGGTGACGGACGGCGGCGATGGCATCAGTTACGATCATGCGAACTGGGCGGAGGCGCGGTTCGAAGTGCGCGGGTCTCCACCGCGACCCGAGCCGGTGCCGGAAGAGAAGCCCTACCTGCTGACGCCGCCGCCGGGACCGGCACCTCGGATTTGCGGCCCAACCGTGTACGGAGCCCGGCCGGCTCGGCCGTTTTTGTACCGGATCCCGGTGCAGGGCGAGCGCCCCCTGCACTTCCGGGTTTACGGGTTGCCGCGCGGTTTGCACGTGGACCCGCGTACCGGAATCGTGAGCGGTACGACGCCGGCGGGCGCCGGGACTTACGACCTGACCTTCGAGGTCCGGAACCGTCACGGCGTTGCCTGGCGCTCCTTCCGGCTCATCCTGGGCGATCGGCTGGCGCTGACCCCGCCGATGGGCTGGAACCCCTGGTATGCCCACTATGACCGCATCACCGACTCCATCGTCCGCGAAGCCGCAGAGATCCTGGTCCGGAGCGGTCTGGCCGATGTGGGGTATCAGTATGTGAATCTGGACGACTGCTGGATGAACGCCGAGCAGCACGGCGATCCCCTCCGCGTGGGGCCTTTGCGGGGTCCGGCGGGCCGGATCCTGCCCAATGCTCACTTCCCCGACATGCGCGCCTTGACCGACTTCATCCACGCCCGCGGGCTGAAAGCGGGGATCTACGCCTCGCCCGGCCCCCGCACATGCACGGGCTTCGCCGGCAGTTTTGGCTTCGAGGCCCGGGACGCCCGACAATTGGCCGAGTGGGGCTTCGACTTCCTGAAGTACGACTGGTGCAGTTACAGCGAGGTCGCCCGCACGAATCCCGGCCCGGAACTGGAGAAGCTGCAACAACCCTATCGTCAAATGGGCCGGCTGCTCCGAGAACAGCCGCGCGACATTGTCTTCAATCTCTGTCAGTACGGCATGGGCGAGGTGTGGAAATGGGGTGCGGAGGTCGGCGGTCATGCCTGGCGGACCGGAGGCGACCTGGGGTTCGAGCTGGATCAATTGTTCGAAGTGGCCCTCCGGAACATTGCTCTGCGCGAGCACCAGAGACCCGGCGCGTGGAACGATCCCGATTACATTCAGATCGGCTGGATCGGGGATGCACGTTCGGCCGGGCCGCCCCGGCCGTGCCCCCTGACGCCGACCGAGCAGTACGCGTTTCTGTCCCTGTGGGCGCTGATGGCTGCCCCGCTCTTTTACAGCGGAGACCTGACGCGGCTGGACGTGTTCACCCTCAACGTGCTGGCAAATCCCGAGGTCATCGACATCAACCAGGATCCGCTGGGGCTCTGTGCCCGCCTCGTTCGCCAGGACGAAGCCACCTTCGTCCTGGCGAAGCCCCTGCAGAACGGAGACGTGGCCGTGGGACTCTGCAATGCGGGAGAATGCGCGGCGACCGTTGCCGTGCAGTGGACGGAGATTCCGGAATTGCGGCTTGTGCAACGTCCCGGCGCGGGAGAACCCGGGGCCCGACAACTCGTCCGGCTGCGGACCCGCGCCCCCGTCGTGCGGGACGTGTGGCGGCATCAGGATCTCGGCCGCTTTCCCGGGGGCTTCTCTGCCCGGGTGCCGCGCCGGGGCGTGATGCTCCTGCGGGTGTCCCCACCGGGATGAACCGACGGCGCCCGGAGTCCTCCGCGCCCATCTCAGGGGGTGGCCTCAACCCGGCGGCCAGCCCATTTTGCGTCCTCCGAGGATGTGCCCGTGCAGATGCGGCACCGCCTCGCCCGCGTTCGGGCCGCTGTTGAACACCATGCGCCAGCCGCTTTCGGCCAATCCCAACTGCCGGGCCACCTCGGCCGCTTTGACCATCAGGTGCCCCAGCAACGGGGCGTCCTCCGGGGTCACCGAAGCCAGGTTCCGAATCGGTTTGCGGGGCACGATCAGTACATGGGTCGGCGCCTGCGGATTGATGTCGCGAAACGCCACCACGTGCTCGTCCTGATACACGATTTGCGCCGGCAATTCGCCGTCCGCGATTTTTTGAAAGATGGTCTTGCTCATGGTGTTCTCGTGCGGCTTTTCCTTTTGTGTTCCAGGCCCCTCGCACCGGCCGGCCACGCCGGCGCCATGGGCGTGTTCAGGGTCAGTCCACCACCAACAGGCACTCTCCCGGGGCCGCCTCGCGCAAGCAGGCCCGTAAATAGTCCACGATGCGGTCGCGCAACGCCTCGCATCGCGGACACCAACGGCGCGCCCCGGCCAGGCGTTTCACGCAGGCGCGCAGGCCGTGAAACTCCACCCGGCCCGGCGAACGCTGCAACTGCATTCGAACCGCCCGACGCAGCTCGGGAAAGAACAACAATTCAGTCCGCCCGGCCGCCTCTGCCAACAACCGCAGATCGGCCGACGGGACCCGGTCGGCGGGAACCTCTGGCGAGGCGCCGGCCGGCCGCTCCAGATACTCCCGGATCACCTGTTCCAGCGCCTGACTGAATTCCTCCGGCGTGACCGTGTCGCGCGCCTGCTCGTGGCGAAAATAGTGGAACACGGCCTTGACCATTTGCTCCAGGTACTCGTGATCCACCCGTTGGCAGCCCTGCCCGGCCAACAGCGCAGTGATCCGTTCCGCCGAATAGGGGATCCGTTCCCCGCTCGACAGTTCGAACAGCAGATAATCCGTGGCCAACAGAATCATGACGTCCCCTCCAAGCGGCGTACCTCCTGAACAAAATCGGTTGCCTCCTGAAACCGGCGGTACACGCTGGCAAACCGCACGTAGGCAACCTGGTCGAGGCGTCGGAGTTCCTCCATCGCCAGTTGACCAATGACCTCGGCCGGCACCTCCCGGTCGTATCGTTCTTGCAGGGCCTGCATCACCCGCTCGATCAGGGCCTCGACCGCCTCGGTACTGACGGGGCGTTTTTGGCAGGCCTTGGCGATGCCCGCCGCCAGCTTTTCCCGCGAAAAGGGTTCGCGCCGCCCGTCCCGCTTCAACACCACCAGGTTCTCGTGTTCGATGTGTTCGTACGTGGTGAACCGGTGTCCGCAACGGGCGCACTCGCGCCGTCTCCGAATGGTCGCCCCTTCGCGTGAGGTGCGGGAATCCACCACGCGGTCCTCGAGACATCCGCACTTGGGACAGCGCATAAGCGGCCGCTACAGCCCGTAGCGGCTTCCTCCACTTAGCACCCCAACCGCTGGGGTGTCAAGCGATGTGTGCAGAAACTTCACCGCCTTTGGCACAGAATCCGCTAAGCTGGGGCGCAACCCACCATCCTGCCGGAAGGTTCTCCGGAAACCGCGCAAGCGGACTTCTGCTTCCGCCCTCTCCACTGGGAGCCGATCCCATCAGCCCGGGGAGAAAGGGCCCCTTCCAAGACCCGGCCACCGGAGAATCCACACCCTGGGCGGGCCGCGTCGTCACGAAGGCGCCCGGTTGCTCCATTCGGCCAGGAACCCGTCGCAGCCCCAGGGCACCCCGCCTCAGCTTGTCCATTCAAAACGACCTGCAGGAACAGCGTCCCAGACGGTCGTGCTCTTCAAGCAAGGGACGCTCTTCGCAAGGGTCCGAATGCGTCACGGCAGCCGAAGGCGAGAGTTCACCCTCCTCGATGGGCTTCCCAGCTTTTGGTGCTGCTCTCTTTCCGCCGGGTCTTGCCCATGCCCGACCGTGGTGGTTCGAAGCTTGGATCAGTCCACGGGGGAGCGGCCCTGGCCGGGCTCGGTTCTGCCCCGAACTTGGCCGTTTTCATTCGGTGGCTGGCGGGGCATCGGCGGGCGCAGCCCACTCCTTGCGGCGGCATGCATGGGTTTGGGCTCAGCGACGAATGCAACCCGAACCAGTTTCGTGGGCACATTGGGGGGACCTTGCGTCCGGTTGCGGGAGAAGATCCTGGATGGTCCCTTCGAGGTCGGCCTCGAGGAAAGACTTGAATTCCGGGCGAGCTGCGATAGGGTGAGGAGGGTTGCGCGCTTAGCTCAGCGGTAGAGCATCAGTATCACACACTGGGGGTCGCAGGTTCAAATCCTGCAGCGCGCACCATCTTTTTTTTGACTCCTTGAGCCCGGGGGCTCCGGCGGCTCACGGCGGCCGTCAGGATCCCTCGCGGCACGCGCGGGGGACGCAGCGATTCCGAGCCGACCTTCAACTCGCCGGGAGCCGGGTGAGTTGGAGGCAAGTGGTGGGCCGGAGTTGAGGCTTGCGAGGTCATCGGAACCGTCGTAAGGTGGAATACACTCGAGGGCGCACCCGTAGCTCAATTGGATAGAGCATCTGACTACGGATCAGAAGGTTCCAGGTTCGACTCCTGGCGGGTGCGCCAGTTTTTGCTGAGGCAACGGTTGCCGCCACCGCAGGTGCCGATTCCACCGGGGGTCGATGGCTCGCACCGCCACAGCCGGGCCGGGCGTTTGTCGAAGATTGTTTTGGCGGCGCAGCGGTGGCGTGACCGTGTCCGGTGCGTTCGCCATTCTCCAGCCAGCGTCCAGGGCCCCTTTGGCAAAAACCCGACCCGCCCAAAGGTTCACGGTACGCCGCAGGGGGTCAGGGGAGCCCTTGGATGCGTGCCCCGGTGTGCGTATGGACCTCGCCAAGCTGCAGCAGCCCGGGCGGCCCTGAAATCCATGCGACACGGTCCTGCTCGCTTCGTTTCCGGTTTCGAGCCCGGCGTCCGTCAGGGGGAGTTGTGCGGCCCGCCGAACCGTGCCGGGATTCGGGGGCCGCGCCACTGCGGGCGTTAACTCGCGGAATTTCCACTTTGCCACCCTCGATGGGCACCTAGAATGAGGTCATGGATGTGAGCACCTTCCTGGGACAGTTCCCGGCTCGGCGCATGCGCCGGTTGCGACAGACACCCGCGCTGCGTCGTCTGGTGGCGGAGACCGGCTTGCAACCCTGGCAACTGATCTGGCCGCTGTTTGTTCGCCCGGGCCGCAAGGAACGCCGTCCGGTCTCTTCCATGCCCGGGGTGTATCAGTTGTCGGTGGACGAGGTAGTCCGGGAGGTGGATCAAGCCGTGTCGGCTGGCGTGTCCGCCGTGCTGTTGTTCGGCATTCCGGATCGCAAAGATGAAAAGGCCAGCGGCGCATATGCCCCCAAGGGAGTGGTCCAGCAGGCCATTCGCGCGCTGAAACGGGAGTTTCCCGATTTGATCGTGATCACGGACGTTTGCTTGTGCGAGTACATGTCGCACGGGCATTGCGGTGTGGTGGAGCAACGCAGGGGCAGGGTTCGGATCGCCAATGATCCCACCCTGACGCTGTTGGCGCGCACGGCCGTCAGCCATGCCGAGGCCGGAGCGGACATGGTGGCCCCGAGCGACATGATGGACGGGCGCGTGGCCGCCATTCGCGCGGCGCTGGACCGCGAGGGATTCGAGGAAATGCCCATTCTCTCCTATGCGGCCAAGTTCGCGTCGGCCTTTTACGGGCCGTTTCGGGAGGCAGCCGAATCCGCCCCAAAGTTTGGGGACCGCCGCAGTTACCAAATGGACCCGGCCAACGCGCGCGAGGCGCTGCGCGAGGTCGCCCTGGATGTGGCGGAGGGAGCCGACCTGGTCATGGTCAAGCCCGCGCTGGCCTACCTCGACATCCTGCACCAGGTAAAAACGACCTTCGGGCTTCCGACCGTCGCTTATGCGGTGAGCGCGGAGTACTCGATGATCAAGGCCGCCGCGGCTCAGGGTTGGATCGACGAACGAGCCGTCACCCTGGAAACACTCTTGGCCATCCGACGTGCAGGCGCGGACCTGGTGATCACCTATGCCGCGCCGCAAGTCGCACGGTGGCTCCGGGAGGGCTGAGCTCCGCAGGCGGCGCGACGGTCGGTTCTGGAGCTTTTCCAACTCCTGCCCCTCGAGCAGGCACTGGCTACGGAGGTTGTCCCGACAAAGGCGGTGCGGCGCGGCCGTCGCAGCGCAGGAACTCCCCGAGTGCATCCCCCTATCCAAGTCGCTTGCGCTCGGACTGACGCGCCGGACCGCGCCAGGTTGCAAGGGAAACCAAATCCGGCTTCGGCAAGAACGGCTGCCATGCGCACTTCGAAGCGAGGCCCTCCCAAGGGCGGAGGGACAAAGGGTGCCCAACCCGCGGTGCTCGAACCGGGGTATGGACCCGCCAACGTTACCGGATGGTCAAATACCCCCAAACCAGCAGGCCAATGATGATCAGGCCGACCACCGCAAAGACCGCCCAAAAAAGAAGGCCGGTTTTGTCCTCCTTCTTGGCGAACCCGGTCTTTTTGAGGTCCGCCGGGCGCGCGCCGCTTTCCAATTCGCTGAGACTGACGCCGCGCGGGATGGGGGAGGTTTGTCCCAGGGGCTTTTTCGGCGGCGCCCCCGGCGCCGGAGGGGCGCCCGGAGCAGAGGTGGGCGCCGGACTGGGCGCCGGGGCCGCAGGGGCGGTCGTGCTCGCTGCTGGAGCAGTCACCGCCGTAGGTGCAGTATCCTCCTCCAAACGGAGTTCGACTGCGCCCAGCCGCAGGATTTGGCCCGGTTTCAAAACCGCCTCCGTGACGGGTTCGCCATTGATGAAGGTGCCGTTGGTGGACTGCAAATCGCGGACCACAATGTCCTGTCCGCGGATGTAGATCTCGCAGTGGTGGCTCGAGACGGACGGCTCCGGAATTTGAAAGGTGTTGTCCTCCAGGCGGCCGATGGTGATTTTGTCACCCTTCAGCTCGTGGGTACGACCGGCGAATCCCTCTGAGAGGACAACAAGTTTGGCCATAAACGCGTCAGCTTACCCGTGCGAGGGCGATTATTGCCGGGGCCGGTCTCAAGTCAAACCCTATTCCCTCCGGAACTGCGTGCGCACCTCGCGACCCTCGATCGCAACTCTCAAGGCCACGAGCCCCGGCGCCAAGAACCGCTCCAACACCTCCTGCATGCCGGGCGTCGGCGTCCCAAAGGCCCCCGGCCAACCTGCGGCGATCATGTGACCTGGCCGCCCCTCTGCCGTAATGCGCGCCGGCTCTCACCAGCTCCGCCGACAACACGTCGCCCGCGGCTGCTGCTTCGCTTTTCAACCGCCCGCCGACACATCGGTGGCTCTCGCAACGCCGACCGCGACCGACGCCACCAGCGCGGCTGACTCTTCTCCCTCACTGAACTTTCGCGTGCATCCGAAACGACCTTCACCCAATCTCTTGAACCTTCGAAAACAAGGTCGTTGCCCCGGGGTCACGGCACCCGCCGGACGCTGAACGAAGGCAGTTGCAGACACGGCCCCTTGCGAAAGCGCGCGCAGGGGTCCCACAAATCCACCCCGACTTTTAAGCGAGATCTTCTCGAAGCCTTCCCGGACGCACGGCGCGGGCAATCGCCGCAAAGCTCGGGCTCACCGTTCGTCGGGCACCGGAGGATCCCGAAAAAGCGGATCGTGCCGCCCACGCATGAAGGCAAAGCGCGTGCCGGGCGTACTGCAGGCACGAAACCGGTTTGGCGAAACGGCCGTTTTCCACTACTGTTGGGCACGCAATTTCGGGGCATGAACGCAGCTCAAACCAGCTTGGGGAACCGCCCGTCGGTTGCCGTCGTGGGTGCGGGGATTACGGGTTTGACCGCGGCTTTCGAGCTGCAACGGCACGGCGTGCCCGTGACGGTGTACGAGGCGACGGACCGCGTCGGAGGCGCCATTCGCTCCGTGCGTGTCAATGGATTCCTGGCGGAGTTCGGTCCGAACACGATTTTGGAAACCTCGCCCCGGATCACCCAATTGGTGCGGGATGCCGGCCTGGCGGCGCGGCGGCTGGATCCGGATCGGCGGGCGAAGGCCCGCTACATCGTGCGGGACCGGAGGCCCGTGGCACTCCCGAGCTCGCCGCTGGGGTTTTTCACCACGCGGCTTTTCAGCTGGCGGGCCAAGTGGGCCGTGTTGCGCGAGCCGTTCGTACCCGCGCGCCGCGACGATCAAGAGGAGAGCATCGCCGATTTCGTGCGCCGGCGGCTGAACCAGGAGTTCCTCGATCACGCCATTGACGCACTGGTGGCCGGCATTTACGCGGGCGATCCGGAGCGATTGTCCGTGCAACAGGCCTTTCCGAAACTGGCAGCCCTGGAACGCGAATATGGATCCCTCATTCGGGGCCAGATCCTGGGAGCACGGGCCCGCAAACGCAGAGGCGAAGTCGCCAAGGACCGCGCCCCCAAGTTTTCCTTCGACGAGGGCCTGCAGGTTCTGCCGGACACATTGCGCGAACGCCTGGGGCCCGCGGTGCGTTTGCAATGCACGGTGACGCGGCTCCGGCGCGCGGGACACCGCTGGCAGGTCACGGTGCGGACCGCCGAAGGCGAAAGGGTCGAAGAACACGACGCGGTGCTGCTGGCCGCGCCGGCATTCAAACTGGCGGAAATCCAGTTGGACACCGAGCGGGCAGACCGTCTGACGTTCCTCGGGGAGATTCGGTATCCGCCGGTGGCCAGCGTGGTGCTGGGGTTCCGACGGGAGGACGTGGCCCATCCCTGCGAGGGATTCGGCATGTTGATCCCGCGGGTGGAGGGGTTCCGCATTCTCGGCACGATCTTTTCGTCGTCCCTGTTTCCGAATCGGGCCCCGGCCGGACATGTCACGCTGACCAGTTATGTGGGCGGGGAACGGCAGCCGGAGCTGGCGGGTCGGCCCGCCGAGGAGTTGTACGAAATGACCTGTCAGGATCTGGCGGTGTTGCTGGGTGTGCGCGGTCGGCCCGTGTTTTGTCACCATTACTACTGGCCCCGGGCCATCCCGCAGTACAACCTCGGTTATGGTCGCTATCGGGCGGAAATGACGCGCCTGGAGCTGGAACACCCGGGTCTGTTCTTCGCGGGTCACTATCGCGACGGCATCTCGCTGGGCGACTCGATCCTTTCCGGTCTCAACGCGGCCGAACGGATCCGCCAGTTTTGCCGGAACCTTGTCCCCGTTGTCGCATGAAACGAGCCGTACTGCTGATGAATTTGGGGTCCCCGGACTCTCCTTCGGTGCCGGATGTGCGTCGGTATCTGGACGAGTTTCTCATGGATCCCCGGGTGATGGATGTGCCGTGGCTGCTGCGCCGGTGGATCGTGGGAATGATTCTGATCCGGCGGCCGAAACAGTCGGCCCATGCGTACCAGACCATCTGGACCCCGGAAGGATCGCCCTTGATCGTGATCAGCCGGAATGTGCAGCGGAAGTTGCAGGAACGGCTGGGTTTGCCCGTGGAGCTGGCGATGCGCTATCAGAACCCCTCCGTGGAAAGCGCCGTGGACCGGCTGTTGGCCCGGGGCATCGAGTGGGTCCATCTCATCCCGCTGTTCCCGCACTATGCCATGTCCAGCTACGAAACCGCGGTGGTGAAGGTGCAGGAGGTGATGCGCCGGCGGGCACCCCGCATGCGGTTGACGGTGGAGCCGCCGTATCCGGATGCGCCGGATTACATTGCCGCGCTGGTGGAAAGTGCGCGCCCGTACCTGGATCAGGGGTACGATCATCTGCTGTTCAGTTTCCATGGCGTGCCGGAACGCCAGATCCGCAAGAGCGATCCGACCGGTCGTCACTGTTTGCAGGTTCCGGACTGTTGCAACGTCCCCAGCCCGGCCCATGCAACCTGCTACCGGCACCAATGTTTCCGGACGGTGAAAGCCTTTGTGCAAGCGGCCGGCGTGCCGGAGGGACACTGGTCGGTGGCTTTCCAGTCTCGTCTGGGGCGCGATCCCTGGCTGCGTCCTTACACGGACGAAGAGATGACCCGCCTGGGACGGGCCGGCGTGGGGAAACTCGTGGTCATTTGTCCGGCATTCGTGTCGGATTGTCTGGAAACGCTGGAGGAGATCGGCATGCGCGGGCGAGAGACGTTTTTGCAGTCAGGGGGCCGGGAGTTTGTTCAGATTCCGTGCCTGAACGAGCATCCACGCTGGATCGAGACCCTGGAGAACATGGCGCGGCGCGCGTTTGCCGGATCGGAAGCAGAGGCGCGGGCCGGAGCGGCCGCGGGCCCCGGGGTCAACAGGGCTTGATCGCCCGGTGCAGGCTCATGGCGCCGCCCAGGAGGTTGCGCATTTCCAGCGGCTGACAACCCAGCTCCTGGAGGGCCTGCAAGACGCCAAGCTGGGCCGGATACGACTCCAGCGATTCCAAAATGTAGGCGTAAGCGGCGCGGTCCCCGGCCAGCCACTGTCCCCACAGCGGGACCACGAAGCGGAGGTAGCCGAAGTAGATCTTGCGCCACCACGGATGCGCGGGTTTGCCAAAATCCAGGATCACCAGTCGTCCCCCCGGCCGGCAGACGCGCAGCATTTGGCGCAGTCCCTCCTGCCAGTCGGCCAGGTTCCGCAACCCGTAGGCGATGGTTACGGCGTCAAAGCTGTTGTCGGCAAAGGGCAGATTCAATGCATCCCCGTGAACGAATTGGATGCGGGCCGCCCGGGCGCCGCGGCGTGCCGCACGACGACGGGCAATCTCCAGCATCGCCGCACTGAAGTCCAGGGCCACGACTTCGGCTCCGGTGGCGGCCAGTCGCCATGCCACGTCGCCCGTGCCACAACAGACATCGAGGGCCCGCTGTCCGGGGCCCACGGCCGCCCACCGCACCATGGTGCGTTTCCACAGGCGGTGCAGGCCCGCACTTTGCAGGTCGTTGATCAGGTCATAGCGTCGGGCGATCGCATCAAACAGCGCCCGAACGCGCTCGGCACGGGACGGTGGCGGAGCCGGAGCGGACGTGTTCATGAGCTTTTTTCCGGCGCGGGCCGCGGGGGCAGCCCCCTTCGGACATCTGCGACGCTGTGAAAAGTCCGTTGCGGACCCGGCGGCGATGGGGTATAGCACGGGTGGGCGGACGGCGCACGTGGGCTCGCACTATGAAGGGCAAAAAGATTTTGATCCTGGACGACGATCCGGTGGTGGTCAAAGCCCTCGGGATCAAGTTGGAAAAGCAGGGGTACACCGTTCTCAGCGCCACCAATGCCGAATCGGCCCTGCGCAGCGTCCGCACCGAAACGCCGGACCTCTTGATCGTGGACATTCATCTGCCCGGCTCGCCGATCGAGGGACCCGAATGGAGCGGGTTCACCCTGGTGCAGTGGTTGGAGCGACTCTATCAGGACTGGCGCAAGCCCGTGATCATCATCTCCGCCGACGACCCGGCCAGGCACCGCGAAGCCACGCAGCGCGTGGGAGCGGTGGCCTATTTCCAAAAACCGGTGGATCATGATGCATTGCTGGCGGCCGTGGCCTCCGCGTTGAACACCTCGGCTTCTGCACAAAGCTAGGCCCCTTGGAACCCGGCCGGTTCCGCGGAATCCGCCGGCAAATCCCTCGGCTCAGCCCGGCGGCCCGCCAAACGTACGTACTGCCGGTACCCTGCAGCCCGGGCCAGGGCCAGCGCCGCAGACCAGTCGGCGGCCACTTCCTCCGGGGCATGGGCATCCGAGCCGAAGACAATGGGGACGCCCGCGCGACAGGCAGCCCGGAGGATGGGCAGCGAAGGGTACATCTCGCGGCAGGCCTTGCGCAGGCCCGCGGTGTTGATCTCGATGGCGCATCCCGTGCGTCGAGCAGTGGTGAAAAGGGTGTCCCAAAGCGGCGCACACTCCGGGGGCGGTGCATGACCGAACTTCTTGGGCAGGTCCACATGACCGAGTACGTCGAACAGACCGCTGCCGGCGGCGGCAATCAGACGCTCCAGGTAGGCCTGCCACACTTGCACCGGTTCGGCGGTGTTCCAGCGCGCCTGCTGGTGCGGGTTGTCCACTGCCCAGTCGTCGGTGACGTAATGCACCGAGCCGATGAGATAATCCCAAGGATGTCGCCGCATCAGGTCCCGGATCCATTCTTCCATGCCCGGGAGGTAATCGACCTCCAGGCCAATGCGGATGACCACCTCCGGGACGGCTTGTCGGGCGGCCTCGACATCGCGGAGGTACACATCCAAGTCGGCCTGCCGCATGCGCCAGTCATCGAAGTCATCGCGGGGCATGGGGGCATGATCGGCAAAGCCGATCTCCCGCAGCCCTCGTGCCCGGGCCTGCCGGGCATAGGCCACGGGCGTGCCTGTGGCGTGTCGGCACAAGGGCGTGTGCATGTGATAGTCCGGCGGCCAATCCATGAGGCGCAGTGTCAACGTCCGCCCGCCCGGGCGCAAGCACGGGGCGTCGACGAGCTCCTGCGCTTGCGGAACCGTCTTCTGCGAGCCGGGGCCGGTGCGCGGAAGAACAGGGTCCGCCGGTCCTGGCCCGGAGGGCAGCGGCTCCGCCCCGGAGGTCTCGACTTGGAGCCGGCATGGATGGTCAGGCCCGAAGACCGGGGCAACGGGTACAACCTCGGAACCCGGGGGTTCAGGCAGGAGGACTTTGTGCCGTTGCGTAACCGGAGGCTGGTTGTCAGACCCTCCAAATGCCGATAGATTGTCGCGCGGTGCGTGGTAGCCACCGCCCGATACGATGAGTTTTTGGAACATTCTCTATATCGCCGCTGCGGTCGTGGTCCTGTTCGGCGCAGCGGTGTTCGTGCATGAGTTTGGGCACTTCTGGATGGCCCGGCGGCGCGGCTTGAAGGTCGAGGGCTTTTCCATCGGCTTTGGCCCGAAGTTGTTCGGCTGGACCCGGGACGGTGTGGAGTATGCGTGGCGCCTGATCCCGGCCGGGGGCTATGTGAAGCTGCCGCAGATGACTACCGCGGCCTTTTTGGAGGGTCAAACCGAGGACGGGCAACCGCTGCCTCCGGCCTCGCCGGCGTCGAAAATCCTCGTGGCCGCAGCCGGGCCCATGATGAACATCCTGTTCGCCTTTGGGTTGGCCACGGTGATCTGGATCGTGGGCCTGCCGGTCCCGGTGAACCCCCCCATCGTCGGTTACGTGGAGCCGGATTCGGAGGAGGCCCGGCTGGGCATTCAACCGGGAGACCGTGTGGTGTTGGTCAACGGGCAGAAGATCCGCTCCTGGCAGGACATCAATCTGGCGACCGCGCTGGCGCGGACGAACGTGGTTCCGGTGGTCACGGAACGCAACGGCGTCTTTTTCACCAATCACCTCACAGCGGTGGTCAACGAAACGTTCGGACTGAAGCTGCTGCGACTGGAGCCCCGCGATCATCCGGAAGTCATCGAAGTGTTCCCGGACGGCGCCGCCGCCGAGGCGGGCCTGCAGGCCGGGGACCGGATCGTGGCCTTCGCCGGGGTGCCGGTGGTCAGCCGGGAGCAGTTGATCGAATTGATCCGGAAACGCCCGGATCAGCCCAGCGAGATCCGGGTGGAACGTAAGGGCCAAAAACTCACCCTCACGGTCCAACCCCGCAAGGATCCCGTCACCGGCCAGGGCCGCATTGGCGTGAGCATCGGCAGCAGCTCCACCCAGGTGTACGTGGTGCAACGACCCGGACCGACCCCATGGGAGCAGGTGAGCGACGTGGTGGACAAGACCTTCAAGACCCTGGCCGCGCTGATTTACTCGAAACAAACCGGCGTGGGGGCCAAGGACCTCAGCGGCCCGGTGGGGATCCTGGCCATGTTGGCCGGCTGGGTGAACACGGATTACCGGCTGGCCCTCAGCTTCCTGGTGCTGTTGAACGTGAACCTGGCCATTTTGAATCTGCTGCCGATTCCGGTGCTGGACGGCGGCCACATTCTGATGGCCCTGGTGGAAAAGATCCGGCGCCGGCCGCTGAGCGTGCGGGTGGTCGAAACCACCACCACTGCTTTCGCCCTATTGCTGATCTCTTTCATGCTCTACGTCACCTTCTTCGATCTGAAGCGAATCCCGTTGTTCAGTGCCTGGTTCAAGGCACGGCATCAAATCGAACAGACGACGCCGGAACCCCCGGCTTCGGAATCGATCGCGCCATGAGCTACTGTCCCTCCCCCTACCGGTATCAGCGGCGGCGCAGCCGCGAGATCTTTCTCGGCGACCCGCGGGACGGTGGCGTGGTCCTGGGCGGGGACCACCCCGTGGTGGTGCAGTCCATGATCACGGCGGACACCATGGACACCGAGGCGTGTGTGCGCGAAACGCTGGCCTTGGTGGAGGCAGGCTGCCAGGTGGTGCGGATCACGGCGCCCACGGTGCGAGACGCGGCCAACCTGCGCAACATCGTGGCCGAGCTGCGCGCGCGCGGCTGCAAGGTCCCCATCGTCGCCGACATCCACTTCAAACCCGAAGCCGCGATGGAGGCGGTCAAATGGGTCGAGGTCGTCCGCGTCAACCCCGGCAACTACGCCGATTCCAAGAAGTTCGTGGTCAAGGAGTACACCGACGCGCAATACGCCGCCGAACTGGCCCGGGTCGAGGAGAAATTCACGCCCCTCGTTTTGGAATGCAAACGGCTCGGCCGCGCCCTGCGCATCGGCACCAACCACGGATCGTTGTCCGATCGCATCCTCAACCGTTACGGAGACACGCCGCTGGGCATGGTGGAGAGCGCCCTGGAGTTCGCCCGCATCTGCCGCAAGCATGATTTCCACAATTTCAAGTTCTCCATGAAGGCCTCCAACCCCAAGGTGGCCATCCAGTGCTATCGATTGCTGGTCGCGCGGCTGGCCGCCGAGGGCGACGACTGGAATTACCCGCTCCACCTGGGGGTCACCGAGGCGGGCGAAGGCGAGGACGGGCGCATCAAGAGCGCCATCGGAATCGGCGCGCTGCTCTGCGATGGTCTGGGCGACACCATCCGGGTCTCGTTGACCGAGGACTCCGTGCATGAAATCCCCGTATGCCGTGCCCTCCTGGAGTGCGTGCCGGCATTGACGCGTCCGGACCTGCAGGTGCCCACGGACGAGTTTCCGTTCGATCCCTACCAGTACCAGCGGCGGCCCACGGTCGAGGTCGAACTGGCCCCCGGGATCCGGTGCGGCGGCGACCAAACCATTCGCGTGGTGGTGCCGCGCGCAGCCTGGATGACCTTGCAATCTCGCATCTCCCCGCGGGCCGACGTGCGACCCGAAGCCGTGTACGAGGACCTCCGAATCCTCGAAGTGGACCCGCGGGAGCCGTTCGAGGTGCCGACCGATGCCCTCCTGGTCACGGTCAAAGATTTGCCGGAACTGCCGGCGCTGGCGGCCTTCCGCCTGTTGGCGTGGCGATTGAACCGCATGGGGCGGCGCAACCCCATCCTCCTCAAGGACACACTGCAGGTGCCGCAGCCGCCGTTGGACGCCCAAACCGCCCTGCTGCGCAGCTCCATTGTGTTGGGTGGGCTGCTGGCCGACGGGATCGGCGACGCCATCCTCGTGCGCAACGAAGCCCATCCCGAGGCCGCCCTGCGCCTCGGTTACAACATCCTGCAGGCCGCGGGCTGTCGCACCTTCAAAACCGAGTACGTGGCGTGTCCGTCCTGTGGGCGCACGTTGTTCAATCTCCAGACCGTCACCGCGCGCATCAAGGCGCGCACGTCGCACCTCAAGGGGGTCAGAATCGCCGTGATGGGGTGCATCGTCAACGGGCCCGGAGAAATGGCCGATGCCGACTTCGGTTATGTGGGCGGCGCGCCCGGCAAGGTCAACCTGTACGTGGGCAAAAAACCCGTCAAATTCAACATTCCGGAGGAAGAAGCCGTGGACCGACTGATCGACCTCATCCGGGAACACGGCAAGTGGGTCGATCCCGAGCCCGCGCAGGGCTCTGCAGGTACCGATTCGCCCTCGGTCACATGTTCCGTTTCCTCTACGGCCTGATTCTGGGTGCGCTGGTCGGGGCCGGGGTGACCTGGTGGTTGCTGGCCCCACCGGAGCCGGCCCGGTGGGAACAGTGGCGCGAAGACCTGGCCGCCACGGGGCTGGGATTGCGCGACGTGGTGCAGGAAAAGCTCCAGCTCCTGCATTTGACGGCGACCAACATTCAGGAGGAACTGGCCCGACGCGGGCAGGTGGTGCGTCGGGCGGCGCGGGACCTGGGCCACCAGGTGGCTGACGCCGCCACGGACGCCCGGATCGTGGCCGCCATCAAGGCCAAGTACGTGGCCGACCCCCGGCTTTCGGCCCTGCGCATCTCCGTCCAGTGCGAGGGCGGCCGCGTGACCCTGTCGGGTACGGTGGATTCTGCGGAAGATATCGGGCGCGCGGTTCTGCTGGCCATGGAGGCCGACGCTCGCGTGCGCGAGGTGGTGTCGCAACTGCAGGTCAGGCAGTAGGTGTCTGTCCTGCGGGAGGGCATGCCGCGGATTGGAGCCCCGGACGGGACCGTCTCGGGGAGGCGTGGCCGGCGACCAGGGCCGGCAAGGAGTGGCATGAGCCAAACGGACAAATCCAGCCCCGTCCGTCCGGTGCCCGGTCCGGGGTCACTGGAGCCGGATACGGACGCACCTGCGCTACTGGAGCGGCTGGTCCAATGGGCGGAACAGTCCGGTGCCAGCGACATCCATTTCCAACCCGCAGAGAACTGCGTCCGGGTCTTTTTCCGCCTGGACGGAGTGTTGACGCCGGTGACGGACCTGCCCGGGGCCCTGGCAGAACGGCTGAGCGGTCGCATCAAATATCTGGCGCGCTTGAAAACGTGGCAGACGGCCCTGCCGCAGGATGGGCGAATCGATCACTCCGAGGTGGGCACGGCGCACGACATTCGTGTCTCCACCTATCCCACCGTTACGGGCGAGCGGATCGTGCTGCGTCTGTTCCGGAAAGCCACCCTGCCTGACCTGCAGGGCCTGGGCTTTCCCGAGGCTGCGCGCAAGGAACTGGAACACTTCCTCCAACGCCCGGCCGGGCTGCTACTGTTGACCGGCCCCGCCGGCAGCGGGAAAACCACGACCATCTACGCCTGTCTGCAGCACCTGGTACGCACGGGCAACCGACACATCATCACCATCGAGGATCCGGTCGAACAGATCCTTCCCGGGGTCACCCAAACGGAGATTCAAGAGGCCCTGGGGCTTGACTTTGCCCGGGCCGCCCGTCACTTGTTGCGGCAGGACCCGGAGGTTTTGGTGGTGGGCGAAATCCGTGACGAGGAAACCGCCCAGATCGTCGTGCGGGCGGCACTGACGGGCCACTTGGTGTTGTCCACTTTGCATGCCGGTTCTTGCCGCGGGGTTCTGGAACGACTCCGGTTGATGTGCCGGGACGCCTACACCGCGGTTTCTGCGGTCGAGCTGATCCTCAACCAACGCCTCGTGCGACGCCTTTGTGGGCAGTGTGACGGACGGGGGTGCGACGCGTGCATGCAAACCGGATATCGCGGTCGAATCCCGGTGGTCGAGTGGTATCGGGTCACGGAATCGGCACGGGCCCGGTTGCGGGAGGGAGACTGGGCCGTGGTGGCGCCGGACCCTTCGCTGGCGGATGCCGCGCGTGGACTGATTGCACGCGGCTGGACCACAACGCAAGAAGTACAACGCGTGGTCGGGCCATGAACCTGGAACAGTTTGCTTTTTTGAACCGGCAGTTGGCCGGTATGCTGCGTGCCGGATTGCCGTTGGAGGCGTCGCTGCGCCAGGTGGCGCGCGACCTGCAAAAGGGCCCCTGGCGCGCGGAATGGGAACGCCTCGAGGCCGATCTGAGCCGCGGCCTGCCGCTGGCCCGGGCCCTGGAGCCCCGCGTGTTTCCGGAGCTCTACAAGCGGCTTCTCGTGGTGGGGGCACAGGCTCGGGACCTGGCGGCTGTGCTGAACCTGTTGGCCGATTATTACCTGGCCCAATACCAACTCTGGCTCCGTTTGAAGGGACTTTTGGTTTATCCCCTGCTGGTGCTGTTTGGGGCCTTCGCGCTTTCGTGTCTCCTACACTTCCATTTCGTGCCACTTTGGCTGGACCTGGCCACGGAGGGGCTCGGGAGTTGGAGGGGCAATGAAGATGCGGCGGGGGAACCATCCCTGCGGTGGATTGTGGTTGGTTCCTGGGGTGCATTTCTCTTGCTGGCGTTGTTGTGTGCCGGTGTGTCTCTCGTGCTCGGGTCGCGCCGGCTGCGTGAACGTCTCGCCTGGCACCTGCCGGCCTTTCGGGAGTCGTGGGTGGCGCAGACGGCCTCCTCGCTGGCCCTCCTGTTGAAGGGAGGCGTTCCCCTGGCGGAGGCACTGCCTTTGGTGGAAGGGCTTTTCACGGATCCGATCGCCCGGGCCGATCTTGCCCGGTGGCGTGAACGGTTGGCCCGGGGCTACGCGCGCTTCGCCCAAGTGGCGGAGGGAAGCCAACGGTTTCCGCCATTGTTCATCTGGATGGTGGCAGGCGCGGGCGAAGACCTCGCGGCCGGGTTCGAGCAAGCGGCAGGCTTTTACGAAGAACGCGCCCGTGCGCGGGCCGAACAGCTCCTCGCGGTGACCCTGCCCGTGCTGGTGATCGTGACGGGCGGCATTGTCCTGCTGCAAGCCAGTGCCCTCCCCATGACCCTGCGGGCGTTGTTCGTGGACGTTCAGGTTGCACCCTGAGGAGCGTGGTTGAGGAAGAGCGGACAGCCGGCAACTCAAGGGCGGTTTGGAATCGGTTTCATGGACGCGTTGTGGGAGGCATGGCAGCAGTGGATGATGGACCTTCGGGTCGGCGGTGCGGCCTCGCTTCTTTTTCGGGCGTTCTTCCCGGCTCTGGTGGTTCTGGGACTGGGCGCGATTCTGGCGATCGTGGTCTGGGTCGTCTCGCGCGGGCCGGCCCGGCGGGCCAGGACGCTGCTTGTGCTCGGGTTGCTCGAGCACCTGGTGCGAGCGGGCCGTCCGATCGAAACCGGGCTGGGAGAGGTCGGGCAAACGGGCGATCGGGGCCTGGGGAGGCAACTGGGTCGTTTGAGCTACTGGCTGCGGTGTGGCGTACCGCTCCAGACCGCACTGGAACGAGAACGCCGTCTGCTCCCGCCCGAGGTGCAGGCGGTCTTGCGCGCCGGATTGCAGTTGGGCGATCTTCCCCGCGTTCTCCCGGTCTGTCGCCAACTGCTGGACCGTCCCCGGTCGCGGCTCCTGGGCTCCATGATGTACGTGGCCTGGGTGGCCTTCGGCCTTGCCCCGCTGGTTTCAGCGTGGATCCTCGTCACGGGCCGCTACATCGTGGATCACTGGAACCAGCTCACGGGGGAGTTTGGAATTGCGCAGCTGGATTACGGTTGGTGGTTGCGGTGGGGATGGCTACTCACTGCGGTTTGGTTCGCGTTGGGAGTGATCATGCTGGGCTTGATCCTGGGGGGTCCGTGGATCCGAGGATGGATGCAGCCCGCCCGATGGCCCTGGTGGGATGCCATTTTATGGCGACTCCCCTGGCACCGAAAACGGGTGCTCCGAACGTTTTCGTTGGTGCTTGGAACATTGCTGGACGCGGGCATGCCGGAAGCACAAGCGGTTCGGACGGCTGCAGAATGTACGGCCGATGGAATGGTCCGGCTTCGCGCCGTTGCGGTGGAGAAGGCCCTGGCTCAGGGGCAGCCCTTGCCGGCGGCGCTGCGCAAGCTGGAGGACCGGGAAGAACTCTGCTGGCGCCTCACCAACGCGGCCCGGACCCGAGAGGGGTTCACCGCGGCGCTGCGCGGCTGGCAAGAAACCCTGGCCGCCCAGGCGGCCGCCCAGGAGCAAGCCGCCGTACAGCTGGCCCTTACCGGCTTGATCCTGGTGAGCGGGGTTTGGGTGGCGGGGAATGCGTGGATGCTGTTTGGCGCCTTGGTGCGCCTCGTGGAGGCAGCGGGATGAAGCCGTGGCAGAGAGGTCGGAGCCGGGCCGGGACCGGCTCGAGGCGACGCTCGCGCGGGAGCGCGTTGATCACCGAGTTGCTCGTGGCGATGGCGCTGGTGACGGGTGCCCTGGTGCCGCTCAGCCTGGTCGTGGTTCGCGACATGCGCGCCCTCCGGGCGGAGTACCATCGGGCTGCCGCCATGGAATTGGTGAGCGGGGAGTTGGAAGTCTTGCGGGCCGGGGCTTGGCGGGCCTGGCCGGAGGGAGTGCACGAATACCCCGTGTCAGGTTGGGCGGTCACCAACCTGGCCGAGGGCCGTTTCACATTGACGCGCGCCGGACGCTTGCTGCGGCTGGAATGGGCGCCGGCGCGGCGGCAGGGTGCGGGCCGCGTTGTTTACGAATGCGAATTGCCATGAATACGCCGGTGTCACCGCCAGCCCCGAACCGGCCGGTGCGAGGCGCCGCTCTCATCGAGCTGGTGGTGTACATCGCAGTCGCTGGCGTGATCCTCGTCGGATCCATGAAGGCTTTTTACGAATGTTTCTCCGCTTCCCATCGACTTCGCGAACAAGCCCAACGGATCTCCCAGGCGTTGCGGGCTGGAGAACGGTGGCGGGCGGACGTGCGCCTGGCCACCGGGCCGCCTCAATTGGAGTCCATGCCCGGCGGCCAGCGGATGACCATTCCGCAGGCAAACGGAAGGGTGCAGTACGAATTCGGTCCCGAAGGCGTGTACCGGGCAGGTCCGGAGCATGCAGGGCCCGTGCTGGTGTTGCGGAACGTGGCGGCCAGTCAGGTGCAATCCGAGCTGCGGCACGGTGTCGCGGTCTGGCGGTGGGACCTGGCGCTGGTGCCCGATCGACGTTCCACGAGGCTCCGGCCGGTGTTCACCTTCCTCGCCGTGCCTCCCCAGACCCCATGAAACCTTTTGCTCCAAGCATGCAGAGCGGAAAAGTCCTCTGGCGGCTTCCGGCGAAGCGAGGGGAACACGGTTTTGTCTGCGTGGCCGTGGTCACGCTGATGTTGATCATGACCACGCTGGTGGTCGGCAACAGTCGCGTGCTGCACCAGTTGCGGAAGGAAATCCGCTGGATCGAACAGCGCCATCGGACCCTTCTGGCGTTTTCACCCACCAATGCACCGGCCGGGACGGTCACCCCGCGGGATTCGGACGCGCCGCCTCGGCAATGAGGGTTCCCCAGCCCTGGGGCGAAGAGTGCCCAAAGACGGGCAAGCTTCGTCGTCCGGGCCGGCACAACCTGGCTGTCGCCGGCGTGGCGATCGAACGCTCATCCGACCGGCAGCCCGGAGGGTCCTCAACCGAGCCCGGAGGAGGGTTGGCAAATGCTATGAAACACCAAGTGTGTTTCCGGGCTCAGAGGGGGCTTTTTCGTTTTTGAGCCGCGGCTTCGACGATGCCGGGTCAATGCCCTTTTCCCTCTATCTTCCCGAGCCGCAAGCACCAGAAACTGCGCCGCGCTTTCCGCGGGGTTCAGAACCGAAAGCGCGTCGGACAGCGGACCCGCGGCGCCAACGGTCCTGTCAGGGCGAACGCTGCGAGCGGCTATCGTCCAACGCAGCCGCCGCAGATTCATTTCCACCCAACCCATCGAGGGTCGGAGAGGTTTCGGGCCTTCGGCGCCCCGTGGCTTCGCCCGCGTGATCCATGAGTTGGGCATCACCATGTTGGCCACGGGGGAGGCGCCGGACGGCGTGGGCCTTGCCTGTCTCAGCGTTCTGAGGGGCAATCCTCGAGTCCAACGCCATCCAAATCGAGTCCAGCTGAAACGCCCCACGACCCGGATATGTTTTGTGCCTTCGGCCCGTGGCGCGTCCGCCCCATCGGGGCGGGCATTCATCAGCCCAAGGTAACCCCTTGGGTGACCGGGTTCCGCAATTCGTTCCGCCCTGAAGGGACCGAATTTGGTGCAGGCACGCCCGGCCCTCGCGATGGGGTCGCGGGTGACGCCCCTTCAGGGCGCACTCGGTTTTGCGGGCCGGTTTGCCGGGGCGTTGCCCCGGGCTATCGAGTTGAATGCGCCTGCAGCACGTGCACTGGCCCGCGCGATCAAGTGGACAATGGAGGGTGGATTTCCGTGTTTGAGCCTTGAATGCAAGAATCCCGGCGGACGCCGTTTTCCCACGGTTTTTCCCACCGATGAGGCCCGACCTTGCGCCGGGCTTTCGGAGGTGCCCAGAAGCTGCAACGCAGGGGCTCGGGTCAAGTTCCGGGCGGCCCTTGCACTGGTTTCCGGCCGGAGTAGGGTGAGTCATGGAAGTCTCTCAGACCATTGTTTGTCCGCACTGCGGCCAAAAGTTCGACCTGGTCATCGACACCAGCGAAGGATTCCAGCGCTTCGACACCGATTGCGAAGTGTGCTGTCGGCCCCTGGAGATCGTGGTGGAATGCGAACCCGGACTGATCATCAGTCTGGACGTCGTCCCCCAATGACGTACAGTCGGCGGGGATGACACCGGACAAAGTGCTTTGGGTTTACATCGTGTTGTTGGTGGTGGGCGGGCTGATTGGCTGGCTCAAGGCAGGCAGCAAGATCTCGCTGGTGGTATCGGTGGTGTTTGCCGCGGCGCTGAGCGCCTGCGCGATGGGCTGGGTGCAGTTGCCGTGGGGGCCGGATCTGTTGCTGGTTTGCCTGCTGCTGCTGTTCGCGTGGCGGCTGCTCAAAAGCAAGCAGTTCATGCCCTCGGGGCTGATGCTGACGCTCACCGTCGTGGCTCTGGCCCTGCGGCACTGGCGTTGGTAGGGCTGCTTCGCTGCAGCGGGGGATCCGTCCGGTTTGGGGGCCGGGGTTCGTGCATGGACCCGAGGCGCTTGGTTGCCCGGGAATCGCCCGCCCGCGCTTTGCACGAGGGCGCCTTGCGGGTACCGAGGAGGCAACTCATGCCGCGGCATGAACCCTTCCCGGGCCGGGCGACCTGATCTTTGTTCGGATCGCCGGGCTCATGGCCCGGATGGATCCGCGGTCGCCAACCGGAGACACCCTCCTTGCGGGTTCAGCGATCTGCCGGATGAGCCGCGGGCGCTCGCGGGGCGTTGCGCCACGTGCTCACGGGCCGTTGGTGCCGCGGGGAAGCCGTCCTGCAAAAAGCGAGTGTGAAAGCTTCCCGATCAGTAACGAGCCCTTTCCCGGGAAAACCGTTCCCTACGGCCCATCGCAGGCCGGCGTGGTTCGCGCAAGGTGCTCGGAGAAGGAACCGACTTATCCGCGCAATTCCTGTTGCAGATGGGGGGTGTAGAGCCGGGGCTCCAGCAGGAACGAGTCGTGCCCCTTCTCCGAGTGCACGGTGATCCAGATGCACGGCACGTGGGCCCGTTTGAGCAGTTGCACCAGCTTTTCCTGCTCGGACCTCGGAAAGGAGAGGTCCGAGTCGATGCTGAAAACCAGGTATTTCTGACTGCGACAGCGCTCGAAGGCGCTGGGCAGGTCGGCTGCGCCGGCCTCGGCCGCCAGATCGAACCATTGCCACGCATCGAGAATGCGCAGATAGGTGTTGGCGTCGAAGCGCTTCACGAACTTGAGCCCCTGATGGAGCATGTACGACTCCACCGGGTGGTTCATTTCGTACCACCCGTGGGGGGGCTTGTGGGGGACGACCTCGCTCCGGGCGCGTTCGCTGAGCATCTCCAGAGAGACGAAGGTCTTGTGGGCGATGCGCCGGGCCAGGGCCAGTCCGGTTTCGGGCGGCGGTCCGTCGTAGTAGTTGCCACCACGAAAGTTCGGGTCGCTCTCGATGGCGGTGATCTGCTCGAAGTTGATGATGCGGTGGTAGATGGTGGTCTCCGGCCCGGTGCCGATGGGCACCACGATGCGGACGCGGTCGGGATAGCGGGTCGCCAGGGTCAGGGCGAGGAATCCGCCGATGGAGGCTCCGATCACAGCGTGCAACTGGCGCACGCCCAGCTCGTCCAGAAGGCGCATCTGCGAGTCCACAATGTCGCACATGCGCAGCACGGGGAAATCGGCGGCCCATCGCCGGCCGGTTTTTGGGTTGATGGACGCCGGGCCGGTGGAACCGTAGCAGCCTCCGAGATAGTTCACGCACAGCACGCAGAACAACCGCGTATCCAGGGCCTTGCCCGGTCCGATGAAGGCGTCCCACCAGCCAATGTGGTTCTCTTCCGTCCACCGCCCGTCCACACCGGGCACCTCCGGATTGTACCCGGCGGCGTGTTGGCTGCCGGTCATGGCGTGAAAGAGGAGGATCACGTTCGACCGGTCGGAGTTCATCTTGCCGTACATCTCGTAGGCAAGGGTGAAATCGTCCAATTCCCCGCCCACGCGCAGTCGCAGCGGATGCTTGCGGTCGCGGAATCGGATGAACCGGGTTTGGACTCTGGGCAGTTTTTGCATGGCCAGGGAACGCCGGCCTCCCGGGGTCCCGAGGCTTCACCCGGCAGACGAGCCGGGGTGGCGTGGGCTCCCCTTGGGAGCGCGGCTCAGGCCGCGGAGCGGGTCAGGGCTTGATCGAGGTCTTCCAGGATATCGTCGATGTGTTCCAGTCCCACACACAGTCGAACCAGATCGGGCGTGATACCGCCGGCCCGTTGTTGTTCCTCGGTCAATTGGGAATGGGTGGTCGTGGCCGGATGAATCGCCAACGACTTGGCGTCTCCCATGTTGGCCAGGTGCGAGAACAACTTCAGGGAATCGATGAATTTCTGGCCGGCCTCGCGGCCACCCTTGATCCCGAAGACGACCACCGCCCCGCCCTTGCCCCGCAGGTACTTCTGGTTTCGCCCGTACTCGGGGTCCTCGGGCAGGCCCGGGTAGCGCACCCAGCTGACACGCGGATGTTCTTTGAGCCACCGAGCCACGGCCAGTGCGTTGGCGCAATGCCGTTCCATGCGCAGGGGCAGCGTCTCGATGCCCTGCAAGAACATCCAACTGTTGTCGGGAGAGATGCAAGCCCCCAGGTTGCGCAGCGGCACGGTGCGCATGCGGAGGATGTAGGCCAGCGGCCGCAGGGGGTCCGGCAGGTCCAGGCCCCAGCGCAAGCCGTGATAACTGGTGTCGGGCGTGGTGTAGAGGGGATGCTTGCCGGCGGCCCAGGGAAAGCGGCCGCCGTCCACCACCACCCCGCCGATTCCCACGCCGTGTCCGCCCAGCCATTTGGTGAGTGAATGGACGACGATGTCCGCGCCGAAATCGAGCGGACGGGTCAGATACGGGGTGCTGGCGGTCGAATCCACGATCAATGGCAGGCCGTGCGCGTGTGCGATCTCGGCCACCGCTTCCAGGTCGGTGACGTCCAGGGCGGGATTCGAGAGGGTCTCGCAGAACAGGGCCCGGGTGCGGGCGTCGATGGCCGCGGCGAAGTTTTCCGGCCGGGTCGAGTCCACGAACTTCACGGTAATGCCCAGGGTGGGGAGGATGTCGTTGAACATTGTGTAGGTGCCGCCGTAGAGGTTGCGGGCCGACACGATGTTGTCGCCTGCCTGGGCCAGGTTGATGATCGAATAGAACACGGCGCTGGTGCCGGAGGCCAGGGCAAGGCCGCCCAACTCGGGGGCTCCCTCCAACAAGGCCATCCGCTTCTCCAACACCTCGGTGGTTGGATTCATGATCCGGGTGTAGATGTTGCCCAGTTCCTTGAGGGCAAACAGGTTGGCCGCGTGTTCGGTGCTCTTGAACACGTACGACGAGGTGCGATGCACCGGGACACCCCGGGCCAGCGTCACCGGATCCGGCTGCGTACCCCCGTGCAGGCAAAGCGTTTCCAGCTTCATAGGGGCCGCAGCTTACTCGAACCCAGGATGGCAGGCAACGTCCCCCGAGCCGGTGCAGTGGGAAGCGCTTTGCAAAGCGCCCGTCAGGCCCCCTCCCGCGGCCCCGTCCAACAGAGAGTGTCGCGGCCGGCTGCCGGCCCGGCCCGGATGGCTCGTGCCGGGCTGCGAGGACCGTGCCAGGTTCGGAGTGGGTTGGGATCGGGGCAGCAGCGGCAACCGACTCCTGCCCGTCCTTGCGCGCCCGCGTTTGCGAATCCCACCCCTTGCCTGGCGAGGGGGCTCAGGGCGGTGTCAGCGCCGGTGAGGCTGGCGCGTTGGTGCCCGTGGCCGCCGGGGCATTCGTGGCAGGCGTCGTGGGTGCGGCTGCCGTTTCGGCGGGCAGGTTCAGCTTCGTACGCAAGACGGCCCGCTCCTCTGCGGAGAAGGGACTTTCCCGGGGGTCCAGCAGGCGGCGAAGGACTTCGCCGGCGATTTCCTCGAAGGGCGGCAACCCGATGCGCGCCTCCGAGCCCTTGATTTTGCTCATGTACGAGTCGTAGACGAGTCGCGCCAGCCGCTGATAGGCGTAGGCCTCGTCGTCCAAATCGAGGATCAATCGGGCATAGGCGTGCGCAAGCATGCCCTCCAAGTGGGCCTTCACCCGGATGCGATCGGTTTCGCCGACGTCCTCGGTGACACGGGCCACGGCGTACTGGTCCAGCGTAACATTGCGCGGGACAGAGTCCGGTTGTCCCTCGAAGAGCGGTTTGTCGGGGTACAGCCGGGCCAGGTATTGGAACCATTGGTTGGCCTCGGTCTGCCGACCGGCCGTGTACAAGAAATACACCGCGTCGCGCAGAAAATTCCGGTGCGCGATCCGGATGTTTTCCCGGTTGGCCGGGTCCTCCTCCATGGCCTTTTCGTACGCGTAATTGACCTTGGGGATGATGTCGAGGTTCGGACCGAATTCGAACCGACGGTTGATGTAGTCCGGGATGAGGCGGCCCCGGTGGAAGCTCATGAGCATGGACTGAAAGATCACCCGGCGCAGACGAATCAGATCGTTGGTGTTGACCCGTCGCAGGTTCTTTTCCGCCACGTCCAGTCCCTTGGCGGCCCAATAGATGGCATGGGCTTCCGGCAGGCGCCATTCCAGCGGACCGAATTCCTCGTCCACGCGTTTGAGGAAGGCGGGATCCATCTTGTACTTCTCGGTCAGCAACCGGACCCGCTCGCGATCCTCCTCGGTTTGGGGATTCAGCAGCGCATCGAAGTTGGGCCGCTCCATGCCGAAGATCTGGCTCATTTCATTGGCCCACTGCTGTTTGTAATACATGTGGGCGTCGTCAAGGATGTGACCCATCTTGTGCTGAAAGATCCAAGCGAGCTCGCGGTAGAGGAGCGGTTCGTAAGGGTTGTATTTGAGGGCCTCGTCCCGGAGCAGTTCGAGCCCCGCCTTGACCCAGCGCCAGCGGTCGGGATACACGCCGAACTCGGTTTCTTTGAACTTCACCGAGATGTTGTAGGCCATGTTCCACGCCTGCACGGCCCAGACCTGGACAAAGTGAGGTTCCAGCTTGGTGATCCAGTCGGCCAGCTGTTTCATTTCAAAAAACTTGTCCTGGTCCTGCAGCTCCATCATCCGGACCCAGAGCAGGTTGGAAATCAGGCCCCGGAAGCCCCCGAGGGCCACGGTGGTGAACGCGAGCAGGGGCGGTGCATTCTGCAGAGGTTCGGTGCGCGTCAGCCCCAGACGGTCGCGGTCCAGGTTCATGGACCGCTCCACCTGGGCCACGCCGGTCCACAGCAGTGCCGCCACCAACAGGAGCGCGACCTTTTTCCAGCGCGAGGGCATGCCGTCGGTTCTCATGGGCACGGACCGAGCATGGTTGAATCCGGGCCGGGCAGGGGCCGACGCCGGCCTGGCAGAGGCGCGCTTGCGCGCCGCGGCAGTGGAGGGAAGGCCGGTCTCATTGCATCGGACTCGCGGTGGCCAGTTCCCTGCGGTGGAAGGCCCAGATGCCGGCGGCCGCCAACAGGCCACTGAGCAGAACCACAATCTGCCCCACCGCCCGGGCCAGCTCGGTCCACGGAACACTCCGGCCGGTGCTCAGGGCGTCGATGGGGGCAAAGCCCTTGGCCAGTTGGATCACCCACCAAAGCCCCTGGAACACCGGCACTCCGATCTTGTCGATCCAGGTCTGCGAGGGGGCCTCGGCCTCGGCGTCCCACCCCAGCAGAGAGCCCTCGGTGATGACCGTGCGAATCGTCCCGCTGCTGAAGACCAGCACGAGCATGGCCAGCGAGGCGAAGGCCGCCACGGGGAAGGAAAGAAAACTGGCCGCACTCAGACCCAGCGTGGCCAGCAGGATCATCCAGCAGAAAATGATCCCCAATCCCCGCAGGTAGTTCAGCAGAAACCCACCCTGCCAATAAAGCACTTCAATGCCGTCCTCCAGCGGAAACAGGAGGGTGACGTTGTTGGGATTGAAAAAGGCGATCGTCAAGACCCCTTTTTCGTCCATGAGATCGGGCGGGATCTCGAATTCGTGGAAGGTGTCGGGAGCCAGGCTCATGGGGTCGCTGCGCCATACCCGCGGTGTTTCCGGAACCCCCACCTGCCAGAGCCCGGTGAAGGTTCCGGTTTCGGAAGCGACGGCTGCGTTGAACTTGATGCGCAGGTGCATCGGCCGCCCCTGCACGAAGAGCCGTTGCAAGCCGAGGTCCACCTGCCAAATCTTGACGTAACCGGGCGGGACGATCTGGTACTCGGCCTTCACCTGTTCCTCGATCTGCCGGCGCACCTCGGCCAGGTCCACTTTCAGGTGGGGTTGCTGTGCCAGCCGATCCCGCAGCCGCCGGTCGGTTTCCGCCGCGATCTCATTGCGGAAGTCAGGTGGGCGCGCCGACCCGCGCGCGACCAGCACCTCCTTGAACAGCACGGCCTGTTGGTCGGCCGGCAACTTGCCCGCACGGTAGAGCAACAGGGCATAGACACAGGCGCCCGCGAGGAGGAGGAGCACGCCGTTGAGCGTCACCAGCCCGAGCCATTTGCCCGTCCAGATCTTCCACCGCGCCACCGGTTTCACCGCCACCAGTTGCATCTGGCACTCCTCAATGTCGCGGGCGAGCGTGCCACAGGCCAGCCACAGCGTGCACAATCCCAACAGCCCCGAGATCGCGCTCAACGTGTAGGTCAGGAGAATTTGCGTAAATCCGCGGGCGGTCCCGTCATCTTTCAGGATCAAGGGCAGCCCCACCACGGAAGCCAGGAGCAACACGGTCACCACCCAGAACAGGCGGAAGCGGAAGGCGGCCTTCCACGTCAGCACGGCGATGGCCCAGATGGGTTTCATGCGACTCTGCGAACGTCAAGGTCCGACCGAGCCCGGCCGTGCGTGATCGGACCGGTTGCCACCGACGGCGCTGCTGCCTCCATGGTCTCCTTGCCACGCATGGCCCCTCCGGCCGGTCTTCATCCCTTCGGTTTACCCAGCAAATTCGCGAGTTTCTCGTCGGCCCTGGCCAACGCCTCTTCTTCTGCGGGCGCGGCCGGCGCTGCGGGCTCTTCCCCCCGGGGTTCGGCCGCGGCCGCGAGTGTCTCGAGCCTCTTTTCGTCCACCGCGGGCTCCACGGGTGCGGCTTCGCCCGCCTGAGTGGGCGCCCGGGTGGGCAGCGTCAGTTTTTCCAACAACCGCTCGCCGGCGGGCGCGGGCTCCGTCTCCCCGCGCAGGTACGGGGCCACCCGGGCCCCGGAAACGGCCCCGCTGGTCTCGGTGGCCGCTTGTCGCGCGCGTTCCACGACCTCCAGGAAGAAGCTCTCCAGGTTTTGCGTGGGATTCTCCACGCGCACCTCGGCCTCGGGGCCCACTTCTTCCCGAATGGTCGCCAGCACGCGTTCCAAGGTGGGGCGCGACAGCACCGGCGTGGTAATGCGCAGCCGGTCGGGCTTGCGGAGCAGTTCCTTCAGCGGGCCGATGGCCTGCACGCGGCCGCCGTAGAGGATCAGGACCCGATCGCAGACATCCTCCACATCGGCCAGCAGGTGGCTGCTCAGGATGACCGTCTTGCCGCGGCGCGCCAGGGTGAGAATCAAATCCTTCATTTCCCGGCAGCCGATCGGGTCCAGGCCGGACGTGGGCTCGTCCAGGATGACGAGCTGCGGATCATTGATGAGAGCTTGTGCCAGGCCGATCCGACGTTGCATGCCCTTGGAGAATTCGCCCACCGGTCGGGACCGCACCTGGCTGAGCCCGACCATTTCCAACAGCTCTTCGGTGCGACGGGCGCGTTCCCGTGCCGGCAGTTCAAACAGCCGCCCGAAGAAATCCAGCGTCTCGCGCGCATCCAGATACCGGTACAAATACGATTCCTCCGGCAGGTAACCGATTTGCTCCTTGGTGGCCACATGGCGCGGAGACCGACCGAGGACCTGGATCTGACCGCGCGTGGGATACAGCAATCCCAACAGCAGCTTCACCGTGGTCGATTTGCCCGACCCGTTGGGCCCCAGCAGGCCGAAGACCTCGCCGCGGTACACATCGAAATCCACGTCGTCCACCGCGCGGGCCTTGGGACGGCCCCAAAAGTCGTAAAAAATCTTGGTCAATCCGCGAACGGACACCACCACCTCCGGCTTTTTGCCGGTGCCGGGGGCGGCTTGGGATTGGTCGATGGTCGCAGTCATCCTTTGTTTCGCACCGCACGGAAAACATAGCTGCCCCACCGACTTGCGTCATCCAATTTCCCTTGGCCCGCGGCCGGCCGGGGTCGGTGTGGAACGTCTTCCCCGCAGGGTCGGTACGGGTGCGGCAGAAAACCGCGCCACCGGATTGACCGCCAGTGTCGCGGCCGCCCCGCCGGCGCGAAATGCCTCGACAAGACGCACGGTCCGGCACCCGCCAAGCCGGGCCGGTGCAGCGGTGAAGGATCCGTGGAACGGGCATTGGGAGGGCTCGAGCCGACGGTGTTGGCAAGTTGCCGGTTCCGGTTGAACGCCGGCGAACCCTCCATATACTAAACGACTGCCGGGCTGGCCCGGGCTTGCACGGATCAGCGTGGGAGTTCGCAACCGGTCCGGCCGCGGCCCCGGGCCCGTATGTGGGTCGGCCGGGAGCGGGAACGGAGAAAGAACGGAGGAAACGAGACATGTTTTGGCTGATCTTTTTGGTCACGCTGGTGTTGTCCTTGTGGGCAACAGCGCGGGTGAAGGCGACGTACCATCGGTACAGTCGCATGTTAGTGAGCTCCGGTTTGACCGGAGCAGAGGCCGCCGCGGCCATTCTGCGCCGGGCCGGCATCACAGATGTGGAGATTGTCGCCCACAATGGTTTCCTGGGGGATCATTACGATCCCATCCACAAACGGCTGGTTTTGTGTGAGGAGAATTTCTACGGACAATCGCCTGCGGCCCTGGGAGTGGCGGCGCACGAGGCCGGCCATGCCCTGCAGCATGCCCAGGCCTACAAGCCGCTCCAGTTGCGCATGGCGGCGGTGGGAATTACCACCTACGCCAGTCAGGTGGTGACCTTCCTGCCGCTGCTTTTCATGTTCGGCGGTGTGATCGAGCCCATGGTGGGGCTGATGCTGATGGCCCTGGCATGGGGCGTGATCATGGCGTTCAATTTGATCACCCTGCCCGTGGAGTTCGATGCCTCGCGCCGGGCTCGTGCGCTTCTCACCACCTCGGGCATGATCCGGACGGAGGAAGAGGCCGAAGCCGTCCGCCGGGTCTTGAATGCTGCTGCCTGGACCTACGTGGCGGCGTTCGTAACCTCGTTGCTCTACTTCCTCTACTACGTCCTGCCGCTGTTGACGGGCGGCCGCTCGCGGGATTGATCCCAGGGCGGTCGACCCGCGCGTCCGCGCTGATCCCACGGGCGGAGAAGACCGCCTTCGGCGCCTTCACGGCGCGACTTCGACCCGATAGAACCACGCCGCGCCGGTGCGCGAGGCCGGAAGGGTGTAGCGCAGAATCGAACTGGACGCCCGAATCCAATCCCCAAGCGGTTCCCACGGGGTCGCGTCCGTGCGACCCCACAGCCGATAAGCCCTACCCGGCACGGCGTTCCATGTGAGCCGCAGACCGTCGGTGCCCGGCAAGAGGTCGGCCCTGAGCGCCAGGGCCGAGGCGGCGTTGGTGGGGTTGGTGCCGGCGACGAACTCGGCCCAGTCGCTCATGCCATCCCGGTCGGCATCCGAGCCGGTGCCGCGTTCCGGATCCGGCCCTCCAAAGTAGGCCATCTCGTAATCGTCCGGAAGGCCATTGGCATTGGTGTCGAGGAACGTGTAACGGCCCTCCAGCACGAGGGTCTGACCGGAAACCAGCGTGTTGGTTTGTGGGGCTGGCGTGAGGTGCCAGGGAAGATCGGCGTACTCGACGATGTATTGGCCGGGCGGCGCATTGCTCAACACCGCATAAGCCCCGCGCATGCGGCGTGCCACCGGCCCGGACAGCACCCACTCCGCCTGGTGCAGGTTGTTGCTGAAGACCAGCACGCCGGGATCCACCTGGTGAACGGTGATGCTGACATCGTCCACCAACCAGCCGGGCCGCGGAATGGCGTCGAACGCGAACGAGAGCATCTGGTAGGCGAAGACCACGTTGATCATGTGCCCCACGAAAGGCGTGAGGTCCACTTCGACCCGGGTCCAGTTCTCTGCCTCGAATCCGTACTGGGCCACGGCGATGGGGGTGCCGACGCCGTTGGTGATGATGTAAACCGTGCCGGATTCCCAGATGTCCAGTTCATCGCGCGGGATGAAATCGTAACTGTGCCAGAACGTCAGCGTGGCCGTGTTTCCGCCCCCGAGATAGATGGAGGGGCTGATCAGGAAGGTTTCCATGTAATCGTAGGCCTGGCCGCGGAGGCTGGTTCCCCAGGCCCACGGGGGCGAGTGCGCTTGAGTTTCGTGTCCGTTGTCCGGCCGGCCGCGTTCCCAGCCGGAGACGGACTCGTCACTGCTGTAGACCGTCCATGCCGTGTTCGTGCCGTTCATGTCATCGACAAAGGGCGGAAGCAGCGGTGCGAGCGTGCGGAAGGTGTAGAGATTCCCGCGATTGTCATCCGTGCCGAGATTCCCCGCCGCATCCCGGCTGACCACGCGATAATAGTACACCGTGTCGGGGCGCAGCCCGGTGACGGTGACGTCATGCCGGGTGGAGGGAATGGGGTCGTAGGCGGTGCGCCCCAGCAGGGGCGATTCTCCGAACTGCACGAGCGCGTCGGCTGGCTCATCGGTTTCCCACGAAACGGTGGCCTGGACGTATTCGGGTTCGTGACGGGTATCGGAGACCGCCGGCGGTTGTGTGTCCACTTGTGCGGTGGCCACCACTTCTCGGCCGATGGAAGTGTCCTGGTAGCGAACCCGAAGGAGATCGCCGTGGCGGGCGCGAAGCCGGCCGGGCCCGGCCGGGTCGGTAACCGGGATCAATGCGAGTTCTCCCCGGAAAACGCCGGGTGTGACGGTTTCCTCCAACCAAAGTTCCTGTCCACCGGGGTCGGTCTCCGTGCTGACCTGCACGGAAAGGCGGCCCTGGCCGCGCTGGTCGGGGTCGCCCAACTCCAGCCCCACCAGCGCGGGCAAGGTGTAGGCCGTCCGATCGAGCCTGAGACTGGCTTCGCCCTCGGCGCCGGGCGCCAAGAATCGGAGGACGTTTCGCATCAGTTGGACACGGTCATTCTGGCCGTTCTCCAAGGGCACCGCGTCCAGCGGGAAGGAACAAAACACCAACCGGCCCTGCCCCGGGGCCGGATTTCGCGGCCACCGCAACCCCACCACGCCGCCGAAACCGTCCCCCAGCACGGGCACCGCTTCCGGAGACGGGCTGAACGTGTCCGAAATGTCGCTGATGAACCCGGCCCACAATTCCTCGTACACGGAGTAGTCGAGGTCCACCTCCAGACCCTCGCCCACCGGATCGCCCAACCCCACGATCGACGGCACGGTCACGTCCTCTTCGAACGCATCGACGTGCAGGACGTCGCGATTGAAGGCCGGTCCGAACGTCTCCACATTTCGCGTCAACAGTTCCATGGAAGCGACGAACAGGGCACCGCCCGCAGCGAGATAGTTGCTGATCAACAAACCCTGGGCCGGGGACCATCCGGTGAACTCTCCCACACGCCAGATCACGGCGCGATGGGCCAGCAGCGCGGCCAGAGGCGGATCCCCCCGCTCCGCCACGACCCAAACCTCGTACTCGGCTCCGGCCTGCGACAGCGCCATTGTGTAGCCGTCGAGCGGAGGGGCTCCAAAGAACGGATCATCGTAGCCATCCACCAGCAGCACCGGAGGGATCGACGGGATGACCACGGTGAACAGTTGACCCCCGTTGTTCTCCACGGCCAGGTTACCGGCTTCATCGGTGGCTTCCACTTGATAGTACCAAGTGGTGCCGGCCGGCAGGGCGCCCAACAAAACCGTCGGTTCCGTGGACCACTCGTCGGCCCCGGCTTGCAAAGTGAGCGGTGGGTTTGTGCCGTATCGCACCAACCCCCAGACGGGTTCGTCGGTGGTCCAGTGGATCGTGACCACACCGAAGTTCACCTCGCTTTGCACGCTGCGGATCCGCGGGGCGACCAGGTCTGCCAACGCAGTGACCACCCGGATGCGGCCCTCGGACTCGTCCAGATACCGGACCGTGATGACGTCCCCGTGTCGAATCTGCAGTTGCCCATCCGCGGTTGCCGGACCGGTGACGGTGGCGACGTGGCCGGTGAAGGAGCCATGGGCATCCGCAGGGACCAGTGGGACGATTTCCCCTTGCGCCTCCGTACTGCTTTCCACTTGCGCGGTCAGCCGGGGCGCACCCGCACGGTCACTGTCGAAGATCCGGATGTGGATCCGGCCCGGCGCAGTGTACGCGGTGCGGTCCAACTGCATGGAGGCGACCCCGGGAGGAATGAAACGACCCGAGATGACCAGCGCAAAGTCCTGATCGACCTCGGGCGTGTCGCGACGCGCATCTTCCGGGACGCGATGGGCCCGCACGCGAATGGTGTAAGGTCCCGGAACCGGATGCTCCAGGTACACACATTCGACATTGTTGCGACGGTCCGCGGCAGGCGGGTTGGGCACCGACTCCCCCTGGTGGAACGCGTTGCCGAGGAAGCGAACGCCACGCGGGTCGATGACCTCCAGATCCAGGTCGTTCACCAGGGCCGGCAGGACAAAGGGCGCCCCGGGGACATCCGTGTACGCCATGGTCACACGCAGCGGCTCCGATCCATCCACGGGAACAACCTGCTCCCAGGTCTGATCCGTGGCCAGGGGAACCGACTGGTCGAAAAAGCGGAATTCCCTCTCTCCCCCGAGCAGCCGGGCCACATTCAAGCGACCCCACCCCTCGTCGAAATTGGGCACGGGCGCGGTGCCCAAGCTGTCGTCCATGTCATCGGCCGAGTTGATCAACGCCGCCTTGACCAGGGCCGGCGAGGGAGTCGCGTTGGAGAAATGGTGTCGGTAGTACTGCACAAACAGCGTAGCCGCACCGGAGACGTGCGGGCCGGCCTGACTGGTGCCCCCCATGTACACGTAGTGCTGCGAGATGGGCAGCCAGGCATTCTCGTCCGGGGCTGCCGCACTGGCCAGCGACGCGATCCACGTCCCCGGAGCGACCAGGTCGGGTTTGATTCGACCATCCTCGCAGGGCCCCCGACTGGAAAAATCCGCCATGGCGTCGGCCCCGCTGTCATAGAGAAACAGGTCGAACCGATCGTTTTGACACGCCCCTGTGGCGATGACGTTCTTGGCCACGGCCGGGGATCCAATGGTGCGGGCGCCCGGGCCGGCGTTCCCGGCGGAAAACTCGAGGATGTAGGGTTGGTCGCCCAGTCGCAACGCGTCCGCATCCCGCACCAGTTCGTCGAATTCCATCGCGCTGACATCATAACGACCGCCGGTGTCGTCCCCCCAACTGTTGGACCCGATCACCGCTCCGGCTCGCACCGCGTCCCGCGTCAACCGCTCGAAACTCGGCGGCGGCTGGTAGAGACCCAACCCGTCAAAGATGCGTTGCGTTACGATGCGCGCGCCCGGGGCCACGCCCAGCCCGTACAGTTGACCGTTCTCGTCCGTTTCCCCGGTGGCACCGTCTCCGGCGATGATGCCCGTTACGTGCGTCCCGTGGCCGTGTTCGTCTGCGGCATCGGACAGGCTGCCGTAGTAAAAAAACGCCGGGGTGCGTCCCCACAGGTCGGGATGCATCGTGGCGGCCTCGCCCAGGGCAAGGCCGCTGTCCGCCACGGCCACTGTGACGCCGCTGCCATCCCAACCCAGCTGCTGGGTTTGCAGCCGACCGGGCCCGCCGTCGCCGGCGACAATTTTGGAGGATACCTCGTCGTACAGTCGCATCCGGGGAGCAGGCTCCACCCACAACACAGCCTCGGAGGCCGTCAGGTTGGGCAGCTCGGAGGCCGGCACTCGACCCCGCAACACGACACCGCTGCGGAGCCGGTTTTCCTGGATGAGAAGCTGAAACCGCTGCCGCAGGGAGGCGACCGTGCTTGCGTCCACGTCCGGCGCCAGCAGGACCGTGGTTTCCACCACGGACGGCGCCGTTGCAGCGGCCAACGCCGGGTGCAGCTTGTGACGCGCCCGATACGGCCCGATCCACTCGACAAAGGGCAGGTTTCGCACCTCTCCGGCCGGCACCTGCGCGCACCGGACGACAAACGCGTCCTCGGGCACGTAGCGCAGGATGCGCAGCCCGAGCTGCTCCAACGCGGCGCGCCAGTCGGCCCGGGGGGCCTGCTTGAGCTGCACCAGATACAGTCCGTGGAGCCGCGGCTCCTGCCCCGGCACCCCCGCGGCCGCCGTCAACTCCGGAGAACGGTTCGTGCTCGGGTCGAAGGGGTCCGTTCGCAAGTGGATGGGCTTGGCTTCACACCAAAGGCCGGCGCCGGCGGCCAGGCCCAGGATCACCGTCACCTCCCAACAACGGTACACGAGCCGAAAGCGGTTCACTGCGCGACAATACGCCAGGGGCGGCCCCCCGGCAAGGCACCGCGGCCCTGGTGAGCGAAGCCCTCCCGCCAGCGCCTGCCTGCCACTGGGCGCCCGACCCGCAGCCGCTCAAAGGACAACGTCCTCCGCAACCCACCGGGTGGAATCCACGCCGGCAGAGTCTCCGACAGAATGCCCGGCGGTTTACACCCGCCTGTCCCGCGTGTCGCGCTCCCCCGGGTAAAGAGCCCGGCGGCTGTTCGAAATCGACGCGGCGCTGCGGCTGCAGGCTGTTTTGTCGCTGGTCAAGCGGGAGGGGTGGGGTACTTTGGGGGTGGGTATGCAGGGTGGTTTTGACACGATTGAGTCGGTGTTGGCGGATTTGCGCCGGGGGCGCATGGTCATTGTGGTGGACGATGCGGACCGGGAGAACGAGGGGGATCTGGTGATGGCGGCGCAGTTTGTGACGCCGGAGGCGGTCAATTTCATGGCCAAGTACGGGCGGGGGTTGATTTGCGTGCCGACGACGGCCGAGCGGCTGCAGCAGCTGGGCATTGACAGCATGGTGCGGGAGAATCGGGACAGTTTTCGGACGGATTTTCAGGTCAGTGTGGATGCGGCCCGGGGCATTACGACGGGGATCAGTGCGGCGGATCGGGCCCGGACGATTCAGGTGCTGGCCGATCCGACGGCGGTGCCGGAGGATTTGGTGCGGCCGGGGCATGTGTTTCCGTTGCGGGCCAAGCCCGGGGGGGTGTTGCAGCGGGCGGGGCACACGGAGGCGGCGGTGGATTTGGCGCGTTTGGCGGGGCTGCGGCCGGTGGCGGTGATCTGCGAGATCATGAACGAGCAGGGGCGGATGATGCGGCTGGGGCAGTTGCGGCGGTTTGCGCGGCGGCATCGACTGAAGCTGTGCACGATAGCGGATTTGATCGAGTATCGGCGGCGGCGGGAGAAGTTGATCGAGCGGGTGGAGACGGTGGGGTTGCCGACGCAGCTGGGGCGGTTTCAGCTGCATTTGTACCGGTCGCGGCTGGACGGGCAGCATCATGTGGCGTTGGTGATGGGGGAGGTGGCGGGGCGGCAGGGGGTGTTGGTGCGGGTGCACAGTGAGTGTTTGACGGGGGATGTGTTTGGGTCGTTGCGGTGTGACTGTGGGCCGCAGTTGCGGGCGGCGATGGAGCGGATTGCGCAGGAGGGCTGCGGGGTGTTGGTGTACATGCGCCAGGAGGGGCGGGGCATTGGGTTGGAGGGCAAGATTCGGGCGTATCGGTTGCAGGAGCAGGAGGGGTTGGACACGGTGGAGGCCAATGCGCGGCTGGGCTATCCGATGGATTTGCGGGAGTACGGGTTGGGGGCGCAGATTTTGGTGGATTTGGGGCTGCGGACGATTCGGTTGTTGACGAACAATCCGAAGAAGCTGGTGGGCCTGGAGGGCTACGGGTTGGAGGTGGTGGAGCAGATTCCGCTGCGGGTGGGAGCCAATCCGCACAATGCGGGGTATTTGCGGACCAAGCGGCAGAAGATGGGCCACTGGCTCTGAGGGGAGGGGGCGGGGATGTTGCGCAGGCGGCAAGCAGCACGGGTACGGGGGTCCGGGGGGTGG